>Ga0247843_1000001_pt1 | contig 1195533 bp, 1145 predicted proteins | sample LaCruzMarch2017__FD_192420 | JGI IMG/M metagenome (GOLD analysis project Ga0247843, IMG submission 192420) | Freshwater microbial communities from meromictic Lake La Cruz, Castile-La Mancha, Spain - LaCruzMarch2017_8m | ecosystem: Environmental > Aquatic > Freshwater > Lake | place: Spain... | reverse complement strand
TTCATCGAAGAATCTTTTTGGTTTATCTTCACTCATCGCATCACCCTTCCGGTTGTCATGGAAGGGGAAAACTACGTTTATTTCATCATACGGTCAACCTACTTATGCTAAAGGGATAAGTGTGATTGCGCTTGCAAATGCGAATTAATCGCAATATGCTTGTCTGCATTATGTACGTTTGTATTTGCAATGGCCTGAAAGAAAAATGCGTCCGCTCGGCGATCGAGGGGGGTGCGTGCTCCGTGGGTGAAACCTTCCGCCGTCTCGGCTGCCAGGCCGTTTGCGGCCAATGTGTGCCCACTATCCGCGAGACGTTGCAAAGCAACGAGCCCCGCATGGAAATGGCACAGCATGCTTGAGAGCCATTCTCAGCTGGTTTCTTGAGAGTAATTCTCACAAATTTATTACTTGAAAAACATGTGAAAAGATGGCCTTTATCGGGGGGTAACTCCATAAGGTATTTCCTCCATGTCCGCCACCGACAAAGAAGTCATCAAGCACTTAAATGTGATCCTCAAGAATGAGTTGACCGCGATCAACCAATATTTCCTGCATGCGCGTATTCTCAAGAACTGGGGCTTCATGAAGCTCGCCGACCATGAATATAAAGAGTCGATCGAGGAAATGAAGCATGCCGACATGATGATCGAGCGTATCTTGTTCCTGGGCGGCCTGCCGAACCTGCAAGATTTGGGCAAGCTCTTCATCGGCGAGACGGTGGATGAGATCTTAAAATGCGACCTGAAGCTCGAAGAAGTGGCTAACAAAGATCTAAAAACGGCCATCACCGTGCTGGAAGGCAAGGCTGACTATACCAGCGCCGACATCCTGCACAAGATCCTCGAGAACGAGGAAGAGCATGTGTTGTTCATCCGCACGCAGCTCAGCATGATCGAGACGATGGGCCTGTCCAGCTATCTGCAAACTCAGGTTTAATCCACGCTTTCGTAACGCATACAGCAAAGGTCATCTTATGTTGCGCACACTCGTCATTTTTCTCACCTTATTTCTTGGAGTAACCACCATGGCAAAAGCCCCCAAGGCGGCTGAAAACCCGCTTGAAAATCAACTATACCTCGATGTAGGCAAAGCCGATGGTACGGTGTATGGCCGTGTGGTCATTGCTCTGCGACCTGACCTGGCCCCTAAACACGTTGCCCGCATTAAAGAGCTGGCGCGCGAAGGCTTCTACAACGGCGTGGTGTTCCACCGCGTGATCGATGGCTTCATGGCACAAACCGGTGATCCGACCGGCACTGGCATGGGCGGCTCCGGCAAAAAGATCAAAGCTGAGTTCAGCAAAGAGCCGCATGATCGCGGCGCTGTTTCCATGGCTCGCCCGGGCGATGTCAACGGTGCGGATAGCCAGTTCTTCATCGTGCTGGCGAATTCGAGTTTTCTCGACGGCCAATACACTGTGTGGGGCAAAGTGACCTCTGGCATGGAATTTGTCGATAAGATCAAAAAGGGCAACCGTAACGACAACGGCTCGGTGACCGACCCTGACAAGATCATCAAAGCGCAAGTCGCTGCCGACGCTAAATAGCCCCGTTGAAAACGGCACTTTTTGACTTTGACCTACCTGATGAACTGATCGCCAGCCAACCAGCAGACCCGCGTGATAGCGCGCGGCTGCTGGTGGTGGCGGACAAGCTGGCCGACGAGGCCATTCGTAACCTCCCGCATTTTTTAAAGCCTGGTGATGTCGTTGTGTTCAACGATACACGTGTGCTGCCCGCCCGCCTTCATGGCCGCCGCGGCAAAGCGGGCATTGAGCTACTGTTGCATAAGCCCATCATGGATGGTGTGTGGCAGTGCTTTGCCAAACCCGCCAAGCGCCTGAACCCCAATGACCGGATCGAGTTTGCCGAGGGCTTCTCTGCCGTGGTGCAAAAGAAGCTCGAAGGCGGGCAGGTGGTGCTGGCGTTTAATTGTGTGGGCCAGGCGCTCAAAGCGGCCCTTGCCGAGCACGGCCACATGCCCCTGCCGCCCTACATTGAAAAAAAGCGCGCGGCGAATGCAGGCGATGTGCAACGCTACCAAACCGTGTATGCGCGTGCTGAGGCCGAAGGCTCGGTAGCGGCCCCTACCGCAGGCTTGCACTTTACCCCCGAACTGCTCGCGGCCATTGATGCCGCCGGAGCCAGCCGTGTGCACGTCACGCTGCATGTGGGCGGCGGCACGTTCCTGCCGGTCAAGACCGAAGACACCGCCGACCATGTGATGCATAGCGAATGGGCCGAGGTAAGCGAGCAGGCGGCATCCGCCATCAATGCGGCCAAGGCCGCCGGTGGGCGGGTGGTGGCGGTCGGCACAACTAGCTTACGCACCCTCGAATCCGCCACCGGGCCAGATGGGGTGCTCAAAGCCTTCAGCGGTGAGACGAATATTTTCATCACCCCGGGCTATTCCTTCCGCCTGGTAGATGTGTTGCTCACCAATTTTCACCTGCCGCGTTCGACGTTGTTTATGCTGGTTTCGGCCTTTTCTGGCCTTGAGCGCATGCATGCCGCTTATGCCCACGCCATGAAAAACGCCTACCGTTTTTACTCGTATGGCGATGCGTGCTTGCTGTATAAACAAAGCCTATGAGCACGCAATTCACCATTCATGCCACGGATGGCCAGGCCCGCAACGGCACGCTGGCCACTGCGCATGGCGACATTCGCACGCCGGCCTTTATGCCGGTGGGCACGGTGGCAACCGTCAAGGGCATGACACCCGAGGCGGTGCGTTCCACCGGCGCGGATATCATTCTTTCTAACACCTATCATTTGATGCTGCGCCCCACCGCCGAGCTGGTGGCCAAGATGGGCGGTCTGCATAAATTCATGAACTGGAGCGGCCCGATCCTGACCGATTCCGGCGGTTTCCAGGTGATGTCGCTTTCCAAGCTGCGCAAGATGAGCGAGAAGGCCGTGACCTTCCAATCGCATTTGGACGGCAGCACACATGAGCTTTCCCCCGAACGCGCCATGGAAATTCAGCATCTGCTGGGCAGCGATATCACCATGGTGCTGGATGAATGCACGCCGTTCCCTGCTATGGAAGATGAAGCCAAACGTTCGATGGAGCTTTCCATGCGCTGGGCGCAGCGCAGCAAGGATGCGTTCAAACCGCGCGACGGTTATGCGCTGTTTGGCATCGTGCAGGGCAGCGTGTACCCGAAGTTGCGCGAGGCTTCGGCTGCCGCGCTCACATCCATCGGCTTTGATGGTTATGCCATTGGCGGCCTTGCGGTCGGCGAGGGGCAGGAGCTGATGTTCGACGTGCTTGATGTTACCACGCCGCATTTGCCGGTCGAGCAGCCGCGCTATTTAATGGGCGTGGGCAAGCCCGATGATATCATCGGCGCGGTCGCGCGCGGGGTCGATATGTTCGACTGCGTGATACCCACGCGCTCGGGCCGCTTTGCGCGCGCCTACACGCATGAGGGCGAGCGCAACCTGCGCAACGCCAAATACGCTGAAGATAACACGCCGCTGGATGCCTTATGCACCTGCCCGGCCTGCACGAAGTATAGTCGGGCGTATTTGCACCATCTCTTCAAGGCCGATGAAATGCTTGGCCCCATTTTGCTTACCTGGCACAACATCGCCTTTTACCAGCAGATGATGCAAGGCATCCGCGAAGCGATTGCGGCGGGACGCTTTGCGGCATTCGCTGAAAGCTTCCTGGCTCGCTACCGCGGCATACAAGATGAAAAAGAGCCATAAAATAAGCGCGGGTCTGGCTGCGCTGATTGCAGCGCTGGCAGTGCTCATAAGCCTCCAGGGTAAGCTCTGGCTGGAGAGCCGCATCCGCGCGGAGCTGTCGGCACGCGGGCTTCCTGAGCTTGCCTTTTCGCTCGATAACATTGGGCTTTCGGGCATCACGTTCAAAGATGTGGCGCTTCCCGGCGTGGTTGCGCTCAGCATCGACAGCATCACGGTGGATTACTCGCTGCTGGAACTACTCACCGGCCAGCTACGCCAGATCAATATCTCCGAGTTGCGCATCGAAAAACAGGGTATGCAGGCCGTGGCCAGCGGCGTGAATGTGGTGTTTTCGGCACAGGCGCAGGGCTATGGCGGCAGTTGGAGCGTGGCTTTGTTGGAAGCGTTAAAGCTGGATATGCCTGTGCCGCCGCTTGCTGGGCAAGGCAGCTGGGCTAGCGAGCCGGCACGTCTTGCTGGTGAGTTCAAAAGTGCTGATGGTGCATATGTGGCGGCCTTTGAGTTTGCACAAAAGCAAGCGCCCGAGCTTGCGCTTTCCAAGCTGCAATTCCCCTGGGGTGGCGGGCAGCTGGCCATTAGCCCTACCACCTTGGTGCTGGAGCCGGGCAAGGCTTTGCGCATTCCGCTGGAAGTGCGCGGCGTGGCACTGGACATCGTGCTGAAGAATGCCACCGGCGGCAAGGCGGAGGCCACCGGCCAGGTCAGCGGCGTGGTTCCTCTTATCATCTCACCGCAGGGGGAATTTGCTTTGGGCAAAGGCGAGCTCAAGGCTACGGGCCAAGGCGTGCTCAAGCTCTCGCCCGATGTGATCCCCGGGGATAATCAGCAAGTGGCGGATTTGCGTGGTATGCTCGGCAATTTCCACTACAATCAATTCCTCATGCAGCTAACTCCCCAACCAGATGACAAATTATCCATCTTGCTGTCACTGGGGGGTAACAATCCCGATGCGTATAATGGCCGGGAGGTGAAATTGAATGTCAATTTAACGGGCGATTTGCTAGATTTGCTGCAACAAAGCATTCTGCCGATTGCCGATCCACAATATTATTTGAAGGACGAACATGCCAAACCATAAATTACTTATTTTGCCGCTGTTGCTGGCTGCGTGCACGCCTACCGTGCAGGTGCAAGCGCCAGATAAACCCATTGAGATCAATCTCAATATCAAGATCGAGCAACGCGTGAAGATCGAGATCGAAAAAGACGTCAAGACCGCCATGAAACAAAACCCCGACCTGTTCTAGGAGCAACTCATGAAACGAATCATTCTTAGCACCGCAATCCTGGCCTGCCTGGCTTCTCCTGCTTTAGCACTGGACTTGGCTGGTGCGCGCGCGGCAGGCAAAGTGTGCGAAAAAGGCGATGGTTATATCGCGGCTAAAAGCGCCGATGCAAATGAGCTGGCTGCCACCGTGAACGCAGGCCGCAAGGCTGAATACACTCGCATCTCGGCTGAGAAGAGCCAGCCGGTGGAGCTGGTGGCAAAGCTCGCTGGTGAGCAGCTGCTCAAGACCCAAAAGGGCTGCAACTAGTCTTTTAAGGAAGGCTGCGTTTATTCTCGCAGTTTTTTGCGAATTCGCGGCAATCATCCAGCACGCCTGAGGCTTCGACCTGATCTGCAAAGCGTTTGAAATTAGCGATATGGCGCGCCATGACGTGCTTATCAATACAGGTAAGTGTCTGCAGCACCTCGCAGGCAGCATCCACGTCGGTGCGAACATGCATGCCGTGTTGCAGCAGGTTTCCGTTTGAATAGGAATCTCCGCTTTCAAAGGTGAAATGCTGCAGGTAGCCGCGGCCATCGCTGGCGGCAAGCCATCGGTCGATATCTGGGGTTTGTTTGGTGCCGCCGTGGTTGGCTGTGCCCAGGCGCGCAGTTTCAATGAAGACGCGCATCTGCAGCTGCAACTGCAACATCAATAGTGCTGCTTGCATCTTTAGGCTTTCTTCAGGGCGTTTCGCATTAACCTTAGGGAGTTCTGCTAGCAGTGCATTATATGAATCCTCACAGGGCTGGGTCAGGTCGGGGATCACCAGGATATGTTCCCAGCATTTTTTCAGGATGCGCTCTTGCAAGTCTTTTTGCAGGATCTTATCGCTGATGGAGCTGGGCTTAGAGGGTATCTCACTCATGCGATGAGCCGCGGCAGTTCGGTTTGCGCTCGGGCGTAATCGTCGGGGATGCCGATGTCAATGAAGTAATCCTCGGCTTTATAGAAGTTCGGCTTCAGTGTTGCCAAATGCACCGGCACGAAATCGCGCTCGAAAGAGAATTCGGCGGGCATGCCGAACCCTGCGAAGATATCGTGCGCTACGGCATAAACCCCGGCATTGATAAGCCCTGGCTGGCCCGCTTTGCCCTCTGCAAATTCTACGATCGTGCTGCCCTGGGTTAGCACCTGACCATAGCGGCCCGTGTCGGGCACGTGGCGCAGCGCCATGGTGAGGCTGCGGCCGCTTGATTTGTGCGCGGCGAAGAAGCTCGGGTAATCCAGCGTTACGAACGTATCGCCATTTAGCACCAGCGCGGGTGCATCTTTAGGCGCATGCGTAAGCGAGAACGCGATGGCGCCCCCCGTGCCGAGCGGTTCTTGTTCCACGGCGTAGTGCACCGGTACAGGTGCAGGGTGCTGGGCGAAATAATCGCGGATCTTTTCCCACTGATGGTGGACGCTAAGCGTAATGCCGGTGATGCCCTGGCTGGCCAGCGAGTCGATCAGCAGGGCTAAAAAGGGGCGCTCCCCGATGGGGGCGAGGGGTTTGGGCACATCTGCTACCACCGAGCGCAGGCGGGTTCCGAACCCTCCGGCTAGGATGATGGCGTGCATCAGGCGGTGGCCGATTTACGGTTGGGATTATATTCCGCGCCGAAGATGGTGTCTTCGATGATCTGGCAAATGATGTGCCCGAACATGATGTGGCACTCTTGGATATAAGGCGTTTTAGGCGAGGGAATTTTCAGCGCGATGTCGCACATGCCGCCCATTTTACCACCGCTTTTGCCGGTAAGGCCAATGGTGACTATCTTGCGTTCTTTGGCGGCTTCAAGTGCAGCTAGGATATTGGGCGAATTGCCCGAGGTGGAAAGGGCGATCAGCACGTCGCCTTCCTGGCCGAGGGCTTCGACCTGGCGGGCAAACGCGCGCTCAAAGCCGTAATCATTGCCAATGGCGGTAAGCGCAGAGGTGTCAGTGGTAAGCGCAATGGCGCTAAGGCCGGGGCGGTCATAGTTCAAGCGGCTGACCAGCTCAGCTGCGATATGCTGCGAATCAGCAGCAGAGCCGCCATTGCCGGCCAGCATAACTTTTTTACCGGCTTTAAGTGCCTTCACGCAAGCCAGGCCGGCTTCTTCAACCGCAGCCAGCAAGGCTGTGTCGGCGAGCACAGCATCAATCGTGGCGCGGGTGGTGAGGATAGATTCGCGGATGGCAGATTGCGACATGGATTAAACCGTAACGATGCGTTTGGAGGCCAGCAGCGGGATGACGTTGTTCTGCGAGCTGCTGTCTGCTTTTTCCTGGTTGGTAAGATGGTAGAAGTCGCGGCGGGTAAGTGATGTCTGCGAGTATTTGCTGCGGTCGTAGAACACCAGGCTTGAGCCTGCGGTTTCAAACGCGAAGGGAACCCAGAGCAGATCATCTAGTGCGGCGAGGATCTGTGCGTGGTATTCGGGCTTGGCGAAGAACAGCATGAAGCCGCCGCCACCCGCGCCGAGCAACTTGCCGCCGGCAGCACCGGCTGCGCGTGCGCGGTCGTAAATAGTGTCGACGAAGCCGGGCGATATGCTGGCGGCCAGTGAGCGCTTCAGCTGCCAGGTTTCGTGCAGGAGCTTGCCGATCTCATCAATGCTGGCGCTGCTGGAAAGCACGCTGAGCGCTTCATCCACCAGCTGGCGCATGGCGGTGAGCTCAACTTTTTTGTCCTTGGTGGCCTTGACCTGTTCTTTGGCGATTTCAGACGCAGTGCGCGATACACCGGTGAAGAACAGCATGCAGTGGCTTTGCAGCTCCTCCATGCGCTGTTGCGGCAGGATGACGGGCTCGACGTTGAAGTCGCCGTTCTGCAATATAGAGATCTTATTGAAGCCGCCGTAAGCCGTGGCGATCTGGTCTTGCACGCCGACATTCTCTTTCAGGATCTCGCGCTCGACATACACGGCTTCGCAGGCCAGCTCGCGCTTGGAAGACATGCGGCCGTGCAGCGCATTCATCGCGTGCAGCAGGCCCACGGTAAAGGCGGAGGAAGAGCCCAGGCCTGAGCGGGCGGGTAAGTCGCCGGTGTGGTGAATTTCTACGCCGTTCTCAATGCCCAGATATTGCATCACGCCGCGCACGGCCGGATGCTCGATCTCGTCATGTTCCATGACCTTTTCGATTTTGGACCAGATGATGCGGGATTTTTCCTGGAAGAAGGGGGGCAGAACGCGGCAATTGAGGTAGCAGTAATGGTTGATCGAGGTGGAGAGCACCGCGCCGCCATGTTCTTGATACCAGGTGTGGTAGTCGGTTCCGCCGCCAAAGAAGGAAATGCGATACGGAGTGCGGCTGATAATCATATAAAACGGCCATTCGTTAATTAAATGTTAACAATGCTGGAAACTCTACCCAAAAAATGTTTCAAAATCTAGGGTAAAATCTAGGTTTTGGTGGTGTTTTTCAGCTTTTTTTCGCCGAAGGGTGCTCGCTCAAGAAAAATGTTGTTAATAAACAAAGTAATATCGGCGTTATCACCCACCAGGATTGCCACATGCTAAAGCCGCTTAGGCACATCGTGATATAGGCTGCCATCATCGCGCCGATAGCGGCATTGATAACCGGATCAAATTGCATGTAGCGCACCACGCGGCGCACGAACAGGAACATTGCCGTGCAATACAGCATGAAGCCCACCAGCCCATGCTCCAGCAGCACCTGTAGCGGAATGTTATGCGGGTGCAGCGGCAGGTTTGCCATGTAGGGTTGGAAGGCATCGTTGCCGCCGGGCATGATGCGTGAGCTGTCGGCCCCCCAGCCCAAGAGCGGTTTTTCATACCAGCGTTCCATCACGAAATTCCAGATGCCGATGCGGTGCTGCGAAGATGTAGGAAGTTCTCGGTATATCAATCGATTAGTGAGTATCGGTTTCATGCTCTCGATAATGATTGGCCAGGTGGCAAATAGCAGGGGCAGGCCCCAGGCCACTAGCTTTTTACCCAGCTGCGGCCACAGACGCATGAAGGTGAACACGGCGATGGCGGCAAGAGCACCCGTTTTGGCCGTCAGGCTGTGCAGGTAGAGTATGGAAGGCATCACGAGCCAGGGCATCCACAGCGCCAGTTTATCGTGCTTGCTGAGCTTAAAGGCGATTACGCCCACCCAGGCTAAAAGCGTCAACTCGCAGATGCCCTTGTTGACGCTCTTGTCGTAGTAATCCGTCGGTGTCATTTGCAGCAATTTGGCCCCGGCCATGAGCAGCCCCCCGCCGGGCAGCGTCTCCAGTGCCACGGAAAATGCAGCCAGGATAATGCCGATGGCAAAGCACTCCAAGGGCTTGGTGTCGTCGTTCGGGGTGGTTTTGCGGATTAGCGTCAGGCCGAGCAGGCCCAGCAGCACGAAGCAGGAGACACGCGCCACCGTCGAGAGTGCGGCTTCTTGGGAGAGCGCCCAGAAACTCGAGATGAAGGGCCAGACCAGCAACAGTGCCACAATCAGCAGGGCCTCGCGGTCTATCTGGCGCAGCACGATGGGGCTGAGCGAGTGTTTCTGCGGCCAGACGAACATGAACAGCAGGAAGCCCGTGACCAGGGGAATGATGAGCCCGTCCAGCAAAATGCAAATAGGCATCAGCAGCAGGACAATTGATAATACACCGCGGTGAGTAACCATGCGCCGCAACATAAGCAATTTGAAAAACACAATCCAGCGAAATATGCTTGTACAATGCGCGGTGGCTGTGTAATAGGCTTCTGTAAGCAAACAACACTATGGGACTATGAAAAAGCGCGTTTTAATCACCGGCATCACCGGCATGGTCGGTTCGCATCTTGCCGATTTTATCCTGGAAAACACCGATTGGGAAATTTACGGCATGCTGCGCTGGCGCAGCCCGCTGGATAACATCGCCCAGCATTTGCCCCGCATAAACCAGAAGGATCGTATCCACCTGGTCTATGCCGATCTGCGCGATAGCGACTCGATCAACGAGGCCGTGCGCATCTGTATGCCGGACTATGTGTTCCACTTAGCGGCGCAGAGCTACCCCAAGACCAGCTTCACTGCTCCGCTGGATACCTACGAAACCAACATCCAGGGTACGTCGCGCGTGCTCGAAGCGCTGAAGCAATACAAGCAAGATGCCATCGTGCATGTGTGCGCTTCGTCGGAAGTGTTCGGCCGCGTGCCGAAGGAAAAACTGCCTATCGATGAAGAGTGCGGTTTCCACCCCGCTTCGCCTTATGCCATCTCTAAAGTAGGCACGGATCTGGTCGGCCGCTTCTACGCCGAGGCTTATAACATGACGGTGATGACCACCCGTATGTTCACCCATACCGGCCCGCGTCGTGGTGACGTATTCGCCGAATCCAGCTTCGCCAAACAGATCGCCATGATCGAGCATGGCCAGATCGCGCCGGTCATCAAGACGGGCAACCTCCAGAGTCTGCGTACCTTCGCTGACGTGCGCGATGCTGTGCGCGCTTATTATATGCTCGTCACCGTGAAGCCCACGCCTGGCGCCTATTATAATATTGGCGGTACGTATACCTGCACGATCGAGGATATGCTGAACCATCTGATCTCGCTTTCGACCATGAAAGACAAGATCCGTGTAGAAACCGACCCAGACCGCCTGCGCCCGATTGACGCCGATCTCCAGGTTCCCAACACCGCTAAGTTCGAGGCCCATACCGGCTGGAAACCGCAAATCACCTTCGAGCAGACCATGCAAGACCTGCTCGATTACTGGCGCATACGCATCGGCGAAGGCGCACAATTCTTAACGCGATAAAAATAGAGAAGGGGAGTCACATGACCGATAAATATTTGCAAGCCATCAACGAGAACGTGAAAGCGTATTGCGACGCGAATTTCAAATTCGGCTTTGACCCGAAGAACCCCGCCGTGCGTCTGCACGAGCCGAGCTTCGGTGCTGACGAAGTAAACGCCATGATCGCGCAATCCCTCTCTACGTTCGTCACCATGGGCAAACAGGTGCGTACGTTCGAAGAACAATGTGCTGAATATTTCCACACCAAGTTCTCGCTGATGAACAACTCCGGTTCTAGCGCAAACCTGCTGGCCGTGGCCGCACTGACCAACCCGGCCTGGAAGAACCACATGAAAGCGGGTGATGAGGTGATCGTGCCGGCGCTTTCCTGGGCCACCACCGTTTGGCCGCTGATCCAGCACCAGCTCATCCCCGTGTTCGTCGATTGCGACCTGGATACCTACAACTTCGACATGAAGAAACTCGAAGCGGCCATCACGCCGAAAACCAAAGCCATTAAGCTGGTGCATGTATACGGCAACCCCTGCGACATGGACGCCATCATGGCGCTGGCGAAAAAGCACAACCTTTTCGTCATCGAAGACACCTGCGAATCGATGGGTGCGCTCTATAAGGGCAAGTCGGTTGGCAGCTTCGGCGATGTGGGAACGATGAGCCTTTACTACTCGCACCATATCACCACCTTTGAAGGCGGCCTGTGCTTCACCAACAGCTTTGAAATGGTCGAGCTGCTGCGCGTGCTGCGCGCGCATGGCTGGTCGCGCGAGGCGGATGAAAAAGATCGCTACATTAAAGAATATCCGGATATCGATCCGCGCTTCATCTTCATCAATCTGGGCTATAATCTGCGCCCCACCGAAGTGCAGGCCGTCATGGGCATGCAGCAGCTGCCCAAGCTCAAAGGCTTCGTGGAAAACCGCCGTGCGACCCAGCAGTTCTATCTGCAGAACCTTACCAAGCACAGCAACTACTTCCGCTTCCAGCAGGAGCAAGAAGGCGGTTATTCCAGCTGGTTCGGTTTTGGCATTGTGCTGAAGGAAAACACCCCGTTCACGCCGAAGGACATTACTGCATTCTTGAATAAAAAAGGCATTGAGACCCGCCCGATTATCGCAGGTAACATGGCCAAGCACCCGGCGCTGAAAATGTATGAACATCGCGTTGCAGGCTCGCTCGATAACTGCGACACCGTGATGAAGCGTGGCTTCGCTGTGGGCTGCCATCATGCGGTTGACGCTGCTGCCCGCCAATATGTGGTGGACGCGATCGACGAGTTCATGATCGCCCAGGGCTTAAAAGCCGCCGCTTAAAAGCGCCGCGTGCTGCGCCGCCTCAAAGCCTCCCTGCTATATCAGGGCTTGCCGCGTGGCTTGCGGGGGCTAGAGGCGCTTGAAGGCTTTTTCTGCACACGCAGTGCGGCAAAGCTCCCTGCAATTGAGCCTGCGGCGCAGGATGCGCCTGTTCACCTGTTCATCAGCCATGGCCGTGGCGGGGGCGCTGGGGCTGCCGTGCAAGCCGCCATGAGCCACTGCCGACAGCGCGGCGAGCTGGCCTATGAGCTTACCTTCGATGTGCTGAAGCGCCGCTTCTTGGTGGATGGGCAGGGGTTTTACTCCGTGGCTACGCTTGCAACCTATTTACGCAAAAAGGCCGTTACGCAGGTGCATGTGCACCACACGCGCTTCTTTCCTTATGCGTTCGTTAAAAGCCTGCCGGAGTTTGCCCGCGCCATTGGCGCGAATTACCAGGTGGTGCTGCATGACTTTATGTCTTTCTGCCCGCGCATTCACTTGATGACCGATGCGTGGAAATTCTGTGGTATGCCTGCCGAACCTGCTGCGTGCCAGACGTGCATCGAAAGCCGCGGCATGCTTACCAGCGCACCGTTTGATATCAGTGCCTGGCGCGCCGCCTGGGCGCGCATTCTGTCTGCCGCCAGCCGTGTGACGGCTCCCAGTCAAGACACTGCCAGCCGCCATAGAGCCTACTTTCCGGAAGTTAACATCGAAGCCACTATCACCCCGGATTTCTTGCCCGATATCATCAAGCCCACCAGCATCGGCGAGGTGATGCGCGTCGTCAGCGTGGGCCATATCTACGCGCTTAAAGGCTCGCATGTGCTGGCGGCCTGCGCCCGCGATGCTGCGGCCCGTGGTCTGCCCATGCAGTTCTCCATCATTGGCGATAGCCCGCAGCGCAAAACACTTGCTGCCAGCGGCGTGGCTGTCGGCGGAGCCTATCAGCCTGCGCGCTTGCCCGCACTTTTAGCCGCCGCTGCGCCGCATGTGGTGTTCATGCCCACCACCGTGCCAGAGACGTATAGCTACGTGTTGAGCGAGATTTGGTCGCTCGGGGGCTATCCGGTGGCGTTTGATTTCGGCGCGCTGGCCGAGCGCATACACGCCACGGGCAAGGGCAGCTTGCTGTCGGTGGAGTTGCTGAACGACCCGTCGGCCATCAACGATGCGCTGCTGCAAATTGGAGCGCAGCTATGAGCCAGGATAGGCCGCGCATTACCATGGTGACAGTGGTTCGCAACAATGCTGCCACTGTGGCGCGCGCCATTGAAAGCGTGCTTTCGCAGAATTATCCTAACCTCGAATATATCGTGATGGATGGCGCTTCTAATGATGGCACGGTGGAGGTTATCGGCCGCTACCGCGACCAGCTTTCGCACTTCATCAGTCGCCCGGATAGGAACGCGGTGGAGCGTTGCAACGAAGCCATCGACATGGCAAGCGGGCAGTGGATCGCATTCTTGAACGGCGACGATATCTTGCTGCCCGGCGCGCTGGAGGCTGTTGCTGCGGCTATCCTGCAAAACCCGCAAGCCGAGCTTGTCTGCACGGGTGTGGAGATGCGTGAGCTTGCCACCGGCACGTTGATGTATCGTTACAATAATCCGGCCGAGCTGGAGTTGACGCTGGAAAACATGCTCGGCGGCTTTACGCATTTTAACGCCAAATGGTATAAGCTCTCGATGCTTAAAAAGCACGGCCATTTCACCGAAGATTTCCCGGGCCATAAAGTGTTTTATTCCAATGACCGCGAATATCTGATCGGCCTAGCGTTGGCTGGAGTAAGGTCGGTCGCCATCGCGCATGTGGCGTATCAATACGGTGCGCATGCAGGTTCCAATACGTTCGGTACGACGTTTCTGTTCCATACGCTCACTGAGCATCAGGCGATCGCCGATCGTTTTTTGGCAAAAAAGCTGCACCCGGAGCACAAACAACTGCTTATTGCTTGGAAAGCGCAGGAAAAACTCGTTTTTTACCTGCGCTTGCTTGCCAGACGCCGGGTGAAAGAGGCTTTAGGGCATTTGCCCTGGCTGGTGCTGCACCCCATTCTAAGCTTTACACAAGGGGTTAAGCTGCTACATAGAAAACAGCGCAACCAACAACAGCTTAGAGCGAATAAGAGGGTGTAATGAGCAAGAAAAAAGTATTGATCTGCGGCGCAACCGGTTTTGTCGGCCGCAACTTGGCCGAGCGTTTTGCCGCCCGAGGCGATTGCGAAGTGCATGCCGTGCGTTTCAACCGCCCTGAATACCGCTTGGAAGGCGCTGTGTGGCATCAGGCCGATCTGCGCGATCCGGCGGCCGTGGAAAAGCTCGTGGCCGGCATGGATGTGATCATCCAGGCGGCGGCCACCACCTCGGGCGCGAAGGACATCGTCTCTCGCCCGTATATCCATGTTACTGACAATGCCGTGATGAATTCGTATTTGTTCCGCAGCGCCTTTGAAGCCAAGGTGAAGCATGTGATCTTCTTTAGCTGCACGGTGATGTACCCCACCTCTGACAAGGCGCTTAAAGAAAGTGATTTCGATGCCAACACCCCGCTGCACCCGCGCTATTTCGGTGTGGGCAACACGAAGATCTACATCGAGAAGATGTGCGAGTTCTTCGCCACCATCAGCGAAACCAAATTCACCGCTATCCGCCACTCCAACATCTACGGCGCGCACGATAAGTTCGACTTGGAGCGCAGCCATGTCTTCGGCGCCACCGTCACCAAGGTGATGACCGCCACGGACAAGATCAGCGTGTGGGGCACGGGCGAAGAAGAGCGCGATCTGCTGCACGCCGACGACCTTTGTGATTTCGTGGAAGCCGCCATTGAAAAACAACCCGCCAAATACCGCCTGTATAATTGCGGATTGGGCAAGGCTGTTTCCATTAAAAACCTGGTGGGCAAGATTGTGGGCGCATCGGGCAAGAAGCTTGCCATCGAGCATGACCTTTCGCAGCCCACCATCAAGACCAGTCTGTTCCTGGATTGTGGCCTGGCTAAAAGCGAGCTGGGCTGGGAGCCGAAGGTGGGGCTCGATGATGGCATCGCCCGCACGATCGATTGGTGGCGCGAACATATCGACCCGGCCACGCTAAAACCCATGGTAAAGGCCGCGTAGCATAGATGTCGGCGGTTGATATTTCCATCCTTCTGGGGTGCAGGGTAGGTGGAAACACCAACTCCAGCCTCATTACATGCCTAAACAGCATCGTGGATAATGCCACTGCACCCGCACGCCTGGAAATACTTATCAAGTTCGACGACGACGATCAGGGTGTTCCCCAATTGCTTGGCGAGCTAGAGGCACTCAAAGGCCGCACAAACATCAAGACCATCATTACCCCGCGTGGCAAAGGCTATGGTGACCTGCACAAGGCCTATAACGACCTGCTGCTTATCGCCGATCCGCAAAGTGAGCTTTACTGGGTTATATCCGACGATATGGAAGTGCTCACCAAAGGATGGGATGCGAAGCTGCAGCAAACGCTCGGCCGTTTCGAGGACAAGATCTTTGTGGCGCACACGCTGATCGACTTTATCCACCCCACCCTTATAGACGCTATCGAATCGCCCGATTCCTACCCTATCTGGAGCAAGCGCTGGATTACTCTTACTGGCGGGTTTGGCTATACATTCTCGACCGATGCTTGGACTGCTATGCTTTTGCAGGTGCTGCAAAGACGTTATCACTATAATCGCCATGTGTTCGTGCCGGATCTGGTCATCAAGCGCAAACTGGCGGCTATGGATATGCCTGGCTCGGAGCGCTGGGTCGGCATCCGCAAGGATACCATCGAACTGCTGCAAACGCCGCAGGTGCAATATCTACTCGATGAGTCGGCTAACAGTATCGCCAGCCGCATTATGCAAAGTGGCACGGTGCTAGGCCGTGATCGCAGCAGCATCACTCCGGCCTACGTGTCGTATTCCGTACGCAAAAAATTGTTGCAAATGCAGCAAGGACCGCTGCACTACCCGGCATTGCTTACCTATCGGGTGCTCAAAAAGCTCAAGCGCCTGCTTAAGCCGAGCTCATGAAACAAGCCTGTTGCAAGAGAGCGGCCGTGCGCCTGTGCTTTTGCTTAGCTGCACTGCCTGTGCAGCTTTTCGGCTTTGTGCGCTTGGCTTTGGGCTTTGCGCATGCCCTGGTCGGCAGCTGCTACAGCTCAGGGAAGCTTACTTTCCTAGTATACAACCGGCTCAATTATGTGCCGCTGTTGCGCTTGCTTGATCGTATCAGCACGGGGCTTGTCGCTCGCCACTGGGGCTTAAAGGCTAGGCAGGGGGTGATCATTCCGCTGTATCTACGCACGCCCGATGACATGCTCTGTGTAGAAAGCCGTTTTCCCGCCGGTGCGCTTCAGCGCCTGCGTGAAGATGCTACCGCCAAGCTGTTGCTTGACCTTTCCGGTGAGGCGGTGCTGGGCGACGCATGGCTTTTGCAGTTGCATCAGGATTTAAGCAGGCTCGGTATACCGGGCGAGCGCGTGTATCTGCTCAATCCCAACACCAGCCGCACCTTCTATGACGCGTGGCAGAAAAATGCCTCGCCGCATTACCGGCTGCATTTCCTGGGCTATCATTTTTATCTCTATGCCATCGCGCAGAAGATCATGAGTGACGTGTGGTTCGGCTGGCATAAGCACCGCTTGCTGGCGGCTGCCAAGCGCGACATCGCCGAGCATCGCCTGCGCCCGCATCATTTCATGACGTTGAATTTGAAGCAGCGCTTCCACCGCACGGTGCTGATCTTGTTTCTCATGCACAAAGGCCACCGCGACAAAGGCATCATCACCTATGTGGGCGAGGAGTTCGGCGAGAAGCAACCCGAGAACGTGCCTTATGAGCCGGGTGGTGAGGTGCGTTTTATCCTAGCGCCTGTGATGCAGCCCGAGGAGATCGCCCGCGGCTACGACGCACTCGAGCGTGCCCGGCCGCTTACTTACGAGCGCCCGGCCGATACGGTCAACACCATTTGGCGTACACCCGGCGACATCGCCTACATCGTGCCCGAGCTAGAGCGCCAACACGGTGACGTGCAGTTGGAAAGCTATTTTGAAATGGTGACCGAAACGCATTTTAACGACGATACCATGCTCTACATCACCGAGAAGACGCTGCGCCCGATGTTCCGCCTGCAGTTCTTCTTGCATCTGGGCGCGCCCTTCGTGCTCAAGACTCTGCGCGAGATGGGCTTTAGAACCTTCTCGCCGTTCATTGACGAATCTTACGACGAGATCGTCGATGCGCAGCAGCGCATGAGCGCCATTCTCGCCGAGGTAGACCGCCTGTGCAGCATGTCCAAGGAAGAGCTGCACGCCATGTATGTTAGTATGTGGGACATTTTTGAGCATAATTTCCGGCATGTTACGACGCAGATGCCCGCGCTGTTCAAGCGTGACGTAGAAGCCAACATACTGGCTGAATTGGCCAAAAGCTGATTTGCACCAGAAACGCTTGCAAAAGCTTGTATTCGGCCATAAAACCACCGAGTTGTCACATTAGCTTTGGGAGTGCGTCATGGGTTTTTATAAAGATAAAAAAGTTCTAGTTACCGGCGGTACGGGTCTTATTGGCCGTCCGCTCGTGGAAATGCTCATCAAGGAAGGCGCGAAAGTAAGCGTGGTGTCGTTGGACGATCCGTCGCGCGCACCTGCCGGCTGCACCTTTGTGCGTGCCGATCTGCGAGAGTTCACCAGCTGCATGGATGTGTGCAAGGACCACGAGATTGTGTTCCAGCTTGCCGGCGTTAAAGGCTCGCCTGCCATGACGTCTAAGCGCCCGGCCAGCTTCTTCGTGCCGACGATGCAATTTTCCATCAATATGATGGAAGCGGCCCGCCGCAGCGGCGCTGAGCGCTTCTTGTTCACCAGCTCGGTGGGCGTATACCAGCCGGCTGAAGTCTTCTACGAGGACAGCGTGTGGAGCACGTTCCCATCGCCCAACGACCGCTTCGCCGGTTGGGCAAAGCGCATGGGTGAGCTGCAAGCCGAAGCCTACAAGATCGAATATGGTTGGGACAAAATATCCATTGTGCGCCCGGCCAACGTTTACGGCCCGTACGATAATTTCGACCCGGAAAACGCCATGGTGATCCCGTCGCTGATCCGCCGCGCGGTGGACGGTGAACGCCCGCTGACCGTGTGGGGCGATGGTTCGCCGATCCGTGACTTCATCCATGCGCGCGACGTGGCACGCGGCATGATGATCGCGGTGGAAAAAGGCATCAACGAGCCGATTAACCTTGGCTCCGGCACGGGTGTTACTATTCGCCAGGTGGCGGAAATGGTGGCTAAGCATGTTCCGGGTGGCCCGATCGACCTGGTGTGGGATGCCGATAAACCCGCCGGTGACGCCAAGCGCCTGATGGACACCGCACGCGCCGAGAAATACGGCATCACATGCGAAGTGGGCATCGAAGAAGGCATCAAGGAGACCATCGAATGGTTCGTGGCCAATAAGGGTGCTGCCGATAATCGCTATATCGCCTTCAATGATCCGGCAATGAAAAAGGCGGCCGGTGGTTAGTGTCGGGGCTTGCTTTAAACCTTAGCGGGCCTGATTTTATCTGCATTGGCGCGCAGAAGGCAGGTACAAGTTGGCTCAGCGGTAATCTTTCGCCTCATCCGGATACCTATATGCCGTGGGAGAAGGAACTCAACTACTTCTGCCCATGGCCGGTTGATGGCTTCCGAGATCGCTGGCAATACTGTAGGAAGCAATTCGCTGCTCCAGAAAATGCTGAGTTGCTTGCGCGTGTAAATGAATGGTATGAGAATTTTACCAAGCCGAAAAAGAGCGCTAAGCATTATCGTTCGCTATTTGCACGGCCGCAAGGCACGATAGCGGGTGATTTGACGCCGAGCTGCGCCGTTTTGAACAGTGACGCCATCGCACGCTACAAGCGGGCAGCCCCTAATGCCAAAATTATCTATCTGCTGCGCGACCCGGTGGATCGCATGTGGTCCTTTATACGCATGCGTTATGCCGCACAGATACCCGGTATGAGCAGCAAGCAGCTGCGCCAGTTGCTTTATAGGGAAAACCGTAAAGATACGAAATTGGTCGAACGGCATAACAAATATCTGTCGAATATTGATCGCTGGGAAAAGCACTTTGGCGAGGTTCACGTGCTATTTCTGGAGCAGCTAGAATCCGATCCGGAGGCATTCTTCCGTGAAATATGCCGCATCATAGGCATAAGCACGGTAACCGATTTTCTTGGTAACCAGCTTCATAAGAGAATTTTTGAAGGGCCTGTAATTCCTATCCCTCCGGAGTTTAGAAAATTTTTAGCCAAGCGTTACTACCCCAGTATTAAAGCTTTGTATATGCGTTACCCTAATGCCTACGTGAATGGCTGGCTTGATCGGCACCAATAAGCTTAAAGAACGCCTGAAGAACGCTTTGCTGAGCAATCCAGCTATGCGTCTACTTTTCGATCAATGTCCGCTTGAGTGCTGCGCCAAACAGGTGGCTGTAGTAAGGCGCGCCTTCCTTAGAGGTTACATGGGCTCCGTCGCCCATATATTGGGCCTGTATCTCGTTAGGTATGGGCATGGGTAGGTGTACGTCCGGATGCGCCTGTTTGAAGGCACTAAAGACGGATTCGATGCGTCGAGTGTCGTCATTGGCCTGGCATGGCATGGGCCCAAGCGTAACGACCAAGCCAACCTGATAGCGGTTGGCAAGCGCATACAGCTTTTCAAGCCTTTGCCTTGCAAGTTCCGGATCAAAGAACGCTCCCGGGCTACACTGGGGAGCACCTGTATTCTTAAAATCTACACCTATCCAGCCATTATCTATAAGCAGCGTCTTGCGCAAGGAAGCCATCTGCTTGGCAATATCCATAGCGGCTGGTGCGGGTTCTGCGACGTAGAAGAGTCCGTTGGTTACGCTCCGCCGGAAGTTCAGTGATGGCAGCTGCAGCAGCTGCTGCCAGGGTGAGTTGTAAAACAGTTCGATCTCGCTTCCAAATCCTTCGTCGCGGCGGCCCAGATGGTTCATATTAAACACCCCCACCAGGTATTTGCGGTCGGGATTGTATTTAAGCATTTGCTCAGCGGTAGCATAAATCCCTTCAAACTGGGCTGGCACCTGCAGGCTGGCGTTTAAATATTTCCAGCCTGGTGGCAGGTAGGGTTCAATCAGCGACGGACGTACCGATACCAGACCGCTTGAATCTCCGACCTGCACCATTTCGGCGGGCTGGCCGGTGAACAGCTCCAGCTTGAGCGCTGCCATCTGCCGTTCAACGCGTACGGGCTTGTAAAAAGCGCTATGGATCAACTGACTGTCTTCTGCTCGGTTGCTTGCGACAGGCATCACTAAGTGCAGCGTCACTTCAATAGTGACAATGCATAACAGCGCAAGCAGCAGGGAGGTAAGAGTCTTCATGCTAGAACTGGAAATAAATGAATTCATGACTGTCGCGCGCACCCAGAAGCACAATTCCATAAAACAGCACCACCAGAACGGTTACTTTCAGCCAGCGGCCGAAATGCGGCCAAAGATCGCTGAACTCGCGGTGCTTGCGGAAGGCGAGCCAGTCGGTAAGGGCCACCGGCAGCGAGAACAGAAAGAGCCCATACCACAACGCGTACACCGGAAGTGTTGCTGCTGGTATCTCGGTTGGGAAGAAAATTCTGGAGAGGCTCCCATGGCTACCGGCATAAAAGAGCCCCCAACCCAGGACCACAAAACCAAACATGAGCAGCCGCGCAAGTGCAGCGGGAAGCAGCCGGTCTATTGGTACCAGCCTGTAGAGGGCCAGCAGCATGCCATGATACAGACCCCATAGAATGAAATAGACGCTAGCACCATGCCATAGGCCGGCCAGGCCCATGGTGATAATAAGGTTGCGCAGCGTGACCCATTTGCCAGCACGGTTGCCACCTAGTGGTACGTATAGATAGTCGCGTATCCAGCTGGAGAGCGAAATATGCCAGCGTCGCCAGAAATCGGTAGGGTTGAGTGCCATGTAAGGTGTCAGGAAGTTGCGCCTGAGTTTGATGCCGAACAGGCGCGCGCAGCCGCGGGCAATGTCGGTATAGCCTGAAAAGTCGGCATATATCTGCACGGTAAATGCCAGCAGCAGCACTATGCCTGCACCTGAAAGCGACATGTTGGCCTGGCAGAGCTCGGTGAGGTTGGCCATGTTGTCAGCGACCACCAGCTTCTTGAACAATCCCCATACGATCAGGAAAACGCCGCTTTCGAACATACGCGGATGCACGCGCGGCGCATGGACAATTTGCGGCAGAAGGTGGCCCGCGCGCTCAATGGGCCCAGCAAACAGCTGCGGGAAAAAGGCGACGAAAGCGTAATAATCCGCCAGCCTCTTGTGAGCGTGCAGCTTGCGCCGGTAAATATCGATAATATAGGACAAGCTCTGGAAGGTATAAAACGAAATACCTGGGGGCAAAGGCAGGCTGATAACGGGTAGCTGCCAGCTTACCTCGGCGAGTTTCAATACATGATTGACTGCCTCAAAAGCCCAGCTGCTGTATTTAAATATCGCTAGTAGTCCCAGATTGAAAATCAGGCTGACCAATAGCAATAGGCGCCGGCATCTTTTGGAATCGGCTTTTTCCATGAGCAGGCCCAGCGTGAAATCCACGGTGGAGGATAAAAAGAGAAGGGATGCGATCCAGGGGCTGCCCCAAGCATAAAACACATACCCGCTGATAATCAGCACGAAAGGACGAAGCCGTGTGTTGCGCAGGGCCATGTAGGCGAGCCATACCAGCGGCAGGAACGCAAAAAGGAACGTAAACGAATGAAAGAGCATGCCTTTCTCTATAGCCGTAAAATTCGCTCGGGCAATACATTGTGTGAAAATCGTTGCACAGACTGATTGCAACCCTATATTCAGCTGCATATTTGTATGTGAGGTCCTATACTTTTTAATTCCTATAATTTCTTGCTCGCGTTTTTGCCTATGGCACTTTTGGGTGCATATGCCTGCGCGCGCTTGCTTGGCACGAGGGCTGCCGTGGCGTTTACGGCCCTGGCCTCGGTTGTCTTTTACGGGCTGGATCAACCGCAGTTCCTTTGGGTGTTGCTGTTCTCAGTGATCGTGAACTATGCTTTTGGCAGTGCCATTATTCGCGCGAAGCCCAAAGCCAAGCGCGGCTGGTTGTGGGCAGGGATCGCGTTCAACCTTGGTTTTCTAGGCGTTTTTAAATATAGCGGTTTTGTGTTGGAAAACCTCAATCACGCGTTTGGCTTGGGTCTTGCGCCCGTGTCGCTGGCGCTGCCGATCGGTATTTCGTTTTACACCTTCACGCAGATTATTTACCTGGTGGATGAGGCGCGCCACTCCGATAAACAGCAATATAATCCGTTTTCCTACCTGCTGTTCGTCACGTTCTTTCCGCATTTGGTGGCAGGCCCGATCTTGCGGCATAACAGCGTTATTCCGCAGTTCGCACGCTCGACGTTTGCCCGGCCGGGGGCGTATCGCTATTACTTGGCGATTATATTTTTTGGTATCGGCCTGTTCAAGAAAGTCATCATCGCCGACACGCTTGCCCCGGGTGTGCAGGCGCTGTATGCCAACGCTGCGGCCCTAAGCACGGCCGAGGCATGGATGGCTGCGCTGCTTTATACCTTACAGCTATACTATGATTTCTCTGGATATTCCGAAATGGCCGTGGGACTGGCCTTTGCGCTTGGCGTGCGCATTCCGTTCAACTTTGCCTCTCCGTATAAAGCCACCTCGGTGAGTGATTTTTGGCGGCGTTGGCATCGCTCGCTTTCGTGGTTCCTGCGAGAATATCTGTACATCCCGATGGGTGGCAACCGCCGCGGCAAAGCACGCCAGATGGCCAACCTGTTTATCACTATGTTGTTGGGCGGGCTGTGGCACGGCGCAGGCTGGACGTTCATTCTCTGGGGGGCGCTGCACGGAGCACTTCTGGTGATCTATCATCTGTGGAAGCAACTAGACATTGCTTTGCCGCGCGGGCTGGCGTGGCTGTTTACGTTCATCGCGGTGATGGCGGCCTGGGTGGTGTTCCGCGCGCAGCATGTGGGCGATGCGCTGGCCATTTGGCGCAGCATGCTGGGGCAGGGTGCAGGCGGGGGCGCAAGCTTCACGCATCTGCCCGATCATGCGAACTATCTATGGCTGGTGGCGGCATTGCTGTTGTGGCAGCTGGCTGGGCCCAATACACAGCAATTTGCCATTACTCGCCGCCCGAGCAGCTGGAAAATGTTGGTGGCCATGGCGGCTTTTATCTTCGCGTTAACCCATATCGGTAAGATCAGTGAATTCCTCTACTTCCAATTCTAGCCGTGCCGTGTTAGCTCGCCGTGCGCTGCGCCGTGGCGGCGGGGCAGGATTGCTGCTGCTTGTGCTGCTGGCGGTGCTCAACGCCGTGGTAGACCCCTACGCGGTATTCGGTCTGGTGAGCCACCCGCGAATCAACGGTGACCGGCTGGAGCTGCACACCAGCCATAGCGCCCTATACAAGGAGTTCGGTGTGATTGCTCACAAGCCCGAATATCTTATGCTGGGCAGCTCGGTAGTGGACAACGCTTTCCGCCTGCCTGGCAACGCGAGTTTCTCCTACGAACCCAGGGAGAAGAACCAGGCCGAAGCCGCAACAATGAAGGCGGCCTTGCCTGATGCCGATCGCTTCTATCCGGGCATGTTCAACGCATCAGTGCGGGGTGGGGGCGTGTCCGAGGCATACCGTATGTTGCAGCATGCCTATGCCAATAACCCAAATTTAAAGCGCGTGATCGCGGGCTTTGAATATAATTTGTTCACCACGCAGATGGTCTATAACCAAGTGCCCAGCAGCGAGGCAGCGAACAAGACCTATATACCGCTTTCGCTTTGGGGTTCGCTGCTGTTCTCATCAGGCGTAACGGCGGATTCTATGGCGACGCTATCGCGAAATAGCTCGTTCAAGTTCATAGGCCAGGCGGCAGCTGTGGCGCTGGATGCATGGAAAGCAGTTGTCCCCGACGCCAAGGCAGCATACACGCAGATCAGGGCTGAAGACCTAAAACCCAATCCGCGCTGGTGGGCCGCGGAAGGCGCGCTGATCCAGCCGCAGGATGCGCGCGAGACAAGCTGGGTCTATTTCGTGCTGCATAATATGACTTACCAGCACCGTGCGCTGATTAATGGACAGCAGACCCTGCTGACGGATTACTCAATGCGCGATATTGCCGGGATAAAAACCTTCAGCCAGTCGCATAACATCGAGTTCCAGCTATTCATCAACTCGCACCCGCCCTTTTACTGGGCGGCCGCGCGCGCCTACGGCATTGAACCGTATATTGACCGGTGGCTGCGTGAGCTGGCGGCCATCTCGCCGTTTTATGCCTTTACCGAATCGGTGGAGTATTCGTCCAGGTTGTATGAGTATTTTGGCGAGGATCCGTTGCACTACCAGCCTGTGCTTGGCACTGAGATATTTCAGGTGCTGTGGTATCGCAAACCCGAGAACGGGCCGATGCGCTACACCATGGTGACGAAGGACAATGTCGACGCATTCATCGCGCGGCGCAAATCGTTGCTGGATCGCTGGCTGGCCGCCCGTCCGTATTACCGCGAACTGTTGGCCATGAAGCCTGGCTTTGCCGGCATGCCCGCCACCTACCATGACATCGCCCCGCGCGGCTATGACCCCGTGGTTAATGGTTTGCGAGTGATAAAATTCATGGAAAAATTCTATGCGCTGCCGGCCGAGCAGGCGCCGTATGACCTGCTGCGTGTGCTAAAAGGCCAGTATAAGCCATTCTACAAGGCCGATAGTCTTCCGGATTTGGTGGTGCAAATCAACGCGGCATCTGCTAAATAATCCTTCTGCCAATCACTCAAGGAGCTGCCTATGAAGACCGCCCTGAACCTGCGTGAATTCATCACCGATGTGCCTGATTTTCCTAAACCTCCCGTGTTGTTCCGTGATATTTCGCCGTTGCTGCGCAAGCATTTCGGCGAAACCATCCGTCAGCTTTCTGGCCTGCTCAGCGAAGAAGAATGGGTCAGTATCGATGTGATCGGCGGCATCGAGTCGCGCGGCTTTATTCTGGCGGCCGGCCTTGCTGGCCTCAAAGACAAAGGCTTTGTAAAAATTCGCAAGGCGGGCAAGCTGCCGGGCAAGGTGGTGGCGCGTAAATACGGGCTGGAATATGGCGAGGATGCACTGGAGATGCAGCCCGGTAGTGGGCGCATGCTCATCGTCGATGACGTGCTGGCAACGGGCGGCACGCTGGCTGCCGCGGCCGATCTGGCCAAGGAAAGCGGCCACAGTGTGCAGAACCTCATCTGCCTTATCAACCTCAAATTCTTGAATGACTTCAGCTGGAATGGGCTGGCCCCCAAAACCCTGATCGATTATGATGGCTGATATGAGCACGTTGGTGGTGATGGCATTGCCCGAAGAAAGCCAGGGCCTGATTGAGCAGGCCGGCTACGACGTGGTGTATTGCGGTGTGGGGAAGGTCAATGCCGCTTATGCGCTGATGCACGCGCTTGGCGAACGCCCGGATATCAGCCACATCATCAATATCGGCTCGGCTGGCAGCAGCACATTCAAAACCGGCGCGACGGTGGCTGCAGACCGCTTCGTTCAGCGCGACATGGACGCCACCGGCATTGGCTTTGCCCACGGGCAGACCCCATTCTGTCCACACCCCATAACACTGGAGTTCAGCCGTTTCTTTAATGGGTTGGAGCATGGGGTGTGCGGTTCGGGCGATTCGTTCCTGCAAGGCCCGCCGCCGATTGCCTGCGATATCATCGATATGGAGGCTTATGCCTTGGCGCGGGTGTGCTACCTAAAAAAGCTTCCTTTTTCGTGCCTTAAGTATATCACCGACGGGGCGGATGGTTCGGCCCATCTGGACTGGCAGGAAAATTTGAGCAAAGCCGCGCAGGCATTTGTACAGCAGTTGCACCGTAGCGCCTGAAAAAATTGGTAAAAGCTGTTGCCAGCTGCACATATTATCACTATAAAAGGGCGATTTTTAGCTTTGGGATGTAGCCTGAATGAATGCCTTTCGTGCATATTACAATTATCTTCTGGCAAAAAATGGCAATGACCCTAAGCGTGCGCTTGTCGCAATGGGCAAGGCTGCGTTTAAGAAAGATAAAATTCAAAAAGCCATTTGCGAAATAGGTGATATGATGCAGCAGACGATATTGCCCACGCCCGTGCAGACCAGCGAACCCGATCTGGATCCGGCTTTGTACATCGGCAAACCAAAATATATCCGCCGTTTTGTGATGGAGCTTACCAATCATTGTAATCTTCGTTGCCTGTATTGCCACCAGAATAAACCGGAGTTCAAGCCTACTGACCCACTGTCGGACGAGACTTTTCAGGATGTGCTTGATTATCTGACGCAAAACCCGCCTGATATGATCGATCTTACCGGCGGTGGCGATATTCTGATGGCTAACGACTGGGCCCGTAAATGTGACCGACTGCTGGAGCTTGGCATTCGTCTCGCAACGACCATTAATCTTGGCAAAATTCTCGAAGATCATGAGATTGAGACGCTTTCGCGCTTTTCAGAAATTACCGTCAGCATCGATACGATCGACCGTAAGATCCTAAGCGATATTCGCAAGAGCGTCGATATTCGAACTATCATGTACAACATGATGCGTATCAAAGGGGCAGAGCTACGCCGCCGCACCAATATCCATGTTATGCCTCCTAACACACAAAGCTCAATTAACTGGGTCATCAACGCGGTATATTCAGCACAGATGGTAACCCAACTGCCCACCCTCGCTTCTTATGCGGTGGCATTCGGCGTGAATGTGTTCCGCATTCAGGACGTGATGATCTTCAACGACATCGAGAACAACGTCACTAACGTATGGGATTTGCGTGGAGATGATGCTGTTGAGGCCGCGAAGAGTAGCCGTTACGCGCTGGATTTAGCCAGCCACTGGGGGCTGCAGCTGCAGCCCCCACCGCACTTCCTTGAGCGCTTGCAAAGCTTGGAAGACAATGCCTATAAACCTGAAGCCGCTGTGGCCTGAGGAGAGAGTATGACTGAGCAGAATACCTGTAAGACCGAAAGCGAGCAATCTGCTACTGCGCGTAAGGAAGGCAAAACGCTTTCCTCGTATAACCTGATACCCAAGCAGGGACAGACCCGTGAATGCTACGATCCGTGGACATTCATGCAGATTCTTAGCAATACCGGTATTAGGCCTTGCTGTTTTACCGAGCTGGAAATCGGGTCGGTGAAGGCCGAGAAAGGCGGTATCGAAGGGGCGTTGAACAGCGATGTGGCAATTAACCTGCGCAAGGGGCTGCTTACGGGTAATCTTGACCAGTGGTGCGCCGTATGCAGCTACAAGCCCATGATTGATGTGGCGAGCTTCCAGAATAAAATCCGCAAGCTGGTAGAAAGCTGATTTTGAGCGGCACTCATAAGATAGCAATTGTAACGGGGGCCTCTCGCGGTATCGGCGCGGCTACTGCGAAGCTTCTGGCTGCAGATGGCTACGCGGTTTGTGTCAATTACCTCAACAGCAAAGCCAAGGCCGATGCCGTGGTGGCCGAGATCACCAAGGCGGGCGGCAAAGCTATTGCGGTGGCGGCCGACGTGAGCAAAGAGGCCGACATCATCCACCTGTTTCAAACCGTAGACAAAGAGCTCGGCAGCGTGACGGCACTGGTGAACAACGCCGTGGTGCAGGAAGTAAAGCGTGTCGAGGAAACCTCGATGGCGCTGTTGGAGGCTACTTTTCAAGCCAATGTGTTTGGCGTATTCATCGCCTGCCGCGAGGCCATTAATCGCATGAAAAAAACCGGTGGTGGGATTGTAAATATTTCCTCCGAGGCCGCCAAGTTCGGTGGCAACCGCATGACGGCTTATGCCGCCTCTAAGGCGGCAATTTCTACCTTCACTATTGGCTTTGCACGCGAAGCAGCGGCGTATGGTGTGCGGGTGAATGCGGTTTCCCCTGGTATCATCGACACCGATGCACATAGCGGCGCCCCTGCGGAACGCTTAGAGGGCTTGAAGGCTTCCATCCCCATGGGGCGAATGGGCACTGCCGGCGAAGTGGCGCAGACGATTGCTTGGCTATTGTCGGATAAGGCTTCATATATTTCGGGCGCGGTGCTGCCGGTGACAGGTGCGCGCTGAGCTTGACTTTTTTGGGCTATGGCGTAAGCCATAACGATATATTTTTGAGGTGTTGAATGGATCTGAATTTCTATAACGAGCACGGCTATTACATTGAAGAGAACGTCTTTAACGATGCGGAGTGCGCTGCACTCATTGCGGCCTCGAGCAAGCTTGAGAACAGCCAGAACCAAAGCTTCCGCCCGCAGATGATGCCCCACCGCAGCGAAGATATTTATCTTAATGCGTTGCGCAATCCGCGCATTGTCAAATCGATTGAGCAGGCAGTGGGTGGCGAAGCTGTCGGCCTGCAAACCGAATATTTTTATTGCAAGCCTGGCACGCGCGGCTTTTCTAACCACCAGGACAATTTCTTTGTTGAGGCCTCCACCGGTGTGTTTGCCTCGGCCTGGTGCGCATTGACGGATACTTACGCCGAAAAAGGCGGGCTTATTGTGTATCCGGGTTCGCATAAGGAAGGCTTGCTGCCCGTGCAGAAACTGAGTCTGGGGGCAGCTGCCGGCCAGGATCCCAACGCTAACAACGAAGAGACTATCATTCCGGCGAAGTATAAGCCCGTCAACGCCGTGGTTCCTAAGGGGGCGGTGCTCTACATTCACGGGCTTTTGGTGCATGGCTCAAACCCCAATGCTACTGCCGATAAAGCGCGCGATGTGCTGCTTTGCACCTATATCAAAAAGGGCGAGCAATTCCGCAGTGGCAAATACGCTCAGCGCGCACCGGTCGAACTCAAAGTGGCTTAGAGGATAAAGTTCAGGCCAACGGGCTGATGTCTGCCAGGTGCGAGCGTGCGCGTTCGACGGCCTCCGTCGGGAAGTGCGCGGGGAAATGCACGGGCATGTCGGTCAACGAGAAGGGCTTCCAGCTGCTCCCTTGCTTCTGCATAGCCCAGAAACCGCCCCACATAGCCACATCGCCACTGAAGATCTCATGCACGGCAACGGTTACGCCGGGGTGCATGTTGCGGCCGGTCTTGGGGTCTTTGATAAAGTCGATATGCTTGTTGGCTATTGCGAAATCCTTGTCGCACTGGCTCATCTGCAGGTTCAGGTCGTCGCCGCAGATGATGCCGCCGTCTTTGACCAGCGGCATGGAAAGCAAGATGTCTTTCTTCACCGGCTCGTAGGTGTGGTCTGCATCGACGAAGATGATGTCGAACGCTTCTTTGCCCAGCAGCGGCAGGATGTTCTCGCTCTTGCCGCGGAAATGCTGGCGGCCGATGGTCTCAGGGATGGTGGCGATATTGTGCAGAAAAAGGTTATAGGCCACGTCCGAGCCCAGCGCGCTTTCCATAGCCACATACACATCGTCCTTGTGCAGGCTGCGGTCGAAGAACGGCTGCCAGCCATCTAGGCAGTTCAGCGTGCCCTTTGCATCGTTGTGCAGTGCTAGGCCTTGCGCCCAGGAAAGGGCAGACGCGCCATACCAAGAGCCAATCTCCATCACCTGCATATCGGGCTTTTTGCCGGCCCGGGTATAATACCACACTGTGCCCATCATCATTACGTGGCGTACGGGCGCGCTTAAGATGGCGTATTGGGAATCGAATACGGGGCGCTTGGGTGCGATCTCTTTTAGTAGGGTCTGATACGACATGGTTTACAGCTCGTTGGATAATTGAGGGTGATAGGCCTGGCCCGGAACGTAGCGGATACGGCGGCGGCCCGTGCCTTGATATTCTACCGGCAGGGAATCAAAATCTGCTAGCGGCATGATGCGTACATCGATGGAGACGCGGGTGTGCTTTTCCAGAGGCTCGCCGGTGTGCACGCAGCGTGAGTCGAACGCGTGCATTTTGCCCAGCGGCGTTTGAACCTGCGGGGCGAAGGTGTTGAGTTCGTGATTGTACGGCTTATCGTTCACAGCGCGCTCGATGAATGGCGTAAAGTCGTAGCCGAACGGCTCGAGGATCGTGCGCGAATCTTCAACGCTTGCGCGGCGGAAACCGTGCTGCTGAGGGGCAACGGGTGCTGTCAGCGGAATCCAGATATTGATCTCCTCGGGCGGGTGGCCATAACCGATATCGGTGTGATAACGCGGGTAGTGATGGTTGTTCTCGCCGTCCGGGCAATGTATGCGAATGGTCGGTGTTGCCTGGAAATAGAACGGATAGGAAAAGTGCTTAGCCAGACATTCTTTTACGAAGCGGTGATAATGCGCTTCGAACGCCGCGTCGGTGTCATACAGATAGGTGGTGATTTTGTTCACGCCATCATCGAAGCCATAAGCCTTCATTTCCGGGCTTAAGATTCGGTGCAGGTCTTCCAGTTGTGTGCCGGCTGCAACTGCGCCTTTTTCCACCAGGATGCGCATGATTTGCTCGCGCCAGGACTGGGTGAAGATTTCGCAACCTAAGTCTATGTAATCTTTGTTGAAATCTTTCTGGAAACGACTTTGTCCCTGCCAGGCCGCGCGCATCATCTGTGCGCGCTCCGCTGCGGAGAACGAATGTATGTTGGCTTTTTCGTCTAATTCTTTGCTGGCAGTGGTAATTTGCATTGCAAAACCCTGTGGAAAAATTTAACACTAGCGCACTGATTCTTATTTGCTTTTTCTTTATCCTTGTCAAATAAAAACACCGCGATTGCAGCCTTAAAATATGCCCTTTGTCTCCATACAGCTAAATAGTAACCGACCCGAGCAGATTGCGCGCTTTTTCGACAGTGTCGAAAATACCGCCGATAAACCGGAAGATATCGAGGTTTTGCTGCATATCGACCAGGGCGATAAGGTCATGGAAGAAGCGGTGGAGATGGAGCGCGCACGGCGCAAATTCGATCTGCGTGTGCTGCAGACCGACCTAGTTAAGGGCTACGCCACGCTATGGAAGCCCTTAAACCCGCTGTTTGAAATGACACACCCGGAGGCGTATTTCGTTATTAATTTAAGTGACGAGATGCTCTTTGAAACGTGTGGCTGGGATAGTATGCTAAAACCCTATGTGGGCTATTATCCCGACCATATTTTCCGCTTGCGCGGCTCCAAATACCGTTTCCGTAATTATACCGATTTCTGGGAAAATGGTTTTGCACCCGACAGCCTGGCGTTTTATACGCGTCGCTGGCTAGAACTCAGCGGTGACTGGAATCCCTGTCTGGGCCCGGACTCTTTCCAACAATGCGTCTCGTATTATCTTTTTACCGACGATCCGTTTTCTCATACGCAGCACATGCGCGATATCCCGCTGCCGCATATTAAATTCAGCGGTGAGGGGGCAAGCATCGGCCTTGAGGGTGAGGCGCTCTACCGGCGCATCTGTATCAACAACCGTGCGTGGTTTGTGCTCATGTCGCATAAGATGCAGGAAGAAGCCCGCCGCCGCGCCATGCGCATGAAGGCACATATTATTGCGCATAATCATCAGCTGCAAGGAGTGACGGCTAGTGTCGAGGAGCGACGCCTGCTGCGGCGTTTTGTCGTGCGGGATGCGAATACTCACAAGGTCCTAGCTAAGATTCCCTATCAGCTTTCTTGGCTTAAGACCAGCGGCCGTACCTGGCTGCGTTCTCCACTGGTGCTCTACTACGCTGGTGGCGGACGTGAATCGCTTCGGACCCATCCTTTTAACAGCATCATACTCATGACGTCGACCTACTTCCCGTATGGCATGAAGCTGTTTGCCAAGCTGGCACTGATCAGTAAACGTTATAAGTTATTGCGTACAAACATAAGGCACCCAATTCACCATATTCGCGGCATTACATACCGTTATCTGTCAGCACAATGGCGTATATACAAAACCGCCTGGGAGCATCTGAAAGATGGAACGCCGGAGGGGCTTTCCTTCCTATTGCGTCCTTATGACTGCGCAAGCGGCCTGATTAAGGCGCTATTATACAAAGGTTTTTATATTCCTTTAGTCCGAATCTATCGCATGTTGCGAGGATCGCTTCGATTTATTATGCCTGCGGCTATGCGTCGCACTTTGCGGCCAGCAGACCGCGCGCTCCGTGCTGTTCCTCGTGCCGTTGGCAATGGCCTGCGCCTGATGTCACGTCGCATCAGTTATGTTCTATATGCGGCCCAATCAGGCCTATGGTCTGCATTATTCGGTTTCACAAGGCTTTGCATTACAGCAATAGAGTTTCCTTTTCTCAAGTTCGTTAGTGTACTGCGTGCTAGCCGCAGATGGTTGCGTGCCAAATTGGCTGCACGTTACCTGGTCCAGCTGAAAGATGTGGCGCGGCTGAATCAGGCATCCTTCGAGCCCATGGTTTCCGATCAGATTATTTTTGTTTCCATCCAGCTAAGCAGTAACCGTCCTGAGCAGGTGGTAGCCCTTCTGGATAATATCGAGGCAACAGCCGAACAGCCGCAGTATATCGAAGTGCTGATCCATATCGACAGCGGGCATACGGAAATGGAAGAACTCCTGCTGCGCGAGAAAGCCACTCGCAAGGTGAGTCTGCGTTATCTTAAAACAAGTCTGGTGAAGGGTTTCACTGATTTATGGAAGGCCTATAACCCGCTGTTTGCAATGACCGATCCAAAAGCCTATTTTGTAACGCTGTTTTCGGACGAGATGCGTTTTGAAACACAGGGCTGGGACCGCATGCTGTGCAAGTATATAGGTTACTATCCGGATCATATTTTCCGCCTGCGGGGATCGAAATATCGTTTTCGTAACTATACCGATTTCTGGGAGTGCGGATTTGCGCCGGATAGCCTTGCCTTCTACACGCGCAAATGGCTGGCGATTCAAAACCAGTGGAACCCGTGCACAGGGCCGGATTCCTTTCAGCAATGCGTGGCCTATTATTTGTTCACCAGTGAACCCTTCTCACACAAGCATTATCAGCGGGACGTTCCGCTGGCACATATAAAATTTGGTGGTGAAGGAGCCTCGCAGGGACTTGAAGGGGATAAACGCGTACAGCGCATTTATGATAATAATCGCGAGTGGTTCCGGCTAATGTCGCCTAAAATGCAGCGCGAGGCCAAACGCTTTGCCATGTGCCTTAAGTTGAATATCCTAAGCTACGAGTATTTGTTGTCGCATCCTAGCGAGCGCCTTTTCATACGTGAAAACAAAGCGGCTCAGTCGGTGTACCTGCTTAACGAGACAGGTTTTATCCTGCGTCGCCTCTCCTATGCAGTGCCGGCGTGGAGCATGCATCTTACCAATGCACTGCGCGCCCCCAGGGTTCATTATTATGCGGGCGGGGGCAGGGAGTCGCTCAAGTTGTACCCCTGGATGGGGGTAAAAATGATGCTCGGATCATTCTGGCCATGGGGGCGGCGCCGTATGGAGGCTTGGGAGCAGCGCAAAGCTAGCCAGCAGGAAGCGCTTCACCGCCGCCGTGAACGCTATAACCATATTAAAGGCACATTGCGTTACCATGGTCTAATCAAGGGGCCCGGTATATTGGTCCTCGAAGCAATCCGCAGTTATCGGAAAAATTAGGCGGCGGTGCTGGCCGTATTTGCCGCTTTGGGGGCTAATGCATTGCGCTCGGCTGAGAACCTGAGCGCTTCGTCGATTGTACCGGTAAATATCAGATGCCCGCCTTCGAATACCGCACCTTTATTACACATCTTGCGCAGCAGGCTTTCTGAGTGCGAAGCAACGACCATGATACTGGCCTTTTGAGTGAAGGTGTCAATACGCTCACGTACCTTGTTAGCAAACTTGGCATCGCCTGCGCCGATACCTTCATCGATCAGCAGGATCTCCGGAGTGTGCATGGTGGCGATGGCAAAGGAAAGGCGGGCGACCATGCCTGCCGAATAGATTCGGGTTGGCATATCCAGATATTCACCCAGCTCGGTGAATTCCTCAACGTCCTTCAGGTAGCCTTCGATATTAGTCCGGGGCAGGTGGTTTAGCTCGGCTGCCAGGCGTATATTCTCATAGCCAGATGCGTCGGGGTTGATGGGGGTTATGCCACCGTAAAGATGGATATTTCCCTCTGTTTCCAGCGTGCCGCTGGAGCTGGGATATATCCCGGCCATAAAGCGCAGCAGCGTGCTCTTACCCGCACCGTTATGCCCGATCAGCGCCACACGATCGCCGCCGGAAAGATCCATCGAAATATCAGTTAGTGCATGCACGCGCAAAATACCCGAACTACTGTCGAATTCATGGCTGCCAACACTACCAGCGGCGCGGCGCTGCCGTTTGAACAGGCGAAGCGAATTCGCATCATAGATGGGAATGCGCACATTGACGTTTTTGAGGCGGACGTAAACCATGTCTATCCTACACGTAAAACGCTAGGTCGCGGCGCATCGAACGATACACCTGCCACATGAAGAAATACCCTAATACCGTAATGCCGGTCAGGGTGAGATAGAAGTTGGCCGGTAGAGTTTCGCCTAGCAGAGGCGCACGCACGGCTTCCAGGAAATAGAAGAACGGGTTCCATACCACGATAAACGTACGATCTGCCGGTACGGTATGGTAGTTCCAGAAGATGGGCGTGATAAAGAAGGTCAGTTGCAGCAAATTGCGGATCACCATCTCCAGGTCGCGGAAGCGCGCGCACAAAAAGCCGATGGTTGGTACTGCCCAGAACGAGTTGATGATCAAGAAAAAGAAACCGACGAACACCATGAGGTTGCTGGCATGAAGCGGAATATCTAGCCAGATGACACCGAATACATACAGGATCAAATGATGGCAGAACGCGATCAAGATGCGGAAGATGGTGCGCCACACATACATGTCGATGCTCATCGACGAGTTGCGGATATAGTCTTTGTTAATGACGAAAACGCCCATCGCATCGGTGATGAGCGAAGTGAGCAGATACCACACGATGATACCCAGGCCGATATAAGCGATATCGGCCGATGCACCGGCATGGAACACCGCAGAGGACATCAGCGTAATGCCGAAAATCATGACCGAGACGTTAATGGTTTCCCAGAATGGGCCAATGACCGAGCGGCGGTATTTGCACTTTACGTCCAGCAAACCCCAGCCGAAAGCTGCCTTAATGTTTTTGATAAATTTTTGGTAATTAGTCATAATCCCTAGCGCCAAAAGACGATCATGGATAGCCGCAAATGCGCACGATAGCAAGGGATTTTCCTCTAGTTAATCTCTTGTAAAACGTTCAGAAGCGGCTTTTTCTTGAGGCATTGATAATGGCTGGACGGGTTGGCGTTGGTGATCTTTGCTTTATGCATACCGTGTTGCTTAGCAAAAACAGGCCAGTAGCGTTCAAAATTCACCATGTCGCCATAGAGGTTGGAGAAGCTCAGGCGAGTGCTGTCATAGCACTGCGCGCCATAGTAGCTGGCCTCTGCATGCACCCTGTCGGGCTCGGGTAGGCCATCGCAGCCGAACAGATATATCCGGGTTAAGGGTGCCCTCTGCAATATGCCCACCAGAAGGATGAATAGCGTATTGAGTTCTCCTTTGATCTCAAAGAGCGAGGCAAGCGGCTTGTTTTGGGTGCTGCGATAAAAATAGTCAAAAACGCAGAACAGCCATTCATCGGCCATGATCAATTTATGGGTGTTCGGCAGCGGGCGCTGCAATAGTTTTTGCTCTACGGCTTTAAGTGCGATGGACGAGGTAATGAGCATGGTAGTATCGGGGTCTTCAAGGAATGCATAGACCTCATCTAGCAAGGCCTCCATCTCCATGGGGGACATCAGCGTCCACACATCGATCTTGCGGCCGATGCGCGAGAGGATGTTTTTCTCAATATGCTGTTTGCGGTTGATGGCATAAAAGTGCACTGTTTTGCCGCGCAAAGAATCAATAGAATTTTCCAGCTGCTTGAGCGAGGGGCCGCTAAGCAATAGCGCGATATCGTGTGGGCGCGGCGATAAGGTCCGTTCTAGCCATGTTTTGAACACGGCTAGAACGGACCCTTGAATTCGTCGACTTCTTTGATCTCGTGATCGGCGGGCAGGTCAAGCTTGGCTTTCGCGTCGATGAGGCGGAAGGCGCGCTCGGCAATGGTCTTGCCGTTGGGGTAGAAGAGGTTTTCCAGCGGCTTGGTGGTGGGGCAGGGCGTATCGGCAAAGCCCATGCGCGCCATGGGGATGGGCTTGCCGTTCAGTCCTTCGGGGAACAGCTCGATCATGCGGGCCATGATCTCGGCGGTCGTGCCGCAGGTCAGCCAGCCATTGTCAACGATGAGCAGACGGCCGGTTTTCTTTACCGATGCAGCGATGGTTTCCATATCCAGCGGGCGAAGGGAAATAGGGTCGATCACCTCGGCCGAGATGCCGGCTTTTTCAAGATAGTGGCTGGCGCGCAGCGCCTCGATCACCATGTGCGAGATGGCAACGATGGTGACGTCCTTGCCTTCATGCATCACGCGGCCTTTGCCTAGCTTAGTGACATACGGTTCGCCCGAAACGTAGGATTGCATGTTGCATAGCAGGCGGTGTTCCATGAAGATCACCGGGTTGTCGTCGCGGATAGCGGCGATCATGCAGCCCTTGGCGTCATGCGCGTTGGAGGGGGCGACGACTTTGAGGCCCGGCACATGCATGAACATCGAGTGCAGCGCCTGGCTGTGCTGGGCGCCCTGGCCCCAGCTACGGCCTACCATGGTGCGCACCACGAGGGGCACTTTCACCTGGCCGGAATAGACATAGTGCGATTTAGCGGCCATGTTGATGAGCTGGTTCATTGCCAGCAGCATGAAGTCCATGCGGATGTGAACATGCACGGGGCGGTAGCCCGCCATGGCAGCGCCGATGGCCATGCCGGTCATCGCGTCTTCGGAAAGGGGGGTGCCAAAGCAGCGCTCGGGGCCGAACTTCTCGACCAGGCCGGCGGTGGAGCCTTGGATGGATTTGTGATCGTCCACGTCCAGGCCGAAGACAAACACTTTTTCGTCGCGTTCCATTTCTTGGGCGCAAGCCTCGGCGATTGCGTCCACATAGCGGATGAGGCGCTTGTTGGCGGCTTCAGCGCCGGGAATCTTCATGGCGAGATTATGCGGCATAGACAAAGCTCGTTAGTTGGTCGTCAGCGGGATAGGGTGAGGCGATGGCAAAATCCACCGCGTCTTTGAGTTTTGCTTCCACCTGGGCTTTGATGGCCGCAGCCTCTGCGCCCAACATCTTTTCCAGCCTGGCGATCTGGTCGTCGGCCTTCCATTTGTCATAGTCGGCGATGTTGCGATATGGGCCGTGGTCGTGGTCGTCGGTCGGGCCTACATGTTCCATCCAGCGATAGGTCACGCATTCGATGAATTGCGGGCCTTCACCGCTGCGGGCTGCTTCAATGGCTTTGATAGCCGCATCGCGCACCGCGAACACATCGCCGTCGGGGATGAACTGGGTCGGGATGCCGTAAGTTTCCACGCGTTGGCGCATGTTCCAGTTCGGCTGGCGGCGGTGAATAGGTGTGTGGATGGCAAAGCCGTTATTCTCGACCACGAACACCATAGGCAGTTTTTTAAGGGCTGCGTAGTTCAGTGTTTCGGCGTAGCTGCCCTCTTCGGTTGCGCCATCGCCGCAAACGGCGAGCATCACGCGCGGCTTGCCGCCTTTTAGCGCGTCCCATTTCATGGCCTGAGCATAGCCGGAAGCCACCGGAATGGTCGTGCCCACTACAGCGGATGCACCCATCACGCCTGCGGGGATATCCACCAAATGCATCGAGCCTGCCTTGCCCTGTGCGCAGCCGCCAGATTTGCCATACAGTTCTGCCATCATCTGGCGAAGATCGCCGCCTTTGGCGATGTGCGTGGCGTGGCAACGATAGGTGTTGGAAACCATGTCGTCCTTGAGCAATGCATCGCATAGGCCGGTTGCCACCGATTCCTGGCCGATGGACAGGTGCACTGGGCTTTTAATGGCATCGCTGGCATAGACTTCGCAGATATGCTCCTCGACGCGGCGGATAAGCAGCATCGAGTGATACAGGCGGGCGGTAAGCTTGGGGTCTGGCGTGTTCATAGGCGCTGTTTTACACAATTTTTGGTTAAGGTCAAAAGCAAATCTTAAACATAATTACGCTATTGCCAAGCGCCTCTTTGGGCATTAAACCGTTGGGCATGGAAAAAAACTCTAAGATACTGATTACCGGCGCTTCCGGCATGATCGGCTCCAGCTTGGCACGCCTGTTAAAAGGCCGTGGCTACAGCGCGGTGCTGACCCCGACACACGCAGAGCTAGAACTGCGCGATCAGGCGGCCGTGATGGCCTATATGGCCAGACATAAGCCGGAATATGTGTTTCACCTGGCGGCGCGTGTGGGCGGCATCCATGCTAACAACACCTATCCCGGCCAGTTCATCTACGATAACACCGCTATGCAAAGCAACGTGATGGAAGCGGCTAGGCATGCGGGCGTTGTCAAGCTGCTGTTTCCAGGCTCGGCCTGCACTTACCCTAAGATGGCCCCCCAGCCGGTAGCCGAATCGGAGTTCTTAAACGGCTTCATCGAGCCCACTAACATCGCCTATGCGGCGGCCAAAATCAACGGCATCGTTATGGCCCAGGCCTATGCCCGCGAATATGGTTTAAAGACGGTGGTTCCCATGCCTACCAATACTTACGGTGTGGGTGATAACTTCGACCCTAAAGCAAGCCATGTGATTCCGGCGCTGATGTCGCGCTTCCAGGATGCCAAGCTCAATCATTTGCCCGAGGTGGTGCTCTGGGGCAGCGGCACTCCGCTTCGCGAGTTCATTTATGTTGATGATGTGGCCGAGGCGTTTATTTTCCTGATGGATCATTACGACTCCACCGACATTATCAATGTTGGTACGATGGATGAGATCACCATTGCCGACCTTGCCCACAAGGTGGCTGAGGTGGTGGGTTATAAGGGCAAAATTGGCCTGGATATCAGCAAGCCCGATGGCGCACCGCGAAAGATCTTGGATTCTGCAAAGCTCAAAAGCCTGGGCTGGAAGCCGGCCACCAGCCTGGAAGATGGCTTAAAGGCGATGTACGCGCACCATTTCCCCGCTTAAGGGGCTACAGGTAGAACAGCACCGATTGCAGGCAGAACAGCACCGCTAGCACCATGCCGATGCCTGCCCACACATGCCGTCTGTTTTTCAGTTGGTTTTCGATCAGCAATCCGTATAGCGCGCAGAAGCCTGCAAGTGCAGGATAGATGAAGCGAAAATCGTGGTGGCAGAATAGCGGCAGGTAAAGCCGCAGCGCAATCACCGAACCCATAGGGATGAAGAATGCACAAAAAGCGATCCACCATTCCCGCGACCGTTTAAGCTGGGAAAAGGCGAGCAATGTACCTGCCAGCCAGAAGAACACTACGCCCAACAGCAAATAGGATAGATTCTTGGCATGGAACGGTCTTGGCCAGCGGAATTCACCGAACAACGATGTTTTCATGACCGCGTTAAGAAAATAGTCGCGTTCTGGCGGCCTAGAAAAAGGTAAGTAATATGGCAATTCTAAATAACCGCGCAGATGCAGTGTAAATAGTGTCTCGGGTGTATTGGCGATACCAAAATACTGGCGAGGAAGCGATGTGCCAATCAGCATATTGTCGGCGCGATTTTCTATCGCTCTGTAATAGTAGGTTCGGCCTAGGTTGATAGTGGTTCCGAGCAACAAGACGACAATGGCCGCCCAAACGGCGCGGCTGAGCAGTAATGCGGGTAAGGAGGTTTTTTTCTGCCACAGCATGTAAAGTGCTGCTATCCCAAGCAACGGCAATAAGATCAATGCATTGCTTCGTGTGGCTATGGCGATGCCTATGAAGATAATGGAAATCACCAGGTGTTTTTGTCGGCTGCTTTCGATCCAACACAGGGCATGGTACGCGCAGGCGGCGTAAAGTGCATAAAATAGCAGGTGGCTGTCGATGCGCGAGGCACTGAAAATGCTGAACGGATACAGCAGAAACAGTAGCAGCGATACATAGTAAGCAAGCTGATGTTTGATCAGCTTTCGGATACAAAGTATGGAGTACACGCAAAATGTTATAAAGCAGGTGAAGCTGAAAGCGCGCAGGGCGGAAAGCCCATCAAAGCTGCCCAGCCAGTTCACCCATTGCAGCAACATTCCTTGCAGCACATAGTAAAGCGGGGCGTGGTAGCAGGAGAAGCATGAATAAGGCCGTGGCAAGGCATCGTTCATGGCGATGAAAGTGATATAATCCAGGTGCCCGGCAAGATCCATGGCGTATTCCCCAGGGGCCATAATGCTGAAGCGGTTCACATAGGCGATGAGTGCGGCCGCCATCAATGCCCCGCTGCCGTATTCACCGGTGAAGCGCGCAAGGAACAAGATCAGCCACGCACAGGCCACGGCAATCATCGCACAACCCAGCGTGTCGGTAAGTTGCCATTTGTCGGGATTAAAAATGACCGGACCGATATGAATGACCGATTCGTTGGTTTCGATATCCAGCGTGTTGGTCCCAGGTTGCAAGGCGTCGGTCAGATCCACTTGCATACCTAGCAACGAATTGCAGCGCGTCCTTTTGTTATAGCGGATCTTTTGATCGTTAAGCTCAACAGATTGGACACAGCCGCGCGGATGGATCTTGAACACAGTTTGTTGTTGTGGAGCATATTCTATTTGCAGGGTATATCGCTGGCGGCTGGGCTGCTTTTCACGCGAGGGCAAGATAGTGAAGCTCTCGCTGTACTCCTCGGGTAATACGGTAGAGATCTTTTCCGTGATCTTGGGCAGTGCGAACACATGCATCGACACTAAAAGACAAAGGAATACAAGCGGTAGACTCCATAATGCCAGGCGGTGAGGGTGGTTGGAACGTAGTATCGCGTACATCAGCTAAAGCTTGGGTTTGTTTGAAGGTTGTCAGGATAGTTTGTCAAAAAACGATGATTTAGGGTAGCATAATCGTACGTTAACGATTTGTTGATGCTACTATATTACAAGCTTAAGTATCACACAGGGATGATCGCTATGAAGCTTGCCTCGCCTTTTATCAGCCTGGTCGTGCCCATGTATAACGAGGGGGCGGGGCTTGAGGTGTTCTTTTCCCGCACCGTGCCGGTGCTGGAGGCCATCACCGCCGATTGGGAGATACTCTGCGTCAATGACGGAAGCACTGATGAAACCTCTGCCTTGCTAAAGGCGCGCCACGTGCAGGATGCACGCGTCAAAATGCTTTCGCTATCGCGCAATTTCGGCAAAGAGGCTGCCCTGACGGCAGGGCTTGAGCACGCATTTGGGCAGGTGGTTATTCCCATGGATGCGGACTTGCAAGATCCGCCGGAATTGGTGGCCGACATGGTGGCCAAATGGCGCGAAGGGTATAAGGTGGTGCTTGCCACGCGCCGCAACCGCAGCGGCGAGGGGGCATTTAAGCGTTTTTCTGCCTGGGCGTTCTATCGGTTGATGCGCCGTGTGCTTTCGATCAGCTTGCCGGAAAATACCGGCGATTTCCGACTGATGGACCAGCAGGTGGTGCAGGCCTTGCGCTTGTTGCCTGAGCGCACTCGTTTCATGAAAGGGCTTTTCGCCTGGGCCGGTTTCAAGACTGCACAGCTTTATTTTGACCGCCCCGGCCGTGCTGAGGGCATGGCCAAACAGAATTACAGCCGCCTGTGGCAGCTAGCCAAGGACGGTATATTTTCCTTCACTACCTTGCCGTTGCGCATCACCACCTATCTGGGCGTGATTATTTCCACGGCGGCCTTTCTCTATGCGGGGTGGTTAATCGTGCGTACCGTCCTTTGGGGAGTTGATGTACCGGGTTATGCCTCGATCATGGCGGCGGTGTTGTGCATGGGAGGTATCCAGCTTATTAGCATGGGTATCATTGGAGAGTATCTGGGTCGCATCTACCGCGAGACCAAGCAACGTCCCATCTACCTCATCGAAGAGACGGCGGGCATCACGGCAAACCAGCAGGACTAAGCGTTAGTCAGCGTATTTGAAGATATCTTCAAGCTCGGCGATCTTCTGTTCGCGGCTTTTCTTCTTTTCCTGTTTGGTTATCTCGTCGAGCGCAACCTCCAGATGCGATCTTACAATACGCATCTCCACGGATTTCAGCGCCGAGTGAACCGCCTTGCATTGCACAAGCACGTCGCCCAGGTCGCGCTGTTCATCGAGCATTTTTCGGATACCCTCGACCTGACCAACCACCCGGTTTAACCGCTTGATCTCATCGCTGTGGTCGATGCGTTTGACTTCGGTCTTCTCGCCGCCGGACTTCTTGCCTTTCATGGATACCCTCCCAGAGTAAGCGAATGCGCCACTTCCTACCTGTATAGGGTATCTTGGGCGTGCTGGCAATGGTGATAGCATGATGCCTGTATCAGGCGGTTAGTTGCTATTTTACAACGCTTTAACTTATTGCACCCGTATTAGCCCTCCAAGAAGTGCAACAGCCGTGGTAACAGCGCATGATACGTTATATAATCATTGCGGTATATGCGTAAGGGGTGAGATGAAGAACCGTTTTTCTGCATTGATCGCGGCTGTGCTATGTGCGGCAGGTGGTGCGGCTTTGGCCAGCATGCCAAGCAGCATGCCCATTCCCATGAAGATGAACGTGTTGTTTATTGTCGATAGCTCGGGCTCGATGTGGGGGCAGGTCGACGGCAAGCCGAAGTATGAATCCACCCGCGAGGTGATGGACGGTGTGCTGCAAACTTTGCCGCGCGATGCCAGCCTGGGCCTGCTGTCTTATGGCCACCGCCGTGCTAACGATTGCACCGACATTGAGCTTATTGCGCCAATCGGTTCTAAGAACTCTGCCGAAATTCAAAAGATCACCACTACGCTTACGCCTCGAGGCATTACCCCGCTTTCCAGCGCGCTTAGCACAGCTGCCGAGACACTTCGTGTTCAGCCCGGCGCAAAGATGATCGTGCTGTTGACCGATGGCGGCGAAGAATGTTCCGGCGATCCGTGCGAGGTGGCGCGGCAGTTGGCCAATTCTGGCTTCGTGGTGCGCGTTAACGTAGTGGGCCTGAGCTTGGAACCCAAGGAGCGCGAGCAGCTTGAATGCATCGCGCGTGAGGGGGGTGGCCGCTATTTCGAGGTGAAGGATAAAGAAACGCTGTTCAAGGCCGTGGGCGAGATCAGCAAAGATATCGAGACCATGCCCAAAGCACCTGAGCCGGTGGCTCCCCCGCAGGATCTGAACCTGCTACTGCCGGGCAATGGCGGGCGTATCATAGGCAGCAACGGTGGCCGCTGGGAAAACAGCATCTCCGGCTATGAGAATAACTCCACCTTGACCTCGCCCAAGCAAGAGGTGGTGTTTGCATTCAAGGATAATAAGCGGGCAAGCTTCTCGCGTTTTGCGCTCTCCGTGCCGCAGGTTGCACCCTATAATATCCGCGAGTTTGAGCTGCAAGTGGCTGATAGTGCCGACGGGCCTTATCGCAGCTTAGGGCAGTTCACTGCGCAGAACGCGCTTAAAAAGCCCAGCTATCAGGAGTTCACCTTCGCCAAGACCAGCGCGCATTATTTCAAGTTCATCGTGCTGTCGAACTATGGCTTTCCCATGCAAAAGATGGGCAACACCCAGGTGTTCCAATTGCAGCTGTTCGGAATGGTCGAAGAGCAATAATTTTTATCGACCGTAAATGCGTTAAGCAGCCGGCAGCGTCTGCACGTTGATAAGCTCGATCAGCTGACCGCTGCTGTCGCGTAGGTAAAGCGAGTGTGTGGTCTGCCCGTTCTCTTGGCGTTTGGTGATCTGCCCTTCTGGCAGTACGCCAAGGGCTACCAGCGAAGCTTGCAACACCTCCACAGGAGCTGAGCACACCAGGCGTAAGTTCACCGAGCCCGTAGTTTTGGCGAGCTTCTCTAAGGGTTGTTTTGCTTGCAGCATAATATGATGCTCGCCCAGGTGTAGCGCCACATGGCCGTCTGTATTTCCGGGCGTCATAAAGCGACAGGCAATCTGCACGTCTACCAGGGTCAGCACTAATTGATCGAGCTGGGTGATACTTATTGTCATCGTATTTTTCCACCACATGCGGCAGCCTGCGTCTGGCCCAATGCTGCTTGCTCGGGCATGGTGGCTTTGCCCATCTCGCGGTCGATGGAAAAGACGTGGCGTACATTTTCAGGGATAAGTTCTGGGTGGCCAAGCGCGTAAGAGGCGGCGTATTTCCCGGTGGCGATCGAGAACTTACCTGACGTGCCTGCATCGGCCGCCACCACGGTGATGCGGCTGTCCGCGTGTAGCGGCGAAATGATGGGGGTGTAATCCGGCGCGCAACCATAGGGGCCGAAGATGACCTGGTCTGCTTTTGCTGCCTGCAAGCTCGGTAGTTTCTGTGCAACGCCGGGCATGAAGGCTTTCATGATGTTGGAAATGAAGCATTGATCTTTCTGCGTGACGCTTGCCTTGGCGATGAGCTGGTCAGGGTCATTGGGGGCTTTTTCCATTGGTGGACACCAGCCGATTTTCAAGAACAGGTCTTTGCCATCGGGGCCACCATATTCGGTCATCATGTAGATCTGAAGATAGGCTTCTTTTTTCGCAAATTCGGGGTGCTGTGCCACGAACTCGGGGTGCTGCCTGGCGAATTCGTCACCGCCCTTGACCTTAAGCATCACGGAAGGGAAATCTTGCATCGAGGCTTTTTGCTCCTCGGGTACTTGGTAAAGGAACACGGGGTCCACGCCGGTGATGACGTTGTCGGTCGCTGCATGCTGGCCGGCCAGCAGTTTGGATGTCCACACGCCTGCGGCGCTGACCACACGGTCGAAATGCTCGTTTTTGCCATCTGGCAGGGTGAGGGTGACACCGTTGGCATCTTCGGCCACACTTTGAATCTTCGTGCCAAAATGTACTTTTGCGCCTGCTTCCCGGGCAAGCTTTAGCTGCGTGGCGATGAGCTTGCTGGGGTCGATCACACCTGCGCCATCGCCGCTTGCGGTCATCGCTTCTTCGTCCACGGCCAGGAAGCCCTTGGAATTGAAGTAGGGGTATTTATCGGCGATGTCCTGGCTGTCCAGCACGCTGTGGCGCACGTTCTGTGCCTTGGCCACTTCGCGGGCCGGGTCGAGTTTTTCTTTCCAGTTGCCAATGGTGATGGCATGGGCCGGGCGAACACAGCCCCAGGCCAAGGCTTGCTCGTTGGAGTGCTGGATCATGTCCAGGCAGACGGCGGGCACGTCGCGGGTGTTAAGGCGGGTGATACGCGAAGCGCCGACACTGCCGCCGCGGGCGGTGGCATCGGGGGATGCTTCATAGACGGTGATGTCGATCTCTTGCCCGGTTTGCTTGGCTAAACTGGCCAGGTGGTAGGCGGTGGAGGCCCCCATTAAACCGGCCCCGATGACCGCGATTTTTTCCACCATACGTTGCACCCTAAGATTAATTTTTCTTATAGATTATATAAAAATAGCTGTCTATAGTTTAAAAAAAATTAAGAATAACGGGGGAGTGATGGCAAAATTATGGTTGCGTGCTGAAACCTACGGCAACCCAAAGCCCGACACGCGCTCGCCCCTTACACCCGAACAAGCCAAGATCCTCGTAGACCAAGGCCACGAAGTGACGGTAGAGCGTTCGCCGCACCGCGTGTTCGGCGATGCCGATTATCAAAAGGCCGGCTGTAAAATGGTGGAGCCGGGCGGTTGGTATGATGTTTCGGACGATACGTTCGTGCTGGGAATCAAATACCTGCCCAAGGAGGAACGCTTCAGTAAGCAATTTCCCCTGCCTCAAAAGATGATCTATTTCGCGCATGCCTGGAATGGCGATGCCGATGCAAGTCGCATCACTTCGCGTCTGGAAGAACAGCGCGACATCTACAGTGCAACACCCACACCCTTCTACGACCTAGAAGATTTAACTGACGATAAGGGCAAGCGCGTGGCGGCCTTTGGCTATTATGCGGGTTATTCTGGCGCGATCTGCTCGGTGAACCTTTGGTGTCAGAAGCAGTTGGGCGGCCAACCGCCTTATCAGGCGCCTGACCCGGAAAAAGGCCGCGAAGGCATGGTGGCTGAATTGCGCCAAATGCTGGCCGAAGTAAAGGCCAAGACCGGCAAAACACCGGATTTGCTGGTGATAGCCCCCAACGGCCGCTGTGGCAAAGGCGCCGTCGGCCTGCTCGACGAGCTGGGCCTGGCACATACTGATTGGACGCGCGAACAAACCAAGAAGGGCTACCCCTTCCCGGAAGTGTTCGACCACGACATTTTGCTCAACTGCGTCTCCTTCTCGCCGGAGAACCCGCGCCTTATTACGGCGGATGACCTCAATAAAGACATGCGCCTTTCGGTAGTGGGCGACATCAGCTGCTATCCTGGGCCGTTCAACCCTATCAACATTTACCCCGACGTGACCTCTTACAGCAATATGTCGCACACCGTACCCACTAAAAGCGGCCCGCTGGATGTGATTGCTATAGAGAACCTGCCGCGCCTGCTTGCCAAGGAAGCCAGCCAGGAGTATTCGGCGCTGCTGTTCCCGCATATCCAGGAATTGCTCGAAGCCAGCGATAAAGGCGTGCCTCCTTCGGATGTTTGGAAGCGGGCGGACCATACCTCGCACGGCTTTATGGCCGGTGCGGGCGAGATCAAGGATATCGGCAGGGTTATTTCACTGCATTGCTTCGGCAAGGACGGCAAGTTGGATACGCAAAAGGCTGATGCGATGCTTACTGAGTGGCTGGAGCGCAAACCCCTGAAGCTCACACAACGCCAAGGAATCAAGCGTTTCTTGCTTGATGGCTCGGCGCATGTGCATCACTTGCGCGAAGGCAGGCATGAGCCGGAGATTCAGCAGCAGTTCCGGCAGTTAGAGCAATGGGTGGAGCAGATCGATATTCAGAAGCTGTGCAGCGAGCCGAATATGGCAGCGCACCACGCGGTCGAGAATGAGGCTGACCGCTTTTTGACCACCCCCGCCGGCAAAGCGTTGATGCAAAACCCCGAGCTACGCAGAAGCTATATGCAGGCGCTGGATGCTGCACACCACACCCTTGGCGGCAATGAGCAGGCGGCTGAGCACCTAAGCCATGTGGTGGATAATGCCAAGCACTCAACTGGGAAGCTCAGCGGCGGCAAGATGATCGCCCAGGCGTTCGACAATATCAAAAACCTTGCATCGCCGATTCTTGGGTTTGCCTCCGCACGCTAGCGTTTACGCGCGCCTTGCTTGCCTTCCTCGGGCGTTTCCCAGCGCGATCTGGCCGTATCGAGCGCCGCCGATACCGCGAGCGATAGCTGGTCAACGCGGTCTTTGAGTGCCGTGTTCGAGGGCGTTTCCATTACAAAGCCATACCCCTTATTCTCACGCACCAATGACACGGCCTGCGGCAATTCGCTGCTGCCGAAAGCATAAGCATTTCCCGCCAGGTCGATCACGCCGTCCTTGGCATTGAAGCCGTCGATGATAGTGGCAGGTTCCATGCGGAAGTGCTCACCGATGCGTTTCTTGACCGCATTGATAATGTCGCGGTCGAGCGTGTCGTTGTTCATATGCGCGTTGTACAGGTAAAAGCCGGTAGCCTCCCAGTCTTCGTGCAGGTCGATGCACATGTCGAACGGCTTGCCGGCAAAATGCCTGGTCAACGCCTGCACGGTGGGCGTGTGACGTAGCATGAAATCGCGGTTTAGGTCGTGGCCCTGGTTATCCTCGCGCTGGTTCAACGACATGCCTTCGGGGTTGATCAGCGGCACGAGTGTCAGGTTCACGTCCCTGGGGAAGCTGCCCTTGGCCAGCATGCGCAGGATGGTAAGCGAGCCGGCGGGCTCGTCGCCGTGCACACCGCCGCAGATGTACACGTTCTTTGCTCCGGGCTTATCGGCGGGGCGGGTCAGCACCAGCACGGGGCGCTCCTGCCCGGGCACGTCAAGCCGGGTGACGGTAAAATTATTACGTGCTGCGGCGTTTTGAACGTGCTTTAGGTATTTATCCACCGCGAAGGTGTTGCCTGTATACTCGGTGAAACGGTCCATCGCCGCATTATATAACGCTTTGCGCCCCATTTCCAGCGGCTTCGGCTATCGATTATGCCAGGGTGCAACCGTATGACTGCATGCCTAGTTTAGCCTTCTTCTGGCATTGAATCTACAGCAGGGTAAGGTTCGAACAGTGGTTTTGGTGGTCGGTAGCGGATACAGCGCGAACTGTTCGGACAAATTTATTGAAGCAATCCAACGCTCCAGCAAATTGTTCGAGCCCGTTATGCTCCCGTAACTACACCGTTAGAGAAACACAATCCATCATTAGTCAAGCCGCGCATGAGGCGTGCTTTCATTTCTTCAAAATTGAACTGCCATATCAGTTCGCCCCTACTGTTACATGAAGCCCTATTCAATGGATTAAGTTGATAATACGTATCTTCAAGAGTTAGGACGTAAACAAATGCTTCCTCCATTTCATAATGAGCATCGAAAACCTCAGGAAGCATTGCAATATTATAGGTTTGGGTAGTCTGATTTTTTATGGCTTCCACGCTAGGATAGGCAAGAGCCAGCTGCGGTAACGTTTCTTCAGACATCTTAACCCGTCTGGTTAGCATATGGTTTCCGATAGCAATAGTGACATTGTACTCATCGTCGTTGGATACAATTTTTGTAAGTTCACTGTGCAAAAAATCATGAACGCATTGCTGCGTTCTAGTCATGTCACCTGGTATATATTCGCCACGCTTAAAACCAAGAGGCATAACAATAGGGTCTTTGCTTCCCTCTTTGCGCCTGAATTTAGCAATGGTGAAACATTCGCCAAGCTTAAGGGCTAATTCATTGATAGTCCCAAGCTCGCACAAAGCGGCATATAAGATGCTTTGTCCAACTGCGTTGAGCCTTCCCTTTCCTTTTACCAAATGCTCTGGGGGGTAAATTAGTTCCGATACATTCTCGAACAGACGATCATCATCGTTTTTCCTTGAGCGATAAATGGCTGGATTTTTTAATCCAACGGCTACCCCAACAGAATTCGTCATTATGCTATTAATTAGAGGAAAGCATTTATCATCAGGCAGCTTATCAGCGCATGTCTTCTTTAATAGATCGATTTTTCTTTTAACATCGAAGTAGTCAGCGCGAAACCTAGCCATAAATATCTCTGATTTAATATCCCTCACTCTAGTTTATGCACCCACTTCGGCAATATTAATCGAACTTCCCGAACGTGGCTGTGGTAGGCAATTTTAGGCCAAAATCTACAAATCCAGTCCTCTTTGGTCACACCGCAGCATGGCTGAAATCGAACTCCCCACGGCTGGCGCTGTGAGCGAGGCTGGGCGGGGTTGGAGGGTGTCTGGTAAGTTATGGTGGACTTGGTGCGAAATAATTCGAACCAGTTATTTGAATTACTACAGGATTGGGCGGTGGTGTTGCAATACAAAGCTGCATAGCCTTTATGAGCTGGTGCGGGTGGAAATGGTTAAGCCCATATCGCACCTCACTTTCTATCACCTGCGCCCACTCGAACCCTCAAGATAAAAGGGTATGGCCAGCGCGATTCCAACACGCTGGCTGGACATACCCTTTTATCGCTCTCTCCGTTGAAACCGAAACGGCCAGCATGATGCGGCGAAGCGAAATCTTAGGTTCTTCCTACAAAACTGCTATACGGGGACGCAAGGCGCAGCGTTTTCCTAGACATAGAAATTTTACGTTTCGTTTCGCCTGATAATTTTTTTCTGCTATAATCGCGCCATGTCAACAAAACTCAATGAAACGCAACATCAAGCCATTGTTATGCTGGCCAGTGGTAAACCGGCCAGTGCGGTGGCGGCTGCGCTCGATGTACGGAAAGAAACCGTGTCGCGGTGGAAGCAGTTGCCAGAGTTTCAAGCGGAGGTGAACACACTGATTGAGGATGTGCGCGAATCCACCCGCAACCGGCTGGCCTCGATGGTGGAAAAAGCCTTGGAAGCGATTGAGGCGGATTTGCAAGCCACTGATAATCCCGCCCAGCGCAGCCGTACCGCTTTTAGAATCCTGCAACTGGTAGGCGGAAACGCGCTGGCCTTCACTGAAAAGCCCTTGCCAACGGATGCAAACACCATCCGCAAAAAGCAGGATTCCGATAGGATGTGGAGTGAGCTAACAATTTAGGATGACCGCCCCGTGCGTTTTTATCTTTGCAATAAAACAAGATAGCGGATATTTGTTGGAGAGAAGAAAAACATTAATGGGGCATTATCATAGTGAGCTATAACAGGGACATAAACGAGCTGGAGAAAAAAGCAGCCAAGTGGTGGCCTGATTCTCTCAAAGCCAAAACCGCTGAAATTAGCGTTATTCCCTTATTGTTAGAATCTCAAGATAGCTTTATTTCTATTCTGCGCCTATGCAAAGATGACCCAGCGCAGATATTTACCTTGCTTGAAGCGGCTAATTTTCCTGCCAATTTGTTTCTGAAACACCTTGTTGTGCTTGCTGATTATGGCGCGGAAACCATCCAGCGCCTGAACAAGAATTTTCCAATGGTTTTTGGTGTGTTGGATAAAAAGACACCCAAGCATGTCATGAATTTTGTGTGGAGAGAAAAGCATTATACATACGAATTTGAAATGCTGCCTATTACTGGTGCATTAAACAATAAACGCTTGGGAATTGACGGTGTTACGATAATCCAAAAGCAAGCCTTGGATGCATTAAAGCGCGACATGATTATGATTTTGCTTCATGGCGCAACCTCTGAAAACACCAGCGGTGCTGACCTTGAAAAATGCGAAATCGGCACGCTTCTTGGAACGAAAGACGAGCTGGATAAATATGTGAAGCAAAAATACATTTGGGTTAGCCGCATTACAGGCGGAGCAACTGCAAATACCCAAGGCCAGATTGCTCAAACTATAGTGGCTGATTATCTCAAAGCCGCACTAGGTGATGGTTATAAAATCACAAGAAACGGCCTGATTGTGCTTGCTGGATACTCTAAAGCAGGGGGCATGCCTTTCGATATTGTAGTGGAAAAAGGGCAGAAAAAAGTTGGTGTAGAAGTTAGCTTCCAAGTCACCACCAATAGCACGATTGAAAGAAAGGGGGGGCAAGCTCAAGAGCGTCACCACCTCATGCAGCAGAATGGGCATAAAATAGCCTATGTGATAGATGGTGCTGGTAATTTCATGCGGAAATCCGCTGTTTCTACAATATGCCAATTCAGCGATTGCACCGTAGCCTATAAAGAAGATGAGTTTGCTATTTTAGCGCAATTCTTAAAAGAGGTGCTAAATGGTTAGATTCGTTGATTTGTTTGCTGGTGTTGGTGGAATAAGGATAGGCTTTGAGCAAGCGTGCCATGATTTAGGCATCAATTCAGAATGTGTATTTAGCTCGGAAATAGACCCAGACGCATGTGAAACCTACCGCCTTAATTTTGGTGAACGCCCCAGCGGGGACATTAAACAGTATGTGGATAGCATACCTGATTTTGATTTTCTTCTCGCCGGATTCCCTTGCCAGCCTTTTTCCTACGCGGGTAAGCGTGAAGGATTTGGCGATACACGCGGCACATTATTCTTTGAAATTGAAAAGATACTCCAGCGAAACAAGCCAAAAGGTTTTCTACTGGAGAATGTAAGGGGGCTTACCACCCATGACGGCGGAAGAACTCTGGCCACCATCATTCGCGCCCTTGAGAATTTAGGATATTCAGTAACCTACTTGCTGTTGAATAGTAGCGATTTTAGCGCACCACAAAACCGCGTAAGGCTTTATATTCTTGGGGTACTGAATGAGCAAATTCAGATTAGCTTGCTCTCTGATAAAGGCGCAGCGGATTCGCATAAATTCAAAAACAGAGCATTTGAAATGCCGCTGTTCTTTCCTGCCAATGGCCATACAATTTATAAGGTGGTGCGGGATATATTAGAGGCACGCCCACATGAAAAATATAATTGCTCCCCAGATTTTATTAAGCGTTTAGGCAAGGCCGTTGATGGTGATTTTAATTCACTGCATGGTGTTCGAATGATTGATTATCGGGGTGGCAACTCGCTTCATTCATGGGATATTGGTATAAAAGGCGAATGCTCAAATGACGAACGCGCTTTTATGAATGCCTTGATTGGCAATAGGCGGAAGAAGGTTTTTGGCACTCACCAAGATGGCAAAAGTCTATCTCTTGAGCAAATTCAAACATTTTATAACCACCCCGCACTTGAAAATGTAATGCAGGGGTTAATCAAGAAAGGTTACTTGAAGTGTATTGATGATAAATACAAGCCAGTATGCGGGAATATGTCATTTGAGGTTTTCAAATTTCTTGACCCAGATAGTATTTCTATCACGCTCACTACAGCAGATTCACACAAACTTGGAATCGTGCAGAATGGCTTGCCAAGGCGTATAACACCACGGGAATGTGCAAGGCTTCAAGGATTCCCAGAAGAGTTTATACTCAATCCCAATGATACGGCGGCATACAGACAATTTGGTAATTCTGTAACCGTGCCAGTGGTTAAAGCCGTGCTAACTGATTTGTTTGAGAATAATAGCGATGCCTTATTGAAATCTGCCTCTACCAAAAAGAAACCATCCACCCAGAATAAAAAAGCGGAAGAAATGCCGATGCAGGTGGTGGCTTAAAATCATACTTGCATGTTCAGTTTTATTGCTCTATAAACCATACCTATAGGTTCAATTTATAGGTGGGTATATGAGCATCCAACAAGGCAAGAAACTTCCTGAAAGTACCGGTGAGCAATCGCTTACGGACGAAGACGGTAATCATATTACGAGCTTCAACCCAGAGGATGCCCGTATTATGCGGGGTGGTTGGTTGGATGATTTCTGGTTACTCACCATGGCCAAAGAGGATTATGCGCGGGTGTCAGGTGAAATCAACCGCAAGCGTTTCAGTGTTAAAGCTGGTGATACCAGCTACCGGATTATCAACCATTGGACACAGCAAGGCTTATTCCATGATGAGCGTGATGAGGATTCCAAAGATTGGCGCAAGCTGTCTTTGAAAGATACGCTGTGGCTTCGCATTGCGCGTGACTTGCGTAAGTTTGGCCTTCCATTGGAAACACTGCGCACCACCTTCAATACGCTGGTGACGCGGCGCGGCAAACCCCACAACAGCCTTGAAATGGCCGTTATTCTTTGCTCGCAAAAAACGCCTGTTTTTGTGATGGTGCTGGATGATGGTTTTGCCGATATTGTGGTGCATGACAGCATCAAATTCATGGAGCTGGTGGGCGGCTATAAGTCCTATTTGCTGATTAACGTCAATAATATCTGGCGTGAAATCATGGGCGATACGGAGGGAAAATATATCGCTGAACCGCCTATGGCTGTGGCGGTTAGTAAATCGGAAGCAGAGGCACTCATTGCGCTGCGCAATAAAGCGAATGATGCGGTAAAGGTGCATTTACAGGGTGGTAATATCACCCGTATTGATACCACCAAGCAGGTGGATGGTGCGCAGCGCATTGCAGACTTGCTCAAAGAAACGAATTTTGGCGAAGTAACCGTAAAGGTAGAAAATGGCAAGGCCGTGCATACCGAAATGGTCAAGAAAGCGAAGCCGAAATGAACATGAAAACCTTGCTACCAAATACCTTGGGGCTAACGCAAACCGCAAACGGTAGTGGATTCGCCACGCCGCGTGCTTACGCTGGTGGTGTGCGGTGGCCTTGGATTTGGCAAAGTATAGGGACGAGATAAGAGAACTCGACCTTTCGGATGAGGAAGCGCAAGAGCTGGTTGCCACGCTCTACGGCCTCGCTGAAACGTTGCTGAATAAAAAATATGGATTGAGGCTAACCACGGATGCACCTAAGCGAGAAGAAACTTACGAAATGCGTGATTTATTGCCGCGTCAGCGACCCAAGGCAGGTGCGCGAAGGGGACGGGCTAAACTCGCAGGAAACAAGATGCAGGGAATATGCGAGGCTTCGCGGCCTTGATGTTGTAAAAGTTTTCAAAGACGCTGGTGTTTCCGGCAAGTTCAGCAACCGCCCTGCCATTCAAGATATGCTCACCTTTCTGGCCGCACAGACGGAAGAGCATATTATCATCGTGGATGATATAAGCCGCCTCGCTCGCAGCGTTTCCGCTCACATTCAAATCAAAGCCGCGCTCAAAATGGCCGGTGGGCGGCTCGAATCCCCCAGCATGAAGTTTGGCGATGAACCGGAAGACCAGTTTGTTGAAACCATTATGGCGAGCGTTGCCGAACTCCACCGCAATCAAAATGCGAAACAGGTGCGAAATCGGATGCGTGCGCGGATGTTGAACGGCTACTGGACATTTTCAAATGTGCCAGTGGGTTACAAGTGGGCGAAAGATAAAATCCACCACAAGATTCTGGTAAAAGATGAGCCGTGGGCTTCGCTGGTGACGGAAGCACTGGAAGGATTTGCGGCGGGGCGTTTTGCCACTCAAACGGATGTGCAGCATTTCCTGCAAAAGCAGAAATTCCCCAGCGAGCGCAGGGCGGGTATATCGCTTGACCGTATTGGCACGATACTGCGCACCATCTTCTATGCAGGTTATTTGGAAAAAGCGGATTGGGATGTGCCACTCACCAAGGGCAAGCATGAGCCGCTTATCAGCATCAAAACCTATCAGAAAATCATGGATAAGATTGAGGGCAAACGCCCTGCGCTGATTCGCAAAGACATCCACCTTGATTTCCCGTTGCGCGGTTTTGTGTTGTGCGATGGTTGCGGCGATACGCTCACCAGCTATTGGGGCAATGGCCGCACCCAGCGTTATGCGTACTATGTTTGCAAAACAAACACATGCCCTTGCTATAACAAAACCATCAAGCGTGATGTAATGGAAACGCGCTTTGAGAAATTGCTACACGCCGCCACACCATCCCCCGCAATGGCGCGTATGGTTGAAAAGACGGTGAAAGAGGTGTGGCAGGATATGGGCAAGCAAACCACCAGCCGCCTGATTGAGCTTGAAAATGAGAAATTCAAGATTGAGCGCGATATTCAAGCCCTGATTGACCGCATCACCCAAACCCGCAACCAAACAGTGGCGGCTGCCTATGAAGGGCGGCTGGAAGAGCTTACCCGCTCACGCAACCTGATAGGCGAGGATATTGTCTACACCAGTAGCGTGGATATGAGTTTTAACGGCGCACTTCGAACCGTCTTTGATTTCATCGAAAAGCCTTATCAGCTCTGGTGTACAGGAAATGAAGAGGATAAGAAAACAACCCTCAAGTTGGTTTTCGCCAAGCGAGCGCGGCATGACCTAAACGATGGTTTTCGAACCGCCGCTTACTCGCTTCCATTCTTGATTATGCAGCAATCTGTGGATAACAAATCGGGAGTGGTGGAGCTTAGGAGAGTCGAACTCCTGACCTCTTGCATGCCATGCAAGCGCTCTACCAGCTGAGCTAAAGCCCCCCGAGGGAAGAGCTAAGTGATTAATGGCTGGAGGCGGTGAAGTCAACAGCTTCTTTGCCCCAGCTTAAGCTATTGGCGGCTATTGGCTTAATTTATGCCCACACCCTGCTGAGGGTGGTTACTCATCGCCCATTTTCAGCGCATCGAGGAAGGCGCTTTGCGGGATATTCACGTTGCCGATCTCGCGCATCTTCTTCTTACCCTTTTTCTGCTTGTCGAGCAGTTTGCGCTTGCGGGTGATGTCGCCGCCATAGCACTTGGCCAGCACGTCCTTGCGCATGGCGGAGATGGTCTCACGCGCGATGATCTTGCCGCCGATGGCCGCCTGGATGGGGATAGGGAACAGGTGCTTGGGGATCAGGTCTTTCAGGCGCTCGCACAGCCGCCGGCCGCGGAACTCCGCCTGGCTGCGATGCACGATAAGGGCGAGTGCATCCACCGGCTCGGAGTTGACGAGAATGTTGAGCTTCACCAAATCGCTTTCGGCATATTCGATCAGCTCATAGTCGAAGCTGGCATAGCCTTTGGAGCAGCTTTTCAGGCGGTCGTAGAAATCGAACACCACTTCGTTCAGCGGCAGTTTATACACCGCCATGGCGCGGCTGCCTACATAGGTCAGCGTTTCCTGGATGCCGCGCTTTTCGGTGCATAGCGAGAGGATATTGCCCAGGTAATCGTCCGGGGTCATGATGGTGGCGCGGATCCACGGTTCCTCGATGCGATCAATCTTGGTGACGTCGGGCATGTCGTTGGGGTTGTGCAGCTCCAGCATTGAGCTGTCGGTCAGGTGCATGCGGTAGACCACGCTGGGCGCGGTGGTGATGAGGTCCAGGTCGAACTCGCGCTCTAAGCGCTCCTGGATGATCTCCAGGTGAAGCATGCCTAAGAAGCCACAGCGGAAGCCAAAGCCCAGCGCGGTGGAGCTTTCCGTCTCGAACTCGAAGCTCGCATCGTTCAGGCGCAGCTTGCCGAGCGAATCTTTGAGATGCTCGAACTCGCCCGAATCGGTGGGGTAAAGCCCGCAGAAAACCACGGATTGCGAAGGTTTGAAGCCAGGCAGCGGCTCGGCACACGGGCGGCGTTCTTCGGTGATGGTGTCGCCCACGTTGCAATCGGCCACCTGCTTAATGCCGGTGATGATATAGCCCACTTCGCCGGGGAGCAGCTTTTCGACCTGCACTTTTTTGGGCGTGAACACGCCGAGCTGATCGACGTTCTGGGTGCTGCCGTTGCTCATCATGCGCACTTTCGTGCCCTTGACGAGCGTGCCTTCCATGATGCGCACGAGGATGATCACGCCGAGATAGGTGTCATACCAGCTGTCTACCAGCAGTGCCTTCAGCGGCAGGGCGGCATCGCCCTTGGGCGCGGGCAGGCGGGTGACGATGGCCTCCAGCGTTTCCTCAATGCCGATACCGCTTTTGGCCGAAATGGGCACGGCGTCGGAGGCGTCGATGCCGATCACTTCTTCGATCTGTGCCTTGGCGCGGTCGATATCGGCGGCCGGCAGGTCGATCTTGTTGAGCACGGGAACCATTTCGTGGTTGGCATCCATGGCCTTGTAGACGTTAGCCAGCGTCTGCGCCTCGACGCCCTGGGAGGCATCCACCACCAGCAGTGAGCCTTCGCAGGCTGCCAGGCAGCGCGACACTTCATAGCCGAAATCCACATGGCCCGGGGTGTCCATCAAATTCAGCGTGTAGGTCTTGCCGTCTTTGGCCTTGTATTTAAGGCGCACGGTTTGAGCCTTGATGGTAATGCCACGCTCTTTCTCGATCTCCATCGAGTCGAGCACCTGCTCGGTCATCTCGCGTGCTTCCAGCCCCCCGCACACCTGGATCAGGCGGTCAGCCAGTGTCGACTTGCCGTGATCGATATGGGCGATGATGGAAAAATTGCGGATGAGGCTTAGGTCGTGCATTCTGGTGTCTGGCGTAGCGTTTTGGGGTTAGCGCTGGAAGCAGGCCGCGATCTCTAAATGCGGGCTCCAGACGAACTGGTCGATACCTAATGCATGTGTAAGGGTAAAGCCAGCATTTTTGAGAATTTTTGCATCGCGCGCGAAGCTGCCGGGATTGCACGATACCATAAGCACGCGTTTTATGCCCGAATCGGCCAGGGCTTCCGCCTGTGCCTTGGCGCCTGCACGCGGTGGGTTTATCACCGCGCAGTCGAAGCGGGAAAGCTCAGTCGCGCTGAAGGGGGCCTTGAACAGGTCGCGCGCCTCGGCAGAAAGTTTCTGTGCCAGATTGTAACGCTTAATGGTTGCATTCAGGCCGTCGATACTGCCGCCATGCAGCTCGGCCGCATGCACGCGGGCGCTGGCGGCAAGCGGAAGGCTATAAGTGCCAATTCCACAAAATAAATCAATGATGTAAGTTGAATTGCTAATGTTATCAATTAAGAATTGAGTCAGCCGGCTTTGTGCTTCCTCGGCGGCCTGCAAGAAGGCATCCGGCGGCAAAGGTACATCATAGTCGCCAAGGGTAACTACAACTTCAGATTGTGCATACACCACTTGTGGTTTGCCTTCGCCCAGCCGGGTGGAGAGGCGGGCAAGGCCCAATTTACGTCCCAGGGTTTCCAGCGCTGCCTGCACATCTTTAACCGGCACGGCCAGTGCTAAGGTGGCATCTATCCCGGCGGGGGTCTCAGTCAAATTCACCGAGCGCAGATGTGCTACAAATGGCAGGGTGCTTAAGCCCTGTGCAAGTGGATTCATCAGGGCTTGCAAGGCCGGCGTGATGATGAGGCAGCTATCGACGGCCACTTTGTTATGGCCGCGCAGACCGAAATAGGCAAGCTTGGTGCGGCCAGCCTCGTGGTGCAGCTGGAACTCCACGCGGCGGCGCGAGGCAGCCGGCAAAAACAGCATGTCGAAGGAGGTATCGGCAAAACCGCCATGGGAAAGCGCATCGCCCACGACTTTGCGCTTGAAGCCTTCATAGGCGGTGGTGCTTAGCTGTTGCAGGCTGCAGCTGCCGCAGGCGAAGAAATGCGGGCATGGCGGCGACACGCGCTGCGGGCCTGCTACAAGCACACGCTCGATCTGCGCGCGCATGGCTTCCTTGGTTTCATGGATGATGCGCACCGAAACGGTATCTCCGGCGCAGGATTTGGGTACAAATACGGGCTTGCCGTCGATGCGGCCCATGCCATCGCCCAGGCCGCCGATCGCGTCTATGACTACTTGTTCCACAGGTCAGGTAGCCAAAGGTGAGGTGGGGTTAAGCCGTGATATCGGGATAAACGGCGTGCTCAAGCTTCAAGATCTCGTCGCGCAGGTAAAGCTTCTCTTTTTGGAGGCGTTTACGCGAGAATTCGTCGAGAATATCCTGGTTGATCTTACTGTCAAGGTCACGGTGCTGCGTCCGGAGCGCTTCCAGACGCTTAATCAGCATTAGGTCTTCATCCATAGTTCAATAGCCAAGAAAGTGAGGTTAAGCCTGCCATTGCCGCAGTGTTCCCTGCGGTTTTTCCAGCAGGTATTGTAACAAAAAATTGTGCTTGAGCCTAGAGAAAACCATGAAGAAAGGGTTAAAAAACGAAATGGGGCGATTTTCGCTTATTTTTCAGACAGTCCCGCCCAGCGTTTGACCAGGTTATGCTCAATATCGAACAGGTCGAGCGCCCGGCCCACGCTATGCGCGACGATATCGTCCAAATTCTTAGGCAAGCTGTAAAAGGCCGGCACAGGTGGTGCGATGATGCCGCCCATTTCTGTCACCGATAGCATGTTGCGAAGATGGGCAGCGTGAAGCGGGGTTTCGCGCACCATCAGCACCAGGCGGCGGCGTTCTTTAAGGCACACGTCGGCCGCGCGGGTCAGCAGGTTGCTGCTGGCGCCGGCGGCGATCTCAGCCAGGCTGCGCATGGAGCAGGGGGCCACCAGCATGCCGAGCGTCTTGAACGAGCCGCTGGCGATGTTGGCCGAAAGATCGGTCACGCTGTGGGTGTGGCTGGCAAATGCGCTTACTTGCTTGAGAGTTAGGCCGGTCTCGTGGGCCAGGGTGATCTGCCCCGTTTTGGAGATGACAAGGTGGCTTTCGATGTCTGCGCCTTTGAGTGCTTTGAGTGTGGCCACGCCATAGGCTGCGCCCGATGCACCGGTGATGCCCACGATAAGACGTTTGGGGGCTGCTTTAACCATGGAGTTTCCTTGCGATGTCGAGTGCTGCATACGTGAAGATGCCGCGCGCACCGGCGCGCTTGAGCGCCAACAGGCTCTCTAGCATCACGGCGTCATAATCCAGCCAGGCTTTTTCGCCTGCGGCTTTCATCATCGCATATTCACCGCTGACCTGATAGGCCAGCACTGGCAGCTGGAAGCTACCGGCGGCGCGTGCGATGATGTCCAGATACGGCAGGCCGGGTTTTACCATCAGCATATCTGCGCCTTCGGCCACATCCAGGGCGATCTCGTGCATGGCTTCTTGGCTGTTGGCTGGGTCCATCTGGTAGTTGCGCTTGTCGGCCTTGCCAAGGTTGGCGGCACTGCCCACCGCATCGCGGAACGGGCCATAAAAACTTGAGGCATATTTAGCGGCATAGGCTAGGATCATCGTGTCGGGGAAGTTTGCCTCTTCCAGTGCCGCGCGAATTGCGCCGATGCGCCCGTCCATCATGTCCGAGGGGGCAACGATATCGCAGCCGGCGCGCGCCTGCACCACTGCTTGTTTGCACAATACGGCCACGGTTTTGTCATTGGCCACCACGCCGTTTTCCACTATGCCGTCTTGCCCGTGGGTGGTGTAAGGGTCGAGCGCTACGTCGCAGATCACGCCTAAGTTCGGCACGGCCTTTTTCACCGCAGCGATGGCGCGGCAGGAAAGGTTCTTGGGGTTGGTCGCTTCGTCGCCGTTTTCGCTTTTTAGCGCTGCATCGATCACCGGGAACAGCGCAATAGCCGGGATACCAAGGCTTGCTGCCTCTTTGGCGGCTTCGACGAGCTTGTCGAGGCTCAGGCGCGACACACCGGGCATGGAGGTGACCGGCGTGGCTGCATTCGTGCCTTCTTGCACGAAGACGGGCCAGATCAGGTCAGATGCGTGGAGCCTATGTTCGCGCACCAGCTCGCGACACCAGGGCTGCATGCGCGTGCGTCGCAGGCGGGTAGCGGGGAATTGCCCCAATGGGTGCGAAGCTGACATGGCATTGCTACGGATTGGTTAGGGCGTGGCTCTTACGCCTTTTTCTTGCGCGGCTTTTTCTCGGCGGTTTCTTCTTCCACCTCTTGCGGCTGCACAACGTCGAGTACTTCTTTTACCAGTGCCTTGATCTCGATCGAGGCCAGGCTCGAAGGGTCGATCTCGGTGGCGGTGCGGCCCTCAAGGAAGGCGCTGGCGAAGGCTACGCGGTTGCCAAGCACGGTGTCTGCCAGTTCGGGCAGTTCAGCGGCGATGGTCTGTGCCAGGCGCGAGTTAGCGGGCACGCGGTTGAGCAGCACCTTCACGGTTTTCTTTTCGGCTTTAGCCAGGTTCAGCGTGGCTTTGGTCGCCCACAGATCGGTCGGGCTGGGTTGCACCGGTACGATGATGAGGTCTGCAGCGCGAATACCGGCCTTTGCGTCGGTCTCGGTGTGCGGGGGGCTGTCGATAACGATGAAGTCATTGTTCTTGGATAGGCGCGCGATCTCGCTGGTGACGCGCCAACCGGTGACGGCTGCAAACGTCAGGCCGGTGTAGCCTTCGCCGAAGCGCTCTTCGCGAAGTGCATGCCAATGGCCGAGGCTGCCCTGCGGGTCGATGTCGATGACGGCCACGCGGTTGCCCTTTTGGTTCAGCGCTACGGCCAGATGCGCCGCTACGGTCGTTTTGCCAGCGCCACCTTTTTGCTGTGCAACGGTAATGACTTTTGCCATAATTCCTCGCCTATGATTCGGTTGATGGGGTACGATTCGCATCACCATAAACAAAAAAAACATCGTCCACAACGCCCATCTTATGATTTGTTCACCTGCCGATATAAAAGCCGCCGCCGCCAAGCTGGAAGCGGGCGAGCTCGTGGCATTCCCCACCGAAACGGTGTATGGGCTGGGTGCAAATGCGCTGCTGGATGCAAGTGTGGCAGCGATCTACGCCACTAAGGAGCGCCCGCAGTTCAACCCGTTAATCGTGCATCTGCCAAGCATCGAGGCGGCAAAACCCTATGTGCGCTGGACGGAATTAGCCGAGAAACTTGCCAGCACATTCTGGCCCGGCGCACTTACTTTGGTGCTGGAGCGCGCCTCGAACTGCCCGCTTTCCTTACTGGTGAGCGCAGGGATGGATACGGTGGCCATTCGCGTGCCGAATCATGCCGTGGCCTGCGAGCTGCTTGCCGCCGCCGGCGTGCCGGTGGCCGCCCCCAGCGCCAACCGTTCCGGGCGTATCAGCCCCACGCAAGCCTCGCATGTGCGTGATGAATTCGGCGACAGCATCACGCTGCTTGATGGTGGGCCGTGCATGCTGGGGCTGGAATCGACCGTGGTGGATGCGCGCGGTGAGCAACCCATTTTGCTGCGGCCGGGTTGCATTACGCTGGAAGCATTAGCGGTGGTCGCAGGTGGTGCACAGCATGCGCAGCCGGGCGGGCCGAAAACCTCGCCGGGGATGTTGGAAAGCCACTACGCGCCGGATAAGAAATTGCGTTTGAACGCGACAAGCGTGCACGCTGGTGAAGCGCTGCTGGCCTTTGGGCCGGATGTGCCCGAAGGAGCGCAGCAGGTGCTGAATTTAAGCGTGAGCGGCAATTTGCAAGAGGCTGCGGCGAATTTATTTTCGATGCTGCGACGGCTGGATGCGGGAAGTGCTAAAAGCATCGCCGCCATGGGTATCCCCGATACTGGGGTGGGGCTTGCTATCAACGACCGGCTTGCTCGCGCAGCCAGCGGAAAGAAAGCTTAAGCAGCGTCGGATTCTGCGTTGGGTTTCACGCCGACCTTGCCAAGGGTGATGCGGCGGTTAGGCATGGCCTCCACCCAGGAAACCAAGCGCGCGATCTCATCGGAAAAGACCTGCGGTTGCTGGAAGGCCTTGGCCATCACGGTTGCACCCTGAATGCCGGCCATCAGTGAGGTTGCGTAGGTTTTTGCCGTTGCGCCGTGGCCCAGCTCACCAAACTGGTGTTCTGCCCAGCCGACGAAATCAGCCAGGCATTGTGCGGCGAGCTTGCTCACTGCGTCAGGTTCGCCGGCGGTGGTCTCTATCATTTTGCTGATGGGGCAGCCATGTTTGGTATATTCCTCTCGCAGCGAATCGTAGTAGCCGAGCGCTTCAATCAGGCGTTGGCGCGGATCGGCGATGGTCTCTTGCAGCTGCACATATTTATAGGCGAATTGCTCCCGGCGCAGGTTCAGCGCAGCCAGTGCCAGGTCTTCCTTGGTCTTGAAATAGTAATAGACGTTGCCGATAGGAATATCCGCGTGTTTAGCGATATCGGCCAGCGATGTGGCGGCCATGCCACGTGCATGGAACATCGTGCTGGCGGAATCGATCAAGCGTTCTCTTTTATTGATATTTGTCATCGGCTTATAAAATTAAGGTGGCTGACTAAATGAGCGACGACCCTAGCGACTTTTTTCAAGAAAGCAAGCGGCTTATTGCGTGTTGGCGCGTGATAATTTGCAGTTGCGCCAGAAGGCAAACCTGTTAAACGTCTTGTTTCTTGATTTCCAATACGTTTGGTATTGGCTGCCTGTTTTGGGGGATCGTCTAGCGGTAGGACTACGGACTCTGACTCCGTCAACCTAGGTTCGAATCCTAGTCCCCCAGCCAACTTTCACAATATCTTATCAATCAGCTAAGGCAGGGCGGCCAGGACGCGTGCCATCTCGTCTTTATGCGGCAGGCCCAGGCGCACCGCGTGTGGCAGGGCGGCAAACTGCCGCAGGTGAATGCCCTGCACAGCCATATGCTGGGCAAAGTTTTGTGCATCTTGCACATCAAGCAACGTGAATAGCGGGCATGCGCCGATGATGGTTCCGTGGCCGTTAAGAGCTTGTTGCCATTGGGCGGCTTCTTCCAATAAGGTTTTTTGCATTTCTGTGATCCATGCGGTATCAGCCATCGCTTGTGCGCCGATGATGCAGGCAGCGGTGGAAACCGGCCATGAGCCGGCCGAGCGGCGTAGCAGCTCCGCCAGGGACGGTTGCGTGATTGCAAAGGAAAGGCGCAATCCCGGCAGGCCGAAGAACTTCCCGAACGAGCGGATCACCACCACACGCTCCTGCGAAGCCGCTACGCTGGCCACACTTATCTCTGCCATCGTGTCGGCAAAGGCTTCATCCACGATGAGCCAGCGGTTGCTGCGGCGCTGGTGGTTGGTCAGCAGGCGGATATCATCTGGCGAGGTGATGGCGGCGGTGGGGTTGTTCGGGTTGCACAGCAGCGTCACATCGGCGCGGCCTTGCAGCAGGGCGGCATGCGAGCCGTGAGTGCAGCTATGGCCCCAAGGCTGCCACGCCATGACATGTTCGCTGTAGCTGGGGGATAAGCTTGCCATCAGGGCCGGGCCGTAGGTTTCTTTGCGAAGTGCGGCGAGCAAGCTCATCAGCGGCTGCGAGCCGGGGAAGGCGGCGATACATTCTGCCGGTACGCCGAAATAGCGGCTGGCCGCTTCGTATAATGCCGCTAGCTGCGAGCGTTCGGGCAGGCGGGAATAAGCATTGGCCGGTAGTGCCTGCGTCGTGTATGCATAGGGGTTAACGCCCGTGCTAAGATCGAGCCATGGCGTGGGAGCATCGGGATATTGCGCGGCGATATCAGCCAGATTGCCCCCATGCGCATAAAGCGATAAGGCAGGGCTATCAGGCGAAGCAGCGGAAGTGTGTATGATGGTTGAATTTGTGCTCATGGCATTATGTATAGATGCTTCTTGCGGATATCCGAAGCCGATTTTTAACGCCATAGGTCATCCCGTTACCTGGATGGGGCGGTGGCTGGCCTGGCTGGAACGCGCATTAAACAAGCCCAAACAATCGTTTGACCGTGCACGCGCCATGGGCGTGCTGGCGTTGGTATTATTGCTATTGGTGGTGGCGCTGCTAAGCTTCGGCGTACATTTGCTGCTGGGTAATTGGGTGCTGGAGGCCGTGTTTGCCAGCTCGTTGCTTGCCTGCCGCAGCCTGTGGCAGCACGTGCAGGCCATTGCTACACCTTTGCAAGCGGGCGATGTGCCGGCCGCGCGCGAGGCACTTTCACACATTGTAGGGCGCGATACTACCGCACTCGATGAAACCGCGATCAGCCGAGCCGCACTCGAAAGCCTGAGCGAAAGTTTGAGCGATGGCGTGGTCGCGCCGGCTTTTTGGGGCCTCATTTTCGGCTTGCCCGGCATGGCAGTTTACAAAGCCATCAACACCGCCGACAGCATGATCGGCCATAAGGACGAGCGCTATCTTGCCTTTGGCTGGGCGGCGGCAAGGCTGGATGATGCGGCCAATTTTATTCCCGCGCGCATCACCGCTTTGCTCATCGTCCTTGCCTCGGGTGGTGCGCTTTTGCGCAGCAGCAAAACACTGCGCAGCGATGCCAGAAAACACGCATCCCCCAATGCGGGCTGGCCTGAAGCGGCCATGGCAGGGGCACTTGGCGTGCAGCTGGGCGGCCCGGTGAGCTATGACGGTATCGAGCACGCACATGCGTGGCTGGGCCAGGGCGGCGATGATGCCAATGCGGCGGATGTGGCGCGCGGCCTTAGGCTTTACGCGCGGGCTTGCGGCTTGTTTGCGCTGCTGCTGGCAGGGTTATGGGCGCTGCTAGCTTAAGCAGTGCGTCGATATCAAGCTGCTGTTCGAGCAGATCGGCCCAGCTATCGAGCAACTCTTCCATCTGCGCGTGATAGGCCAGGGCGGAAGCCTCACGCAGGCGTATGCGGCTTAAGAACGCATGGCGGAAGGCATCGCTTGTGAACATGCCGTGGATATAGCTGCCCATGATGCGCCCGCTGATGCTTTGTGCGCCTTCGGGTTTTCCCGATGCCACGAAGAGCGGACGTTTGCAATCCTCACCTTGGCTTTGGCCCATATGAATTTCATAGCCCGAAACGGGGATGTTGTTTTGTGCCGTGCTGCCCACCCAGTTGCGCACGCTTTTTTGCTGCGCAAAGCGAGTGGTGATATTGAGCAGGCCAAGGCCAAGCACGCTGGTTTGCGTGCTTTCTACCCCTGCGGGGTCTAGCAGCTGTGCGCCCAGCATCTGATAGCCGCCGCATAGGCCGAGGACAAAGCCGCCCTGGCGCGCATGCGCGATGATGTCGATATCCCAGCCTTGCTCGCGCATGAAGGCCAAATCTGCCACGGTGGATTTGCTGCCTGGGATGAGGATGAGATCGCAAGCAGGGATGGGGCTTCCCGCAGCTACCATGGTTAGCGATACGTCCGGTTCCATACGCAGCGGATCGAGGTCATCGAAATTGGCGATGCGTGGCAGCATCGGCACGCAAATGCGGATGTCTTCGCTGTGGCCTTCGCCGCGCAGTTTTTCTAGCACGACTGCGTCTTCCTGCGGTAATTGGCGGGCCGCGTGGCTGAACGGAACCATGCCAAGGCACGGCCAGCCCGTGCGCTCGCTGACCTCAGCCGCACCGCGTGCGAACAGGCGCATATCGCCGCGGAATTTGTTGATGATGAAACCGCGAATGCGTGCCTGCTCTTGCGGCGGCAGCACATTATGCGTGCCCACCAGGCTTGCGATGACACCGCCACGGTCGATATCGCCCACCAGCAGCACCGGGCAATCTACGGCTTCGGCAAAGCCCATATTGGCGATGTCGCCGGCGCGCAAATTCACCTCAGCCGGGCTGCCCGCACCTTCGACGATCACGATGTCGCACGCCTGCGCCAGCCGGTAATAGCTATCCAGCACGAAGGAAAGCAGCTCGGCTTTTTTCTGCTGATAGGTGGCAGCCTCCGCTGTGGCGTGCACGCGGCCCTGCACGATGATCTGGCTGGTGCGGTCAGACTGAGGCTTGAGCAGCACCGGGTTCATGTGCACGCTAGGTTCTGCGCCGCAGGCCAGAGCTTGCAGCCATTGCGCCCGGCCGATCTCCCCGCCGTCGGCGGCCACTGCGGCGTTGTTGGACATGTTCTGCGGCTTGAACGGCAGCACGCGCATGCCCCGGCGTGTAAGCACGCGGCACAAGCCTGCCACAAGCATGGACTTGCCTACATCCGAGCCGGTTCCTTGCAGCATGAGGGCCAGGGCCGCCATCAGAATTCGATACCTTTCTGCGCTTTGATGCCTTGCTGGAACGGATGTTTGACCAACGTCATTTCGGTTACGAGATCGGCCGCGTCGATGAGTTCTGGCTTGGCGTTGCGCCCGGTGACCAGCACATGCAGGCCTTCGCGGCGGGCGTTTAGCACTTCCACCACTTCTTCGATGGGCAGATAATCGTAGCGCAGGGCGATGTTGAGCTCGTCGAGTACGATCAGGCTATAGCGCTCGTCGGCGAGCATGGTTTTGACCACTTCCCAGGCGGCGCGGCAGGCGGCGATATCGCGCTGCCTGTCTTGCGTGTCCCAGGTGAAGCCTTCGCCCATCACGCGGTAGGTGATGAGGTCGTCGAAGCGCTTGAGCGCGGCTTGCTCGCCGGTGGCCCATGTGCCCTTGATGAACTGCATGATGCCCACCTGCATGCCCTGGCCGCAGGCACGCACCACCGTGCCAAAAGCCGCGGTGGATTTGCCCTTGCCGTTGCCCGTGTAGACGATGAGCAGGCCTTTTTCTCGATCGGCGGCGGCCACGCGTTTTTGCTGCAGCTCCTTGCGTTTGGCCATCTTGAATTTGTGGCGTTCGTTCTTTTCGTCTTCGGTTAAGTCATTCTTGCTCATGATGCTGCCTTTTCGGTTTCCGGGTGTTCGACGATGCGGCCGAGCGTGGCCACATAGGTGTTGCCCTCAATGCTGTGGGTGGAAAAGTGTATGCCGTAAGCGTTCTGGATGGCGTCGCCTGCCAAAATTTCATGCGGGGTGCCGCAGGCTACGATGCGCCCATGCGTCATCACCATCACTTGGTCGCAGAAGCGGGCCATTAGCGAAAGGTCGTGCAGCGTCACCATCACGGCGGTGTTTTCCTGGCGGCTGCGGTTTTGCAGCAGCTCCATGGCGTGCAGCTGGTGGTGCGGGTCGAGGCTTGCGGTGGGCTCGTCCACCAGTAGCACCGGTGCATGCGTGGCCATGGCACGCGCCATTAGCACGCGGGTGAGCTCCCCGCCCGAGAGCGTGTCTACCTGACGTTTGCGCAAATAGTCGATCTCGCAGGCGGCAAGCGCGTCTTCAATGGCGGCGTAGTCGGCTGGCTTTAAGCGCGACATGCTGTGGGCGAACGGGATGCGCCCGAGCGCCACGGTGTTTTCTACGGTAAGGGGCCAGTGCACGCGCGAGAGCTGTTCGACGAAAGCAATGGTCTGGCCGCGTGTGCGTGCGTCCATGTCGCGCAAGGCTTTACCTTGTAGGGTAACGCTACCCGTGCTGGGCTCGATGAGGCCGGCGAGGGTTTGCAGCAGCGTGGTCTTGCCTGCGCCGTTAGCGCCTAGCAGGCCGGTGACCTTGCCGGCTTCGGCCATGCAGCAAACATCTCTTAGCAACTCAGCGCCGCCAGGTGCGTGGTAGGTTAAATGTTCGGCTACGATCATATACCACCTTTGTGTTTGCGGCTGCTGAGCAACAGATAGATGAAGAACGGCGCGCCGATGACGCTGGTGAGCACGCCCAGTTTGAGCTCTTGCAGGGCGCTGATAAGCCGCACAGTGATATCCGCTGACAGCAGCAGGCATGCACCGGCCAGCAAGCTGGGCAGCAGCAGGCGGCTGGGCAGATGGCCCACTAAGGGTCGTAGCAAATGCGGCACGACCAGGCCCACAAAGCTGATGCTGCCGGCAATAGCGGTGGAAGAACCCACGCACAAAGCCGTACCCAGCACGATGAGCAGCTGCAGTTTTCGCATATCCACGCCTAAACTTTTAGCCGTGGTTTCGCCCAGTGAAAGCGCATCCAGCCCGCGGCCAAGCGACAGCAGCAAGCACAGCCCCAGGATGATGAGTGGAATGCAGATATAGACGTGCTGCATAGCCCGGTCCTTGAGCGAGCCCATCAGCCAGAAGGTAATTTCCAGGGCTGCGTGTGGGTTCGGTGCGTAGTTAAGCGCCAGTGAAATGCCGGCACTTGCCGCGTATTGCAGCGCCACACCGATGAGGATGAGGGTGAGCACATCGCGCTGTTTTCCCGCCAGCAGATAGATCAGCGCGATGCTGGCAAACGCCCCGGTAATGCCGGCCAGCGGCAGCACATAGGTGTTGGCGGTGGCCACGCCGAAATAAAGCGTAAGCACCGAGCCTAGCGCCGCACAGGCCGATGTGCCCAGCAGGCCCGCATCGGCCAAGGGGTTGCGCAGCCAGCCTTGCATCACTGCACCGGTTAGGCCCAGTGCCGCGCCGATCAAAATGGCCAGCAGCAAGCGCGGCAGGCGAATTTCCTGCAAGATGAGCTGCTCGACGGTGGGCTCACTGTTGGTTAAGCCTTTCCATACGGCGGCCATATCCAGCGGCGCGGCCCCGGCGTAAAGCGAGGCGACGCTCAGCACCAGCAGCAAGGCCAGCAGGCTGAGGTTTAACATGGCGGGGGAGATATTCTTCATGGGCGTTTTGCTTCCTTTTTCCGAGCGGCATCTTGCAAGGTCTTGATGGCCTGCACACTGCGCGGTGTGATGCAGAACCATTGGTTAAGCGGGATTTCTACCTGGGTGGGCGGCATGGCCAAGATTGCGGGGTGCTGGGTTAGCAAATTGCCCAGGCCGAACGTATTTGGGCCGCGCACATCACGGATCCAGATGTCGGGGTGGTAGTAGATGAGATTTTCCAGCGGCATCATGACCGAACCTTTCATGCCGAGCTTGGCTGAAAGATTGGTGAGCCCGGCAGTGGCGAGGACATCGTTAGGCTGAGTGTCTTGCCCGGGCGAGTAGCCGTTGGGGCGGTAGAGGGCTGCGAGCACTTCGGTGTTGGGTTTGTTCTTCTTCGCTGCGGCCAGCGATCTGCGGTAATCTGCTACGAGCTTCTTTGCTTGTTTTTTCTGGCCGGTGAGTGCGCCGATCTTCTCTAGCACTGGCGGCAGGTCGGCCAGCTGTTTGACTGCACCCAAACGCTCGACGCGAATATGCAGGCGCTCAAGCATCGACAGCAGCAGCGGTGGCCCCCAATTATCGGAGATGACCAGATCGGGCTTGAAAGCCAATATCTCTTCGATGCGGTTATAATGTTGGGGCAGGTCGGCGGCTTCCTTGAAATAGGCCGAGGCATCGGGGTTTTTAGCAACCGGGCTAACCGCTGCGATCTGTTCGCGCTTGGCGACTGCCATCAGCCATTGGTCGGCGCAGCCGCCGATGCTGACGATGCGCAGCGGTGCAGATTTAGCTACAGTTTTAGGGGGCTGTGCGGCCCAGGCCGGGCCGCACAGCAAACAAAGAATGACAAGTGCTAATTGTCTAATACGATGCACGCAACCCCGCATAGATACCACGACCCGGCGAATTATAGCGTGCCGTTTCCTGATAGTCGCGGTCGAATGCGTTCTCCAGGCGGGCATAGACTTGGGCGTTGTCGATGAACTCGTAGCTGCCGTATACATCCGTCACCGTGTAGGCGCGACCGGTGCGCGCGATGGTCAACGAGTCCGAGTCGCGCTGGGCCGAGGCGTAGCGCGTGAACGTGCCCAGATTCCACTTGCTGTTGGGCGAATAATCTATCCCGGCGGTGAACACATTCTTCGGGCGGCGTTGCAGCTCGCGGTGGGTGGCCTCGTTCTCGGCGAGCATGTAGGTGTAGCCCAGCGTGCCGGTTAAGTTTGGTAGGATGTGCAGCTTGGCGGTGTTTTCCAGGCCCTTAGTGTTTGCCTTGCTCACGTTGCGGTAGCGGCTGGAGACCGTGTCGAACTCGATCAGGTTCTTATAATCGTTGCGAAACGCGGTGCTGCCCAGTTCCAGCTTGCCAGCCAGCAGGCTTTGGTCCACGCCGAAATCGAAGCCCCGGCTTTCTTCGGGCTGGAGGTTGGCGTTGCCGTTGGCGCTGGAATAAAGCTGGAACAGCGATGGGTTTTTGAGGCCCGTGCCGTAGCTCGCATGCACCGAAGTGCCCAGCTCCTTGAAGCTATGCACGCCGGTGACGCGATAGGTTCCATCGCTGCCGAACTGGCTGTGATCATCGCGGCGCACGCCGGTGGTCAGCGTGGTGTTCTCGCCGATGCCCCACAGATATTGGCCGTACAGGCCCACCAGGTCTACGTCCTTGTCAAACGAAGTGGTCAGCACGTTGGTGGAGTTGCGGCTGCTGTTGAGCGCGTCCTGCATCCCATAGGAAACGCCGCCGGTCAGCACGTCGCGGGTGCGAAGGTGGTAGTTGCCCTGATACTCGATCGAGGCTTCGTTGCCATCGAAGCTCGAATAGCGCGAGGTGGCGCTGTTAGGTTCGCTGAAGTCACGCTCGGTGCGGCTGGCTTGCAGGTTTACGATGTTCTCGAGTTTGCGGTCGAGCGTCCAGAGGCTGCCGCTGGTCTTGCCGTAATACACTTTCTTGTATTGCTGAGCCGGGCCGTCTGCCGTGGGGCTCGGGTCGAAATCCAGCGACAAATTGGTGTAGCCGCCGGAGAATTCCACGCGTGCATCGGGGTTGATGTCATAGCCCAGTTTACCCGAGAGGCTGGTGTTATGCGCACCATCCTTTTCCTGCGGCGCCACCGGCACACGCGAGAAGCCCTGCGTATCCAGGCGCTGCACGGTGAAGCGATAATCCACCGCCTGTTCCTTGCCAGAAACGCTGGCGGCCTGTTTGAAGGTTCTGTAGCTGCCCGCTTCGGTTGATGCGGTCAGCTTGGGTTTGCCCGCACCTTGTTTGGTGATGATGTTGATGACGCCGCCCATCGCATCGCTGCCGTACAGCGCGCTTTGTGGGCCACGGATCACTTCGATGCGCTCGATGTCGCCGGTCATCAGGCTGTTGAAATCATACTCGGAGTTGGCATTGCCCGGGTCGTTGACCGCTACGCCGTCCACTAGCACCTTCACCTGGCCGGGGTTGGAGCCGCGAAGGCGGATCTGCGCCGTGCCACCGATGCCGCCGTTGCGCGAGATGCTAACGCCCGGCACCTCCTTCAGCGCGTCGAACACCTGGGTGTAGCCTTTGTCTTCGAGCTCCTTACTGGTGAGCACGGTGACCGAACTGCCGAGTTGGGTTTTCTGCGTGGCCACACGGTTGGCCGTGATGACGATGTTAGGCACTTCGGTTGCTGCCAGTGCAGGAGTAGCTAGGCTTGCCGCCAGTGCAAACAGTGATAGGTGGGAGAGATGGTTTTTCATAGTACGCGTCCTTCATGATGCCCACCCGAAGCAGGTGGAGCGGTGAAAAATAAATCACGCGCAAGAACGCAAATATTTGGCAAGATTTTCAAAACCCTGCGCGTGACGCTTTATCACGTACGCGCAACAGATGAACTGTCCCACAGGCACACCCCGGCCCGTAGTGGCGAAACGCATCATTGATGGCAGGTCTCCTGGCTCACAGCGATCGGGGTGATCCCGAATGCCAGTTGCCTTCCCGGTTGCCCAGTGGCTGATAACTGACTTCTGACTGCTTACAGTTGCGGGGGCAGCTAACGCATAGATAGCAGGGCTATCGCACGTTATTCCCATTTTCGTTCCCACTCTCGTGGAAAACCATCAACTTGATGCCGGCAGAAAACTTTGAAAACATGCTTATGTCAAGGTAAGGCTGAGTTTCCACGAAAATATAATTATATTCAATGTGTTATTTTCATGTGACGGCTTGTCACATAACTGTCATACAGCGAAAAAAAGCTGATTCACGAAATTGTCATGCACTTTTTATATGGATGGGCTAGTATGGGGGAATAAGACAAACGCATTATCCATTTTGGAGCGACACTATGGTTACGGTAGCACAAACCAACTATGAAACTGGCAAGCCGGTTAAGGGCATTCGCTCCGATGGCCGTGATTTTAGCGTAAGCAGCCTTACTATGCAAAACGGCATCGCGCCAGATGGTGGCATCCCCGTTAACTTTGACATGGAGTTCCTGAAGGCAGGTGTGGCTGAGCGTAATGCTGGTCTCACCCCTCGCCAAGACAAGCTGCGCGCCCTTATGCTCAACCAGAACTTCGCTGCTGCCGGCACGGGCATTGATGCACCTGCTACCGCACTGGCTGCCGAGCCTGTGCAGCTGGGCCCCGATGGTCTGCCTCTGGCCAAGGGCAACCTTGCAAAGCCCAACAAAGGCCCGGTAATAGTTTAGCCCTTACTGCTATATATACAGAGATTCTTTAAAGCGTTTTGCCCGTGCTGGTAAGGCGTGTTTAGCGTTTGGCGCCCTAGCGCTTTACACGTTTATCGTCGTCGCCTTCTTCCTTAGGGGTGAACATGCTGCCGAACGGGTTGAACATCTGCATCGTCTTTTCAAACAGGGCTACGTTCTGGCGGGTCATTTCCTCGAACTGGCTGATGGGGGCGAAATTGTCCATCGCCACACCCAGCGCGCCTTGCATGCGCTCTTGGTTGTTCATGAAGGTTTTCATGCTGGCGGTGAGGTAGTGCTGCAGCACGCCCTGCATCTTATCGTCATAAAAGCGGATCACGTCGCGCAGGAAGCTGGTAGGAAGGATATTCAGGCCCTTGGTCTCCTGTTCGAAGATAATCTGGGTCAGCACCTGCCGGGTTAGGTCCTGGCCGGTCTTGGCGTCGAGCACCACAAAATCGCGGCCATCCTTCACGCGCTTGCACAAATCGTCCAGCGTGATATAGGCGCTGGTATCGGTGTCATACAGGCGGCGGTTGGCATATTTTTTAATTATTACAAGGTCTTGCGCGCCTTTAGCACGATCCTTCGGAGCCTCTTTGGCAGCACTGCTATGCGTGGTGGTGGTGGTCATGATGCTCCCTGACACAATGAATCGTAGACGAAAACTAAGTAAGTGTATAAATTAAAGGTAATTTTTAACATTATCGTATCACTTCCGCAACGATTATTATCATTATGAGCACATCGCCCTATCACCAGATGGCCAGGGATTTCATGGATCTCTGGCAAAAGCAGATATCCAGCTTGGTCAGTGACAAACAATTCATCCAAGCCATGTTAGACCTGATGCACACCAACCAAAATACCGACCCCAAAGACCATTATGACCCGCGCCAATCAGCCCACGCTTCCCACACTTCCCATGCATCTTCTGCTGAGCATGGGATGCTGGCTGAGCTCGCCTTTCGCCTTGGAATGTGCGAAAAGCGGCTTGCTGCCCTTGAAGGTAAAAAGCAAAAAAAGAGCAAAGCTAGCGCTAAACAAAAAGCTGGAAAGAGCCGTAGCCCAGGAAGCAAAGCACCGCGCCGCTAATTTGCTATCTGGCGTACTGCGCTACCACGACACTCCCTATGAACGCAAAGTGACCGAACCGGCGGTGGCCTGGCAATCGGGCAATGCGCGCCTGCTGGATTATGGCGTGCTCGCGCCCGACCCTTCGCAGCTGGGCGAGGTGGTGCTATTCATTCCATCGCTGATCAACCGCTACTATATACTGGACCTCGACCAGGAACGCAGCCTGCTGCGCTATCTGGTGGCACAGGGCATCTATCCGCTGGTGATGGATTGGGGCGAGCCGGGGCCGCGCGAAGAAGCGTTCGGCTGTAGTGAATATGTAAGCGAAATTCTTGTGCCGGCTATTGATTTTGTGGTGTCAAGCACGGGTCGCAAGGTCGCGCTCGCTGGCTATTGCATGGGTGGGGTGTTGGCCATTGCCGCAGCCAAGCTCAAACCTAAAAAGATAAGTGCGCTGGCGCTTTTTGCCACGCCGTGGGATTTTCACTGTAAGGAGTTCGCCCCGTTTGTCATTGACCCGCAGTATCTGGGCATGCTCGATTCGGCGCTTTCTTCGCAAGGCAGGCTTTCGGCTGATTTCGTGCAGTCGTTGTTTTATGTCACCGACCCGTGGATCTTCGAGCAGAAATTCAGCCGCTATGCGCAGCTACAGCCTGACAGCCGCGCCGCGCGCGATTTTGTGGCGTTGGAGCATTGGGTTAATGACGGCGTGCCGATGACGGCGCAGGTCGCGCGCGATTGTCTGGTGGGCTGGGCGCAAAAGAACATGTTGCGAAACGGCGGCTGGAAGATCGGCAAGGTGGCCATCACTCCCGAAGGGCTCGATATCCCTGTTTTTATGGCTTTGCCGCAGAACGACCATGTGGTTCCTGTTGGCTGTGCGCAGCCGCTGGTCAACGCATTCCCTGAGGCAAAGCGCATCCACCCCAGCGCCGGCCATGTAGGCATGATGGTGGGCAGCCGCGCCAAACGCGACCTTTGGCAGCCTTTTGTGAAATGGGTGGAAGGTATTTCCAAGTAAATAGTTAACAACGGTTAACAGCCCTTGACAGTCAATCCTGGATTGAAGCATTATCCTTCCTAATAAAAAAAGGCAAAAAGCCGCAGGGAAGAGCAAGCTTCTTCAGGGGGGAATACTCATGGATAAAATTAATCCGGATGAGGTCGTCAAAATTCTCGGCCAGATCACCGAGGACATCTGGCAGCTCGGCTCCGACGGCCATTTCAAAGGCAGCTCTATCGAGAACGTTGTCCAGCATTTAGGTATTGACAGCACCTGGGTGCTCAAATCTGACGACAAGCACGCCATGATCATGCCTATCTACCAGCCGTTCGATACTGCCAACCATCATCGCAGCATGCTGCATATCGCCGCTGCCTTCGGCGATGAGAAGGTTAACCGATTGCTGGCCAAGCGCACCAACGTGGAGATGGCGTTGGAAGACCCGGTCTTCATCCCGATGGTTCCGCCCGATCCGGATGATGCGCCCAAAAAGCCCGCTAAGGACGAATCCGAGATGAGCTTTGAAGAGGCGCGCGCCGCTGAACAGAAGGCCGAAGCTGCAAAAAAGAAGCGCAAGCCCGTGGTGCAGCCGCTCAAAGACGATATCGGCCGCACCATCATCGACTATGCGATCGCCGCCGACAACGTGTCGGCCATGGAGATCTGGGCCGAGCGCCTGCCGGCCGAGCATGTGCTCGATTCCATAGAGTTTGCGATCGGCGCGGGTAAGCCCGAATATGCCAAGCTGTTGGTCAAGCATTTCGATGCGCTGCATTTAGAAGAGATACAGGATCCCGAACGCATCGAGCGGCTTTCTAAGCGTGTGGCGCATATGCTTGCGCGTGTTTCCTTCTCCGAAGACATGCCCGACAAGCAGGTGCTACGCATGTGGGCCACCGGCACGGTGGATATTCACCAAGCGGCCAGGGAACATAAATGGTCTGAGGCGATACAAGCTGAGAAATACGATCGGCTGGATGAGGCGGTGCTTGCCTTCGTGCAGCAGATCCGCAGCTCCGAGGTGCACAGTGCGCTGGGCTATCATAAGGAAGCGGGCCTGACTGACAAAGACCTCGAGGAGGTTGAAGAAAGACTCGACCACCAGGTAGGCCGCAACAAGCTCAAGGCGCGCCAGCGTCACAGGGAAGGCGGCACGGGATTTTCTCAAGGTGTTGGTGGTTAAGCGCGGCAGGCCTATTTCGGCGCTACCGTCATCACGATCTGTTTACCTTCGATACGTGGCGATTGCTCGATCTTGCATAGATCGACCAACGCGGCCTGCACGCGTTCTAATATCTGCATGCCAAGCTCGGTATGATCCATTTCGCGGCCACGGAAGCGCAGCGTAATGCGCACCTTGTCGCCTTCTTCCAAGAAGCCGATAACGTTGCGGACCTTGATGTCCAGATCGTGTTTGTCGATGGTGGGGCGAAGCTTGATCTCTTTGATCTGCACGATCTTTTGCTTCTTGCGTGCTTCATGCGCTTTTTTCTGCGCTTCGTAGCGGTATTTGCCGTAATCGAGAATTTTGCAAACCGGGGGGCTAGCGGTGGGGGATATTTCCACCAGGTCTAGGCCTGCTTGTTCGGCCAGTCTAATCGCTTCTGTAATGGCGACCACGCCTAGCATATTGCCGTTATGGTCAATGAGTCGTATGGACTGGGTGCTGATCTCACCGTTGATACGTGGTTCGTCAGCGCGGCTCATAAGCAAGCAAACTCAGGTTTTTTCAAAAGACTCTCCACATGTTGTTAAAGCAGCGTACTATAGCGCAGGATTCGTTAATAAACCATTGCGGGGCATTCTACATGCAGGAAAAACACGTTAAAATCAAGTCCCAAGTGCTTTGGCACTTGTTTGTGCGCACCAAGCCACTATAAAGGGCGCTATGATCAAACTTGTCGTAGTTTACCATTCTGTGCGAGGCCACACTGCGCGCGTGGCCGAGGCGGTGGCTGAGGGCGCTGCCAGCGTGTCTGGCTGCAATGTGCTGTTGCTTGCCGCCGACGCTATCACCGAGCGTGACTGGGAAGCGCTCGATAGCGCCGATGCCATCATTTTCGGCTGCCCCACCTACATGGGTGGGGTGACCGCGCCGTTCAAACATTTCATCGATTCGGCCTCTAAGCGCTGGCATCAACAGCGCTGGAAAAACAAGCTGGCGGCCGGTTTTACCAATTCCGGCTCATTGTGCGGTGATAAGCTTTCCTCGCTGCAGCAGATAGTGCTCAATGCCATGCAGCACAGCATGATCTGGGTGGGCACGGGGTTGCTGCCGCCCTCCACCAAAGATACGCGCCCGCTTGGCGAGCAGATCAACCGCCTGGGCAGTAGCTTAGGCGTGATGACCCAGGCGAACGACGAACCGCCCGAGTTTTCTCCGCCGCCGGGGGACATCACCACCGCAAAGCTTCTGGGGCAGCGAGTAGCGGAAATCACCATTCAGTTTGTACGTGGGCGGGTTTAAAGCCAGCTTGCGGTAGCTGCACCGCAGGGCTATAATCCGCGCCTTATGCAAACACCCTTTACCAAGATGAATGGCTCGGGGAATGACTTTGTCATTTTCGATGCACGCCATGACAGCATCCGCCTCTCGCCCGAGCAGGTGCGCAGTATTGCTGCGCGCGACAATGCCACCACTAAAGGCTGCGACCAGGTGATCGTGCTGGAGCACTCCCAAAAGGCTGACGTGTTCATGCGCATCTTCAACGCCGATGGCGGGCAGATCGACGCCTGCGGCAACGCCACGCGCTGTGTGGCTGGCATTTTGGAAGCGGAACTGCACCGTCTTCCCGTTTCCATAGAGACCAACGTGGCCGTGTTGCAAGGTTTGCAAAAAGCCTATTCGCCGGAGGAAGAGGAATACATCCTCGTGGATATGGGCGCGCCGAGTTTTGAGGCTTCGCGCATTCCGCTTGCCGGTAGTGCTGAGGAGGTGGCCAAGAAGATTGAAGCGCTCACCGGCCTTACCGACCCAAGCTTTGTGAATATGGGCAACCCGCATGTGGTGTTTTTCTTGCGCTTCTCGCCGGGCGGCAATAGCCAGCGCGATGTCGAGCCGCTGTTCGAGATTGCGCTGGAGAGCATCGGGCCTAAGCTAGAAAAAGCCCGCGATATTTTCCCCGAAGGTGTGAATGCTAGCATTGCACTGTTGCGCGAGGCGAGCGACGGGCTTGGCCACATCATGAATGCGCGGGTGTGGGAGCGTGGCGCAGGCCTTACGCAAGCTTGCGGCACGGCGGCTTGCGCCATGCTGGCTGCTGCCCATGCGCGCGACGAAAGCATCACCCAAGCCCATATCTGGTTTGAGCCGTTTGGCACATCGGTCACCGTCAAGCGTGATGAGCAAGGCCATATGCTGCTTGGTGGGCCTATTGCCACTGAGCATAGGGGCGTGGTGGCGTTATGAGCATAGAGGTGGTCAATTTCGGCTGTCGCCTGAACAGCTATGAAGGCGAGGTGATGAAGCAAAAGGCCGAAGCGGCAGGCCTAACCGGTGCCATGATCTTCAATAGTTGCGCGGTGACTTCCGAGGCTGAGCGCCAGGTGCGCCAGGCCATCCGCCGCGCGCGCAAAGAAAACCCCGACGTAAAGATCATCGTTACCGGCTGTTCGGCGCAGGTGCACCCCGAGCTATACACGGCCATGGCTGAGGTCGACAAAGTGCTCGGCAACCAGGAGAAGATGGAAGTGGGGGGCTACGCTTTTGTGCGTGAGGCCACCGAAAAAGCCCTGGTCAATGACATTATGTCGGTCAAGGAAACTGCCTCGCACATGGTGACTTCCTTTGATGGGCGCGCGCGCGCTTTCGTGCAGGTGCAAAACGGCTGCGACCATCGCTGCACGTTCTGCATCATTCCGTTTGGCCGCGGCAACAGCCGCTCAGTGGCCATGGGCGACATTGTGGCGCAGGTGCGCATGCTGGTGGAAAAAGGCTTCAACGAAGTTGTCATCACCGGGGTGGACGTAAGCGACTATGGCAAAGATCTGCCGGGCACGCCGACGTTGGGTCAGATGGTGCGCCGCTTGCTGGCGCTTGTGCCGGAGTTGCCACGTCTGCGCATTTCTTCTATCGATGCGGTGGAGGTGGACGAAGATCTGTACCGCTTGATGGCCGAAGAGCCACGCCTGATGCCGCACATGCATGTGAGCCTGCAAGCCGGCGACGACATGGTGCTAAAGCGCATGAAGCGCCGCCATTTGCGCGCCGACGTGCTGGATTTTGTGGCGCGTGTGCGCAGTCTTCGCCCCGACATGGTCTTCGGCGCGGATATCATCGCGGGTTTCCCCACCGAAACCGAAGCGATGTTCCAGAACACACTGAACCTGGTTGCCGAAGCGGGCCTCACCTATCTGCATGTCTTTCCCTACTCAGCGCGTGTGGGCACGCCTGCGGCCAAGATGCCGCAAGTGCTAAAGGCCGTGCGCAAAGAGCGTGCCGCACGCCTGCGCGAGGCCGGCCAGCAGCAATTGGAAAAACACCTGGCCGAGCAGGTGGGTGGAGTCCGTCAGGTGCTCGTGGAAAAAGAACGCATGGGCCGCACTGAACATTTTACCATGGTGGAAATGGATGCGGCGTATGAGCCTGGCAGCATCGTGCCCGCACGTATTATGGGGTTCAATGATGGCAAGCTTATCGGCCAGAAGGCGATGGAAGCGGCGGCATGAGTTTTTTAGCCAAGCTTAAAACCTCGCTTAGCAAAACTTCCGGCAAGCTCGGTGGTGGCATCGGTGATATTTTTACCAAGCGCAAGCTCGACGGCGACACGCTCGAATCGCTCGAAGAACTGCTCATCGAGGCCGATATGGGCGTGGCCATGGCCGCGCAATTGTGCGAGGTGCTTTCAAAAAAACGCTTCGGCAAAGATATCGAGCCAGGCGAAGTGCGCCAGTTACTCGCCGAAGAGATCGCTGCGCTGCTCACACCCCTTGCCACCCCCTTGAGTATCAACCCAACCTTAAAACCCGAAGTGGTGGTGATGGTGGGTGTAAACGGCAACGGCAAGACCACCACGATCGGCAAGTTAGCCAGCCAACGCAAAGCCGAAGGCAAAAAAGTGATGCTGGCGGCAGCCGACACGTTTCGCGCTGCGGCGGTCGAGCAGCTGAAGGTCTGGGGGGAGCGTTCGGGCATCGAGGTCATCAGCGGCGAGCCGGAATCCGACCCTGCAAGCGTGGCCTTTCGCGCCTACGAGCAGGCCAAAGCTCAGGGTGTGGATGTGCTATTCATTGATACTGCCGGACGGCTGCACAATAAGGCCAACCTCATGGCTGAGCTGCAAAAAATTATCAAGGTACTGAAAAAAATAGATGAATCGGCCCCCCACCAGGTAATTCAGGTGCTAGATGCAACCACCGGTGGAAATGCGCTTTCCCAGGCTCGGGCCTTCATCGAAGGTGTAAAAGTAAGCGGGCTTATCATCACCAAGCTCGATGGCACGGCCAAAGGCGGAGTGGTTGTGGCTTTGGGCCGTGAATTGAAGCTTCCCATCCACGCCATCGGCATCGGCGAGGGGATCGACGACCTTTCGGCCTTTGATGCACATGATTTTGCAAGAAATTTGCTCGATATTGCATAATAGCTATTGCTGTAATTGGTATGAACAATTATAATGTGTACAAGATTTAGCGTTTTGAACGCTCTCGGGCCATGTATCGCCCGGTGCACACATCAGGAGGATTTATGGTCGACATCAGCTCCCTTTCAGGCCTTACGAACGTAGCGCAGCAAAGCCTTCAGAAATCGGGCAGTAAGCTGCAAACGGCGATTGCCAGCCTCATTACCGGCAAGAGTGCGACCGGCTCAACCGAAGACGTTTCGCTCGTTTCGCTGGCTACGCAACTGCAGTCGCAGGTCGCGGTGCTGAAAAAAGCATCCAGCGCTTTGGCACAAGCCTCGAGCCTCACCGAAGTGGCGGGCAAAGGTGTTTCGCAAATTGGTGATGCGCTCTCGCAACTCAAAACGCTGGCCGAACAGGCTCAGTCGCCCACGCTCAGCGCAAGCGATCGTGGCGCGCTGAACCAACAGTTCCAGCAGTTGGTGGCAACCATCAACCAGACCGCAACTTCCACCACATTCGGTGGCAAAGGCCTGCTGGATGGCTCGCTCTCGGGCGATAACGCCGTCTCGCTGGATTCGCTGCTGCTGGCGGAGTCCGAGTCGGGTGATTCGCTGACGCTTTCCATCGGCAATCTTTCCACTTCGTCGCTGTTTGACGGCCAGTCGCTTGATCTGCTTTCGGCAGACGGCGCGAGCAACGCGCTCGGCGCAATCACCACTGCGTTGAGTGATGTGGGCAAGCTTGAAGCCGGCATCTCGGCTTTCAGCCAAGGCCTGGGTTATGCCGCCGCCAACGTTGATTCGGCAGTATTTAATCAGGACGCTGCGGCTTCCGTGCTTGACGGCATAGACTTTGTGGAGGGCTCCACGGCCCTGGCGATCGCGAATTACCAGTTCAGCGCCGCCGAAGCGCTAAGCGCGCAGACCAAGCGCCTGCCGCCTTCCTTCCTGGAAATTTTGCTACCTTCTTCTTAAGGTAGCGTTTCTACCACTGAGGCTTCTACTTCTTGCGCCGCCAGCGTGGCTTTTGCCCTACGGCGAATATGCGACTCCGTGTAATAGAATAAGAACGGTACGACGCAGGAAATGGCGATCGAGACCATGCCTACATGCTCGATGCCATCTAAATGGTCATCTACCGAGTGGCTCAGCATAATCGAGGAGAGGAACGCGCCCGCCGCTGAGCATAGATGCGTACAGGCTGACAGCAACGACATAAACCCGCCGCGCTCATTGGCGGCTGGCACTTTGGAAGAAAGCGTCTGTGCGGCAATGTTGCGCGAGCTGGAGGCCACCATGAAGCCGATGAACAGCAATAGCACCGGGATGGCGTGGTGGTAAAAGATGAAGCCCAGTATCACCACAGCCATGAAAAGCAGTGTGGAGGCAATGCTCACCTGCGTGGCGCTGCTCTTGTCGATCCAGCGGCCCACGATGCGTGTAGTAAAGAAGCTCACCACCCCGCCACATAAATACAGCAGGCCCAGCTGTTCGCGCGGGTAGTTCATGTTCATCTGCACATGCGCCGATATGTTGGGGATGATGAGGAACGAAGCCATCATCGCCAGGCCCGTATAGGCAAAGGCGCTAAGCGCCGCTGGGTTCTTGCAGCAGGCGATGAGGCGGCCGAAGCGCTCGGCCAGCGGGCCGGTTTCCAGTGTGTTGCTCTCCGATGGAAGGTTGCGCCATGCCAGCACCCACACAGCAAAGCAGATAGCGCCCAGTGCCAGGAACGGCGCTTGCCAGCCAAGCAGGCGCGCAAGCTCCAGCCCAAACGGCACACCCAGCACCGAGGCCAGCGAGAATGCCCCCATAACCTTGCCCATGGCCGTGCCGCGGCGGGCAGGAGGGATGAAGTCTGCAATCATGGCGATGGAAAGCGACGAAAGCGGCCCGCCGAAAATGCCTGCCAGCACGCGTGCGGCCAGCAAACTTTCGGTGTTCCAGGCACAGGCGCCCAGGGCCGTGGCCACGGCCAGGCCCAAAAGCGCCACCAGCATGGCACGCTTGCGGTCAAAGCAATCTAAATAGAGTGCGGCGAACAGGCCGGTGATAAAAGCGGCCAGGGTATAGCTGCCGCCGATGATGCCGATATGCTCCGCCGGCATGCCAAGCGCCGTGGCAAAATCCGGCCCAAGCGGCATAATCATCATGAAATCCAATATATTGATGAACTGGATGAGCCCGACGATGAGGATGAGGCGGGCTTCTGAGATAGGGTTTGCCTTAGAGTATGGCACAAATGCTCCAGTCAGTGGAAAAGTGTCGCGGGGGGGCTTTTTTTAGTCAGAGTGGGTTTGACTGTTTCGGGAAATACTTTACTACTTACATACATTGCTGAATCTATACATTCTCGAATATGCAAGGTAAAAAACATCATGCGCAAGCTTGTTATCGTCATTCTTTTCGCTGCTGTGGGCGCGGTATCCTATCACTTCTTGCAGCAGCCTGCGGCCATAGCCCAGGGTGCACCCGGCGAGATGCCTGCCGTGCCGGTGAGCGTGGCCGAAGTGGTCGAGCGCAATGTCGTGCAGTGGGATGAATTCTCCGGCCGCTTGGAGGCCGTTGATCGTGTGGAAATTCGCCCGCGTGTGGCCGGCACGATCGAGGCTATTCACTTTGAAGAGGGCCAGCTGGTGCAAAAAGGCGATCTGCTTTTTACCATCGACCAGAAGCCGTATGAAGCTGCACACCAGGCCGCCAAGGCGCGTTCCATTTTTGCGCAGGCCGACCTTGCCCGCGCGCGTGACCTGCTGCCGCGCAAGGTCATCTCGCAGCAGCAATTCGACGATAAGCGCAGCACCGCAGCCGTGGAAGCTGCGAATCTGACCCGCGCCGAGCTCGATCTGGGCTACACGCAGATCCGCTCGCCGATTGCAGGTCGTGTCAGCCGCGCCGAGATCACGGTGGGCAACCTCGTCAACTCCGGCGGTGATGCGCCGATCCTGACCCGCGTGGTTTCCATCGACCCCATCTATGCCGATGTCGAGGTGGACGAGCAAAGCTTCGTGCGCTACCTGCGAGCCTATGGCGGTAATCCCGAGGCTTTGAAGAACGTGCCGGTGCAGCTGGCCCTTTCCGGTGAAGAGGGCTTCTCGCATGAAGGCCATATCAAATCCTTCGACAACGAGCTTAACACCCGCGCCGGCACGGTGCGTGTGCGCGCTGAGTTCGCCAATCCAAATGCCGCGCTTATTCCCGGCTTGTTCGCGCATATGCGCATCGGCGGTAGCGGCAAGCAAATGGCGCTGCTTATCAATGAAAAAGCGCTCGGCACGGACCAGGACAAAAAATTCGTGAACCTGGTCGGCGAGGGCAACAAAGTGGAATATCGCGTGGTGACGCTTGGGCCGGTAGTGGAAAATCTGCGTGTGGTGACCAGCGGGCTTAAGGCCGGTGAACGCATTGTGGTCGGTGGCCTCCAGCGCGTGCGCCCGGGGGCGGTGGTAGTGCCGCAAATGGTGGATATGGAAACGACGCAAGCCGCGGCTGAACAAGCCCCGCAAGCTGCACAGGAGCAAACTGAAGTACCATGAATTTCTCTCGTTTCTTCGTCGACCGCCCCATTTTCGCGGGTGTGCTCTCGCTGCTGGTTTTTCTCTGCGGCTTGATCTCTATTTGGCTGCTGCCTATCTCGGAATATCCCGACGTGGTTCCGCCTTCTATTGTCGTCAACGCGCAATATCCCGGCGCTAGCCCCAAAGTCATCGCCGAAACGGTAGCCGCGCCGCTTGAAGAGCAGATCAACGGCGTGGAGGACATGCTCTATATGTTCTCGCAAGGCACGACCGATGGCCGCATGGCGCTTACCGTCACCTTCCGTATCGGCACGGACCCGGACAAGGCCCAGCAGCTGGTGGAGAACCGCGTAAGCCAGGCATTGCCACGCTTGCCCGACGTAGTGCGTCAGTTCGGTGTGACCACTATTAAATCCTCGCCGGATCTGACGATGGTGGTGCATCTTACTTCGCCGGATGAGCGCTATGACATGCTGTACTTACGCAATTACGGCCTGCTCAACGTGAAGGACCAGCTGGCCCGCATCACCGGTGTGGGGCAGGTGGAGCTGTTCGGCTCTGGCGACTATGCGATGCGCATCTGGCTCGACCCGGTGAAGCTTGCCGCCCGTAACTTAACGGCGGGCGATGTGGTGGCCGCCGTGCAGGAGCAGAACGTGCAGGTGGCAGCGGGTGTCATCGGCGGTCCGCCGGCTGCCAAGGACGTGCTGGTGCAATTCTCCATCAACGCGCAAGGCCGCTTGCAGACCGTGGAAGAATTCGGCGACATTATCCTTAAATCCGAGAACGGTGCCGTGACGCGCTTAAAAGAAGTGTCTCGCATCGAACTTGGAGCATCGGATTATGCGCTGCAATCGCTGCTGGATAATAAGCCTGCGGTAGCTATCCCCATTTTTCAGGCTCCAGGCTCCAATGCCATCAACATTTCCAACCAGGTGCGCGAGCGCATGGAGGCGATGAAAAAAGATTTCCCCGAGGGCATGGATTACAGCATCGTCTATGACCCTACCGTCTTCGTGCGTGATTCCATCACGGCGGTTATCCACACGCTGCTGGAAGCTGTGGCGCTGGTGGTGGTGGTGGTCATCGTGTTCTTGCAGACCTGGCGCGCCTCCATTATTCCGTTGTTGGCCGTGCCGATCTCCATCGTGGGTACGTTCGCGCTGCTGCTGTTGTTTGGCTTCTCCATTAATGCGCTGTCGCTGTTCGGCCTGGTGCTTGCTATCGGCATCGTGGTGGATGATGCGATCGTGGTGGTGGAGAATGTCGAGCGTAACATCGAGCGTGGCTTAAGCCCTCGCGATGCGACCTATCAGGCGATGCGCGAAGTAAGTGGCCCGATCATCGCGATCGCGCTCACGCTGTGCGCCGTGTTCATTCCCATCGCGTTCATCAGCGGTTTGACCGGCCAGTTCTATAAGCAGTTCGCGCTGACGATCGCTATCTCCACTATCATCTCGGCGTTCAACTCGCTGACGCTTTCGCCTGCGCTAGCTGCCATTTTGCTTAAAAGCCACGACGCCAAGCCCGACCTGTTGACCCGCGTGATGGATAAGCTTTTCGGCGGCTTCTTCCGCTGGTTCAACCGCTTTTTTCATGGCGCGTCCGAGCGCTATTCGCGCGGTGTCACCGGTTCGCTGAACCGCAAAGGCCTATTTATGCTGCTATATGTGGTGCTCATCGGCGTGACGGTGTTCCAGTTCAAGCATGTGCCAACCGGCTTCGTGCCCGGCCAGGATAAACAATACCTGGTGAGCTTCGCGCAGCTGCCCGACGGCGCGTCGCTTGACCGTACCGAAAAAGTGATCCGCCGCATGTCCGACATTTTGCTTAAGCAGCCGGGCGTTGAGAGCGCGGTGGCATTCCCGGGGCTTTCCATCAACGGGTTTTCCAACAGCTCTAATGCGGGCATCGTGTTCGTCACGCTCAAGCCCTTTGCTGAACGCGGCACACCCGATCTTTCCGCCGAGGCCATTTCCGGTGCGCTGAACCAGCAGTTCGGTGCTATCGAGGATGCTTTCATTCTGGCTGTGCCGCCCCCGCCGGTAATGGGCTTGGGGACCATCGGCGGCTTTAAATTGCAGATCCAAGATCGCAGCGATCTGGGCTATGAGGCGCTCAACGAGGTGGTCAATGCCGTACAGATGAAGGCGTGGCAAACTCCAGGGCTTGCCAACGTATTCTCGGGTTACCAGATTAACGTGCCGCAGCTCGAAGTGCAGATCGACCGTACGCGCGCCAAGCAGATGGGCGTTGCCATCACCGATATTTTTTCCACCATGCAGATATATCTCGGCTCGCTGTATGTGAACGATTTTAACACGCTGGGCCGCACCTACCGTGTGTATGCGCAGGCAGACGCACCCTTCCGCGCTCATGCCAGCGACATTATGCAGCTGAAGACACGCAACGCGGCCGGCGAGATGGTTCCGCTCGGTGCGCTTGTGCGCGTAAGCGAAAGCTACGGCCCCGATCGTGCCATGCGCTACAACGCCTTCCGCACCGCCGAGATCAACGGTGGCGCAGCACCGGGCTATTCCTCCGGCCAGGCCGAGCAGCTCATCGAACAGATCGTGCGCGAGAACCTGCCCAAGGGCATGACGTTCGAATGGACGGACCTGACCTACCAGCAGATTCTTTCCGGCGATACAGCCTTCTTCGTGTTTCCGCTTTGCGTGCTGTTGGTGTTTATGGTGCTGGCGGCCCAGTATGAGAGCCTGACGTTGCCGCTGGCGGTGATTCTTATTGTGCCGATGTCGCTGTTGTGCGCCATTACTGGGGTATGGCTTGCCGGCAAGGACAACAACATCTTCACGCAGATCGGCCTGATGGTGCTGGTGGGGCTTGCGTGTAAGAACGCCATCCTGATCGTGGAGTTCGCGCGTGAGCTGGAGATGCAGGGTCGAAACTGCGTGCAGGCAGCTATTGAGGCGAGCCGCTTGCGTCTTCGCCCGATCCTCATGACCTCGTTTGCGTTCATTATGGGGGTGGTGCCCCTGGTGATGAGCACCGGTGCAGGCGCAGAAATGCGCAACGCCATGGGTGTTGCCGTGTTCTCGGGTATGTTGGGGGTCACGTTCTTCGGCCTGTTCCTAACACCTATCTTCTATGTATTGCTGCGCAAGCTGGCCGCGCGTTTGAGCGGCTGCACGGAGCCGCCGGCCTTCGTTGATCATCACCATTTTGGCGATGCTACGCCCCCTCATGACCGACACCATTCATGAACGCACCTGAGGTTCTTGTCCTGGCGATGCTCGTGACCTGCGTGCTGGTCACGCTGTCGCGGCGTTTTGAGGTTCCCAACTCCATTATCATCCTGCTGGGCGGGGTGCTGCTGGGGCTGATGCCTTTTGCCGGCGCGCTTGCCATTGCACCTGAGAACATGCTGCTGGTCTTCCTGCCGCCGCTATTGATGGAGGCGGCCTATTTCACCTCGCTGCGGGACTTCCGCAAGAATTTGCGCCCCATTTTGCAGCTGGCCGTGGGGCTGGTGCTTATCACCGGTGTGGCGGTGGCTTTTGTCTTCCAGCTTATTGTGCCAGGTGCGGGCTGGGCGGTGGGCTTTGTGCTTGGAGCCATCATTTCGCCGCCGGACGTGGTGGCGGCCACCTCGGTCATCAAGAAAATGAGCGTGCCTAAGCGCATCTCAACCATTTTGGAAGGCGAGAGCCTGGTCAACGATGCGATGGGCTTGGTAATGTATAAATTCGCCGTCGCCGCGGTGGTCACCTCGCAATTCTCTCTGGTGGAAGCCGGAGGGCAGTTCCTTTGGATGATCATAAGCGGTGTGGCGGTAGGCCTGGTGGTGGGCTTCGTTTTTGTGCGCCTGTTCCCGCGTATCCAGGATTTGCCGATCGAAATTCTCGGCACGTTCGTCATTCCCTATCTGTCTTACATTCTGGCTGAAGAAGTGCACGGCTCGGGCGTGCTGGCGGTCGTCATCACGGGGCTGTATGTGGGCTGGCATTCACCCACCTTATTCACGCCGCGTTTTCGCATTCCGGCTGAGGCTGTGTGGCGCATGGTTTCTTTTGTGCTTTCGGCGCTGGTGTTCATTCTGATCGGTTTGCAGATACCGGCCCTTTTCGAGCGTTTATCGGTGTACACCCCTTCGTTTCTGCTGGGCAGTGCCGCTGCTATTTGTGCCACCGTCGTGGTGCTGCGGTTCATTTATGTGTTTATGGTGGCGTATGGCACGCGTTGCATCTTTTCCACCATCCGCGAGCATGAGACGAACTATGCCTGGCAGAACGTACTGCTGGTGGCCTATGTGGGCATGCGCGGGGTGGTGTCGCTAGCTACCGCACTGGCATTGCCGCTGAGCGTGATGGATGGTTCGGCTTTCCCGCATCGCGACCTGATCTTGTTCTTAGCGTTGGCGGTCATCGTGTTCACGCTGGTGGTGCAGGGCTTGTTGCTGCCGTTCATCGTGCGCCGCCTGACGCTCAGCTATGACAGTAATGCGCTGTATGAAGATTGGTTCGCTCGCATCAGCGCGGCGCGGCGCGCCATGGAAAAGCTCGAAGATATCGAGTTCTCCGGCACTGCGCACAGCCCGGCGCTCATGCGCATCAAGAGCCATTACCAGGAACGTATCGAATCGCTCGGCGATGGGCCTAACACGCCTCTGGTTCCCACGGAAACGCCCGATTCGATGAACCACCCTATCTTGCAGGCGGAAAACCGCATATGGCATGAGGTGCTACAAGTGGAACGCGAGGTGCTTATCGGTTTGCGCAAGGCCTATCAGATAGGTGATGATGTGCTGCACGACATCACTCGCGAGCTGGATCTGCTGGAGACGCGGTTTGAGCACCGCGCCTAGAAGCGCTGCGGGAGCACTGCCTCAGCGCCCATGGCCACGCTGCGTTCTTTGGGGATCATCATCACATAATCGCATTCTGGCACGCCGGCATTGCCTTGGCGGATGGCGGGCGGCGCACTGGCGCGCTGCGTCGTGAGCGTGGCGAACGATACCGAGGGAATATCGAGCAATTTATCCAGCCCGGTGTAGCTGTCCCAGTCGCCCTCGCGTGAATAGCGGTTGAAGCTGTCCAGGTGCATCGCCCCGCAGAACACGGCGAATTTGCCAGGCCTATCGGCCTGTTCGCGCGTGATGATGTCTTGCCATTTGAGATTGGCACGCTTGATGCGTTCATCCATCGGCACGCGTACGTCCAGCGGCACGACCTCCATGCCCTGCGCCTTGGCCGCGTCGATCAATGTCATCAGATTTTGGTGCGCATTCTCGTAGAACGAGTCCCAATGCGCAGTGAGTGTTTCCATCACCTCAAAACGGCTGGCCTTACCCTGTATGTAGTCCGCCAGAAGGGGGGCTGCATCGCGCGGCAGCATTTCGATGTATAGGGTTTTGACATGCTGGCGGGAAAGTTCCGGGAGCATGGCCGTCACTGCAGGCACAATATCGGGGCAGTTATGTTCGTCGCCAAGGGCGATGCCTTTGCGGCCTTCGAGCAGGTCTTTGAGGCCAAAAAGTTGCATATACCCCCGTGCTTGGCCCCCATTCTAGCGTTAAACCGCTGAAATTGCAACTAAAGCAAAAAATCGCCGGGCCGCTTAAATGATTGAGGAAGCGGGGCTTTTTCGTTAGAATGGACCGATGTCCGCCAAACGCGAAGTAGTAGTATTTTACGACAGCCCCTGCATCGACGGTGCGGCGGCGGCATGGTCGATAAAGCAGGCGTTCGATCAGAACCCCGCTATCGAAGTGCAATACGTGCCGCTTACTTACGGTAAACCCGGCGACCGCACCCGCAAGATCCTGAGCCATCTCAAGGACGGGATGGAAGCGATATTCGTGGATACCACGCCCAAGGACGATACGCTCGATCTGCTGTTCAATCCTGAATGCACGCCGCGCATCAGGAAGCTTTCCATACTGGACCATCACACTTCTGAGGTGCGGCGCCTGCTTGCTTTCCAGGAACGAATCCGCGCACTGGACCCAAACGCTTATGCAGGCACTCCGGCGCTGGAATTCGTGCTCAACCCGGAAAAGCCGGCAGCAGCACTGCTCGCCTGGGATTATTTCAACCCCGGCAAGCCCGCGCCGCAATTGCTCCACTGGGTAGGCAAGATGGAACCGCCAGTGACACTCAAGACCGATGATGATTACGCCATGGCCGCCTTCATCGATTCGAAGGATATCATGGACCCGAAGGAAATGTTCGCTGCCATCGACAGCCTGGTTTCTATGCCCGAAAAGGATATGCTTGCCCAGGGCAACGCCATTCGCGCCTATCAGGCTAATACCATCAAGAAGAGTGTCAAAAGCAATTTGACATTCACCCAGCTGGAGCTGGAGCCGGGCAAGCGTGAATGGATTCCGCTGGTCAATGCAAACGTGCAGAATTTTGGCCGGGGTGTAAATGAGGCGCTTATCGACGAATCGCATAGCTCCACTACGGCCGGTGTTTCCGGCGCATGGAGCGTGCAGGGCGATGGCACGGTGAAGCTTTCGCTGCGCTCGCGCGGCCAGCCCGATGTGGCGGCCATGGCGCAGCATCTAGCAACCACAGTGGGCATGAGCGGGGGCGGCCACCCCAGCGATGCAGTGGTGCAATTCGAGAGTTTGGAGCAGTTCACCAAGGCTGTGCCGATTTACACACGCGAACAAATGGCAGAAGAAATTGCCAAGCCGCGCAATGTGGGCCAGCACACCGCAGCGATAGTCAAAAAGCAGTCCGGCGGTAAAAATGGCGGGCCGGGCACACCCGGCGGCGGGCCTGGCTAGTCTTGTCGCCAGTCTTGCCGAATAGTAATGGTCGGGGAGATAGGATTCGAACCTACGACCCTCTGGTCCCAAACCAGATGCGCTACCAGGCTGCGCTACTCCCCGACTATTGGCCCTTTGTATCTGCCATTGGATTGGCAGTTGTCAGTTAAGGGATTTCCCTCTAAAACAAACCACAAAGGAATCACGTTCCTAAACCTACAACCGCCAACTGGCAACCGAAACTTATGTTCCAAGGCATCTATACCGCACTTATTACTCCGTTTAAAGACGGCAAAGTCGACGAAAAGGCCTTCCAATCCTTTGTGGAGTGGCAGGTAAATGAAGGTGTTCAGGGGCTTGTGCCTTGCGGCACCACCGGCGAGTCGCCGACGCTTTCGCACGAAGAGCATAACCGTGTGATTGATCTTTGCGTGGAAGTGGCGGCCGGCCGCGTCAAAGTCATGGCCGGCACGGGCAGCAATTCCACCGACGAAGCGATTATGACGACCCTTCATGCCAAGAAAGCCGGGGCGGATGGCGCGTTGGTGGTGGCTCCTTATTATAATAAACCCACGCAGGAAGGGCTTTATCAGCATTTCAAAGCCATCCACGACGCGGTAGATCTGCCTTTGGTAATCTATAACGTGCCGGGGCGTAGCGTGGTCAACATCGCCGATGAGACGATCGTGCGCCTGGCTGAGCTTAAGAATATCGTGGGCCTGAAGGATGCAACCGGCGATCTGGCACGTGTGCCAACCCTGCGCAGCAAGCTGAAAACCCCGATTGACCTGCTCTCAGGCGAGGATATCACAGCGGTTGCCTTTAACGTCTCGGGTGGTGTGGGCTGTATTTCGGTGAGTTCCAACGTAGTACCCAAGGCGTGTGCCGCCGTGCAGGCCGCCACGCTGGCGGGCGACTATGCCAAGGCGAACCAGCTACAAGATGCGCTGGTGGCCTTGCATAACATCATGTTCTGCGAAACCAGCCCCGCGCCGGTCAAGTACGCCGCTTCTTTGCTCGGAAAATGCACGCCTGATCTGCGTTTGCCATTGGTGGGCCTCAGTGAGACCAATAAGCGGCAGATCGAGCAAATCCTTAAGAATTTAAGCTTGATTTAACCCCTTTTCGATTCTATTAGTCAGTCAGATGTCTGAACCGAAAAACAGCTCTACTGTGGCCCTTAATCGCAAGGCACGGTACGACTATGCCATAGAGGAAGAATTCGAGGCAGGCATCGTGCTCGTGGGCACGGAGGTCAAGTCGCTGCGAGGCGGCCGCTCCAACATCATTGATGCACATGCGGCTGCCAAGGGTGATGAGTTATGGCTGTTTAACCTGCAAATCGCTGAATATGCAGGAGGTAACCAGTTCAACCACGAACCTAAACGGCCACGCAAATTATTGCTGCACAAAAAGCAGATCAAAAAACTGCTCGGGCGGCTTAAGGTAAAAGGCACGACGCTTGTGCCACTGTCAATCTACTTCAACAGCCGTGGGCTTGCGAAGGTGAAGTTGGCATTGGCTACCGGCAAAAAACAATATGAGAAACGCGACACTATTAAAGATCGCGATTGGCAACGGGATAAGGCCCGCATCATGCGGAACAAGAATGGTTAGCACCAGTGGGTAGGAGTGAAGCGCGCATGTTGGATATGATCACGGATTTCTGGAAGCCTGCAAAAAAAGCGCAGGCGCAAGACAGCATCCGCCCCGATGAGATCGCCGTTGGCAGCTCGATTGCCTTTGGATTTGTACCGCAGGCCTCGCTTTCTGGCCGCTTGCTTTGTGTCAGTGCCATAAACACCTATCAGTTCGGCGAAGAAAAACTCACCTCGTTCACTCTTTCTTCGGATGATATCCCCGCGTTGGCCTCGGTTGTCGCTTCGATGATATTTGCTGAATCTTCGGGTGAATATTACCTGGCCATTTCCCGCCGTGTAAGCGAGCAGGAGCGTGAGCAGCTGTTCGCCAAAGCGCAGCTTGCCGACGTGATGGAAAAAAAGGAAGTCACCCGCCTGCCGCTTAAAGAAGTAGTGGCCGATTTCAAAGGCTGGACGGTAGCCTCTTACAAGCGCCAGATTCAGGGCATGAAAGGCCGCTTCTATCGCGGCGATTTTCGTGGGCAACCGCTGCCCTCGACCGACGAAGCCCAGGAGTTCGATTATACGCTGCTGGTCTCTGATAGCAATGAACACGCCATCGAAGTTGAACGTTACGTAGATGGGCGAATCGAGATGTTCGCCACCGTCTATCGCCGCTTAAGCGATATCAGCGAAGTGAATTATAGCGCAGGCGCAAAGCCTGTTGCCGCGGTGGTGGTAGAAAAGCCAGCACCTCAGCTGGTGGCGGCAGCTCCCAAAGCGCCTGAGCCGGCTAATCCTGAGCCGGCCAATGCAAATATCCCGGCTGAGCCGCTGGCTACAGAGCCTGTAGCGGCACAACCCAAACCCGAACTTAAAATAGCCGAGCCTGCGGCTGCGTTGCCTGCGGCTGCCGTGGCTGCACCTACAGTGGTTGCGCCTGCTGTACCTGTTGCGATCTCCACTGATCTACGCCCCCAAAGCCCGGTGGTGCAACCCCCTGCGCCTGCACCTAAGCCGATGCAATGGCCTGAGCTGGCCGCCCGCGTGCTGGAAGAGCCAGCCTCCGCAAAACCCACTGTGGTTGCGCCTGTGGCTGCCAGCCCCCAAGCACCTGAACCGACAAAAACTGAGCCCGTAAAGCCAGCCTTCATTGAAGAGACCAAAGGAGTAGTAAAGCCCATGAGCACCCTCGATTCGGACATCAAACGCACCAACGTTATTGCGCATCCGGCAAGCCCTGAAATGCGCCCGGTTGCCACGGTCGCCCGCGCGGGCGATGCCAACGCCATTGAGTGCGAGCTGCATGTTGCCAACAAGATCATCAGCGAAGCTATCCGCAGCGAAACCTGCCTGTCGGACGTAGTGCGCCGCGTGGTGGAGCTGCCGGTTTCCAGCCAGGGTGCGGTACAAATTCCGCTGAACTTAAGCGATGAGGATTATGCACTGCTGGCCATTCGCTATGGCATCTCGGCAAGTGACCGCGAGGCAATCCGCCGCCGTATCATCGAGGACTTAAGCGAATTCTCCAGCCGTAAGACCGCTTAAAGTTCGGAGGCGACCTTCACCACGGCGCTGGTCAATGCGGTGAGTTCTTCGCGGCTTATCACCAGCGGCGGCATCAGATAGATAATATCTTTGAAGGGGCGCACCCACACGCCAAGCTCCACGAAGCGCGCGCGCAGGGACGCCATCTCCGGCAGGGGTTCTGCCAGCTGCACCACGCCGATCGCACCTTTGACGCGCACATCCACCACCTTTGCCATGCCTTTGCATGGCGCAAGTTCTTGCAGCAGCTGCGCCTCGATGGCCTCAACCTGGCCCAAGCGATTTTCTTTCTCGAACAGATCCAGCGAGGCATTGGCCGCAGCGCAAGCCAGCGGGTTTGCCATGAAGGTGGGGCCGTGCATGAAGGCGGTATCGGTGCTTTCACTTAAGAACGTGTCATACACCACGCCCTGAGTGAGCGTTGCCCCGAGCGTGACCATGCCGCCGGTCAGCGCTTTGCCTAAGCACATGATGTCGGGTGTTATGCCCGCTTCCTCGCACGCGAACATGCGGCCCGTGCGGCCAAAGCCCGTGGCGATCTCATCGGCGATGAAGAGCACATCATGCGCTTTGGCGATGCGGTGGAGCTCGGCCAGCACGTCTGCGCTGTGAAACCGCAAACCGCCTGCACCCTGCACCAGCGGCTCGATAATGACACCGGCGATATTGCCCGCAACGCCTGCCAGCAGCGAGTCGAACTCGGCAAAGCCGTATTCATCCGAGGGAATGTCGATGACATATTGTTTGATGACGCAGTTGCGGAAGGCCTTGTGCAGCGAGCGTTCCGGGTCAGACACCGACATCGCCCCGAGCGTATCGCCGTGATAGCCGTCGTGGAAGCAAAGGAAACGATCTTTTTGTGGCTTGCCCACATTGCGCCAGTATTGCAGCGCCATTTTAAGCGCCACCTCCACGGCCACCGAACCCGAATCGGAAAAGAACACACGGGGTAAATGCGTGAGTTTGGCCAGGCGTGAGGCGAGCCTCAGTGCGGGCTCATGCGCCAGGCCTGCGAACATCACATGCGGTAGGCTATCTAGCTGAGCTTTCATTGCACCCACCAGATGCGGGTGGTTATAACCATGTGCGGCACTCCACCAAGAAGAAATGCCGTCGATCAGTTCGCGCCCATCAGCCAGCTTTATGCGGCAGCCATTCGTGGCCACCACCGGTATCGGCGGCGATGCCGTTTGCATTTGCGTGTAGGGAAGCCAGATATGCGGCCAGCCATCTTCCAGCCATGCGGGCGCAGACATGGCGTATTACGCGGCGCAGGCTTTGCCGTGATCGCTGCCCTTATGCGCGCAGTGCTCGCCGTGAGCATGGTGCTCGTGCCCATGTTCATGATGATGCTCCTGCTGTTCTTCGGCAAGCGTGAGCGGAGCAAGGCCAAGCTTAGCAAACAGCTGCATGTCTTTTTCGGCCTGCGGGTTGGCGGTGGTTAGCAGCTTCTCCCCGTAGAAGATGGAGTTCGCGCCAGCAAAGAAGCACATGGCTTGCATCTCTTCGCTCATTTCTTCGCGGCCGGCAGAAAGGCGCACGAAAGATTTAGGCATAATAATGCGGGCCACGGCAATGCTGCGGATGAAATCCAGCGCGTCGAGCTTTTCATGGCCGGAAAGTTTCGTGCCTTCCACCTGCACCAGCATGTTGATAGGCACACTTTGGGGCTGGGGTTCCATGTTGGCAAGTGTTACCAGCAGATCGGCGCGGTCGGCCACACTTTCACCCATGCCCATGATGCCGCCGCAGCACACGTTCATGCCTGCGTCTCGCACGTTAGCCAGTGTATCAAGGCGGTCTTGGTAGGTGCGGGTGGTGATGATCTTGTCGTAGAAGCCCTCGGAAGTGTCGAGATTGTGATTGTAGTAATCCAGCCCGGCTTCCTTCAGGCGCATGGCCTGCTCACCGTTGAGCATGCCGAGCGTGGCGCAGGTTTCCATGCCCAGTGCCTTTACGCCCGCGATCATGCCGGCCACATGTTCGATATCGCGGTCCTTGGGCGAGCGCCAGGCCGCACCCATGCAAAAACGCGATGCGCCGGCAGCTTTGGCGCGTTTGGCTTCTTCGAGCACCGCTTCGAGCTGCATCAGCTTGCTGGCCTTTACGCCGGTGTCGAACGAGGAACTCTGCGGGCAGTAGGCGCAGTCTTCGGGGCAGCCCCCGGTCTTGATAGAAAGCAGTGTGCTGATCTGCACCTGGTTGGCATCAAAATGCTCGCGGTGCACGCTGTGGGCGCGAAATAGCAGGTCGTTGAACGGCAGGGCGAACAGTGCCGTTACCTTGTCGCGGGTCCAGTCATGGCGTAAGGGGGTTGGCATGGCGGAAATTCCTAACTATGATTAAGTACCAATTGTTAAATTCTATAACCTACCGTAAAGCCAAATGCCAGCATTAGACGACATGTTAACACAAAAAATTGCCGTGCTTGAGAGCAAGCAGGCAAAGCGCAGCCTGCGCTCGGATGCACCTGTCGAGGGCGCGGTGGTGCTGCGTGATGGTCGTCGACTGGTTTCCTTCAGCGGCAATGATTATCTGGGGCTTTCGCAGCATGAGGTAGTGAAGGATGCGGCCGCACGTGCGCTGGCTAAATATGGCGCAGGGGCCGGAGCTTCAAGGCTCGTCACCGGCAACAACCCGCTTTACGACGAGCTGGAACAAGCCTTGGCTGTCCTAAAACACACGGCGGATGCTTGCGTGTTCGGCAGTGGCTATCTGGCGAATCTGGGGACCATTCCGGCGCTGGTGGGCAGGGGCGATCTTATACTCGCCGATAAGCTCATCCACGCCTGCATGCTGGATGCGGCACGGCTTTCAGGCGCGACCGTGATGCGCTTTGCACACAACAACGTGGCGCATTGTCGCATGTTGCTGCAATCGGCGCGCGCCGAGCACCATAACTGCATCATTCTCACCGAAACGGTGTTCAGCATGGATGGCGACCGCGCCCCGATGCGCGCATTGAAACTGTTGGCCAGTGAGTTCGATGCATGGCTGATGTGCGATGATGCGCACGCAATCGGCGTGTTACCCAGCGACAAGGCGAGCGAGGCCGATATCGTCATGGGCACGCTTTCCAAGGCGGCGGGTAGCTATGGCGGCTATGTATGCGGCTCGGCCACGCTCATCGAATATTTAAAGACCGCAGCGCGCAGCCTGATCTATTCCACCGCCTTGCCACCCGCCACACTCGCGGCTTCTGCGGCCGCAATCGGCATTATCGGGGCGCAGCCGCAGCTGGTGGCCAAACCCATGGCACGCGCCTGGCAGTTCGGCCAAGCGCTTGGCCTGGCGGATGCGCAAAGCGCTATCGTGCCGCTGATGCTGGAAACAAACGAACGCGCACTTAAAGCCGCGAGCCAGCTTGAAGAGCAGGGCTTTTTGGTGGCTGCCATTCGCCCGCCCACCGTGCCGGAAAATACCGCGCGTTTGCGCTTTGCTTTCTCAGCGCTGCATGAGGAAGCCCAGGTGGAGGCGCTGGCCGTTTCGGTTAAGAAGCTGGAGCTGGCCCACGCATGAAAACGCTTGCCTTGAGTGGCTGGGGGCAACCCCATGATGCGCTTTCGCACATCGCACCTGATGCTCACCACCTGGATTATGCCCATAGCAAAAGTGTGGAAGAGGCGCTCGCACTCATCGCCGAGGCTGGGCAGGGTGTGCAGCGTATTATCGGCTGGTCGCTGGGCGGGCAGCTGGCCGTGCGCGCCATTGCCGCAAAGCTCATCGCGCCCAAGCAGCTGGTGCTGATCGCTGTGCCATTTCAATTCGTGGCTGATTCGCCCGGCAGCATCGGCATGAAGCGCGATCTATACGATAAATTCCTCGGCAACTATGCGCGCGCACCGGAGCGCACGCTTAGCAAAGCCTGGGAGCTGATCGTCAAGGGCGATGCGCGCGAGGAAAAGGTGCGGGGGCTTGCCCATGCCGCGGATAAACAGGCGGTGATGCAGCGAAACTGGTTGCGTTGGCTGGAGCTGCTGGACGGTTTTAGCTGCGCGGGTCTTGCGTTTTCACATTTTCCGCCCACCTTTTTGGTGCAAGGGGCACAAGATGCAGTAGTCGGCGCGCAGCAAATGGAGTATTTTGCAGGGGCGATCCCGGGGGCGACCAGCTTGTTGCTGGAAGACTGCGGGCATGCACCCCACTGGCATGCACCCCAAATGCTAAAGGAGCGGATAGAGGCCCATGTTTGATGTCAAAGCGCTAAAGGCGGATTTCGGCAAAGCCGCCCGCCAGTATGACGACAACGCCCATTTGCAGCGCCATGTGCGTGCGCATTGCGTTTCGATTGTGCAGGCGTATTGGCCGCCCGAAGACCATATCCTGGATTTGGGTTGCGGCACGGGCAAGCTGGGCCTGGAGACCGAAGGGTTCGGCTGGAACATCACCGGTGCGGACATGGCCTTTGGCATGTGCGAAGTGGCCGAGGGGCGCGAAGACCGCGTGGTCACTGCCGATGCGGCGAAGCTGCCGTTTAAGGATGCGCTGTTTGACGGGGTGTTCTCCTCGCTGCTGTTGCAGTGGACGCAAAGCCCCAAGGACGTGCTGGCCGAAATGGCGCGCGTGCTCAAACCTGATGGCGTAGCCGTGTTCGCCACGCTGGTGGCAGGGACGCTCAAGGAACTCGCCGAATCTTTCGCTCAGGTAGATGATGCCGAGCATGTAAGCCCGTTTGTAAACTCTGACACCATCCGCGAAGAGCTCGCCAATGCGGGCTTTGCCGTGCTGGGCTACGAAGAATCCACCGTGATCCATTACTACCCTGACCTGATCGGGCTGATGCGCTCGCTGAAACTCATCGGCGCGGTGAACAAGCATGAGCGCCGTCGCCGCGGCATGATGACCGCTCCCCAGCTGGCGCGTGTCGAGGAATATTACAGCCGCACCTACGGCAAGAACGGTGAGCTGCCCATGCGCTGGCAGGTGCTGTATGTGCTGGTGCAACGCTCCTGATGAGCCGATATTTTATCACCTCCACGGGCACGGAGATCGGCAAAACGCTGGTCACTGCGGCTTTGTGCAATCAATTGCAAAAATCAGGCAGGCAGGTGCGTGCGCTTAAACCCCTCATCAGCGGCTATGTGCAAGGCGATGCAGGCAGCGATAGTGCGGTGTTGCTGGCGGCACTCGGGCAGGAGCAGAGCGAGGCAAATATCGCAGCCATTTCACCCTGGCGGTTTGCAGCTGCGCTGGCCCCCAGCATGGCCGCAAAGCTTGAAGGGCGCAGTATCGCGCTGGATGAGGTGGTGGCATTTTGCCAGGCACAAAAGGATGAGGTGCTTCTGGCCGAAGGGGCGGGCGGCATCATGGCCCCGATCAATGAGCAGCACACCATGCTGGATTGGATGGTGGCGCTTTCATGGCCGGTGGTGCTGGTGGCAGGCAGCTATCTGGGCAGCATCAGCCACACGCTTACCGCCTTGGAAGTGTTGCGCGCGCGCGGCCTCATCGTCCAAGCCGTGGTGCTGAGTGAAACGGCGCAAAGCAGCGTGACATTGGCGCAAACTGCAGCAGAGCTGGCGCGCTTCGTGCCGGCCGGTGTGCCGATCATAAAAATCCCGCGCATTGATGCGCAATATGCTATAGCAGAGCATGTGCCGCCTTTAACCGGGCTGATAAGGGAGTTAGTATGAATGCGATTGACGATTTGAAAAAGGGCAAGATCAACCTCATGGGCGTGGTGGGGTTAGGCCCGAAGAAAAACCCCATCCCCAGCAAATACGCCACGTTCAACCACCGCATGATGGCGGCCACGCTGGATTCATTCTTGCTGCTGATGACCATTGCGCCCTTTATCGACGTGTTATTCGTGCAACTCTACCCGCCTATCCAGCTTAGCGATGCCGCTATTGCGCGTGTGCAGGGGCAGCCTGAAGGTTTTCCGGCTCTAGTGGCGTTGTTCAGTGAAATGGTAAGCTCAGGTGCGGTCGGGCGCTGGTTCCTGCATATGAGTGTACAGGCGTTAACGTTGTGTGTGTTCAATGCGTTCTGCTGGCATTACTGGGCGGCTACACCGGGCAAGATGATCATGCGCCTGCGTGTGGTGGATGCAGAAACGGAACAACCCATCAGCGACCGGCAGATCGCAGCGCGCATTGCCGGTTACTTTGTATCGATGATTCCGTTGATGGCGGGCTTCATGGCCATTAGCTTTAACAAGCGCCGACAGGGCTGGCACGATCGTATGGCCCGTACGGTGGTGGTGGTCAAGCCACTGCCGGAGCGGTTGCAGTGGAAGAATCTTTGGGCGGCTGCAAAAGTGCGTATGTTTAAACGAGGTTCACCAGCTGGTAATCCGTCAAATTCCCCGGAACCATCAAAAGCGGAATAAAGAGCTTGCTGCCAAGTTCGGCTGCCAGCCAGCTGGCTAGGCTGCCACGCCCGCTGCCACTCTGTGCCGTGCCGATCACCATCATCGTGATGTCGGCATCGGCCATGGCTGCAGCCACGATTTCATCGCCGATAACGCCTTCTAGCAGCACTGCCGCTGGCTCGACACCGTAATGTTCCTGCGCATGGGCGGCCAGTTTTTGCAGCAGCGCGCGTGCTTCTTCCTGGCGTTCTTCGCGCATTTTCTCAGCTATCGCACCCAGTGTCTGGAAATCGCCGGGGGCCACCACGTGCAGCATCACCACCGAGCCATTGCGCACACGTGCTTTCATGCATGCCAGGCGAAGGGCCGCGTGCGATTCTTCGCGCTGGTCAACGCAGACCAAGTATTTTGCGGGCCGGGCAGTAGGCGGTATAGCAACAGGTTCCATGACGGCTCCTTACGGGTTGTTAGCTGGTTTGAAACAGGCGGCCGGCAAACCAGCCGGCGCCAAGGGCCAGCAATATGGTGCACAGGCCATACAATGCCGGTGAATCGTGCGCTGCGTTATAAATGAAGGCATCGAGCCCCGTCTTGACCACGTTGAGCGGGATGGACTGCATACCGCTTATTTCTCCGCCGCTGACCAGATAAATCTCGGCAGTGTAGGCACCCGGCGGCAGGTTACTTGGCAGGTCGATGGTGGTCTTGAATAGCGTTTCGGCCATGAAGTTGATGCTAGCGGATTCATGTGCGTAGCGGCGTTCGCTTAGCTGGTGACGCAGAAACGCTTGCGAAAAATCGGCGAAATACGCCTGCTTTTTAGGGTCGCTCGGCCTGGCTAGTAAATGATTCTGGCCTATGCCAAGTTGCGCGAGGGCATGCTGGAACTCGATGTTCTCGGTCTTTTTGCTGCCGGCCAGCCAATAGAAGCTCGGAACGTCGAAGAATTTCATGCGGTCCTTGTTAACCCATATGCCGGCGACCTTTTCTTTCTTGCGTACGATGTAATTTTTGTTCTCACCGCGCAGCACCACGATGATGTCGCCGTCGTTATTGCGCACGCCGAAGAGGAAAAGCTTCGTGCCGTTAAAGCCCGCGTCGATGTCGATGCTGTAATTGGAGATGTCGCCTACCACGGGGCTCGCCTGCGCCGGCGCGCTCAGCCACATGATGAATACCCAGAGCAGCAAGGCGGCGAGCATTCTAATCATCGAGGATACTCACGCTGTAAATATCGGCCGGTGGCGTGACCAGCGCTAGGGTGAGCTTGATGGCCATGCCCAGTACGATGACGGCCAGCATGGCGCGCAAATATTCGCCCGGCATTTTCGCGCCCAGGCGCGTGCCCAGCTGCGCGCCGAACACTGAGCCGCTGATGAGCAGGGCCGCCAGCAGCATATCCACCGTTTGGGTGGTGATGGCTTGCAAGAAGGTGACGTTGGCGGTGATAAAAATAATCTGGAACAGCGACGTGCCAATGACCACCGCGGTCGGCATACGCAACAGGTAGATCATAGCGGGGATAAGGAAGAACCCGCCGCCAATGCCCATCAGCGAAACCATGATGCCGACGAAGAAACCCACCATCAGCGGCAGCAGCGCCGAGATGGTGAGCTTGGAATGCGGGAACTCGACCTTGAACGGTAGGCGTTCGGTCAGCGAGTAGCGCTTGCGGCGCGTGGCTTTTCGCTCGATCTTCAGCACGCTATAGGCGCTTTCGCGCGCCATGATAAAGCCGATGATGCTTAGGAATGTGGTGTAAGAAAGCGAGATGATCAGGTCGATATGGCCGATATGCTTAAGCCAGCGGAACACGCCTACACCCAGCGTGGAGCCTACCACGCCACCGGCGAGCAGATACAGCCCGATCTTAAAATCGACATTGCTGCGCCGCCAATGCGCCAGGAATCCCGAGACCGATGAGGCGATGATCTGGTTGGCGGCCGTGGCCACCGAAACGCTGGGCGGCACGCCGATGAACATGAGCATGGGTGTCATGAGGAAGCCGCCGCCGATGCCAAACATGCCCGAAAGTGTGCCGGTGAGCACACCCAGCCCCAATATCACGAAGAGATTAACCGACATCTCAGCGATGGGGAGGTAGATGTGCATGTGCCCTGGATTACTGATAGATGGTGGGATTACTGGTAGGTGATGAAACTGCCGAAATAGGTGAACATGTTCTTCTCGAGCTGGGCGTTGAGCTGTTCCATGGTATCGGCCATCATGCGGTAAAAAGCCAGCGTGCGTTCTTCCCGCGAGGCGATGTCCGACAGCACGATGCTGCGGTTGGCAGACACGATGATGGACGCTTCCGACATGGCGCTTTGGCGGCCGTAAATGCGCATTTCTACCACCAGGTTCATGTCGTAGCGCTTATCCTGCGTGATGTTCATGAAGCCCAGCACGCCGCTGCTTTGCGCCAGTGGCGTGGACATAACGCTGCCATCCTTGATGATGACCTGTAGCGTGTGTTCGTTGCCGGTGGCGCGGATACGGTCTTTCACCCAGATGCGCATGGTTTCTGCCGGCGAGTAGGGGATCAGATGTTCGACATAGGGTTTTTGCTGCGGCGATTTATACTCTTCGATGAACTGCACTGTGCCCACGTTCAACAAAATGGGCTGGTAGCGCACGAAGGTCAGTGGCGGGGGGGCGTCGGTCTCGACATAGCTGCAGCCCGAAAGCGGCGCTGTAAGAAAGATGAAGGCAATAGCTACGGAAAGAATACGGCGCATGAGAACCTGCTTGGTTGGGTTTTGCTCAGTATCATAAGCAAAACCAGCGGGGTTGCACCAGAATTATTTGCCCCCATGGCTTATTTAGCGACAGGGAGTTTTGCATCCGGCTCGCGCAGGTAAAAGGGCTGCAGTGCCAGTGCTGAATCGGGCACGGCTTGTGCAGCAAGTAGTGCCAGCGCATCGGCGCGCGGGAAGGTAAGGTGGCTTGCCGGCACATCACCAAAATCCATGTTGCCGGCAAGCAATGCATCGGCGGGGGCTTGTGCAAGTGCTGCTTCCGGCGCGCCCAGGCGAACTTCAAAACGGGCCAGCCAGGGAGCGGTAGTAAAGAGCTGATAATATACCTCGCCTTTGCCGGCGTTGAGCACTGCCAACACATGCGGGGGCTTTTCGGCCGCGTGCACATATGCGCCAAAGGCCAGCACCTCTAAGGTGGTGGCGCCGAAGCCCGGCTTATTAGCCGAAAAACAAATACCGCGTGCTGCACCCAGCCCCACGCGAATGCCTGTGAAACTGCCAGGGCCAACCGTGCAGGCGATCAGGCCGAGCTGCTCGTAAGACAGCGCCGTTTTAGCGAGCACTGCCTCGATCATGGGCAGCAGGCTCACCGATTGAGTGGTGCTGTGGTTGCTTTCTAATAGCTGGGCAAGTGCACCATCTTTGAAGATGGCAACTGAGCAGGGCCCGGTGGAGGTGTCGATGGCCAGGATGGCGGGCACTAGCGGCCCCAGCCTTTGCCGGCGGCTTTATGTTCGGCCAGCCAGGTGCGCAGCGTGTTGGCTGATTCCTTGTCGCGGAAATTGAGGCGGCGGCCATCCATCACGCGCATGGCGTAGCGGGCGTTGTCATCGTCCACGGGAATGCCTATCTCGATACAGGCTGCAGCATCAAGCACGGCGGCTTCTTCGGGTGTGACCTCGGTCATGCTAAAAGGCGAGATGGGTGGTTTTTTTGTGTTGTCGTCGGCCATAGCTGCCCGGGGGATGGTGTGAATGGCTACAATTATCGCCAATCTGCCACTTTGAGTCAACCGTTTAGGCCCGCAGGGCCGCTTTATACGCAGCGCTCTTGTAGCGTTTGACGCGGTGCGGTATAATGAGTAATAAGGATGTAACTTTCACCTAAAGAGCCGCCAGCAGCAATGGGCACGCCCACCACCAAAAAGATATTCATCAAGACCTATGGCTGCCAAATGAACGTCTATGACTCTGTGCGTATGCATGACGTCATGGCTCCGCTTGGCTACAGTGCTTCAGACACGGTGGAGGGGGCTGACCTGGTCATCCTCAATACCTGTCACATTCGGGAGAAGGCCGAAGAAAAGGTCTATTCGGAGCTTGGCCGCATCCGCGAAGAAAAGCAGAAAAAAGCCGATGCCGGGGAGCGCATGCTTATCGCCGTGGGCGGTTGCGTGGGGCAGGCCGAAGGCGAAGAGATATTCAAACGTGCGCCGTATGTCGATATCGTGCTGGGCCCGCAGAGCTATCACCAGCTTCCTGAAATGGTGACGCGTGCGGTGCGTGAAAACGGCGGTGTGGTGAACATCGACTTTCCCGCGGTCAGTAAGTTCGATGCGTTGCCGGCTTCCACCCATGCGCAAGGCGCCTCGGCGTTCCTATCCATCCAGGAGGGCTGCGATAAGTTTTGCAGTTTCTGCGTTGTGCCCTACACCCGCGGTGCGGAATATTCGCGGCCTCTGACAAGCGTGCTGGAGGAAGCGCGTGCGCTGGAGCAAAACGGCGTGGCTGAGATCACGCTGTTGGGCCAGAATGTAAACGCCTATCACGGTGCTAAAGAAGGCGGCGCGACTGCCAGCCTCGCCGAGTTGATCGAGGGCATCGCCAGGCTTTCAGGCATCCGGCGCATTCGCTACACCACCTCGCACCCGCGCGATATGAGCGACGATCTGATTGCCATTCACGGCGCTGAGCCCAAGCTCATGCCCTATTTACATCTGCCTGTGCAGTCCGGTAGTAACGGCGTGCTCAAGCGAATGAACCGCAAGCACGATGCGGCGTTCTATATGGACATCATCGAGCGCTTGCGTAAAGCTCGCCCCGACATCGCCTTTTCGTCGGATTTCATCGTGGGCTTCCCCGGCGAGACCGATCGTGAGTTTGAAGAAACGATGCAGCTGGTGCGCAGCGTCAATTTCGCCTCGGCCTATTCCTTTAAATACAGCCCGCGCCCTGGCACGCCCGCCTCGGTGGATGAGCAGCTCCCCGAAGAAGTCAAGACCGAGCGCCTAAGCCGCCTGCAAGCCTTGCTGGGTGAACAGCAACGCGCCTTCAATATGGCGCAGCTTGGCAAGGACGTTGAAATTCTGCTTGATCGGGATGGCCGCTATGAGGGCCAGCTGATCGGCAAATCGCCCTACATGCAATCGGTGCATGTGCAGGGTGCGGAAGCGTTGCGTGGGCGGATGGTGCAAGTGCGCATTACGGCCGCGTCGCAAGGCAGCCTAACCGGTGAATTGATAACCAACCCCCTACGAAAGGTCAGCTAGTGAGCAAAGCCAACAAAACTGCCGAGTCCATCAATATCGTTTTTGAGAATAACAGCTTGCTTCCGATGTTGTATGGCGAGGGGGATGCTCACCTGTCGCGGATCGAAAAGAAATTCAATGTCTCGGCTTCTTCGCGCGGCAACGTGCTGGCCTTAGCCGGTGAGCGCGCCGCGGTGGAAGCCAGCCGGGCTGTGCTTGAGGCGCTTTATGCCGATCTTTCCAAAGGCTCCATCGTGGGCCTGGCGCAGGTGGACGCAGCGATTCGCATGAGCGCGCACCAGGAAGCGCATAACGACGATCACAAAACCCTCTTCGGCGTGAACGAACTGGTCGTCAAGACCATGAAGAAAAGCGTAAAACCGTATTCGCCGAGCCAGGCTAAATATATCGAGGCGCTCAACAAGAATGAGCTGGTCTTTGCGCTTGGGCCGGCAGGCACGGGCAAGACCTATATCGCAGTGGCCATGGCCGTTGCCATGTTCAACGCGCACAAGGTAGAGAAGATCATTCTGTCGCGCCCGGCGGTGGAAGCCGGTGAGAAGCTTGGCTTCCTGCCGGGCGACCTGAAAGAAAAGCTCGATCCGTATCTGCGCCCGCTTTATGACGCGCTGCAAGACATGATCCCGGCAGATAAGCTGCAACGCCACATGGAGATCGGCGAGATCGAAGTGGCGCCGCTTGCCTTCATGCGCGGCCGCACTTTGGCAAATGCGTTTGTTATTCTTGACGAGGCGCAGAACACCACGCCCACCCAGATGAAAATGTTCCTCACCCGCATGGGCGAAAATTCGCGCATGGTGGTAACGGGCGATCTTTCGCAAACCGATCTGCCCAAGGATGTAAAGTCTGGCCTGGGGGATGTGATCCGCAAGATCGACAACATCGAAGGCATCGCTGTGGCCCGCTTCACTGACTCGGACGTGGTGCGCCACCCGCTGGCCGCCAAGATTATCAAGGCTTATGACGAGTGGGACAAGAAGAAGAAACCTGCAGGCGGCTCGCGCAACACGGATGACTAAAAGCGCCTTTGCCATCGACATCCAGCCGCAGCAACTGCGCTGGAAAACGGCTATTCGCCCTTACTGCAAGACCGTGCGCACGGCCGTGGAAGCCGCATTGATGGGGGCGAAGCTTAAAGCTGCCGAGGTAACGGTGGTGCTGGCCGACGATGCATTCATCCGCCGTTTGAACCACCAGTATCGCGGCCAGGATAAGGCCACCAACGTGCTGTCATTTCCCAACGATGAGTTTTCGCGCGGGCAACCGCATCTGGGTGATCTGGTGCTTGCGCTGGAAACCTTCGAGCGTGAGGCCAAAGAGCAGGGGAAAACGCTGCACGCGCATGTGACGCACCTGCTTGTGCATGGCACGCTGCATTTACTGGGGCATGACCACGAGGAAGAAGGCCAGGCCGAAGCCATGGAAGCGATTGAAATTAAAATCCTTAAAAAACTTGGGGTTGCAAATCCCTACTTGTAAGAATGCTGCATTTGATGCTATAGGTTTCATATTATGAACGACCCTCTTAGTAGTGCCGCTTCGGCGGCGCTGAATCCTGGATCCTCTAAGCAACAGCCTTCACTTATGCAGGCGCTTAGCGCTTGGCTGCGCCATGCGCTCAAGAAGCATGACGGCAGCTTGAAAGAAGTGCTCGAAGAGGTGATCGAGGAACACCAAGACGATGGCGAGCATAAAATGCCGGCTGCCGAGCGCGCAATGTTGCAGAACATGCTCTCCTTCTCAGACATCAAGGTCATCGACATCATGATCCCACGTATGGATATTGCAGCCGTGCCGCACGATATTTCGATGGACGATTTTAAAAAGCACATCAGGGAGCAGCGCCACACGCGTATCCCGGTGTATGAGGACACGCTGGATAATTTGCTGGGCTTCGTGCATGTGAAGGATCTTCTGGTGACGCTGTGTGGCGATGAGACCTTCGACATGACCTCGTATATCCGTGAGCTGCTCTTTGTGCCGCCATCGATGCGCATCATCGATCTGTTGCTGCAAATGCGCCGCGCCGGCGGCCACATGGCCATCGTGGTGGATGAGTATGGCGGAACGGACGGGCTGGTGACGCTCGAAGACCTTTTCGAAGAGATTGTGGGCGACATCCAAGACGAGCACGATGAGGACGAAGCCCAGGAAGAGATCATCACCCGCATCAGCGACAGGCAGATGGAAGTCAGCGCGCGCATCCCTATCGACAAACTCGAAGAGGAATTGGGCGTAAAGCTCGTGAGCGAGCAGATGCAGGAAGATTTTGACACGCTTGGCGGCCTTATCTTCTGCCTGCTTGGCCGCATTCCGGTCAAGGGCGAGCGCATCACGCATACTGATGGGCTTACGTTCGAGATATTGGAAGCCGATCCGCGCCGTATCAACAAAGTGCTCATACAAGCGTGATGCAAGCCCTTGCCTGGGAAAAGCTGGCCTTAGTCACCGGCTGGCGGCGCAACCTGTTTGCGTTTAGCCTTGGCGTTATGGCGACGCTTACACTGCCGCCGTTTTACCTTTTTCCGTTGCTGATACCGGCTTATGCAGGGCTGTATCTTCTGTTGCAGGGTGCTGCCAGCACGCGCCGCACCTTTTGGGATGGTTGGTGGTGGGGCTGGGGGCATTATATCACGGGGCTGTATTGGTTCTGCATTGCGCTGCTGACTGAGCCGGAGAAATTCGCCTGGCTTATTCCCTTCACGCTGTTTGGCCTGATGGGGGTCATCGCCATTTACCCAGCGGTGGCCTGCTGGCTCGCCCGCCGCCTGCGCCTTAAGGGCCTTACCGGCCTGTTCGTCTTCGCGGTGCTGTGGACCGTGGTAGAAATTGCGCGTGCGCATTTGTTCAGTGGCTTTCCCTGGAACTTGCCGGGTTATGCCTTTACTGTTAGCGATGCGCTGCTCCAGCCGGCTTCGCTGATTGGCATTTATGGGCTTTCATGGCTGGCCGTGTTCGTGGGTGTGGCTCCTGCAGCGCTATTGTTGCTTACCGGCGACGAACATCCGCGTGCACGCTATTTTGTGGGTTGCGTGGCGGTTGCCATCATCGCGCTTGGTATGTGGGGGCAGCTGCGTTTGACTTTGGCAAACGGCATTCCCGAATCGGAGCGGTATGTGCCGGATGTGCGCCTCAGATTGGTGCAGGCGAACATCGCCCAGCCGCATAAATGGGATCCGCGCTTGCAGCTGCAGGGCTTGCAGGAACATATCAAGCTGACACAAAGCCCCGGCATCGAGAACGTCACTCATGTCATCTGGCCCGAGACTGCCGTTCCCTATGTGATGCAGCCTGATTCGACGTTGACGCGCATGCTAGCCGAAGCGCTGCCGGCCAATATACACCTGATCACCGGCACGTTGCGTGCACAGGGTGAGGGTGAGAACTGGCAGGTGTTCAACTCCATGGTCGATCTCAATAGTCAGGGCGTGATTGTAGGCGTATATGACAAGGCCAAACTCGTGCCATTCGGCGAGTTTTTGCCGTTTCGCTCCGTCTTTCCTAAAACATGGCTGACGCCCGTGGGGCAGAATGATTTCTCCGCCGGCCCAGGCATGCAAACATTGAACTGGCCAGGTTTGCCAGGAGTCAGCCCGCTGATCTGCTATGAGGTGATCTTCCCCGAGCGCAGCGTGGGTAGCGAGCATCGGCCGGGCTGGCTACTCTCCATCACCAACGATGCGTGGTTTGGCAACAGCACCGGGCCATACCAGCATTTCCAGATGGCTCGGGTGCGCTCGGTAGAGCAGGGATTACCACTGGTGCGTGTGGGCAATACAGGGATTAGTGGGCAGGTGGATGCGTATGGCCGCGTTAAGGATTTGCTGCCGCTTGGTTCGAAGGGTATTCTGGATATAGCGTTGCATAAGCCTTCTGCTGATAGTACAATCTACAGTATATATAAAGAATGGTTTATACTACTGTTGTTATTTTTAACGGCTTTGTTAATGGTTAATCAATACAAACGTCAAACCGATTAACAAAATTCGCTTGCAAGTTGTGCTGTTTCGTCAAATAGTCTTCACGGATATTGTTTGGTTGACGCTTGAGATGTGTAATGTGAGTGGCTTGGCTAAACATGCTAATTCTTCTGTGATATGATGAGGTTACTTACAATGACAAAGCAAAGTATTGATGAAAATGTTGGTAAGCGTCTTCGTCTTCGCCGCACAATGATGGGCTTAAGCCAGGAAGCGGTTGCCAAAGCAGTGGGTATCACCTTCCAGCAAGTGCAAAAATACGAAAAAGGCAGCAATGCTATGAACGCGCGTCGCCTGTACGAATTTGCCCAGTTTATGAACGTGCCCGTGGCTTACTTCTTCGAAGGCCTGGAAAACGAGACCATAACCAGCAACGCAGCTTCCTTCGGGTTTGCTGAAATGCCCAAAGAAAACTTTGATCATAGCAATAACGTGTCCGACCGTGAATCGCTGGAAATGATGAAGGCTTTCAAGCGCATTGGCGAACAGCCCGTTCGCAAGCGTATCGCCGATTTGGTGCGTGCCATCGCCGACGACAAAATGTTGGTCGACTAAGCCTAACTCCACTTGACCTGAACCTGCCAACGCGCTAGCTTCCCCTCATTGCTTTCAGGTGGGGATTTGGGTTGCTTGCCAACCACCTTTATAAAAAATGGTCTAAGCTATCCTGCCGGTGCGTTTACGTTGCCGCTTGATATCTCAAATCCCCATCTGCAAAGCGCATTCATTTTTGTGGAGGGTTTCCGTGAGTCAGTTTTCTAATCGTAGCAGCTATATCTTTACCAGCGAATCCGTCGGCGAAGGCCACCCCGATAAGGTGTGCGACCAGATATCCGATGCGGTGCTTGATGCCATGCTGGCCGTAAATCCTGAAGCCCGCGTTGCGTGTGAAACGCTGGCCACCACCAACACGGTGGTGATCGCCGGTGAAACTCGCGGCGCTGACCTGACCAAAGCGCAGATCGAGAAGATCGCCCGTGATAAGGTGCGCGAGATCGGCTATCTGCAAGAAGGCTTCCACGCTGATAACCTTGATGTCTATGTGCATTTGCACAGCCAGTCCGCCGATATCGCCATGGGTGTTGATTCAGGCGATAACAAGGACGAAGGCGCAGGCGACCAGGGCATCATGTTCGGCTTTGCCTGCAACGAGACCAAGTCGCTGATGCCGGCCCCAATCGACCTTTCGCATAAAATTCTGCAGAATCTCGCCCGCGTGCGCCACAGCGGTGAAGCCAAAGGCTTAGGCCCTGATGCAAAAAGCCAGGTTTCGCTGCTGTATGAGAACGGCAAGCCGGTAAAGGCCACCTCGATCGTGGTTTCCACGCAGCACGCCGAAGGCATGACGCAAAAAGATGTGCGCGAACTGGTGCGCCCGTATGTGCTCGAAGCGCTGCCGCAGGGCTGGATGTGCGACGAAGCCGAATTTTATGTGAACCCCACCGGTAATTTTGTCATCGGCGGCCCGGACGGCGATTGCGGCTTAACCGGCCGTAAGATCATCGTCGATACTTATGGTGGCGCATCCCCGCATGGCGGCGGCGCGTTCTCGGGCAAAGATCCCACCAAGGTGGATCGTTCGGCAGCGTATGTTGCGCGCTACCTAGCCAAGAATGTGGTAGCAGCCGGCCTGGCTGAGCGCTGCACCATTCAACTTTCTTATGCTATCGGCGTGTCCAAGCCCATCTCGTTCTATGTGAGCACGGGCGGCACGGGCAACGTGGACGAAGCACAGCTGGAGCGCGTGCTGCAAAACGTGGTGGATCTTACCCCACGTGGCATTCGCAAGCATCTGGCCTTGAACCGCCCGATCTACGCACGCACGGCAGCCTATGGCCATTTTGGCCGCGAGCCGGATGCGCAGGGTGGCTTTAGCTGGGAAAAGCTTGATCTGGTCGAGCAGCTCCAAAGCGAGTTCAAGCAAAAAAAAAGTAACGTAGCCTAAGACCTTGACTGAGCCCGCAACGCAACGGCTGCTTACTTCCTTTGGCAGGCGCAAGGGAAGGCGTTTACGCACCACCAAAAAAGGCCTGGTGGAAACGCTGTTGCCTAAGCTCCAGGTGCAGCCAGAGGGCGACGTGGCCCCGGTGGCACTTTTGCCCGAAGCCTACGAGTATTGGCTGGAGGTGGGATTTGGCGGCGGCGAGCATTTGGCGCACCAGGCCCGGCTGCACCCGCATGTGGGCATTGTTGGCTGCGAACCTTATATTAACGGCATGGCCGAGCTGCTGCGGCTGGTGGATGAGGGGGGGCTTACCAATATCCGCATCTATAACGACGATATGCGCCTGCTGATCGACCGTTGGCCAGATGCGTGCCTGAGCCGCATCTATATGCTTTACCCCGACCCGTGGCCCAAAATGCGCCACCATAAGCGCCGGCTGCTTTCCACCGAAACGCTGGATCGCTACGCCCGCATTTTAAAGCCCGGCGGCACGCTGCAGCTGGCAACCGACGACGAGGATTACGCCACCTGGATGCTCGAGCGTGCGTTGGCCCACCCGCACTTCACCTGGCAGGCTAAGCGAGTTTCTGACTGGCTGAACCCGCCGCAAAACTGGCTTTCCACGAAGTACGAAAAAAAGGCACTCGCCGCGAAGCGAGTGCCTACTTATCTAGCTTTTACAAGAAGCTGATTCTAAAACTTAATGTGTTACCACACCGCTTTCACCCTCGGGCTTGGCAAGGGCCAGGCCTGCTTTGGGCTCGGTCCATTCCACCGGTTCGGGGGCGCGCACCAGCGCATGATGAAGCACTTCGTCAACGGTGGAGACCGGGATGATGGTCATGTCGCGTTTAACGTTATCGGGGATTTCTTCCAAGTCCTTGACGTTCTCCTGCGGGATCAGCACGGTGGTGATGCCGCCGCGCAGAGCCGCCAGTAGCTTTTCTTTTAGCCCGCCGATTTGCAGCACGCGGCCACGCAGCGTTACTTCACCGGTCATGGCCACGTTCTTCTTCACCGGAATGCCGGTGAGGATAGAGACGATGGCGGTCGTCATGGCGATACCGGCCGACGGGCCGTCCTTGGGTGTTGCACCTTCGGGCACATGGATGTGGATGTCACGGGTCTGGAAGATGGGCGGAATCACGCCAAAGTCCAGCGAGCGCGAACGTACATAGGAGATGGCTGCCTGCACCGACTCCTGCATGACGTCACCCAGCTTGCCGGTAATCGAGGTCTTGCCTTTGCCGGGCATGGTTACCGCTTCGATGACCAGCAGATCGCCGCCGACCTCCGTCCAGGCAAGGCCGGTTACCATGCCGACCAAGTCTTCCTTCTCGGCTTCACCGTAGCTGAATTTGCGCACACCAGCAAATTTTCCAAGGTTTGCGGCCGTCACCTTCACCTTGTTCTTGCCTTTGAGCAGAATGTCCTTCACGGCTTTACGCGCCATGTTGGCCAGTTCGCGTTCCAGGTTACGCACGCCCGCTTCGCGGGTGTAGTAGCGGATGGTGTCGCGCAGAGCTTCCTCAGAAATGGCCCATTCTTCTTTTTTCAGGCCGTGCATCTTGAGCTGTTTGGAGATCAGATGTTGATGCGCGATATGCACTTTCTCATCTTCGGTGTAGCCGGGGATGCGGATGATTTCCATACGGTCGAGCAGCGGGCGCGGCATGTTGTAGCTGTTGGCGGTAGCCACGAACATCACGTCCGACAGATCGTAATCCACTTCGAGATAGTGGTCGTTGAAAGTATGGTTCTGTTCGGGGTCGAGCACTTCAAGCAGCGCTGCTGCCGGGTCGCCGCGATAATCCGAGCCCATCTTGTCGATCTCGTCGAGCAGGAATAGCGGGTTGGACGATTTGGCTTTTTTCATCGATTGCACGATCTTGCCGGGCATCGAGCCGATATAGGTGCGGCGATGGCCGCGAATCTCAGCTTCGTCGCGCACGCCGCCGAGCGAGATGCGCACAAAGTTACGGCCGGTGGCCTTGGCGATGGATTTTGCCAGCGAGGTTTTACCGACACCCGGAGGGCCAACGATGCACAGAATCTGGCTGCGAACCTGCTTGGTGCGCTGTTGCACCGCGAGATATTCCAAGATGCGTTCCTTGACCTTCTCTAAGCCATAATGGTCGGCATCGAGAATTTTCTGTGCGCCTTTTAAATCGTTGACTATGCGGGTCTGTTTTTTCCAGGGCAGCGAAATGATCCAGTCGAGGTAGTTGCGGATGACCGAGGCTTCCGCAGACATGGCGCTCATAGTGCGCAGCTTTTTCAGCTCGCCGAGGGCTTTTTCGCGCACTTCCTTGGAAAGGCGCAGCTTACGAAGCTTTTCCTCCAGCTCGCCAAGCTCGTCCTTGCCGTCCTCGGACTCACCGAGTTCCTTCTGGATGGCCTTCATCTGCTCGTTGAGGTAATACTCGCGCTGGGTCTTTTCCATCTGGCGCTTTACGCGTGAACGGATGCGGCGCTCGGTGTTGAGTACGGCAATTTCGCTCTCCATCAGGCCGAAGATATGCTCCAGGCGCTCAAGCACCGAAAGCATTTCCAGGATCTTTTGCTTCTCGGCAATATCCACCGACATATGGGCGGCGATGGTGTCGGCCAGCAGGCTGGGGTTGGTGATCTTACTTACCGTGCCGAGCGTTTCAGGCTGGATCTTCTTGTTGAGCTTCACATATTGCTCGAACTGCGAAAGCACCGTGCGGAACATGCCTTCGACCTCTTGGGTCTCGCCGGGGTTTTCGCTGGAGATCTCGGCCACTACTTCGAAGAATTCCTTGTTGTCGACAAAGTCGGCCACGCGGGCGCGGGCCACACCCTCGACCAGCACTTTTACCGTGCCGTCAGGCAGGCGCAGCAGCTGCAAAATGTTGCCGATCGTGCCCATGCGGTAGATGTCGGCTTCTTTTGGGTCGTCCACGCCGCCGTTCTTTTGGGTCACGAGCAGGATCTTGCCTTCGCGCTTTACAACGTCTTCGAGTGCGCGCACCGATTTTTCACGGCCGACGAACAGGGGAACCACCATCGACGGGAACACCACGATATCGCGCAGCGGCAATACGGGGAACATTTCGGTATGGGTAGGGGGGGGAGTATGCATGTGGGGTCCTGTTTATAGCGGTCTATAGCGTTTATTTCTTGATTATCTAATATAGGTGAACTATTGACGCATTGCCAGTAGCAAGCATGTTTTTTTATAAAAAACATGCTTATTCAGTAAGTTGTTAATATGCGGGTGTGGCGGAATTGGCAGACGCACCAGATTTAGGTTCTGGCGCCGCAAGGCGTGGGGGTTCAAGTCCCTCCACCCGCACCATTAAAAGGCATCTCAGGTAAAAGGCATTTCAGGGTTTTGCTTACAATTGCAACCCTGGGCGTCGCGGCCAAACAAAACGCATTTTATTGACAAGAAGTGCATAATGCTCAACGCGTTCCTGCTCCAAATCCCCGGTTACAAATCCTCCATCAGCGCCGCGCTTTACACCTGTTTTTTCTCCCCGGTAATAGGCAGCATCTGCCGGAGGAATAATTTTTGCAATGCCTCCTCGTGCTTTCTCTACATCACCCAATACACGAGGTATGACTTCCAATGCTGATGAATCATTGTATGTCTGCCCAGCAGTTTCCCCAACATTCCAACCAATATTTGCGCCTTTATCTCCGCCAGGGTTCTCTATATCTAGCCCGTGCTTCTCTTGAAGCCATTTCTTGCTCAACATGATCATAGCGGCTATTTCCTCTGCCGTAAGATCATGGTAACTCTTGATCTCACGTTTTGGCAAGACAAGCACATGGTTCTCTATTATCGGGTGAGGTGATGGAATAGCAATTGCTAACTCATTCTCCATCAGAATTTTGTCGCGCGACAGCTCTTCAAGTGCATGCGCTGACTTATAGAAAGCATCATTTGTTGGAAGGACGTTGACAATACCGCCGCGTGTTGGTTTTTCTGCACCAACATTATCGTTTTTTTTGCGACCAAAGATATGGGCGTGTGAATGGGCGATGCTCTGTCCGCCTGCCAAACCAATGTTCCATCCTATGGTGTAGCCTTCCGGGCGCTTATCGGGAGGCAGACTATTTTTTAAGACTCCGATAGCCTGCTTCATAAGTTTGGCCGTATCTAAAAGCTCTTGCCGGTCCATCTGGAAGGGAGTCTGTTTATCAATATCATGAGGAATAAACAGCAGGTGACCATTGTGTGTGGTGGGAAAAAGGTTCATTCGCGCGAAAGCCGTGCCGTTGTGGGCCACATAGTATTCTTCTTCTAAAAACGGGGACGGGCTCATGCCTTTGGGAATTGCTTTTAACATACTCACTTCCATTTTGTTTGTTGAGTATTTCGGTATTTGCATCGATAGCAATAAAAATTAGGTTCGAACAAACCTATCCAGCCGCCATCAAATCACTCAAGCGACTGATATTACAAAAATCAGCGATTCCCGCTGGCAAGTTTTACCCTCCAGCTTTGGCGACGATTTGTAAATCTCTGTCCAGTCTTTTATAACTACCTGTAATTGCTGGGCGCGGTTCGAGTTAAGTCCGAGGGTGAGCACCAAGCTGGCTTATGGGTGTTTAGCTGCTGTCGGCGTTTCCTGTGCTGGCTCCGCCGTTTCCCATAGTGGGCGGCGATGGTGAAATTCTTTGATATTCATGGCGATCACCTCATCCAGTGATAGATTGCGTCCATAGGTTTGGCGCTGTCGCAAGGCGCTGTTGCCTTTGGCGCAGATCTCATGCAACAGCTGCATATAAGGTGCATAACCGAGCTTGTCGCAATACGGCATTAACTTGCTCAGCCAATCCTTGATATCCTCAATGATGGGCTTATTGGTTCCGTTCGTGTCCATTACCAGCTCAGCTTCAAGCCCATGGCGGATAACGCGCCATTTGTTCTCACGCATTACCCAGTGCGGCGGGTGAGGCACTTGGTGCAGCCATTGGCCGTGATCTTCGAACCAATGTGCGAGCATATGGATGAAAGCGACGATAGCCATCGTTTCGGCGAGTGTGGCAGGGCTGTCGCATACGCGGATCTCCAAGGTGCCGAAATTGGGGCTGGGGCGCACATCCCACCACAGATCCTTGAAGCTGCTGATGGCCTTGGCTTTGGTCAGCGTGTCGCATAGTGCAGTGAATTCGCCCCAGTTGTGGACGTAATACGGCAGGCCGGCGGTGGGCAGTGCCTCGTACATCGTGGGGCGGCAGCTGGCAAGCCCCGTATCCTCGCCGTTCCAAAAAGGCGAGCTACTTGAAAGCGCCAGCAGATGTGGCAGCAGGCGCATAAAGAAATTATTGAAGCGGATGCAGTCTTCGCCGCTTTGCATGCCCAGATGCACATGCAGGCCATACACCTTCCAACGGCGGGTGAGCCACTGGTTGCGGTCGATCAGGTAGTTGTAACGCTCCGAGGGGTAGATGGATTCTTCCTTGTAGCGCGAGCTGGGGTGTGAGCCCGTGCTGGCAAAAGTGAGGCTCAGGCTCTCTCCTGCGGCTGTCAGCTGATCCAGCGTGGCGCTGAGGTCTGCCTCTGCTGTGTGTACGTTGGTGCATATGCCCGTGTTAAGCTCGATCATGTCGGTGTAAAGCTCGGGCTTGATCTTGGTATCAAGTTTCACCAACGACAAAAGCTGCTCGGCTTTTGGCGCTAAACCCAGCGTTTCCTTGTCGATGATTTGCAGTTCAAGCTCAACCCCCAGGGTGAAAACACCGTTGCTTCGAAAGGCCACTGGCCGTGAAGGGGTTGCTTGTAACCACTGGGGAAAGCGTAGCTTCGCCAAGTGTTTAGTAAGCATGGGAAAAAGTATAGTGGCGCAACCAATTTTTATGCAAGCGTTTTATGCCTCAAGACAGGAAGGCAGCACTGCAATGTAGGGAGGGAAAATCTTAAACGTCGAGCTGCTCGAGAATGTTCTCGCCGCGTTCGCGCGTTTGTTCCTGGATGAAAGCAAAGCGTAGCTCGGGTTTTCGGCCCATGAGTTGCTCCACGCGCTCGCGGGTGGGGGCGGTATCGTCATCGTCGATCACCACTTTGAGCAGCACGCGGTTGCCCACCACCATGGTGGTTTCTTTGAGCTGTGCCGGCATCATCTCGCCCAGGCCTTTGAAGCGGCCGATATCCACCTTGCTGTTGGCCTTGGCGTGCTTGGCAAGGATCTGCTCTTTTTCGCGGTCGTCCTGGGCGTAGTAGGTGGTCGTGCCGATGGTGATGCGATACAGCGGCGGGCGTGCGATGAACAAATGCCCACCGGCGATGAGGCCCGGCATTTCCTGGTAGAAGAAGGTCATCAGCAGGCTTGCTATATGCGCGCCGTCGACGTCTGCGTCGGTCATGATGATGATTTTTTCGTAGCGTAGTGCGTCTTCGCTGTAGTTTTTCCCCGTGCCGCAACCCAGGGCCAGCATCAGATCGGCCAGTTCCTGGTTGGCCTTGATCTTATCCAGCGTGGCACTGGCCACGTTCAATATCTTGCCACGCAGGGGCAGCACGGCTTGAGTCTCGCGGTTGCGCGCTTGCTTGGCCGAACCGCCGGCCGAGTCACCCTCGACGATGAACAGCTCCGTACCTTTGTTGGTTGAGCGTGTGCAGTCGGCGAGCTTGCCGGGCAGGCGCAGTTTCTGGGTCACGGCTTTGCGGCTGACGTCTTTGTCGGCCTTGCGGCGCAGGCGGTCTTCCATGCGGCCCACGATGGCTTCCATCAGGCGGTTGCTGTTCTCGGGCGAGCCGGTCAGGTAATGGTCGAAATGGTCGCGCATAGCGTTTTCCACGAGCCTTGCGGCCTCGACACTGACGAGCTTGTTCTTGGTTTGTCCCTGGAACTGCGGATCGCGGATGAACAGTGAAAGCACGATGACTGCACCGCCGAGTATGTCTTCGCCCTGGGCCTGCGCCACTTTTTTGTTGTTGGTCAGTTCGGCGTAAGCCTTTACGCCCTTGCTGATGGCAGAGCGTAAGCCCGCCTCATGCGTGCCGCCGTCGGGCGTGGGGATGGTGTTGCAATAGGTGCTGACATAGGTTTCTTCGTCGATGGGCCAATCTACCGCCCATTCAAGCTTTCCTGACTTGCCGGGCAGCTCGGCTTCTCCGGTAAATGCTTGAGTGGTGAAGGTGGCGCGGCCTTCTAAATGCTGGCTTAGGAAATCGCCCAAACCGCCGGGGAAGTGGATGGTAGCCTCAGCCGGTGTTTCCGAGCCTTCTGTGAGCAAGGAGGGGTCGCACTTCCAGCGGATCTCAACGCCGCGATAGAGATAGCCCTTCGAGCGGGCGAGCTTATAGAGTTTCTCTGGGCGGAACTTTGCCTTGCCGAAGATCTGCTCGTCAGGGCGGAAGGCGACCGTCGTGCCTTTGCCGCGTGCGTCCTGGCCGATCTTTTGCAGCTTGCCGGTGGGCTCGCCGCGGCTGAACGATTGCTGATAAACCGTTTTGTCGCGGATGACCTCCACGGCCAGATAGTCCGAAAGCGCGTTGACCACCGAAATGCCGACGCCGTGCAAACCGCCGGAGGTGTCATATACCTTGCCGCCGAACTTGCCGCCCGAGTGCAGCATGGTGAGGATTACTTCAAGGGCGGATTTTTTGGGGAATTTGGGATGCGGGTCTATGGGGATGCCGCGGCCGTTATCACGCACGACGATGACGTTGTCCTCGCGCATTTCCAGCTCGATCTTATTGGCAAACCCTGCGACCGCTTCGTCCATCGCATTGTCGAAAATTTCGTTCACCAGGTGGTGCATGGCGGTTTCGTCCGTGCCGCCGATATACATGCCGGGCCGGCGGCGAACGGGCTCAAGCCCCTCTAAAACCTCGATATCATCGGCGGTGTAAGAAGCGGTTTTGTCTTGTTTCTGGTTGGTAAAAAGGTCGGACATGAGTTTGTTAATAGCAGTAAATCAGCGGTTTTCAAGGGTTTCTAGCGATTTTTTTGGCTGGTGTCACCAAAACTTCACATTAAGCGGGGTATCTTCCATGGTAAATTGTTAACAAGTTTTAGGTAAAATACGCCCAGTAAACGATTCGCAGGGAGCATGCAGATGGCGGTAAAAATGCCAATCAAGGACGCGTTGGAGAACCTGATGAAGGCGCTTGCCATCGCCCATGGCGGCAACGACGGCACGATCGCTCCGCAGAGGCTGGAATATCACACGAAGATCGGCGATACTTTCTCGCGCTCCATCATTCGCGGTGGTTCGGTGAATCAGGAATGCATCACCGTTACGCGCCGCATGGGCGCCAAGCCATCCGCCGCGCAGCCGGATGTTATCCTTGGTGGCGATATCATCATGCGTCTGGAGGGCGACGCGCAGCCCGAAGCCGCCCGCACGCTGAACTCTATCCTTAAAGATGCCTATAAGGAGCTCGGCATTTCGAGCGCCCATCCGCCTTCGCGCCGCGTGGCCGGAGCCGATGGGTTGGGGCGCATGTTGACCTTCTCGCTGCCCGATGATAGCGCGCTTGCCTTTGCCGAATATATCAACGGCGTGGCTGAAAAAGTTCGCAGCAATCCGGCGTTGCCTGCGCAATGCTTTGCCGGCACGAGCCTGTCGCTGGGTGAAGTGAATAAAATCCCGGGGGCTAAGCCCTTTGTGCTGCTTTCCTCCAAAGGCGAGGATTGGCATTTCAACCTGCGCATCGAGGGCGTGCCGATGCCGCTGGCAGCAAGGCTTGCACCGCAACTAGGCAAAAAGCTGACCGATTTTGAACCCAGCGGCAAGGTCAGCTCGCGTGACCGTGCGGACATGTACGACAATGGCGGGGTAACGATGGAAATTCCGCTGAACCACCCCGATAGCTCCCAGATGATGACGGAAATCGCCCGTTACACCAGCGAGAAAACCCGGGCGGCGAAAAAGACTCCGGGTGGCCCGGAGTCACGCATCAATCGCACCGGTTGGGGGGCCGGCTTAGGCGGTGGTGGCGGTAGCTAGAGCGATCATTTTACCTACCAGTTCTTTGATGATGCCGATCTTTTCTTCTGGTGCGCCTTTCCACTCATGCGTGAACACGAGCTTCTGATCAGGGCGCAATTTTAATGTGCGCGGGTGGCGGGCGATGTGGTCGAGCAGCTTTTCGGGGCTGGCGAAGCGCTGCTCGTAAAACCCGATGACAGCACCTTTGGGGCCCAGGTCGATGCGGTCGATGCCGGCTTGTTTGCATAGGCGCTTGATGCTAAGCACTGCGATCAGGTGCTGCACTTCTTCTGGCAGCGGGCCAAAGCGGTCGGTCAGTTCGGCGGCGAAGCTGTCGATATCTTCTCCGGTTTTTAAGTCTGCCACGCGGCGGTAAAGCCCTAAGCGAAGCTGCAAATCCTCAACGTAGGTCTCGGGGATGAGCACCGCCAGCCCCAGGTTGATCTGCGGTGTCCAGTCTTCGGGGGCTGGCTGACCGGTGTGTGCGTGGTCGGCCTTTAAGTTGGCAACGGCTTCTTCAAGCATTTGCTGGTAAAGCTCCACGCCGACTTCCTTGATATGGCCGGATTGTTCTTCGCCCACGAGGTTGCCGAAGCCGCGAATGTCCATATCGTGGCTGGCGAGTGTAAAACCTGCACCCAGCGTGTCGAGCGTCTGCATCACCTCAAGCCTGCGGGTGGCTTGCCGGGTGATGACCTTGTGGTGCGGCAGCAGGAAATACGCATAAGCGCGGATCTTGCCGCGGCCCACACGCCCGCGCAGCTGATAGAGCTGCGAAAGGCCGAACAGATGCGCATTGTGAACGATCATGGTGTTGGCGGTGGGTACGTCCAGCCCTGACTCGATGATAGCAGTGGAGATCAGCACGTCGTATCTGCCGTCGTAGAAATCGTTCATCAGTTTTTCGATATCGGCCGGGGCCATCTGGCCGTGCACGGCTGCGATCTTCACCTCGGGCACGAGGGCGGCGATGGTCTGTTGCAGCTCGGCCATGTATTTGATGCGCGGGGTAACGACGAACGTTTTTCCACCGCGATGCAGCTCGCGCAGGATGGCTTCGCGCAGCACTACCGGGTCGAACGGCATCACGAAGCTGCGAATGGCGAGTCTGTCCACCGGCGGGGTGGTGATCAGCGACAGGTCGCGCACGCCGGTCAGCGCCATTTGCAGCGTGCGCGGAATGGGCGTTGCCGAAAGGGTCAGCACGTGCACATCGCTTTTGAGCTCTTTGAGCTTTTCTTTCTGCGCCACGCCAAAGCGCTGCTCTTCATCGACGATGACCAGGCCCAGCCGCGAGAACTCCACGCTCTTGGCCAGCAGAGCGTGCGTGCCGACCACAATATCCACCGTACCTTCTTTGAGCTTGGCGCGTGTTTCTGCCTGTTGCTTGGCCGGCACCATACGCGAAAGTTGGCGAATCTCTACGGGGAAGCCTTCGAAGCGTTCGACGAAATTGTAATAATGCTGGCGGGCCAGCAGCGTAGTAGGGGTGATGACAGCCACCTGCATTCTGTGATGATGGTTCATGGAGGCCACGAAGGCTGCGCGCATGGCCACTTCGGTTTTGCCAAAGCCCACATCGCCGCAGACGAGCCTGTCCATCGGCCTGCCGCCGTGCAGGTCTTCGAGAATATCAGCAATAGCACGTTCCTGGTCTTCGGTCTCGGCGTAGGGGAAGCGCTCGGAAAAATCGTCATATGTGCCGGTGGGTGTGTCCAGCACCGTACCGGATTTGAGCAAGCGCTCGGCAGCGATTTTCAGCATGCCTTCGGCGGCCATGGTGATGCGGTTCTTCAGGCGTGCTTTGCGGTTCTGCCAGGCGACACCGCCCAGTTTGTCCAGCTTTACGTCTTCTTCGTCCAGGCCAAAGCGCGTGACCAGCTCGATGTTCTCTACCGGGATGAAGAGTTTGTCGTCGCCGTCATAGACCAGCTTCAGGCAGTCATGCGCAGCACCGGAGACCTCGAGCGTCACCAGCCCTTCGAAGCGGCCGATGCCATGTTCCTTGTGCACCACTAATTCGCCCACTTCGAAGTTCGCGGCCTCTTGCAAGAATACATCGGATTTTTTCTTGCGCGCTGAGCGCTGGATGCGCTCGCCGAGTATATCTGGCTCGCTGAAGACCACCGCGTCGCTGGCTTCAAAGCCCGCTTCCAGCGGCAGCACAGCAATGCCTAGTGCTTGGCCTTTGAGGCTTTTTACCTCTGCCCAGCTTTTGATGTGCACCGTGTGGATGGGGGTTTCGCGTGTACGCTCGGCGATCATCGTTTGCAGGCGTTCCATTGAACCGCCAGTGTAGCATGCAAGCAAAGTGGCTTTGCCGCGCTCGCGGTTGCTCGCGATCTGCTCGCGCAGTTGGTCGAACGGCGTGCGGCCTGGCTGGCCTTGCATCATGCGCAGCACAGGTTTGTAGCCCGCGATGTCAAAACGCTCTTCGTTGAATTCATGTTCGGGCATAAAAGGCGATAGCAGCAGCGCATCGGTCTTTTGCAAGAACAGTTCCCACGCGGCCGGCATGAGGAACCCATCATCGGGTGCTACTGGGTGGTAGGCTGCCCCGCTGGCGAAGCTGTTCTTGGTGTTGCTGCTTTTGAGTGCTGCCTTGCGCGCCTGATAATAGTCCATGATGCTTTCATGGCGTTCGACCACTGCTATGGGTGCCTCACTATCCAGCGTGACGCAAGTACCCGGGGCGCAATAATCCAACAGCGTGGAGGTGCTTTCGTAAAACAGCGGCAGCCAATGCTCCATGCCGGGGTAGCTATGCCCCTGCGAGATGGCTTCATACAGCGGGTCGTCTTTGGTCACCGCGCCGAACTGTTCGCGGTATTGCTCGCGGAAATGCGCAATGGCTTCCTCGGACAGCAGCACTTCGCTGACGGGATAGAGCCCGACTGCGTCTACATGCCCCTGGGTAAGCTGGCTTAGCGGCTCATAGGTGCGGATGGTTTCGATCTCGTCGCCGAAGAGATCAACGCGGATACCTTCCTTGGCGCTTGGCGGCATGATGTCGATGATGGAGCCGCGCAGTGCGAATTCGCCTGGTTCCATGGCCTTTCCCACGCGGCGGTAGCCCTGGGCCACCAGCTGCTCGATAAGCTCTTCGCGGGCTATTTTGCTGCCTTTGCGCAATGAAACGGCCACTTGCTTCATGGCGTTTTTGGGGCTTAGGCGCTGGATAATGGCGTTAGCCGTGGTCAGGATGATGCGTGGGCGCAGGCTCGGGCCGCTGGCCAGTGTGGCCAAGGTCTCCATGCGCGTGGCCATAAGCGCAGGCTGCGGTGAGCTGCGGTCATACGGCAGGCAATCCCAGGCGGGGAAGCGCAAAACCTCGGCATCGGGAGCAAAGAACGGTAAGGCATTGGCCAAGGCCTCTAAACCACGGTCATTGACGCAGACATGCAGCACGGCCTTGGGCGCAGGCTCGCCCTGTGCGCAGAAACGTCCGGCCAGCAGCTGGGCCAGCACTAGGCTTTGCGAAAAACGCGGCACACCGGCTAATTGGCGCAGGTCAAGCGCCTCGGCGGGCCCTTCAGGCTGGTTCCTGAGGGAGGCCATAATGTTTTAACAGTTCAAGCAGGGGCTCATAGCCTGGTTTGGGTGCGGCATTGCCGGTCAGCCAGTCCCAGATGTTGACGTCGTCTTCGTCCAGCAGGCGCTCATAGGCGCAAAGCTGTTCTTCATCAAGGGTTTGAAGGCGTTCATCGGCGAAATTACCGAGGATCAAATCAGTTTCTTTGCAGCCCCTGTGCCAGCTGCGATAACGCAGGCGTTTCAAGCGATTGTTTTCTGTCATGATATTAATGCTTTATTCACCAAATTGACGTATAAAAAACCCTAGGTCACACACAAGGATAACACCCGATGAGTTTCGTATGAGTATTGGCTATCGCAACAACGATGCGGTTGTTACCATTTGCCAGAATAATCAGGCAAAGTCGATAGAAATCCACCACCTGAACAAGGCTGCCGAGGAGCTTATCGGTTATAGCCGGAACACTGTGGTAGGCACGCAGCTTGCCAGTATATTGCCGCCGCGCATCTCTGAAATGCTTGCAGAATATGTCGAGTTCGAGCCGGACGCGAATGACGTGGGCGAAGTGCTCTCCAAGGTGCAAAGCTTCAGTATTGTCTCGCCTGAGGGCAAGGAAGCGGGCTATCGCCTTAAGGTGGTGCGTACACAATCTTCCGGTGAGAGGCATTTGTTCGAGTTGGTATTGCAAGACAAGAACGGCATCCGCAAGAGCGAAAGCCTGCGCGGTGCTATCCAGGAAAGCTTCAAGGGCCATGAAGTGTTGGATCCGGGCATCGGCTTACCGGATCGCTATTCGCTGGGCAAAGATATCGAGCTGCTTGGGCCTTACAACAACAAGGGTGATCTGCGCTCCTATTTTGCGGTGATGCAGATCGACCACGCCGACGAGCTCTTCGCGCAATACGGCCGCGAAACCTTCAACGATATTACCAGCCATATAGCGCATGTGTGCCGCCAGAACCTCCGCCCCGATGACGTGGTGGGCTTTGTGGGCCGCCGTCGCGTGGGCGTGATTCTGCTGGATGCGCAGCCTGATTCCACCCGTATCGTATTCAACCGCTTGCGCTGGCAGATTGCGGCCAGCCCATTCTTGCTGCCCGACAAAGGCAGTGTGGGTTTAAGCGTGAGTGTCTCTTTCTGCCGTGTGGGCGGCCAGAACATGCATAAGAACCTGATAGATGAGTGCGAAGCCGGCCTGGACGGTGTGGGCGCGGCCGCTGTCAGTTTGCTGATGGAAGTTTAGGCTTTTAGTCTTTTTTGCCATTTATTTGGCTGTATGACGTAACTACGTTATAATTGAGCCCATGCCACAAGACACCATTCTCGATCTCATTGCGCGAACGGCGCGCGTTGACGAGCAGGGCACAAAGCCCGCCCGCATTGGTCGTGGCGCTGCTGCCGAGGTGTTCTCGCTTGACGCCGAAGGGTTGCCAGATTTTGTGTTGCGTATGCATAAAATCGGCAAAGAGTTTGAAGGCCACCGCAACAATGCGCAGCTAAGGCATCACCTGGCTAAGCTCAACACCAGCACGACGCTCACATCCGTTGGTGAATGTTTCGGCGAGCATAATTTTGGCCATCCGGTGCTTGCAGGCCCAGAGCTGGAATTTTGCGTGCGCCAGCCCGGCTGCAATTTACACGAGCTATATCAGCGCTATAAGGCAGAATCGACGCAGCCAGGAAGGCTTAGCAATTACGAGGCCTACACGCGCGTGCTGGAGCACATGGCAGCGTTGAAGCCTGAGGCTTACGAGCAGCTCGCAAAAGACGTGAACTATCTGACCTGTGTGGGCCGCGAGCTCGACACCGAGGGGCAGAACCTGATGGTATCGGAGGATGGACGCATGCATCTGGTTGATACATCGCCGCGCGATGTCCAAGAGGGTATGAGCCAAAATCACGCCGATGGGCTTAAGAAGTATTTCCGTAGTTTTGCGGTGTTTCCGTTCTTGCATGAACACAACGATGCAAGCAAGGCGCTGGTTGCGCGCCTGCGTGCCGCACGCGAGACCATCGAGCAGAAGATCAACGAGGCTGCTGCAGCCACCGCCCTGCCGATGAACGCGTCTCAGATGCGCGAGCGCAATGATCAGCAGCCACCTGTGCCCGTTATGCGGGTGGAAAGCACGCAGCCAGGTGTTACGCTCAAGCTCAGCGATTCGCCGGCGCGCTTGCGTGAGGCGCTGCGCGAAGCTCACACACGCCAGATATAGACGGCCAAAACTTCCTATAGTATCGTGGCGGTCATGCGCCCAGAATCGCTCTATTTCCTTTTCTCGCCCATCACACGCATCAAAGGCGTGGGCGGCGCTACATCGGCTGCTCTTGAGCGCCTTTTGCCAAGCGCCACGGCTTTGGGCGGCGGCGTGCCCATCGTGCGCGATTTGCTGTTTCACCTACCGGCGGGGCTGATCGACCGGCGCTTCACCTGTGCGCTGGATGCAGCCCCCAAAGAGGGCATTGGCACTTTCGTGGTGCAGGTGGATGAGCATGTGCCGCCGGCTAGCCGCCACAGCAAAAAACCCTTCCGCGTGTTGTGCAGCAACGAAACCGGCGAGATGACGCTCGCATTTTTTAACGCTAGCGGCGACTACATCAAGCAATCGCTACCTGTGGGGCAAAAGCGCGTGGTCAGTGGCCGCTTCGAGCATTTCGACGGGCATTTGCAAATGGTGCATCCGGATGTGATAGCGCCCGTGTCGCAGCTGGCGCAGGTGCAAAAGCCCGATGCTGTCTATCCACTGACGGCAGGCCTCACCAGCAAGCGCATTGCCAAAATTGTAGAGGACGCACTGGCCAAACTGCCTAAGCTGCCCGAATGGCTGCTGCCGGAAATGGTAGCGCGCTATGGTTGGCCCGCCTGGAAAGAGGCGCTGAATGCCGCCCATCACCCGGAGTTAGAGGGCGAGCTTTTCCCCAGCGCGCCGGCACGCGTGCGCCTGGCGTATGATGAGATGCTTGCCCACCAGCTGCATTTGGCGCTTTTGCGCTCAAGCATGGCGCAAAGCCATGGCGAGGTGATCGATAATGCCGGCGAGCTGGTCGCTCAACTGCGCAAGGCCTTGCCGTTCAGGCTCACCCATGGCCAGGAGCAGGTGCTGCGCGACATCGGGCACGATATGGCTTCCGGCAAGCGCATGACGCGGCTGCTGCAAGGCGATGTGGGCAGCGGTAAAACCGTGGTGGCGCTTTTGGCCATGCTAAGCGTGGTGGAGCAGGGCGGGCAAGCGGCTTTGATGGTGCCGACCGAAATTATAGCACAACAACATTATGAAACGCTTATCCGTTTACTTGGCCCCCTAAAGCTGCGCGTGGCATTGCTCACCGGCAGCGTCAAGGGCAAGGCACGCCAGACCATTCTGGCCGACCTACAAACGGGTACGTTGCCCATCATCGTAGGCACGCATGCGCTTTTTCAAGAGAAGGTGGAGTTTAAAAATTTGCTGCTCGCCGTCATCGATGAGCAGCACCGCTTCGGCGTGGAGCAGCGCATGGCGCTGACGGCCAAGGGGCAGGGGCCGCACTTGTTGCATATGACGGCCACGCCCATTCCTCGCTCGCTGACCATGACGCTCTACGGCGACATGGACTCATCACTGCTGACGGAAAAGCCCGCCGGGCGCAAAGCCATCACCACGCGGCTAATCCCGCTTTCGCGTTATGAGGAAATCATGGAGCGTTTGAGTGCGGCGCTGGCACGCGGCGAGAAAGTGTATTGGATCTGTCCGCTCATCGAAGGTGGTGTCACCAGTGATGAGCAGCTCGCCGAGAATGACATCGCCGCTGCGCAAACGCGCTACACCGAGTTCAAGGCGCGTTTTGGCAACAAGGTGGGGCTGGTGCATGGCCGCATGAAACACGATGAGCGCGACCGAGTGATGCATGATTTCACACAAGGCAAATTCCGCCTGCTGGTGGCCACCACCGTGGTGGAAGTGGGCGTCGATGTGCGCGACGCTACCATCATGGTCATCGAGAAAGCCGAGCGTTTCGGTCTTTCGCAGCTGCATCAGCTGCGCGGGCGCGTGGGCCGCGGCGATAAGGCCTCGGCCTGCGTGCTGCTATATAGCGATAATGTGGCGGGTGTGGCGCAGCAGCGGCTGGGCATTATGCGCGATAGTGAGGATGGGTTTGTCATCGCCGAGGCGGACCTGATGCTTCGCGGTGGTGGCGATGTGCTGGGTACGCGGCAAAGCGGCATGCCGCTTTCGATCTTCACCAATCTGCGTGAACACCATGAGCTGCTGGTGCAGGCGCGCGATGACGCAAGCACACAGGTGGCAAGCGACCCGCAGCTTAACACGCCGCGCGGGCAGGCGCTGCGGTTACTGCTGGAGCTGTTTGGCTGGCAGAATGAAAGCGAGCTTGGAAGCGCCGCTTAATTAGCCGAGATTGTTTTCTACGAATTCCCAGTTCACCAGGTGTTCTAAGAAGGTGGTTACATAATCCGGGCGGCGGTTCTGATAATCTAGGTAGTAGGCATGTTCCCACACGTCGACGGTCAGCAGGGCTTTCTGGCCGTGGACCATCGGCAGGTCGGCGTTGCCGGTTTTGGTGATCTTGAGCTTATCGCCTTCAAGCACCAGCCAGGCCCAGCCGCTGCCGAACTGCGTGGTGGCAGCCGTTTTGAAGGCCTCTTTGAATTGTTCGTAGCTGCCGAAATCGGCGGTGATCTTATCGCCGATCTTGCCCTGGGGCAGGCCGCCGCCGGCGGGCTTCATGCAGTGCCAATAAAAAGTGTGGTTCCATACCTGGGCGGCATTGTTGAAGATGCCGGCCTTGCTCGCGTCTTTCGCCGATTCCATAATCACTTCCTCGAGCGTGCGGGCAGCCAGTGGCGTGTCCTTGATCAGGTTGTTGAGGTTGGTGACATACGCTTGGTGATGCTTGCCATGATGAAATGACAGCGTGTTGGCGCTGATATATGGCTCGAGCGCGTTGGCTGCATAGGGTAGTTCGGGAAGAGAAAACGTCATGGGAGCCTCGGAGGTTGGAGTGGTTGAATGGGGAATTGTAGCGGCAGAATTGGTTTGCGCAAGTGCTGCGCTTATGAACTGCGCCCCTGCAGTGCTAAGCACACACAGAGTTGCGAACGATTTGCAAAACTCACGTCTGGATGTTTTCATTTGTGAACATGTATGCTAGGTAGCATAAAAATTCAATCAGTTCCTTGTTTTCCATGGCCACCCCCGATTCACTTTCTTTGAATGCCCGCTATGTGCACGGCCATGCCCGCGATCGTTTTTTGCATGCGCTGTTCGTTAGGCCTCAAGCGCGCGAGGCAGTGTTCACGCTCTATGCGCTGGAGGCGGAGCTTGCTCATGTACACACAGCCGTTAGCGAAGAAATGATCGCCTATATCCGCTTTGCCTGGTGGTATGAGGCCTTGGAGGCGCTTTATAATCGGCAGGTGCGCCGGGGCCAGCCGGTGATCGAGGCGCTTGCGCTGCTGGTGGAGGCCGGGCACTTGCCGCAGCTGTTGTTGCTGGCCATCGTCGAGGATTATCGCTATGCTTATCCCGAGCTTCCGGCAAGCGGGCCGCAGCATGTGGATGTGGCGGTGGCTGCCCTGCTCGAAGCGCTTTCGCCCGAAAGCATCACGGCGTGGCGCAAGGCAGGAAAACGTATCGCGGCACACCGGGCGCGCTATGGCACAAAAGCCAATGCCTGGCTTGTGCTCAAACTATGGGTAGGGTTATGAAAAAAACGAAAAAGAAAACCTCGCTTAGCGTTAAGCTGCTTCTGGCTGCGGTGCTGGTGGCTGCGCTGTGGCTCGAATATGAGCCGCTTATCACTCGCTACACCGAGATTATGCAGCTGCACGGGGAAATTCAGCCTATCTCGCCGCAGCAGGCCAGCGGCATGCTCATGCGCCCCGAGGATGGGCAGCCCACGCTGGTATATGTGTATGCCGGCTGGTGTCCGCCGTGCAAAGAAGTGGGCCATTTACTCGCCGGAAAAATCAATGACGGGCTGTTTGGCGGCACGAACCTGTTGTTCATGTCGCTGGATGAGAAGCGCTATGATATGGCGCGCTATATTGTAAATAACGGCTATAGTGGCCTGTTCACCCCCTACCAATTGGTGGGTACGCCTGCAGAGGCGCTTCAGCCGTTGGGCGCAAAAGATGCCACCGGCATTCCTTATGTGGCGTTGTTCGACGGGGTCGGGCAGCTTCAATTCGAGCGTGCGGGTAGCCTCAACGAGGCGGAGATGGAGCATATCCTGAGCCTCTTGCCGCAGATGAGCAGCGTACCTCAGGAGCCGTAAAGGAAGTTGACATGCAAGAACCCAACGATAAGAAGCCCGAAACCAAACCCCAAGCCCCCAAGCCCGAAGATAAGCCTACGCCGGCGGTAGTGCCTGAGATCGGCGGGCGCGGCGGGCTGGAACCCACACGCTACGGCGACTGGGAGAGTAATGGCCGCTGCACCGATTTTTAACTTGTGCATTGCTGCTGCTGGCCTTATAGAGTCGGCCATCAATCATTAAGGAAGCTGTCATGGATATATCGAAGATCCCTTCGGGCGCGGTAGTGCCCTGGGAAGTCAACGTCATCATCGAAGTGCCGATGGGCTCTGAGCCCATTAAGTATGAGATGGATAAGGCATCCGGCGCGCTGTACGTTGACCGCTTCTTGCACACCGCTATGCAGTATCCTTGTAACTATGGCTTCATCCCGCACACGCTCTCGGGCGATGGCGACCCGGCTGACGTGCTGGTGGTGGGCCGCCGCCCGCTGATGCCCGGTTGTGTGATCGCTGCGCGCCCCATCGGCGTGCTGCTCATGGAAGACGAAGGCGGCCAGGATGAGAAGATCCTCGCCGTGCCGGTTTCGCGCCTGCACCCGTTCTTCGCCGATGTCAGCAGCTATAAAGACCTGCCGCCCATTCTCATTCAGCAGATTGCCCATTTCTTCGAGCATTATAAGGACCTCGAAGAGAATAAATGGGTGAAGGTCATCGGCTGGAAAGACGCAGATGAGGCAGAGCGCCTGGTGCTCGAGGCCGTAGAACGCGCCGCTACCTGCGGTTAAACGGCGGGCTTTTCCGCCTCCTGGATTATTGATTACATACAGAATGTTAACAGAATGGTTGCATCGACAGCCCGCTTCTGGCATGACAGTGTAGCTTTTTGAAAAGCCGTAATTAAAAAACTCTAAGGAGACACACATGACAGTCATGACGTTTATCATCCTCTGTGGCGTTGCGTCGCTGCTGTACGGCATTGTAGCCGGCTGCACGATCCTTGCCGCTCCGGCCGGTTCTGAGCGTATGCAGAATATCGCCGCTGCCATTCAAGAAGGCGCGCGCGCTTACCTCAACCGCCAATACCTGACCATCGGTATCGTGGGTGTCGTCATCTGTGCGTTGCTTTCCTGGAAACTCGGCGCTTATGTCGGTATCGGCTTTGCTATCGGCGCGATCTGCTCTGGCCTTGCCGGTTATATCGGCATGAACATTTCGGTGCGCGCCAACGTGCGCACGGCTGAAGCCGCTAAATCCGGCATGCACCCTGCACTGAAGATTGCGTTCACCTCGGGTGCTGTCACCGGCATGCTGGTGGTGGGCTTAGGGCTTCTCGGCATTGCGCTGTATTATAACTTTCTATTAAACGCCGGGGTTGATGTCCGTCACATCCTAGAAGCCCTGGTTGCGCTTTCTTTCGGCGCTTCGCTAATCTCGATCTTCGCCCGTCTGGGCGGTGGTATCTTTACCAAGGGCGCCGATGTTGGCGCTGACCTTGTGGGTAAAGTGGAAGCCGGTATCCCCGAGGATGACCCACGCAACCCTGCCGTTATCGCCGATAACGTAGGCGACAACGTGGGCGATTGTGCTGGTATGGCTGCCGATTTGTTCGAGACCTATGTGGTGACCATCGTGGCCACCATGGTGCTGGCCGCCATCTACTTTACGGGCGAGCTGCAAAAGAGCATGATGATCTACCCGCTGGCTATTGGTGCTGCATGCATCCTGACCTCGATCGCGGGCACGTTCTTCGTGCGCCTGGGCAAGGGCGACCGCAACATCATGCGCGCACTGTACAAAGGCCTGATTGCTTCGGCGGTGTTCTCCGCCGGTGCGATCTATGAAGTCACCAGCTACCTGTTCGGCTTCACCACCGAATACACCATCGGTACTACCACCTTTAATGGCGGTGCGATGATGTATTGCGCCTTCTCGGGCCTGGCCGTCACCGGCCTGCTGGTGTGGATCACCGAATACTACACCTCGACCAAGTACCGCCCGGTTCGCTCGGTGGCGCAGTCTTCCACCACCGGCCATGGCACGAACGTGATCCAGGGCCTGGCGGTTTCGATGGAAGCCACTGCACTGCCTGCGATCGTCATCTGCGCAGGCATCATCTTCGCCTATCTGCAGTGCGGCCTGTTCGGTATCGCCATCTCGGCGACCACCATGCTGGCTCTGGCTGGTATCATCGTGGCGCTGGACGCTTACGGCCCGGTAACTGACAATGCCGGCGGTATCGCCGAAATGTCGGAGCTGCCCAAGGACGTGCGCGAAACCACCGACGCGCTGGACGCAGTGGGTAACACCACTAAAGCCGTGACCAAGGGCTACGCCATCGGTTCGGCTGCTTTGGCATCGCTGGTGCTGTTTGCGGCCTACACCGAAGACCTGAAGCACTACTTCCCGAACCTGGACGTTCAGTTCCTGCTGTCTGACCCGTATGTGGTTGTCGGCCTGCTGATGGGCGGCTTGCTGCCGTATCTGTTCGGCGCGATGGGCATGATGGCCGTTGGCCGTGCGGCGGGCTCGGTAGTGGTGGAAGTTCGCCGCCAGTTCAAGGAGATTCCGGGCATCATGGCCGGCACTGCAAAGCCTGATTACGGCCGCGCGGTGGACATGCTGACCAAATCGGCCATCCGCGAGATGATTATTCCCTCGCTGTTGCCGGTTGTTTCTCCTGTGGCGCTGTACTATGTCATCAACGCTATCGCTGGTCAGGCGCAAGCCTTCGCGGCGCTGGGCGCTATGCTGCTTGGCATCATCGTGACCGGCCTGTTCGTTGCCATCTCGATGACGGCAGGCGGTGGCGCATGGGATAACGCCAAGAAGTACATCGAAGAAGGCCATCATGGCGGCAAAGGTTCGGACGCGCACAAAGCGGCCGTCACCGGCGACACCGTGGGCGACCCGTACAAAGATACTGCGGGCCCGGCCATCAACCCGATGATCAAGATCGCCAACATCGTTGCGCTGCTGCTGCTGGCCTTGCTGGCGGCCTAAGCCCCAAGGTTTGGCACAAGAAAAAGGCGGCAGGAATTCCTGCCGCCTTTTTTATTGCGCGTGCAAATGGAGCGAAGCGACTAGCCAGGTTGACGGGCGAAGCCTTAAGCGGCGCTTGAGCGGAATATATTAGTGTGTGTGTGGCTCAAGCGCGTAGGCGTAATAGCCTAGCTGGCCGATGAAGATGATGACGATGGCGCGCCAGTAAGGCACGCGGAACACGCCGCCGCAGAAGGTGAAGAAGCTAAGCAGCGGGGCCCAGCTTGCCAGCAGCAGGAACTGGCCATAGCGGCGAAAGGGCGTCTCGAACCTGTCGTAGAAATGGCTTTTGATGCCTTTCTTCTGGCTCGCCCAGTAGGCCAGGCGGCCCAGCAGCAGATTAGCCGTGTGGCCCACCGTGCCGCCGAGTGCACCCACGACGGCCGCAACATTCATCGTGTCGGCATCATACTCGCCGAAGGCACGCATGGCGAAGAACGCCGTCTGCGAATGAAAGGGGATAAGGAAGGACGAAAGCGCCCCGTCGGTAAAGACAGAAAGCAGCAGTTCACCGCTCATGATTTACGCGAGATGACGAATTTGGCCAGTTCGCGCAGATTGTCGGCCTTTTTGTCAAACACGTCTAGATGCGAGATAGCCTGGTCGATCAGCAGCTGCGCATGGTCGCGGGCGCGCTCAATGCCCATGCCGGTGACCAGAGTTGCTTTGCCGGCGTCTTTATCTTTGCCAACGGCTTTGCCGGTTTCAGCGCGCGTGCCTTCGGCATCGAGCAAGTCGTCGGTGATCTGGAAGGCAAGGCCCATGTCATGCGCGTAGGCGCGCAGGAGTTTGCGCATCATGCTGGGGGCTTTGCCCAAAATGGCGCCGGCTTCGCACGACACGGCGAACAGCTCGCCGGTTTTTAGGCGTTGCAGGCGGATGATTTCGTCCACGGAAAGGTTTTGTTTTTCGGCTTCGATATCCATCATCTGGCCACCGACCATGCCCCATGAGCCCGAAGCTTGGGCCAGTGCGTTGATTAGCTCGCAGCGCACCGCCGGGTCGGGGTGCAGGTTGGGGCTGGAGAGCACCTGGAAGGCGTAGGTGAGCAAACCGTCGCCGGCCAAGATGGCGGCGGCTTCACCGAAGGCTTTATGGCAGCTAGGCTTGCCGCGGCGCAGGTCGTCATTGTCCATGGCGGGCAGATCGTCATGGATCAGCGAATAGGTGTGGATGAATTCGATGGCGCAAGCCGCTTCAATGGCCGATTTTTCACTCACGCCAAACAGGTTTGCCGAGCAGACCACCAGGAACGGGCGCAGGCGTTTGCCGCCTGAAAGCGCCGAGTAGCGCATGGCTTCTAAAATGGTGTAAGCGCCGCGCACTTCGGTTTTTTCTTCCACCGGTTTTGCTTTGGGCGATAGCGCAATAACGGTGTTGCTGTCTTGCTTGGGTACGCCCAGCAGCTCTTCCATGCGCTCAGTGAGCAGGTGGGAAACTTCGTCGATCGCGGTGGAAAGCTTGGTGGAGAGTTTGATGACCATGAGTGCCCTTATTGCAGAAAAAACTTAGGATGCGTCGAAAGGTTTGACGGTGACGTTATCGCCTTCGGCTTTGAGGATGCTTTCCACCTTCAGGCGTGCGGATTTGAGCTTTTGTTCGCAGAAAGCTTTTAGCTCCGTGCCGCGAACATAATCGTTGATGGAGGCTTCCAGGTCGCCGGAGCTGCCTTCGAGTTTACGCACGATAGCCTCCAGCTCCTTGAGCGCCTGCTCAAAGGAAACATCGTCGGAAAGGGTAGGCTGTGCTTTGCTCATAGGGGGCTGATTCTATGCAAAATGGGGGGCAGGGGCAAGCAAATTAGAAGCTTTTCTTAATGTTTTAAGGCCTTTACCAGCTCTTCAGTCACCTTTTTGGCATCGCCGAACAGCATCATGGTGTTGTCCTGGTAGAACAGGTCGTTCTCGATACCTGCATAACCGGCTGCCATGCCGCGCTTGATGAAGATGACCGTCTTGGCTGCGCCCACATCCAGCACCGGCATGCCGAAAATAGGGCTGGCCGGGTTGTTCTTGGCGGCGGGGTTGGTCACGTCGTTGGCGCCGATGACAAAGGCCACATCGGTGCTGGCGAAGTCGGAGTTGATCTCTTCGAGCTCGACTACGCTGTCATAAGGCACGTTGGCTTCTGCCAGCAGCACGTTCATATGGCCGGGCATGCGGCCTGCCACCGGGTGAATGGCGTAGCGCACTTTGATGCCTTCTTTTTCCAGCTCGCTGGCCATTTCGCGCACGGCGTGCTGCGCCTGGGCCACGGCCATGCCATAGCCCGGCACGATGATGACCGAACCGGCATTGCTAAGCAAGAAGGCTGCGTCTTCCGCGCTGCCGCTCTTGATGGGCCTGTCGGATGCATCCGCTGCTCCCGTCGCGGCACTCGCGCCAGCGGCGCCGAAGCCGCCGAAGATGACGTTGATGATGGAGCGGTTCATCGCCTTGCACATGATGTAAGACAGGATCGCGCCCGATGCCCCCACCAGCGCGCCGGTGATGATGAGGAGCGAGTTACCCAGCGTAAAGCCGATGCCCGAGGCCGCCCAGCCTGAATAGGAGTTGAGCATGGAGACCACCACCGGCATATCCGCGCCGCCGATGGGCAGGATGAGCAGGAAGCCGATGGCAAAGGCCAGCGCCACCATCAGTACGAAGATGAATTTGGACTCGCTCGCACAGAACAGCACCAGGAACAAAAGGATGGCCAAGCCGATAACGGCGTTGACCATGTGTTGGCCGGCAAAGCGAAGTGGCTTGCCCGAAAGAATGCCTTGCAGCTTGGCAAAGGCGATGATCGAGCCCGAAAAGGTGATGGCGCCGATGACCGCGCCCAGGCTCATCTCCAGCAGGCTGGCTGCATGGATGTTGCCGGTGTTGCCGATGCCGTAGCTCTCCGGCGACCATAGCGCGGCGGCCGCAACGAGCACGGCTGCCAAACCCACCAGAGAGTGGAAGGCGGCGACCAGCTGGGGCATGGCCGTCATCTGGATGCGGCGGGCGATGAACGCGCCGATTGCCCCGCCTACTGCAATGCCCAGCAGTATCAGGCCATAATTGCTTACCACCGGCATCATCAGCGTGGTGGCAATAGCGATCACCATGCCGATCATGCCATAAAGATTGCCGCGGCGTGCACTCTCGGGCGAGGAAAGCCCCTTTAAAGCGAGGATAAAAAAGACGGAAGCGGCCAGGTAAAGCAGTGCGGAAAGATCGGACATAGTATCCCTTACGTTTCAAAGAAAACGCACTATATCCAATGGCTAAAGCTTAAGCAAGAACGTTTGGGATCAGCCGGCCGTGCCGCGTGCGTGGCCTTCTTCGTGGCTTACATGGCGGGTTAAGGTCTCAAATTTCGCACGGTCATCGGCTTGCAGTGCCAGCGACTTGGCGAAGTCGGCCTGTTCTTCGGCAGACAGCGGTGGCATGTGTGCCACATGATGTTTGCCTTCGCGGTCGAAGGTGATGGTCTGGCCTGTGTAAAGGCCTGACTCGGCGTGATAGGTTGAGGCGGTGATGGGCAACGATTTGCTGATGTCGCCAAAGCGTGCGTCATATACCTGCTCGATCATGTAGGCCAGGGCCGCTGCCGGGCCGCGGAAATCGCTTTGCTCGGTCCATTTGGAGAATTTGCCGCCGCCGCTGACCGCTGCAGCCTTGAATTCCTTGAGTATCTTACCGTCTTGCGCGTGCACTTCGGGCAGGTCGAGCAATTTTTTCCACTGCTCATCTTTGCGCACTTCGATCTGGCTAAGGATCGGGACCATGCCCGGGCCATGATCGCCGATAACGCGCGCACCTTTGATATCGTCATAGTCTACATTCAGGTGCATGCGGATGCTCTGGCGCAGGCGCTCCACATCCAGCTCGCCGGAAAGCCCCATGATCTGCTCATGCGGGATACCGCTGGTTTCCTGGAAGCGCTGGTCGATCAGCCCGATGGGGTTGGTGGCGATGATGAAGGTCGGCTTGCGCTGGCTTTCTTGTGCAAGCTGGGCGGCCACCTGGGCCACTTCGTCGATCACCTGGATATTGTCCTTGGCCAGGTCGCTGCGCGGCTGGGTGGGGCTTTTGCGCGGTTTGCCGGCTGTGATGACCACAATGTCGGCCCCTTTCATGGCGGCCTTCATATCCTCGCGCAGGAAATCGAAGCTGGCGGCTTTGCGGCCTGGGTTGCCACGGCGAAGCTGGCGGGCGATGCCCTCGCGCTGGTCTTCGCTAATGGCGGCTGCCGTGCCGCGCGGAGAATCGCGGTTATAGACCACAATCTTGTCTTGCGGATATTGGTGGTGGAGCGTTTCTAGCAGAGCGCTGCCGATATTTCCCGAGCCGATGATGGTGATCTTACGGGGCTGGTATTGCTCCATGATATGTCCTGCTTATATGTAGGCTTTTTAATTAATTATGCCTAATATAGCACTGCGTGCGCCTCCGGGAAAGCACAGCTTACTTACTATCTGTTATATATCGATAGTAGCTACTTATTTTTTTTCTGGAACATGGCCAGCATGCGCTGGGTGACGATGAACCCGCCAAAAATGTTGATGCTGGCGATGACCACGGCGATAAAGCCTGCCAGATGCGAGAAACCGTAGCCTTCAGGCCCAAGCGCGATAATGGCCCCGACGATGATGATGCCCGATATGGCGTTGGTCACGGCCATTAGCGGCGTGTGCAGGGCGGGGGTTACGCGCCAAACCACATAATAGCCCACGAAGCAAGCCAGCACAAAAACGGTGAGGCCGAAGATGGACGGGTCGATGCCCGCACCTTGTTGGAGTTGCAGGGTCATGGCGTTGATATCCTCCGCTAGTTCGGCAGATTGCTGCGCGACATTTTGAGCTTTTTCATTGATGGAATCGGCATCGAACATAAAAACCTCAGGTTTATTTCACAGTTGCGTTCACGCTTTGGCCGTCGCGGGTCAGCAGCGTGCCGATGACGAGCTCATCTTCCCACTTCACAGCAAGGCTGCCATCCTTGGCTAGCAACAGCGTGGTGGCGAAGTTCAGAAGATTTCGCGCATAAAGCTGGCTGGCATCCAGCGCCACGCGGCTGGGCATGTTGGTATAGCCCACCAGCGTCACGCCGTGGCGTACCACCACTTCGTCAGCCACCGTCAGCGGGCAGTTACCACCGTTTGCTGCCGCCAGGTCGATGATGACCGAGCCGGTCTTCATGTCCTTTACCATATCTTCGGTGATGAGTACTGGCGCAGGCTTACCCGGAATCAGCGCGGTGGAGATGACGATGTCCTGTTTTTTCAGCGTTTCGGCAATCAGCTCGCTTTGCTTGCGCTTGTAATCGTCGCTCATTTCTTTGGCATAGCCGCCGGTGGCATCGCCGGTCTCTTCCGCCGGCACCTCGATGAATTTGCCACCTAAGCTTTCCACCTGTTCTTTGGCAGCAGTGCGCACGTCAAAGGCGCTGACTACTGCGCCCATGCGCTTGGCGGTGGCGATGGCTTGCAAGCCGGCCACGCCTGCGCCCAATACTAGCGCTTTGGCCGGGGCCACCGTGCCGGCGGCTGTCATCATCATCGGCAGGGCTTTGCCGAAAATGGCCGCCGCATCAATTACGGCGCGGTAGCCCGCTAAGTTGCTTTGCGAAGACAGTACGTCCATCGACTGTGCACGCGAAATGCGCGGTAACAACTCCAGCGAAAATGCAGCGAGCTTGCGGGCGTTGTAGGCGGCGACGGCGGCCTTGGCGGTGTAAGGCTCGAGCATGCCCAGTAGCATGGCGCCTTCCTTGAGCTGTGCGATGGCCGCATCTTCGGGTGGGCGCACACATAAAACGATATCGGCCCCGTTCAGATCCGGCGAGGCTTCAATGCTTGCGCCGGCCTCGCTATAGGTCGCATCGGTGATGGAAGCGCCAATGCCTGCACCTTTTTCGACAGCGACGCTTGCGCCGAGTGCTAAAAATTTCTTCACGGAATCGGGTGTGGCAGCTACGCGTTGTTCACCGGTTTTGCGCTCGCGCAAGACAACAATTTTCATGGGGGTTTCTAAAGCGCTTTAGGAAAGGGGTTGAAGTACATAGCCCTTATGTAATCGATTTTGCCTTAAGGGGTAAAGAAGAAATCGTGTAAAAATTACACGCTCATGCTGGCGCCAGTGCCTTGGCCCATGCTCGGCGTGGCCGAGGGTGTAAAGCCGTTGTCGGGAATGCCTGCTTCTGCCCAGTCAAAGCGCGAGCCGCCGGTAGGCAGCGGGCCCATGGCCACCGAGTCGAAGGCATGGTTGCTGCCGCCGGAGCCGCCGCTATAGTCGCCGCCGGCGAAATCACTCCCGCCACTGCCACCGCCACCACCGCCGAAATCGCCGCCGCCGCCCGCAAAATCGCCGCCGCCCGCGCCACCGGTCTGGTCGGTGATGGTGCCGCCAGCCTTGGTGAACACCTGGCCGAACACCACGCTGCTAAGCGTGCCGCCTCGTGCATCTGGCACAGCCATGTTGATCATGTTGTCGACCTTGATGCCGCCTTGCTGGAGATCGGTATGGGCGAAGATACCGGTCTTGAAGATGCTGTTGATATTGACACCGGTGGCCTTGGAAAGCCATGCGCCGGTCTTATCAAGCAGCTTGTTTATAAGGTCGGAAAGGTCTTCTGGGGGGGCGTCCTTATCGGGTGCTTGCGCGCCGACACCGCGGGCGAGCATCTCGGCTGCGGTCATACCTCCGCCGCCTCCACCTCCGCCTCCGCCTCCTGGATCAGCCATTGTCAAACCCGTCCTTAATTAGATTAACCACCCTAAGATTATAGCAAATCGACCCATGAAGCCAATACCGGTTTTATGACATTACGATGACGCCGGAGGTTAACGCGCATGCATTAATGCTGGCATTAATTCGGGCGGCTTATTTGCTCGCTACTATCCAAAGAAAATGCAGGTATATCAATGAGAAAAACCTCGCCATCAGGTGTCGTCATCTCGTAGTTGCCGGCCATGATGCCCGAAGGCGTGTGCAGCACCGTGCCGCTGGTGTAGTGATAGACATCGCCCGGTTGCAGTACCGGCTGTTCGCCGACTACGCCGGCCCCGCGCACTTCCTGCACGCCGCCTTGTGCGTCGGTGATGCGCCAGTAGCGGTTAACCAGCTGCACGGTGCGCTCGCTCATATTCTCCAGGTGTATGGTGTAAGCCCAGACATAGTGGCTATCTTCCGGAGCCGATTGCGACTCCAGATAGGCTGGGATAACGGTCACTTTAATGTGTTCTGTGGTCGCGCTGTACATAACCTATAGATAGTATGCCAGCGTGCTACTGACAAGGCTCTTGCGCAAGCCGCATCAGAAAATCTGCACAGGCATTAAGCTGGCTTATTTCCACGAACTCGTTGGGTTTGTGCGCCTGCTCGATATTGCCCGGGCCGCAGATGATGGCGGGAATGCCGTGCTCCTGGAACACGCCTGCCTCCGTGCCGAAGGAAACCGCATGTTGCTGGTTGCTGTGCGCGCAGCGCATCACGGCGCTTGCCGCTGCTTCGCCCTCCGGTGGCAGGGTGACCCCGGTCATGCGTGAAATCGGTTTACTGGTGATGGCGGCACCCGCATAATTTTTTTTCAGCTCGGCCTCTTGCGCCTGGCAATGGGCGAAGAAGCGGCTGGCGATGGTATCGGCATTGTCTGTGGGAAGCGGGCGGATCTCCCAGGTGAAGCTGCATTCCCGCGCGATGATGTTGCGCGCCGTGCCGCCGTTTATCACACCCACATGCACAGTGGAATACGGGGGCATGAAGCGTTCGTCACGCAGGCCCGTGCTGGCCAGTTCGGCTGCTATATCTTTCAGGAACACTACCAGCTCGCAGGCGATGTGCACGGCGTTGATCCCCAGCTGCGGCTGGCTGGAATGCGCTTCCAAACCATGCACCACGGTTTCGAACGAGAGCACGCCCTTATGCGCGGTTACGACCTGCATCATCGTCGGCTCGCCGATGACGGCAAACGCCGGGCGGTGCGCTAGATGCTGTGCGGTGTGCGCCAATAAATGCGGCACGCCCAGGCAGCCCACTTCTTCGTCATAGGACAGCGCCAGGTAGATGGGGCGCTTTTGCACATGCTCTTTGAAGAATGGCACGAGGCTCAAGCACACGGCGATGAAGCTTTTCATATCGGCCGTGCCACGGCCAAAAAGCATATTGCCTTTTTGCGTGAGGGTGAAGGGCTCGCTGTCCCATATCTGTCCGTCCACCGGCACGACATCGGTATGGCCGGAAAGCACTATGCCGCCGGGTGCGTCCTGCCCGATGCGCGCCAGCAGATTGGCCTTTTTGCCGCAGGGCGAGGGCACGCGAGTGCACACAGCACCGTTTTCAGTGAGCAGGTTTTCCACCCAATCGATCAGCGCCAGGTTCGAGTGGCGGCTTACCGTGTCAAAGCCCACAAGCGTGCGCAAAATATTCAGGCTGCGCGCGGTTAGGGCTTCGTTCATATTATTACTTATGCTTAAGGAGGCTAAAGAATTCCTGGCGCGTGCGCGGGTCGCTACGGAATGTGCCAAGCAACTGACTGGTTTGCATCAGTGTGCCGGGCTTATGCACGCCGCGGGTGGTCATGCACATATGCGATGCTTCCACCACTACACCCACGCCGCGGGGTTTAAGCACGTCTTGTAGCGTGCCTGCGATCTGCGCGGTGAATTTTTCCTGCACCTGGAGGCGCTTGGCGAATGCATCCACCAGGCGGGCGAGCTTGCTGATGCCCAAGATGCGGTTGGTCGGGATATAGGCTACATGCACACGGCCCGAGAAGGGAACCATGTGGTGCTCACAGTGCGAATCGAACTGAATGTCGCGCAGCACGATCATTTCGTCGTAGCCTTCCACTTCTTTGAATGTGCGGCTTAGGATGCTCGCCGTATCGACGTCGTAGCCGCTGAAGAATTCGTCGTAGGATTTGATGACGCGTTTGGGGGTGTCGCGCAGGCCTTCGCGGGTTGGGTCATCCCCCGCCCAGCGGATCAACGTGCGCACGGCATCTTCTGCCTGTTCACGCGTAGGCTTTTTGATTGCGGCGGCCTTCAGGGCCTTGGTCGGTTTTTTTGTGGGCATGAGCAGTGTTTCTGGCTTGATGAAGGCCAGATACTAGTGCATCTCGGCCAGTTCGTCCATCGACACCTGGTTGCGTCCGGTGTTTTTGGCGATGAATAGGCGCTGATCGGCCATTTTATAAACGTCTTCGGCGTTGATTGGGTGATTCGCCGAGGCAATCCCGATGGAGACGGTGCAGCCGAAAAGATGGTTCTCATCCCCCAGCGCAAAAGTTTCTTTGGCAACGCCGGCGCGGATACGCTCGCCCACCCAGAACGCGCCGGAGGCAGGGGTTTCTGGCAGGATGATGCCGAATTCCTCGCCGCCTAAGCGCGCGCCCGTGTCAGTTTCGCGCAGGCAGGATTTGATGATGCGTGCCACGCCTTTTAGCACCGTGTCGCCCACGTCCTGGCCATAATTGTTGTTGATGTTCTTGAAGTAGTCCATGTCGATCAGCAGCACCGACATTTCCTTCTGGCTGCGCTTGATGCGGCGCAGCTCTTCTTCCAGGCGAGCGAAGAATACCGAACGGCTGCAAAGTCCTGTCAGCATATCAGTGCGGGCAAAATGCGCCACTTCTTCCTGAGCTGCAAGTTGCGCCTGCACGCGGTCGGTTATGTCACGTAAACTGCCAATCGAGCCGATGATTGCGCCGCTTTCGTCAAACCACGGGTAGGAGATGTCTGCAACCCAGATGTTGTGACCTTCCTTGGTCTGCATCAGGTAATCGGCCTGCCATTTGGAAACATCGCCGCGTTTGCGCGCATCTTCCAGCGGCTCGAAATCGCCCACGGGTTTAAGCGCATTGTTTACCATGCGGGTCTCTATGATAAGGGAGCGGATATTGATGCCGACCAGTTCTTCGGGCGTGTAGCCCAGCAGGCGCACCACCGACGGGCTGATATAGTCATAGCGCATGGAATCATAGCGCAGGCGATAGACCACATCGCTCGAATAGGAGTTCAGCAGAGCCAATTCGTCGCGTAGGGCGGCTAATTCTTGTGTTTGCTCGGTTTTCGGCGTGGAGCCGTCTTTTAATACTGTGGCGCTCATATAAAATACCTTATTGCAATCAGGGGGTGTATTAACCCCATCTTGATGCTTTAAACAACTTAATCCTTTCTTTTTCGTTAATTTGGTGGTATCGTTCTTCTCGTTTTTGAGGAAACCATCATTTTATAGTAGGTTGATTTTTTTTGACCCACTATATGTAGGTTCGACATCCGAAGTTCATGTAACAAACATTTGAGTTAAGGAAAAACAATGCCCAAAAAACAAGCCACCAAACAGAAAAAAATCGTAGCGAAAAAAGTAGTTGCCAAAAAAGTCTCGGCTAAGACGGTTGCTAAGAAAACCGTTACCAAGAAGCCTGTAGCTAAGAAGATCGTAGCTAAAAAAGCGATTATGAAAGTGGCTGTTAAGAAAGCTGTTACCAAGCTTTCCGTTAAAAAGACCCCGACCAAGGCGGTTGCCAAGGCTGAAATGAAAAAGCCCGCCCCCAAGGCCGTTGCTCCCAAAATGGCACAGAAGCCTGCTGCTAAAGCCGTGGTAGCCACCAAAGCTCCCGTTGCTGCCAAAGCAGTGGTAACGCCGAAGGCTGCGGCCCCGGTTGTAGCTCAGAAGGCCAATTATAAGGTTGGCAATTTCGTGGTGTACCCCACCCATGGCGTTGGCAAGATCCTGGCCGAAGAAACCCAGATGATTGGTGATGTTGAGCTGCGGATGCTGGTGATTGCCTTTGAAAAGGACAAAATGACACTGCGTGTGCCTGTGCACCGTGCAACGGCCGCTGGCCTGCGCCCGATTTCCGGCAGCGACCAGATGAAAAAGGTCTTCATCACGCTGAAAAGCCGCGCCAAGATCAGCCGTGGCATGTGGAGCCGTCGTGCTCAGGAATATGAAGCAAAGATCAATTCCGGCAGTGTGATCTCGGTGGCTGAAGTGGTGCGCGACCTGCATCAGAACGTCGACCAATCCGAGCGCTCCTACAGCGAACGCATGATCTATGAATCGGCACTGGCCCGCCTGGTGGGTGAACTGGCCGCCGCTGAATCGATCGACCACAAAATGGCGACCGATAAGCTCATGAAGCTGTTGCGCGCCAAAGTGGCTGCCGCTGCGGCGATGAAAGAAGCTGCGTAAGTTTTCTTTCTGCATAATAATAAAAAAGGGCATCTTCGGATGCCCTTTTTTATTGCGATGTCTCTAGTTTCTATTGACTTTATGGCCCCCAATGCCTAATCCCTAGAGCCTTGCTTTTTGATGGCGGGTGTAGCTCAGTTGGTTAGAGCGCCAGATTGTGATTCTGGATGTCGCCGGTTCGACCCCGGTCACTCGCCCCATTTCCCTAGAGCTATGAAATTAAGCCGCCAGGTCCTCGTCGAACACCTCGGCGGTGAAGGAAAGCAGCAGCGCCTTGATCTGTGCAGCGGCTTGGGCCAGGGCCGCCGTATCGGTGGAGCGTGCCACCAGTGTAGTTCCCAGCCTGTTGTTGCGGATAAAGGGGTAGCTGCCGATATCGACATTGTCATACTGCGCCTGAATGGCGGTTAAGCCCTCGGCGATCAGGCCTTCGGTAATGTAGGCCGCCACATAGAGCGCATGGGTCTTGGCCCCGCCTTTTAATAGTGGTTTGATATGCGCGAACATCGCCTGCATGATGCTGGGCACGCCAGCCATCACGTAGACATTTTCCAGTGCAAAGCCGGGGGCGGCGGAAACAGGGTTGAGTATAAGGCTCGCGCCTTCGGGGATCTCGGCCATTTTCAGGCGCGCGGGGTTTAGCTGCTCGCGCCCATAATGGCGCTCGAGTATGACTTCGGCCTGGGGGTTGCGAACAAGCTTCACACCGAAAGCCCTGGCGATGGAGCCGGAAGTAATATCGTCATGCGTGGGGCCGATGCCCCCGGTGGTAAAGATATAGGTAAACTGAGTGCGGCAGGTGTTCACTGTTTCGACAATCTTTTCCTCGATATCAGGGATGACACGCACCTCGGCCAGCTTCACTCCGGCTTCGTTGAGCTCGCGGGCCAGCCACGCCACATTCTTATCCTGCGTGCGGCCCGAGAGAATCTCATTGCCGATGACGATCAGGCAGGCCGTAGGATTTGATTGTTTTGCCGTTTGATTCATAGGGGGGTGACTTTCTTATGCTATATTTGTATATAAGAATTATTGAGCATTGGAAAGGGCAGGCTTTTGTCTGAAGAACGCAAAATCGTCATTCATAAACCCGAGGATTTAGCGGGTATGCGCGCAGCCGGCAAGCTGGCGGCCGAAGTGCTGGACATGATCACGCAGCATGTTCAGCCCGGGGTTACCACCGGGCAGCTCAACGATATTTGCCACGAGATGATCGTCGGCAGCGGAGCGATTCCTGCGCCTTTGAATTATCGGGGTTTCCCCAAATCGATCTGCACTTCGGTGAACCATGTGGTGTGCCACGGCATCCCGAGTGATTTCAAGCTCAGGAGCGGCGATAGCGTTAACATCGACGTGACCGTCATCGTTGACGGTTGGCACGGCGATTCCAGCCGTATGTACTGGGCTGGGCAGCCTTCCATCAAGGCCAAGCGCTTAACGCAGGTCACTTATGAGGCGACGATGCTCGGCATAGAGCAGGTGAAGCCCGGCAACACGGTGGGCCATATCGGCCATGCTATCCAGACTTTCGCCGAGAAGCAGGGGTTCTCGGTGGTGCGTGATTATTGCGGCCATGGCATCGGCAAGATATTTCACATGGCTCCTAGCATTCTGCATTACGGCGAGCCGGGCGAGGGGCCTGTGCTGCAAGAAGGCATGTTTTTCACTGTTGAGCCGATGATCAATGCCGGCGGATGGGAGACGATCTTAAACCGCCATGATGGCTGGACCGTAACCACGCGGGATAAGTCGCTTTCCGCGCAGTTCGAGCATACGCTTGCTGTCACCGCTACCGGCTACGAGATATTTACGGCCTCGCCTAAAGGGCTGCATTGCCCGCCATATGCCGTCTAACCCCACCCAATTCTCGATTTATGTGCGCGGGTTTCTGCGCTTCGGTGTGGCGCTGTTGTACCTGTATATGTGCGGCTTTGCGCTTTGGCAGTCTTACTACTATCCCATTCGCAATTTCGACGCGCTGGCCTACAGTGCTGCGGCACTGAAATGGGGGTATGAGGATAAGGCGCTTTGGCATAAAGCCGTAAAAGAAGAGGCGGCCAAGACACTCTCTGCCAGCGAGCAGGCCGAGCTTATCACGCAGAATAAACGAGCCAGCAAGCCCGAAGCGCTGGCGGCGCAAATGCCGTTTTATAATGCCAAGCCGCTTTTTGTGGCCGCCGTGTGGGCTGGCATCAAAGCGGGCTTGCCTGGCTTGGAAGCCGTGCGATACCTGGCGCTGGCGGCAACCGCGTTGCTGATGGTACTGTGCTTCTTTGTGGCAGCCCCGGGGGTCAACCGCAGCGTGTGGCGGTTGCTGGTGCTCGCCTTTTTTTTCGCATTTTCTTACCCCATCAATGTGATCGCGCGGCTGCCCACGCCCGATAGCTTGGCCGCACTGGTCTGTATGGTGGCGCTCTTGGCCGTGCTTTCACGGCGCTCGCTGGCGCTGTGGTTCTCGGCTTCTGCGGTGGCCCTGTGTGTGCGGCCTGACAGTTTGCTGCTGACGCTGCCCTTAGGGGTGGCCCTGGTGCGTAGCCAGAACCAAGAACGCGATGGTCACTTGTTTGCGGGTGGTGCGGTATGCCTGCTTATTGGGCTGTGGGCGCTTAAGCATTACACGGCTGCTTATGGCCTGGGCGTGGCTGTGGAATACTATGTGGTAAACCCCACTGCCGCACCTGAGTTGCTGCCGGGCGAATTGCCAGCAGCTTACTACCTGATGTTGTTTCAGCATGCGGTGATGCCAGCGGCTGGAAGCTTGCAATTCCTAGCGCTTGCCGGTTGGTCAGTGTTGGCACTTATCATCGGCTGGCGTTACTGGCAGGAAGATGCCCTTCCGGTGCGTTGCCTGCTGGCGGGTTGGCTATTCGGGCTTTTCAAACTGGCGCTGTTTCCGTTATGGGATGAGGCACTTTTATATGCTGCGTATCTAGTGATTTTTACCAGCTCTTTAGCGGTAATTGCTACTCATCCAAAGCTTGGCGGCAAGAGATAGCAATATAATACAGTATGTTATATGGATATTATTAATTTTTATACCATGGTTTTTGCGCATAAAAATTAATAATTTAGCAGTAAACGCCATGCTATTCTGAATCATCAAATGATACAGGAGATATCAATGGCTAAATATACCGCCAGCGTTGACGGCTATACTTTCACCACCGTGCAGGGCACGGGTTTTCAAGACAACATCTCGACCGATTTGCGGCGCGCCAGTGTTTCTACCGCCTGGATCGCAGAGGAAGTACAGGCGGGTCTGAGCGTTACCACGCCTGACGGGCGCACGCTGGAGTTTGCCGGCCTTAAGACCAACGGTGATCAGCAGCCGGTAAAGGTCAGCCATGTGTTGCTGCCGCCTGATAGCTCCAACCCCATGGGGGTGATGCAGACGCTTTCGCCGCCGCTTGAGGTAAGCTTTCAAACCAGCGGTGCCAACAAAGGTGCAATCACCCAGGAAAGCGCAAAGCAGCTCATCGAACTGGCTGATAAGAAAACCGTGAAAGTCGAATCTTCCACGCTGTGGTGGACCAACAGCAAAAGCCATACGCTTAAGCCCGAGGGTGCCACCTTCAACGGGGATTCTCTGCAAGCGTTGGTGACAAAAAAAGACGATACCGGTACGCTTGCCATGCCTACCGCCACAGGCCTTAGCCGCGAACAGCGCGAAGCGAACGATAGGTCGCTTAATATTCTGGCCCACGGCGAGAGCACGCGCAAAGACTGGTCGAAGGAAGAGCATATTCTGGCGGTGGTAGACACCAATGGAAAGCTCGTGGCCGCTTATGCCTATAAGGAAGACGGCGATAACATTGTGTTGACCAAATCGGCGCATTTTGGCAGTGATGGCCAGCTTTCCAGCACGCGTGACCTGAACCCGCCGATAACCCTGCACCGCAAGGACGGCGCGCTTGACCCCGCCGAGCTGAACCAGAACCTCAAAGGCGATCTGGGCGAAGAGCGGCTTAGGGGGCTTCGCCAGCAGCACGAAAAGGAAAGCGCTCCGCAGCCGCGTGAGCAATCCAACAACGGGCCGGTGCGCTACGCCGAAGAAGCACTCAAAGAGGGCGGGCTGCTAAATGGCATTATGAAAGAAACGGCAACGCTCGCCAAAACCGATATCAACAAGCTGACCGGCGATCTTAAGCTCACCGGCGGTAGCATCTCTGTGGCCACCTAAAGGACTGGTTTTCCCGTCGCTTTTTTGTGCTATAGTGCAGGGGATTTATAAACCCCCGGGGCTTGGCCGCACTTCATGCCAACTGAGAAGATCAGCGAAGAACTCTTTGATAAGCCTGTGGAAAAACCCGCAGGCAAGCCGCATTACAGCGGCCACCGCAAGCGCCTGCGCGAGCGCTTCTTGAAGTCCGGCGCGGAAAGCCTGCCCGATTACGAACTCCTGGAAATGATCCTTTTTCCCGCCCGGCCGGTGGGCGATGTAAAGCCCATGGCCAAGGCATTGCTCGCTAAGTTTGGCGGTTTCGGTCAGGTGCTGCTTGCCGCACCCACGGAGCTTGCCAAGGTAGAAGGCGTGGGCGAAGCGGCCATCGTTGCCATTAAAGTGGCCAAGGCAGCGGCCGAGCGGCTGATTAAAACCGAGGTGGCGCAAAAGCCTGTCATCCGCAACTGGGATCAGCTGCTGCAATATTGCAAACTGCAGTTCGGCCATAACATAAACGAAGAATTTCATGTGCTGTTCTTGAACCAGAAGCTTGAGCTAATCGCCGATGAATGCCAGCAAAAAGGCACGATCAACCATACGCCTGTCTACCCGCGCGAGGTGGTGCGCCGGGCGCTGGAGCTGGGTGCTTCGAGCCTGATCCTCGTGCATAACCACCCTAGCGGGGATGTGACCCCCAGCAAGGCAGACGTGGATGTAACGCGCCTTATTATCAACGCTGCGCAGCCCATGGGCATTGATGTGCACGACCACATCATCATCAGCCCGCGTGCGCATTGCTCGTTCAAAGCTAAGGGGCTGTTGTAAATGGCTATTGCCTGGGGCATCACCGATGGTAGCGCCGGCATGGCAGCGCAGGTGCGTGCCCTTGCGCAGGCGCTGGGCGTGGAGCTTGAATTAAAACGCGTGCGTGTGCGAAAACCCTTCGTGTGGTTGCCTAATGCGTGCTTTGCCAACCCGCTGACCGGCTGTTTGCTGGGCGCGCTGGTGCAAAGCGGCAGCGATTCGATCCAGGGGCCATACCCCGATATGGTGATCAGCTGTGGGCGCAGAGCTGCCATTGTGGCCATGGGCCTTCGCGCCCGGGCCAAGGATACGCGCTTCATCCACATCCAGGACCCGCAGGTGGCGGCTTCGTATTTTGATGTGGTGGTGGCCATGGCGCATGATCGCATCGAGGGGCCGAACGTGCTCAAGACGCGCTTTGCGCTGCATGCCATCACGCCTGAAATACTGGCCAAGGCGCGTGGTGAGTTCACCCGCCAGTTCCAGGTATTTCCTAAGCCGCACATTGCTGTGCTGCTGGGCGGCTCGACGAATAAATACCGCTTCACCGATGCGGCCATGAGCGAGGTGATTGCCGAGCTGCAAGGCATGCTCGCGCGCAGCGAGGGCAGCCTGCTTATTACGCCTTCGCGGCGCACTGGTGCTGCTAATGTCGCGCGGCTGAAAGCCGCTTTTGCCGGTAACCCGCGCGTGTATATTTATGATGGGCAGGGCGAAAACCCGTATATGGGCTTGCTGGCCTGCGCCAATTACATTGTGGTGAGCAATGATTCGGTGAATATGATGAGCGAGGCGCACGCCACCGCAAAACCGCTGTATCTGCTACCGCTGTTGGGCCACAGCGCTAGCAAGCCCGCACGTTTTGCTGATGCTTTGCTGGCCGAGGGCACGGCGCGCCTGGCGGGCGAAGAGCTAGAAAGCTGGAGTTACGAAACCGGCGACGAAATGGCGCAGCTGGCAGAAAAGCTTAAGCTGCTTCTGCCGCGTAAGTAAGGTGCTTGCCCACCGGGCGTAAGGCTACATCATAGATGGGGTGATAGTTGCCGTGGTAGAACTCGGCCTTTTCTTGGGGCGGTGGCGTGGCGGTGCCGATGGCGGCGATAAGCTGTGCTTCATAGCCCGCAAAGAACGTTGCCCAGATATCCAGGAAATCCTGATAGCTCCAGCTTTCCCACTTGGCCACGAAGGCTTCGCGCTCATGGCGCTGCAGGCGCGCATCTTCATCGGTCAGCAGCTCCAGGCCGATCACGCGTGCGGCCGATTCCATCACGCGCCAGAGGTCTTCGCGGTTTTCGGGTAGCCGGTCATCCCAGAATTCATTGCGAAGCGGCGCGATGAGCAGCCCCTGGGCAAACGCTGAGCGCAAGAAGGCCGCCTCGCGCACGCGGCGGTTATGCTTGGCTTCGGGGGTAATGGCGACACCTGCATATCGCCTGCCGTTGGTGCTCATGTCCAGATGGTCGAAATGCCCGCCCATCTCCACTTCCAGCCCGGTGCGGATATCGAGCATCATGCTGTCTACCGCCATGCCTTTGTTATGCGCGCTCTTGCCCGGCAGCGAAAGTAGTCCGTCGGTCATATCGCTATCATCGGCCTGCAGGTAAAGCAGGTAGGCGCCATCCACCGTGCGAAGCCCATCAAACAGCACGGTGGCCCAGCCATGCGTGGTGTAAAGATGGATGGCCGCACCCACCACGATATCGGCCAGGGTGCGGTGCAAAAGCATCGGTGCGTCGGCGCGGTAGGCCAGGCCGAATTTATTGACGCGCGTGTGCCGTTCTGCGCTTGCATAGGCCTCATGCGAGGGTGCGGGGAAGATGCGGCCGTCCGGGCGGTAGAGCAAATGATCCTGCGCGTACGCCACCAGTACGGCGATGGGGTCCGCCCCTGCGCAGGCGGCTACGCGCTCTTCTTGGCGATAGGCGATCATATCCACCAGATCGTCGGGGTTTACCTCCTGCGCGTCGGAAACCATCCCGCGCACGAAGCTATGCGAACGCACACCGAGAAAATGCTCCCAGGGCAGCCGCGACATTACAACGTCTGCAATTTTTTAAGCGTGCGCGAGCGAAACTCACGACGATACGTCACCATGATTACCCATAGTGTTGCAACGATAAGCAGATACGGGTGGATGAACCAGGCAAGCGCCGCGAGGCCAAAATAATACGCGCGCAGGCCGTTGTTGAAGTATTCGGCGGCGTTCTCCATGAGGTATGCGCCGCGCTCGGCAATAGCTTCGTGCTCTTCGATGCGCTGGTTAAAAGCCGGGGCCGAGGCGATGAACACGCAAGCGAAGTTATATTGGCGCAGCGACCAGGTGAACTTGAAGAAGGCGTAGATGAAGATGATGGTGAGCAAGAACACCTTGACCTCCCACATCAATCCGCTGACCTGCTTCGCAAAAGGAATGGCGTTTACGATGTCCACCGCGCGTTCGTGGTAGCCCAGCATCGTCATCAGGCCGATGAGGAAGAAGATGGTGGTGCTGGCAAAGAAGGTGATGCTGCGCATGAGGTTGCCCAGCAGCGTCGAATCGACCATACGGTTCTCACGGGTGAGCATCTGGCGCATCCACTGCAGGCGGTAGCGGTTGGTCAGTGCCAGCAAGCTATTCTCATGGTGGTTTGCCTGGCGCGAATAGATGCCGTAGAAGAACCACGAGCCCAGAAAGAAACACAGGGCGAACAGCTCAAGCCAGTCGATCGCGTCGAAGAAGTGCAGCATCATTTTTCTCCCAATAAGGTGAGGGTAGCTTGGGCGACGTCGGCCTGTTTCATTAGCGATTCCCCGACGAGGAAATTGCGGATGCCGCTTTTTTCCATGCGCCGAATGTCTGCGTGGGTGGCAATGCCGCTTTCGCATACGAGCATCAGGCCGTTGCCGGCCGCATCGGGCAGGCAGGCGGCCAGGCGCTCAGACGTGGCGAGGTCGACCTTGAGCGTTTTCAAATCGCGGTTGTTGATGCCGATCAGCGGCGAGGTGACAGCCCCGAGCGCGCGCTCGAGCTCTTCTTCGTCATGCACTTCGACCAGCACGTCCATGCGCAGCTCCATGGCGGCAAGCTCCAGCTCGCTGGCCTGCTCGTCCTCGAGTGCGGCCATGATAAGCAAGATGCAATCGGCCCCGAGTGCGCGGGCTTCTGCCACCTGGTAGGTGTCGAGCATGAAATCTTTGCGCAATATCGGAAGAGCGACCGCATCGCGTGCTTGCGGCAAGAACGCATCTTCGCCCTGGAAGTAGGGCGTGTCAGTGAGCACTGAAAGGCAGGCGGCGCCACCTTTTTCATAGGCTTTGGCAAGGAGGGTTGGCGCAAAATCGGCGCGGATGAGGCCGCGGCTGGGCGAGGCTTTCTTCAGCTCAGCGATGAGGCCGAAACCGCCGGCGGCTAGCTTGGCATCGAGCGCATCTTTAAATCCGCGCACCGGGCTTGCCGCTTTGGCGGCGGCCAGCACGTCCGCATAGGAAAGTTTTTGTTTCTGCGCCGCGATGTGCTTGCGTTTTACATCGCATATCTCGGCTAAGGTGTTGCTCATGGCTTGGTGTGGCTTACATCAATGAGTTTTCTCAGCACGCTGTGCGCACGTCCTGAATCGATGGCATCTGCGGCCAGAACCACACCCTCTTTGAGTGTGGCCACTTTGCCCGCCACCAGCAAGCCCGCCGCAGCGTTATACAGCACGGCGTTGCGATAGGCTGAGGGCATGCCCGAAAGCGCTTCTTGCAGCGCGCGTGCGTTATATTCAGGGTCCTTGCCTTTGAGCTCCTCGAGCGAGGCGCGCGGCAGGCCGGCATCTTCGGGGGTCACTTCAAAGGTGCTTACCTGGCCGTCTTTTAGCTGCGCTATTTTGGAAGCGCCGGTCAAGGTAAGTTCATCCAGCCCGTCAGATCCATGCACCACCCACGCGGCCTGTGTGCCGAGTTCCTTCAGCACGTTTGCTAGTTTTTCTGTCCATTCGGCAGAGTAAACACCAAGCAGCTGATAGGCCGGTTTTGCGGGGTTAGAAAGCGGGCCCAGCAGGTTAAACACCGTGCGCATGGCCAGCTCCTGGCGGATGGGGGCCACATGGCGCATGGCCGGGTGGAAACGCGGTGCCATGAGGAAGGCAATGCCCGCCTGCTCCAGGCAGCGCTCGAGCACGGGGATCTCCGCGTCGATCTTGACACCAAGGACCGAAAGCACATCGGCCGAGCCCGAAAGCGAAGAGACCGAGCGGTTGCCGTGCTTGGCCACGGTCAGGCCTGAAGCCGCCAGCACCAGGGCCACGGTGGTGGAAATATTGAACGTGCCTTTGGAGTCGCCGCCTGTGCCGCAGGTGTCGATGCAATCTGCCGGTGCTTTAATGCTTTGCGCCTTGGCGCGCATGGCAATGGCCCCGCCGGTGAGTTCCTCCACGCTTTCGCCCTTAAGGCGCAGTGCCATCAGGAAGGCGGCCATTTGCGCGGGCGTAGCCCCGCCGTTCATGATGATCTGGAAGGCACGGGTGGCTGTGTCGCGCGTAAGGTTGCGCCCTTCGGCCAAAATTTTCAATATATCTTGGAAGACATGATCCGACATGGCGTGCCTATTGGGGGATCATGCGCAGGAAGTTGGCAATCATCTCATGCCCGTGCTCAGAGGCGATGCTTTCGGGGTGGAACTGCACGCCGTGCGTGATATGTTCCTTATGCGCCAGGCCCATGATGAGGCCATCATCCGCCGTGATGGCGGTCACTTCCAGGCAGTCCGGCAGGCTTGCACGATCGACGATGAGCGAGTGATAGCGCGTGGCGTTGAACGGAATGGGCAGGCCTGTAAACACCGAGCGGCCCTCGTGGTAGATGGCGCTGATCTTGCCGTGCATGGGTTTGGGAGCGCGGATGACCTTGCCGCCGAAAGCCTCGCCGATGGCTTGCTGGCCCAGGCATACGCCGAAGATAGGCACTTTGCCCGAAGCCTCGCGGATAAGCTCCAGGCAAATGCCCGATTCAGCCGGTGCGCCAGGCCCGGGCGAGATGACAATGCCGTCGGGCTTTTTGGCCAGCAGCTCGGCCACGCTGACCGCATCATTGCGGATGACCTCCACCTGCGCACCTTCCTCGCCGATATAATGCACCAGGTTGTAGGTAAAGCTGTCGTAGTTATCGAGTAAGATGATCTTCATGGTAACTTCCTGTGTATGCCGGCAAATCTACATCCGGCAATGCGGCGGGTCAATTGAGATATAGGACAGCTACCAGCACAAAAGCAGCCAGTGCAGCCCAACCGAGCGTAAGCCAGCTGGCTTGCTGGCGGCGGCGCGATTCGGCCAGCAGCTCCAGGCTCAGCGGGTGGATACGCAGGCCCGCCGGGTCGGCGAGCGTGGCCAGTGCACGGTCGGCGCGCTCCATCAGCAGCGGCAGGCGGCGGATGTAATCGTGCGAGGTTTTGGCGGCATCGAGCAATTTGGCCTTTGGGCCGAAGTGTTCATCTGCCCATTGCTGGATAAGCGGGGTGGCCAGCTGCCACATGTTAAGCCCGGGGTCGAGCATGCGGCCCACACCTTCGGCGACCATCAGGGTCTTTTGCATCAACAGCAGCTGCGGCTGCACTTCCATCTCGAACTCAGCGGCAATGGAGAACATCTGGCCGAGCAGCTTGGCGATGGAAATTTCATTGAGCGGCTTGTCGGTGACGGGGCGGGCCACCGCCATGCAGGCCTGGGTGAATGCTTCGATGGATTTATGCGCCGGCACATAGCCTGCGTCGAAATGCACTTGTGCCACGCGGCGGTAATCGCCGGTTAAGAAGCCACGCAGGATCTCGGCGATGTAGATGCGCGACTCCAGCGAAAGGCGGCCCATGATGCCGAAATCCACCGCTACCAGATCGCCGTCAGGCGCGAGGAAAAGGTTGCCCGGGTGCAGATCGGCATGGAAAAATCCATCTTTGAATACTTGCGAGAACAGGCTGCTGGCAGCCTTGCGAAGAATTTCCTTCGTGTCGAAGCCGCTGGCGCGGATGGCTTCGATATCGGAGAAGGGGATGCCCTCCACCCAGCCTATGGTAAGCACGCGCTGGGCGGTTAGGTTCCAGTCGACGAAAGGCACGCGCAGGCCCGGCTCGTGGCTTTTGATGTTCTTATCCATCTCCGATGCTGCTGCCGCTTCAAAACGTAAGTCCAACTCGAAGAATACCGATTGGTGGAACGTCTCCACCACCTCGACAGGTTTAAAGCGCCGGTAAGCGGGCAGGCGGGTCTCGATCGTGCGCGCGATCCAGAAAAAGAGGGTCAGGTCTTCGGCAAACGCCACCTCGATATGCGGGCGCAGGATCTTGACCGCCACGTGCCTTCCGTCATGCATCACCGCTTCGTGCACCTGGGCGATGGATGCCGCCGCTACCGGCTTATCGGCGAACTCGCGAAACAGTGTGGCCACCGGCGCGCCGAAGGCTTCTTCGATGGTGGCTTTGGCCACTTCGGTGGAAAATGGCGGCAGCCGATCACGCAGGCGTGAAAGTGCATCGGCCAGCTCTTCGCCGATCAAGTCCGAGCGGGTGGAGAGGGCCTGGCCGAGCTTGATGAAGGTGGGGCCTAGAGCTTCCAGCGCATTGGCCAGCCGCTCGCCTTTGCTTAAGGCTTTATGCTTACGGCGGAACAATTTGCCAAAGCCGTGCGCTAGCGGCGAAAACGGCAGTGCATCGAAGATGAACAATGCGTCATGTCGCGCTAGCGTCATGGCGATGGCGAGCATTCGGCGTGTGTTGCGCAGGCTCGGGATCATAGCTTGCGTCCTGAATGAATGGCCACTACGCCGCCTGCCAGATTGCGATATTGCACGTTGCCGAAGCCGGCCTTGCGCATCATTTTTGCGAATTCCTCCTGCTTGGGGAATGTGCGGATGCTTTCCACCAAGTATTGATACGGATCAGCGCTACCGGTGACCAGCTCGCCCATTTTTGGGATCACGGCGAAGGAATAGGCGTCATAGGCTTTTTGCATCATGTCATTCGTCATGCTGGAGAATTCCAGGCAGAGGAAACGTCCGCCGATCCTCAGAACGCGATAGGCTTCTTCGAGGGCTTTGTCGATATGAGTGACGTTGCGGATGCCAAAGGCAATGGTGTAAACGTCGCGCGAATTGCTTTCAAAGGGCAGGGCCTCGGCGTTGCCACATACCCATTCGATTTCTGTCACCAGGTTCTTATCGATGGCGCGGTTGCGGCCTTCATTGAGCATTTCCTGGTTGATGTCGCACACGGTGATGCGTGCGTCGGCCTTGGCTAGCATACGAAAGGCGATGTCGCCCGTGCCGCCCGCAACATCGAGAATTTCCATGCCGTGCTGAGGGGCGAGCATGGAGATCATTTCGTTCTTCCACAGGCGGTGCAGGCCCGCGCTCATCAGGTCGTTCATGAGGTCATAGCGCGAGGCGACGCTGTCGAATACACCGCGAACCATGGAGGCTTTTTGCGATTCGTCAACGGTCTTAAAGCCGAAATGGGTTTGTTTATGTGTTTTCTGATGCGCGCTTGTCATGCCTGTTAAATAGGCGTATTTTGCGGTTCACTCAACTTAAAAACAGATAAATTTGTGCCCGAATTACCCGAAGTTGAAACTGTGGTGCGTGGCTTGAGCCAGGCTGTAGTGGGCTCGACCATCAGCCGCGTGAGTCTGCACCGCAAAGATATACGCTTTCCTTTCCCCAAAGGGTTCGCAAAGCTTCTTGCGGGCAAACGCATTGTTTCGGTTTTGCGCCGTGCAAAATACATTCTGATAACGCTCGACTCCGGCGATACGGTTATCGCGCATCTGGGCATGAGCGGGCGTTTCAGCGTGGTCAAGAAAGCACCCAAAGCTTACGAAACGCACGATCATGTGGTGTGGCATCTGGCCGATGGGCGCGAGCTTATCTATAATGATGCGCGGCGTTTTGGCTTTATGTTGCTGGCAAAAGCTCATGAGCTGCATCTGCACCCCATGCTAGCTAAGTTAGGTCCAGAGCCACTGGAGAAGGGTTTTTCCACTGCTTATTTACGTGCGCAGCTTGCCAAGCGGCGCGGCCCCATCAAGCCGGTGCTAATGAACCAAGAGCTGGTGGTCGGCGTGGGCAATATCTATGCAAGCGAGGCGCTGCACATGGCGGGCATACATCCGGAAAGTGAGTCTCACAAAGCTTCTGCGAAAGCTGCCCTTCTTATCAAATGCATCCGCGAAGTGCTAAGCGCCGCCATCAGATCGGGCGGTTCGTCGTTACGCGATTTCGTCCAACTTTCCGGCCAGAGCGGCTATTTTCAACATTGCTTTCATGTGTATGATCGTGCCGGAGAGCCCTGTACCACCTGTAAAACCGCTATTGTGGCCATTCGCCAGGCCGGGCGCTCTACATTTTTCTGCCCTAAATGTCAGAATTAGTTATTGAAATATAATAATAAAATATTTTTTTACGTTGCGGGGGCGAATTGGCGCATCAAGCCGTTTTCGTATGCAAGGCATGTGTTGCCAAGGGGCGCGCGAGCCTGTGGATAACCAGTGTCGCTACCTTGGCGCATCAGGCAACCTAAAAAACGCTGTAAGCCGCAGAAAATATAGTGTTTTCGCGCGATGAAAAAAAACGAAAAATCTTCACGAAATGTGCTTGACGGGGATAATAAACGTCACTAGTGTGGGCAACCCAATTAACAAAAATAATCACTGCAACGGAAAACGGATACCGGCACATGGCTAACCATAAATCTTCTGAGAAACGCATTCGCCAGACCGAGCGACGCACTGAAGTTAATCGCGAGCGTTTAAGCCGCATCAAGACCTTCATCAAAAAGGTTGAAGCTGCGATCGCAAGCGGCAACAAGAACGACGCGCAGCAAGCGTTTCGTGAGGCGCAACCTGAACTCATGCGTGGCGTGAGCAAGGGTGTGTTCAAATTAGGCACTGCGTCGCGCAAGGTTAGCCGCCTGTCCGCGCGCATCAAGAAGCTCAGCGCCTAACTTTTCTCGCTTAAGACTACAATAAAAAACACGCCTAAAAAAGGCGGGCAGGACTCTTTTGTCTTTTTCTATAACGGGTAAGTAGAAGTTTACGATTTTTATGAATACTAACACCTCACCTGCTGCGCCTTCTTATGCTGGCGAAGTCACCCCGCAAGCTACCTATCAAGCCTTGAATAATAGAGCCGCCGTGCTCGTGGATGTGCGCACGCCCGAAGAATGGGTCGCCGTTGGTTTGCCGGATGTTTCGGGCACGCCCTCGCGTTTGGTCACACTGTCGTGGAAGGTCAATCCCGGCTATGTGCTGAACCCGAATTTCGGCGAGCAATTTGCCGCCGCAGGTATCGATAAGGACACGCCGATCTACTTTATGTGCAAGGGTGGTGGTCGCTCGCTTGAAGCAGCTGTGGCGCTGACGGCGGCCGGCTATGCTGAGTGCTATAACGTTACTGGTGGCTATGAAAGTGCTGCTGGCTGGAAGGCCGCCGGCCTGCCTTGCAAGGTGGGGGCATAGATGTCGCTTCTGCCTGAATCCCCGCTTACTCAACAATTGCTCGCCAGCGCCTGGGAGCGCGTGAGCGCCAAGTTCGCCACCCAATATGGCGATGCTGTTTTCCGCAGCTGGCTGAAGCCTGTGCGTTTCCACGATGTGGTGGCAGGAAAAATGCGCTTAAGCGTTCCCACCCGCTTCATGCGCGAGTGGATTAACACCCATTACCTAAGCAGCATCGAGCATCTGTGGAGCCTTGAGCCGCACGGCGAAGGCTATGGCCTTGAGCTGATCGTAAGCCAGCAGGTTGCTCCGCAAGTTGCACCCACCTCTTCCATGACGGCAAGCATCATAGATCAGGCCGTCGAGCGCAAAGACGTAAGCCTTGCCAGCGCCGATGCTGATGCGCGCATGGGCGCTACACTTGATCCGCGCTATACGTTTGAGAATTTTGTGGTCGGCAAGCCCAATGAACTGGCGCATGCTGCTGCCCGCCGCGTGGCAGAGTCGTCTGAAGTTGTGCCCGGCTGCAACCCGCTCTTCCTTTATGGTGGCGTGGGCTTGGGTAAAACCCATTTGATGCATGCTATCGCCTGGCATATTCGCCGCAACAGCCCTGAGCGCCGCGTGATGTATCTATCGGCTGAAAAATTCATGTATCAGTTCGTGCGTGCACTGCGTTTCAAAGAGGCGCTGGCGTTCAAAGAACAGTTCCGCTCGGTGGACGTGTTGATGATCGACGACGTGCAGTTCATCTCCGGCAAGGATGCCACCCAGGAAGAATTCTTCCACACTTTTAATGCGCTGGTGGACCAGAACAAGCAGCTCATCATCTCGGGTGATCGTTCGCCTTCGGACCTCGAGCACATCGAAGAGCGCGTTCGTTCGCGGCTGGGCTGGGGTTTGGTGGCCGATATTCATGCCACCACCTATGAGCTGCGCCTTGGTATTTTGCAGGCTAAGACCGACCAGATCTCAGGCATCAGCATCCCGCAGAAGGTGACGGAATTTCTTGCACACAAGATCACTTCCAACGTGCGCGAGCTCGAAGGTGCGCTCAACCGCGTGGTGGCGCATGCTACGCTGGTGGGCCGCCCCATCACACTGGAGACCACCCAGGAAGTGCTGCAAGACCTGCTGCGCGCCAATGATCGCCGCATCACCATCGAGGACATCCAGAAGCAGGTGGCGGCTCACTATAATATAAAGGTGTCGGACATGCATTCGGCCCGCCGCTCGCGCGTGGTGGCACGCCCGCGCCAGGTGGCCATGTATCTGTCCAAGAAGTTCACCTCCAAGAGCCTGCCCGAGATCGGCCGCAAGTTCGGCGGTAAAGACCACACCACGGTCATGCATGCGGTAAAGCGCATCGAGGAACTCATGGCCAGTGATCATGAATTCTCGCAGGATCTGGAGTTGTTAAGCCGGATGATCCAGAGCTAGCAATAAACTATTTGCCAGCTTCAAACCCCCTGCTATAGTGCCTACAGGATTAACCCTAAGTGTAAGAAAACGCTATGCAATTTGTTATCGAACGCTCCCATCTACTCAAGAGCCTTGGTCATGTTCAATCCGTGGTGGAAAAGCGCGGCACTATTGCGGTTCTCTCCAACGTGAAGATCGACGCGAAAAGCGATAGCGTGGCTCTTACCGCCACCGATATGGACATCGCCATCGTCGAGACCACACCGGCCACCGTTTCCAAGACCGGCTCCACCACCGTGCCCGCCCATACGTTTTATGACATCGTGCGCAAACTGCCCGAAGGCGCGCAGATCGAGATGAGCTTAAGCGACGATGGCAGCAAAGTGACCATCCGCACCGGCCAGTCGCGCTTTTCGCTGGCCTGCCTGCCGATCGACGAATTCCCCGTTATGGCTGAAGGCGATTTGCCGCATAACTTCAGCCTGAAGGCTGCCGAAGCGCTTTCGCTGGTGGAAAAGCCGAGCTTTGCTATCTCGACTGAAGAGACCCGCTATTATCTGAACGGCATTTACTTGCACCCGGCCACTAGCGGCTCGAGCAAGGTGTTGCGTGCTGTTGCCACGGACGGCCACCGCCTCGCTCGCATCGAAGTGGGCCTGCCTGCCGGTGCTGATGGCATGCCCGGCGTGATCGTGCCGCGCAAGGCCATCTACGAATTGAAAAAACTCATCGAAGGCGGGGATGGCGATGTTGGCATTTCCCTGTCGGAAACCAAGATCCGCTTTGTCTATGGTAACGCCATCATCGTTTCTAAGCTGATCGATGGTAACTTCCCCGATTACGAGCGCGTCATTCCTTCGGCTAACGACAAGCTTATGGAAGTGGATTGCAAGCTGTTCTCGCAGGCTGTTGATCGCGTATCGGTCATCTCGACGGAAAAATCCCGCGCTATTAAATTCCAGCTCGAAAGCGGCAAGCTGACGCTTTCGGCCAACAGCACCGAGCACGGCACGGCTTCTGAAGAGATCGAGGTGAAATTCTCCTCGCCGGCTTTGGAAGTGGGCTTCAACTCGCGCTATCTGCTCGACATGATGGGCCAGATCGAGGGCGACACCGCACAATTCATGCTCAATGACGGCGCTTCTCCCGCGCTGGTGCGCGACACCGCCGACGTGGCTGCGCTGTATGTCATCATGCCCATGAGGGTATGAGCCTGGCAGTAAAGCAAGAGCCGCAAGCCCTTTGCCTCAGCCTGGCGAGCCTTACGCTCAATTACTTCCGCAATTACGATTACGCACGGCTTGAGCTTTCGCCTGCGCCAGTGGTGCTCACCGGCCGCAACGGCATGGGCAAAACCAATATTCTAGAAGCCATCTCGCTGCTATCGCCGGGCCGCGGCCTTCGCCGCGCCAAACTCGCCGAGCTGGATAATCAGCGCGCAGCCGGCATGAGCTGGGCGGTGGCAGCCACCGTGCACGGCCGCCAGGGCGAGGTGAAGATCGGCACGGGGCGCGACCCTGAAATCAGCGAGCAAAGCCCACAGAATGCTACGGATCGCCGCCTGGTGAAGGTGGATGGCAAGCTCACCGGCCAGTCGGAGCTCGCCTCGCATGTTTCCATTGCCTGGCTCACGCCGCAAATGGAGCAACTTTTTCACGAAAGTGCTTCGGCGGGACGCAAATTTCTTGATCGTTTGGTCTATGCATTTGATGCCGGCCACGGCGCGCGCGTGGGCGCTTATGAACATGCCATGCGCGAGCGCAATAAGCTGCTGGCACAGGGCCGCGCTGACCCCATTTGGCTGGATTCACTCGAGCAAACCATGGCCGAAGCCGCTTCGGGCATTGCCAGTGCTCGGCTTTATGCTGCCGAGCAGATTGGCCAGATGATAGCTAGCTCGCCGCTTTCCTTCCCCAAAGCGTCACTTGCCGTGGAGGGTGCGGTAGAAAATCGCCTAAAAGAAGGAGCCGCCGCCCTGGAGGCCGAGCAGCATTTCAAAGCTGAATTATATGAGGGCCGTGGGAGAGATGCGGCAGCTGGCAGAACACTGGTTGGCCCCCACCGCAGCGAGCTTGCCGTGACCCATCTGGAAAAGGCCATGCGGGCCGAATTTTGCTCCACCGGCGAGCAGAAGGCCTTAATGCTCTCCATCGTGCTGGCCCAGGCCAGGGTGGGGGCGGCTTTCCACGGGGTCGTGCCCTTGCTTTTGCTCGATGAGGTGGTAGCCCATTTAGATGCCACAAGAAGGCTTGAGTTATTCGAGGAAATCTGCCAGATTGGGGCACAAACTTGGATGACCGGAACGGACGATTCTTTGTTCGACGGTTTACAGGAAAAAGCACAGTTCTTAAAAGTGGACAACGGACAGGTTTCCGCGTCTGTGGGTTTTATAAATTAGGGAAACGTAATGGCGAGCAACATGACTGCAAAAAAAGAGAAAGAACAAGCCGCAGCCGATCAATACGGCGCAGATTCTATTAAGGTCTTAAAAGGCCTTGAAGCGGTGCGCAAACGCCCCGGCATGTATATCGGTGACACCGATGACGGCTCCGGCTTGCATCACATGATCTACGAAGTCGTCGACAACGCGATCGACGAATCGCTTGCCGGCCATTGCGACCTGGTAACGGTTTCGCTCAACGCCGACGGCTCCTGCTCGGTGACCGATAACGGCCGCGGTATCCCGGTGGATATGCATGAGGGAGAAGGCCGTTCTGCGGCAGAAGTAATCATGACCGAGCTACATGCCGGCGGTAAATTCGACCAGAATTCCTACAAGGTTTCCGGCGGTCTGCACGGCGTGGGTGTGTCGGTGGTGAATGCGCTTTCGGTGTGGCTGAAGCTCACCATCTGGCGCAACGGCAAGCAATATGAAGCCGAATTCTCCCATGGCGACACCACCAAGAAGCTGACGGAAATTGGCGCAGCGCCTGACAAAAAAGGCACGTCGGTTACCTTCTTGCCGTCGTCTGATACCTTTACCATGACCGAGTTTGACTTCAGCATCGTCGAGCATCGCCTGCGCGAGCTTGCATTCTTGAACTCCGGCGTTCGCATTCGTCTGACCGATGAGCGCACCGACCCGCAAACCGTGGTAGAATTCTACTACGAAGGCGGCACGGAAGCTTATGTGCAATATCTCGACAAGAGCAAGACCGCTTTGCATAAAACCCTGGTGATCAAGGGTGAGCGCGATGGTATGGGCGTTGAAGTGGCCATGCAGTGGAACGATTCCTACCACGAGAACATGCTGTGCTTCACCAACAACATCCGCCAGCGCGACGGCGGCACACATTTGGCTGGTTTCCGCGCAGCCCTTACCCGCGCGGTGAACAAATACTTTGAATCTAGCGGCATGGCGAAAAAGGAAAAGATTGCCATCAGCGGTGATGACGCACGCGAAGGCCTCACCTGCATCGTGTCGGTCAAAGTGCCCGATCCGAAGTTCTCGTCGCAGACCAAAGATAAGTTGGTATCGAGCGAAGTGCGTCCGGTTGTCGAAAGCTATGTCTACGACAAGATGGAACAGTGGATGGAAGAAAACCCCGCTGATGCCAAGCTCATCATCGGCAAGATTGTAGAAGCCGCAGCGGCGCGTGAAGCGGCCCGCAAAGCCCGCGACCTGACCCGCCGCAAAGGTGCACTGGATATCTCTTCGCTTCCCGGCAAGCTTGCTGATTGCCAAGAGCGTGACCCGGCTAAATCTGAACTGTTCATCGTAGAGGGTGACTCGGCAGGCGGTTCGGCAAAGCAAGGGCGCAACCGTGCTTACCAGGCTATTTTGCCGCTTAAGGGTAAGATCCTAAACGTCGAGCGCGCGCGTTTCGACCGCATGCTTGGCAGCCAGGAGATCGGCACACTGATCACCGCAATCGGCACGTCCATCGGCCGTGACGAGTTCAATATCGAAAAGACCCGCTACCACAAGATCATTATCATGACCGACGCTGACGTGGACGGTTCGCACATTCGCACGCTGCTGCTCACCTTCTTCTATCGCCAGATGCCGGAGTTGATTGCCAAGGGGTATCTCTACATCGCCCAGCCCCCGCTGTATAAGATGAAGCGCGGCAATTCCGACGTATATCTCAAGGATGATGACGCACTCGAACAGCATCTGCTGACCCAGAGCCTGGATGAAGCCACGCTCACCCTTGCCGATGGCAAGACCGTCACCGGCGAGGCACTTCGCAAGGTGATCGAGAAAGCCGCCAAGATTAGCAAGGCGGTGGCGCATCTTTCCAAGCGCACCCCGAGCGTGCTGATCGAAGCTGCGGCCTTGGCCAAGGTGTTCGACGGCAAAACTGGCAGCGATGCCAAGGCCAAAGCCTGGGAGAAAAAGGCCAATATCATGGCCGGCAAGGATTGGACGGTGGTGCTCGAATCCGGCGTGTTCAAGCTGCGCCGCATGGTGCGTGGCGTGGAAGAGCTGTATCTGTTCGATGAAAAGATGCTCTTGTCGCGCGAAGGCCATGAGCTGGCCGCTAACCTGGCTTACCTGGAAGAGTTCTTCGCAGGCGAGATCAAGCTGGCGCGCAAGCAGGCCGTGGCAACCGTCACCACCCCCTCGCAGCTTTACAGCACGATGATGGACATGGCTCGCAAAGGCACGACCATCCAGCGTTTCAAAGGTCTGGGTGAAATGAACCCCGACCAGCTTTGGGAAACCACGCTCAACCCCGAAACCCGCCGCTTGCTGCGCGTGACCGTGGACGATGCTTCGGAAAGCGAGTCGCTATTCTCGACGCTGATGGGTGATGTGGTGGAGCCGCGCCGCGACTTCATCGTGTCCAACGCGCTCAAGGTGGAAAACCTCGACATTTAAGCGGGCAGGGCGATGCAGCGGATCCTCTCCGGCGTTCAACCGACCGGCAATCTTCACTTGGGCAACTACCTGGGCGCTATCCGCAACTGGGTGAAGCTGCAACACCAGTATGAGTGTTTCTTCATGCTGGCCGATCTGCATGCTATCACTGTGCCGCAAGCGCCCGATGCTTTGCGCCGCCATGTGCGCGATACGGCCGCGGCCTACATCGCCTGTGGCGTAGACCCGGAAAAAAGCACTATCTTTCACCAATCCGCCGTTGCGGGTCATAGCGAGCTTGCCTGGATACTCTCGTGCCACACGCCGCTGGGCTGGCTCAACCGCATGACACAGTTCAAGGAAAAAGCAGGCAAGCACCGGGACAATGCCGTGCTCGGGCTTTATTCCTACCCCGTGTTGATGGCGGCTGACATCCTGGTCTACAAGGCCACGCACGTGCCGGTGGGTGAAGACCAGAAGCAGCACTTGGAGTTGGCGCGCGACATTGGCGGTGCGTTCAACCGCCATTATGAAAAAGAATTATTTCCGATCCCCGAGCCGCTCATTCTGGGTGAGGCCACGCGTGTGATGAGTTTGCGTGATGGCACGAAGAAAATGAGCAAGTCCGACGAGTCGGATTATTCTCGTATTTCGCTGACCGACGATGCCGATGCTATTGCCCTTAAGGTGCGCAAGGCCAAGAGCGATATGGTCGAGGGCATGAGCCTGGATGATTCCCGTCCTGAAGCGAAGAACTTACTCACCCTGTACGCCGCGCTGACCGATAGTGATGTCAAGACCGTGGCGGCCGAAATGGCAAGCCTCAACTTCTCGGCATTCAAGCAAAAGCTCGCCGATGCGGCGGTGGCGCATCTGGCTCCCATTAGCGAAAAAATGCGCGAGCTGCTTGCCGCAACGGATTATCTGGACGCACTCCTTAAAAAAGGCACCCAGCGTGCAGGCGAGGCGGCAAGTGCTACCATGGACGAAGTCAAGGATACGGTAGGCTTTTTAAGGCTTTAAGTCGTTTGCTTCTGGCCTTTTCTCGTGCTAAAAGCATGGTTCACTAGTCCGTAACTTAGCACAAAGCAATGCAAGCGAAGACCGCCATACCGTTTAGCACCTTGCTCAAGACCATGATGGTGGTTTCCGCGCCGTCGCTCTTGGTGCTTGCGCTGCTTGCCATTATGGGCAATCTGGACTTCAACTTTTTTGTTTATGGCTATTTGGCCATCATGCTGATTTCTGCGGTGTTCGTCGTGCCATTCCTAGCCAATATCTCGGCGTTGACCCATTATGTGAATGACCTGGCACTTGACCGCCGCGTGCGCGCACCGAACCTAAGCTTTCTGTCTAATATTGGCGAGCTATCGGGTGCGCTGGGCCGCCTTCAGCGCTCGTGGGAGAATAAGCGCCACGAGATGGAAACGGTGATTACCGAGCGTGAGATCCTTGTGGATACGCTGCCCGACATTCTCATCATGACCGATGACAACAAGGTCATCGTGCGCACCAACCGTGCGGCGCGCAACATCTTCGGTCAGAATTTGGCGCACCGCCATTTGCGCGATATCATCGCCAATGAAAAGCTGATGAATGCGGTCAACGCCGTGATCGAAGATTTGCGTGGACAGCAGGTGGAGTTTCACTTAGCCGGCGAAGTGCCGCGCGATTTCAACGCCATCATCGAGCGCTTCCCGATTCCCTCCGAGGGCGGCATTTCCATTGTCATCACGCTGACGGACGTCACCCAGCAAAAACGTATCCAGAGCATGCGCGCAGACTTTGTGGCCAATGCCAGCCATGAAATTCGCACACCGCTGGCTTCTATTATCGGCTTTATCGAGACCATACGTGGCCCTGCGCGCGATGACCCGGTCGCACGCGACGAGTTCCTGCGTGTGATGGGCGACCAGGCCGAGCGCATGAGCAAGCTGGTCAACGATTTGCTGTCGCTGTCTAAAATTGAAATGAACGCACATACGTCGCCCACCGCCAAGGTGGATTTCCTGCGTATCGTACGCAGCGAGAAACAGCATTTCGAATGGGCCTGCCAGCAGAAGAATGTGAAGCTGCGCTTAAAGCTGAATGATAATCTGCCGCCCACCCGCGGGGATGACGAAGAGCTAGCCCAGGTGGTCCGCAACTTAGTGGGCAATGCCATTAAATATACCAACCCGGACACCGAGGTGGTGTTGACCGCGCGTGTGACCTCATCCATGCCGGATGACCATAACTTTAGCAGTCTAAGCCGCGCCATTTGCTTCTCGGTCGAAGATCACGGCGAGGGTATCCCCAAAGAGCATATTCCGCGCCTGACCGAGCGCTTCTACCGCGTGGATACGGCGCGCACCCGCAAGGTGGGCGGCACAGGGCTTGGGCTGGCCATCGTCAAGCATGTGCTCAACCGCCACCATGGAGCCTTGACGATTGAAAGCGAAGTCGGTAAAGGCAGTACCTTCAACGTGTTCCTGCCCGTATATGACGACGTGGCGCCTCAGCAACTCGACACCAAGAAAGAAAGAGCTTAAGTATCATGGCTGTCGTCACCTCGCTGCGCACCAAGAGCATGTCTCCCGGCAAAAAAGCTGCCGAGCGCGGCATCACGTTGATGCTGGCCCTGGCCGCGACGGCTTCCATCCTGGTGACGCTGGCGATTGTTTTTTCGGTGCTGTTTGAGGCGATACGTTTTTTTAAGCTCATCCCTATCTCAGACTTTTTGCTTGGCCTGCAATGGAGCCCGCAGATGGCCCTGCGCGCCGACCAGGCGGGTAGCTCCGGCGCGTTCGGCGTGCTCCCGCTGCTGGTGGGCACATCGCTTATCACACTGATTGCCATGCTGGTGGCCGTGCCGGTAGGGCTGTTCTCCGCCATTTATATGTCCGAATATGCGCATCGCTCCACCCGCTCGGTGCTCAAACCCATGCTTGAGATATTGGCCGGTATTCCCACCGTGATCTACGGCTTCTTCGCCATCACCCTGGTGGGCCCGTCCTTGCGCTCGCTGGGGGGCATGCTTGGGTTGGATATCGCCTCCGAATCAGCGCTTGGGGCGGGGCTGGTGATGGGGGTGATGATCATCCCGTTCATCTCCTCGTTGTCGGATGATATCATCAATGCCGTGCCGCAATCCTTACGCGATGCTTCTTACGCGCTGGGCTGCACTAAGTCCGAAACCATTCGCCAGGTTGTATTGCCAGCTGCTCTCCCGGGCATTATGAGCGCGATCATGCTGGCCGTTTCACGCGCCATCGGCGAGACCATGATCGTGGTGATGGCGGCGGGCCTATCGGCGAACATGACGTTTAACCCGCTGGAATCGGTGACGACCGTGACCGTGCAGATCGTGTCGCTGCTGCTTGGCGACCAGGAATTCGACAGCCCCAAGACGCTGGCGGCTTTTGCCCTTGGCCTGACACTTTTCTGCGTCACACTGATGCTCAATATCATTGCGCTGCGCATTGTGAAGAAATACCGGGAGCAATATGAATAGTTCCGCCGAGAATTGGCTACAAAAGCGTAAAGCTGCCGAGTGGCGCTTTATCTGGTATGGGCGCGCAGCACTAGGCTTGGCGCTGCTTTTACTCGTATTACTCGTCGGAAGCATCGTTATGCGCGGCTACCCGGGCTTTTTGCAAACACAGCTCAGCCTGCCGGTGCATTTTGACGCCACCATCTTGGAGCTCGAAAATAACGAGGACGTGAAAGAGGCCATGCCCTCTGCCTATTTGCGCCTGGCCAATGAATCGCTCAAAAGCCTGTTTCCGGCGGCTTCCGAGCGCAAATATCGCCGTGAGCTTTACGGCCTTATCAGTGCGGGCGTAGGTGCGCAATTGCGCCACCAGCTCATCGCCGAACCCAATCTGCTGGGCGCCACCAAGGATGTGTGGCTGCCTGCTTCGAGCATGGTGGATATTTATATCAAGCGCGGCACAAGCGAAGGCGCCGCCAAAAAGATGAGCGACAACCAGGTGTTGTGGCTGGGCGAGCTGCAAAAGCAGGGCAGGGTTCGCACGGTGTTCAACACCAACTTCTTCAGCCAGGGCGATTCGCGTATGCCGGAACAGGCTGGTTTCTTCGGTGCGATGAAGGGTTCGTTCTTCACCCTTGTGGTGTGCCTGCTGATTGCTATGCCGCTGGGGGTGATGACGGCGCTTTACCTTGAGGAGTTCTCGTCGAGCAAAAGCCGTTGGGTGGATATCATCGAGGTGAATATCAACAACCTGGCCGCCGTGCCATCCATCGTATTCGGTCTGCTTGGCCTGGCGGTTTATATTAACGTGCTGCAACTGCCTCGCTCGGCCTCGGTAGTGGGGGGGCTGACACTTGCGTTGATGGTGCTGCCGGTCATCATCATCGCCACGCGGGCCGCGCTTAAGACCATTCCTGATTCGATCCGCGATGCGGCGCGCGCCGTCGGCGCAACGCCGGTGCAGGTGGTGTGGCATCATGTGCTGCCTTTGGCCACGCCCGGCATCATGACCGGCACTATTCTAGGCATGGCGCGTGCCATTGGCGAAACCGCGCCGCTGATCATGATCGGCATGGTGGCCTTCGTGGCCGATCTGCCTGGCGGCATTACCGACCCGGCCACCGTTATGCCGGTGCAAATCTTCCTGTGGGCGGGCAGCCCTGAGGGGGGCTTTGCAGAAAAAACCGCCGCTGGCATTTTAAGCCTGCTCGTGTTATTGCTCGCCATGAATGCGTTTGCCATTTACCTGCGCAAACGCTTTGAAGTGAGGTGGTAGTGTCGAAGATATCGGTCAAGAAGCTCAACGTGTTCTATGGCGCCAAGCAGGCGTTGTTCGATGTGAATATCGACATTGCAAGCCATAGCGTCACTGCGCTGATTGGCCCTTCGGGCTGCGGAAAATCCACCTTCTTGCGCTGTATCAACCGGATGAACGACACTATTGATAATTGCCGCATCGACGGTGACATCATGGTGGAGGGGCGCAACGTCAACTCGCGCGAGCAGGATGTGGTGCAGCTGCGCGCCTGGATCGGCATGGTGTTCCAGAAACCCAACCCGTTCCCCAAATCGATCTACGACAACGTCGCCTATGGCCCACGCATCCATAACCTGGCCCCGCATAAAAGCGATCTGGACGCCATCGTCGAGAACTCGCTTCGCCGCGCCGGCCTGTTTGAGGAAGTCAAAGACCGCCTGCACGAGCCTGGCACTAGTCTTTCGGGTGGCCAGCAGCAGCGCCTGTGTATCGCGCGCACCATTGCCGTTTCGCCGGAGATCATACTGATGGACGAGCCATGCTCGGCGCTTGATCCCATCGCCACGGCGCGTGTCGAAGAGCTCATCACCGAGCTTAAAGATAATTTCACCATCGTTATCGTGACGCATTCGATGCAGCAGGCGGCCCGCGTTTCGCAGGCAACCGGCTTCTTCCATATGGGGCGTATGCTCGAAGTTGGCCCTACCTCGGAGATATTCAGCCAGCCGGCGCTACAACAAACGCGCGACTATATCGCCGGAAAGTTCGGCTGATATGAGTGTTATCATTGAGCGTCGTCTGAATTTACGCCTGCTGGCCTATTGGGAAAAGAAGCGTGCACTTTCGGCTATGCCGCGCATGTCGGATATTCACGCCAGCGACCTGCACGATTTTTGGCAGTTCTGCTTTTTGCTGAGATTGGATGGAAAAGGCAGCTTTTCGCGTGTGCATGTGGGCAATGCCGTGGATTGGACGTGGCTCGAACCCCGCCTTGCCCCCTTTATAGAGGAGGTGTTGGCCAAAAAAGCACCCTGCCTGGACGAGGGCGAGTTTCCTGTCGCTGGAAACAAGATTGTTAAGTATCGTCAATGCCTTATGCCGTTGGGTAGCGAGCACGGGGTAGAGGCGGTGCTAGGCGGCGTGCGTTTTCGCAATTTCTAAGGTCATAAATCTTGGTTTTTAGCGCGAAATAGGGGTTGACTTGCCAGGTTGCTTGCAATAGATTCCTGCTTCTTTTTTAATATTATAGATTCAAAAGCGAAGTATTTTTTATGCAGACCTATTCAGCTAAGCCTTCGGAAGTGAAGAAGAAATGGCTTGTCATCGACGCGGACGGCGTAGTGCTCGGCCGCCTTGCGTCCGAAGTTGCCAAAATTCTGCGCGGCAAAAACAAGCCGATCTTCACCCCGCATATTGACACCGGCGACCACGTGGTGGTTATCAATGCCGATAAAGTGAAGCTGACCGGCAAAAAGCTGCAGAACAAAGTATATTACCGCCACACCGGCCACCCGGGCGGCATCAAGAGCCAGACCCCCGAATTCATCCTGGGCAGCAAGTTCCCCCAGCGCGTGATCGAAAAGGCCGTTGAACGCATGATGCCCAAAGAAAGCCCTCTGGCTCGCGAACAGCTTGGTAAGCTGCGCGTGTATGCTGGAACCGCTCATCCGCATGAAGCACAAACCCCCGTGGTTTATGATTTCGCTTCTAAAAATCCTAAGAACAAGAGGTAGTATCCGTGGCGACCAAAGCAGCAGCAAAAGCAGAAGCACCCGCAAAGGCAGCAAAGCCCGCAGCAGCAAAGCCGGCTAAAGAAAAGTCCGCTTCGGCTGAAAAAGAACTCATCACTTATGGCACTGGCCGCCGCAAAGACGCCATAGCTCGTGTTTGGCTAAAGCGTGGCAACGGCAAGATCACCGTCAATGGCCGCGGCTTAGAGACCTATTTTGCGCGCCCCGTGCTGCGCATGATCATCAACCAGCCTTTCCAGGCGGTTGATCGCATCGGCAATTTCGACATCAACTGCTCGGTGGTTGGCGGCGGCCTTTCGGGCCAGGCCGGCGCTGTGCGCCTTGGCATCAGCCGCGCGCTGGACGCCTATGATTCGATCTTCCACAAAGCGCTGCGCAAAGGTGGTTTCCTCACCCGTGACAGCCGTGTTGTAGAACGTAAGAAATACGGCCATAAGAAAGCACGCCGTAGCTTCCAGTTCAGCAAACGCTAATACGAACGGTTTTATTCGAACATCGAAAAAGGCACCGTTTGGTGCCTTTTTTGTTATAGGGGCAAGGCAATGGTAAACCAGAAACTCAATATCGCGATCATCGGTGCAAGCGGCTATACGGGCGCGGAGCTTGTGCGCATCTTGCTTGGCCACCCGCAGGCTAACATCGTGGCGCTCACCGGCGATTCACAGGCCGGCAAGGAAGCCGGAGAGGTCTATGCCCATTTGCGTTTTAAAAAACTCCCTAAGCTCACCACGCTGGAAGAGGCCGATCTTTCCCGCGTGGATGTGGTGTTTTGCTGCCTGCCGCACGGCACGACGCAACCCGTGGTGGCAAACCTGCCGGGGCACGTGAAGGTAATAGATCTTTCGGCGGATTTCCGTTTGAGCGACCCGCAAGCTTACGCCAAGTGGTATGGCCATGCTCACCAGGCCGTGGAGTTGCAAAGGGAAGCCGTATATGGCCTCACCGAGCATGCACGCGAAGCTATCAAGAAAGCACGCATCATCGCCAACCCGGGCTGCTATCCCACCTGCGCTCAGCTGCCGCTTGTGCCCTTGCTAAAGGCTGGCCTTGTCAAGCATGAAGGCATCATCATCGATGCGAAATCGGGTGTGACCGGTGCAGGGCGCAGTGCCAAGCAGGCTAACCTTTTCACCGAGCTAAATGATGGAATTAGCGCTTATGGTATCGCCAACCACCGCCACACGCCCGAGATCGAGCAGGGCTTGAGCCTGGCTGCCGGCAAACCCGCCTACGTGACCTTCACGCCGCATTTAATGCCGATGAATCGTGGCATCTTATCTACCATTTATGTGCAGTATGCGTCGGGTGCGGGTATTCACGGTCTTCGTAGCGCGCTGGAAGAGGCCTATAGCTTCGAGCCCTTCGTGCATCTGCTGCCCGAAGGCGTCGCACCCACCACCCATCAGGTGCGTGGCACGAATGATTGCGTGATGAACGTATTCGCCGACCGTATCGATGGGCGTGCCATTATCGTCTCGGCCATCGACAATCTGGTAAAGGGGGCGTCGGGCCAGGCCGTGCAAAATATGAACGTGGTTTTCGGCTTCGAAGAGACGGCGGGCTTGCAACTGACGGCCGTTTTCCCGTAAACTACGGATATGACCGACAAATACAACGCTCCGTGGCCTAGCCCCATCATTCTTCCTTATCAAAGCGCTGAGTACGCTCCAGGTGGCGTTTATCCCCGCATCTCCGAGAAGGCCTTTGTGGCTCCCGGGGCCGTGGTGGTGGGCGATGTGGAGATTGGCCCGGATGTTGGCATTTGGTTTGGCTGCGTCATTCGCGGGGATGTGAACCATATCCGTATTGGCGCGCGCACCAACGTGCAGGACGGCACGGTCATTCATGTGACGCGCAAAACCGGCCCTACCATCATCGGTGAGGGCGTAACCATCGGGCATAGCGTGCTTTTACATGCCTGTCAGCTGCAGGATAATTGCTTTATTGGCATGCGCGCCACCATCATGGACGATGTGGTGGTGGAATCCGGCGCTATGGTGGCCGCCGGCGCACTCGTTACCCCCGGCAAGCGCATCCCCGCAGGTGAGCTTTGGGCTGGCAGCCCGGCCAAGTTCTTCCGCAAGTTAAGTGCCGACGATATCGCCTTTTTTCCGGTTTCTGCGCAAAATTACGTGAACCATGTTCACGAATATTTGGCTATGAAGCGCTAAAAAAACTCGCAAACCCTTCTACCTTCACAAATTCTTCACATTATTTGCCCTGTTTTGCTGTAGAATGCAAAATGGACAAAAGGGTAATTCATGGGTGAACGAAGCCGTATCTCTTCCTTAGCCGGGGCGCTTGGCCACCAGATTAAGCGCAGCACCGTGTATGTGGCCAGCCGCGAGGCGATGGTCAACGCGCCGACGCATTACATCGTCACTGGCGCGGCGGCACTGGGCAGTGCGCTGGGTGTGCTGGCGATGGGGGCGGCTGGCTCTATTGCGGCGTTGATGGTGCAGCTGGACCACCGCCATGACCTCAAAAACCTTCTGCGCATGTATGACGATGAGCTTTCCAGCAAGCTCGGCAAGCCCAAGAAAGACCTGAAGATCGAAGACCTGGAAATCCTTGCCAAGGGTGATCCGGCACTGGGCATCGAGCCCAACAAAACCTTGGCCGAACAGCTGCACAAAGAGCGCAAACATCGCAACTTTGACATGGCGTTTTCCATTGTGGCGAGCCTGGCAGCCTTTGCGCTGGTGGTTGGTGTGCTAGCTCCGATGCTGCACGCTGCCGCTGTACCTATGCTGGTGGGGTTTGCAGCTAAAGGTGCGGTAGGTTTCCTGGCTTTCAACGCGGTGAAATGGCCGCTGGATAAAGTGGTCGGCAAGGCGGTCGGTCTGCATACGGAAACCACGCATGAACGTATCGCGGCTATCCAGCATTGCCGCCAACGTGGTGTAGCTATCAACCACGAGGATGTCGCCTCGGTCTATGTCGCGGCGAATAAAGATCTGCAGAATTTTATCGAGAATCGCTTCGGTCAGAGCTTCGATAAGCTAAATCACGCCGAGCATCTGCGAGCTACCAACCTGCTTGCGCAATATCTGCCTATCGAGCAGGTGACGCATGATCTTAATACTCGCCGCATCAGCCCTGCCGAGCTGGCGTTCACGGTTCAGGGCGATTACTCGGGGGTAGTGCCTAAGGAGCCCAAGGTGCGTCGCGGGCTTATGTCGCTATTCCACCGCCATGCCCCGGTGGCGGCGTTTGTGCCCCCGGCCACTGCCGCCCAACCGGCATATGCCACCGCGGCCGTGGAAGAGCCTGCTAATAGCCGTTGGCGCGACCAATTCTCCAGCCGTGGTGCCAGCACGCACATGTCGCATGTGCAGCGCTTGGATGAACAGGCCGCCGAAGCCGGCCTAAGCCGCGTTTAACATTTTAACGTATGCATATGATTGAGCGGGCCGTGGCCGTGGCCGATTGCAGGCGCGGTTTCGATGGCCTTGCGCACATAGTCGCGCGCGCGGGTTACGGCCTGTGCTAGCGGGAGCTTCTGTGCAAGCCCCGTGGCAATGGCGCTGGCCAGCGTGCAGCCCGTGCCATGAGTGTTCTGTGTGGCTATGCGCATCTGCGTGAAACGCTGCGTTTCTTCGCCGCTGACGAGTATGTCTACCAGCTCGTCGCCTTCCATGTGTCCCCCCTTGATGAGCACGGCCCGGCAGCCCAGCGCAAGGATGGTCTTGCTGGCTTGCACCATGTCCTCGGGCGTTTTGATGCTCATGCCCGCCAGATGCTCTGCTTCCGGGATGTTGGGAGTAACCAGCGCGGCCTGCCCGATGAGCTTGCTTTTGAGCGCCTCCACTGCGTCGGGCTGAAGTAGTGCTGCTCCGCCCTTTGCGAACATCACCGGGTCTAGCACGAAGGGGATTGTGCGCGTGTAAGGTGCGATGCTTTCTGCCACGGCGCAGATGGCCTCGCGTGTGCTGAGCATGCCGGTTTTAAGGGCGTCTGCGCCGATATCTTCCATCACCAGGCTGATCTGCTGGCGGATGAAGGCTTCCGGCACGTCGTGGATGCCGAATACGCCCTTGGTGTTTTGCGCGGTGAGCGCGGTGATGGCGGTAGCTGCATAGCCGCCCATGCAGGTGACGGTTTTGATATCGCCCTGGATGCCCGCACCGCCGCCTGAATCTGAGCCGGCGATGATGAGCACACGGCCAAGCTTGGCAGTCATTTAAGCGGCCTTGGTGATCGCGTCGCAGATGCCTTGGGCGAGCTGCTCGATCTGCTTTGCGTCTTCGCCTTCAAGCATCACGCGGATGAGTTTTTCTGTGCCGGATTTGCGCACGAACACGCGGCCTTTGTCGCCGAGCTTGTCGCTGGCTTGAGCGATGATGTCTTTGACCGCCGGCTGCTCCAGCGGTGCGTTGCCAGTGAAGGTTACGTTGCGCAGCAGCTGCGGCACGGGCGTGAACACCTTGGCGCATTGGCTCATCGGCTTGCCGGTCTCGCACAGATATGCCAGCACTTGCAAGGCTGCGATGATGCCATCACCCGTGGTGGTGTGGTCGCTCATGATGATATGGCCGGATTGTTCGCCGCCCACGTTAAAGCCGTGCTTGCGCATGTGCTCCACCACGTAGCGGTCACCCACATTGGTGCGTGCCATGCAAAGGCCAAGCGTGGCCAGGTAGCGCTCCAGCCCAAGGTTGGACATGTGCGTGGCCACGATACCTCCGCCTTTTAAGCTGCCTTCAGCGTGGCAGTGCGTGGCGATCATCGCCATGAGTTGGTCGCCATCGGCGATATGGCCGGTTTCATCACACACGATGAGGCGGTCAGCATCGCCATCAAGGGCAATCCCCATATGTGCGCTTTCAGCCACCACGCGTGCCTGCAGCTGCTTGGGAGAGGTGGAGCCGCACAGCTCATTGATGTTGAAGCCGTTGGGCGAGGTGCTGATCGCTACCACATCAGCCCCTAGCTCGCGAAGGATCAGCGGTGCCACATGATAGGCAGCGCCGTGTGCGCAATCCACTACTACCTTGAGGCCTTCGAGCGTCAAATTCTTGGGGAAGGTGTTCTTGGCAAACTCGATGTAGCGGCCTGGCGCATCATCCAGGCGTTTGGCGCGGCCGAGCTTATCGGGTGTGGCAAGTGCTTCGTAGCGGTTCTCGGCAATGAGCGTTTCGATGGCAAGCTCGACCTCGTCGGAAAGCTTGTAGCCGTCTGGCCCGAAAAGCTTGATGCCGTTATCCTGATAGGGGTTGTGCGAGGCTGAGATCATGACACCCAGATCGGCGCGTAAGCTTTTGACCAGCATGGCGACCGCAGGCGTGGGCATTGGCCCCACTAGCACCACATCCATGCCGACAGCCACGAAGCCAGCGGTGAGTGCCGGTTCGATCATATAGCCCGAAAGACGCGTGTCCTTGGCGATGACCACACGGTGGCGGTGGTTACCACGCAGGAACTGCTGACCAGCTGCCATGCCCACTTTGAGCGCGAGTTCAGCCGTCATCGGGTGGGCGTTGGCCGTGCCGCGAATGCCGTCCGTGCCGAAGAGTTTGTTGCTTGCCATGGACGCGCAGGTCTTAGAGTTGTTCGGCTACCGGCGCATCATCCGAGGATTTTCGCGCCCCCGGCAGCGAAGATTTGCCCGCCGGTTTGATGGTCTGCGTACTTTCGTTTTTTCGGATGGATTCGCCGCGCATGATGGCTTGGATCTCATCGCCACTTAGCGTCTCGTACTCAAGCAGCGAAGTGGCCAGACGATGCAGCTGGTCGATGTTGTCAGTCAGGATCTTGTGCGCCTGCTGATGGGCTTCTTCCACAAAGCGCTTTACTTCCGCGTCGATCAGGTTTGCCATCTGTTCAGAAACTGCTGCAGAAGGCTGCCCCATGCTGTAGCCCAGGAATACTTCGCCGCCCTGGTCGCTGCCGTAGAAGAGCGGCCCGATCTTGGTGCTCATGCCCCACTCGGTGACCATGGCGCGTGCCAGCTTGGTGGCGTATTTGATATCTGATGATGCACCGCTGGAGACCTTTTCATGCCCGAAGATGATCTCTTCGGCCACGCGGCCACCCATGGAAACGGCGAGGTCGGCATACATCTTCTCACGCAGGTAGGAAAGTTTGTCGGCTTCGGGCAGGCGCATCACCATACCCAGCGCACGGCCGCGCGGGATGATGGTGGCCTTGTGAATGGGGTCAGAAGCAGGGCAGTGTAGCGAAACCAGCGCATGCCCGCTTTCGTGATAGGCCGTCATCTTCTTTTCGTCTTCGCTCATGACCATGGATTTGCGCTCAGCGCCCATCATTACCTTGTCCTTGGCGGATTCAAGCTCACGCAGCGTGACCACTTTTTTACCCATACGGGCGGCAAGCAGGGCCGCTTCGTTGACAATATTGGCAAGGTCAGCACCTGAGAATCCGGGCGTGCCGCGCGCGATGATGCGAGCATCCACATCCGGGCCTTTGGGCACTTTGCGTAAGTGCACTTCAAGAATTTTGGCGCGGCCGTTGATATCGGGGTTGGGCACTACAATCTGGCGGTCGAAGCGGCCAGGGCGCAGCAGCGCCGGGTCGAGCACGTCGGGGCGGTTGGTCGCCGCGATGATGATGACCGATTCGTTCGCTTCGAAACCGTCCATCTCCACGAGTAATTGGTTCAGCGTTTGTTCACGCTCGTCATTGCCACCACCCAGGCCCGCGCCGCGATGGCGGCCGACCGCGTCGATTTCGTCGATGAAGATGATGCAGGGCGAATTCTTTTTGCCTTGTTCGAACATATCACGCACGCGGGATGCACCCACGCCCACGAACATTTCCACGAAATCTGAGCCTGAAATGGTGAAGAACGGCACGCGTGCCTCACCTGCGATGGCGCGTGCGAGCAGCGTTTTACCCGTACCCGGAGGGCCAACAAGCAAGCAGCCACGCGGAATTTTGCCGCCTAAGCGTTGATATTTCTGCGGGTCTTTTAAGAAATCCACGATCTCGTGGAGGTCGTCCTTGGCTTCGTCGATCCCGGCGACATCTTCGAATGTGATGCGCTCGGTGCGTTCGGTGAGCAGGCGTGCGCGCGACTTGCCGAAGCCCAGCGCGCCACCGCGCCCACCGCCGGATTGGATCTGGCGCATGAAGAACACATAGATGCCGACGAGGAACAAAATCGGGAACCAGGAGAACAGCACGCTCCAGAAGGAATCCATCTTGCCGTCATCCAGCGAAGCGTTGATCTTTACGCCCTTGGAAGCCAGGCGGTCTACCAGGCCGGCATATTCCGGTGCCTGGGTAACAAAGGCCGTGCCGTCGCTTAAATGGCCGCTTAAGTTCGAGCCCTTACCCTGCACGCCTTTGATAGTGATGTCGGCCACCTGGCCTTGGTCGATCTTCTCTAGCAGTTCGGAGAAGCCTACGCGTGCTGCGCCGCTGCGTTCGGCGCTGTTGTCGAACATGTTGAACAGGGCAACCAGCAAAATACCTACTAGTAACCAGACCGTTATATTCTTGCCATAATTGGGCACGGGCATCACCTTCCTAAGGGTTGGGGAGAAGTACTATTGAACCGTAAAAACTCAAGCGCAGCAAGCGCTTTGTGCAGTTTCTATATGGGGACAAGCGCCCGTTTTTCAAGGGGGGTTAGTTTTCCGGGTAGATAAAGATCGCCTTGTGCCGTTTCTTGGGTTCCAAGATGCAGCCGCCCAGCGTACGGCGTGTGCTGGGAAAGCCTTGTCGTAGCTCGCTATAAAGCCGTTCGAGTTTATGCGTGCGGGCTTTATAAGCCGCGCCGCCCACGTCTTTGAGCGCTTCTGCCAGCACGCGCAGGCCATATCCGGGCTGTAGCTTGGCAAATGTCGCGTAATCCAGCATCAGCGTGCCCGGATATGCTCCTGCGGTGACGCAGGACTGAATGCTTTCTTCCTGGCCGCGCTCAAGCGCTTCGCGGAAGGCCAGCAGCTTTTGGCTGACCACAAAAGCGCGTTGCTCTAGCGCTTCTTGCTGCCCTGTGGCAGCCAGCATATGGCGGATGCGGTTGCGCGTGTAATGCGGTTTTTGGTTGCTGGGGTCTTCGAGCCATTCCTGTGCTGCCGCTTTAAGCGTAGCGATAAGACGCGTCTTGGGCACACAAAGCAGCGGGCGCAGCAGCGTGATACCTGAGAGCTCACTTACTGGGTGGATACCGGCTAGCCCATCGAGCCCGCTGCCGCGAGCCAGGCGGAAGAACAGCGTTTCGGCTTGATCGCCCAGATGATGCGCGGTGAGCAAAGCGGTAAAGCCATGCTTCTTGCACCAATCCTTCATCAGGCCATAGCGCGCCAGGCGGGCTTGTTCTTGCAAGGCGGTGGTGCGTGTTGGCGGTTGCCAGGTAAGCGTTTGGTGGGGGATGCTGAGTTTTTCGCACCAGCTGGCGACTTGGCGCGCTTCGGCGGCAGCTTCGGCGCGCAAGCCGTGGTCTACCGTCAGGGCTGCCAGTGTGTGGCCGTGCGCTTTTGCCCAGCCAGCGGCCAGCAGCAGCAGGGCTGTGCTGTCTGCCCCGCCGGAGACGGCAACGGCAAAATGCGAGCCTGGCAGAGGCCCTAGCCCCTGCATCAGGCCGCTAAACTCTGCGGCAGAAATGGCGTTTGGCATGGGGGTTATTTGCAACCGATGCGCTTGATTTCGGTCTCGGCTTTTTGCGCGATGTTAGCGGCACTTTTGCCGAACTTGCTCTTTACCTGGCCGAGCACCACACAAGCCTCTTTCGTGCGCTTGAGGCTGTCCAGTGCCATGCCGAGCTTGAGCAGGTTATCGGGTGCTTTGGGGCCGGCGGGCGCCACTTCGAAGCCCTGGCGGAAATTATCGGCGGCACTTACGAAATCGCGGCGGATATAGTAGGTCTCGCCCAGCCAGTAATAGGCATTGCCGGTGAGCTGGTCCTTGGGGTGCTTCTTGGTGAACTCTTTGAACGAGGCTTCCGCGTCGTCATATTTGCTCTGATTTAAGAGCTTGAACGCGTAGTTGTAGTGTTCGCGCGCGGTGTCAAATACTGGTGGGCCTGCGGGCTTTTCTGGCTCGATGCCTTGCACTTCTTCACGGTTGATGGGTTTGCGCACATCTTCCTTGGCAATCGGCGGCTCCAGGGTTTTATCTGCGGCTTTATCGGCCGGGGTTTTTTCTACCGCCGGTGCGTCTACCGGCTTGACCAGCTCACCGCTGGCGGGCGTCGCGCTGGGTTCGCCGGCGGGGGATGCGGCAACAATCGGATTTACGGCTTGTGCCGAGCTTAACTCACCGAAGCGGAACTCGATATCCTTGCGGAATTTTTCTAGCTCATCGGCGAGTTTTTGATTGCGGAATTCCTGCTCTTCGAGTTTGCCGCGAATGTTGCGCAGCTCCTCTTCAAGCGCGCTGATCTGTACAATCAGTTGCGGGTTGGCCTCGTCGGTGGCGTGCGCGGCGTTGCTGGCCAAAAGCATAGCGATCAGGCAGGCGGTAAGTAAGTGTTTCATAGTCGCGTCTTTCGGTAGTGGCTTTTCTTCGCGCAGTATAGAAAATTGTAAGGCCACGGCAAGGGCGAAGAAGGGGCCTAAAACAATTCGCCCCGCCGAGGTTTCCCAGGGCGGGGCGAAGCGTTCAGTAAGGCAGAAGCCTAATTACTGGGAGATCACGCTAACAGCGCGACGGTTCTGGCTCCAAGCAGATTCATCCGAACCGATAACAGCCGGGCGTTCTTTGCCGTAGCTGATGGTGGTCAGACGCGAGGAGGAAACACCCAGGCCGGTGAGATACTTTTTAGCAGCTGCAGCGCGGCTAGCACCGAGTGCAGTGTTGTATTCGCTCGTGCCGCGCTCGTCGCAATGGCCTTCAACGGTCACCGAGAGGTTCGGGTATTGCTTCAGCCAAGCAGCCTGACGCTTCAGGGTTTCTTGACCTTCCGAGGTGATAACCGAGCTATTGTAAGCGAAGAATACGCGGTCGCCTACGTTCTGAGCGAGGTCTTCTTGCGTGCCGGGTTTAGCCGGGCCACCAGCGCCGCCTTTGCCATCAGCGCCACCGAACGGGGAGCTATCGCAAGCAGAAAGCAGGAATACGGCGGAAAGAACCGCCAGGGATTTAGCAAAAATGTTCATGGTAGACTCCTAAAAAGCGTTATATTTGAATGACTCATAACGGCGGCGGCTTTCACCCTAAGCCGCGCCGAAAATTCGCAACACCATCAATTAGCCAAAAAACATTATAAAGCAATATGCATCTTGGGCCTGGGGGCGCTGTTTTTCATAAAAAAAGCTGTTGTGTTATAACGGCAACAGTGGCGACCATGATGGGTCTGAGGCATCCGTTGGTGTGAGTAGTTCGCGTAGATTGTAGCCGGTTACGTCCACCGTATAAATGCGAGATTTGCCCACCTGGCTGCCCTGGTTGGGGTAGCGGCGGTTGAACACGATCACGCGGCCGTTGGGGGCCCAGCTCGGGCCTTCGTCGAAGTAGCTTTCCGTCAATAAGCGTTCGCCCGAGCCATCCGGGCGCATCACGCCGATATAGAAGCGGCCTCCGGACATTTTGGTAAAAGCAATCAAATCGCCGCGCGGCGACCATACGGGCGTGCCGTATTTGCCATCGCCGAAACTGATACGCTTGACGCCTGAGCCGTCGGAGTTCATCACGTATAGCTGCTGCGAGCCGCCACGGTCGGAATTGAACACGATGCGCGCGCCATCGGGTGAGTAGCTGGGCGAGGTGTCGATGCTGCCACCACCACCTGTGTTGATCTGCACGACCTTGCGGTTGCGCAGATCCATCTTATACAGACGGGTGGCGTCATTGCTGAAGATCGACATGATGACCGAGTTGCCCTCGTGGGAATAGCGCGGGGCGAACGACATGCCCTCGAATACACCGAGTGTTTCTTCACGGCCGGTTTGCAAGTCGCGTAGGAACACCCGCGGCTGCTTGGCGGCGTAGGAGAAGTACAGGATGTCCTGCGAGTCTGGCGAGAAGCGGGGCGTCAGTGCCAAGTGGCGGCCGTCGGTCAGGTATTTATGGTTCTCACCGTCCTGGTCCATGATGGCCAGGCGCTTGATACGTTTCGTGCCGGGGCCGCTTTCGGCCACATAGACGATGCGTGAATCGAAATAACCGGACTCGCCGGTCAGGCGCGAGTATATCTCGTCGGCCATGATGTGGGCGATGCGCCGCCAGTTGCTGCGGAAGGTGTTGTATTCCTTACCGGTGATCTGTTGTTCGCCATATACGTCCCACAGGCGGAAGGATACGCGCAGTTTGTCGCCGCCTTCGGCCACGACGCTGCCGGTGACGAGTGCGGCTGCGCTGATTTGCCGCCAGTCGCCAAAGCGCGGGGCGATGGTTCCTAGGGCGATCTGCTCAATGTAGGATTGCTGGTCGATTGGGCGGAACAGGCCGGAGCTCTGTAGATCGGCCGTTACCACGCGAATGATGTCTGCGGCGATATCCGCTTCTGCGCTGCTTCCAGGCGCCAGGTCAGGCAGGGCTATGGGCATGGGGTCTACGTTGCCGCGCGTAATATCGATGCGCAACATTGCGCTCGCGCTATTGCTAAAGGCGAGTGAGGCAAAGAGGCTCAGAGCTAACAAACGGGCAGCGTACGTAAACGACTTCATGTGAGGACAACCTGTGTAGTGTAAAGGGGCAAGCATCTATACCCCAAGCCTGCACACGTTACAACAGGCTCGTATCAAGAGGCCATATGGCCATGTCCTAGAGGAGCATTTCCTTCGGGTCGAAGGTCAGCTCCATGTATTTCCATGTATCGTATTTTTCCGGTGGTAGGTTCTTCAGCGGGCTGCACTGGTGCACGGCGCGGATGGCGCTTTCCGCCGCTGCGCGATAGAACGCATCGCTGCTATAGCGGCTCTTGACCGAGTCGGAGAGTTTTACACTCGTCACCGTACCATCTTTTTCGACCGTAACCTCGATCAGCACGATCAGGTTCTGTGCATCCTTCGCACCGGCCGGCACGCTCCAGCATTTGGCGAACTGACTGCGGATAGCATCTTTTTCGCTGATGGAAAGTGGCATTGATGGGTCATACTGGCTCGAAATAGCTTTGGAGGCGGGCTTGGCTTCGTCCTTGGGCTTTTCCTTCTTGTCGGTTTCCTTTTGCTGTTGTTGCGCCGTTTTTTTTACGGCTTTGAGCACGGCGGCCAAGTCGTCCTCTTTGGGTTTTTCCTTCTTCTTTTCTTCATCTTTGGGTTTTTCCTTGGGCGGCTCGGGCTTCTTCTCGTCCGGCTTGGCGAGTTTCAGCGGGTCTTCCTTGGGCGGCGGCGGCGGGGTCGGCTCCGCGGTTTTAACCGGCGGGCTCGGCGGTTTAGGTGGTGGTGGCGGCTCCTCTTTTTTGGGCTCCGGCGCCGGCGGGGTCTCCGACGGTTTGATATTAGTCAGGCTGCTAATAGGCAGCAGCTCGACCGTAACCGCCATGGGCTCCGGCGGCGGGCTTGGAATAAGCCAGGAAGGCAGGCCAAAGACCAGCAGCATCAATAAAACAAAATGCAGCGCAGCCGAGACGGTTAGGCCTTTTTGGCGTTCATAGCGCACGGTTATTTCCCTTTGGCCCCAGCGGCCGCGCCAGTGTCGGTGATAAGGGCTACTTTATTGAAGCCGGCCGCGTTGACCTCGCCCACCACCTGCATGATGCGGCCATAATCCACGTTGCGGTCACCGCGCACGAAAATGCGCGTATCTTTCTTCTCGCCGGTGATGCTTTTGAGCTTGCTTTGCAGGTTCTGGATGTCCACCAGCGTTTTTTGAATATAGACCTTACCGTCCTGGGTGATGGTCACCGCCAACGGCTCGTCTTTGCCCTGTACGGGCGCGGCGTTGGATTCTGGCAGGTCGACGGTTACGCCTGAGGTCATCATGGGGGCAGCGACCATGAAGATCACCAGCAACACCAACATCACATCCACCATGGGGGTGATGTTGATCTCCGAGAAGGCCTGCGCGCGGGCGCGGCGTTTGCGGTTGGTCGTTCCAAGTTTTGCACCCATGGCTTAGCCTTCCAACTGGCGGGAGATGATGGTGTCAAACTCGGTGCTGAAATCTTCGAGCTTGCCTTCGAAGCGCGCCAGTTCGTTGGAGAATTTGTTATACGCGATCACCGCTGGGATAGCAGCGAACAGGCCGATGGCAGTGGCGAATAATGCTTCGGCGATGCCGGGGGCCACGGCCACCAGTGAGGTGTTTTTGGAAACCGTAATGGCATGGAAGCTGTTCATGATGCCCCACACCGTGCCGAACAGGCCCACGAACGGAGCCGACGTGCCCACTGTAGCCAGGAAGCCCAGGCCGCTTTCTAGATTTTCGCCCTCGCGGTTGCGTGCCACCTGCATCACCTGCACGATGCGTTCGCGTAGGCTTAAGCGGATGCCTTGTAGCGTTTGCGTTGTGCCGCTCTTGGAGTGAGACCATTCTTCCATTGCCGCGATGAAAATAGCAGCCATCGGGTGTAGCGCGCGTTTTTTAGTCTTCTCGTAGAATTTATCCAGCGCTTCGCTCGACCAGAAATCATGCTCGAACTTATCAGCTTTCTTTTTAATGCTGCGGAAGAGAAACCATTTTTCAAAGATAATCGCCCAGCACCAGAATGATGCCAGCATTAGCAGGATCATCACGCTTTTGACCACGAAGTCGGCTTGCAGGAACATGCCGATCATCGAAAAATCGTGCACGGCTGCACTGCCGGCTAAGGTGGTGGCATCAACGCCCTCAACGGCGGTGGAAACGGTATTGATTGGATCGGCCATGATTCTTCTCGGTTAGCGGTTGAACAGTTTATGCAATACGTCTTTTACCTGCGGCGGTATCGCGGTGATAGTAAGTTCGCGGTCTACCACGCCCAGCTTCACATCCAGCTTGACCAGCGTTTCGTCGCCCCGGCAGATGGCCTGATGCATTAAAACGCTAACCCTGCCTATATCGGCTAGGCGGGTGTGAATTGTCAACAGGTCATCGAGTTTGGCGGGCTTTAAAAAATCGGCGCTGCACTTGCGCACCACAAACCCCACGCCTGTGTTTTCCAGCATGTGCGATTGGTCGATGCCGCCGGCACGCAACACTTCGGTGCGGGCACGCTCCGCAAAGCGCAAATAGTTGGCGTAGTAGACAATGCCCGCCGCATCGGTATCCTCGTAGTAAACGCGAACGTCGAAACGCTGGGCGGCTTGCATGATGGTGTTCAAGCAAGCGCCTTTACGGCATCCAGCATGGCGGCCACGTGGCCTTCCACCTTCACCTTACGCACGATGTCGGCCAGTTTACCAGCCTTGTCGATGACAAAGGTGCTGCGCTCGATACCCATATAGGTTTTGCCATACATGCTTTTTTGCACCCACACACCGTAGTTTTCGCAGACCTGACCGCCTTCATCAGAGGCAAGCGGGAAGGGCAGGCAATATTTCTTCTGGAAGTTCTCATGGCTTTTGAGGCTGTCCTTAGAAACACCGATGACCACCGCGCCGGCTTTTTCAAACTCGGCAATGGAGTCGCGGAAGTCCTTTGCTTCTTGCGTGCAGCCGGGCGTGTCGTCCTTGGGGTAGAAGTACAGCACGATGGTCTTGCCTTTCAGGGCGGCCAGGCTCACCACATCACCTTTGTTGGTGGGCATGGAAAAATCTGGGGCTTTCTGGCCGATTTCCAGTTCCTTAGGTTTTTTTGCAGCGGCAGTTGCGGTCATAAGCGGTGTCCTTTATGCGGGTGGGTTGCCAAGAAGCGATATATAGAGGTCGTGCACGTTTCTTTCAACCTGTATCAGCCGTTCGCGCAATCCTTCGAAGCTTTTTTCCTTAACGGATTGCAAAAGCAGTTTTTTGAGCGCGGGCAGGGCCGTCTCTTCGCTGAACTGATTGTTGCTGCACAGGCGAAGTAAGTGGAATAGTTGGCCCAGGAATATGTCATGAGCGATAAGAGCATCGGCGCTTTCGGCCTGCAGGCGACCGGTTTGCTTCAGCCAGCGGAAGGTTTCCGCCGCGCTGCCCGAGCGCCCGCCCGGCGTGTCGGGGGCGTGGCGCAGCATTAAATATTGGGCGATGAAATCGATATCCATCAGCCCGCCGCGCACATATTTCAAGTTCCATGGATCGTCGGTATGGAACTTCTTTTCCGTGCGGTCGCGCATTTCGTGCACTTCTTTGCGCAGCTTTTCCAGGTCGCGCTCCTTATAGATCTGTTGGGCGATGAAATCATCCAGAGATTCTTGCAGGGCTTCGTCGCCTGCCACCGCGCGTGCCTTGGTAAATGCCATGTATTCGAATGTCCAGGCGAGCTCTTCGAAGTAATGCCACAGCGCCTGGCTGGAAATAGCGAGCAGCCCCTGCTTGCCCGAGGGACGAAGCCGCGTGTCGATGTCATACAGTTTGCCAGCGGTGGAAACGGTAGTAAATGCGCTGAGCAGGCGCTGTGCCAGGCGATTGTAATAGACGCTCGCCGTGTAGGATTTTTCACCGTCAGACACTGCGTCGAAATCTTCCACCTCGTAGATGAACACCATGTCGATATCGGAGCTGAAGGTCATCTCACGGCTGCCAAGCTTCCCAAGTGCAATGATGGCAAAGCGCGCGCCGGGGATGCGGCCATAGCCTTTTTCGAATTCTTCGGTAACGGCGGCAAGTGTCTGGCTCACCATCTCTTCGGCGAGCAGCGAAAGGAACTGCCCCACCTGCTGTGCCGAGATCATATGTTTTAAGAACTGTACGCCTGCCTGGAACTGTTTTTCGCTGCGGAAGCGGCGTAGTGTATCCATCTTCTGTTCGAAGCTGTGGGCTGTTACCAGCATTTCGGCAAGCTGCGCATGCAGATGCGCAGGGCTGGGCAAGCTGTCATAAAAATCAGCGTAGAGTACGGCTTCTAGCAATGCAGGTGATTTAGAAAGGGAGTCCGCCAGTGTGGGGGCGCTGCCCATGATATCGGCGATGAGGCCCAGTAGATGCGGGTTAGCGCTAAACAGCGAAAACAGCTGCACGCCGGCGGGCAAATTGCCCAAAAATTCATTGAAGCGCAAAAGCGCCGCATCGGGGTTGGCTGTCTCCGAGAAGCGCTTAAGCAGCACGGGCATCAGCTCGGTGAGCAGCTCACGTGAGCGCTTGATGCGCGTGGCCCGGCACGAACCGTGATGCCAGCCCATGATCATCTCCGAGATAGTCTCGGGGCTTTGGTAGCCCATGGCGCGCAGGGTCTTGAGCGTTTCGGGGTCGTGACTCACTCCGGTGAACACAAGGTTGCCGCCATCACCCAGCTTTTCGGCGCTTTGGAACGAAGAGGCGTAAATAGCATGCACGGCTTCTAAATGCACGGTGAGTGCATCGGAGAAGCTTTTGCTGTCGGCAAAGCCCATGAAGGCTGCAATATGGGCGATCTCTTCGTCGGTGTCGGGCAGGCTATGGGTCTGTTCGTCCGCCACCATTTGCAGGCGGTGTTCCAGTGCGCGCAGGAACTCATAGGCGCTGTGCAGCACCCATTCCTTATCCTCTTCCACCAGGCGCAGCTCCACGAGTTTGAGCAGGGTCTCGCATGTGCCGCGTATGCGTAAGGCCGCCTCGCGTCCACCCCAGATGAGCTGATGGATCTGTACATAAAACTCGATTTCGCGGATGCCACCCAGGCCCAACTTAATGTTATGACCCTTAAGCTCGATGGTTTTAGCGCGTTTGCCGTCCATCTGCCGCTTGATGGAGTGAATGTCGTTAATGGCGGCAAAATCCAGGTTGCGTCGCCACATGAAGGGCGCGATACCTTTTAAGAACGCGTTGCCGGCTGCATGATCGCCTGCTACCGGCCGTGCCTTGATCATAGCGGCGCGCTCCCAATTCTGGCCCACGCTTTCATAATAATAATACGCCGCATCAGTATTGACGGCAGGGGGCGTGGAGGCGGGGTCTGGCCGCAGGCGCAGATCGGTGCGAAAAACATACCCGTCGGCCGTGCGCTCTTGCATGATCTGCACCAGGTCATGCGTGAGCTTGTTCATGAAGTGTTGTTCGGTGTGGCGGCCTTTGTAGCCGAGCTTATCGCGCTCAAACAGCACGATGAGGTCGATATCGCTGGAATAGTTGAGCTCGTAGCCGCCCAGCTTGCCCATGCCCAGCACCACGATGCCAGAACCTTCGGCCGGATTTTCCGGATGCGCAAGGGTGATTTCTCCGCGCTTTGCAGCGGTTTTAAGCAGCCATTCGACGCTTAAGGTGAGCGATAGCTCTGCAAAGCCTGAAAGCGCGTTGGTCACCTGCACGAGGTTCCACAGTCCGGCGATATCGGCCAGTGCCACCAGCAATGCCAGCTTGCCCTTGGCGATGCGCAAGCCCCGCATCAGGCTGGGCAGATCGGCAGCATCGTTGAGTGCGCGCAGTGAATGCAAGAAGGCTTGATGCGCGTGCAGTGCACCGTTGCGGCTTAGCTCGTGCATCACTTCGGGGTGTTGCAGCAGCAGGCGCGTGAGATAAGGCGAGTTGCCGAACACAGCGGCAAGCAAGGCGTGGCATTCATGCTTTGGGTTTACGGTTTCTTCGATCCAGGCGCTTAAAACACCGCTGGGGTTCTCGGTGGCAGCTTCTTGCCACTGGGCCCAGCCATGCGCCAGCATCGTATCGGAATAAGGCAGAGGTAAGCCTAATTGCTTTTCCATCGGGTTTATGACATGGTTTTAAAAACGACATCATCATTGTTAGGTTTCTCTTGCGAAGTAAAGCATTTAAGTTTTTTTTGGGCGGGTTGCTTGCCGGCCTGATCCTTCTGCTTATCAGCCTTAACGGGCTGCTCATCTGGGTAGTGACCGGCCCGCGTTCGCTGGATAACCTCGCCCCTTATATCGAAAGTGCTTTCCAATCGCAGGATGCTGAGTTTTCGGTCAAGATTGGCCATATCGTGCTACGCTGGGCCGGCTGGAAGCGCCCGGTGGACATCCGTATGCAGAATGTGGCCGTGCTCACACGCGAGGGAATGGTGTTCTCCACCTTCCCGGAGATTGCTGTGGACGTGGATGTATTCTCTCTGGCGCTGGGGCGTGTGCGCCCTACCTCGCTTACCATCGAGCAACCCATCATCAGCTTGCTGCAAAACGAAGACCGCTCGGTGAGTTTTGGGGTTAAATCGCGCGCGGATACGCAGCCCGCCGATTCTACGGCAGCCCCGCAGCAAAGCTTGCTTCCCTTTGCTGCATTAGTGGATGTTATGCTTGGAAATGATAAGTCCAGCCCGCTGCATAAGCTGCGCTCGCTCCGTATAGAGGGCGCGGATATCAGCCTTGGCAGCATAAAAAAGGGCGTGCTGCTGGAAACCAAGAACACGCAGATCACCATTCGCCGCAACCGCCGCGGCCAAGTTGAGGGCATGGCGGCCGCGCAGATGCGCTATGGCGAGCATGAAACCCCCATCACTGCACAGGTGCAGCTCAGCCGTGACGATGAAATCGTCACCGGCGATTTGGTGTTCTCGCACTTGCAGCCCGAGATGCTGGCAAATCTTTTAAACGACGAAAGCGCTATCAAGGCCATCATGTTCCCGCTTAGCGGTGAGTTGGATTTTGTCGCCGATAAAAGCGGCGTACTGCAAAAACTGACCTTTGCCATCGAAGGCGGCAAGGGGCTTTTGCGTTCGCCGGAGCTGGACGGAGATATTCCCGTTACCAGTATTACGGCCCAGGGCGAGGTGAGCAATAACGTCCAGGACATCGCCATTAGCAAGCTCGAAGCCGACTTGGATGGCATGCTGCTCAAAGCCAGCGGCTCGGTGAAGCTGCTGCCTGATCGCGACGCGGCAATTATCGCTACCGTGGGCATCACCAATGTGCCGGGCGATAAAGTACGTCTCTTCTGGCCACCTGGGCTTTCGCCGCAATCGCGAGAGTGGATCACTACCAACATCTACAAGGGCAAGGTGCTGGATGCCGTGGCGCGAGTCAATATCGCCCCGGGCGATCTGGCTAAGCCCGTACTGCCGCGCGAGACCGTTTCCGCATCGCTGAAGTTAGAAGATGCCACCATCCGCTACCTGCCCGAGCATCCCGAGCTTACCCATGTTAATGGCACGGTGAGCATGGATGCTATTACGCTGAAGGCAGACATTCACTCGGCGCAGTTCTTAAAGGACGTGAAGATCTCGGGTGCTCAGCTGGTGCTCGAGGATCTTAACCAGGATAATCCCTACATAACCGTGGAAGGGGGTGCGCAGGCCCCAGCCACCGATGTGTTGCATATCCTGGCTCTGCCGCGCATTCAAAAGGCCGAGCGGCTGAACTTAAAAGACGCAGGCATCACCGGCAGCGTTAAAGCGCGTGTGGCGCTTGGCTTTTATTTCTACGCCACCGGCCGCGATGACGATATTACCTATAATATAAAGGCTGATGCCACTGACATAGCGCAAGATGCCGTGCTCAAGAAATTCGACATTAAGGCACTCACCGGCGGCTTTACCATCGATCCTTCAATGGTAACGTTCGAAGGTCAGGGAAATGTCAACGGCGCGGAGCTTTCCAGGCTGCAGCTGAAATATATGTTCAGCCCGGATGAGAAGGGCTTCGACACGTTCATTCAGGGGGCGGGGCGCGTCGGCGTGGCTGATTTGCCGCGTTTTGGGCTTACCCTGCCGCCCTCGGTTAAGGGAATGCTGGATGTAACCGGAAGCATCCAGCAATCGGCCGATAATGACGTATATGACGTGCAGTTGAATTTACTGGATGCGTCCATCAATGAGCCGGATTACTTGCTCATCAAGCCGGAAAAACAACCGGCGAAAATGGAAATTCAGGTCAAGAACCAGGCAGGCAAATACAGCATTCCGAGCATAAATCTTACCGGTGATGGAGGCTTGGCGCTTAAAGGATCGGCGGCGCTGTTGCCCGATCTTTCGGGGATTGCGCAGATTTCGCTGGAGAAATTTGCCATCGGCAAAACGGCGCTCGACACTGTGTTCTATGAGCGGTTTGAGAAGGGCAATCGCCTAAGCCTCATCGGCAGCACCCTGGATCTGACCCAGTGGATGAAGGACGGTGAAGGCGAGGGTTTTTCGTTCGAGCATTTCCCGCCTGGGGAATACAGTGTCAATATCGCCAAGATCATTCTGGGTGAGGGCAAGGATCTAAACCACGTGAAGGCCGGCATTAAGTGCGATGCAACGCGCTGTCCATCGGCCAATATCGTGGGTAATGTCGGAGCGCAGAACAAGGCATTCGACTTTAACATTGCACAGCCTGCACGTGGCGGGAAACGCGAGCTTTCCGTGCATGCGGGGGATGCGGGTGCTTTGATCCGCACACTCGGCCTGTTTGAAGGTATGGATGGTGGCGAGCTGGCTATCACTGGCACATATGACGATAGCGCACCTAAAAGCCTTCTTACGGCTAAGCTGGAGATCAATCAGCACACCATCAAGGATGCACCGATTCTGGCCAAGATATTGTCGCTTGCTTCGCTAACCGGTTTTTTCGACACGCTCCAGGGTAACGGTATCGCCTTTAAGCGATTGAGTATTCCCTTCACGCTGCAAAACGATGTCATCACCATAACAGGGGGCAAGACCTATGGTTCCGCTATGGGAATGACAGCAGACGGAACCATCACCATGCCGCAGGCGCAGATGGATATCTCCGGCACGGTCGTGCCCTCTTATTCAGTGAACACCGTGCTTGGCAAAGTGCCATTGATCGGCGATTGGCTGATGGGCGGTGAGGGGCAGGGCGTGTTCGCCGCGCGCTATGCTATTCGCGGCACGGAAGAAAAGAACGATGTTTCGGTTAACCCGCTTTCCATACTTACGCCTGGTTTCTTGCGTGGGTTGTTCGATGTGTTCGACGAGCCGAAGAAAGCCCCGCAAGCCAAGCCCGAAAGAGGCAAGTCAGAAAAGACGAAACTCTGAGCCCTCTACTAGTTCAGCTTTACTAGCATGTGTTTTTTGCGGCCTGCCGAAAGCTTGATGGTGGCATCGGCGCGGAACGTGGCCTGCGTGATAAGCTGATTCTCATCTTCGATCTTGCAATCGTTGATACGTGCACCACCGCCCTTGATGAGGCGTTTCGCCTCACCGCCCGAAGCCGCTAGGCCGCATAGGCGCAGTAGGTCGTAGGCAGCCACGCCCTTGCCTAGCTGCTGGGTATTGATGTTGAACACCGGGATATCTTCACCCGTGCCGCCTTCCTCGAAGGTTTTTTTTGCGGTCTCGGCGGCTTGTTTGGCGGCGCGTTCACCGTGGCAAAGGGCGGTGACTTCATTGGCGAGAATCTTTTTGGCCTCATTGATTTCGGCGCCTTTGAGTGCTTCGAGCTTATGAATTTCCGACATGGGCATATCGGTGAACAGGCGCAGGAATCGGCCCACATCGGCATCTTCTACGTTGCGCCAGAACTGCCAGTAATCATACGGGGCAAGCATGTCCTTGTTCAGCCATACCGCGCCGGAGGCGGTCTTGCCCATCTTTGCCCCGGAGGCGGTGGCAAGCAAAGGCGTGGTCAGACCGAACAACTCGTTGCCGCTTTCTTCTTGCATGAAGTTCATGAACGACTCAGTGGTATAGTCCTTGGGGTCGGTGCGCTTGGACTGGATCATCGGTTGTACTTCAAGCACCTTCAGCGTTTTCATCCCTTGCTTTTCAAGTTTCATGGGCGTGAAACGCTTTTCTGCCTCGATGCGGCGGGCTAGGTCGATACCCATGATGATATTGCCCCACTGGTCGGAGCCGCCGATCTGCAACGAGCAGCCGTGGCGAGTTTTCAGTTCCTGGAAGTCGTAGGCTTGCAGAATCATGTAGTTAAACTCAAGGAAGCTCAGATTCTGCTCGCGCTCTAAGCGCAGCTTCACGCTGTCCTGCGTCAGCATGCGGTTGACCGAGAAATAGCGGCCATAGTCGCGCAGGAAGTCAATGTAGTTGAGCTTGTCGAGCCATTCGGCATTGTTGACGAGTATCGCGTCGGTGTTGCCGGCGCCGAAATGAATATAGGACTCGAACACATTCTTGATGGATTGCATGTTCGACTCGATGTCTTCGCCGGTCAGCAGCTTGCGCGATTCATCCTTGCCGGAGGGGTCGCCCACCTTGGTGGTTCCCCCGCCCATCAGCACGATGGGCTTATGCCCGGTTTTTTGCAGCCAGCGCAGCACCATGATCTGGATGAGGCTGCCCACATGCAGGCTGGCTGCCGTGCAGTCAAAGCCGATATAGGCGACCTGGCGCTCCTTGGTTAGTCGCTTGTCCAGTGTGCTTGCGTCCGTGCATTGATGGATGAAACCGCGTTCCTCCATCACCTGCATAAATTCTGATGTGTATTTTGTCATAGAACTTCCTTATAATTATATAGAAGTTACGTTCTTATTAATAAGATGCAAGCGAGATAATCATATGGGGGAGTGGGCCCTTGGCCTGATGAGCGGCACGTCGCTCGACGGCATTGACGCGGCCTTGATACAGACCGACGGCCACCGCGTGCACAAGTTCGGCCCGTGGCTGACCGTTCCGTATGAGGAAAAGGAAAAAGAGCAGCTGCGCGCCGCCGTGCGCCAGCAGGGCGATATGGTGAAGCTCGAGCAGGAGCTGACCATCAAACATGCTGTCGCGGTCAAGATGTTGCTGGCCAAGGCCAAGCTCAAGCCCAGCGAGGTGCGCGTGGTAGGCTTTCATGGCCAGACAGTGGATCACCGCCCTGAAGACGGCGTAACCTGGCAGCTCGGCGATGGCCCGCTGCTGGCCAAGCTCACCGGTATTGACGTGGTGTGCGATTTCCGTCGTCGCGATGTGGCCGCAGGCGGGCAGGGAGCACCACTTGTGCCGCTGTTCCACGCCGCGCTGGTGCATGGCCTTGACATGCCGATGGCTGTGCTCAATATCGGCGGCATCGCCAACGTTACCTGGGTCGGTCCGGGCGAAGATAATCTGCTGGCGTTCGATACTGGGCCCGGCAACGCCATGCTCAATGACTGGGTACACCAGCACACCGGCGCCGATTATGACGCAGACGGAAGGCTTTCTCTGGCTGGCAAGGTGCAACAGGATGTGGTGGCCGCCTTACTCAAAAATCCATTCTTCAAGCGAAAACCGCCTAAATCGCTGGACCGAAACCATTTTAGCCTTGAGGCACTCGAAGGGCTAAGTGTTGAGGATGGTGCAGCGACGCTCGCCGATTTTGTGGGGGCCTGTGTGTTCAAAGGCATAGAATCCATGCCTAAACTGCCCAAAAGATGGCTCATTTGCGGCGGTGGGCGACACAATCCTGCCGTGCTGAGGGGGCTTAAGGCCCGCCTTCAGCAGGTGGAAATGGTCGATGCCATGGGTTGGCATGGCGATGCGCTGGAAGCGCAGGCCTTCGCTTTCCTGGCGGTGCGCTCGTTGGAGGGTATGCCCATTTCGCTGCCTAGCACCACAGGTGTTTCCAAGCCAATGCGTGGCGGCACGTTCTATCGCGCCGCTGCCGAACGCTAGTGTATCCTTGCGCATTTTTTACAATCGATGCAATATAGCCAGAATTAGCAGTTAAAAAGGCGCGGGGAATGAGTAATCGTATCTGTGTTTCCGGTGGATTCGATCCGCTGCATGAGGGCCATCTGGCGATGTTCCGGGAAGCTGCCGACCATGGCGAGTTAGTGGTGATTCTCAATTCCGACGCCTGGCTTAAACGCAAAAAAGGTTTCGTGTTTCTAAATTGGGAGCACCGCGCTGCCATTATCAGCGATCTGCGCTATGTGGCTGAAGTGGCTCCGGTGGATGATGACGACGATTCGGTGTGCGAGGCGCTGGCTCGTTTGAAGCCTCGCTATTTTGCCAATGGCGGTGACCGGAAACTCACCAACACGCCCGAGGTGGAGCTTTGCAGCAAGCTCGGCATCGACATGTTATGGAATATCGGTGGCGGCAAGGTAAATAGTTCCAGCGAAATCGCCACCCACGCCTGGGTGCAGCGGCCCTGGGGGCGCTACATTTGTTTGGATGAAAATGAGGGCTACAAGGTCAAGAAACTGATGATCGCGCCGGGTGAGGCCATTTCTCTGCAATATCATCAGCACCGCCGCGAAATGTGGTATGTCGCAAGCGGCGAGGCCAACGTGCAGCTGGACGGCCAGCTTTTCAAGGTTTGCCAGGGCGATGCGCCGGTGACTGTGGAGCCGGGCGTGCGCCATAAAATCGTTAATCCTGGCCATAAGACACTGGTAATTATCGAAGTACAATCAGGTGCTTACTTGGCAGAAGACGATATCTTCCGTATCGCCTGAGCATTGACGCGCAATCGTCATAAAAACTTCGTGGCCAGCTTGGTTAAGCTATGTTAATTTAAGCATTATGGAAAATACTGCCGGTAACGATAATTCGCTGAAGAACAAGGCCTGGCTTGGCGCTTGGCGTTCGCGTTCGGTGAGCCTTTGGGGGCTGGGTGCGGTTGGCTTGGCGGCGGGGGCATTGGTTGGCCTTGCGGCCCCGTTGTTTCCCGTGCTGGTAGGCGCATATAGCCTTGCTACGGCTGCTGGCCTGATGGGGACATCGGCAGCTATTTTCGGCACCACGGGCATGACCACAGGGGTGCTGGTAGGTGGCATAGTAGGCTCCAGTTCCGGCGCAGCAGGCGCAGTTGCTGAAGAACAGGAGCGCCGTGAAAAAGCCCGCGACGCAGCTTTGGGTATTGACGCTGCGCCTTCGCCGGAAGCGGTAAAACCTAAGACCAAACTATTTAACTGGAAAGTGGCCGTTACTTTCGGTGCTATTGGCATTGCCGCAGGCCTAGTCTGTGCTGCAGCGCTTGCCGCAGGCGCATTCTCTTTGCCAGCCATCGGTGCGGTTGCCGCCGCCGCAGGTGGTAATGCCGCCGCTGCTACTACGGCCTATTGTGTGGGCGTGATCGGTTGTTTTGGTGCTATGTTCGGGATTAACATCCCCGAGCTGGCAACGCGTGCTAACAAGGTGTTCGAAGGGTTGCTCACCGGCAAATCGATTGGGGCGTCTTGGGATAAAGAAACTTCTGTGCCTCAAGTGCATCCGCAACATGCTGCAGAGAATGTTGTGCAAACCGCCATTTCTCAAAGCCGTGAAACCGCTTCGTGCGAGCATTCCAAGCATTTTCAGGAAATGTTGGTGCGCCAGCAAGTCGAAAATTCATCGCAATCGGTGGTTCGCAGCTAACATGAAGTACCTTAAGTCCCGCAGTTTATCTATGTTTTTTGGTCAACATAAAAAAACTGCAAAAAACTTACTTTTATGCCTTGACACCCCCCAGTGTTTACGTCATAACAGCCTTCCTTTTTGAGGCGACTCCGCAAAGCCGGGGACGTGATTTTCGATTTCGGTCTTAAATCTGCAGATTGATAGTGTGAAGAGCATTTAAGCGCAGGTGGCGTTGTGTCACGGCAACTATTCCTTTTCGGGGAATAGAAGTCGTTCAAATCAACAGCACAATGTCACTGCGAACCATGTAATGAAAATTATGTATGACGCAACTAACGCTACGTAAGTCCAAGGTGCTGTAGCGATTAGGTGATGTTGTGCGTGTTTCCGAAAATTAAAGTCCTAGTCCAAAAGACTAGGCAATTTTGCGCAAGCGTTTGAGGTCTCGCAAGAGACCAATATAACGATTGCCAGAAATCAAAACTTGAGAGTTTGATTCTGGCTCAGAACGAACGCTGGCGGCAGGCTTAACACATGCAAGTCGAACGGATGTAGCAATACATTAGTGGCGCACGGGTGAGTAACGCGTGGGAACGTGCCTTTCAGTTCGGGATAACAGCGGGAAACTGCTGCTAATACCGAATATTCCCCCCGGGGGAAAGATTTATCGCTGAAAGATCGGCCCGCGTAAGATTAGGTAGTTGGTGGGGTAATGGCCTACCAAGCCTACGATCTTTAGCTGGTCTGAGAGGATGATCAGCCACACTGGAACTGAGACACGGTCCAGACTCCTACGGGAGGCAGCAGTGGGGAATATTGGACAATGGGCGAAAGCCTGATCCAGCCATGCCGCGTGAGTGATGAAGGCCTTAGGGTTGTAAAGCTCTTTTGTCAGGGAAGATAATGACGGTACCTGAAGAATAAGCACCGGCTAACTTCGTGCCAGCAGCCGCGGTAATACGAAGGGTGCTAGCGTTGTTCGGAATTACTGGGCGTAAAGCGCGCGTAGGCGGCTTAGCAAGTCAGAGGTGAAATCCTGGAGCTCAACTCCAGAACTGCCTTTGAAACTGCTAAGCTTGAGTGTCGGAGGGGATAGCGGAATTCCTAATGTAGAGGTGAAATTCGTAGATATTAGGAGGAACACCGGTGGCGAAGGCGGCTATCTGGACGACAACTGACGCTGAGGCGCGAAAGCGTGGGGATCAAACAGGATTAGATACCCTGGTAGTCCACGCCGTAAACGATGGGTGCTAGCTGTTCGGGGGTTACCTCTGAGTAGCGCAGCTAACGCGTTAAGCACCCCGCCTGGGGAGTACGGTCGCAAGATTAAAACTCAAAGAAATTGACGGGGACCCGCACAAGCGGTGGAACATGTGGTTTAATTCGAGGCAACGCGAAGAACCTTACCAGGTCTTGACATGCCCTCTGTGGAGATCAGAAATGATTTCCTTCACCTCGGGTGGGAGGAGCACAGGTGCTGCATGGCTGTCGTCAGCTCGTGTCGTGAGATGTTGGGTTAAGTCCCGCAACGAGCGCAACCCTCATTCTCTGTTGCCATCAGGTAAGGCTGGGCACTCTGAGAAAACTGCCGGTGATAAGCCGGAGGAAGGTGGGGATGACGTCAAGTCCTCATGGCCCTTACGGCCTGGGCTACACACGTGTTACAATGGTGGTGACAATGGGTTGCTACTCCGCAAGGAGATGCTAATCTCAAAAAGCCACCTCAGTTTGGATTGTACTCTGCAACTCGAGTACATGAAATTGGAATCGCTAGTAATCGCGGATCAGAACGCCGCGGTGAATACGTTCCCGGGTCTTGTACACACCGCCCGTCACACCATGGGAGTTGGTTCTACCTTAAGCTGCTGTGCTAACCGCAAGGAGGCAGGCAACCACGGTAGGGTCAGTGACTGGGGTGAAGTCGTAACAAGGTAGCCGTAGGGGAACCTGCGGCTGGATTACCTCCTTTCTAAGGATTTTGTTTATTCGCATCCAAAACATTCCGTTCTGGCTCTGACGTTAAACGAATCATCTTACACGATGCATCGCCATCTGCGCCTAAATGCTCTCTTCACAAAAAATAAAAAGAGCCTTGGATTTTCCAAGGCTCTTTTTTTGTCTTCCGGCGGCATAAAAATTGATTTCCTGGTATAAAATGTATACCGCTCGGCGTAGCCTTAAGGCGTCACTCAGTTGCAGAGTTCAGATAGTCAGGCACTAAAAACAACATACTGATAAACAGTATAAAATCAAATTCCGTTAATTTGTTATTAATGTTCTGGATTTTTATGGTATATGTGCTATAGATAAGCAACTACAACGGGAAACTTTAAAAACGGGAGATTTTATGCGTAGCAATGCCGCACTCAAGATTATCGACGCTAACGAAGTGGCTGAATCCATCGCCCAGATCTTTGAGCTGAAGCTGGTTGTACCTGCTCCTGTAGAAGCACAAAACGACGAAAGCGTAGATTTTGAGGAATTCATGAATCAATACGGCATGACCTCGGAATTTGCTTAAAGGTAGCGATATCCCACTAATGAAAAAGCCCCCGATCTCGGGGGCTTTTTTTATGTGCAGGATGCGCGTGGCCTAACTATCGTTCTTCTTAGCCCAAATTTGTACTAATGGCCCCTTGGGAAAGATATCCAGTGCTTTGACGCTCGTGCGGATACTGCTGGAGGGGATGCCGTATTGCGTCATCTCGCGCATTACATCCGCTGCACGGCGCTGGGCATCGCGCTCGGCGTGTTTTGTCTGTGTGTTGCCGCTTTTGGCGTTGTTGATGGAATAGAACGAGATCACATCATAGCTGGTGCGGCGTTCCTGGTTTTTGAGCACGCTGCGCAGTTGGTTGCGGAACCTCATGTTATCGCTGGTAAAGCGTATCTCCAGGATGCGCTTGGGCTTGGATTGCTTATTATCTGCTTGGTCTAAGGATGGCGAATCGTCGTCATCTGAGGCTTGCTCTTCATCGTCGGATTCTTCTTTATCTGTAACTACGGGTGCGGCCTTTTCCAGCATTTCCAGGCGCGCCTGGCGCTTCTTGCCCTTGGGGCCGCTATCGTTACTTGCGCTGCCTTCGCCATGGCTTGCGCCCACACCGCCGAGGCTGCCGCCGACACCGCCGATTTCCGCAAGGGCCTGGGAGGTAAACAAACAGCATGAGGCCAATAGGGCTACAAGCGGGCGAAACTGCATAAAACCTCACGGTGTTGCGGATTTTCCATCATAAAGGATATCGACCCTAGGGTCAATCTGTGTGCAAATAACCCTTTGTATTTTTGGCCTTGTGTTTTTGGGATAGTTTGCTACGTTCTCGCCTCTTGCAAGCACTGCTTGCAGCCTTTGCGGACCCGTAGCTCAGTTGGATAGAGCATTTGACTACGAATCAAAAGGTCGGGCGTTCGAGTCGCTCCGGGTCCGCCATTTCCTTACAAATATGGGTATCTTACTCGCTGATCAGGATGGGCGTGTTGGTTTTTTGTCGCCGGAAATCCTTATCGCCTGCCACTAACGTGTCGATCGCCTTCCTGAAATAACGGGCCGAATCGGTGTTGCATAAGGTGGTTTTCAGGTCGTGCGCTTTGACGATGCCGGTCATGCGGGCGCGGAATTCCTCGTCATCTGCCATGCGCACGGCTAGCTCGATATATTCTTCTTCGTTATGTGCCACCAGTTCTTCAAGCCCAATCTGCCGAAGGATATAAGCCCCGGCACGGTTATAGAAGCGGTCGCCTTCCCGCGAGATGATGGCCTTGCCGCAGAATAGCGTATCCACCGTGCGGTTGAAGCCGCAGAACGGATAGGAGTCGAGCGCAAAATCGCCTTCTTCCAGTGTGTACATATAATCTTTGTACGCAAAGGCAGGCAGGCACTCCACATGCTCTGCACCCAGTATTTCCTCTAAGTCGCGCTTTATTTGCGGGAAAGAAAAATACTGCCACCAAATGTCGGTGAAGCGGAACAGCAGGTCGCTTTGGCTGCGCTCTTTGATTTGCTTTAGCATCTGGATCAGGCCGCTGTTGAGCTTTATCGTGCCCCAGGCGCAGTTGATGATGCGCTTGCCCGTGTGGCGCTGCGCTCGTTGCGGGTGTTGCAGCGCATAATCCGGGTAGACGGAAATGGCCGCCATGCCGGGGATGAGTACCGGGCGTTCGGAGTAGATGTCCTTGGTCTCTTTGGTGATCTCAACATCGCGCGAGGCGATGAAATAGTCAATTTCCTTGGCATGGGTGCTGACCGGATGGCCATACATGCTAAGTTGGATGGGTGCCAGACGCAGATTGGAAAGCTCAACGCAGAGCAGATCCATCCCCACCTCGGGGTAGATGATGATGCCGGCCTGTTCTTGCAAGATGCGCGGCACGACCTTGTTGAACTCCCACTCGCTATGCAGCAGATCGTCCTTCACTTTTTTGCCGGCAATTACGATATCCTCAGATTTGGTCTCAGGAGGTCGTATATAGATTACCTCGTAATGGTCTTCGAGGCTTGCAAGCAGCGGATACATGGATTTATACACTGCATGGGAGGGGAACATCATGCTGCTGATAATGAGCACTTTATTCATGTTGGGCGTGGTGCTGGCCTTGATGTTGGGTAGCTGTGCGCTGAATGCGCGATTGATGGCCGTCTTTACCTGCTTGTCCTGCGTGTAGTCGATATAGGTGGAGGTCAACAGCTGGTAATAGCGCCGGGTGTTGATGTAATCGCTGCGGGTGCGCAGTGCTTTCAGGCGCAGCAGGCGCTTGCACCAAGCATCTTGCTCAGGGTGCAGGGCGTTGGGGTGGCCGTGGCAGAGTACGGATGTCATCCAGCCGAAGACCAGCGCCGGGTTCTGCGCGAACATCGCCTCTACATCCAGCTCCACCGTGTTGCGATAGGAGTAGAACGCTAGCTGTTTAGCGATGGGTGCTTTTTGCTCGATGAGCATCTTGAGCACCAGGTCGGTGGTCTTGAACTCAGTGAAATAGACCAGGTTGCTGATGCAAACGGTGCAGTTGGCGTAGTCGTATTCCAGCTCCTTGGGAATCTGGAACGCCGGATTGGCAAACAGCTTCATGATGAGCTTGCCGAACAAATTAAGCATCTGTGCTTCTTCGGGCGCGATCTGCACATAGGGCTCGAAGAACACGTTCATGATCTGCCGCCACAGCTTATCGGCCAGCTCGCTCATACGGCCGGCTTGCTCGAGCTGTTGCAGCTCTTGCAGCGATGCCGCCATTTGTTGTGGCGTCAAACGCATCAGCTAAGCTTTTCTAGCTTCTGGTTGCGCACGATATAAAGCTCGCGGCAGTCGATACCGCGGCGGGCGATCTCATCGGCTATGTCGGCGGCGCGCCACTGCGTAGTGATGACGATGATATCGGGCTTGTTGGCATTTAAATATTCCGGCGGGCGGATTTCCTGCCCTGTGCCTGGCACAAAACGACCGATCTTGTGAATGTCGGAATCTATCACCAGAGGATAGCTTGCTGCATCCACGCCAAAGCCGTTTAGGAAAGAAGCGCCTTTGCCCGTGCCGCCCCAGAAGGCGATGATCTTGCCGGCATCTCGCCATGCCTTAAGGCTTGCACGCACGCTTTCACCCTGGCTGGCGATGGCATCATGATAGTGGCTGATCTGTGTTTTTATGCCTGTGAGTTGTTCGAGTTTCTTGGGGCGCACCAGCGCCACCAGCACTTCATCGCGATAGGCTTTCTCAAACTCCAGCACCTCAAAGCCCGCCAGATCGAACATGGCGCGCAGGCTGGCGTCGGTGAAATTGGAGACATGCTCGTAGAGGTAGTCGTTGATGCGCGTTTGCTCCACCGCGTTGTTGATGCGCGGCACTTCGGCCAGGAAATACGGGAACACCCCCACCATGTTGCACCAGTAAGCGATGGTCTGCACGAACTCACGCGGCGCATCCAGATGCTCGAGCACATGGCGGCAGATGAGCAGATCTGGCTTGTGTTTTTCCAGGTCGCGCTCGGGCAGGAAGTAATCGTTGAACACCTCGATGGAGGAACCCTGCATGCTCAGCGGGTCGATACCCGGCTCATAGCCCACGAGTTTTAGTTCCTGGATCTTCTTGCCGAGGCTTACTAGGAAATGCCCGTCACCACAGCCAATCTCGATGACCGTTTTACCCGAGAAATCGTATTTTGCGTGCATGCGGTCGATCATGTCCTGGATATAGGCCTGCCAGCCTGAGCCGTGGTTGAACATCAAGTTGGAGTCTTCCTGGTAGGGCACGTTCTTGTAGGAGAATTCGCGGTTCCAGATATGGCCGCAATAGGCGCAGGCGACAAAATCCATCGGCAGGCGAGGGGCACTTTGCGCCGCTTTGGCTGATCTGGGCAGGCTTAATGCGGCAAGCGGTTGATTTTCAGGGTGATAAACCGGGTAGGAAGCGGGCGACCCACAGGCCAAACAGGCTTTTAGTTCTGGCATGATGTTTGCTTTGAAATCACAGGTAAGGGTTTCATTTAGCGTGGTTTGCTGTAACATTGCATATCACAATTACCAGGGGCGCAAAAGGCAAAATAATGCAGGCTGTATCAGGTAAAAAGATCGCAGTGACGGGTGGGGCGGGCTTCTTGGGCTCGCATCTGTGCGAGATGTTGCTTGCGCAAGGCAACGAGGTCATCTGCGTCGACAATTTCTACACTGGCACTAAACAGAACATCGCCCATCTGCTTGACTATACAGGTTTTGAAGTGGTGCGACATGATGTCATCAATCCCTATAACCTGGAGGTGGACGAGCTATATAATCTGGCCTGCGCCGCATCGCCCAACCATTACCAGCGCTACCCCGTGCAGACCACGCGCACCTGCGTGCAGGGCGCCATCAACGCGCTCGACCTAGGCCAGCGTTTAGGCATCAAAGTATTTCAAGCTTCCACCAGCGAGGTGTATGGCAACCCCAACATCCACCCGCAGCCGGAAGAATATGTCGGCTCGGTGAACCCCATCGGCCCGCGTGCCTGCTACGACGAAGGCAAGCGTTGCGCCGAGACGCTGTTCTTCGATTATTGGCGCGAATCACGCGGTAGGCTTTCCATCAAGGTGGCGCGCATCTTCAACACTTATGGCCCGCGCATGCCCATCAATGATGGCCGTGCAGTGTCGAACTTCATCGTGCAGGCGCTACAAGGGCACGATATCACCATTTATGGTGATGGCAGCCAGACGCGTTCCTTCTGCTTCTACACCGACACGGTGCAGGCCTTCCTGCGCCTGATGAACACACCGGCGGAGATCACCGGGCCCATCAATATCGGTAACCCTGTCGAGATTACGCTTTTAGAGTTGGCCGACAGGATCGTGGCGCTGACTGGCAGCGCATCCAAGATCGTGCATATGCCATTGCCGACCGACGATCCCGTCAAGCGCAAACCCGATATTTCCAAGGCCAGGGCGTTGCTCAACTGGGAGCCGGTGGTAGGCCTGGAAGAGGGGCTGAAGGCCACCGTGGCGCATTTTGACAACATGCTCAGTACCGACAGCGTATTCGCCCGGCAGATCGCCACTTGATGCGCCAGCTAATTCATTAAAAAATGTTGACTTACATACAGCCATACGGTTAAATGGCGATATTCAAGTGCGCCCGTATTCTCTGTTCCGCACGTTTTCCCCGCCTTATCAATACCTCATCCAACCCCTGAGCACGCTATTATTTTATGAAATTACAAGACCTTAAGCTTAAGACGCCGGATCAATTGCTGCAGCTGGCCGAAGCCGAGCAGATTGAAAATGCGAGCACGATGCTCAAACAGGAGATGATTTTTGCCATCTTAAAAAAACAGGCTGAAAAAGGCGAAGCCATCACCGGTGAAGGGGTGATTGAGGTGCTGCAGGACGGTTTCGGTTTCATGCGCAGCCCGCTGGCGAACTACCTCGCCGGCCCTGACGATATCTATGTTTCGCCAAGCCAGATTCGCCGTTTCTCGCTTCGTACGGGCGATACCGTCTCCGGCGAGATCCGCGCGCCCAAGGACGGCGAGCGTTATTTCGCGCTGCTTAAGGTCAACACCATCAATTTCGACGACCCCGACCAGGTGCGCCATCGAATCAACTTCGACAACTTAACGCCGCTCTATCCCGAGCGCCGCATTAAACTGGAAGTGGAGAACCGCCCGGATAAAAAAGACCTCTCCATGCGTGTGGCCGATATCGTGACCCCGCTGGGTTTTGGTCAGCGTGCGCTCATTGTGGCCCCGCCGCGCACCGGTAAAACGGTTTACTTGCAGAATATCGCGCACTCCATCACCGCCAACCACCCTGAGGCTTTCCTCATCGTGCTGCTGATCGACGAACGCCCCGAAGAAGTGACCGATATGCAGCGCACCGTGAAGGGCGAGGTGGTTTCCTCGACGTTTGACGAGCCTGCAACCCGCCACGTGCAGCTGGCCGAAATGGTGATCGAAAAAGCCAAGAAGCTCGTCGAGCACAAGAAGGACGTAGTCATTCTGCTGGATTCGATCACGCGTTTGGCTCGTGCCTACAACACGGTGGTTCCAAGCTCTGGCAAGGTGCTGACCGGTGGTGTGGATGCTAATGCGCTGCAGCGCCCGAAGCGTTTCTTCGGTGCTGCGCGTAACATCGAACATGGCGGCTCGCTTACCATCATCGCCACTGCGCTGATCGAAACCGGTAGCCGCATGGACGAAGTGATCTTTGAAGAGTTCAAAGGCACGGGCAACTCCGAGATCATCCTCGACCGCAAACTGGCAGACAAGCGCACTTTCCCTGCGATGGACATCACCAAGTCCGGCACGCGCAAGGAAGACCTGCTGGTGGACAAAGCAACCCTTACCAAAATGTGGGTCATGCGCAAGATCATGGGCCCGATGGGGCCGATGGATGGCATCGAATTCCTGCTCGAAAAACTCGGCGAGACCAAGGACAACAACGAGTTCTTCAGCAAGATGAACTCCTAGCCGCAAGGGCGACAGTACAAATAAAAAAGGCTCCCAGCTGGGAGCCTTTTTTATGCGCGTTTGCCTTGGGCTCGTTCGTCACTCAGCGGCATTTCAAGTCGCGTGACCATTTCTTTCGGGCAGACCTGCCAGAATTTCGGCAGCTCGTATTTCCAGCCTGAGAGGATCTGCTCGGCGCGCGGACTGCTGGTCTGCTCGAAATGCTCGGTGATGAGGTTCTTGAGTATCTGCTCCCAATGGGCGCTGGCTACGCGCTGATACATCACCGTGTCGGCGTTGACGTGTTCTTCGAACGAACCGCCTACATCATAGATGAAGGCCATGCCGCCCGTCATGCCCGCACCGAAATTATGGCCCACATCGCCCAGCAGCACAGCCGTGCCGCCGGTCATGTATTCGCAGCCGTTGGAGCCGCAACCTTCCACCACTGCATTAGCCCCCGAATTGCGCACGGCAAAACGCTCGCCGGCCTGCCCGTTGGCGAATAGCTTGCCCGAGGTTGCGCCGTAAAGCACCGTGTTGCCGATAATGGTGTTGTCGTGCGGAACCAACTGGCTGGAGGGCCGCGGGCGCACCACGATCACGGCGCCGGATAGACCCTTGCCGACATAATCGTTCGCATCGCCATACAGGTCGATCTTCAGGCCACGCACGCCGAACGCGCCGAGCGATTGGCCGGCCGCGCCGCGCAGGCGCAGCGTGATATGGTCTTCGTGCAGCTGCGAAGTGTCAAACCGGCGCGTCATCATTGAAGAAAGGCGCGTGCCCACCGTGCGCAGCGTGTTGGTGATGGCGTAGTTAAGCTGAATTTTCTCGCCGCGCTTGAGCGCGTTCTGCGCGTCTTTGAGCATCTGCGCATCCAGCGTGTCGGGCACTTCGTTGCGGCCCTTAAGCGTGAAGTAGCGCTTGTTGGTGCCGGCATCCGCCTGTGCGAGCAGATTGTTCAGGTCCAGATCTACCAGATCCTCGCTGCCGCGGCTTACTTGCATCAGCAGGTCGGAGCGGCCGATGATCTCGTTAAAGCTCGTAAAGCCGAGCGAGGCCAAGATCTCCCGCGCTTCTTCAGCCACGAAGGAGAACAAGTTGATAACCTTATCCACCGTGCCTTCGAATTTTTCGCGAAGCGCGGGGTCTTGCGTGGTGATGCCCACGGGGCAGGTGTTGGAATGGCACTGGCGCACCAGAATGCACCCCATCGCCACCAGCGCTGCCGTGCCGAGTGCGAACTCTTCTGCGCCCAGCATGGCTGCGATCACGATGTCGCGTCCGGTTTTAAGCCCGCCATCGGTTTGTAGCTTCACGCGGTGGCGCAGGCGGTTGAGCGTCAGCACTTGGTTGGCCTCGGAAAGGCCCATTTCCCAGGGGATGCCCGCGTGTTTAATGCTGCTCCAGGGGCTGGCACCCGTGCCGCCGGAATGGCCAGATATGACAATTTTATCGGCCATAGCCTTGGCCACGCCGGAGGCAATTGTGCCGATGCCTGACTGTGAAACCAACTTCACCGAAACGATGGCCTCGGGGTTGATCTGTTTTAAATCGTAGATCAGCTGGGCTAAGTCTTCGATGGAGTAAATATCGTGGTGCGGCGGAGGTGAAATGAGCATAACCCCCGGTGTGGCGTGGCGCAGGCGCGCGATCTCTAGCGTCACCTTAAAGCCTGGAAGCTGGCCGCCTTCGCCGGGTTTTGCGCCTTGCGCCACTTTGATCTGTAGCTCAGAGGCCGAGTTCAAATATTCCGCCGTCACGCCAAAACGGCCCGAGGCCACTTGTTTGATGATGGAGTTGGCGTTATCGCCGTTGGCCATGGGCTTATAGCGCTCCGCGCCTTCGCCGCCTTCGCCGGAATTGGATGCCGCGCCGATGCGGTTCATGGCGATGGCTAAAATGGTGTGTGCCTCGGGCGAGAGTGCGCCAAGCGACATGGCAGGCGCGATGAATCGTTTGCGAATTTCGGTGACGCTTTCGACCTGCTCCACGGCAATCGCCGGGTTAGTCGAACGGAAATCCAGCAAGTCGCGGATATGCATCGGCGGCATGGCGCGCACCGCATCGGAATATTGTTTGAATATCTGATAAGAGCCACGTGTGACGGCCGTTTGCAGCACGTGCACCTGCGTGCCTTCCCAGGCGTGTTTTTCTTCGCGCAGGCGTGCGCGGTAGAAGCCACCTAGTGGCAGCGCTTCTACTTTGCTAGGGGCGAAGGCGCGCGCGTGCAGCGCCAGCACGCGTTTTTCGATACCGGCTAAGCCAATGCCTGAAATGCGCGAGGGCAGGCCGGGGAAGAATTCCGTCACCAGTGCGCGGGAAAGGCCAATCGCCTCGAAGTTCAAGCCGCCGCGATACGCCGAGATGATGGAGATACCCATCTTCGACATGATCTTCAGCAACCCTGCGCCCATCGCATCGCGGTAATTGCCAAGGGCGACCTCAAGCTTCATATCCTTGAACAGGCCGCGCTTGTGGCGCTCGACGAGGGTGGCTTCAGCCACATAGGGGTTGACCACGGTGGCGCCAGCGCCGATTAGCACTGCGCAGCAATGCACTTCCACGCATTCAGAGGTGCGCACGAGGATGGAGGCTTTCTTGCGGAGCTTCTGGCGCACTAGATGCGTTTGCAGCGCCGAAACCGCCAGGATCATGGGGATGGGCGCGCGTTTTTCGTCCATGCGCTCGTCGGTCAGCACCAGGTAGCTCTTGCCGGCGCGCATGGCTTCTTCAGCCTTGGCCAGCAATGCATCCAGGCCTTTGCGCAGCGCATTCTCGCCCTGGTTGATCTCAAATAGCGTGTCAATTTCGGTTACGCGTTTGGCGAAATGCTTCTGGATGGTTGCCAGCTCCTGGGAAAGCAGCACGGGGGTGTCCACCAGCAGGATTTTGCCGTGGGAATTATCCAGCGTGAGATAATTGCCGTCATTGCCGAAGCGTGTGTAAAGGCTCATCACCCGGCGCTCACGAAGCGAGTCGATCGGCGGGTTGGTCACTTGGCTGAAATTCTGGCGGAAGAAATGATGGAAGCCACGATGCTTATCGGACAGGATGGCCATAGGCGTATCGTCCCCCATGGAGCCGACGGCTTCCTTGCCATCTTCGGCCATGGGGTGAAGCACGGCCTCGATCTCTTCATGCGTGTAGCCGGCAGCCAGTTGCAGCGCGCGCAGGCGCTCGGCGCTGGGCGTGGCGGCAGTGGCAGGTTTTTCGGCGATCTCGGCGAATTTGACCACGTTCTTGCCCCATTCGGCGTAGGGGTGCTGGCTGGCCAGCAGGTCTTTGAGCTCCCGGTCTTTGTAAAGCTTGCCGGCTTTCATGTCGATGCCGATGATGTCGCCCGGGCCTAAGCGCCCGCGCTCGATGATCTGCGAATCGGAAACACCCACCATGCCAGACTCAGAGCAGGCAGCGAAGATGCCGTCTTTGGTGATGCTGTAGCGCATGGGGCGAAGGCCGTTTCTATCTAGCCCTGCGATGATCCACTGGCCGTCCGTCGCAGCCAGCGCCGCCGGGCCGTCCCACTGCTCGGAAACGGCGTTGAGGCAGCTATACATTTCTTTATGCGCCTTGGGCACGTCGGAGTTTTGGTTCCATGCCGGGGGCACGAGGATAAGCTTGGTCAGCGGCAGGGCGTGGCCGGCGCGGGTGAGTATCTCCACCACCGAATCCAGCGCGCCAGTATCGGATGTATTATCGGGGATCACCGGTAGCAGGTCTTCCTCAAAGCCCTTGAAAGCCTCGCAGTGGAAGGTGGCTTCGTGGCTGCGCATGAAGTTGATATTGCCCTTGAGCGTGTTGATTTCGCCGTTATGCGCGATCATACGGAAAGGCTGGGCCAAGTGCCAGGCAGGTGCGGTGTTGGTGGAGAAACGCTGGTGGAAAATGGCGTAGGACGAGACGAAGCCTTCATCGAGCAGGTCGGGGTAGAAGGCGGTGAGCTGTTCGGCTTTGAACAGGCCTTTGTAGATGACGTTGCGGCTGGAAAGTGAGCAGATGTAAAAGTCGTTGATGGCGCGGGCGCGCACGGCATTTTCGATGCGCTTGCGGATGAAGAACAGCTCCAGCTCGAAGCGGGCCTCATCCTGACCTTCCTTGCCGGCGATCAGGATCTGTTCGATCTCGGGGCGCGATTCACTGGCAATTTCGCCGATGATGTCAGCATGCACGGGCACTTGCCGCCACCCATAGATGCGATAGCCCAGGCCGAGGATTTCGCGCTCGACGATAGCGCGGCAGCTTTCCTGTGCGCTGAAATTTTTCTTCGGCAGGAACATCATGCCCACGGCGAGCTTAGCATCCATCAGCTTGCGGCCGGTGCGCTGGATGTGGTTAGCGAAGAAGTCGAACGGGATCTGCACGCTGATGCCCGCGCCATCACCCGTCTTTCCGTCTGCATCCACTGCGCCGCGGTGATAGACGGCCTTGAGTGCCTCGATGCCCATTTCCACGATAGAACGGCGTGGTTTGCCGTCGATTGCGGCGATAAGGCCGACGCCGCATGCGTCATGCTCAGTTTTGGGGTCGTACATGCCGGTTTGGGCTAGCTGCTTGGCACGCGCGTTAAAGTCATCATCCCATGAATACATCAGTTGCTCCCGTTGATGCAGGAAGCCGTGTCGCCCAAAACGGCATCAGGCAAAAACACCAATGCCTCGACGACTTCCTCTTTATCCCAATATTTTTTTGCCAGCTGCAAGCGGCGATCGCTCGCACCAGCACAGCCGCGTGAGCTGCCGTAGCTGGTGGCGGTATATTCGCTATCTTCGTCATATCCGCCATTCTCGCTGGCTTCGTAGGCGCAGTCGGTGGCCAGATAGAGCACTTTCTTCACATCCTTAGGCATGCGCGCGAATTGGCTGCAAGCGGCCTCTTTTTGCTGTTTCATGCAGTTGGCCACGCCACGGTTGCGGCTGGCAATGGGGGTAAAATTCGGGTCGCAATAGCCGTCGAGGTAATGCTCGGCCTGTTCGTCCGGCGGGCTGTAATCATTACTGGCGGTGCTGCTTATACCGCGATATTGGAAGCGTGAATTATTGGTACTGTCGTAAAATCCGGTGGGGGAGTTAGGCGTGTCTTCGCGCTTGAGCGACTCGCTAAGGGGTGCTGAAAAATCACGCATCTTTTGCGCTAGCGCCGGGCTTGCAGCCAGCGCCAAAAAGAGGGTGAGGGCCAGAGTGCGGCGCATCATGCTGCTTTCTCCGCTGTGCTGCTTACAAAAGCGTGCATGGCTTCTGCGGCTTCGCGCCCGTCTTTAATGGCCCACACCACCAGCGACGCACCGCGCACGATGTCGCCGGCGGCAAACACACCTGGCAGGCTCGTCATATACGTGGCGGGGTCAACGGTGAGCGTACCGTGCTTGCTGACGGCGAGCTCTGGTGCGTCGAACATGCCGGGCAGTTCTTCCGGGTCGAAGCCTAGCGCTTCAATGGCGATGTCGGCATTGATGGAGAAGCTCTCGCCTTCCACCGGAACCACCGATTGGCGACCTACGCCACCGGCAAGGGTGGTAAGGCGCATCGGCTGCACTAAAATTTGTTCGACCTTCTTATTGCCCACAAAAGCCTTAGGCGCCGAAAGCCACATGAACTGCACGCCTTCTTCTTCGGCGTTCTTCACTTCGCGCTGCGAACCTGGCATGTTGGCCTTATCGCGGCGATACAGGCACGTAACCTTCTTCGCACCCTGGCGGATGGCAGTGCGCACACAATCCATCGCCGTATCGCCACCGCCGATGACCACGACCTCTTTGCCGCTGGCGTTTAAGCTGCCGTCTTCGAATGCAGTTACTTTATCGCCCAGCCCGACCTTGTTGCTGGCGGTTAAATAATCCAGCGCGGGGATAATGTTCTCCAGCTTTGCGTTCGGCACTTCGATAGTGCGGGCTTTGTACACGCCAGTGGCAATGAGCACGGCGCGATGTTTTTTGCGCAAGCTTTCCAGCGTGACCGTGCCGCCGATATCTGCGCCGAAATGGAAGTGGATGCCGCCGGCCTTAAGCAGCTCGTAGCGGCGGGTGACGACCTCTTTTTCAAGCTTGAAATTCGGGATGCCGTAAATGAGCAGGCCGCCTGCGCGGTCGTATCGGTCATAGACATGCACTTCATGGCCCTGGCGGCGCAGCATGTCGGCTGCGGCAAGGCCAGCCGGGCCTGCACCGATGATGCCTATGGAAATGCCCGACTCGCGCGAAACGGAAATGGGCTTTATCCAGCCGTTCTCGAAGGCGGTTTCGGTGATATATTTTTCGACCGAGCCGATGGTGACCGAGCCAAACCCTTTTTCGATGACGCAGTTGCCTTCGCACAGGCGATCTTGTGGGCAGATGCGGCCGCAAATTTCGGGAAACGTGTTGGTGGCGCTGGAAATGCCATAAGCTTCTTCTAGGCGGCCTTCGGCGGTCAGGCGCAGCCAATCGGGGATATTGTTGCCCAGCGGGCAGTGTATCTGGCAAAAGGGAATGCCGCACTGCGAACAGCGCGAGGCCTGCAGGGCAGCGGCGGCCACGCCGAAATTGCCGTAGATCTCGTCGAAGTTCTTGTTGCGGGTGCCCGCAGGTGTGATGGCGGGATATTGCTGCTCTTCCTTGACGAATTTGAGCATGTCCTTTTCGCTCATGCGGCCACCTCGGGCTTATAGTTGTAGCGTGCGAGATAGGTAGGGACGATCGCGTCGATATTTTGCGGCTCGATGCCAAGCTGCGCGAAGCCGAGCGAATCAACGCTCACCACATTATCGGTCTTGAGCAGCTTCACCTGGTCGCGCGTCAGTGGCGGCCGAGGCAGCAACTCGCCCAGCGTGCCCATGAGGCTGGCTGCGGCAAACGGCAGCGACAGCAGGCAGCGGTCGACACGCAGCTGCTTGTTGATATATTGCAATATCTCTCGGAAACTGTAGGTCTGCGGGCCGCCGAGTTCGAAGGTTTTGCCCTGGGTGGCCTCATGGGCCAGGCAGGCTTCGATGGCTTGGGCCACGTCGCCCACATAGACCGGTTGGAAGCGCGTGTGGCCACCGCCGATCAGCGGCAGCACGGGCGAAATCGATGCCATGGCGGCGAACTGGTTGAAGAAATTGTCTTCCGGGCCGAACATGACGCTCGGGCGCAAAATGGTGGCAGCCGGGAAGGCGGCCAGGATCGCGGTTTCGCCCAGCATCTTCGTGCGTGCGTATTGGCTGCCGGCGGCCTTATCGACACCTAGTGCCGAAACGTGGATGAAGCGTTTAACGCCTGCTTCTTTTGCCATTTGAGCAAGTTTTTCTGCGCTTTGCGCATGAATTTTGGAGAAGCGCTGGCTGCCGCCTTCGTAGAGAATGCCCACCAGGTTGATGATGGCGTAGCTATCTTCGAACTTTCCCTTGAGCGATTCGGGTTTGGCCAGATTGCCGCTGACCAGCACGATCTGGCCCACATCGCCGGCGGTCTTCAGTGCGCTGGCAGCATTGGGGTTTCGTGCGATCACGCGCACAGTATAGCCGGCGCGAGCCAGCAGGCGTACGACATAGCGGCCCAGAAAGCCGCTGCCGCCAACGATGGTAATGATCTGTTGTTCCATAGAGTGTTTGACGCTTTAAAAGATTGTGTTGCTTGATTAAAAACCGAACGCTTGGAAAACTCAACCTTTTTACGGGGGTAAAGACCAAGTATTCGGCTTTTTAACCCGGTGGTTGACATTGCAGGATAAGCGTTTATAACCCTGTTTCCTCTTACGTGCCCAGATGGCGGAATTGGTAGACGCACTAGCTTCAGGTGCTAGCGTTCGCAAGAACATGGAAGTTCGAGTCTTCTTCTGGGCACCATTTCAGCTGAAACAGCCCCTTTTCCGGAACAAAGAGTAAAGAAATCCTTAAAGCGAACCCCGAAATTCCGCTGGCTTTGCGGGGGGTTAATCGATATAATGATGCTATGGCTGTGTGGGTTCTGTTCGCAGTATTTTAAGGCAAGACCACCCAGGGACTGCGGTCCTGGGTGGCCTCAAGCGATCCTAAAATCGATAACTTCCCCCGCATGGCCTAGTTTTAACTTTTACGGGATGTTTTGTGAACCGGCGCTTAGCTACTTCAGCCTTTACATTGCTCGAGCTTTCTATCGTTTTGGTCATTATTGGCCTTGTGGTCGGCGGTGTGCTGGTCGGCAAAGATCTGATCGAGGCAGCAAAACTGCAACGCGTGGTCAAGGAAGCGCAGGGTTTCCAAAATGCGGTGGCCACTTTCCGCCTCAAATATAACGCGCTGCCGGGCGATATGCCCCAGCCTGAGAGCTACTTTCCCGATGCCAACTGGAACTCTGCCGCTTACGGCATAGGCGATGGTGTTATCTATTCTTACACCGAGGGCGCTGATGCATGGCGGCAGCTGTCGCTGGCCCAGCTCATCGGTGCGGGTGGTATGCAAGGCGCCGAGTATTGCGGCCACTCTTCTTCCAGCTCCGGCTGGTGCTCAAGCATCATTGGTGTGACCGGCCCTGGCTCTATGTATAACGATAATATGGCCTGGTATATCGGCAATAGCTCCAAAACCGGCAAGAACGCCATACTCTTCAGCACACCCGGCTCAGGCTTGACTGGCGGTGGTTCTTACTGGCCGCAGAACGAAGGCGCGCTGCCGGCTATCGCGGCCCAAAACATCGACCAAAAGGTAGATGATGGCAAGCCTAATAGTGGTGCGGTGCGTGCCGAATCGGATTATGGCGGCTGCATGGATGTCCCCGCTAACAGCGTGAATGCTCATCAGGGTGTTTATGCGCTTACCCCCATCAACTTTCCCCAGGGTGGCTGCTCACTCTCTTTCCCCCTTAATATGTAGGAATGTATATGAATAAACGCTCAGGTTTTACGCTTCTGGAACTTTCCATCGTACTGGTCATTATTGGCTTGATCGTGGGTGGTGTGCTGGTCGGCAAAGATCTGATCGAGGCAGCAAAACTGCAACGCGTGGTTAAGGAAGCGCAGGGTTTCCAGAATGCGGTGGCCACTTTCCGCCTCAAATATAACGCGCTGCCGGGCGATATGCCCCAGCCTGAGAGCTACTTTCCCGATGGTGAGTGGAACTCCGGCGCTTACGGCATCGGCGACGGTGTTATCTACTCCACCACCGAAGGGGCGGACGCATGGCGGCAACTAGCGCTGGCCCAGCTTATTGGCGCGGGCAACATGGAAGGCTCCGAGCATTGCGGCATTACCTCCAGCTCTCCTGGCTGGTGTTCCACCATCATCGGCGTGACCGGCCCCGGCACGCGCTATAAAGACTCGATGGGTTGGTATATCGGCAATAGCTCCAAAACCGGCAAGAACGCCGTGCTGCTCTCCACGCCGGGCTTGGGTGTAAACGGGCAGGGCTCTTTCTGGCCGCAGAACGAAGGCCCGATGCTTGCGCTGGCCGCCCAAAGCATCGATCAGAAGATCGATGACGGAAGGCCCAATAGCGGTGCGGTGCGCGCGGAGTCGGACTATGGCGGCTGCATGGATGTGCCCGCTGACAGCGTGGATGCCCATAACGGCGTATATACGTTGAATCCGGAAGGCTACGGTTTTTCTCCTGGCGGCTGCTCGCTTTCCTTCCCGCTGAATATGTAGCTTTATTTTCCGACGGAACATTGTCATAATCAATATTAAGAATGGTGGGTTCTTTTAAAGCGTTATCAGATTCCGTTAGAGACTGCGGTCTTAACAGGGTCTCACAAGCCAAGTGCTCAAGTTTCCCCCACCATTTCTTAAACAAAAAGGGACAGGACGCCGTATGAATAAACGCGCAGGCTTTACGTTATTGGAGCTTTCCATCGTGCTGGTCATCATCGGTTTGGTGGTGGGCGGTGTGCTGGTGGGAAACGACCTTATCAAATCCGCCAAGCTGCAAAAAGTCATTCGCGAATCGCAGAGCTACCAGAATTCCGTGGCGGCCTTCAGGCTTAAATACAATGCTCTACCTGGCGATATGGCCAATCCGGATGAATTTTTCCCCGATGCGGTGTGGAATATGGCTGCCACCGGTAAGGGCAACAACATCATTCTTGCTATCACTGAGGGAGCTGACGCCTGGCGGCAACTGATGCTGGCCAACATGATTCCTGCCGGTGGTATGCTGGGCCACGAGGGTTGCACGCGTGTAAATACGGAAACCTGCAATGCTGCCTTCGGTAGCACACGTGTGCGTTCAGCTTTCAGCGATAAGGCGGGTTGGGTCCTTGGCTACAGCACTAAGACCAGCAAGAACGTCGTACTCTTCGGTGGCGCGGGGGAGATTAACAATGCCCCTTCCTATACCGACCGTGCTATTTTAAGTTCGCTTGGTGCATACAGCATCGACTCTAAGGTGGATGACGGCATGCCCTACACCGGCTCGGTGCGCCACGAGGGCGGCTATGCGACCTTCAACTATCAGGCTGATTCTACCCGAAATACCTTCCGTTGCACGGATGCCGATGACGGCGTGCTCACGAAAAACTCCGGCAACGACATGCCGGATTATTTCAAATATGAAGGGGATCCGGCTTGCTCGCTTTCCTTCCCGCTGAATATGTAGCCCGAAGTTTTTTCTTTTTAAATTCCTTCAGTTACATTACAATACGTTTCAAGATTAGGCAGCTTCGCTTTACAGCATGTGTTATTTGCCGGGGCAGAGGTTGCGGCCTTGCCTGTGCAATACAGATCTCACGCCCACTCTCGCTGCCTGTCTTAGAGTGAAACAGAAGGGATGATAATGAGCCGTAAGTCTGCATTTACGTTATTGGAACTTTCCATCGTGCTGGTCATCATCGGCCTGGTGGTGGGTGGGGTGCTGGTGGGCACGGATCTTATCAAATCTGCCAAGCTACAAAAGGTGATTCGCGAGTCGCAGGGCTATGCCAATGCGGCAGCCACATTCAAGCTCAAATATAACGGCATACCGGGCGACATGCCAAACCCTGAAGATTATTTCCCCGATTATGAGTGGAACAGCGGCAGCATGGACATCAACTCAGGCTTCATCTACGGCCAGTCTGAAGGGGCCGATGCCTGGAAGCAGCTTTCGCTGGCGGGCCTGATCGGCGCCAGTGTGCAAGGAGCCAACGAATATTGTGGCGTTACTGCCTCTGCGCCTGAGAGCTGCTCTGGTGGCATAGGCATCACTTCGCCAAGATCGTCCTTTAGCGACAGGGCCACCTGGGGGATTGGCGTCAGCCGGCAAACCAACCGCAACGTCGTTTTGCTGGGCGCTGGCCCAACTGGTGACCAAGCGGCCTGGCCCCATCGCGGCATTCTCACCTCGCTGGGTGCCTACAATATCGATTCCAAGATCGATGACGGCATGCCCTATAGCGGTTCGGTGCGCAACGAAAGAAGTATTGGGAGCAACTTAACAGGCGTTGCTGACTGGGAGTATTACCGCTGTACTGATCGCGATAATAACGTAACTACCAAGAACGGTGGCAATGACCCGGCCGATTATTTCAAAGTTGACGGCGAGCCGACCTGCTCGCTTACATTTCCGCTGGGCATATAGCACGCTCCAGCTTTCTGCTGCGTTATTTCCAATGGTTGCGGGATAAACCGGTAATAGGTATACTTTGCCGTATGCGCGGTGGTTTCTGCATATCTGCAATTAAGGCTAGATATCGTCAGAGGCTGCGGCCTTGGCGATATCGCACACTGAATACCAGCAATATCATCGCCGCGCGTTATATTTAGGGGGAATAATACATGAACATGAATAAGCGCGCAGGTTTTACGCTTCTGGAACTTTCCATTGTGCTGGTCATCATCGGCCTGGTGGTGGGCGGGGTGCTGGTGGGAACCGACCTCATCAAATCCGCCAAGTTACAAAAAGTAATGCGCGAAGCGCAGAGCTACCAGAACGGCGTGTCCGCTTTCAAGCTTAAATATAACGGGTTGCCGGGCGATCTGGAAAATGCGGATGATTTCTTCCCCGACCAGGTGTGGAACCTAAACACCGTGGCCGGGCTTACGAATCCATTCCCGCCCATCATTCGTGGTGATCGCGTCATTCACGCTTCCATTGAAGGGGCGGATGCATGGCGACAGCTGGCACTTGCAGGCCTTATCGGCTCGGGCAACATGGGCGGGGCCGAATCTTGCGGCGTCACTTCCAGCTCTACTGATGGGGAACATTGCGAACAAGATGGTGGCGTGACAGCTCCGCATTCTGCCTATAGTGAAAACGCACATTGGTATATCGGTCATGATGTCTTCACGCGCAAGAATGTGGTGATGCTGGCTAGCGGCAGTGAGCGCTGGGGGCAAGCCCGCCCTGCCTTAAGCTCGCTTGCGGCCTATAACATCGACCAGAAAATGGATGACGGCATGCCCAATTCAGGCGCAGTGCGCGACCACCGCCGCCATGGCCAGGTCGAGAATACCGAAGCTTCGGATAGTGAGGTCTATACCTTCAAATGCCAGTTCGATGTGAACGGCAACCGCTGGCAGTATGATGAGGATGAGCCGTATGCACGGCGCGACGGCGAGCCGGCGTGCTCGCTTGCATTTCCGCTGGGGATCTAATCCAGGCCTTGCAGTTGGCTGATTAGCTGCGCTTCTAAGCCCTCAGGCGGGTTGTTGCCATAGCCATGCGCCACGATAAGGCCGAATTCCGAGAGCTCGACATCGCGCTGTTCCAGCGCCGCGCGGAAGGCAGGCAGTAGCGATTTTTTGATAAGCATATAAGCAAAGACCGGTTCGCCGCTCTCACTCTGGCCTTGCACGCGCTCCAATATGCAATGTTTTTGCTCCAGGAGCTTGTCGAGTGACCCCATTTAGGCACTGCTTCGGCGGCTGCGGCTTTGGGCGGCCGAGTAAAGCTTTTCCAGCTCTGTGCGGATGCCTGCCTGCAAGTCGGTGATGGCGAGTTCGGCAACTGTGGTGGTGGTTGCCGTGCCGGCTTTGATGGTGAGTTTGGGTGCGTCTTGCCCGCCGACCAATGCCAGTGAAGGCTTGGCAGCCGGGCTTTCCAGCACATCAAGCGTGGGGTTGCCGGCCATTTTGTGCAGCTCTTCGATGCTGCGGAACTGGTGTTCGCTCGGCACATAGACCAGCAGATCGTTCGTTTCGATATCGCGGATGGCGCAGGCCACGCGTAATGAGCCCTCTTTCGTGCGCTGCTCGAATTTTGGGCTTTGCGCGATGTGCTTGTACATGTTGAGCGTGGTTTGCAGTAGGCTTACACGGTTGACGCTTTCTTGCAGCTCTGCGGTCGAAACACCTGCCCCGCTTGCGGCCTTGACCGCCTCGCTCAAACCCTCCGGCGTGGTCTCCAGCAGTTTCTTTTCAAAACCGTCCAGCGAGCCGCTGTCTTTGAGCAGGGCGTTTAGCATTACCTTTTTTGCCGCGCATAGCGTGTGGCCGACGATGAGGATATTCTTGGTGTTGGGGCGGCGTTCCAAAAAGCCGGTTATCATCACGTCGGGCTCAGGCGAGATGACCGGGCCGGGGAAATCAAAGCTATAGGCGCCTTTGGCCGTGCCTTGTGGGAACACCAGGCCTGACTTGTGGCCCAGGCGCGAATCAGCACAGCCGATCACGAAAGTTTCGGAATTAGGGTCTTCGGCGATGTGGTGCTGGTGGGCGAGGGTGGCCGGGTCGCGGAAATGGCTGACAAAAGTGCGGCAGATATCAAGAGCTTCGTTGGGTTTCATGCGTTCCTCCCGCGAACGTTCATTCATGCAGCCTAACATGAAGAAGTAAATAAAGATTTACTTCTTGGTTTCGTAATACTGCTTAAGTTGGGCAGCTACATTAGGCGCGACGAAGGAGGAGATATCGCCGCCAAGACGCGCAATTTGCTTTACAAAACGCGAGGATATGAAGTGCGTATCTTCTGAGGCGGTCAGGAATACGGTCTCCACATCGGGCTTGAGGCGCGCGTTCATGCAGGCCATCTGGAATTCATACTCATAGTCTGAGATTGCGCGCATGCCACGGATGATGATGCGAGCGCCGCTTTCCTCCGCGAAGGCCACCAGCAGGCCAGAGAAGGTGCGCACCTCGATGCGGGCGGCATCGGCCCCGAGCGTTTCTGCATATTCCTGCACCAGGCGGCCGCGCATGGGTAGGTCGAACACAGGCTCTTTCCCTGTGTCCAGCGCGACGCCCACAATCAACTTATCGACGATGGAAAGCGCGCGATTGATGATGTCCATATGCCCGACGGTAATGGGGTCGAACGTGCCCGGATAGATGCCGATACGTGTCATGTGTGTTTCCGTGCAGATTGTTTTGCGCATTATTTTATATAAATCAGTAAATTGCAACAATTATTGTATCAAGCCACACCCCTGCCAGCCTTCATGAAAACTTAACAACAAATAGGTTTTGTATTAATGTTTTACGGTTAGGATGAAATGGCGTCTTATGATTAACGTAAGGTAATTTAAAATCATGTCACAGGATAAAACTTCCTTCGAGATTGCCAAAGGCAAAAAGCTTCAGCAGCTTTATGAGAACCTGCACGAGGCCCTTGGCCCGGATTTCAAATATGAACGCTTCCTTGGCTGGATAAACCAGTATCTTCGTCCGAGCAGGGAGTTTCACGGCCTGAGCCATTTGCTTGCCATGTCAGAGCTCAATGAGGGACTCACCGAGCAATCTGGTCCCAAAAGCGCCGCGGTGTATTCCATGGTGGCCGGCTTTTTCCATGACGAGGACTATCCTTCTACGGCTGAGGGGGTGACGCATATGTCAAAGCGTTTTGTCGACAAATATGTCGAAGAGCGCGATGGCAAGGCATTCTTAAAGCCTATCGAACCGGATGACCGTATTGGACAGATGCTGGTTGGCATCTTTGGTTTCAAAGAGGGGCAGCAACTTTCGCCCTTTCCATTTCCCGGCAATCCGGGTGGCATGAACGAGTTCTACTGTGCGGTAGCAGCAGCCGGCGAAATGCAAGAGCTCGGCAAGGACGAGCATTTTATCGCCGCTGTTACCGCCGCAATAGAGGCGACCATTCCCTTCCGCAAGCCTGAGCGTATGAATGAGCTGCGTGCGCGCATCGAGGCCACGAATGATAAACTGGGGATGAATCTTACCGCCTCTGAGATTGATGAGATTATGGTTGCTTCTGTGCACACTGCGAACAAGGACGTAATCGGCTTTTTAGGTGGGCTTGATCCGGCTGATCCTGCTGCGGTTCCTACCACACAAAGCGTGCTACAGACCATCAAGGGTGGTGACATGTTGAGCCCTGAAGAAGTGCCGACGCTGCGCACCAAAGGCCTCGCGCCTGATAAGGGTGCAGGCGATTATTCCCCGCGTGATTTTCTTAATGCGCGCATCAAGCGCGCCGGGCTTTACCACCTGGTGCTGGCCGGCGACCCGTTGGAGCGCAAGATATCCAACCTGTTTTATGAAACCAAGCTCAGCGGCGGCAACACCTATCCGCCCCATGACTGGGTTGATAAGGCGGGGAAGCTGGCTTATGAGAATAACCTTCCTGTGCGTACGGCAGAATATGCACGTCTTATTTCAGCCGGTATCGTTAATGCGCTGACTGAGCTCAGCACCGACAAACCCGAGGATGTGAAAGTGCGTGGGCTTTTATCCAAGCTGCATGAAATCATGCAGCCCAGCTCGTTGCCGCCTGAAGCTTCGCACTCGCACAAGCTTGCTATGGCTTGCGTCAACGGCCGTGAACAGGCTGGCGGCCATGATGTGCGCCGTTCGGCTATTGCCGAGTTCATTGTTTCCAAGCTTAGTGAAAGTGAAATCGAAGCGCTTGGCAAAGCCTCGCGCGATGTGCTGTTGCCTCAGCCTTTAAACCCAGCGCAGATCGAAGCGCTGAATAAAAACTTCTCCGGCGTGTATCAAGAAGGTGACTCAAAGGCGCAGACCTTTTTAAATCTTGCCACCGAATATCTTGGTAAGGGCGTGGAGAAGATACGTGATGATATCGCACGCTCAGCGGGTGCAGGGGATAACACTAAGGCTATTGCCGCCCGTATGCGCAACGTGAAGCTGCCGCCCGTTCGAGAACACTAACTCGTAAGCGTAGCTAAAACAGCTGTTAAGCTTAGGCTTCCGTTTGCTCGTCGGTGGGGCGTTCGTCGCCTCCTTCGATGTCGGCTTCATTATCATTGTCGCCTTCGGGCACGCTCACAACCGACACCACCTTTTCACCGGATGCGGTTTTAAGGATGGTTACGCCCTGGGTGTTGCGCCCTGCAATGCGGATATCGTCCAGCGGGCAGCGAATGACGGTGGCCTTGTCGGTCAGCAGCATCACCTGGCCGGTCTGAGCCACGGGCTGGCTGGAAACCACTTTGCCGTTGCGGTCGGAGGTTACGATGTTGACGATGCCCGAGCCGCCGCGGCCAATGGTGCGATATTCATAGGCCGAGCTGCGCTTGCCGAAACCATTTTCCGTAATGGTGAGGATGTATTGTTCGGCGGCGGCCAGCTCTGCGAAGCGTTCTTCGGTGAGTGCAATATCGGATACGCCTTCTTCGCTGCTTACTTCGACAGCTTCAGCATCGCCTTCCGCGCGGCGCTTGGCAGCGGCCATCTTCAGGTAGGAATAGCGCTCTTCTGCCGTGGTGGATATGCCACCGAGAATGCTCATTGAGACCACCTCGTCGTTCGGGGCGAGCTTCATGCCGCGCACACCATCAGAGGTGCGGGATTTGAACACGCGCACGTCATCCACCGGGAAGCGGATGCACTTGCCCGCTTTGCTGGCCAGCAACACATGGTCGTGGTCATGGCAGACCTTGACGCCCACGAGCTTGTCGTCCTCATCCATGCGGATGGCGATCTTGCCGTTGGAGCGAATGTCGTGGAAGTCCGAAAGATCGTTGCGGCGCACATTGCCTTTGGCGGTCGAGAAGAAGATGTGCATGGCGTCCCATTGTTGCTCGTCTTCAGGCAGCGGCATGAAGGTGGTGATGGTCTCGCCCGGGGCAAGCGGGAAGATATTCACCAGCGCTTTGCCGCGCGTGTTGGCGGCGCCCAGCGGCAGGCGATATACTTTGAGCTTGTAGACCTTGCCCGTGCTCGAGAAGAACAGCACCGGTGTGTGTGTGTTGACCACGAGCAGTTCGGTGGTCAGGTCTTCGTCGCGCATGTTCATGGCCGACTTGCCTTTGCCGCCGCGGCGCTGTGCGCGGTAAGCCGAAAGGGCGGTGCGCTTGATATAGCCGCCGGCGGTCACCGTCACTACCATGTCTTCTTTCTGGATCAGGTCTTCGATATCGGCTTCGAATTCAGAGAGTTCGATGGCCGTGCGGCGCGGGGTAGCGAATTGTTCTTTGGCCAGCAGCAGTTCGTTGCGAAGGATGCCATAGAGCTTTTCGCGGTTGCCCAGGATCGCCAGGTATTCTGCGATCTCAGCGGCCAGCGCGTTCATCTCTTCATCGATCTTTTCGCGCTCAAGGCCAGTCAGGCGGGCCAGGCGGAGTTCTAAAATAGCGCGAGCTTGCGCTTCGGTGAACTTGATCTTGCCTTTCTCGACGCTATTGCCCGAATCATCCACCAGTTGCAGCAGGGGCAGTACGTCGCCTGCGTTCCAGCTGCGTTTCATAAGCTCTTCGCGGGCGATGTTAGGGTCAGCGGCAGCGCGGATTACGGCGATCACTTCATCAATGTTGGCAACTGCTATGGCAAGACCCACCAACACGTGGGCGCGGTCACGCGCTTTGCCGAGCAGGAAGTTGGTGCGGCGGGTGATGACCTCCTCGCGGAAGTTCACGAACGAACGGATGATATGTTTTAAGTTCATCAACTCGGGGCGACCATTGTCCAGGGCCAGCATATTCACGCCGAAGCTGGTTTGCAGTGGGGTGTAGGTGAAAAGTTGTGAAAGTACCACGTCGGGCATAGCGTCTTTCTTCACTTCCACGACCACGCGCACGCCCTGCTTGTCAGATTCGTCGCGCAGGTCGGAGATGCCTTCGATCTTCTTTTCGCGCACCAGCTCGGCGATGCGTTCAATCATGCGGGCCTTGTTCACCTGATACGGCATTTCGGTGACGATGATGGCGAAGCGGCCGGGGCGGATTTCTTCAATTTCGGTTTTGCCGCGGATGATGACCGAGCCACGGCCGGTGGTAAGGCCAGAGCGGCTGCCGGTGCGGCCCAGGATGATGCCGCCGGTGGGGAAATCAGGCGCGGGGCACACTTCGAGCATTTCTTCGATGGTCACATCGGGATTGTCCAGGTACATGCAGGTCGCGTCGATGACTTCGCCCAAATTATGCGGCGGGATGTTGGTGGCCATGCCGACGGCAATGCCGCCCGCGCCGTTGACCAGAATGTTGGGGAAGGTCGAGGGCAGCACTTTAGGCTCTTTTTCTGAGCCGTCATAGTTGTCCTGGAAGTCGACCGTGTTCAGGTCGATGTCGGCCAGCATGGCTCCGGCAGCCTTGGACAGGCGCGATTCGGTGTAACGCATTGCGGCTGCAGCATCGCCGTCCATCGAGCCGAAGTTACCCTGGCCGTCGACGAGCATCAGCTCCATCGAGAAGGGCTGGGCCATACGCACCAACGCGTCATAGATGGCACTGTCACCATGCGGATGGTATTTACCCATCACGTCACCCACGATACGGGCCGATTTCTTATACGGCTTGCCCGGCTCGCAGCCCAGCTCCAGCATGCCGTAGAGAATGCGGCGATGCACCGGCTTCAAACCATCGCGCACGTCCGGAATGGCGCGGGACACGATCACGCTCATCGCGTAATCGAGGTAAGATTTCTTCATTTCGGCTTCGATAGAAACCGGAACAAGCTCTTGATTGGCAAATACATTATTGTCGGACATGCGTGTAACCTAGTAACAGGGTGAAAACGTATGCATTTTTTTAGCAGATTATGACGGTGGTTCAATAGAATACGTTGTGTTAACTCTAAAAAAAGTTTTACCTGCTATAGTGAGGAAAAATAAGACATTTTTGCGGGGTGGCATGATAAAAACTTCTACTGTTGAAGCGCTGCATGCGGTGTCGGATCATTTGGGCCATGTAGCCCAGGTCACACAGGCTGATTTCGACCGATTTTCTTCCGAGCATGCAGATAGGCCTGACTGGATTGAAACCAAGCAGAGGCTTGCCGGGCGCACCATCGGTGATGCTACGGGATTCAAGGCGATTGTCGATGAGCTTTCGGGCCGCAATGCGCCTGAAGGCACGGAATCAATAGAGATAGCTGTCGACCGGGCGGCCGAGATGATCAGCACGATATTGGATTGGCAGAAGCACTACCCGTCGCTGCATGGGATGAATGCCATTGAACAGCAGATAGGTGACTATCCGCCGCGGCCGGCACGCATGGATCTGCAAAATGCGCTCGATAGCCTGCAGGCAAGGCAGACGCAGGCGCAAGCACCGCAGGAACGCTATAAGCCTGCACCGCGTGTGCCGGGCTCACCTGCGCGTTAGTCGCATCTACAAGAAATTAAAGCGCCGGCTGCAAGCTTTGTTCGGCCTTCTGGGAGGCGAGCTGTGCCACATGCGATCTGGGCTTGGTGGCAACGCCGATCAGCGGCACGTCCGATAGCATCGGGGCGATCTTGCCGCCCAGCCAGTTATCGAACTGCATGGTCTTGTCGGGCATGGCAAGGCGCAGGCCTAAATTCAGCGTGGCCACCAGCGAGGTACTCACCATTTTTCCCGCTAGGATAAGGCGGGCGGGCGCGGGGTTACCCACCACCAGTTTTTGCGTGGCGATATTGCCGATGATGCCCGCCCCCACCATGATGGCAGAACGCGCCAGGTTGCGCTCCTGGTAGGTTTTCCACTGCGTCATTTTTTGTTCGTAGTCGGGCGAGTCTTTGTCTTTGGCGAAAGCCATCTTCGCCGCCTTGGTATATAGCGGGTCGATGCATTGCTTGAATACGCCGGTGCATTGGCGCAAAGCTACGGGGCATAGCGTTTCAGCCAGGATGAGCGTGGAGCCGTCGATGATGTCGCCGGCCAGCTCGCCGGCCAGGTTCTGTGTGTAGCTGCCATAGCCCTTGGCGTTGCCGCCATGCTTGCCGACATAATATTTCTGGATGCGGTGGTTGACGTAAGGCTCGAAGAAATTGCCCGCCAGGTTGCCCACCATGGTCTGCAGTGCGTAGGCCACCGTTTCACCGCGCCGCTGTGCGCTGATGACCTGCTGGCCGTTCTTATTTATATCATACTCGATGGCCCGTTCGGACATAACGCCTATTGACTCGGGTTAGGTGTGGATTATAGGGCAAAAGGGCGTTTGCGTCAAACAGGCACGCCTGCCTGCGCAGCCCTTTGAAAAAAAGCTGGATTGCTAGTGCCCTAGGCGATATACGCAAGAGCGTAAGCTCGCGTGGCGGAATTGGTAGACGCAACGGACTTAAAATCCGTCGACCTTTGGTCATGCCGGTTCGATTCCGGCCGCGAGCACCATTATTTCAAAGCCCAAGCGAGGTTTTGAAATAATGGTGTCTGGATGCAGTGAGAACCGCCGGTTCGACAAAATGTCAGCAGACATTTTGGAAATCGAGGCGAAGCCGAGAGACCCCACGGGGCGCGAAGCCAGCAGGCGAAGCGTCAATCCGGCCGCGAGCACCACTTCGGAAGTAGCCGTTTAGAAAACGGTTCGAGTCCGCTTCGGTCAAGGAGTTGGCTCTGGTTCTAACTTTCCGATACCCAGTTTGGGCGCAATCGGATAGAAATTAGACAAATCAAATAGATGAGTGGTTCTAACTAAAAGCCAATGAGGACGTGACATGACTGCAATTTCTTACTTCCAGCGATTTTCACAAAAGGAAAATCATGTCACCAATAATACGCTCCTTGTCATTCGTCATCTTTACCGCTCCTCGCCGCGAAAGGTAAGCTTGCTATTGAATGCATTACTTGAAGAAGAGGTTTCTGTTGGCCTTGAGTTTCAACAACAGATTCGCGGTACACACAGCGTGCCAGATGCTTTAATCACGCAACAACCACTAAGCATATTTTTTGAAGCGAAACTGGGCGGTCTATTAGACGGTGACCAAATATTGCGTCACGCTGAAAGCATTAAAAGCCGGAATGTCCCCAATGGCTCGGCAATACTTATTGGCCTCACATCTAAGCCACTTTCATCAACTGCGGAAGCTTCGCTTAGAGAAAAGGTTGAAACACTTGGTGTGCGTTTTTTTGCAGTTACATACACCAACCTGGTAATTGAGTTACGCAAACTCTGCGCAGAGCATGAACAAGATTTAATCGAGATTATTGAAGATTATCGCTCATTTCTTGCAGCTTCAGATTTGCTTTCTAACCCTGACAATTGGATGGTAGCATTTCCGTGTGGCACCTCTTGGGCGGAGAATATTCGTTTTGGTGTGTACTTTGAGCCAGCATCACGCCCATCCAAGGAGGATTATCCATTCCTTGGAATTTATCACGACAAGAAAATCTCTCACATAGGCCGAATTATTTCGGGTGCCGTACTGCAATTACCAAGCGATAAGCCAACTGAAACTTTCGGGCAATGGAAGGGCGAACATCTTGAACCAATCCGCCAAATTATTGACGCCTCAACCTATTATACACTTACGGAAACACCTCATCGTTATTACATAGTTGATAAATTTTTTGAGGCAAATTTTCACAAGAAATCGCCGGGAGGGATGCAAGGCCATCGATATTTTGATTTATCACAATATACGGACGGAGTTGAATATAGCTCCGAAATCTCGACTCAAATCGTTGCTAACACTTTACAAGGCAAGAGTTTTGAATAGCAATCCACATTGCTTAACTGCTTCAATAAACTCCAAAATCCGGTTCGAAGTTTCTCCGCGCTGGTGCACCATCTTTAAGGCAGATGTCCGATGACCTATATCAGCAAAATAAGTGATGACGAGGCCGCGTGGAAATACCCCATGCCGCCGCTTTTGCGCGAGGGATATGTAAACATATCCGAGCAGCCGCACCATAAGATGTATTACGTCGAATACGGCAACCCGGCGGGTGAGCCGGTGATGATGCTGCATGGCGGCCCAGGTGGCGGGCACGGTGCTATCGACACACGGTTTTGCGATCCGGCGCGCTATCGCATCATTCTGTTCGACCAGCGCGGCTGCGGCAAAAGCACGCCGCATGTGGCGCAAGACCCAAAGGCAGGCCTGGCGGATAACACTACGGCGCACCTCATCGCCGACATTGAAAAACTACGCGCGCATCTTGGCATTGTGGGCACGATGCATGTGTTCGGCGGCAGCTGGGGCAGCACGCTTTCGCTGGCTTATGCTATGGCTCACCCGGCGCATGTAGCTTCGCTCATCCTGCGGGGCATCTTCCTGGTGCGAAAGGCTGACCTGGATTATTTCTATCAGGGCAATGCTGCCACCTACGCCACCAACCCGGCGGATGTGAGCCTGGCCGGGGCCTATTTGCATTTCCCGCAGGAGTGGAAAGAATTCGTCGGCATCATCCCGCCGGAAAAACGCGGCGATATGGTGGCGGCTTATGCCGAAATTTTTGCGGCTGAGCCTGCGGACGAACAGGGGCGGGCGCAGCAGCTGGCCGCCGTGATGGCCTGGACGCTGTGGGAAGGGCGCACGAGCTATTTGGCCCCGCCGCAGGATATGGGCAAGTTCGAAGAACCCGATTTTGCCAAGGCCTTCGCCCGCATCGAGAATCATTATTTCATGAATGGCTGTTTCCTCGGCGGCAAAAGCGGCGCGGCACATCGTGGCAATAACTACCTGCTGGAAAATGTGGCAACCATCGCGCATCTGCCCATCCGCATCGTGCACGGGCAGTATGACCAGGTGTGCCCGCGTCACGGGGCCGATGCATTGTTCGCCGCTCTAAAAGCCGCGGGGGCAGAGGATGTGCAGTGCCGTTTTACGCCTGCCGGCCACAGCCGCTTGGAGCGCGAAATGGCTGCTGTGCTCACTGAATTCATGGACAATCTGCCGGCAATCGCTTAAAGCGGTTGCATGATTTTCGCATTTCTTACCACTTTCACCCTGGCTATAGGCCTGTCGATGGATGCGCTGGCCGCCGCCGTGATGCAGGGCATTGCGCTTAAAACCCCAAGCTGGCGTGATGCGCTGCGTGTGGGGCTTGCCTTTGGTGTGGCCCAGGCGCTGATGCCGCTTTTGGGCTGGTCGGCCAGCCAGGCGCTCGGCGACACTATCCGCGATTATGACCATTGGGTGGCCTTCGCGCTGCTTTGTGGTATCGGCCTGCACATGATCCATGAGGGCTATCAGGCCGAAGGACCGAAAGAAGGTGTAGCCGGCAACCGCAAGCTGTTGCTGCTGGCGTTGGCCACCAGCATCGATGCCGCGGCGGCGGGCCTGACCTTCGGGTTTTTGCAAACCTCGCTTTGGGCCACTTGCCTTATTATAGGCGCGACCACGCTGGTCTTAAGTGTTATGGGTGTGCGCTGTGGCCAATATGCAGGCATCCAGCTGGGCAAAAAAGCAGAGTATTGCGGCGGAGCTATCCTGATGCTGCTGGGGCTTAAGATATTATTTGAGCACTTAAGCGCCACATAGTATGCTGTAGCGCAAAGAAGCCCTGCAGGGGCCAAAGGGGGGGGGAATGCATGAGCGGTTATTTCTTTACCAAAGACACAGAGGTAACGGACGAGGCGCTCAACGCCATCGCGCATATTCCCACCGAACATTTGCCCAAGCTCGTCGCCCCGGAATTTTACCAGAAACTCGAAGATAAGGATTTCATGCGCATCGGCACGCTGCTGGCGCAAAAATCCTTCGACGAGGGCGGCTGCCCCATCGGCGGTGTCATCATCGACAGCAAGACGCGCGCCATCATTGGCAAGGGCCACAACACGCTCGGCCAGGAGAACGACTCCACCACCCATGGCGAGACCGCCGCTCTGCGCGATGCAGGACGCGTGGCCATGCTCAAGGGTGAGGGGCCGGTGGATTTTCGCGGCACGACCATGTTTACCACGCTGACCCCATGCGCCGTGTGCTGCGCACAGATCTGTCACCGCTGCGATTTCGAGAAGGTGGTGATTGGCGACATTACCAACGCGCCTTCGACCGAGCCTCTGCTTCGTGCTGGCGGCATCAAGAATGTCGAGATCTTGGAAGATCCCAAGACCGTGGAGCTTTACAATCATTACTCCAAGGTGCGCCCCGACCTGCACTTTATCGACTGGGGCGGCCACGCTAAATTGGCTGAGGCGGCAGCGGCCGGCGAGAATGTCGAACCTGCGCCTGATTGTTGCGGCAAAGGCCCCCGCCAGGTGCATTCCACCCCACATGTCGAGCGCGTGGTTCCAGGCAACTAGCCTGTAAGCGACAGAATAATAATGGTATTTAAACCGTAATATTCCTCACTTATGTGTAACAAAACCTTAACACTTAACTGTTAACCTAATGTGATACATTCTGTTTGTAGAAACAAAGGAAGGATTGGTTATGTCGCAGACGATGATCTACAAGCCCACAGGTGATATTGGTTCGGATCTGACAAAAATGATCCGCACTGCTCGCGATCTTAACCAACCCGTTAGTATGATCCATACGGGCGTAGAGCTTGCCGTCGATCCAAAGGTGATCGAAGAGGCAGGCAGATTTCAGCTTCCTGGCGAGGGCCAGAAGCACGAAGACGTGATGATTGCAGGCGCTGAAGCTATCCACCAGGAATTACTGCACCTGTATGAAGACCAGGTGGTCATCAACGGCCTGATCAAATCGCTCCCGCAAGTGGCCAAAGGCTCGGCGGACGATGCAGTGAGATTCGTGGGCAAACTCGCGCGCCTGAGTGAAAACCCCAACGTGGGCTATCGCGGCGATCTGGTGGCAGAAGCGCTGAGACAAGTGCCTGCTGAAGGTAACGCTAAGTACGTGCTGGACCAAGCTATCGCTCAGCTACAACCTACCGTGGGTAACGGCAGGCCCGGCAGCCCCATTAAGCTCAACCCTACTGAGGGCAAGCTGCAACCCCATATCGGCGTGCTGGCCGAGCTGCACGAACACGCTTTGGGCGGCGCACAAGTGGCACATAGTGAAGCACCCGAAGACCTCGCACCCAACAATCGCGGCAGGCGTGCGCGTATCCGCCTTGATCCGCGTGCTCAGGAAAAAGCAGCCACGGTCTAATGTCTTTTGTTAGTAAGTTGGCCAAGTCCGGCGCGTTGCCGGTGCATTATGTGACCTGCCAAGACCTAAAAGGCCGCGACTGCTATTATTTCATCATGTCCCAGCCGGAGAAGATGAAACGCCTCGAGCGCTTGCCCGCAGAAGCAGAATTCGACTTAACCGAATACGGGCAGGTCATCGCCTCGGGCTTTGGCACGCAGCCTTCGGCAGCGGTGAAAAAGAAGTTGCTAGATAATTACGGCCTGGATGAATCCTTCATCGCCAAGCTCATCAATTCCTGATAATCCACCTTGCCGTTGCCCAGTCGCAGCATGGCTTCGAGCTGCACTACGCGTTTGGGCAAGAACAGCTCCGAGAGCTGGTCGGCCTTGGCCTGCGTCAGTAGCCGGTCTTTATCCAGCGTGACCGCTTCGGTGAACAGCACAATCTGCTCGCCTTTTCGCGCATCGGGGATGGCAACCGCCGCATGTGCGGCTTCTGGCTCCAGCATAGCCGCCATGTCTTCCACAGCAGCCAACGACACCATCTCCCCGCCGATCTTGGCGAAGCGCTTGGCACGGCCAAGGATGTATATATATCCTTGCGTATCGATCTCCACGATATCGCCGGTGTCATACCATGCGTCTTGTGGCTGGAGCTTGCCGGGTGCGTCATGCTTCATGTAGCCCAGCATCACGTTTTGTCCTTTCACCCATAGCCTGCCGCCACGCGGGAGGCCCTCTATCGGCTCTACTTTGGTTTCAATGCCGATAAAGGCGCGGCCGACGCTGCCAGGCTTGTGTGCCTCAGGCGTGTTGAAGGAAATGACCGGGCTGGTTTCCGTCACGCCGTAGCCCTGCAAAATATCCACGCCGAGTTTTTCAAGGTAAAGCTCGCGCGTGGCATCTTTGAGTTTTTCGCCACCTGCCACTGCCAGGCGTACCGTTTTGAAATCGTCCAGCTCGGCGTAGTTCGCATAGCCCTGATAGAAGGTGTTCGTGCCCAAGAAAATGGTGGCGCCGGTCTTCTTCACCAGCGGAGGGATCTGCTTATAGTGCAGCGGGCTTGGGTAAAGATACACGGGGATGCCAAGCACCAGCGGCAATATAGTGCCCACCGTCATGCCGAAAGAGTGGAATACCGGCAGCGGGTTGAACATCCGGTCTTCGCCGGAGAAGGTGATATGATGCACTACCTGGTCGATATTATAGAGGATATTATGGTGCGACAGTGCCACGCCCTTGGGCACGCCCTCAGAGCCGGAGGTGTAGAGAATCACGGCCGGGTCATGCGGGCTGGGAGCTATGCCACGCAGGCTTTTTAGGGCCAGGTCGGGAAAGAAGGCTTTAAGCGCTGCGGCAATTTTATGCCAGGGTTTCAAGCTATCACGAATGTCTTCCAAGTATACGAGCTTCACCTGTTGTGCGATGGCCGTTTCCACCGCTTCGAGCTTGCCCTGCTCGATGAAAGCGCGGCTGGTGAGCACTGTCTTTGCGCCTGCGATCTCGCACGCGCGGATGATATTCTGCGCACCGGAGGCGAAGTTGATCATGCAGGGGATCTTGCCCAGTGCCTGCACGCTTAAAAACGTGACGGCAACCGCCAGCGTGTTTGGTAGCATCACCGCCACATGCGTTTGGCCGCGGCTATATGCGGCAATGGGCGCGGCGAGTAAAAAGGCGCGCAGCACCAGCTGGCGGTAAGTCAGCTTCGAGCCGCTTGCATCCTGGGCGATGTTGCGCTTCCAGCCATGCTTGCGCGCCGCTGCAATAATAGCTTCAAACAGTAAGTTTTCTTGCATATACCACCACTCCCATTCCAAGCACGGCCATCACCAAGAACAGATCAGTGATGGAAAAACCAACCAGCAGCAGCATGGCCGAGACAAAGGCGGCCAGCGTCATAAAAATAGCGTCTGAAAGTGCAGAGGCCGCAATCACGCGTGAGCGGAACTGTGCACTGGGCAATGATTGCAAGATGGCATAAAGCGGTACGATGTAGATGCCGCCGCAGATGGCTACCATCAGCATAGAGAGCAGCACCGGCCAGTGGCTGGGCATTTCCAGGAACTCTGCCGCGCCGATAAAGCCCTCATGGGCGGGGGCCGGGGTGGTCATCACCACTAAAAAGGTGAACAGCGAAATGCCCGCCCCCGAAATCGGCACAAGCTTGGCCGATATCTGGCCCTTGAGCAGCACGTCGCACAGCAGCGAGCCGGCGGCGATGCCCACCGAGAACACGGTGAGGAACAGGATATACACCTCGTTATTGGCTTTTACTACGCTTTGGGCATAGTTGGAGAATTGTGCCATGTAGATGCTGCCTACCAGCAAGAACCACGACAGTAGTAAAATGGTGTGGCGAACCTTTTCTTCGCGCAGCGCATAGGCGATAATGTCTATCGTGCCGCGCCAGATGTTCAAATCGATATGTGCCTGCGGGTGCGAGGCCGGGGCTAGTGGAATGAAGAGGCTGGCAAACAAACCTACGACAGCCACCAGCAAGGCAGTCAGGCCAATGGCGTTGCCCGGCAGCTCCACCAGATAGCCGCCGGCTACCAGGCCCAGTAACATGGCTACATATGTGCCCCCGGCCATGAAACCGTTGCCGGCCATTAGCTCGCCGGTTTTTAAATGCGTGGGCAGGATAGAGAATTTGATCGGGCCGTAAAACGTGCTGTGCGTGCCGCTAACAAAAAGCATCGCCATCAGCAGGTAGATGTTATGTGTCTGGAAGCCATAATACGCCCCCACCATGATGCCGATCTCCACCAGCTTGGTGATGACCACCAGGCGTGACTTTTCAAACTTGTCGGCCATCGGTCCGGCCAGCGAGGAGAACAGCAACAGCGGGATGACCAGCAGCGCCGAACAAATAGTGACGAGAATTTCCGGCCGTGTGGGCAGTTCGATGCCTTTGCTCGCCGAATAAGCGATCAGCACCACCAGGCCTGAGCGCAGCAGATTGTCATTAAATGAGCCGAGAAAAACGGTGACAAAAATCGGCAGGAAACGCCTTTTAAGAAAAAGGCTGTATTTCAGGTTCTCAAGATGTATGCCCTGAACGTCCATGACTCTGTGCTTAGAAAAGAGGGGAAGCCCTAAAGACTTCCCCTCCAATTTCTTAGTTGTGGTCGCGGCGCGGCTTGCGATCTTTGCGACGGCCTTCGCCATCACCGCCTTCTTCAGGCTTTTTCGGTTCGCGAACCGAAACCTTGTCGGTTATATCTTCACCGGTGGCTTGGTCCACTACGCGCATGGAGAGGCGCACTTTGCCGCGGCTGTCGATATCAAGCACTTTGGCTTTTACTACATCACCTTCTTTGACGATGTCTTCGACCTTTACTACGCGGTAGTCGGCCAACTCGCTGATATGCACCAGCCCGTCTTTCGCGCCGAAGAAGTTCACGAATGCGCCGAAATCGACGATGCGAACGACCTTACCTTCGTAGATCTGGCCCACTTCGGGTTCAGCTACGATGGAGTAGATCATGTCATAGGCTTTTTTGCCGGCTTCTTCCGAAGTGGCGGCGATACGAACCGTGCCGTCATCTTCGATGTCCACTTTCGCGCCGGAGACTTCGCAGATCTCGCGGATCACTTTGCCGCCGGAGCCGATCACTTCGCGGATCTTGTCCTTAGGTACGGTCATGGTGGTGATGCGTGGAGCCGTGCTGCCAACCGATTCGCGGCCGGAGGTGAGGGCCTTGGCCATCTCACCCAGGATGTGCTTGCGGCCAACATTAGCTTGGGCCAGAGCGGTTTTCATGATTTCTTCGGTGATGCCAGTGATCTTGATATCCATCTGCAGTGCAGTGATACCAGCGTCAGTGCCAGCTACCTTGAAATCCATGTCGCCCAGGTGATCTTCGTCACCCAGAATGTCCGACAGAACCACGAAACCTTCTTTTTCCTTGATCAGGCCCATGGCGATACCGGCTACGGGGCGCTTCAGCGGAACGCCGGCATCCATCAGTGAAAGCGACGTGCCGCACACGGTTGCCATTGAGGACGAACCGTTGGATTCAGTGATCTCCGACACACAACGCAGCGTGTAGGGGAAGTCGGCTTTGGTAGGAAGCAGCGGGCGAACAGCGCGCCATGCTAACTTACCATGGCCGATCTCGCGGCGGCCTGGGCTGCCCATACGACCGGTCTCGCCGGTGGAGTAGGGAGGGAAGTTATAATGCAGCATAAAGTTCTCGGTGTATTCACCATCGAGTGCGTCGATGCGTTGTTCATCCTGGCTCGTGCCAAGGGTCGCTACAACGAGTGCCTGGGTTTCGCCACGGGTGAACAGAGCCGAACCGTGCGTCATCGGCAGAACGCCCACTTCGCTTACGATCTGTCGTACGTCTGCCATGCCGCGGCCGTCGATACGTTTTTTGTCCTGCACATAGCCGGTACGAACGATGTCCTGCTCCAGTTTTTTGAACTGGTTGCCGATGGCTTTTTCGTCATAGGTTTCAGCCAGCTTTTCTTTCAGCTTCGTCTTGATGCCATCGAGGGTCTTGCTGCGTTCTTGCTTTGCCACAATTTTGTAGGCAGCGCGAAGGTCGGCTTCTGCTGCATCGCGAACGGCCTTAGCAAGCACTTCGTCTTTGGGCGATTCGAATACCCAGGGTTCTTTCGCGCATTCTTCAGCGAACGAGATGATGAGGTCGATGACCGGCTGGAACGAACGATGGCCGAACATGACCGCACCGAGCATCACGTCTTCGGAGAGTTCTTGTGCTTCGGATTCTACCATCAGCACTGCGTCCTGCGTGCCGGCGACTACCAGGTCAAGCTGGCTTTCGGGCAGTTCGGCTTTGGTCGGATTGATGACGTATTCGCCATTGATATAGCCCACGCGAGCACCTGCGATCGGGCCCATGAAAGGCACGCCGGAGATGGTAAGGGCTGCCGAAGCACCAACGAGTGCCACGATATCCGGATCGTTCTGCATGTCATGCGACAGCAGGGTGCACACCACTTGGGTTTCGTTATAGAACCCGTTGGGGAATAGCGGGCGTATGGGGCGGTCGATCAGGCGGGAAGTGAGTACTTCCTTTTCGGTGGGGCGGCCTTCACGTTTGAAGAAGCCACCTGGAATCTTGCCGGCAGCAAAGGCTTTTTCCTGATAGTTGACGGTAAGGGGGAAGAAATCGACGTCTTTTTTGGGGCTTTTGGCGGCGACTACAGTGCACAGCAGCACGGTGTTTCCATAGGTCACCAGCACAGCGCCATCGGCCTGGCGAGCGATGCGGCCCGCTTCCAGCGTTAAGGTGCGCTCACCCCACTCAATCGATTTTTTCGTTACGTTAAACATAGCTATTTCTTCCTTTTCCTATCCTACAAATATCTTGCGCAGCCGATTGCCCTATGCAACGGCTGTGCTTGCGCCCGCCTGGGCGGCAAAAGTGGTTACGGGTGAATAAAACGGCAACACCACTATTTACGGATGCCGAGTTTTTTGATCAGCGTTTCATAACGCTCGGTGCTGTTACGCTTCAAATAGTCGAGCAGACGGCGGCGGCGACCAACCAGGATAAGCAGACCGCGGCGCGAATGATGGTCATTCTTGTGCGAAGCGAAATGGTCTGTCAGGTGGTTGATGCGGCTGGTCAGCAACGCAACTTGCACTTCCGGCGAGCCGGTGTCTTCCTTGGAGGTTGCGTAGGTCTTAATGGTATCTTCTTTTTTTAAAACAGCTTTATTCGACATCGTAGCTTTCCTTTCTCATTATAGATTAAACACACGCACCGGTTTCATTGTGCCCGGGCCTGCTTCACAAATAGCGACAACCTTTCCATCGTGCCGGGCGAGTATTTTCGCACCGGGTTCTTCCATCGTGGAGGGAAGAGGAATGGTATGGCCGCGCTTTAAAAGCAGCGCCTGGTCGGAATCAATATTCCGCGCCGGGATGTCGTCCAGCGCAAATTCCACCGGTTGTACAAAACAACGGTCGCTTTTATGCACCATATCGGCCAGTAATTCCAGCGAAATCGCATGCTCTAGGCCAAATTTCCCCACCTGGGTACGCCGCAGTGCCGAAATCGTGCCAAAGCAGCCCAGGGCCTGGCCCATGTCGCGGGCGATCGAGCGGATATATGTGCCCTTGCCACAATGGCAGGAAAACACCGTGGCATCCTGATTATAATCAACTATTTCAATCTTGTAGACCGTCACCTCGCGTGGTTTCATCTCGGGGTTCTGGCCGCTGCGGGCAAGGTCGTAAGCGCGCTTACCATCGATTTTTATGGCCGAGTAGCTCGGCGGTGCTTGCAAGATCGTGCCGGTAAAATGGGGAAGTAGTGCCTCGATAGCCTCGCGGCTGGGGCGAAGCTCAGAGGTGGCGGTTATCTGGCCTTCCATGTCGTCTGTATCGCGCGCCTGGCCCCAAGTGGCTGTAAAAAGATATTTTTTGTCGTGCTCGATTACGTAAGGCATCGTCTTGGTGGCCTCGCCCAGTGCTAAGGGCAGCACGCCGCTAGCCAGTGGATCTAGCGTTCCGGCATGGCCAATCTTCATAGGTTTGAGCAAGCGCTTGACCTTGGCCACCGCATGCGCTGAGGTGATGCCGGTCGGCTTATCAAGGATGACCCAGCCGTGCAAAACTACTCTTCGCTCTCGTCTTTGAGGTCGCGCGCCACATCGGGCTTTTGCAGAATGTCATTAATGCGCTGGGCTTCGTCATAGGAAACGTCGAGCGCAAATTGCAGGCGAGGGGTGTAGCGCAGCTTTACGCGCTTGGAAACCAGGTGGCGTAACTCCGGCACGGCCACTTTGAGCGCTTCCATCAGCTCTTCGCGGTTGCGCCCGGCCAACGGCATCACATAGGCGGTGGCGTTTTTGAGGTCAGGGGCCACGCGCACTTCTGATACGGTGATGGAGGCCGAAGCTAAATTGGGCGAATGGCACTCGCCGCGCAGGAATATCTCCGCCAGCGCATGGCGTATTTCCTCGCCTACACGCAGATTGCGTTGCGCGCCACCGGCCTTTTTATCGGAAAATAGATCGTGTAGCTTAGCCATGCGCGCTGATTCTGCTTATACGGTGCGAGCCAGTTCTTCGACCTCGAAGCACTCGATCTGGTCGCCTGCGCGCATATCGTCATAATTCTCGAACGCCATGCCACATTCCAGGCCACTTTTGACTTCCTTCACTTCATCCTTGAAGCGCTTGAGGGTTTTGAGCGTACCCTCGTGGATGACCACGTTGTCGCGCAGCAGGCGCACTTTGCAGCCGCGCTTGATCACGCCGTCGGTCACCATGCAGCCGGCCACTTTGCCAACCTTGGAGATGTTGAATACTTCGCGGATCTGCGCATAGCCAAGGAAGTTCTCGCGCAGCGTGGGCGAGAGCATGCCAGAGAGGGCTGCTTTTACGTCGTCCACCACCTCATAGATGATAGAGTAGTAGCGAATATTGATCTTGTCACGGGCGGCCATTTCCTTGGCTTTGGGAGCGGCGCGCACGTTAAAAGCGATGATCATCGCACCGGTGGCTTTTGCAAGCGTGATGTCGGACTCGGAGATGCCGCCAACGCCTGAGTGCAGCACGCGCACGGCCACTTCCTCGCCGGAATATTTGGTCAGCGAGCCGGCGATGGCTTCTACCGAACCTTGCACGTCACCTTTGATGATAAGCGGCAGTTCCTTGGCGTTCGTGCCGGCGTGTTCGCCAAACAGCGTGTCGAGCGAGCGGGTGGCCAGCACCACGTTCTGTTCGCGGATGCGGCGGCCGCGATATTCGGCGATATCGCGCGCGGTTTTTTCATTGTCGACCGCTGAGAAGCTGTCGCCTGCGTCGGGCGCAAGCGAAAGACCCTGCACCACCACCGGCATGCCGGGGATGGCTTCCTTGAGCGGGGTGTTCTTATCATCCACCATGGTGCGCACGCGGCCATAAGCAGCGCCGGCCACCACGATATCGCCCACACGAAGCGTGCCTTTTTGCACGAGCACGGTAGTTACTACACCTTTGCCTTGGTCGAGCTTGGCTTCCACCACCACGCCGGCTGCGGCGCGGCTGGGGTTGGCTTTGAGTTCCATGATCTCGGCCTGCAGCAGCAGAATTTCCACCAGTTTGTCAAGGTTCTGGCCGGTCTTGGCCGAAACTTCCGCCACAATGATCTCGCCGCCGAACTCTTCGGGGATAAGCCCGTGCTGCATCAGCTCGTTCTTCACGCGGCTTGCATCTGCCCCGGGTTTGTCGATCTTGTTGATAGCCACCACGATGGGCACGCCGGCGGCTTTGGCATGCGCGATGGCTTCTTTGGTCTGTTCCATGATGCCGTCATCGGCGGCCACGACCAGCACCACGATGTCGGTGATCTTCGCGCCGCGTGCACGCATGGCGGTGAAGGCTTCGTGGCCCGGAGTATCCAGGAACGTCACCTTATCGCCGGTGGGCAGCTGAACCTGGTATGCACCGATATGCTGGGTGATGCCACCGGCTTCTTTGGCGGCAACGTCAGTTTTGCGCAGGGCATCGAGCAGCGAGGTCTTGCCGTGATCGACGTGGCCCATGATGGTGACAACCGGCGGGCGAGAGATCATGTCGGCTTCGTCTGTATCGGTGTCGGTGTCCAGGAGTACGTTTTCTACGTCGCCTTCGGCTACACGTTTGAACTTATGGCCGAACTCGGACACCACCAGCTCTGCGGTATCTGCGTCGATGGACTGGTTCGCCGTTACCATCATGCCCAGTTTCATGAGCACTTTGATGACGTCCACCACACGTTCGGTCATGCGGTTTGCCAGTTCCTGCACGGTAATGGCTTCGGGGATCACCACGTCGCGGAATACTTTTTCGGTCTCGGCGCTGCTGCCATGCGCCTTTTTCAAGGCTTTTTCACGCTGACGGCGGATGGAGGCCATCGAGCGCATGCGCTGGTCTTCGATGTTGGAAAGCGCTTGATTCACGGTAATCTTGCTGCTACCGCGACGGTCTTCGCCGCCACGCAGTTTGAGCTTGCCGGGTTTGCGGTCGCGGTCGGCCTCTTCGCTCTCAGTTAAGGCTTTGACCGGGTGTTTGACAGCGATGCCCAGCTTCGGGGAGGGCTCAGCGGCAACGGCTGCTGCCGGCTTGGCTTGCGGAGTCACGATACCATCGGGGGCGTAAATTTCTGGCTCAGCCTTAGCTTCGGCCTGGACAACAGGTTCGCCGAAGATTTTGCGGCGTTCATCTTCCTCGGCTTTTTTGCGGGCGCGTTCTTCGGCGGCCAGGCGGTTTTGTTCTTCGGCCGCTTTGAGCACGCGCAGGCGCGATTCGCGCTCAGAGGGGGTCAGGTTACGCAGCGATTCTTCATCCACCAGCGGTTCAGCCGCAGCGTTGGGGGAGGCCGCACCGGGCTTTACTTCCACCATGCCGCTTGCGCCGGTTGCGAACGTGCGGGTTTTGCGCACCTCGACCGTGACCGTCTTGCTGCGGCCATGGGTGAAGTTTTGCTTTACCTTGCCGCTTTCGACTGTTTTGGTCAGCTGTAAACGGCCGGGATTGCTCACTTTGAGCGTATCTTTTTTAGCCGTATCGTTCGTATCAGTCATGGTCCGGTTTCAGTTTATTGGTTTTAAGTAGCTAGCCTTAGTACAGTATCCGCCGTGTATTAACAAGGCCATCCGGCACTAATCAGAATAAGTGCCGGATGTTGTTTATCAAGCCCCGGCTATTACGCCGGGTTGCCGTCTGCATCAAACCAGGAGGCGCGAGCCGCCATGATGAGCTGGCCTGCGGCTTCGGCATTCATGCCTGCATCCGGCAGAAGCTCGATGAGTTCGGCGGTGGAAAGATCGGCGAAATCGTCCAGCGTCAGGATCTTGGCTTCGCCCAGCTTTTCCAGTGCAGCTTGGCTCAGAGCCGATTGCTGAGCGGCGAATTCCACCAGCGAGGAATCCACGCCGAGCGCGGCCAGTTTGCCGGCGTTCTCTTCCTGCTTGGTCTTCAGCCAGCTTTGGGCACGGCTACGCAGCTCTTCGGCTACGTTTTCGTCGAAGCCTTCGATGGAGGCCATATCACCTACGGGGATGAAAGCCACTTCCTCGATCGAGGTGAAGCCTTCGGTCACCAGCAGGTGCGCGATCACCTCTTCGACGTTGAGTGCTTCGATGAACAGGTTCGATAGCGAGTTGAACTCTTCGGCGCGGCGCTCGGATTCAACAGCTTCGGTCAGGATGTCGATGCTCCAGCCCGAAAGCTGCGAAGCAAGGCGAACGTTCTGGCCACGGCGGCCGATGGCAAGCGACAGCTGGTCATCGGGCACGACCACTTCGATGCGGTTCTTGATCTCGTCAATCACCACCTTGGACACTTCAGCCGAGGAAAGCGCGTTGACCACGAAGGTGGCTGGATCGGCTGCCCATTCGATGATGTCGATCTTCTCGCCTTGCAGTTCGCCCACTACAGCCTGAACGCGGCTGCCGCGAACACCCACGCAGGAAAGCACGGGGTTGACGCTGGAGTCTTTCGAGTGAACGGCGATCTTGGCGCGTGAGCCGGGGTCGCGGGCAACGGCCTTGATCTCGATGATGCCGTCGTATATCTCGGGTACTTCCTGGGCGAACAGGCGAGCCAGGAAATCGGGATGCGTGCGCGAAAGGAAGATCTGCGGGCCGGTCTTTTCGCGGCGCACATCGGAGATGTAGGCGCGGATGCGGTCGCCGGCGCGGAACACTTCACGCGGGATGAGTTCGTCGCGGCGGATGACAGCCTCGGTGCGGCCGAAATCGACCGTCACGTTGCCATATTCCACACGCTTGACCGTGCCGGAGACGATCTCGCCGATCTTGTCTTTGAATTCTTCGAACTGTTTTTCGCGTTCGGCATCGCGCACTTTTTGCAGCACCACCTGTTTGGCGGTCTGGGCGGCCACACGGCCAAAATCGATCGGCGGCAGCAGGTCTTTGATCTCGTCGCCGAGGTTGAGCGCGCTGTCGAGCTTCTTTGCGTCACCCAGTAAGATGTCGGTCACTTCGTTCTCGATGGCTTCCACCACCGTGCGGATGCGATATAGCTTTATCTCGCCGTTCTTTTTGTCGATCTCAGCGCGGATGTTGTGTTCATGGCCGTATTTACGGCGGCCGGCAACCTGGATAGCCTGTTCCATGGCTTCGAGGACGGAATCCTTGGAAAGACCTTTTTCCCGCGCGACCGCATCGGCGATCTGCAGGAGTTCCGTGCTACCGTAAATTGCTTGAGTGCTTGCCATTATATTGCTCCAGTTTCTAAAAAATTAGCTTTTGCTTTTCTTAAACGTGTCTGCGACCAGCGCATCCGTCATCACCAGCTTGGCGGTTCGGATATTGCCGATCACTAATTCCTTCTCATCCTTTTCCATCACCAACAGGGCGGTTTTACCGTCCGAGGCTTTGAGTATGCCGCGGAAGCGCTTGCGCCCGTCCACCGGCAGCAGGGTCTCGCATTTGATCTCGTAGCCCTGATAGCGCACGAAATCTTCCGGTTTGGTCAGCGGGCGGTCGATGCCAGGCGAGCAGACCTCGAGGTCGTACGCGCTGGTAATCGGGTCGTCCACGTCCAGCAGCGCCGAGACGGTCTGGCTGATGGCTTCGCAATCGTCGAAGCTCATGAACACCTCGTCAATACGCTCGGCCATGATGGTCAGCGCTTTGCGGCGCACTCCATCGGCCAGCTTTACCAGCACCAGACGGTAGCCCATCGATTCGAGCGAAGGCTCGATCACTCCGGTGATGCGCTGTACGATATCCACGGCTTGCCCTTGTTCTGCCTGCGGTGGCGTTTTAAAATCACCCGCAAATAAAAAGGCGGGCAAACTGGCCCACCTTCCTTGGCGCGCATTATAATAACAAAATCTTACATGGCAACTATTTTATTTGCAGCGGAAGTAAAGCAAAACAGTTGGGATATTGGCGGTTTTGGCGTATAAAGCACATAAGGATTTCTTGCACGAAGCGGATTCACCATGAACCTAAAAATAATTGGTATCATTGTGCTGGTGTTAGCGGTTGCTGCGGTCATGCAGTTTGGCGGTTCCCCTGCCGATTCGACGCTTGCTTCGCTTCCGTCTTCTTCTAATAGCACTGTTAAGAGTTCGCCGGTCAATGGCTTGATGGGCCAGACTACGGCTGATGCTGCCAAGCGCCCGCCTGCTGCACCCGTTACCCAGGCGGCTGAGGTGCCACCGGCGGCAAATGACGCAATGGTAGGGTATGCACCAGCTGCCGCAGCGGCAGCTGGTGCAGCGCCATCAACGGAACTTCCACCCACCACATGGGAAGACGCCCCCTCGGGTGCTGCTCCCGTGCCGGCAGGTGGCAGGTAGGAGGTAGGAGGTGTTTTCACGCCTTTTGAATTGAAAGGATGATTGTCTAAGCGTATAATCAACGAGTAATGATCGACCAAAAGTTAAAAAATTAACTTATCCTTAAGATAAGAGCGCTACATTAGCGCAAACAAAAAATGGCAGGCATTGCGCTGAACGGGGGTATCTTATGTCAATGGGTGGAAATTGCACAGTTCAGGTTCAAAACACACAGGGTGAGCTTCGCCGCCCTTTAATAGCAGCGGTAGCGTCTTACAGTACCAGTGATTTCGGCTTGAGATCGGCACGTCATCAGGATGACTTGGGCTATAGCTACAGTGAAGGCCGTCTTGGCGAAGCGCCCAAATCGACCGGCATTAGCTCCGTTGAGCAGGGTGTTGGTACTCGCCTAGTTTAATGGAGTTTATAAATCAACGTGTCACAAGTAGAGATCACACCGCCGCCGCTGTCGGATCAGTCCATGGCGGATCTTCTATGCACTATTCTGATCTTCTGTCAGGGTGTACGCTCTGATGGCAAACCCTTTTGGGCCTATATGAACGTGAAGCCAAGCATGGCCAAGTCGTTTAAGGAAGCGCGCGAGAAGGGGGATTTTCAGCTCGAGGATTATGGCACGGTGCTGGCCTACGGTGAAACCGCTGATGTGCCTGCCGATGTGCGCGACCGCATGTCGCGCGAATACGGTGCAAGCGCCAGCTACGAAGAAGAGCTTCTCTCCTTACTCAATTCCAAATACAGCAAGGGCTAAGCGGCTGCTCACGCACGCTTTAAGCAATCCTTAAGGTACAATAGCTACTATAGGATAAGGTAATCTTTTGTTTTATCAGCTATGAATGACCGTATAAACCCCGTGCCGCCGCGCCGCGCTGGCTTCACCCTGATTGAGCTGGCCATCGTTATCGCCATCATTGCGTTGGTGGTGGGTATGGGCATGTCTTCGATGACCACGATGCGCGCCTCGGCTGAATCCGCCGAAACGCGCAATAAGCTCGACGTCATAGAGCGAGCGCTTGCTTCCTTCCGCCTGTCACACGGCCGCCTGCCTTGCCCGGGGGACATTTTACTACTTTCTACTGACCTCGGCTACGGCGAGGAAGCGGACGATCCCGGCCGCTGCCGGGGTGGCAGTATCGAAGCGAATTATGTGATGCTGGATAAGACGGTGGAGGGTGCTGTGCCGATCAAGGCACTTGGCCTGCCTGATTCCTACCTAAGCGATGGGTGGGGAAGGCGCTTTTCCTATGCGGTGGATATCGCCATGACCGAGCCTGCCGCGTTTGACACGGTCTCCCCGCAGGAAACCTGCGAGATACCCGTGCACGCGGTGGATGATACGGCCCGCACATCTGGCGCGGCCTATGTACTGCTTTCTTACGGCCCCAACGGGCATGGCGGGCGCACCAACAACGCGCCGGCGAGCCGTTTAAGTGGTTCCACCAACGCCGACGAACTCAAGAACTGCCACTGCAATAGCTCTGCGGCCGATGCTACCTATGTGAACTATGTCGACAAAAGCATCACCGAGGGCTCCGGCACGGGCGATGTGTATGACGATGTGATTCGCTACAAGGAACGCTGGCAGCTGCAAGACGCAAGCGACGATGACAAGTTCGCCTATAAAGGCCCGCAAATGGCTGCTATCCGGCGCGACGGCGGCACGGCTACGCTCTACACTTACCGACATAATTGTGGCGGCGTAGTGCAGACCCCCCCTACGCCCACCACGCTTGGCACGGCCAGTAGGGCTGATGGGTTGGTGTTCACGCCCGGCAACACCCACATCTTCACCTATATGGATGCCGGCAGCACTCAGAATAACTGCAAATTCTTCCGCATCAGCGACAACACGCTGACCGATGTGAGCAATGCCTCCGGCGTGGGCAATGATGTGGGCAGTGTGGCCACGACCTGCCCGGCCTATTCCGGCAGCGAGCACCATGTGGCCATGTCGGATAATGGCTATCTGGCGGTTTCCAACGGTTCGAACTTCAGGCTGTGGAAACAATCGGGCGATGCGCTGACCTTTCTGGCAGATATCGCCGTTGTGACCACAGGGGCGGTGAGTTTTGAGCCCGAGGACATCTCCTTCTCACGCAATGGCGAATATATGTTGCTTGCCGACAATACCAACGTGGTGCTTTACCGACTGGCAAACGATGGCCGCAGCTTCACGCCCTATGCCGCACTGCCGACCGCACCCAGCAATATCGCCTCGGCCACGCTTTCGCCCAATGGTAAATATGTGGCGCTTACCACCACTGACGCAACTGCCGAGGTCAACCTCTGGCACTTGGACCGCGCTGGCTTCCCGCGCGTGGATACAGCTGACATTACCGACGGTGCGTTCAATGCTGAGTCCGGCGTTTCTGCCACAGCCACGCAGCTGACCTTTACGCCTGATGGGCGCTATCTGATCGTGGGGGATGACGGCTCGCAGACCAACGGTGTCTATAAGCTCAACCCGTTGGATGTGTTCACACCGATACCCTTTGGTGTTTCGGGTATTTCGGCCGTTTCAGCGGATTCGATGTGGATACGCAGTGGCGACGAGCTTTGGCGGCGCAGCGATGCCGATAGCTACAACTTGGTGGTAACGTGGCCTGGGGGTGTTTCCACGTCGTTGGACTTTTCGACGCTCGGCGAGGCCGGCACGCTAGATTTGGTGGCCTTCGCCCGTTGATTAAGCGTGTTTGCGCAGCATGCGCTCACCGGTGACTTCAGCAGGCAGTTTGAAGCTGGTGTTCTCCACGATGCCACCCATCGTTTCCACCTGGGTGGGGCGTAAGCAGCCGATGGCCTCCACCACGCCTTGCACCAAATGCTCAGGCGCGGAAGCCCCTGCTGTGATGCCCACCGCTTCGATGTTTTCAAACCAGGCGGGGTTAAGGCCGCGTGCATCATCAATCAGATGCGCGGTCACGCCCATCTCAACGGCCAGGTCGCGCAGGCGGTTGGAATTGGAGCTATTGGCTGAGCCGATCACCAGCACCAGCTGCGCCAGGCGGGAAAGCTCGCGCACTGCGTTCTGCCGGTTCTGCGTGGCGTAGCAGATGTCGCGCAGTTCGGGGCCTGCGATGCTCGGGAAGCGGTCTTTGAGCGCGGTGATGATCTCTTTGGTATCATCGACACTCAGCGTCGTTTGCGTGACATAGGCCAGGCGCTCTGGGTCTTCCACTTCAAGGCCTGCAACATCTTTGGCGTTCTGTACCAGCAGCACGCCGCCTTTGACGCGCCCGCTGGTTCCTTCCACCTCGGGGTGGCCTTCATGCCCGATCAGCACAATCTGGCGGCCGCCTTCTTCGTAGCGCTGCGCCTCGCGGTGCACCTTCGTCACCAGCGGGCAGGTGGCATCGATCACCGGCAGCTCGCGCAGGCGGGCGCTGTTTTCTACCTTCTCGGAAATGCCATGTGCAGAGAATACGGTGATGGCTCCGTCGGGGATCTCGTTGACCTCGCCCACGAACACCACGCCCTTGGCGCGTAAATCTTCCACCACCCATTTGTTGTGCACGATCTCGTGGCGCACATAGACCGGCGGGCCGTAAAGCTCCAGGGCCTTCTCCACGATGTCGATGGCGCGGTCAACGCCTGCGCAGAAGCCGCGTGGCTGGGCCAGAATGATCTTAAGTGGTGTGTTCACTATCGTCCTGCCAGTATTGGGTTGATTGCATCTCGGCCAGGCGCGAAGCCGTGCGTTGGAACTCGAAATTGCCGTTACCGTGGTTGTATATTCCTTCCGGCGGTGTTTGCGCACTTGCAATCAATTTTACTCTGTGTTCATAAAGCGCGTCAATCAAAGTCACAAAGCGTTTGGCCTCATTGCGCTTTTCGGGATCAAGTTTGGGGATGTCGGTGAGGATGAGTATTTCCAGCGTTTGCGCCAATGTCAGGTAATCAGCCGCGCCCAGCGCCGAGGCGCACAGCTCGGCAAAGGTGAAACGTCCGATACCCTTGCCATAGCGCGTGTAGCTGAGTTTGCGGCCCAACACGCTTACCGAAGCTTTGACGCCGGCATCGCCCGGGGCGAAGCGCTCTAGCGCATGGCGGATGAATTGGTTCGCGCCCACGCCCAGTGGCCAGTAATAGCTGCGCTGCTCGTTCCTGCTCTGCAGCAGCCGGTAATCCTCGGCGCTGGGCACTTCCAGTATCAGCATCTTTTCTTCCAGTAGGGCGATGAATTTGGCAAAGCGCTCTTGCTGTACGCCGCCCTGGTAAAGTGTTGCTGGTGGGCGGTTCGAGGTGCTGACGATGACCACTTCGGCCGTAATCAGCCCGTCGAACAGGCGGTAAAGCAGCGTGGCATCAGCCACGTCGGGGGCCTGAAGTTCATCAAAGCAGAGCAGGGGAGATTCTTCAGCCATCTGGCGGGCGAGCACGGCCACAGGGTCGCCGGTGGCTGCCTGGCGTAGCGTGTGGATGCGCCCATGCACTTCTTGCATGAAGGCGTGGAAATGCACACGCCGCTTTTTTCCCAGCGAGAGCGCATCGAAGAACAGACCCATCAGCATGGATTTGCCGCGCCCCACATCGCCCCACAGGTAGATGCCCTGGGGTGGCGGGGCGGTTTTTTTAAATAACTTGGAAAGGCTCAGCTCGCCACGGCCCTTCTGCGCCTGCAGCGCATCCAACAGCGCTTGCAGATGCTCAAGTACCATGCGCTGGGCAGGGTCGTCGCTCAGGCCGCCGGTCACCAGCGCCTCATAGTGCTGCAAGAGCAATGGGGTCTCTTGTGGCGAGGAGGAGTTTTCAGCGTCCACTTGCTTTTTTGACGGCATTCTTTACAAGACTCGGATAGGTTCTGTTTAGAACCGTATAAAGCAACCTCAGCCGTTATGCAATTCACATGGAACTAACCGTCGCCGCTAATCTGGAAAGCTTGCAGCAGAACCTGGCCGAACTGGCCAAACAAGGCCTGCGCATTGCGCTGGTTCCCACCATGGGTGCGCTCCATGAAGGCCATGCTACGCTCATCAAACGTGCCGCTCAGGATGCAGATGCGGTAGTGGTGAGCATCTTCGTGAACCCGCGCCAGTTCGGCCCCAGCGAAGACTTTGAAAAATACCCCCGCGTGCTGGATAACGACATCCAGAAGATCCACGAGGCAGGCGGCACGCTGATCTACGCCCCGCCGGTGGAAGATCTGTACCCGGAGGGTTTCTCCACCACGGTCTCGGTGGGGGGCTTAAATACCATGCTTTGCGGTGCTTCGCGCCCCGGGCATTTTGACGGCGTGGCAACGGTGGTGACCAAGCTTTTGCTGCGCACGCTGCCGCATGCGGCTTTTTTTGGCGAGAAGGATTATCAGCAGCTTTGTGTGATACGCAAGCTGGTGGACGAGCTGGATATCCCCGTCGAGATCAACGGCGTGCCCACCGTGCGTGAGGCGGACGGCCTGGCCATGTCTTCGCGCAACACCTACCTCACCGAGGCTGAGCGCATGGTGGCGCCGAAGCTTTATGAAGTGCTTTGCCGTGTGGGCGAAAAGATCGGCCAAGATAGCGGCCGCCTTTCCATTCGCGAGGCGCTTGCCTGGGGAGCCACCGAACTGGCCTATGCCGGCTTTCGTCGCGACTATCTGGAATTGCGCGACGCCTACACACTTGAGCCGGTGGAAGAGATGGACGGTCAGGCGCGCTTGCTGGCCGCTGTGTGGCTGGGTAACACGCGCCTTATCGATAATATTGCAGTGGGGTAATCATGGAACAAGAAGAGATCATCCAGGAATTCAAGGAAGCAGGGGCCATTTTAAATGGACATTTCATCCTGTCGTCGGGCTTGCACAGCACCACCTATTTGCAGTGCGCGAGGGTGATGATGGATGCTTCGCGCGGTGAGCGCCTGTGCAACGAGCTGGCCTTGCTGGTGCGCTCCTGGGAAGCGCAGAATAACGAAAAGATCGACGTGATCGTAGCACCGGCCATGGGCGGTGTGGTGGTGGGCTATGAGATGAGCCGCCAGCTTGGCGTTTCCGGCATGTTCTGCGAGCGTGTGGATGGTGCTTTTGCACTGCGCCGAGGCTTTGAATTAGAAGAGGGGCAGCGCGTGCTCGTGGTCGAGGACGTGGTGACGACTGGTAAATCCTCGATGGAGGCGGTGGCCTGCATTCGCGAACATGGGGGCGTGCCAGTGGCAGTGTGCAGCCTGATTGACCGCCGCTCCAGCAACGATGTAAGCCTTACTCTTCCGCTGATCTCGCTGCTCAAGCTCGACGTGCCGACCTACAAGGCCGATGCGCTGCCGGCCGAACTGGCTTCTGTGCCTGCGATGAAGCCCGGCAGCCGCTGGCTTAAAGCCAAAGCGTAAGCGCCCGGGCCTGATGCGCGCCATCCGCAAGTTCGGCTCTTTGGGTTCGGCGTTATGTGCCGCTGCCCTTTCAGCTTGTACTCCTGTCAGTGTGCTCAACTCCACTGTCGGCTCGCAGGGCTATCGCGTGGAAAAAGATATTCCCTTCGGCGAGCTGTCCCGCCACATGCTGGATCTGTACATCCCCGATGATGTGAAGCCCGATGCGCCGGTGGTGGTGTTCTTCTATGGCGGTAGCTGGAAAATGGGCGATAAGCGCGACTATAAATTCGCCGCCCAAGGCCTGACCACGCTTGGGTATGTGGTGGCCGTGCCCGATTATCGGCTGTACCCGCAAGCGCGCTACCCGGCCTTCCTGGAGGATTGCGCGCAGGCCGTGGTGTGGGTGTATCGCAACCTGCCGCAACATGGCATAAGTCCGGAAAATCTTTATCTGATGGGGCATTCCGCCGGTGCGTATAATGCTGCCATGCTGGCCCTTGAACCCAGCTATCTGAAAAAAGCCGGTGGCAATGTGAAATGGTTGCGCGGCGTGGTGGGCCTGGCCGGTGCGTATGATTTCCTGCCCATCACCGGCGAGGACATTAAGCTTGTCTTTGCCTCGGAAGAACAGTTGGAGCGAACCCAGCCGGTGCATTACGCCCGCGCCAACGCGCCGCGCATGTTGCTGCTGACCGGCAGCGAGGATAGCATCGTCTACCCCACTAACTCGCAGTCTTTAGCCAAAGCACTAAAGGGGAAAGGCTCTGATGCCACCTACAGGGAATATAAAGGTGTGGGGCATATCGGCATTATTCTGGGGCTCAATACGAGCTTCCCATGGAACAAGCAGGTGCGCCAGGATATCGCCGCTTTTATCGCCGAAAAGCCTTAGAAACCGCTCGGGCGGATGAACAGGCCCACGGTCTTGTCGCGTATTTTTAGATCATAGTCGCAGTGATCGTCCAGCCCGTTTTCCTGTGGGGCCTTATTGGTGCATTTACTCTCGTAATAGACATAGGACACAGGCGCAAATACCTTGTGGCTGTTGGAACTTTCGCTATTTGCGCCGGCTGCCGTCACCAGGCCTTCATAGGCCTTGCCGTCATCGATCTTCTGGTCGATGTAATGGGCGGCCTTCGGGGTGTAAGCCGGCGGTGTTGCCAGCCCCCCGGGAATATCGTTTTGGCTTTTAACGCCGATGCGATAGGTGTGCCGTGCTAAATTTTCGCAGCCGTCTATCACCCACACGCATTCCTGCCGCACCACAAAACCATTCCCCGAAGAGAGTAGGGGCAGGGTGGCGGCTACGTCGGCGCCTTTATTGTTCGCGTCGAACGGGTTAATGGAAATGAGCTGCGCGCGGGCCAGATGATCGTTGAAATACGCCATTTCAGAGGTAAGATAAAGACCACTGGTATCCTGGATATCGGGGTCCCGGTCGGACTGAATGAGGCCGTTGCCGTCACCGTCATTTGCGCCGGTCAAGTGGATAGAAGCATTACGGCAATCGCCCGGTATGCAATTGAACTTCTGACGGAACAGTTCGACCGAGCGATCCATTGCAGCTAGCTGGCTTAAATCTCCGCGCAAGACCCAGGAGCGGTAGAAATCCAGCCCCAACACCACACCGCCGGCCAAAAGCCCCGCCACCACCAGCAAGATGGAGATATCAAACAGTGTGAATGCTTGGTTTTTTCCATGAGACATAAAACTAAGGTCTCATTTTTTAGTTAATAAAAGATTAATGCATGGAGCCTTCAGTAACGATTGAAAAAAGAGGGAAGAATTTAGGCAACTTCGCTGGTGCGCTTCTGTAAAATGAGCTGGCAGGCCTTATCAAATACAGCGGACGCATCCATCGCCGATGTGTCGATGATGAACGCATCTGAGGCGGCTTTTAGTGGGGCGATGCTGCGTTTTTCATCGCGTTGGTCGCGCTCGCGTAAGTCTTCGAGCACCGATTCAAACACCACCTCGATACCCTGGCCTTGTAGCTCTTTATGGCGGCGTTTGGCGCGTGCGAATAAGGTGGCAGTGATAAAGAATTTAAAATCTGCATCCGGGCATATAACCGTGCCGATATCGCGCCCGTCAAGCACTGCGCCGCGTGGGCTGGCGGCAAAGTTGCGTTGAAAATCCAACAGGGCCTGGCGTACTTCCGGATAGGATGAGATGATGGAGGCGGCGTGGCCGATATGCTCTTGGCGCAGGCGCGGGTTGGAAAGGTCTTCGGTATCGATGGTAAGTGCGGCTTTCAGTGCTGCTTCTCGATCGGAGGGGTTGTGCCCTGCATAGACCATTTTCATGCCCACGGCGCGGTATAGGCTGCCGGTGTCGAGATAGTCCAGGCGGAAATATTCGGCCAGGCGGCGGGCCACCGTGCCCTTGCCGGAGGCGGCCGGGCCATCCACGGCAATGACGATCGGTTTTTGCATGGCTGCAGGTGCTGGGGCGTTTGAAGGTGCGATGATGCTTGCGCCGATGCGGTTGAACAGCTGCACGAAATCTGGGAAGCTGGTGGCAATGGCGCTTGCGTCATCCACACTTATGGGCTGCTGGCTTGCCATGCCCATCACCAGGAATGCCATGGCAATGCGGTGGTCGTAATGCGTGCGGATCTCGGCTGCGCCCCTTGGCAGCTCGGGCCCGCAGCCTTCGACGGTCAGCGTGTCGCCGTTTACGATGGCTTCCACGCCGCATTCCAGCAGCGCGTTCATGATAGCGCTTAGGCGGTCGCTTTCCTTGACGCGCAGTTCGCCAAGCCCGTGCATTACGGTCTGGCCTGTGGCAAAAGAGGCGGCTACCGCCAGGATTGGGTATTCGTCAATCATTGAGGGGGCGCGCTCAGCCGGTACGGTCACGCCTTTTAAAGCCGAGCTTTCTACCACGATATCAGCCACTTTTTCACCGGCGACAATGCGCTCGTTCTTCAATTCGATCTTACCGCCCATTTCCTGCAGGGTGGTGAACAGCCCTGTGCGAAGCGGATTGACGCACACATTACGCAGGTAGATGCTCGAATGCTTGCAGATCAGCGCTGCTACCACCAAGAAAGCGGCAGAAGAGGGATCTGCCGGCACGTCGATCTCACGGTCGGCCGTGGTTTGTGGTTGCTTGCCTTCGAGCGTGATGGTCTTGGTCCCATCGGCCCCGGTTTCCACGGAAATGTCAAAGCCCAGCGACTTAAGCATGTTCTCGGTATGGTCGCGCGTGGGGTGCGGCTCGATCACTGTGGTCGTGCCTTGTGTATTCAACCCTGCGAGCAAAATAGCGGATTTGACCTGAGCGGAAGCTACCGGTAGTTTGTAGTTGATTGGCGTGGCGTGTGCGGCGCCCACCAAAGCCAGCGGTAGGCGGCCGCCGGTGCGCGCCTGGAAGGCTGCGCCGATCAGCGAAAGCGGCGTGGTCACGCGGCCCATGGGCCGCGAACGAAGCGAGCTGTCGCCGGTGAAAAATGTGGTGAAAGGATAGGGCGTGACAAGCCCCATCAGCAGGCGGGTGCTCGTACCGGAGTTGCCCATATCGAGCACAGCTTCGCTTTCTTTGAGGCCGCCAACGCCAACACCGTGCACTTCCCAGGTTTGCTTGGCCACGCGGACCACGGAAACACCCAGCGCCTGCAGGGCCTTGGCGGTATCCAGCACGTCGTTGCCTTCAAGAAGGCCGGTGATTCGTGTTGTGCCTAGCATTTGCGATGCGAACATCAGTGCGCGGTGCGAGATGGATTTGTCACCCGGAACTGTAACGTCGCCTTTAAGGCCGTTGCTGGTGTCAGAACGCAGCGGTAAGGGGGTAGCGTGCTCTTTCATGGTTATTGAGATAGCTCTTTGGCTTTTTTCGTCTCGTCGTCGGAGAATATATTCTTCTTCTTCTCTTCTTCTTCAGCTTCATCGCGCCCGATCAGCGGTTTGCAATACCATTCTTTGCTTTTGCGCGTGGCCAGATCGGGGCAGAGGAAACCCTTGGAGACGATGAACATACTGAAGATGGTGAACAAGATCAGCACTACCGTGATGACGATACCGGTGGCCACCGCCGAGTTACCCTTGATGTAAAGGGTAAGTTGCCGCCAATAGGTATCATTATCGAGCTTGGCCAGGTCTTTCTTACTGATGATCTTGTTGTTATCACGCAGCAGTGCTGGGCCAGAAAACAGACCTTCTTCATGTTTGGGGCGCACATAGCGCGGCCCAGTGCGCTTGGGCTGGGAGGTGGCGGCTTGTTGCGGACGCGGGGTTTCGCTGTCGCTGGGCAACTCGCGGGCGGGAGCTTCTTCGCTTACTGAAGCGTTAGAAAGCACATTCACCACAATCTGTTTGCTGCCACCGGCGTTGTTGCTAAACGTGATGGTGTAATAGGGCGCGTTGAGCAGATTTGAGTAATCGGCGCAGAAGTTTTCCATCTGCGCTTTGATATTGCCCAGTGTGGCGGCATAGGCGCTCGCATGGGTGAGCTTCTGGGAAAGCTCATCTTGGTTGGTGGCGGGGTTGGTTATGTAGAGCTTCGATTCGTTATCTTCATGATAGACCTTGGCCTCGACACCATAGGAACGCAAAATGTCGAAAGCGAGCTTGGCCTCCTTAGGGTCCCCGATAACGAACATCTGCTGATAGTCGTTCGAGAGCCTCAGCTCTATATTTGTACATAGCTTAGCTAGCACATCTTCGAAATTCATAGCGACCCCGTATTACCGTATAATATATATTATGGAAAATATAGTATCGGTAATATCTATAGTTTTATCTCCAGCCCATCATAACCTGGTGCTACAGCATACGGCAATTCATGAGAAAGTACATCATAATCAAACTCATGCGACATATGCGTCAATATCGCTTGTTTAGGCTTTAAACGCTCGATCCACGACAGCGTCTTCTCGAGGTTGGCATGCGTCGGAGCTGGCGTATACCTTAGGCAATCGACGATCCACACCTCCACCCCGGCCAGCGCTTCGAACGCCTCATCGCTTAAGTGATCCGTGTCCGTCGAGTATGCGAAGTTACCAATTCTGTAGCCAAGTGTTGTACTTTTGCCATGCTGCTGTTTGAATGCCGTGATATCTACCCCTCCCACGGTAAAGCGCTGTACCGGCATATCCTGCAGCACGTGTGGCAGTAGCGTCGGCCGATACCAGTGGTTTTGTGGCGCTTGCTGAAAAACATAGGAAAAGCGCGTCTTTAGCGCCTCGATAGTGTGTGGGTCGCCGTAAATGGGCAGCGCGCCACCGTTTAAGTAGTTGAAAGACCTCAGCTCATCGATGCCGTGGGCGTGGTCGGCATGGGCATGGGTATAAAGCACTGCATCTACCTTGCGCAGATTCTGGCGCAAGGCCTGGGCACGAAGATCTGGCGGTGTATCTACCAGTAAGGTCAGCCCGCCCACCTCAATGGTGATGGCCACCCGGGTGCGTTTGTTCTTCGGATTAGTCGACGTGCACACCTTGCAGTCGCAGCCGATGAACGGCACGCCGGCTGAGCCGCCACTGCCGAGCATCGTGACTTTAAGGCTCATGCAGCCTCCGGCATATGCGCCTTATTGAATAGCCGGAAGAAGTTCTTTGTGGTGATGGCGGCACATTCAGCCTCGCTGAGCGCTTTAAGTTCAGCCACTATCTTATTGGTATTTATCACATAAGCCGGCTCATTTCGCTTACCCCGGTGTGGCGTGGGCGCCAGGTATGGTGCGTCGGTCTCCACTAGCAGCCTATCCTGGGGTACGATCTTGACCACATCGCGGATAGCTTGTGCATTCTTAAAGCTGATGATACCTGAGAGGGATATATAAAACCCTAATTCTAAACACTTTTCTGCTAGGTATCGGCTGGAGGTAAAGCAGTGGATAACTCCTGTGAACGAACCCTTCTTCATCTCCTCGGTAAGGATGGAAACGGTGTCTTCGTCAGCCTCGCGGGTGTGCACAATAATCGGCAGTCCTGTTTCACGTGCCGCAGCGATATGGGCTAAGAAACTGTCTTTCTGTAATTTTCTGTCGGCTTTTTCGTAATAATAGTCCAGCCCGGTTTCGCCCAGGCCTATCACTTTTTTACGTGAGGTTTTTACAATAAGCTCTTCGGTAGAAACAACTTCTTGTTCTCCGGATTCATTCGGGTGCACTCCCACCGAGCAATACACGCCCTCATAGCGTTCGGCGATGGCGTAAACCTCTTCAAATTCGGCCATTTCGGTGCAGATGGTTTGCATCACCCCCACCCCTGCATCTCTGGCTCGGGCCACCACCGCGTCCAGATCGTCCTTGAAATCGGGGAAGTTTAGGTGGCAATGACTATCGACCAGCATCATTCCACCCCCTGTGAAAAAGGTGGATAAATGCTTTCCCCCGGCTCATGCAGCCTTCTCCACAAAGCGCGGAAATACTGGTTGGGGGGGCGGCAAAGCTGCGCCGGGAAGGAGGGCGAACTCAGGGGATAAATGTATGAATAACCGCTTATCTTGCGCCACACCCAGCATATCGAGCACTTTACTTGAAGAATCGGGGATAAAGGGTTGAACCATAATGGCAATGCAGCGTATGCCCTCGATTAAGTGATATAGCGTGGCGTTCATCAGCTTTTCGTCCACCTTCTTTTGCTTCCAGGGGGCCTTGGTGTCGATGTAGTTATTGGCCTCGCTGGCAATGGCGATGATGTCGCTCATAATATCGTTGAATTTGCAGGCCTTATATTTCTGCGCCACTTTTTGCGGTGTTTCGTTCTGAGTCACATATACCGCGTCCAGAAAGCTGAGATCCAGCTCGTCCTTGGCCACACCCTCGGCATCGGGTACTTTGCCTTCACAGTTCTTGGCGATCATGGATAGTGTACGCTGAGCTAAGTTACCGATATTATTGGCAAGTTCGCTGTTTACCACGGCTATCATGCGCTCGCGGCTGAAATTGCCGTCGCTGCCGAAGGGCACTTCGCGCATCAGGAACCAGCGGGTCTGGTCCAGGCCGAATTCATCCACCAAGGTTTGCGGGGCAATGGCATTGCCAAGTGATTTGCTCATTTTTTCGCCCTCGATCGTCCACCAGCCATGGGCAAACACCTGTTTGGGCAGCGGCAAATCGGCCGCCATCAGGAATGCCGGCCAGTAAACCGCGTGAAAACGGATGATATCCTTGCCCACCATGTGCAGATCGGCCGGCCAGAAATCGGCCAGGTCGGGGGTGCTTTCCGGATAACCTAGCGCCGACAGGTAGTTCGCCAACGCATCCAGCCATACATACATGATATGTTTTTCGTCCCCCGGCACAGGAATGCCCCAGGAAAATGTGGTTCGCGAGATGGAAAGGTCTTTCAAACCGCCTTCTACGAATCTTTTGATCTCATTTTTGCGGCTTTCCGGGGCAATAAAGCCAGGATTGGCTTCATAATAGCCTAATAATTGCTCGCCAAAGGCCGAAAGTTTGAAGAAATAGCTCGGCTCTTCCACCCATTCCACATCAGCGCCGGTGGGGGCCAATTTTTTGCCGCCCGGACCGTCGATCAGTTCGCTTTCCTGGTAATACGCCTCGTCGCGCACCGCATACCAGCCTGAATAGCTGCCGAGGTAAATATAGCCCTTATCGGCCATTTTTTTCCATAAGCTTTGCGCAGATTTGATATGGCGCGGCTCGGTGGTGCGGATGAAATCGTCGTTACTGATGCCCATTATGCTGGTCAGGTCGCGGAAATGCTGGGAGTTCGCATCCGCCAATGCTTGGGGGGTAACGCCGGCGGCCAAAGCCGATTTTTCGACTTTTTGGCCGTGCTCGTCAGTTCCGGTCAAGAATTTGACCTTATCGCCGCTTAAACGGTGAAAGCGGGCCAGCACATCGCAGGCCACCGAGGTGTAGGCGTGGCCGATATGGGGCCGGTCGTTCACATAATAGATGGGAGTGGTAATATAGTAGTTACTCAAGCGGCTGTACTCCCTAGCTTAAATCCATCCTTGCTGGCCAATGAATGGAAGAAGGTGATAATCACCTGCTTGTAATCCAGATGCCGGCGGTATGCCAATAAAAACTGTTCCTGCGACTGCTGCCAGCGAACCGCCCAGGTGGCGGCTGAATGCAATGCACAAAGCTGCGCGATGGCTGCCCCCTCGCCGTCGATTATGGGGTTTGTGCCCCCCCCCGACGCAGATTTAACCGTTGTTGCCAGCAAAAATAGCATCAAATGCATAAAAAGCCGCCACTGCGCATGCACTTGGCCCGTGCCCATGCTGTCGGCAAAGCTGTGAAGCTTTTTAGCATCGAGCTTGGGCAGGCTGCTTACGATCCTTACGATATCGGCATAGACATCCATGGCTTCTTGTTCGAACAACTCCAGTGCGATACCCGGGGAACGATCCGACATTTCACGAAGCGCCGGAAGCAGGCTTGAGTCGATTTCCGGGGCAATATTGCGCAGAATTTTACCAAATTCGGCATCCGTCAGGCCGTTTAGGCGCAATTGGCGGCAGCGCGAACGGATAGTGGGCAGCAAAGCCCCTGGATTATGCGAGATTAGCATCAAAATTGCCTGCGGGGGGGGCTCTTCTAAGATTTTTAGTATTGCGTTGGCGGCTTTCACGTTTAGTGCATCGATGGAATCGACGATGACCACGCGCCATTTACTTTCCCCCGGCGTTAAGGAAAGGAACTGCCCGATCTCGCGTGCCTGCTCGATGGTGATCTCGCGGGCCGCCTCTTCCTTCTTTGGGTCGAAGATGGGCTCCACCACGCGGAAGTCCGAATGTGAATCGGCGATCATGCGGCGGAACACCGGGTCGGATTCGCCGATATCCATCGCGTCGCTGCCGGCCAGTAACATGCGGGCGAAGTGATAGGCCAAGGTAGCTTTGCCGATGCCGCGCGGGCCGCTTATGAGCCAGCCATGAGCAAGCTTGCCGCTGGTATAGCCCTCAAGCAACAACTCTTTCGCCTGTTCATGACCAAAGAACATGGGGTTGCTGCGTGGGGTGAGTTTTTCTTCGCTCATGGCTCTGCCCCTTATGCTGCCGGTTTCAGTTGCAGATCGAGCCGCTCGGCAAGCGCGGCGATAATGGCGCGGTGCATGGCTTCGGGCGTTTGCTTGGCATCGACCACCACACAGCGCATGGGTTTGCGCGCGGCGATAGAGAGAAAACCACTGCGGATGCGGGCGTGGAAATCTAGCTCCATTTCTTCGAAGCGGGTTTCGTTCCCGGCGCGCGACTTGGCGCGTGCTAGCCCGGCGCTCGGCTCGATATCCAAGATAAAGGTCAGATCGGGCATGAAATTGCCAAGCGTCAGCCGGTGCAGATTCTGCACATAGGCCTCGGAGAGGTTTTTGCCGATGCCCTGATAGACGATGGTGGAATCGGCGAAGCGGTCACACAGCACATGTTTGCCTTCGTCTAGCGCCGGTTTGATAAGGCGGTTCACATGCTCGCAGCGCGCCGCGTAGAACAGCAACGTTTCACTCACCGGGTCCCAGGCATCGGCTGCTCCGGTGACCAAAAGGTTGCGTATCTGCTCGCCGCCGGGCGTGCCGCCGGGCTCGCGCGTGGAGACGAAGGCTTGCCCGCTTGCTTCAAAGGCTCGTGCAAGCAGCTTAAGCTGGGTGGATTTGCCACTGCCCTCGCCGCCTTCAAAGCTTATGAATTTACCAGGGTTTTCGTTCATTGCGCCCCGCCTGTGTAATGGCGGATGACCGCCAGGATACGGTTGGTGAAGTTTGCACGCTCCACCCTGGCAGCGGTATTGAGCGCGATGGTCCTTGGCTCTTGGCCCGGCAGCGTCACCACCAGATCGGCCACATGCGTGCCTGCCTCAATGGGGGCTGGCAGCGGCGCATTATATTTAAGCACCATGCTGACTTTTTTAGGTTGCGGGGTGATAGGCAGGGTTGCCACCATTTCCTCGGCGGTTATCAAAGGTACTTGGGCCTTCGCACCGAACCACACCTCGGCCTGGCCCACTTCCTGGCCTTTTTTCAGCAGGGTTTTATTCTCGAATTCGCGGAAGCCATAACGCAGTATCTTGTCGCCCTCTTCCACGCGCGCCTTATCGTCGGGCAGGCCGTTTAGCACCAGTATCAGGCGGCGGTCGCCCTGCTTGGCCGAAAGCGTGATGCCATAGCCCGCTTCTTCGGCGTGGCCGGTCTTGAGCCCATCCACCCCGATGCCGCGTATAAGCAGGCGGTTGCGGTTTTGCTGGCGGATATTGTTATAGGTGTATTCGGGGATGGAGAAGTAGTGGTAATACTCCGGAAAATCCAGCAATAGGCGCTCTGCCAGTAACGCCAGGTCGTGCGCGCTCATTACATGGCCGTCTTCGGGCAGGCCGGTGGCGTTCATGAAGTGGCTGTGCTCAAGCCCGATCTCGGCTGCCACACGGTTCAGCTCTTTGACGAAGGCCTCTTCGCTGCCGCTGACATTCTCGGCCACCACGATGCACGCGTCATTGCCCGATTGCACGATGATGCCATGGATCAGGTCCTCGACCGAGATCTGCTGGCCGATCGGCACGAAGCTTTTCGAGCCTTGTGTGCGCCAGGCTTTCTCGCTGATGGTGAACATGTCGGTGGGTTTGATGCGCCCGGCTTTCATGCGCTGGAACAGCACATAGGTGGTCATCAGCTTACTCATGGAGGACGGCGCCATCGGAAGTGTCGCGTCCTTGCTCAGCAGCACCGTGTGGGTGTTCATGTCGATGAGATAGGCGTGCTTGGCCATGGTTTCTAGCTCTGCGTGGGCGGGTGCAGCAAGGCTAAGCGGCAGCAGGAGGCATAAAGCGCGGAAGATGGGGCGATGAAAGGTAGATGCTAACACGAGTTCGTCCTTCATTCTACTACGCGGGCATCGGTGGCGCCGAGGCTGCGTATCTTGGTTAGTGAAGTGTCGGCCTGCGCACGGCTGGCATAAGGCCCGGTGCGCACACGCCATAGGGTTTTGCCGCCACGCTGGATCTTTTCCACGGTCGCGCCGCTGAGTTTTTTGCTGAGCTTGGTGGCGTTATCCTTGCTGCTGAACGTGCCGGCCTGGATATAGTATTTGCCCTTGATCGCGGCTTTCGTTGAGGTTTTGGCAGCGGGCTTTGCAGCGGGTTTGTCCTGGGGCTTAGGTGCGTTCATGCTGGCAACCGGCGGCAGGCCGCTGGGCATGATGCTATCGGTCACTTCTACGGGTTTTTCTATAGGTTCGCTGCTGCGAATGCCGATCGGCGGAGCTAAATCGCTGCTGCCCACGGTGACGGCCATGGTCGGTGCGCTGGAAACGGTGGGAGCTTTGCCTTCGTCCCTTGCCGGCGGCAGGCCCTTGTCGTCTTCCTCCTCCACCACCTCGACCTTACCCAAATAGGCGTTGGTCTCTTTTTCCAGATATTGCACGCGAACTTGCGCCAGCCCATTGAAGCCGATGGTCTGTGCCGCTTTTTTCGACAGGTCGATGATGCGGCCGCTCTTGAACGGCCCGCGGTCGTTGATGCGCACAAGCACGCTTTTGCCATTTTCCAGATTCGTCACCCGCACGATGGATGGCATCGGTAGCGTGGGATGGGCTGCCGTCAGCTGGTTCTGATCGAAGAATTCGCCGCTTGCCGTGCGCTTGCCGTTAAAGCCCGGGCCATACCACGATGCCAGGCCGGTTTTATCGTAGGTGGGTTCATAGGCGGGCGTGTAGGTTTGTCCCATCACTTCATAGGGTTTGCCGATCTTCATCTTCGGGGTGGGTGGTTTGGGGCCGCTTTGGCAGGCGGCGAGCAGCAATGCCAGTGAAAGCCATAAAAGTGATGGCATGCGCATAAAAAGCCTTTGAAAAATGGTTGGCCTTTTTTTTACTGTCTGTGTGCTTTGCAGTCCACCCTTAAAATAGCCTTTAAGGTATATTGTAAAGGCGCAGTGTGTTGCCGATGGTGGTGACGTAATATTGTTCGTCGATCCATTCAAACCCCTGTGTAGAGACCAACATGCTGGCCGACACGCAAACCCAGCCACGGGTGGGATAGTTCGAGAGTTTATAGAACGTGGTATCGGGCGCTTCCTTGCGTAGGTCCAGCATGCCGTAGACCAACTGGTCAGAGATGCTGATATCGGTGATACCTTGCTCACGCACATAGCTCAGCAGCCGCCACTTTTCCTGGCCCCAGTAAAAATCACTATCTTGCGAGATATGCTCAGGCTTGCCGCCAGTAATCACATGTGCCAACTCGTTGTAGTAGCTGATGCGATCAGGCCCTTGGGCGATAAAGATCGCGGTTTGCCAGGCAAGCAACGCAGCGGCGATGAGCTTGGCTTGTTTTCGCTGTGAATGCCACATGCAACAAAGCCCATAACCCGCCACCACACAAAGCGGCAGATACATCGGCAGTACGTGCCGCACGCCGATATTAATATTCGAAGGCATGCTTGAAAGCATCACGCTGGCTGCCGCCAGCAGTGGGAATAGCTGCTCGGTGCGAAGGGGGGAGCCTTCTTCACGCCAAATGCGCAACTTGCCCCACAGGCATGCCACCAGGAATGAAAGCGGCGTTTTGAAAAAGAACACCACCGGAAAGAAATACCAAACGCCCACATCCTTCAGAGGCCGCCACAGCCAAGCGGCGTGCCCATCGGCGTTCTTTTGCCATAGCTGTTCGATGCCTGCGATCAGCGGGGCGAGCGAGAAAAAGAACAACCCGTATAGCAGCAGATAGACCACGGGCGTAACAATCAACGCGCCGTAGATGAAATGCAATCGCTGGAAACGGAAAGCGGGCTGCCAGCTTGCCCGCACATGGCGCATGCCGAAATTCCCCGCCACGATAAGCGCCATGGCAGCCGGCCATTGTACTAGGGCGGAATATTTCGTGCCGATCATCACCGCCAAGCTCAGGCCCAACAGATAGCTGTTGCGATGGCTTGGGTCTTTGAGCCAATTGATACCTGCCATGACGGCCCAGGTAAATACTGCGCCGTAAGCCATGTCGGTGGTGGCCAGCCCGGCATGGGCAACCAAGATTGGCTGACTGATATACAACGCGACTGCCCATAGCGCCGCCGCGTGCGTAAAGAGCTGTGCTGCCCAGCGATAGACCAGCCAACCGCCCAGCAGGAAAAAGGGCAAAATTCCAATCCGGCTTAGCATCAGCGTGTACATGTAATCACCGCTCTTGGCGAGCATGGCATAGCCTTGCAAGAATAGGCCGCCTGCGCTTGGTGTAAGCTGCACATCCAGCAGCAGCACCGGCAGCGCGGCGGTCATGATGCGCGCGATCGGCGGGTGCAGTGGTTCCAGAGTGAAGCGCCCGTCTTGTAGCCATTGCACGCCGGCGGCCATATGTGCAGGCTCGTCGCTGGTATGGGCTAAATAGGTGTAGCTTTGGAAGATGGGTAGCAGCCCAAGTAGCAACAGGCAAGGAAGTACAAGTTTTGCGCGCATCAGCGTGCGATGGCCTCGGCCAGCGTGGAAACGGCGGTGGCGAAATAGCGCGAGCGGTTCCATTTCAGCAGCACTTTGTAATTGCCGTAGATGACATAAGGTGCAGCCGCATCGCCCTCTCCCACCATGATGAGGAAGGCTTCCTGATCGGTTTGCGGCAGGTCGTTGCCACCCTCGCGGCGTACGCCCATTTTTTGGAGCTCTGATAAGCTACGGCCCTTGTTGATGTCGGCCTGCGTCTTATCGAAGCCTTCAGGCAGGCGTGCGGCAAAGCCCCAACCTTCATCGCCCTTCCACCCTTCAGATGTGAGGTAGTTGGCCATGGAGGCGAACACATCGCCCTGCGTGTTCCAGATGTCGCGGTGGCCGTCGCCGTCAAAATCGACCGAGAAACGCTCGAAGCTTTCGGGCATGAATTGGCATTGCCCCATGGCTCCGGCCCAAGAGCCGATCATGTCGGAAGAGAGTATCTCTTCTTCCTGGATGATCTTAAGCGCAATCAAAAGTTGCTTGCGGAAATACTCGCTGCGGCGGCCGTCATAGGCGAGTGTGGCCAGTGAGTCCACCACCGAGAAATCCCCGGTATGCGTGCCGAAGCTGGTTTCAATGCCCCATAGTGCCACGATGAATTCGGGCTGCACGCCATAGCGCGACGAAACGGTATCGAGCAATTCGCGGTGCTCGGCCAGTAGCTGCCTGCCCGTGGCGATGCGCCCGGAAGTCACTGCGCTTGCTAGATATTGCGAAAGTGTGGTGCGGCCTTCGGGTTGTTTGCGGTCCAGCTCTACGATGCGCCCGATAGGCTGGGTGCTGGCAAATGCCTCATCCAGCGTGGCGGGCTTGATGCCTTTTTGCACTGCCTCTGCCTTGAATTCCTGCAGCCACAGGCCAAAAGGCTTTGGGTTTACCGGCAGTGGCTCTTGCGCGTGTGCAAGCCCGGGCACCAGCAAAAGGGCAGAAAAAACAGCGGCGCGCAAGCAATCCATAAACCTATCCGAGTTAGAAACTATCAGGTGCATAACGCCACAGGCGGCGCTAACATGCGGCTACTGTTAAACAAGTGTACCGTGATGTTTGCAACAAAAATTCAGGAATCGCTACAAGAAAGCATTTCCGCCCTGCCCGTTATGTTGTGCGCCCCCAGCTTGCGCCACGATGTGGACGAATTGCTGCGCCCGCAATTTGCCGGCGGCTCCTTTGCGGTGGTCGATGATGTATACACGCGCGATGCCTTCGGCGCGCAGGCCTTTGGTGCTCTTGCAGGCATCAAGGGCAGCGCCCACATCACGCTGGATAAAGGCGTGGAGGCTACGGACGAAGCGGTGGCTGAGGTCCGCCGTAAGTCGGCCTCTTGCGATGTGCTGGTGGCCGTTGGCAGTGGCACGGTGAGCGATATTTGCAAATATGCGGCCGCGCAAGAGGGCAAGCCGTATGTGGTGTTTCCTACCGCCGCCTCGATGAACGGCTACACTTCGGCTAATGCTTCCATCACCTTAAAAGGCCACAAGACCAGCCTGGCCGCGCAGCTGCCAGAAGCCATCTATTGCGACATGGGCGTGATCTGTGCCGCCCCGCCGCGCCTGCATAAAAGCGGCCTGGGCGACAGTGTGGCGCGTGCCACCGCGCAAACCGATTGGCTGCTTTCGCATTTGTTGCTTGGCACGCCTTACGAACCGCTCGTTTTTTCCTGGGTGGCGGAACTGGAAGAAGAGCTGTTCGCCAATGCGCGCGGGCTTGCCCTTGCCGATCCCGCCAGCATCGAACAGCTCATCAAGCTGCTGCTGCTTTCGGGCCTGGGCATGACACATGCCAAAGGCAGCTACCCGGCCAGCCAGGCCGAGCACATGATCGCCCATAGCTACCATATGCTAAAAGGTTCCCCGTTGCCTGCTACGTTGCACGGCGAGGAAATTGGTGTAACCACCTTATTATGCGCAAAGCTGCAAGAGCGCCTGATGAATGGTGCGCCGATACTGTGCGAGGCGGTGTTTGGGGCCGCGGCTATGCAAGACGCTTTTGGTGAAGCGCTGCTACCTTCTTTTGAAGAGGCTTATGCGCCTAAACAGCTGCGCCTGACGTCCGAGCTTGCTGAAAAACTTTATGCGAACTGGCCTTTTATCGCTGCCCAATTACAAGCGGTTTCGTTGCCTGAAGCCAAGATCCGCCAGGTGCTTACCCAGGCCGAAGCCTTAGTGGAAGCAGGCGCACTGGGCTGGGAAGATGCGCGGCTGAACCAGGCGGCAACCCTTGCCCGCTTCACGCGCGATCGCTTTACCTGTCTTGACCTTAGGCTCTTGTAAATCCTATCATTCTTGAAATGGTGATTGACGAAAAACGCCCCGAACGATATAACTGAAGGCATGACAAGGCCGGACCGCCCTTTGAGCACAATATCGACATGTCCGGTTAGAGATCGTGGTCTTAATCGAACACAAAATGCAAGTAACGTTAGATTTCCCCGGCTTTGTCATTTTTCTTTCTTTTCGTTAGCACTGGTAAATGCCTGTCTGTTCTGGGCAGGTGCTGCGCATGCCGAGGCATTGCCCTATCCAGCTGGTAAAAGCTACCCGCAGATTGTGCAGGAATATTTCATTCCGCATTTTAATCAAGCCTTCCAAGCACCGCTTACCATCAAGGGGGAGTCGCTCGCTTTCGTGCATGGGTTGCCCTGGCAGCGCCAGATATTTTTGGTGCAAAAGGGCTATAGTATCGGGCAAACGCCCAAGCGCTTTGACGGCGCGACCTATGATTTTAAGAACGATATTCTGACCTTTGATGACGGCACGGTGGAAGAGCTGGGCAAGCCGCGCACTACCGACCCGCTGGCCTTGCAAGCTTCGATCTCCTTCGGCACATATAATAGTGGTAAGGACCTGCAGTTCAGCATGGCGCCCTGGCCGTATAAGCTGGTTTACCTGCCCTACACCGACACGCATCTGCGCCAATATACCAGCTATAGCGGCGATGGTGGCCGCGCTACCTATGACGATAAGAGCTATCGTGCCATGTGCTATGAATTCTCACAGGTCAAAGACCCATTCTTTTATGTGGCGCTACTGGATTTTGCCATTACCGGTGACCTCGCGTTGCTTGCACCACTTACACCGCAAAAGCGCCATCTGCTGCTGGACGCGGTGGGTATCGCGATGGCGGAATATTACGCTGAGTGGCGTGTCTTTCGCTATTATCAGATGATGATGGCACATTATCGCCCCATGCTGGTCTCGCGCACGGGGGTGGTGTTCGATGCATTGCGAAACTCGCTCATCAGCTACGAGGCCAAGCAGGTAAACATTCACGAGCGCGCACCGCGCAACCCAGGCACGTTCAGTAAGCGGCGCATGGTGGTGACCCCCGCCGATTGCATGGTCTATCACAACCGCTTCCATGCCACGCTTGGCCTCAAGCAGATCAACGAGCGGCTTATCACCGATGTGCTGCGCATGTCCTACCCATATGATTGGGCGCTGCTAAACGCGCGCACGAATTACGATTTTTCCGATAATTTCTTCAACATGCTCGCCTACCTGGCCGAGCACCCCGAGCGCTATGACGCAGCGGCACGCTTTAGTGCACGGCGCATCCTACTTTCCATGCATCAGCATGTGCCGCTGATGAATAAGGCATTTGCCGCCTATACAGCGCGGCAATAGTTTGGTATGGTCGCATGATGCAGAAATATATCACGAAAAAATATTTGCTGTTGGCGATATACGTAGCTGTGTTTGTGGTGTTCACCGCTGGCATCTACTATCTTTTTAGCTATTCCAAGCGCCATGATTTCACCCGTGAATATACTTCTGGCGTGCCCTACCCTGTGGGGAAAAGTTATATACAGGTAACGCAGCAGTTGCTGATGCCTCTTTCCTTCGACACGCCGCTTGAGATCAAAAAGGATGCTTTCGACATCTACGGCATGCTGCACCCAAGCAGCGAAGACTATACTCCAGGGCAGGATTTTTCTGCTGAAGCCCAAAAATATGACGGCGCAAAATATGATTACGCCACTAAAACGCTGACTCTGCGGGATGGCTATGTCATAAAACGCAAAAAATTGCAGGGGATTGACCGACTGGCCGTGAAGCTTGGCAGCTATAAGAGCGGCAGAGATGTGCTCATAGACATGCGGCCACTTGATTTTAAGCTATTGTTCCTGCCTATCAACAACACACATCTTCGTGTTTACAACTCGTATGCCGGGCCCAATGGCAAAACCGTGTATTATGATAAGACCTATTACCAGCTATGCGAAGCTTACGAATCAATTGATAATCCGCAATTTTATTTAGATATGCTGGATTTTGCTATTCGTGGTGACGTTTCGGCCATCAGGCATCTGTCCTGGCATGAGCAGATGGTGCTGCTCGATACGGTTGGCATTTCTATGGCTGAATATTATGCCGAGAGCAACGTCTTCTCATTTTATGTCAGCATGATGAGCGACTACCAGCCCATGCTGGCTTCTCGCACCTCAGGCATTTATAATGCCATTCGCGATTCGTTGCTTGGTCATGGTATGCTGCAACTCGTCGACGCTAATACAAGCAGAAAAAAGGGCGAGCCCTTGCAATTGCTCGCGGGGCGTGGCGATTGCATGTATTATTATCAAGTGGGCTATTTCCATCGCCTGATCAAAATCAAACAAATCAACGAGCGCATCATTACCCAGGCGCTACGTGATAGCTATCCGTATGACTGGGCCTTTCTTAATGCGCGCACGGGCTATGCCTTTGCCGATAACTTCTTTAACATGCTGGCCTACCTTACCGAGAACCCACAGCTTTACGATGACGTGGTGCGCTTTAGTGTGCGCAAGATATTGTATTCTATGCATGACCAAGTGCCACATATTAACCGCCTTATGAAGAAAGCACAAAGCCGTTTAATCAACACTCAGGCGAATGAGCGCCGCGCTGAGCAGGCAGGCGAGCGGCAAGGTGGCGCAGGCAAAGGCTCCGAGCAGCCACAACCCCAGGACACTCTGGGTAGCGGCGAAGATGAGTAGCGGTATATAAAGCGGCAGGATGATAAGCGCTTGCAGCAGCCCGCCGCGCCGGCTGCCAAGCGTTAAACCGGCCACCACCGAGCCGATGGAAACCATGCTTATCGAGGCCATTAGCAGCCGCAGCAGCGGCTCTGCCATCTGCGCCAGCGTCAGGCCTGCCATGCCGGCCAGCACGGGCGAGAGCAGCAAGATCGGCACGATGTTGGAGGCGAACTGGCCGCAGATTTTCGCCAGCACCAGCAGCTCCAGCAGGCTGGGTTGCAGCAAAAGCTGTTCGAGCGTGCCGTCTTCATGGTCGCGCTCATACATGCTGGGTAGTGAGGTGATGAAGGAAAGCAACATGGCCACGCATAGCACTGCGCCTGCGTGCTGCGCGAGGGCCACCGGCCCCAGCGCGAAGGTAAACAGCGTCACCACGATGATATAGAACGCTGCAACCCCGAATGCGCCTCCGCCGCGGCGAAATGCCAGGCGAATGGATTGCGCCAGTATAAGCATAAATAAGGTCATGGTCTGAAATCCCCCAGCCATAGGGTGTGTGCGGCAATGGCCGAATTCATGATGTGGGAGGCCACCACCACGATGCCGCCTTGCTTCACGCGCGATTCGATGAGGCTTGCCACCAGCATCACGGCCTCGTCGTCCAGGAAGTTGGTTGGTTCGTCCAGTAGCCACAGCTTACACGGGGCCACGATCAGGCGTGCCAGTGCTACGCGTCGCTGCCAGCCGGCCGAGAGTTGGCAGACCGGCGTATCTTCAAAGCGGTCCAGATCGAAAAAGCGAATGGCCGCCGGGATTAAAATGTCTGTATCAAAAAGCGCCGCCCAGAAGGCAATGTTTTCGCGCACGGTGGCGTCCAGTTTCACCGCGGATTTATGGCCGATGACCATAAGGTCGCGCTTGAAGTCGTTATTATCACGGATGGGTGTGTCATTCCATAAGATCTCGCCGCTATCGGCTGGTAAAATACCAGATAAAAGCTTGATAAGGCTGGTTTTTCCTGATCCGTTTGGCCCTTTGAGCAGCAGCAGTGAGCCCTCCTGCAGGCAGAAGCCTAGCTCACGGAAAACCGGACGCTCGCCGCGGCTACATGCAAGTTGTTCGCAAGTCAGCATGGTAAAGGCTTTTCCTCGCTAACCATACCTTAACTATTCCTCTGTAATTTAGTAGCTTAATTATTTTTGTCTAATCTAAGGAGAATGGTGTGAAACACAAGAGTAAGAATTCGCTAAACAGCAAATCTACGCTGAAGGTCGGTGCAAAGAGCTACGAATATTTTAGTCTCCCCGCTGCCTATACTGGCCTGAAGCAGGATCTGAGCCGTCTTCCCTTCTCCTTGAAAGTGCTGTTGGAAAACCTTCTTCGCTACGAGGATGACGTGTCGGTGAAGCTGGTTGATATTGAGGCCTTCGGCGAATGGTATGTGAACCATCAGTCCGACCGCGAGATCGCCTTCCGCCCCGCACGTGTGCTGATGCAGGATTTTACCGGCGTTCCCGCCGTGGTGGATCTGGCCGCCATGCGCGATGCTATGGCCAAGCTCGGCGGCGACCCGCAGAAGATCAACCCGCTTTCGCCCGTCGATCTGGTGATCGACCACTCGGTGATGGTGGATAATTATGGCGACAAAAAGGCATTTGTCCAAAACGTAGACCTGGAAATGCAGCGCAACGGGGAGCGCTACGAGTTTCTGCGCTGGGGCCAAAAAGCCTTCGACAATTTCCGCGTAGTGCCGCCGGGCACGGGCATCTGCCACCAGGTGAACCTGGAATATCTTGCCCAGGCCGTGTGGCTGTCTGACGGCGTGGCCTACCCCGATACGCTGGTTGGCACGGATTCGCACACCACCATGGTCAATGGCCTGGGTGTGCTGGGCTGGGGCGTGGGCGGGATTGAGGCTGAGGCCGCTATGCTTGGCCAGCCGGTTTCCATGCTTATCCCCGAAGTGGTGGGTTTTAAGCTCACCGGCCAGCTGCCCGACGGCGCAACGGCCACCGACCTGGTGCTGACGGTGACGCAGATGCTGCGCAAAAAAGGTGTGGTGGGCAAGTTTGTCGAATTTTACGGCGCCGGCCTGGACCACCTGCCGCTGGCTGATCGCGCGACTATTGCCAACATGGCCCCTGAATACGGCGCGACGTGCGGTATCTTCCCGATCGACGCGGAGACCATCAACTACCTAAAGCTCACCGCGCGTGAGGATGAGCGCATCGCTCTGGTGGAAGCTTATGCCAAGGCCCAAGGCATGTGGCGCGACGCAAACTACGCCGACCCCGTGTTTACTGACACGCTCGAGCTGGACATGAGTACCGTGGAGCCTTCGCTTGCCGGCCCCAAGCGCCCGCAAGACCGCGTGTCGCTTTCGGCTGCGCATACTTCGTTCGCCTCCAACATTAACGATTTGAATAAGGACGGCAAAACCCCGTCCGATCAGTTCGCCACTGATAAACTCGGCCATGGCAGCGTGGTGATCGCCGCTATTACCAGCTGCACCAATACCTCCAACCCGTATGTGATGATGGCCGCAGGGCTTGTGGCACGCAAGGCGGCAGCTTTGGGCCTTAAGCCCAAGCCGTGGGTGAAGACCTCGCTGGCCCCCGGCTCCAAGGTGGTGACCGAATACCTCACTCAATCCGGCTTGGATAAAGACCTGGATGCTATCGGCTTCAACCTGGTGGGCTATGGCTGCACCACCTGTATCGGCAACTCCGGCCCGCTGAAGGATGAGTTCGAGAATGCCATCCGCGACCAGGGTCTGGTGGTGGCTTCGGTGCTTTCGGGCAACCGTAACTTCGAAGGCCGCGTACACCCGCTGGTCAAGGCCAACTACCTGGCCTCGCCGCCGCTGGTGGTCGCCTATTCGCTGATTGGCCACATGAATTCCAACATCACCACCGAGCCGCTGGGCGTGGACACGCGCGGCAACCCGGTCTACCTCAAGGATATCTGGCCGAGCACGGCTGAGGTTGCCAAAGTGGTGATGGAATGCGTAACGCGTGAGATGTTTGCCCGCAAATATAGTGACGTATTCGCCGGCGAGCCTGCGTGGCAGAATATCCCTGTGGGTGAAGGTGAAACCTATGGCTGGCAGGATTCGAGCACCTATGTGCAGAACCCGCCCTACTTCGAGGGCATGCAGGCCAAATCGGGCGGCGTGGCTGCCGACATTAACGGTGCGAAGATCCTGGCCGTATTTGGCGACTCGATCACTACCGACCATATCTCGCCGGCCGGCAACATTTCCAAGAGCAGCCCGGCTGCTAAATATTTGGTGGAAAACGGCGTAACCCCGGCGGATTTCAACTCCTACGGTGCGCGCCGCGGCAACCACGAGGTGATGATGCGTGGTACTTTCGCCAACATCCGCATTAAGAATGAAATGATTCCCGGCTCGGAAGGTGGCATCACCCGCTATCTGCCCACAGCTGAGCAAATGAGCATCTATGACGCGGCCATGCGCTACAAGGCCGACGGCACCAAGTTGGTCGTCATTGCTGGCAAGGAATACGGCACGGGTTCCTCGCGTGATTGGGCGGCCAAAGGCACTAAGCTGTTGGGTGTTGAGGCTGTGATTGCTGAAAGCTTCGAGCGTATTCACCGTTCTAACCTTGTGGGCATGGGCATCTTGCCCCTTACCTTCCACGGCGAACAGAACCGCAAGACCCTCGAGCTCACCGGCGATGAGACCATTTCGCTCACCGGGCTTTCGGGCGGCATCAACCCGCGCATGAAGGTGGATATGGTGATCGATCGCCCCAGCGGCGAGCGCACCATCGTGCCCCTGCTGTGCCGTATCGACACGCTGGACGAGCTGGCCTACTACCTCAATGGAGGTATCTTGCAATACGTGATGCGAAACCTGCTCGACCCCAAAAGTGTCGCAGCTGCCTAGGGGTTTCCCATGAGCGATCATAAGGTGCAGGCCGATATCGTGATGCAGGTGCTCAATATCCCGCTGGATGAGATACGGCGTCGCGACTCGGCGTTGATGCTTATGAGCGTTACGGCTAAGCTTATCCATCAGGCCACCCCGGATGAGTGGGCGGTTCTGGCTGAGCGTGGTATCACCGGCCGAGACCTGTGCGAGATGGGTGTCACCTCCAGCTATAACTCCCGAGTGCTGGATCTTCGTAACCTCGAGGACTGTTATAACGGCAAGCAGCGCGGCGGTGGCCGCGGGGATTTATAGGCTTAAGGCGGTAAAAGGCGGATTCTGTGACAGATTTTTATTGTGTTATGCTTCGCAACAGGCGAATATGTAAGAAATTTTTTGCTTCCCTTTGTGCAAAAAAGGCCGCATGACCGACACTATCGACCCTAACAAAGACAAGACACGCACCATCGTGTTACTTTACGGATTGCTCGAAAGCGGCAGCCCGTTCTGGGTTTTTGCGGCCGTTCGCCCCAGCAAATACCAAACCTTCCTGACCCAGCAAAAAGCCGGCGAAGTGGATCTGTACCATTTCGAGGAATTCGGCGAGATCATCGTCTCGGCCGAGGGCAAGCACCCGCCGGATGCGGTCACTATCAAGGTCGCAGAAATGTACCAGACCGATCCTTCGAGCTTCCTCAAGACCGCGCCGGAAGTGGCCAGAGAAGACGAAGCCGCCTCTTAATCAAAAGAAAGCGGCCTCCCCTTTTAGCCTTGTTCAAATATAGTGTGGCGCGAGTCTTAAACGGGCTTGTTCTGCTTGCCGATGAAATCAACGATGATGGGAACCACGTTCTCGCGGAATTTGCGGCCGTTGAAAATGCCATAATGGCCCACACCCTTCTGGATGTATTGGCGGCGCATGGAGGCTGGAAGCGATTTACAGATCTTCTGAGCGGCTTCAGTCTGGCCCACGCCGGAGATATCGTCCAGCTCGCCTTCTAGCGTCAGCAAAGCGGTTTTGGTGATGGCTTCGGGCTTTACCTTCTGGCCCTTGAATACGAACTCGCCCTTGGGCAGCAGGTGACGTTGGAAGACCTGGTCGATGCACTCGATGTAGAATTCAGCCGGCAGATCGGCCACCGAGAGGTATTCGTCATAGAATTTGCGATGGGCCGAAGCGCTGTCGCCGTCTCCCTGTACGAGATGCTTATACAGATCTTTGTGCGCGGTGATGTGGCGATCCAGGTTCAGTGTCATGAAGCCGGTAAGCTGCAAGAAACCTGGGTATACGCGGCGCATGAAGCCCGGATAGTTGAACGGCACGCGAGTGATGACGTTATTCTCAAACCAGGAGAGCGGCTTTTGGGTTGCTGCCTGGTTCACCTTGGTGGGGTTGACGCGCGTGTCAATCGGGCCGCCGATCAACGTCATCGAGGCAGGAGTCATCGGGTCTTTGTTCTGGTTCATAATCGAAGAGGCGATAAGCACCGGCACAGAAGGCTGGCACACGGCCATCAAGTGCAGCTGGGGGCCAAGCGCACGGGTATAGTTGATGGTGTATTGGATGTAGTCTTCCAGGTGGAACTTACCATGCGTCATCGGTACTTCGCGGGCGTCCTTCCAGTCGGTGATGTATACGTCCAGGAAGGGAAGCAGCGCTTCCACTGTGCCGCGAAGCAGCGTGGCATGGTGGCCCGACATGGGGGCGACCAGCAGCAGCTTGGGCTGTTTCTCGGTAATATTTTTGCGGAAGTGCAGCAGGCGGCAGAACGGCTCGTCGCTTACCACCTCTTCGATCACTTTAACGTCCTTGCCCTTTACCTTTGTGTGGGTCAGGCCGAAGGCAGGCTTTCCATAGCGGTGCGTGACGCGCTCAATCACCTCGGCGGCGGCGGCTACCGAGCGCCCGAAGCCTGTATAAGCAAGCGGGCTAAAGGGGTGGCGGTGAAACGCGGCCGAAGCCCCAGCGAGCATATTCAGCGGTGCGATGGCGGCATAAAGCATTTCATGCTGGTTATAGAGGTGGCTGTTTTCAATCTGTATCATTGGTATTTTCCTTAACTGCGCAGTCCTGCAATGGTTGCGGCTTAACCCCATTCTAGCGAGGCTTTGCTAAACAAACCGTTAATATGAGGAGGGAATAAAATCTCCATAAGGATTTATATCTACATGTCATATAATCTTAATTTTTCAATTTCCAAGCTCCATGGTAGCGTTCTGGGCGTAAAAAGTGATAAGTTAGGCTTGAATGGGACGTGTTTCTTTCATAAAAATGGCGGGTGTGGCTGTGGTGGCCATGGGTTCTGCCTTTGCGGCCAGTCGTTTTGTGGCCCCGCCGCGCAAGCACGAACCGAAAGAACCCAGCCTGGATCACCTGCCCCGCACCATTGAAGAATTACTCGCGCTTTCTTCGCAGCAGAAGATACTGCTTTCTGCCGCTACGGCCTCGGGCTGCGATGCGGTGGCCTATTACATGCCGGATGCAAGTGGCAAGCTCACACTTAAAGAGCATATCGATCTTTACCCGACTGCCAACACGTTGTTCGACAAGAATATTACTTATAACCCCGAGACGTTCTCGACTGATAAAAACATCCGTAATTCTCCTGTCTATCACATTCCTGTGCCGGGTACGAACGGGGTGATCGCCCTGCATGCCCCGCAGCGTTTTCTAAGTCGTGTACAAAGCGAGGAAGAAGCCCTTGATCCATCCGATGCACACGAACCCGTGCGTTTCCGCAGAGCCAAGCTTGAGATGGCAACCGACATAGTCAATGAGCATAGCGATCTTTTCAGTGTGCCCAAGGATAATTGGCGTGAGCGCACCCGCCGCGAAAAAGAGCATAAGACACTGCCCAAGAAACTTGCCTATTTTCACAGGCTCGTGGACGATATGCACAAGACGCTCGGCGAGGATGGCTTTCAAGTGGCGCATGTGCACGGCGTGAGCGATTTGATGCTGACGGCCATCGATGAAGCGGTAAACAAGAACCAGGTTGTGCCGGTAATAAACCAGCAGCAGCGCGAGCTCATTGCCGTGCTTACCGAGCTGCACGACGTGGGCAAGACGCAGCTTTCCTCGAGTTTGCTGCGTGCATGGCGCAGCAGTGCCAAGCAAAAATCCAAAGATAAAAAAAGCGAAGAACACCGATACGATGTGTCCATCAACCACAACCACCCGTTGTTCACGTTAACTACCTTGCTGCTATACGAGCAGGACGGGCTGACCACGGCGGCCCATCACCATGGCCTGTTCCGCTATACCAGCGAAGAGTTGGCTCACGCCATCGGCGAAGAAGGCTTCAAGCAATACCACATCCTGACGGACAACATTCCTTTTGATAAACTACCGCCGCTTTCTCGCATGATGCGCATTTGCGACGTGACCGAATCCATGGTCGGGCGCTATCACAAGGACATGGATCACTGCCTGCGTTCTATGGCCAAGCAAGCCGGCTACGATGCAGATAACCACTGTTTCCGCCCTGTGGTGCATAATGCCAACACCATCGACCCGGAGATGCTTTGCTTTATGATATCTAGTGGCGTGTTCGAAGCTTATGCCAAAAAGCATCCCGAAGTTTCGTGCGATGCTCAGAAGGTGGAAGGTGCCAGCCGCGAGATATTGGAAGCCTTCGGCTGGAAAGATAAGCAGGCCGGGCTTGAAGAAAAGCTGCGCAGCAACATCGCCTCTGATCGGCTACTGCTGGAGAACCCTGGCCTGTCGCGCACCCCTGCTGCCATTGCTCAGCGCTAATCTCTAGGTTGCGTCTTTGCAATTGCTAGCTTCAGCTTTGTTGCCTAAGGCTTAGGCGGCCTTGCTCTTTTTAAGCAGCGGGGCTAGGTAGCGCGCGGTCACGCTATCCTTGTTGCGCACGATATCTTCCGGTGTGCCGCAGGCTACGATCCTGCCGCCCTTGTTGCCGCCGCCGGGGCCTACGTCCAATATCCAGTCGGCGGTCTTGATGACATCGAGGTTATGCTCGATGACCAGCACCGTATTGCCGCTGTCCACAAGTTTGTGCAGCACGCCCAGCAGTTTCTGGATATCGTCGGTGTGTAGGCCGGTGGTCGGCTCATCGAGGATATAGAGCGTGCGGCCGGTAGCGCGCTTGGAAAGCTCCTTGGCCAGCTTAATGCGCTGCGCCTCGCCGCCTGAAAGCGTGGTGGCCGATTGGCCGATGGTGATGTAGCCAAGCCCCACCTCTTGCAGTGCCAGCAGCTTTTCGCGGATGGAGGTCTGCGCCGTGAAGAAGGATACGCCCTCGTCCACCGTCATCTCCAGCACCTCGGAGATAGATTTGCCCTTGTAGAGAATTTCCAGCGTTTCGCGGTTATAGCGTTTGCCATGGCACACGTCGCACTTTACATACACGTCAGGCAGGAAGTGCATCTCAATCTTGATGAGGCCGTCGCCCTGGCAGGCTTCGCAGCGCCCGCCCTTGACGTTGAACGAGAAGCGACCGGCGGCATAGCCCCGCGCCTTTGCCTCTGGCAGACCCGCGAACCAATCACGGATGGGCGTGAACGCGCCGGTATAGGTAGCCGGGTTGGAACGTGGCGTGCGACCGATCGGCGACTGGTCGATCTCGATGACCTTGTCGATATATTCGAGGCCCGTGATGGAATCATGCGCGGCGGGCATGTCACGGCTGCCGTGCAGGCGGCGTGCGATGCTCTTATACAGCGTTTCGATGACCAGCGTGGACTTGCCGCCGCCGGAAACGCCGGTTACGCAGCAGAAAGTCGAAAGCGGGATTTCCGCCTTCACGCTCTTTAAATTGTTGCCGCGCGCACCGTTGATGACGATCTGCTTTTTCTTGTTCACCGGGCGGCGCTTTGGCGGCACGGCGATGAACTTGGCCCCGCTTAGGTATTGGCCGGTGAGACTGTTCTTGTTCTTGGCCACCTGCGAAGGCGTACCTTCGGCTATCACCTTGCCGCCATGGATGCCGGCGCCCGGGCCCATGTCGATGAGATGGTCGGCCGCGCGCATCGTATCTTCGTCGTGCTCCACCACGATCACCGTGTTGCCTAGTTCGCGCAAATGGCGCAGCGTGTGCAGCAGGCGTTCGTTGTCGCATTGGTGCAGGCCGATGGAGGGTTCGTCCAGCACATAAAGCACGCCCGATAAGCCTGAGCCAATCTGCGATGCCAGGCGGATACGCTGGCTCTCCCCGCCTGAAAGTGTGCCGGATTCGCGGCTGAGGGTTAAATAATCCAGGCCAACATTAACCAGGAACTGCAGGCGCTCGCAAATTTCCTTGAGAATTTTTTGCGCGATCTGCTGCTGTTTCTTGGAAAGTTTCTTGTCGAGCTTGGCGAACCATGCATGCGCTGCGTCGATGGTAAAATTCGTCATTTCGCCGATATGCATGTTCCCCACCTTCACGCAGAGCGACTCTGGCTTTAGGCGGAAACCGTCGCAGGTCTCGCAGTGATGTTCGTTCTGGTATTTGGCGAATTCCTCACGCACGCTGAGCGAGCTGACTTCCTTGAATCGGCGCTCCAGGTTCGGTATCACGCCTTCGAACGGTTTGGTGGTGGTGAAGCTGCGCGCACCATCGTGGTAATGCATGGTGATGGGTTCTTCGCCCGAGCCGTAAAGAATGACGTCGCGGACATTTTCCGGCAGCTCTTCAAACGGGGTGTAGAGGCTGAATTTATAGTGCTTGGCCAACGACGCCAGCACGTCCTGGTAAAAGCGCGTGTTGCCACTCCAGGGCATGGAGCTCCACGGCACGATAGCTTTTTCCGCCAGCGATGCCTTGGTATCGGGCACAACGAGTTCGGGGTCGAAAAAGAGCTGCGTGCCCAGGCCGTCGCACTCGGGGCATGCGCCGAACGGGCTGTTGAACGAGAACAGGCGCGGTTCGATCTCAGGTAAGGTGAAGCCCGAAACTGGGCAGGCGAACTTACTCGACATGATGAAGAACTCGTTCTCATCGTCGCCTTTTTTATTCTTGGTTTCCGTGCCCATCAGCTCAATGGTCACTAAACCATCGGAAAGGCCAAGGGCGGTTTCCAGGCTGTCGGCAAGGCGGTTGCCCATATCCGGGCCGATGACCAGTCGGTCGACCACCACGTCGATGTCGTGCTTCTTGTTTTTGTCGATGGCGGGCATATCAGCGATCTCGTGCAGCTGCCCATCCACCTTGACGCGCTGGAAGCCCTTCTTTTGCAAGGCGGCCAGCTCCTTGCGGTATTCGCCCTTATGGCCGCGCACCATCGGCGACAGCATGTAAAACTTCGTACCCTCGGGCAGCTCCATGATGCGGTCCACCATCTGCGATATGGTCTGGCTTTCGATGGGCAGGCCGGTGGCCGGCGAATACGGCACGCCGATGCGCGCATAGAGCAGGCGCAGATAATCGTAAATTTCTGTGACCGTGCCCACCGTCGAGCGCGGATTGCGCGAGGTGGTCTTCTGGTCGATGGCGATGGCAGGCGACAGCCCGTCAATGGATTCGACATCTGGCTTATCCTGAATGTTCAAGAACTGACGTGCATAGGACGAAAGGCTTTCGACGTAGCGGCGCTGCCCTTCGGCGTAAATGGTGTCGAACGCGAGTGAGGATTTGCCCGACCCAGACGGCCCGGTGATTACAACCAGTTTATTGCGTGGGATATCCACGTCTATATTCTTCAGGTTGTGTTCCTTGGCTCCGCGGATGGAAATGCACTCTTCTTTCATGGGATTCCTGGCCTTTTGGCTCTAAAATGACTTTTGCGTTGTGCTGGTAGATGCTAGGCTGGCTTCGAAATTCGATAGACAGCCTGGGTAACAAGGGGTGCTATTATGGGGTTTGAGGGGATACACGGCAAGGAGTATTTATCGGCTCACCAGCGTAAATGCCTGGAAGGGGTGGCTGCCGTTGGCGCCCAGCTCTATGACGAGGCCTACCGCACCTTGCAACTGCACAAACGCGAAGACATGCTGCCCCGGCTCGAGCAGATCCTGGCGGTGATGAAGCATAGCTGCGCCGTGCAGGGCATGCGCGAGGTGCTGCGCGTCCCTTCTGGCAACATCAACAAGCGCCTGCTGAATGAAGAACTCAAGGGCGAAGAAGAAAAGCTCAAACGCTGCATTGTCAAGGCCAAAGGCATCTTCCAAAGCGAGCGCCCTATCCTCACCATCATTCACGCCATGGAGATGCTCGCTGCCACTAAGCATATCGACGACTATGGCAAGCTCAACACCGAGCAGGCCGGGGCTATGGCCATCAACTTGATCATGGATGCCACCGAGTATAAATCGGGACAAAGCCTGGTCTAGCTATCAGTCGCATTTCTTTGTGGCGCGGTCAGTTTTTTTAGGCTTATATGGCACTCCACTTTAAAAAAATCACAAAGCGAATATACAACGGGAGTGCATCATGGCTGGCAGCGTAAACAAAGTAATCTTAATCGGCAATTTGGGCCGCGACCCGGAGATCCGCTCCACGCAGGATGGCCGCGAGATCGCAAACCTCACCGTTGCTACTTCTGAATCCTGGAAGGATAAGGGAACCGGTGAACGCCGCGAAAAAACCGAATGGCATCGCGTTTCTATCTTCAACGAAGGCCTGGTGAACGTCGTGCGCAATTACTGCAAAAAAGGCACGAAAGTGTATCTCGAAGGCGCGCTGCAAACCCGCAAATGGACCGATAAGGAAGGCCAGGAAAAATACTCCACCGAAGTGGTGCTGCAGGGCTTCGGCTCGACGCTGACCCTGCTGGACGGCAACAAGGGCGGCGGTTCTTCCGCCAATAATGAAAGCTACGGCGAATCTGCAGGCTACAACCAGGGCAGCGGTGGTGGCACGGCCTTTGGCAGCAAGCCTGCCGGCGAACTGCTCGACGACGAGATACCCTTTTAAATAGGAAGCTTCCGCTGCGCGCCTACTGGCGCTCGCATGAAGCAAGCTCATGGCTGGGGCGGTCTTCTGACCGCCCTTTGCTTTTTTATTTGTAGCGGAAGCTTTCTAATCGCGCGGCAGTTGGCGGCGTTTGCGGTCGGGGCGCACTTTGCGCTTTTGCTGGAAGTCCGCCAAGCGTTGCACGACGTATTCATTCACCACGTTGCCCATCTCTTCTTCCAGGCCGCGATAGTAATGATCCGCGCCGGGTACTACATGATATTCCACCTGCGAGCCGAGCTTGCTGGCGAGTTTGGCCACGGCATCCTCGGAAACCACGTCGTCCTTGCTGCCTTGTGTGATGATACCGGTGGACGGGCACGGCGAAAGGAATGAGAAATCGTACAGATTGGCCGGCGGCGAAATAGCGGCGAAGCCCTCGATCTCGGGGCGGCGCATCAGCAGCTGCAGCGCGATCCAAGCGCCGAAGGAAAAGCCCGAGACCCAGCAGGTCGGTGCGTCAGGGTTCTGGGTTTGCAGCCAATCCAGCGCCGTGGCGGCGTCGGTCAGCTCGCCGATACCCTCGGAGTATTTGCCTTGCGATTTGCCCACGCCGCGGAAGTTGAAGCGCAAGACCGAGAAGCCGTTCTGCACGAAGATGTGATACAGGCGATAGACGATCTTGTTGTTCATCGTGCCGCCATAGAGCGGGTGCGGATGCAGCACCATCACCACGGGTGCGCCCTTATGCTCGCTCTGGTGATATCTGCCTTCGATTCGGCCCTCAGAGCCGTTAATGATGATTTCTGGCATGTGTCCCCGGTGTAATGGGTTGTTTTTAATGTTTAAGTTGATTGCGGCACTATGTTATATTATAGGTTCTGAGCCATTTTTGTGCTTAACGAATGGTTATTTAGAGCGTTCTTATAGTAAATTTGTGTGCCCATGTTCAAGAAAATAGTGAACGAGATCGATTCTGTCTTTGCCCGCGACCCGGCGGCACACTCACGCCTGGAGGTGTTTTTATGCTACCCGGGCCTGCATGCACTATTCTTTCATCGCGCGGCTAATTGGCTGTGGCGGCGAAGCTGGCGCGTGCTGGCACGCTTTATCTCGTATATCGGGCGGTTCGTCACCGGCATTGAGATTCACCCCGGGGCAACCATCGGCCAGCGTTTTTTTATCGATCACGGCATGGGGGTGGTCATTGGCGAGACGGCCAGCATAGGCAACGATGTCACTATTTACCACGATGTCACCCTCGGCGGCACGTCGCTTTCCAAAGGGCTTCGCCATCCGCAGATCGGCAATAACGTCATTATTGGCGCAGGCGCGCAGCTTCTGGGCCCCATTCGTGTGGGTGACAATGCGCGCATTGGCTCTAACGCGGTGGTGGTAAAGGATGTAGAGGCCGACACTTCGGTTGTGGGCATTCCGGCCCGCCCCGTGGCCGAAGGCGTGCCCCCGCCAGCTAAAAAAGATTCAGCTGTTTTTGCCGCTTACGGCACACCGAGCGACGATAACACCGACCCCGTGCTTCACATGCTCGAGCAAATGCACGGCGAGATACAGGCATTGAACAAGCGCGTGGTAGAGCTGGAGGCCGAGAATGCCTCGCTCAGCGACAGCGCCAAGAAGTGGGAAGCTCTATGATCCTGGGCACAAAAGCGCGCTACGCGGTGATGGCCATGGTCGAGCTTGCCCGCCATGACGGTAAGACGCCCATAACGCTGGCGCAGCTGGCTTCCTCGCAGGAGATCACCCTGCCCTATCTGGAGCAGATATTTTCCAAGCTCAAGCAGCGCGGTATCGTGCGCTCGGTGCGCGGGCCCGGCGGCGGCTATGTGCTGGCGCAGGCGGCGAAGGATACGCGCATTATCGATATTGTACAGGCGGTTGATGAATCGCTGAAAATGACCCGCTGTGATAAGCACAACGCCGGCGGCTGCATGGCCAGCAAGGCCCAATGCATCACTCATGATCTGTGGGACGGGCTAGAACAGCAGATCCACAGCTATTTAAGCGGCATCACGCTGGCCGATGTGCTGACCCGCAAATTACCTGCCGGGCTTAAAGAAACTGCGTTCTGCTGAGCTTTTTGCTAAGCGTCACAAAATTTTCATATTTTCGTGGTTTGTTATGGGTGGGCCTTACGCTAAAATAGGCTGGCATCTAAAGGAAAGCGCATGGCCGAAGAACCCACGAATCTTGACCCCACCAACACCTATGTCGATGCTAACGGCCCGAGCGCGCAATATCAGTTCCGCCGCGATGAACAGGGCAATATCACGCTTTATAACGTTACCCAGGATCGCGCCGCGCAAAATGCCAAGGGCGAGCCCCTGGCGGTCCAGGGCAAGGATGGTGCGGTAGTTATTGATAAAGACACGCATTTGGTGCTGCCACCCGGCTCCACCATTGATGAAGGCCTGCGCGATGAAAAAGGCGAAAAGCTCGGCGATCTGGAACAGATGCAGCTCGATCAGCGCACCAACGGCCTTATTAAGCGCCTGACCGGCCGTGCCGTAGACCCCAACGGCCAGCCCCTGCGCGGCAAAGAAACGGCTGAAAGTCTACAGGAACGATCCGAGGATTATCGCGCCGTGGTAGGCGGCAAACCCACCGGTGGCTATGGCCAGCAAAGCGCTAAGGTGGGTGACGATGACGGCACGCAGATGCGCTACAACAGGGCCGAAGGCCGCTATGAGCTGGTAGAGCCGGAAACGCAAACACCCGGCCCGCAAGGCGAGCTCGAGCTGATGCCGGTGGAGGGCAGTGGTGGCAGAACGCCGCCTGCACCTGCGCCCGATGCACCTGCCATCGCCAGCATCACCCCCGAGGGCGATAAGAGCACCACGGTGAGTTCTGTGCCGCTGGCTGCTGCTTTTCAGAGTTTGGCGCTCAGCGCGCAAGGGCGAAAACCCGGTGAAGATACCAGCGTGGCCATGGAGAATTTCCAGAATGACAACACTGCCCTCATGATCGAAGGTGCGGGCAGCAGTTTCGGCCCGGCCATGCAGAAAATGACCGAGCAGTTGCAAAACCCGAAAATGAATAAGGAGCAGCTCGCCCAGTTTCGCCAAAGCTTCAACGAGATGAAAGGCAAGCTGAATGAGCTTTGCCCCGATCCGCAGAATCCAGGCGATCCTTATGAGCGCCAGCCTGTGCAGCAGGCGCGTGCGATGCTGGAAAAGCGCAATGCCAAAGGCGAGCTCGACCCCAATGGTGTAAGCGCGATCGACCGCATGGAGGCTGAGCTTGCTAAGGCCGAACAGCGAATAAATCCGCCGGAGAAAAAGGCCGAGCAGCAAAAAGCGGCGTCGGAAAAAGAGAATGACAAAGCGCCCAAAACCAGCTTCAACAGCAATGTGCCGCAATTCATGCGCGATGCGGCCAATGTGGTTATCACCACCATTGGCAAGGGTATGGCCGCCAACATGATGGCAACGGCCATGACTGGCAGCCTGGCGCAAGGCTTGGTTCCGGCCGCTGGTCCGAGCGTGGCGGGCGGGCGCGACATCGGCTCGGTCGCTACCGTGTAATTGTTTGTCAACTATCGTTAGCCGATGAACCAGCCGGTGGCGATGCTGGCTGCATGGGCCAGGCGTTGGCCGCCCTGGCTGAAAATGCCGCGGCGCGTTTGTTTTGCGGGTTGCTCGGGGCGGCAAATGGTGGGATAACCCGGTTCGAAGCTTGGCTCACCCTTGGGAAAGAATTTCACGGCTTCTTTGTTCTGCTCGACATGCTCATACAGCGTGCCGAATTCTTTGCGTACATCGTGCAGCCATGCATCGACAGCGGCTTGCGGCGGCATTACGCCGGGCGTGATGGGTTCCACTGCGTTGCCGTCCAGCACCACCAGGCGGCCGCTGGGCATTTTACCGATATTGTCGGTGCGATCGTCATTGGCGCAGAATTTAAGCCCGTGCTTGGCAAGCTCGGCGGCCATTTTCTTTACGTCCTCACTCCTGACTGACTGATTGTCCACCCAAGGGTAGAACTCAACGGCCAGGCCTTGCATATCGTAGCGCATCAGCGGCGCTAGCACTCCCGGCATGCGTTTGTTGGGCAAGAAGCCTGTGTCGGTGACTTTGAGGATAATACCATCGCCCGCATACATCACCGCCGCGATATTGGCGTGCATGGCGCTGCGCAGCATGGGCACGAATTTCTCCATACCTAGCTTTTCCTTGAGCATCCGCCCTATCCTGTGGACGGGGTTGTTCTCCGGCATTTGGGATTTGACCACTGCGGCATAATCATGCAGGCCTTCGCCGCTGCCTAGGCTGTCGATATCCACGGTATGCATGCGGCGCACCGTGGCGTTGCGCCCGGCGGTCGCGTCCAGGTAATTGGCGGCATCGACGAAGCTCTGGGGCTGCCTGGCGCGCTCGACGATGAATTTTCTGTGGTTCGGGGCATCCAGGCGTGCGCCATAGCCGAACATATCGGCATGCGGCTCAGCGGGGCCTTTGCCCTGGGCGGTTACCAGCTCGCGGAATGATGTGTCTTCAGCCATCTTGCTATTGCCTTAGCTAGATTCGTTCCGAATTATAGCACCAAGACCCACGGTGCACAAAGCCAAACTCAGGCCTGTTAGGATATCCGGCCTAGCCTAGCTTTTGCTTAATGCGCCCGGCCACTTCGGCGATGAAAGCCTGGGTGGTAAGGCCGCTTGGGCCAGAAAGATCACGCGTGCCTTTGCCCCCTGCCATGGCCTCGCACATGGCGCTGTACATCACCTCGGTATAGGCTTTGATCTTTGCGCCCTCTGCTTCTGGTAGCGCCTTGCTGGCCAAGGCCAGCGTCACCGAATGGTCGATGGCGCCGCGCAGCGCGTAGATCATGCCGATGGGGTTGACCGAGGTCTCACCGCCTTTGAGAAAAATATGGTATTGGTCGGCGATCGTGCCGTGCGATGCTTCGAATTCCATGATCTTGCTGCCGTCGGGTTTCACCCCCGTCAGCGCCGAGGAAATAAACCCAGGCGATTTATAGACCTGTGCCTGCAGATCGGTGAAGATGTCGCCGTCATAGTTATGCGCCACCATGGCAAAGCCGCCGTCGCGCCAGGCGGCCATTTTCATCACGCCGTCATCGGTGAGTAAGTGGCGCAGCTCGCCGCCGGTTTTCTCCAGCAGGCCTTTATCGGCGAAGGCTTTTTTATAGTTCGCATCGAACACTTCCTTCATGATGCGCCAGAAATCTTCCTGCCATTTAAACACCGTTTTCTTGGTAGTGACATAAGGCGTAACGCCGGCTTCCAGCGCGCGCTTGAAGAAGTGATGCGCCAGCTGCTCGACGTTATCCAGCGGGTTGTGATAGGTGACAACGGCATTGAGTTTGTCGCTGAGCTTGCGCTCATCGACGATGGTTTCCTTGCCTGATGCGTCGGTGTGGATGGTCTTGACCGAGCCAGCACCCAGCATCTTGGCCCCGGCCCCATATTCCCCGCCTACCGCATGTCGGCAAAACAGCACCGGGCGCTTATAGCCCATTTGGCTTTCAAGCCCCTTGACCTCGATGGTGTCGCGGTCGATCGAGTAGCCGTTCCAGGCGGCGCGCATTTTGCCATTGGGGCTGCCCAGTGGTTTTTTCAGGCCCATTTCCTTCATCTGGTCGGCAGTTGGCGTAATGGTCGGTTCCTTGAAGATCGCGCCCACTGCCGTGCCCGCGTTGATGGCATCGGCCAGCACCTTATCGTCAGAATCATCGCGCGCTTTGCAGGAAAGGTCGAAATATTGCCATTTGCCCGTTTCCAGAAATGGCTCCACCCACTGTGCCAGTACCATTTTCATCACCTCGCGGGTCATTTCTTCGCCGGTGATATAGACCATGGCGGGGGCTGAAAGCTTGGAAGTAGACATAGTGGGAGCCTCATAATGGGGGTGGAACAAGTGCAGGTTAGCGCATCATTCTGTAGCGTAAAACTTAATTTTCCTCTAAAATCCGCAGCTTTCTGACATGAGTAGCCAAAATGCCCACCTACCTGGACTATAACGCAACAACGCCCCTGCTGCCCGAAGCGCTCGCCGCCATGCAAGAGGTGTATGCGCAGCCGGCCAACGCCTCTTCGGTCCATGGTTTTGGCCGTGAAGCGAAAAAACGCCTGGAAGCCGCGCGTAAAACCATTGCCGAGAGCATTTCCGCCTGGCCGGGCGAGCTGTTCTTCACCTCCAGCGGCACTGAAGCCAATATCACAGCCCTGCGTGGCAGCAAAGCCACCCGCGTGCTGGCCAGCGCTATCGAGCATAGCTCGGTGCTAAAGGCGCTGCCGGGCGTGCAGAGTGTGGCCGTTACCCCAGAGGGCGTGGTGGATCTAGCCGCGCTGGAAGCCCTACTGAAGGCCCATAGCGCGCCGACGCTGGTTTCCATCATGCTGGCAAATAATGAAACCGGCGTGATCCAGCCGGTGGCCGAAGCCGCCAAGATTTGCCATGCAAACGGCGCGCTTTTGCACTGCGATGCGGTGCAGGCTTTGGGCAAGATCCCGGTGGATTTTAGCCTGCTAGGTGTCGACCTGCTCACGCTTTCTGCCCATAAATGCGGTGGGCCCGTGGGAGCCGCAGCCCTCATTGCCCGCCGCGAGCTTCCGGTGGCCGCCCTGCTTACCGGCGGTGGCCAGGAAAGTGGCCGCAGGGCGGGAACTGAGAATATCGCTGCTATTGCAGGTTTTGCAGCTGCGGTGGAAAAAGCCGCTCACTGTGCTGGCCATATGTCGGATCTGCGCAATTGGCTTGATGCCATGGAAGCAGAACTCACCAATGAGGGGGCGCTCATTGTGGGCAGCCAGACCCCCCGCCTGCCCAACACCAGCTGTGTGATGATGCCCGGCGTAGGGAATGAAGTGCAGCTAATGGATTTTGACCTGGGCGGGTTTGCCGTCAGCGCTGGTTCGGCCTGCTCATCGGGCCGTATCGAAGTTTCACATGTGCTCACTGCCATGGGCTTGGCCCCCATGCAGGCGAGCAGTGCCGTGCGTGTAAGCGCCGGCTGGGGCACAAAAAAGGCAGAAATCGAAGCGTTTACCGCGGCGTGGCTTAAGCTGCGTGCACGCTTGGGTAAGGCCGCTTAGCCGCCAAGCTCCGCGGCTTTGGCAAAGCGCTGTTGCAATTCTTCGCCAAGTTCTTTGTATTCAGGCATAAGCGAAAGCTTTTTGGTGGCGGCCTTTAAGGCTTGCGTCCAATGCTTGGAATCCAGCGCATGCTGATGCGCGCTGTGCACCTGCTGGCGGTAGCTATGCCCTACCAGATCGGGGCGGTGATCGTCCTGATAGGTAATACTGACAATCTCGCCATCGCGATTATGTGTGTGGGCATAAGCGGTTTTATGCCATTTGCCATCGGAAAATTGGTTTTCCATACGGATATGATCACCTGAATGGGTGTTGAACACAGCCGTGCTATTGCCGTATTCATGCTCGTGGGTGATGGCGATTTCGTTAGGCCCGAAAACGGCGGTGCATATACCTTTTTCCTTGGTTCCGGGTTTGTAGGGTACGTCGGCAACAGTGATGTTTTCCGTTAGCTGCTTTTGCGCAACCCCGCTGCGCCTTCTTAATACCCGTTCTTTATACCCTACCATCGCAATAACCCCATTATTAATAAAAATTAGTATATGTGATATTCGGGAATGTACTTTTAGGCAAATAGAATGTATAGACGCAGAAAATAAAGCGGTGTATAAGCCTGGCGAATAGTTGATTAAATTACTAAGCTATACTATATTACACATGTAAACAGCCAGTGAATGGCTTCCAACAAACTGAAAAGACCATGAAAAACGCAGCGAACAACAACCTTAAATTCCCGGTATATCTCGACTATCAGGCGACCACGCCGATGGATCCACGCGTGCTGGATAAGATGTTGCCGTATTTCATCGAAAAATTTGGCAACCCCCATAGCCGCAGCCACGCTTATGGCTGGGAGGCAGAAGCTGCCACCGACATCGCCCGCGAACAAGTGGCTGATCTTATCGGCGCGAGCGAAAAAGAAATTGTCTTCACCTCGGGTGCTACCGAATCCAACAACATCGCCATCAAGGGTGTTGCTCGCTTTTATGGTGATAAGAAAAAACACATCATCACCCCAGTGACCGAGCATAAATGCGTGCTCGATTCGTGCCGTCATTTGGAGCAAGAAGGCTTCGAGGTGACGTATCTGCCGGTGCAGGCAAACGGCCTGATCGATCTGGCCGTGCTGCGTGCTGCCATGCGCAAGGATACGCTGCTGGTCTCCGTCATGGCTGTGAACAACGAAGTGGGCGTCATCCAGCCGCTGGCTGAGATCGGTAAGCTGTGCCGCGAGTTCGGCGCGTTCTTCCACACCGATTGCGCGCAGGCTTTTGGCAAGATCCCGCTGGACGTGGAAGCCATGAACATCGACCTGATGAGTATCTCCGGTCATAAGGTGTATGGCCCCAAAGGTATTGGTGCGATGTATGTTCGCCGTCGCCCGCGCGTTCGCCTGGAAGCGATCTTTTCCGGTGGTGGCCAGGAACGGGGTTTTCGCTCCGGCACGCTGCCCACCCCGCTGGTGGTTGGTTTGGGTGAAGCTGCCGCTATCGCCAAAGCCGACATGGCCAAGGACAAAGCCCATGTGGAAAAACTCTATAACCGCTTCATGAGTGAGTTGCTCGACGGCGTGCCCGACGTGTTCTTAAACGGCGACCGCGAGGCTCGCTGGAAGGGCAACGTGAACCTTTCCTTTGCGTATGTCGAAGGCGAGTCCATGATCATGGCCATCAAAGACCTGGCGGTCTCTTCCGGTTCGGCGTGTACTTCGGCTTCGCTCGAGCCTTCTTATGTGCTGCGTGCACTGGGTGTGGGCGAAGAGCTGGCGCATACCTCGATTCGCTTTGGTTTTGGCCGCTTTACGACCGATGATGAGGTGGATTTTGCCATCAATCTCATCAAGAACAGCATTGATAAACTACGCCAGATGAGCCCATTATGGGAAATGGTTCAAGAAGGCATCGACATTTCGAAGATAGAGTGGGCTGCCCACTAAAATTTAGGAGTTTAAGACATGGCTTATAGCGAAAAAGTAATCGACCATTATGAAAATCCGCGCAACGTGGGCTCGATGGATAAGGACAGCGCCGAAGTAGGCACCGGCCTGGTGGGTGCACCCGCTTGCGGCGACGTGATGAAACTGCAGATCAAGGTGAATGCCACCACCGGCGTGATCGAAGATGCGAAGTTCAAAACCTTCGGCTGCGGTTCAGCTATTGCCTCGTCCTCGCTGATTACCGAATGGGTAAAAGGCAAAACCGTGGATGAAGCGGCTTCCATCAAGAACACGGAAATTGCCGAGCATCTGGCCCTGCCGCCGGTGAAAATTCATTGCTCCGTATTGGCCGAAGACGCGATCAAGGCTGCCGTCACCGACTATAAGGCTAAGCAGGGCAAATCCAGCCAGGACGCGGCTTAAAAGGTAACACCATGGCTGCCCCGCTTGTCACCATTTCCGATAACGCCCTGGCCCGTATCCAGCACTTGCTGGCTGGCCGAGGCAAGCCCTCAGCCGGGATTAAGGTTGGGGTGCGCACGCGCGGCTGCTCAGGCCTTTCCTATTCTATTGAGTTCGCCGACGAGATCAGCAAGTTCGACGAAGTGGTCGAGCGCGAAGGCATCAAAGTGCTGATCGACCCGAAGGCGGTGATGTTCCTCATCGGCACGGAAATGGATTTCGTTGAAGAAAAGCTCAAAAGTGGTTTCGTGTTTAAAAACCCAAATGAAAAAGGCCGCTGCGGCTGCGGCGAAAGCTTTCATGTGTGACGCATTTTCACCTATTCTCCCTTCCCGCCTCGTTTGATATCGACCAGCATGCGCTGGAAACCTCCTATTTTGCACAGCAGCGCCGCTTCCACCCGGATCGCTTCGTGGGTAAACCCGCCGAAGAGCGTGTAGCTGCGCTGCAGCACTCGGCCGATGTGAACAAAGCCTATGAAACCCTGAAAAGCCCCCTTAAGCGCGCGCAATATCTCTTGCATTTGCAGGGAATTGAAGTAGGCACAGACGGTGGCGGCATCAAGCCCACGCCTGCGTTGCTCACCGAGGTATTGGAATGGCGCGAGCAAGTGGCCGAAGCCAATACGCCGGTGCAGATCAAGGCGTTGAAGGCCGATCTTCATGCATTGCATGAAGATTTGCTCGCCCGCCTGAGCGCCCAAGCTGCTAAAGCGGATTGGGCTGCTATGACCGAGGCTACACTAAAGCTCGGCTATGTGCTAAAGACGCAGGAAGAACTCAAGATACAAGAAGTAAAATTACGCAAAACCCCATGACTAACCTTCTGCAAATATACGAACCCGGGCAAACGCCGCTGCCGCACGCTAACGATGCGGCTATCGGCATCGACTTAGGCACGACTCATTCCGTGGTGGCGATAGCAACCGATGATAACGCCGAGGTGGTGCACAACATACACGGCCACGCGCTGGTTCCCTCGGTGGTGTATTATGGGCCCGATGGCAGCAAAGAGATCGGCTATAGCGCCAAGGCACGTGCGGATCGTGGCGAGAAGAACGTCGTTTCTTCCATCAAGCGACTGATGGGCCGTGGCATTGAAGATGTAAAGCCCCTGCTTGGCAGCATGCCCTATGACATCGCCCCCGGAGGCCAGGGCATGGTGCGCCTGAACGTAGCGGGCAAGCAGATGACCCCGGTGGAGATATCTGCCGATATCTTGCGCCATTTGAAGCAAAGCGCTGAAAAGGCGCTTGGCAAAGAGGTGAAGCAATGCGTCATCACCGTGCCGGCCTATTTTGATGATGCGGCGCGCGCCGCCACGAAGGATGCGGCTAAACTTGCAGGCCTGGAAGTGTTGCGTCTTATCAATGAGCCCACTGCTGCCGCGCTGGCCTATGGGTTGGATAAGGGCGCGCAAGGCATTTACGCTATTTACGATCTGGGTGGTGGCACGTTCGATGTGTCATTGCTCAAGCTTGAGCAAGGCGTGTTCCAGGTGCTGGCCACCGCCGGTGACACGGTACTTGGTGGCGACGATTTCGACCAGGCGATCGCGGCCTGGATGCTGATCGAATGCGGCATGTCCAGCGACTCGCTTCAAAGCCAGCAGGTGGGCCGTGCCATTGCGCTGGCGCGTGATGCCAAACATACTCTTAGTGATGCCGATAGCACCATGATCGAGTATAACGGCAAGCGTGTGACGATGACACGCGAAGATCTTGCCAGCATCATCCTGCCTTATGTGGCCAAGACCATTGCGGTGTGCGAGCAGGCCATGCTTGATGCCAAGCTTTCCACTACCGATATCAACGGTGTGGTGATGGTGGGCGGCTCCACCCGTGTGAAGCTGGTACGTGAGAAAGTAGCCGAATTCTTCGGCAAGCCGCCGCTGACGGACGTAAACCCTGATGAGGTGGTGGCCATCGGCGCTGCCATTCAGGCGCATGGGCTGACGCAGGGCTCGGATAATTTGCTGCTGGATGTGATACCCCTTTCCCTGGGGCTGGAAACTATGGGCGGCCTCACCGAAAAGCTGCTCGAGCGCAACACGCCTATCCCTGTTTCCATGGCGCAGGAATTCACCACCTACCAGGACGGGCAGACCGGCATGCATATCCACGTTGTGCAGGGCGAGCGTGAGATGGTGGCGCATAATCGCTCGTTGGCCCGCTTTGAACTAAAAGGCATTCCGCCCCTTCCCGCCGGTATCGCACGGGTGAAGGTCACTTTCACGGTGGATGCCGACGGGCTACTTACCGTCTCGGCTGAGGAAGCCACCACCGGCATGCAGCAAAGCATCCATGTGAAGCCGTCTTACGGCATTGCCGCCGAAGACATGGAAAAAATGCTGCTCGACAGCATGCAAAATGCCAAGCAGGACATTATGCAGCGCCTGCTGGTGGAGTCACGCGTGGAAGCGCAGCGTATCATTTTTGAGCTGGAATCAGCCAGCAAGGCTGATGGCGACCTGTTGACCGAGGTCGAGCGCAAACAGCTAGACCGCCAGGTGGGCGTGCTCAAAAACGCCATTTCCGGCGAAGACCGCGATTATATCGATGCCGAGGCGAACGAGCTTGGCCGCCTCGCCCAGCCTTTTGCTGAAAGAAGGATGGACAGAGCAATCAATTCTGCGCTAAAAGGTGCGCAAATAGATCAGGTCGCAAGCGAAGTGGCCAGTAATTAACTGAGGATTCTTATATGCCCAAGATGACCTTTGTCCTGGCGGACGGCACGGAAAAAACGGTTGAAGCAGCCAACGGCATCTCGGTGCTGGAAGTGGCGCACAAGAACGGCATTTCGCTTGAAGGCGCGTGCGAAGGATCGCTCGCCTGCTCCACCTGCCACGTGGTGGTGGATGAGGCCTGGTTCGATAAACTCAAAACCGCCAGCGAAGACGAAGAAGACATGCTCGACCTGGCGTTTGGCTTGACCCACACCTCCCGCTTGGGCTGCCAGATTATGCTGTCGGACGCGTTGGATGGTCTTAAGGTGAGCCTGCCGGCTGCCACCCGCAACATGATGGTCGACAAGAAATAGCGCTTTGCGTGCTATCAAATCGTTGATTCTGCGTAGCAATCCGCTATCATGCGGCGTTTACATTCTTTCACTTTAACGAAAGCGCAAGCCCGCTATGCCATCCCCCTATTATAGCCGCCGCAAAAAACCTTCTAAACGTGCCAATTTCTTTGGCTTTCTTGCACTTGCCGTCTGTATCGTAGTGCTGGTATTTTTCCAGGGTGGTTCGCTTAGCCGCGAGAAAGTGGAAGCGCAACTTAAGCTGCACAGCGACCAGCTGAGTGAATGGGCAGCTACCAACCACAAGGAAAGCAAGCTTTCCTTCGGCGATATTACGATTGCTGGCTTGGGTCACGATACACACGCTATTATCAGTAATGTGGAATTCGCCCTGGCTGATAAAGGCCAGATGGAAACGGGCAAATGGTCGGCTACCACCGCATCGGTTACGGTTGCGGCGGCTTCCACGCTCGAAGCATTGGTATTTGCCATGCCCGAACCTATCCAGGTGCTGCTTAACAATAATTTGAAGCTCACTATTACGCCCTCGGCCCCCATAAAATATTACTACACCGACATGATCAAGAATGCCGTGCCCACACAAACGCATAACTTCGTGCTGCCCGAGCAAATCGATTTCAAGCCTGTGGCCGATGGCGATAAAGCCAGCCAGGCCCAGCCCTTTAGCATTGCCTATGACAGCAATCCGCTGGTGCGCAAAGTGGTGCTGCCGGCCAGCAAGCAGCGCGATATTGAGATGAAGTTCACCAATTTTCGCCTGATTCGCGACGAGGCCGATGCGGTGGTAGCCCCGCTGCTTTTGAGCCACTACACCGACCAGCTGCGCGAAGATGGCGCGCTCGAAGGCACATATAATCTTGAGATGAACGATATGCTTCTGCTGCAGGCCAACGGTATGATGAAGCCCTACAGCTATGCGGCTGATGTAAGTTTCGTACAAACGCCGCCGAAGCCTATTGAAGGTGACGCAGAAGGCGCTGCCAGCATCGGTACGACTGAAGTGGCCGTCAAGTCTCTGAGCCTGGTGACCAACGAGTTCAATATCAACGCCACTGGTAACATCTTCTCTTCCACCGATGATGCGCTGCTCTATGGGGAGGGCACGATCGAAATCAGCAATGCGGCGAGTTTCATCGGCAGCTCGCTGGTTCCCATGGAGCTAAAACCTATCGTGGAGGCGGCCTTGGTGAAGATCACTGGTGCGCCGATCGGGCCGGAAACACCTGTTTCCATAACTCTTAAGCGCGATTCGCACTCCCCGTTCTTTATCGGCGGCAAGCAGTTCGAAGAGCTGGTGACCGAGCTGCTCGGTGACATGTTAAGATCGCAGCCTACTATCACTACTCTGCCGGAAGCACTGCCGAACGCGCAAGATGGTGCGGCGCCTTACGCGCCGGTTGTATCCGGCCCGGCTGGCGATCTTCCGGCTCCTCCGCAGCTCGAGATTCCGCCTTCCGAACCGTCTGAATAGGAGTGTAGCCATGGCTGCTGCAAAGAAAAAGATATCCCCCTCCAAAGGCCCCAAACTTCCTGAATGGGACTTAAGCGATTTTTACAAAAAAGGCACTTCTGATCCGGCGGTAGAGAAGGATTTCCTTCTTGCTGAGAAAAGCAGCCATGCCTTTGCTAAAGCCTATCAAGGTAAGGTGGATAAGCTCTCGGCAGAAGCGCTTGCCAAAGCTATTGCCGAGTATGAGGCGCTTAGCGAATTGCTTGGCAAGCTTGGCTCTTTTGCGCAGCTGCTGTTTTCTAAAAACATGATCGACCCGGCGAGCGCGCAGTTCTACCAGAACACGCAGGAGCGCATCACCAAGCTGTCCTCCGACACGTTGTTCTTCACCCTGGCGCTGAACAAGCTCGATGATAAGGCGCTGGCCAAAAAGCTCAGCCACCCGGCGCTGAAGAAATATGCCGCCTGGCTGCGCGATGTGCGCACCTTCAAGCCTTACCAGCTTTCCGACGAACTGGAAAAAGCGCTTCATGAAAAATATGTTTCAGGTCGTGCGGCCTGGACGCGCCTGTTCGACGAGACCATTGCCGGGCTCAAATTCCCTTTTGGCAAAGAGCTGCTCTCTGAGCCGCAGATCTTCGACAAGATGTCGTCCAAAGATCCGCTGGTGCGCAAAGCGGCTGCTGAAAGCGTCGGCAAGGTATTCCGCGAAAACGCCAAGCTTTTTACCCTCATCACCAACACCCTGGCCAAAGACAAAGAGATCGAAGATGGCTGGCGCGGTTTTGCACAGCCCATTTCTTCGCGCAATGTGAGCAACTACATTGAGGATGAAGTGGTCGATGCCTTGCTGACCTCGGTGCATGATAGCTACGGCAAACTCTCGCACCGCTACTATGCGCTAAAAGCCAAATGGTTTGGCAAAAAGCAGCTCGATTACTGGGATCGTAATGCGCCGCTGCCGGGCGATAATGACCGCACCTATAGCTGGGATGAAGCGCGCGAACTGGTGCTCACCGCCTATGGCCATTTCTCGCCTGCATTGGCTAAGACAGGCAAATTATTCTTCGATAAGCCCTGGATCGATGCGGCGGTAACGCCTGGCAAAGCCACCGGTGCGTTCGCGCATCCGTGCGTGCCTTCGGTGCATCCATACTTGTTGGTGAACTTTCAGGGCAAATCGCGCGATGTAATGACGCTGGCCCATGAACTGGGTCACGGCGTGCACCAGGTGCTTTCCGCCAAGCAAGGCCAGCTGCTTTCCGACACGCCGCTGACATTGGCCGAGACGGCATCGGTCTTTGGCGAGCAGCTCACCTTCCGCGAGATGGTGCGCCGCGAGAAAGATGAGAAACGCCGCAAGCGCCTCATCGCTTCCAAGGTCGAAGATATGCTCAACACCGTGGTGCGCCAATCGGCCTTCTGCGAATTTGAACGCCGGGTGCACGGCCAGCGCCGCCAAGGCGAGCTTTCTACCGATCAGATTTGCGATATCTGGATGGATGTGCAATCGGCGAGCCTGGGCAAAGCCATCAAGCTGCACGGCGACTATAAATATTTCTGGACGTATATCCCGCATTTCATCCATACGCCGTTCTACGTCTACGCCTATGCATTCGGCGATTGCCTGGTTAACTCGCTGTATGCCGTGCACGAAAAAGCCGGTAAACAAGGCAAGAGCAAAGAATTCGAGAAGAAATATCTTGCCATGCTGGAGGCCGGCGGCACGTTGCGCCACAAAGAGCTGCTCAAGCCCTTCGGTCTGGATGCGAGCAAGCCGGATTTTTGGCAGCAGGGGCTTAACATCATCTCCGGCTTTATCGACGAGTTGGAGGCATAAGCCCGGCTATGCCCAGCCTGTCTTCGTTTATCCAGCGCGACAAGCTGTTCCTCTACGGTTTTTGCCTGGCTTTTGGGGGGCTGGTTTTGCTGTGCACCCAGCTGGTGGACGAAGCCTTCCTCACTCTGCGCGTGGTGGATAACGCCATCCAGGGTTACGGCCTTCGCTGGAATACCGACGAGCGTGTTCAGGTCTACGATCATCCGCTTTGGCTGCTGCTCAACATAGTCGCAGGCTTCGTGCTGCAAAGCCCGTTGTTCGCCAATATGGTGCTTTCCTTCAGTCTATTGACGGCAGCGCTTTGGGTGGCCTCAACGTTTGTCAGTGCGGGTGAGCGCCAGAAAATATTCTTCTTGCTCCTGCCGTTGCTGATGTGTCGCAGCTTCCGCGAGGGTGCGGCTTCAGGCCTCGAAGCGCCGCTAAGCTTGCTGCTTCTGGCTCTCTTCGTGCGTGAGAGCTTTCGTGAAGCCGCCGTTATCCGCCTGTTCGCCTTGGCTGTGCTTATGTTCTTCACCCGCCCTGAGCTGTTGCTGCTGGCCGTGCCCGTGCTGGCCCACCGGGCTTGGCAGCAACGTGGCACGCTGCCCTTAGCGCGCCTGGGCTTGCTGTTGCTGCCTGTGCTGGCCTGGTATGTTTTCTGCGTATTCTATTACGGATTTTTGCTACCCAATGCCAGCTATCTGACCATGGGCGTGACCGATGATAACGGCGGCTATTGGCAGTCCGGCTTGGGTTGGCTCTTGGACTTTACGACCTATGATCCTTGGGGTGTTTTGCTTTTGCTGGCGGTGGCATCCGCCGTGGTCTTTGCCTCTTATCGCTCAGGCTTGGCCGAGTATTTTCAGGTTTCGGCCGTGCAGCGTTTCCAGCTGGAGCTTTTGCTTTCCGGCATGGCGCTTTACATGGTGTGGGTGATGGCAGGCGGTGGCGATCATGTGCGCGGCAGCCTGATGTTGAACCTGGTCTTCATCTCGGCGTGCCTGCTTTTGCTGTGGCTGCGCCACGTGCCCTTGCCCAGGCCGGGCTGGATATTGTTGGGGGTTGGGGTGCTGTATGCGGGCAGCTACGCCGCCAGCTATTTTTGGATCGACGATACTGCCCATCAAAAGGAACGTTATTGGCTGGGTGATGCGATGCAGTGGTCGCAGCGCTATAAGCTGGCGCAAGCGCCCGCCGAGGGCGAGCCTAACTTGCTGGTGCTGCGCGAACATGTGGGTTTTTCTGCGTATCAGGCCGGGCCGGACGTGACCATCATCAACCCTGCGGCCTATACCGACCCCTTCATTGGCCGGGTGACGCTTACCCATCATCGCTACTGGAACGAGGGCGAAGCCAGCAGAAGCCTGCCTGAGGGCTATTTGCAGGCGCGGGCCACCGGCGATATCACGCACATGCCTTCTGCCTTACAGCTTTATTATAAGCCGCTGCGCATTTTGGTGTCGGCCCCGCTGTTCAGCCAGGAGCGCCTGCTGGTGCTTCTGGGCTTTCAGCTCTGGTGGTATGAGGATGCCCGCCATGAGGCCACTTATTATTATGGCAGCCGCCCCGAATGGGACGTTATGCTACGCCCCGTTTCTGGCTGGTGATGCTAGCCGCTTGACCGAACGCCCCATCCGTGTAGAACTCGGCCTATGGCACACAACACTAACCGCCGCATCGAAGAGACCTTTGCCGCTTTGCGCACCCAGAAACGCGCAGCGCTGATCCCCTTTATCATGGGTTACGATCCCGACGCGGCCACCACTTCCGCCTTGCTGGATAAGATGGCTGAGAAAGGTGCAGACATCATCGAGATCGGCATTCCCTTCTCCGACCCCATGGCCGACGGCAAGGTCATTCAGCAGGCCGGCCGCCGCGCGCTCAACGCCGGAGCCACGGTTGCAGGCATCTTGGAGCTGGTGCGCGATTTCCGCACACGCCATGCTAGCATTCCCATCATCCTGATGGGCTATTACAACCCGGTCTATCGCTATGGCGGGGATAAATTCTGCAAGGATGCCGCCGCTGCCGGTGTGGACGGCATCATCCTGGTTGACCTGCCGCCAGAGGAAGAAGAAGAGCTCCGCCCGGCGCTGGATGCTAACGGGCTGAACCTGATACGCCTTATTGCGCCCACCAGCGGCGATAACCGCCTAAAGCCGCTTTGCGACTCTGCCGGTGGTTTCGTGTATTACATTTCCATTGCGGGCATCACTGGCGCACAAACTGCCGATCCACAAGAGCTCAAAGCCAAGGTACAGCATCTCAAGGAATTCACCCCATTGCCGGTGGCGGTAGGCTTTGGCATCAAAACCGCCGAGCAAGTGGCTCAAGTCGCTAAATTCGCCGATGCGGTGGTGGTGGGTTCGGCGCTGGTAGAGGTGGTAGCGACGCAGGCCAGCCGCGAAAAACAAGTTAAGGCCGCTGGCGATTTCATCAGCTCGCTGGCCAAAGGTCTTGCACATTGAAATAACGCGCTACACGCGTTGAGCCTTGCATGGCTCGACGTGCTTCTTCCAAATTCTTAGGCAGTGTTGCCAGCCCGTATTGCGCTAAGGCTGCATCCCCGTAAATCTGCGGTGCAGTAAGTGAGAGTTCTGCGCTTATGCCGTCATGCATGGCGGCCAGCAGCACCGCCACTACTAATTGAGCATCTGCATCAGCCCCAGCTACGCGGTGCTCGATATGTTTGTTGAAGTGCGGCTTATCCGGCAGGCGCAGCGCCACCGTGCGATTATTCGCCCCCCAGCTGATGGTGCTTGGCGTGTTGCCGCCTGTGCCAAAGCGTAGGTAAGAAGCTTCCGTGGGTGCGAACACCGGCATGCATTCGGGCAGCCAGGCGAGCAAGCCTGCCAGGCTGTGCGCCAGCGGCGCGCTCATCTGCTCGTCTTGCTTGGTGAAGAGATTCTGGCTGGTGCTATCGGCCAGGTGCAGGTGGATATGCAGACCGCTGGCAGGTTCGCCTTCTAGAGGTTTGGCAGCAAAGTCCGCCCGCATGTTATGGGTGGTTGCAGTCTGGGTGATAATATCTTTGAGTAGGCATATCTCTGTGGCAGCGCGCGCGGCATCTGCTAGCGGCGCAAGCGCGATTTCAAACTGGCCTTGTCCGCGTTCTGGCTCGAATTTCAGGAAGCACACCCCTTGTGTGGTGCAGGTGCTGCGCACCTCATAAAGCCAGGCATCCAGCGCAGTTTCTGTGCTGCCATGCAGGTAGAACTCCAGCTCGCCGGCCACCACAGGGGTCAGGCCAAGCTCTGCTTCAAAGCGCGATTGCAGGCGGGCAATAAGCGGCCCACCTTGAGAGCTCATTTACTTAATGACGGAATCGATCCACTCGATCAGCTTGCTCTTTGGGAGCGAGCCCACCTTGGTGGAAACTGGCTGACCATCCTTGAACAGGATCAGGGTCGGGATGCCGCGCACGCCATATTTTTGCGGAGTGCCGGGGTTCTTGTCGATGTTGACCTTAACAACAGTGAGCTTACCTGCACGTTCGCCGGCAATTTCATCCAACACAGGTGCGATCTGGCGGCACGGGCCACACCACTCAGCCCAGAAATCCACCAAAAAAGTGCCGTCACCTTTGAGGACTTTGGCTTCGAATTCGCTGTCGTCGATATGTAGGGTCATAAATACTCCTTGGTTATGCATGTATATGTAAGAAGCAAACGCCCATTCGTCAAGGTTTGATAGTGCTTACGGTTCGATAATTGTCAGCCTGTGGGATGAAGTCCACAATATGGCGCAACGTATTATTTTGTAGGGATATATCTGCTGCAATACTAAACGGTAGAGTTGCAGCTGGCGGCGGTAGCGCGCTGGAAGCTCGCCCGGTGGCTCGGCATGGCTTTTGTAATCGACGATCCATGCATCGCTTTGCCCCACATAGAGGCGGTCTATCTGTCCGGCGATGGCCACGTGCTGCCCATCCCACTGCACACTGCCGGCAATGGGCACTTCGGCCTGCGAGTCTGGGCCGAACAGAAAGGCAAATTCCGGGTTTTCCACCACTGCGAGCGCTTCGCTTGCGCAATTTTCCAGCGCTGTTTCTGGCAGGCTGTGGCCGTGCATGGCGGCGATGCGCTTTGCCGCTTCCTGGCGCTTTTCTTGTGCGATGTCGGGCAGGTGTTGCAGCAGCGCGTGGATGACATTGCCGCGCGTGAAGAAGCCCGCATCGCTGCGTGGCGAATGAGCGGGCGGTTCATCATCGGCAAAGCGCGAGGGTGAAAGCGGTTTGGGCGGTGTGGGTTCTTGCGGTGCGGGGCGGTGTAAGAAGCGAAGATTAGAGGTTGGGGTTTCATTTGCAGCCTTGCTTTGCAAGGTTTCAGGTTTACTCTGGGCTGCTTCTCCTAAGCGCAAGCCCTGGCCTTCGCTCATATCAAATGGGTTAGCGATGCTGGCAAGCCCGCTGCGTGCGTGGTGATACCACGAGGCTTCGTTTGCCACCTCGCCTTTGGAAAGCGAACCGCAGATATAGAGCCGGTCCTCGGCGCGCGTTAGCGCCACGTAAAGTAGCCGGCGATACTCAGCCATATCGTTTTGCTTCTTGGTCTCTTTGAGCTGTGCGCTCGCGCTATCTAGGCGGCTGGCCGAGGGTGCAAAAAGCGGCAGTGTATCTTGCCACAGCAGCAAGTCCTGCAGCTTGGGGCTAGAGGTGGTATCAGCCACGAACACGATGGGGGCTTGCAGGCCTTTGGCCCCGTGCACCGTCATGATGCGTATGCTGGCATGCGCCTGCTCCATGTCGCGCTTGATCTGGCTATCGCTGCCGGTGAGCCAGCTGATGAAGCCCTGCAGTGAAGCTGGATGCGCCTGCTCATATAGCAGCGCCTGGTTCAAAAATTCGTCGATCGGGTCACCGTATTCTTCACCCATGCGGCCGGTGATGCGCCGGCGCAACGCAAGTGTATCCAGCGCGTAGGCATAAAGCTCATAAGGTTTGCTGTAGTCGGCACGGGTGCGAAGGTCTTCCAGTATGTTAAGTGCTTCTTGCACGCTGGTATCGCTGGTGGCCGCTTCCTGTAAGCGCTGCCACAGGCTGTGCTGCCCGCGTTGCCAGGAAAGCGCAAAAAGCTGTTCTTCGCTGATGCCGCAAATCGGGGATTTAAGCAAGGCCGCCAGGGTCAGGTCATCCTCCGGCAGCAGCAGCACCTGGCCAAGCGCGGTTAAATCTTGCACGGCTAAATTCTCGTTGAGCTGCATGCGGTCTTGCCCGGCTACCGGCACGCCCAGGCGTTTGAGCGCGCGGCTGAGCTTATCAACGAACGGCGTACGTGTTCGCACCAGCACCATAATATCGCCTGGCTGCACTGCCCGCCCGCGCGATTCCAGCCATAGCCCGCTTGTAAGCCAACCATGGATGGTGTTGGCGATCTGCCGCGCCAGCACACTATGCGGCGAAAGGGTGTATTCACCCACCTCTTCGCGTTGCACAAGCGGCCAGAGTTCCACCAGGCCTTTATACTCGTGGCGCGTGGGGATGTGGGCCAGCTGGCCCTCGGAGAACATGATGCCGCTTCTGGCTTCATCGCGTGCAAAAATGGCATCCACGGCTTGCAATACTTCAGGCGCAGAGCGATAGCTGTGGCTTAGTTCGAGCTTGTGCACCGCCATGGCGGCGTTCTTGATGCGCGAAGAAAAATCGCGCTCCTTGCGGCCCAGCGCCGCCGGGTCTGCGCCCTGAAAACTATAGATGGATTGTTTCTCGTCGCCCACCACGAAGAGTGAGCGTTCAACGGTCTTGCGTCCCTGCCCGGCGAAGAATTCCTGTGTTAGCGCGTCGATGATGGTCCATTGCTCGGCACTAGTATCCTGCGCTTCATCCACCAGTATGTGGTCGATGCCGCCATCGAGCTTGAACAGCACCCAAGGCGCGATGCCCGGGCGGCACAGCAGGTTGCTGGCGGTGAGGATCAGGTCATCGTAGTCGATGCTAGCATGCGCACGCTTGATGGTTTCGTAAAGGCTAAGTAGCGCTTCTGCAACGTGCAGCACGTCGGTGCTGTGGTGGAGGGTGGCAAGGCTCGCAAGGCTCCCTTGCAGCGCCAGCACGCGAGCTTGTTCAGCCATCAGCCACTCTATTTGTGCTTCACTGAGTGTGCCCTTATTAAAGAGCGTTTTGCGCGGTGTGCCCTTATCGGTGAGGTAAACCTCGAAATAGCTTTCAAGTTTTGCGCCATGCGCGGGGGCTTCAAGCCAGGCGGCAAGCCCCGCGCCAGTTCGGCTATCGTCACGCTTGCTGCTGGCAAGCAGGCTGCCAGCCACTTCACGCAAGCCCCCTAGCTGTTCATCGCTATAAGAGAGGTGTTGTGCAAACAGCCCGTGTGCGTTGCTGCCTTCTGGCAGACCTAACGCTTGGTGCAGCTGCGCCACCGCATGTTCAATTCCGCCCGTGCTACTAAGCAATGCCTGGAACTTGCGCTTGTGAATGACAATCTCGCCCATGAGTTTGCCGAAGCGTTCTTCGTTGAGGCGGTGTGCCAGGCGCTGCAATGCACCCTGCAACGCTTCATCGCCCTCCTGCGCGCGGTTGAATAGTCGTGTGCGTGCTTCAGCCAGTAGTTCTTGGGCGGTGCGTTCATCCATAACGCTGAAATGTGGGCTCATCCCCGATTCGATGGGGAATCGCTTAAGCAGCGATTGGCAGAAACCGTGAATAGTCTGGATGCGCAAGCCCTCTGGCGCTTCGAGCACCTGGGCAAACAGCGTGCGTGCATGCGCCAGTAAGCGTCTGTCGGGGGCTTGGCCGGTTAAATGCTCAACCGCGCCGCTTAAGGCCTCAGGCGTTGCCATCACCCATTTGCCGAGTTCTTGCAGCACACGGTTGGACATTTCGCCCGCTGCGGCCTTGGTAAATGTCAGACATAGCAGCTTGGACGGATCCGCCCCGTGTAGCAACAAACGCAGCACGCGGTCGGTCAGCAGGCTCGTTTTGCCCGCGCCGGCATTGGCCGAGACAAAAACAGAAGCTGCCGGATCAAATGCAGCGCTACGGTCGTAAGTGGCGGTTTTCATGGGGTTTCTACAGAGTTGTCATCAAAACGTCATGTTATTTTAATAAAAAATCAAGGAATATGGCCGTATACTGACCCTTCCACTTGAGAGGTTTGTATGGGTACGAGTAAGCATTTCCGCCATGATGATATGACCATCTCGCTCAAGGTGTGCTTTATGCCGAGCGTTTTCAACGAGGCGATGGACCTGCTTGAAGAAGCCCACGAATATTTCCATGCGTACGGCGAAGAAGACCAGGCACTGATCGAGCCGCATCTGCGCACGCTTTATTGCTCGGAAATGTCGCGCATCACACTGCGCCTTTCGGCCATTATGGCGTGGATCATTGTGCAGCGCTCGGTGGTCTCGGGTAAGATCGCGCCCGAAGAAGCCGCCACACGCTACGGCCTGGATTTTCAGGATATCTGCCTGGTGGATAACCGTGTGCTTCGCGGTGTCATGCCGCCGCATGTGTGCACCATGCTCGACCACAGCCTTGAGCTGTATGAGCGTGTGCTTCGCCTGGATCACCAGGGCAAAAAGAATTTGCACTAAGCTTTTCATGCCCCCTCCCATTCTGCGCGGCGTGACAGATGCGCGTAGTCGTCGTAGCGCGCCTGGTTACCAGTTTTATGTTCCTGCGCGCTGTAAGGCGTTTGCGGGTTTTGGAACGCGCGCACCTGCGCTTCGAGCCGCGCTTTGGCCGCCTCTATGATATTGGCCGGATCAATCGCTACATCTTCGCAGGCTTCGGCGCTGCCTGCGAGCTTCCAATATTCCATGGTTTGAATCTGCGTGATGGGCGTCTGTGCAGGTTGCAGCTGGCCGTTTAGCACCACAAGCGCTTCAAGCGGCAGCTGATTTGCCTTGCCGCTCTTCACATCGCCTTCGCTGGGCATGCTGCCGGTTTTATAGTCGATGATGCGGGCGGCTCCATTCGACAAAAGTTCCAGCCGGTCGATGCGGGTGTTCAGCGTGAATTTCGCGCCATCCACCTCGAAGCTCCAGGCGGCTTGAATTTCAGCCAGCAGCTGCGCCCCTGCCTTGCGGTGTTCGTGTTCTTGGGTGAGCAGCCAATCGGCCATGGCCTCAAAGCGCGGCCACCACAGCGTGGCCACTGCCGGGCGGTTTAGCATAGTGGCAAAGGCAGCCCGTCCGCAGGCCAGCAGACTTTCTTTCGGGTTGGCGGGTAATGTGGTGGGGTTATCGCGCAGCCATTGCTCCAGCGCGGCATGCACAAGATTACCAAAATCTGCGGCGCCGGGTTCCTTATCCAGCGCATCCAGTGGGCGCAGGCGCAGGATATAGCGCGCATATGTGGTGTAGGGGTCTTGCAACCATTTATCCACCGCCGTGGCCGAAAGTGCGTTTGGACGTGCAGCAAGCGGCGGGGTTGGCGCAGGGCGGTTTATGGGGGGTAAGCTCATCGGTGCATCCAGCTGCGCTAGAGCCTCCGCATAATAAGCGTCAGGCCGCATTGTGGCCAGCATCTCGGGTGCATGCCCGCCCACGAGGGTTTCCAGCCGCACCAGCCAGCGTGAAGGAACAGTAGGCGCGCCTTCTGCCTTGCGTGAGCGCGTAAATAGCAGCTGCTCACTGCCGCAAAGCTGGTAGATGTCATGCGCGCTTTGGCCGATACTGCGCTCCAGCCCCGGCAGGCCGAAGCGCTCGCGCATGGGGCGGCTCATCCATGGGTCGGCTTGCGGCAAGCTTGGCCAGGTGCCTTCGTTCAGGCCACCGAAGATCGCCACGTCGAAATGTTGCAGGCGCGCTTCCATCGGGCTTAGAATGTGCAGGCGCGGATGCAGCCCATATTGCGGCCAATAACTTTGCTGCGCGAGCAAATGTCGTAGCAGCGACGGGTAAGAGATCGGATCGACCTCATCCAGCAAAGCGGCATGCTGCAAAAGCTCGGCAAGCCAGGAGGCCAGTTGGTTGCCCGCCTGGCCGCGCCACAGCACGTCGCTACCATTTTCATCATGGGTGGTGGCGGCGAACTCAGCTAGTTCCATATGTGCGGCCAGCAATTCGCTAAGGGGTACGGCCTTTTTGCGTTTGAAAATATCCGCCAGCGGATGGCTTGCGGTTTGCATCTGCTCCAGCATGGTCTCCAGTTCGGGGTAGCGCGCAGGCAAGGCCCGCAAGGCGACGAGCAAGCCGCTCATGCCGGGCTGGCAACGTATGCCGCGCAGCAGTGCTTTTTCCAGCTGGCGCGAAAGCAGGCGGCACTGTGCTGTGGCCCTGCCCATGGCGGCTTTGGGGTGGCGCAGCAGGGAAAGCAGTGCCACAGGGGCCGCCTCCGATGCCACCATATCGGCAGTGAGCATCAACAGGGTTGCCTCGGGGCTGTCTAGCAGTTTGCGGCCCGCTGAGTCGTCAATCGCTACGCCGAAGCGCTGCATCTGTGCTGCCACAATGCGTGCCAGGCCGCGATCCGGCGTGATGAGCGCTGCGGTCTTAGCCGGTGTTTCTAGCACTTGGCGCAAGCGCACGGCGATCATGCGGGCTTCTTCCAGCTGGGTGGGAGCGGTCAATAGCTCAATGCCTGCGAAGGCTTTGTGCCAATCTAGCTTTATGTTGGGCCAATCGGCAGTGGCATGTGGCGGTTCCAGCACAGCTTCCAGCGCCTGCATGCGGGCATTGGCATGGCCCTCGCCCAAATATTCCACTTCATCACGCGTGGCTTTCCAGCGGGTAAGCAGCTGCTTGAGCGCATATTGCGGGTGGGTGGCGGCCAGGCTTTCCCAATGAGCTTTAGGCATGCGTTTATCCAGTGCTGGCAGCACAATCATGCCTTCGGGCAGGCCGGCAATGATGCCAAGTAGATTAGCGGTGGCAGGCTGGCTACCGGTGGAGCCCGCCGCGATGATGGGGTGGCCGGGTGGTGCTTTTTGCCAAGCTGCGCCGATGGCCGCGAGTACGGTGTTGCGGTGGGCGACCGGCTCCATTGCACCTTCGCGCGCCAGCACCTCCGGCCAACGATGCGAGATGATATGCAGGAAATCGAGCGTCTGCTGCCAATGGGTGGCCAGTTCCTCAGGCACTAGCTGCGCAAGATTGGCAAAATCCAGCCCCTCGCGGGCTATATCGTCCAGGAAGCTCATGAGCTGCTGGGCCAGCTGCGCTGCCTGCTCGATATGATAAGTGCGGCCAGCACGCGCCCGCTCGAACTGCATGACCAGCTGCGTCAGCAGGAAATGGCGGCGAACGGGTGAAATAAGGGGTGGCAGTGCTGCGATGCTGTCAGCCGCTAGGGCTGCCTCGCCCCAGAAGGCACCCTCCTCGCCCAGCTCGCCTATGGGTTGGATGCGTGGAAGAAGTAGCGATTTTCCTGCGTTTTCGGCCAAGAAGGCCTCCCGCATGGTGCGGCACGCACGGCGGTTTGGCAGCAGCAAGAGCGTCTTGCTAAGCGACAGCGGATCGGGAGCGTGTGCCGCCAGCAAATGCCTCGCCAGCGTGCCTGCAAAGGGCTCGCCTGCGGAAATGGTCCGCAGTTTCCGCATAGCTTTCATGATATTTTAACCTCTGGAAAGGTATAACCAATTCAATGTATAGTAACTTTCGCCACTCTTACGTCTGTATCGCATACTCGGGTAATAAGCGCAAATGAATGCTCCTCTTGAAGAAATCCCCGGCCTGATAGCGCAGGAATTATCGTTGCTGTGGGATATCCACCACGCGGTGGGGCTTGAGGGCTACATGTGCCTTTACACCTGCCCAGACCAGATCCCTTTCCGCGCGAAGCAAACCGGGATTCAGTTCTGGTTCGGCCCGCAGGATACGCAGGCCGCCGTCGATAAGGTGATGGAGCATTACAATGAAGGTATCCTGCCCAACTCGCCGCTGTTGCTAAATCCCATCGTTCACGCCAAGGTGGATGAAGAAACGTATCGTCCCATCGGGTCGGGCTTCTTGTGGGCTTCGTCACTGGCGCTGGGCATCGATGTGCTCAAGCCCCAATCCGAGGAACGCATTCATGACCTGGGCGTGCTGGCCAGCAAATTCCACCGAGGCGACAGTGAGCGCGCCGGCCTGAAAATCCTTGCAATCTGCGATGATGTGAACCCGCTTTCGTTGGATGAAAAGACCGTCGAAGGGTGCAAAGAGCTTTATGACCTTACCGATATCAGCAGCGAACAATACTGGCCGTATTATATGCTCTCGGGCATTTCCTATCTCACTAATAACGGATTGTTCCAACATATCGGCATTTCGCATCTTTTCCCGAAGAATGCCCTGAAGGACGCAGCCTCGACCAAGGCGGCGATTCTCAAAAGCACCATTTCCGCCCGCGTGGTGAAGGATGCAGCCTTCTGCTGGGAATCCTACGAGCGTATTCACAGCCTGTATAAAAAATTCGGCACGGACACCGAAAATGTAGCTACCAATTTGCGTTTCTATGAGCTGGTGGCGCGCGACACTGAGTTGTTTGATGCAACCGGCCCGATGCGCAAAGGCGCGGATGAAATGTTCGAATTTCTTGTGCCTGGCCTCATTCCGCGCGGTAGTGTGACGCTGCTTGGCGCAACCGGTGGCACGGGTAAAAGCTCCATCGCGCACCAACTTTGCGTGATGGCGTCAATCGACTATGAGCCCGGCGAAGAAGCTCCAAAATGGCTTGGCCAGCGCCTGGCAATCGAGAAATGTAAAGGTATCTGCATTTATTTCTCGGGTGAGGATGGCCCCCCCATCATCAACGCGCGCGCCAGCATCTTCGATCCGCAGGGCCGCGCTAAACGTCTGATGTTTCAGCGCACGGATTTCGGCGATGGCGTGACCTTCTCGCAGCATTTAAAACGTCTGCATAAAATTCCGCATGTGCCGATCATGGTGATCGACCCGGCGCGTAAATACTTAAGCGGCGACGAGAACGACGCAGGTGCGGTTTCGGAGTTCTTCGAAGCAATCGAGGAATTCGCCATTAAAAAACACGCCGCCGTGGTGGTTGTGCACCATTTACAGAAGAACTCCTACCCAAAATCGGCTAGCGAAGTGCTGGATATGCTGCGCGGCTCGCAGGTGTTCATTGATCGTCCGCGTGTGGTTATCGGCATGTTCCGTGATGGGCCCTATACCATCGCTGGCCTGGCGAAGAATAACATTCCGCCGAATTTGGGCATGGTTTCCGAGGAGCGCGTATTTGCTCGTGACCCCAAGCACTTGTCGCTGATCTGGCTGCCCGGCAAGGAAGGTGTTCGCGCTGTGAACTTAAGCGAAGATGAGCTCGAGGCGCTGGAGCAAAAGGCCCGCGAAGAAGGCCACTAAGCTCTTTCTTTGCTAATTACGCAACACTCGCGCAATATATAAAGTTGGCATAAATAACATGCTGGCAATCTGTGTTATCTGCGCTATATGTATCGTATTCATCACTTGGATACGCTTTATATGCCCCTGTTGCGCCTATTTACCGTCTTTATTCTTCTTGCCTCACCGGCTTTAGCCGCTACTGAGCTTAACAGCCACCGCACTGCTACCCCCACTAACCCGGATGCCCCGCTTACCCCAGCTGCAAGCCAGAACCCGGCTGCACAAGCGCAAGAAGCTCTTGCGGTAGAATCTGTGGCAGAGCCAGTACAGGCGGAAGTACCGCCCGTAGCTTTGGAAACGCCTGCGCCTAGCGATAACATCATTTACTATGAGCCTGAGCGCACGGTGTATACGCCTGATGCCATTCCGCCGGCCCCGCCTGCCGAGCAACAGATGCAAGAGGCAGCGGTTGAGCCAGCCATGCCGGAGCCTCAGCAAGAGCCAGCACCAGTGGAGAACCGTGCAGAAATGCCCACAGGAATCTTGCAGGAAGCTCCTGTAGAAGCTCCTCTAGAAGCTCCTGTAGAAGCTCCTGTAGAGTCTAAGGTGGATGTAACCCCGGCGGAACAAGAAACCGCCGAAAAAGAAGCTTATGTGCTGCCGAGCGATCATATGAAGGCTGTTCAGCCCGAGGCGCCTACTGATGAGGCGTTCCGTGATGCTTTGGCCCAGGTCTATAGCAATAACCCGCAGATCAAGGCGCAGCGCGAGGCCTTGAACGCGACCGACGAATCGGTCTCACAGGCGGTATCGGGCTTTATGCCCACCATTACTGCCGGTGCGGCTAAAGGCCGCGAGCGTGCAAGCGTGAACCACCAGCCCGACCAATACGGCGATACCACCTCCAAGGCGCTGGACGTGGTGCAGCCGGTTTTCAACGGCGGTGAATCCTACGCCTCGTATCAGAATGCCAAGGAGCGCGTGAAAGCCGGCCGTGCTGCGCTTACCGCCGTGGAGCAGCAGGTGCTCTATAACGCGATTGTCGCCTACACTGATGTGGTAGAAAAGCAATCTGTGCTTGAAGTGAACCAGAACAATGTCGACGTGCTCACCAAGCAGCTCGAAGCAACCCGCGCCCGCTTTGAAGTGGGTGAGCTGACCCGCACCGATTCGGCCCAAGCCGAAGCGCGACTGGCAGCTGCCCGCTCGGCTGAACGCCAGGCGCTGGGCGACCTGGAATCGGCACGTGCCACCTATAAGCGTGTGATCGGCAGCTACCCAGCCGAAAAAGTGACGCTGCCCCCCCTGCCCACCAAGCTGCCTGTTTCGCTGGATGAGGCAAATGAGCTGGCCTTGGCCGCGCATCCAAGCTTGCTTGCCTCCAAATACCTGGAACAAGCAGCCGACAAAACTGTGGATGTTCGCACTGCAGCTTTGTTGCCTGACGTAACCATCAATGGCAGCATGAGCAGTAACGAAGGTGTTTCGGCTACAACCGGTGGCAACTCGCGCGTGGATAATGACGCGATTACCTTGAACTTAAGTGTGCCGCTTTACCAGTCTGGCGCGGAGTGGTCGCGCATCCGTGAGGCGAAGAACCTTGCTCAACAAGCGAAGTTCACCACCATCGACACGCAGGATGCTGTAGCCGAAAATGTCTACCGCGCCTGGCAGGACTATACCACCGCTCAGGCTATCATCGCCTCCTCGGAAGAAGCGCTCAACGCTGCTGAAGTGGCGCTTGATGGCATCAACCAGGAGAACCAATCGGGCCTGCGCACCATCTTGGATGTGCTGGACACTGAACAGGAAGCCTTCAACGCACGGCTGAACCTGGTGAAGGCCCGCCGTCAGGAAAAGACCCAAGCCTATAGGCTTTTGGCGGCAGTGGGCCGGCTAACTGCCAAAGACCTTGGCCTTCCTGTAGCACTGCATGACCCGCACGAACATTATGATGGGGTAAAATATAAGTTGATTGGTTGGTGATAATCGGTTTTTAATACAGCATATTTAAGCTATTATCACGTCAGTTAATAAAATACGCCGATAGACAGGTTGGGGATGGCAAGTAACAAGCAAGAACAAGCGCCGTCAGGGGATGATAAGGACGTTTCGATGGAGGATATCCTCCAGTCAATTCGTCGCATCATCGCTGAGGATGAAATGCCTGCCAATGGTAGCAATGCCTCGCCTGGTGCTGCTTCCGATATTCTCGAGCTCACAGAAATGTTACCTGACGAAGGAACCACCGAAGGCGCGAATGACGTGCTTTCCAAGATCGATACGATGTTGGCTGTCGACAAAAAACCAGAAGAGACCAAACCCATGGAGGCAGTCGCGCCTGAACCGGCCCCTGCTGTTGTCCCAGAGCCTGCGCCAAAGCCAGTAGCGCCGCCGGCAGCCAAAGAGGAGCCTATCAATATGTCTAGCAAAACTGATTATGAGAGCTCGATACTCTCGCTTGAGACGACCGAGGCAGTGAGCAATGCGCTTACCAAGCTCGAAGCGCTCGAGCCGCCGATGCCCTCTATCAGTTCACCGGTCTTTGCTTCGGGCAACACGGTAGAAAAAATGGTAGCCGATATGCTGCGCCCCATGATGAAGGAATGGCTGGACACCAACCTTCCGGTCATTGTAGAGCGCATTGTTGAGCGCGAAGTCCGCAAACTCATTCGCTGATCTCAGGCGCTTTTGTAAGCCATCTGCTTATTTGAACTTTACGCTGCGCTGCTTCTTGGAAGCAGGTCTGGTGGTCATCACGCCGCCGTCACTGTCCACGGTCTCTTCTTGGTCGCGTTTTCTGCTGTTGCCTTGGGAATTGACGGATTGGCGCTTGCTGACATTGCCGATACCCGCACCCACGCCCACTTGCTTGCTGTTGCCCTTTTTATCCCCCTCGTCTTCGGCTACATCTTCAAGCACAACCTGCCATAGGCGGGTAATCTCGCCGCAGCGTTTGTTCATGTCGCTCATGCTGCCTACCCCTTGCTGCTTGCGCATGCTGCGCGAAGGAATGCCGTCAAGCTTGTTGAAGATACGGCGCTTGGCTTTTTCCGAAAGTTTCTTGGCATAATTGGTCGGTTGCGGATTCAGATCATCAATCTTGCTGGTCAGCTCGATGATGGCATCGCGGTGCGATTCGATGGCTGTGTCCATTTCCTCAGGGGTAAAATCAGTGGGTTGTTCGGTCTCGCGGCAATAATACCAGTATTGGAAAGAGCAGCTATGCGACACCAGATCCTGCGACCAATCCTCGAGATTCTGTTGGTCGCGAATTTCCTTCTCCTTGATCTGCTTTTCCTGCTCGGCATAGAGGAGCTTTTTCTTTTCGATCTCGGCCTCGCGTTTTTTAAGCTCTTCGTCGCGCTGTTTGGCTTTAGCTTCTTGCTCCAGGCGGAACTGCTCCTGTAGCAGAAGCTTCTCTTCTTCGAGCTTTAGGCGGCGTTCTTCCTTCTTGCGGGCCATTTCCTCGCGTTTAAGCTTGGCTTCTTCGGCCTCTTGCTCGGCCTTTTTCTGCGCCTCCAGCTCGGCAATGGCTTTGGCTTCGGCTTCCATCTCGGCTTTGCGCGCCTGTTCCTCGGCTGCAAGTTTTGCCTCTTCTTGCTTTTGCGCTTCGGCCTCACTTTGGGCTTTGGCGAGTTCCGCACGCTCTTCTTCGTTGATGCTGGCTTTTAGAGCTTCTTCAGCCTTTTTGCGAGCGGCTTCATCGCTGGAGAGGGCTTCTTCCAGCAGGCGTTTCTTTTCATTTTCGAGTCTCAGCAGTTCGGCTTGCTTGCGTGCTAGCTCAGCCTGCTGTTCCAGCAGCGCACTTTGTTGCGCCATCTGTGCCTTCTGTTCCTCAAAGCGTTTGGCCATGGCCTCGTTGGCTGCTTCGTATTGCTTGTTCACCTTCACGCTTTGCTCATTTACGAAGCCGTCCAGCATCTGCACGATGTTGTTATGTCCTTCGCGAAAGGCGATATTGCGCGCCAGGTCACCGTTATTGTCCAGCGCGTAGTAGTTGATGTTGTTGTCGAGCAGGAATTTGACGTTCTCGGTATTACCATCCTTGGCTGCATAAAATAGCGCGGTCTGGCCCATGGTGTCTTTGGCGTTGATGTCTGCGCCCAGTTCCAGCAGAGTTTTAAGCACGGTGAGTGCTTCTTTGTCTTTGCGTTTTGCGGCAAGCGCGATCAGCGGCACACCATCTTCGTTGATCTCGTCGGGCGATGCGCCCTGGCGCACCAGCATGCTAATGTCTTCGGCGCGGCCAAGGCTTGCACGATAGGCTATCTCGCGGCGGGCGCTCGCATCCGACCTAGCATAAGAATCGGCATGAATTGTAAGGAAAGCGAGGGTCGCGCAAATAAAAATCTTACTGGCAGTTGACATACCTTGTTTAGTCTCCATATACCTTCTCGGATATTCAATATTATAACAGTATGTATTATGAGCAATAAAAACGAAGAAACCCTTAAATTCTCAGCAGAAATCAGCAAAGTGCTACAGCTGATGATTCACTCGCTGTACACCAATAAAGATATATTTCTCAGGGAGTTGATCTCAAACGCATCGGATGCTTGTGATAAGCTGCGTTACGAAGGTTTAACCAACCCGTCATTATTAGAAGGCTCAGGGGAGTTCACTGTTGCCCTCAGCACCGATAAAAACGCAAGAACCCTTACTATCGCCGATAATGGCATCGGCATGAGCAAAGCCGAGATGATCGCCAATTTAGGTACGATCGCTAAATCTGGCACGCAGGAGTTTTTACAACGAGTGGCAAGCAGCGGCAAAAAGGAGGATAGCGCGGCGCTCATAGGTCAGTTTGGCGTGGGCTTTTATTCATCCTTCATGGTGGCCGATAAGGTGACGGTGGTCTCCACCCGTGCAGGCAGCAATGAGGCATGGCAGTGGGAATCCAGCGGGGATGGCGAGTTTACCATCGCACCCGTGGAAAGTGCAGTGCGCGGCACGCGCATAACCCTGCATTTAAAAGACGGCGAAGACCAGTATCTCGACACGTTCCGCCTGCGCCATATCGTGCAGACCTACTCGGATCATATCTCCTTCCCCATTACGCTGGCCGACGAAGAAGGCAAAGCCGAAGCCATCAACACCGCCTCGGCGTTGTGGATGCGATCTAAGAACGAGATTACGCCGGAGCAATACAACGAGTTTTATCACCATGTGGCGCACGCCCCCGATGAGCCGTGGCTGACACTGCACAACAAGGCCGAAGGCAAGGTCGAATATACGAGCCTGATGTTCATTCCGAGCATTAAGCCATTTGACCTGTTCCACCCGGACCGTAAACCTCGCGCGAAGCTTTATGTGCGCCGTGTGTTCATCACGGAAAATGCCGAGCTCGTGCCTTCTTACCTGCGTTTCCTGCGTGGTGTGGTGGATTCAGAAGATCTGCCGCTGAACATCAGCCGCGAGACGTTGCAACACAACCCGCTGCTGGCCAAGATTCGCGAGTCAGTGGTCAAGCGCGTGCTGACCGAGCTTAAGAAAAAAGCCGCCGATGACGAAGCTGGCTACACGACGTTTTGGAAGAATTTCGGTCCTGTGCTCAAAGAGGGTTTGTGCGAAGGCGCTTCTCCCAAAGAGCAGATCCTGGATGTGTGCCGTTTCTATTCCAGCGCCTCGCAAGGCGAAGAGACCACGAGCTTGGAAGGCTATATCAGCCGCATGAAGCCCGGCCAGGAAGAGATCTATTACCTTACCGGTGAAAAGCTCGAAAGCTTACGCGCCAGCCCGCAGCTTGAAGGCTTTGCCAAGCGCGGCGTTGAAGTGCTTTTGCTTGCCGACCATGTGGACGATTTCTGGGTCAACGTGGTACATGAATATAAGGGCAAGAAGCTGCACTCCATCACGCGCGCCGATGTCAAGCTCGACAGCCTGGGCGAGCTGCCAGCCGAAGACAAAGAGCAAACTCCGCCAGCGGATGATGCAAGCGTAGCCAGCCTTTGCGAGCGCATGAAAGCTGTACTGGGCGAAGCGGTGCGTGAAGTGCGTGCCACTGACAAGCTCACCGAAAGTGCGGTATGTTTGGCCGTCGGCGAAGGCGGGATGGATTTTCGTCTCGAGCGTTTCTTGATCGAGCAGAAGCAGCTGGCCACCGCGAGCGCCAAGATATTGGAGATCAACCCCAGCCACCCGATCATCAGATCGCTGGCAGAAAAGCACGGCGATATCGAGGATATCACCTGGATATTGTTCGATCAGGCGCGAATCTTAGAGGGCGAGGCTATCGGCGATACTGCAGCATTCACTCGCCGCATGCAGGGGTTGCTGCAAAAGACGCTGGCTGCTTGAGGTGTCGCTCTTAAAGTAAGGTGTGAGAGTTTTAGGAGCCAGAGCCCTTGTTCGGGCTGAAAAACTCGAACTTGCCTGCCACGCCCTTCATAGTGTCGGCATCGGGCATGGCTTCTTTTTTTACCGTGATGTTGGGCCACTGCGCCGAGTAATCACGTCCCAGCTGCACCCATTTCACCAGCTCGTCGCTTTCGGGCAGGATGGCTTCGGCGGGGCATTCCGGCTCGCACACGCCGCAATCAATGCATTCATCAGGGTTGATGACCAGCATATTCTCGCCTTCATAGAAGCAATCCACGGGGCATACTTCCACGCAATCGGTGTATTTGCATTTGATACAGGCATCGGTCACTACGAACGTCATGAGTCAGGCTCCAAGCAGTAAAAAATTCAGAAAGCCTATATAGGCCATTAGCTTAAAAACTGCAACCGCCGAATTTTTTGCTCTAGCAGCGCCGTTTTCACCCGCACCAGCAGTATGGCTACAAAAGCCAGCTTGAAGGCCACTGCCATAGAAAGCAAGGGCCACAGCATAGAGGTATGGATAGAGACCCCGCCACTGCGGATAAAGCTCGATGGCTGGTGCAGTGTATTCCACCATTCTACGGAAAAGTGGATGATGGGCAAGTTGACAAATCCAAGCAAAGATAAAATCGCGCATATCTTTTTGCCGCGCTCTTCAAAGCCGAAATTGTCCGAAAGCGCGATATAGCCCACATACAGGAAGAACAGGATAAGCACCGAGGTAAGCCGTGCATCCCACACCCACCACGCGCCCCACATGGGCTTGCCCCATAGTGATCCGGTAACTAGCGTCACCAGCGTGAAGCCCGCACCCAGCGGGGCGGAAACGCGCGCCACCACATCGGCCAGCGGATGCCGCCAAATAAGATAGCTGGCACTGGAAACCGCCATTAGCGCATACACGGCCATGCTCATCCAGGCGGCTGGCACATGCACATACATGATGCGCACGGCATCCCCCATCTGGTAATCGGGCGGGGAGATGACAAGCGCCTCGACCAGGGCAAAGCCCAGAAGCGCCAAGGCAAGCGCGCCGATCCAAGGCAAGAGCCGGTCAGTAAGGCGGATAAAGCGTGTGGGGTTGGCGAAGCGATGCATGGGACGTCGTTGGAATGGAATATTGCTTATCGCTAGCATAGTATTACTATCAGCTCAAGGCCAACGGGGCCTCAAGGATCATCGAGGGTATCGCTATGCTGCTTAAAGACAAGACCATCTTCATCACGGGTGCAACATCGGGCTTCGGCCTGGCCTGTGCCAAGCTTTTTGTGGCACAGGGCGCGCGCGTGATCGCCACCGGGCGCCGCAAGGAGCGCCTGGATGCGTTGGCCGCCGAGCTCGGTGCAAACCTTCATTCGCTGGTGCTGGACGTGCAAGACCGCGCAGGCGTGGAAGCGGCTGTGGCCGCCCTTCCAGCTGGTTTTGATAAGGTAGATATTCTCATCAACAACGCAGGGCTTGCCCTCGGCCTGGAAAGCTTCGAGAAGCTCGACATGCAGGACGTAGAGAAGATGCTAGCCACCAATATCTCCGGTGCGCTGGCCGCCACCCATGTACTGCTGCCGGGCATGGTGGCGCGCGATAGCGGCCATATCGTAAATCTTGGCTCCATCGCCGGTACCTATCCCTACCCCGGCGGCAATGTCTATGGGGCAACGAAAGCCTTTCTCGCCCAGTTCAGCCTCAATTTGCGCTGCGATCTTTTGGGCAAGAACATCCGCGTTACCAATATCGAGCCGGGCATGTGCGAGACGGAGTTTTCCGTGGTTCGCTTCGGCGGCGACCAAAGCAAGGCAGATAATGTCTATGCTGGTATGCAGCCCCTTTCCGCCCAGGACATCGCCGAGACGATCTTCTGGTGTATCGCCCGACCCTCGCATGTAAACATCAACCGGGTAGAGATCATGCCGGTGATGCAGGCATTCTCGCCCTTTGCGGTGAGCCGTAAAAGCTAGCGCCTCAACCAGCTGATAAATAATGATTCATACTGAGCTTGGTTATTAATATTGTATTTTATGTTAATACTTTCTTTCTGTTGTTAATGGTAGAATTTCTAGTGAATTAACCTTTTATAGGGTTGAGATGACCACAGGCATGGACGAAGTTGAGCTGTCATTACAGCAGCGCCACCGCCAGTTGGAAGCCAGCGAGCAAAATCGCTGGTTCGGCAGTGAGATGCTTTCGTCTTTTTTCAGCCAGTTCCACCACAAGCCCGCGCCTACGGAAACGCCCAAGCTCAGCACCAAGCTTAAAGAGCTGATCGGCTCCCTCGGCACGCTAGATCGCCCGATTGAGGACGAAGCCCTGATGAAGGCATGGCAGACAAAATGGGACAAGGCCGATCGCCTGCGCGGCAGCCTGGGCATCGGCCACTCCGTGGTGGCGGACGGTCAGGCCTACGCCGCCTACATGCTGCAAGACGGCAACAACGTGGAGCTGGTGCTTCGCAATATCAACGACAACGCTGATAGCCTGCGTGTGCAGTTCATAGGGGCTGATTTCGGTAATGATGAAACTATCCGCCGCAAGCTAAGCCAGCTTGCCAAAGGCAACCCGGCGCTTGAAGCTAAGATGCTGGCCCAGTTCGCGCAAAAGGGCCGCGCCGAAAGCCGAGAAGAAATGGCCGCCGTACTTGCTCAGGCCGCGCAGAATGAAGCGCGCATTCGTGCCACCCTGCCCAAGGATAAGCAGGGCTTCTCCAAAAGCTGGGACGAAACCTGGAAAAAGGCCGATGAGATCCGCGACGCCATGGGCCAGCCCAAGGTGATAGTGGTGGACGACAAGGTGTATGACATCGTGGTGTTCAGAAACAAGAACGCCGGCATCAATATCGATCTGTTCGACAAAAGCACCGGCCGCCTGGTGAACTCTGTGCGTGAAGTGGCGCCGGGCAATTTAAGCCCCGAAAATATGCGCGAGCTGCTGGCAACGCTGACCGACCCGGCCAAGACCCACGAGCCTGAGCTGCACGCTGTGGTGCTAAAAAATTTGAACCACGCCATTCAGCGGGCCAAATATTTGAAGGAAGAATTGCCGCGCCTGCTGGTCAACGAGCAGCTAAAGAATCTAGCCCAAAGCGCGGTGCAGGATGTTGGCAAGCTCGCCATGGGCAATGATAACCAAGCCCCAGGCGCCAACCGCGAGCTGATGACCAAGAACATCAGCGACGGCCGTGTGCTGGGCGCACGCTACGGCGAGAATTACAACTAAGCGCTACGCCTTCTCTGCCGGCATGATGAAATCGGCCATCACTTTCTTGTGCCCGGCTTTGTCGAAGTTGATCTCCACCGCATCGCCACTGACGGACAGCACAAAACCATAGCCGAACTTTTGGTGGAAGATGCGCTGCCCGCGGGAAAAACGCGCCGTGGAAACGCTCGAAGCTACAGCGGGCGCTGCCGCCGAGGCTAAGATGGATTCGACCTCAGACTCCCAGCTGCGTGCGCCGCCACGCGACTCTGAGTAGATGCCGCCGGTGAGCTTCTCGACATTCTCATCGGGTATCTCGCCGACAAACCGCGACACGGGGTTGCGCTGCCACTGGTTATAGATCCGCCGGCTGGCGGCATGGCTGATGAACAGCGTTTTGCGTGCGCGCGTGATGCCCACATAGGCTAGGCGGCGTTCTTCTTCCAGGCCCTTCTGCCCGGATTCGTCCAAAGCGCGCTGGTGCGGGAACACGCCCTCTTCCCAGCCCGGCAGGAACACCACGTCGAATTCCAGGCCTTTGGCTGCGTGTAATGTCATCATGCTGACCATGTCGGTGGAGTCATCCGCACCGGCAATTTCAGTGACCAGGCTTACATGTTCCAAGAACGCGTTGATGCTTTCAAACTCGCCGATAGCGCGCACTAATTCCTTCAGGTTTTCTAGGCGGCCTGCGGCTTCAGGGGTTTTCTCCGCGCGCCACATCGGGCGGTAGCCGCTTTCCTCTAGCATCAGATCGGTCACTTCGGCCAGCGGCAAGGAGGCCAGCTGTCCGCGCCAACGATCGCAGGATTCGACGAAGTTTTTAAGCGTGGCGCCGAGCTTGCCTTTGAGGCTGCCGGTTGCCAGCAGATGCAGTGTCGCGCCGTAGAGCGAGCCGTTCATGGCGCGTGCGGTAGTGTGCAATTGTTGCATGGTGGCTTGGCCCACGCCGCGCTTGGGCGTGTTGATGATGCGCTCGAACGCCAGGTCGTCACTGGGGGTGGCTATCAGGCGCAGATAGGCCACGGCATCGCGCACCTCGGCTCGTTCATAGAAGCGCAAGCCGCCAATCACGCGGTACGGGATGCCCATGGAAAGGAAACGCTCCTCGAAGGCGCGGGTCTGGAAGCCGGCACGCACCAAAATGGCCATGCTGTTAAGCCGCTGGCGGGCACGCTGCAAATTCTCGATTTCGTCGCCCACGAAGCGTGCTTCTTCCCCCTCATCCCACACCGATTTCAGGCGTATCTTTTCCCCCTCTTTGGTGGGGGTCCAGAGCGTTTTTCCCAGGCGGCCTTTGTTATGAGCGATCACTGCGCTGGCGGCGGCCAGGATATGCGGCGTAGAACGATAGTTGCACTCCAGCCGCACGATCTTCGCATCCGGGAAGTCACGTTCAAAACGCAGGATATTGCCCACTTCGGCCCCGCGCCAGCTATAGATGGATTGGTCGTCATCGCCCACGCAGCAGATGTTCTTGTGCATGCTGGCCAGCAGGCGCAGCCACAGATATTGGGCGATATTGGTGTCTTGATATTCATCCACCAGAATGTATTTAAAGCGCTTAGCATATTCGGCCAGAATGTTCTGGTGGTTGGTGAACAGCGTAATCATGTGCAAGATCAGATCGCCGAAATCGACCGCGTTGAGCTGAATAAGCCTTGCCTGATAAAGCTTATACAGCGGCACGGCCTTGCCGCCGGCCTGGCCCGTGTCGTTTCCATGGCTGATCTTTTCAGGCGTCAGGCCCTGGTCTTTCCAGCTTTGGATGATGGACATCAGCAGTTTTACGGGCGCTTCCTTTTCATCCACACCTTGCTCGGCCATGAGTGTTTTTAGCAGGCGGATCTGGTCGTCCGAGTCGAGGATGGTGAAGCTGGAGGTCAGGCCCAGCAGCTCGGCGTGGCGGCGCAGCACCCGCGCACCGATGGAGTGAAACGTGCCCTGCCACAGCGATTGCGACGCGCCGGTGAGTTGATTGACGCGCTCAGCCATTTCGCGCGCAGCTTTGTTGGTGAAGGTCACGGCTAATATCTCGCCCGGCCAGGCTAGGCGGTTCAGCAGGATGTAGGCGATGCGTGTGGTGAGCACACGGGTTTTGCCCGTGCCTGCACCGGCTAACACCAGCAGCGGCCCTTCGGTCGCTTGCACGGCTTCTTTCTGCTCGGGGTTGAGTGTGCCCAGCAGCGGATGTTCGCCGGAGTTTGTGTCTACGGCAATATCAGCCATACCGGCAGGATATCGTTAGCATGAAGATAGTTCAGCAGTGCAAAGCACGGCATCGGCATGAAAAACACCGCCGCATCATAAAGCGATTGGCGGATGAATTTCGGCTTTGCGTCTACCTGTTCGGGTTCGTTCCAGCGCGAGAATGCGGGGAACCAACGCGGGATCTCGCTTTTATAGGCGCGGTAAGCGTCGCCGAATTTGTGTTCGAGAAATTGCTCCTCGCGGGCGACCACCAACGGGTAATATAGCACGAATACGCCTGCCAGCACCAGCAGCACCGTGAACATGCCCGATTGTAAGCCAATGCCGCAGGCGGCAACGAACGAGCACACATAGAGTGGGTTGCGCACCATGCCGAACGGGCCGTGGCGAACCACCTCATCGTTCTTGCGGCCACCGATGAAAGCGGTGCAGTAAATGCGGCCGAACGCACCGGCGATGACCAAAGCGTAGCCCAGCCAATGCATTAGGCTAGACAGCAAGGAGTCGCTGGCCAGCATGGGGGTGCTTACCAGCAACGTGCCTATCAGTGCTACAGCGAATAGCCGGCTGTGCAACTGGCGCGATTTAAGAAGTTTTGGCGGGTTTGCGGCGGCTCGGGGCATGGTCTCTGCGCTGGTCATTTTTTTCCTCTTTTGGTGGTGGTTCCAGCATCATAGACGGATTAGTCGTTTGGTAAAGCGGTGAATAGCTGGTCCAGGGTCTTTTGCCACGCACCTGCTGGGTGGTGATAAGCTGTGGCTTTCCCTCATGCAGGCGAATGCCGGTAGCCCCGGAGCGGCGTAAAAAAGTTTTATCAATCAACCAGTGCACCTGCTTGCATTCGGGCACCTGCGCCAGCGAGCCCTGGGAGATGACCACGTCCACATCCTTCGTGCAGATGCCTTTTGTATCTTTGTCGCGGCGGGCCACTGCCACGCGCAGACCGGCCGTGGCGAACACGCAGCGGTAATAGTTGCAGCTAATTGGCAGCGCCTGGGTCGGGTCGGTGGGCTTTACCTTCTTCTTGGTTTTGGTGGGCGGTTTTTTCGGGTCGCGCACATAGGGTTTCTTGAACGTGCCGCCTTCTAAGCCGCCATTGCTGCGCAGCCATTGCTGCCCTTCGTAACTATCGTGGTTACCTAGCACGAAGATCATGCGGTCATCGGTCAGCCGCCATGCAACCAGGGTGCCTTCGTCGTTGATAAGAATTTCATAAGGGCGGTGATAGGCCGTGGTGCTAAGGCCTGCGGCAATAAGCGGTACACCCAGCCACCGCCAGCGCTTCTGCCACAGGCATAGCCACAGTCCGCCGAAGATGCACAGCAGCAAGCCGCCAAACGTGGGCGACGGCATGGAGACGGATGCAAACGGCAGATCAGCAAAATAAGCCGCACCAAGCAGCATAAGCTTCAGCCCGTGGTCTAGCAGTTCCAGGGGCCAGGACTCCAGGCCAACGGGCATGGCCAGGAAGGAAAGCACCGCCGTCGGCATGATCCAAAATGATGTAAGCGGCATCAGCAGCATGTTGGCCAGGATGCTCCACAGCGTGAAGCGGTTGAAGTGGTAGATCACCAGCGGCGTGGTGGCCAGTGACGCCATCAACGACGTAAGCATCAGGCCCGCAAAATATAGGTATATTTTGCGCAGGATGGTGGCTTGGCTGTTTTGCAGCTTGTAGCCCCAGCGCTCATAAAACGCGAGCATGAAGGCCGTAGCGGCATAGGAAAGCTGGAAGCTCGCGCCCAGAATGGCATCGGGCTGCCACAGCAAAATAATGATGGCAGACCAGGCCAGCGAATACAGACTGATGCCTCGCCTGTGGCATAATATCGCCACCAGCACGCAGCCCACCATGATGAAGGAGCGGATGGCTGGAACCGGGTAGCCCGCCAGCAACAAATAGCAGAACGCACCAAGCAGGCTTAGCCCGGCTGCGATCTTTTTGACTGGCAGGCGCAGCGACACCGCGGGCACGAGCGATAGCAGAAAACGCAGCGTCATATACACCACCGCCACTGCGATGGACATGTGCAGCCCTGAGATGGAGATGACGTGGAAGATGCCGGCATTGCGCATCACGGTGGCGACTGCTTCGGAGACGCCGGCCGTTACCCCCACCATCATGGCGGCTGCCACAGGCCCGGTGTCCTTTTGCATCGGTGCGGTGATGCGCTCGTTGATGGTAAGGCGCAGGCGCGTGAGCCACTCGACGAAATCCCCTGCGCCGGTGTGTTCGATAAGTTGGGGTTTATAGGTAGTGTAGCCGGTCGCGCCGATGCGGTTATAGTAATAACTACGGGCGAAATCATGCGCGCCGGGCATGCTTGGTTCAGGCGGTGAGAACAGCATCGCCCGCACCCGGATACGGTCGCCCACACGCAAGGTTTTGGTGGCTTCGCGGAAGCTGAGCAGAATTTTATCCGGTGTGCGCTCCGGAGGGATATCTTCTATCACCAGGCTGTTGAGCAACAGGCGCTGCGTGCCCTTTTCCTTATCCTGAATATCTTCGATGCGGCCTTCGACGCTTTTGTAAAACACCGGCCAGGTCAGTGCCGGGGCCTTGGCATAATAGGTGTGAATGCTACCGACCAGGAAGCCCAGCGCGCTCAGCATAAAGGCCAGCGAGCCAAGCCTGGGCAGCGGCTTTTGTAGGCATAAGGCGGCAAGCAGGATACTCAAGCCAAAAACCGCCGCCACCAGCGGTAATGGAGGCTCGGCAGGCAGCGAAAAATACACCCCGCTGCCCAGCCCCATGAACACCGGGATCCACAGTACCAGGCGGTCTCGCTCGGCCATAAGATGCTGGCCAAGCGCGTGTAAGCCTAAGGAAGGTAAGTGTTTACGCATGATTCCATCTTGCGAATGTTGGCTGTGAGGGCTATAAAAACCGTTCCTTTTATGATTTGTCACCTATTTCCATTAGCGTCCCATGAGCATCGTTACCCGTTTTGCCCCCTCACCCACCGGCTTTTTGCACATTGGCGGCGCGCGCACCGCGTTGTTCAACTGGCTGTTTGCACGCCATAGTGGCGGCAAGTTCCTGCTGCGCATCGAGGACACCGACCGTGAACGCTCGACCCAGGCTGCCATCGACGCTATCATAGACGGCATGAAATGGTTGGGCCTGGACTGTGACGGCGAGCCCATCTTCCAGTTTGCCCGCGCTGCGCGCCACCGCGAAGTGGCCGAGGAGATGCTGAAAAACGGCAAGGCTTATTACTGCTATACCACCCCCGCTGAGCTGGAAATCTTCCGCAAGGAAAACCCGAATGTGAAGTTTCGCAGCCCCTGGCGCGATGGCGGCACGCCGCCTGAGGGCGCAAAAGGCGTGATCCGCATTAAGGCCCCGCAAGAGGGCGAAACCACCGTGGAAGACAAGGTGCAGGGCGCGGTGAGCGTGAAGAACAGCGAGTTGGACGACATGGTGCTGCTGCGCTCTGACGGCACGCCGACCTATATGCTTGCCGTGGTAGTGGACGACCACGACATGGGCGTGACCCAGGTCATCCGCGGCGACGACCATTTGACCAACACCTTCCGCCAGTTGATAATCTATAGCGCCATGGGTTGGGAAGCGCCGAGCTTTGCGCATATCCCGCTGATCCATGGAGCCGACGGGGCGAAGCTTTCCAAACGTCACGGTGCACTCGGCGTGGAGGCTTACCGCGAGATGGGCTATCTGCCCGAAGCCATCCGTAACTATCTGCTGCGCCTGGGCTGGTCGCATGGGGATGATGAGTTCATCTCCACCGAGCAAGCCATCGAGTGGTTTGGGCTGGACGCAGTGGGCAAATCCCCCTCGCGGTTCGATTTCGCCAAGCTTGAAAACGTCAATGCGCATTATCTGCGCGCGGCCGAAAATGCCCGCCTGGTGGGCCTGGTTAAGGAGCGCCTGGGCCATGTGAGTGCGGCTGGTGAAAAGCTGCTATTGGCCGGCATGGAGGGCTTGAAGCAACGCGCCAAAACGATCGTGGAGCTGTCTGAAAGCGCTGCGTTCTATGTGGCTGCCCGCCCGCTGGTGCTGGATGAAAAATCCCGCGAAATGATCGATAAGGGCGGCCGCGATATCATCAAGGCTTTGCTGCCCCAACTTGAAGCACAGGGTGATTGGGGCCATGAAGCACTGCAAAACCTGAGCAAGGCCTATGCCGAAAGCGCGGGCTTAAAGCTCGGTGCCGTGGCCCAGCCCTTGCGTGCGGCCTTAACCGGAAAAACCGTTTCTCCCGGCGTGTTCGAGGTCATGGAAGTACTTGGTAAAGAGGAAACTATTGGTCGTTTACATGATGTGTGCTAAACTTAAAGCTTAGGAATTAAGAGAGAAAAATGGCTATTTTACCGATCGTGATCGCGCCTGATCCGCGCCTTAAGACTAAATCCACGCCTATTGAGGTGGTGGATGATGCTGTGCGCAAATTGGCTGAGGATATGCTCGAGACCATGTATCACGAAGAAGGTATCGGCCTGGCTGCTGTGCAGGTGGGCGTGATGAAGCGCATCCTGGTGACGGATGTCACCTGGAGTAAAGAAGGCGGCCCGGGCAAGCAATATGTGCTGGTCAACCCCGAAATCGTCGAAGGCACGGCCGAAGAGCACGTCTATAAAGAAGGTTGTCTCTCTTTCCCCGACCAGTTCGTGGAAGTGACCCGCCCCGACAGCGTACGTGTAAAATTCCAAGATCTCGAGGGCAACCCCCAGGAAGAGACCTTCACCGGCCTGCTGGCCACCTGCGTGCAGCACGAGATCGACCATTTGAATGGCGTGACGCTGGTGGATTATACCTCCTCGGTTAAGCGCGACATGATTCTGCGCAAACTCACCAAGCTTAAGAAGCAAGGTGCATTCGACCATCACGATCATCACCACGACCATGATCATGTGCATGGGGAGCACTGCAATCACGGCTGATCCATTAAGTGTTGTTTTCATGGGCACGCCGGCATTCGCTTTGCCGACGCTAAAAGCGTTGCATCAAGCCGGGCACGAGATTGCCGCCGTATACACCCAGCCGCCTCGCCCCGCGGGTCGCGGCCAGAAAGAAACACCCTCGCCAGTGCAGCTTTATGCTGAGGCACATAACTTGCCGGTCTTTCACCCGGTAAGTTTGAAAACTGAGGAAGCGCAAAAGCAGTTTAACGCTCACGAGGCCGACATCGCGGTGGTGGTGGCCTACGGCCTGCTGCTGCCCAAACCCATATTGGAAGCCTACCCGCTGGGTTGCATCAACGTGCACCCGTCTGATCTACCACGCTGGCGTGGCGCGGCCCCGCTTCAGCGCACCATTATGGCTGGTGACCGCGAGACTGCCATTTGCATTATGCAGATGGATGAAGGCCTCGATACCGGCGATATTCTGCTGCATGAGCCGCACATCGTGCCCGAAGGGATGAACGCAGGCCAGCTGCACGACATGCTGTCTGAGAAGGCGGGGTTCCTGGTGCTGCAAACGCTGGCGGGTTTTCAGGCCGGCAGTGTCAGTCCGCAAAAGCAAAGCGATATCGGGGTGCTCTATGCGCCGAAGATCACCAAGGAAGAAGTGCAGCTGGATTGGAGTAAGCCCGCTTCGGTGTTACGCCAGCAAGTGCTTGGCCTTAGCCCTACGCCCGGTGCATCGTTTAGCTATAATGATGAGATCATCAAGGTGTATGACGCAAGCGAAACGCTGGCCAGCGGCGAGCCCGGCACGGCGCTGGACGATAAGCTCACTATCGCTTGCGGGCAAAATGCGCTGCGCCTGACGCAGCTACAACGCCCCGGCAAAAAACGCATGAGCGCCGATGAATTGCTGCGTAGTTTTGCCCTGCCTAAGGGAACCAAGCTCTGATGCCGCGCTACAAACTTACCATTGAATATGACGGTACGGATTATAACGGTTGGCAGATCCAGACCGATTGCCCCAGCGTGCAAGAGAGCATCGAGATCGCGGCACAGCAATTTTGCGGCGAGAAGGTGTTGGTGGTGGGTGCGGGCCGCACCGATTCGGGCGTGCATGCAAGCGGCCAGGTGGCGCATATAGATCTGCCGCGCGAATATGAGGGCTTTCAGGTGATGCAGGGCATCAACTTCTACCTCTTCGGTCAAAGCAAGAACCGCACGGCCATTTTAGCCACCGAGCCGGTCGGTGATGATTTTCATGCCCGTTTTTCGGCTACTAAGCGCCGCTATATCTATCGTATTGTCAACCGCCGCGCGCGCCTGGCGCTGGATGCCGGCAAAGCCTGGCACGTCATTGACGAGCTGGATGTGGAGGCGATGCAACAAGCCGCCAACCTGCTTATCGGCACGCATGATTTTACCAGCTTCCGCGATGCGCAGTGTCAGGCAAAATCCCCCATCAAAACACTTGAAGAATTGCGCTTCGAACGCAAGGGCGAAGACATTTTTCTGCACACATCGGCGCGTTCTTTCCTGCATCACCAGGTGCGCATCATGGTGGGCACGCTGGCCATGGTCGGCCGCGGCAAGTGGACGCTGGATGATTTTGCCGCAGCGCTCGCTGCCAAAAGCCGCGCCAAGGGCGGGCTTACCGCCCCGCCGGATGGGCTCTATCTCACTGCGGTGGAATATTAGGGAAATCACCCGTAAACAAAAACGCCTTCACGCCCGCGCGCTCAGCTGCCTCAATATCCGTTGCTGAATCACCCACAAGCAAGCAATCCTTCAAGTTAAGCGCGAAGTCTTGGGCGGCCTTAAGCAACATACCCGGGTTGGGTTTGCGCAGCTCGCATTCCTTTTTATATTTGCCGATGCCATGCTCAGGGTGGTTGGGCGAATAGTAATAAGCATCCAGCGCGCAGCCCTCTTCTTCGAAGCGTCGCATCATCCATTGCATAAGCGCGTGGAACTGCTCCTCGCTATAAAGCCCGCGACCGATGCCCGCCTGGTTCGTGACCACGATAAGCTTATAGCCGGCCTGTTTGCCGGCGCGGCAGAACTCAAAAATGCCGTTAATAAAAATTATATCTTCGGGCTTGTGGGCATAACCCGTGTCCACATTTATCACCCCGTCGCGGTCAAGAAAGATTGCTTGCATGGTTGGCTTCATTGTATGCTGTTTGGCGACACTCTAACCATAAACGAGCGCGCAGGCAATCATGCCCATTCAGATCCACGTCACCGATAAAAGCAGGCCATCCTCCACTCCTATCGTGCTGGTGGCCACCAAGGAATATAAGGTCTGGCTTAAAAGGCAGCCCAAATTCGACCAGACATGGCTGGAGGCCAACCATTTCAGCGCTGAAAGCGGCGTGTGCCTGCTGCCATCGCAGGCGGGCGGTATTGCGCGTGTGGTGTGCGCTGTGGCGGATGATGCACCGGCGCTGTGGGCCATTGCTCATTTGCCGGGCCAGCTGCCTGAGGGGTTTTATCACCTAGAGTCTTCGCGCAGCGCTGGCGAGGCCACGCAGATGGCGCTGGGCTGGGCGCTGGCGTGCTACCAATTCACGCGCTATAAGAAGAACCGCCGTAATCTGCCGAACCTCATCGCTCCTAAAGGCTGCGACATGAACTATGTGCGCGCGCTGGCCAGCGGCACATATTGGGCGCGCGACCTCATCAACACCCCGGCCAACGACATGAACCCGCACACCCTGGCTGAAGAAGCCGTGCGCTGGGCACAGTCAGCCGGTGGCAAGGTTTTGCTCATCAAGGACCAGGCCTTGCTGAAAGCCAATTACCCGCTGATCTACACGGTGGGCAAGGCCGCAAGCGTACCCCCTCACCTGGTCGATATTCGCTTTCCGCATAAGGGGGCGCCGAAGGTGACGCTGGTGGGCAAAGGCGTTTGCTTTGATTCGGGCGGGCTGGATATCAAGCCTTCGAGCAACATGAAGATGATGAAAAAGGACATGGGCGGTGCTGCCTGCGTGTTGGCGCTGGCCAAGGCTATTATCGACACGGGGCTTGAAGTGCAGCTGCGTGTGCTATTGCCCATCGTGGAAAATGCGGTGTCGGGCAATGCGATGCGTCCGATGGATATCGTTAAAAGCCGCAAGGGCATCACGGTAGAGATCGGTAATACCGATGCCGAAGGCCGCCTCATTCTTTGCGATGCTTTGTTTGAGGCGGATGAAGAGCGTCCCGACCTGCTGATCGACTGCGCGACGCTGACGGGCGCTGCCCGCGTGGCGCTTGGCACCGATATCCCTGCTTTCTTCACACCCGATGATAAGCTTGCCGCCCAACTGGATGGCCAAAGCCGCCAAAACACTGACCCGCTTTGGCGCTTGCCGCTTTGGGCCGGCTATAAGGGGCAGATTATGCCCGCTGCCGCTGATCTGACCAACGACCCCGATAGCGGCTTTGGCGGTGCTATCACGGCGGCCTTGTATTTGAAGGAATTTGTCGCTAAAACCAGTTCGTGGATACATATCGACATGATGGCGTGGAATTTAAGTTCCCGCCCAGGCCGCCCGCAAGGCGGGGAAGCCATGGCGATACGTGCCCTATACGGCCTCATCAAGGAACATTATGTCGGTTAAAGAAGAAAGAATCGGTTCATCCAAGACCATGCGGGCGCTGACCTTCTGGCATGGCGTGACGGCTTCTGCGCTCAAGCAGATGTCGCTGGATCTTTCTGCGCGCCAGACTGCCGTGCTGCTCAACGTGTACCTGATGCCAGGCCCGCACAGTATTAAAAGCCTGTCCGAAGAGTTGATGATCTCCAAGCCGGCCACCTGCCGCGCCGTGGATGCTTTACAGCGCGCCAAGTTGCTTCGCCGCCTGCGCGACCGCGAGGATCGTCGCAACGTGCTTATCCAGCGCACGGTGAAGGGCTCTGTGTACTTGAGTGAATTCGCCGATATCATCCTCAACGCCTCCAAAGAAGCTGCTTAAGCCTTTGAGCCCATTCCTTGTTATACACTATCGACTGCCAGCAGCCTTATCTTATAAATCGGCAATAATTACCTAGTTTGTGTATATTTTAGTTGTTTTGACCTAAAAACCATGCTAAAAATTATATCTAGGTAGGAAAAAAATTCTTGTTCTTAATAAATTAGAAACCTTTTCCACCTACATTGGGATCATAAGACCTAAGCCGAAAGAGGGAGAAGTCCGATGGATGAGTTAGGCAATAGCTTCAAAAATTTTGGCCGCATCAAAGCCGGTGGCATTATTGGCCTACTGGTGCTACTGGGCGCGCTATTTGTGCTGTTCACCCTGCGTGTCTCGTCGGGCAGTATGGTTCCCCTGTTTACCGGCCTTTCCTTGCAAGACAGCGGTAAGATTATCGCTGAGCTGGAAAAAAGCGCCGTGCCTTACGAACTCACCGGCGGCGGTTCGCAGATCTCCGTTCCCTCCGATCGTGTGTTGCGCCTGCGCATGAATATGGCCCAGGCCGGCCTGCCTGCTGGCGGTTCGGTGGTCGGCTACGAAATCTTCGACCGATCGGAGACCCTTGGTACTTCCAACTTCGTAATGAACGTGAATATGATGCGCGCGCTTGAGGGCGAGTTGGCCCGCACCATCGGCTCGCTGGCCGGCGTGGATGTAGCACGTGTGCATTTGGTGATGCCCAAGCAGGAGTTGTTCTCGCGCGATAAGAATAAGCCGAGCGCTTCTGTCACCGTGAAGATGCGTGGTGGTAATGAGTTGGAAAAATCTGAGGTCAACGCCATCACCCATCTGGTGGCTGCTGCTGCCCCCGGCCTGGAAGCCTCGCGCGTAACTGTGGTTGACGGCCATGGCCGTCTGCTTGCTCGCGGCGACGGTTCCGATAGCGATATAAGCGCTTCCGGTGCACAAGAGCAAAAGCTCGCTTATGAGAACCGTACCCAGCAATCGCTCGAGGATTTGCTGGAAAAAGTGGTTGGTGCTGGCAAGGTGCGTGTGCAGGTAGCCGCTGACATGAACTTTGAACGCGTAGTGGTCAACTCCGAGAAGTTCGACCCTGAAGGCCAGGTGGCTCGTTCGGTACAAAGCAATAGCGGCCGTGAGACCTCTGAGGAAAAATCCGGCGGCGGCAACACTTCTGTGGCTAACAACCTTCCTGGCGGCCAGGCAGGCGGCGATTCTGGCAACAACTCCCGCTTGAACGAGCAAAGCGGTGAAACCACTAACTATGAAATCTCCAAGACCGTGCAGAACCTGGTGCGCGAAGGCGGTAGCCTCAGCAAGATATCGATCGCTGCTTTAGTGGATGGAACCTATACCGGTGAGAATAAAGACACCTATACTCCCCGCACCGAAGAAGAGCTTAAGCAGCTTCGCACGCTGATTGCTTCGGCTATCGGATATGATGAAAAGCGCGGCGATAAGATCGAAGTGGTCAACATGCGCTTTACCCAGGATTCGCTGAACAGCCTGGAAGCTGGCTCTTTCTTTGAGCGCTTCAAGCTTGAGATGCAATCCATCATCCAAACGCTCATCATCGCCGTGGTTGCCATTCTTGGCATCATGCTGGTGGTGCGCCCCGCCGTAATCCAGCTTATCAAGCAGATGCAGACCCCTTCGACACGCCTTTCCTCTGATATGGCTGCGTTGGAAGGCCCGGTGGGTGCGGCCACCGCTAACCTGCGTCTGCCCTCGGCAGCCGGTGGTGGCGGTGCGGAAGAAGGCGGTTTTGATTCGGCCCCCGGCGGCGAGCCTGAAATGATGGTGGACGTTGCCAACATCAAAGGCGGCATGAAATCCTCCTCGATCAAGAAGGTCAACGAGATCGTGGATAAATACCCTGAGGAAACCATGGGCGTACTGCGCCAGTGGATCCTGAAGCAATCATAAGGAGGCTGTCATGGCTGTTCCCCCTAAAGATGGCAAGGACGATTTCCGCAAGATGAGCGGCCTGCAGAAGGCTGCCATGTTCCTGATGGCCATTGGCGAGACCAACGCGGTGAAGCTCTTCTCCATGATGGAAGAAGATGAGATCCGCGAGCTTTCCTCCATCATGTCCTCGCTTGGCCAGGTGAACTCGGAAATGATCGAGCGCCTCTTCCATGAATTCGGCGAACAGGTGCAGGCAACCGGTGCATTGGTAGGCAATTATGACTCCACCGAACGCCTGCTGGTCAAGGCGCTGGGTAAAGGCCGTGTAGATACGATTATGGAAGAGATTCGCGGCCCGGCCGGCCGCACCACTTGGGATAAGCTTGGCAATGTGAGCGAGGAAATTCTTGCCAACTTCCTTAAGAATGAGTACCCGCAGACCATCGCGGTGGTGCTCTCTAAGATCAAATCTGACCACGCCGCCCGTGTACTTACTAACCTTCCTGAGGACCTAAGCGTCGAAGTGCTGATGCGCATGCTCTCCATGGAGTCGGTAAAAAAGGACGTGATGGATGGTATCGAAAAAACATTGCGCATGGAGTTCATGAGCAACCTGGCCAAGCGCCAGACCCGCGACAGCCACGAAATGCTGGCCGAGATATTCAACAATTTCGACCGCGCCAACGAAACCAAGTTCATGGGCAAGCTCGAAGAGCGCACCCCCGAATCGGCCGAGCGCGTGCGAGCCCTTATGTTTACCTTCGAGGATCTGGCGAAGATCAACTCTGCCGGCATCCAGACCCTGCTGCGCGGCGTGGAAAAAGACAAGCTTGCCATTGCTCTCAAAGGCGCTTCGGATACTATCAAGGAACTGTTCTTTGGCAGCATGTCCGAGCGTGCGGCAAAAATCATGCGCGACGACATGGAAGCCATGGGCCCCGTGCGCATCAAGGACGTTGACGAAGCGCAGATGTATGTGGTCTCGGTTGCCAAGGAGCTGTCAGGTAAAGGCGAGATTATCATACAGGGCGATAGCGCCGACGAACAACTGGTCTATTAAGGTAGGCAATTATGAACGTATCACCGTTTAGCTTCCGCGAGTTGGGTGTTGATGCCATTATCACCAAGACACCAATCATCAAATCCTTCGTAGCGGCCGGCAAGCGTGGCGAGGCCGAGGCGGCGCCGGCCCAAGACCTTCCGCCACCACCACCTAGCTTCACCGAGGCTGACCTAAAGAACGCCGAGGGCGAAGGTTTTCGCAGAGGCTTCTTAGAAGGCAGCAAGGACGGCCAGGCGCAGGCACAAAGCGAGCAAGCACAGGTGGAAGAAAAACTTTCGGGCACGGTGGAAGAATTCATCCACGATATCGCCCCCCTTTTTGAGGACTACCGTAAGCTCGCCACTGAGCTTCGTGAGCAGATGCCGCGCATCGCATTTGCCATTGCTCAGAAAGTTGCTGGAAACGCGCTTGCGGAGAATGCAAAACAGGTGGTAGAAACAATGGCAGAACGCATGTGCGAAAGCATGATACAGGAGCCGAAATTGACCGTTACCGTGCATCAAAGCTTAGCCTCTTCGCTACAGACCCGGCTTTCTGCTATGGCAGCTACGCACCGCGATGCAGCGCAGATTACCGTCAAAGGCAGCGCTGAAATGCCGGTTGCTGATTGTCGTGTGGAATGGAACCACGGCAGCCTGGAGCGCAAGACTGACTTGCTGTGGAGCCAGGTGGAAAAGATCGCCAACGACATGGGCCTGACTGCCAAACGCGATGCGGACGAGCACATGCAAGCTATCCAGGAAAAGCTGCCCACCCCAAAAAAGCCTCGTAAAAAAGCACAAGCTGTTGCTGCGGAGCAGACCGATACTATTACCGAACCCACCCCTGACACCACTAAAGAGGAGTAGACCATGGCCGACGCAACCGAAAACAGCGCTTTTGGCGATATCGCCAGCGGCGATAACTTAAGCCTCGAGAATGTGTATGATATTCCCGTTCAGATCACGGTCGTGCTGGGCCGCACCAGTATGCAGGTTAATCAGCTGCTCAAACTTGGCCGTGGCGCTGTGGTGGAGCTGGATAAGAAGGTCGGCGAGCCGATCGATATTTTTGTTAACAACCGCCTGGTGGCACGCGGCGAAGTGGTGGTGGTCGAAGACCGAATCGGCGTGACCATGACGGAGATCATTAAATCGGAAAAACACTAAGTCTTTTGGCACTAAATTATTAGGTACTAAGGTATAGCAATGCGACTTCTTATCATCGGTGAACTCTACGGTCAGATCGGCACGGCAAGCGGCATCGCCCGCAGCCGCGGTGCTAAGGTGGCACATGTGGGCGATATTGAAGCGGCTATGGTTGCTCTGCGCAACGGTCAGGGCGCTGACCTTATCATGATCGAAGTGCGCGAAGACATAGAGAAACTTTGTACGTTGTTGATGCGCGAACGCTTTAATCTGCCGGTGGTAGCCTGCGGCATCGAGCCTGACCAGGACGCAGCGGTCAAAGCCATTCGCTCTGGCGCAAAAGAATATATCCCCCTGCCGCCGAATGAAGAGCTCATCGCGGCCGTGCTCGAAGCTATTACTGAAGAAGCCCAGTCGATTATCTATAAATCCCCCGTTACCGCCAAGGTCATCGCTATGGCAGAGCAGATCGCGCCTTCTGAGGCTTCGGTGCTTATCACCGGTGAATCAGGCACGGGCAAGGAAGTCATCGCCCGCCACATCCACAAAAAAAGCAAGCGCAGCGGCGGCACGATGATCTCTGTCAACTGTGCGGCTATCCCTGAAAACCTGCTGGAATCTGAGCTTTTTGGCCATGAAAAAGGTGCGTTCACCGGTGCTGTGGCCCGCCGCATTGGCAAGTTCGAAGAGGCGGACGGCGGCACTATCCTGCTCGATGAAATATCGGAGATGGACCTGCGCCTGCAAAGCAAGCTGCTGCGTGTGCTGCAAGAGCGCGAAGTGGACCGTATCGGCGGCAATAAGCCGGTGAAGGTGAACATCCGTGTTCTGGCCACCTCCAACCGCAACATGCAAGACGAAGTAAAAAAAGGCACGTTCCGCGAAGATCTTTATTTCCGCCTGAACGTTATTGCGCTTAACATGCCGAGCTTGCGTGACCGCAAGGAAGATATCCAGCCTTTGGCCGATTATTTCATCGCTAAATACGCCAAGGCGAACGACGTTCCTGCCCGCAGACTCAGCGACGACGCGCTTGCCAAGCTCATCGCGTATCATTGGCCGGGCAACGTGCGCGAGCTGGAAAACACCATGCACCGCACTGTGCTGATGGCTACCGGCGATGTCATCGCCCCGGAAGCCATCTTCCTGCAGGGTCAGCCTGAGTTGGTGGTCGATACCCCTATTCCCGCTGCCAGGTCTTCTTCCGCTCCTTCGCGTGCTGCAGGCGACATGCCAAATGCGCTGGTGGGCCGCACGGTCGACAGCGTGGAGCAGGAGCTCATTCTCGATACGCTGGATTACTGCCTGGGCAACCGCACGCACGCGGCCAATATTCTTGGAATTTCCATCCGCACACTACGAAACAAGCTCAAACAATATAGTGAGCAAGGCGTGCCTGTAACCCCCGCCCCGACTGGCACAGACTAGAGAGAATTCATGGCAGATAACGGAGCAAACACTGCTACAGCGCCGCTAGGTTTTCGCGGACAGGCAGTTTTGTTCTCCAAACGCCGCGACATCTTCTTTGCGGTGGCGGTTATCGGCATCCTCACCGTTCTTATTCTGCCGCTGCCGTCGATGCTGCTGGACTTTCTGCTCGGCGTGTCGCTCACCGTTTCGGTGCTTATTCTCATGACGGTGCTGTTCGTGGAAAAGCCGCTGCATATGAGTTCGTTTCCTACGATCCTGCTAATCGTCACCATGCTGCGCCTGTCACTTAACATCGCTTCTACACGTCTTATCTTAAGTCACGGTCATGAAGGACCTGATGCTGCCGGCCATGTCATCAAGGCGTTTGGCGGTTTCGTCATGGGCGGCGAAGTGGTCATCGGTGTGATTATCTTTGCCATCCTTACCATCATCAACTTCGTGGTTATTACTAAGGGTTCCGGTCGTATCGCTGAAGTATCGGCACGCTTTTCGTTAGATGCGATGCCCGGCAAGCAAATGGCTATCGACGCGGATCTTTCCGCCGGCCTTATCTCCGAAGACGTGGCTAAGGCCCGCCGTAAAGAGCTCGAAGATGAAAGTAACTTCTTCGGCTCGATGGACGGTGCGAGCAAGTTCGTGCGGGGCGACGCGGTGGCCGGCCTGCTCATCACCTTCATCAACTTCATAGCCGGCATCATCATAGGCGTGGTGCAGCGCGGCTTAAGCTTTGAAACTGCCGTGCACACCTACACGACCCTGACCATCGGCGACGGCCTCATCACGCAGATCCCGGCGCTTATCGTTTCTACGGCAGCAGGTATTTTGGTTACCAAATCGGGTGTTGCCGGTTCGGCGGAAAAAGCCGTGCTTCAGCAGCTGGGCCGCTACCCGACCGCTCTTGGCATCACTAGCGCTTTCCTGGGTGTGATGTCGCTTTTGCCTGGCATTCCGTTCCTGCCGTTTATGCTTCTGGCCGTTGCGTCGGGCTATATGGCCTATTATATCCGCCGCAACCCTGATTCGATCACCAACCTGACCGCGGGCCTGTTGCCCAAAGCCGGCGAGCAAAAGTTGCTTGAAGGCCCGGGCGGTCAGAAATTAACGGCCGATGGCAAGCCGGTGGAGGAACAGCCGGGCGACTTCTTGCAGATAGACTCGCTCCGCTTGGAGCTTGGTTATGGGCTGCTGCCGCTTATCAATTATCAGAAGGGCCATCGTCTCACCGAGCAGATTAAGGCATTGCGCAAACAGATGGCGCGCGAGCTGGGCTTCGTGATTCCGGCGGTTCGCATTCAGGATAATATGCAGCTTCCGCCGAACACCTACGTGATCAAGGTGAAGGAGATTGAGGCAGCACGCGGCGACATTCGCCCCGACATGCTGCTGGTGATGAACCCCAGCGGCAGCAAGATCGGCCTGCCCGGCGAAGAGACTGTCGAGCCCACCTTTGGCCTGCCTGCCATGTGGATCACCGAGGCATACCGCGAGGAAGCGCTCTTCCGCAATCTCACTGTGGTCGATCCGCCGACGGTCATCACCACGCATTTGACCGAAGTGGTGAAGGACAACATGGCCGAACTGCTCTCTTACGCAGAGACGCAGAAGCTGCTTGACGACCTGGGCAAGACACAGCAAAAACTGGTGTCGGAGACCATTCCCTCGCAGATCACAGTCAGCGGAGTGCAGCGCATCATGCAGAACCTGCTGCGCGAGATGATCTCTATCCGCGACCTGCCCACCATCATCGAGGCGATTGCCGAAAGTTCGCGCAGCACGCAAAATGTCAGCATGATCACCGAGCATGTGCGCGCTCGCCTGGCTCGCCAGATTAGCCACGCCTGCACTACCGAGCAAGGCTATATTCCCATCGTGGCCATGTCGCCCGCCTGGGAGCAAACCTTCGTTGAGGCGCTCACCGGCGGTGGCGATGGCCAGACCCTTTCTATGGCCCCTAGCCGTATTCAAGAATTCATTACTCTGGTGCGCGGCACGTTCGATAAGCTTGCCATGCAGGGTGAATCACCCGTGCTGCTTACCAGCCCTGCCATCCGCCCGTATGTTCGCTCCATCATCGAGCGTTTCCGCCCCTCCACCATGGTGCTCTCTCAGAACGAGATATACGCCAAGGCACGCATTAAAACCTTGGGTCAACTGTAATGCGTTTGCGCACCTTCACTGCTGCCGACATGCCAAGCGCTTTGAACCTGGTGCGCCAATCGCTCGGTGAGAGCGCTATTATATTATCTTCGGAAGACCATCCCGAAAAGCGCATGGTGAGCGTTACAGCTGCTGTGGAGGAGGATGACGAAGAAAGCATCATCGCCCCCATAGTTTCGCGCAAGTCTGTGCCTGGCCCTTCTTTCGAGGCGACGCTTGCCGCTGCCGAGTTCGATATGGAAGGCTTGCGCCATCAGGTGCAAACCACCCTTCGCTTCCATAATCTGCCGGAAGTATTCATCGCCAAGCTGATGCAAAAAGCAAGTGATGCACAGCTTCGCCAAGCGCTTGCTGTGACTGCCGCCCAACACAAGGATGAGCGTGCCCTGCCTCGCATCCTGTTGGAAAAATTGCTCGCTGGGTTCTTTGGCTTCAAGCCGTTGCCTTTTGGGGGCAAGCTGCGCCTGATGCTGGTCGGCGCACCCGGTATCGGCAAGACGCTGACCATCGCCAAGCTGGCCACTCAGCTGGCCATGGAGAAAAAGCCCATCACCGTCATCACCTGCGATAATAAACGCGCCGGCGGCGTGGAGCAGCTGCAGGCTTTCACCAATATTCTGTCGTTGCGCTTGCTGGTGGCCTCTAACCTCGCCGATCTCAAGGGTTATATCTCCACGGTGGCGACCGATTCCAGCCTGCTGATCGACACCGCAGGCTGCAACCCTTACGACGCAGATGAAATGGCCGAGCTCGCCAGCTATGCCAATGTGGGCAACATCGAGCCGGTATTTGCCATGCAGGCCGGGGGCGACAGTATGGAAGCCATCGACATGGTGGAGGCCTTCTCCGCCCTGCCCGTGCAGCGCATTCTGATCACGCGCGCAGATACGGCGCGGCGCTTCGGTGGCGTGTTGGCAAGCGCTGCTTCACATGGCCTGGCATTTTCTAATGTCAGCAGCTCGCCCAGTGTGATCGACGAGCTACAACCGGTGGATGCCGGTGTGTTGGCGCAGTTATTGCTTCGATATCAGTTGCATTCTTAAAGAAACCTCGTAAAGGGTAAGCCTATGACGCAGAGAAACAATAATCTTATCGCAGTGGCCTCAGGCAAAGGCGGCGTAGGCAAGACATGGCTTTCGGTGACGCTGGCGCATTTGCTCGCACGTTCGGGCCGCTCTGTGCTGCTGTTCGATGGCGATATCGGCCTGGCCAACGTGGACGTGCAGCTTGGCCTTACACCCCCGCGCGACCTGACCAGCGTGCTTGCCGGCCGCCACACGCTTGCCGAAGCCGTGACCCCGTATACCGAAGGCGGCTTTGATGTGATAGCCGGCCGCTCTGGCTCCACCTCGCTTGCCGTGATGCCGCTGCCCAAGCTCGAAGCCATCGTGGGCGACCTCATCGAGGTGGGGAAGAAATATGATTTCGTGATCGTGGACTTGGGCGCAGGTATTGATGCCAGCGTGCAATATCTCGCTTCGATGGTGTCGCGCTGTATCGTGGTGGTGACCGACGAGCCCACTTCGCTGACGGATGCTTACGCCTTCATCAAGATCGCGCAGAATAGCGCCAAGCCTGCGGAGATCAGCGTGGTGGTCAACCAGGCGGCAACACAAAAAGAAGGTGAAACCACTTTTAATGCGCTGAACAAAGCCTGCATGAACTTCCTGAATATTTCTCCGCCGCTGCTTGGCATCGTGCGGAAAGACAACAAGGTGAAAGATTCTATCCGCCACCAAAAATCGCTACTTATTCGCGCGCCGCACTCCACCGCTGCCACCGATGCTGCGGCCATTTCCATCAAGCTGATGCAGAAGGTGTAAAGCGCTTAGAACGGTAGGCGCGCCTTAAGGGCAGCGCCCAGCGTGCCGTCATCGAGATAGTCCAGCTCTCCGCCCATGGGGATGCCTTGTGCCAGACGTGAGATGCGCACGTTGCACCCTTCCAGCCTGCCGGTCAGGTAATGGGCGGTGGTCTGCCCCTCGATGGTGGCGTTGGTCGCCAGAATGATCTCCGTCACTTCCGGTTTGGCCGCGCGCTCAATGAGCGATTCGATGTTCAACTGCGCTGGCCCTCGGTCATCCATGGCAGATAGCGTGCCACCCAGCACATGATAGCGGCCCTTGAACAGGTTGCACCGCTCGATGGCCCACAGATCGGCCAACTCTTCGACTACGCAAAGGGTGCTGCTGTCGCGGCGTTCATCGGTGCAGATGCCGCACGGATCATGCGTGTCCAGATTGCCGCAGTTGCTGCAGTTGCGCACCGATTCCATGGCGCGGCCCATGGCGGCGGTCAGCGGGTTCATCAGCTGCTCTTTCTGGCGCAGCAGCTGCAACACCGCGCGGCGCGCCGAGCGCGGGCCTAAACCCGGAAGCTTGGCGAACAGGCGGATCAGTTCGTCGATATCGTTATGCGACACGGGGTAAAATCAAAAAGGATTAGAACGGCAGCTTCATGCCCGGCGGCAGCGAAAGGCCACTGGTGATGCTGCTCATCTTTTGCGAGGTATTGGTGTCGATGCGTTCGCGTGCGTCGTTATGCGCGGCGATGATAAGGTCTTCGAGCATTTCCTTGTCATCGGGGTTAATAAGGCTTGTATCAATGCTGATCTTCACCAGGCGGTTCTTGCCGGTCAGCACCAGCTTTACTGCGCCACCGCCGGACGTGCCTTCGGTTTCCTCTTCTTCAAGCTCCTTTTGCATATTGGCCATTTTGGCCTGCATTTCTTGGGCTTGTTTCATCATTTTTTGAATGTTCATATAGGGGGCTCCTTTAGTTCGATTTAACGCCGACGAGTTTAGCGCCGGGAAATTGTTCCAGCACGCTGGAGACCAGCGGATGGGCAGCAGCGCTTTTCTCCTGCTGTTGTTTGTGTGCTTCTGCCTGCTGTTGAAGGGTGGACTCACCCTCTTCACTAGAGATGACGACCTGCCATTTCTCACCTGTCCATTTGCCTAAGAAATCACCGACCTTACCGATAAAATCACGCGGCAGTGCTGAAGTCAGGCGTAGCTCCAGGCGGCCTGGTGCCAAGGATACCAGGCGCACATCCTGTTTAAGCTGGGTGGCGATGATGATCTCGCGGTTCTTTTCAAACAGCTTGACGATGTCGGCGAAATTGGCCGGTTGCCCGGCGGCGGCTTCTGGCTGCGCGATCAACTCAAGATTGGCTTTGGCGGTAGCCGGTGTGGGTGCGGCAGCGGGTGCATGCTCGCGCAGCGCGGCGGTGGGCGATGCTGCCACCCCATCGCGGATGATTTCAGCGGGTGTGGGCAGGTGCGCAGCATAGCCGATGCGCACGACAAGCATTTCCAAAGCCGTCAGCGGTGATGGCGCCTGGCGTATTTCGCCCAGGCCCTTAAGCAGCATTTGCCACAGGCGGGCAAGCGAGGCCATGGAAAGCCCGTCCGCTAGTTTCTTGGCTGCCTCTCGGTCATGCTGGGAAAGCGTAACGTCAGACAACGCCTGCGGGGCAACTTTCACGCGTGTAATAAGGTGGGTGATTTCCAGATAGTCCTGCACCATCAGCAGCGGGTCGGCCCCGTCGGTGTAATTCTTCTGGATGAGTTCCAGCGCGGTTGCCACCTCACCTTTCATCAGCGTTTCGATGAGGCGGAAGCTAGCCGCATGGTCGGTGCTGCCGAGCATCTGGCGCACGATATCAGTGCTGATGCCGCTTGCGCCCTCGCCTGTGCCGCGAGCAATGGCCTGGTCCAGCAGTGAAAGCGAATCGCGCACCGAACCTTCGGCAGCCAGGGCAATGAGGTCGAGCGCTTCTTTCTCAGCGGTCACGCTTTCTTTGGCAGCGATATTGGCCAGGTGCTGCGCGAGCATCTGGTTATCAATGCGTTTAAGATCGAAGCGCTGGCAGCGCGACAAAATAGTGACGGGAATCTTGCGCGCCTCGGTGGTAGCGAAGATGAACTTCACATGCGGCGGCGGCTCTTCCAGCGTTTTTAGCAGTGCGTTGAAGGCACTGTTGGAGAGCATGTGCACTTCGTCGATGATGTATATTTTATAGCGGGCCGAGGTGGGCAGGTAGCGCACCGTGTCGATCAATTCGCGGATATCGTTCACGCCGGTGTGGCTTGCCGCGTCCATCTCCAGCACGTCGACATGGCGGTCTTGCGAGATCATGGTGCAGTTGGTGCACACACCGCACGGGCTGATGGTAGGGCCACTTTTGCCGTCTTCGCCAATGCAGTTCAGCGCACGGGCGATGATGCGGGCGGTGGTGGTTTTGCCTACCCCGCGAATGCCGGTCAGCAAGAAGGCATGCGCCACTCGGCCGCTGGCAATGGCGTTTGCCAGCGTGCGCACCAGCACTTCCTGCCCAATCAGATCGTCAAAATTGGTGGGGCGGTACTTGCGGGCGAGAACGCGATATTCCATGAATGCCTTGCGCTATGCTTCTAAGAAATTACAACGGTTGAGGGACTGGTGGCGACCCGAGCGAATCTCACTACGGCTGCTTCCTTTCGGACCTGACCGGGTTCGCAAGCCGCGTCGCCCGCCACCAGCCTTGAAGGATTATGTGATAATCGGCACGCCTCTGCAAGTGCAAAGAGTGCGTGCGAATAAGCGCTTTAACAATAATTTTTTTTCTGCTAGAAAAATGGGAGAAACACTACAGGTTCTATGAGCTCAAGGCATATTATCAGCAGGGATACGGCCCCAGAGGAGAAGAGCCCGGTCAATACATTGGCGGGCGCGACGATCTGCCTTCTGGGTTTTCTGTTTTTCCTGTGCCTGGTTACCTATAATCAAGCCGATCCTTCCTTAAACCGCGCCACTGGCAACCCGGCAACCAATGCAGGCAGCTATGCCGGCGCGCTGATCGCCGATCTAAGCTTGCAGATATTGGGACTTGCCAGCGCTTTGCTGGTGTTCGTGCCCGTGGCCTGGGGCATTAAGATGCTGCGTGGGCATAGCGTCTCATATCTTTGGCTGCGCTTTACACTGCTGATTGCCTCGCTGGTGCTGACTGCTGCTCTGCTTTCCATCATTGAGCCGCCGATCAGCTGGCCCATCTCCAGCGGTCTGGGCGGCTCTATCGGCATGATGCTTAACGACGTGTTCCACCGTTTATTCAAGAACGCTATATTTCTGGTGTCGGTTGCGAGCTTCAATTTTGTGTGTATCTCCCTGGCCTTTGGCATGAGCTTTGCCGAATGGGCAGGCATTGGCCGGGGCATCAAGCGTGTGGCATTGTTTGTGGCGATGCTTGTGGTCTCGCTGTTTTCGCGTCGTCCGCGCGCTGAACCTGAGGAAGAAGAGGAGTTCTACGACGAAGAAGATGGCTATGAGGCACCTTCGCGTTTTGCCCGCCTGCGCGCAAGCCTGGGGCGCCTTGCCTTTTGGCGTGACCGCGACGAATATTATGACGACGAGGATGAAGAAGAGTTTGAGGAGGAAAAACCCAAGCCTACTCCGCGCGTCAGCAGCAAAAAGAACGCTGATAAGGCCGCAATCGAGCGCACAGCCAAGAATGCACCCAAGGCCCAGGCTACGCTGGCACTACCCCAGGGTGACTATGAGCTGCCGCCGGTGAAGCTGCTTTCAGCAGCCCCCAAAAGCCGCAAGGCATCGCTCAGCGAATCGGCGCTTACGCAAAATGCCAAGCTGCTTGAAAGCGTGTTGCAGGATTTTGGCGTGCATGGCGATATTGTGGAAATTCGTCCCGGCCCTGTGGTCACGCTTTATGAGCTGGAGCCGGCGGCCGGTACGAAATCTTCCCGCGTGGTGGGTTTGGCGGATGATATCGCCCGCTCGATGAGCGCTATTTCCGCCCGTATTGCGGTCATTCCGGGCCGTAACGCCATTGGCATCGAGCTGCCCAACACCGTGCGCGAGACGGTTTACTTACGTGAGATGCTAGAAAGCGAAGCCTTCGAAAGTGCTGAGGCCAAGCTGCCGCTGGCCATGGGCAAAGACATTGGCGGGGCTGCCGTGATTGTGGATCTGGCACGCATGCCGCACTTGCTGGTGGCCGGCACGACCGGCTCGGGCAAGTCAGTGGCCATCAACACCATGATTATGTCGCTGGTGTATCGGCTGACGCCTGAAGAATGCAAATTCATCATGATCGACCCCAAGATGCTTGAGCTATCGGTCTATGAAGGCATTCCGCATTTGCTGTCGCCTGTGGTGACCGAGCCTGGCAAAGCCGTGGTGGCACTCAAGTGGACGGTCAAGGAAATGGAGAACCGCTACCGCCTGATGAGTAACCTGGGCGTGCGCAATATCGAGGGCTACAACAAAAAGATCCGCGAGGCCAAGGCCAAGGGCAACCTGCTCACCCGCAACGTGCAGACTGGCTTTAACCCCGATTCGGGCGAGCCCATCATCGAGGAAGTGCCGCTGGAAATGGTTGAGCTGCCCTTCATTGTAGTGGTGGTGGACGAAATGGCTGATCTGATGATCGTAGCCGGCAAGGATATCGAGGGCTCCATTCAGCGCCTGGCGCAGATGGCGCGTGCGGCGGGCATTCACATCATCATGGCCACGCAGCGCCCCAGCGTGGACGTTATCACCGGCGTGATCAAGGCGAACTTCCCTACGCGCGTTTCCTTCCAGGTGACCTCGCGTATAGACAGTCGCACCATTCTGGGTGAGCAAGGCGCAGAGCAGCTGCTGGGCCAGGGTGACATGCTTTACATGGCCGGTGGCGGCCGTATCACCCGTATTCACGGCCCGTTCGTTTCCGATAAAGAGGTGGAGCAAGTGGTCGAGCATTTGAAGGCGCAGGGTGCGCCCGCCTATGTGGATGACGTGACCCGCGACGAAGAAGAGGAAGCGGCCTTTGCCGATGCAGCAGGTGGCGAGAAGGACGAGTTCTATGACCAGGCAGTCATGATCGTCGCGCGCGACCGTAAGGCCTCCACCAGCTATATCCAGCGCTGCCTGAAGATCGGGTATAACCGTGCGGCCAGCATCATCGAGCGGATGGAGCGCGAGGGTGTGGTGGGCCCGGCAAATCATGTGGGCAAGCGTGAAGTGCTTGTTCGAGAAGATAATTAATTGTTATATATGAACTATCTTAAAAAAGTTAGCTGCATAGCTAATTGGCGTTTCTTTGCCTTGGCCATGCTACTTGCCCCCTCCCTTGCCTTGGCGGCTACCGAGCTAAGCAGTTTTCGTGCAGATTCGCAAAAACAAACGGAAGCGCCTGTAGTAAAACAAGAAATAGAGTATTTGTCAGTTGAACAACTAAGTGCTCATAAGGCTAGCTTGGAGCGTGTCCAGGGCTACCTTACCAACCTTACCACCCTTAAAGCCGATTTTACCCAGACCGCTCCTGACGGCAGCCTGACTACCGGCACATTCTATTTGAAGCGTCCGGGCAAGATGCGCTGGGAATATGCCCCGCCGACCCCGGTGCTCATCGTCTCCAATGGCAGCGAGCTGGTCTATTTCGACAAGGAGCTGGAGCAGGTGACCTATGTGCCCATGGCCTCCACTATGGCAGGCTTCCTGGCAGAAAAGAATATACGCTTTGATGGCCCGGTGGGTATCGAGCAGCTTAGCGAAGCCAACGGCGTGATCCGCATCACCCTTTCGCAGCGCGAGAAGCCCGATGAAGGGAAGCTTACGCTGGAGCTGGTGGATAAACCGATGCTGCTTCGCAACATGGTAATCCGCGATGCTTCAAACCAGGTTACGCATGTTGCTTTGAACAATGCGAAGTTCGGCATCAAGCTCGATAACGAGCTGTTTGTATTTCGTGACCCGCGCAAAAAGCAACGCCGCTAGAAAGCAAGAAATAATTTTTGCACTGTCATTGAATTTTCACATACCATCGCCATATTCTGTGTTATAGTCGTAGACATATTTAAACCAAGGGAGCGTTATGGACAGCACGGGCAACAATAAACAGGTTTCCTCCGAGGTTTTATCGCTGCTGGTGAACTCTCTCCCGGTGGCTTATGTCCGCCCCGTCATCACCGAAGAAGGTAAGATGTACGCGGTTTGCACCGCCGACGGCACGCAGCTTGCCGCATTCGCCACGCAAGATGCAGCGTTCTTCGCTGCCCGCCAGAACGATCTGGAGCCGATGTTTATCCACTAGGTTCATTCACTAGGGTTCCACAAGCCTTTGGCTCGTGGTCCATCGCTGCGTTTACAATCCCCTAATACATGTCCGTTGAGGCATCGCCAGACACTGCTTTGTAGATGTGGTGCAGCACGCGCATCATCATCAGCGCGATGATGATCCAGCGGATCTTGGCGAAGCGGTCCAGCTGGCCGGGCATTTTTTTGCTGATGGCCACACGCACTGCTTTCTGTTGGATCTTTTTCATCTGCGTGTTGCGCTCAAGGGTGAACACTGAGCGGTTATTGCCGAAGCTATAAAGCGGGATACTGGGGCGAAGCCATTTTACGCTAATGAAATGGCAGTCCTCTCCCTCCGGTGAAACTTCGTATTGATAGGCTTCGGTGACTTCAGCCATCGCCACCGCCTTGCTATGTTGCAATGGCACGAGCACGACGTCCTCCTTGCCCACCTTCTTGGCGATGCGCCATAGATCGTCCGTGCGCACTTGCAAGCGTTCGGGCGGATCTTCCGGGTGGATAAGTTTTAGCATCGCCTTGCACTCATCGGCGTTCTTCACCTCGGTCAGATCCCCCACCCCTTCGATCGGCAGGCGCAAACGTTCGAGTGCTTCGATGTTCTCCTCCTGCTCGGCCGTGAGGCTCTGCTTTAAGACCCACATACTCATGGGGTGTAACTCCCAGGGTCGGTAAGCCCGTTCTCGCGGAAGCCTTTCATGCGCAGCTGGCAGGCATCGCAGTGGCCGCATGCATCGCCGTTCTGGCTTGGGTCGTAGCAGCTGGTGGTACTGGCATAATCCACGCCGAGCGCCAATCCTTTTTGAATGATCTGTGCCTTGGTCAGGTCGATCAGCGGTGTGTGCAGGCTGATATGCGCACCCTTTTCCTGCGCATAGGCAGTGGCCAGGTTGGCCATGCTTTCAAAGGCGCGGATGAATTCGGGCCGGCAATCGGGATAGCCGCTATAATCAAGCGCGTTGACGCCGATGAAAATGTCATACGCACCGAGCACTTCGGCCCAGGCTAGCGCGAAGGAAAGAAATACCGTGTTGCGTGCGGGCACATAGGTGATGGGGATGCCATGGCTGATATCGTGCTCACTTCTGTCTTTGGGCACATCCAGTGCCACTTCAGTCAGTGCCGAGCCGCCGAAGACAGCCAGGTCGATGGTGACGATGCGGTGTTCGTGCGCACCCATTTTAGCGGCTATGGTTTTCGCAGCTTCCAGCTCGTGGCTGTGGCGCTGCCCATAAGCGAATGACATGGCGTACACTTCAAAACCTTCGGCTTTGGCAATGGCTAGGGTGGTGGTGGAATCCAGCCCGCCGCTTAAGAGTAATACCGCCTTCTTCTTCATTCGATTCCTAATATCTTGTGTATCTGCAGCGACAGCACATAGCCTTTTTCTTCTGCGAGTGCCACGGCGAGCTTGCGGTTGGCCAGGTTCTTGGCCGCATCGTATTCATCCATCGGCTGCACGTAGACGGGCGTTTTATACCGCGATTGGCCCACCTCCGCCACCGAAGAATAGGCCGCATCGCCTGCCGAAAGCAGGAACTTGAAGGCTGAGATGCGCGGCAACAGATCCTCGCGGATGGGGTGGTAGGCCCCGCCGGTGCTTTTGGGGGAGCAGACAATCTTGACCGCTTCGGGCAACTCGCGCCACAGCGTGCCGTTGGTCTCGATCTGCACGATAAAGCCTGAGGCGATCAGCGCCTCACATAGAGGGGCAATGTTCTGGCGCAGCGGCTCCCCGCCGGTGATAACCACTAATTGCCGCACGCGCTTGCCCCTGGCATCACAGGCAAGGCTTTCGACCCTGGCTATAAGCGCGGCCAGACCCATGGCGGCATAATCTTCAAATTCCGTGTCGCAGAATTTGCAGGCCAGGTTGCACCCGCCCAGCCGCACGAACACGGCAGGCCAGCCAGCATAGATGCATTCGCCCTGCAAGGTTGGGAAAATATGCTTCACTTCCAGCGTTTGCCCGTCGCTTTGGGTGGGTTTGCGGATAGGGTTATTGCCCATCATGGCCGATTTTAACCTTATTAATGAGGGGGCTAAATGCATAAAACCCTGAGAATCTGCAAAAAACGCCGTGACAGATACCCAGGAATGCCCCTATTGTTGGCGCATGAAAGATAAGCAATTACAACAGTCTTGGCAACTGGCAACCCAGCTTGTGCATGGCGGCAAGGTTACAAGCGGCTTCGGGGAAACCTCCGAGGCGCTTTATTTGAACTCTGCCTATAGCTATGAAACCGCGCAAGAAGGCGAAGATCGCTTCGCTGGTTTGCAAGTTGGCTATAAATATGGCCGCTATTCGCACCCCAACCTCGATATGCTGGAAAAGCGCCTGGCGCTGATGGAAGGCGCACCCGCCTGCATCGTTACCGCTTCGGGCATGGCGGCCATGTTCGCTGTGCTGATGTGCCAGCTCAAGACCGGCGACCATGTGGTGGCCAACAAGGTGCTCTTCTCATCCTGTCATTACATCATCGCGCAGGTGTTGCCGCGCTTTGGCATCACGCACACACTGGTCGAAGGTGCAGACCCCGAGGCCTGGAAAAAAGCCATCACGCCCAAGACGCGCTGTGTGTTCATCGAAAGCCCTGCCAACCCGACGCTGGAGCTGGTGGATATCCCTGCTATTGCCGCCATCTGCAAACAAGCCGGCGCGCAGCTCATCATCGACAATGTATTTGCCACGCCCTATTCGCAGCGGCCACTGGAGCTCGGCGCGGATGTGGTGATGTATTCCACCACCAAACATATCGACGGCCAGGGCCGCACGCTCGGTGGCGCAGTTCTGGGCAGCAAGCAATTCATCGACGATATGATGATGCCTTTCTGCCGCCATACCGGCCCGCATATGAGCGCGTTCAATGCCTGGGTGCTGCTTAAGAGCCTAGAAACGCTGGAACTGCGCTTAGAGCGCCACTGCGCCAATGCCGCCTTGCTGGCCGCTGCGCTGGAGGGGCACCCCAAGGTCGAGCGCCTGATCTATCCCGGCCTTGCCAGCCACCCGCAATATGCTATCGCCCAGAAACAGATGAAGAACGGCGGCCCCATGCTTGCGTTCGAGATCAAGGGTGGCAAGGAAGCCGCCTTCCGCTTTATGGACGCGCTTTCTATCTTCGAGATTTCCAACAATCTGGGCAATGCGAAAAGCCTGGTCACGCACCCTGCCTCCACCACGCATGCCTCGCTTGGCGCGGAAGGCCTGGCACGCGTTGGCATTTCGCAGTCGCTCATCCGCCTCTCGCCGGGTATTGAGGCTGGAACCGACCTAACGGCCGACGTGCTTAAAGCGCTCGACGCTTAAAAATCTATTATTTGAAGACGACCGTCTTGCTGCCATTGAGCAGCACGCGATGCTGCGTGTGATATTTCAGCGCGCGTGCCAGCACCACGCATTCGATATCACGTCCGATGGCTTCCAGTTCTTCGGGCGTGTGGGCATGGTCGACACGCTCCACTTCTTGCTCGATAATCGGGCCTTCATCCAGTGCGGGGGTCACATAATGAGCAGTTGCACCGATCAGCTTCACCCCGCGGTCAAACGCCTGGTTATAGGGTTTTGCCCCTTTGAAGCTTGGCAGGAACGAGTGGTGAATGTTAATAGCCCTGCCTTGCAGTGTGCTGCACATACTATCAGAAAGAATTTGCATATAGCGCGCGAGGATTACTACGTCGGCCTTGGCCTCTTCAATGACGCAAAGCACGCGGGCCTCTTGCTCAAGCTTCTGCGTGGGTGAAAACGGCAAATGATGGAAGGGAATGCCGTGCCATTTGGCAACATGCTGCCAATCAGCGTGGTTAGAGATAATGGCCGGGATCTCGATGGAGAGCTGCCCCGTGGCATGGCGATACAGCAGGTCGTTCAAGCAATGGCCGTATTTGGAAACCATCACCACAACGCGGCTTTTGCGTTGCTTATCCATCATTTTCCATTGCATGCCAAAGCGCGTGGCCACCTTCTCCTGAAACAGGGCTTTGAAGGCTTCTTGCTCCGGAGCTTCAGGGGCTACGCTGAATTCAATGCGCAGGAAGAACGTGCCGGTGGATTCGTCGCCGAACTGCGCGGATTCGATAATAAAACCATGATGGTCAGCCAAAAACCCGGTGACGCTGGCGACAATACCGCGCACGTCCTTACAGGAAAGAATGAGGATATAGCGTTTTTCGGTCATCCGGTCTTTTTCGCTTTCAAGTAAGATTGTAAGGCGGGGTTATGGCGCTGCAAGTAGCACTCAAAACGTGCTCCTTTGCCCGGGGCCGATAGCAGCTCTACCCGGCCGCCATGCAGATCGATGAAGCTTTTAACAATCGAAAGGCCAAGACCTGTGCCCGAGCGCTGGCCTGTGCGGTTGCGCGTTTCCTGGCTGCTTCCTTTGTAGAACTTGCCAAAGATGGATTTCTGTTCTTCAGGTGCAATGCCCTGCCCTTCATCGCCCACATAGAGCATGATGGTGTCTGGCTCGATCTCTTTTGCGCCCAGCGTAATTGCTTGGCCAGGTTCAGAATATTTAATGGCGTTGGAAAGCAGGTTGAACAGGATCTGCTTGATGCGGGTTTCATCCGCCGTCATCTTGCCGATGCGAACGGGGCACTCGAAATGCACGTCGATGTCGTATTCCTTTACGCGTTCGGAGATCAGCGACAGCACCGAGCGCATCATCACATGCACGTCGAACTTGCTGACCTCCAGGCGCATATAGCCTGCTTCTACCGAGGCCAGATCCAGAATGTCGTTGATGAGTTGCATCAGGTGCTGTGAGGATTGGTGTATGCCCTCGACATATTCGCGTTGCTTGTCGCTGAGCGCGCCGAAATACTCCTGGCGCAGCATTTCGGAGAAACCGCTGATTGAGGTAAGCGGCGAGCGCAGCTCGTAACTTACGTTGGCGAGGAATTCGGTTTTAAGCTTATCAGCTTCTTGCAGCGCTTCATTACGTTCGCGCAAGCTACGCTCCACCAGCGTGGAATCGGTGATGTCTAGGTAGGTGATGAGTGTTGCCCCGTCAGGTAGCGGCACTTTGCGCCAGTTGATCACCTTGCCGTCACTGCGCTCGATGTACTGGTGTTGTGCCTTATTTTCGCGCGATTGCAGCACCTCGATCTGGCGCTGTTTGAAGGCGCTCCAGTCCTGATACACGAATAGCGATTTGCACTGTTCGATGATCTCCTGCACATGCGGTTCGGTTTGAGCTAGTTCGCCATCAATGTTCCAAAGCTGCAGATAGCCAGGGTTTGAAAGGCGCAGGCGGCCGTCTTCACCGAACACGGCAACCGCTTCGTAGAGGTTGTCGAGTGTTTCGCGCTGCACGGCGATTAGCGTGTTATATGAGCGCTCAAGGGCCAGACGGTCGGTCACGTCTTCATAGGCGAACAGGATGCCGCCAAGCGCATGCGGGATCACTAGCACACGCAGTGCCTTGCCGTCGGGCAGGTAGAAGAACTCCTCGTGCGATTCGATAAGGCCGGTGAAGAGTTTGAGCTGCTGCTGCTTGAATAGTTGGAAATTGGCCTGCTCGGGAAGTTTGCGTTTTTCGCGTAGTACTTCGAGTATCTCGCCGTAGGTAGGCTGTGTGGAAAGCCACATCTCATCGAGCTTCCACAAGCTCACGAAGGCATAGTTGAAGAATTTAAGGCGCATATCCGCGCCGTAAATAGCGGTGGCTGAAGCTGAACTTTCCAATAGGTCTGCCTGTGCGGAGATATGGCGCTCCTTATCTTCCTGGATCAGTTCCAGCTCGGTGATGTCAATGGCAAACCCCACCATGCCGCTTTCACCGGGTACAGGGAATTCATTGATCTGGTAAAGTTTTCGGTCGCCGCCAATGACGATGTGGCGGCGCTCACTCACCGGATTTCCGCTTTCGAGCGCTGCCTGAGCCATGGCATAAGAGCGCTTGTGCAGCTCGGGCGCGCGGCCGTCTGCTACGCTATCCATCAGGTCTTCCACCGCCTCGCCGTAAGCCAGGTTGTAAAAACGGATCTTCAGGTTTTCGTCGCGTTGCCAGATGGGATAAGGCGACATGTTGAGGATGGTGGAATAGTTCTTAAGCTCGATCTTCAGCGTTTTGTTTTCTTGCTGGTAGCGCTGGTGCTCTTTGGTCTCCTCGGCATGGGCCACGCGCAGGCGCGCAAATTGCCGCTGCAGTTTAAGGCACATGCACACCAGTACGATGATGGCGATCGAGGAAAAAACCAAGGCGATAGAAACGCTATCGACGGGATCGAAGGCCGCCAATGCAGGAGAAGCGGCTCCCGCCAGCAGGTACAATAGCAAAGAAACACCCAGCCGGAGCGTCACAAATACCTAAGATTAGTAGCGATAAGATTCCGGCTTGAACGGGCCTTCAACATTTACGTTGATATATTCGGCTTGCTTTGTACTGAGCTTGGTGAGCTTGACGCCTAGCTTTTCCAGATGTAGTGCGGCCACTTTTTCGTCCAGGTGCTTGGGCAGCACGTAAACCTTATTTTCGTATTTGGCATGGTTTTTCCACAGCTCGATCTGCGCCAGCACCTGGTTGGAGAACGAAGTGCTCATCACGAAGCTGGGGTGGCCGGTAGCGCAGCCTAGGTTCACCAAGCGACCTTTGGCCAGCAGGATAATCCGCTTGCCGTCCGGGAAGGTGATTTCGTCCACCTGCGGTTTCACTTCGCTCCATCGCATATTACGCAGCGCAGACACCTGGATTTCGCTGTCGAAATGGCCGATATTGCACACGATGGCGCGGTCTTTCATGGCACGCATGTGTTCCAGCGTGATGATGTCTTCATTGCCGGTGGCGGTTACAAAGATGTCCGCATGCGGGGCGGCTTCTTCCATGGTGGTTACCTGGTAGCCTTCCATGGCGGCTTGCAGCGCGCAGATTGGGTCAATCTCGGTAACGATCACGCGAGCACCTTGGGTTTTAAGTGATGCGGCACAGCCTTTGCCTACATCGCCAAAACCTGCAATCACTGCCACTTTACCAGCAAGCATGATGTCAGTGGCGCGCTTGAGGCCATCCGGCAGCGATTCACGGCAGCCATAGAGATTGTCGAATTTCGATTTGGTCACCGAGTTATTCACGTCGATGGCGGGCACTTTCAATTTGCCAGCTTTTACCATCTCATACAGGCGGTGAACGCCGGTGGTGGTCTCTTCCGAGATGCCTTTGATGTGCGCGAGCAACTCAGGGTATTTGTTATGCATGACCAGCGTCACATCGCCGCCATCGTCGAGGATCATGTTGGCCGTCCAGCCGCCGGGGCCTCTGAGCGTCTGTTCGATGCACCATTCGTATTCTTCTTCGGTCTCACCTTTCCAGGCAAACACGGGGATACCGGCAGCAGCGATAGCTGCGGCGGCCTGGTCTTGCGTGGAAAAGATGTTGCAGCTACTCCAGCGCACTTCAGCGCCAAGGGCTGTCAGCGTTTCGATGAGTACAGCCGTTTGGATGGTCATGTGCAGGCAGCCGATGATCTTTGCGCCTTTGAGCGGCTGCGAAGCGCCATATTCTTTGCGCAGTGCCATCAAGCCAGGCATTTCGGTTTCAGCCAGCGAGATTTCTTTGCGGCCCCACTCAGCCAGCGAAATGTCGGCTACTTTATAGTCGGTGAAGGCGCCGGTTGCGGCCTTGGCGTTGGTTCCCATAATATCTTATCCTTTTTCGAGTGAAATTGGCCTGAAACGTAGCCTCAGGACGGGTAAACTGCAAGTAAAAAGCTAGCTTTGGCGCGTATCTATCTGGCTGGTTAGGTCAATCTTGGCCAAAATCTCTAATAAATCAGGCAAAGCAAGGGCTACGCAGCCTTCCGTGTCGCTAAAATCGGGCTTGGCCACATGCAGGAAAATGGCGCTTCCCTTGCCGGGGATTGCCGGTGCGTCATTATAGCCCAGCGGTACGACCACATCATACACCCCATCCTCGCGCCACATGCGTTCGTGCGAATGCGGGTATGGCAGCGTTACCAGCCGGTTATATTCGGGGCTTATGGGGGCATCACACCAGCCATCCAGCGGGCTGATGGCATGCACAGTTAATGTGGTTTGCGGAGCTGCAAGCTTGTCCGGGCGATACCAGCATTCACGCAGGGAGAACACACCCTCAGGCGTGGCCCCGTCCCCTTCGCGCTTATCGCGGGTGTAGCCCCCCTTGCCGATAGCGCAAGCATAGGTCTTTCCAGCGAAAGTCAGGGTATTTTGATTTACGATAATGTTCATATGCGCTAAATTAGCAAAACCTTGCCAATTAACGAAACACTTTTACATCATGGGAAATAGGCCAGTATTTCGCTTAGAAGAGATCGCTGTTCAGATTTACCTGGATGCGGCGGAACTCGACGCTCGCCTGCCTGAGTTGGTCAAAACCGGCTCACTTAAGGAAGAAGACGCTAAGAAGATCGCTTATTGGGCGCGCAACCTACACCATGATGCAGTGAACCGTGTAAGTCCTTGCTTTTCTGCCGATCTGGCCGAAGCCGATATCAAACCGCGCATCGAGGATTTTGGCGTTGCGATTACGCAACTCATTAATGTGCTGGAAGAGCACCTGGATGTGATGGCCATTCGCTATTATGCCAACCGCATGGGCAGCCATGTGCGCGACATCACGCCGGAATTCGAGAAACGCAGTATTGCCCACGGCTTTGGTGACAAGCCTGCGCGCGGACCTGTCAAAGGCGGCTGGGAACTCGTTTAGTTTTTCTTCACGAGCACGGGTTTTTTTGCCACGTTGGCTACCACTTGCGCCACGATCTGCTGCGCGTTCATGCCCGCTTCATCATACATCGCGTGCGGCGTGTTCTGCGCAATGAATGTGTCTGGCAGGGTGATGGCACGCAGGCTGGCCTTGCCACCCAGCAGCCCGGCATTGGCCGCAAATTGCAAGACATGGCTGGAAAACCCTCCGGCAGCGCCCTCTTCCACGGTTAGCACCAGCTCATTCTCTTTGAGCAATGTAGTGATAAGTGCTTCGTCCAGCGGCTTGGCAAAACGCGCATCGGCCACCGTGGTGCTAATGCCCATGCCCTCGAGTTGTTCTGCAGCTTTGATGCATTCGGCCAGGCGCGTGCCGAGCGACAGTAGCGCCACCTGGCTGCCTTCGCGCATATTGTGACGCGCCATAGCTTCGTTAGGTGAACGCACAATGCGGCCCTTGCCGATCTCGAGTACCTGGCCTCTTTCCGGCAGAGCGACGCCCGTGCCCTCACCGCGCGGGTAGCGTACAGCGCTGGGGCGGTCATTGATGCTGACGGCCGTTGCCACCATGTGCTTAAGCTCGGCTTCATCGGCCGGGGCCATCACCACAAAATTAGGCAGCGTGGAGAGGTATACGATGTCGAATGCGCCAGCATGGGTGGGCCCATCGGCGCCGACCAATCCTGCACGGTCGATAGCAAAGCGCACTGGCAAATTTTGGATGGCTACGTCATGCACCACCTGGTCATACGCGCGCTGAAGGAATGTGGAATAGATTGCGCAGAATGGCTTAAAGCCTTGCGTTGCCAGGCCCGCAGCGAAGGTCACTGCATGTTGCTCGGCGATGCCTACATCAAAGGTGCGGTCGGGGAATACGGCGCCGAAGATATCCAGCCCCGTGCCTGAAGGCATGGCGGCTGTGATGGCAACGATCTTATTATCTGCCTTAGCTTCTTCCACCAGGCTATCACCAAATACGCGGGTGTAGCTGGGTGCCTTGGCCACGGTTTTTTTCTGTGCGCCGGTTTCCACGTCGAACTTGTTTACGCCGTGATATTTATCATCGGCTGCTTCGGCAGGTGCGTAGCCGTGGCCTTTGCGGGTGACCACATGCAGCAATATCGGGCCACTGGTACGTTCGTTCTTGATATTTTTCAGCACCGGCAGCAGGTGCGAAAGATTGTGCCCATCCACCGGGCCGACATAATAAAACCCGAGCTGCTCGAACATTGTGCCGCCCACGGCAAAATCACGCGCAAGATGCTCAGCTTTGCGTGCCAAGCGTAACAACGGCTCGGGGAATTTGCTGGCCACTACTTTTCCGATATGGCGGAAGGTGTGATAGGGGTGCGAGGAAATAAGCCGTGCCAGATAGGCGCTCATCGCACCCACCGGCGGTGCGATGGACATGTCGTTGTCATTAAGCACCACAATCAGGCGCGTGCCTAAGCTGCCTGCGTTGTTCATTGCCTCGAACGCCATGCCGGCGCTCATCGCGCCATCGCCGATGACGGCCACCACATCATGGTCTTTGCCTTCTAGGTCGCGCGCTATCGCCATGCCTAGCGCGGCTGAAATGCTGGTGGAGCTGTGGCCCGCACCGAACGGATCATACTCGCTTTCATCGCGTTTGCAGAAGCCGGAAAGTCCGCCCGGCTGTCGTAATGTGCGGATACCATCGCGGCGGCCTGTGAGAATCTTATGTGGATAGGTCTGGTGGCCGACATCCCAAATAAGTTGGTCTTGCGGAGTGTGGAACACATGGTGTAGCGCTACTGTCAGCTCGACTACTCCTAGGCCTGCGCCTAAATGTCCGCCAGTGACGGAGACTGCCTCCACCGTTTCCGTGCGCAGCTCTGCGGCCAGTTGTTCAAGTTGCTCGAGCGAGAAATCTCGCATATCGCGCGGTTCGTGCACAGTGTCAAGAAGTGGGGTTTTGCTGTTGTTGGACATACGATATGGCTTTATGGCTTAGCGGACTGTGTCGGATAATACGACTGCCCACCCGAGGACTTATCCGTGCTGGTTGCCGAATCCAGCGGTGGTAGTTCGGTCAGCACCGGCTCGGGTTTTTTTCTCACTTCGGGCTTTTTCTTTTGTTGGGCGTAGGGCACATAGCCGTCCGGCGCGCGTTGCGAAGGTGCAATCTGGATATTCGTTTCTGGTTCTTTAGCGCGTCGCGAAACAAAACCACCGGTAAAGCGCGAGATACCAGAAGGCTCGGTCGATTTAGTGACGTGCTCGTTGATCGCCTCGATCAGTGGATCGCCGGGGTTTTGCATCGCCTCGTAATTGCGAACGGCAATGCGTACCTGGCCCACGATGATCATAAAGAAGCCAAAGGCAATCAGCATGGTTAGATAGCGTCGTTCCATCGAGAACCTGTCTTGTTTCGTTACGTTTTTAGTGTAGAACAAACGGTAACGTTTTTCACTAGTTTTTAATAATCCCCAAGCACCATAATAATATGGCTTTTTGGGCATGTAGGCGGTTTTCTGCCTCGTCGAACACGCGGCTTGCCGGGCCATCGATCACCGCGGCGGTTACCTCCTCACCGCGATGTGCGGGCAGGCAATGCAGGAAGATCGCGTCTTTGGCGGCGCGGGCCATAAGCGCTTCGTTCACCTGGTAGGGTGCAAGCAGCGCCATTTGCGTGTCGGCATCGGGGTCGCCCATCGAGACCCAGGTGTCGGTGATAACGGCATGCGCACCGGCTACGGCTTGTTGCGGCGATTCCATTACCTCGACATTACCGCCCTTGGCGCGTGCCCAGGCCAGTACGTCAGGCAGTGGCGAAAGTGAGGGTGGGCAGGCAATGCGCAAGCTGCAGCCGAATAATGCGGCGGCCATGATCCAGCTTTGCGCCACGTTATTGCCGTCCCCTACCCAGGCGATGGTCTTGCCCTTGATGTCGCCCAGATTCTCTTCAAACGTTAGTATGTCGGCCAGGATCTGGCACGGGTGGCTGTATTCGGTGAGGCCGTTGATGACCGGCACGCTAGCGTTCTCGGCCAGTTCGGTGAGCTTGCCGTGCGCGTGGCAGCGCAGCATGATGGCATCAATATAGCGCGAAAGCACACGCGCCGTGTCGGCCACCGTTTCACCGCGGCCCAGCTGCAGTTCGTTGCCGTTAAAGGAAAGCACATGGCCGCCCAGCTCCATCATCGCCACTTCAAACGAAACGCGCGTGCGGGTGGAGTTTTTCTCGAAGATCATGGCGAGTTTGCGGCCCGCCAGCAGCGGCTCGGTGACGCCGCTTTTACGCTTCTTTTTAAGCTCGGCAGCCGTGTCGACGATGCGGCGCAGCGTGGCTGCGTCGAGATCGGCCAGGTCGAGAAAATGCCGTATATTTGCTGGTTTCATGCCCATGCCTCACAAACGTTAGCGATGATATGTAGGGCTTCCCCTACATGCGATTCTTCAATGATAAGCGGCGGTAGAATGCGAATGACGTTATCTTCGCAAGGTGCGGTCAGCAGCTTGGCCTTGCGGAGCGCATCCACCATTTCATGGTTTGGTACGCTCAGCTTCAGGCCCAGCATAAGGCCCTGCCCGCGTACTTGCGTGATGATGGCGGGGAAGCGTGTGGCCAGCTCTTCAAGCCCGCTTTTAAGTGTTGCGCTGATGGTGCTTACATGTTCGAAGAAGCCGTCTTGCAGCATTACATCGAGCACTGCATTGCCCACGCTCATGGCAAGCGGATTGGCGCCATAGGTGGAGCCGTGCGTGCCAGGTGTCATCACCATTCCCACTTTTTCGGTGGTAAGGCATGCCGAAAGCGGGAAGCCGCCGCCAATGCCTTTGGCGACACTGACGATATCGGGCGTGATGCCGTATTGTTCATAGGCGAATAAGCTGCCTGTACGCCCCATACCGCACTGCACCTCATCGAGGAATAGCAGCAGGCCGTTGTTGTGTGCGAGTGTACGTAAGCCTTGCATAAACTCGGTCGTGGCGGTGCGGATGCCGCCCTCGCCCTGTATGGGCTCGACCAAGATGGCCGCGGTCTGCGTGCTGATGGCTGCTTTCACAGCAGCAAGATCGTTGAACTCCACCCTGTCGAAGCCATCCAGCAGCGGGCCGTATCCGTCGCGTGCGATGGCATTGCCGCCGGCGGAGATGCATGCCATGGAGCGGCCATGGAAGCCGCCCGTCATGGTGATGACGCGGTAGCGATCCGGGTTGCCGGTGGCATCATGGTATTTGCGCAGCATCTTCAGGCCGCACTCCACAGCCTCGCTGCCGGAGCTTCCGAAGAAGACGCGGTCGGCGAAGCTATGGGCCACCAGGCGCTCTGCCATGCGCTCTAAGCCCTCGCTGCGATACATATTGGAGCAATGCCAGAGCTGCTCGGCCTGTGCCTTCAAAGCGGCCACCAGATGGGGGTGGCTATGGCCTAGTGCGTTGACCGCGATGCCGCTGGCAAAATCCAGGTAGCGCGCACCATCATCGGCGTAGAGGTAACAACCCTGCCCCGATTTCATGACAATTTGGGAACGCCGATAGACCGGCAGAACGGCCGACATCTGTTAACCTTATAAATAGCCAGAGAAAAACGGCGATTATCTGCCTGCTGAGAGCAGTTGTCAAGGACACGCTGTAAGCTTTTTTTGCCTTACGTTTTAAGACGATAGCCCTTGTTGAACAAGTATGCGGTAACCACCCAGAGTACTACATTAGTGGCACTGATGGCGATGATGCCGGTTATAACTGCCCCGTCCGTATAGCCTGTGATGGCATAGCGGAAGCCGTCGATCATGTAGAAGAATGGGTTGAAGTGGCAGATCTTGTACCACAGTTCCGGCAGCTGGTGGATGGAATAGAACGTGCCCGACAGGAATGCCAGCGGCGTGATGATATAGTTGGTGATGGCCGAGAGCTGGTCGAAGCTTTGCGACCAGATGCCGGTGAGTATCCCCATAAGGGCCAGCATGGTGGAAGCCGCAACCAGGTGGAACAGCCCAACCCATGCATGATGCAGCGAAAACGGCACGAAAAGGTATACTGCTACCATGACGGTGGCGCCTACCATGATGCCGCGCACTACACCGCCGATCACGAGCGAGAACACGATCTCGCTTCCGGTAAGCGGCGGCATGAGAATGTCGATGATGACGCCCTGAATTTTAGCCAGCATCAGCGAGGAGGATGTGTTGGCGAATGCGTTCTGCACTACCGCCATCATTACCAGGCCGGGGGCGATGAACTGTTTGAAGTCGATGCCTTCGACCTGGCGGTGTTCAGCGCCGCCCATGGCTAGCGTCATGATGGCAAGGAAGAGCAAAGTTGTCACCACCGGAGCCACCACGGTTTGGTTCCAGACCTTGATGAAGCGCCAGATCTCGCGCTTGCACAGCGTGGCTACGCCAATATAATTGATGGGGCAGTTCTTGTTCATGGAAGAGGCTTATAGCCCTTTCCGCTTCAAATAGGAAGCGGCATAAGAGCAAATGGGAACGATGCCAAGGCCGCGTGTCTTGGCATCTTCTATCACCCCATCCATCACCTGAGCGGCGATGCCCTGGCCGCGTAGCTCACCTGGCACTTCCACATGCGTGATGAACAGTTTGCCGCCTTCGAGCCGGTAATCTGCAACCGCCAAATGGCCATGTACCTGCAGCTCGTAGCGGTTAGCAGCCTTATTGTCGGTGACGCCCATATTACGCTTGGCGGATAGTAACCAAGAAAGCCTCTACCTTTTGCTGAAGCGCGGTGGATTGTGTCACCAGGCCCTGCGCCGCTTCCAGCACCTTGTTAGATTCATCACCGGTTTGGCGTGCGCCGTCTTGCACCAGCAGCATATTGCTGGAGATGTCACGCGTGCCGGAGGCTGCCTGGGTGATGTTCTTGGCAATGTCGTTGGTCACGGCAGACTGCTCTTCGACCGCTGCTGCCACCGCCGAGGTGCTGTCGAACACCTGGCTGATGACGCCAAGAATTTCCATCACAGACTTCACCGAGGTTTGCGTGGCGGCCTGCATTTCGTTGATCTGCTGGGTAATCTCGCCGGTAGCTTTGGAGACCTGCGTAGCCAGGTTCTTTACCTCCGATGCGACCACTGCAAAGCCTTTGCCAGCCTCGCCTGCACGCGCTGATTCGATGGTGGCGTTGAGCGCAAGCAGATTGATCTGTTCAGCAACACCGGTGATGACTGCAATGATCTCGCTTACATGGCCGGATTTTTCTGATAGCAGCTCGATTACCTGCTTGGCCGCTTCAGCTTTTGCAGTTGCCTCTTCGGCGATATGGCTGGAACGCTGCGTTTGCACGCTAATCTCTTTAATCGATGCGGTAAGTTCTTCAGAAGCTGCCGCTACGTTAGAAGAAATTTGTGCCGCTTCAGAAGAGGTGTTTACCACCGTAGAGGAGCGCTCTTGCGTGTCGCTGGCGATGTAGGTCAGGCCTTCGGCGCTGCTTTGGATCTCACGCGCGGAATTAGCCGTTTGCATCACGATGTCCTTGACAGAAGATTCAAAACTGTCGGCTAGTTCGGCCAGCTGCTTTTTCTTGTCTTGCTCGGCTTTTTGTTTATTGGCTTCCTGCTGCGATTTTAGGTCTTCGTTCTCAACCAGACTTTTCTGGAAAGCTTCCAGTGCGAAAGCCATTTCACCGATTTCATCCTTGCGGCTGGTATGCGGGATAGGGTGTCGGATGGAGCCGCCATTGAGAATCTTCATCGTGGCTTGAATGTCGTTTAGCGGATTGATGATGTCGCGCACTACCACGATAAAGAACGCGATGGAAAGTAATAACCCAAGCCCGCATAGTGCCAGAACCTGGGTGCGCTGCGCATCGTAGTTATCCACGCGGGTGGTGATGAGCGCATCAAGCTCGCCTATTGCCACATTCCACATGTTATTAGCAGCGCTTTGTGCTGCCATGGCTAGCTCACTAACGCGCTTTAAGTTATCTGCATTCGGTGCGTGGGCAGTGTTGTTCATCTGTTCGATGAGATCGCCGTAAGCGGCGTTAAAATCGCCGATCGCCGGTTGCAGCTTGCTTTGCAGCGTTGGGCTAACACCCCCGAAGTTCGGATCTTCCTTGAAGGTAGTGTCGAAGTCTGCCGTGATGCGGTCAAAATCGGCTTCCTTTACCATGCGCGCGGCAACCGCTAACTCGATCATCTCTTGGCTATCCAGTGAGGTTTTTCCGAGCAGCGATGCATTAATCTGGCCCAACCGGTCGATGGTCTGCGGCAGGGCCAGCAGAGTGATATCCATCAGGTAGTAGCTGTCCAGGTCTGGGTCGAGGATGAGGTTGGAGGTATCACCCGCATGGGCGATCATGCCGCGAATGCTTGCCAGCAGTGTCTTGTAGCCTTCTTCCTGGTAGCCTCCAGGTAGGCCGGCTTGCAATTTTTTCCATACCCCAAGCACCGTTTCCAGCTTCAACTGCTCGCGCCCGCGGCTGGAAAGCCCCTCTTGGGTGAATTGCAGCGAGCCGCCCAGGCGTGCCTGTACATCTTGCAAGGCGCGCAAACCCTTCTCTATCTTGGCGGCCTGCGCCGAAGTGTCCAGCCCCTGGATGTGCTGCACTTGCAGCTGGCTTACGTCATAAAGCAGCGGCATCAGCGCGCGCTGATACTCGTTGCCCTCAAGCTCTTTGAGGGAGAAATCGATATTTTTGTCGATGCTGTCGGTGTAGAAATATATTAGCGCCGATATACAGCACATGAAGGCCAGCGTGCTGATAGCCAGTTTATGAACGACTTTAAGACGGGAAAGCATATATGGGGTTCTTTCTTACATAGAATATTGGGCCGCATACCTTTGGGCTATATATATAGTTTAATAAAATCAGCGTAGTATGTCCAGCACGTCTTATATTAACAAGTTGGTATCAATGCATATCACACAACAAAAAAGCGCCGGGGGTTAGCCCGGCGCTTCATTATGAGACAGTGCTGCTTAGTTTTAGCGGCGTTCGCCGACGAAACGCAGCAGATGCAGGAAGATATTGATGAAATCCATGTACAGGTTCAAAGCGCCCATGATGGAGGCTTTGGCCAGCGAATCTGCGCTGCCGCCGACTTGGTAGTAGATCTCGCGGATCTTCTGGGTGTCGTAGGCTACCAGGCCGGTGAAGATCAGCACGCCGAGCACCGAGGTGGCAAAAGCCAGGCCAGAGCTTTGCAGGAACAGGTTAACCACCGAAGCCAACAACAGGCCGATCACGCCCATGATAAGGAATGAGCCAAAGCCGGTCAGGTCACGCTTGGTGGTGTAGCCGTACAGGCTCATCGCACCGAACGTGCCTGCGGTGATGAAGAATGCACGGGCGATGCTCTCGCCGGTGTACATCAGGAACACGGAGGTCAGCGAAAGCCCCATCAGCGCAGAGAATGCCCAGAACGACACCTGGGCGGTCGAGGTGCTCATACGGTTGATGCCGAAGCTAAGCCACATTACCATGCCCAGCGGGGCGAAGGCCACCAACCAGCCAATACCGGCCATGCCGGTGACTTGGCCTGATTCGCTGATATTATACAGCGAGCCGATAACAGCCGGCGAATTAGCGGCGAACAGCGCCACGATGCCGGTCAGCGCCAGAGCACTTGCCATATAGTTATAGATGCGAAGCATGTAGCTGCGCAGGCCCTCGTCACGGGCGGCAACGCCAGCTTGGCCGGCGGTTTGCGTAGTTACAGTAGCGAACGGGTCGCGGTAATTCATGGGTAAAACCTCCAAAGTTATGAATGTCGGCGCGTGTATTACGCGACCAACGCAACAATTATATGGGGCTTGTGCCTGCATTTTCAAGTAAAACCGGACAAATAACCCTTAGATATCTTATTTTATTAGTAGGGTATTATTTTTGCTTGATTTGTCGCTTGTTTAACGTTAGAAACCTACTCCCTTTGATCGTCGGGCGAGGCATTGCCTTGGCGGTTTTTATGCAATCTTTATACGATAGGATATGAAAAATGCCAAAGTTGAAAACCAAAAGCAGCTGCAAGAAGCGCTTCCGCTTCACTGCATCTGGCAAAGTGATCGCCTCCCAGGCCGGGAAGCGCCACGGCATGCGCAAGCGTACTAACCGCTTCATCCGCAACGCGCGCGGCACTACCATCATGGACGAGTCCGATACGCATCGTATCGTGCAGTACATGCCCTACGGCTCGAAATAAGGAGAACGAATCATGGCACACGCACAAAGCGGCGCTAACCGCGCCCGTCGTAAAAAAATTCTGAAACTGGCTAAAGGCTATCGTGGCCGCGCCAAGAGCTGCATCACTGTTGCACGCGAAAAGGTCGAAAAAGGCCTGCGCTACGCATACCGCGATCGTCGCACCAAGAAGCGTAACTTCCGCAGCCTGTGGATACAGCGTATCAACGCCGGCGTGCGCGAGCACGATATGGTGTATTCGCAGTTCATGAACGGCTTGCTCAAAGCGGGTATCGAGATCGACCGCAAGGTTCTCTCCGACCTCGCTATCTCTGAGCCTGCTGCGTTCAAAGCGATCGTAGATCAGTCCAAGGCCGCGCTGGCTAAGGCTGCTGCTTAAGTCTTTCTTGCTGGCGCTCCTCCCGTCGTACACTCCGGGGGGAGCGCGGCAAGGATCCCCTTATGACTGAGCTTGACCTTCTCCGACAAGAGGCGCTTGCCGCCATCACTGCATGTGAAACCTCAGCTGCACTCGAAGAACAGCGCGTGGCGCTGCTTGGCAAAAAAGGTAAGCTCACCGAAGCTTTAAAGACCTTGGGAGGTCTTGAGGCAGAGGCCCGCAAACTCGTCGGTGCGTCGCTCAACCAACTCAAACAAGAAATTTCCGAAGCACTCGATGCGAAGAAGCTCGCCCTTTCCAGCGCTGAGCTGGAAGCGCGCCTGAAGCTTGAGGCTATTGACGTCACCCAGCCTGCACGCCCCAAACCTGCGGGCAAGATACATCCCGTGACGCAGGTGATCGAAGAGATCACCGCCATTCTCGCCGATATGGGTTTTGTAGTGGCTGAAGGGCCGGATATCGAATCCGACGACATGAATTTCGATGCGCTGAATATCCCCGCGTCGCACCCTGCCCGCCAAATGCACGACACCTTCTATCTGCAAGGTGAAGGTGACGGAAAAACCCTGCTGCGCACGCATACCTCACCGGTGCAGATCCGCACCATGCGCGCCGGTAAGCCGCCATTTCGCTTTATTGCGCCCGGCTCCACCTATCGCTGCGATTCGGACATCACCCACACGCCAATGTTCCACCAGATCGAGGGCTTCGCCATCGACAAGAACATCCATATGGGGCATTTAAAAGGCTGTATTCAGGAATTCCTCAAAGCTTTCTTTGAACTTGATGAAGTGCCTGTGCGTTTCCGCCCAAGCTTCTTCCCCTTCACCGAGCCCTCTGCTGAGGTCGATATCGGCTGTACACGCGAAGGCGGCAAGCTTGAGATCGGCGCTGGCAAAGACTGGCTTGAGGTGATGGGCTGTGGCATGGTGCACCCCAACGTGCTCACGAACTGCGGTATCGACCCCAGTCAGTGGCAAGGCTTTGCCTTTGGCATGGGCGTTGAGCGCTTGGCGATGCTCAAATATGGCATTCCGGATTTGCGCACCTTCTTTGAAAGCGATGTGCGCTGGCTTGAGCATTACGGTTTTGACGCGCTTGCCGTTCCCTCTTTGGTGGCGGGGCTTTAATGAAGTTCACGCTTTCCTGGCTTAAAGACCATTTGGATACCACTGCCTCGCTGGACGAGATCAGCAAAGCGCTGACGGCTTGCGGTCTGGAAGTCGAATCCATCAGCGACCCGGCGAAGGCTTTGGCGCCGTTTACGGTGGCTAAAATTCTCTCTGCTGAGCGCCATCCCGAAGCCGACAAGCTGCAAGTGTGCCGCGTGCAAGCAGATGTCGGCGAACTCCAGATTGTTTGTGGTGCGGCTAATGCGCGCGCAGGCCTGACCGTGGTGCTGGCCAAGGAAGGTGCGCATATTCCGGGCAACAGCATGGTCATCAAAAAGACCAAGATTCGCGGCGTAGAAAGCAACGGCATGCTATGCTCGCTGGAAGAACTGGCTCTGCCGGGTGATAGCTCTGGCATCGTTGAGTTGCCAGAAACGGCAAAAGTCGGTGAAAGTGCCGCAGCTGTTTTGGGTGCGGATGACCCGGTAATCGAAATCGCCATTACCCCTAATCGCGCCGATTGTCTCGGTGTGCGCGGTGTAGCGCGTGATCTGGCGGCTGTTGGCCTTGGCACACTTAAAGCGTTACCTGAAGTATCGGCGGCAAGCTTTACTGCGGCCTCGAAAGTTTTGGTTTCCATCACCTCGCCTGCGTGTTTGCAATTCATTGGCAGCACCATCACGGGCGTGAAGAATGGCCAAAGCCCTGCATGGCTTAAGAAGCGTTTAGAAGCCATCGGCCAGAAATCTATCTCTACGTTGGTGGACATCACCAACTACATCACCTATGACCTCGGCCGCCCGCTGCATGTGTATGATGTGGCGAAGCTCAAGGGAAACCTCACCGTTCGCGGTGCAAAGGCCGGCGAAGCCTTCAAGGCACTCAATGGCAAAGAATATATACTTGCCGAAGGCATGTGTGTGATCGCCGATGAGGCTGGCCCTCAGGCGTTGGGCGGTATTATGGGGGGAGAAGCCACCGGCTGCCAGGCGGACACTACCGAGCTGTTCTTGGAAGTAGCGTTGTTTGAGCCTGTGCATGTGGCAGAAAATGGCCGCAAACTGATGATCGAATCCGACGCGCGTTACCGCTTTGAGCGTGGCGTGGATGTAGCCTTCGCCGAGCAAGGTGCGCTGTTGGCCATCAAGCTCATCACCGAGTTGTGCGGTGGCACGGCAAGCACACTGACCCAAGCAGGTGGCGCGCCGAATTTCAAACGCACCATTTTGCTTTCCAAGGAGCGTGTGGCAACGCTCGGCGGTGCAGAGGTATCTCCAGAACGCACCAAAGAATCGCTGCAGTTGCTGGGCTTCCAGTGCATCACCACGGCGGCCGGCTGGAATGTTTCGCCGCCTTCATGGCGCGCCGATATCGAGGGTGAGGCCGACCTGGTGGAAGAAGTGCTGCGCATCCACGGCTATGACAATATCCCACCCTTACCTTTGCCCAAGCTCGCCACCATCAACAAGCCTGCGCTTAACCTCTCACAGAAACGCGCCGCTGCCGCTCGCCGTAGCCTGGCAGCCAGCGGTATGATGGAAGTGTGCAGCTGGTCGTTTCTGCCTGAAGCGCAAGCCCAGGCTTTTGGTGGCAACAACCCGAAATTAAAGCTCTTAAACCCCATCAGCGCCGATCTGGATACGATGCGCCCGAGTCTGATCCCCAACCTCTTGGAAGCCGCGAAGAAGAATGCTTTCCGTGGGTTCAAAGATCTGGCGTTGTTTGAGGTGGGCCTGCAATTCAGCGACATCATCCCGCAAGGCCAGCGCATGGTGGCCTCGGGCATCTTGACCGGTTCTAAACAAAGCTACGGCTATGAGAATGCCGCCCTGCAACATGTGGTGCGCGGTGTTGATGTGTTCGATGCGAAGGCGCAAGCCGAAGCAACCTTAAGCGCCCTTGGCGTTGCCAAATTCGATGTCACCACTCAAGTGCCGAGCTACTACCACCCGGGCCGCTCCGGCGCGCTGACACTCGGCGGCAAAATTGTGCTGGGTTATTTCGGTGAGCTGCATCCGGGCATTGGCGTCATGTTCGATCTTGCGGGTAGTGTGGCCATGTTCGAGTTGTTCCTCGATGCTATCCCTGCCCCGCGCAAAACCACCAAGACCAAGCCTGCACTCAAAGTGTCGGACTATCAGGCCGTGGAGCGTGATTTTGCTTTTATCGTTGAGCGCTCAGTTACTGCCGCCGCCATTGAAAAAGCGCTTAAGAGCGCAGAGAAAGCACTCATCACCGGCGTTTCTATCTTCGACGTGTATGTGGGCAAGGGTGTGGAAGACGGCAAAAAATCTGTCGCTGTCAAAGTAAGCCTGCAAGCGGCTGACCGCACCCTTTCAGAAGCCGATATCAGCACGGTGAGCCAGGCCATCATCAAGGCCGCTGCAAGCTTCGGCGGCCAGCTTCGCGCTGAGCCTAGGGTTTGCTGAGCCGCCTTGCATAACTGGCGTGCACTTGCATCATCATGCCAAGGGCCCATTAAAAGCTTGACTGGCGGCGGCCTAGCACCTAATGCTAATAGCAGTCTATCCGGGGGAAGAAAATGAAACTATCCAAGAGCATACACGTTTTAAGCTTTTTGCTTTTTACCTTGTATTGCGCCAGTGCCAAAGCAAGCTTCCTCTATCTCGAACAGCAGCGCGCATGCTGCGTGCCCGTGCCTAAATGGTATGTGGGAGTGGGTGGCGGCCTGGTAATGCTGGATGATGCTAAATATACCCATCCGGGCTTTACCGTTGCCTCGGTTGATACGCAGACTTTCGACCCGGGTTATAATATCAACGGCATGATCGGCTATCGCATCTACCCGCGCCTGCGTGCTGAACTGGAAGTTTCAGGCCGGATCACTACCGTGAGCGAAGACCCGGGTGCCGCTGTAATCGGCCCTGGCCAGGGCGATGCCGAGACCAAATCCATCGCGGTGATGGCAAATGGTTATTTTGATTTTACCAATAAAACGCGCATCACTCCCTATGTGGGCGGTGGCTTAGGCATCGCGCGCGTTGAAAGTTCGCGTCTTTACACCAACAACCTCACTAGCATCAGCAGCGACACGCTCGAAGGCACGGTCCCGGCTTATCAGTTCATGGCCGGCGTCAGCTACAAAATGGGCAGCGCCATGAACCCCATCGAGATATTCCTGGGCTATCGTTATTTTGTCACCGACGACATCGAGGGCTCGCCCAAGAATGGCCCGCCAGGCAAGATATCCTTCCCTTATGAAGCACAAAGCGCTGAAGGCGGCGTGCGCTTTTTGTTCTAGCGGGTTGTAATGGGTAGCCCATGAACGACCTGCCGAAGATCACCATAGTTACCATTTGCCTGAATGCTGCTGCCACACTGGCGCGAGCCATGCAGTCGCTGCGTGAGCAGAACTACCCCAATTTGCAATATATCGTGCTGGATGCCGCCTCGACCGATGGCACGCTGGATATCATCAAGGCTAACGCCGATATCATCAGCTTCTGGCGATCGGAGAAAGATGGCGGTCCCCACGCAGCCTGTAACGAAGGAATCGGGCATGCGACCGGCCAGTTGGTGAGCTTCCTTAATGCCGATGATTGGTATGAGCCCGGCATTTTGCGGGCTATCGGTGAAGTTTTTGCCCAAGACCCCAGCGTTGATATGATAACCTGTGAGGCCAAGGTGTGGCGTGTGGGCCCTGCTGGTGGCGAAGTGCTGGTCAAGCACTACAAGGGTAAAAACCTACAGCTCAATCCCTACGGTACACCGCTGCCTAACGCACGCTTCTTTGCCAGAAGCATTTTTGAGCGCTTCGGCTATTTCAACACGCTTAACCATAAGGGGCAGAAATTCATAGCTGGCGATCTCGAGTTTTTGCTGCGCCTGAGCCAGTACAAACTCAAGAACCGAGTGTTGCCACAGTTGGGCTATAACTATCTGATGCACCCCGGCTCACTTACCATGGGCGAAAATCCTGCTCTGCTGCGCCAGATGTATGAAGAGCGCACGTATATATCCGAAAGCTACTTGCAAGCCGGCACGCTTCCGGCCTATAAGAAACGCCTCAAACGCTGGCATCGCCGGGGAACTGCGCGGGCCTTTTTCTGGCAGTTGGCCGCCGATGATTATGCGGGCGCGCTGCATGAAATGGCTCGCGGCTTGCGCTATAGCCCGCTTGCATGGTTGCCCGAATGTTTAAAACTCGCCGTTACAAGAAGGTATAAATCGCTATGATCCCTCGCTATTCCCGCCCGGAAATGACCCAGATATGGTCTGACCAGAGCCGTTTTCGTATTTGGTTCGAGATCGAAGCGCATGCCTGCGATGCACTCGCTGATCTTGGTGTGATCCCCAAGGAGGCTGCCAAGACTATCTGGGAAAAAGGCAATTTCGACCCGGCCCGTATCGACGAGATCGAGCGTGTGACCAAGCATGACGTAATCGCCTTTCTCACCAACGTGGCCGAATATGTGGGTCCCGAAGCGCGCTTCCTGCACCAGGGCATGACCAGCTCTGACGTGCTGGATACCTGCCTTTCGGTGCAGCTGGCGCGTGCTAGCGATATTTTGCTGGCGGACATGGACGCGTTGCTTGCAGCCATCAAAAAGCGCGCCATCGAAACCAAGGATTTTGTTACCGTCGGCCGCAGCCACGGTATCCACGCCGAGCCGGTAACGTTCGGCCTGAAGCTGGCGGGCTACTACGCTGAATTCACCCGTTGCCGCGAGCGTTTGGTGGCTGCCCGCAAAGAGATCGCTACCTGCGCCATTTCGGGTGCGGTGGGCACGTTTGCCAATATCGACCCGCGCGTGGAAGCATATGTGGCCGAGAAGATGGGACTGGCCGTGGAGCCCGTTTCCACCCAGGTGATCCCGCGTGATCGCCACGCCATGTTCTTTGCAACGCTTGGCGTTATCGCCAGCTCCATGGAGCGTCTGGCTGTGGAAGTGCGCCATTTACAGCGTACCGAAGTGCTCGAAGCTGAGGAATATTTCAGCCCCGGCCAAAAGGGTAGCTCAGCTATGCCGCATAAGCGCAACCCCGTGCTTTCAGAGAACGTGACTGGCCTTGCACGCCTGGTGCGCGGCTATGCAGTGCCCGCGATGGAGAACGTCGCCCTGTGGCACGAGCGCGACATTTCGCACTCGTCGGTCGAGCGTATGATCGGCCCGGATGCCACCGTGACGCTGGATTTTGCCCTGGTGCGCCTGACTGGCCTGATCGACAAACTCGTCGTCTACCCCGAGAATATGAAAAAGAACATGGATAAGCTTGGCGGCCTGGTATTCTCGCAGCGCGTGCTGCTGGCGCTCACCCAAGCGGGTGTTAGCCGCGAAGACAGCTACCGCCTGGTACAGCGCAACGCCATGAAAGTGTGGGAACACGGCGCAGATTTCCTGACTGAACTTTCCGGCGATAGCGAAGTGACCGCCAAACTAAAACCCGCGCAACTGGCCGAGCTATTCGACCTTAGCTACCACACCAAGCATGTGGACACTATCTTCAAGCGTGTGTTCGGCTGATGGCTTTTACGCTTCACCCTAAGCTAGCTGAGGATTGCATCCACATAGCGGATCTGACCGTCTGCCGTGTGATGCTGATGAACAGCGCCTATTTTCCCTGGCTAGTGCTTGTGCCGATGCGCGAGGGTATGCGCGAACTGCACGATCTCAGTGAGGCCGACCACGCCATCGTGATGGAAGAGATACGCGGCATAACGGTGGCATTCAACCGCCTAACCGGCGCGCATAAGATGAACATGGCGGCCCTGGGCAACGTCGTGCCGCAGCTGCACATTCACATCATCGCGCGCTTTGAAGGCGATGCGGCATGGCCTAACCCGGTATGGAACGCAGCTCTTGCACCGATGCATTATACAGCCGAACAGCTGGACGAACGCCTGCACGGCCTTCGCCAGATGTTGGCTGCGCTTTAGCTTTTTAGCTTAATCCTTGTATTTTACACCGCAGCCGTAAGCTTTGGTCGTGCCTGTTTGTGGGGTCTTGCCGGCGAGCAAGGCATCAATCGCGGCGCGAACGTAGTTGTTGGCCGTTTTCACATCTTCCTTGTCAGCGCCAGGCTTGTCATCGATAGCGCCCTGGTAGGCCAGCTTGCCGTCGGCATCGATTACATACATATGCGGCGTGGTGAGTGCGTTATAAAGTTTGCCGATCTTGCCTTGCGGGTCAAGGATGTATGCGCTTTCCTTGCTGCCCACGCTTTGCAGATAGCCCTGGGCTTCGGCTGTGGTCATCGAGCCTTGCTTGCCTTCAGCGCTGGAGTTGATAGTCAGCCACACTACACCTTTAGAAGCAGCGTATTCTTGCAGCTTTTGCATGTTGTCGCTGCCGTAATGCTTCACTACGAAGGGGCAGCTCGGATTGTGCCACTCCAGCACCACGATCTTGCCTTTATAGGCCTCTAGCGACTGGTGCTTGCCTGTGATATCGGTGGCATGAATAGCCGGTGCGGCACTGCCGGTTTCAACGGCATGTGCAGGTGCAGAAAGCATGAGGGCTGCCATTGCCAGCATAAAATGTTTGAACATGGTTTTCTCCTTACGGTTAGGTTGGTTCTTTGGAAAGTTCTTGTTCTATGGCCTTGACCAGCGCCTCGGAATCTGGCGCAGCTTTGGAAGAGAAATATTCCACCAGCTTGCCGTCGCGGCTTACTAAGTATTTGTAGAAATTCCATTTAGGTGCGCTGCCAAAGCCGAAAACGGCGTAAGCGCGTTTATAGAACGGGTGGGCCTTGTCACCGGTGACCACCTGCTTGGAAGCCATCGGGAAGGTTACGCCGTAGTTAAGCTTGCAGAACTGCGAAATTTGTTCGTCTGTGCCGGGTTCTTGGCCGCCAAAATCATTCGACGGTACCCCTAGTATCACCAGCCCCTGCCCCTTATATTTGTCATAAAGCTCTTGCAGGCCCTTGAACTGCGGTGTGAAGCCGCATTTAGATGCTGTGTTCACCACCAGCACCACCTTGCCCTCATACGCTGAAAGCGGCATGGGTTCTTCGCCCATCAGGGTGGTGAAGCTTAGGTCGTATACGTTTTGCTGGTCGTTAGCCGAAACGGGCGGCATACAGCCCCCCATCATGCCTGAAAGCGCCAGTAAGAAGAGTTGCCATGGTTTTTTCATGTGCCATCCTTAGTTTAGGTAGCGGGCATAATAACCTTGCGCAAAAGCAAAAGCCAGCAAAACCCTGCCAGAAAAGTTGCAAGCCAGCCTTGCGGCGGCCTGGAAGTGGTGTTAATCAAGGTGCTATGACGCAGAACGATATTCCTCATATTCCGGCGAAGCCGGCCGGAACCGCTGAAGATCCTTATGATCCGCTGCAATATTTCATTGCGCTGTTTGAAGGGAAAAAGGATGAAGCCAGCGCTAAGCGCACTCGTGCCGACACTATCGAGGGCGTGCTCAAAGAACGCATCGTAGACGGCGACAAAAAAGGCTTGGAAGAAGACCTGGCCGAGGCGATGAAGACCCATACGCCCCTTTTTATCATCAACGATATTCTGCTGGCCGGCATGAAAGTGGTGGGCGAACTGTTCGGCTCCGGCAAAATGCAGCTGCCCTTCGTGCTGCAAAGCGCCGAGACGATGAAAAAAGCCGTGGCCTATCTCGAGCCCTTTATGGAAAAGGTCGAAGGCCAGGAAAAAGGCGTGATCGTGCTGGCCACCGTCAAGGGTGATGTGCATGATATCGGCAAGAACCTGGTGGATATTATCCTCACCAATAACGGTTATAAGGTTATCAATCTGGGCATCAAACAGCCGATCGCCAACATTATCTCGGCGATTGCAGAGCATAACCCAAGTGCTGTGGGCCTGTCTGGCCTGCTGGTCAAATCTACCGTGGTGATGCGTGAGAATTTAAGCGAGCTCACCCAGGCGGGTTATGACCTGCCCGTGCTGCTTGGCGGCGCGGCGCTCACACGCGCCTACGTCGAGGAAGACTGCGTGGAAGCCTATGGATCGGGTCGCGTGGCCTATGCGCAGGACGCGTTCGACGGGCTGGATCTGATGAACAAGATCGCCGAGGGCGGCTTCGACAGCTACTTAGAAGAGGTCAAAACCCGCAAGCATAATCGCCCGGCCAGTTCCAAGGCTAAGAACCGCTGGTCGCAGAATGAGGTGGCCGGCGCCGAACTTATCAACTCGCGCCAGATGCGCCCGATGGAAGTCGAGGCGATCAAGACTCGCCGGGCAGAGCTGGCCAAACAAGTTGAAATTCCCAAACCTCCATTCTGGGGCTCGCGCATTATCGACAACGTGTCGCCGCGCGCGCTGATCCCCTATCTCAACGAGCAAATGCTGTTCACCTTCCACTGGGGCTTTAAGAAACAAGGCAAGAGCCTTGAGGAATATTGGAAATGGGTGGAAACCGACGTAAAGCCCATTCTCAAGCGGATGCTGGAAGAGTGCGAGCGTGAGGATATTTTGCAGCCCAAGGCCGCCTACGGTTATTTCAAATGCGCCTCCGAGGGCAACACCGTCTTGCTTTTTGAAGAAAGCGAAAAGCATGTGATCGGCTCGTTCGAGTTCCCCCGCCAGGATAAGGATGGTGGCATTTGCCTGGCAGACTTCTTCCGCGAAGTTTCCTCCGGCAAGAAAGATGTGATCGGCCTGCAGGTGGTAACGGCAGGTCAGAAAGTGGCCGATGTGGCGCGTGAATGGTTCGCTGATAACCGCTACCAGGACTATTTATACTTGCATGGATTGGGTGTTGAAATTGCCGAAAGCCTGGCAGAATATATCCATAAGCGCATACGCACGGAGATGGGGTTCGGCCACGAAGATGAGCGCGACATCGACAAGATGCTCAAACAGGGCTATCGCGGTTCACGCTACAGCTTCGGCTATCCCGCCTGCCCGCGCCTGGAAGACCAGGAACAGCTGCTTAAACTTTTGGGGGCGCAGCGCATCGGTGTTGAACTCTCGGATGAATACCAGCTGCACCCCGAGCAATCGACCTCGGCCATCGTGGTGCATCATCCGCAGGCCAAATATTTTAATATTTAAGGGCAAGAAATTTTAAGGGATGACATGAGGCTGCTCTACCATACACCGCTTTCGCCTTTCTGCCGCAAGATACGGATGCTCTTGCGTGAAAAAGGCCTTGAATTCGAGCTGGTGAGCGAAAACCCATGGGATAGGAACCTGGAATTCTTTGCACTGAACCCGGCTGGTGAAGTGCCTGTGCTGATCGAGGAAACCGGCGTTATCATCTCGGGCGCATATGCTATCGGTGAATATCTGGAGGATATATACCCCGTGCATATGATCGGGCAGGACGCCACCACGCGCGCTGAAGTGCGCCGCCTGATCGATTGGTTCGACCATAAATTCGATTTCGAGGTGACGCAGAATATTTTGTTCGAGAAGGTCTTCAAGCAGCATTACATGCAGGGCGGCGGGCCGAACCCGGCTGCTATTCGTGCGGGAAGCCAGAATATCCTCTATCACCTGGATTATATTGGTTATCTGGCGAGAGAGCGCTATTTCCTGGCTGGCGAGAATCTGACCCTGGCCGATCTTTCGGCTGCGGCGCATCTTTCTGCGCTGGATTATCTGGGCGACGTGCCTTGGGAGTATAACGCCAGCGCCCGCGACTGGTATGCGCTGATGAAATCGCGCCCGAGCCTGCGCTGCATTCTCGCCGAGCGGGTGCACGGTGTGCGCCCGCCCGCCTATTACGAGAATCCTGATTTCTAGACCTGACTTCTAGTAGGCGCTGATTTCTACGCCCTGTGCCGCAGCATTGACTACAGCCGCAATGCGGATGCTGGACTGAATACCAAGCTTGCTCACACCACCCTTAGCCACTTCATGCACATGCGCTTCCATGCACATACCGCAGCCGTTGATGGCGGAGACCGCGAGCGAATATAGCTCAAAATCCACCTTGGGAATGCCAGGGTTGCCGATCACGTTCATGCGCAGCTTGGCTGGCAGCTTGGAAAGCTCATCATCATGCACCAGATGCACGAAGCGGTAATAGACATTGTTCATCGCCATGACGGTGGCTGCTGCCTTGGCCGCATTGAACTCCGCTTCTGAAAGCGTGCCGGCCGCTTCGGCCTTCACCGCTTCGATGACGGTATCGTTCTTGGTGCTGTAGGCCGAAGCCAGCGCCACACCGAATATCTGGCTCTGCGTGAGGTCTGGCGCGCCTTCTGGGGTCAGCACACTGCCGATATTCAGGCGTATATCTTTTGCATAGTCGCCAAGGGCGTCCTTTAATGTGTCGATCGACATATCCTATCCTTCTTAAGAGAAGCCCCCTCCCTTACGGGGGAATAAGGGAGGGGTACGGGGGTGGGAACTTAAGCTACCTTCAACGTGTCCTGGCCTTTTTGCCAGTTGCACGGGCAGAGCTCATCGGTCTGCAACGCGTCGAGCACGCGCAGCACTTCCTTCACGTTGCGGCCAACCGAAAGGTCGGTCACCATGGTGAAGCGGATGATGCCTTGGGGATCCACGATGAAGGTGGCGCGCTGGGCAACGCCTTCTTCCGGATCGAGAATGCCAAGCTTCTCGCACAGTTCGCGCTTTACGTCGGCGAGCATGGGGAACGGCAGCTTGTTTAGCTCTTCCTTATGCTGACGCCAGGCTAGATGCACGAATTCTGAATCGGTCGAAGCGCCCAGAACCTGTGCGCCGCGATCCTTGAAGTCTTTGCTGATCTTGCCGAATTCAGCGATCTCGGTGGGGCATACAAAGGTGAAGTCTTTCGGCCAGAAGAACACGACCAGCCATTCATTGGCGTAGGTGGTGTTGCTCACTTCGGTGAAGGCGGTGTTGATGTCGTTGGTGACGGTGGCCTTGAGTTTAAAATCGGGGAATTTCTTACCTACGCTCAGCATAAAATCTTACTCCTTGGGTCAAATGATGGTTGGGTTGAAATACTTATCGGGTCTCTTTATTCTCATGATCCACCAGCTTGGAGCAGGCGCACATCTCTTCTTCATTTCCGGTGCCTTCCTCTTGGGTCAGCAGCAGGTCGTAGCAGCGGGTGATATAGCTATCGAGATCGCTCATGGTTTCCTCCTTGGTTTATCTTGCCATCAGAAACTAGCCGAAACTTAAATCTTTATATAATCTATTGTTTTTATAATAACGATAGATTATAACTATCATTATGAACCTGCGCGATCTTCAATATCTGGTGGCTGTGGCTGACCATTTGCACTTTGGCAAAGCGGCCCTGGCTTGCAATGTAAGCCAGCCCACGCTTTCGATGCAGCTACGCAAACTCGAAGACATGCTCGACGTGCAGTTGATAGAGCGCAGCAATAAAAGCGTGATGCTGACGCCTGTGGGCCACGAGGTGGTGGCACGCGCCCGACGGACGCTGGACGAAGCCAGTCAGATCCAGCAGATTGCCAGATCCTCCAAAGACCCGCTGGCAGGCGATGTTCGCTTAGGTATTTTCCCCACTCTCGCCCCTTATCTGCTTCCCGAGCTGATGCCCGCGCTTAAAAGCCATTTTCCCAAGCTCAATGTATTGCTGGTGGAAGAGAAAACACCTGAGCTGCTCACCCAGCTAGAGGCCGGCAGCATTGATTGCGCCATTCTTGCCATGCCAGTGGAGAATGAGCATCTGTGCAGCCTATCTATGTTTATTGAGCCGTTCTTGTTGGCAGTGCCTGCAGGTCACCGTTTGAGCAAGCGCAAATATATCGCTCTTTCCGATCTACATGAGGAGACGATGCTTCTGCTCGAAGAAGGGCACTGTCTTCGCGCGCAAGCGCTCGATATCTGCCATATGATCGGTGTGGGTGAAGCCAAGAATTTCCGCGCCACCAGCCTAGAGACGTTGCGCCACATGGTAGCTGCGGGCAGTGCGGTGACACTCATTCCCAAGCTCGCCGTGAACCCGCAGGATAAAAGCCTGACCTATATCCCGTTCAAGCACCCCGCTCCTTCACGCGAGCTGGGGCTTTATTGGCGCAAGACCAGCGCGCGCCACAAGCTGTTTGAAAAGCTCGCAGCCCTGGTCGATGCGCAATACGCAAATTTAGCGAAGTATTAAATTAATTACAGTTGTACAGGTCGTCGTCGACGCAACTGGTAACGCTGGGGGCGCGATAGCCAGAGTCGTTTTCCCCGGCGCGCTTATATACGCGGCCGTATTCAGCATCCCAATTATGGCCACGCTTGCTGCAAGAGCAAACCAACAGCGCACAGCAACAGATGATAATGACCGAACGAATTGACATTAACCAACCTAAAAACGGGCAACCTAAGGCCCTTTTAAACAAAAACCACGCGAACAGGCGAATTTATCACCAGATTTGCGCCTGTGTAAAGCCCGGTTGTTAATAAATCGCACTTGCAATTAGCACCAAAGAGCCTGGCCAGGAAGCAAGAATGCTATAACTTTCCCATAATTATACAAAAGCATATCAATTCTTTATTTACTAATCTCTGCAATGCTGTCCAGGTCATTGGTTTTATTTTACTTGAAGGAGAATATGATGTCCGCTGCTGAACAAGCTTCCAAGCTCAACGAATCCTCGCGCACCGCCACACTCACTGTAGACGGTAAAACGGTCACCTTCCCCATCTCCGATGGTGTGGAAGGTCCTAGCGTGTTCGATATCAGCAAGCTTTATGCGGAAACGGGCCTGTTTACCTTCGATTCGGGGTTTATGTCCACCGCCAGTTGCGAATCCAAAATCACCTTCATTGACGGCGACAAGGGCATTCTGCGATATCGCGGCTACGATATCGACGCGCTAGCAGAAAACAGTGACTTTTTGGAGGTGGCGCATCTGCTGTTAAACGGCGAGCTGCCCAACGCCACGCAGAAAAAAGAATTCGACCGCAAGATCACTCTGCATACCATGGTGCATGAACAGCTGCACTTCCTGTATCGCGGTTTTCCGCGCGCCTCACACCCAATGGCTGTTATGGCGGGCGCTACGGCTTCGCTGGCGGCGTTCTACCATGACTCGCTGGATGTCAACGATGAGAACCAGCGCACGCTATCGGCCTATCGCCTCATCGGTAAGATGCCCACACTGGCTGCCATGGCGTATAAATATTCTATCGGCCAGCCCTTCATCTACCCTCAGAATGACATGGGCTTCTCCGAAAATTTCCTGCACATGATGTTCTCCACCCCGTGCGAAAAATACATCGTAAACCCCGTGCTTGCCGACGCGATGGACAAGATCCTGATTCTTCACGCCGACCACGAACAGAACGCCTCAACCTCTACCATGCGTATGGCCGGCAGTTCAGGTGCCAACCCGTTCGCCTGCATCAGCGCAGGCATCGCATCGCTGTGGGGCCCGGCACATGGCGGCGCCAACGAGGCGGTTATCAACATGCTGGAGGAAATCGGCGACGTGAGCAATATTCCCGATTTCATCACCAAGGTAAAAGACAAGAACTCCAACGTACGTCTGATGGGCTTTGGCCATCGAGTCTACAAGAACTACGACCCGCGCGCAAAAGTGCTGCATAAGACCTGCCAGGACGTGCTCAAGGAACTCGGTAAGATCGACGAACCGCTGCTGAAGATTGCTGTGGAGCTCGAGCGCATCGCGCTGTCGGACGAATACTTCGTCTCGCGCAAGCTCTACCCGAACGTGGATTTCTACTCAGGCATTATCTATCGCGCCATGGGCATTCCGTCGAAGATGTTCACCGTGTTATTTGCGGTGGCTCGTACCGTTGGCTGGATCTCGCAGTGGAAGGAGATGATGGACGATCCGAAGAATAAGATTGCCCGTCCGCGCCAGCTGTTCACCGGCTCTACACCGCGAGAATTCGTGCCAATCGCCAAGCGCAAATAAGGAAAACTGCCAAATTCATTGCCATAGCGGCGTAGAGTTGGCTATAATCAGGACATGAAATTCATTGTCCTTTTTATGGCCGTGCTTGCGCCGCTTCTGGTGTCTGCTGCGGTTTGGGCCAAGCCGCAGGCCATGTCCTTCTCGCAGATGTCGCGCGCAGAACGTTCATACTACGAGCAGGTCTACGACTATAGCATGACTACCACCAAGCCCGGTGAAAGCTATGACTGGCGCACGCAAAACGCTGCCGGGCGGCTCACTATAGGCGAGGCATATACCAGTAAATCAGGTTCTTTGTGCCGCAATTTCAACGAATATCTGAACATTCGTGGCCAGATGGGCCAGGTGCAGGGCGTGGGCTGCAAGCGCGCCGGCAGCGATGGTTGGTGTAAATTAAAGCCGGGTAACGCCCTTACCTGCTCGATGGAAAAATCAAACTTCTATGGCGTGCATATGCCCAGCATCACTCCTTACATGCCGGATGTGAGCGTTACCATGGGCGGTGGAGGCCGAGAACAGTTCAATGGTGGCGGTATCGGCCCCACCACGAACATAAACGGTGATTTTGGCCGTTCCGGCGGCAGCAAAAACATAAAGGGCAGCGATGTGGCCGACACGGTCACCGGCGCTGCCGGCTCCACCACCGCGCCGGTGACGCAGAACCTTAAAAGCTGGTTCCAGGAGACTTTTGGCGAATAAGTGTCTTGGCTTGCTCGACCACGGCATCGAACATGGCTTGGCTCAGCCTGCCGGTGTTGATGTTATAGCGCGAACAATGATAGCTATCCAGTAGCGTCACTCCGTTGAGTTCCACTTGCGCTGCATGTGCGAACTTGGCATGGCTGGCCTTAAAGCCTTGCGCTTTTAGCACCGCATTATGTGACACCAGCCCGAGCGATAGAATCACCTGCAAATTCGGCATAGCAGCAATTTCTTGCTTCAAGAAGCTATTGCAGGTCTTGATCTCGGACGGATCGGGTTTGTTTTCCGGCGGCACGCAGCGCACCGCATTGCTGATGCGGCAGCCCACCAGCCTGAATTCTCCGGCCTGCTGCTTCACTGAACCCGCAAATAGGCCTTCCTGAGAGCGCGTTTTACCCGTTTCATCCAGCGTCGCCAGGTAGTCGCCCTGCGCAAACCCGCTCTTTTGCAAAGCGGGGTAAAGCACCAGCCCAGCATAATCGCCGGTAAACGGGCGGCCCGTGGCATTAGCCCCTTGCAGGCCCGGTGCCAGCCCCACGATCAGCAGGCTGGCATCCAAGCCACCAAATGGCGGCACAGGGGAATTAAAGAAATTTCTATATTGCAGCCGGTTAGCCTCGCGGAAGTCGCGCAGACGTGGACAAAGCGGGCAATCTGGCCCCGGCGGGGTAAAAACAGGTTCCATAGGGCAGTTGTGCTGGCTTACCCGGTTTTTTGCAAGATTTTTATATATACCCCTTGAAACACATGTGCATCGTCCTATATGAAGCACACACCGATTTCTGCTGTAGCCTTCAAGCGCTGCGGCTTCTGGCTTTAAAACAACCAAACCTAGGAGTAACCCATGAACATTAAACCGTTGGCTGACCGCCTCGTCGTCGAGCGTATCGAATCGGACACCAAGACCGCCGGTGGCATCATCATCCCCGATACCGCTAAGGAAAAGCCCAAACAGGGTAAAGTACTGGCCGTAGGCCCGGGCGCAAAAGACGAAAACGGCAAGCGCATCCCGGTTGACGTATCGGTTGGCGATATCGTGCTGTTCACTCAATGGGCCGGCAACGAGATCAAAATGGATGGCAAGGAATACCTTGTCATGAAAGAATCCGACGTCATCGGTATCGTTGTTGGCGCCGCCAAGAAAAAAGCAGCTTAATCATTACACTCGCAAGGAGAATCAAACATGTCCGCTAAAGAACTCAAATATGGCTCTGATGCCCGCGAGCAAATCCTGCTCGGCGCACAAAAACTCGCTAACGCCGTTAAAGTTACCCTTGGGCCCCGTGGCCGCAACGTAGTGATCGAAAAATCCTACGGCGCTCCGCGTATCACAAAGGACGGTGTTTCGGTTGCTAAAGAAGTGACCCTGCCGAACAAATTCCAGAACATGGGTGCTCAAATGCTGCGCGAGGTGGCTTCCAAATCAGCCGACCTGGCTGGTGACGGCACGACCACCGCTACCGTTCTGGCTCAGGCCATCTTCACTGAAGGTAGCAAAGCCGTGGCTGCTGGCCTGAACCCGATGGATCTGAAACGCGGTATCGAGGCAGCTGTTGATGCAGTCGTCGCTGAGATCAAAAAGAAATCTAAGCCTGTTGGCTCCAAAGCTGAATGGGCGCAGGTTGCTACCATCTCTGCGAACGGCGACAAAGAGATCGGTGAAAAGATCGCCGAAGCCATGAGCAAGGTGGGCAAAGAAGGCGTCATCACCGTGGAAGAAGCCAAAGGCCTCGAATTCGAACTCGACACCGTAGAGGGTATGCAGTTCGACCGCGGCTATCTCTCGCCGTACTTCGTGACCAACGCTGAGAAGATGGTGGTCGAGCTCGACAATCCCTTCATCCTGATCTTCGAAAAGAAGCTCTCCGGCCTGCAACCCATGCTGCCGCTGCTTGAGGCCGTGGTTCAGCAACAGCGCCCGCTGCTCATCATCGCAGAAGACGTGGAAGGCGAAGCACTTGCTACCTTAGTAGTAAACAAGCTGCGCGGTGGCCTGAAAGTGGCTGCTGTTAAAGCGCCTGGTTTCGGTGATCGCCGCAAAGCGATGCTGGACGATATCGCCATCCTCACCGGCGGTGAACTGGTGTCCGAAGATATCGGCATTAAGCTCGAAACCGTGACCGTGAAGTCTCTCGGCCGTGCGAAGAAAGTGGTCATCACCAAGGACGATACCACCATCGTGGCCGGCGCTGGCAACAAAAAGGATATCGAGGCACGCTGCGCCCAGATCCGCGCCCAGACCGCTGAAACCACCTCTGATTACGACCGCGAAAAACTGCAAGAACGCCTGGCTAAACTGGCCGGCGGCGTTGCCGTGCTTAAAGTCGGCGGCTCCACTGAAGTGGAAGTAAAAGAACGCAAGGATCGCGTTGACGATGCTCTGGCTGCAACTCGTGCTGCCGTTGAAGAAGGTATCGTTCCGGGCGGTGGTTCCACCCTGCTCTACGCTTCGCGCGCTCTGGATAAGCTCAAAGTTGACAACGACGACCAGAAAGCCGGCGTTGCCATTATCCGCCGTGCGTTGCAAGCTCCTCTGCGCCAGATCGTAGAGAACGCTGGCCTGGACGGCGCTGTGGTTGCTGGCAAGCTGCTTGAAAGCAAAGACACCAACTGGGGTTATGATGCACAAAGCCTCGAATATGTTGACCTGATCAAGGCCGGCATCATCGACCCGACCAAAGTGGTTCGCGCTGCCCTGCAGGGCGCTGCTTCGGTTGCTTCGCTGCTTATCACCACTGAAGCTGTTATCGCTGACCTGCCCGAAGATAAAAAGGCAGGCCCGGCTGGCGGCATGGGCGGTATGGGTGGTATGGGCGACATGGGTGATATGGGCTTCTAAACCCTACCCAGCCAATGGCTACAAAAAAAGGGCTGCAGGAAACTGCAGCCCTTTTTCTTTGTGCAGTAAAATTATTCTTCGTCGGGTAGTAGCGGCAGGCTGGCGATCTGCGCTGGTGCTTTAAGGCCCAGATGCTTGAATGCCGTGTGGGTCAGCATGCGGCCGCGCGGTGTGCGCTGGATGAAGCCCACTTGCAGCAAGTATGGCTCGATGGTCTCTTCGATGGCGTCGCGCTGCTCCGAAAGGCCGGCTGCAATGGTTTCTACGCCCACAGGGCCGCCTTGGTAGTGATCGGCGATGTAGCGCAAATAGCGGTGATCGGCGCTATCCAGGCCGATAGCATCCACCTCTAAGCGGCGGAGAGATTCATCGGCTAGTTTCTTATCCACGGTGCTGGCATCGTTGGCGTGGGCAAAATCGCGCACGCGGCGCAGCAAGCGAATGGCAATACGCGGCGTGCCACGCGAGCGGCGGGCAATTTCATGTGCGCCATCTTTAGAGAGTGTGATGTCAAGCAAACCTGCGGCACGTTCAATGACGCTTTGCAGGTCGGCGATGTCATAAAACCGCAAGCGCAATGGAATGCCGAAGCGATCGCGCAGCGGGCCGGTAATAAGCCCTAAGCGCGTGGTAGCTCCCACCAGGGTGAACTTTGGCAGATCGATGCGTACGGTGCGCGCAGCTGGCCCTTCGCCAATCACCAGATCAAGCTTATAATCCTCCATGGCCGGGTAAAGCACTTCCTCTACGGCCGGACTTAAACGGTGTATCTCATCTACGAACAGCACGTCGCCAGCCTGCAGATTGGTGAGCACGGCCGCCAGATCCCCCGCTTTGGTCAGGATGGGGCCGGAAGTAGGGCGAAAGCCTACGCCCATCTCCTTGGCGATGATCTGTGCAAGCGTGGTCTTGCCCAGGCCCGGCGGGCCATAAAGCAGGACGTGATCGAGGACATCTTGCCGCCCGCGCGCAGCTTTGACGAACACGCTCAGATTGCCGCACACTTCCGGCTGGCCGGTAAAATCTGCAAGGCTGAGCGGGCGAAGGGCCTGCCCCTCTTCTTCGCCCAAGCTTGGGTCAACAATGCGGTTCTCGGCCAAGTTTTCTGCGGTCTCGCTCATTTGCGCACCAGTTGTTTAAGGCTTTGTTTGATCATGCCATCGAGCGAGGCTTCACCTTCGCTGCTGGCTTTCATCGCGGCACCATAGGCTTCTGAGCGGCTGTAGCCAAGGTTTACCAGGGCGGAGATAGTATCCTCGATGGTGCTTTCTGCCTGACTGGACACAGCTACTTTACCACTTTTCTTGCCGCCATCGACAACCTTGAATTCCGAGGTCGGCAGCTTGCTGACCTTATCCTTTAGTTCGGTGACGATGCGTTCGGCGAGCTTCGGCCCTACACCGCTGATGCGGCTGAATACAGTCGTATCCTTGGCCAAAATAGCATGCGCAATCTGCTGTGGAGGGTATGCGCCGAGAATGGAAAGCGCCATTTTATTACCTACTCGCTGCACGGTGGTCAGCAGGCGGAACCAGTCACGCTCCACTTCATCCAGGAAGCCGAACAGGTGGATATGCTCTTCGCGTACATGCGTCTCAATGATCAGCGTGATATTGCTTCCCTCGCTGTAAGCCGCACTCACTCTGGAAGAGCAGAACACTAGATAACCAACGCCCCCCACATCGACGATAATGCCTTCGTCGCTTATGGAATCTACTTTGCCGCGTAATTTTCCGATCATCTTTTTGCCCCTGCTGTAATCGCGTTCATGCTCCGGTGATGGGCGTGGCAGATGGCAATGGCCAATGCGTCGGCCGTGTCCGCTTGCTTAGCCTTGCTTGCCGGCAGCAAGGTTTTTACCATCATAGCAATCTGATCTTTGCTGGCATGCCCCGTGCCCACCACGGATTTTTTTACCTGGGTCGCACTATATTCATACACCGGAAGGCCAAAAAGGGAAAGTGTCAAAAGGATGGCACCGCGCGCCTGACCGAGCTTCAATGTCGATGCGCCATTCATATTAACGAAGGTTTCTTCGACTGCCGATTCTTCCGGTTTATATTGCGAAACGGCGGCGGCCAGCCCTTCATTTATTTGCTTTAAGCGCACCGGCATGGCAAGCGCGCTGTCGGTGGCGATGAAGCCGCAGGCCATAAATGAAAGATGATTGGCGTTGCTGGCAATAATACCCCAGCCGGTTCGTTGCAATCCCGGATCGATGCCGAGGATCACTGTCATGCGCTAAGCTTGGCGATGAGTGTGTCGGGGATTTCGAAGTTGGAAAACACTTCCTGTACGTCGTCATTGTCTTCTAGCACGTCGATGAGTTTGAGCAGGCTTTTTGCCTGGTCTTCATCGCTTACTTCCACGGTGTTCTTGGGAAGCCATACAAGCTTGCCCGATTCGGGTGAGCCGAACTTTTTCTCCAACGCCTCACGCACCGCCAGGAAGCTTTCCATCGTCGTGGTAATACGGTGAGATTCGCTGTCGCTTTCGCAGTTTTCAGCGCCCGCTTCCAGCGCCGCTTCGAACATGGCTTCTTCAGATGCAGCCTTGACCGGGAAGCTGATGAGGCCCACATAGTCGAACATGAAGCTTACTGCGCCGGTTTCTGCCATGTTGCCGCCATATTTGGTAAAAGCAGAGCGCATTTCCGGTGCGGTGCGGTTTAAGTTATCCGTCAGCGCCTGCACGATAAGCGCCGTGCCGCCCGGGCCGTAACCTTCGTAGCGGATGGGCTTGTAGTTATCGCTGTCGATGTTGCCGCTGCCACGCTTGATAGCCGCTTCAATGCGGTCGCGCGGCATATTCTCTTCGCGCGCCCATTGCACGGCAGCACGCAGGCGCGGGTTGGAAACAGGGTCGGCGCTGCCGGCCTTGCACGCGGAAATGATCTCGCGCTGAACCTTGGTAAGGATCTTCCCCTTCTTTGCATCTTGCGCGCCTTTGCGGCGCATGATGTTTTTAAAATGTGAGTGGCCGGCCATGGAAACCCCTAGCGCTGCTTAGCGCTTGTCAGCCGTTTTACGCAGGAAGATATCCACGCGGTCAGGCTCGCCGCCGGGGTTCTTATCCCCTTCGGCCAGGAGGTTGATACGCAGCGGGCTGATGCCTTGCTCGATCAGGCTGGAACGCACCGAAAGTGCACGCGAAAGCGAAACACGGCGCGAAGTGCTCGATTGATCGCCCACACCGGAGGCATAGGCGATGAGGGTTGCGCGCTCATCTTCGTTATCCTTCAAGCGCTCAACCAGCGAGGACATTTCGTTCTTGATGGAAAGGGGAACGGCGGTCTCAGTGGGCTTGAACACAATGCGCAGCGAAGGCTTGCCGAGCTCGCTTGGGCTTGGTTTTGCATCGACCGCACCTTTTGGCACTTCGGTAGCCGCAGGTGCAGGCTCATCCGAAGAAGCCACAGGCAATGCCGGCGGTGGTGGCGGCGGAGGCGTTATAGCCTCTTCCGTTTTAACCACAGGCGCAGACTCAGGCGCGCTTGGCGGCGGCGGCACAATCAGTGCTTTGGGCGCAGGCGGCGGCGGAACATCTTCATCCACTGGCTCAGGAAGCGGCAGGGCCAGCTGTGCTTTATCACCCGGTTTAGGTGGTGGTGGTGGCGCAGAAGGCAATGCCGGCGGCGGCGGCGGGGTCACAGGTTCTGGGGATGGAGCCTCTTCTTCAAGATTTACCGCAGCAGCAGGTGCTTCCTTGGCTGGCGGCGAAGGCGGCGTAACAGGTACGATAGCCGGGTTCTCAGGCACAGGAGCCTCAACGGCAGCTTCAGCGGCAGCTGCTTTTTCTGCTGCTTTGGCAGCCTCAGCGGCGCGGCGCTCCTCTTCCTTGCGCTTACGATATTCGCGGCGCTCTTCCTCGCTATATTGGCGCTTGTATTTACGGGGTGCTTCTTTGGCGGGGATGGCAGCGGGTTGTTCCTCTTTATATTTTTTCTTAGGCGTGGGCTTTGTGGCAGCCGGTTTTACCGCCTTAGGTTCTTTGGGCGCAGGAGCAGCCACAATCTTTTTAGGTTGCTTGGGCGGCTGCTGGCCCGGGGGCAACGGACGGCCTGCTGGGCCAGCCTGCCATACCAGGCCTACGGGAGCCTGCTGCTCGTAAGCGGGCTTGATGGCCGAGAAGTCAAATGGCAGGCGGGGGCATTCCTGCACCCTTACCGGTGTGTCATTGACATTTTTGATAACGGATTTAGCACGAGGCGCATCCAGCACCATCGGCTCTGCCTGCGAAGGCTTCGCGGCTTTCACAGGTTTTGCGGTATTGGGTTCTTTGGGTGCTGCGGCTTTTTTTGCAGCTTTCTTTTCAACCTTTTTTTCAGGCTGCGGTGCGGATGCCTGAGCCATTTGCTGGCCGGCCGGGCCGGTCTGCCAAATGAGACGGGTCTTGCCGCTGTAGGAAGCATCTTGCGCAAAGGCGGTAGTAGACAGAACAAGCGAAATGGCCGTGCTGGTAACCAGTGCAAAGATCAAGCTGCGTGCCGGAGTTTGCGGGTTACGGTTTAGTGTATCGGTCATGCGTTGGCCCACCTGAAGAGTAGTATCAAAAAAACGATATAATGATTAAGGCAAAATATGCCCTTCAAGCAACTAAAATTTGTAGCTAAACCAAGCTTTATGGAATTAGCTTTCGAAGCTGCGGATGAATAAAACGGTTACCGGCCAAGATATTGTTGCTGTAAGCGTTGGCGGGCGTGCCGTCTAGCTGGGTTACGATAACACCAGCTTCTTGTGCCAGCAGCATGCCGGCGGCGATGTCCCAGGGCTGGATACTGTAGTACCAGCAGCTATCAACACGACCTGCAGCAAGCTGTGCCAGGTCGAGTGCTGCCGCACCAAAATAGCGAAGCGAAGTGCCGAGTTCAGAAACGCCATTATACAGCGCCACAGCTTGCGGGGTAGCGCGCGCAGGCAGCTTGATGCTGCCGGCCACCAGCATCGCCTCATCCATAGTTTCGCGGCCCGAGCCATAGAGGCGACGGTTATTCACATGCGCGCCCTTGCCTTTTTCGGCCGTGAATAGCTCGTTATGGATTGGGTCATAGATAACGCCAGCCAGAATTTCCGACGAACCATCGTTGTGCTTTTTTTCCAGCGCAATGGAAATACAGAAATACGGAATAGCGTGGATGAAGTTGCTCGTGCCGTCCAGCGGGTCGATGATCCAGCGATGTACACCGTCCTTGCCTGCGATCTCGCCGCCCTCTTCCAGCAAAAAGCCGAAATCCGGACGGGCGATCTTCAACTCTTTTTGTAACAGTTTTTCAGTGCGAACATCCGATGCGGTGACGAAATTGGCAGTGCCTTTGCGCGAGATTTGCAGATGGTCCACCTCGCCAAAGTCACGCAACAGTCCCTTGCCAGCCTTCAAGGCGGCGGCTGTCATGACATTGAGAAGCGGTGACTGCATAGGACTTAGGAGGCTTTGGCGCGTTCGATATATTCCAGCGTGTTGGTATCCACCACAATGGTCTCACCCGAGGGGATGAACGGCGGAACCATAACGCGTACACCATTTTCGAGAATGGCAGGCTTATAAGAAGAGGAAGCCGTCTGACCCTTGACCACCGGGTCAGCCTCGACGATTTTCATCGTCACTTTGCTCGGCATTTGAACGGAGATGGGCTTGCCTTCGTAGGTTTCCACAGCAACGGTCATGCCCTCTTGCAAGAAAGCTACCGCCGGGCCGATGAGTTCTTTAGACAGTGTGAATTGTTCGTAGCTTTCATTATCCATGAAGTTCAGATCTTCGCCTTCGGCATACAGGAAGTTGCACTGACGCTGCTCAAGGCTTACGCGCTCGATTTTTTCATCGGAAGCAAAGCGCGGCGTATTTTTTGTGCCGGTGCGGATGTCTTTAAGTTCAACTTGGTTGAACGAGCGCAAATTGCCCGGGGTGCGAATCTCGTGTTTTACCACCAGCCACAGTTTGTCCTGCCATTCGATCACCATGCCCATGCGCACTGCACCACCGTCGATCTTCATGCTTTTGCCTCTTCTATCGATTTATTGAATGCTGCCACGGCTTTGCTCGCGCCTTCAGGGTTGTTCCATACTGCCGTGATGGCAGCTACGAAATCGGCCCCGGAAGCGGCCAGCACGCCGCAATTGCTGGGGTTAATACCACCGATGGCCACGCAGGGCAAGACCATATATTCCTGCCACCAGGCCAGAATCTCGGGTTTTGGCGTGCCCCAGCGGGCCAAAGACTCTGGGTTTTTGCTGGTTGTTGGGTAAAACGCGCCAAAAGCCACGTAATCCGCCCCCCGCTCGCCCGCTTCCATGGCCAGATGCTTGGAATCATGACAGGAAACGCCGATGACCTTGTCTTCACCCAAAAGCGCGCGGGCCTCGGCCACCGATCCGTCATCCTGGCCCAGATGCACACCATCGGCTCCGCATTGCTTGGCGATTTTTGGGCTGTCGTTGATGATGAAGGCCACACCATGCTTGGCGCAAAGTGGCAAAAGCTTATCGGCGGCTTTGAGGATCTCTGCTTCAGGCACATCTTTCAAGCGCAGCTGTAGGCAGCCCACATCGCCACCAGCGAAGGCATCTTCCACTTGTGCTATGAATTTCGGCAGGTCGATAGCAGGCGGGCTGACCAGGTATAGCCGGCAGCGATGCCCCGCTTCACTCACAGCTCGCCTTTATAGATACGGATGATGCTGTCAAGCAAAGCCAGGGCCTCATCGCGCGGGCGCTGGAAGGTGTTGCGACCAATGATTGAACCATTCGCTCCGCCGTCACGCAGGCCGCGAATTTCATCAAGCAGGTCTTTTTCACTCTTGGCGTTGCCGCCGGAGAACACCACGATGCGTTTGCCGGCAAAGCAAGCTTCACGAACATGCGCGATGCGCTCGGCCATCGTTTTGATGGCGATCTTCTCTGACTCGTACACTTTCTTCGATTCAGCGTTGCCGAGCACATCCGTCGGCGGCTTTACTTTAATGATATGCGCGCCAAGGAGAGCTGCCATGTGTGCGGCATAAGCGCAAACATCCACGCTGGTTTCCGCTTCTTTGCTTACGTCAGCCCCGCGCGGATACGACCAGATGACCACGGCCAAGCCGGCGGCTTTGGCTTCTTCTGCCATTTCGCGGATCTCTTCCATTTGGTCGAACACGCCGTCGGAGCCGGGATAGATGGTAAAGCCGATAGCCGAGCAACCCAGGCGCAGCGCATCACCTACCGTGCCGGTGATAGCCTGGTCGGGGTAGCTGGCTTTGGGGGCCAGCGAGTTTGAGCTATTGACCTTCAAGATGGTGGGTATCTGGCCTGCGAAGGTATCAGCGCCCGCTTCTAAAAAGCCCAGCGGTGCAGCATAAGCCGAAAGGCCCGCGTCGATCGCAAGCTGGTAGTGATAGTGCGGGTCATAAGCCGCGGGGTTTTTTGCAAAGCTGCGCGCAGGGCCATGCTCGAAGCCCTGGTCCACCGGCAAGATCACCAAACGACCCGTGCCGCCTAAGCGTCCCTGCATCAGGATGCGGGCGAGGTTCGCCTTCGTACCCGGGCAGTCGCTTTCATAGTGGCTCAGGATTTTTTTAACTTTAGGGGTCATCTTCATGCCATGTATCCTTGTGTCGGTTGTAGTGAGTGTAAGCGTTTTTCTTCGAGTTCGGCTAGGTTTGCACCGGCTTTTTCCAGCACGGCAACGCCAGGCAATGCCTTGCCTTCGAGCCATTCCAGAAATGCGCCGCCAGCGGTGGAAAGATAGCTAAAGCCAGCCGAAAGGCCAGCGTGTGAAAGTGCGGATACCGTGTCGCCACCACCGGCGATGCTACGCAGCTTTCCCTCGCGGGTGAGCTTGGCCACCAGGCGGGAAAGATGCACGGTGGCGCCGTCGAACGGGCTGGTCTCGAACGCGCCGATTGGGCCGTTCCACACTAAGGTTTTGCATGCCGAAAGCGCTTCGATGAATACGCCCAGGCTTTCCGGGCCAATATCCACGGCGGTCCATGTTTCGGGAATATCGGTGACGTTGGTGATGATACAATCCGCATGCGGTTTAAACTGCGAGGCGACGACCAGGTCGGTCGGCAGCACAATGCGGCAATTGTTTTTCTCGGCATTCTTGAGGATATTAAGCGCCGTTTTCTTCATATTCTTTTCATGGATGGAGGCGCCCACGCTGTGGCCCTGGGCGGCCAAGAAGGTGTTGGCCATTGCTCCACCGATGCACAGCACATCCATCGTCTTGGTGAGGTTGTCCAGCAGATCGAGCTTGGTGGAAACCTTCGAGCCGCCAATAATCGCGCCCATGGGTTTTTGCGGCGTGTTAAAGATGCCGCCCAGCACTTCGAGCTCTTGTTGCATGAGGCGGCCAGCAGCCACTGGCAGATAATCGGCAAGCCCGGTGATGGAAGCATGTGCGCGGTGCGAGCACGAGAACGCATCATTGACGAAAACTTCGCCGAGCGAGGCCAGCGCTTTGGCAAAATGAGCGTCGCCTTTTTCTTCTTCCGGGTGGAACCGCAGGTTCTCCAGCAGTAGCACTTCGCCAGGCAGCAGGCTATTCACGGCTTCTTGTGCAGCGGGGCCGATGCAATCCACACCGAATTTGACCGGCATACCGCCCAGCACGGCAGAGACCGCATCCACCAGCGGCGCCAGCGACATCGATGGCACGAACTTGCCCTCCGGGCGACCGAAATGCGAAAGCAGCACGACACGGGCCTTGCGCGAGATGAGGTATTCAAGCGTGGGCAGCAGGCGCACAATGCGGGTGTTGTCGGTGACGCGGCCGCCTTGCATCGGCACGTTCAGATCGGTGCGCAGCAGCACAACCTTGCCATTGATATTGATATGCTCGAGTGTAGGAAAAGCCACCATTATAGGGTCTTCCACAGTTTGGCCACATCCAGCATGCGGCAAGAGAAGGCCCATTCATTGTCATACCAGCTGGATACGCGCACCAGGCGCTTGCCGGTGACGTATGTGCCGGTTAGGTCCACGTTGCTGCTGGCGGTGGTGTGGTTGTAGTCGATGGAGACCAGCGGTTCGGAAGAAGTGGCGAGCACGCCTTTGAGCGGGCCAGCTTCGGCGGCTTTGAACGCGGCGTTGATCTCGTCTTTGGTGACGTCGCGGCTGGCGATGAATTTCAGATCCACCAACGAAACATTTGCGGTGGGCACACGGATGGATGTGCCATCGAGCTTACCTTTGAGCTCTGGTAAAATAAGGCCAATAGTTTTAGCAGCGCCGGTGCTGGTGGGGATCATCGACATGGCTGCGGCACGCGCGCGGCGCATGTCTTTGTGGCTGGAATCCACGATATTCTGATCGCCAGTATAGGAGTGAATCGTGGTCATGAAGCCACTTTCGATGCCCACTGCTTCATGCAGTACTTTAGCAACCGGGGCCAATGCGTTGGTGGTGCAAGAACCGACCGACACCACCTGATGTTCTGCTTTAAGCATGAGATTGTTCACGCCGTACACGATGGTCGAGTCTGCCTCTTCCGCGGGGGCAGAAACCAGCACGCGCTTTGCGCCGCCAGCCAAGTGCTGTGATGCTTCTGCGCGTTTATTGAACTTACCGGTACATTCGATCACCATGTCCACGCCGAGCTTGCCCCAGGGTATATTCTTCGGGTCACGCTCATGGAACAGGCGCACCACATTGCCGCCGATGAGCAGATCCTCGCCTTCTACGGCTACCGGCGTGCCGAAGCGGCCATGCACCGAATCGTATTTCAACAGGTGCACATGCGTTTCTGCCGCAGCCGGGCCGTTGACCGCCACCAGCTCGATGCTGTTCTCGCCGTTTTCATAGAGTGCGCGCAGCACGCAGCGGCCGATACGCCCCAGACCATTGATACCAACTCTCAGTGTCATAGCTTCATCTTACGTTTGACGATCTCAACCACGTTCTGCGCGGTGATACCGAAATGTTTGTACAGTTCTTTGGCCGGAGCCGAAGCGCCAAAACCGTTCATGCCCACGAATGCGCCTTGCTCGCCGGTGTAGCGCTCCCAGCCCATGGGGGCAGCGGCCTCAATGGCTACTTTGATCGTACCCTTGCCGAGCACTTCTTCGCGGTAGCTGATCGGTTGCGCGTCGAACAGCTCCCAGCACGGTAGCGAAACCACCTTAGCGGAAATATTCAGCTCAGCCAGCTTGGCCTGCGCATTGACGGCAATTTCCACTTCCGAGCCCGTGGCAATGAGCGTTACATCCGCGTTGCCCTTGGCTTCCGAGATGACGTAACCGCCGCGTGCGCAGAGGTTCTGCTCGCTATGCTCCGTGCGCAACGTGGGCAGGTTCTGGCGAGTAAGCGACAGCACCGAAGGCGCATCCTGCATGGAAAGCGAAAGCGCCCAGCATTCCGCCGTTTCCACTGCGTCCGCCGGGCGGAATACGAACAGATTGGGAATAACACGCAGAGCAGCCAGATGTTCTACCGGTTGGTGTGTCGGGCCGTCTTCGCCTAGGCCAATGGAATCATGCGTCATCACATAGACCACGCGTTGCTTCATCAGCGCAGATAAGCGAATGGCGGGGCGGCAATAATCGGTGAACACCAGGAATGTGCCACCATAAGGGATGAAGCCGCCATGCAGCGCCAGGCCGTTCATGATCGCGCCCATAGCATGCTCGCGCACACCATAGTAGATATAGCGGCCGCTGAAATCACCGGTCTTGATGGGGGTAAGCGCTTTGGTCTTGGTATTGTTGGAGCCGGTCAAATCTGCCGAGCCGCCAATGAGTTCGGGGATCACCGGGGTGAGCACCTCCAGCACATCTTGCGAGGATTTGCGCGTGGCCTCCGATGGCTTCTTCTCGGAAATATTTTTTTTATAAGCGTTCAACGCTTCTATCCAGGCAGCAGGCAGCTCACCGCGCTGCGCACGCTCAAACTCGGCCTGTTTGTCACTGGCATCGAGCGCTTTGCTCCACTTGGCAAACTCAGCGCCGCCGCGTGCCCCCACCTCTCGCCAGGCCGAAAGAATGCCCTCGGGCACATAGAAAGGCTCGTGCGGCCAGGCAAGCTTAGCGCGCGTGCCGGCGATTTCGTCTTTGCCCAACGGGGAGCCGTGGCTGGCCGAAGTACCGGCTTTTGTCGGTGCGCCATAAGCAATGGTGGTGTTGCAGGCGATGAGCACCGGTTTATCGCTTTTTTGTGCGGCCGCAATGGCCTTGGCAATGGCCGCGGCATCATGCCCGTCAATGCTCTGGGTGGACCACCCCGAAGCCTCGAAGCGCTTGCAGGTATCCTCAGAGATGGTCAGGCTCGTAGGCCCATCAATGCTGATCTTGTTATCGTCCCACAGCACGATGAGTTTATTGAGCTTCAAATGGCCGGCCAGGGAAATAGCTTCCTGGCTGATGCCCTCCATCAGGCAGCCGTCACCGGCGATGACATAGGTGTAGTGGTTCGCCAGCGCGTCACCGAAACGTGCGGCCTGCAAGCGCTCAGCCAGCGCAAAACCCACAGCATTGGCAATGCCTTGCCCCAGCGGACCTGTGGTGGTCTCGATGCCCGTAGCGTGGCCGTATTCAGGGTGGCCGGCGGTCTTTGCGCCCATCTGTCGGAAGTTCTTGATCTCGTCGAGCGTCATATCCTCATAGCCGGTGAGGTAAAGCAGCGCGTATTGCAGCATCGAGCCATGGCCAGCCGAAAGCACAAAGCGGTCGCGGTCAGGCCAGTGTGGGTGTTTGGGGTCGAATTTCAGGAACTGCGAGAACAGCACGGTGGCTACATCGGCCATACCCATCGGCATGCCGGGGTGGCCAGAAGCCGCTTTTTCCACCGCGTCCATCGCCAGGGCGCGGATGGCGTTTGCCATGTCGTTATGGGCAACGGACGTTGAGGTTGCATTACTGGGCATGGGCTGCGACATATAATAATACTTTAAGTTTATTTATAGCGTGTTATTGTTACCACAAAGGGTAAAAACAATACGCCGAACTTGGACATGTATCAAGCACACGCACAAAAACTTCTCAACCAAAAAGAATCAGAAAATGCGGTTGCACCCGGCGATATGGCCGAAGCTTCGGCTGATCGAGTGTTTGGAGCGTTGGAGCGCCTGGAAAAAAACTTAAAACACATCACAGTTGCCCAGGCCCGCGACGTGCAGCAGCAACGCCAGCTTTCCGAGCTGGAAAAGGAGAACGTCACGCTGCGTGAAGAGCGAGAAAGCCTTATGCGCTCGCTCAAGCAGCTGCAAGAACAGTATGACGACCTGCAACGTGTCGCCTCCTCGATCTACGGCAAGCTGGACAACGCCATCTCGCGTATCAGCAAAGTCGTCGATAATAACGCTTGACTAAATTGCCAGCGCGGCTAATTTCTGCGGCGCTTTCTTGCGTTTACGCAGCGCAATGATCGGGGGCGTAGCTCAGTTGGTAGAGCACTTGATTTGCATTCAAGATGTCGCAGGTTCGATTCCTGTCGCCTCCACCACTTCCTGGTTTATCTTTGATGTTATCCATGCACATGCTGAAGTTGTCTGAACAACAGCACCCCTTGATGTGGCTGCTTGGCTCGCTGCTGGCCGTAATGCTTTGCTTGTTGGCAGCCTGTCTGGTGCTAAATGACGGGCAGTTCTTCTACACGCTGGATGACCCCTACATCCACCTGGCGCTGGCCGAGCGCATCGGCCGCGGGCATTACGGTATCAATGACGGCGAGTTCGCTTCACCCTCCTCCTCGGTGCTATGGCCATTTTTACTGGTGCTGCCGGCCTATTTCCCGTGGGGCCATCTTGTGCCGCTAATGGCCAATATGGGCCTGTGCCTTGCAACGGCGGCGTTGGCATACCGTGCGTTCTGTTATGTTTACAGTGCTGTGCTGGCTGCCTGGGCTACCTTTGGCCTACTAGTAGCAACCGGCACGTTGGCGCTAGTGTTCACTGGCATGGAACATTCCCTGCAACTGCTGCTGACAGTGGCCATTATCAGCGCGATGATCGATCTAACCGAGCGGCGTGCGCTGCCGCGCTGGCTGATGGCTGCGCTCATTATGGCGCCGCTGGTTCGCTATGAGATGCTTGGCGTTTCGCTCGGGGCGGTCGTGTTACTCATGCTGTATCGGCGTTTTCAATTCGCGTGGGCGCTAGTGGAAATCGGGCTTTTGCTGGGTGGCTTCAGCCTTGTGCTGTGGTGGCAAAGCGGTGAGTTGCTGCCATCTTCCGTCATGGCTAAATATTTCTATAGCGGGTCATGGGACAACACGCTGCCCATGCTGGCGGCTCTTGCGATGCTGGGCTGGTTCGGTTTTATGCTGCGCAAGGAAAAAAGGCAGATATTGCTGATTGTCTATACGGCTTGCATCATCATAGCGCAGTTGCTGTTTGGCAAGACCGGCTGGTTCAGCCGCTATGAGGTATACGCCTTTGCAGCAGGAGTCTTCATGGTGCTGTATTACCTACCGCGTCTGGGCGGGCGGCGTCTGAAGCACCCCATCAATGCCACACTTGCGGCTATTTTAGTGCTGACAATTTGCAACATATACCTAAAAACCACCATTTCCATCCCCCATGCTTCCCATGAAATATTTGGGCAACAGGGCCAGCTGCGCCGCTTGCTTGAAGAGACCGGCATGCCTGATGCAGCGGTCAACGATATAGGGCTGGCAAGCTATAAGAACCGTTCTTATGTGCTGGATCTATGGGGGCTGGTGCAGCCCGAAGTGCGGTATCGGCGAATAGTTAAAGACCACGACATACTGGAACTGGTGGCGCAGCATAATATCAAACTGGTGATGATGTATCGCAGGCTTTATCCGGCTGAGATCATCCCACCTCAATGGGTGCTGCTCGGCACGCTGGAGCACCCGGTAGACGAGTTCTTCCTCAGCCCGCTTGGCGGTAAACAAGTGGATATTTACGCGACTACGCTCAAGGAAGCCCAGGCATTCAGGCCCGCACTTCGCCGTTGGCGCGAGGGCCTGCCAGATAGCAGGCGGTGGCAGGCAGAGCGGGTAAGCCCAAACCCCTATAAAAATTGACAATTCTGGAGGATGCGCGATAACCGATGCGTATAACCCTCGCCACATACCAAAACCTATGAACGCGCCGTTTAGCCGTTATTACTTTTTGCTGCTGCTAGGCCTGGTTGTGTTCATGATAGCGCCGCTATCCGTTATCCTTTCGCAATATTGGCCCAAGCATGCAGACTATGTGTTTTATGCCATGGCGCTTAAACATTTCTCGGCGCAGTTATGGGCTGGTGATGCGTTCCCGCGCTGGCTGGATGAGGTCAATGTTGGCTTCGGCAGCCCGGTTTTTCTGTTTTATGGGCCGCTGCCTTTTTATGTAGGCAGCCTGTGGGGCTGGCTTTCGCAGTGGGACCCAAACGGTTATTTCCGCTTACAGCTGAGTATGGCCACGGCACTGCTCGTCTCCGGTTTTAGCGCGCGGGCTTGGCTGCGCCATTACTTCCCTGAAGATACCGCTTGCAAAGGCGCGCTGCTTTATGTGTGCTTCCCCTATACGCTTGTGCCGCTATACCTTATCCCGAGCTCGTCCCAGCTATGGTCGCTGGCGTTGTTCCCGCTGCTGCTTAGCGGCGCTTATAAGCTTACACAGACACCCCTGTGTGCCGTATTGAAATTGGCGCTGGTTTATGCCCTACTTAGCCTCGCACATTTGCCCAGTCTCATCGTGTTCGCGTGGATACCAGTGTGCTACGCTGCCTTCTGTGCTCCCGCGGGGAAGCGCGTGCGTGCTTTATTGTTGGCCGGTGGCAGCGGCTTTTTGGGCGCTTGCATGGCCGCATTCTACCTGCTGCCTGCCTTCCTTAATAAAGCATATATCAATGTCGGTCATTACACAGAGCCACAATTTAACTATGCCATGAACTTCAGCCACGGCTATACGCTGATTGGCATCGGGCTTATCCTGCTGCCTTTGGCCGTGTTGTTCTTCGGTATGCCAAAAGACAAGCGGAAAAGCCTCAACACGCCGCAAGCCCTGTTTTGGCAGATGGTGATGATCATCCTGGTGTTCATGACGACCATCTTTTCCAAGCCCTTATGGGATGCGATACCGATGCTGCAATATCTATCGTTCCCCTTCCGGTTCTTCCTGGCCGCGGTGCCGGGTGCTGTGTTCCTGGCGCTGCTATGGAACAGCGATTCGCGTCATAAGAACTTACATTTCTTGCTGGCTTTGGCCATCTGCGTGATGTCGCCGCAAGTCGCGCTTAATATTCATTTTACGAAAGATGATGCATCGACCAAGCGCGTCATCGAAGAACAATCCATCATCTTCTCGGAATATTATACGCGCTGGATGGTAGAAGCAAACGTACTGCCTACCGAACTGGCCAGCCTTGCCATGAGGGAGCCGGTGCAGCTTTCCGCAGCGCTGCTGCATATGCCCGATGCGGTGGTAAGCGAGGGCAAAGCCAAGCTTAGCGACGTTATCCGCACCAGGAATGGCTTTTCCTTCAAAGCCGATATAGGCACGGCCGAGGCTCGCATTTCCCTGCGCCGTTTCTATTTCCCCGATTGGCAGACCAATGCCGGCCAGGTTGAGCCGCACAAAGCCTTGCTTTCTGTGGTGTTGCCGCAGGGCACGCATCAGGTGGAGCTTCAGTTTGCAGGCTTCCAGGGCCAGGGCATGGGGCATGCCATCAGCCTGGCCGCCTGGCTGATTTTTCTTGCGCTGGCCCTGGCAGTAGCAATTGACAGAAACCGTGGCGCACGCCCATACTAGCAGTCCCTATAACCAAGAAAATGAATCGCAGCCATGACCAAGACATACGGTAAGTCCAAACTCCCCAGCCGCCATGTGACCGAAGGGCCCGCCCGCGCCCCCCACCGCTCTTACCTTTATGCCATGGGCATCACCGAGGCAGGTATCAATGCGCCGCTGGTGGGCGTAGCTACCACTTGGAATGAAGCAGCGCCGTGCAACATTACGCTGGGCCGCCAAGCGCAGGTGGTCAAAAAAGGTGTGGCGGCTGCCGGCGGCACACCGCGTGAATTCACCACCATAACGGTGACCGACGGTATCGCCATGGGCCACCAGGGCATGAAGTCGTCGCTGGTCTCGCGCGATGTCATCACCGATTCGGTGGAGCTGACCATGCGCGGCCACAGCTATGACGCGCTAGTGGGCCTTGCCGGCTGCGACAAATCTCTCCCCGGCCTTATGATGGCCATGGTGCGCCTGAATGTACCGAGCGTGTTCATCTATGGCGGCTCTATTCTGCCAGGGAAATTCAAAGGCAAGCAAGTAACCGTGGTGGATGTGTTCGAAGGCGTAGGCCAGCACTCAGCCGGCAACATGAGCAAAGAAGATTTGACTGAACTCGAACAGGCCGCCTGCCCTTCGGCGGGTTCGTGCGGCGGCCAGTTCACCGCCAATACCATGGCCTGCGTGTCTGAGGCTATCGGCCTTGCTCTGCCTGGCTCTGCGGGTGCGCCTGCACCGTATGAATCGCGCGATGCGTTTGCGTTTGAATCGGGCCGCGCAGTAATGGAGCTACTCAAAAACAAGATCCGCCCGCGCGACATCGTTACCCGTAAAGCACTGGAAAATGCAGCCGCTGTGGTGGCGGCAACCGGCGGATCGACCAACGCTGCGCTTCACTTGCCCGCCATCGCGCATGAGGCCGGAATCGCGTTCGACATGCACGACGTAGGTGTGGTGTTCAAGCGCACTCCCTATCTGGCAGATCTGATGCCCGGCGGCAAATACTCTGCCAAGGACATGTATGAAGCCGGCGGTGTGCAGGCAGTGATGAAAACCCTGCTCGATGGCGGCTTCCTGCATGGCGACTGCTTAACCGTCACCGGCAAGACCGTGGCTGAGAACTTAAAAGACATCAGGCTCATGGAAGGTCAGGACGTGATCTTCCCCTACACCAAGCCTCTGCGTGCAGAAGGCGGCGTGGTAGTGCTTAAGGGCAATCTGGCCCCCGAAGGCGCAATCGTGAAAGTTGCAGGCATGAAGAACCTGGTGTTCAAAGGCCCGGCGCTGTGCTTCGACTCCGAGGAAGAATGCTTCCAGGCGGTCGAGAAGAAGCAATATAAGGAAGGTGACGTGCTGGTCATACGCTATGAAGGGCCCAAGGGCGGCCCTGGCATGCGCGAGATGCTGGCCACCACCGCTGCGCTCTATGGCCAGGGCATGGGCGATAAAGTGGCACTCATCACCGATGGCCGCTTCTCTGGCGGCACGCGCGGTTTCTGCATCGGCCATGTCGGCCCGGAAGCAGCTGTTGCCGGCCCTATCGGCTTGCTGAAGAATGGTGATATCATCACCATCGACGCGACCCAATCTACCATTGAAGTGGCGGTGTCGGAAACCGAGTTCGCCGAGCGCAAGAAAGATTGGAAACCCCGCAAGACCGACTATCAATCAGGCGCCCTATGGAAATATGCACAGGTGGTAGGCCCGGCGGAAAAAGGCGCGCTGACCCATCCGGGTGGCGCGGCTGAAACCCATACCTTCGCGGATATTTAGGCAACAGCATGGGCGAGCAGAAATTCCTTTTCTGTTTTGACCTCGACGAGACCATCACCCACAGGCATAGCTATGGCCCGCAAGATATTACGCCGCAGAATCTAAAATACCGGCGCGAACTTCGTAGCATCATAGAACAGGCACTGCACGAGGGGCATAAGGTAGCCATTACGACCAACAGCAACCCTGAAAACGTGCAGAAAGCACTGGAAATGGTGCTCGAAGGCTCTCATCTGACGCCAAAAGATGTGATTATGACCACCGGCGATAAAGGCGGCAGTTGCGGCAAGAACTACCATATCGAAGAAGCACTTAGGAAAGCCGGCCCCGGCTATGCCCCCATCCTGATCGATGATAGCGAAGAAAATATCCTACAGGCCGGTTCGCGCCCAAACTGGCACGGTGTGCGCGTGTGGACGGATTCGGACGGGCAACCAGCTCAGGAGGCGCTACCCATCTTGCAGCGTCACAGCCAGGATCGATTGGTTAGCATGGTTGGGATATCGCACCTGCTGACGATCGCTGATATTTTAGCGGCGCCGCATGCCGTGGAGTCATTATGTGAAGCACATAATGACTCCCTCACGGAGCTGGAAAATATCAGCATCAAAAGACCAGCTCAGCAAACGGCCATCATGGAAAACTGGGCTCAACGCATGCAAGACAGGGCAGTTCCCAAAGGCTGGAGCTTTGATCGATAAATGGAAATAGCTATGATTAGTGAGCGATGGTACTGGCCACTGGCTCTTGCTTGGCGGCTGTCACTTGCGCGAGCTTTGCCTGCCAGGCACTCGTTGGGCTTTGCTTGGGCGCAGGCTCAACGCTCTGGTCGATACCGTCGTCGCCTAAGCGGCGTTCGGCCTTGGCCCATGGGTTGTTGCGCATTTCCTCCACCTGCTTTTGCAAACGGCGGATCAGGTTGGTGTCTTTGACCGCCAGCACTTCGGGGCGTCCCAGGAAGCCCGCTACATGCTGGGTAAGCAGAGGTTGCATGCGTGCAGGCTGCTTGGCGATCAGCTCAGCGGCCAGCGAGACCACCGTATTATCCACGCTTTTATCGGCGAGTACGCCATGGCCATGCCCCTTGGATGAGATGGAGACCAAAAGCTCGGCGATGATGTTGGTGACGACAAACAGCGCACGTAAAGGCACAGCTTTCATGCGTTCCGGGTCGCCGCTGCGCCAGGCGATAGAGGTGGAGACCGCGTGGCACATCGTGCTCACCATATAGCCATAGCCGGTAACGGCCAGAGGGTGCGCGTGAACCCAATCCATCGCGCCTTGCACGCCTTTGCGCTTGGGTGAGTCCGGGTCGGGCTTCTTTTCCTTGACCAGCATGCCGAATAGCCCCGAAGCCGCCGTGATGCTGCCCAGGCCTACATCCAGCCAGCCTTCAAGCCTGCGGTCACCGTTCATCTTCGTGAAGGCGAGTTTTTCTAGATGCGCATGGTCGACCGCTTCGCCGGCTTGGGTCGCTTTCTTGATGAGCATACCTAAGCGGTTGGCTACTGCATGCTCGCTAGCGGGCGTAGTAATCTTATGAGTGGCGGCAACAGCCACGCAAGCGCCGGCCGCAGCAAAGAACAGGTTCATCAGCTCCGACGGATAACGGCGGAACAGATCATCCGCCCTGCGAATCATGCCCTTGTTATGGTCACTGATGATGGCATCCATCGAGCATTCGTTAGGCAGATTAACGCCTTTATTCTTCAGGTAATCTGACATCTTACGCGACAGTTCCTTGATCTGCAGGTCGGATTGGTCCTTGCGGGCAAAGGCCATGCTCGACAGCGTGCCGCCGGCATAGAGAATGCCCGCCGCCATATCAAGCTTACTGTTGTCCTTGAAGCCGTAGCCGAAGAAGCCTGCATCGCCGATGATAAAAGCCAGACTTGAACTAAAGAGGCTGCGCTTCTTGATCTTATCCATCAGGCTTGATGGTTTTTCCTTGTCGTGCTGCACCTGCACAGGGCCTTCCACCCATCCTCGCTCTGCAAGCTCTTCGATCAGCTTACTTTCACGGCTGAAACCGCGCACTTCAAGGCACGGCTGGCCACCCTGGGTATAGGGGATACATTGCCAGCCTTTTTTCGATAGATCACGGACGATGGTGTAGAGCTTTTCGTCATCAGCCTTTTCGGAGGCGTGCAGGTAGCCACGGATGGCCCCACCGTCCGTTTTCAGGATGGTTACACGGTCGATTAAGCTATGGGCCGGATAAGTATAAACGCTCACGACTTCACCTGGTTAGAGAATACCATCGTGAAGTATAGCTCAGATTTATTACAATCGCATGTCAGTTTTTAACGAAAACGCGTTTTTGTATTAACTATTTAGCGCCTTGCGAACCTTGCTATGGCGGTGGCCGTAGAAAGCGTAGATCACCCCACCCAGCATAAAATACGGAACCAGGTGCAAGAAGGTCTCCCACAGGCTTGAAATCAGGATGCCACAGAACAAAATGCCCAGAACAGGAGTGATCTTGGGATAAGGCACTTTAAAGGGACGCTCAAGGTTCGGCTCCTTGATGCGCATGTAAAGAACGGTGAAGCAGATGATCGAGAACGCCAGCAGCGTACCAAGATTCACCAGGTTTCCCAAAGCGTTAATGTTCGTCATTCCCGCTACGATACCCGAGATCGTGCCCACCAGAATGGTGTTGATCCATGGGGTCTGGAATTTGGGGTGAACCGAGCTGAACACCGGCGGCAGCAGACCATCGCGCGACATGGTGTAGAAGATACGGGTCTGGCCGTACATCAGCACCAGCATCACCGAAGAAAGGCCTGCGATAGCGCCAATTTTGATGACGAAGGAGAGCCAGGGCAGCTGGATGGCGTCCACAGCAACGGCGATCGGGTCGGGCACGTTCAGCGTGTCGTATTTGACGATGCCGGTAAGCACCAGCGACACAACGATGTAAAGAATAGTGCAGACCGTCAGCGAGCCGATGATGCCGATGGGCACGTCGCGCTGCGGGTTGTGCGCTTCCTGAGCAGCGGTGGAAACCGCCTCAAAGCCCACATAGGCAAAGAAGATGAAGCTTGCGCCGTGCAGAATGCCGCTTAAGCCGAAATGGCCGTATTCGCCTGTGTTATCGGGGATGAACGGGCTCCAGTTATCAGTGTTGATATACATCACACCAAAGCCGATGAACAATAGGATAACAGCCACTTTGATGAAAACGATGATGTTGTTGACGCTCGCAGATTCTTTCACGCCCAGCACCAGCAGGCCGGTGACGGCCGAGATGGCCAGCGCGGCAGGCAGGTTGAACAGCGCAGTGACGGTGCTGCCATCAGCGAGCGTGATGATCTGGCCAGTAGCTGCCGTCCATTCAGGTGGTACGATAACCCCCAAGGTCTTGAGGAAGCTCACCATATAGCCGGACCAGCCCACAGCCACAGTGGATGCGGCCACACCATATTCCAGCAGCAGCAGCCAGCCCATGACCCATGCAAACAGCTCGCCGAGCGAGGCATAGGCGTAAGAATAGGCCGAGCCGGAAACTGGAAGCATGGATGCCAGTTCGGCGTAGCACATCGCGGCAAAGGCACAGCAGATGCCTGCCAGCAGGAATGAGAATACGATAGCCGGCCCGGCGTAAAGGGCTGCAGCCTGCCCCGTCATCACGAAGATACCTGTGCCGATGATGCAGCCGATACCAAGACTTACTAAGTTGCTGGCTGAAAGCGTGCGCTTAAGGCCGCTGGTCTTAGATTCTTCCTGGATCACGTGAATCGGTTTTTTAATCATCAGCTTAGAAAGAGCCATGTGATAGCCTCATACTTGGTGTGCAAAAATATGGTTCGCTTATAAACAGTTCACTTTGTGAAAACAAGCACAACCTGCCTAAAATGGTTAACACCCAAGCTTGATACGCGCCTTCCCTAAAGCCGGGTTTTGCATTATGATGTCCCATCAACCATTTAAAAAATGGCTTTTATGGGATTTCGTAAATACGTCACTTCCGCCCTGGTGGGCGCCGGCACATTCATGGCGGTGGATAATGCCGTCAAAACCGATGATAAGCCGAAGCCGGCGGACGACGCTATAGTTCAAAAAGACGAAGGTGGCCTGGCACACACCGCCAAAGTGGCCTTGGGCGGAGCTGCAGCCGGCGTGGCGCTCTATGCTGGCATCAAGCGCCGCAAGACGCCCGGGGAGATCGCCCAGGAACGCGAGCGCGATTACAGACAGGCTGCTCACGAGGAATATATCCGCAATCGCGAGGAACAGCGCAGCGTACAAGATCAAAGCCGGGGCGGATAAACCGTTAATATTCCATAGTTATTGCGAATCCTCTTCGTGATTTCGCCACTACGCGGAGTGTCGACGCCGGCGCTTTTTAGCATAATCTGGCGAAATTGCTTGATTTCCTTGGCCGTATAGCTACAAATATCGCCCCTAACAAATTTAGCCCAGCCAAGCGGCCGCTGGTTTTTGCTTAGGTTCAACCCGAAACATAGCCGCTGATGTTTCACAACCCCTATCGGCCCTTAAGGTCGGTATTATAAGGAATGCTACCATGGCTCAACAAGCAATTGCGTTCGAAGTAGAAGATTTCGGCGCCCTCTTTGAAGAATCACTCAAATCGACCTCCAAAATGGAAGGTGCTGTCGTAAAGGGCATCATCGTCGCTATTGAAAAAGACGTTGCCATCATCGACGTCGGTATGAAATCTGAAGGCCGCGTGCCCGTGCGTGAATTCTCCGTCGGCGGCGCTACCCCTGAACTGCGCGTAGGCGACGAAGTAGAAGTATACCTCGAAAAGATCGAGAATAAGAACGGTGAAGCGGTTCTCAGCCGCGAAAAAGCGCTGCGTGAAGAAGCCTGGGTAAAACTGGAAAAAGCCTGCGCTAATGCAGAACGCGTTGAAGGCGTTATCTTCGGCCGCGTCAAAGGTGGTTTTACCGTGGACGTTCAGGGCGCTGTTGCGTTCCTGCCCGGCTCTCAGGTGGACATTCGCCCGATCCGCGACGTAACTCCGCTGATGCACATCACCCAACCGTTCCAGATCCTGAAGATGGACCGCAAACGCGGCAACATCGTGGTTTCTCGCCGTGCCGTGCTCGAAGAGTCGCGCATTGAATCGCGCAACGAGTTGCTGGGCAAGATCGCCGAAGGCCAGATCCTTGACGGTATCGTCAAGAACATCACCGATTACGGCGCGTTCATCGACATGGGCGGCATCGACGGCCTGCTCCACGTGACCGACATCAGCTGGCGTCGTATTAGCCATCCTTCCGAAGTGCTGAGCCTCGGACAATCCGTAAAGGTAATGGTGACCAAGTTCGACCAGGCAACCAAGCGCGTTTCGCTTGGCATGAAACAGCTCGAGCAGAACCCCTGGCAGGGCGCTGACAACAAGTACCCAGTCAGCACCAAGCTCACCGGCAAGATCACCAACATCACTGATTACGGCGCGTTCGTCGAACTAGAGCCCGGTATCGAAGGTCTGGTGCATGTGTCTGAGATCTCCTGGACCAAAAAGAACGCTCACCCCTCCAAGCTGGTTTCCGTAAGCCAGGAAGTGAACGTGATCGTACTGGACATCGACGCTTCCAAACACCGCATCAGCCTAGGCATGAAGCAGTGCGAGGAAAACCCCTGGGCATCCTATGCTTCCAAGGTCAACCCCGGCGACGTGATCGAAGGCGAGATCCGAAACATCACTGATTTCGGCCTGTTCATCGGTCTGGATAGCGACATCGACGGCCTGATCCACCACTCAGACCTGAGCTGGAAAGAGCCGGGCGATGTGGCTATCAAAGCCTATAAGAAAGGTGACCGGATCAAAGCGAAGATCCTGGCGATTGATCCTGAAAAGGAACGCATCAGCCTGGGCGTGAAGCAGCTGGAATCCGATCCGTTCACCAGCGAGATCGCTGAGATCAACAAAGGCGCTACCATGACCTGCACCGTTTCCGAAGTGCATGATGATGGCATCACCGTGAAGCTGGCCGACAACGTAACCTGCTTCATCAAAAAGGTTGATCTGGCACGCGAGCGCCAAGACCAGCGCCCCGAACGCTTTGCAGTCGGCGACCGTATCGATGTGAAGATCACCGCGGTGGACAAAGCCACGCGCAAGATCTCTGCTTCGATCAAAGCGCTTGAAGCTGACGAACACAAAAAAGCTATCGCCGAATACGGTTCAGTGGATAGCGGTGCAAGCCTCGGGGACATCCTTGGCGCGGCACTCAGTGAAGCAGCTGCCGAAGGCAAAACTGCAAAAAAGGCGAAAAAAGGCTAATGAAGCTAGGGCGGCGGGGCAACCTGCCGCCCTTCTTCTTTGTGTTTAGTTATACACTTCTTTCTATATAAACGACCCCACCCATGGCCTTAAACGCAGATACATTGATCGACCGCCTCCATCTTAAAAGCCAGGTCACGCGCTGGCGTGTGCTGGCCATCGTTTTCGGTGTACTCGCCCTTCTGGTAATACTGGACAGATTCTCCCCGCATTACTCCCCTATGGAGCGCAACTTTATTGCCCGCCTGACGTTCGAGGGCTTCATTGGGGATGACAAGCGCGCCTATGAACTCATCGACGAAGTGGCCGAAGACTCACACGCTAAGGCCGTGGTGGTTTGGCTCGATACACCTGGCGGCTCAGCCGTCGGCGGTGAAGAAATCTTCCTGCGCTTGCGCGCCCTTTCGGCCAAAAAGCCGGTGGTAGCGGTCATGCGCTCCATCAGCGCCTCGGCGGGCTATATGATCGCCCTTGGCGCAGATCGCATCTTCGCGCGTGAAGGCACGATTACCGGCTCCATCGGTGTTATTATCGAAACTGCCGAGATCACCGAAATGGCTAAGAAGCTTGGCATTGAGCCCATCATCATTAAATCGGCGCCGCTGAAGGCCTCGCCCTCGCCGTTTGAAAAAGTAACGCCCGAAAGCCAGAAAGCTGTGCAAGACGTGGTCGGCGATTTCTACGCCCGTTTCGTCGATATGGTCGTAGAGCGCCGTAAACTACCCCGCACACGAGTGCTAGAACTAGCGGATGGACGTGTTTATAGCGGCCGCCGCGCCGTGGACAATAAACTCATCGACGCGATCGGTGGCGAAGAAGATGCGATTGCCTGGCTCCAGGCTGAAAAAAAGCTTACACCCGACCTCGAAGTGCGGGACGTAAAGGTCGAAGAGCCTGAAAACCTCTTGAAAAGCCTTACCGAGAGCGTTGCTGGAAAATTTTTCTATAACAGCAGGTCAGGGCTTGACGGCTTGGTTTCAATCTGGCATCCTAACCTAGATTAATTCGTTCTACTTCAAAGGCATGTCTATGACCAAATCTGAACTCGTTCTTGCGCTGGCAAAAAAATACCCGCACCTCTATCAACGTGATATTGAAACGCTCGTCGCAACCATCTTCGACAGCATCTCTGATACGCTGGTAGATGGCGGCCGTGTTGAGTTACGCGGCTTCGGTGCTTTCTCGGTTCGCAAGCGTGAAGCGCGCAAGGCACGCAACCCCAAGAACGGCCAGGAAGTACATATCGGTGAGCGTCATGCCATATATTTCCGCACCGGCAAAGAGCTGCGTGAGCGCATCAACAAAACTCCTGTGATGACGCAGTAATTCGCCTCACCCACAGCTGGTGAAGCGTCATGAAAATCCTAAAAAACATCTTTTTGTCCACACTGCTCACCGTGCTGGTTGCATTGTTCATCGCCTTTGCCATCAGCAACCGCGACGTAGTGATGTTAAGCTTCGCCCCGCTGCCATACACCGCAGAAATGCCTAAATTCCTGCTGGTTCTTATTTGTGTGGCCATTGGCGTGATATTGGGCGGGCTGGCCGGGAGCCTTTCGCTTATCAAGGCCAGAATGCTGCTCAAACGCATGAGACTTCGCGCCGCCGCACTGCAAAACGAGCAAGATGCTCTGAAGGTGGAGCGCGGCGAGCGTCTGCCCCTTTCAGCCCAGTCATGACGATCGCCGCCAAGATATGCGGCATATCAACACCTGAGGCGCTTGATGTTGCTGTCGCCTGCGGCGCAGCTTATGTGGGTTTCGTCCATTTCCCAGCTTCTCCCCGGCATGTGAACTTCCAGCAAATGGCAGCTCTTTCAGCAAGCTTGCCGGCAAGCGTCAAATCCGTAGCTGTGGTGGTTGACCCCAGCGACGAATTGCTGGCCGAGCTGATCGCCACTGCAAAACCAGCCTATGTGCAACTGCATGGCACAGAAGCCCCCTTGCGCCTGAAGGCCATCAAGGCAGCCTTCCCCGGCCTTGGTGTTATTAAGGCGCTCAGCGTTTCCACCTTTGCCGACACTCAACGCGCGGGAGCCTTCTCAGGCGTGGCCGACATGCTCCTGTTCGATGCAAAACCACCCAAAGACGGCAAGCTCCCCGGCGGCAACGGCATTAGCTTTGACTGGTCGATCCTGGCCGGGCGCAGCTTCGCGCTGCCGTGGTTCCTATCCGGCGGGCTGGATACGGATAATGTGGCCGCTGCCCTGGCGCAAAGCGGTGCGCAGATGGTTGACGTATCTTCTGGCGTTGAAGTCGCAGCTGGTGTAAAAGACCCGGAGAAAATAAAACATTTCCTCAGCACCGTGCACAGCTATGACGCAAGCAAAACCTATACCTAACTCCACCGGCCCCGACGAGCACGGCCATTTTGGCATTTATGGCGGCCGCTATGTCGCCGAAACGCTGATGCCACTCATCTTGGAAGTGGAAGCGGCCTATAACGCCGCTAAGGCCGACCCTAGCTTCCAAAGGGAATTCGACTATTTCCTGAAGGATTATGTGGGCCGCCCCTCGCCGCTGTATTTCGCCGAGCGACTGACCGAGCATTGCCGAAACAGCAACACCGGCGGCGCGAAGATCTATTTCAAGCGCGACGAGCTAAACCACACCGGTGCACACAAGATCAACAACTGCATGGGCCAGATCCTACTCGCTCGCCGCATGGGCAAAAAGCGCATCATCGCCGAGACGGGCGCCGGCCAGCATGGTGTGGCCACAGCCACGGTGTGTGCGCGTTTCGGGCTGGAATGCGTGGTGTATATGGGCGCAAAAGACATCGAGCGCCAAGCCCCCAACGTCTTCCGCATGAAGCTGCTGGGCGCGAAAGTCATTCCCGTGCAGTCCGGCACGAAAACGCTCAAAGACGCGATGAACGAGGCCCTGCGCGACTGGGTGAGCAACGTGGACAACACGTTCTATCTCATCGGTACGGTTGCAGGCCCGCACCCCTACCCGGAAATGGTGCGCGATTTCCAATCCATTATCGGCACGGAACTACGCGAACAAATGCAAGCAGCCGAAGGCCGCCTGCCCGATACGCTGGTAGCATCCATCGGTGGCGGCAGCAATGCTATCGGCCTTTTCTACCCGTTCATCCAGGATCCTGATGTGGCGATGATCGGCGTGGAAGCCGCCGGTTACGGCCTGGATTCAGGCGCGCATGCCGCTTCCATTTCGCGCGGCAAACCCGGCGTGCTGCACGGCAGCCGCACCTATCTGCTACAAAGCGACGACGGACAGATTCAAGACGCGCATTCCATCTCCGCCGGGCTGGATTACCCGGGCATCGGCCCTGAGCATGCCTGGCTGCATGACATCGGCCGCGTATCTTATGTTTCCGTCACCGACGATGAGGCACTCGCAGCCTTCCAGACGGTCTCCAAGCTCGAGGGCATCATCCCCGCACTGGAGCCCAGCCACGCTCTGGCCCATGTCATGAAGATCGCACCTGGCATGCCCAAAGAGCATCTGCTCGTGGTCAACCTTTGTGGCCGCGGCGATAAGGACATCTTCACGGTGGCCAATGCGCTGGGTGTAGAACTTTAGGCTGTTTTTACTTGTATAGCCGGTAGTTTAAGGTTAATTACTGGCTCCGGTTTATACGCTGATGTAGCTCAGCTGGTAGAGCACCGCATTCGTAATGCGGGGGTCGCAGGTTCGAATCCTGTCATCAGCACCACCTTTCTCATCTTTTATCCGCCTTGGAGGCTTAAACCATACGGCATTTCCAAGGAGGAGTTTGACGCGATGAGCCCCGAGGAACAAGAAAAGCTCCTGGCAAAAATACGCGAAGAGATCGAACAACAACCCAAGGTTCAAGCAACCGAACCGGGTAGTGCAGCTAACTTACTGGCTTAGCTATAAAGCTTAACCTGATATTTTAAATGATTTTTTATCAGCTAACGCACCGCTGGCCAAATGTTCAGTCGGATTCGGCGGGAGTATCGAAGCCATACTCCTCACGCATGAAGCTCACCACATCGTCTGGCGGGTAGCGGCCCCAGTCGGATTCGAGGATCTGGCCATAATCACTTACGTTCATATCGCCGGTTTTAAGCTTTTGCTCGTATTCGCCGAGTTTGTCGGGGTTTAGGCGCAGGTAGAACCAGCACATTGCATCGCCCTCGACCGCGCGGATGAAACGAATCGCTCCACCGCGCTGCTGCACCACTTTTTGCAGGTAAGACATTAGCCGCCCACTCCTCGGCGCTTCTTGAGCACGACTTCTTCTACGTTGCTATTGGCCACACCCAAGGGTTTACCCTCAGGATTTTTCTCCGGCACATATTCACCGTTCTTGCGCAAATGCGCGTGATAGCTTTCCTCGCCAATAATGGAAAGCAGCTCCGGTGAAGGCGGGCGCGGTATATCGAAGCTTACGCGCTGGCCACCCATCCAGGTGGCTTCGAACTCGTCGCGCTTTTTCTTGCGGCGGCTGAGGGTGATGTTGGTCAATGTACCGGGGTTTTCGGCGGCAAATTTAAAGACCACCTCTTTATCCACGCGGGTGATATCGGTCAGCAGGGTTTTGACCTCGGGCTTTTTATCCCCCTTATCCTTATCCTTATCCTTCTTCTTCTTCTTATCATCATCTTCGCCGGCACGTTTTTGGGGGTGGATCTCGCGCAGCATGCCCACGGCGAATTCGGCGCGGCCACCGCCCACTCCCGAATCGCGGTCTTGCCCATAACCCGGCCCTTGATTGACCACGGAATGATATTCACGGCCAGAGGTAAACAGGCGGTTTACCCCGCCTTTTAATATCAGATACGTCATTTCTTCTGCGCTCAGGCGGCGCTGCTCCACTTGGGGCAGCTCCTTATCCAGCCTGCGGTGCAGGTCCTCAATGAGTTCGCGGGTGTCCTTGTAGCGCTTCCAGCTAACGTTCTGCGCTTCACATTCCTCTTGGGTTGCTCCCTTGCCGAGCTTGCGAAAGGCCTTTAGCGCGTCAATCATGTCGGATTGTTTATCCAGGCCATGGCCCTTGTGGAAATCAGCGCGCAAGCCGCCTTGCTCGACTATTGCCGTCAGCTCGATGGCATCATTGGCAACCGCCGGGTCAATCTTCCAAAGCATCGAAGCAGCATCCGCCTCTAGCGGCAGGGTGCTTGCAAATTCACCTTTGGGGGTAAGCGACCAGTCTTCATTTAAAAGATCAAGATTTTTGAGCTCTTTTTTTGCTGCGGCAAAGGACTTCGCATCCACAGGCGCATCATATTTTAGCTTGGTGGGGTCAAGACCGTATTTGGCGGCATGCATCACCAAGCCTTTGAGCGATACACGCGTAATCTCTGCGCTAGCGGCCTGGGCACGCGCCTCATACGGCACATCCGAATTGAGCACGAAGATGCCGTTAGTAAAGCGTTTTACACGGCCTTGTTGCTGTACCAGGCGCCATTGCGGCAGTTCCTCAGTGATAAGTGCGCGCGCGCCGTTATAGGGGCGGTAATACGGCACTTTGCATTTACCATCAGAGATACCGGTATCCAGCCATTTGATGTTAACGCCGGATTCGATCACGTTCGTGCCCACGAGAATTTTGCGGTGGCCTTCGGCCGGCGGAGCGGTGGCTTTGTCGCGTTCCTCCTTTTCCATGTCGCCATAAATGCCGGCTACTTCGACATCGTGCAGGCCTGCATCCGTGAGTGCGGCTGTAAGCGCCGTCACCGTGTCGGTCACTTCTTTCACGCCCGGGCGGAAAATGGCGATACCTTTGCGGTTCTCGCTTTTGAGTAGGTCAATGGCGGTTTGCTCTACGGTTTTGCTGCGCGGGATAACATGGCGGTCTTCGCAAGGAAAAGCCTTGCCCTCAGCATGAAAAATTTCTGTCGGCGCGATATCCTGCCAAAATTCCGCCTGCTTTTTTGCGTTAAGTGTAGCGCTCATTTCAACTACGTGGAGGCTTGGCTCGCCCTTTAAGCGCTTGTGCAGTACGGCGCGGGCGAGTGACGTATCCACGCCGGCTTCGTGCACCTCATCGCAAACGATGGTCTTGGCCGTGTTAATAAGTCCTGAGCGCAGCGCGTAGCCATAGGTGGCAAACACCAGCTTCGTATCTTTTGTAAAAACCGCGCGATCATCAGCCTGAGAGCCAATGCCATAGCCTACTTCCTTGCCCACCTCAAAACCACCGATGGAAGCAATGGTCTCAGCCGCATTGACAGCTAAGAAGCGCCGCGGAACCAGCACCACCACCTGATGGTCGCTGGCATCGGCCAGCACGCTGTTGGCTAGCAGAGTTTTTCCTGAGCCGGTTTCTGCGGTGAGGATGGTGACCTTGCCCTGCTTGACAGACCCCACCACATCCTTGGTGACTTGCGCCACTGGCAGGTCTTTTAAGGCTTCCACAACGGGAGAAAATGTATGGTGTTCGGTCATATGGCTCATGAGCTTAGGGCTTATAAAAGAGCGCCAGTGCGGAACACTCAATCGTTAATATATGCCACAGAAGTCTTTAATTAAAGTTAAATTCCACAAGGGAAGCGGCATTGTAACCAGCTGTATAAGCTTAGTTCTTGCGGAATCGGCATAAAACCTCGTTGCCATTGCCCTGATATTCGAGCGTAAAAACCCCCATCATACTGGCCGTTGCGATGCCGCGCCCGTTGGGGTCGAAGGCTCGGTCAGCCGCGATATGCATATAGGGCCGCCAGTCAAACCCCTCACCTTCATCCCGGATGGTAACAAGTATCTCGCTCTCGCTGGATTGGTAGGTTAGGCAAGCATATTTCTGTAGGTTTTGTGGCATAGCAAGCCGCCGCTCGATCTCTATGTGCAGCATGTTGGCTGCCATCAGCATCGCCTTCTCGCCGTAGGTAATACCAAGATTGCCATGCTCGATTGCGTTGACCAGGATTTCGTTCAGTGCATAGACCGCAGATATCGGATCGGGGAAGCAATTGGCAATGAAATATGACAAGTTCTTGGCTTCCTCGATGGTCCGAAAATGAAAGCGCGAGTGTTCCATCAACCCCAACACGCGGTGGTGTTTACGCACTTCCTCGCCCAGCTCACGCTTGTTTTTTGCGTCCTTCAGCGCCGATTTGACGATGCTGGTGAGCATCACCTCCTTATAGGGCTTGGTAAGATAGTAATAGACACCCGCCTGAATGCCCTCCAGCACCTGCTTGCTGGAAGCCGCCGCCGTCTGCATGATAACAGGGATGTTGCGCAGCTGCGGGTCGCTCTTAAGTTCGGCCAGCACCTCCATGCCACCCATGCGCGGCATCATGCGGTCGAGAACGATGACAGCGATATCGCTGCTTTCGCGCAACTTCTGTAGGGCGATGTCGCCATCCTCCGCCTGTACCACATCGAAATTCTCGCCTTCGAGAAAGCTGCACATAATATCGAGGTTGAACAGCTCGTCATCCACCACGAGAATCTTGGTGCGATCGCTCATACTGTAACTACCTGCTCGTGGTCATCCGGCTGGCCGCAAGGCAGCATGAAGTGAAATCTAGCGCCGTTTTCTACGCCACGCTCCGCCCAGATAACCCCAGCTTGCGCGGCTAGTATCTCACGGCAGATGGAAAGACCAAGACCTGTGCCGCCCGCCCCGGTCTTGGTGGCGGTGCTTTGTGTGAATTTCTCAAAGATGTTCAAAAGCTCATGGTCTGGGATGCTAACCCCCGAATTATGTATGCTGCATTGGAGTGCCTTGCTGCCTGCTTTCTCCCCTTCGGTGATTGTGCCCATGCTATATTGCAGCGTGATGGTGCTTTGTTCCGACGCGAATTTAATGGCATTGGAGATCATATTGACGAACACCTGCACCATGCGCTTATGATCGTATACGGCGACGGCTCGCTCAGCCAGCACCTCATTTTTTATCTCGAACTTCAGACCCTTTTCATCTAAAAGCGAGTCCAGCTCAATCAGGCTTTGTTCAAGTGTGTGGTGCAGGTTGCCGGGCTTTAGATGCAAGGTTAGCTTGCCTGCCTCCAGCTTGGAAAGATCCAGCAGGTTGTTGAGCAAGCCCAACAGCCGGTTGCCGCTAATCTCGATATTATGCAGATATTTGGAAAGCGTGCCATCCCCCTCGGCACCCAGGCGCTTACGCCCCAGCTGGCTGTAGTTGAGAATGGCGTGCATGGGCGTGCGCAGCTCGTGGCTCATATTGGAAAGAAACTCGCTCTTGGCCTGATTGGAAGCTTCGGCTTTTTCTTTCGCGGCCACGATATCGCGCGTTTGCAACTCCACCATTTGCTGCAAATTGTCGCGGTGTGCCTTAAGTTCTTCCTGGTTGCGCCTTATATCAGTGATATCCTCGATGATGCCGACCAGGCCCGGCTCGCCATTTTCCAGCTTAATCGAGACCTTCTTAGTGGAAATGAGCCTGTCCTCGCCTTCAGGGCTACGCAGCAACTCCACATTGACCGACATCTCCTGCGACATCAGAACCTTTTCGTCCATCTCCCAAAAGATGTCGGCCTGCTCCTTAGGAAACACGTCATAATCGCTTTTGCCGCGCATCATTTCCGGGGGCTTGCCCAGCAACCTCCAGAACGCCTTGTTCCCGGCGATCCATTGATGCTTGCTGTTCTTCACGAAAATGGGTGTAGGAATGCTATCCATCATCGTGCTTAGGAACTCGTGCGAATCCTCGAGCTTCTTTTGCATGTGAATGGCGCGATGGCGGATAAAATAGACAATACCACCTACAAAAAGTGCAACCGACACCGCAATGAATGGATAGCTCGCACTCAGTGCAACCTGCGAGCCTTCGCTCAAAGTTACCACAGCATTTTGCACCGAAACGCAAAACACCGCAAACATTACCAATATAGAATCCCTGATCGCAGCCCACTCTTGTCCAGAACGCTTCATACGCAGATCAAACCCGGTATTCATAGCAAAAACAGTTATATCAGGGTGTTAGTATCATCCAACCAGCTCGAACAATCCATCTAATTTTGAGAGCCTAAGGATTTTAGCCACCTGACCGCTGGCGCCCTTGATGAATAGGCGCATCTGCTGTTTACGGGTGTTGCTGTATAGCAGCATAAGCATGCCGAGTGCTGCCGAGTCTATAAAATCCACCTCGGTTACGTTGAGAGTTATGCTGTTAACTCCTTCTTCCTGCGCCAAAACCAGTACGTCTTTGAACTGCACATTATCCGAGAAGGCGTGTTTTGGTTTAACCTTGGACATTTACCCCATATCCCCCGATAAGTTGATACAGAATACATATCAACAGTTGTATAATTAGTAATAAATTATATCTATAATAGTCTATATAAGCCAATTATCAATTGTAAATTGAATAATTATATACTTTTATTTTATATGGGTGTGCAGCAACGACAACAGCCACAATAAGCTATTGATTAGTTTTGCTATTCAAAAATCTGACTATTCAGGTGGCAGCTGGCCGCAGCTGGTGGCGGCGCACCAGCAAAATGGCGATGAGCACGATATTTGCCGCGCTGATGGAGACCGGATAAAGCCATGTCGTTACCATCCACTGCTCGATGGCAAACAACGAGAAGAGGTATTTGATCGTGCCGGTCAAGTGCGTATAGATCAGCTCCTCATGCGGCTTATGATACGATTTGCGGATAGTGGGGTAATAGCCCAGCACATCGGTAATGGAGATAAGCACCACTGACCACAACGGATCTTCCGTGGCCACCCAAAGGGGAATGGCGGACATTGCCGCGATGAAGCACAGCCAGTCGCTGCGGGTAATATGGCGTTCGCCGTGCTTAAGCGCCACCAGAGCAATACCTAAGCAACCAATCGAAACCGCACCCGTGGCCCACGCGCCCGGGCCAGCACCGGCATAGGTCTGCGCCGCAAAGCCTATAGCCGTCAGCACGCCCCAGATGAACCAGGAAAAGACGTGCGGCTTGATCTTGCCTTTGAATACGAAGTAGTAATATGGCGCGATGCTGGCCACTGTCACGGCCACACTTATCCAACCGATAGCAACTGTGCTTAACACCATTCCCCCTGGTTTTTTTAAGCACTATAATGCATGGGAGCCGCCCCGTCATTAACCATAAGCTGCGCGAAGGCACATCACCTACGCCGCCACCGATGTAATTGGCTTAAGCTGCTTTTTTCATCGAGGCGATGTCGATGACGAAGCGATACTTCACGTCACTCTTTAACATACGCTCATAAGCCTCATTGATATAATCCGCATTAATGACTTCCACGTCGCACACGATATTATGCTTGCCGCAAAAATCGAGCATCTCTTGCGTTTGTGCTATGCCGCCAATGACTGAGCCAGACACGCTCTTGCGCTTGATGATGAGGTTTGCGCCATGCACGCCGACGGGGTCGAGTGGGCCGACGATGACCAGCGTCTTATCGCGCTTGAGCAGCTCGATATAGGGATTCAGGTCATGCGCCACCGGCACAGTGTCGATGATCAGGTCAAAGCTGTTAGCAGCCTTAGCCATAGCAGCGGCATCATTGGAAATAAGCACTTCTTTGGCACCGAGCTTCGTGGCATCGGCCGCCTTATCCGGCGAGGTAGTGATCATAACCACATACGCGCCCATGGCAGCAGCCAGCTTTACGCCCATGTGGCCCAGGCCGCCAAGCCCCACTATGCCGACTTTCTGGCCGGGCTGCACGTTCCAGTGACGAAGCGGCGAGTATAGCGTAATACCGGCACAAAGCAGTGGCGCGGCAGCTTTCACATCAAGACTCTCGGGGATGCGCAGCACATAATTCTCATCTACCGTGATATGGGTGGAATAGCCGCCAAACGCCAGACCGCCGTGCTTTTTATCCTCAGTGTTGTAGGTCAGCGTCATGCCGCCTTCGCAGTATTGCTCGATGCCTTCTTTGCAGGCAGGGCAGCTCCGGCACGAATCGACAAAGCAGCCCACACCCACAAGTTCGCCCACTTTGAACTTGGATACTTTATTGCCCACCCTGGAAACACGGCCCAGAATTTCATGGCCTGGAACCATGGGGTAGAGCGAACCACCGCCCCATTCATTGCGCACCTGGTGAATGTCGGAGTGACAAATGCCGCAATATAAAATGTCGATCAACACGTCATTTTCCAAAGGCTCGCGGCGCTCAATCGAAAATGGCGCGATAGCAGAGGTTGCGTTCTGTGCGGCGTAGGCTGCGGTCTTTATCATGGCCTGTCTCCTTAAAAGTAAAACGAAGATAGTTAATTTCGGATGCCGCGAAAGAATGCTTTAATGAGCTTAGGCGCATCGTTCTGCATATCGTAGCTTTCCGGATAGCGCAGATAATCTGAGAAAAGACCTATCTTGTATGCATGCAGTGCAGTGGCTGCTTGGCGGGGGGTGATGGAAGATTTGAGCTCACCTTTTTTGCGGGCAAGCTTGAAAATGATGGTGTTGCGTTCGATGCTCATTTCGCGTCGGTCGCATTGGCGCTGCGCGCAGGCCGCCTGCATCTCAGTTTGTTCACATTTATACATAAGAATGGTGAACACGCGGCGCATATGATCATCGCGCCCCAATTCACGCAAGCAGTAAATACATAATTCTTCCAGTGAACCTAGGGGGTCTACATCATTTATCGCGCGCTCAAACATAGCCTCGATGGGCAGGCGAACGCGCTCATGCATCGCGTCGAACAAAGCAGCCTTATTCTCAAAATGCCAATACAGCGCACCACGCGTCACACCTGCGGCGGAGGCGATCTCCTCCAGCGAGGAAGCGGCAACACCTTTTTCCATGAATACCTGTTCAGCTGCATCTAGGAGCATCTCGCGGGTTCTCTGCGCTTCTTGTTTTGTTTTCCGCGCCATACGGTGCTTTTAGCCCTGGTTCAGGTGAATGTTGTAATCACTTTTATACTATTTGCTTTTTGATGATGCTGCAAATTTCACTTTACAAGCATACATGGATGTATGTATAAGTGATTTTACACCTCCCGTCAAGTAATTAGAGCATCTCATGCCCAGCGCCACTTCACGCCAGCCACGGCGCCCGACGTTGTCAGCGTGCGCGAGGTAAAACCGCAAGATATCGCCCCCTTACTTTTTAAACTGCCATAGCCGTGCCAGAGGCCACGGGCACAGGCATGGAGCTTCCCACCCGCGGTGCACCTTAAAACAGCAGTGTTGAACAAGAGCGCATAATTGGGCATGATGCGGGGTTGTAACCCCCGGTAGAAAGATGCAATCCAAAAATACCCTGGCATTCCAGCAAAAGCTCGGCGAGGTTCGCTATTACCTCGACGCTATCGAAAGCGTGCACAAAAAGCTCTCCGCTCAGTCTGAGTTTTTACTGCACCAGCAACAGCCCGAGGGCTTCACCTTCGCGCAGGCCTATTTAGACCGGTTCAACCTCGCCCCTATCATCGCCAATGCCATGACCAGCGGCGAATATCGCTTCCTGCCTGCCAGGATCGTTAGCCTCATCTTAGAAGGCAAGCAGCGCCAGCTATACGCCTTTGGCGTGTTTGACCGAGTGGCTCATAGCGCGCTATACCGGATGCTCTCGGAAGACATCAACCCGCTGCTGCCGCCACAGATCTATTCCTATATCAAGGGCCGTGGCAAACACATCGCTATCCGCAACTTTGCCGCATATGTGCGCGAGCATGTCAAGGCTCGCCACCGCCCGCAAGACCGCGGAATTTATGTGCTGCGCTGCGATATCCGCGCTTACGCTGATTCCATACCTGTACATATGAACTCACGGCTTTGGCTGCAACTAGAGACAGCCTTCGCGCAAACCTATGGCCGCCCGCCAACACCCCGCGAGCACGAACTGCTTGTCCAGCTCATCCGCCCCACACTTACCGACGAACTAAACGAAGGCACCTACAGCAAGCTTTATGGCGTACCCACGGGAGCGCCTATTTCGTCGTTGCTTTTTAACCTTTACGCTGCACCGCTGGACCATGCGCTTAATATCAGAGGCGGTTTCTATGCCCGTTATGGTGACGATATGCTGTTTGCCCACCCGGATGCCGATATCTTTGAACAAAGCGTTGTGCGTTTTTATGCAGCGATGGAAATACTGGAGCTGCAGGCTAATGAGAAGAAGACCATGAAATGCTTCTTCAATGGTGCAGGAAAAAGCGAAGGCAGCTTCAAGGGGGCAAACTACATCGAGTTCTTAGGCCTGCAGATTGCCTTTGATGGCACAGCCATGCTCAAGAATGAAAAGCTCCGCGAGCTGTATAGTAACATCACTATTCGCGCCAAAGCCACCGCCGCCGCCACCGCGCATTACACCCCCGATGAACGCGGCCGCGCCCTGTGCGAGATGCTCAATAGCGTGTTCGATGCAGAGCACGGCATGGCCCACCCCATCGCGCGGTTGATGACCGGTGTCATCAACGATCGAAAACAGCTCCGCCAGATCGACTATTGGCTGGCCCGCCTGGTGCTGCAATACGCCCTTGGCGAAGAGGGAGTAAAAGCGTTCCGCAGCGTACCTTATCGTAAGATTCGTGAAGAATGGCATCTGCGCTCTTTAGAATACGCCCGCAATTACTGACGTAAAAATTAGTTGCCTTTTTCGTTAATTGCTCTAATTTCAGTAATTACTGAAACAGGAGAACAATGTGAAGCTTTCGCCACTTATTCAATCTTTTGTCCTGCATTTCGGGGAGATGGGTAGCCGCTGGGGCATCAACCGCACGGTCGGCCAGATGTATGCCCTGCTCTACGTTTCCGACAAACCACTCAACGCCGAGGATATCGCCGATGCGCTGGGCTTCTCGCGCTCGAATGTGAGCATGGGTCTTAAAGAGCTTGATGGCTGGCGACTGATTCGCATGAAACATTTGCCTGGCGACCGCCGCGACTACTTCACCACCCCTGAAGACATCTGGGAAATTGTGCGCACGCTGGTGGAAGAGCGCCGCAAGCGCGAGATCGAACCCACCCTTTCGATGTTACGCGACGTGCTGCTGGATAACCCGACAAGCGCTGAAGAAAAGCACGCCCAGGCCAAAATGCGCGAGATGCATGATCTGATCGAGATGCTCACCGGCTGGTATCATGATATGCAGAAGATGGAAACCGAACGCCTGGTGAACCTCCTAAAGCTCGGCTCAAAGGTATATAAGCTCTATGAGATGAAGGACAAGATCAAGCTCATCCCCGGAGGCAAAGATAAGAAGGAGAGCAAATAATGCTCGACGCGCTCATGCTTGCTCGTATTCAGTTTGCGGCTAACATCACCTTCCATATCCTGTTCCCCACCATCACCATTGCACTGGGCTGGCTGCTGCTATTCTTCAAGCTGCGCTACAACGCCACGCAGGACATGAAGTGGATGGATGCATACAAATTCTGGGTGAAGGTTTTTGCACTTTGCTTCGCACTCGGTGTGGTTTCAGGCATTACTATGTCCTTCCAGTTTGGCACGAACTGGCCCGGCTTTATGCTGACCGTGGGCAATATTGCCGGGCCGCTGCTAGCCTATGAGGTGCTCACTGCCTTCTTCCTAGAGGCTACATTCCTGGGTATCATGCTTTTTGGCTTCAACAAGGTTTCTAACCGCGTGCACACGCTTGCCACCGTGCTGGTTGCCGGCGGCACAACGGCCTCGGCCTTCTGGATTATCGTGCTGAACTCCTGGATGCACACGCCCACCGGCTTTGAAATGCGCGATGGCGTGGCCCATGCTACCAGCTGGCTTGCCATCGTCTTCAACCCCTCGATGCCCTATCGCCTCACCCATATGTTGCTGGCTTCCGGCCTTACCGCTTCGTTCTTGGTAGCTGGCATTTCAGCCTATCGCTTCTTGCGAGGCGACACCTGTGCAAGCGTGCTGGCCGCCATGAAAACAGGAGTATTAACCGCAGCGTTGCTTATCCCCGTGCAAATAGTTGTGGGGGATTTACACGGTCTTAACACGCTGGAGCACCAGCCGGCAAAGATCGCCGCGATGGAAGGTGTCTGGCAGACCCAGCGCGGCGCCCCCCTGCTCTTGTTTGCCGTGCCGAACAAAGAAACCCGGCAGAATGATTTTGCTATCGGCATCCCAAAACTCGCAAGCCTCATCCTCACCCATGAGCTGGAGGGCGAAATCAAGGGCCTCAATGAATTCGAGGTACACCCGCCGGTGGCTCCGGTGTTCTTTGCCTTTCGTATCATGGTGGGCGTTGGCGTGCTAATGCTAGCTATTTCATGGCTTTGCGGCTGGCAGATCATACGCCGCGACGAGCCCAAACGCTGGATGGCATATGCGCTGGTTGCCATGACGTTTTCCGGCTGGCTTGCCACCACAGCCGGTTGGTACACCACCGAGATCGGCCGGCAACCCTGGCTGGTGCAAGGCGTGCTTACCACTGCGCAAGCTGCAGCCAACAATGTTTCCGCCGGCATGATCGCCAGCACATTGATGATGTATCTGGCGCTTTATGCAGGCCTCATAGTCGCCTTTATCAGTGTGGTGTTCTATATGGCCCGCAAGGCCCGAAACACCGAAGGAATCACATAATGGAAACGCTTGCAAATGGCGGCTGGCTGCCACTGGTATTCATGGTATTAATGGGTGTTTCCATGCTCGCCTATGTCATCCTCGATGGCTACGATCTGGGCGTGGGCATGCTTATGAGCCGTGCAACCGACGAAGAAAAGGATCGGATGATTGCCTCCATCGGCCCGTTCTGGGATGCAAACGAAACATGGCTGGTGCTGGGTGTTGGCCTTTTGCTGGTAGCCTTCCCACTGGCCCACGGGATTATCCTCACCGCACTGTACTTGCCCACCGCCATTATGCTGGGTGGCCTTATTCTGCGTGGTGTATCGTTTGATTTTCGTGCCAAAGCCAAGGCCGGCCACAAGCATATGTGGGATAAGTGCTTCATAGGCGGCTCTGTGCTGGCAGCCCTCTCCCAGGGTTATATGCTGGGCTCCTACATACTGGGTTTTGAAACGAGCTGGGGAAGCCTCGGCTTTAGCCTGCTGGCAGGCATGTGCCTGGCTGCGGGCTATTGCTTCGTGGGGGCAGGCTGGCTCATCATGAAAACCGAAGGCGAGCTTCAGAAAAAAGCTGTCCGCTGGGCGCGCATGGCACTTTGGGGCACAGCGCTTGGCATGGCGCTGGTGTCGCTGGCTACACCCCTGATGAGTCAGCGCATCTTCGAGAAATGGTTCAGCCTGCCGCATTTTTTCCTGCTGCTGCCCATTCCGTTGATGACGGGCTTCCTCATCGTGTTGCTGGAGGTGGTGCTGCGCAAACTTCCCCGCCCGGGTGATCGCTATTGCTGGGTTCCCTTCGCAGGCAGCGTGGGGCTGTTCCTGCTGGGCTTCCACGGGCTGGCCTACAGCTTCTACCCCTATCTAGTGCCTGATAAGATTACCATCTGGCAGGCAGCCAGTGCGCCGGAGTCACTGATGATCATCCTGGTGGGCGCGCTCATTGTGCTGCCTTGCATCATCGGCTACACCATTTTTGCCTATCGCGTGTTCTGGGGCAAAGTGCGGGAGCTCAAATACTATTAATAGCATTGCGCACTGAGGCCGCATGAGGCAATCTGGCGCCATGAAAATGTTTCTCGCCATTCTGGCCAGCATTGCGCTGCTCAGTTCGCCTGCAATAGCTGGCGGCGGCCAGGAGGCTCTTGCGCGCATCAACGCCTGCCTAAAAGCCCCTGCGCAGAAAGCTTGCGAACCGGCACTCACCAAAACCTCGCAATCTTTCTATCAGCGCTTGGTAACTAATGATCTGCTGGCCTGCCTGCCCACCAAGATCACCTACATCTCCGAAAAGACCAGCGGCAAGAACCTCGTGCTTCGCGCCACCACCGACAAGGGCAGGAACGGACGTGTGCTACGCCTGCTGCTCAGCCAAGAGAAGGATTGGAAGCTGGACATTCCGGCAACACTGCGCCTTAGCATGGGCGAGAATTGGGAAACGCAGGTGAACATGACCGAGCAGATCTATCTGGTCATGAAGCAACAAATGGGTGGAAAACTTAATTGCGCTGCCATCGAGGGACTTATCAATGCCCGCCACCCGGCAAAAAAGTAATACAAAGGATGGTCGCTGATCGCCCTATGCGAAGCGATGTTGAGTCCGGTTAGCAAACGCCACCAAAGAGAGCATCACAGGCACTTCCACCAGTACACCAACAACAGTGGCCAATGCAGCACCGGAGTTCAGGCCGAACAGGCTGATGGCAACCGCCACCGCCAACTCAAAAAAGTTGGACGTGCCGATAAGCGCCGCAGGTGCGGCAGTATTAAATGGCACACGCCACCAATAAACCCAGCCATAAGCAATAAAGAATATACCGTAGCTTTGAATGAGCAGCGGCAAGGCGATCAGGCCAATGACAAGCGGTTTATCGAGGATGGTCTGCGCCTGAAAGCCGAACAACAGCACGACCGTAGCCAGCAGGCCGATGACGCAATAGGGTTTGACCTTAGCGGTAAAGCGTTCAATACGCTGTTCATTGCCGGAGCCGTCCAGTTTCTTGCGGGTGATATAGCCAGCGGCCAGCGGGATCAGCACATAAAGAATGGTGGAAAGAAGCAAGGTTTTCCATGGCACGACAATATCTGTGACCCCAAGCAATAACGCGGCCAGCGGCGCAAACGCGAAAATCATGATGATGTCGTTGATCGACACCTGCACCAGCGTGTAATTCGCATCGCCGCGCACCATCTGGCTCCAGACGAACACCATCGCGGTGCATGGCGCAACGCCCAGCAGAATCATGCCTGCGATATATTCCTTGGCCGTTTCCGGCGCGACCAGCCCGGCGAATACATGCTCAAAGAACAAGACGCCCAGCGCAGCCATGGTGAAAGGCTTGACCAGCCAGTTGATCACCAGCGTGATGCAGAGACCTTTAGGCTTGCGGCCCACATCTTTGATGGAGGCAAAATCGACATTCACCATCATCGGGTAGATCATCACCCAGATGAACACGGCCACCACGAGGTTGACGCTGGCATATTCCAGCACAGCAATGGTCTGGAATATGGAAGGCGCGACCACACCGAGCACCACACCGGCAGCAATGCACAGCGCCACCCATAGGGAAAGGTAACGCTCGAATAATCCGAGGGGTGATGCTGATGTCATAACAATTCTATTTCGATGCGTTGTTTTAACATCGCAAACGCCTCATCAAATGCCGCGTTGATTTGTGCTTGCGTGCCGGTGGCTTTTGCAGGGTCGGGCGTGCTCCAGTGCAGCTTCTTATGCTTGCCGAGGAAAACCGGGCAAGTTTCGCTGGCTGCGGCATCACACACGGTAATCACCAGATCGAAGGGCTGGCCTGCAAATTCATCCCATGATTTGCTGCGCGGCGCACCTGCGTCTAAGCTGTGACGCTTCAAGGTTTCGATGGATTTGGGATGCACATAACCAGCGGGGTTGCTTCCGGCGCTCACTGCCTCATACCGCCCCGCGCCCAGCGCATTGATAAGCACCTCCGCCATAATAGAACGGCAGCTATTGCCGGTGCAAAGAACCAGCACGCGCTTCATTAGCAACAACCGGATTTGGGAGCACAACCAGAAACCACTTTGGCGGGCATTTGCTTGGGCGGAATACCGCAGGCATCCTGAGCTAAACATGCGGTTTGCTTGGGGGTGAGAATAAAATCTTTGCCATCAAACTCAAGATGGAATTTACCGATCGTATCCTGCTGGTACTCCACCTCGATATTCAGCGCATCGGCATCACCCAGCACTTTCTTAGAAAGATTGAGGATATGGAGGAACTTTTGCGGGGCAAGGCGGTGGTCGTAATCACCGGCTTCCCATAGCTGGAAGTTGACAACCGTTTCCTTGCGCTCAACGCCACCGCAATCGATAAAATGCTTCGTGACCAAACCGACTTCCGTGACATGGAAATGCTGCGGCACAAACGTTCCGTCCGGCAGCTTGAATGTGACAGCAGACAAACCTGCAAGGACTTGCTTAACATCTGAAAGTTTCATGATTTTTTCCTTTTGGTTTTTGATCTATTGGGTGTTTTGCAATCCGCATTGCAACTCTTCTCACGAATGCAGCAACTCTCTGTCAGGAATCCTATGAGGGCCTCCACCTTCTTGAAGTTCGCCTTGTAGATAACCAGGCGCCCCTCCTTGCGGGATGTCACCAGCTGGGCATTGCTCAGGTGTGTCAGATGAAAGGATAGCGTGTTGTGCGGAATACCCAACTCATCGCTAAGCAAACCTGCTGGCGCTCCTTCCGTGCCATACTCCACCAGCAGCCTAAATGCCTGCAATCTTGTATGCTGTGATAATGCGCCGAAGGCCTGTATTGCTTTTAATACGTCCATATGTCTAGACTAATAGACATAATTACTCACGTCAAGAACATGCACATGCCGTATGAAAATACATGGGGTTAGTTAGTTGCCAGGTCGTTTTTCGACCAGGTAATCTAGCGAGGCCTTGCCTGCACCACAAATAGCCAGCCAGGTGAAGATCGCTAGAAACAGGGTTTCTTCAAAACCCAGCAATGTATGCAGCGAATCCACCTCTTCCCATTTGGCAGTGATAATGGCAACAATCATGGTGATGGCCAGTGCGCCGCCCATGATGCGCGTAAACACGCCAAGTATCAGAAAAAGCCCACCCAAACACTCCAACCCGGAGACAAACGGGGTCAGTATATGTGGCGCTGGAATGCCCAGGCTAGCGAAATACTCCGTGACGCGATCCAGATTCTGGAGCTTTCCCCAGCCCGTAAGCATGAACACATACCCCACCGTGAATCTTCCAACGAGCGGGCCCGCCCACTCGAAATAGGATGCAATCTGCTTAGGCCAGAGGATAATTACATTAAGCGGCTTCATGAGAGATTCTCTTGCTTGATTCATTTTGATATTCGTGTGCGGCAAGCAAACCGTTACGCATCCACCGCGAAAAATATTCTGAAATATTTTCAGCTGTCGATTCATCAAGATGGCTCAACGCTTCACCGATGGTGTTGCCTGCAAACAGGCTGCTTAGAAGCCGATATTCTGGCTCCTCTATATCCATGCGCCATATCACATCTTCATGCCGGAAAACCGCAAGAAAGCTTGGGGTTTTCACTGGCTCAAAGAGTGGTTTTTCTTCTTTGACGGCACGATAGTATTCATTTACCGCATGCTCAAATACAAAAAGATGCGAGGCATGCCGCGGGTATAGATGTGACTGCGTTAATGCTTCGGGTGTCATCCCTGAAAGATGCTCAGGCGCCAACGCTTCAGTTTCTTCACTATCGGCCAGTTGAGAAATGACAGTTTCCAACATGCATAACTCACCGGCGAATATGTCATATGTAGTATGCGCCTGCTGATAAGCCGGTAACAAGGCTGCATAACGCGCTATATTGAAATGCTGCGGCGGCACAGCGCTAATAAAATCGTTAATAAGTAAGCCAAACCGCTCTTCACCGAGATAGGCCCTGAGCACAGGATAATCCTCCGCTACGATATCAAACAGCCGCCAGCGATAAGCATTGACGTAGACACCCAGCTGCTTTTCGGCAGAGAAATTTGCTTTTTCGCGAATCCACTCAACCGGTCGGCTGTCGATTCTCTCCCCCTGCATGATCGCTTCTTGTAGTGTTTGCTGCTGCGATGAAAGCGATGGGTTTTCATTCATTACATACGGCGTGTTGGGTCTGGCAAGCTCTGGCAGACGATAGCTGTCGGCTTCTTTTGCTGCTTCGCGGGCTTTTTCCAGTTCGGCGTAAAGCACAGGAAATTCAGGAATCTTATCATCCCATTCAATCATGGTGTTTGGCACACGACCTGCTTTGGTTACAACATATTTATACAGGTTCCACACCTCCTCCTCCACATGGTCGTCATGCGTGTCGATGATGTGCGTGCCCTTGTTAGTATGACCGGAAAGATGAACCTGAATAACACGATCAAACGGTAGGCTATCCAAATATGCTTTGGCATCCAGCCGGTGATTATAGCAGGTAACATAGACGTTATTAACGTCCAGCAGCAGGTTGCACCCGGATGCTTCCGCCATGCGCGCGATGAACTCGGCTTCAGGCATGGCAGAGCTTTTAAATTCAAGATAGGTGGATGGGTTCTCCAGCGCAATGGGGCGCTCCAGAAGATCCTGCACCTGGCGGATACGCTGCACGATATGCTTCAATGCTTCCTCAGTATAGGGTACGGGCAGCAGATCATGCGTGTTCCTGTGCGCTACACCCGTCCAGCACAAGTGATCGCTTACCCAGGCGGGATTGATGTCATCTATAAGTGATTTGAGCTTATGCAGGTATTCAGAATTCAGCGGATCCACCGTGCCGATGGAAAGCGAGACACCATGCATCACAACCGGATAATGCTGGGCAATACGCGCAAGGTTGCGGCGCGGCTTACCACCAGTATCCATATAATTCTCAGAAATGATTTCAAACCAGTCCACCGCAGGAAGATGTTCAAAAATATACGGCAGATGCCGGGCACGAAGCCCCAGGCCAAAACCAAGTGCAGGATGGGGGTTTAACAGTGTCATAGGGAAAAGGAGGTCGGAGGCAGCGCATTACGCGCCACCTCCAGAACCACCAAAGAACTACTTCTTTTCTTCTTTGCCAGCGCAACCGCTTTTGCCAGAGCAAGAGGCCTTCTCGCCATCTTTGCCTTTGCAGCTGTTGGCTTCCTTATCTTTGCCTTCGCAGCCGGATTTTTCATCCTTACCGCTGCAACCGCTTTTGCCTTTGCACTCAGACTTTTCAGCAGCGTCTTTACCTTTGCAGCCGCTTTTGCCGTTGCAAGCACCTTTTTCATGCTCGCCGGCAAACGCAGGTTGAGCAGCAAGCAAGCCAGCGCTCATCAGGCCAATAAGAGCAGCAGATACAAGTTTATTCGTAGTGGTCATAGTGTTTCTCCTTGGGGGGTTGAATAGTGATATAACGTTCGTATCCAGAAGCATTACATGGATGTATTCGCCATCCTTCAAAAAACGGTTACATACCGTACAAACTTTTTTACCAGCGCAGCAGAAAACGCCCGATCAGCGCGCCCAAAGCTGCAAAAAATACACTGGGAACGTAGTGCCATGTAAGAAGATGCGTTATCTCGTCATTGACCTCCGCTAACCTAAGCGTGAGCGCGCCAACGGACACAGAAGCAATCACGGCCAGCACACCGGCAGCACCCGGCACAATGGTCGCACCTTTGCGAAGCAGCCCAAAGATAAGCGCAGCCGGCAACATCGACGACAAGGCAATATACATCGTGCACTCATGGGTGTGCGATGTTTCGTCTGACATCACCATGCGCGTGTCCTGCGGCAAAAAGAGTTGAAACGTCAACAGCGCCAGCATCAACCCTGAAAAAACATAGGGCAGCCTCATCAGTGGTTTTTGGTAAGCTGCATGGGGCAACATCGCATACGCCGCTGCGACCGTAGCACTTACCAGCATCGCCATCAGCAGGAATAATTCGCCGATAAATAGCGGGCGCACAAGCTGCACGGCCAAATCCGGGCGGAATCCCTCCAGCCAGCACTGCGCGCAGACCGCATAGATCGACAACGTAACCAGCAGCAACATCGCATAGCGCGCAGGGCGCAACAGCTTGACAGGCGAAGCCTGGCTACTTAGTTCGCGGATCAGTTGTTGTGTATCAACCATAGTTAAAACGTTCCCGTATTTTCTTGATGGCACGGTGAGCCGCAACTTTCACGGCGGATTCCTTCATGCCAAGCTGCGCCCCCACCTGTTTTGCCGTATAGCCCTCTACATGCATGAGAGAAAGGATATTACGCTCCCGCTGCCCCACGCCATCGAGCATCCTATCCATAGATTCGTGTTCACCAGGGGTTTGGGTTACAGCCTCCAGCACATTTTCATAATCGGCAATATCCACGCTCTGCTGGCGCATCTCACTATAGGCTTTGCGCAAATGATCGGCGATGCGAAAGCTCGAAATCGCCATCACCCAGGGCATAAGCGGGCGCTCCTTGTCATAGGTGTGTCGTGCTTTATGGATAGAGATAAGCACCTCTTGCAGCACATCCTCTACATCGCTCATGGGAATTTTTCTGCCAATGACCCTGCGCAGAATCGGTGATAGCTGGCTCAAGAAATCTGCATACGCCGCGCCATCGCCCGCCAGCCCGGCCAGCAGCTTACGCGTCAGTTCTGCAATGATCTCGCTTTGTGCCATGCTCGAGTTTGCTATTACTTGCTATTACTAATAGAATACCCAACAAACCATACTAAAAGTCAGGTGATTTGCAAACTGGCCAGCTAGGTGGATATGCATAGCGACGCCTCAGTAGTTTGCCACACCGGCAAAAATCGCTATTAAGCCATTCAATTATAATTAATTAGCGAGGAGACCAGCCTAACATGTCGCCGTAATCATTACCAGAAGCCAACTTACCAAAACAACCCCCTAAATCTACTCGCATTTCTACTCGTATATTGGCCAAATTCACACTCCAGCCTGCCATATCTGGCCGCCATGAATATTGATACCAAGCTGGATGATGGCCTGCGGTTGATACAAATTGTTTGTATCAAATAAATGCGGCTGCGTAACAACGGGGCTGATAAGCAGCCCTGATTGTTCTTGTAAAACGTGTCGTAATACCTAACATGACCGCTCCTGAGGGATATAACGAAGGTAATTATATGAAATTAAAAAATGCACGATCAAACGAACAGCCTGATAGCACACTGGTTGAGTATGAGCGCTCCAAATACGAAAAGATCTGGGCATTCGAACAATACAGGAACTCGGTCTGCAACCTAGAAGCCGAGACATTCATTGACGCTATGGGCATGCCCACCGGCTCAACGATCATCGATTTCGGTTGTGGCGGTGGCGCAGCTTCACGCCTTTTTCAGGAACGCGGTATGCGCGTTACCGGTATCGACCTTGCGGAGAACTGCCTGGATAAAGAAAATATAGGTTATTTCCCATTCATGATAGGTTGCCTGTGGGATCTCCCACGCGGACTTTCTGCCGAATATGGATTCTGCACCGATGTGATGGAACATATCCCCACGGAAAAAGTGGAAGCCACACTGGCTAACATCAGGCGCTGCATCACGGGCAAAGTATATTTCAATATTTCGCTGCGCAAGGACCATTCCGGCGCACTTATCGGCGACACGCTTCACCTTACCGTGATGCCAGTCGAATGGTGGGAGAGCGAACTGCGGCGCCACTGGCAGAATGTCGACATTATCTCCGTTTCGCCAGGCAGTGCCATGACCGTACATGTAGGAACCGAACCGCCAAAGCCAGCACTAAAAGGGTTCTTTTCTCGCGCCCTTAAACTCATCAAGCAGCTCTAGCAAAGCTTGCAACGGGCCTAAACGCTAAACCGGAATATCACCACCCCATGAAACGCTGCTTTTACAAACTCGCATCACTTCTTTCTCCAGCCAAAGATTATTCGCATTTCACCATGCGTGATGACGTGGCGACTTTAATAAAGCCGGGCGGCATCGGCATCGAACTTGGCGTGGCTGAAGGAAAATTCTCCGAGCGCATCCTCAAGAAATCACAGCTGGCTTATCTCTACAGCGTCGACATGTATGACGGTGAGCGCTGTCACGATATCGACCAGTTCCGTCGCGCGATCACACGGCTTATGCCGTATCGCGAGCGGAACTGCCTGCTTAAAATGCGCTTCGATGAAGCTTTACCGCTTTTTGAGGATGGGTACTTCGATTTTATATACGCCGATGGCTACGCGCATACGGGCGAGGAAGAAGGGCAAACCTTCTCCGACTGGTACCCAAAGCTCAAAAGCGGCGGTATATTCGCTGGTGATGATTACAGCCCAAGCTGGCCCAAAGTGGTAGAAGAGGTTGATAAGTTCATAGCAAGGCATGGCCTTAAGCTACATGTCATCGACTGCCACGAGCCCGACGACTGGGCATCCCAATTCCCGACCTGGTTCACATTTAAACCTTGATGGTCATCAACAATACGCCATAGTTAGTTATCGGGACGCAACTTATTCCCTTAAGAACCAATATGGGCTTCGCAAGACTTTAAAAACATGTGCACTCAAAAGAGTATTTGCTTTGAGTATCTTTTTTTTCTTGGGCAGCAACTTTGCTACTTCGCTATATGTGTATTGGGTATGAAAAATTACATTAAACGTAGCAGCTCCCTCTTGATGTAAGCATTTGCTTGAATGCCTTTGTATAGTCTTATGGAGATTGCAAATAAAAAACACAGGAAGGCTATGGAGGAGAGGATTGCCACGCAACAAGCGTGCGAGGCTCGTCTGCGCGGGCTTTCGCCCGCTTGCCGTCGAACCACACTTTTTTGTTTTACGGTGCGACTCGATTATCGCGTTCTCCCGCAAATGAAAAAGCCCCTTTCGGGGCTATTTTAAATGGCGGAGAGGAGAGGATTCGAACCTCCGGTACGGTTACCCGCACAACGGTTTTCGAGACCGCCGCATTCGACCACTCTGCCACCTCTCCGCACATATCAGCCACCCCACTTCAAGTGGCCGAATAACCAACGCATCTTCGCTACGCTCAGTGGCACTCTGCCACCTGCACACATTGCGCCCGTATACCTAAGCAGGCTCAGGGCTGTTGTTATAACAAACATAAGGTTAGTGTCTAGCGGCAATACTTACCCAGAGCCACCCAATGTCAAAAATCATGGAAAACTCATAGAAAACATAGCACTACGAATATCGTAGTTATAAAAAAGGCCGGGAGAATAATCCCGGCCTTTTTGTCTCGGATAAGCAAATCACTTACTCCATGTATTGGCCACCGTTGATGGAAAGCGTCTCACCGGTGATGAAGCCCGCCTCGTCAGCCGCCAGAAACAGCACGGCGCGTGCAATTTCCTCAGGCTGGCCAACACGGCCCACAGGGATACCAGCCACGATAACTTTCATGATGTCTTCGGAGATGGTCTTGAGCATATCGGTTTCAATATAGCCAGGTGAAACGGCGTTAACCGTGATGCCACGGCCGGCGGCTTCACGAGCCAGCGCTTTGGTCAGGCCGAAGATACCGGCTTTGGCCGCCGAGTAGTTGGTCTGGCCGAACTGGCCGAGCTGGCCATTCATCGAGCTGATGTTGATGATGCGACCGAACTTGCGCTCACGCATGCCTTCAATCAGCGCGCGCGACATGTAGAAGCAGGAGTTCAGGTTGGTGTCGATCACCGCTTCCCAGTTCTTGTCGGTCATTTTGTGCATGGCGCTGTCACGGGTGATACCAGCGTTGTTCACCAGAATTTCAACCGGGCCGCCAAACTTTGCTTCCACCTCTTTTACGCCAGCCTGGCAGGCCGCGAAATCCGCTACGTCCCATTTAAAGGCTTCGATGCCGGTTTCTTTGGTGAAGGCAGTCGCCGCTTCGTCATTACCTGCATAGTTAGCAGCCACTTTGTAGCCCGCGTTCTTCAACGCCACAGAAATAGCAGCACCAATGCCGCGCGTGCCGCCGGTTACGATTGCAATTCTTGCCATAGTCTTACTCCTATTGGTTTTTTAATGGTTGCGATTCAGGGTAAAGTGTTTTCTTGATCTCAGATACCATCGCATAGAGTATTTCGTTCTGAGGATCGAGCACTACGCTGCGTTTCTGCGAATATACCGTCACCATACCCATGTTCCTCACGGTCGTCGGGTTTGCATTATAGGCCACATCATAACGGCCGATCTCTTCTTTGGTCTTCACATCTGTGAGAATAAGGGTTGCCCCCATGCTGGGATTGCTACCCTTGCGGCCATCCATCTCACCCCAGTATATCTCAACCCGAAGCGCCACTTTTGGGTCTTGGCCCAGGTCCTTGAAGTCCTCCTGCAACACCTTGGCCATATTAGTGCGCATATTGGCAGAATCACGCTCATTAAGCGTGTGCATGAATATCACGGCGCGTGGCGAGTAATTCTCAACCACCTCTACCGAGACCACCTTATACTTGCCAACATTATAGCCCGGCTTGACCGCAAAAGGCGTAGGCGAGCAGGCTGCTAACGCCAGCAATGAGACTATTATTAGCAGCCTGCGCATAATTATGCCGCTTCGAGACACATGGCAACGCCCATGCCGCCGCCGATGCACAGCGTAGCAATGCCTTTTTTAGCACCGCGTTCCTGCATGCCGTAGAGCAGCGTGGTCAGCACGCGTGCGCCCGATGCACCCACAGGGTGGCCAAGTGCCACAGCACCGCCGGATACGTTCACTTTTTTCAGGTCCCAGCCCATTTCGCGGTTGACCGCGATTGCCTGCGCTGCGAACGCTTCGTTGGCTTCGATCAAGTCAAGGTCTTCGTGCTTCCAGCCTGCCTTGGCCAGCGCTTTCTGCGAAGCGTAGATCGGGCCCAGCCCCATGATGGCAGGATCGAGGCCGGCATGCGCCCAGGAGCGGATCACCGCCATGGGCTTAAGGCCGCGCTTTTCAGCTTCAGCGCGGGTCATGAGCATGGCTACCGCTGCACCGTCGTTGATGCCCGAAGCGTTACCGGCAGTCACCGTGCCTTCTTTGTCGAATGCAGGACGCAGCTTGGCCAGGCCTTCGATGGTGGTTTCAGCGCGCGGGCCTTCATCGTTCTCAACCACTACATCACCTTTTTTAGAGGCGATGGTAACAGGCACGATCTGGCTTTTGAACGTGCCAGCCTTGATGGCGGCAGAAGCTTTTAGCTGCGAAGCGAGCGCGAATTCATCCTGTTCCTGGCGGGTAATAGAAAACTTCTTAGCAACGTTTTCAGCGGTCACGCCCATGTGGATGTTGTGGAACGGGTCGACCAGCGCGTCATAGAGCATGGTGTCCACCATATTGGCCGTGCCCATCTTCACGCCGTTGCGCAGTTGGATAGCGTGCGGCGATTGGCTCATGCTTTCCTGGCCACCGGCGATCACGATGCTGCTATCGCCGTTCTTGATGGCTTGGAAGCCCAGGCACACAGCGCGCAGGCCAGAGCCGCACAGCTGGTTCATGCCCCAGGCCGGGGTTTCTTTGGGAATGCCAGCATCCAGCGATGCGCGGCGAGCAGGGTTCGGGCCGCAATGTGCGGTCAATATCTGCCCCATGATTACTTCGGAGATGTCTGCCCCATCGACGCCGGTGCGTTTCAATAGTTCCTTCATCACGATCTCGCCGAGCTTGTGGGCGGGCAACGAAGACAGCGAGCCGTTGAACGTACCGATGGGGGTGCGTACGGCATTGACGATTACAACATCATTGGCAGACATGAAGAACTCCTTACAGTTGGGCTACGTTTCGGAAGCCATGTTGTAAGTGCGCAGGTTCTAAATGTCTAGTATTTTTACACGTATGAATAGCACTCATGCTGCGATGCAGCAATTTTTCCTTTACTCGAAGATCAAGGCTGAGGCTGGGTTTTGAGGAAAGACTCACGCTGTGATATCATATCAAGCCATGCAGCCAGCGCAGGGTAGCTCTTCCGCCAATCGATATGTGGCAGGCGGAAACTGACATAAGCCAGCGCCACACCCAGGGTGAGCGTGCCGATGGAAAGCGGCATTTGCTCCACCGGGGCTGCAGCAATTTTTTCAATGGTGCGCACAATGGCCGCTTCTTTTCGCTCGATCCAGGCGGGATATTGGTTGCCTTCCGGGCGGCGCTTTTCCTGCACCACGGTAACGGCAGAATCGATGATGCCCTCTGCCATGGCAGCCAACGCCAGCACGCAGAAACGATCCGCATAAAGTGCTGGTTCAGGTGCTAGTGAATCTAGATATTCACAGATCACCGGGCTTTCGCACAGCAGCAACCCCTAATCCGTGCGCAGTGTCGGCACGCGGCCCAGTGGGCTTACTTTGGAAAACTCCGGCGACGGATTCAGCGTATCCACGGCAATGAGCTCCAGCCGGTCGAACACGCCCTTCTCGATCGCAACGATGCGACATTTGCGCGAATAAGGCGAGTTGACCGACTGATACAGCTGCATCTTAGAACTCCAGCACTTTGACCTGCTTCACACTTGGCAGCTTGCCAATCTCAGCGAGCACATCTGCGGGCACCTCCTGGTCAACCGCCACCAGGGCTATAGCTTCGTTACCCGCTTCGTTACGGCCTAAATGGAAGTACGCGATGTTGATGTTGTTCTTGCCCAAGAGCGTGCCAAGGCTACCGATGAAACCTGGCTTGTCGTCGTTGTTAACATACAGCATACGACCGGTGAGCCCCGCTTCCAGCTTGATGCCATTGACTTCAACGATACGCGGGTTTTCACCGAACAGCGTGCCGGCAACGGTGCGGGTGCGCTTTTCGGTTACCACCGTCACGCGCACCAGGGTCTGATAATCACCGGCGCGATCATGGCTGGTGGCACTTACCTCTATGCCGCGCTCCTTGGCGATCACCGGGGCATTCACCATATTCGCCCCCTCGATCAGCGGCTGCAGCAGGCCTTTGAGTGCCACGGCAGTCAAAGGCTTGGTGTTGAGCTTGCTGGCATTGCCTTCGAACTCGATGGAAACGGATTTCAGCCCTGTTTCGGTGAGCTGGCCGGCAAAGCTGCCCAGCTGGTCGGCAAGCTGCAAATAAGGCTTCAGCTTGGCTGCATCTTCTGCCGACATCGAGGGAATGTTCAGCGCATTGCTGACCGCACCGGTGGTGAGGTAGTCAGCCATCTGCTCGGCCACCTGCACGGCCACGTTTTCCTGCGCTTCAGTGGTGGATGCGCCCAGATGCGGCGTGCACACGACATTGGCCATGCCAAAGAGCGGGTTGCTTTTGGCGGGTTCTTCTTCGAACACGTCAAGCGCCGCACCTGCCACCTGGCCTGATTCCAGCGCCACTTTGAGGTCGGCTTCGTTGATAAGGCCACCGCGTGCGCAGTTGATGATGCGAACACCTTTTTTGCACTTGGCGATTGAATCCTTGTTCAGGATATTTTTCGTGCCTTCGGTCAGCGGCGTGTGCAGGGTGATAAAATCTGCACGTTTAAACAGCTCTTCGAGCTCTACCTTCTCAATATTCAGGCTCTGCGCGCGCTCAGCAGAGAGGAATGGGTCAAACGCCACCACTTTCATCTTCAGGCCTTGTGCGCGGTCTGCCACGATGGAGCCGATATTGCCCGCACCGATAAGGCCCAGCGTCTTGCCCGAGAGCTCCACGCCCATGAACTTGTTCTTTTCCCACTTGCCCGCATGGGTGGAAGCGTTGGCTTCTGGGATTTGGCGGGCCAGCGCCATCATCAGCGAAATGGCGTGCTCAGCGGTCGTCACCGAGTTGCCGAACGGCGTGTTCATCACCACCACACCATGAGCAGTGGCAGCGGGGATATCTACGTTATCCACCCCGATACCAGCACGGCCGATGACCTTGAGCTTCTTGCCGGCTTTAATCAGCTCCGGCGTGGCCTTGGTGGCCGAGCGCACGGCCAGGCCGTCATATTCGCCGATGATCTTGAGGATTTCTTCAGGGGAAAGGCCGGTTTTCACATCGGCTTCCACGCCACGCTGTTTGAACACGTCGATGGCTTGGGCGGAGAGTTTATCAGCAATGAGAACTTTAGGCATAGTAGGCTCCTTACTTTTTATTGGGGAGGTTGATAAAACCTGGCATGGCCAGAGGTAATGTTAAGCAGCCTTTGCCTGGCTGTTTTTGACTTCGCTCCAGGCCCAATCAAGCCAAGGGAAGAGCGCCTCCAAATCGGAGGTTTCCACGGTCGCTCCGCCCCACAGGCGCAGGCCTGCCGGTGCATCGCGATAGGCGCCGATATCATAAGCCACGCCTTCTTTTTCAAGGAGGCTGGCAATTTTCTTGGCAGCTTCGGCTTGTGCCTCAGCGCTTAAGGCTTTGAACCACGCATCTTTGATGACCAGGCAGATAGAGGTGCAGCTGCGAACGCTGGCATCTTCGGCCAGAAAGGCCGCCCAGTCAGATTTTTCGACCCAGTTGGCAACGGCGGCCAGATTCCCTTCCGAGCGCTTGATGAGGCCTTTGAGGCCACCCACCGATTCGCTCCATTTAAGGCCGTCGAGCGCGTCTTCCACGCAGAGCATCGAGGGGGTGTTAATGGTCTCGCCCTTGAATATACCTTCGATAAGCTTGCCACCTTTGGTCATCTGAAAGATCTTGGGCAACGGCCATGCGGGCGTATAGCTTGTCAGGCGCTCCACCGCCCGCGGGCTAAGCGCGATCATGCCATGGGCTGCTTCGCCGCCCAGCACCTTCTGCCACGACCATGTGACCACATCGAGCTTGTCCCACGCCAGATCCATCGCAAATGTCGCTGAGGTGGCGTCACAAATGGCCAGGCCCTTGCGGTCTGCCGGGATCCAATCAGCGTTTGGCACGCGCACGCCGGATGTCGTGCCGTTCCAGGTAAAGATCACGTCATGGTCCCAGTTCACCTTGGACAGGTCGGGAAGCTTGCCGTAATCGGCCTTATATACATTGAGGTTGGCGAGCTTGAGCTGGTTCTTGCAATCTGCACCCCAGCCGGAACCGAAGCTTTCCCAGGCCAGCACATCCACGCCGCGTGCGCCCAGCAAAGACCACATGGCCATTTCGATAGCGCCCGTATCCGATGCCGGCACAATACCCAGCACATAACCTTCGGGCATACCAAGAATGCTTTTGCTCTTCTCGATTACTTCGGCGAGTTTATTTTTACCCAATTTGGCGCGATGCGAGCGGCCAAGCGCAGCTTCTTTAAGTGCATCCAGCGACCAGCCGGGGCGCTTAGCGCAAGGGCCGGAAGAAAAACAGGGATTGGCGGGTTTATTCGTCGGTTTCATAGGCGGGCTCCTTACTTTTTATTGGGGAGGTTACTCAAGGCCGTTATAAATACTTCCAATCATCACCGCTGGCAAAGGGATTTTTAGGCTTTTTCGATAGCGGCAAGAAGCCCGCTTAAGCCCTCGGTCAGCAGGCCCAAATAATAAGGCGTGGATAGGCGGTGGTCACCGTCTCTGATAAGTGTAAGTGTCGCATCTTTGGATGTAATCTTGCTCAGCAGCTCAGCGGAAACCTGCCAGGGGACGTCCTGGTCGTGGCTGCCGTGGATGAGTCGCACCGGCACGGTGATGTCCACCGGCGCAGTGAGCAATAGATGCTTGCGCCCCTCTTCTATGAGTTTATAGCTGACCAGATACGGGTCCTGATCGTAGCAAGAGGGAATGGGCAAATGCCCATTAGTTTGCATGAGCCGCTTTTGTTCGTCGGTGAGCTGTTTCCAGATAAGCGCTTCGGTGAAATCCGGCGCGCTGGCCACGCCCAGCAGACCTAGTACGCGTTCTTTGCGGGCCAAGGCCACGAGCAGCGCAATCCACCCACCCATGGAAGAGCCAACGATGACGAATTTTTCTCCCGCGAAGGTATCGATGATAGCGAGCGCATCGGCGAACCAATCACCGATTGTGCCTTCAATGAATTCGCCGGAGGACTGGCCATGGCCGCTATAATCAAAACGAATGAAACGCTGGCCCCGCGCCTGACAGAAAGCCTCCAGCGCTAAGGCCTTGCCACCTTGCATGTCGGATTTGAAGCCGCCGCAGAACACAATCGTTGGCCCCTGCCCCTCGCTTAAGATATAAGCAAGCCGCCTGCCGCTACTGGTTTCAAGAAAAGACGCAACACTCATAGTTTTTGCTCGAAAAATCTTCCTGCTTCCTATAAACCACATTTCATGTCCCTGCCAGCTAATAAACAGCGCGTTATCCTGCAAGTCTTGCCTAGCCTCAAAAGCGGCGGGGTGGAACGCGGCACGATAGAGATTGCACGTGCTATTCGCAACAATGGCTGGCAAGCGCTAGTGGCCTCTTGCGGCGGGCCGATGGCAAGCCAGGTGGCGCATGTGGGCGGCAACCATATCACCCTGCCGCTGGATTCCAAGAAGCCATGGATCATCTGGGCCAATGCCAAAAAACTTGAGCGCATCCTGCGCGAACACAAGGTAGATCTGGTGCATGCGCGCTCGCGCGCCCCGGCCTGGAGCGCCTGGCTCGCCTGCAAGCGCACCGGCGTGCATTACATGACGACCTTCCACGGAACCTATGGCCTGGGCGGCAAATGGAAGCAGAAATATAACGCCATCATGGTGGCCGGCGAACGCGTAATCGCCATTTCGCACTTCATCTGCGAGCATATCCAGCGCCATTACAAGGTCGATAGCAGCAAGATCCGAATCATTCACCGCGGCGTGGATCTCAAACTCTTCCACACGGTTTCGCACTCGCCGCAGCGCATGATAACCCTTGCCAAGGAGTGGCGCTTGCCCGACCAGCACCCGCTCATTCTTTTCCCTGGCCGCATCACGCGCTGGAAGGGCCAGGATGTGTTCGTCAAAGCCTTGGCCGCCCTGCCGCACCGCAATTTCTTCGCGGTCATCCTGGGTGATGATAAGGGGCATGAAAAATACCGCGCCGAGCTGGAGGCACTCATTCAGTCGCTGGGTCTTGGCGCGCATATCCGCATCGCCAGTCACACCAATTACATCGCCGAGGCTTACATGCTGGCCAAGCTCGTGGTCTCCACCTCTATCGAGCCGGAGGCCTTTGGCCGCGTGGTGCTGGAAGCTCAAGCCATGGGCAAGCCGGTGATCGCCACCAACCATGGTGGCCCGTGCGAAACGGTGATTGACGGCACGACGGGGTGGCTCGTCTCGCCTGGCGATATAAACGCACTCAGCAGCGCGATGCACAATGCGCTGACGCTGGATGCCGAAACCGAGCAATGGATGAGTGAACAGGCCATGGAAAACGCGCGCAACTTCTCGCTCGACAAGATGTGTGAGGCAACGCTCGATGTGTATCGCGAATTGCTTGAAGGCCAGCAAACCTTACTTTAGCTTTAGAAGGTGCAGTCTTGCGCACTATCCAAGAAGGTGAAGTAGTTGCGGCCAAGGGCGATGCGGTGCTCCGGGTCCCAGGTATTGTCGTATAGCTCGTTGCCGCGCCAGGACGTCATCACCGCGAAGGCCCCGATCTCCGAATAGAGCGCTTCATCGCTTAAATTGGGCTTCATGCCGGAAGTGACATAATCGAGGTAGCGCGCCACAGCCACGCAGGAAAAAGGCTTTACGGCCTCAAGCGCTGCAAGCCCCGCATTGGTGTGATCGGAATGGTCGCGCAGGTTGGTGCTGGTGTCAGGGTCTTGCACATTGGCTACCACCCGGGGTACGCCACGGGCCTCTTGCCGCACCAACGCTTCAAGTGTGCCCGTAAGCTCTTGCCAGCTGCGATATTTCGCACTGCCATCCACCGCGCCGATAGTGTTTATGCTGCCCTGGCGCAGCTTGTAAAGCGATTGCGAGCCCGTCCTGGGTGCGCCCTCGCCCGCGAACATGCCATCGGGCAAACGCAGGAAATAGGTTTTCGTATTCTTATACGAAAAGACCTTGATGGTCTTGCCCGCAATCACCTCTTTGGTGAGGGTGGGAAGCTTTTGCGGTAGGCTGTGGTCTTCGTCAGCCATCCAGCGATTGGCGGCAACCGCGCCGATCTCGCGGGCTTGATAATACGGCACTTTGCCGCCATTATTATCATCGCCGATGCCGGCATCCCCCGAGGTAAGATACACCACCACCACCTTATTGTTCTTGATGCTGATATCATCATAAAGATTCGGGTTCATGAATAGCAGGCAATCATCCGGGTGGGCGCAGAAATAAAAGGATGCAGAGGTATAATCTTGCTGCGGTTGCGCACTCTGGCAGGAAGCCAGCACCAATAGCGCAAGGATGAAAGAAAGCTTGGGCATATGATGTGGTCTCTAGCGGCTCATTTCGAGCATTCGATCCAGTGGCTGCCTCGCACGGGTAGCAAGTGTCGCGTCGAGCGTGATTTCCGGTCCGCGATTCTTCATGCAGGCATAGATCTTCTCAAGCGTGTTGAGCTTCATGTAGCTGCAATTGTTACACGAGACACACGCCCCGCCATCCATAAATGGTACATCGTGGAAGATGCTGCCTGCTGAACGTTTTTTCATCTGGTGTAAGATGCCTGGCTCTGTCAGCACGATGAATTCCTGCCCCGGGCGATCTTCGGCATATTTGATAAGCGAAGAGGTCGAGCCGATGTGCTGCGCGTGGCGAAGCAGCGTTTCTGGGCATTCCGGATGGGCGATGACATGCGCCTTGCCGTGGCGGGTCTTCAGCTTGATAAGCTCCTGCTCCGAAAAGCGCTCATGCACCATGCATGTGCCGTTCCACAGCAGCATGTCGCGCCCGGTCTTTTTATTTAGGTAGGCACCTAAATATTTATCCGGCGCGAAGATAATCTTCTCATCCTTGGGCAGCTGGGCGATGATGGATTCAGCATTGGTCGAGGTCACGATAATGTCCGATAATGCCTTGATAGCCGCCGAGCAATTGATGTAGGTCACAACCGTGTGGCCGGGGTGGGCATCCACGAATGCTTTGAACGGACCGGGCTGGCAAGAGTCTTCCAGGGAGCAGCCGGCCGCCAGATCGGGGATTAGCACCTGCTTGCCGGGGTTAAGCAGCTTGGCGCCTTCGGCCATGAACTTCACGCCACAGAACACAATAACGTCGGCATCAGTGTTGGCGGCGCGGCGGGCAAGATCGAGCGAATCGCCCACATGGTCGGCCAGTTCCTGTATCTCGTCTTCCTGGTAATAATGCGCCAGAATGACCGCGTTCATCTCGCGCTTTAATTTTTGAATTTCAGATTCATAGTCCATATTCTTAACCTTACGCCTCAGCTACGAAGGGGCGCTCCAGCAGTTCGGCGATGACGCGGTCGATCGGCGCATCCTCATATAATATACGATAAACACCCTCGCAGATAGGCATAGAAACACTTTGCTTGCGGGCAAGCTTATAGGCGGATTCGGCAGCCACCACCCCTTCGGTGACACCACGACCGCGGGCTATGAGCACCTCATCCTTGGATTGCCCCTGGCCCATAGCCACGCCGAACGACATATTGCGCGATTTGGCGCTGCCGCAGGTCAGCATCAGATCGCCAACGCCGGAAAGGCCCATGAGAGTTTCAAAACGGCCGCCTTTAGCCACAGCGAGCTTGGCAATTTCTGAAAACCCGCGAGTCACGAGCGCTGCGCGCGCGTTCTCGCCGAAACCCTTACCGATGGCAATGCCGCAGGCAATGGCGATCACATTCTTCAATGCACCGCCGATCTGCGTGCCGATAATATCGTCCGTCATGTACGGGCGGAAAAGCCGACCACCCACAGCATAGGTGATTAGCTCCCAGATCTCACGTTTGGCACAGGCGATGGTAGTGGCAGTGGGAAGCCCACCGGCAACTTCGTCGGCGAAATTCGGGCCCGAAAGCACACCCACCGGGTTATTGGGTAAAATAGTAGACACCACCTCGTGCATCAACATAAGGCTGCCGCGCTCGATGCCTTTGCTGGCGATGATAATAGGCAGTTTGGGGTCCAGCGTGTCGGAGATGGAGATGCACAGTGCGCGCAGGCAGTGCGAGGGCACGGCAAGGACGAGCACGTCGCAGCGGCACACGCTGCCCAGATCGTCGGTGATATTGATGTTCGGGTCGATGAACACACCGGGCATGTGAATATCGTTGGTGCGTCGCTCTCGCACGCTCTGGATGACGTTCAAATTCTTCGTGCCGAGTGTCACTGCACTACCGGCACGGTTGGCCACGATACTAAGGGCCGTGCCCCAAGCGCCGCCGCCGATCACCCCCACTGAATACGAATCTGATGCCATATGCCAACAAGCCCGCGTGCAGGAAAGCCTGCCGGAGAGTTTCCTTTATTGCTTCGTCTGGTTCTGGAGTTTATCCAGGCCGAGCGAGTAGCCTTCATTGAATACGCAGTTCACATAATTACCGTGACGCAGCGTAAATTTGCGCGACACGCGCTCCACCACGATGAAGTCACCGCGCGTGCGGTAGTTGATGAGCGATTCATTGCCCTGTTCATCCACCCAGTAGAAGGCCGGAACCTCGGCATTCTTGTCGCGGAATTGGAAATAGGTGAACACGCCATCGTCGAAGATACGCACGGGAGATATCTCCTCAGTGCCAGCGATGGTGTATTTGAAGTTATATTTCTCTGGGTTCTCGTCCAGATCTGGCAGGGGCACGCTATCGAGATAGCTGGTGACGCCTGCGGCCTCGCCGTCAGCCGAATCGGTATATACGAAACGCATAATGAAGGTCAGCTCCTCGTCATCGATATCATCGGTCTCGCGTGCGTGCAGCTCGAACAGATAGGTGCGCTTATTGGTGATAAGCGTCATGTTCGTGGTCGCATCTTGCTCCAAGGGCTTGAGGAACAGGCGGTTGCCCGAGGGGTTCATCATCCAAGCGGTCGAATCACCCATGGAGATGGTGCGGATCTCTTCGTCCTTCTCAAACTCGATGGCCGACTGAAAGCGGTAATGCCCCACATAGCGAAACACCTGGTCGGGCTGGTAGACAATGATGCGGACGCGGTGATCGGTCTTGATCGGCGTCGGATCGCGGGTGGCCATGGCCTCAGGCGCATAACCAACCACCAGTAACGCAACCAGCAAAGCAAAGATAGGTAAGGCTCGGTTCATTCGGATTCCTGAAGTCGCTTGGTCAGATAACGGGTTACTAGGAAGCTGATAGGCTTGGGCTTGTCATTCTCGTCTAGCTCAATACCGTTATAACTGAAAGTGATATTTGCTTTCCAGCGTGATTTTTTTACGTCCGTTTTGCTGATGACGCTCGCTTCAAACAGCACCTCCATTTCCTGGCTATCGTCGCCCGACAGGCGGCGCGTGCCAATCACGCTCACTTTGCGCTGCGAATGGCGCTGGTAAAGGGCCACCGGGCTTTGCGGATACCGCGGGTCAATCAATGCTTCGTAGTCCTTGACCACATCGCCCGAGCTTTGGCTTTTGACGCTGTTCAAGCTACGGCTGATGTTGTTGATATCGTATTCCTCGCGCGAAATAACATAGTTACGCACCAGGAAGCGCAGCACCGCCTCACCCGGGTCCTCACCCTTATGGTCGAGCAGCGACTGCATACGCGGCACGTCCTCGATCATGTCGTGCGGGCTGTAGATGAAGGGAACCGACGTGGTCAGCGGGTAAAGCGCCTGCGCGGCGAAGAAGGTGATGAGTAATGAAAGGCCAGAAATGGCAGTGATGGCGATATAGAAATAGCGCTCCGACATCATGTCGTGCACGTTGATATCGTACATATTGCGGGCTTCGCGGTAGTAATCGCCGCTGCGGATGGCTTCCGTAAGCTCGGCGCTAACTTCCAGTGGTGGCGGTCTGTATAGCATCTATCAAAAACGGTCTTTCTATTACCTTATCAAACATGCGGCATCAGCATACAATATAAGCCTGAAATATAATATTCTTTTTGTTTCTTGACAGCAAGTAACAAGCGCAGTCTAATTAGCGCCCGTTTTTCAATAAGTCCGCATAATATCATGGAAAAGTTAACAGAAGTTTTAACGATGGGCGGCTATGCGCTATATGTCTGGCCGTCTTTCCTGATCGCGGGCTTGGTGCTGGCGGCCATGGTCGGCCAAAGCCTTTGCGCGCTGCGTAAGGCTCGAGATACGCTTACCCGCCTCCAGCCCATCGCCGAACCTGCTGAAGGTCAATGAAACCCAAACATCAGCGCCTTGTATTCATCGCCGTGAGCATGGTGTTCCTGTGCGCTGCCGGGCTGCTGACACTCAACGCCTTCCGCGAGAATATCGTCTATTTCTATAGCCCCTCGGAATTGCTGGCGGCCGCGCCCGCGCCCAATGCCTTCGTGCGCCTGGGCGGCCTGGTCGAAAGCGGCAGCATCGCCCGCGCGGAGGATGATGCGCTCACCTTCACGCTGGAAGACGGCGCGGCTAAAATGCGCGTAAGCTATAAGGGCATGCTACCCAACCTGTTCCGCGAGGGCCAGGGCATCGTCGCCGAGGGCTATTTGTTGGAAGATGGCAGCTTTAAAGCCCAGACCATCCTGGCCAAGCACGATGAGAACTACATGCCCCGCGAGCTGGTCGGCTCGCTCAAAAAATCCGGCTACTGGAAAATGGGAGAACCTCAGCCATGATGGCCGAACTGGGCGTTTTCTTGCTGGTGTTCGCACTTATGCTTTCACTGTTCCAGACCACCTATTTATGGCCGGTCTACACCTGGCGTAAGCTGATGATACCTTGCCTGCCGGTGGCCTCCTGGCTGCAGGCGCTCTGCGTGGCGATGGCCTTTTGCATTCTTGTGGCGCTGAGGTTGAATTCCGATTTTTCGGTGGCAAACGTGGTGCAGCACTCCAATATTAGCATGCCGACGCTTTACAAGATCACCGGGGCATGGGGCAACCATGAAGGCTCATTACTGCTGTGGGCACTAGTGCTGGCCATGCTGGGCGCGGTGCTTTCGAGCTCCATGCGCGCCGGGCAAGAGACCGACCTTCGCTCGCTGGCCACCTCCATTCTTTCGACCGTGTTTGCCGGCTTTATGCTGTTTATGCTTTCAACATCGAACCCATTCGCCCGCCAGTTCCCCCCCACCGTGGATGGCCAGGCGCTCAACCCACTGCTGCAGGACATAGGCCTAGCCATCCACCCGCCGCTGCTTTACAGCGGCTATGTGGGCTTTTCGGTGGTGTTTGCACTGGCTGTGGCCGCACTCATTCAAGGGCGCATGGGCCGCAACTGGGCGCTGGCCGCACATCCGTGGATCATGTTCTCCTGGACGTCGCTGACACTGGGCATCGGCCTGGGCAGCTGGTGGGCTTACCGGGAGCTTGGCTGGGGCGGCTGGTGGTTCTGGGACCCGGTGGAAAATTGCTCGTTGCTTCCCTGGCTTTGCGGCACGGCGCTGATGCATTCCAACATCGTGCTTAAACGCCGAGGCCTGCTGCGCCAATGGGTACTGCTGCTCGCCATCCTCACCTTCGGCATGAGCCTGCTGGGCACGTTCCTGGTGCGCTCGGGCATGCTTACCTCGGTGCATAGCTTCGCTGCCGACCCCACGCGCGGCCTGTTCATTCTGGCATATATGGTCATCGTCATCGGCGGAGCGCTGTTCTTGTTCGCGCTGCGCGCCTGGCGCATCGAAAGCGAGGGCAGCATGAAGCCTCTCTCGCGCGACGGGCTTATCATCCTTAATAACTTATTTCTCCTGTGCGCCTGCGCCACCGTGTTGCTTGGCACGCTTTATCCCATGCTCAGTGAATGGCTGGCCGAAAACCCGGTCACGGTCGGCGCACCGTATTTCAACCGCACCTTCCTGCCGATCATGGCTGTGCCGCTGGTGCTGGCAGGTATAGCTCCTTTCCTGCCTTGGAACAATGCTGGTATCAAACAGGTGAAAAAAGCACTGCTGCCTTGCGGGCTGGCTGCTCTTGCCGCTGCTTTCTTAGTACTGGCCTACGCTAAAAGCGAATACGCCCTGGGTATCACCGGTTTTGGCCTTTCAGCCTGGCTGTTGGCCGGCAGCATCAAATGGGTGTGGGGGCTGGAGGCCATGCGCAGCTATTTCGCCGTGTTCACTGCGCATGTGGGGGCCGCCGTATTCGTGGCAGGCCTGACAGGCGCCAGCCTATGGAAACAAGAAGCACAAGACCTGCTGCAAACCGGTGAAAGCATGCGCCTGGCAGACCTGACCCTGACCTACCAGCAAAAAAGCCAGATCCAGAAAGAGAATTATCGCGCCTACTCGGCACAGTTTGTCGTCACTGACGATAATGGCAAGACGGTCGCCATGCTTTACCCGGAATACCGCGTCTATGACATCCGCAACACCACTACCAGTGAGGCCGCGCTGGCACTGGTCAGGCTTGGTGATCTTTATTTGGTGACGGGGCCTTCGGAATCGGGTAGTGAAAAAACTCCGGTGCGCGTATATTATACGCCGCTGATACGTCTGGTATGGGCCGGTTTTCTGCTCATGGCCTTAGGCGGTGCGATGACAACGATCATTAGAACGAGGCGAGCCTAATGCTAAGTAGATACCCGTGGTTGCGGCTGATCCCGCTGGTGTTGTTCCTGTGCTTCTCCACCGCTGTGGGCATGGGGCTTTTTTCCGACGACCCCAATAAACCGAAGAAAAGTCGTATCATTGGTCTTACCACCGGGCCATTCAACATCCCCGTGCTGGCTTCCCAGGATCCTAAGCAGCTTTTTACCCCCGAAGTCTGGAAAGACCAGGTGGTCGTGCTCAACGTATTCGCCTCTTGGTGTGAGCCCTGCGCGATAGAGCACCCGCTTATCATGCGTCTGGCACAAAGCGGCAAAGTAGCGGTGGTCGGCATCGCCTGGAAAGATGAGCAGGAAAAGACCATTGAATATTTGCGCCAATACGGTAACCCCTACCAGCTGATCGGCTTTGATGCATATGGCCGCTCCAGCGTGCCGCTGGGCCTTTCCGGCGTGCCGGAAACCTTCGTGTTCAACCGCAAAGGCCAAGTCGTATTCAACTACAAGGCCGCGCTGACCGAAGAAGTGGTCAATAAGGCGCTGCTGCCGCTCATCGACCATTTACTGGCAAATCCCAATGAAACCATTCCTGCGCCGCGCTAAGGCAGTGCTGCTGGTGGCTGGCGCCTGTGCATCGCTTGCCGGGGCGGCCTATGCGCTCAATGTCGAACCCGCCCTGCCCGACCCAGCAGCGGAAGCGCGCGCCCAGGCACTTTTTCATCAGATACGCTGCGTAGTATGCCAGGGCGAGACCATCGCCGATTCACCTGCGAAAATTGCCGGCGATATGCGCCAGGACGTGCGCAGCCGCGTGCAGCAAGGACAGACCAATAAAACCATTCTTGCCGAACTGGTGGCACGCTACGGCGACCAGGTGCTGATGCACCCCCCACTCAAGAGCGGCACGTATCTGCTCTGGTTTGGGCCTCTGCTAATGGTGATGGCCGCAGGCTTGCTTGCCTGGCGCTATTTTAAAACTCAAACCACCCCAAAACCATGGTAGCGCTATACAGTGCGATGTTAGTGCTGATGGTGCTGCTGATGACGGCGCTGCTGCTGCCGTTGCGCCATTATAAAAGCGTGTCGCTTTCGATGCGCCGCACTTTTGGCCTGGCAGTAACGCTGGTGTTTCTGCTCTGCGTATTCAGCGCTTACCAGATCTTCGGCTCGCCGGGCATCCTGCCCATGATGGCCGCACGCCAGCAAAAGATCAACGAACTGCGCCAATCCATCGTGGCCAATTCCGAAGCCGTGAAGAAGGACGACAAGAACATCGCCGCCTGGATCATGCTGGGGCAGGACTTCATGGAAACCGGCCAGTATTCCGCCGCCACCAGCGCCTTTCGCCAGACGGTGCTGCTGTCGGAGGGAAACCCTGTGCTGCTTATGGCCTATGCACGCGCTATGATCGCCGACGAGGACGGCCGCATCAACGACGCGAGCAAAAAGGCGTTGGAAATGGTCCTGCTGCAAGACAACAGCAACGCCCAGGCGCGCTACTATTTAGCCGTGCGAATGTTGCAGGATAATAGGACCAATGAAGCGATGGCCGAGATGAAAGCACTTTATAAGAGCCTGCCAGCCGACTCGCCGCTAAAAGCGATGATCGACCGGCAGATCGGCCGCAAATAGGCTAGATACCCAAGGGGAACGCAAGCGTACAGGCCGCTTCGCCGTCAAGTCTGATATAGGTGCGCGGGGTTACGTCATCAAGAACGCACCTTAACACCTTGCGGTCCTCACTTTCGCTGCTACTAGCAGAGCTATTATACGAGGCATTGCGCACCGAGCCGGTGGTGGGAAACCCGTCGTCTATCTTCGAGTCGATATTATATGCCGCCAGCGAGGTCAGTATCTTGCCGCCGGTATACCAGGTATGGCCGTTGCCAAAATCCCGCGATGCTGCAGTAAATAAGAGCTGGTTAACCGCGCCCCCTGAGCCGTAACCGCTGCTGATATACTCGGTATATTGCACACCCAGCTGCCACGCGCCCTTGTCGTTAAACGACGATGCAGGAGCCGTTACACCACGCAGTTGGCCGCAAAACTGTGAATCGGTCGCGTCTGCGCCGCAACGTTCCGCGCCTTCCATGTTGCTGGCATTGATGAGGCCTGCAAGCGCAAGTTGCCTCCAGGCATCCGCCCCTTCAAGGCCTGCATTGATATAGCCGTCACCCGGTAGGGCATCACTGCCCTGCCAGTTGGTCGCATCGGCATTGAAGACCGCACCAGGAAAAAAGTTGCTAGCGCCCCGCATGTCGCCCGGCATGCCGCCATATTTGAGTTTAAACGTGGCAACAGCGTTCTGATAGCCCTGCACTTCGCGAATCACCTTTTGCAGCTTGGCGGATTTGATGAGGTCGGTGCCCACCAGCACCCCACCCACCACCAGGCCAATGATGACCAGCACGATGGAAAGCTCTAACAGCGTAAAACCGGCATTCTTCACAGTATTGATATGTTTCATAGCACTCATAACATTATAAAAAGTAAGGCAATGGAGATTGACGTTCCGTGTTGTTATCCAACCGTAAAAGCCGCAGCCCCTTACGGTCGCTTAGTGGTGTAGTGACTTTGCTTAAAGCTGAGATCGCCCTACTTACATACAAGTATACAGGATAGCGTATAAATATCAAGTCAATCAACTTATAATAAAGGACTACAGGCCCAGCGGGAAGGAAAGCGAGCAAGCCGGCAGGCCATCGACCATCACATAGGTTTGCGGCGTCACGTCAGAGTAATAGCAGCGCCACTGGTTTCGATCATCCGTGTCGGCAGTGGACATACCGCCGGCGGTGTCCTCGTTGCGCACCGAGCCGGTAGAGGGCATGCCGTCATCGATCTTAGCATCGATGTTGGAAGCCCCCAGCGACGTAAGTGCATTACTGCGCGCGCCCCACGCCTTGGCATAGCCACCAGAGCCTGAAAACAAAAAGCTGTTCTTGCTGTCCCTGATATAGCTGATGCCGATATACCAACCTGTGCGGTCGCTATAGGCCGAGCCCGGGGCGGTAATGTCGCGGCGCTGCGGGCAATTACTACCCGGCGAAGACGGCGAGAAGCCACAATATTCGGCGCCTTGCATGCCGCCTGCGCCGATCAGCCCAGCCAACGACATCTGCCGCCATGCATCCGCACCCTCGGGGCCGCCAAGAATAATACCGTCCCCGTGGCCAGCCTCGCCGCTGTTCCAGACCAGGCCGGGGAAATATCTTTCAGGATCAGGCATGTCGCCCGGAAGCGCACTGTATTTAAGCTGAAAGGTCGCTACCGCATTCTGATAGCTTTGGACCTCACGGAGCACTTTTTGCAATTTAGCGGATTTGATAAGATCTGTGCCCACGAGCACCCCGCCCACCACCAGGCCGATGATGACCAGAACAATGGCTAGCTCCAATAGTGTAAAACCGTTCTTACGCATTCTAATCCCCCATAATATACAATAAGCAGGGCGATGGCGTTGCTGGTGTCAGCGTGTGATAGAGCCAAGACCGCAGTCCCTGGCCGCTATCTATTGGCAATGGCAGTATATGCGGAATCACCCTGCTTATGGGGCCATTATGCGCAAGAAACATTAAATAAGTATGAAAACCCTAAATATCAGATACCTAGGGGGAACATGAGACTGCAAACCGGCTCGCCGTCACGGCCGGAATAGGTGTATTCACCACCTACGCCTGCTTCTGTCAGGCATTTATACTGCGATCTGTCTTGATAATCGCTTTGGGTGTTATCCGCACTGTTAGCTTGCATGCGCGTACCTGTCTGCACCGCTCCAGTAAGGGGCAGGCCGTCATCCATTTTCTGGTCGATGTTTCGCGCGCCAAGCGAGGTAAGCACGCCGCTGCGAAGGTTCCAGGAACGAGGAGCGTTAATACCGGATCCTGCAATCATTACCGCATTACGTCGGGTAAAGGGATTAAAGCCTATGAACCAGCTGGCCTTATCGCTATAAGCCGAACCGGGTGCCGTAGGACTGCTTGTGGTGGAGCGCTGCGCACAGCTGACACCCACGGAGGATGTGGAACCGCAAGATTCAGACCCGCCCAGATTACTGGCATTGATAAAGCCGGCAAGGCCCAGTTGCCTCCAGGCGTCTGCGCCCTCAAAGCCACCATTGATGATGCCATCGTTGCTCATGGTCAGATCAGCCTCATTGAGGAAAGGCGGCCACACCTGGTCGGGGAAAAATTCATCGGGATTCAACATGTCACCGGGAAGGCCGTTATATTTAAGCTTGAAGGTGGAAACCGCATTGGCATAGCCCTGCGCTTCACGCATCACTTTTTGCAGCTTGGCGGAGCGGATCAGATCCGTGCCCACCAGCACCCCACCCACCACCAGGCCGATAATGACCAGCACAATGGAAAGCTCCAATAAAGTAAAACCATTCTTGCGCGACATGCAGTCTCCCAAAGCTAGTTATTTTATAAGTGGAGCTATGCAGTTACTAGTTGTCTAGCGTGATATACCCCCAAGACCGCAGTCTCTGTTGGCATAAAGCTCTATGCACGAAGGCAGGAATGGCTCCACTTATTGGGGTATTGTGCGCAAGAAACATTAAATAAGTATGAAAAGATTAAATATCAGATGCCTAGCGGAAAGACCAGCGTGCAGGCCACCTCACCGTCACGCCCGGCATACACGATCTCGGCACTGCCGCCAGCATCGTAAAGACACTTGTAATAGATATCCGGCGAGGTCTCGTCAGAGCTCATGCGTGAGTCGCCATGCGTGGCGGGCCTCACCGAACCGCTGCGAGGCAGGCCGTCATCGAGTTTAGTGTCGATATTGCGGACGCCAAGCGAAGTAAGCACGCTACCATGCGGGTTCCAGCCATAGTAAAAGCCGCCGCCGGTGCTGGAGATCATCACCGCATTCTTCTGGGTGAACAGGTTATGGCCGATAAACCAGGTGGCCTTGTCGCTATAGGCCGAGCCGGGCGCAGTGATATCACGGCGCTGATCACAGCTGACAGGGCTTGTCCCATCGGCGCCGCAACTTTCAGAACCGGAGAGATTGCTGGCATTGATAAGGCCGGCCAGTGCCAGCTGCCGCCAGGCATCCGCCCCTTCAAAGGCAGCACTGAGAACACCATCGCCAAGCGCAGACGCAGGGGCAAGATCAGGTGAGGCAGCCGACGCGTTCCACACCTGGTCGGGAAAGAAGGATTCCGCGTCGAGTAAATCGCCCGGCAGGCCGTTATATTTGAGCTTGAAGGTGGAAACGGCATTAGCATAGCTCTGCGCTTCGCGAACCACTTTTTGCAGCTTGGCGGATTTGATAAGGTCTGTGCCCACGAGCACACCGCCTACCACCAGGCCGATGATGACCAGAACGATGGAAAGTTCCAACAAGGTAAAACCGGCACGACGCTTCATCTTCCCTCCACGATTGACCACAGTTATAAGCAGGGCCATGCAGTTACCGGTTATTCGGTGATACTGCACCACCAAGACCGCAATCTCTGGCAGTGCAAAAGAGCCGTTGCATAAATGCAGAAATCGCCCCGCTTATGTGGTTAATTATGTATCAACTCATTCCAAATGAAAACAATAAAGCCACGCGCATGGCGTGGCTTTATGAATACTATCAACGGATTAAAAATCAGCCCTGGCGCGCTTTGAAGCGGGGGTTCTTCTTGTTAATCACGTATACGCGGCCTTTGCGGCGCACTACACGGCAATCTTTATCGCGCTTTTTGGCGGATTTGAGGGAGCTGAGAACTTTCATATGCGAAACCTTATCTTGAAAATAGAGCGCGTTTTTACCTGAGGCTTCGAGGGCTGTCAACGAAAATAACGCTATTTTGGCCTGTTAGCTGCTTGCTGCCCTAGCCGATGGGCGGGGCCACGAAGGAACGCGCCCTGCCATGCATGGTCTTTTCCCAGAAATGCGGGCGAAAAATGAGCTGCCACAGTGCCTTATAGCTTGCCAGCGAGTGCAGCAGCAAATACAGCGGGTACAGCAAGGCCGCTATGCGCATACCCAGCGGATTATACGGGTAGGCCCCGGCACTATAGAGCGAAAATATCCAGTTAGTCAGGATATTGAACACCAGATTGAAGCCCGTGAGCCACAGCAGCCAATCCGGGTAGGCGAAATCCTCGAACCAGTTAAAGCCCATGCCCCACATGAGCACGGCCGCCCATAGCAGCGGCGCAGTAAGAAACGCAAACGTCGAAAGTCCCACGAAGAACTGAAAGCCCAAAAAGCCGCGCAGGCCAAGCGTGCGATAAAGTTTAGCCGGAGCGCGCATATGCACCAGCCAGGTTTGCATGTAGCCCTTGATCCAGCGAGAGCGTTGGCGCAGCCATGCCACCAGCGTGTTGGGCGATTCTTCCATAGTATAGGAATCGATCATCGCAGTGCGGAAGCCTTGCGCGCTCAGGCGCACGCCGAGATCTGCATCTTCGGTGACGTTATAGGGGTCCCACTCGCCCAGCTCGCGGATGCGAGAAAGCGCAATATGGTTGCTTGTGCCGCCGAGTGGCAGCGGAATGCCAAGGTATTGCAAGCCTGGCAGCAGCACGTTGAACAGCGCATGATATTCCAGCGCAAAGAAACGGGTGAGCAAATTATCCTGCGCGTTGTAATAGTTCAGGCGCGCTTGCAGGCATGCCACATTGGCAGGCAGCGTGCGGAAGGCATACACCGCTTTTTTCAGTTGTAGCGGCTCGGGCCTGTCGTCGGCATCGAACACGGTTACGAACTCGCCGCGCGCAAAATGCAGCGCGTAGTTGCATGCACGCGGCTTGGTGCGCGGCTTGCCCGGAGGCACGCGAATAATCTCGAACTGATAGGAGGGTTTGAGCGCAATGGCAGTCGCGATGGTCTGCTCATCATCCGCCTCGAGCACCAGCTTGATATCGAGCTTTTCTATCGGATACTCCATCGCCTGCATGGCCTTTAGCATACCGGCTAAGCTTTCTGGCTCGCGGTACATAGGCACAAGCACCGTATAGATCGGCAGGCTCGCATCATCGAGCATGGCCAGCTCGCGGCTCCAATCCTTGACTATTTTAGCAAAGCCCGCCCCCACCATGAAGATGATAGCTTTAAAAACCATGGTCAGCGCGTAGATGATGTGGCACGCGCCGAACAGCACCAACAGGCTTAGCTGCGGGGCCAGCATCATGGCGGCGGCCAGGCCGATAATAAACACGTTGATGAGCGCCACCTGCGAAGGCATGAAGGTGGCGCGCGCCGAGGCAAAAGGCAGTTTCTGCCAGAGATAATTTCGGCTGTGAGCTTCCAGCTCGCCGGTAAAGCGCGTCTCCACGGCGCGGCGAATATCCAGCGGCGATGTCATAAGAAAATCCACGTCGCCATATTGGGCGAATGCCCATTCACGCAAGGCGGCACTATCGTTACAAAGCGCCACTAGCAGCCGCCCACCGGCAGCGCGACGCCAGGGCAGTATTTGCAGGCGCAGATAATGCTCAATCATGTCTTCCTTGAGCAAGAACTCATCGGGCGGGTCGGTCAGCAGGTTCACGAATGGCAGGCTTTGCTGCTCGGCCAGCGCCCGGTACAGCGCAAGATAGGAAAGCACACCCTGGGCAATGAGCACCTCACCCAAACGGCCACCACTATTACTTTGGTGCACCAAGGCACCGTCAAGCTGATCCTGCCCCAGCGCTTCGTGGCGCAATAAGATCTCGCCGAGTCTAGCCGCCACTTAAAAGCTCCTCCATACCGCGAACACCACACCATCGCCCTTGCCTGCGTTCTTGCCATGCGCATGCACAAAGGCCCCCACCTGCAAGGATAGTGATTCGTTCAGCTTATACAAGGTAGATAGTTGGAACTGGTAATCGTCATAATCGTCCCCGGCGGATTGGGTGTAGAACACCAGCGCTTTGTTCTGCTCGCTCAGTTTGCGGGTGGCGAATATCTGCGGCAGCAATCTCACCCGGTCGGTGATGCCAATACCGGCCGTCAGCTCTAGGCGCAGCTGATTGCGCGGTTCCCCGAAACGATAGCGAAAGCCGGTATCCAGGTTCACGAAATGTTTTTGCCCCAGCAATGCGAAGCTGTAGCCCAGCGCAGCCACACCGCCGATGTCGGCATCGTCGCTGCCGATGACGGGCCGGTCATTGCGGTTATCCAGCGCAGGCAGCTTGATCATCGGGGCAAGTGATGCGGCAAACCCGCCCTCATCCCACAGGCGCATGCGTGCATAAAGCTCGGTGTCGCCGATGCCGGTGTTGCTTTTGCTTCCCTGCTCTACCTGCTGTGTGGAGATATTGCCCGCCAGCGTAAACCATTCACTCACGCCATATTCGGCGTAAGGTTGGCTTTCCCATTTGCGGTAATTCGGCTGGCTGCGCTTGTGCCCAGCAGTGGTGTAATAATTGTCGACGCTATAGAGGCTCGCACCTACGATGACCTGCCCCTTGCCTTTAGGCTGCACCCAAGCGCCCGCAAAAGCCTGCGAGGCCAACAGCACTGCGCTGAGTGAAATAAGAGGAAGTAGTGGGCGCATCTTCACACGCCCGAAGATCAATGGATCTTACGCTCGATATCGGCGATGGCCATGGCGACCATCTTTTCCTGGCCACCAACGAATTGCTCTTCGATGGAAGCGCGGGCGGCGGCCAGTGCAATATCCACCACATACGCGCGCACGGCCTCGATAGCGTTACGCTCTTCCTGGGCAATCTTTTCAACGGCATTCTTCATGCGCTCATCCAGTGCCACCTGAAGGTCCTTCTCCGCCTGGGCAGTAATTGCTGCAGCATCAGCCTGAGCGCGGGCGAACATCGCCTCAGCTTCTTGCAGGTATTCGGCTTGCTTTTGCTTATATTGAGCCAGCACCGCCTCTGCTTCTTCGCGCAGGCGGCGTGCTTCGTCTAGCTCGCGCCTGATCAGCGCGCTGCGCTCATCAAGTGCTTTGGTCACAAAAGCGAGGAGCTTTTTAAAGGTAAGCCCCACGAAAAGTACGAAGGCAACAAAGGTCCAGAACTTAGGATCGGCAAGGAATTCCATATTCATTACCCTTTATGTTGCTTGGAAAGACCGGCCACCAGAGCCTCGATGCGCGCCTGGGCAGGCTTTTGCTGAGTGAGCTTTTCGACAACCATACCCGCCAGCTCGACCGCCGTAGGAACCAGGCTCTGCGTGAGCTCCTGCTTCTTAACGGCGATCTTTTTGCTGGCTTCATCAAGCTTTTTGGCGATCTGCGCGTCCATCTCGCGGCCGGCGGCTTCCGCCTTGGCCTTCTGAGTGGCAACGGCCTCGGCCAGCAGGCCTTGTGCCTTCTCGCGCGACGCAGCCATCGTAGCTTCATATTCCTGCTTGGCATGATCGGCCTGGAACTTGAGGGCTTGCGCCGTCTCAATATCCTGGCCCTGCGTTTGTTCGCGGCGCGCGATGACTTCTTGCAGCGGCGGAAGAATCAACCGCGACAGGATGAAGTAAAGCACAGTGAACGACACAGCCAGCCAAAACAGCTGGGAGGCGAACCAAGTAGGATCTAATTGTGGCATGGCCTTAAGCCTCGCTTAAACGGCTGCTATTAAACTGCGAAGATCAACAGCAGAGCGATTACGAGCGCGAACAGGCCCATTGCTTCTGCAAGGCCCGCACCAACGTAAACGTATTTAGAAAGCTTACCTTCAGCGGCAGGGTTACGAGCAATGCCGTTGAGCATAGCAGCGAAGATATTGCCTACGCCGAGTGCTGCACCGAACATGCCGAATGCCATCAGACCAACACCGATATATTTAAGAGCTGCGTATTCCATTGTAATATTCCTTAGGTTCAGAGGTTAAAAATAAAGTCTAGTGTAAATGAAGCGCATCGTTCAGGTAAACGCAGGTGAGTACCGTAAAGATATACGCCTGCAGAATAGCAATACCGATCTCAAAGCCGGTCAGCACCATCAGCAGTGCGAACGGAGCCCAGCCACCGAGAATACCCAGCATCACCACGAAACCGGCGATCACTTTGAGCATGGTGTGGCCGGCCATCATGTTTGCGGCAAGACGAACCGAGAGGCTCACGGGGCGCGCCAGGTAAGAGAACAGCTCGATAAAATACATCACCGGAGCCATCCACCAGGGTGTGCCGTGCGGCAAGAAGAAATGCAGGAATTTACCGAGGCCATGCTTCCAGATGGCCAGTAGCGTACAGAACAAGAACACGCACAGGGCAAGCGCAAACGTCACGATGATATGGCTGGTGACAGTAAAGGAATACGGGATCATCCCAAGCAGGTTGCAAAACAGCACAAACATGAACAGCGTGAAGATCAGCGGGAAATACTTCATCGCGTCTTTGCCAGCGCTGTCGCGCACCGTGCCGGAGATGAACTGGATTAGCAACTCGGAGACCGACTGCCAACGATTGGGAACCAAGGCACGCTGACGAACGCCCATAAACATCAACAAGCTGGCGGCGGCAACCGCAAGCGCCATCCACAGCGAAGCGTTGGTGAAGCTTACATCCAACCCTGCGATTTGCGCGGGGAAAAGCGGATGCACTTCGAACTGTGCAAGTGGGCTATGGCCGTGGCCGGAATCTGACACGCGTTTTTGTCCTTAAACTAATTAATCTTCTTTCGGCCCGGAATTGCCGCGGATCATGTTACGAAAACCCGCCACAGCACCGAGAAAAAAGCAAATGATGAAAAAAAGCGGCATAGTGCCGAGCCATTTGTCGACAAAGAAGCCAAACGTGCTTCCCACTGCGACACCCGCCACCATCTCCACCCCTAGCCGCATAGCCTGGCTCATGCCAGATGCTGCGGGAGGCTCTTTTTCTTCATCAGCCGTATGGGCTTTGGCTTCATCAATGCGTCGCTGTAACTCATCGAGCGACGGGAGATTATCCGATGAATCGACCATACCCCAATCAGGCGAGGCGCAATGTATGAAGACGGCCCCATGCTGTCAAGCGATTTTGACCGCAAAAAAGCACATCTTCACACAAGTTTTTTTCAAAGGCTGCTACCACTTAGGCAACCACTCGCGTTTCTTACTTTCTGCGAGCTTTGCGTCGATAAAGCGGGCAATCTCCTCATAGGAACGCTCGCCCTGATAAATCTCGCCGTTGATGACGATATACGGGGTATGCGGAATCTTCAATTCATTGAGTGCTTCCTTTTTATCCTTCAGGAGGCGGGTTTCGCGCTCAATGTTATTGGTGCAGTTGCGGTACTGGTCCTTGGTGAGACCGCCAACGGTGGCGATGGTCTCAAGGCCCGCATCATAGTTGTTATCGAACGCCCATTTGTTCTGCGCGTCGAAGAGCACGCGAGCGAAGGTGTAGTATTTACGCTTATCCTGCGCACCCACGCAATCGAGCAGCATGGCGCCTTTCAAAGCGGGCTCATTCAACGGGAACTGACGCAGGATATAGCGCAGCTTGCCGGTTTTGATGTAGTTTTTTTCCAGGTCTGGCAGCACAACATTGCTGAAATGCGCGCAGTGCGGGCAGGTAAGCGAGGCGTATTCCACCAGAATTACTGGCGCGGTCGAATCACCCATGACGTAGTCGCTCATCAGCGGCGCTTCGGTAATAAGGCTGGAGCTTACTTTGCCACCGCTTCCCTGGTTGATTTTCAGGTTCGGCTCGTCGTCCTGATTTTGCGGATCGGCGACTTTGGGCATGGCCGACGGAATCGCGTCGATCACCACGCGAGGGCTGATCTGAGTATCAGTGTTTTGTGGAACCGGAGTGGTAGTTTGCTGCGCGTAAGCAGCGCTTGCAAACATCATGAGTGAACCCAGTAATACGTAAGCGCGCATGGCCTTCTCCTAAGACTTGGTGGTAGTATGAGCAAATTGGGCTTTATGTCATATTGCGATTTTGGCCCAAACGCAACGTGTAATAGCTTATTTGCCAGCCAGGCTTTTAGCAAAGGATTCAAGAGCCGCGCGCAAGTCAGGATCATCGACCTGTGCGGCAAGCCCAATACAATCTTCTGAAATCGCTTTGGTTTTTTTCTGTGGCGCGGGCTTCTTGGGCGCTGTCGGCACATAGGTATGGCTGATGTTAATACGTACCACCGCCTTGTAGCCGAAATAACTGGCCAGACGCTCCAACAGGACCGGCTGCATCTGCTGCAAATACGGTGCAAAGCCGTTCTGTGCTGCGATAGCAAGCGTACCGTCAGTTTTCTTGCCTTGAGGGAAGGTCAGACGCTCAGGCATGCATCGCTCGGCCAGCTCCGCCCCCACGATATTGCTCCACTCCGCCATGATACGCGAACCGGCCAGTCCGTGCTCCTTGAGCACAGGCTTGGTCAGCGGTTCGATGAACTTCCCAAGCTCGGCGGGAAACATCGAGGAACGGCGGCGAGTTGGCTTTTTTTCCATTATTTGCTTTTCAGCAGATCGCGGATCTCGGCAAGCAACACTTCACTCTGGGTGGGCTTGCTGGGCGCAGCATCAGCCTTTTTCTGGAAGCGATTGACCTGCTTGACCAGCATGAATACGGCAAAGCTTATAATCAGGAAATTGATGACCTGGTTTAAGAATACACCGTAGTTGATGGTAGCAGCGCCCGCATCCTTGGCCGCTTTGAGCGAAGCATAAGGCTCACTGGAAAGATTGATAAACAGATTAGAAAAATCGATGCCGCCGGTGATGCGCCCGATCGGGGGCATCACAATATCCGTTACCAACGAGTTGACGATACCGGTGAACGCCGCCCCCATGATAATGCCTACCGCCAGGTCGATGACGTTGCCGCGTGCGATGAAAGCCTTGAATTCGTTCAGCATAACACTCTCCTTATCGATTTATGTTGGCTATTTATGTTTGGTTTCGCGTAGTTTCTGCCAATATTCAAGCCGCTTGATGATGTCGCGCTCAAAGCCGCGCTCCACCGGCTGATAGTAATGCTGGCGATGCATGGTTTCTGGGAAATAGTTCTGCCCCGAGAAGCCATCTTTTGTGTCGTGGTCGTAGTTATAGCCCTCACCGTAGCCCAAATCGCCCATAAGCTTATTGGGCGCGTTCAAAATATGCATCGGCGGCATCAGCGAGCCATGCGTGCGCGCATCGCGCATAGCGGCCTTCTGGGCTTTATACACCGCGTTGGATTTGGGCGCGGTCGCCAGATACACCACACATTGCACGATGGCCAACTCCCCTTCGGGCGAGCCTAAGAAATCATAGGTGTCCTTGGCAGCAGTGGCTTGCAGCAAAGCCTGCGGGTCGGCCATGCCGATATCCTCCACTGCAAAGCGCACCAGGCGGCGCAATATATAGAGTGGCTCTTCACCACCATCGAGCATGCGCGAGAGCCAGTAAAGCGCCGCATCTACATCTGAGCCACGAAGCGATTTGTGCAAGGCGCTGATAAGGTTGTAATGCCCCTCCTGGCTTTTGTCATAAAGCGGTGCGCGCTTTTGCAGATATTGGGTGAGCGCTTTTTCATCCAGCTTCTTGCCCTTATGGGCGAAGAGAATTTCGCAGAAATTAAGCAGCGCCCGGCCATCACCATCGGCCATGTTGACAAGCAGGCTACGTGCCGGTGGCTCCAGCGGAAGCTCGCGGCCCATATGGCTTTCAGCACGCTCCAGAAGACGTGTCAGTGATTCCTCATCCAGCCGCTTGAGCACCACCACCTGCATGCGCGAAAGCAATGCGCCGTTGATCTCGAAGGAGGGATTTTCCGTGGTCGCACCGATGAGCAAAATCGTGCCGTCCTCGACCACCGGAAGAAAGGCATCTTGCTGCGCGCGGTTGAAGCGGTGAATTTCGTCGACGAAAACGATGGTCTTCTTACCATCCTGCGCGCGGGTGCGGGCACGCTCGAAGATCGCCTTTAGCTCGGCCACGCCCGAAGATACGGCCGAGACCGTCTCGAATTCATAGCCGCTTTTTTCCGCCACCAAGCGCGCAAGCGTGGTTTTACCGCAGCCCGGCGGGCCCCATAAAAGCAAGGATGGCGGCGTGCCGCCTGCCTCCAGCGCTTCGGCCAGCATGTGGCCTTCTGCCAGCACATGTTCCTGACCGATGATCTCGCCAAGGGCACGCGGGCGAAGGCGTTCGGCCAGCGGCATGAAAGCAGGTCGGTGCTGTTGATCGAAGAGTCCGGCCATGACTTACAACTTTAAGCGGCTGGCGATGCGGCGGGCAAGCATCGCCCACAGCGTGTAAAGCAAGCCATAGATATTGCGAAAAATGCTTGCATGCGCGTGGCTGACCGGCCGCTCCAGTACGCTGCGACACGGCATTTGCGTGTAGGTAAAGCCCATGTCCAGTAGCTTGCACAACAGATCCACCTGGAAGCCATAGCCCCGCACACCGCTTTGCCAGCGCGCCACGTTATAGCGCAAATGCACCGCAGGCAGGCTGTAATCGCGGATCTTATGGCCGCTGACCAGGTTGATCGAGCGCGCATAGAAGTTTGAAAATCCCTGGCTAGTGGCATCGGAGTGCAGGCCCGACACAATATACGGGATCAAGATATCCGCCTCGCCCACCGCCTTTAAGATATCGATGAGCGTTTCCATCGTCTCGGCGCTATCGCCATATACCAGGCGGAAATAGCGCCCCTTGCCCATGAACGCGGCATCGACATAGCAATGCGAGAGCGATTTTTTCTGCGGATTGATGGCCAGTAGCACGTTTAGCTCCGGCCGGGCGATAATGAACTCACGAATCTTTTCCGGCGAACCATCACGTGAGGCATCATCGATGACGATGATCTCGTAGGTCAGCTCCAGCGCAGCTAAGGCATCGGCCAGCATTTCAAGCGTCGTAGCAATAAAAGCGGCATCATCGTGGCAATACACGAACAGCGTGATATCCAGCGCGGCCACATCATACGGTTCGGTGATGGTGGCGATGCTATGCATCGGCTTGGCCGCATCCGAGATGCTGACCCCTGCATTCCATATCTGCCTGCCTTCGTTAATCGCCATGGGCTTGCCTGCTTTGTTTGCGCGCCGTCAGCCAGAGTATACTGCCCGGCAGGCAGACCACAATATTCAATATACCCAGTTGAATGGACAGCAATAGCGCCTCTGCTTTGGGCACGCCCACCAAGGCAAGCATACCCACCATACTCGCCTCGCGCACGCCCCAACCGCCTACTGAAAGCGGCAACGTCATCATCAAGATCACCGGAGGAATAAGGAACAACGTGTGCAGAAAAGAAAGCTCGAGCCCCAAGCTGCCGGCCAGGATATACGCCGCGCAGCAATACGCCACATGCGCGGCCACCGCGTAAGCCAGCAGGCGCACAAAAGCAGCGGGCTTGACCAGCATGGCCTTTGCACCCGAGACGAACTGCACCACCCAGCGCATAAGCTTATGCTGTGCCAAGGGCTGCAGTTTGCGCTCGGTGTAAAAGATGGTGGCAATGCCCAACACGCAGGCAGCAAAGCTCAGCAGCAGCGGAAACTCTGCATCAAACCCCATAAGGCTGCCAAGCGTAGGCAGCCCCACCAGCACCAGCACACCCAGGCCGAGCAGCGCCAAAATACGGTCGAGGATTACCGAGTGGATGGTTAAGTTCACAGGCAATCGATAGAGCTTGGCCAACCACACGCGCACCACGTCGCTGCTCATGAGGCCCCCGGGCAGGCAGCAGCCCATGAAAATACTGATGTAATAAATATTGAAGGCCTGCTTCACCGAAAGCCTCGCCGGGGCAGATGCATCCTGATGCACCCCGTTTTTTTGTATGGTGTCAATCACCACGCGCCAACGCTCCGAACCCATAAGTAGCTGCACCAAGATGAGTGCCATCACGGCCAGCACAGGCCCACGCTCCTGCCCGTGCATCAGCTGGGTGAGCTGGCCCATATCCAGCCCCAAGAACGCGAACCACAGCGCGGCGAGCGTAAGGGCGAGCTTGGCTAAAAAGCCGATGAATTTAGAGGAAAAAAAACTACGCAAGACCAAGGCCCGAAAAGCTGCTTAAACTTGCGCCTAAGCTAGCACATGCGCCCGGGGTTACAACCGAATCTATTGGGCAAATTATTCTGCCAGCAACAGGCTGTCACTCTTTTGAGCGGCGGCTTTGCGTTCGGTATACACCGGGGCCAGGTCGAGCATGGAAAGCACCATCTTTATACCTTCGTATTCTTCACGCTCGGGTATGACCACATCATTGCGAATGACCCAGTTCAGGCCGAAAAGATGCGCTGCCTTACGATAATTGCGAGCCAACGGCACGGGGGCAAGCGTGAAGGCATAGCGGGCCTTTTGATCAGCGCCGCGCTTGAGCAACTGGCGGCTGATCTCCAGCATCGCCAGGCTGTTTTGGAATTCAGGCAGGATGGCCATACGTGAGATTTCCACGTGGATGCAATCTTCCAGCGGCAGCTCAGGCAGCAGGTCGCAGATAAGGAAAGCTTTTTCCATCGGCAGGCGACGCGGCGAATCAGGGCGCGAGAAGGTCAGGCGGCAGCCACCAACCACTTGGTTGCCCAGGCGGGCCACCATCACGTCGGACTCATCGTCATACTCGTCTTTCATGCCTGAAAAATTGGCCAGCCCCCACACGCTGATGAACATTTGTTCGCGCAGGAGATAATATTGGTGCAGAAGGCCCGGGTCGCGGGTCAGTTCATAGGTGATGTTTTCCAGGCGGTGCGCCGGGCGCAGAAAGCGGCGCGTCAAATACTCTTCGGACAGCTCGGTATTGTCGCCGGGATGGTACGCCACATTGGCACGCGCGCTAAACGCCAGATCATCCATTACTACATTCGCCATAACCACTCTCTTCCAACCACTTTGTATTGGTTAATTTTTGGTAAATAAATACGAACCCATTCCAATGCGCAATCTCTTTTTTCTTGACCGTCCCACAATGTTACAAAGTGTGACATGCCATATTCCTAAATATAAGCCATATAGATTAAGAAGCTCTCAATCCCTAGGCTTTATAAACACAAGCTAGGTAATTATTGCCTATATTGTAATGATAACATAATACACATTCAAACTTTATGCAACAAATTATCCACAACATTACGCGCTGTTAATTTGCAAGAAGCGTGCCTTATGTTAAAAACCCTTAGCCACGAAGGGTTTGCAGTGTGCATCCCCTGGTTGGTTAACTAATGAAGAGAACCCCCTACTCATGTGCGGCATTATTGGAATTACCGGCTTTCGCCCTGCTCCCTCGCTTATTATCGAAGGCTTAAAACAGCTTGAATATCGCGGCTACGACTCCGCCGGCATCGCCACTATCATGGAAGGCAAGATCCGCCGCACCCGCGCGCAGGGCAAACTCACCAACTTAGAAACCGAGCTGCAAAAGCACCCGCTTTCGGGCAGCACCGGCATTGGCCACACGCGCTGGGCCACGCACGGCTTCCCCAATGAGGTCAACGCGCACCCGCACGCCACTGAAAAAGTAGCCGTCGTGCATAACGGCATTATCGAGAACTTCCGCGAACTGCGCACTGAGCTTATCGGCCTGGGCTACTCCTTCCGCAGCCAGACCGACACCGAGGTCGTGCCTGTGCTTGCCACGCATTACTTAGAACAGGGCCTAAGCCCGCAAGATGCCGTCTCAATGACGCTCAAACGTCTTGAGGGTGCATATGCGCTGGCCTTCTTATTTGCCGAGGCCCCCAACCTGCTGATCGCCGCACGCCAAGGCCCGCCGCTGGCTGTAGGCTATGGCGAAGGTGAAATGTTCCTGGGCTCAGACGCCATCGCCCTTTCGCACTTGACCTCGCAGATCAGCTATCTCGAAGATGGCGACTGGGCCGAGATCACGCCTAACAGCATCATCATTCACGATGCGAAGGATAATGTCATCACCCGCCCCATCACCAAATCAGGGTATAACGGCGCGTCGGTGGGCAAAGGCAATTATCGCCACTACATGCAAAAAGAGATCCACGAGCAACCCGGCGTGGTCGGCGAAACTTTGAAAATGTTCTGCTCGCCGCTGGAGCTGAACGTAAAGCTAGGCGAGCTACCATTCGACCTGACCGGCATCGAGCGCGTGCAGCTCATCGCCTGCGGCACGTCGTATTATGCAGCGCAAGTAGCCAAATATTGGCTCGAGTCCATCGCGCGCATACCCACGGAAGTGGATATCGCCTCGGAATATCGCTATCGCTCACCGATCGTCGACAAAAAAGGCATCAGCATCGTCATCTCGCAATCGGGTGAAACCGCCGACACGCTGGCCGTGCTGCGCTATTGCAAGCAGACGCACCCGGTGCTGGCTATCGTCAATGTGCCCGAAAGCACGATTGCACGCGAGGCAAGCGCTGTATTGTATACCTATGCCGGCCCTGAAATTGGCGTGGCCTCCACCAAGGCGTTCACCACACAGCTGGCAACTTTGGCCTGCGTGACGCTGGCCATTGCCGAAGCGCGCGGTAGCATCGACGCAACCGAGTGTAAACGCTTATGCAAGCTGCTGCTGGAAACGCCCACCTATATGAGCGAAGTGCTCAAGATCGAAGACCGCTTGCAGGCCCTAGCGCAGAACCTGTTCCACGCGCGTGACATGCTGTATATCGGCCGCGGCACGAGCTATGCGCTGGCTATGGAAGGCGCGCTGAAGATGAAGGAGATCTCTTATATCCATGCCGAGGCCTATGCCGCCGGCGAACTCAAACACGGCCCCATCGCGCTGATCGACGAACATGTGCCGGTCATCGTCATCGCCCCTTCGGACCCGTTGTTTGAAAAGACCGCCTCGAACCTGCAAGAAGCAGCGGCGCGCGGTGGCAAAATTGTGCTGATAAGCGACAAGGAAGGGCTGGCATCGCTCGGCGACCTGCCCTCAGCGACCATTGCCATGCCAAGCTCAGACCCATTCATCGCACCTTTACTCTATGCACTGCCTATCCAGATCCTCGCTTATCACGTAGCCGTGCTCAAAGGCACGGACGTGGACCAGCCACGCAACCTCGCCAAATCGGTAACGGTTGAATAGTTAGAACAGCGCGAGCAATGCACCCGGATATAGCAGCGGCAGCATAATCGCAAAGCCCACCGGCACAGTGCTCGGCACGGGCTTGCCCCCGCGAAGCAGCCTGGCCACCAGCCAGAAGAACGCATACAGCGCAGCAAAATAGAGCACGAACTCTTTAAGCCCCGACTCACCCACGCAGATACCTGCCACCACGAACAACTCCACGGGCTTTGGCAGCGTGTATATGTGCCCCGCAGGCTTGATGTCCTTTCGCCAGATGAGCGCACCGGCGATCAACGCCCAGAAGCCGCCCTGAAAGAAGTTATAGATACTGTCATCGACCATCACGCGCCAGAGCATCGCGGGCACGATCACGCATAACACGATGCGCCCCATCACCACTCCCTCATTGGCGTGAATGGCCGCCAGCGTAATAAGGAATACGCCGATGGCAGCTATCAGCAAGAACTGCTCGCCAAAGCCGTATTTGAGGAAGGTCAGCACGAACAAGACGCCCACGAATATTTCCGTCCAGGTGTGCGAAGTGGGAAACGGCACGCTGCAATAACGGCAACGGTGGCGCAGCAGCACGGCGGATACCACCGGGAACAGATCGCGCACTTCGAGCATCGCGCCGCAATGGCCGCAATAGGGCTTCTTATCCAGCAGCAAGCGACCGCGCGGCAAGCGATGCACCAGGCTGCATGCGTAGTTACCCACGGCAAAACCGCAGGCGATGGCCCATATGATGCCGCACAGAATATAGCCAAATTTAATGCCTTCTACAGCGTCTAACATGGTGTTTCCTTAGTTCTTGATTTTAGAATCGGGATTGAGCACGTTGTCGATATGGCGCCCCTGGAACAGCGAAATGCCCAGTTCCTGCCCGTATTCAATAGCACTTAAATCATCACAACGGCAGAGAATGACGCGGTTCGTGCCGCAATTGGCTACAGCAGCCGCCAGGTCTTTGTTCTGCTGGTTGTTTAGATCATTGTGACTGTCAGCGTTCCATTGCAGTTTCAGGATATCTACGCCCAGCTTCTCACGGTTGATCTGCGTGAAGCTCATGGCGGTAAGGCCATCCAGACATACGCGATAGCCCTGTTTCTGCACCTGTGCTTTGGCCCGCATGAACAGCTCCATATTGGCAAAGATGTCAATAGCAGGCACTTCAATAACGATGGCCACCTTCGTCTCGGCCTTGAGCATGGCGTCGAACTCAGCAAACCATGGGGAAAGCAGCGTCTCAGCATTGAGGTTGATGCTGATGGGCTTTTCTAAGAAGCGCGGATGGGTGCGCAAAAACTCCAGCATGCGCTGATCCAGCGACTGGGTAAAATATTTGAACAGCCAGCGGTTGCTTAAGAAGTCCACGTCTGTGCGCAGCACCTGGCGCAAATGCGTGATATTGATATACAGCTCCTCAAACACATTACGCATCGGCACGCCAGGCTGCACGGTGCAAATCGCCTGGCGGCGCACGGCGCGGTTTAGATCGGCGTAGCGCAGGTCGCGTTCGATATTGGCCAGCGCCGAAGCGTTCAAGCTCGATTTTTTACCACTTTCGCCCCCTTTAGCCACTTCAGCCGCTTCATCTGGCGGCGTGGATTTTACTTTTTTCTGCGAAGCAGCCAGACGCTGCGAACACAAATCCCAGAACTCCTTCCAGCTGTTTTTGAGCACATAGCTGGTGCAGAAAGCCGGGTTTTCGTTGCCAGTTTCAGTGTAGGCAAGCGGATCGTTTGCATAAAGGTAGCGCAGCTGAAAGATGATCTTGTTATGGACTTCCTGGGGCAACCCATAGCACAGCACGATGATACTATGGTCCGACAACAGGAAAATATCACCCTCATAGCTTTTAAGCAGATCGTGAATAAGATTGATGGCAATGTTGAACTGGTAATCGCTCTTATACTCTTCCATCAGCTTGCCCAAATGGAAGTGAATAGCGTTCCAGCCCTCAGGCTGGTGCACCATGCTGATCGAATCCATCAGCTTTAATTCGGCATTTTTTAAGATGATCTGCATGCGGTCTTAAACCTTATTAATGGCCAATAATCTGTTTCGCGACATAGGCTTCAAGCGAGGAAGTGTCAATACGGCGCTGCAAATCTTCAATAGGACCGAAGAGCTGCACCGTTAAGGTGGGCACGCTTTCCGTGGAGAGAATAGGGAACTTGAAAATGGTCGAGCTTTCCATTTTCCACGGCAGCAGCTTGATCTCACCGGTAAGCAACCCGTTGGAAATACCTGAGCGCAGGGTCAGGCCCGGGGTGCGAATCAGCGCGTTGCGCATGTTTAGCGTACCATCAACCGAAAATTCGGTAACGCCGTTGACCAACGCGAGATTCGCGTTGTTGAGCACATCCGCCGAAGTACGCGACACACGCACCGCATCGACCACACCGGTAAGGCTCAAACGCTCCACCCCAACCCCGCGCGCGGCAAACACCAGGTTGGAGTCGGCCTGCATCAGCCAGGATTTGGGATTTACGCCCGAAGTGGCCACCGTGCCCGAAGCACTGACGCGCCCGCCAATAGTGTTATAGCCCGCTGCGCTGGAAATGATCTCGCGCAGTTGCAGATCGTACAGCGTAAAGGCAAGCGAAAGCCCCGGCACGCTACCGCCAAACACCTGGCCAGAAAGTGTGCACTTGCCGCCCCAATAGTTGAAAGTGGCGTTCTTAAAAGCAAGCGCGTTGCTTTCCAGACGGCCTCGGAATTTCAAATTGTCCAACGCTACACCGCGATGGATGAAACGGCCAATGTTCAAATCAAATACGCCGGAGAAACCATCCATCCAGCTGAAATCGATAAGTTCCTCTGACCATTCCCGCTTCTGTGGCAATATCTGGTCGGGCGGCAGCTGCGGCTGCGGCTTGGTGGCGGCAGCTGCGGGGAGGAAGTAATCGGTGTTTAGCTGGTTGGCATTGATCTGCACACTGACGCTGGGCAGGTCGTCCTTGACGTTGAGGGAAAGATTCGCATCCAGCGTATCTTGCGGGCCATAGTCAAAGCGCATGTTATAAAGCCCCATCTCCCCTTCCTTGGCAGAAAGGCGGAACGAGGCGTATTTACCCGTACGGTCGAACAGGGTGAAGCCATCCACCGCTACCTTAAAGTCGATCTGTGCTGCGAGCTTGCGCAAAATAGACCAGTTGGTGTTGCGGTCGAGCTTTAGGAAATAATCATTGCTCTTGGGGTCGGTGTGGGTCAAACGCCACAGATCACGGAAATAGTCGAAGTTGATGTCCTGCAGCTTCACATCCGCCTCGACGCGTGGTTGCGCGTCGAAATAGGCCACCATACCGCCGTCGAGCCTGAAATCGCTGATCTTGAAGGTTGCTTCCGAAAGGCGCAGCTGCGCGGGCGAAATAAAGATGTTTGAGTTCGCTGAGAACTGGTCGAAGTTTGCCTGCGGGAGATCTTCAGCGGATTTGTCCACCATGGTCAGCATCTCGCGCAAGCTTTTGCCCTGCATTTCCATGCTGCCTTCAAAGCGCAGGCCGCTAGCATTACCCTCAGAAACCACGCCGAACAGACTCAGTGCCGTTTCACCAGGTAGCAGTACATTGAACTGGTTGACCGTAATGGCAGCATCGGCCAATGCCGCCGAAATCTTGGCGCTGCGCCAGGTCTGCTGGCCAACGAACAGCTGGTCGATGTCCAGGTATAGCATGATGTGCATATCATCCGGCAGCGGGTTCACTGGAATGGTCGAAGGCGTATAGCCACCAAAGGTGCTCGCACTGGTAACGACCTGACTGAACACGTCATGAAAGGCGCTCTCCCATTCATTATAGTCGAAAACACGGCACTCCATCTCAATGGAAAGGTTCGGAATGTTCTCGCTCCAACTCAGGCTCACGCTGCCTTTGCCACCGGAGTTGAGTCCCTGGAATTCAGCATCCACAAGCTCGATGTTCTGGCCGCTTTGCAGCCAGTTACCCAATATCTTCACTGGCAGCGGCGGCAATGTTTGCGGAGCGATTTCTTTTTCTGCTATACCAACCATGCCAGATGAAGCTGGCTTAGGTGGATCCATCCAGCGGCGGAGATTATCTGTCACCAGCGAAAAATCGCCCTTCACCTCAATCTTTGGAGCAAGCAGGTCGATCGCACCTTGCAGCTTGATAGAGTTCTTATCGTCCAGGAACACAATGGCGTTAAGCGGCGTGTATCCCTTTGGCGCTTCTTTTTCGCCTGGGGAAGTGTCGAAGCTGAACTGGAAATCATGGCCAAACATGGTGGCCTCGCCGCTGAAGTTCCAATCGTCCTCATTCGTAGCGATGGCGTAAATAGCGCTGATAGTAAGTGTCTCGTCACTCTCGAGGTTGTGATAGCTTACGCGTCCATCCACCACTTCAAAGCCCACGGCTGCGTTCTCGTCCTGCCCTTCGAGCATGCTTTTGATGAGGCCGCCGTTGAGCCAGCCCCAATACATTTCGTTGTCTTTGCCGCGTGTAATATCCAGCACCGGGCGCTGCATCGCGATGCGCTTGATCTCGGGGCGCTCAGAAAGCAGCGTGAAGAAGTTCAGGTATAAAATGGCCACTTCAGCGGTGACCTCGGGGTTATGGGTCTTATCGTCGGGGTTACGAATATCTAGGCCGGTGACATAAGCCAGCGGACGCGGCAATATCTGCACGCTGACCGAGCCGTGAATGAACACTTCCTGTCCGGTTTTTTCCTTGATGATGCTGATGATATGGGTTCGCAGCTCGTTGGTGTTGATGCTGCCCTGCACCACCAGCACCAAGCCAAGCGCCATCAAAAGTGCGGCAAAGCACCACACCAGCTTACGCGAGCTGGCATCGATATTGGGCGGTTTGCTAGCAGGTCTTGGCATAGGGCACTTAAGCGGGGTGGAACAATCAGACTTATGCTAATCTATGCATAAATATATAATTTTTTGCTAATATGGCCCCTTGGTATGGGAATTGTTGCATATATCGCAACGATTAACGGCGAATCATAAAAATACCCTGCTCACCCAGCAGGTTAGCAAACAAGGCCCCACGAGCAAAGGTGGTGGAGGTTCCCTGCTCGTCCACATAGAGGCGCTTTTCGACCGTCAGGCCGAGTTTTTCGCACAGCACCATGAAATCGGTGATAGTGCAGAAATGGATGTTGGGCGTATCATACCATTGGTAGGACAGCGCGCTGGTCACGGGCATGCAGCCCTTGGTAGCCAGATACAGGCGATTCTTCCAATGCCCGAAATTCGGCACTGAGACGATGGCGTGCCGCGCGATGCGCACCAGATGCTCAAGCACTTCTTTGGGGTTGCGCAGCGTTTGCAGCGTCTGGCTCAAAATGGCGTAGTCATAGGCTTGGTCGGGGTAATATTGAAGATCGGTGTCCGCATCACCCTGGATGACCGAAAGCCCACGCGCAATGCAGCGGTTCACGCCGGTTTGGCCCAGCTCGATGCCCCGGCCCGTGACCTGCTTTTCACGCTGCAGCCATTCGAGCAGATCGCCCTCGCCGCAGCCCACGTCGATGACGTTACTGCCCGAGGCCACCATATCGCCGATCACCCGCAGGTCTGCGCGCAGTTTGATATTGCTTTGCTGAGGCATCAATCCACTCCGAATAAGGCGGCCGAGCCGTCGATGAAGCCACGAATAGTGTCGTCGAATTCCGGCACGTCGAGCAAGAAGGAATCGTGCCCCTTATCGCTTTCAAGCTCAGTGAAGCTGACATTGGCCGCAGCGGCGTTCAGTGCGCGCACCAGCTTTCGGCTTTCGCTGGAAGAGTAGAGCCAATCACTGGTGAACGAGGCCACGCAGTAGCGCACTTTCGTGCCCATGAACACATCGGCAAGCTTCTTGCGCCCACCCTCGGTTAAGTCAAAATAGCTCGCCGCACGGGTCAGGTATAGATACGAATTGGCATCGAACCTATCCACGAAACTTAGGCCCTGATGGCGCAAATAGCTTTCCACGCGGAAGTCGGCATCGAAGCCATAGGTATAGTTCTCACGGTCTTGCAGATTGCGGCCGAACTTCTCTTGCAGCATCGGCTCGGACATATAGGTGACGTGTGCGGCCATGCGCGCCACCGCCAAGCCCTTGGTCGGAAATTTGCGCTGTAAAATATATTCGCCGTTGCACCAGTCGGGGTCCGCCATGATGGCCTGGCGGCCGATTTCGTGGAAGGCGATGTTCTGGGCCGATTGGCGCGTGGCCGTGGAAATGGGGGCTGCAGCCAGTACACGCTCAGGGAAGCGCGTGGCCCATTCCAGCACCTGCATACCGCCCATCGAGCCGCCGATGACGCAGAATACCTCGCCAATGCCCAAATGATCGAGCAGCAAGCCTTGCGCGCGCACCATATCGCCGATAGTGATGAACGGGAAGGAAAGCCCGAACGGTTTTCCAGTGGAAGGGTTGATCTCTTTAGGCCCGAACGAGCCCATGCAGCTGCCGATCACATTCGAGCAGATGATGAAGAAACGGTCAGTATCCATCGGTTTACCGGGACCGACCATACTGTCCCACCAGCCTGGCTTGCCGGTGACGGGATGCGTGCCGCTTAAATATTGATCGCCGGTGAGCGCATGGCAAACGAGGATAACATTGCTCTTCGCGCCGTTGAGTGTGCCGTAGGTCTGGAAGGCCAGCGGAAAATCAGAGATGTTCACGCCGCATTCCAGCGTAAAGGGCGTACCACGTGCAAGCGTGACGACCTCGCCCACTTCCACTTCTCTGTAATTAGCGCCGAAAAATGATTTAACCATAGGGTGTTAAGTTTTAAGGCAGCTCACGAATTTACGCAAGCGCCTAGCTCAAAAACTTATGCCCGCATTGCGCCAGCAGTTTCTCGCCTGCCTCTTCGCCCAGTTTTTTGGCATCCTGGCCATGCAAGGAAACCTCGTAGAACTCGCTTCCATCGGGCTTTAGCACTAGGCCGCGCAAATACAGCAGCCCTTTTTCCACCGTGGCATAGCCGGCAATGGGCGTGCGGCAGGAGCCATCCATTACGCGCAGGAAAGCGCGCTCAGCGGTCACCGCCTGCTCTGTCGCTTCGTCGTTGAGTGCTGCCAAGTAGCTGTGCATGGGCACATCTTCAATCCGGCAGGTGATGCCGATCGCCCCTTGCGCGATTGCAGGCAGGCATTCCTGGAGTGAAAGCACCTGGCCGGGCACTTCTTCAAAACCTAGGCGGTTCAGACCTGCTTTGGCGAGCATGGTGGCATCCACCTCGCCGCGGGCGATCTTGTCCAGGCGGGTTTGCACATTCCCCCGTAGCGGCACGATCTCAACGTCCGGCCGGTGCATGCGCACAATGGCTGCGCGGCGAAGTGATGATGTGCCAAAACGCGTACCCGGCGGCATATCTTTAAGTGTGGTGAGCCCCTTGCCCACCAGCATATCGCGCGGGTCTTCACGCGGCAGGAAGGCTACGGCCTCCAGCCCCTCGGGCAGCTGGGTGGCTACATCTTTCATGGAATGCACGGCGATATCGATGCGCCCATCAATCAAGGCCTCATCCAGCTCTTTAGTGAACAGGCCTTTATTGCCGATGTCCGAGAGCGGGCCAGAGAGGAAGTTATCGCCACTGGTGGTGAACTGCACAAGCTCCGTGGCACTGTTGCGCGCCAGCTCGGGCCAGGCAGCCCCCAGACGTCGCTGCACCTCGCGGGCCTGAGCCAACGCCAGGGGACTTGCCCGCGTGCCTATTTTTATACTTTGCATAGGATTTCTGTGTCCGCTATCAAGGTAGCCAATATGATTTCCAATGTATAACCGCCAAGTTGGGGCCTGTCACCTGCCTTATGCTAGTGCTCGGAATTGAAACAAGCTGCGATGAAACGGCTGCCGCGATCGTCACGGGCGATAAGCGCATCCTGGCCAACGTCGTGCTTTCGCAAATTGAGCAGCACACGCCCTATGGCGGCGTTGTGCCCGAGATCGCCGCGCGCGCGCATCTGGAATATATCGAGCAGGTCATCGCCCAGGCCATGAAAGAGGCCAATATCAGCTTCGCAGACTTAAGCGCCGTGGCGGCAACCGGCGGCCCGGGCTTGATCGGCGGGGTCATCGTAGGCGTGATGGCGGGCAAGACCATTGCCTCGGTGCATAAAAAACCCTTCATCGCCGTGAACCATTTAGAAGGCCACGCACTCACCGTGCGGCTGACCGATGAAGCTGCCTTTCCCTTCTTGCTACTGCTGGTCTCCGGTGGACATTGCCAGTTCCTAGCCGTGCGCGGTGTGGGCCAGTATGAGCGCCTCGGTGGCACAGTGGATGATGCACTCGGCGAGGCGTTCGATAAAACCGCGAAGATGCTGGGCCTTCCCTATCCCGGTGGCCCGCAGGTGGAGGCGTTGGCACGCAGCGGCAACCCTCGGGCCTATCCCTTCCCCACCCCCATGAAAGGCCGCAAGGGATGCGACTTTTCCTTCTCAGGCCTTAAGACCGCTGTTCGCCAGCAAATCCAAGCGCTGGGGAACTTAAGCGACCAACAAAAAGCCGATATCTGCGCAAGCTTCCAATATGCGGCAGCTGCCTGCATCGCCGACCGCATGGAAAACGCCATTGCCGCGTTCAAAACACGCTGCCCGAAGGGTACGCAAATGGTAATTGGCGGCGGGGTGGCCGCCAACATCTATTTGCGCGAGCAGATGGAGAGCGTTGCCGCCCGCCACGGCTTAGGCTTACTGGCCCCACCACTTAAACTCTGCACCGACAACGCCGCCATGATCGCTTGGGCTGGCATTGAGCGCCTAAGGCTGGGCCACACCGACGGGTTGGATTTTGAACCACGCGCCCGCTGGCCTTTGGCTGAACTGGTGTAAAGCCTTTGACTTTTCCTGCATTTGTGGCTTATCTGGCGCATGCATTAACCAATAGCTAGGCGCTATCCGTGGCCACAGAAAAAAAACGCTTAAAAATTCGCAAAGTCATCTTCCCCGTAGGCGGCCTGGGCACGCGCTTTTTGCCTGCCACCAAATCAACCCCTAAGGAAATGCTCCCGGTGGTGGACAAGCCCCTCATTCATTATGCTTTCGAAGAAGCCAAGGATGCCGGCATCGAACAGTTCATCTTCGTCACCGGCCGAAACAAGCAGGCCATCAACAACCATTTCGACCATGTCTATGAGCTGCAAAGCGTGCTCAGCGAAAAGAACAAACAGCGCGAGCTGGACATGACCCGTAACTGGCTCCCCGAAGCCGGCAACCTCGTCTTTGTGCGCCAGCAGGAGCCTCTGGGCCTGGGCCACGCCGTATGGTGCGCGCGCCATCTCATCGGCGATGAGCCATTTGCGGTAATACTCGCCGATGACATGGTGCTATCGCAAAAAGGCTGCCTCAAACAAATGGTCGAGGCGTATGAAAACGCGCAAGGCAGCAACATGCTCGCCGTAATGGATATCCCCCGCGAGCGCACGGCCAGCTACGGTATCGTCGACCCCGATGGTGCGGCCGATGGCAAGCTAGTCAAGGCCCGCGGCCTGGTGGAAAAACCTGCACCCGAAAAAGCCCCCTCCACGCTTTCGATTATCGGCCGCTACATCTTGCAGCCCGAAGTGTTCTCCTTCCTCGATTCGCAGAAGCCCGGTGCAGGCGGCGAGATACAGCTTACCGATGCCATCTGCCAGATGATCGGCAAGAAAGACGTATACGGCTACCGCTTTGACGGCACGCGCTACGATTGCGGCGAGCTGACCGGATTTGTGGCCGCCAACGTAGCCTTTGCGCTCGAGCGCCCCGAAATCCGCGACCAGGTGGCACAGCAGCTTAAAGACGTATTCAAACGCGCAGGAGTGAACTGATATGCAGATCGCAGTTGTCGGCACAGGGTATGTGGGGCTGGTCTCGGGCGTGTGCCTCTCTGAGTTTGGCTTTAACGTCACCTGCGTGGATAAGGACGAAGCCAAGATCGCCAATTTACAAAAGCACATCCTGCCGATCTTTGAGCCAGGGCTGGACGCGCTGGTGGAGAAGAATCTGCGCGCGGGCAAACTCACCTGCTCCACTGACCTTCGCACATCGGTTGCCAAGGCAGATTTGGTCATCGTGGCCGTCGGCACGCCCGAAGGCGCAGATGGCATGCCTGACATTGGCCAGCTCAACGCCGTCATGGCCGAGATCGCAAACGCTATTAGCGGCTACACGGTGATCGCCATTAAATCCACCGTACCGGTGGGCACGAATCGCGCCGCCGCCGAGCTCATCCGCAAGCTCAACCCCAAGGCCGATTTCGACGTGGTTTCCAACCCTGAATTCCTGCGCGAAGGCGCGGCTATCGAAGATTTCATGTCTCCCGACCGCGTGGTGGTGGGAACCGATTCGCCGCGCGCGCGCGAGCTGATGGGCAAATTATGCGAACCCATTTGCATGGGAGGTGCGCAGGTACTGTACACTACCTTTGAAAGCGCCGAGCTTATCAAATACGCCGCGAACAGCTTGCTGGCTGCGCGCATCACCTTCATCAATGAAATGGCCGATCTATGCGAGAAGACCGGCGCCAACGTGATGGATGTGGCCAAAGGCATCGGCATGGATCACCGCATCGGTGATAAGTTCCTGCGCCCCGGCCCAGGCTATGGCGGCAGCTGCTTTCCCAAAGACACCATGGCCATGCGGCAAATGGCGCGTGCTGCCGGTGCGCCTTCGAGCATCATCGAAGCCACGGTCGATAGCAACCACCGCCGCAAGCTGCGCATGGTAGAAAAGGTCATCAAAGCCGCAGGCGGCAGCGTACAGGGCAAAACCATTGCCACGCTCGGCCTTACCTTCAAGCCCGGCACAGACGATATGCGCGAATCACCCAGCTTGGTGATCCTGCCGGAGCTGATGAAAGCCGGTGCGACCATCCGCGCCTATGACCCACAGGGCATGAAGGAAGCAGCCAAGCTGCTCACCGGCGCCATTTCCTGGTGCGATGATGCCTATAGCGCCATGGAAGGCGCGGATATGATCTTGCTCATCACCGAGTGGAACGAGTTTAAAAGCCTGGATTTCGACCGCGCCAAGAAGCTACTGAAAGCACCGTTGGTGATCGATCTGCGCAACATCTACCGCCGCCAGGTAATGCTGAAGCAAGGCCTGCATTATGTCTCGATAGGGCGCAGTGCTGTGGTCCCCGGGCAAACGAGCCTGGAAGACCTAGCTGGCGGCGACAAAGCTGCGTGAGCGATCCGCGCGACGCTATCACGCAGCAAGCCAAAGCGCTTGGCTTTGACGTGGTAAGCTTCACCAACCCTGAACTCCCTCCAGAAGTGCAACAAGGCCTGCACCAATATTTAGCCGCAGGCCACCACGGCGAAATGGAGTGGATGCAAAACCGTGCTGATTGGCGCGCCTCGCCCAAAGCCATCTGGCCGGAAGTGCAAAGCATCATCATGCTGGGTGTGAACTACGGCCCGAACTTTGACCCGATGAAAAAACTCGCGCACAAAGACATCGGCAATATCTCCTGTTACGCGCTGAACGAAGACTATCACGATGTCATCAAGAAGCGCCTCAAGGCCCTCGCCCGCTGGCTGGTGGCTACCCATGGGGGGGATGTGAAGGTCTTCGTCGACACCGCCCCGGTAATGGAAAAATCCCTCGCTGCACAAGCGGGCCTGGGCTGGCAAGGCAAGCATACCTGCATGGTCAGCCGTGAGTTCGGCTCGTGGCTTTTCCTGGGCTGCATCTTTACCACCTTGCCCCTGCAAGCCGCCGCACCGGAAGTCGATCATTGCGGCAGCTGCACACGCTGCTTGGATATTTGCCCCACGCAAGCATTCACCGCCGAGCGCCAAATCGACGCGCGCAAATGCATCTCCTACCTCACCATCGAGCATAAAGGCGCGATTCCGTATGAATTTCGCAAAGCCATCGGCAACCGTATCTATGGCTGCGACGATTGCCTGGCCGTATGCCCGTGGAATAAGTTTGCCGAGGCTTCCCACGAGATGGCCTTTACCCCGCGTGACTCCCTTACCGCACCAAAACTCGCCGAACTCGCCACGCTGGATGATGCTGCCTTCCGCGCTTTCTTTTCCAAATCACCCATCAAGCGCATCGGGCGGGAGCGATTCATCCGCAACGTGCTGATCGCCATTGGCAATAGCGAGGATACCGCACTCGCCGATACTGCACGCGACCTCACGCAAGATGCTTCACCCATTGTGGCCGAAGCTGCAAGCTGGGCAGTTGCACAATTACTCCCCATGGACGATTTATCTCATAAGAGCTAAACTGCCTGCAACCAAGCCAAAGGAGAAACACCATGCCCGAAATCATCATGTACACCAAAGATTATTGCCCCTACTGCACCAAGGCCAAGAGCCTGCTGCAACGCAAAGGTAAAGCGCATCTGCTCAAAGAGATCGACATTACGCGCGATGAAGCACTCCAACAGGAAATGCTCAGCAAGGCCAATGGTCGTAAAACCGTACCGCAAATTTTCATCGGCGCGATGCATGTGGGCGGCTGCGATGATCTGTATGCGCTCAACGATGCCGGTAAGCTCGACGAGCTACTGGCTGATTAACCTTTGCGCTCTGCAATCCCGGGTTGAGATATCACAAAATTCGATTTTATGACATTTTGTGATATTAATGCAACATTACTAGATTTTCTAATATTCGCAACCAACGACACAACATATAGTTAGTGCGTCAATCACTAATATTGGGTAAAGATTACATACAATTTTAGGTAAATTGTAGAGATTAAATGTGCAACCGCACAGCGAGGTTTAAAAAATGGGAGATCATACAGCATGTTAAGCACAGGATTTTGGTCCAAGCTAAGCAAGACTGGCAGCTCCACGGCCACAACCGAGCGCAAGCCCTCCGGCAAGTCGGTTTCGCGCTATTCCAACCTGCTCTCGCCCAAAGAAAAATACGACCACCTGACCGAATATGGCACGCAGATGCTATGCCTGCTTTCGAGCGAATACGGATGTGGGTATCTCTCCAAGAATTTTGACCGGTTGACCGGCCATAGCAGCGACAGCAAAATGGGCCCGGATTTCTTCCAGCTTGTGCATGAGGATTTCCGCGAACGCTTAGAGGGCCTGCTCGCGCAAGATAATGCCAGCCGCTCGCCACAGCCTCTGCGCTGCAAGCTGCAGCACGCAGACGGCAAGTGGTATTGGTATATGATGCAGGTGCACCCGCGCAACCAAAGCGGCGAGAATGTATGCATACTGGATAACATCCACGAACATATGCAAACGCAAAACACCCTGCACAAGGCCCGCCTGGAAGCCGAGCTAGCGCTTCGCGCACGCTCGGAGTTCCTCGCCAATATGAGTCACGAACTACGCACACCACTCAATGCAGTGATCGGCTTTTCGCAGATCATCGAGAGTGAAATGTTCGGCAAGCTCACAAACCCGCAATATCTCGATTACATCAAGCACATCCAGGAAAGCGGCTACGACCTGCTGTCACGCATCGAAGACCTTCTTGAGATCGCCAATATCGATGCCGGCCGTGTGATGCTAGACCGTGAAAAAGTTATGGTCAGCGACATCATCAACCATGTGCTGCAAGCACAGACCCACCACGCCTTCACCGCGCATGTAGAGCTTAAGGCCCCGCCGCTGAAGGAAGACCTTTGCCTGAATGTGGATCGCCTAAAGCTGCAGCATATCCTCGGCCACCTGGTGGCCAACTCAATCCGCCACTGTGAGGCCGGCGGGCAGATCATCCTCGATGTGGCACTTACCTATGAAGGCGACATCCGCCTGCGTGTGTCTGATACCGGTGTCGGCATGACAGATTTAAAACTGCGCAACCTGATGGCCGCACTTGAAGAAGACAATTGCTGGTTTGCCAAGAACAATCGCAGCATTGGCCTTGGCCTGGCACTGACCAAAGAATTCGTGAGCCTCCACGGTGGCCAGGTGCAGTTCTCCAGCAAGTCCGGCGCAGGTACAACGGTCGATATTCTCCTTCCCAAAACTTGCCTGTTGAGCACGGCCATACAATCGCGCGACCACCTGCAAGCCGCAGGCTAAGCACCATGGATAAGACCAAAGCAGCACAGCAGATCATTGCACATGCGCTAAAGCTCGTGCCGTTTGATGGCTGGAACCAAGCCACCCTACAACAAGCTGCGATTGCCGCCGGTTATAAAAAGACCGATGTGATCCGCGTGTTCCCCGCTGGTGCGCCACAAGCGGTGGAGGCTTATTTGCACCAATGCGACGAAGCGATGGTGGCAGAGCTTAAAAACTATAACTTAGAAAGCATGAAGATCCGCGAGCGCATCGCCCTGGCGGTTCGCCTACGCCTGATGCAACACGCACCGCACCGCGAGGCTACGCGCCGATCTCTGGGGTTGCTTGCCCTGCCCTTTTATGCACATCGCGCGCTTAAAAGTCTCTATGCCACGGTGGACACCATCTGGTATGCCATCGGTGATACCTCGACAGATTTCAACTTCTACACCAAGCGCGCCACACTGGCTGCGGTCTATTCCACCACGCTGCTGTACTGGCTGGACGATAAAAGCCCCGATTTTAATAATAGCTGGGATTTTCTGGCTCGCCGCATCGACAATGTCATGCAATTCGAGAAGCTAAAAAGCAAGCTCAAGAACTCACTCGGCGCCTGAGCGCAAGCCCGCCCGCGTTGCATACACCAATAAATCATCGAAATTCTTATTCACATCTGAAGTATCTTCCGTATTTGGCGGGCCTTGCACAAAAATGCTGTTGGCCGTGCCGGCAGCAGCAGTGCTGGTACAATCGCAGTTTTCCAACTCATGGGTGTTGGAAGAACCAGAGCTGATGATGGTAGCACCGCCGCTACGCGGGGTTGCGCCATGGCCGTTCTCGCCGTAAGAAAGCACGACATACACGACCTTGTCGCTCAGCGTCACGGGTGTTGCCGTGTTGGTGGTCACACTCATGCGGGTGGTGCTGTCACTCACCGTGATGGACGTAAAGGCATTGGCAGCCGTTAAGCGATTATCGACGACATAGGTAATACGTCTTCCCCAGCCGTCAATAGCAGCATCATCAGGCAGGCGCAGGGTCTTGGTGGGAACCATGCCATCGACGAAATAAGGGCCAGTAAGCGCGCTGGCAGAGGGAGTACCGCCGGTGCACATGCCGGGCGTTGCCCCTTCAATGCCGTAATAATTGCTGCTGGTGGCTTCCATGTTGCGGGTAATGTCGGCCGGGCACGGCAGGCGGCCAAAAGCACGACGATAATCCGCCAGGGCTTGGGTGATGACCTTGAGCTTACCTTCGGTCTCTTCGTAGCGTTGCTTATCCAACGAGTTGCTGAAAATAACCAGCCCACCGCCGACGATAACGGCGATGATGATAAGCACAATGGCCATCTCGACCAGGCTGAACCCGTGCTTGCGCGTGCGCATATGTTTGGCCATGTCTATCCCTCTGAAGGAATAGCCATTATATTACATATGGATGACTTTGCCAAATGCATCCAGCACCGATTCGTGCATCATTTCCGACAGCGTCGGATGCGGGAATACGGTGTGCATCAGGTCAAGTTCCGTGCCTTCCATGGTGCGGGCAATAGCATAACCTTGAATCATTTCGGTCACTTCCGCGCCGATCATGTGCGCGCCGAGCAGCTCGCCGGTCTTCGCATCAAAGATGGTTTTGACCAAACCTTCGGGTTCACCAAGTGCAATGGCCTTGCCGTTGCCCATGAAGGGGAAGCGGCCCACTTTGATATTGAGGCCCTTTTCTTTGGCGGCTTTTTCGGTCATACCGACACTTGCAACCTGCGGGTGGCAATAGGTGCAGCCCGGGATGTTTTTAGTGTTGAGCGGGTGCACGTCTTTCTGGCCTGCGATCTTTTCCACGCAGATCACGCCCTCATGGCTAGCCTTATGCGCAAGCCATGGCGGGCCGGTTAAATCGCCGATGGCATATACGCCCGGCTCGTCGGTAGCGCTCCACTGGTTCACCACGATATGGGTTTTGTCCACCTTCACCTTCGTGCCTTCAAGGCCCAGATTCTCAGTATTGCCCACGATGCCAACCGCCAGGATTACGCGGTCCACGGTCACTTCGGTAGTCTTGCCGCCGGCTTCCAGCGTCACTGTCACATCGTCCTTGCCTTTTTTCAGGCCTTTGACAGTCGTGCCGGTGTGGATCTTCATGCCCTGTTTTTCGAAGGCTTTGTGCGCAAATTTGGAGATTTCTTCGTCTTCCACCGGAAGGATGCGGTCCATCACCTCTACCACGGTCACTTCTGCGCCGAGGGTTTTGAAGAAGCTGGCAAACTCGATACCGATAGCGCCAGAGCCAACCACCAGCAACGATTTGGGCATGGTGTTGGGCACGAGCGCCTCTTTATACGTCCATACCAGCTTGCCGTCGGGCTCAAGACCGGGCAGCACGCGCGCACGCGCGCCGGTGGCCAGAATGATGTGTTTAGCGGTGAGTTCATTCACCTTTTTGCCGTCTACTTCCACCGCCAGCTTGCCTTTGCCGGCAAGTTTGCCATGGCCATCGAATACGGTGACCTTGTTCTTTTTCATGAGGCCTTTGATGCCGCCGGTCAGCGTGGAGGACACTTTGCGCGAACGCTCAACAATCTTGCTAAGGTCGAACTTCACGTCCTTGGCAGACAGGCCGAAGGCTTCTGCATGTTGCATAAGATGATAGACTTCTGCCGAACGAAGCAGCGCTTTGGTCGGGATGCAGCCCCAGTTCAAGCAAATGCCGCCCAGATGCTCGCGCTCAACCAGCGCGGTTTTCAGGCCCAGCTGCGAAGCGCGGATGGCCGCCACATAGCCGCCCGGGCCACCACCTACTACCACTACGTCAAAATTCGTCTCGGTCATTTTTTATTCCTTCCTCGTTTACTCTATCTGTCTCGAACGGGCTTCAATGCGCGCTGCTCAGCGATTAGCTCAAAGCGCTCAATCGAAACCGGGTCGAGACGGTTTTCAATATGTAGCTCGGGTGCGATCTCCAGGATCAGTGATGCATCCGAAATATATACACCTTCGATGATGCGCCGCTCCGGAATCGTCTGCTGAATAGGGAACGCATCGTCGTCGATCTTCATAATGTGTTCCAGGGCTTTGTCTGAAAGCGGGATATTGCTGTGTAGCTCCACCGTGCCTTCGACATTGACCAGAAACGCGCCTTTGACAATCAGCTCGCGCCGGACTTCCTCATCCACTGCGCTGAGCTTACGAGGCATAGGCTTACAGCAACATCAGGCTCGGGCGTTCGATATAGCCCTTGAACGCTTGCAGGAACTGCGCACCAACGGCGCCGTCCACCACGCGGTGGTCGACCGAAAGCGTCACGTCCATCACGTTGCGAACCACCATCTGGCCACCACGCACCACCACGCGCTCTTCGCCAGCGCCCACGGCCAGAATGCAGCCCTGCGGCGGGTTTACAATCGCCGAGAAGTTCTTCACGCCAAACATGCCGAGGTTGGAGATGCTAAAGCCACCGCCTTGGAATTCTTCCGGTGCGAGCTTGCCGGTTTTAGCACGCGCCGCCAGGTCTTTCATCTCGTTGGAAATGGTAGAAACCTGCTTCTGGTCTGCGTTCTTGACGATCGGGGTGATGAGGCCACCGTCGATGGCAACAGCCACCGAAATGTCCACGTTATTATATTGCACGATCGCATCGTCATACCAGGACGCGTTGGCCGAGGGCACTTTCTTCAGCGCCAGCGCCACGGCTTTGATGACGAAATCGTTCACAGAAAGCTTGTATTCGGGCTTCTTTTCTTTGCCCGCGGCGGCTTCTGCCTCGGCGTTGATGTCCTTACGCACGTCGAGCAGCTTATCGAGCTCGCATTCCACCGTCAGGTAGAAATGCGGCACTTGCTGCTTGGACTCGGTCAAGCGGCGGGCGATAACCTTGCGCATGTTGCTGTTGGGGATCTTGGTGAAGTCCACCGGATTGCGGCGAACACGGCCAGCACGCGAACCGCCTGAGCTTTTGGCTTTCAGCACGTCATCCTTCACCACGCGGCCATGCGGACCCGTACCGTCTACATCGCGCAGGTCAACACCCTCGGCGGCGGCAATGCGCTTAGCCAGCGGGCTTGCGAACACGCGGCTACCAGCCAGGCGCTGCGGTGCAGCGGCAGCGTTTGCGGCCGTCGGAGCCAAGCTCGGAGCGATAGAGGGTGCGGCAGTGGGTGCAGGCGCGCCAGCAGGTGCAGCCGCCGCAGGTGCAGTGGCAGCAGCGGGGGCCGAGGCGGCGGGTGCTGGTGCAGCGGCGGCGGCCTTGGGCTTATAGCTATCGAGCGCTTTTTTATCTTCCCCGTCTTCGAGCAGCAGGGCGATGAGTTCGTTCACCTTGACGCCTTCCGTGCCGGCAGCGATGATGATCTTGCCGATCGTGCCTTCGTCGACGGCTTCTACTTCCATCGTCGCCTTATCGGTCTCGATCTCAGCGATTACCTGGCCGGACTTAATCTTATCCCCTTCCTTGACATTCCACTTAGCGAGGTTGCCCTCGGTCATGGTGGGGGAAAGCGCGGGCATCAAAATTTCTATCGGCATTTTTTTACTCTGTTTAAAGTGTCACAAAAAAAATTACGCAGCTTCTGCGTCGCGGTAGCACGCTTGCTTGACCGCTTCGACGATATGCGGCGGCTGCGGCAGCGCCAGCTTTTCAAGGTTGGCCGCATAAGGCAGCGGCACGTCCACGCCGGCTACACGCACCACCGGCGCATCGAGATAGTCAAACGCCTGCTCCATGATGACAGCAGCGATCTCAGCGCCGATACCGGCGGCAGGCCAGCCCTCTTCTACACTTACGCAACGACTGGTTTTCTTGACCGATTCCACGATGGTTTCCGTGTCCAGCGGGCGCAGGGTGCGCAGGTCGATCACTTCAGCGCTGATACCCTCGGCTGCCAGCATCTCTGCCGCTTCAAGCGCTTTGCCCACCATTATGGAGAAGGCAACGATGGTCACGTCCGTGCCTTCGCGAAGCACGGCAGCTTTGCCGATTTCTAGCACTTCGTCGCCTTCGGGCACTTCAAAGCTCTGGCCGTAGAGCATTTCATTTTCCAGGAACACGATGGGGTTCGGGTCGCGGATAGCCGCTTTGAGCAGGCCTTTGGCCGAAGCCGCATCCCACGGGGCGATCACTTTCAGCCCCGGGACATGCGCATACCAGCTGGCGTAGCACTGGCTGTGCTGCGCGCCCACGCGCGAAGCCGCGCCGTTGGGGCCACGAAACACGATCGGGCAGCGAATCTGGCCGCCGGACATATAGTTGGTCTTGGCTGCGGAGTTGATGATGTGATCCATCGCCTGCATCGCAAAGTTAAAGGTCATAAACTCAACGACGGGCTTCAGGCCCATCATAGCCGCGCCCACACCCAGGCCGGCAAAACCGTGCTCGGTGATGGGGGTATCGACCACGCGGGCAGCACCGAACTCAGCCAGCAAGCCCTCGGTCACTTTATAGGCGCCCTGGTATTCAGCTACTTCTTCACCCATCACGAACACTTCAGGATCGCGGCGCATTTCTTCTGCCATGGCATCACGCAGGGCTACTCGTACGGTTTGTTTGGTCATGTTCTACTCTCGTTTATAGTTCTTCGTATAATCCCAGCATTGGCCCACATAATCGCTCAGGCCTCCTTGCGGTGTTGCATCCCCTTTATCGGGGGCGCACCAGCAACCGCCCAGCGCTACAAGCGCAAGCAGCCACAAGCGGCGCACAGCTACACCAGCACGTCAGTGTAAAGGTCGGATTCCGGCGGCTCAGGCGATTGCTGCGCGAACTCGGCGGATTCATTCACGATGACCTTGATCTCTTTTTCGATCTCTTTGAGGGTGTCTTCGCTGCCAAAACCCTCGCGAATGATACGAGCTTTGAGGCCTTCGATCGGGTCGTGCTTCTCTTTATATTTTTCCACCTCTTCCTTGCTGCGATACTTCGCCGGGTCGGACATGGAGTGGCCACGATAACGGTAGGTCTTCATTTCCAGCAGGAATGGGCCCTTGCCAGCACGCACATGCTCCACGGCTTCTGCACCGGCGGCACGCACGGCGATCACGTCCATACCGTCGACCTGCTTGCCAGGAATGGCAAAGCCTTCGCCACGGCGGAAAAGCTCGGTGGTGGCGTGGCTGCGCTTGGTAGACGTGCCCATCGCGTATTCGTTATTCTCGATGATGTAGATCACCGGCAGCTGCCATAGACTGGCCATATTGAACGCTTCATAGACCTGGCCCTGATTGACCGAACCGTCACCGAAGTAAACGAGCGAAAGATTGCCGTTATTGCGGTATTTGTGGGCAAAGCCGATGCCTGTACCCAGAGGAACCTGCGCCCCTACGATACCGTGACCGCCGTAGAAGTGCTTCTCGGTGGAGAACATGTGCATCGAGCCACCCTTGCCTTTGGAAAAACCATCTACACGGCCGGTGAGCTCCGCCATGATACCCTTAGGGTCCATGCCGCAAGCGATCATATGCGCATGGTCGCGATAAGAGGTGATGACGGCATCATTGGGGGTGATGCAGCTTGCCATACCTGTGACGACCGCTTCCTGGCCGATATACAAGTGACAGAAACCGCCAATCAGGCCCATGCCGTAAAGCTGGCCGGCTTTTTCTTCAAAGCGTCGGATAAGCAGCATTTCGCGGTAAAGCGCGAGCATCAGCTCTTTGGTGACCGGTTCTTTGCCGGTGCGCATGGGTGCGATTTCCGCCTTTGCTTTAGTAGCTGTGGACTTAGCCATATATTCTCCGAATGATGGGCTGACCGGTGCGATCAGGCTTAAAAATTGAACGCTGCTATAAACACAAAAAACGACGGGTTTGGCAAGTATTTAATTGCATGCGCATGCTGCACTGCAACATAGGAAAATCCTATTGGTCAGCGGGTTTTTCTAGAAAGATAACGGCTTCGTTTTTACCGGCCATGCCCAGCACCAAACGGGCCTGCTCGTCGAGCATGTCCAGGTCGAGGGCTTCGTTGCTGAGCAACTTCACCTTTTTTTCGAGGATAGCGGTTTCGCTCTTCAGGGAATCAAGTTGCGTGGTGAGCAGCTCCAGCTTGCGGCTTTCGCGGAACAATGCCAACGCGCCATGGTCACCGCGTACCGTGTGAAAGCCAAGATAAAACAGCACAAACACGCAAAAGAACGAGCTGATGCTACGTTTAAAAAGGGGTTTGTGTGCGTCTTGCCGCCAGGATTCTTGATGTGCCATACGGATAGAAAGTGTAGCTAATGCTTTTTTGAATTGCAAAGTAAAATCATCATCATAAGGCATTTTCCTCATCTTCCCGCCAATGCGTTTATTAATAAGAATTAAAGAATTTACTACTACAATCAATCAGCATGCAATCTGGAGGAAAGCGTGAGTATATCCAACAGCATCGAACCGAATCTGAAGCCGGAAGCAAAACGTAATAGCAAGAATGGACTGGGTCCACGAATTCTAGCATTTGCAAGAAACCGTAAGGCAATACCAGCAGCATTCCTTTGCCTATCTGTTCTTTTGGCGGTCGCCTTAATACGCTTAATAGAAACGGAAGAAATGCCGCCGCCGTGTATGAAAACAGCTGATGAAGTACTCCCAATCAACAATGAAGAAGTGCTGCGCTGGAAGCGCGAAACGAAGCACAATTTCTACGCACGCGGGCACATCAAAGGTGTCATCAGCGCCGTATATGCCATACAGCCAAATGATAGGCCTGGCGTATCACACAGCATGTTCCAACTGACGCTTGGCCCGGGTGAGGATGATATCATTTTGATGCAATATAACCGCCACTTCGGTGTGTTGCCAGATTTGCGGGTTGGGATGAAAGTAGAAGCCTGCGGCGAATATGTAACAAAGAACCGCACAAAAGCTATCCCAGCACGTGAAGCACGGCCTGCGAGCGAAGGCGTACCCGCAAGAAAAGCACGTGCTGCACGTGAAGCACGGCCTCAGGGTGCACTTTTTCACATCATGCATTGGTGGGGTGCTCCTGAAACATCGGGGTATATAAAGATCGATGGTCGCGTTTATGGACTATGCGACGAGAGCAAAGAGATGCCGCCAGGATGTAAGGAACATCTTAAATCACCTGACGACTAGCTTCGTAATAAGTGAGGTTATTTGGAATTAAAGAATTTACTACTACAATCAATCAGCATGCAATCTAGGGCCAACACTTAATCTGGGGGGATAGTGGACATAGCCGATATCATTGTGCCGGGATGGTATTTAGAAGCCAAAGGCCAAAGCGCCTCGCCCGATGAGCTGCGCGCGAAAGTGCGAGATTTCTGCTTGCAGGCCTTCCGCGCCCACGCACTACATGACGAAGAGCAGGAAGATTTAAGTGACGATGTGATCGATATCACCATCGACATGTACGAATATGCGCTGAGAAAACGGGCCTAAAGCCATGGTCACCAACCTGATCGACCCGGGTGTTTCCTCTCTCGCTGATTTGACCCATGACAAGTTCTGCGATTCGTGGCAGCGCAACGCGCGCGAGTTGATGCAGCGCAACGGCCAGGATTTTACCTTTCCCGGCGGCGGCGACAACATCAAGCACAACCCGTTGCTCAAAGCCTCGCTCGAGCAGATCCGCGATTGCTATTTCACGCTGCTATCTAAAAAGCTGAGCTACTTAAAAAGCACCTATCATTTGGAAGAAGCGGCCAAGGTCCCACACCAGTCACGCCGCCAACAGCTGGAATTCTCTGCACGTGCGCAGCAGCTGCATGACAATGAAATACGTTCGCTGGATATGCAGATCATCATGCACGGAGCACAAAGCCGGCGCCGCCTGATGCAGCCGGATTATGGTTTTTCGCCGGAAGAAAAAGCCGCCATTATAGCTAAGGCTGAGCGCGAAGACCCCCAGACACTCAAGGAATTTCCGGTGTTAGAGGCAGCAAACGCCACGCGCCTTCTGGGTAAGACCATCGAATGCACCATCAACAGCATGTATGAGGTGTATCAGCACCCCAGCTTCTCGCATATCCTCGTGCCGGCTCAGCTAAGCGACAAGCACATAACCGGCGATCGTTGGCAGTGCAAACACAAGGCCGAGCGTGAAGAAGCCACCACCAAAGATGGGGCAACTGTCAGCCTACCTAGTTAGCGCAGCAGTGCGTTAGCCCCTGCATATATAGCAGCTAAGCCCAGTTCTTCTTCGATACGCAGCAGCTCGTTATACTTAGCCAAACGATCCGAGCGCGAAAGCGAGCCGGTCTTGATCTGGCCGCAATTGGTGGCAACGGCCAGATGCGCAATGGTGGTATCTTCCGTTTCGCCCGAGCGATGCGAAAGAATGGCGCGATAACCCGCGCGATGCGCCATATCCACGGCTTGCAGAGTTTCAGACAGCGTGCCGATCTGGTTCACCTTCACCAGCAGCGCGTTAGCCAGGCCATGCTCAATGCCCTTGGCAAGAATGGTCGGATTGGTCACGAACAGATCGTCGCCCACCAGCTGCACGCGGCTGCCAAGCAGATTGGTGATCTCTTTCCAGCCCAGATGGTCATCTTCGGCCATCGGATCTTCGATGGAGACGATGGGGTATTTGTTAACCAGCCCCTCGTAATATTTCAGCAGCTGTCCAAAATCCAGGTTCTTGCCTTCGCCTTCGAGCACATACTTGTCGTCGTGGTGAAACTCGCTTGCCGCCACGTCAAGTGCCAACTGAATATCCTCGCCCGGCTTGTAGCCAGCACCTTCGATGGCCTTCATGATGTAAGAAAGCGCTTCGTCGGCCTTGCCGATCTTGGGAGCAAACCCACCCTCGTCGCCCACGCTGGTATTAAGCCCGTCCTCGCTTAAGCGGCTTTTGAGCTCATGAAACACTTCCGCGCCCATACGGATGGCATCGGCCATGGTGGGGGCCGAAACCGGCATAATCATGAATTCCTGGATGTCGAGCTTGTTGTCGGCGTGCTGGCCACCGTTGATGATGTTCATAAGTGGCGTGGGCAGGATGCGCGCGGAAACACCACCCACATAGCGATATAGCGGCATACCAGCGCTTTCGGCCGCCGCTTTTGCCACCGCCAGCGACACCCCCAGAATCGCATTAGCGCCGAGCTTGGATTTATTCTCCGTGCCGTCAAGCTCCAGCATGGCGTGGTCGATGTTGGTCTGCTCTTCGGCTTCCATGCCAAGTAAGGCATCGGCGATGTCATTGTTGACCGCAGCTACCGCCTTTTTTACGCCCTTGCCTTTGTAGCGGCTTTTGTCGCCGTCGCGCAGCTCGAGTGCTTCGAGCGAGCCGGTAGAAGCGCCCGAGGGCACAGCCGCACGGCCGAACGCGCCGTCTTCAAGGGCGACATCCACCTCAATGGTGGGGTTGCCGCGGCTATCGATGATCTCACGGGCATGAATATGGGTAATAGCAGTCACAAAAACTCCTTAAGCGTAATGTTATAAACGATGGCCACGGTTTAAGCGCCGTTGCGGCGAAAGTCCAGCATCTTTCCAAATGGCGTATTCCTGCGCGTCTTCGACATAGGTGGTCGCACCGTTATAGCGCACATAGGCACTGCCGATAGTTCGCCAGGTGCGCCCCGTCTCGATAACCACGGGCTTGAAGCCATCGGCCGTCTTGATTTCTATCGTGACGGGTGCATCCGTTACATTGCTTATAACAGCGGCTTCAGCACCGCTGCTGCCGAGCATAAAAATCGCCCCTGCCAGCAGAAGTTTCTTACTTTTTGTGCGCGTCTGTGCCATAAGGATACCCGTATCGAAAAAGAGCGCGCAGTGTAACAAAGAATGTCCTCAGCACAACCCCCCATCAAACAAGCCCCGGTTTTAGCCTCCAACGCGCGTTTAAGTGCGCTGGGCGCGCTGGTGCACACGCTGGATAAGAGCAAACCGCTGGATTCGGCCTGGGCGCAGGACCGCCATTTTGCCACTTTCGGCCCGTCCGACCGCGCCTTTGCCCAGCTGCTGGTGAAAACCACCATCCGCCGCTTAAAACAGATCGACGCGCTGCTGGCCCATTTCATGGAGCGCACACCTTCCCCCCGCATCCTGCACACGCTGCGCTTAGGCGTAGCCCAGCTCATCTGGCTGGACACACCACCGCATGCTGCCGTGCACTCCGCCGTGGAGATGACCAAACAACTGCGCATGGAAAAATTCAGCGGCCTGGTCAACGTCGTGCTCAAGAAAATATCCCTGGAGGGCAAAGCCCTGGAGCAAGCGCAAGATGCCGCCCGCCTCAACACGCCAGATTGGCTGTGGGAAAGCTGGGAAAAGGCCTATGGGCCTGAGCAAACACGTGCCATCGCGCAAATGCATCTGTCCGACCCGCCCTTGGACCTGACGGTTAAATCCAACCCCGAAGAATGGGCCGGAGATTTAGGCGGTGTTGTACTGCCGATGGGCTCGGTGCGCCTCAAGGAAGCGCGCGGTATCACGCAGATGAAGGGCTTTGCCGAAGGCAGCTGGTGGGTGCAGGATTTAGCCGCCACCATCCCCGCCCGGTTGCTGGGCGACGTGCGCGAAAAGCGGGTGATCGACCTATGCGCAGCTCCCGGCGGAAAAACCGCGCAGCTAGCCGCAGCGGGCGCGAAGGTCTCGGCGGTGGATAAATCCAAAGAGCGCATCGCCATGCTAAAAACCAATGTTCATCGCCTAAAGCTGCACGCCGATTATGTAACCACCGATGCTTCGAGCTGGATGCCCGGCTTCGCACCCGACGCCATTTTGCTCGATGCGCCCTGCTCTGCCACTGGCACGCTGCGCCGCCACCCTGACGTAGCCTGGCACAGAACGCCCGAAGAGGTCGCGCGCCTGACGGTAACGCAGCACAAGCTGCTGCACCACGCGCTGGATATGTTAAAGCCGGGCGGCAGGCTGGTATATTCAGTGTGCTCGCTGCAGCCCGAAGAAGGCGAAGGCCAGATCAGCGCCTTGCTCGCCGCCCGCAAGGATGTTACATTAGTGCCCGTTACGCCCGAAACGCTGGGCGGCTTGGCACAGTGCATCACCCCGCGCGGTGAAGTGCGCACACTACCTTGCCACCTGGCTGATTTGGGCGGAATTGACGGATTTTTCGCCGCCGTGCTTACGAAGAACGCTTAAAGGCCAAGTTTAAGGAACGCTATGACGATCAAGATTGCCCCCTCCATTCTCTCCGCCGACTTTGCGAAGCTGGGCCAGGAGGTCAGCGCGCTGACGCAAGCCGGCGCCGATTACATCCACGTCGATGTAATGGACGGGCACTTCGTTCCCAACTTAACCATCGGCCCAGTCGTGGTGGAAAAATTGCGTCCACACAGTGCGTTGCCGTTCGATGTTCACCTAATGATCGAACCGGTAGACCCTTATATTGAAGCATTCGCCAAGGCCGGCGCCGACATCATCACCGTGCATGCAGAGGCCACCAAACATTTACACCGCACGCTGCAACTCATCAAATCCTTCGGCAAAAAAGCCGGTGTGTCGCTGGTTCCCAGCACCCCCGCCTCAGCACTGGAATTGGTCATGGAAGAAGTCGACCTGATTTTGGTGATGACGGTGAACCCGGGCTTCGGCGGGCAGAGCTTCATTGCCTCGCAGCTGGAGAAGATCCTTCAGATCCGCGGCATGATCGCCAAAACCGGCCGCAACATCGACCTGGAAGTGGATGGCGGCATCAACCCTGAAACTGCAAAACAGGTGATCGCCGCCGGCGCGGATGTGCTGGTAGCGGGCAATGCGGTGTTCAATGGTGCGAACGGCGATTACGCAGCAAGCATCAAAAAGCTGCGCGGCTAAGCTTTAGTCAAGCTTGCGTGCTTCTTCCGCAAGCATAATGGGAATGCCATCACGGATGGGGTAAGCGAGCTTTGCGCTTTCGCTGATAAGCTCCTGCGCCTTCTCATCGTAGCGCAGCACCGTTTTGGTCAGTGGGCATACGAGAATCTCTAGCAATTTTTTATCGATCTGTGCCATGTGGCCTCCTGTTTTGCTGGGCTGCAGAGTGCCCGAACACATCGTGAAAGTAAAGACTTGCAATGTGAAATAAAATGCATATTATCCGCTTCCTCACTACGAGCTGATTGCCGTGAGCGGGCGTAACTCAGGGGTAGAGTGCAACCTTGCCAAGGTTGATGTCGAGAGTTCGAATCTCTTCGCCCGCTCCAATCAGATTTTTCCACTTTCACTAAACAATACAGCATTTGCGCTGCAATGCAGCATTGGCTTTATCTGGTAAGGCATGCCGTTTTGCGCTATACTGGCCTGCGATGTAACCACGTGAGGGATTTATGACCGAACAATCCGACTCTACTAGCGAAACCAACTCTTGCAGCCTCAAAGCCTGCAGCGGCAAGATCAACTACTGCTTCATCGCCAAACTGCTGGTGGCGCTGCCTGCTATCCCTCTGCTGGGGGTGTTTGCCGCTTCGTTTTATGAAGACCCGGCCTGGAAATTCGCCGCCGCTTCCTATGCCGGCGCTTTTGCCGTGTGGATGGCCGGCCTGATCGATAGCGTCCCGGCGCTTTCACGAAAATTCAAGCCCAGGCTCTGCTCAAAAACAGCAGAATAAGCAATCGCTTACATCATTATGCACGCTTAGCGCGAGTATTTGCTGCGTCTATAGCCTTTTTTTGCCGGCGCGGTCACAAAAAGTTCACATACTTACATGCCGTTTTGGGGTATAGTGGTGACAATGGAGTAATGCGTTTTGCTAACTTGTTGATTTTGTAGGCTATGCATATCAAGACGACCGAACCTAGCAAGCAAGAACCCGCCAAGCCGGAATATGCCGGCCTGCCCAAGCGCGACAAGACCTCCGGCACAAAGGCCTTTGATTTTCTTAACTATTTCGGCCTCGGTTTTGCGGTCAACTCCGCCCTTTCGCTTTTCATCACCTATAATGTCATGCCTACCAAAGGCGCGCAGAACTTCGTCGGCGGCCTGACCAAGGGGCTAACACCCATCGCGCATGGCTGGCACGGCGTAAAGAAAATGGTCGGGCTGGGCAAGGCAATCGCCGAGGAGGAACGTAAGCTCCACATCCATGAAAGCGCCCGCTCAGCCGCCGAGATCATGTGCATGTGCATCGCTGGCTTTGTCGTGCTCGTTCCCATGGGGCTGATGGAGATGAAGAAGAAATGGTTCGTCCACAAGGTGGATGAATTCCAGAACAAGGATTATCATAAAGCCATCAAGGAAAAAGGGCTTGAGGCCGAGCCACTGCCGGTCGACCATGAGCCAAAGCAAAGCTGGGGCCGCCTGCTGTCGGCACGCATGGGTGGCGTTGCCACCGTCATCGGCATCGATGCAGGCCTGCAAATGTTCAACAACAAGCGCCACAGCCAGGGCAAATGGAACCTAGACACCGCTGAATGGAAGCTTGGTTCAGGTCTCTATGACCTGTTGCCCAAAGGCGTGACCGAGCGCTTCGTCCGCTTCTTCTCAGCACGCAAAACGGCTGACTTAAGCGGCATTCAAAAACCGATCCTCGAGCGCCTGGAACAAACCGTAGGCCACGACCCCAAACGCATGATGTTCGCCGAGCAGTCGCGCCTGTTCAGCAAAGAACTATCGCTGACGCTAGTCATGGCCGGCGTGGTCTACAGCCTGGCGAAAACCGGCGTTATGTCCAAGATCCTTTCCAAATTCGGCCTGAAAAAGGAAAGCGAACAAAAAGAAGCCATCGACAACATGATGCGCGAAGTGCCGCTCGTGCCCGTGACAGAAGGCAAGATCGACATTCCCGATAAATATGTCGAACCAGAAAGCCAGCCCCAGGCCCAGGCAGACCCCAGCAAGTTCACTGAGAAATATGCCCGCCTGCGCGAGATCCACGCTCCAAAACCGCAGGAAAGCTTCGCCAAGAAGGTCGCTGCCGCCAGCGAGCAGAACGCGGGCACACTCATCGGCGCCTAAGGCTGCAACGCGGATTTACTGGATTCGCCGGCGTTGTCATCAAACTTTCACATATAATTACGAAGGCTTTATGCTATATTCGACAATGGATAAGCCTTGCAACCTACAGAGCACACGCTTCATTATCTAAATGCCTGAAACTGTTGAAAAAATCACAGAGCCAAGCGAAACGCACAACGCTGCGACCGAGCAGGCTGCGCCCAAAGCGCCCAAGCCGCTGCTTGAGCCGACGCAAAGCAAGGGTGAAAAGGTTTTCAACTGGAGCGTTTACTCGGGCCTCAATTACTGGGTGAATCTTGGCATATCAATCGTCGTGGCAGACATATTCACCGCCGGCAAGGGCCGCAAGCCCCTGGATTGGATGATTGGCAAAACAGCCAAGGGCATCGCCTCCACCAAGGTGATGAGCCTCGAAAAGGCGCACCATAACAGCCGCGTCGGCCTGGAGACCCTCACCCTGCTTACGGGCGGCTGGGCGCTGCTGGTGCCGATGAAGTGGCTCGAAGATCGCAAACGCCCCATCGTTCACTGGCTGAACGAAAAAATGGGCGTCGACCAGACCGCACCGGACGGCCACAAACAGACCGCCGAAGAAATTTACATCAAGGAAGAGCAACCCAAGCAAAGCTGGGGCAATGTAATCAAGCGCCGCTTGATCGCAAGCGCGGCCGTTATGGGTACGGGGATGGTGCTAGACCATGCGCTTGCCGACAAAAAACAGCTGCGCAGCTCTGAATACCCGATTGATCCTTACGATCCCAACAGCGAAATTATCAAGCGTGAAGGCCATCTGGGCGGCAAGGAACGCACCACCGATTTTGTGGCCAACCTGGTCAACAAGGGGTATGGCAAGATCGTAGGGAAAGACCCCAAGGATATTGACCGCAACCATATCGCCCAGCGCTATTTGAACCTGGCGGTACTCGATACCATCTTCACGAAGCTGACGGCCATTATCATGCACAAAACCAACGGTGCAGGCGTAGGCCAGGCCCCCAAGGAAATGGGCGACGACCCTGCACCCGACCTGAAAGATCCGATCGGCACGAACAAGCTGGAATATAAGCCCGGCCAGGTCACTGGCGCACCGCAAGCCAAGAATGACTGCAAGCCCATAGGTGGATATGCCGACAAAACCGGCCATCAAAAGCGCGACCTTAAAGCCATGGCCTCGGCCCCGCGCTCTAGCAGCTTTGGCGAGGCTGCGCTTAAAAGCCAGATGGAATCTTCCGGCATGGCACTGGCCAACGACTAAGTTCTAACCCTCTCTGCGAACAGCTTTAATTGCTTCTGACGCCAAAACCGCTTATAGTGGTTGGCGATTCTGTAAACACGCTCGCCTACCGGGCAAAACTACAATGGCAACACTATAATGGTTTTACTATGAGAGGCTATTGGGCGCAGCCCTCCCTGTCGCGTGATTTTGCGCTACTCTCTGTCGCCGTGTTGTTCGTCCTGGTGCTCATCTCAGGCTGGGTAAGCTATAGCACCTACGAAAAACATTCTCAGCGCATCACCGTCGAACTAGAAAAAGAAGCGCAGCGCATTGAGCGCGCACTCGACAGCGAAATGAACAATGCCAGCTATATGCTCACGGCCCTTGGCAAGCAAATCGTGGTAGATCAGGACCGCAGCCTGGTAAGCATTGCACAGAAGCTCAAGGCCTTTTATGCCAAAGGCTATATCTACGCCATCTTTACCCTGGTAAGCCCACAAGAAAAGATTGTCGTCAGCAGCAATCTAGGCGTGCTGGATCCCCCCGTGGATGCCTCCGACCGCGACTATGTAAAGAAGGCCGCGATTGAGCCTTGGAAAATGCATATCGGCCGGCCAGTGCAGGGCCACGTCTCCAACCGCTGGATCATACCGACCGCCATGGGCCTGACCGATTATACCGGCAAGTTCATCGGCACGCTGAACATCAGCATAGATATCAAGCTCCTCACCGCACGCATCCACAACCTGGCCAAGCGCGAGGGCATAAGCTTTTCCATACTCAGCAAGAACCTTATCCCGCTAACCGACTCTGCCGAGGACAACGATTTTGTAACAAATAACTTCCTCACGCAAAAACTGATAAATGTGAACTTCTCGCAAAACCCCAGCGGCCTGATCTCCAACGGCAGCCTTTTCTGGGGCATCGGCACATTCTCGTACTACCGCATCTCGCCTGACTACCCCTATATCGTGCTGCTGGGCTACGACACACAGCATGGCGACGAGCTGGTGCGCAACATACTCTGGTCACGTCTGTTGCAGATGATGATGATTGGCATGTTCTTCGTGCTTTTCCTGTGGATCATGCGAGTGCGCATGATCAAACCCGTCATGGAGATGACCTCGATCGCCGCTTCGCTGGCCAAGGGCGATACTAATATTTCCCTACCCAAGGCCGGTGCTATCGAGATCGAAGGCCTGGCCCACCAGATACGCCGCATCAGCGAATATGTAAAGGAAACCCGCCGCATTGAAGAAGAGCTTCGTAACAAGATACTAATGCTTCGCCGCTCCCGCGAGCAAACGGACATGAAGAACCGAAGCAAATCGGAGCTACTGGCCTCGGTCTGCCATGATTTGCAGCAGCCGCTGAACAACATGATCGGCGCGGCCGAAGCCATGCGTGACCAGCTATACGGCCCGATCGAGAACCGCAAATACAAACAATACGCGCTCGACATCCATGCCACCAGCACCCAGCTGCTCGAAAGCGTGCGCGACGTGCTCACCTGGAGCAAAGCTGAGACCAGCTATTTACAGCTCAATGAAAAGCTGCTCGATGTGGCTGGAAATATCACCAAAGTGATGCGCTTCATGGCCGATAAGATCCAGGCGAGCAAGCTCAACGTGAAGCTTTCGATGCAAGAACCGTTGCCCAAGCTTGTGGCCGATGAGTTCCGCTTCCAGCAGATGCTTTCCAACCTGATGCTGCATTTATTCGAATATGCCGAGCCCGAGTCTACTTTACTCCTGGAGATAAAGACCGTCATCGAGAACAAAGATAAGATCTTTTTTGTCATTAGCCTCACCACAGCCGAAGATTCGCCGCATAGCCCGGCACAGCTTGTGGAGCTAGCCGAACGCCTTGCCCATACCCCCGCAGTCTATCTAAGCGCGCAACAACAAGCCGAAGCACTTGAAAAAAGCAACATCAACCTTGAGCTGGTCAAGACCATCGTCTCCATGCATCAGGGCTATTTCGACATAAGCCAGAATGAACAGCAGGTAACGACCGCCACCATCATCTTCGGCCCGGCGCGTATCCGCTTCGTCGACAGCGCTAATAGATAAGGCTGATGTTCGATCATTCGCACCACCACCAATACCATCCCCCGCGTGATTATAGCCGTGCCTTTCGCTTAGGCGTGCTGCTGAACTTAAGCTTCGTAGCACTGGAAGTAGTTTTCGGGCTCTACGCCAATTCCCTGGCATTGCTTGCCGATGCCGGACATAATTTAAGCGACGTACTCGGTCTGCTCATTGCCTGGGGCGCCGTAGCACTTGCCAAGCGCAAACCCAGCGAACGTTATACCTATGGTCTGCAAAGCTCTTCCATCATCGCCGCCCTGCTCAACGCCGCCCTGCTGCTCGTTGCCGTCGGTGGCATCGGGCTAGAATCCATCCAGCGCTTTCTAAACCCCGCCCCCGTGGTGGGCAGCACCATGATCTGGGTGGCGCTGCTTGGCGTGCTCATCAACAGCGCAACGGCGATGCTGTTCTTCAAAGGCCATGACGATTTAAACATACGCAGTGCATTCCTGCACATGAAGGCAGATGCGCTGATCTCCCTCGGTGTGGCGATTTCAGGCACTCTCATTTTGTTCACCGGCTGGCTTTGGGTCGATCCTGCGGTAAGCTTTACCATTGCAGCCGTCATTGCCATCGGCACGTGGGGGTTGCTGCGCGACTCGGTGAATCTGGCACTGCAAGCCGTACCGCGCAATATCGACATCAACCAGGTGCGTGATTATTTAGCGGCACTGCCCGGCGTTTCCGGTGTGCACGACCTGCACGTCTGGGCCATGAGTACCAGCGAAACTGCGCTTTCCGCGCATCTGCTTGTGCCGGCCGGCCACCCGGGAGACGAATTCATCTGGAATGTGGTGAACACTTTAAGCGAGCGCTTTGGTATCAGCCATGCCACGCTGCAAATGGAAATGGGCAATTTCGACCGTGAATGCAGCCTCACCACCGCAGAGGTTCACCGCCCCGCACAAGCACACAGCCACGGCGCAGGGTGCAACCATGAACACAGCCATAACCACTAGGCTTTATACACCGCGTAGCAACTCGTTGATGCCGGTTTTAGAACGCGTCTTTTCATCCACACGCTTGACGATCACGGCGCAGTAAAGCCCCGGCGCGCCTTCTTTGCCCGGCAGCGTGCCAGGCACAACCACCGAATACGCCGGCACGCGGCCATAGGTCACTTCGCCAGTTTCGCGGTCAACGATCTTGGTGGATGCGCCGATGAACACCCCCATGGAAATCACCGCGCCCTCCTCCACCACCACGCCTTCGGCCACTTCCGAGCGAGCGCCGATGAAGCAATTATCCTCGATGATAACGGGGCCGGCCTGCAACGGCTCCAGCACCCCGCCAATACCCGTGCCGCCGGAGATGTGGCAGTTCTTGCCGATCTGCGCGCAAGAGCCGATGGTGGCCCAGGTATCGACCATAGTGCCTTCGCCCACATAGGCGCCGATATTGATGAAGCTTGGCATCAGTACTACGTTCTTATCGATGTACGAGCCGCGACGCACGAAGCTGCCCGGCACGGCGCGAAAGCCAGCGTTTTTAAAGCGTGCTTCGTCCCAGCCGCTGAATTTGAGCGGCACTTTATCAAACCAAGCAGCTTTGCTGCCCGCCTGGTCGGGGCCGAGGATGATGGCGTTATCATTCAAACGGAAGGAAAGCAAGATGCCTTGCTTGACCCACTGGTTCACTTGCCAGCTACCGCCCAGCTTTTCTGCTACGCGTAAACTACCGCTATCCAGGCCGGTCAGCACTTGCTCCACCGCATCGCGCACTTCGCCTTTGGTGGAGGTGTTGAAAGACTGGCGGTCTTCCCATGCTTTTTCAATAACGGTTTGTAGACTCATAGAGTTCCTTCCTTGTTCATGGCTTGCAATATGCTGCGCACCAGATACAGCGAGCCGCATATCACAACGATGGCTGGTTTTTTGACATGCTGGGCTATGGTTTGCAATGCATTTTCAGCGCTCGGCATAGAAACAGCATCCAGCCCCGCGGCTTTAGCCGAAGCGGCCACTTGCTCGGCGGTTTTGCTTTGCGGCTCGCCGGTGTAGGGCGTGCCGGAAATGGCGATACCATAAAGCTTATCCGCGTAAGGCGCGATGTGCTGGAAATAAGCCGTGCTGTCTTTGCCCGCCACCATGCCGCACACCAGATGCACGCTCACCCCAGTGGTTTTCTTTTCCGCCAGCCACTGGGCCAGCACCTTGCCGCCCTGGGCGTTATGTCCACCATCTAGCCAAAGCTCGAAGCCTTCGGGCAGCAACTTGGCAAACTTGCCGGTTTTAAGCGGCTGCAAGCGCCCCGGCCACACAGCGTGGCCTAAGCCCGTGGCGATGTGCTCTGCGCTGATATTAAACTGCGGCATGCGCTCCACTATCTTTTCAATGCAGGCAATGGCAGTGGCCGCGTTATCGAGCTGGAAATTCCCCACCAGTGAAGGCTTCATCACCAGCTCCTGGGTGGCCGAGCGATAGATATTGCCTTCGACCTGCCACTCACTGCCCAAGCGCGAAAGCGGCGCGCCCATGCTGGCGGCCTTGGCCTCAAGCACCGCCATGGCCTCTGCCTGCTGGCGCCCCACCACGCACGGCACGCCACGCTTGATGATGCCTGCTTTTTCACCGGCAATGGCAGTAAGCGTCGTGCCCAGGTATTCCGTATGATCAATATCCACCGGGGTGATGGCAGTGAGCAGCGGTTTTTCCACCACGTTGGTGGCATCTAGCCGCCCGCCCATGCCGGTTTCCAGCAGCAGCACATCGGCCTTGCGTTCGGAGAATGCCAGGAAGGCAACAGCCGTGGTAGCCTCAAAGAAGGTGGCCGGGCTGCCGGGAAGCACCGTTGCCACATGCGCAAGCAGCTTGGCCAGATAGGGGTCATCAATCGGCTGGCCCGCTAGGATCATACGCTCGCGGAAGTGCACCAGATGCGGGCTGGTGTAGCGGTGCACGCGGTAGCCCGCGGCTTCCAGGATGCTTTGCAAATAAATGATGAGCGAACCCTTGCCGTTCGTGCCCGCCACATGCACCACCGGCGGAAGCCTTTTATGCGGGTTTCCAAGCACCGAAAGCAGCCGCAGCATCCGATCCAGCGACAGGTCGATGCCGGCGAGCACCGGGTGGTGCAACCGGCGCAGGAAACCTTCTACGATATCGCTCACGCCATGGCCTCCAGCAATTTCTGGATATGGCGGTGGCGGGCCACCTCATGCACACGCAGATAGGCCACCTTGCATTCGAGCATCAAATATTGCGACACCAGCAGCGTTGCATCGTCGCGGTCCATATCCAACTCGCCCAAGAACGATTTGCGCGAATGGCCCACATAGAGCGGCACGCCGACTGCCGCCAATTCCTCCATCCCTTCTAGCACCGCCCAGGATTGTGGCGTGGTCTTGCCAAACCCAAGGCCGGGGTCAAAAACAATACGATCGCGCGATATACCTACCTCTTCCAGCGCGACGATGCGTGCGCGCGCAAAGTTCAGCAGCTCCTGCACCACATCCACCTCAGCGGCGAGCGTTACGCTCTTATCGGCGGGCACGCTCAGTGAATGCATCACCACCAGGCCCGCATCACTATCGCGCAGCACACCCACCATGTTGGCATCTGCAAAGCCGGAAACATCGTTGATCCAGGCCACGCCATAATCCAGTGCGCGCTCGGCCGTTTGCCAGTGGCGGGTGTCCAGGCTCAGCTGCACATGGTCACGGCAGCGCTCCGCCAGCAGCGGCAGCACAGGTTCAAGGCGTGCCCATTCTTCCTCATGGTTTATTGGTGTTGCCCCAGGCCGGGTGGATTCGGCGCCGATATCGATGATCGAGGCACCGGCCAACACCATGCGCTCAGCGGCCTTGACTGCCGCTTTAGGCGAGAAATGCTCGCCACCATCGGAGAATGAATCCGGCGTGACATTCAAAATGCCCACAAGCTTGGTCATAGCTGCTGCCCTGCAAGCGGGAGTTTATAGCCTTTGGCGGCACACAACGAGGCTGCGGTCTGCCCCTCATACTGCCCCGCCGGGAAGCGCCAATCGGGCGCAAGCTCGGCCAGAGGAACCATCACAAAATCGCGCTCGGCCATGCTTTTATGGGGAATAATGAGGTCTTCCTCCTGCAGGCATCGCCCGCCCATGGCCAGAATATCCACGTCGATCTCGCGCGGGGCCCAGAAGCCGCGATGCTGGCGGCCATGATATTTTTCGATGGCCTTAGCGGCAGAAAGCAAGACCTGCGGGGAAATATCGGCGCTGCCACTTAGCACCATGTTGTAATAGGGGATGTCCCAATCGCGGGGGGCATCGGGCGGCAACAACGCTGGCGTTTCATACACCCGCGAACAGGCAATACCCGATAGAATGCCCGAGAGTGCCGTCACCGCACGGCGCAAATGCTGGGTACGGTCGCCGATATTGCTGCCTAAGCCCAATAAAATCATTGTCTATCCTGTTAAAAGCACGGTAGTTTAGCCGCATACTCACACAACCTACAAGTAGCAAAGAGCACTCAAGTGGCCGATCATCAATCAGTCATGATAAACGGGCAGTCGGTTTTGGCCGAAGGTGCGAGCGTCTCCATCCACGACCGGGGCTTTCGCTATGGCGACGGAGTGTTCGAGACCATCGCGGTTCATGGCGGCGTGCCCTACCAATGGGAGTATCACGCCGCGCGCTTAGCAAGCGGCACAGCTGACATCAAAATTGATTTTGATAGCAGTAACTTACAGCTTAATACTAAAGTATTACTCAAAGCAAACAAGGCAAGCGATTGCACCCTGCGTATCCAGGTAACGCGGGGGGTGGGCAGCCGCGGTTATTTGCCCACGGGCGGCACACCGACCTGTGTGATCGAGACATTAGCACGTCCTGCTTTGCCTGCCCCAGGCGTCAGCCTTTTTACCACACGCTACGCCAAACCAGCCCTGGCTACCCTGCCCGTTAACCACAAGCTCTGCCAGGGGTTGAACTCAACCCTGGCGCGCATGGAGGCAGAAAGCCATGGCTGCTTCGAGGCATTGCTTCTCAGCACCGAAGGATTGCTGTGCGAAGCAAGCTCGGCTAACCTCTTTTGGTTCAAGAACGGTACGCTCTACACGCCCGCCCTTTCCACCGGCGCACTGGCAGGCAGCACACGCGCGGCGCTCTTGCGCTTGCATGCCGTACAGCAGGTAGAAGCCCCATTGGCAGCCTTGCTAGATGCCGACGAAGTGTTCCTCGCCAACACCAGCTGGCAGGTGCTGGCGGTTGCCAGCCTCGCCCCCCAAGGCAAAATCTGGAAAAACGGCCCCGCCACAGCCCAGCTTGCCCAGAAGCTCGCCGCCGACATCGCGCAATACAGCCGTGACAATCAGGCCGTATGGGCCTAATATAGCCTTCCCATTTCCCCAAGGAACGACCATGCCCAAGATCATTATCATCTGCGTCCTCGCTTTCATCGTCACCCTCAGCGGCGCTGCCGGCATCTCCTGGTATCTCCAGGCACATACGATGGAAAAGAACATCAAAGAAGCGCTCGACACCGTTAACAAGGACATCCCCTACATCACCTATGATGCCATCGAGAGTGCAGGCTTCCCTTATGAAGTTCGGGTTTCGTTGGTTAATCCGCGCTTTACCGGCAACATCAATGATCTGCTAAAATCATACACCACCGTGGCCAAGGACGGCGTGCCCACCTCACCCTTCGACGACATGCTCGAATGGAACGAAGTGGCACAGCTCGACGGAAAGATCACTATCGCCATCAACGCGCTGTCTGACCGCTATTCCTTCACCGTAAGCGGAAACTGGCGCAACACCAGCACTATGGATAACAAGACCATCTCAGCTTTTAGCCAGATACAGGGCGATTCGAGCTGCGTACTGCAACTTGCGCGCAAGGGCGGCATCTTCGGCACGCTGTGGAACTTCGACGAGCTGGCCAGCAGCTACCGCGACCTAAGCCGGGACCTGAGCCTGCTGGATTGCAGCTTCCCCGCCTATGCCTTTTATGAATACGGAAACAACAAGCTGCTGGCCGCAGGCAAGGCCAGCCGCTTCTATATCCAGCAAACCACGGATGACAAACAGCGCAGCTTACGCCTGCTGACCCAGGCACCGGAATATTACGTCACCGCCGAGGGCGACCAGTTCTTGAGCAATTATATCCGGGCGCTGGACCAGGAGGCCCCCGTACTTTCCAACATGGCGGGTTACGGCGCGCAAAGTGCCGATGTCGAATTTAGCTATGCCGGCCCGCTGGACCCGGCAGCCAATTTTACCGACACAATGGACGTGAATCTAAGCAAGCTCAACGTGGTCAACGCGCTGTTCCAGCACAGCACCACCTTGCAATACAACAACATCCGCACCGAAGACCAGCGCAACAGCAAACTGGCTTTGCGCTCGCAGACCACTGCCAGCGCGCTTTATGACGTGCTGCTCCAGCGCAGCGCCCGTGTCGTCGTCCACGATATTTACACCGGAAAGAACGAGCAGCTTTCCAACCTCAAATCGGTGATGGCACAATATGAAGAACAAGGCGCCTATGACGTGCTCAAAAATGCCGTGCCTGCCATCTCCCCGCTGGGCACACTCACCCAAGCGCTAGAAGGCAGCTATGAAGGCAATCTAGGCGGCACGCAGGGTAACTACAGCTTAAGCTCGTTCGAACTTTCCGCTGCGCCTTATGGCCTCAACGCCACCGGCAACGCCAGCATGGATGGCGGCACGCTGCTGCCTAAAGCCAAGATCGCTCTGGTGTGCCGCAACTGTATCCAGATGGTAGATGATGCGGCGGCCTACGCCACCCGCCTCTACACCACGCTGCAAAAGCTTGATGAAATGGCCGCCAAACCCTTCGCCTTCACGCAGGCGCAGATCGATGGCATCAAGGCCGTGTTGCTGGCTATCTCCAGCACCGAAGGCATGGAGCCTGGCTCGTTACTGTTTAACATCGTAAGCGATGGCAGCCCGAACATCACCATCAACGGCAAGGGCCTCGGCGAAGTGCAGGCGCTGTCCAACCAGCTGATCCCGCCGCTGCCGCAGCCCTAAGCCATGCAGCTGGCTAAACAACTACAATGGGTAGAGCCGCTTGAGCTAGCCGCGCAAGTGAAGGATGAGCACTGGGTGTTGCTCTATTCCAGCGTTCGCAGCTCCTATTCCGGGCGCTATAGCTATCTGGCCTGCGGCCTGGCCGAGCGCTTAACCGGCGATGATTGGCAGAGCGCTAACACCCATCTTAGTGCAGACCAGAACCGCTTTGAGAATGCCTGGTTCGGCTATTTAGGCTACGGCCTGAAGAACGCGCTGGAAAAGCTCACGGCCGATACGCCTTCCTGGCTTGCCCTGCCCGAGCTTTGCCTGATGCGGTTTGACTATATCTACCAGTTCGACCATGAGCAGCAGATATTGACACTGCACACCGCCAGCCTCTACGACCCGCCGCTGAGGCAATCGCAAAGTCTTACTGCAACCGTGCCTGAGATCACCGATATACGCAGCAATCTAAGCCGCGAAGAATATCTGGCCGCCGTAACCCAAATCGTCCAAAGCACGCATAAGGGTGACCTTTACCAGGCGAACCTCACACGCAAATTCATCGGCAAATTTGCAACTACGCCACACGCACTTAGCCTCTTTGCGCGGCTATGCGAGGTAAGCCCAGCACCCTATAGCGCCTATATGCGCCTGGGCGACACTCACTTGCTTTCTTCCAGCCCCGAGCTGTTCCTGCGCATCAGCGAAAGCGGGCATGTAGCCACCCGCCCCATCAAGGGCACGGCCCCGCGCTCTGCCGAGCCAGCGCAAGACGAAGCCTCGCGCCTGGCGCTCATCCACAGCGAAAAAGACCGCGCAGAGAACCTCATGATTACCGACCTCATGCGTAACGACCTGTCACGCAGCTGCAAACAAGTGAACACCGATGCGCTGTTCGAGGTGACGACCCACGCCACTATCCACCATATGTCCAGCACCGTAAGCGCCCAGAAACGCGCCGATACCAGCACACTCGATGTGGTGGAGCGCTGCTTCCCCCCCGGCTCTATGACGGGCGCGCCCAAAATTCGCGCTATGGAGCTATGCAGCCAACTGGAGCGCGACGCTCGCGGAGTCTATAGCGGGGCGCTAGGTTGGTTCGGCGGGGACGGCTCGGCCGAGCTGTCGGTCGTCATCCGCACGCTGCTGCTAAAAGGCGACCAGTTCGAGTTTCAAGTGGGCGGCGGCATCGTGGCTGATTCCAAGCCAGAACTGGAACTGGCCGAAACCATGCACAAGGCACGCGGCATTTTGGCGGCACTTGGCATCGGGCCAGAGCGCCTACCTTAGAAAGATGGCGTCTTAAAGGTCGGGAGTCATGCGGCTGGGCTTCTCATCCCGGTGAGTGGCAGCGTTGAGCAACAGGCCGATGGCAAGCACGGTGGAAACGGTGATCGAGCCGCCATAGGAAAGCAGCGGCAGCGGCACACCAACCACCGGAACCAGGCCCATCACCATCGCGCAGTTTATCATCACATGGATGAAGAGCAGCACCCCCACACCGGCGGCCACCATCGCGCCGAAATTGCTGCGGCTGTTGACGGCCACCATCATGCTCATCAGCATCAGCAGAAAATACATCGCCAGCAGGAACAGGCCACCCAGAAATCCAAACTCCTCAGCCAGCATGGTGAAGATAAAGTCGGTGTGCTTCTCGGGCAGAAAGTTCAGCTGGTTCTGCGAGCCTTGCAAGAAGCCCTTGCCGAAAAACCCACCCGAGCCGATAGCGATCATCGACTGCAAGATGTTATAGCCCGCGCCCAGCGGGTCTTGCGTAGGGTCCAGAAATGTCAGCACGCGCCGCTTCTGGTAGGCATGCATGAAATGCCAAAGCACAGGCAGCGCAGAAAGCCCTACCACCGCAATGCCGATAAAATAGCGCCACTGAACGCCGGCTAAGAAGCACAGCGCCGTTCCCACACACAGCACGATAGTGGCCGTGCCAAGGTTAGGCTGCAAAAAGATAAGCCCCACCGGCACAAAGATCATCAGCGCCGGGGCTACCAGGAAGGAAATACGGCGGATTTCTTCGGGGTGGATATGGTGAAAATAGCGTGCCAAAGCCAGGACAAGTGCTAGCTTCATGAATTCAGACGGCTGCAGATTCATGCCGCCCAGGCGCAGCCAGCGCTGCGCGCCCATGCCTACATGCCCCACCAGCTCCACCACCAGCAGCACCAGCACGCAGGCAAAATAGATTAGATAGGCGTATTGCATCAACAGCCGCATCGGGATGATGGCCAAGATAAGCATCAGCACGAAGGCCCCGGCAAAGCGAATGATCTGCGGCGAAGCATAGACGAAGAAATCGCCATTGCCGGCAGAGACCATCATGAGAAAGCCCACACAAGCGATCAGCAGTGCCAACAGCAAAATGGCCCAGTTTATCTCAGCAAGCTTGGCCCAGGGGGAAGACGAACGGCGGCGCATGGGCTTTACAACCAGTTATGCAGCGGCACCACCCCACCACCCACCAACAGGGCAAGCACCGCCGTGGCCAAAGCTGCCAGCACGGTGTTGATAAGCAAAAAGCGCCTCCAGTGGATCTTGGTGGGAGCGGCTGCATAATCCAGCTCGCTGCGGGTGGCGCTGTGCTTCGGGCGCTCAATGGCGAACGGGATCACGAAGAACATCATGATGAACCACGCATTGATGAAGGTGAACAATGCCATGGTAGGCGACATAAGCGACCTATACCTGCTCGATTTCTACCAGCGTGCCGCAGAAATCCTTCGGATGCAGGAACAAAACCGGCTTGCCGTGTGCGCCGATTTTGGGCGTGCCGTCCCCCAGCACGCGTGCGCCGGTCTTTACCAGCTGATCGCGTGCGGCTAGGATATCATCAACCTCGTAGCAGATATGGTGGATACCGCCCGAAGCATTCTTTTCTAAGAAGCCTGCAATGGGAGATTTCTCGCCCAGCGGGTGCAAAAGCTCGATCTTCGTGTTGGGCAGATTTATGAACACCACCGTCACGCCATGCTCAGGCACGGGCTGCGGAGCGGAGACATCAGCCCCCAGCGTGTCGCGGTAAACAGCCGTAGCGGCCTCTAGGTCTGGCACGGCGATGGCAACGTGGTTCAATCTTCCGATCATAAGCATTCCCTGGGGTTGTGGGTTAAAAACGGTTTTTCCGTAACAAAAGATTCATCAAAAACCCTTATGCCAGAAAACCCGAAATACGGTATAAGAAATATAGCGGAATTGCTGCCGCAAACCAAACGTTTCTTGTTCAATCGCTTAACTAAGCCCCTCATTTTTAGCAAAATATGGAAGATACAGTCGGCAAAATGGTGATGGGGCTTTTTTTGGGGATGGCAGCCGGGGCCGTGCTGGTGGCCGGCCTCGCCCCGGCCGGTATGCTCACCGCAGGGTTCATGGCAGGCAGCGTCACCATTGCAGGCGTCATGGGTGCGGCCTACGCGCTGAACCCGCATATCATCGGCGATACAATCAACGCCTTTAAGGGCTTGGTCTCGCTGTTCAAGGGCAAGCATAAACACCACGCACCTGCCCAGGAACCGACTGCTGCGACAGCCCCTGCCCAACCGCAACCAGCACTGGAAAATCAGCCAGCACACGAAGCGCAGCCTAAGCTGGAAAAACCGCAGGAATATATCTCAATGGGGGAAGTCAGCACCTATCACCGTGACCAGGTTACAGCCTCACGCGCGGCATTGGTTAACTTCGACCACACCCGCGCACCGCGTTGCTAGGCTTGGGCTGCTAACCTAATGCTATTAAACGCGCGTTACATGCACTTCGATCACGGGTTTCTTGTCGATCTCGCGCTTGAGTAGCTTGCGGATAGCCAAGCGAGCGTTCTCCGCCAACTGTGCGTCTGTGGATTTTGGCTTGGCCTTCTCGATTGCCTCAGAAGCTTCGGCCACGCATTCATCGATGAATTCTTTATCTTCCACCGAATCAAGAATACCAGGAGCCGATACCTGCACCGGGAAGAGCAGTTCGCCCTTCTCATCCACCACGGCGCTGATGAACACGGCCCCATCGTCGCGCAGTTTGCGGCGGGTACGGATGATCTCGCCGTCGGTCTGGATCATCGAGCTGCCATCAATAGCGATATACCCGGATTTGACCATACCGACCACGCCGGGCTCATCACCGCTTAAAGCTACGATCGCGCCATTATAGGCCTCCAGCGCCGTTTTTGCGCCCCATTGGCGGGCGAGCTTGGCATGCTCGTGCAAATGGCGACGTTCGCCATGGGTGGGAATGGCGATGCGCGGGCGCACCAGCTCATACATGCGTTTTAGCTCTTCACGCGCCGGGTGGCCCGAAACGTGGATAAACGCGTCCTTATCGGTGATGACTTCGACACCCTTTTCCGAAAGCTTGTTGAGCACATGGTTGATCTTCACCTCGTTGCCCGGAATCTTACGTGAGGACATGATGACCGTGTCGCCCGGCTGCAGGCGGATACTCTGGTGATCGCCGCGGGCAATGCGCGTCAGTGCAGCGCGGGGCTCGCCCTGACAGCCTGTGCAGATCAGCAGCACGTCGGAACGCTTCAAGTTCATCATCTCGCGATCGGTCACAAAATCCAGGTCTTCGGGCAGGTAGCCGCTTTCCTTAGCGGCATCGACCACGCGAAAAAGCGAGCGCCCGGCGAACGCCACGACACGCCCAGTCTCCTGCGCAGCTTCGATCAGGGTTTTCACGCGCGCCAGATTCGATGCAAAGGTAGAAACCACCACACGCTGCTTGCAGCCCTTGATGACCTCGACCAAATGCTTGCGCACCTCGCTCTCGGAGCCGGACGTACCTTCCACGAACACGTTGGTCGAATCGCACACCATGGCCAGTACATTGCCATCGCCATAGCGTTTTAGCGCGTCATAGTCCGACACGGGACCGACCAGCGGGTTTTCGTCAAATTTCCAGTCGCCGGTGTGCATCACCACCCCATGAGTGGTGGTAATGGCCACAGCCTGCATTTCAGGGATAGAATGGGTCAGCTCCACCAGCTCGAGTGCGAACGGCCCGATCTCGGTTTTGCTGCCCACCGGCATCTCGATAAGCTTGGGCTTGCCCGCCAGGCCTGCTTCAGCCAGCTTGTGCTTAAGGAAGCAGGTGGTAAAAGGCGTGGCATAAATGGGGCAGCCCAGTTCGCGCCACAGATGCGGCACAGCACCCAGATGATCTTCATGCGCATGGGTGATGACCATGCCGAGCAGATCTTTCTTATGCTCCACAATGAAGGAAATATCCGGCACAATGACTTCAATGCCCGGCAGATGATCGTTGGCAAAGCCGATACCGCAATCCACCATCAGCCATTTGCCGTCAATGGTATAGAGGTTCAGGTTCATGCCGATCTCATTCGACCCGCCAAGTGGTATGAAAAGCAGTTGGCTTTTATGTTTGTTAAAGTCGAATGACATGCATGCTACCTATTGAGTGCGTAAAGGGCCTTAAGGCCGTAAATGGTGAGATCTGGCTCCAGCCCCTCGATGATGGGGCAAGCCTTAGCATACAACGATGCCAGGCCGCCAGTGGCAATTACTTTCATTTTGCTGCCGTATTCCTGTTGAATGCGAGCAGCGATGTGCTCGACCAACCCGGCATAGCCATAATAGATGCCCGATTGCATCGCGCCGATGGTATTCGTGCCGATGACCTTGCCCGGCTTGGCAATGCCCACGTTGGGCAGCTTGGCGGCGGCTTCTTGCAAAGCTTCCAGTGAAAGATTCACGCCCGGGGCGATGACGCCGCCGATATAGTTTGCCTCCGCGCTTACCACGTCGAACGTGGTGGCGGTGCCAAAATCCACCACAATAAGAGCTTCTTTGTGCTTTTCCCAGGCAGCAAAGGCGTTGACCAAACGGTCCGCGCCCACTTCAAGTGGGTTGTCAATCTTCACGCCAATACCGGTTTTAATGCCCGCATCACCCACCACCATCAGCTCGGTGTGGAAATAGTGACGCGCCAGCATGCGCAGATCGAACAGCGTTTGCGGCACAACCGAGGCCACCACCGCACCGGTTATCATCTCGGGTCGAATGCCGGTTCTATCCATCACCTGCACGAGCCACACGCCGTATTCGTCTGCCGTGCGGCGGCTATCGGAAGAAATGCGCCATTGGCCGGCCAGGCGTTCACCATCGAACACCGCAAAGACTACGTTGGTGTTGCCCACGTCGATGACTAAAAGCATGTGCTTACGCCTCTTGCATATCGGCGGGGAAGATATCCGCCGCATAGATCTGTTGTTTCTTGCCGTTTTCGAGTTGCAGCACCAGGCTGCCGTTTAGGTCGATGCCTTCTGCATAGCCCGTCACCTCGCCGCTTGGCAGGCGTGCTACCAGCTGTTGCTTCATGCCCCAAGCGTTCTTAAGCCAGCGACGGCGGCACGGGGCAAAGCCCTTGATGTCCCACTCGTTGTAGCACTCGATGAAATGATGCACGAAGCGCGACAGGATGATCTTGGCTGAAACCAGCTCTACGCCAGCGTCACGCAGGCAGGTGGCCGGAAATTCGGTGCGCGGCGGGAAGCTGTCGACATTGACGCCCACACCCACTACTACCCAGGGTTTGCCTTTTTCGCCCGCCTTGGCAGTGCTGAAAGATTCCAGCAGAATGCCACCCACTTTTTTGCCGCTAAGCAAAATATCGTTAGGCCATTTGCATTGCAGGCGGTGCTCAGAAAGCAGCGGCTCCAGCGCTTCAAGCACGGCCACCGCCGCGATGAAGGAAAGCTGGCTTAGCTCTTTGATGGGTTTGTCGGGCTGCAATAGCACCGACACGAACAGATTGCCCTGGCTGGAAACCCAGGCCCTGCCTAAGCGGCCCTTACCTGCGGTTTGGTGCTTGGCCCAGATGACCGCGCCATGATGGCCGCCACCGCGTGCAATGCGCTTGGCTTCTTCGTTGGTGCTGTCAAGCTCATCGAACGACAGCAAGTGATAATCGTTTAGCAGGTTGGAAGAGAATTTGTTTTTGGCTGAGCTCATATCAATGCATCAATTCCTGTGCCGCCAGTTTCGCCTGCTCCACCAATGGTGTGGGGTGCAGGAAGAATAGCAGCGTGACGGCCGTGCTCACGAACAGCACTAGGCGCAACGTGCACGGAATGCGCGCATCCAGCGCTTCGGCCGGTGGGTCAAAATACATTACCTTGACCACTTTCAGGTAATAATAGCCGCCGATGACGCCTGCGATCACGCCGGCTACCGCCAGCCACACCAGGCCCGCTTGCAGCGTTGCGATGATCACATACATCTTGCCGAAGAAGCCGGCCAGCGGTGGGATGCCCGTCATCGAGAACAAGGCGATGGAAAGCAAGATAGCAAAGCCAGGGCGCGTTTGCGACAGACCCGCCAGGTCGGAGATGTCTTCGACATAGACACCGCTGCGGCGCATGAACAGCACACAGCCGAACGCCAACGCACTCATGAAGATATACAGCGCGAGATACACCAGCATCGCCTGCACACCGGCGGCGTTGCCCGCCGCCAGGGCCATCAGCATGAAGCCCACATGGCCGATCGAGCTATAGGCCAGCAGGCGCTTGATGTTCTTTTGCATGATGGCGGCGAACGCGCCTACGAACATGGAAGCCACCGCCGCAAACTCGATAATCTGCTGCCAATGGGTAAACAGCGCGCCGAAAGGCTCCAGCAGCAAGCGGGTGAACAGCGCCAGCGCCGCAATCTTGGGCGCAGTGGCAAAGAAAGCGGCCACCGGGGTGGGTGCCCCCTCATATACGTCGGGCGTCCACATATGGAAGGGAACGGCCGAAAGCTTAAAGCAGAAGCCCACCATAATAAGCACCAAGCCAACTACCACACCAAGCGAAACCGCACCGCCACCGACAAAGAGCTTAGCCAGCGGGATAAAGCCGATCGTGCCGGCAAAGCCATAGACCAGCGACGTACCGAACAGCAGCATGCCCGAGGCCAACGCGCCAAGCATGAAGTATTTAAGCCCTGCCTCGCTGGACTTGCTGTGGTCACGGGTGAACGAGGCCAGCACATACAGCGCCAGGCTCGACATCTCCAGCGCCATGTAAAGCGCCAACATATCGTTGGCCGAAACCATCAGCAGCATACCCAGGATAGCAATCAGCATCAGCACCAGGAACTCGCTGGGCGCTTCGGTTTCTTTGAGCCAATTGGCCGCCAGCAACAACACCAGCACGCCCGCCCCCAAAATAAGCAGCTTGGCGAACACGATAAAATTGTCGCTAGCGAACATGTCATTGAAGGCCACACGCGGACCGACGGACAACAGCGGCAACAATAAAACCGCAGTAAAAGCCAACCCCATGGTGGCCAGGCTCAGCATCTCATTGTTGACCTTGGGACATTTAAACACTGTCAGCATCAGCATGAACACCGCCACACCGGCCAAGAACAGCTCCGGGGTGAGTAAATGCAGGTCGGAAATAGTGATAGCGCCCATTACTTGGCTCCCTTAGCTTCAGGCGCAGCCACATTAGATATAACGGGGGCCGTTTGTTTAATGAGTTGTGCGACCGAGGCTTCCATCGCGTGCAGATAGGGCTTGGGGTATACGCCCAGCCACATTACCAGCACCACCAGCGGCACGAAAATCGCGATCTCGCGGGCGGAAAGGTCGGGCATGGTCTTCACATCGTCATGCACCAGCTCGCCGAATACTACGCGGCGATAGAGCCAAAGCGCATAGGCAGCCCCCAGCACCACACCGGTAGTGGCCACAAAGGCAACCCAGGTGTTTGCCTTGAATGCGCCTAGCAGAATCAGGAACTCTCCCACGAAGCCAGAGGTTGAAGGCAAGGCGACCGATGCCATGGTAAAGATCATGAAGATCAGCGCGTAGCGCGGCATGATGTTGACCAACCCACCATAGCGGTTGATTTCGCGCGTGTGCAGGCGGTCGTAAACCACGCCCACACAAAGGAACAGCGCACCGGAGACCAAGCCGTGGCTGATCATCTGCATGATTGCGCCCTGGATGCCCTGCATGTTAAAGGTAAAAATACCGATGGTCACAAAGCCCATATGCGCCACCGAGGAATAGGCGATGAGCTTCTTCATGTCATGCTGCATCAGTGCCACCAGCGAGGTGTACACCACTGCCACCAAGCTCAAGCCGTACATCAGCGGGGCGAAGTAATGCGAGGCCTCCGGCAGCATCGGCAGCGAGAAACGCAGAAAGCCATAGGCCCCCATCTTCAGCAAAATGCCCGCCAGGATCACTGAACCAGCGGTCGGCGCTTGCACGTGCGCATCGGGAAGCCAGGTATGCACCGGCCACATCGGCACTTTCACCGCAAACGAGGCGAACATCGCAAGCCACAGCCATTTCTGCACGTCTAAACCCAGCGTCGGCCCTTGCTTGATGAGCTCGGGGATGTCCGTAGTGCCAAATTGCAGATACATATAGAGGATGGCGACCAGGAACAGCACCGAGCCGGCGAACGTATACAAGAAGAACTTATAAGCTGCGTAGATACGGCGGTTGCCGCCCCAAATGCCAATGATCAGATACATCGGAATCAGCATGCCCTCGAAGAAGGTGTAGAAAATGACCGTGTCCAGCGCGCAGAATACGCCGATGACGAAAGATTCCAGGATCAGGAAATTCACCATATAGGCGCGCACGCGGGTGGTGACGGATTCCCAGCTGCAAAGGATGCAAATGGGCATCAAGAAGGTGGTCAGCAACACCATGAACAGCGAGATGCCATCAATACCCATATGGTAGTTGATGCCGAGGCCTGCGAACCATTCCGCCTTTTCGACGAATTGAAAATCGGCGCTGCTGGGGTCAAACTTTACCCACAGATACAACGAGGTGAAGAAGGTGACAAGCGTGGTGAACAGCGCGATGATACGCGCTTCGCTCGCAGTGCGTGCTTCGTCTTTGCCCCCAGCCAGCATGATGACCAGAGCGCCGATAAGCGGCAGAATGAATAGAGTCGTCAGCATATTATCCCCTCACCAAAATCCAGCTGATGATAGCTAGAAAGCCCAGCAGCATGGCAAAGGCGTAATGATAAACAAAACCGGTCTGCAAGCGGCTGATACGGCCAGCCAGCACATGCGTCACCAGCGCCGCGCCATTTGGGCCTAAGCCATCTACAATCTTTTCGTCCCAGAACTTCCACAAATGCTGGCCCAGGCGCTTAGCGGGGCGCACGAACACTGCGTCATACAACTCATCGAAATACCATTTATTGAGCAAGAAGCGGTACAGCGGCGGGAACGTGCCTGCCAGCTTGCGCGGCAGATCGGGGTTGATGATGTAGAACAACCAAGCCAGCGCAATGCCGGACAGGCCCACCAAGAGTGGCAGCACACCTACCCAGCGGGGCACATGATGCGCTTCTTCGATCGCATGGTGCGAGCCGATGGTCGCCTGCCAATAGCTGCCCTCGGCCGAAACCAGGCCGATGACATGATAGCCGATGAGGCCGGAGAACACCGCACCAAATGCCAGCAGCAACAGCGGGCGCAACATAATCGGGGGGGATTCGTGCACATGGTCCATCACTTCTTGAGAGGCGCGCGGCTTACCGTGGAAGGTCATGAACAACAAACGCCAGGAGTAAAACGCCGTCATGAAGGCGGCGGCAATACCCATCCAGAAAGCGAAATACCCGACGCCACCGGCGCCGTAAGCCGCCTCCAGGATCATATCCTTGGAATAATAGCCCGCGAAGATGGGAATACCGGCCAGGGCCAGCGAGCCCAGCCACATGTAAAGATAGGTAATAGGCATCATGCGCCAGATGCCGCCCATTCTGCGCATATCCTGCTCACCCGACATACCGTGGATCACCGAACCAGCGCCCAGGAACAGCAGCGCCTTGAAGAAGGCGTGGGTCATCAGGTGGAACATAGCGGCGGAATAGGCGCCCACACCTGCGGCAAAGAACATATAGCCAAGCTGCGAGCAGGTGGAGTAAGCGATCACGCGTTTGATGTCGTTTTGTACCAAGCCGACGGTGGCGGCAAAAAATGCTGTCAGCGCACCGACGACACACACCACCTCCAAAGCGGTCGGGGCATGCTCGAATAAAGGCGAGCAGCGCACCACCAGGAACACACCTGCCGTCACCATCGTGGCGGCGTGGATAAGCGCGGATACAGGCGTTGGGCCTTCCATTGCATCAGGCAGCCAGGTGTGCAGGCCCAGCTGCGCGGACTTGCCCATCGCGCCGACGAACAGCAGCAGGCAGATCAGCGTCAGCGCATGGAAATCATTGCCCAGGAAGGACATGGTGGCCTCGGTATATTTGCCCACATCCGCGAAGATGACATCGAAATAGATGCTGCCAAACAGCACATAGGCAGCAAAGATGCCTAGCGCAAAACCAAAGTCGCCCACACGGTTGACCAAAAATGCTTTCATAGCAGCAGCGCAAGCCTCAGGCTTTTTAAACCAGAAGCCGATAAGCAGATACGAGGCCAGGCCCACACCTTCCCAGCCTAAGAACAGCTGGATGAGGTTATCCGAGGTGACCAGCATCAGCATGAAGAACGTAAACAGCGACAGATACGCCATGAAGCGCGGCTGGTGCTCGTCATGGCTCATATAGCCCACCGAGTAAATGTGCACGACGCTGGAAACCCAGGTTACGACCACGAGCATCACTGCCGTCAGCGCATCGACACGTAGCACCCAGTTGGCAGCAAATTCACCGGAGTTGATCCAGCTGCCCAGATTGGCTTTCACTACCAGGCCCGAAGCGCCGAACAGCTCTTTCCACTCTTCGTGGTGAGCGGCAATGGTAGCAAAGTCTTTAAACACCAGGCCCGAAAGCACCGCGGCGATGACCATGGCCCCGCAGGTAAGCGCCTGGGCCAAAGCCGGGGTAATAGAACGCACGAACAGGCCCACGATGAGTGAGGCCAGAAGCGGCAGGAACACAATCCCCAGAATCATGGTTTCGATGCTCACGTCTTAGCCCTTCATCATGTTGACATCCTCAACCGCGATCGTGCCGCGGTTGCGGAAATAGATAACTAAGATTGCCAGGCCAATAGCCGCTTCAGCAGCCGCTACCGTAAGGACGAATACGGCGAACACCTGACCGGTCAGGTCGCCCAGCTTCACGGAAAATGCCACGAAGTTGATGTTCACCGAAAGCAGGATCAGTTCGATGGACATCAAGATCGTGATGATGTTCTTGCGGTTGAGGAAAATGCCGCAGATGCCAAGCGTAAACAGCAGGCTCGAAAGCGTGAGATAGTGAATGATGCCAATCTGGCCGAAGAAATGATGTTCCATTATTGAATCCCCTGCCCCGACTGAACCTTCACGATCGACAGACCATCCTTGGCTGTGCGAGCCAGCTGCTTGGCAATGACCTGCTTACGCACACCCGGGCGCGACCGCAGGGTTAGCACAATGGCCCCGATCATAGCAACCAGCAAAATGAGCCCCGCCATCTGGAACGGGTAGAGATAGAAGGTATAGAGTACATCGCCGATAGCTTGCGTGTTGCTGGTCTTCTCCGGCGCGGGGATCGCATGGCGGGCATAAGAGAGTTTAGCATCGCTGCTCAGCGCCACGTTGTACACGGCGATAAGCTCGACGAACACCACCAATGCCACGCCTGCACCCAGCGGCAAATAGCGCAGAAAGCCCTGGCGCAGCTCCACAAAGTTGATGTCGAGCATCATCACCACGAAGAGGAACAGCACCGCTACCGCCCCCACATACACGATGACCAGTGTCATGGCGATGTATTCAGCGCCCAACAGCACAAACAGAGCGGCTGAATTGAAAAAAGCCAAAATGAGGAACAGCACCGAATGCACGGGGTTCTTCGACGAGATCACCATCACGGCGGAAAACACCGTAACAGCCGCGAAGAGATAGAAGACAGCGGTAGTAATCAGGTCGGTCATGGCTAGCGATACTCCGCATCGGCGGCTAAGTTGGCGGCAAGCGCAGGCTCCCAGCGGTCGCCATTGGCGAGCAACTTATCCTTGTTGTAGAAAAGTTCTTCGCGCGTTTCGGTGGCGAATTCAAAATTCGGCCCCTCCACGATCGCATCCACTGGGCAGGCTTCTTGGCAATAGCCGCAATAGATGCATTTGGTCATGTCTATATCGTAGCGCGTGGTGCGGCGTGAGCCATCTTCGCGCTGCTCGGCCTCAATGGTAATGGCCTGGGCCGGGCAGATAGCCTCACACAGCTTGCAGGCGATGCAGCGTTCTTCGCCGTTAGCGTAGCGGCGCAATGCGTGCTCACCGCGGAAGCGCGGAGAAAGCGGCCCCTTCTCGAAGGGGTAATTAATCGTTACCGGTTTTTTGAACATGTAACGCAGTGTCAGCGCAAAGCCTGCAACCAGTTCGGTCAGCAGAAAGCTGCGTGCGGTTCTATCGAGCCATGCCATATTATTTACCTGCTCCGTGTAAAAGTTTTTGTACTGCCAATGCCAACAGCCCTGTTGCGAAGTTTTCTAACATTGCTTACGCCCTCCAGAACACGACATAGGCAGCGGTTAATATCACCCATAGCAGCGAAAACGGCAGGAAGACCTTCCAGCCCAGGCGCATCAGCTGGTCATAGCGGTAGCGCGGCAGGGTGGCACGCGCCCACACGAACACGAACAGGCAGAACACCACTTTGGCCAGGAACCACAGGACGCCAGGAATGAAAGCCAGCGCCTCGCAAGGGGCCTGCCAGCCACCTAAGAACAAGATGGTCGTCATGCCGCTCATCAATATCATGTTGGCGTATTCACCCAGGAAGAATAGCGCAAAGCTCATCGAGGAATATTCCACGTTGTAGCCGGCAACCAGCTCGGCTTCGGCCTCAGGCAGATCGAACGGGTGGCGGTTGGTCTCCGCCAGGGCCGAGATGAAGAACAAGACGAACATGGGGAAAAGCGGGAACTGGCCGGAGAAGATATTGAACGCAAACCAATGCGAGATGCCACCAGCTTGTGCTTTTACGATGTCGTTCAAATTCAGTGTGCCGGTGTAAAGCAGCACGGTGATGATGACAAAGCCGATGGACACCTCGTAGCTCACCATCTGCGCCGAAGAGCGTATAGCACCCAGGAACGCATATTTAGAGTTACTCGCCCAGCCGGCCATAATGATACCGTACACTCCAAGCGACGAGATAGCGAAGAGATAGAGCACGCCCACATTGATATCGGCGATCACGAAGTTCGGATCCAGCGGGATCACAGCCCAGCCGAGCAATGCCAGGGTGAAGGTGAGCATCGGCGCGAACAGAAACACCAACTTGCTCGACTGCGAGGGGATGATGGTTTCTTTGAGCAACAGCTTCAAACCGTCAGCGAACGGTTGCAGCAACCCCCAGAAACCCACAACGTTAGGGCCTTTGCGCAGCTGCATGCTGGCAATGACCTTGCGTTCGAACAAGGTGAGCATAGCCACACTAACCAACAGCGGCACGCACACTAGCAAGATCTTTCCAACAATGATCAGCAGCGGCATGAGGGTGTTTAATATCTCTTCAAAGTTCATATTATGCCACCTTCTTTTCTGCGCCCGTGCCGATGCTTCGGGTGCATTCAGCCATGGTGCGCGAAGCGCGGCTAATCGGATCGGTCATATAAAAATTGCCGACGAATTCAGCCAGAGGCGCACCCTCGATACGGTATTTTCCCGAAGCGCGCGCGATACTTTTCATGCGTACAGACTCCGGCAACTCATCCGTTTCAGCAAAATGCGGCGCCACTTGCAAGATGCGCTCACGCAGCTTATTCAGATTGTCGTATGGCAGGGTTTGGCCCATAGCACGCGCCAATGCACGCACGATGGCCCAATCTTCCTTCGCCTGGCCCGGCGGGAACACGGCACGGCGCGCCAGCTGCACGCGGCCTTCTAAGTTCACATAGGTTGCGTCCTGCTCGGTGTAGGCTGCGCCCGGCAGCACCACATCGGCGCGGTGTGCGCCTGCATCGCCATGGTGGCCCTGATACACAACAAACGCACTTCCCAGTTTGTTCATATCCACCTCGTCGGCGCCCAGCAGATAGACGAGCTTGATGTCACCTTTGGCGCAGCCTTCATAGATAGAAGCAATACCGCCCTCGGTGGTAAAGCCTAAGTCCAGCGCGCCCACACGGCCCGCCGCGTGGTGCAGCACGTTAAAGCCGTTCCAGCCTTCGCGTGCCATAAGCTGTTCGGCGAGCGCGCCTGCAGCTGCATAGATATCGGCGCCATCTTCGCGAGCCAGAGCGGCGGTGCCCAGCATGAGCATAGGACTCTTGGCCACCTTCAATTTTTCAGCCAGCGGGTGCGTACCTGCCAATATCTCCAGCAGGATGCGCGGGTCATCACCCAGCGATTCATGCGGGAAATTGAACTCTGCCGGTGCACCCAGGTGATACACCTTCACGCCGGTTGCGCGCCAGGCCTTGTAGATGCGCGCGTTGATGAGTGCAGCTTCGCGGCGCGGGTTTGCGCCGATAAGCAACACCATATCGGCCTTTTCGATGTTCGCGATGCCGGTATTGAACAGATAATGCGCGCGCTGGCCTACATCCACAAAGCTGCCATCGCTGCGACACTCGCGCTTTACCGGGCCTTTGATATCCAGCAGGTCCGAAAGCGCCATTACGCTTTCGCTGCTGGCGAGATTGCCCGAAACGGCAGCAATTTCAGCGGCTGAAAGCGCAATTAAACGCTTGGCCACAGCGCCTAGCGCCTCTTCCCAGCTTGCCTCAACCAAACGCCCCTCCGGGCCACGAACATAGGGACGATCCAGGCGCTGCACGCGCAGGCCGTCACAGGCATGTCGTGTTTTGTCGGAGATCCATTCTTCGTTCACGTCTTCGTTGATGCGCGGCAGAATGCGCAGCACCGCTTCGGCGCGGCTATCTACGCGGATATTCGAGCCCACGGCATCAAGCACGTCGATGGATTCGGTCTTTTTCAATTCCCACGGGCGGGCCACAAAAGCATACGGGCGGCTGGTCAGCGCACCTACGGGGCACAAATCCACCAGATTCCCAGAAAGCTCTGAGGTGAGAGCCTTTTCCACATACGTGCCCACTTCCATGTGTTCACCACGCCCAAAAGCACCAAGCTCCGGCACGCCGGCCACGTCGGTTGCAAAACGGATGCAGCGCGTGCAGTGGATGCAGCGCGTCATCTGTGTTTTGATGACCGGGCCCATGTACTTATCTTCCACCGAACGTTTATGCTCGTGGTAGCGGCTTTTGCCCTGCCCATAAAGCAAGGCCTGGTCTTGCAGATCGCACTCGCCGCCCTGGTCGCAGATCGGGCAATCCAGCGGGTGGTTGATGAGCAAAAGCTCCATTACGCCTTCACGGGCTTTTTTTACCATTGGGCTGTCGGTCTTTACTACCATGCCATCGGCGCACGGCAGTGCGCAGGATGCTTGCGGCTTTGGTGGGCCGGGCGATACTTCCACCAGGCACATGCGGCAGTTACCGGCAATAGCCAGGCGCTCGTGATAGCAAAAGCGCGGCACTTCGATGCCAAGCTGCTCGCACGCCTGGATCAGCACTGTGCCTTGTTCAACTTCGATCTCTTGTCCGTCAATGGTAAGCTTGGGCATATTGCGTCGTGGCCTTAGTGGTTGCGGTTCTTATTGAATTCGTTGATCAACTCGAAGACCTTTTCCTTCAGCGCTTCGAACTGCTCGTTATGCTTGCGGCCGAACTTGACCGCACCGGTCTTGACTTTTTTTTCGTCGGTGTTCATGCCACCACGGATGAACTCGATCTCTCCAAACTGGATGCGTGCCGGACGAAAACCGACTTCTGCTATCATGCCCAGCGGAATTTCGCGCTTGGCATTGAGGCCGAACTTGAATGCGTTCCAAATGCCCGCACGGTGAATAACCACACGGTCGGCCATCACTTCGACCTGTCCATCCATACCTTCCACACGCATCAAAACTTTTTTCGGTTTATATAAGGGGGCATTCGCGGGAGGTTTCACGGGAGTGTTCATTTTAAGCCGCCTGTCTGCTGGTAAATTCATGGATACGACGTTCGATCTCGGGGCGGAAATGGCGCACCAGGCCCTGAACCGGCCAGGCCGCAGCATCACCAAGCGCACAGATGGTATGGCCTTCGATGCGGCTTGCTACGTCGAGCATCAGGTCGATATCTTCGAGCTTTGCGTTGCCCGCCACCATGCGCTCCATCAAGCGCCACAGCCAGCCTGTACCTTCACGACAAGGCGTACACTGCCCGCAGGATTCATGCGTGTAGAATTTGGAAAGCCGCGCGATAGCTTTTACGATATCGGTGCTCTTATCCATCACGATGACGGCCGCCGTGCCCAGGCCTGAGCGCTCCGCACGCAGTGAGTCAAAATCCATCAACACGGTATCGCAGATATGTTTGGGCAGCAGCGGAACCGAAGAACCGCCGGGGATGATGGCGAGCAGATTATCCCAACCGCCGCGCACGCCACCTGCGTGGCGCTCGATGAGTTCTTTAAGCGGAATGCCCATTTCTTCTTCGACGTTGCAAGGCTTGTTCACATGGCCCGAAATGCAGAACACTTTCGTGCCGGTGTTGTTAGGGCGGCCGATGCCCGCGAACCATGCCGGGCCACGGCGCAAGATGGTGGGAACCACGGCAATGGATTCCACGTTGTTCACGGTGGTGGGGCAACCCCACACGCCCATAGCCGCCGGGAATGGCGGTTTCAAGCGCGGCTGGCCTTTTTTACCTTCGAGCGATTCGATGAGAGCGGTTTCCTCACCGCAGATGTAAGCGCCAGCGCCCGCATGCACGAATACTTCGATATCTGCGCCTGAGCCGCAGGCGTTCTTGCCCACATAACCCGCTTCGCGCGCTTCTGCGATGGCAAATTCGAGACGTTTAATTTCTTCGACGAACTCGCCGCGCACATAAATATAGGCAGCAACCGCACGCATGGCAAAGCACGCCACCACGCAGCCCTCAATCAGCTTATGCGGGTCGTGGCGCATCATATCGCGGTCTTTGCAGGTTCCGGGCTCGCCCTCGTCGGCGTTAACCACCAGGTAGCTCGGGCGACCGTCGGATTTTTTGGGCATGAAGGACCATTTGGTGCCGGTAGAGAAACCCGCCCCGCCGCGGCCACGCAGGCCGGAGGCCTTCACTTCCTCGATGATGGCTTCCTGGCCCTTATCGAGCAGCGCCTTGGTGTTGTCCCAGTCACCACGCTTTTTTGCACCGGCGAGCTTCCAGTCTTCGAAACCATAGAGGTTGGTAAAAATACGATCTTGATCTTTCAACATACTTACGCCCCCTTCTGGCTTAAGGTTGCTTTCGCGCCTTCAGGCTCGGAGCTATGGCGCGCACCTTGCGGCCCGGCCTTGGGCTGCTGGCCGGAAGCCAGCGTGTCGATGAGCGCTACCACGTTCTCAGGGGTGAGATCTTCGTAGTAATGATCGCCCACCTGGCACATCGGGGCATTGACGCATGCGCCGAGGCACTCGGCTTCTTTTAGGGTGAACATACCGTCAGCAGTAGTTCCACCGACCTTGATGCCTAAGCGCTTTTCGCAGGCTTCGAGCACCGCATCCGAACCACGCAGCCAGCACGGGGTGGTGGTGCACACTTCGATCATATGTTTGCCGATGGGCTCGCGGTTATACATCGTGTAGAAGCTCGCCACCTCATAGACACGCACCGGGGCCATGCCGAGCATGCCGGCAATCACGTCCATCGCGGCTTTGGTGAGGTAACCCGCGTTTTGCTTCTGGGCCAGCGTCAGCAGCGGCATCACGGCGCTTTGCTGGCGACCTGCCGGGTAACGCGCAATGATGGCATCAGCCTGGCGCAGGTTCTCTTGCGTGAAGGCAAACGTTTCGGGCTGTGCCGCATCCGCCTGATGTAATTTATTCGCGCTCATATCCCGCCTTATAACCTTTCCGCATAGCCTACTCCGGCGAACCGGCAAACCAGATCTTGGTATATACCTTGACCCAGCGAGTAGGTGATTGAACATTCGGTGGCATCAACAACATTTGCCCTTCATAGAAAAAATCTTTGTCTTGGTCTACTATGAAGCAGGCTTGCGTCTTAACTGCCGCGCTGTTGAGGTAGAAATACAACATACCGCTTTCATGTACCAGGTATTGCTGCAAACCCTGCGCCTGGCTGCGCATGGCGTTGCGGATCATCTGCGGGTGCAGAAGCACATCGCGGTCGCTCCAATACTGGCCGTAGCTGCTATCGGGCTGAAACCACAGATACTGCGACGGCCGTGCATAGAATTCGGTGGTCTCACCACCCTTGGGTTCCTCATATACCATCATCAACTTCCACAACCCAGGAGCGTCTTTGGGTGTGCATTTACGAGCGCTCGGCAGCGCAGGTACGCGGCCCAGCATCACCGGAAACGGCGCCACCACCCTTCCGCCTTTGGTGGAAGGAGCTGCCGCCAGAATATTCGGCGCAGGCGGCAAGCCTGAATCCACATCGAAGCTCAGGCTCTGCGCGCGCGCGGAGAATGCCCCTACCAGCAGGGCTGAACAAGCCAGCGCCGGCAAGAGCATGCCCCATTTCATCTATCAATCTCCCCGAACACGATATCCATCGAGCCAATGATCGCCACCACGTCGGCAAGCATGTGCCCGCGCGACATATAATCCAGCGCTGCCAAATGCGCAAAACCCGGAGCCTTGATCTTGCAGCGGTAAGGCTTATTCGTGCCGTCGGAAACCAGGAACACGCCGAATTCACCTTTAGGCGCTTCGACCGCAGTGTAGGTTTCGCCGGCGGGCACATGGAAGCCCTCAGAGAATAATTTGAAGTGATTGATGAGCGCTTCCATCGATTCTTTCATCAGCGCGCGCTTGGGCGGCCCGATCTTAGCATCCAGTGTCATGATGGGGCCTGCCGGCATCTGCTGCACGCATTGGCGGATAATCTTCAGCGACTGGCGCATCTCTTCCATGCGCACCAGGTAGCGATCATACGAATCGCCGTGCTTGCCGATGGCGATGTCGAAATCGAGCCGGTCATAGACCTCGTAGGGCTGGCTCTTGCGCAAATCCCACGCTACACCTGCGCCGCGCAGCATCGGGCCGGTAAAGCCCCAATCCATTGCCTCGGCGGCACTCACCGCACCAATATCCACCATACGCTGCTTGAAGATGCGGTTCTCAGTGAGCAGATAATCCACGTCGTCGATGACTTTGCCGAAGCCGTCGACGAATGTCATGATGTCTTCGAGAAGGCCTTCGGGAATATCCTGGTGCACGCCGCCAGGGCGGAAGTAGGCAGAGTGGAAACGAGCACCAGAAGCGCGCTCATAGAAACCGAGCATTTTTTCACGCTCTTCGAACATCCACAGCAGCGGTGTCATCGCACCTACGTCCATCGCCTGGGTAGTAACGTTGAGGATATGGTTTAGGATACGGGTGATCTCGCAGAACATCACGCGGATGTATTGCGCGCGCAGCGGCACTTCGCAGCCGAGCAACTTTTCGACGGCCAGCGCGAAGCAATGCTCCTGCGACATTGGCGAGACATAATCCAGGCGATCGAAATACGGCAGCGCCTGCACATAAGTTTTATGCTCGATTAGCTTCTCCGTGCCACGGTGCAAAAGGCCGATATGCGGGTCTGCACGCTCGACCACCTCACCGTCCATTTCCAGGATAAGACGAAGCACACCGTGTGCCGCCGGATGCTGCGGGCCAAAATTGATGGTTAAGTTTTTTATATCAACGGTTTGAGACATATTCGCATCTATGAAATGTTAAATTCGACGTATCATACATAACCCATGCGCTAAGTGAAGCGCCGAATCAGTAAAAACACCACAATTGCCATAAAAAAAAGCGCGATCTTCATGAAGAAATTTTCCCATGGGGAATTGAAGTCTGGGATGTGCATCTGCACTCCGTGCTCGATGAACCACATTATCGCAAAACCCAAGGCCACCAAGGCTAAGAATCCCAAAATAACATAGATGCCCATCATGCCGATGGCAGTTAAGTCCATGGCAGCTCAACTCCGGCTATAGGAAGCGGTGCATGATATACACGTCCACCAGGCCTTTACTGGCGTGGTCAAAGCCTTTAGGCATGGTCCCGATGATGACAAAACCCAGCGATTTCCACAGATTCACTGCAATCGTATTGGTGCTGACCACAAAGTTATATTGCATGGCCTTGTAGCCCAGCTTTTTGGCACGTTTGATGGTGTGCTCGCCCAGTGCGCGCGCAATACCGCGCCCCCGAAAATCCGGGTGCACGATGTAGGAAGCGTTGGCAACATGATCGGCACGGCAGGTTCGGTTCGGGCGGATAGCAGCCATGCCCGCCACTTTTCCACCAATATCGGCGACGTAGCAATGCGTGCCAGGCGCAGAAATCCAGTACCCCAGCGAGCGCTCAGGGGTCATCTCCTCCACGGAATAGGAGTAGGTCTTGCCTTCGTTAAGCACGCGGCAGAAGATATCGTAGATTTCCTCGAAATCCTCCAGACGCGCTTTGCGAATGGTGAACTCAGGTTTTTTGGCCGATGATTTAACGGGCGATTTTGCCGAAGATTTCAATGTTGCGGCCATGGCAAGCCCGTTTATTTAGCAGTGGCTTTTTCATCGCCCGGCAGCGGATAATCCGGGCCTTCCCAAGGCGAAAGAAAATCAAAGCTGCGATACGCCTGATTCAGTTTCACCGGCTCATAAACCACGCGCTTACTCTCCATGTCGTAGCGCAGCTCAACATAGCCCGTCAGCGGAAAATCACGACGCTGCGGGTGGCCCTCAAAGCCATAATCCGTAAGCAAGCGGCGCAGATCGGGGTGGCCGTCAAACGTCACGCCATACATATCCCAGGTTTCGCGCTCGAACCAAATGGCCGACGAATACAAACCAGCTGCCGAAGGAACAGGTGTTGCTTCATCGGTTGCCACTTTCACGCGCAGGCGGCGGTTCTTGTGCATCGACAGCAGCTGGTAAATGACCTCAAAACGCTTGGCGCGCGCCGGGTAATCTACTGCGGTCACCTCAGTGAGTTGCTTGTAAAGCTGGCTTTCATCATCGCGCAGATAGGACAAAAGCGGCAGCAGATGCGCGACGTCGACCAGCACAACAGATTCACCGTTTATCACCTCGTAAGTGGCAGAAAAACGCTCAAGCACAGCAGCCCCCACCGTGGGCAGAACGGCAGGTACAGCAGCAATCTCAGGGGTGGCGGCTTGTTCGCTCATCGAATGATTGTCCCGGTGCGACGAATTTTCTTTTGTAGCTGCAAAATGCCATACATCAGCGCTTCTGCCGTCGGCGGGCAGCCCGGCACATAAATATCCACCGGCACAATGCGGTCACAGCCACGCACCACCGAGTAAGAATAGTGATAATAGCCGCCGCCATTGGCGCAGCTACCCATAGAGATCACCCAACGGGGCTCGGCCATCTGGTCATAGACCTTGCGAAGTGCCGGGGCCATTTTGTTGCACAGCGTGCCGGCCACGATCATCACGTCGCTTTGGCGGGGGCTAGGGCGGAACACTAGGCCCAGACGATCCATGTCATAGCGCGAGGCGGCTGCTTGCATCATTTCCACAGCGCAGCAAGCCAGGCCGAACGTCATCGGCCAGAGCGAGCCGGTGCGCGCCCAGTTGGCCAGCTTATCGAAATTGGCCACGACAAAGCCCTTGTCGTTGAATTCTTCGAATACCTGGCCCAGCATCGCGTCCTGGTCAGCGCCGGGAGCCAAAGGTCGATGCTGTGGCTGAATCGATTTGTTCGGTACTACTCCCATTCCAGCGCGCCTTTCTTCCATTCATAGATGAAACCGATGGTCAGTATGGCCAAAAACCCCATCATCGACCAGAAACCGGCCTCACCGATAGTACCGAGCGAAATAGCCCAGGGGAAAAGGAACGCCACCTCCAAATCGAAGATGATGAACAAAATTGCCACCAGGTAAAAGCGTACGTCGAACTTGCCGCGCGCATCGCCGAAAGGCTCGAAGCCGCACTCATAGGACGAAAGCTTTTCCGTGTCGGGGCGCTGGCGGGCCACGAGCATCGGTAGCACGAGCATGATGCCAGCGAGCACGGCTGCAATCCCTAAGAAAATGATGATCGGGAAGTATTGAGAAACGACTTGTTCCATAGTGCCAGAAGTATAGCGATGTATTTCGCTAATGTATAATCAGATTTCACAGTGAAACCAAGGGTTTTTTGCACTGAGAATGACTCGCAATTAATCGGCTTTTTTGCCGGCAACCGCCCGAAATTAAGATTTATGAAAGCCTAGCGCTCTATACTGAGACGATGCCAAGCCTAGACGAAGTAAAAACTGCTATCGCCCGTTTCTCCTCGGCGGAGTTTGATCGAAGCATCTATCCGCTCGCTGAGGATGAGGCGGTAGAGGCATTCATAGCGCTAGATACGCAAATGGAGCAGCGCAAAGCCAGGGGCGATGCCATGTATTCCAATCCTGAGCACCGCGAGGATTCAGATAGGATATTACAGCGCTGGCAAGAAAAGCGCGACGCCACGCGCGAACATATCCAAGCGCGCCTAAGCAAGCAGCTGAAGATAAAGCCCGTTAACTTCGCACCCCTTGCCCGCCCGCAAAAGCGCGATCCGCTGGAGCCAGACGGCAAGCCGCGCAACGCCGGTTTTTAAACCTCACGCCTTAGTCGCAATACTGAAAATACCAAGGAAGTGGCGGGAGTGACGGGGCTCGAACCCGCGACCTTCGGCGTGCCCGCGCGCCTGGCGCGCTAATCCATTAAATAACGTCACGCCTTAATCGCAATACTGAAAATACCAAGGAAGTGGCGGGAGTGACGGGGCTCGAACCCGCGACCTTCGGCGTGACAGGCCGACGCTCTAACCAACTGAGCTACACCCCCTTACGGGAACGTTCTGCAAGCCTTACGGTGGTGGGCGCTGAGAGACTCGAACTCCCGACCCTCTCGGTGTAAACGAGATGCTCTAACCAACTGAGCTAAGCGCCCGAATGCCGTTGCGTGTGCAAAACAGAGTTGGGTTTCTATACTGTTTTGGCAGGCTTTGCAACACCAAAACGGGAAGTTTTTTGCATAAAAAAACGCCCGGCATTTCTGCCGGGCGCTTTATTCGGAAAATAACCGCTAATTAAGCAGCTTTTTTCTTGGAGCTCTTGTTCACCACTTCGGTGAGAGCCTTGCCGGGTTTGAATTTCGGCTTGTTGGAAGCTGCAATTTTGATCACAGCGCCGGTGCGCGGGTTGCGGCCTTCGGTCGCTTTGCGGTGAACAACGGCGAAGGTGCCGAAGCCAACCAGGCGGATTTCGTCGCCTTTGGACAGAGCCTTGGAAACAACAGCGATGAAAGCATCGATAGCTTCAGCGGCTTTTGCTTTGGTCAGGTCGGTTTTATCTGCAACTTCTGCAATGAGTTCGTTCTTGTTCATGATTCACTCCCTAGCTTCTCTTGTTAATAACATGTTTGAAAACATTTTAGTGACTTGCGTGCGCACCCTGGAAACCTTTGTATCAGCGGCTCACATGCAAGCTACGGGATGAAATCAAGCACGGAAAAAAATACTTGTAAATAGTAATTCGCAACCAAGGCGAAAAAAAAATATCTTGCAATCCCGCGCTGAGCCTACTAGAGCGCGCACCATTAAACGCAAACATCGCATGTAAAATTACATGCGATGTTGCTGTTTCATCTCGGAAAAACCGGCTGTGAGCCTAGTGTTTAGTGGGGCTTTTTGCTATCTTGTTTGCCATCGCTATGCACCATCAAGGGTGCAACGCCTTTGTCGACCACATCGCCACTGATGACCACTTCTTCAATATTTTCCATGCTCGGAAGCTCATACATCAGGTCTAAAAGGATGCCCTCGAGGATCGCACGCAAGCCACGAGCACCCGTTTTACGCTGAATTGCCTTGGCAGCAACAGCCTTAAGTGCATCATCGGTAAATTTCAGGCGCACGCCTTCCATCTCGAAGAGTTTGGCATACTGTTTCACCAGCGCGTTCTTGGGCTCAGTGAGGATAGATATGAGCGCAGGCTCGTCCAGATCCATAAGCGTGGCAATCACCGGCAAGCGGCCGACGAATTCGGGAATCAGACCGAACTTGAGCAAATCTTCCGGCTCTACTTTCGCAAACAGATCGCCGATACGTTGCTTCTCGGTGCTGCGCACATCCGCGCCGAAACCAATGGCAGTACCTTTGCCGCGAGCGGCAATGATCTTATCCAGGCCCGAGAATGCGCCGCCTACGATGAACAGGATGTTTGCGGTATCCACCTGCAGGAACTCCTGCTGCGGATGCTTGCGGCCACCTTGCGGCGGAACGGAAGCAACCGTGCCTTCCATGATCTTCAGCAACGCCTGTTGCACGCCCTCACCCGATACGTCGCGGGTGATAGAGGGGTTATCGGACTTGCGCGAAATCTTATCCACTTCGTCGATATAGACGATACCGCGCTGCGCACGCTCGACGTTATAGTCCGCAGCCTGCAGCAGGCGCAGGATAATGTTTTCCACGTCCTCGCCCACATAACCGGCTTCGGTCAGCGTGGTGGCATCAGCCATGGTAAAGGGCACGTCCAGAATGCGTGCGAGCGTTTGCGCCAGCAGCGTTTTACCCGAGCCGGTTGGGCCGATCAGCAGAATATTAGACTTCGCCAGCTCCACATCGGAATTCTTCTCCAGCAGCGAAACGCGCTTGTAGTGGTTATGCACCGCAACGGAGAGCACCTTCTTGGCCTGGTATTGGCCGATAACATAATCGTCCAGCACTTTGGCGATATCGGCAGGCTTGGCAATATCGTCGCCTTCCTTGGCCAGCACGCCCTTATCGGCTGCGCGGATGATATCCATGCACAGCACCACACATTCATCGCAGATGAACACGGTGGGGCCTGCAATAAGCTTGCGCACCTCGTGCTCGCTCTTACCGCAGAAAGAGCAATAACGGGTATTCTTCGATTCGCGGCTGCCGGTCTTTGTCACTTAGTGCCTCTTATAGTAATGATGTCTTATAATGTAATCGTACTTATGGCGATTATCAACCCGCCCAGCCTTATTACTTACCCTTCTTGTCGCCAAGCTCATCACCGATGCGCTTCTCGATGATCTGATCGATCAGGCCGAAATCCTTAGCCATTTCAGCGGTCATGAAGTTATCGCGTTCCATATTCTTTTCAATGTGCGCGAGCTTCTGGCCGGTATGCTTCACATAGATCTGGTTGAGGCGCAGCTTGAGGCTCAGTATCTCTTTGGCATGAATCTCGATATCGGTCGCCTGGCCTTGGAAACCACCGGAAGGCTGATGGATCATGATGCGTGAATTCGGCAGCGAATAGCGCTGGCCAGCCTCACCTGCTGCAAGCAGCAACGAACCCATCGAAGCAGCCTGACCGAAGCAAAGCGTCGACACTTTCGGGCGGATATACTGCATCGTGTCATAGATCGACAAACCAGATGTAACAACACCACCTGGTGAATTGATGTACATGAAGATTTCTTTGTCGGGATTTTCCGACTCAAGGAACAGGAGCTGGGCGCACACCACCGAAGCAATGCTATCATTGACCGGCCCTACCATGAAAATGATGCGCTCTTTGAGCAAACGCGAATAAATATCGAACGAACGTTCGCCACGGGCGGTCTGCTCGATGACCATCGGGATCAGGGTGTTTGTGAATGAATCAACGATATCGGCCATCTTGTTCAAGTCCTTAAATTGTTTTAGATACTTCTTAGTAGCGGGCAAAGATTAAGATTTTATTACTCGCCAGATGCTTTCTTCTTCGCCTTAGGCTTGCTTTCCTTGGCAGAGTCAGTCTTGGCCTTGGCCGCATCTTCGGCATCGTCCGCGTCATCGGCCACCAGCTCAGCCAGGCTCACCTTCTTGTCGTTGAACTTCACCGAACCAAGGATGAAATCGACGGCTTTTTCTTCAAGTATCGGGCCGCGCAGATTCTCAGCGTAGTTCGGGTTCTTGTTGTAGAACTCGATGACCTGGCTTTCCTGGCCGGGATATTGGCTGGCCTGCTGCATCACAGCGCGCGACAATTCCTCGCGGCTTACCGTCAGCTTGTTGCGCGTGCCGATATCGGCCAGCAAGATGCCCAGCTTCACGCGGCGCTTGGCCACATCGCGGTATTCGGCCTTGAGGGCTTCGTCGCTGTCCACTGCATCGCCCTGGGATTGCTTGATCTGCTCCCAGATCGAGTTGAATTCCATGTCCAGCATGCTCGGCGGCAGCTCGAAGGTGCAGAGTTTTTCCAGCGCGTCGAACAACTGCTTCTTGAGCTTGTTGCGCACGATACCGTCATACTCGCCTTTCATCTGCGAGCTGATAGCCTCGCGCACGGCCTTGAGGTCCGGGAAGCCCAGTTTCTGCGCCAGCGCATCATCCACCTTGGCGGGCTCTTTGTTGAGCACTTCCTTTACCGTCACGGCGAAGGAGGCCTCTTTACCGGCAAGTTCGGTGCTGTGGTAATCAGCGGGGAACGTGACCTTCACGATGCGGTCATCACCCGTTTTGCAACCGACCAGCTGGTCTTCAAAACCTGGGATGAACTGGCCGCTGCCAAGCTCGAGCTGCACATCGCTTGCCGTACCGCCAGCAAAGGCCACGCCGTCAATCATGCCTTTGAAATCAATACGCACGATCTGGCCCAACTTCGCTTTGGCACCTTCTTCGGCGGTGGCCACGCTGGCATTGCGGGCTGCAACAGTGGTCAGCGCTTCGTCGATCTTGGCTTCTTCAATCTCGTAGATCGGGCGGTCGATGCTGATGCCGTCGAACGTCAATTCAGGCACTTCAGGCAGCAGTTCCAGCGTGACCGTAAAGGTCAGTGCGCCGTCTTCGGGGAAGTCCTGCGAGTCGACCGTCGGGGTCATGGCGGGGCGCAGTTTATTGTCCTGCACCAGCTTGCTGACCGCTTGGTTGATGGAACGCTGCGCAATGTCGGCGCGCACGCTTTTGCCATAGCGCTGCTGCAGCACCTTGAGCGGGATATTGCCGGGGCGGAAACCAGGTATCTTCACCTTCTCGCCGGCTGCGAGCAACTCGGTTTCGATGTCCTTGTTGATCTGCTCCGCCGCAATGACGACCTTGTAGGTTTTTTTCAGATTTTGGTTGTCCAGTTCGGTGACCTGCATAAATAACTCGATTTGATGGTTGCAAAAACGGTGAGACCCAAGGGGAAACCACAAACAACCCCAAAAGGCAAACAATTTATATATAAGGCGTTGGATGTGCCGGAAGGGGAAAACGGTGCAGCGATTGTTTGCGGAGATTAGGTGGGAGGCCTAGCGGCCGGTTTCAGCACCCTGCTCGAGCTGAACACCTAAATTGGCCAGCTGCGTATTGAATGCGGCCTTGTCGCCGTCAAGCTTCACGCCCTTATCGCTGAGCGCCTGGCGAAGCGACTCAATCTCATTCTGGTTGAGTTTGCCGTTCTTATCGGCATCGGCCATGGCAAGATATTCGTCAACCTTGGCCTTGTTCTCAACACCCTGGATGCGCCCTGCCACTGTGTCAGCGAAGGCCTGGGTCTCTTCAGGGGTTTTACCCAAGTATTCAGCAAGCGCGGCGCTCGCATTTTCTGCATGGAGCTCATTAGTGGCCTCATCCACACTTTGTGTCTGCCCGCCAAAAAGGCCTGCCACCTGACTCTTTAAGCTTTTGAGCTGCGGGGCCAGCCATTCGCCGCCCACGGAAAGGGCGATAATCTTGATGCCCTGCGTGATGCCGCCCCAGATGGAGCCGCCAATATCGCCGAAATCGAAATTGGCCGTGAAATTGCTAATAGCATCGTTAAGTGCGCTGCCTATGCCTTTGGGCTCCTTCCCATCTTCCATAGCCTTATTAGCACCCCTTTTTAACTCGGCGATGCTGTCCTCGACAAATTTGGGGTTGGTGCTGCTCTTAGAGGCCTCAACGATTTCCCTCACCCTATCGTTGAAGGGGTTGGCCTCTATCTCAGCCTGGGCCTTTTTGGCCGCTTCCATGGTGGGGTAGTCCTGCGGCTTCTGGTAATAATCCAGCGCAGCCTGCACGTCGCGGTCGACCATCTGTTGCGCCGCGGGGATTTGCTCTGGTTTTAAGCCTTGAATAGCCATATTGCCGAACTACATTGTTTTTAGGCGGTTTTTCATTAAGTCATCCTAGCATAGGGGCTTTGACAACGTATATGAAATTTTGATGACAGCGCAGGCGGATAGCAGCGCATGCATTGTCACATAAACGACATATCCGCGCCTGAAGCTTGTCTAAAGCCGCTCACAGGCGGCAGAACACCCAATCAACACATTGACACGGCCCCATAATATTCCTATTCTGCCTATCCCCAGCCCAGCCAAACCGGGCCAACAAGGTAAGCACCTGATAATGAATGCCATTTTAAACAACGAAGAAGAGCTGCTGAAGTTCCGTTCGCAGATCGACGAGATCGACGACAAAATCATCGAGTTACTCTTACAGCGCAGCAAAGTGGTGATGCAGGTCGGGGAATACAAACGCCAGAAGGCTACCGCCAAATGCCCTATCCGCCCCGGCCGGGAGGCTGAAATGCTTCGCCGCATCCTCAAGCGCTTCGAAGGCACAGGCTTCTCTCCCGTGGGTGCTGCGGCCATCTGGCGCATCATCATCGGCACATCTACCGCACTGGAATCGGACATGACGCTTTGTGTCTACGCCCCTGAAAAAGAGAGCGACCTGTTCTGGCTCGCACGCGAATATTTCGGCATGGCCAGCCCCGTCATCAAAGAACCGCACATCAAACGCGTCATCGGCAATGTGATGGACAACAAGGCCGCCGTCGGCATCGTGCCGCTGTTGCAGGGCAATGATAGCAGCGACTGGTGGACCAGCCTGCTCCAACCCGGCGACGATACGCCCAAGGTATTCGCACATGTCCCCTTCGTCTACCCTGCCGGTTCGCCACGCAATGTCGTGGGTGCATTGGCATTGGCCAAGCTCACCCCCGAACCCTCAGGCGATGACATCTCCTTGCTGGTGGTCGAGGCCAACCATGATGTCAGCCAGCACCGCCTGCAAGGTGCATTTACAACGGCCAAGATTGAGGCCAACTGGCTTGCCACGGCCAGCCTGACGCCGGGCCGCCGCCATCATCTAGTGCAGCTGGCCGGTTTCCACCCCAAAGACAGCGCACCCCTTAAAAGCGCCATGGAGCCACTGGCCGATGCCATCTTCAATATCACGTTCCTGGGCGCCTATGCCGTGCCCGTGAACCTGTCGAAAAACTCCACGGATAAAGGAACTGCGAATGCAGCAACTGCCAAAGCCTAAGTCCGGTATCCTGGACATCGCACCGTATGTAGGAGGCAAATCTTCCGCTGCACCGGGCGTGAAGGTCACCAAGCTATCCTCGAATGAAACGCCGTTGGGCGCAAGCCCAGCTGCCAAAGCGGCTTATGCTGAAACGGCTGCCAACCTTCACCGCTACCCCGACGGGCACGCCACCGTGCTGCGCCAGGCCATCGCCGATGTGTATAACCTGCCCATGCAGCATTTGATTTGCGGCGCAGGCAGCGACGAACTCATCGGCCTTCTGGTGCATGCCTATGCCGGCCCGGGCGATGAAGTGCTTTTCTCCGAGCACGGCTTCCTCATGTATCGGATCTATGCGCAGAGCTTTGGCGCAACGCCCGTCACCGCGCATGAGGACGGCCTTAAGACCTGTGTGGACGCACTACTTGCCAAGGTCACCGAGCGCACGAAGATCGTGTTCGTGGCCAACCCGAACAACCCCACCGGCAGCTACATTCCAGCCAGCGAACTCAAGCGCCTGCGTGCAGAACTGCCCAGCGACGTCATCTTGGCGATTGACGGCGCTTACGCCGAATATTGCGACCAGCAGGATTATAGCTGCGGCATCGAGCTGGTGCATAACAGCGAGAACACCGTGGTACTGCGTACCTTCTCCAAAATTTATGGGCTTTCAGCGCTTCGCATCGGCTGGATGTATGCGCCGCTGCTGATCACCGACGTGCTCAACCGCATCCGCGGTCCTTTCAACGTGTCTTACGCATCCATCAATGCAGCCGCCGCTGCCGTGCGCGACGTGGAGTTCACCGATAAAGCACGCGCCTTCAACAAGGAATGGCTGGGATGGATGAGCGCAGAACTTGCAAAGCTCGGCCTTACCGTGCACCCAAGCATCGCCAATTTTGTGTTAGTGGGCTTCCCCGGTGGCAAGCACAGCGCTTCAGCAGCCAACACCTTCCTCATGGAGCGCGGCCTGATCGTGCGCGAGGTTGCCAATTACGGCCTGCCGGATTGCTTGCGCATCACCATCGGCCTGGAAGAAGATAACCGCGCGGTCATTGCCGCCCTCAGCGCATTCCTGGCTACCTGAACCATGCACACCAAAACCCTTTTTGACCGCGTGACTATCATCGGGCTGGGCCTCATCGGCAGCTCGATCGCACGCGGCATCAAGAAACAGGGCTTAGCTGCAACCGTGGTCGGCTGCGATCTGAATGAAACATCGCTCGCCTTCGGCCGCCAGCAAAACATCATCGACGTCGCAGCTTATGACCCCGCGGTATCGGTTTCCAACAGCCAGATGGTCATTTTATGCACGCCGCCTTCGACGCTGGGCAACGTCTCGCGACTTATCGGCCCGGCGCTAATGCATAACGCCATCGTGATGGATACCTGCTCGGTCAAGCATGTGGCGATGCAGGCTATGACAGCCCAGCTTCCGACTACCATCCAGCTCGTGCCGGCCCACCCCATCGCCGGTAGCGAGCAAACCGGCGTGATGGCCGGGCGCGCTGATCTATTCGTCAACCGCCGAGTGATCGTAACTCCGGATAAACCCCTGCAGGGCGACGTGCTGCAAAAGGTCAATGCCTTCTGGGAAGCCCTCGGCGCACGCGTAGAAGGCATGCCCGCAAGCCTGCACGATCACCTCTATGCCTATGTGTCGCACTTACCACAACTACTGGCCTTTGCCTGCGCCGTTCCGCTAGCGCACCACCTATCCGGTAAGGAGGAAATACCCTCCGAACAACTCATTAAATTCCTGCGCCTTTCTGCCTCGAATCAAGACCTATGGGCCGACATCTTCAAGCTAAATAAAGACAATATTATCAATGCACTGGATGCATATCTTAATGTGATTTCTCATATCCATGACGAACTTACCCAAGCCCCCGAGGAAGACGTGTCGGCGCGCGATGATAACCTCGCCCGCAGCCGCCTCTTCCCGCTTATCGCTGCCAGCTGTTTGGTCACCACCGTGATGCAGGCCGAGAAGAAAGCAGGCTTCTCGTTCGCCCGTTTTGCCGGCACGGGGTTTGTCGACTTTACCGCCCCCGCCACCAGCCCGCCCGACGAGGCCATCGGCCAGATCTCCAACCAGTCGCTTGCCCTGCGCCCGGTGCTGCGCGAATTCATCGCCGAGCTTAAGCAGAAGCGCGAGCAACTGAACCGGATGAATTGATGACGCTTCGCATCGCCAGCTGGAATATCAATTCGGTGCGCATCCGCCTAGAACTTATCCAGCGCCTATCTACCGAAGCCCACCCCGACATTCTGTGCCTGCAAGAGACCAAGGTGGAAGATGCGCTCTTCCCGCTGGAAGCACTCAAGGCCCTGGGCTACCCGCATATCGAGTTTTCCGGCCAGAAAGGCTATAACGGGGTCGCCATACTCTCCAAAGTGCCGCTTTCCAAACCGCATTCCATGCCGATGGCGGGCTCGGACCATAAGCGCCACATCGCAGTTTCTCTGCCTGGCGGCGCGCAGCTGCATAATTTTTATGTGCCCGCCGGCGGCGATATCCCCGACCCGGTACAAAACCCGGCCTACGACTTCAAGCTTCGCTTCGTCGAGCATATGACACAGTGGTCGGAATCTTTAGGCAAAAAGCCCGGCAAGGTCATCATCCTGGGAGATTTCAACATCGCGCCACTGCCTGAGGATGTCTGGTCACATAAGCAATTACTAAGCGTGGTCAGCCACACCCCGGCTGAGGTGGAGCGGCTAGATGCACTCAAAACCTCGCAGAATTGGTGCGATGTGGGCCGCCATTTCGTACCCGAGACCGAAAAGCTATATAGCTGGTGGAGCTACAGAAACCGCGACTGGCGCAAATCCAACCGCGGCCGCAGGCTAGACCATATATGGGTCACACCCGCATTGCAAAAGCACTTGCACGGCTTTACGATAATCTCAGATTGCCGCGACTGGGTTTCCCCGTCCGATCATGTACCCGTAATGATGGATATCGACCTATGAACTCAACGCCCGACACCACCCATGCGACGCTGGACACGGAAACGTTCATCAAGAACGTGAAGTTCGACGATAACGGCCTCATTCCAGCCGTGGCGCAAGACGCCGCCGGCGGCCAGGTGCTAATGCTGGCCTGGATGAGCCGCGAAGCGCTCGAGCAAACCCTGGCAACCGGCCGCGTGACCTATTGGTCGCGCTCTCGCCAAGCGCTTTGGCGCAAGGGCGACACTTCCGGCCATGTGCAACATCTCAAAGAGATATACCTGGATTGCGACGGCGACGCGCTGCTGCTAAAGGTCGACCAAAGCGGCCCCGCCTGCCACACCGGCGCGCCGCACTGCTTCTTCCACAAGCTCAATGAAGTGAAAATCCCTTAACCAACAATGCTTTATACGGGCTTGGCGTCTGTCATCAAATCTTCATGCATTTGCCGGGCCTTTCAGGCTATGATGGGCTTTGCATAAGCTTATGAATACGCCTGGGTTTTATTGTGGGTCTATTTGAAAAGATCAAAAACTTCTTCTCAAGGAGCGCAGACGCCGCGCCCGAGCCTGCCCCCCTGCCTGAAAACTTCGCCACGCAAAGCACAGAGCCCACCAGCCAAGGCGAACGCCGCCCGGTGATTGCCATCAGCGGCGCGGCCCTTTCTTCGGCATCAGTTAGCGCGATGATGACCCAGATTCGCTCGGCAGGCGCTGAGCCGGTGTTCATCGGCGATCATGCCGCCCGCAGCAAAGACGGTGTGGAACAGGCTGTCAGCCGAGACCTTGCGCGCGCCGACGCACTCATCGTCATGGGTAATGATAACGACATCGACCCCGCCAAATACGGTCAGGCGCCAAACAAAGCCACCCATGTAGAAGAGCCTGCACGCGCGGCCTATGAGGAAGTGGCCATCAAGCAGGCGCTGGATCGTGGCATGCCGCTGCTGGGCATTTGCGCCGGCATGCAGCGCATCAACGTGGTAGGGGGCGGCACGCTGCACCAGGACGTCCCCGCATTGGTGGGCGACGATCATCATAACCAAGGGCACAAGCTGCCGCCTTTTGTACCGGTGCAATTCGTCAAGATTGATGAAGGCACGAAGCTGCGCGAGATCTCCAGCGAGCATAACGGGCTTTACACCCCAGCCCACACACCGCTGCCGCCAGGCGTTATCATGGAAAACAGCTTCCACCACCAGGCGGTGGATAAGGTGCGCGAGGATTTCCGCGTGTCGGCCCGCTCCGATGACGGCATCGTCGAAGCTATCGAGCCTAAGCAAGGCAGCCGCTACGAGAATCAGTTCGTCATGGGAGTGCAGTGGCATCCGGAATTCGGGGCAAGTGATTTCGGCCCCTCGCTTGCCAGTCGTCTGACGCAAGAAGCAGCCGCTTATGCCGCCAGCAAGCAAGTGGATGCACCGCAAAAACAAGAAACGCTGATGGGCCAAGTGCCCGTGCCCGGCGAGCTGGCCAACAAGATCCTGGCGGCGCGCCAGAGCCAGGCACTGCACCGCTAAGCTTACAAACCTTGTAGTAGCCCCTTCAGGGATTTTGCCTTTTCCTTGAGACTGCCTTTGGTGAGCATCTCAGGTGACTCAATGATGCCACGCACCACGCCTGCCGCATCGGGCATGATGGTGTGGTCATCCCAGCTACCTTGCAGCAACAGCGGCACGGGGATGCCGGGAGTAGCGCTGTTAGCAAGCAGTTCCGGCAGTAAGCGGTATTTAAGCGTACGTTCTGCAATGTTCACTGTGCCCTTTCCCGTAACGTGCAGCAGCGGCGATTTAACCTGCAGATCGTTGTTGGAGGCCACACCTTTCTTGATGGTAAAGCTGCCGCCAAGCGACGAAAACTCGGTCTTCTGGTCGGCCTGATTACTCAAGCGCAGCGCCGACTTGATATTTCCCACAATAGCCAGGATATCAAACCCCGTATACGAACCGTCGGCCACTTGCAGCTGGCCATCGCCTTTGAGTTCGCTCGCCCAATCGGCCTGGTTCTTACCCTGAGTGGCAATGCTGATATCGGCGTTCGCGGCTCCGCTTAACTGCTTGTATCCCAGCGGGCTTAACAACTGTTCCAGACGCGTGCCCGAAAGCAGGATGCGGCTGGTAACCGCATTATACGCCGTGTCAAGCTTGCTCATCGCGGTGAGTTTGCCGTCGGCCACCTCGGTATCCACCACATCCACGCCCAGCACGCCACGCTCCAGCTTGGCTTGCAGCAAGCCTTTGCCGATGGTGAGCCCCTTGAAGACCACACCATTCAAACGCAGATTGGCCGAACCGTTAAGGGTCTTAAGCACCGAGAAATCAAACGGCTCACGGCTCCAGCCAGCCTCTGCGGCGTGTGCATCCATCCAGCCAATGGATTTAGGCACAGCGGCATACGGTGTCAGGTCCAGGTTCTGCGTGTCCAGGTCAAGATCCACGCGAGGTAGCTCGCCCGGCTCATTACGCACGCTGACGCTGCCATAGGCCTGGAGACCATCCAGCCCAATCTGCGTGTCGGTCATGGTAAACAGCACGGCCGTGTGCTCAAATTTACCGTTGATATTAGCCTTGAGCGGGTGCTTTCCCATGTCAGGCAGTGTAAGCCCCAGCCACCCTGAGAACGCCACCAGCGAGGGAGATTGCATGTCGATCTCGCCCTGGAACACCGGCCCTTTGATAACGCCGCGCATGTCGCAGGTGACGTATTCGCTTTTTACATCCGCTTCGATGATGGTGTCTTGCTCGAGCAGCAGGCTTTGCGGCGTATCTAGCACCGCGTCGAACACCACATCCTTACCGTTGACAACAGCTTTGCCGCTGATATCAGCGGGTGCATCCATTGAGGCAATTTTCATGCTGGCGTTAAGCTCACTTATCTCGTGCTTGCTGCCGCTGCGCGCATCCTCAAAACTCAGCGCGCTATCCTTGATCTTGATGTCCTCGACCATGATAGAGTTGGCAAACACATTCTTCTCACCCGGCGGAAGCTTTGCTGCCTCTGGGTTTTCAGGGTTGTTGCCGCTGCCGTATTCGGGCTCCCAGTTGCCCAGACCGTTTTTATCAACGCGCAAAAATATCTTCGCGCTATCGAGGTGAAACGCCTCGATAGAGACCTTCTTCTTGAATATCATATCCAGCGTATCGATGCCGATATCCAGCTCCTTGATGTCTGCGATCAACTCTTCAGCATGCACAGCCCCCTTGGGGGCGAACACCTTCACGCCTTCTGCATGAAACCCCATGGTGGGGAATAGGCTGGCGCGGAAATCACCGGCAATTTCCAGCTTCTTGCCAGTTTGCGCGCTGATCTGCGAAATAACGATGCCTTTGAGCGAATCCTGCGGAATAAGACGCGGCAAGATAAGAGCCACAAAGGCCACCAACATCACAGCGGCCAGCACTAGGATGCAAAGCAGCTTTTTCATTTACCGCCCAGAGCGCGGTATTGCAGCAAGTGATCCGCCAGCACGATGGCCATCATCGCCTCGCCCACCGGCACGGCGCGAATACCCACGCACGGGTCATGGCGGCCTTTGGTGCGTATCAGGGTGTTGTTGCCTTTGATATCCACCGTTTCCACCTCAGTAAGAATGGAGCTGGTGGGTTTAACGGCAAAACGTGCCACCACCGGCTGACCGGTGGAAATGCCACCCAGTATGCCACCTGCGTGGTTGCTAAGGAACTCGACACCTTTACCTTTTTTGCGCATGCGGTCGGCATTTTCTTCACCGCGCAGGGCGGCTGCCGCAAAGCCATCACCGATCTCCACGCCCTTTACGGCGTTGATGCTCATGAACGCGCTGGCCAGATCCGCATCTAGCTTGTGGTATAACGGTGAGCCAAGGCCCACCGGCACGCCATCTGCAACCACCTCGATCACCGCGCCGATGGAGCTGCCACTTTTGCGGATCTTATCGAGCGTAGCTTCCCAACGAAGGGCGGTCTTAGCATCGGGACACCAGAAGGCGTTCTTCTCCACCTGTTTCCAATCGCGCTTGTCGGTTTTATCATCGCCCATGGCCACCATCGCGCCTCTAATACTGATACCCCCACCCAGTATCTTGCGTGCGATAGCGCCAGCCGCCACGCGCATAGCAGTTTCGCGCGCGGAAGAGCGGCCTCCGCCGCGATAATCGCGAATGCCGTATTTCATCTGGTAGGTATAGTCGGCATGGCCGGGACGGAATGAATCCTTGATTTCGCCATAATCCTTGGACTTTTGGTCTTCATTTACGATCATCAGGCTGATGGGCGCGCCGGTGGTCTTGCCTTCGAACACGCCGGAAAGGATGCGCACGCGGTCTGGCTCTTTACGCTGGGTAGTGTGGCGGGATTGCCCGGTGCGGCGCTTATCGAGGAATTGTTGGATATAGGCTTCGTCCAAATCAAGCAAAGCAGGAACGCCGTCTACCACACAGCCAATGGCCTCGCCGTGGCTTTCGCCCCAAGTGGTGAAACGCAATAGATGGCCGAAGGTGTTAAATGTCATAAGAAGTCCTTGAATAGGCAACCAGATTGGCGCATTTAATGCGCCAGGTCAAGCCAACAAGGCTTAATAAACCGTGTCTTAAACGGTGGCAATATCCGGCGCATCCACGCGCTTCATGCCCACCACATGGTAACCCGAATCCACGTGCAGCACTTCGCCGGTCGTGCCCTGGCCCAGGTCAGAAAGCAGGTAAAGGCCTGCGCCGCCCACATCTTCGATGGTGGTATTGCGCTTCAGCGGCGAGTTATACTCATTCCACTTAAGAATATAGCGAAAATCGCCGATGCCGGATGCAGCCAGCGTTTTTACCGGGCCGGCCGAAATGGCGTTGATACGGATATTATGCGGGCCAAGATCGGCCGCCAGATATTGCACGCTGGTTTCTAGGGCCGCTTTGGCAACGCCCATCACATTGTAATGCGGCACGACCTTTTCCGCGCCGTAATAGCTCAACGTCACCATACTGCCGCCATTTGGCATCAGCGCGCTAGCCCGCGCCGCCAAGGCCGTGAACGAGTAGCACGAAATATTCATGGTCAGCAGGAAGTTATCCAGCGAGGTGTCGACGTATTTGCCTTTGAGCTCGTTCTTGTCAGAATAGGCGATGGCATGCACCAGAAAATCGATCGTACCCCATTCCTTCTTCAGTGCTTCGAACACGGTATCAATGCTGCCCATATCGGTCACATCGCAAGGAAGAATAAGTGTAGAACCAAGCGAACTGGCCAGCGGAGTCACACGTTTTTCCAGCGCCTCACCCTGGAAGGTAAATGCAATCTGCGCACCTTGCGCGTGCAGATATTTCGCGATGCCCCAGGCCAATGATTTATCATTGGCCACGCCCATGATAATGCCACGCTTACCGGCCATCAACGTGCCGGTGGGCACGCTTTGCTCTTTCTGCGTCTCGGTCATGCGCGCGGGTTACTCGCTGATCTTCCAGCTGCCATCCGGCTGGCGGCAGGCTTTACCGAACGCTTCTTCCTTTTTGCCGCCCACCACGATGGACTGGGTGTATTCGCGGCAATACTGGCCTGCGGAGTTCTGGTAATAGTTAGAGGGGGTAATTGTGCCAGAATTGCCCGATTGCGCATTCTTCCAAGGCAGGGTTTCGCCCGGCTGGTTGCTTTCCAACGCACGCTGCGAAGCGTCGTGGTAGGCGGCCATATCAGCCTTATCCAGCGAAGCGCCGATTGACGAACCAATCATGCCGCCAAGCAACGTGCCTGCAATCGTGCCGGCGATAGCGCCTTTGCCTTTACCTACGTTACTACCGATGATACCACCGCCCACTGCGCCTGCCAGCGTGCCGATATCCTGCTTATTTATGGAGCTTCCACCTTGGGTCACGCCCTGGCCGGCACGGCCCATCGGCTGGCTACAAGCAGTTAGCATGGTCACGGTCAGAAGCAGTGCGAGATGTTGCGACGTTTTCATAGTTAAACCCTTGTGTATGTTATACATTTTAAGACTTATGGCGCGTTTTAGGGCGCTGGTTTTCTATACGGATGCCCATATATTCCACAAAGCTAGCCTATTGGCAACTACCAAGACATGACCTGAGGGTTACATTTGTGTAATTCGTGCTATACTCGCGCAAATATACATCAGAAATTTATTTTCCTATGACCGGTACTGTGATCCTGGTCGGGGCCGGCCCCGGCGACCCAGACCTCTTAACTGTCAAAGCAGCGCGCGCCATTGCTGGCGCTCAGGCCATTGTCTATGACCGGCTGGTCTCCGATGAGATCATGGCGCTGGTCCCGGCGGGCGTGCCACGTTTCTTCGCTGGCAAATCCTGCAAGCAAAAAGCCATGACGCAGGAAGAGATCAACGAACTGCTGGTGTCACTGGCACGCCAGGGTTTGCGCGTGGTGCGCTTAAAAGGCGGCGATCCGTTCATGTTCGGCCGCGGCGGCGAAGAAGCCCTAGCCCTGGCCGAAAAACACATCGCATTTGAGATCGTTCCCGGCATCACCTCGGCGCAGGGCTGCGGGGCCTATGCGGGCATTCCGCTCACCCACCGGGGCATGGCCACTGGTGTGCGTTTTCTCACCGGCCACCGCATGGAAGAAATGAACGGGCTGGAGCTGAACTGGCAAAGCCTGGCCGACCCAGACACCACCCTAGTGGTCTATATGGGCCTGGGCAATCTGCCTGATATTTCTGCAAAACTGATAGAGCACGGCCTGCCCGCCGCCACGCCCGCAGCCGCCATCGAGCAGGGCACGCGCAGCAGCCAAAGGCGCATCGTAGCCACCCTTGATGGATTGCCGACACTCGTAGAAAAAGCGGGCTTGCAAGCCCCTACCCTTATCATCATCGGCCGCGTGGCAGCCCTCAGCGAACAGCTCGCCTGGTTTACCACCGCCGACGAAGAAGCCAGCCTCAAGCTTTCCGCACTGCCTTAATCACCACCAGCACGAACATGAACCCACCGATGATAGCAAACAACCCGCCTGCGCCCATGAACCCCAGCGCCGCCTTCACGCTTGGGGCCAGTTCTTGGGCCACACCCGGGGTTTTGCGTAAAACCCCGTAACCGCCGGACCAGGCCAGGCCGGAGATATGCATCAACTGCCCGCCTCCATAGACGATAGGCTGCCAGAAGGCCATGCGCCAGCTTGCTACATCGCGGCAGCCAAAGCGCGGCAGCAGCGCATAAGCCGCCCCCATGAAAGCGATAGTCACGCCCACGATGGAGCCGTGGTAATGCGCAGGAATCACCACGTTCTGGTCGCGGATCAGGCCGCCCAGAACACCGCCATAGATAAACAATATCCACGACATCAGCAGCGCGGCCCAGAGCGCACGCTTGGGCCCTTTGCGCTCGTGGCGCGCGCCCCATAATTGCGGCAGCAGCATCACCGCAAGCACTGCAGGCGCTACACCGCCGGCAATGATCATCTGCTGCGTGAAGAACTCACGGTGGCCGCTATCGGTCACGTCATAGTTCAAATAAGCAAGCGGCGTGGTGAACGACGCGACCAATGCAACAGCAAAAATGGCGTAAAGCACGCCCGCCCGCGGGGTATAGCTGGGATTCAGCGCCGTTGCGAGCAACAGCCAGCACAACATCAGCACTTGCGTGTGCGTGAACTGCAGCACATGCCCGCCACCCCAGAACAGCAGCTCGTAATATTGCTGCCCCTCGATGACCTGCGGCATCGCCTGGTATGACCAGACAAAAGCCACGATGGCCCAAAGCGTCACCAGCGCGGCGGAGAATGTACCGAACTGCATGGGTGCGGTAAGCAAGCCTGCGCCGTCATTGCGCATAGTGATCACGCGGGCGATCATCAGCGTCACGCCGCACAGCAGCAGCGCAAGCCCCAGGAAGAACAAAGGGCTGGTGATAACGGGAATGTAATTGCTCATCAGCGCCTCAGCATCACCATCCAGCGGCGATGCGGCAATCAGCAGCGTGCCGCCTGCAAAGCACAGCAGCGCCGCCTCTTCCACCAGCGAGATGAAGGAGCGCCCACCGGCACAAAGCAGGCTCCACATCATACAGGCAATGGCCAGGAACCACACCAGCACCGACAGGTCGACATGCACCACGAGGGCCTCGTGGAACAGGCCGGCAAAGCCCGGAAGTTTGGCCAAAGCCGGCGTGCGTGCAATCACCAACACCAATGAGAATAACCCGGCAATGCCCAGCGCCGCCACACCCAGCAACAGCCAATAGCGAGCCAGACGCCCCGCCTGCGATGATATTTGCCCTGTCTGCGCCATTGCGTATCCCCGTGGTTATGGTATTTAGACGCCTGCGAACATAGAGTTTGAACTCCGCCCATTCTAGTAAAATATTCTGGCAAAATATGTCCTCGACACTCGTATACCACCACCAATCTGCCGTACGCCTGTGGCTTGCTGCGTGTTTGCTGCTGGTGGCGCTGATGGTGCTGGTCGGCGGCTATACCCGGCTTTCTGGCTCGGGACTCTCCATTACCGAGTGGAAACCCATTCACGGCGCAATCCCCCCGCTTTCCCTTGAGCAATGGGAAGAAGAATTCGACAGCTACAAGGCCAGCCCGCAATACCAGAAGGTCAACAAGGGCATGAGCCTGGACGAATTCAAAACCATCTTCTGGCCGGAATTCCTACACCGTTTGCTGGGCCGCGCCATCGGAATTGTTTTCTTTATCCCGCTGGTGTTCTTCTCGCTTAAGCGCGCCATCAGCGGCCGGTTCAGCATGCGGCTGCTGTTCATCTTCATGCTGGGCGGTGTGCAAGGCGGTGTGGGTTGGCTGATGGTAGCCAGCGGGCTAATCGATACGCCCTATGTCAGCCATATCAAGCTGGCGCTGCATCTTTCCATCGCCTTCCTCATTTTCGCGCTGCTGCTTTGGGCGTTGCTGGATGTAAAAAGAGCCGCCCACAACCCTGCGCCCCAAAGCGTGCTGTGGAGCTTCAAGCTGTGGTTTGCCGCCCTGTGCGTGCAGATCGTGCTGGGCGCCTTCGTCGCCGGCCTGCATGGCGGGCTGATCTACAACACCTGGCCCAGCATGAACGGCCAATTCATCCCCGATGGGCTGTTTTCCATGCCCTCATTAGTGGATAATGTGCTGCTTAATCTCACCTTGATACAGTTCATGCACCGAAAACTGGCGTTTTTAGTGGTTTTCGGCTTTTATTTATGGTGGTTCTTTACCCAAAAATTTGCTAGAAATAGCCAGGTAAATAAAGTAGCTCTAGCCATCGCCGCTATAGTCGCGCTGCAATTCCTGCTCGGTGTCATCACCTTGCTTAACCAGGCCCCCCTGGATCTGGCGCTTGCGCACCAAATGATGGCATTGGTTTTATTCGGCCTGGCCACCGCGCAGCTGCACGCGCTGACAGGTAAATGACGGAAGCAAGACACATACATGACGTTCGACTACAAACAATTCTTCCAAAAAAGTATACGCCAGCTTAAGGCCGAAGGCCGCTACCGCGTGTTCAACGATCTGGAACGCCGGGCCGGTGCTTTCCCGCTGGCCAAAAGCCATGCCACGGGCCGCAACGTTACCGTCTGGTGCAGCAACGATTATTTAGGCATGGGCCAACACCCTAAAGTTATCGCTGCCATGAGTGAGGCTATCGGTCGCTTAGGCGCAGGTGCTGGCGGCACGCGCAATATCGCCGGTACGCATCACGGCATCGTAGCGCTCGAACAAACGCTTGCCGAATTACATCATAAAGAAGCCGCGCTCGTCATGACGTCGGGTTACGTCACCAATGAAGCCACGCTGTCGACGCTGTGCTCCATGCTGCCGGGCTGCATCGTCTATTCCGATGCCTGCAACCACGCCTCAATGATCCACGGTATCCGCGCCAGCCGCGCCGAACGCCACATCTTCCGCCATAACGACGTGGAGCATCTGGCCGAGCTGCTGGCCGCCTCCGACCCGGCCCGCCCGAAACTCATTGCGTTCGAATCCGTCTACTCGATGGACGGTGACATCGCCCCGATCAAAGCATTCTGCGACCTGGCAGATAAATACAATGCACTGACCTATCTCGACGAAGTGCATGCCGTTGGCATGTATGGGCCGCGCGGCGCAGGTGTGGCCGAACGCGAAGGGCTGATGGAGCGCATCACCATCATTCAAGGCACGCTAGGCAAAGCTTTCGGCGTGATGGGCGGTTATATCACCGCCAGCTCCGAGCTGGTTGACACCATCCGCTCTTATGCGCCGGGCTTCATCTTCACCACAGCCATTCCGCCGGCCTTGGCCGCAGGCGCAAATGCCAGCATTCGCCATTTGATGGAAAGCAGCGAAGAGCGCGACCGCCAGCATTATAACGTACAGGTACTAAAAGACATGCTAAGCAAAGCCGGCCTGTGCGTGCTGCCTACACAAAGCCACATCCTGCCTGTGCTGGTGTCCGACCCAGTGCTGTGCAAGCAGGCCTCCGACATGCTGCTTTCGCAGTTCGATATTTATGTGCAGCCGATCAACTTCCCCACGGTGCCGCGTGGCACAGAGCGCCTACGCATCACGCCGAACCCCTCGCACACGCATGAGATGATGATCGAGCTGACACGCGCGTTGGTGTGGGTATTCGAACGCCTGGGCATCAAGCCTGACGTAAGCGTGCTGCAAAAAGCAGCCTAAGCAGCCTTTCGTTCAAAGCGGGATATAGCGGATATAACTAGCGAACCGTCCAGTTGTCCCAGGTGAATTCCTGGCTGGAGGGGTTGCCGTCAGCTTCGAACACTTTCCAGCGCACGCAACCCATGATGAAACCTACCTCGCCATTGGCATCGCCCAGCGGCAGCAGGCACATGCGGTAGCGGATAGATTTTTTCTCGCTGTTGTTGAATTCCGACTTTTCGACCAGGGCGCGTTTCTTTTGCACCACCTCGGCAAATTTTTTCAGCATCAGTTTCGAGTCGTTGGCGAAAACGCGTGCCACATGCAGGCGGTTATCGTCAGTCGCTGAGATAGCGGCCAGATCTGAACCCAGATAAGTATAGCGGTAGCTATCGCCCTCAGTCGAAAGGATGAAGCAGTAAGACCACACGTCCTTAAGCGCTTCCTGGCTGATCTCCGAAAGCATGGGATAGGCGCGATTACCGCGCAGCTTTTCCCAGTATTGCATTAGGAATTCATGGTGGCGGAACGGCGCCGTCTCCGCATGGAGATCGATCGGGTTTACCTCTAAATGGTCGTCTGACGGGGGATATGCCATAACACTCTGCAAAAACAAAATAAATTGTTAAACCAAGGCTTAGACTATCAAGCCACGCTTAAAAAACCGTTAAGGGGCAAACAATTGGAGGCCGAGGGGAGAATCGAACTCCCGGTGCAGGATTTGCAGTCCCGTGCATTACCACTTTGCTACTCAGCCCCATTTGCGAGCTTTCTTGCGCTCTTAAGGGTATATATAGAACGATACGGTGGGGGGTCAAGCCCAATCACGCAGAAAGCATGGAGCCATAAAGATCGTATTCGTCAGCGTCTTCAATATGTACCTTGATGATCGTGCCTGGCAGCACGCGGCCTTTGGCGGTGACATGCACCAGCCCGTCGATCTCCGGCGCATCGGCAGCACTGCGGCCCACGATACCCTCAGGGGTGACCGTGTCAATCAGCACAGGCAGGGTCTTGCCGATCTTATTTTGCAGACGACCTGCAGAGATTTCCTGCTGCACTTCCATGAAGCGGTTCCAGCGTTCTTCCACTACGTCAGCCGGCACATGGTCCGGCAGCGCGTTGGAATCGGCATCGGCTACGTTCTCATAGCGGAAGCAGCCCACGCGATCGAGCTGTGCTTCGCGCGCCCAATCAAGCAGGAACTGAAAATCCTCTTCCGTCTCACCGGGGAAGCCAACGATGAAGGTGGAACGAAGCGTGATATCGGGGCAGATGCTGCGCCATTTGGCAATGCGTTCTAGCACCTTGACCTGGTTGCCCGGGCGGCGCATGGCTTTAAGCACCTTGGGGCTGGCATGCTGGAAGGGGATATCCAGATACGGCAAAATTTTGCCTTCCGCCATCAGCGTAATCACGTCGTCCACATGCGGATACGGGTAGACGTAGTGCAGACGCACCCACGCGCCCAGCTCGCCTAAATGTTTGCACATATCGTAGAATTTCGCGCGCACGGGGCTTCCGCGCCAGTCACTCTGCGCGTATTTAATATCGATGCCATAGGCGCTGGTATCCTGCGACACTACGAGCAGCTCCTTCACGCCGGACTTCACCAGGTTCTCTGCTTCTTTGAGCACGTCCCCCATCGGCCGGCTGACCAGATCGCCGCGCAGCTTGGGGATGATACAAAACGAGCAACGGTTATTGCAGCCCTCAGAAATTTTGAGATACGCATAGTGGCGCGGGGTGAGCTTCACGCCATTGCCATCGAATGGCAGCAAGGCTTCGAACTTATCACCCTTGATGGGCACGGCACGATGCACGGCATCGACCACGCTTTCATATTGCGCAGGGCCGGTGATAGAAAGCACCTCGGGGAACTTGCTGCGGATCAATTCCGGCGTTGCGCCCATGCAGCCGGTGACGATCACCTTGCCGTTTTCTGCCAGCGCCTCGCCAATAGCAGACAGCGATTCGTCGCGTGCGCTGTCGAGAAACCCACACGTGTTGACGATGACCACTTCGGCCTGACCGTAATCCGGCGCGAACTCATAGCCCTCGGCGCGAAGCTGCGTCAAGATACGTTCAGAATCGACCAGCGCCTTGGCGCAGCCCAGGCTTACAAAGCCCACGCGCGGTGCGGAAATCTTGGATATGGAGGTTTTGCTCATGGCGGGGTTATAACCAGATGGAGTGCGTCATGCAAGCAAAAGCCAAGGCTAGCTCAGCTGTTGTTGGCTGGTGGCAGCGGCTTCGCGCCGCTTAAGCTCGGCGTTTTGGAACTTATTGTTTGCTTGCGCCACCTGCACCAGCGGTGCTGCCTGCTGCTGCATTTGCGCCTGCTGCTCCTGCAACGTCGCCTGACGGCGCTGCAATTCTGCCTGCTGCTGTTGCAACTGCGCGAGCTGATCGATATGCGGATCCACAGGGGGCTGCTCGGGTTTTACTTCAGGGTTCGGCTCAGGCTTGGGTTGTTGCTGAGCAGCAGCCTGAGCTTCTTGTGCAATGCGCTCCTGGCGTTGCTGCTCATGGACCATGGCCATTTCACGGCGCTGATGTGCAAGCTCGCGGCGCTGATCTTCCAGTTGCCGGCGCTGCTCGAAGAATTGCTTATCCTGCTCTTTTTGCAAGTCTGGCTGTGGCTGCGTAGCGCGCTCCTGCACCTGCTCTTGTGCACGCTGCGGCTCGCGGTCATAGGCCATGCCGTGGCGCTGTTCCCACTGGTCTTTGGCCAGGGCGTATTCTTTTGCCTGCACGTGTTTGCCGATCTTGCCACCGACGAGCGCACCAACGATGGGGGCCGCCAAGCAGGCAACGGCAAGCCCGCCGGTTGCCAGGCCACCCACAGCCAGAATGGCTACGCTTGCAAGCCAGCCACCCACGGCAAAGCCAAGCAGCATATCTTCGTTGATGAGGCTGGGTTTACCGACGACTTTACCGCCCTGACGGTGTTCGGCCTCCGCCATCCACTTGCCGATCACGCCGCCCACCACTGCACCGGCTAGGCCCGGCAGCAGGAAAAAGCCTATAAGCGCTTCCTTGTTGAAAAAAGAAACGCGACGGTTTCGATGAAGAACCAGTTTTTCGGCCATAAGGGCGCAGCTATCCTGTCGGTTTATCTAGCTAAACCTTAACATAAACAGGTAAAAACCACTATGAAGCTTTTATGACATTGGAAATGAACGCTGCAGCAAACGTTAAGTCGCTGAAATTAAAGCGCCTTGGCAATCTTATCAAATTCTTTGAACTGGGCTAGGAGGCGCTCCATATCGTCGAATTTGACCATGCAAGGACCATCCGACGGTGCGTTGTCGGGGTCCTGATGAGTTTCCATGAACAGGCCCGCCACACCCACGGCCACAGCCGCACGGGCAAGCGTTGCCACGAATTTACGCTGGCCGCCGGAAGCTCCGCCCTGCCCGCCGGGTTGCTGCACGCTGTGGGTGGCATCGAACACCACCGGGCAGCCCGTTTCAGCCATGATGGGTAGCGCGCGCATGTCCGTCACCAGCGTGTTGTAGCCAAAGCTGGCGCCGCGCTCGGTAAGGATGACGTTAGGGTTGCCGGCATAATCCATTTTATCGACCACGTTCTTCATATCCCAGGGAGCGAGGAACTGGCCTTTTTTGATATTGATGACCTTGCCGGTCTTCGCGGCTGCAAGCAACAAGTCCGTCTGGCGGCAAAGGAATGCCGGGATCTGCATGATATCCACATGCGGGGCGACCACCTCGCATTGCTCTTCGTTATGAATGTCGGTGAGCACGGTCAGGCCCAGCTCCTTGCTCAGCTCGTCGAAAATCGGCAATGCCTTGACCAGTCCCACGCCGCGCTTGCCTTCGATGCTGGTGCGGTTTGCCTTGTCATACGACGATTTGTAGATGAGCGGGATGCCAAGCGTGTTGGTCACCTTAATGAGCTTTTCGGCCATCATCAGCGTGTGATCGCGCGACTCGATCTGGCACGGGCCGGCGATCAGCACGAACGGCAGATCGTTGCCGATGGTGATCGAATTGACCTTGATGTGGCGGGGTGCACTCATGCTGTTAGGCCGCCTTGTCTTGCTTATGGCTGCGGCTATCCAGCGCCGCCTTGATGAACGAGGCAAACAGCGGATGCGGCGACAGCGGGCGCGACTTTAGTTCCGGGTGGAACTGCACGCCCACGAACCAGGGATGGCTTTTTAGCTCCACGATCTCGGGTAAATGGCCCTCAGGCGACAGCCCTGAGAACACCATACCGGTCTTTTCGAATTCATCGCGATACAGCATGTTCACCTCATAGCGATGACGATGACGCTCGCTAATGCGAACATTGCCGTAAATTTTTTCAGCCAGGCTGCCGGGCGTAATGGCGCACTCATAGGCGCCAAGGCGCATCGTGCCGCCCAGATCGCCGCCTTGGGCGCGGGTTTCGAGCATGTTGCCACGCAGCCATTCGGTCATCAGCCCCACCAGCGGGCCCTTGCCATCTGTGCCTGCATAAGGTGCAAATTCCGTGGACGCGGCATCTTTGATGCCCAGCACATTGCGTGCGTATTCAATTACGGCCAACTGCATGCCGAAGCAAATGCCCAGATACGGTTTGTTATGCGTGCGCGCATAGTTGATTGCGGCGATCTTGCCGGCCACGCCGCGCTCGCCGAACCCACCGGGAACCAGCACCGCGTCTACGTCGGAAAGCACCGCCTCGACGTTCTCATTTTCAAAACCGGCTGCCTCGATCCAGCGCACATGCACGCGCGCCTGATTAGCGATGCCCGCATGGTCGAGCGCTTCGGTGAGCGATTTATAGGCGTCGCCCATGCCAGTATATTTACCGACCATGGCAACGGTGACTTCAGCCTTGGGGTTCTTCACGCGGGTGAGCAGCTCATCCCAACGTTTAAGATCTGGCAAGCCCTCGTTATCGAGGCCTAAGCATTTGAGCACCTGCTTATCGAAGCCCTGCTCCGAGTAGCGCTTGGGCACTTCGTAGATGCTGCCCACGTCGAGCGCCTGAATAACGGCCTCTTCGCGGATGTTACAAAACAGCGCGATCTTGCGGCGGTCGGAAAGCGGAATCTCTCGATCGGCACGGCACAACAAAATATCCGGCTGGATGCCAATAGAGCGCAGCTCTTTTACACTATGTTGCGTCGGCTTGGTTTTGAGTTCCTTGGCAGCCGCAATGTAAGGCACGAGCGTTAAGTGAATATACATCACCCGGTCGCGGCCAAGCTCATAGCCCAGCTGGCGGATGGCTTCCAGGAAAGGCAGGCCTTCGATGTCGCCCACCGTGCCGCCGATCTCGCAGAGGATAAAGTCTTCGCGGTCGGTGTCGGTCAGGATAAATTCTTTGATAAGGTCGGTCACATGCGGGATGACCTGCACCGTGCCGCCCAGATAGTCGCCACGGCGCTCTTTGGTAAGCAAGGTGGAATAGATCTGGCCGGTGGTCACCGAATCGCTGCGGCGCGCAGAAACGCCCGTGAAGCGCTCGTAGTGGCCGAGATCAAGATCGGTCTCGGCGCCGTCGTCGGTGACGAATACTTCGCCGTGCTGGTTGGGGTTCATCGTGCCGGGGTCGACGTTTAAATACGGGTCGAGCTTGCGCAGGCGAACGCTGTAGCCACGGGCTTGCAGCAACGCACCCAGGCTGGCAGAGGCAAGTCCCTTACCTAAGGAAGAGACCACACCGCCAGTGATGAATATAAAACGAGCCGCCATAATTATTCCGGCTTAGGCACGCTGGTCGGCGTTTTCTTAGGCGCTTCCTTGGGTGCATCTTTCGAGGTGGTTGCCGGCTCTTCTTTAGGCATCGGAACCGGTGCGGGAACGGTTTCTGACGTTACCTGGTCCACCAGAGAATGGCCGGATATCTTGCTGGCATAAATGGCCAGCACCAAACTTGTGAACATGAACAGGCCTGCAAGAACGGCCGTGCTGCGCGTCATGAAGTTGGCCGAGCTGCGGCCGGACATGAACTGGTTGTTGCCACCGCCGCCGCCAAGGCCGGAAAGCCCGTCAGAATCGGAGCGCTGAACCAACACCAAACCAATCAGCAGCACGACGAAAATGCAGTGAAGAACCAAAAGAACCGTATACACAAAAAACCTCTCTTATTTGAAGCCTGCGCTTAATGCGCCGCTTCGATAATCTGGCAGAAATCCTGCGCCTTGACGCTAGCACCACCCACTAGCACCCCCGCCACACCGGGTATCGCCATCACAGCTTCGGCGTTGTCGGGCTTTACTGAGCCCCCATACAACACCGAAATTTGCCCGCGCGCAACAGAAGTATGCCGTGCCGCCACTTCAACAATGGCCTCATGCATCTGGGCTATGTCTTCCATCGCGGGAATTTTCCCAGAACCAATAGCCCAAACCGGCTCATATGCAAGCACAAAATTGCCTGCTGCACACAACACCGGAAGCGATGCTTCAACCTGCCTGGAAACCACTTCTATGGCCTGACCGGCTTCACGCTGCTTAAGCGTTTCCCCGACACAGATAATCGGCGTTAAACCGCTTTCAATGGCTGCGGCTGCTTTTGTCGCTACGAGCTCGTCACTTTCACCATAAGCGGCGCGGCGCTCCGAATGCCCGACGATGACATATTGACAACCTATCTCCTTGAGCATGGCGGCTGAAATATCACCGGTATGTGCGCCCTGCTTTTGCTGGTGACAATCCTGTGCGCCAAGCGCCACCGGCACAGCCTGCAAAGCGCTCGCAACCTCAAAAAGCAACACCGCCGGCGGGCAAAGCACCACCTGAGCCTTGTGCTGCACGGCCACTTTTGCCACCTCGCGCGGCAGCTGGCTCGCCAGATGCGCATCTCCTATCATTTTCCAATTGCCGACAACGAGTTTAGCCATGTGCCACCTATAGTTGATAACACCTTCTGTGCTAGCGCATCAAAAATGCTTTTACAATCGCCATTTGTCGTGTAAACCTCCGGCAGAAGGTGATTTATGATCAATGATATTCGTAAGCTCGCAGGCGGTATAGCGTCAAAGCTCATGCTGGCCGTTCTCTTTGTCGCTATGTGCCTGTGGGGTGTAAGCGATGTGTTGCAGCCTGGCAGCAGCCGTTCTTCGGTCGCCACCATCGGCGACTATTCCATCAGCGCGGCGCAATTTCGCAGTGAGCTGCGCGACGAGCAGGAAAACTTCCGCCGCATGCTGGGCGCGAACTATTCCGATGATATCGTAAAAAGCCTTAACCTGCCCTATCGCGTGCTGCAACGCCTTATCCGCCAGGAATTGCTCCGGCTGGAAGCCGATGTATTGCAACTATCCCCTAGCGATGCAGATGTCGTGCGCCAAATTACCGAAACGCGCACCTTTCACGATAAGCAGGGCCATTTCGACAAAAATACGTTCCGTGCCGTACTTAACAATATGGGCATGAGCGAGAAACAGTATATCGAGAAGCTGCGCAGCCAAATTTCCTCTGAGCTGCTGGTAAGCGCTTTTCTGGGAAATGTGCCTGTGTCTGATACCGCCGCACGCACCCTCTATCAGGCGCGCGAAGAAAAGCGCGTCGCCACCTTATACACCCTGCCCGCATCGCTGGTGGGCAGCCTGCCCGAACCCAGCACCCAGCAACTCGAGGCCTACTACAAAGAACGCTCCGCCCAGTTCGTGGCTCCGGAATATCGCGCCTTGAGCTATATCGTCATTGAGCCCAAACAGGTGACGGACAGCATCAAGATCACTGACGAAATGCTGCAAAAAACCTATGACGAGCGTATCGACGAATTCAAGCGCCCGGAAATGCGCACGCTCGAACAAATGCTCTTTGCAGAGGAAGCCGAGGCCGAAACGGCCTATGAAGCACTTAAAGCTGGCAAATCATTTGCCAAAGTAGCCGCAAGCTCCAACATTCTAAATAAAGGCTCTACGGCGCTAGGCAGCATCGACAAAAGCGCATTGAACGAAAGCGTCGGCGATGCCGCCTTCTTCCTGAAACAAGGCGACTACACCCAGCCGGTCAAAAGCCTGTTCGGCTGGCATATATTCAACGTGCTCAAGATCGAACCCGCTTACACGATGACACTCGAGCAAGCACGCCCTGCGCTGGAAAACGACCTCAAACAGCAACTTTCCAGCGAAGCGCTCCATAACCTCGCCAACTCCCTGGAAGACTCGTTCGCCGGCGGCAGCACGCTGGCTGAAGTTGCCCAGTCGCTCGGCGTGAAAGTAGTAAGCATTCCGGCAATCAACGCTTCAGGCCTTACCGCAGGAGGTGCACAACCCAAAGAAATTCCGGCCTTCCCGGATTTTCTGGAGAACGCATTTAAACTCGATGAAAAGACCGAATCGCAGCTGATTCCCACCAAAGATGGCGGCTACTATATCATTCGCGTGGAAAACATCACGCCTGAGCGCGAAAAGCCCTTGGCCGAAGTAAAGGATGCGGCTACCAACGGATGGAAGCAAAACGAGCGTAAACGCCTGCTGGCAGAACTAGCGCAGGAAGTGGCGGACAAATTTGCAGACAGCACCCAGCGCAAGGCCTTGATCGAGAAATATCGCCTCCAAGGTTCTTCGTCCGGTGCGCTCAAACGCATCCCCGCCGAGAACAAGGATAACCAGCTACCGCCAGCTTTGCTTGAAGAGATATTCATGCTAACGCCCAGCCAAAGCAGTAAGGCGTACCCCATGGAAAACGGTAGCTATTCCATCGCCGTGGTGGGCGACATCATCTCGGCCACCCCGCTGGACCAATCGGCGCAATCGGCTGCCCTGCTTGCCAAGACGCGCGAGTCGCTTTCGGCTGAGGCCAAGTCCGAGCTGATCGAGCAATACATCGCGTATTTGCAGGACAAATACAGCATCAAGATAAACCAAGAGGCCCTGAGCGCCTTCGAGCAGCATTGATGCAAACGGCCATCTTTCCCTCGCAGGATGTATTTACCCAGCGCTTTGAGCATGCGCTCTCTCAATTAGTCTGGACACGTCGCCCTGCCGACCTGGAAACCCCCGTAGGGGCGATGTTGCGCTTAAAGAAGATCGGCGGCCCATGCTTCCTGCTTGAGTCGGTCGAAAAAGGTGAGATACGCGGCCGGTATTCGGTGATCGGCCTTATGCCCGACCTCATCTGGCAGTGCCGCGGCAACAAGGCCGAGATCTGCTACCACGACCAGATGAATGCCGATTATTGCAAGCCCTGCGAAGAGCCGGCTCTGGAATCTTTCCGCAAGCTTTATGAAGCCTCCAAGATCGAGATGCCCGATGGCCTCCCGCCAATGGCCGCAGGTCTTGTGGGCTATATGGGCTATGACATGGTGGGGCTGATGGAAAAGCTCCCCGAGCCGAAAGAAGATGTCATCGGCATTCCCGACAGCTGCTTCATTCGCCCTAAGATCATGGTCATCTTCGACTCGGTGACCGATACGATGTTCATCACCACCACCATATGGGCCGATGCCGGGCGCAACGATGCAGCCGCGGCCTACGAAGCCGCACAAAAACGCATCCAGCTAGTGATCGACACGCTGGCCACGCCCCTGCCTGCGCCTGAAAAAGCAGACCCCAAGCCGGTTTCCATCGCCGACTTCACCTCCAACACCAACCGCAGCGATTATGACCGCATGATCGATAAGGCGAAGGAGCATATCCTGGCGGGCGACATCTTCCAGGTGGTGCTTTCGCAGCGCTTCTCTGCTCCGTTTTCTCTGCCGCCCTTCTCGCTCTATCGCGCACTGCGCCAGCTTAACCCCTCGCCGTTCCTGTTCTACCTGAACCTAGGTGATTACACGCTGGTGGGCTCCAGCCCGGAAATTCTTGTGCGCCTGCGCGACGACGAAGTGACCATCCGCCCCATCGCCGGTACGCGTAAACGCGGCACGAACCGCGAGGAAGACGAACGCCTGGCAAAAGACCTGCTCTGCGACCCGAAGGAGATCTCCGAGCATCTGATGCTGCTCGACCTGGGCCGCAACGATGTAGGCCGTGTCTGCAAGATCGGCACGGTGAAGACCACCCAGCACATGGGCATCGAGAATTATTCCCACGTGATGCACATCGTCTCCAACGTGGTGGGGCAGATCGACAAACGCTATGATGCGCTTTCGGCGCTGATGGCAGGCTTCCCTGCAGGCACGGTCAGCGGTGCGCCGAAGATACGCGCGATGGAGATCATCAATGAGCTGGAAACCGAACGCCGCAGCTTCTATGCCGGCTGCATCGGCTACTTCTCAGCCAACGGCAACATGGATACCTGCATCACGCTGCGCACGGGGCTGGTCAAGGATGGCCGCCTGTATGTGCAAGCAGGTGGCGGTATTGTGGCGGAAAGCACCGCGGACGGTGAGTACGAAGAGGCGCTCAATAAATCGCGTGCGTTGATGCGCGCCGCCGAAGAAGCGATCAAGTTCGTTTAAGCGTAAATACGCAATCCATAACTAAATAGTTTTTCAATTAATCTAATAAATATTACTTTTCAGTATCTTAATTTAAATCTTTATTAGGATTATCGTTAATTTCCGCGTGCAATATGTTAACCTATTTGCTACGATTCGCTGCTAGCATATAGAAGTCGTAAAAAATAAGAAGCAGGCCTAGGCAAAAGGCAAACGGGGAATGCAGAAAAATTCTTTTTCTATTCCGCTCGAGAAAAAAGCAGGGCCTTTAGTGGACGTGCCCTACACCGAGCTCGGCTCACTCGATAGCGTCACCCAGGTGCTGGGTTCGATCGCGGGCATCTGTGGCGACCGTATCTCCCTTTATAAGTTCAACCCCGGCACTAACGAATTCGTGCGCAGTAACCAAGTGCAGATCCGCGATGTGGGTGACACCCACTACGCCAGCTCCTACCCGGCTAACCTTGATGCCAACCCGCCCAACGCAGAAGGGCTTTGCGACCTGAACCACGAGACCGCAGTCACCTCGCTGGAGGGCCGCGCGTTCTACCTTCCGATTAACGACCGCCAGGGCAAGCCCAAAGCCGTGCTTGTGATTGAAAAAGTGCTGCACCAGCAGGAGAACGGCCCCCCGCTGCTATACGACAAACAAACTCCCGTAAGCCCCAACGAGATCTTCGGTGAAGAAGATGTGCCGCGCAAAAAGCTCGCCATGTACATCGCCCAGAAATTCTCTTCGGTGCTGCTATGCGACGCCGTAGGCATGAACCAGCTAAAGCGCGAGCTGGAGGGCGACCCCGCATTGGTCAACCACAGCAAATCACATAAGCGCCGCACCGGGCGCAACAACGCTTCGCTGGCACGCACCAACCTCGTTCACACCACCACCGACCTGATGCTTATGCAGTTCTATGGTGCGGATTCGGAAATGTCGCGCCACGTGCAGCGCGTAGGCGACATCTACGAGCTAACTTTGCGCGCCTTCAACGATGAAGTGCGCGCACATGGCAAGCACGCAGCGGCCCCCATCCTGGCAGAGCACGGCAACGACCACAGCATCATGAGTGAACAGGATATCGCCTGGCACAAAGGAGAGATGATTCGCCACGATTTTGGCAAATCGGCCAATCCGCGCAACGAGTGCCTGTGGGATGGCAAGGAAAAAACCCCAGCGCAGAAGCTACGTAGCCGTCAGCACCCGATTCTTTCCTGCATCATCATGAACCTGCCGTATTTTAGTGAAAGCACATTGCCGCTGTCATTGCATCACCCCGAGCGATTCGACGACCCATGGTATAAAGGTATCGACAAGAATTTCAGCATCTATTCTGCTGCAGCCACGCTCTGTGACAAGTTTGAGGCCATGACGGGCGAACGCGTGCAAGAGCAATCCAAGGCGCATACCAACACGGTGACGGGCACTATCACCAACCTGTATTACCGCATTTTCATGCAGTACCCCGAACAAAGCAAGACCGGTATCATCAAGCGCATATCGCCCACCATGGCCACCGTGTTCCGCGTCATGCTGGAACAGAACGTGTTCGAGAACTACGCCAAGAAGCAAGACCATATCAAGCGCGTGCCCATCGACGCCCCCAAAGAAGGCTACAGCTATGAACACGAAACGCTGGAAAATTTTTGCTCCAACCCCGAATTCGACAAGGGCGACGGTATCGCCCCGGCGCTTCGCGACCTCAACCTCACGGAAAAATCCACCTATACCGAGGTGAAGGCGGCCCTGATCGCCCGCTTAAAAGAAATCGAGCGCAGCCCTGTCGTCGAGGAGCAGCCCGTGCAAGGCTTGCAACCGCATAGCGCTGCCATCGCCCAGGCCGCACAGCGCAATAGCGGCGGCAATTCACAAAGCGGTTGGGTCGTGCCGTAAACTGCGCTATGCTTCGTGGCCGTAAACGCCACCACCCACGGAGCCTCTGATGAAAAAACTTCTCGCATTATTATGCAGCACGGCATTAAGCATTACCCTTTGCGCAGCGGCCCATGCCGATGAAACGGCCATCACCATTTACAGCCGCGCGCAGCCCGGCGCGGTCGACCCCAGCCTTTACCGCCCCATCCCTGGCCAGCAGACCGGCTATACAGGGTTAAGCGTACCGGGTTATGCCATCGTGCGCCAAACCCGCGAGATCCAGCTGCCTGCCGCCATGAATAGTGTCCAATTCAGCGATGTGGCCGCCCTGCTCGACCCCACCACCGTACAGTTCAAATCGCTCACCTCGCCTAAGAACACCAAGGTCACGGAGCAGAACTACCAGTTCGACCTGGTAAGCCAGCAGAAGCTGCTGGAAAAATACATCGATAAGACCATCACAGTGGAAAAAACCGCTGGCGACAAAACCCAGGCCGTAGAAGGCACACTGCTCAGCACCGATGGCGGCCTCACGCTGAAAAACGCCAGCGGCGGCATCCAGAGCATCGCCAACTATGCCTCGGTGAGTTTTCCCGACCTGCCGGGCCAGCTCATCACCAGGCCCACTTTAGTATGGAACATCACCACCGGCAGCCCTGGCACGCATAAAAGCGAGGTGAGCTATCAGACCCAGGGCATCACCTGGTGGGCGGATTACAACCTAATATACAAGGAAGGCAAGGAGGCCAATTCCGGCACGGTGGATGTAAGCTCGTGGGTGAGCATCATCAACCAGACGGGTGCGGGCTTTAAGAACGCCAAACTCAAGCTTATGGCCGGCGACGTGCAGACCGTTGCTTCTGCCCGGCAGATAGGAGCCACCCGCGCCATGATGCTAAAAGAGATGGATGCAGGCGCCGCCGCACCGGCCTTTGCCGAGAAGGCTTTCTTCGAATATCACCTCTACACCCTGGATACGCCAGTAGACCTGCCGGATAACTCCACCAAGCAGCTAGAGCTGATCCCCGCAGTGGCTGACGTGCCGGTGGAAAAGACGCTCGTGTTTGCGGGCAACACTCATTACGGTTATGGCGGCGGCATCTATATTGACCAGGGCTATGGCAGCGAAACCGCCAAAAAGAAGGTGGATGTATTCCTCAAGCTCAAGAACAAAAAAGAATTGGGCCTGGGCGTGCCCTTGCCCGCTGGCCGTATGCGTGTGAATCAGCGCGATGATGACGGCAGCCTGGAATTCATCGGCGAGAACACGATCGGCCACACACCGCGCAATGAGGAAGTCTCCATTAAGCTCGGCAGCGCCTTTGACGTGGTAGGCGAGCGCAAGCAGACCGACTACAAGCTCGATACGGCGCGTAAAATGGCCGATGAAGACATCACCATCACCATCCGCAACCAGAAGAACAAACCCGTAAAGGTCAAGGTAGTCGAATCGATGTATCGCTCGGCTCAATGGCAGATCACTGAATCAAGCCAGGAACCGACGAAAGATCACTCTAGCCAGGTGAGCTGGCTGTTGGAAGTGCCGCCGGAAAAAGAAAAGACCGTGCGCTACCGCGTGCACTATAGCTGGTGATCAGCGCAGCATATCGGTCAGGTCCTGCAAGATCGCATCGGTGGTGTTGATCAGGCGGGTGTTGGCCTGATAGGCCTGCTGCGCTACGATGATATTGGTCAGCTCGGTTGCGATATCCACGTTTGAGGATTCCAGCGAGCTGGACTGAATATTGCCCACACCGTCTTCATTAGCCTGCAGGAAGAACACCTGGCCCGACTGCGTGGTCGGGATGAAGATATTGCCCGTCAGTGGTTGCAGCGCGTTCGGGTCGTTGAAGTTCGCCAGCGGGATCTTAAACAGGCGCTTGGATGTATCGTTATCATACGTGCCGATTACATAGCCTTCGCGGTCGATGTCAATGCTGGCCAGGTTGCCAGCCAGCGAGCCGTTCTGTGTGATCTGCCTGGTCACATAATCATCGTTGAGCTGCGAGAGACCATCAGTTCGGCCAACGATCACTGCGCCCGGCGTGCCGAAAATAGGGCCAGCAGTGCCAAGATCAAAGGTGATGTCCACCGGGCCACCGGTATTGTCCCAATCAGCGGTGATGGGGCCTTGTAGCGAAGGACTGATGGAGTTGAGGCTACCGTCGCCATTGAACACCACCGTGCCGGAAGCAATAATACCATCCTGAGTGGTTACGTTATCGGCCGGGTCCGAGTAGATCTCTACCGACCAGGTGTTGATATCGGTCTTGAGAAAGGCAAGCACCAGTTCGCGCTCATTACCTGCGCCATCCACCACGGTGAACGGCCGGTTATAATGCGATTGAACCGCGCCCGAGGCCATATTTCTGGCCGAATCGGTGGGGTCATAATCAGTCGCCGGAGTAAACACCGCCTGCGACGAATTGAGGTTCGCCTGCATAAAAACGGTGCTGGTAGGAACCGGGGAGCTGGTCAGCTCGCGGATGTTTATATTTTGCAGTGCAGCAATACCTGCACCGCCTGCTACGGCAGTACTGTCCAGCCCCTCGGGCAGCTCACCATTTTCATCAAGCTGCCAGCCTTGCAGGAAGAAGCCTGCGGTGTTCACGAAATCGCCGTTCTTATCCTGTTCGAATGCACCTGCGCGAGTGTAGAACAGCGTCGCACCGCTGCTGTCTACCATGTTGGGATTGGTCACAGCAAAGAAGCCTGGGCCGCCGATGGCCAGGTTGGTAACGTTATCGGCAGGCGAGATCTCGCCCTGCGCACGCAGCGACTGGCGGGTAGTACCCTTTACGCCTGCTGCCGAATAGGTCGAGGGTGCGGAATACTGGTTCACCAGCGTGATGAACTCTGCGTTCACACGCTTGTAGCCGGCGGTGTTGGCGTTTGTAATGTTATCGGAAATGACGTTGATCTTATTGTCTTGCGACTGCAAGGCGTTCACGCCCACCGACAATGTTGAGAACAAACCCATTACTAAACTCCGACCATTTGATTAATACACTCCGTAGCACAGCAACTATTGTGCCAAAGCCAAATATCAATATTTATGTTTTCAATACAGCATCTTAAAAACCACTCAACGGCTTTCTCCCCTGCGCACAAAAGACGGACGTCGCATCGTTTTGCCTGGTCTTTATTGCCTGTGGCAGGTTTCGACAAAGCATTTGACATGCCATGCAAATGATTCATACATAACGGCAAAATAGGGGGCGGTTATGTGTTGGAGTGGTGAGGCTTCTGCCGTACTGGCAGCCGTCGGTATTGGCGGAACAGTGTACGCGATGTATAAGAAAGAGCCGATGCCGCTTTGCCTGGCGTTGGGCTATTTTTCGCTCATGGAATTGCTCCAGGCCTTCACCTATTCGGTGATCGATCAATGCGCACTGCCCTCCAACCAGATCGCGACATTGCTGGGCTATCTGCACATCGCCTTCCAACCCTTCTTCATCAACGCCGTATCGCTGCATTTCATCAACCGCAACGTGGCTAAGAAAGTGGCGCCATTCGCCTATACCATCTGTTTTATCTCAGCTATCGTCATGCTCATTCAGGTGTATCCGTTCGAGTGGGCTGGCATGTGCAGCAACCATCTGCGCGCGCTTTGCAGCGACCGGCTGTGCTCCGTCTCCGGCAGCTGGCATATTGCCTGGGACGTGCCGGCCAACGGCATCGGCAACTGGCTAGATCAATACCGCCTGCTCAACGGCTATCTAAGCTATGCCATAGCCGGGGGCCTCTTGCCCATCCTATATGGTTCGTGGCGCATGACGAGCTATCATCTGCTGATGGGCCCCGCACTGGCTAAACTCACCACCGACAACCTGAACGAATGGCCAGCCGTATGGTGCTTGCTTTCCATCGGCCTGCTGCTGGTGGTGGTCAAGACCCCGGTGCGCAAATGGCTGTATGTGCGCCATTGGCCGCTCTGGCCCAAAAGCTGGATACAGGGCAGCTGATAGCGCGCAGTGAACGTTTTTAAAACAACAAAGGCCGCACATAACGGGCGGCCTTTGTTGTTTTTATAGGTGTTTTTGTGGCTGTCGTAGAATTACACGCGATCAGCCAGATGATCGCCATTTACGGGGCGGCGGTCACACGGGCTGCCCGCATCGCCCACGCAAGGGCTTTTAAGATCTTCAACCGGGTTAGAACAGCTGGCCAACACAGCAGCCAATGCTGCCAGTAACAAGTATTTTTTCATATCACACCTCAACGTTTAACCTCGACAGGCCTTCATTATTCACCCTGCTTGCACAATGGCAACATAATTCTTCCTGAATAATTCACTGCAAACGGTTGACAAGCGTGTTGAATTACTTATTGTCCGACACGCATTTTCGTTTACAAACGCATGAGCACTGAAGTATCACATGGATGCTTTGTGTTTTGATATGATCCGGTAGCTCAGTCGGTAGAGCACCTGACTTTTAATCAGGTTGTCGCGGGTTCGATTCCCGCCCGGATCACCACTTGCTCTCCCAAGCACATCCACAAAGCCCCCCTTCAAGGCCACTGCGCCAGCAAGCCTTGAATATTCGCCGAATTCTGCTAGAAAGGGCCACAGCAAAGGGCTTGCTCTATGTCATAGCAACGACACGCAGGATTATACGCGCCAGATGATACAAGACAGTTGTGGCCGTTTCAATTTTATCGCCGATATGAACAAAGACGGTGTCTTTGATATTAATGATATTGGCAAGATCGCCGAGTTCATCTGGTTCTTGCCCACCAAAACAGCGTTAGTGCTGGCGAGCTATTCACCCGATTTGGTGAAGCTGCTGGCAATTCATTGCAAAACAGGGGTTTCCTGGGGCGGCGGGGTGTTCTCGCTTATTGTTTGGGCAAGCCTGCTCATCGTCATCGTTGAGCTTGGCGAAGAAACCTAGCGAAGCCCGCCTAGTTCAGAAATGATCTGCCATTCGGCCTTGGTAACCGGTTGCACCGAAAGGCGCACCGCCTTAATCAATGCCATATTATCGAGCCTGCCGTCAGCGCGCACCTGAGCGAGCGTCACCGGCCGCAGCAGCGGGCGCACCGCCTTGATATCCACCACCACCCACGGATCGCCGGCCTCGGCGGTCGGGTCGGGGTAGGCCTCGCGGATGACCTCCACCACACCCACAATCTCCTTGCCCTCATTGGAGTGATAAAAGAAGCCTTGGTCGCCCAGTTTCATGGTCATCAGATTCTTTTTAGCCACATGGTTGCGCACGCCATCCCAGAACGTGCCCTTGGGCCCCCTTGCCTTTTGCATATCCCATGACCATTTATTAGGCTCGGATTTGAACAACCAGTAGCGCTTTGCGGGTCTCATGTGTGCTCCCTTTGGTAAGTCGCCACTAAGACACCATATTTCACCATGAATATCAACAGGCTGCTACAACCGCCCCAAATGCTTTAAGTGCTTGAGAAAAGGCCGGTTTTAATTTATTATCGAATCTTAAGTAATGAGCATATGAATGTAGCTGGATGGCGCAACTCACCTATCCCCTCGATAAGAACGCCTCTTTGTTTCTTGAAATAGAATCAGCGCCTGAAGGGATGCCCGGCAAGGCCCGCATCTATTCCAACTATTCAAGCCAAAGCCAGCTTGCAAAGAATATCCTGCCACTGATTTCCATCGCCACGCCGCGCACCACCTTACACCCCACGCAGGCCGAGTTTGAAATACCGCCACTAATCCATGGACAAAGCTATCGCCTGCAAGTCAACGATCTGCCCTTTGCCGAATTTGAAATGCTCGGCGGCCAGCTGCACTTGATGGAGCACCCACAACGCCAACTCTCGGTGTTCGAGACCCGCATGATCGGGCGTGCGCCGCAAACCAGCGTGCCGTATGAATATCAGCCGGTGGAAAAAGTCCCCTCGCCGCTGACGGATCTGCACACGCATCTTTCAGGCCAGGTAAGCGCGCACGACCTGCTGGAGCTGGGCAAGCACCACGAGGTGCTCTACCCTACCGTAGCACTAGACAAGCTCGGCATCGAATACCCCAAGGACGACTTACGCACTATCCCTAAGCGCGTGTTCCTGCCGCTGGCGCACCGCCAAATTCCCGGCGAGACCACCGAAAGCGCCGTGCCGGTAAGCCAGCTATCGCCGGAGGCTCTAGCAAAGCTCAAAAATGCGATGAGCCTCTCGCCCGATACGCAAAGCACTTACGAGGACATGGAGGTGTGCTACTACCTGCGCGAGCCCTTCACCAAGGATGTGAAACTCCTGCCCGATATCCTGCGTAAAGTGGCACTGGAATATAAGGAACACGGCATACAATATGCTGAGCTTTCCTCGAACGCGGTGATAGACCCGAACTGGCTGAAGGTGGTGCACGACGTACTTCCCGGCATCGAGCGTGAAACCGGTGTGCAGCTGCGCTTCCTGGCCGGCCTGCCACGCAATCTGGACGAAGCGAGCTTGAGCAAGCGCATCGCGCAGATCCAGCAAGTGGCCGACAGCCCCTATGTCGTGGGCGTGGACATTCTCGGTTACGAGATGAACAAAACCTCGGACCTGCAAATGCATTTAGAAGAGCTTGCCGCCTGGATGCGCGACCAGCACCCCGACATGATCCTGCGCATGCACGCGGGTGAGAACCCCAAGAACACCAAGAACGTGAAGCAATCGCTGGAGCTGGCCGAGCGATTCGGTATTCGCATGCGGGTGGGCCACGCGGTCTACGGCATTGATGAGGAAACCGTGAACACGGCCAAGCGCCTGTCTAAAAGCGGCAAACTCATCATCGAGTTCAACCCCGATTCGAACCTTGCGGTCAACAATATCGACTACCCGGAAGAAGTGCCTATTTTGCAATTCATGCATGAGGGTGTGCCGAGCGTGCTTTCCTCCGACGGGGCGAGCCTGTACCGCACCTCGGCGCAGCAAACAGCCATGGCCGGTCTGTTCTGCGGTGTGGCGCCCAGCGGGTTTAAGTTCATCCGCGATACGGAGAAAAAGCACATTGCCGTGCAGCAACAGCATTTTGATAAAAAAATGGCTGCACTACCCTCCGATTTCTTTGAGAAACTGAACCAACTAGCGAGCCTGCCCACACCTGCAACGGCCGCACCCGCGCCGGCCAAGCTTGCCCGCGGCGTGCTGCCCAGCTGGCAACATAAAAGCGACAAGCGCCCCATCCTTATTGCCGGTGCTGCCGGTAGCAGCTGGGACATCATCAGCCCGAAGGACAAAAAGGAGATCATCATCGGCCTGAAGATGATGCTCGAACACGCCGACCCGGAAAAAGTCTGCTTCGTTACCGGCCGCACAAAGGACCGTGGCGTGGGCATCGAGATGGGCAAGGCCATTGCTGATTATAACAAGACACACAAGAAGAAGTTCGAATACATCATGATCCTGGCCGAAAGCCAGAACGTGGTGGAAGCCAAGCCCAAGGGTGTCAGCCAAAAATTGCAGCTGGATGTACCGCTGGTCTTTCTGCCCAATGCGATCCTGAACTTCATCAAAGACCATAACGGCATGGCCTATTTTGCAGGCGGCCGTAGCTTCACACGTGATTTTATCGTCGAGGCGGTCAAGGGCAATATCCCCTGCGGGTTGATGGACCAGGTCGCCGGCGCATCGTCCGAAAAAGCACGCGTCTTCCGCGACCATGCCTTCACCGGCGCGGTGGGCATGCTTGAACACGCCATGAAAGCCCACCCAGACCTGTTCACCCAAGGCATCGATCTGCCCGCTTTAGCGCAGGCATACACACAGCACAGCAAAACTGCCGCCGCCCGCCTAAGATAATTACCCTCGACTGTGCCATGTTGGAACGGAGCGCTCACTTTGCCTCTGCACGGGCCAGCGGTTGTGCCATAATTGGTGAATATGCTGCAAACCAACCCATACCCTACTGCTATTCCTGCCCCGATGCCGCAGAACGAGGAACAACGCCTGGCTGCCCTGCGCAGCTACTATGTGCTCGACACGGTTCCCGAAGAGGCCTTCGATCGCATCACGAGACTTGCGTCCAATATTTTTAATGCGCCCATCGCGCTGGTGTCGCTGCTGGATGCGAACCGCCAATGGTTCAAATCGCACCACGGCATCGATGCGACAGAAAGCCCGCGTGACTTTGCCTTTTGCGGTTACACCATTCTTGACGATAAGGTGATGGTCGTGCCCAACGCATTGCTAGATGAGCGCTTTAAGAACAACCCACTGGTAGTGAATTACCCACATATCCGTTTTTATGCAGGTGCGCCGCTTACCACACCTGACGGCTACCAGCTGGGTTCACTCTGCGTGATCGACAACCAGATTCGCGAAACCATCACCGACAAACAGCGCGGCATTTTACAAGACCTGGCGGCGATGGTGGTCGAAGAGATGGAGCTTTACCGCGCCGAGAACAAGGCCCGCCTGGCCAACGAGGCCAAGTCACTATTTATAGCCAACATAAGTCATGAGATTCGCACGCCGATGAACGCCATCATGGGCTTCGCCGACATGCTGATGGACTCGCCCCTGTCGCTTGAACAGCGCCAACAGGTCAGCATGATCCGCAATTCCGGGGAAGCACTGCTGGATATCATCAACGACGTGCTCGACATCTCCAAGATCGAAGCAGGCAGGCTCGAAATCGAGCATGTCTCTTTCCGGCTGCGCAGTGTAGTGGAGGAAGTGCTGACGCTTTTCAGCCTCAAGGCCGCCGAGAAATACCTGCCGTTGATAAGCGACTTTGCACCCGACCTGCCCGAAAAGATCATCGGCGACCCGTACCGCATTCGCCAGGTGCTAATGAACCTTATCAGCAACGCCATCAAGTTCACCCAGGCAGGGCATGTCAAAGTACATTTAAGCTATACGCATTCCACCCAGACGCTCCACTGCTCGGTGGAGGACACCGACATCGGCATTAAAAGCAAGAATCTGGGCAAGATCTTCGACGATTTTACACAGGAGGACATGTCGGTCACGCGTCATTACGGCGGCACAGGGCTTGGCCTTTCCATCTGCAAGCGCCTGATCGACCGCATGGGCGGCACGCTCAAAGCAGCCAGCACCCTGGGCAAAGGCTCGTGCTTTTCTTTTACGCTGCACATGCCGCTGGATCATAGCGAGCCTCCACCCCAAAAGGCAGAGCTGGCACTGGAGCGCTTACACGCGCATGTGCTTGTGGTCGAAGACCAGCTATTCAACCAGAAGGTCGCGCGTTACGCGCTGGAAAAGATCGGCTGCACGGTAGATGTGGCTAATGGCGGCCGAGAAGCGCTTAAATGCGTGGAGGAAAAGCATTACGACATCATCTTCATGGATGTGCAGATGCCCGACATGGACGGCCGCGAGACCACACGCTGCCTGCGCTCTTTTGAGCATCTATTCAACCGCAAGCATCAGATCATCATCGCCATGACGGCCAGCGTGCTGAGCACCGAGCGCGAGGCATGCTTTGCCTGCGGTATGGATGATTTTATCAGCAAGCCGCTAAGACTGCAGGAGCTGCGTCTGCTGCTACATAAACACACCGCACAAAAACTTCCGAGTTAGTTCAACCGCGCCCGCGATAAGAAGGCACACCGCTATCGGGCAGAAACACCCCCTTGGGCGGCTCGCCGCTTTGGTAGAACACATCAATAGGGATACCCCCGCGCGGATACCAATAGCCACCGATACGCAGCCATTTGGGATTTGCCGCTGCCATCAGCCGCAGCGCGATGGCCACGGTGCAGTCTTCGTGGAACGCGCCATGGTTGCGAAACGATGCCAAGAACAGCTTGAGCGACTTGCTCTCGATAAGCTTATCGCCGGGCACATAGTCGATCACCAGATGCGCAAAATCAGGCTGGCCAGTGATGGGACAAATAGAGGTGAACTCAGGGCAGGCAAAACGCACGGCATAGGCCACGCCTTTGTGCGGGTTCTTCACCGTTTCGATAACGGCCTTGTCGGGTGCTTCCGGGGCAGCCACCTGGCGGCCAAGCTGGCTTAAGCCAGCCTTACTCGCGGGTTTTCCTGCGGGCTTAGTCTTTTTTCCAGCCATCGTCGTAATACACACCCGTTGCGATAATCGAGGTGCTCATATAGGCTTTGGCAAGTTTCTTGTCAGCGGCCAGGCGCGGATAAAGCGTGAAGTTCGGGTTGGGCCGGGAGCCTGCATAATACGAACCTGCAACGGCCAGCGCATCTTCCACTTGGCCGGCAGCAGCATATACCAGGGCCAGGTCCATCAGCACATGCTTGCGGTCGGCGCTGCCGGGCTGGGCCAGATCAGCGGTTTGCTTGATGGTGCAGATTGCCAAGTCGTAGCGGCCTTCTAAAGCTTGGCTCAGGCCCAGGTTGCGCAGCGCATCATAGGGTTTGTTGCCGCTTTGGCGCACGGCCTCGGAGAAGTACTGGCTGGCTTCGCTATGCATGTCGCGAGTGGTGAACAGCACGCCGATGCCGTTGAGGGACTTAGCACGCTTAGGGTCGGCCTTTACGACCTGCTCGAATATAGCAACAGGGGTGTCATAGTCGCCCTTTTCAACATAGGTCAGGGCTTTGCCTTCTTTGGCATCGATCGAATTCGGGTCGCCGGCCAGAATACCGTCATATACGGTCATGGCGCGGTCATACTGGGCGATACGGCGAAGATTCTCGGCAAAACCGAGCGCAGCGGCGCGGTTGCCCGGCTCAGCACGCAGGGCCTGTTCATAATATTGCACGGCCCCCAGGTAATCCTTGGCGGCTTCAGCGTTCTTGGCAGAGGCCAGATAATCCATCTGCACATATTCTTGTGGAGCAGAAAGCGCGGGCGCAGGCGCGGCAGCGGCGGGCTGCTCTTCGCCCTCAAGCCAATGCATGGTGTCGGCGCAGGCGCTAAGCGTCATGAGCGGAAACAACAAAACAGCCTTCTTCAACATGAAAATCTCCTAAAAGTAATATTCCAGGGGGTGAAATTAGCGCCAGATGACATACGAGACAAGGTTATATTTGCCTAAAGCCCAAACTCTTATTATGGTCATGGCATATGAAAGCTAAAAACACACCCCAACCCCACAGTTTCCGCCACCGTCACCTGCTTGGTATCGAAGGCCTCCAACGTGAGGATGTCGGCCTTATCCTTGATCTGGCCGAGGAATACATCCAAAAGAACCGTCAACCGGACAAAAAACACGCCATTTTAAAGGGCCGTACGCTCATTAACCTGTTTTTTGAGAATTCGACCCGCACCCGCACCTCGTTCGAGCTGGCAGGCAAGCGCTTGGGCGCAGACGTCATCAACATGTCCGCATCAACCTCCTCGGTCAAAAAGGGTGAAACACTGATCGACACAGCCATGACGCTCAACGCCATGCACCCCGACTTCATCTCGGTGCGTCACCCAGAAAGCGGCGCGGTGCACCTGCTGGCCCGCAAGGTGAACTGCTCGGTCATCAACGCCGGCGACGGCAGCCACGAACACCCAACACAGGCCCTGCTCGACGCACTCGCCATCCGCCGCCATAAGGGCAAGATCGAAGGGCTTACGATTGCCATTTGCGGCGACATTCTCCACAGCCGCGTAGCACGCTCCAACATAAAGCTGCTCACGTTGCTCGGTGCAAAAGTTCGCCTCATCGCACCGCGCACGCTAATGCCGTGCTTCGCTGCACAACCCAACGTCGAAATTTTCCACGATATGCGCGAAGGCCTTAAAGGCTGCGATATTATTATGATGCTACGCCTGCAAATGGAGCGCATGGTGGGTAACTTCATCCCGTCAGTGCGCGAATACTTCCATTTCTACGGGCTGGACCAAAGCAAGCTTTCCTGCGCCAAGCCCGATGCACTTATTATGCACCCCGGCCCCATCAACCGCGGCGTGGAGATCGACAGCAACCTGGCCGACGACATAGACCGCAGCCTTATCCTCGAACAGGTGGAGATGGGTGTAGCTATTCGCCAGGCCGTGTTGCAGCTGCTTTGTGAACAAGCATAAGCTTAAGCCATGAGCATTGGCAACCAGCTGAAAAATAACGGGCTGCGATACGCACTGACAGCAGCCAAGTTTGCGAGCGTTGCGCTTTCTTTGGCTTTCCTGCTCGGTTTTTTGGCTGTGGCCGGCGGTTCCATCACCCACCCGTTCGCCCTGCAATGGATGGAGGGCCAGAGCATCGACATGGTGGCGCGCGTGCTACAAGGCCAGCCGCTCTATCCTGAGCCCAGTATTGAATATGCTGCTGCGCCATATCCCCCGCTGTTCTACATTCTCAGCGCCTTTACCGTGTGGTTCACCGGGCTGGATTTCCTGCCCGCCCGCATCGTTTCGCTGCTGGCAACGCTTGTCAGCGGCCTGCTGCTTTATGGCTGGGTGCGACATGAAAAAGGCAGCCGTAGCGCCAGCGTTATCGCTGCCGGCCTTTTCTTCGCAAGCTACATCGTCACCGGCCGCTGGTTCGATCTGGCGCGCGTCGACAGCCTCTTCATCGCCCTTACTCTGGCGGGGTTCTATGTGCTGGCCCATAAACGAGGGCTGGCAAGCGTCATCTGCTCCGGTGCGTTGCTCACGGCTGCCTTCTTCACCAAGCAGACCGCGCTGTTGATTATTATCGCGGGGCTCTTGGGCATGTTCGCACAGGAGCGTAAATACGCACTGCTTGCCGCACTTTTCTTCACCCTTTTCAGCGTTTGCCTGGTGGGCTGGAATAACGCCATTTCCAAGGAGTGGTTCAACTTCTATGTGTTCACCTTGCGCAGCTCGGCCGATGGCATTGAGTTCCCCAAGCCGTCATTCCAGGAAAACCCGTTCTTCGTGCAGATGGGGATCGCCGGCGCACTGGCCGTGCTTTCCCTGGCCCTTCGCTTCCGAACACATTGGAAAAAGGCCTGCTTCCTGACCTGCCTGTTCATCGGCATGGCCCTTGCCGGCTATTCCTCGCATAACCTGTGGCAAGAATATCAGAACGTATTCATTCCACTTTGCGCAGGGTTTGCGTTGCTGGCTGGCATGCTACTGGCTACGGCCGAACGCTTCTTCCGCCCGGTCTATACACTCTGTCTTTATTTAGCGGTACTGGCCCAGCTCGTCTTGTTGGCCTACAATCCCAACCACTTCATTCCCACGCAAAGCGCACGTGATGAAGGCGTAGAAGCACTCACCCTGTTCAGCCAGCTACGCGGGCCGGTGCTTGTGCCTGAAATGCAATTCGTGCAAACGCGCGTGGAAAAAACCTCTTACAGCGCAGGTGTGGCAAGCTACATCGTCAACAAGCGCGATCTGGGCCTCAAAGACAGCATCCGCAAAACACTTTCCAATGAATTTCAGGAAGCCATTGCGCGCCAACGCTTCGCGGCCATCATCCCTTCCCGCGCGCTTGTAAGCCCGGGGCTGGATCAATATTACGAGGCACGCAGGGTGTTATGGTTCCCAGAGGAATATACCACTGGCTCCAGCGCCCTTGCCCAACTCACCGTCTATGCGCCAAAGCGCTCTAAACCCTAAAATAACGCTACTCAAACCGCCATGAACATACCGCTTATTTACCGCTCACTCAGTTACGCATGCCTGGCATTGGCACTGATGTTCATCGTGATGTTCTTGAGCATCGCAATGCTGTCGGTGAACTATCCCTTCCACCTGGAATGGATGGAAGGCCAAAGCATTGACACCATCGCCCGAGTGGCTAAGAACAGGCCCATCTATACTGAGCCTACGCTTGAATATGTCCCCTTCATCTACACCCCGCTGTATTTTTATGTCAGCGGCATGCTCGCCAAGCTCGTGGGCGTGGATTTCTTCGTCGGGCGGCTGGTTTCCATTCTGTCTATTCTTGCCACCGGCGTTCTGCTCTTCGCTTGGGTACGCAAGGAAGGCGGTGATCGCCTAAGCGCCTGGGTGGCAGCAGGCATCTTCTTTGCAACCTATCCGCTTAGCGGACGCTGGTTTGATGTCGCGCGCGTCGACAGCCTTTTTGTCTGCCTAAGCGTCGCCAGCATGTATGTGTTCATCTACCGGCAGAACACGGTCGGAGCGCTGCTGACCGCCGCCCTGCTTACCGCCGCGTTCTTCACCAAGCAATCAGCGCTTATCATCGCCGCCCCGGTGCTGGCCGCCATGTTCCTGATCAACCGCCACCACGCACTAGTCACGGCAGCAAGCCTTACGATCGTAATGTTCACTTCCATCACTATAGCCAATCTCCTAAGCGACGATTGGTTCAATTTTTATGTATTCGAGGCACCCTCAGGGCATTGGATGGATTGGCGCTATTTTTTAGGCTTTTGGGCGGAAGATATGGCTCACCCGCTCCCGTTGGCCATGTTCCTGGTGCTGTTATGCCTGATACAGCTGCTCGTACAGCAAAAGAAAGGGGCACTGCTGCATCTGGCCTTTGCCGCGGGCTTGGTAGGCAGTGCCTACGTCTCGCGCCTTCATTGGGGTGGCTATAGCAACGTGCTGATACCAGCGCATCTATGCCTGGCGCTTTATAGCGGGCTGGCGCTGGCACTATACGGCAAGTATTTCAAAGCCACCCCGCACGCAGAGCTGTTGTTGATCGTGCCCAGCATGGTGCTTAGCCAGCTTTTACTACTGATCTACAACCCCGTGCCGTTCGTACCCACGAAAGAATCGGTTCGCAAAGGCGAAGTATTCCTTTCGCAGCTTAGCCTGATCAATGGCGATATTTTTATGCCCGAGATGCAATTCGTGCAAACCCGCGTGGGCAAAAGATCGTATAGCTTTGGCATGGCTGGCTTCGACATCCTGCGCGCTGACCTGGGAGAAAAGAATTATATCCGCGAAAAATTGCGCGATGATCTCGCCGAGGCTATTACGTCCCAACGCTTTGCGGCGGTTATGCCCGGCCGCCTGATTCACTTGCGGGAAGCCGTCGGCCTCTATGAGCTTGCATATAAGCTCGAATACCCGCAAGAATACGTCACTGGAGCCATCAATTTTGTGCACACTAACCTTTATGTTCCGATCATCTCCCCAAAACCGTAGGATCTTATGAGCGCCCAACCTGCAAAAACCGCCAAGCCGCAATTCTTCCTGCCCACGCACCAGAACAACGCTGAGAAGCGCGTGGCCTATATCAACGCCCGCCTGTTCGACCCGGAGTCCGGCCTAGATACTAAGGGCGCGCTACTGACCTTGGGCGATTCCATCGCAGATTTCGGCCCGGCCTTGTTCAAAGACGGCGTGCCCGATGGTATCGAAGTGGTGGATTGCAAAGGCCACCTGCTTACCCCCGGCCTGCTGGATATCCAGGTACATTTCCGCGAGCCCGGCCAGGAATATAAAGAGACCATCGCAACCGGCAGCAAATCCGCCGCAGTGGGCGGCGTAACCACGGTGGCCTGTATGCCCAACACCAAACCGCCGATCGACGATGTGGCACTGGTCAACTTCATCCACAAACGCGCGCGCGAAACGGCGTATGTAAATGTGCGCACCTATGCCTGCATTTCCAAGGCCATGAAAGGCGAAGAGATCACCGAAATGGGCTTGTTGGTTGAAGCGGGCGCGGTGGGCTTCACCGATGACGGCCTGCCGGTGATGAATGCAGGCGTGATGCGCAAGGCACTGTCCTATGCGCGTGAGCTGGGCGTGCCCGTGGCACAGCACGCAGAGGATCTAAACCTCTCCTGCGGCTCGTGCATGAACGAAGGTAAAATTTCAGCCCAGCTGGGCGTAGCAGGCGCACCTAACGCCGCCGAAGCGGTGATGGTCGAGCGCGACATCTTGCTCGCCGAACTCACCGGCGCGCAATACCATGTGCTGCATATCTCCACCGCCGAGTCAATCGATGCGGTGCGCCGCGCCAAGGCCAAAGGCCTGAAGGTCACCGCCGAGGCAGCCCCCCATCACTTCACGCTGACCGATGAAGCCGTGCTCGAATACCGTACCTTCAGCAAAATGAACCCCCCGCTGCGCGCCGAAAAAGACCGCATGGCCGTGATCGAGGGCCTGCGCGACGGCACGATCGATGCAATCGCCACTGACCACGCCCCTCACGACCAGGAAAGCAAGCGCGTGCCGCTGGCTTCTGCCGCCTATGGTATCGTAGGGCTGGAGACGATGCTGCCGCTTTCGCTCGGCCTGTATCATAAGGGTATCATGCCGCTACGCGACGTGATGGCCGCGATGACGTATAAGGCCGCAGACATCATCCACCTGCCTGCTGGCCGCTTGAAAAAGGGCGCGCGTGCGGATCTAACACTCATCGACCTGGACACTAAGTGGAGCATCGACCCTAAGCAATTCGCCAGCAAATCGCTTAACTCGCCGTTCGACGATTGGCCGACGCAAGGCCGCGCTATCCGCACGGTCGTGGGCGGCGATACGGTCTATATCCTAGAGTAGCATATGGCACAGAACCCCATTATCTGCGCGATCGACACACTCGATATTCCCAAGGCTAAGGCCCTAGTAGCACAGATTAAGCCGCATGTAGGGGCCATCAAGCTGGGGCTGGAATTCTTCACCGCAAACGGCATCAAGGGTGTGCAGGAAGTCGCCGGCGACATGCCGCTGTTCCTCGACCTTAAGTTCCACGACATTCCCAACACGGTGGCAGGTGCTATCCGCGCCACTGTCGGCATCAACGCTTTCCTCCTCACCGTGCACGCAGCGGGTGGGTTTGCCATGCTCAAAGCCGCCAAAGATGCCGCCGAAGCATTGCCGAACAAGCCCCAAGTGGTGGCAGTCACGGTGCTGACGAGCCTGGATACGCGCGACATGGCGCAGATAGGCTATCAGCCCGATACCGGCGAACAAGCGCTGCACCTAGCCAAGCTTGCGCAAAACGCAGGCGTGGACGGCATTGTCTGCTCGCCGCATGAGGTGGCTAACATTCGCGCGCAATGGAAAGACGCGGCCCTCGTTGTGCCCGGCATCCGCCCTGCCGGCAGCGATTCGGGCGACCAGAAACGCGTGCTCACCCCCAAAGAAGCGCTTGAGAAAGGCGCTAGCTATCTGGTGATTGGCCGCCCGATCACGGAAGCTCCCTCACCTGCCGAAGCAGCCTCACATATCCTGGCTTCACTTAACTAAGCCTTATATTGCGTGATAATTTTTTGTAGCGCCGTTTCCATGCGCAAGGCAACTGCATCCATGGTGTAGATGGAGCGCGCCTTGGCAAAGGCATGATCGGCCATGCGCAGCGCCGCGTGGGGGTCGTCCAGCAACGCGCCCAGTGCCGTGGCCAGAGCGGGCGGGTCGTTCTTTTCTACGAGCACCGCGTCCATGTTGGGAATCACGATATCCTGCGGGCCTTCGGAGTTGCTCGAGACCACGGGCACTTTATGCGCGAAGGCTTCCAGCAACACAATACCAAACGGCTCATGCAGCGAAGGCAGGCAGAAAATGTCGATACCGGCGAAGAATTTTTCTTTGTCTTCCACCCAGCCGGCAAGCGTCAGTACGTCGCCCAGCTCTAAATCGGCGATACGTTGGGTAAGATAAGCCCCTTCCTGGCCTGCGCCGCCAAGCACTGCCTGGAAATTATAGCCCGCGGCTTTAAGCAGCCCGAGCGCCTCAATGTAAATATCGAAGCCTTTTTTGGCGACGAAACGGCCCATACTGCCGATCATCGGCGGCTGCCGCCAGGGGGCGCGCTCCGGCGGCACGGCAGGGCAGTCGATCATGTTGGGAATATCAAAAACGCGCTCAGGGGCCACGCCCTCTTCCACGCATTTATGGTGCAGCGGCCTGGTGGTGGCAAACACTGCGTCGGCATTGTGCAGGCGCTTGGTGCTGTAATTATGCGTGACCCCTACCAGCGGGCATACGCGGCGCGTGGCACGGCGGGCATGGCCATAAGCGCGCATGCCGTGAGCGATCACCGCGTCAGGCTGCAATTTCTTGAGCACCCCGCCTAAGCGGTAAGAAGCCATGATGTCGTAAAGGCCTTTATTACCCAACGCCACCGTCTCGATGCCTGCGTCGATGAGGGCCGCCTCCACAGCAGCGCCAGGAGCGCAAATAGCCGTTACCCGATGGCCACGCGAGGAGAGCGCCTTGCAATAATCCAAGAAGGCCTGCTCGATGCCGCCCAAACCCTGGCTGAACATGATATTGACGATATGCATAGAATGTATCTTACTGTGGCCCTATGGTTACGCCATGCGACTCTAACCGCTTGAGGTGCTGCTGACAAATGAAACCGCTGCCGCTTTCCGTTTTTATCATCGCCCATAACGAGGCTGACCGCATCGCCGCCACCATCGATAGCGTCAAGGCCATCGCGGGTGAGATCGTGGTCATCGACAGTGGCAGCACCGACGATACGGTGGCCGTGGCCGAGTCGCACGGGGCGCGCGTCATTTTCAATGCATGGCCCGGCTATGGCTTGCAAAAGCGCTTCGGTGAAGATGCCTGTACGCATCACTGGCTGCTGAACTTAGATGCCGATGAAGCCCTTACCCCAGAACTTGCCGCTGAGATCGCCGCACTGTTTGCCCAAGGCGAACCGCCACTGACCGGCTATGTGCTGCAAGTGCGCGATATGCTGCCCGGTGAAGAGGTGCTGCTGCCACAAGCACACACCAACCGCTGCCTGCGCCTGTATAACCGCAACAAGGCCCGCTTTTCCGAAAGCCCGGTGCATGACTCGGTGATCGTGGCCGACGGCAAAACGGCCGAGCTTGCTGCCCCCGTGCTGCACCGCTCCTTCCGCAGCCTCACCCACGCCATTGAGAAGATGAATAGCTACTCCAGCGCACAGGCTGAGAATTTACAAAAAAAGGGGCTGGATTTTCCGCTGGCCCGCTTGCTTAGCGAGTTTCCCGTTGCGTTCTTGAAAGTGTATTTCATCCGCGGCTACGCGCTTCGCGGCAGGCGCGGCTTCATCTACGCGGTCAACTATGCGTTCGGCCGCTTCATGCGTATCGCAAAATACTTAGAAAAGAAGGAAGGGCTTTAGATTTAAGCCGCTTCGTCCAGCTCTGGCAGCATGCCCAGTGCGCGCATATAGGTGTCGAGCATGGTTTCCGCTTCTTCGCGCTCAGACTCGTCCATCTTGCGCAGCTTGATGATCTGGCGGATGGCCTTGACGTCAAAACCGTTGCCTTTGGCTTCAGCGAACACTTCGCGAATATCGGCCGAGATGGCCATTTTTTCTTCTTCGAGCTTTTCTACGCGCCCGATGATGCTTTTTAATTGGTCAACGGCGACGCCGCCAGCACGGTTCTTAGCCATGTGAAGTACTCCCTAGTGGTTAGCTTTATTGTTTTTTGAGCGTTTCTGCAATGAGGAACGCCAGTTCCAGCGACTGCGACGCGTTTAAGCGCGGGTCGCAATGCGTGTGGTAGCGATCCGAGAGGTTCATCTCGGAAATGGCCTGCGCGCCGCCGAGGCACTCAGTCACGTCTTGGCCCGTCATCTCGAAATGCACGCCGCCGGCGAACGTACCCTCTGCCTTGTGAATAGCAAAGAATTGGCGCACTTCGGACAAGATGTCGGTGAACTTGCGGGTCTTGTAGCCGTTGGGTGACTTGATGGTGTTGCCATGCATCGGGTCGCAGGCCCACACCACCTTGCGGCCAGCCTGGTGCACGGCGCGGATCAGCGGCGGCAGCTTCTCGCCCACCTGGGTAGCGCCCATGCGCGAAATGAGCGTCAGGCGGCCCGGCTCGTCATGCGGGTTCAGCACATCGATAAGTTTAAGCAGCGTGTCGGGGGTCATGCTGGGGCCGACCTTGCAGCCGATGGGGTTGGCCACACCACGCAGGAATTCCACATGCGCTTCTTCAGGGTTGCGGGTGCGATCACCTATCCATAGCATATGTGCCGAGGCGGCGTACCATTTGCCGTCGGTTTCGTCAAAGCGAGTCAACGGTGCTTCATAGCCAAGCAGCAGCGCCTCATGCGAGGTAAAAAAGCTCGCCTCGGAGAATTCTTCCACATCGTCGATCGGCAGGCGACAAGCACGGATGAAACCGATGCATTCATTAATGCGCGCGATCAGCTCGACGAAGCGCTTACCTTGGGCCGAACTTTCGGCAAACTCCATGTTCCAGCGGTTAATCTGGTTCAGCGACGCATACCCCCCACGGGCAAGGGTGCGCAGGAAGTTGATGGTGGCAGCGCCCTGGTAATAAGCGCGCAGCAGGCGTTCTGGATCGGGCACGCGCGCGGCGGCTTCGAATTCCATGCCGTTGATCATATCACCACGGTAGCTGGGCAGCTCAACGTCGCCTTGCTTTTCGATATTATCGGAGCGCGGCTTGGAAAACTGGCCGGCAATACGCCCTACCTTCACCACGGGGCAGCCCGCGCCATACATCAGCGCCATGGTCATTTGCAACAGCACGCGGAAGAAGTTGCGCAAGTTCTCTTCGTTGAACTCTGCGAAGCTCTCGGCACAATCGCCACCTTGCAGCAAGAATGCCTTGCCGTTTGCTACATCGGCCAACTCGCGCTTGAGCGCACGACTTTCACCGGGCGAAGCAAGCGGCGGCAAATTTGAAAGCGACTGCTCCACGCTGCGCAGCTGTGCCACGTCCTTATATTCCGGCTGCTGCTTAATGGGCAGTTCACGCCAGCTATCGGGGGTCCATAATTTGGCACTCATTTGCATTCGCTCGAAAACATGGTATTAACATTCCTATCAAAGGGCATACTAATTTAGGGATTTCGTAGCATCATGTCCAGCACTACCACCAAAAATACCGGGTTAGACCCGGAAAATACTATCGCATTCATGGGTGTGGAAGGGGCTAATGCCGATCTGGCCTGCCGCCAGGCACACCCTTACATGCACACGCTGCCCTGCCCTTCCTTTGAAGATGTGTTCGAGGCGGTGGCCTCCGGCAAGGCTCAACTTGGCATGATCCCGATTGAAAACTCGCAGGCCGGGCGCGTCGCTGAGATCCATAATTTGCTGCCCCGCACCGACCTTCACATCGTGGGTGAGTATTTCCAGGCCATTGAGCATTGCCTGGTGGCCCCCAAGGGCGCAAGCCTTGAAGGCATCAAGCATGTCTACTCGCACCCGCAGGCGCTGATGCAATGCCGCGAGAACTTACGCGAGATGAAGGTGCAAACCCACACCTACTCCAACACCGCACAAGCGGCGCTCGATGTTTCACAGTGGAAAGATCCCAGCAAAGCCGCCATTTCCTCGCCGCTTGCAGCAGAGCTGTATGGCCTGGCTGTGCTCAAGCCCCACATGCAGGACTCAGATAACAACACCACGGTGTTTATCATCATTTCGCGCGAACCGACAGAGCCAAAGGTTGATGCTAGCCACGTACTGACCACCGTGCTATTCACCATCCGCAACATTCCGGCAGCGCTCTATAAGGCATTAGGCGGCTTTGCCACCAACGGCGTTAACATCATTAAGCTCGAGAGCTACATCCCTGGTGGCATGCGCCGTGAAGCCGCGCAGTTCTTCCTGACGTTCGAGGGCCACCCGCACCATAAGAACGTCCAGAACGCGCTAGAAGAACTAGGCTTTTTCTGCAAGCGTGTAACCGTGCTTGGCGTGTATAACGCTGATCCGGCCCGCTTCGCGTAAAATTACGCTATACGGCCATTACCGCCGCGGCCACGCGGCGCTCTTCGGAAAGCAGCACGTTGAACGTGCGGCAGGCGGCACCCGTATCCATCACGTCGATCGCAACGTTCTTCGCCTTGAAGGCAGCACGAATTTCAGGGGAGATCAACGCCGTGGTTCTACCCGTGCCGATCAGCAAAAGCTCGACCCCCTCTTGCGCCAACACCGCTGCGAAATCCACCAGGCTCAGGGCTTTTGCGTCTTGTATGTTCCAGGGCAGCACTGCCTCGGCGAACACAATAAGCGAGCCGGCGATGAACTCATGATTGATCTTAAAGCCCCCACCGCCATAACCGGTGATGGTCTTTCGGCCTTTGGGAACCAGCGGTGTGATATCCACGGGCTTTAAATAGCGAGAGTTTTGGGGCGGCGATATTTAAGCCAGGTTACCACCATCAGGCGGGTGACGAGCACGGCGGTATACAGCGAGCAGATGATGCCGACTGCAAGCGTCACGGCGAAGCCCTTAACCGTACCCGTGCCGAATTCATACAACAGCAGCGCTGCAACCAACGTAGTCACGTGGCTGTCGAAAATTGTGCCGAAAGCTAAGCGGAAGCCGTCTTCAATGGCGGCGTGCGGCGACTTGCCCATGCGCAGCTCTTCACGCATGCGCTCATAAATAAGCACGTTGGCATCCACCGCCATACCCACGGTAAGCACGATGCCTGCAATGCCAGGCATGGTAAGCGTTGCCCCAAACATCGCAAGGATCGAAAGCGTCATGAAAGCATTTACGATCATCGCGATATTGGCAAACAGGCCGAACAGGCCGTAGAACACCAGCATGAACAACACTACCAGCGCGATGCCAATAACCGATGCTTTCGTGCCTGCTTCGATGGAGTCAGCGCCCAAGCTCGGCCCGACGGAACGTTCCTCAATCACTTTAAGCGGTGCAGGCAGTGCACCGGCGCGCAGCAGCAGCGCCAGGTCGTTGGCTGCCTGGGTGTCGAAACCACCCGAGATAATACCGCTACCACCGATAATCGGTGAGCGAATGACCGGCGCGGTGATAACCTTATCGTCAAGCACGATGGCAAAGGGCTTGCCTACATTCGCCGAGGTCACTTCACCAAATTTGCGTGCGCCGATGCTGTTGAAACGAAAAGAAACGATGGGCTCATTGGTCTGCGGGTCGAAGGCCGCCTTGGCATCCACCAGCAGATCACCCGAAAGGATCACGCGGTTAAGCACAGGGTATTTGCGCGGCGGCTCGCCTTCTCGTTTTTCATCGTCGGGCAACAGACGTGTGCCAGGGGGCATGATGCCGGTAGCCATAGCATCCTGACTTACGCTTTCGTCCAGCATATGAAAGGTCATCTTCGCAGTACGACCCAGCAGATTTTTAAGATGCTCAGGGTTAGAAAGACCCGGCACTTGCAGCACAATGCGGTTTGTGCCCTGGCGCTGAATGATCGGCTCCTTCGTGCCGCTTTCGTCCACGCGGCGGCTAACGATCTGCAACGACTGCTCGATCAGACGCACACGGTTCTCCCTCACCCAGATTTCGTCATAGGCAAGCGCGTAGGTCTTAGGTGCGGTCTCTTCGATAGTGATGTCCGGGTTGATGCTGCGAAGCAGGGCAGGTACGTCTTCGGTCACGTCCTCGCGTAAAGAGAACTGCACCTTGCTGCCCTGTACGGAAAGACCGCGATAGCCGACATTCTTCTCACGGAATTTGGCTCGTACGTCGTCGGCAAGGTTGCCAAGCTGCTCGCGTTGGAACGCGTCAAAATCCACCTCAAGCAGCAGATGCGAGCCGCCTTGCAGATCGAGTCCAAGATTCACGGCATGCACCGGCAACCATTCGGGCAGACGTTCACGGGTGGATTCGCTTAAAAAGCTGGGGATGGCAAACAGCACGAAGAAAACGCAGGAGCCAACGATAAGAGCGATTTTCCAGCGTGCAAAGTGCAGCATCAGTTGTCGTTCGCACTTTCGGATGAGGCTTCGCCTTTAAACACCTCGGAGATAGAGGAGCGCGCTACGCGTACTTTCACGCCCTGGGCCACTTCCAGCACTACCACATCATCACCTTCGAGCTTGGTGATCGTGCCGATAAGGCCCCCGGAGGTAATGACCTTCTGGTTCTTATCGAGGCCCTTAACCAGCTCCTGATGGGCCTTAAGGCGCTTTTGCTGCGGGCGGATCAGGATGAAATAAAAGATAGAGAACAGCGCCGCCATGACCAACAGATTGTCGGTCATCATTTTTTCCGGGCTGAGTTCGGGGTGCGAGGAAACGCCGGTTTCCGCAGTAGTGCCTGCTTTATCCTGCGCCCAAGCGTTGCTGATAACGAGGGACATGGGCGAAAAGCTACTTAATTTTCGCTTCGTTGAACACCACATGCTTGCGCACGACGGGGTCGTATTTCTTGAACGCGAGCTTTTCGGTTTTGGTTTTCGGGTTCTTTTTCGCAACATAGTAATAGCCCGTGTCAGCGGAGCTTACCAAGCGAATCAGAAGAATGTTTTTCTTAGCCATTGTATGCCTCAATCCTTATAATAAAGAGGCAAGAAACATACACGCAAAGCCACGCCTGTCAAGGGGTAAAGCGCCACAAAATAGGCAGTTAGGCCAGCTTTTCCTCGGCTGCGTTGATGCCCAGCATTTTAAGCTTACGATGCAAGGCTGAGCGCTCCATCCCCACGAAGGACGAGGTCTTGGAGATATTGCCGCCAAAACGATCAATCTGCGCAGCAAGATACTGTTTTTCAAACAATTCACGCGCCTCACGCAAGGCCATCGACATAATGTCCGGGTTGGTCTCCGGGCGGGCAAGTACCGGGTTGGAGCCCAGAATCTCAGGCGGCAGCTCAGAGGCGGCAACCGGCTCGCGGTTGCCTGAGGTCATGATAAGGAGCCATTCCATCATGTTGCGGAGTTGGCGCACATTCCCCGGCCAGCTATAGGCCTGCAGCATGATAAGTGACTCGTCCGACAGCTCCCGCACCGGCATACCCGCCATTTCCGAGGAGCGGCGCAGGAAGTAGCGGCAAAGCTCGGGAATATCCTCACGGCGGTCTTTGAGGCTCGGCATGCGCACGGGAACCACGTTCAGGCGATAATACAAGTCTTCACGGAAACGGCCTGCTGCAATTTCCGTTTCCAGGTCGCGGTTGGAAGCGGCGATCACGCGCACATCCACTTCCACGCGCTGACTGCCGCGAATGCGGCTGAAGCTTTGCTCTTGCAGGGCGCGCAGCACCTTGCCTTGAGTTTCCAGCGGCATATCGGCCACTTCGTCGATGAACAGCGTGCCGTTATGCGCACGCTCGAACAGACCGAGCTTTTCCGCCCCGCCTGTGGGGTTGGAATCTTCCACGCCGAAGAGCTCCGCTTCCACACGGTCTGGCGTCAGGCCCGCTGCGTTCATCACCACGAAATTGGCGCCTGCGCGCTGCGACTTGTTGTGAATGAGACGAGCGATCATTTCCTTGCCCGTGCCCGGCGCGCCGGTGATAAGCACCCGGCTGGATGTGGGCGCGATCTTTTCCAGCGCCGTGCGGATATGCTGGATAGAAGGCGAAGAGCCGGTAAGATGCATCTCGAACTTGCCGCGGGTTTTGAGCTCCATATTCTCGCTGCGAAGGCGGGCGTTCTCCAGCGCACGGGCCACCACCAGCAGCAGGCGGTCTTCCTTGAAGGGCTTCTCGATGAAGTCATACGCGCCGATCTTAATGGCCGACACAGCGGTTTCAATGTTGCCATGGCCGGATATCATGATGACCGGCATGTGCGGGTATTTCTTCTTCACCATCTCTAAGATACCAAGCCCGTCCATCTCGCTGCCTTGCAGCCAGATGTCGAGCACCAGCACCGAAGGCACGCGCTCAGCCAACGCCTTAAAGGCGGTGTCGCTGTTCTGCGCGGTGCGGGTGTTGTATTTTGCGTCTGTTAAAATATCGGAGACAAGGTCACGAATATCGGCTTCGTCATCAACAATCAGAATGTCTGCGGTCATAATGCTCCTGAAACACTGTAAAACGGCCCTTTAGGCAGGCCTGTTAATACCTATTAACACGCAAAGTTTTTAACTTTCTGCGGTATTTATATCACAGTGTTGCAGAAAAGAAAGCAGAACCATCGCCCCACCGCCAGAAATATTTTCCAGCTGGATGCGGCCCTTATGGTCTTCAACGATCTTCTTGACGATGGAAAGACCAAGCCCCGTACCCTTACTGCGCGTGGTGACATAAGGCTCGAGCATTTTTTTGATGTCATCTTCGCCGAAGCCCGCGCCATTATCGCATACCCGCAGCTCGATAGCTTCGGGCTTGCATTCCAGCGATACGCGGATACGCCCCTGCTCGCCTGCGCGCTCTGCCGGGCGCATCTCAATGGCTTCGGCGGCGTTCTTCAGCAGATTGGTCATCACCTGCGTCATCTGGCGCTCATCGCAGTTAAGCAGCACGGGTGCATCGGGCAGCTCCATGCTGTATTCGATGGCAGCGTTTGCCACCTGCGCCGAGAACACCGATTTTCTGATAAGCGCGCTTAGGTCTTCATCAGCAAAAACCGGCACGGGCATGCGCGCGAACGAAACGAACTCTTCCACCATGCGCCCGATATCGCCCACATGCTTGGCGATGGTGTCAGTGTATTTGATGAAGCTTTCCTGGTCTTCGGTGATGAACTTGGCGTATTTACGTTTTAAGCGCTCCGCCGAAAGCTGAATGGGAGTCAGCGGGTTTTTGATCTCATGCGCAACGCGGCGGGCCACGTCCGCCCAGGCTGCGTTGCGCTGCGCGGAGACCAGCAAGGTAATATCGTCGAACGTCACGATGAAGCCCTCGATCTGCGTGCCTTGCTGCTCCACGGTCACGCGCACATGCAGGGTGATGTGCTTGCCGTCTTTGACCAAGCTCAGCGTGTTGTTGGCCTCTTCACCCGGCGTGTGCTCAGCATGGGCGAGCAGCTCGGCGATGCCCGGCAGCAACTCGTGGATAGGCATGCCCTCGGTGATGGGTTGTTCGATGGCACTTAAGATGGCAGCGCTTGAACGGTTGAAGAGCGTAATGTTCTTCTCGTGGTCAAGCGCAATTACCCCGGCCGAAACGCCTGAGAGCACGGCTTCGGAGAAGCGGCGGCGTGCATCCAGCCGGCGGTTGGCTTCGATAAGATCGGTGCGCTGCGCGGCCAGTTGCTCGGTCATGCGGTTAAACGCGCGGCTGAGCTTACCAATATCATCGCGCAGGCCCGCATCCTCCACCTGAGCGGAAAAGTCACCGGCGCGCACACGCTCTGCCGCGATCACCAGATTGGCAATCGGCGTTGAAAGCCGCGAGGCGAACACCATACCATACCACACCGCGCCCAGCAGCAGCAGCAGCGAAAGTGTGACGAACACCACCGAGAATGTCACCTGCAAGCGGTCGAGCTGGCTGCGCAGCAATTCATATTCGCTGACCGCGCCTTGCGTGCTTTCCATATGGTTCATCACCTTGCTGTCGATCAGGCGGCCCACCAGCAAATAGCCGTCAACCATAGAGTCAAGCTTGATGAGCGCCCGCACCTTATCATCCTCGGTGGTCATGATCACCACCTCGCCGCCCGCGGCTCGCTCCATCACATCTTGTGGGATGCGCTCAAAGGCAAGCGCAAAACTGAAGCGCCCCTGTGCCACGATCTGCGTGCCCTGAAGAACCACAGCCTCGGTGAGCAGACGCAACGCGCTTTGCGTACCCACCTGGTTATTAAAGCCCTGTGGGTCGCTGATGAGCATATCAGATATCTGGTTCAGATCGCCGGCCATGGCGATAGCGTCAGCGCGGATATTTTCCTTGTGCTCGGCCAAATAGGCCTCCGCCACCACGAGCGATTCTTCCACCGCGGTTTGCACACGCTCGTTGAACCATGTCTGAATACCGACATTGAAGAACAACGTCGAGAATACCGACACGATAATGGTGGGCGTAATGGCCACCAGCGAAAAGAGGATGATGATGCGTTTTTGCAACTTGGAACCAGCTTTGTCCACCTGCAGGGCCGACCATAGCCCATAGATGCGCGTGACTACGATGCCCACGATCAGCACCAGCAGAGCGATATTGACCCACATCAGCGTAAGCACGCGCTTGGGTTTGATGCCAAGGGGCGCATCGCCCCCGGTGATGACAATATAGGTGACGACTGCGATGGTGAAAGCAGCCAAGCCAAGCAGGCCGATCAGGTTGCTGCGCCCCGAAGCATATACACCCAAAGCCTGCGCTTTAATCCTCTGTTTAAGCGACGGCGGAGCGGGTTGTGCTATGTCGGCAGCGGCGGTCATTTGCTTTCCGTGAGGCTGATGCCGAGCTCAGCGATCTTTTTGCGCAGCGTGTTGCGATTGATGCCCAGGACAAAAGCGGTCTTCACCTGGTTGCCGCCAGTGGCGCGCAGCGTGGCTTCGATCAGCGGCTTTTCCACCAGCGGCAAAATGCGGTCATAAAGCCCCGCCGGCGGCAGCTCGCCTTGCGCGTGGGCGGCAAAATAGTGACGCAAATGCTCTTCGACATCTTTTTCCAACGTCGAGGTGAGCGACTGGTTCTGGTCGCCGCCATCCTGCGTTTCAGCAATGAAGGTTTCACGGCTGATCATGCTTTCGGAATACAACGCGCAGCAGCGATACATCATGTTTTCCAGCTCGCGCACGTTGCCCGGCCAGTCATAGGCCTGCATGGCTTCGATGGTCTGCGCCTCGATAATCTTGGGGGCCAGCCCCTTTTGCGCGGCCTTGCGCAGGAAATATTGCGCCAGCGGGGCGATGTCTTCGCGACGCTCGCGCAACGGAGGGATGCGGATGGGGACCACATTCAGGCGATAGTATAGATCCTCGCGGAAGCCGCCGTTCTTGACCATCTGCAGCAGGTCGCGATGCGTGGCGCACACAATGCGCACATTCGCCTTGATCATGCGCGTGCCGCCCACAGTGGTGTATTCGCCCTGTTGCAACACTCGCAAGAGTTTCGTCTGCGCATCCATCGGCATATCGCCGATCTCATCGAGGAACAGCGTGCCGCCATCGGCCTGCTCGAACTTGCCGCTTTTGCGGGTCTGTGCGCCGGTGAATGCGCCCTTCTCATAGCCGAACAGCTCGCTTTCGACCAACTCGCGCGGAATCGCCGCCATGTTGATGGCCACAAAGGGCGCACTCTTGCGCTTACCGAGCTGATGCAAAGCGCGGGCGACCAGCTCTTTGCCTGTGCCCGATTCACCGATGACGGTCACCGTCAGGTCATTATTCACCAGGCGTGCCAGCGCGCGATAAATATCTTGCATGGCGGGGGATGTGCCGATGAAATGCTCAACGTCCTTATCTATGGCCTGCTCGGAAGAAACCCCATCGGGGGCTGCTGCTTCTGCGGCTTTGCCGGTTCTTTCAAGTGACTTTTGCACATGCTCCATCAGCACGTTGAGGTCAAAAGGCTTGGGCAGATATTCATACGCCCCAACCTCGTTCGCGCGCACGGCGGTGGAAAGGCTATTCTGCGCGGAGATGACGATAATCGGCAGGTTCGGACGCAGGCGGCGCATTTCGGGCAGCAGGTCCAGGCCGTTCTTGTGCGGCTCACCCACCGGCATGCGCACATCGGTGATGACCACGTCGCCCTTGCCTTCATTGACCCACTCAAGCAGCTCGGCCCCATGATGGGTAATGAGCGGCTCCCAGCCGTGACGGCGCACAGCGGTCGAAAGCACGGTGCAGATGGCTTTATCGTCATCTGCGATGAGGATGGTCGGGTTCATGCGGAGGAGTGTAGAGGGCGGCCAGCAAACGCGCAACTGGCGAATGCCCAATTTTTAGGCAGGCAGAACGAAAACTCAACTAATCTGGGTATCGTTGCCAATAAGCTGCGCTTCTACCACCCGGTCGCGGTGCTTATGATAGGTTGAAACCAGGTCTCGGGGCGGCACGGAGCTTATCTTTGCGCCTTTTTCCATATCGCCGGCCATTTTCTCGAGCCGCGCCACCCGATCCTTGATCGAGGGGTGGGTCTTGTGCGTGGTCTCTGAGTATGTTTTGCTATTATCGGGCGTAAAACCGCCGTCTTCGGTAATCTCGATGATGCCGCCGGTGGTCTTTTTCAGCTCTTTGCGGGTTTTATTGATAAAGTAATCGCCTGCTGCCGTGCCCGCCGTGCGAACCGCCCAGTTCATCACGCCCTTCTCCTTGGGCAGTATCTCCCGAACATGTTTGCGCATGTCGCCGGCCACGGCATCAAAGAGGCCTTTGCTTTCCAGCACGCTCATAGCCATTTTGAGCTTTTCATCACTAGCCGTAAAAACATCGCCCAGCTTACTCAACACACTTGCCATCTGGCGCAGCTCCCTGTGCGATTCAACCAGGAAAGTATCGGCGCGATATTCCTCTGCATGGCGCGCATTGTGAAATGGGATGTTCGCCTCCGCCACCGTCTTGACCAGGTGGTGATCGCGCACCAGCTTGTAGCAATGCGCCAGCTCATGGCGGAACACTTGGTTCAACTCATCGCGCGTCAGGCTATTGATGAGGCCCGTGGTTATCACCACCACCGGGTCTTTGCTCCACAGCATGTTGCAAGCCATCGCCGAGGGCGTTTCATCGTCGACGATGACCACGCGCGGCTGCAGATACTTGCCGCCATTGGCAGCCAGATATCGCTTCACATATTTATCGTCCGATTTGAGCGCGCGGCGGCACATCGCATCAAAGTCGAGGAACATCTCCGGGCCAGACTCACGCGTGAGCGCACGATGCCCATCCGAAAGCGGTAGCGCCAGCGTGATGACCATAGCCTCCAACGGGCTTAGGCCCGCATGATCGCGCGTGGCGGTCTGGTCGCGCAGCGGCAAGGTCTGCAGGTCATACATCATGCCCTGCTTAGTGCTTTCACCTGCTTTGCTGGGCAGGGCAAACGCGTCGATATTCGTCTCCTGCAAATGTTTGCTGGCAACCTGGATGCGGCCCATATTCTTTTTGATGCGCTGCACCCCCTGGTTCATATCGGTGATCGTGCCTGGGTTTAGCAGCTCGATGGTCTTGAGCGTTTCGCCAGCAATGGCCACATAGTTGCCCACCATGCTTTGCAGCGCATTCATCAAAGGTGCTTGTGCTTGCGGCCCCTCAGCCTGTGCTTGCTGATCAGGGTGAACAACTACACTTTCTTCTGGCTCCCGCTGCGGACTTATAGGGTCGTGGCTCAAGATGGCGCGCTCCTTTAGTTAGGAGGCATTATAGCCCGAGAAATCCTTTAGAAGTGTTAACATTCTGTGACATCTATCCTGTTGGTCGCACGCATCAACAGGCTATTTACCGTTGAAAACCGGAAGCATAACCAAAAACCTCGTGCCATTTTCGCGGCTATCGTCCAGCTCCACCACGGCCCCCATATCGGCGGCCAGCTTGGCCACCACGGCCAACCCCAGCCCGCGCCCATCGCTTTTGGATGACACCAGCGGCTCGAAGATATAAGGCCTGATATCGGCCGGAATGCCCGGGCCATTATCCTCGATGCAGACCTGCACGGGCAACATCACGCCATCGCCCCTGGCTTCGCCCTTGGCCTCTTGCGGGCGGCGATAGCCGCTTTTATATTGGGTTGTGAGCTTCAACTTCGCGTTTTCCTGGCCCGCCATGGCCTCAGCGGCGTTCTTAATGAGGTTGAGAAATAGCTGCACCAGCGAGTCGCGGTGGGCCGCTACCATCGGCAGCGACGGATCATACACTTCTTTGAAGTTCAAATTCGGCGCAAAACCCGCTCCCGCCACCGAGATGACATATTGCAGCACCTCGTGAATATTCACCGCACTGCGCTCCATCGGCGCTTCGTCGGAGAATATCTCCACCTGGTTGAGTAGATCACGGATACGGTCTGTCTCCAGGCAGATCAGGTCGGTCAGCGCCTTGTTCTCAGGCGAAACTTCCTCACCAAGCAACTGCGCTGCGCCCTTGATGCCCGAAAGCGGGTTCTTCACTTCATGCGCCAGCATTGCAGCCATGATGCCGGCTGCGCGCGTAGCCTCTTGTTTCCAGGCGCTCGCATTCAACCGCTTGGAGCCGCCCGTGCGTGTGATGCTGACAAGCACCTGCTCCACCATTTCCGACTGAATATTCTCTTCGGCGAAGATCAACGGCGCGATGCCCAGCACCACGCTGATGCCGTTTTGCTGCGGCAAGGTGAGCAGATGGTCATAGAGCTTCACCTCCTCGCCGGAGGAGAAAACACGGCTGATGAGCGAGCGCAAATGCTCATCAAATCCCGGCAGTTCAGCGATGTTGCGGGTTTTTGCCTGGCTGACGCTGATGCCGAGCAAGTCTTCGGCGGCGGGGTTGATGTATTCGACCGTACCCTCAGCACCCACCACCAGCACGGCGCTTGGCAGCACGCTTAGATAATGGGGTTCGCGCGCGCTCATGGCGTTTACGCAGCGTTTGCGTAGTCGTCGTCACCTGTGGCTTCGGGTGCAGCCGCAGCATCTTCCCTGGTATTGGCGTAGAAATCATTGATCTCGCGCTTAACAGTCTCGATATCGATCTTCTGGTTGATACGCGAGCGATACGAAGCCGAGTCGAACAACCCAGCCGAATACCAGCCGATATGTTTGCGCGCCACCATCAGGCCGTTGTCGCGGCCATAATGGGTAAGCATTTCATCATAATGCTTGAGCACGATGTCGCGTTGCTCTTCGATGCTCGGGGCAGAGATCTTCTCACCAGTGGTGAGATAGTGGCATAGCTGCGACAGGAACCACGGGCGGCCATAGCTGCCGCGGCCCACCATCAGCCCATCGGCGCCGGATTGCTCAAGTGCCTTATCGGCGGCTTCAAAGCTCGTGATATCACCGTTGACGATGATAGGGAGCTTCGTGGCCTCTTTGACATTGCGCACGAACGCCCAATCGGCGCTGCCCCTATACATCTGGCAGCGCGTGCGGCCATGCACGGTGAGCATCTGGATACCGGCGTTCTCAGCGATGCGTGCCATGTTGGGCGCATTGCGGTTGGTGTCGTCCCAGCCGGTGCGCATTTTCATAGTGACGGGAATTTTCACGGCCTTGACCACCGCCTCGAGAATTTTGCCTGCGAGCAGTTCGTCGCGCATAAGCGCGCTGCCTGCATTGCCACCGACGACTTTTTTTACCGGGCAGCCAAAGTTAATGTCGATGATCTGCGCGCCGCGGTCTTCGTTGAGCTTGGCCGCTTCGGCCATCACTTCGGGGTCGCAGCCCGCCAGTTGAATGGCGAAGGGAAACTCCATGGGGTCGAAGCTCGACATGCGGCGGGTGTTATGATTGTCGATAAGCGCTGCGCGCGAGGCGATCATCTCCGACACTACCATGCCCACGCCGAAGCTTTTGACCAAACGGCGGAATGGCAGATCTGAAACGCCCGTCATTGGGGCGAGCAACACGGGGTGCTCAAGCGCGACACCGCCAACGCTGATCGGCTTTATCTTGGGCATAAAAGAAGTTGTCATTATAGTTGCCTGGGCCAGCGCTTAAGTGTTATGAATGGCGCGATTCATAACGCATTTTCAGGCAGTTTTCAAGGGTTGCCATGGCAGAAAAGACCATAGCCTTACTGGTGGCAGGCGGCACATCGCAGCGCATGGGCGGGGGGCTGGCCAAGCCCTACCTGGCAATCGGGCAAGATTCCCTTATGCGCCAATCGGTTAAGGCATTCCTTACCCACCCAGGCATTGACGGCGTTCGCGTGGTCATTCGCCGCGAGCACCACCTGCTTTACAAGCAAGCCGTGCTCGGCCTTACCCTTTTTCCCTGCGTCATCGGGGGTGACACCCGCCAGGAATCGGTCCGCCGTGGGCTAGAGAGCATCGCACATCGCGGCTGCGAGCGCGTGCTGGTGCATGATGTGGCCCGCCCGTTCGTAAGCCACGCTCTCATCTCGCGCATGTTAGAAGCACTCGACACTCACAAGGCGGCCGTTCCCGCACTGCCCGTAGTGGACACGGTAAAGCGCGGCGTAAATGGCGCAGTGGCTGGCCCAGCCATCAGCCGTGAGGGCCTTTTCACCGTGCAAACACCGCAGGCCTTTCATTTCGCAAGCCTGCTTGCCGCCCATCAGCGTTTTGCCGGCGAACAGCTGACCGACGATGCCGCGCTGATGGAAAAACTCGGCACACCGGTGGCACTGGTCGAAGGCCAGGCCGATAACATCAAGATCACCACGCAAAAGGACATGGATATGATGCAAGCCCAACTCTCCCATGCGCTGGAGACACGCACCGGTTTCGGCTTCGATGTGCACGCACTTAAACCCCACCATGCCGAAACCCCAGTAGCACAACGCACCATCACCCTTTGCGGTGTGGAGATCGAATCGAACATGTATCTCGAGGGCCACTCCGATGCTGATGTCGGCCTGCACGCAGCAGTAGATGCTATCCTCGGCGCGCTGGCTGATGGCGATATCGGCACGCATTTCCCGCCCGATGACCCGCGCTGGCAAGGGGCCGATTCCACCCGCTTCCTGCTGCATGCCTATGAGTTGCTTAAAAGCCGAGGCGGGGAGCTGGCCCATCTGGATATCACTATTATCTGTGAAAGGCCGAAAATTTCGCCACACCGCGAGGCTATGATCCGCCACATCGTGCAGGCACTGAAGATTGCGCCGAGCCGCATCAGCGTCAAGGCCACCACCACTGAAAAACTCGGCTTCACCGGCCGCGGCGAAGGCATCGCAGCCCAGGCAGTCGCCACGCTTCGCCTGCCCAAGGAGGCCGCATGATCAAAATCAAAAAATCCACTCGTGCCTATGTCGCCAATAAAGGCCCGTGGTGGTACATCGCCACCTGGTTCGGCTGCGGCCAGGCGCCCATGGCCAGCGGCACAGTGGGCTCGCTCGGCGCGCTGCCTTTTGCTTGGGTCATTCACTATTACTTCGGCGCGAACGCGCTGTTTGCCGCCTCGCTTATCATCTTTATTGTTGGCTGCTGGGCAAGCACGCAATACCTGCGCCATACCGGCAGAGTGGATGATGCCAGCGAAGTAGTGGTCGATGAGGTGGCAGGCCAATGGCTGCTGCTTGCCGCCCTGCCCCTTTCGCTGCCCGCTTATGCGCTGGGCTTTTTCCTGTTCCGCATATTCGATGTGCTAAAACCCTGGCCGGTAAGTCTCGCTGATCGAAAGATCAAAGGCGGCATCGGCATCATGGTGGATGATATGCTCGCTGGCCTTTACCCCGTGATTGTGCTTATGCTGGCACAAGCATTCGCGCCGGAAGCAACGGCGGCGCTGCTGGAATGGATCCGCTGATGTTCGCAGAAACACTAATCACTGAAGCTAGCGCCTTACTTGCCGCCATGGAAAAGAAGGGTCTGAAGCTTGCCACCGCCGAGTCTTGCACCGGCGGGCTCATCAGCTCGCTGTTTACCGACATCGCCGGTTCCTCTTCTGTGTTCGATCGCGGCTTCATCAGCTATTCCTACGAATCTAAGACCGACCAACTCGCCGTAGATGCCAAGCTCATCTTAGAGCAAGGTGCGGTAAGCGAAGACGTGGTAAGCGCCATGGTGCGTGGCGCGCTGAAGAATTCGCTGGCTGATTTTGCTATTGCGGTGACCGGCATTGCAGGCCCCGGCGGCGGCACGGCACAAAAACCCGTAGGGCTGGTCTATATCGCCGTAGCCGGCAAGGCGGGTTATTTCAAGGCAGAGCGCTGCCAATTTGCCGGTGGGCGCAGCCAGGTGCGCGTTAGCACCGTGGCGCACGCCCTTACGATGTTAAAGACGGCCCTTAGTAATTAAGCGGCAGATTAGTGGCGTTTTTTGCGGGCGCGCAGCTCGTTGCCCTTGCCTTCACGAATCTTCTGGTCAGCACGCGTGATGGCCAGCGCACCATCGGGCACATCCCCCACGATCACGCTACCAGCGCCCACCACCGCACCTGCGCCGATATTAACCGGCGCCACCAGTGAGCTATTGGAGCCGATGAACGCTTCCGGGCCGATAATGGTTTTGTATTTGTTCACGCCATCATAGTTGCAGGTGATCGTGCCTGCGCCGATATTGGCGCTCTCGCCCACTTCACTATCGCCGATATAGGCCAGGTGGTTCGCCTTGGCGCCCTTTTTCAGGTTGGTGTTTTTCAGCTCCACGAAGTTGCCTACATGCGCGCTCTCGCCCACCAGCGTGCCGGGGCGCAAGCGTGCGAACGGGCCGATAATGGCATGAGCTTCCACACGCGCACCTTCTAAATGGCTGAACGAGCGGATCTCCACCCCATCCCCCACCACCACACCGCGGCCGAACACCACGCTGGGGTGCACCACCACATCCTGGCCCAGCTGCGTGTCGCGGCTGAAATACACGGTAGCCGGGTCGATCAGCGTTGCGCCTTGCTCCATGGCGCGGCGACGCAGTGCGCCTTGCAGGATATGCTCGGCTTCTGCCAGTTGCAGGCGCGAGTTGATGCCGCCCAGCTCGGCGCTGTCGGCCTCCACCACGGTGCAGGTAAGGCCTTTTGCCACTGCTGCTGCAATGGCATCGGTCAGGTAATATTCACCGGCGTTGTTGTCATTCTTCAGGCCTGCGAGCAGATCGCCCAGATATTTGCCCTTAAAAGCCATCATGCCGGAATTGCAAAGATCGACCTTCTTCTGCTCGGGCGTTGCATCGCGGCACTCAACGATCTGCTTGAGCTTGCCGTCAATGGTGATAAGGCGGCCATAGCCGGTGGGGTTTAGCATGCGCATGCCAAGCACCACGACATCGGCCTTGGCGGCAGCATCAAGCAAGCGGGCCAGCGTGGCGCTGGAGATCAGCGGCGTATCGCCGCAAAGGATGAGCACCGTATCTTGGTAGGCGCTGAGTTTTTGCTCCACCGCCGAGCGCACGGCGTGGCCCGTGCCAAGCTGCTCATGCTGCACGGCAAAATGCCCCCCGGGGATATATTCCCGGCCTGCGGCCTGCACCGATTCCATGGCAGGCGCGATGACGGTGACCACATGCTCGGGTGAAAGCGGCGCAATAGCCGAAAGCACATGCCCCAGCAGCGGCTCGCCACCAAGCTTGTGCAGCACCTTGGGCAGCTTGGAGCGCATGCGCGTGCCCCGGCCGGCAGCCAGGACGATAGCGGAGAATTTATGCTTGTACTCGGTGGTCATAGGTCTAGAATCCTCTTTTAGTTTTTATTACTGCAAAAAAGGCATTTTGTAATGGATTTTATGAACCTCGTGCTCATTTTTGGCGGTGCGGCCATTGGCCTGGCTGCTGGCTGCCTGGTGATGATGTCGCGCGCGGCGCGTGCCAAAGCCGAGCTGGCAGCCGCCATTGAGCGCGCCAGCTGGTTCAAGGAGCAGCTGGAGGCCGCGGCCCAGGAAAAGCAGGAGCTGCAACAACACCTGGAGACCACCCGCACCGATGCCGCCCAGCAGCGCGAGAAGCTCGCCGCCGCTACCGCCCAGAAGGAAGCCCTGGAAAAGCGCCTGGCCGAGCAGCCCGAAGAACTCAAAAAAATGCAAACACAGCTGAACCTCGAGTTCAACAAAGCGGCGGGCACGCTGTTTGAAGAGATCACCAAGAAATTCTCGAGCAACTCGGAAAAACAGATCGGCGACTTACTCAACCCGCTGCGCGAGCGTATTGGCGAATTCCAAAAGCTGGTGACCGAATCCTTCACCACACAGGGCAAGGAGCAGCACACGCTCAAGGCCGAGATCGAGCGTATCGTCAATATGAACGAGCAGATGCGCCTTTCCGCTGAGGGCCTCACCAAAGCGCTCAAAGGTGATGTAAAGGCCCAGGGCAACTGGGGCGAAGTGATCTTAGAGCGCATCCTGGAAGAATCCGGCCTGCAAAAAAGCGTGGGCTACACGGTGCAGGGCATGGATATGGGCTTAGTCAGCGCCGAAGGCGGCCGCCAGCAGCCCGACGTGATCGTGCACCTGCCCGATTCCAAGCACATCATCATCGACTCGAAGGTTTCGCTCACCCATTATGAGCGCTATTGCTCCGAAGCTGATGAAGCGCAAAAAGCAGTGCAGCTGAAAGCCTTCCTGGGCTCAGTGCGCGCGCACGTCGCCGGCCTCGAGGGCAAGCGCTATCAGGACAATGAAAAGCTCGGCACGCCGGATTTCGTGCTGATGTTCATGCCCATCGAGGGCGCCTATTCGCTGGCCGTGCAGCAAGACATGGAGCTGCACAGCTACGCCTGGGGCAAGAAGATCGTGCTGGTCTGCCCGTCGACGCTGTTTGCCACGCTTCGCACCATCGCCTCGCTGTGGCGCATCGAACAGCAGAACCGCAATGCCGACGAGATTGCCAAACGTGGCGGCCAGCTCTATGATAAGTTCGTAGGCTTCGTAGAAGATATGAAAATTATCGGTGGCCGCTTAAGCCAGGCGCAAAGCACCTATGACGACGCAATGGGCAAGCTGGCCCAAGGCACGGGCAACCTGGTGGGCCAGGCCGAGAAGCTTCGCCAGCTTGGGGTGAAAACCACCAAGGCCCTACCCAAAGATATCATCAAGGACGAGAACGCGGCTTAAGACTTCTTGAAGTCCAGGCCCAGCAAACGGTAAGACTCACTGTCTTCCTTCCAGCCCGGCTTTACCTTCACGAACAGCTCTAGGTGGATGCCTTTTTCGGTCATGCGCTCCAGCTCTTTGCGCGAGGCGATGCCCACATTTTTGATCATGCTCCCCTTGTCGCCGATGATGATCTTCTTCTGCCCTTCGCGCTGCACCAGGATCACCTGTTTGATGGTGATGCGGTGCTCGGTCTCTTCCCAGCTTTCGGTCTCCACGAACACGGCGTAGGGAAGCTCCTGGTCTAGCTTCATGAACAGCTTTTCACGCGTAACTTCAGCCGCCAGCATGCGCATGGGAATATCGCTCATCTGATCTTCAGGATAGAGGAACGGGCCTTCGGGCACTTTGCCCGCAAGCCAGGTTTTCACATCTTCCACCCCGTCGCCCGAAAGCGCCGAGATCATGAAGATACGGTCGAACACGCCGGCATTGTTGCACTCGGTGGCCAGCTCGAACAGCTTGCCCTTTTCGACCATATCCACCTTGTTCAGCGCCAGGCAGATGGGCTTCTTACCCTTGTTGCTTTTTAGCTTTTCCAGCAGCTCGCGCGTGGAATCTTTGAGGCCCACCTTGGCATCGAGCATCACCAGCACGCAATCGGCATCGCCAGCACCAGACCAGGCAGCCGCCACCATGGCCTTTTCAAACATTTTGGCCGCGCCGAAAATACCCGGCGTATCGATGAACACCAGCTGCGAATCGCCCTGCACGCACACGCCACGCACGTTAAAACGCGTGGTCTGCACCTTCGGCGTGACGATAGAAACCTTCCCGCCTACGAGCTGGTTGATAAGGGTCGATTTACCGGCATTAGGTTCGCCGATGATGGCAACCATGCCGCAACGTGTGTCGCTCATTTATTTACCGCCTTATATGCGCTGATCCATTCAATATTCAGATAACCTTCTTTGGTTACCAATAGCAACACCATGCCGGGTTGCATGGTCGAATATTCGCCACTGCTGACCGAAATGCTGCGCGTATCGCCTGCATCATGCCAGTTGGCCACCGTCACATAATAGCTGGTGCTGTTCTTATGGCGCGTGGTGTGCTTGCTGATGATGGGCTGGCGATAGATGTAAGGCTCTGAGCGGTCGTACTGGCCGTTGACCCATAGCACACCTGCACCCACAGCCACCAGGCCGCTTAGCAGACCAAAGACTAGGAACTGCATGAATATCTTATGGCCGTAGGATGTGCCACCCACCAGCGCACGCATCAAAATCAAAAAAGGTACGAATATGCAGACAGCATAGCGCGCCCAGACGGGCCAGAATGCCGCCCAGTCGATCTGTACATAATTATGGATGCCGTCCATCACCAACAGGCCGATGGAGCCGCAGGTGAAGGCAATATAAATCGCCAGGTAAATGCGGCGTAGCGTGCGGCTTTTAACATGCAGCGCGTCAGGCTCGTCCGCCAGTGCACGAAGTGATTCACGCATTTCCATGAGCGCTTTTACCACGATCTCGGCCTGGGCCATGTCCGGCTCGCGCATGTTCTGGCTTAAGCGCGCCACGAAATAGCCCTTCTTAAAACATATCTCGCGCACACCGGCATTAAACGCCGCCGTTACCGCATGGCGCAGCTTGGAATCCAGCGTCAGGCGCTGGCGGAAGGCGCTGCTGTCGGACATCACGAAGATGCGGTTGTTGAACGCTTCGTCGTTCGTCTGGTATTCACTGCAAAAACCTAGCCGGCTGGAAAAGCGCGTCCACATCGTTTCTTCCTGGAAGGTAAAGTCCAGCTCCAGGCCCGACTCCAGCTTGATCCAGGAAGCCACCACGCGGCCCTTGTTGGTGCTGTAATCCCATACGAAGGGCAAGCCGCTGGGGGTGTGGAGGGTTTCGCTCATGCCTTTTGCTCGAGTGTTTTCAACAAAAGCGCCGCCCCCGCCTGCTGGGCGGCTCGCTTGGTGCTGGCCTCGCCTTGCGCAGGCGCATAGCCCTGCACCGACACCTCAATGACAAAGAACGGCGCATGGGCTGCACCTGCGCTGCTAATAAGCGTATATACAGGTACGCCAAGCCCGCGCGCCTGCGCCCATTCCTGCAACGCGGTTTTTGCATCTTTGCTGGGCATGCTCACTTCACGGGCCAGGGGCTGCCAGAAACGCAGTACGAACTCGCGAGCAGCTTCAAAGCCGCCGTCAATATAGATCGCACCGATGAGCGCTTCAAGCGCGTCCTCTAAATTAGACGCATTGTTGCGGCCGCCTTTTTGTTCTTCGCCTGTGCCAAGAATAAGCACACCACCAAGCTCCAACTCGCGCGCCAGGCGTGAAAGCATGGGGCCACCCACCAGCGCGTTGAGGCGCAGGGCAAGCGAGCCTTCGGCCTCATCGGGAAAGAGTTGGTATAGCAGCGGAGCGACGCACGCCGCCAAGATGGAATCCCCCAGGAACTCCAGGCGCTGGTTGCTGGCCTGGCCGATATTACTAGGGTGGGTAAGACTTAAGCGCAGCAACGCCTTATCCTTGAAGGAATAGCCTATGCGTTGCTCGAGCGCCTGCATCAATCGATCAGCTTGAAGAAGCGCTCGGTGCGCAGCGCCGTGAACCAGCTGATGGGATTGGACCAGCTGGCCGTTCCATCGGTCGAGAAGAAGATGATCTCGGCGCGGCCAACCAGATTTTCCAACGGCACATAACCGATATCATTCAGATAGCGGCTGTCATGGGAGTTATCACGGTTGTCGCCCATCATGAAATAATGGCCCTCGGGCACGATATAAAGCGAGGTGTTATTGGTAAAACCCTCGTTGGTTTCTTTGAGTATCTCGACCACTTTACCTTCTGGCAGTGTTTCTGCATAGCGCGCCACAAGACGCCCTTTATTGAGCGGGTCTTCTTCGCTGTAACTATCCATCTGCGTGCGCGGCAAGGCAGTGCCGTTAATATGCAGTATACCATCGATAACTTGCAGCTTATCACCCGGCATACCAATGATGCGCTTGATGTAATCGACGCGCGGATTGCTCGGCTCGCGGAACACCGCCACTTCGCCGCGCTTGGGCAGATCGCCATCGAGAATGCGGCCTTTGAACAGCGGCAACCCAAGCGGGAATGAATAGCGGCTATAGCCATAAGAGTATTTAGACACGAACAGATAGTCGCCAATCAGCAGGTTCTTTTTCATCGAGCCCGAAGGAATGTGGAACGGCTCGAAAGCGAAGCTGCGAAACACCACCGCAATCAAAATCGCGAAAATAAGCGTTCGGATGGTTTCATCCCATGAATGGTCTGGTTGGCCTTGGGGGTTTTGTTCGATCATTTATTGCGTCCGGCAATGGGAAATTTTACAGCATGTTTTCATATAGTTAACCTGCACCTTGTGTAGACATTTTGCGGCTTTCGCGCAATCGATAAATTCCGCCGCCCCTTAAGCCTTTAGACATTAATAATTAAACATTTTTTAGCATATTGCGTGCAATACTTGAGCTGATGTTTCGATAGTGTAAGGAACCGTTATATGGCACAGCATTCCCCCTCTTCGCATGGCCGCGTTGTCAGCATTCCGCTGGAAGATTTCGGCGTTCTGCAATCGCGCTACCAGAATGTAAAACTGGCAGAGCGTGCACGCATGGTGATCGCCGATGCTGAGCCGGCGCTCAAAGCTGCTGAACGCATCCTGGATCTCATCTCACAGAACGCACATGCAGCTAAAGCTTTTCAAAGCTTACGCGCCAACCACGCACTGGTTGGAAAAATGCGTGTTTCTGAAGCGCGCCATAGCCTTGGCGATTCGACGGTGGATTTCGTGCAGATCACACGCCACAAACTCGCCGTCTGGCGCAAAACCATGGAGCGCGTTGCAAACGGTGAAGGCATCGCCGTAAACTCCGCCGGTAAGGAATATATCCCCGGCAGCGAGCCGGTGGCTCTGGCCATTGCCAGCATCGTGGGCATCAGCAATTACCTGTCGATCGTGCAGCTGGCCATCGGTGAAGTGGCAAAGCTCGACAATTCAGACATCAACTACTGGCAGACTTCGCTGGCGGAAATGCGCCGCTGCGCCACCGTGCTTAGCGACTATGAACAAGCCGCCTGCCTGGTGGGTCAGGTGCACTAACACTCCCTACGCTCTTTAGCCAGAACCCGTAGCAAGGATCAGTCCGTCATCAGCTCGGTGGCGGTGGTGAAATTGCCACGCAGATAGTAGCGCAGCGTATCGTCGAAATTATCGATGCCGCTGCCGCCCGCTATGCGCTGGCTGAACTCGGCATCCACCGTGCCGGCGGCGGCACTGCTGGTGCAGTTGCAATTATCCAACTCCTCGGTGTTGGTAGAGCCTGCATCCTTGCGCACAGCCGCAGTAGCACCGCCTAGCTGATACGCCCCGTGGCCGTTCTGCCCATGGCTCAGCACCAGTGCGATGGCCTGTGTCGTACGGTCAGCGCCAGTTCCATCCTTGACCGTAATACTCCCACCAGCAAGCACGGTAGCGGGCCCGTAGGTGTTGAACGAAGCATCGCCCAACGGACAACTTGCCGTAGTTGTCAGGTCGCAGGTCATTCTCACATCGACGCCATAGGTAAAACGCCCACCCCACGGATCGATGATCGCGTCATCCGCCAAGCCCAGCGTGCGCACCGGAACCACGCCAATGGCTATATTGCCTGAAATATCATCCGCCGTCGGGCATGAGCCGGGCGTTGCCACTTCCAGGCCAAATCCTGCATCGGCAATAAGCGTGCTGCCGTTGGCCGGACATGGCAAGCGGCCATTGCGCTTGCGGAACTCCTGGAGCGCCACTTCGATCATGTCCATCTTTTCTTGGAGCTGCACTTGCTTTTCCTGGCGGGTTTTCTGCGCGCTAATGGCCAAAAGCCCCGCAATGAAAATCGAGATGACCGCCAGCGAGACCGAAAGCTCAAGCAAAGAAAAACCAGAATTTCTTTTATTATTCAGATTCATGAATGGAATTTCTACATCATATGACACACACATATCAGTGTACGGTTTTTGGATTAAGAAACACTTAAATGCACCTGGGCCCGGTTAGCACATCCCCAAGCAAACCATTGACTAAGTATTGTTTTTTTGCCTAGATAGAGACCCTTAACTCAAAACCCTACATAGCATGGCCGACTTGATCGTACCGACTTCTAATGATGCAGCAACACCGCTGGTAAAGCAGCTGGTAAGCAGCGGCCAGGAACTACTAAACGCGCTGGCCACCCCCACCTTCTACCTCGAGCTCACCGCCATCGGCGCCGCACTGATGTTGGCAGTGCTCACCTCCGCGCTTTTGCAACGCCGTGCAAAACTCTATATGCAGAATCACCCGCCTAAACGCATCGATGCGGAGTTTATCACCAAGCCGCTGCAATTGCTCGCTCCCGTCCTGGCCCTGCTGTTCTTAAGCATTGCCAAGCCGTTCGTTGAGCGCTTCGCTGAAGATGGCGGCTCCTGGGTCATTGCGCTTTCTAAGCTTTGCGTTTCCTATATCGCTGCTAAATGCGTGGTGCTGATCTTGCGCAGCAGCGCGATCGGCTATTTCATCGCCGCGATCATCATGACCATCGCAGTGCTGGATGTAAGCGGCTTCATGAAATCCACCACCGTTTATTTAAGCTCCATGTCGTTCGAGCTTGGCAGCTTCAAGATCTCGGTGCTCAACCTCATCCACGGTGTGGTGATCCTGGTCATCGTGTTCTGGATCGCGGGCCTGCTGTCACGCACACTAGAGAGTTATTTGCGCAAAGCCTCCTCGCTTAGCTATGGCGCGCGCGAACTGCTGGTAAAGTTCTTCAAGATGTTCTTCTACTTCACGGCCTTCCTCATCACGCTTTCGGCGGTGGGCGTCGATCTCACCGCGTTTGCCGTGTTCGGCGGTGCATTGGGTGTGGGTATCGGTCTTGGCTTGCAAAAGATCACCGCAAATTTTGTCAGCGGCATCACGCTGCTGGTCGAGCGCTCCATCAAGATCGGCGATCTGATCGAGGTAGGCAACTTAAGCGGCACGGTGCGCCAGCTCAATATCCGCTATACGCTGGTGGAAACGGCAGACGGGCGCGAGCTGCTAATCCCTAACGAAGAGCTCATCACCACGCGCGTGACCAACTGGACGCATAGCCACAACAAAGGCCGCAGCGAAATTCACGTCAATATCTCCTATAACAGTGACATCAAACTGGCCCAGCAATTAATGCTAGAGGCCGTGCAGGCCCACAGGCTGCCGCTGAAAGACCCGGCGCCATGGTGCTACCTGGTGAAGTTCAATGACAATAACGCCGAGCTGATGCTCACCTTCTGGGTCCCCGATGTAACCAGCGGCAAGCTTGCGGTGCAAAGCGAGATCATGTTCACCGTACTCGAAAAATTCAAGGCCGCCGGCATCGCCATGACACCGCCTTCGGATATGAACATCAAGCTCACGAAAGAAACGCTCGAAATACTCAAAGAGCAGCACGCAGCTGAGCCAAAAGCTGTTTAGCTTAGAACGCCTCGCGCCGTCTCGGCCACACGGGAAGTATCCATCTGGTCTGTGCCACGCACGCCGACATTGCCCAGCGTTCGTTCGGCCACAGCTACCAGCCCGCTAGCATGCCCTTTGAAATCATTGAGGTGCTGTGTTGCCTGCTGGCTGAGGTTGAGGCTACCCACAGAATTTTGCCCCGATACGCGCAACGAGCCGCTCCCAAGCGTATCATTGCTCGCAACAACCCCTTTATCACCGCCACTTAAAAAGTTCATAATCATCTCTAAAAAGCCTGCCAATCCTTGCTTGGCTTCAGGACCATCATTACCCCTGTCACTGCCTTCTGTGCTGCGCGTAGAATTATTACGCGTAGAGACCGTCGTAGTGCTGGCGGTGCGCGTAGTGCTCAGCGTGCCGTCCGTTGGGCCGCCAACTCCTTCACCCATCTCGGTGTCCACTGCTGCAGTTGTTTGCGCACGAGAAGTGCCTGTGGGTGTAGGCCTGTCAGCAGTAGGCGTATCCGTACGCTGAGTGCCCCCTGCCAAAGCAGAAGGGTTAGCGGCACGCTCATCGGCAAGGCGTTGATTTTCAGTTAGCTGTGCCAGCAATACAGGGTCGGTAGGCATTTCACCACCACTCATCTTCACGTATTTGCTAAGCGTCAACCGGGTCGGTTCATCTGCGGTAAAGCGGGTAGCCACCATGTTGCCATCAGCTTCGATATTGGCGGAGTTATTAGCTATCCAATCGTCGCTGAATTCTTTCAGTTTTTCTTCTGGCGATTTTCTTGCCTCGCGCTCGGCCTCTTTTTGCGCCACTTGTGCGCGGATCTTGTCTGCTTCCTCTTGACCGAAGATTCTTTCAAGCTCACCGGGAGTATTAAGAATACGCCATTCTTCGGTGTTGGCACGTATCTGTGCTTGGCTTCTTTGTGCGGGCGTAGATGGTTCTAAGCCCGCACCACTGAATTGAGCGCCTTCTTCAAATCCCATAAATTCCCCTACCGATCCATTGATCGCGAGCCGAACTTGATTGTTTTGCGCTGATGAAGCGCAGTTTCAGTGTTCATGTTAATGTATTTGTGTTAAGCATTTATTACGGAAAGCAAATATTCTGGACAGTGGGCCGATCACCTCTTACAATAACCCATTAAACAGTTATAAAATAACAAGGAATTACCATGGCTGAGTTCCCTACCAAAAATACCGCAGACTGGCAAAAGCTGGCACAAAAAGACCTGGGCAAGGATAAAGCGGGTAACGAGATCCCGCTGGATTCCCTTACCTGGAAAACGGCAGAGGGCTTCGATATCAAGCCGCTTTACACCGCCGCCGATCTGGAAGATCTGGAAAACCTCGATTCGCTGCCAGGCTTCGCCCCCTTCATGCGCGGCCCACGCGCCACCATGTATACCGTTCGCCCTTGGACAGTGCGCCAATATGCGGGCTTCTCCACCGCAGAAGAATCCAACGCCTTTTATAAGCGCAACCTGGCCGCCGGCCAAAAGGGGCTTTCGGTAGCGTTCGACCTGGCCACCCATCGCGGCTACGACTCCGACCATCCGCGCGTAGTGGGTGACGTGGGCAAGGCAGGCGTTGCCATCGACTCGGTGGAAGATATGAAGGTGCTGTTCGACGGCATCCCGCTGAACGAAATGAGCGTGTCAATGACCATGAACGGCGCAGTGCTGCCGATTCTGGCGAGCTATATCGTGGCGGGGTTGGAGCAAGGGGCAAAGCTCGAAGAACTCTCCGGCACGATCCAAAACGACATTTTAAAAGAATTCATGGTGCGCAACACCTACATCTACCCGCCCGAGCCTTCCATGCGCATCGTAGCCGACATCATCGAATACACGGCCAAGAGCATGCCGAAGTTCAACTCCATCTCCATCTCGGGCTATCACATGCACGAAGCGGGGGCCAACGCCGTGCAAGAGCTAGCCTACACCATCGCCGACGGTGAGGAATATGTGAAAGCGGCACTTTCCAAGGGCCTCAACGTCGATGAATTCGCCCCGCGCCTGTCGTTCTTCTTTGCCATCGGCATGAACTTCTTCATGGAGATCGCCAAGCTGCGCGCCGCGCGCCTGCTCTGGGCCAAGACCATGGCGAAATACAATCCCAAGCACCCGATGAGCTCGGCGCTGCGCACCCACTGCCAGACCTCCGGCGTGTCGCTTACCGAAAAAGACCCGTATAATAACGTGATCCGCACCACCATAGAGGCGATGGCAGCGGCACTCGGCGGCACGCAGAGCCTGCACACTAACGCGCTGGACGAAGCTATCGCCCTGCCGACGGATTTCTCCGCCCGTATCGCGCGCAACACGCAGCTGGTCATCCAGCATGAAAGCGGCATCACCAAAGTGGTGGACCCGCTGGGCGGCAGCTATTATATCGAGTCGCTGACGGCAAGCCTGGTCAAGCACGCTGAAGAACTGATCGAAGAAGCCAACGCCCATGGCGGCATGACCAAAGCCATTGAGGCGGGCATCCCCAAACAGAAGATCGAAGAATCCGCCGCGCGCAAGCAGGCAAGGCTGGACCGCGTGGACGATGTGGTCGTCGGCGTGAACAAATACGCGCTGAAAAAAGAAGACCCCATCGAAATTCTGGATGTGGACAACGCAACCGTGCGCGAAGGCCAGATCAAGCGCCTCGCTGAAATTCGCGCCAAGCGTGATGAGAAAGCCTGCCAGGCGGCGCTGGAAGCACTCACCAAGGCTGCCGCCGACAAGACCGGCAACTTGCTGGGCCTGGCGGTCGACGCCGCCAAGGCGCGCGCCACAGTGGGCGAAATTTCCAGCGCGCTGGAGAAAGTCTATGGCCGCTACAATGCAACCGTGCAAACCATTTCCGGAGTGTACAGCTCTATGTATGACGCCGATGACAGCCTAAAACCCATCCGCGACAAAGTGGCAGCCTTTGCCAGCGCCGAGGGCCGCCGCCCGCGTATGCTGGTGGCCAAGATGGGACAGGACGGGCATGACCGCGGCGCGAAGGTGATCGCCACCGCATTCGCCGATATGGGCTTTGACGTAGACGTGGGAAGCCTGTTCGCCACGCCGGAAGAAGTCGCCCGCCAGGCGATCGAGAACGACGTCCATCTGGTTGGCGTTTCCAGCCATGCTGCCGGCCATAAAACCCTTGTGCCGCAGCTTATCGAAGCGTTGAAAAAAGCAGGTCGCGGCGATATCCTCGTGGTGTGCGGCGGCGTGATCCCCAACCAGGATTACGACTTCCTGCACAAGGCTGGCGTAGCCGCCATCTTCGGCCCCGGCACCAATATCCCCGATGCAGCAGGCAAGGTGCTGGATCTGGTTTCCAAGAAAGCGGCTTAAGCTTTCAGCAGCGCCAGCAGGCCTTCGTGATCATCCACATGATGATGAAACGGAAAGCCAAAATAATGCGTATCCGTGTAGCTTTCATGCGTGCGCGCCACCGGGCCATATAGCAAAGCCGTGCAGCCGGTCGCTTCCGCGCAGGCGATATCCACCTCGCTATCACCCACGAACCACACATCCGGCGCGGGCTTGATATGCGTCTGCGCGAAGGCCAGATGCACCGGGTCGGCATGCGGCTTGTCGCGCGCAGCGTCATCCGCGCCGATGATGGTGCTGAAATAGCTCTTCCAGCCGATATGTTCTACCTCTTCGCGCAATACCGGGCCTTTTTTGTTGCTGACCACCGCGCAGAACAGCCCGAGCGAACGCACCGCTTCTAGCACGTCCTTGGCGCCTTCTAACGGCTTTAACGCCTCTAAGTGGCTGCTGCGATAATAGCCCTGATAGAGGATGGCGGCCTGCTCCCAGTTTTCACCGAAAATCTCGGGGAAAGAATCACGCATGGATTTTTTGACGCGCTCGCGTGTCTGATCGAAGGTCCATAGCGGCTTGCCCATATCGGCATAGGTGCGGTTGAGCGCTTCGTGAATCACCGGCCAGGTATCCACCAGGGTGTTGTCCCAATCGAAGATAATGGCGCGCGGCTTGGGCAGGCTTTGCATTACAGGCGTTTTCCCGTCTGCTCGTAGATATGCTGCAGGTAAAGCGACAGCAGTTTCTGGCTCACCGGGCCTGGCTTGCCCTCGCCCACGGGCTTGTCATTGATGCTTACCACCGGCAGCACGTTGGCACTGGTGGAGGTGATGAAGGCTTCCGCCGCATCATAGGCTTCCAGCAGGTTGAACGGGCGCTCGGCCACTTTCACCCCGGCTTTGCGTGCCAGGCGTAGCACCATATCGCGCGTCACGCCGCTTAATATCTGGTTATCTGCATGGTGGGTGATGAGCTCGCCGCCTTTACTCACGATATAGGCGTTAGAGACCGAGCCTTCGGTCACCTCGTTACTGTCGCTAAGCAGCCAGGCCTCGCGCATCTTCCTGGCAGATGCCGCCTGCTTGGCCATGACGTTGGCCAACAGCCCGACCGATTTGACATCGCAGCGCTTCCAGCGCAGATCCGGCTGGGTGATGACATGTACGCCTTTTTCCACCTCATAAGCCTTGGGAATTTTTGCACCGCACACCGTCATCACGAAAGCGGGGCGCACATTTTTGGGGAACGGATGGTCGCGGCGGGCGACACCGCGCGTGATCTGCATATAAAGCCCGCCATCCTCGCGGCCATTGCGCTGGATAAGCTCGCGGATGACAATATTCATTGCCGCACGCGACATCGGCATGTCGATGTTCATAGCTTTGAGGCTACGCTCCAGACGAGCCAGATGCAGCTCGCCGTCCACCATCTTACGGTTATAGAAGGCAATATATTCATAGATGCCGTCGGCAAATTGATAGCCGCGGTCTTCGATATGCACCGAAGCTTCGCTATTATGCTGGTAGCTGCCGTTTACATAGGCGATTCGCATTAATATCCCTCCAGGTCAGAAACGCCACCCGCCAGGAACGGCCGGGGCGCGTAGCCAAAATCGCGCTGCGCATCATCATGGAAGAAGACAAGGTCTTCATTCATGCGCCGGGCCATCTCGCCATTAAAATGTTTCTTGTGTAGCAGCCTTCCCACCAGGTCAAGCACAAAGGGAAGGAAGCGCGATTCCACCAAGCGCTGCTTGCGGCCGCACACAACGAAAATACGCTCCACCATGGCGCGGTAGGTCAACACTTCGCCCCCGCCGAGATTGTAGGACTTACTATAGGTCTTACCATCGGCCACGATGCGCAGCACCACCTGGGCCAGATCATCGGCGTGCACTGGCTGGCGGCGGCCGAGCGCCGGCGGGAAAATGGGGCAAAACCCAAAGCGCATGATAAAGCGTGCAAGCTTGGTCACGTTGGCATCCAGCCCCGCACCGTAGATCATCGTGGGGCGCAGGATCGTCCAGCGCATGCCGCGCGAATTGCATTTGGCAGCAATCTGGTCTTCGGCTTCGGCCAGTTGTTCAGCCACGCTCTGCTCATAATCCTCGTGCGAGTTGGCCTTGCTGAACACGCTGGTGGAACCAAAGCCTATGACACGGCTTATCTCTGCATCGGCGAACATATGGATGGCGGCAGGCAAGTGCCACAACGGCGCGCAGTGCACCACCATATCGGCTACATAGTTGCCTAGGTGCAGGTTATCATCGGCCAGGTCGCCCTTAAGCCAGCGCAAATGTGCGTGGTGGAAAGGCATCTCCTCATTGCGGCTGATGGCCAGCACGGCCGCGCCCGATGCGATCAGGCGGCGCACCACACACAGGCCCAGCGCCGATGTCGCACCGGTGACGATCACCACCTTGCCATAGAGCTCGCGGGTTTCAGGCAGCTGTGCATGCCCGCAGGCCAGCACCATAAAACGGCGTGCGGCGGCAAGCTTTTCCTGATTCACATAGGGTTCGAGTTTGCGCTTAATCGGTATCAGCGCGCTGCGGATACAGAAACGTACAATCGCTCCTAGATCCGCCAGCAACACCACCGGCAGGTTTCCCACGCCAGGAAAATGCGTGTGGAAATAGCGCATAAAGCCCTTGGCCTTATGCCACTCGATAAAGCGGGAAGATACCTCCCCGCTGGTAGAAAGCATATGCGTGACCTTCACCCGCGGCACGCAGATCACCTGGCCGCCGGCTTTGTGCACACGCATGCAAAGGTCCATGTCCTCAACATGCAGAAAATAGCCCTCATCAAACCCGCCGAGCTTTACATAGTCGTCCCGACGCATGCACATGAACGCGCCGGAAATGGCAGGCACGGCGTGCGTGCCTTTGGGCATGAACGTGCCGTTATCATTTAAGCGTTTAAGCCCGGGGATGAATTTGTAGAGGAACAACGCCTCGGTCACGGCCGTTTTTGGTGTCAGCAACTGGCGGCGGCCACCGCGCTGCTCGGAGCCGTCGGAGTTTTGCAGGAAGCCGCCGGCAAGCATCGCGCCGGGCACTTCATCAAAGGCAAGCATCAGGTCTTTGAGCGCATCGGGCGGCAACAGGCAGTCAGGGTTGAGCAAAAGCACGAAATCGCCGGTGGCGAGTTTTGCCCCTGCGTTATTGGCACGGCCAAAGCCCACATTTCCCCCACCGGTGAGCAGTTTCAGGCGCGAGTCCTGGGCGGCGAGCGCTTGCAGGCGGGCGAGTGTGGCCGGCGGGTTGCCATTATCCACCACCACCAGCTCAGCTAAATGCGACTGCGAAAGCACGCTGCGGATACCGGCAAAAAGCACCGCGCCGGTATGATAGGAAACCATGATGACCGAGCACGAAGACATTATTCGGCTCCCCAGCTGGGCGGATCGGCGCGATATTGCTCCCAGCTAAGCAAGCCCTTGTCGCGCTCGGAAATGGTAGGATTCACAACGGGCCAATCAATGCCAAGCGCTGCATCGTTATAGCTGATGCCACCCTCGCCGGCTGCGTTATACAGCGCGTCGACCTTGTAATACATATCGGCCGGCTCATCGCCCAGCACGCAGAAACCATGCGCAAAACCCGCAGGCATCCACAGTAGCGTGCCGTTATCGCCGGAAAGCTCGATACCAAAATGCTGGCCGAACGTGGCCGAGCGTGGGCGGATGTCGACGGCCACATCCCACACGCGGCCATGCACCACGCCCACGAGCTTGCCCATGGCAGGGCTGTGCTGATAATGCAGGCCGCGCAAAATGCCCGGGGCCGAGCGCGAGTGATTATCCTGAATGAAATCGATAGGCAGGCCGTGTGCGGCAAAACGTTCTTTCTGGAAGCGCTCAACAAAAAATCCGCGGCTATCGCCCAGCAGCTTCAGCTGGATGACCTTAAGGCCGTCGATCGGGCAATCCTGCACTTGCATATTTACGTTCCGCACATTCCTTCAAGCCCTGCTCCCAATGCGGAAGCGCAATGCCAAGCAACACCCCGACCTTGCTGCAATCCAGCCGCGAGTTGAGCGGGCGGATGGCAGGTGTGGGGTAGGATGCAGTGACAATGGGCTGTATTCGCTCACATTTAATGCCTGAATCTTTGCTTCGGGCAAGGGTTAATATAGCCTCGGCAAAAGCATGCCAGCTAGTGTGGCCCGCATTACACAGATGGTAGATGCCCACGGGTGCGCCACCTTCAAGCCGCCGCAGCGCTTCGAGCGTGGCCACAGCCAAATCTGGGGCATAGGTCGGCGCGCCAACCTGGTCGCAAACCACCTGGAGTTCCTCGCGCTCATGCATCAGGCGCAGCATGGTGTTGAAAAAGTTTTTCCCATCGGCGCTATACACCCAGGAGGTACGAAATATCAGGTGTTGCGCGCCGCTGGCGGCCACCGCCTGTTCGCCGGCGAGCTTATCGCGGCCATAAGCGTTTAGCGGTGCGGTCTGCTCACCCTCGGCTCGCGGTGCATCACCGCTGCCATCGAACACATAATCCGTGGAGTAATGAATAAAGGGAATGCCGCGACCTTTGCACCAATGCGCCAGCTCGCCGGGCAACTCGGCATTTAAGCGCCTGGAATCGGCTGCACCCTCGCCCTCGGCCAGATCCACCTTGGTGTAGGCCGCCGCGTTGATAAGCGCACGCAGATCGCCCGGCACGAGGCTATCCAGCTTTTGCACAGCATCAGAAGAAAGCAGATCGAGTTCCCGGCTATCCAGGCCAAAGGCAGCATCGCCCAGCAGGCGCATCAGCTCGCTGCCCACCTGCCCTGTCTTCCCTAGAATCAGGACGCTCATCAGGCTTTGTGTTCAGCGCCGACACGCGCCAGATAGCGGCCATAATCCGAGTTGCCATAAGCCGCAGCAAGCTTGCTAAACTGCACCATATCGATGAAGCCCTTGCGAAGCGCGATTTCTTCCAGGCAGGCGATCTTAAAGCCCTGGCGCGCCTCAATGATCTGCACATAGTGGGAAGCATCCATCAGCGAATCGGGCGTGCCGGTATCCAGCCATGCCGAGCCACGGCCGAGCAGTTCCACGCTGAGTTTTCCGCGCTTTAAGTATTCACCATTCACGTCGGTAATCTCCAGCTCGCCACGCGCAGATGGCTTTAAGCTTTTAGCGATGTCCACCACGTGATTATCATAGAAATACAGGCCGGTGACGGCCAGGTTGCTCTTAGGCGCTTTGGGCTTTTCCTCGATGGAAAGCGCGCGGCCCAAAGCATCCATTTCCACCACGCCATAACGCTGGGGGTCGCGCACGTTATAAGCAAATACCAACCCGCCCTCGCCCAGCATCGCCGCTTTTTCCAAGCGTGCCGAAAGCGACTGGCCGTAAAAGATGTTGTCGCCCAGAATGAGGCAAACCGAGCTTTTGCCAATAAAACTTTCTCCGATGACGAACGACTGCGCAATGCCCTCAGGCTTCGGCTGCTCTCGGTATTCAAGCGTGATACCCCACTGTGTGCCATCCCCCAGCAGCGCCTGCATCATCGGCAGATCGCGCGGGGTGGAGATGATGAGTATCTCGCGGATGCCCGCCAGCATCAGCAGCGACAGCGGGTAGAACAGCATCGGCTTGTCATAGATCGGCAGCAGCTGCTTGCTGACCACCGAAGTCATCGGGGCCAGGCGCGTGCCCGAACCGCCGGCGAGTATTATGCCCTTCATGCCGCGCGCTCCATGATATGCCTGCACCAGGCTTCATTTTCCAAGTACCAATCGACGGTGGCTTCCAGCCCGTCGGCAAGCTCGTATTGCCGCATGAAGCCAAGCTGCTCCACGGCCTTACTGTCATCAATGGCGTAGCGGCGGTCATGTCCCAGGCGGTCTTCCACGAAGGTGATCTGATCGGCGTAGCTGCCTTTGGCCTTGGGGCGTTTTGTATCCAGCAAACGGCAGATCTCGCGCACCAGCCAGATATTCTCGGCCTCGGCATCGCCGCCCAGATCATACACGCCACCGGGCGCGCCTTTTTCCAGCGCCAGCCACACACCGTAGCAATGGTCTTCCACATGCACCCAATCGCGCACGTTCTTGCCATCGCCATATATCGGCAGGCCCTGGCCCGAAAGCGCGCAAGAGATCATGCGGGGGATAAGTTTTTCCGGGTGCTGGCGCGGGCCATAATTATTGGTGCAATGGGTGACGATCGTCGGCAGGCCATAGGTTTCAAACCAGGCGCGGGCCAGATGGTCACCTGCAGCTTTACTAGCCGAATACGGCGAGTTGGGGCGAATGGGCGATGCTTCGCTGAACTTGCCCTCCGGACCGAGCGAGCCATACACTTCGTCCGTGGATATCTGCAAAAAGCGAAACGCTTTTTTCTGTGCTTGGGGCAGCTTCGCCCAGTAGGCGCGCGTGGCCTCGAGCAGCACAAAAAGCCCGGTAATGTTCGTCTCGATAAAAGCGCCCGGGCCGGAAATGGAATTATCCACATGCGACTCGGCGGCGAAATTCACCACCTTGGTGAAGCTGTGCTTGGCAAAAAGCCTGGCCAGCAATGTGCTATCGGCGATATCGCCCTCGACCAGCTCGTAAGCGCCGGGGCCTTCTATCCATTCCAGGTTCTTTTTGCTGCCCGCATAGGTGAGCTTATCGAGCACGACGACCTGCAACCCACGTGCCACGCACTGGCCGACAAAGCAGCTGCCGATAAACCCGGCCCCGCCGGTGATAAGAATAGGTTCATTGGTTTTCATGCTGCCAATAAAGCAGCTTGAGGGCTTTTAGGCAAGTAACTCCAAATTGCCGCCAACAGCTGCCGTATTGGTGCTTATCGTCTGCTCCATACAGAGGCGCGCTAAGTAGTGCGGGCCGCCAGCCTTAGGGCCCGTGCCCGAAAGCCCGTTACCCCCGAAAGGCTGCAAGCCCACCACCGCCCCGATCATCGACCGGTTCACATAGATATTGCCCGCACTCACATGTTTTATAAGATAGGCGATCTTCTCATCGATACGGCTTTGGATGCCAAAGGTCAGGCCAAAACCGGTGGAATTGACCTGCGCCACCACATCGTCGAGCTTGTCTGCGCCGTAGCGCACCACATGCAGAATGGGGCCGAACACTTCGCCTTCGAGCACGCTGATATGCGGAATCTCAAAAACGTGCGGGGCAAGGAAATGGCGCGCCGAGGCATCATCGGGCAAGGTGGCGGCCGCCACAAAACGGCCCTTCTGTTTCATCTGGCCGATATGCTGGGAAAGCGACATATACGCGTTCTTATCGATGACCGGGCCGACATCCACCGCGACATCCTGCGTGTCGCCCAGCTCCAGGCTTGCCACAGCACCCGCCAGCAGGCGCAGCAATTCATCGGCGATGTCTTCTTGCACAAAGGCCACGCGCAAAGCCGAGCATCGCTGCCCCGCGCTGCCAAAGGCCGAGAGCACCATATCATCCACCGTTTGTTCCAGCAGCGCCGAACTATCCACCACCATGCAGTTCTGCCCGCCGGTCTCAGCGATCAGCGGAGTGATAGGGGCGTTGCGCGCAGCCAGCGCACGCTGAATATCCCAGGCCACACCGGTGGAGCCAGTAAAGAGCACACCTGCGGTTCGGTTGTCGGCCACCAGCGCGCCACCGAGTGTGCGGCCACTGCCATGCAACAGTTGCAGCACATCATGCGGCACGCCGGCCTCATGCAGCAACGACACGGCATAGGCTGCGATGCGCGGGGTCTGCCCCGCGGGCTTAGCAAGCACCGTATTACCGGTGACGAGTGCTGCAGCCACCTGGCCGGTGAAAATAGCAAGCGGGAAGTTCCACGGGCTGATCGCCACCATCACCCCGCGCGGGTGCAGGCTCAGCACATTGCGTTCGCCGGTGCTGCCAGGAAGCGCGGTGGGCGTAAAAAGCTCACGCGCCTGGCCGGCATAATAACGGCAAAAATCGACAGCCTCGCGCAGCTCGGAAATGCTATCAGCCAGTGTCTTGCGCCCCTCGCGCATGCACAGGCACACCAGCTCTGCCTCATGCTCCTCAAACAGATCGGCCGCACGCTCCAGGCAGGTGGCACGCTCAATAGCTGGGGTTTCGCGCCAACGTATGAAAGCTTTTTGTGCACGAGCAAAGGCTGCATCGCAATGCTCTATACCGGATTCTTGCGGGCTGGTGGGATGCACAGGCGTGGTACGCACGCGTTTTTCCCAAGCAGCAAGCATGGCGGCATTACCCAGATCATAGCCGGTGGAATTTACCCGGGGGGCGTATAATGCGTGCGGCGCAGCAATCGCTGCAGCCGGTGCACCAGCGCTTTGTGCGCTGTAAGCCACCGGGTCGGCAAGAAGTTGTTCGATTGGTGCATCATACACCCCATGCACAAAAGAGCTGTTGGCCCCGTTCTCCAGGATGCGGCGGATCAGGTAGGAAAGCAGGCTTTGTGCGGGCCCAACGGGCGCATACACGCGGCAGCTATGCGGGATAGTGGCAAGCACCTGCTCATAGAGCGCATCGCCCATGCCGTGCAAGCGCTGGAACTCAAACTGTGCATCGCCCGCCAGCTGCAAGATACTGGCAATGGTAAGCGCGTTATGCGTAGCAAATTGCGGGTAGAAGACGTCAGGTTCAGCCAGCAGCTTCACCGCGCAAGCCAGATAGGAAAGGTCGGTGTGCTCCTTGCAGGTGAACACCGGAAAGCTCGGCAAGCCTTCCACCTGCGCGCGTTTAATTTCGCTGTCCCAATATGCGCCCTTGACCAGGCGCAGCGGCACACGTTTGCCTGCCTTTTTGGCCAGTGCTGCCACATAGTCAATCACATAAGGCGCGCGCTTTTGATAGGCCTGCACAGCAAGGCCCAAACCCTCATAGCCCGCAAGCTCCGGCGCCTCTAAAAGCTGCGCAAACACCAGCAGGCTCACATCCAGGCGGGTAGCTTCCTCCGCGTCGATCGTCACCATGATGCCGCCCTCTTTGGCAGCCACCAGCAGCTCGACCAGCTTGGGCAATAGCTCGCGCTGCAGGAGCCTCCATTTGCGCAGCTCAAAGCGCTGGTGGAGCGCTGAAAGCTTAATGGAAATGCCATCACGCACGAAGAGGTTGTGGCCTTTTTGGCCGGCCAGCGCGCGAGTGGCGTGCATATAGTGTGCGAAATGGTGTGCAGCTTGCTCAGCACTGCGTGCACCCTCGCCCAGCATGTCATAAGAGAAGAAAGTTTTGCCATCGCGCTTGGTGGCGGTGTTTTGCGCCTGCTCGATGCTCTCGCCCATGACGAACGCATTGCCCATCAGCTTCATGGCGTGCTTGAGTGCACCGCGCACCACCGGCTCGCCGAGTTTGTGGATGAGCGAACCGATAAACTCGCCCGCCGAATGCTGAAGCCTGTCACGCGAGATGACCTTCTCGGCAAGTTCCAACCCATAGCTGCCTAAATTCACCATCCACGGGCGACCGAAACCTAAGTGGCGGTCCCACTCGCCCGAGCCAATCTTGTCGTGGATCAGAGCACTGGCCGTGGCGCTATCGGGGATGCGCAGCAGCGCCTCGGCCAGGCACATCAGCATGATACCTTCTTGCGAGTCGAGACCGTATTCATGCTGGAACAACTCCAGAGGGCTGAACTTCTTCTGCGCGCGCAATGCCTCAACATGCGCCAGCGCAAGCGCCCGGGCAGTAGCGTGGTTATGCACGCTCTTTTGCACGATGGCAAGCAGCTCAGCCACACACACCGCCTCATCGGCGAAGGCGCGCTGGCTGACTTTCATGAGGGCGGAGTCGGTGTATTCTGCTTGCGTCATATTTCCAGTATAGCGATTTTGGCCGGGATATAGAAGTACTTACACATAGCCTGACGAAACATACGCTGCCTTGATTGGCTTTGCCGCAGAATGCTGCTATACTTGCTGGGTATGATGATAAACACGATAACCACCAGGAGAAACCACAATGTCTACCGCCCCTAAAGCCAAAAACTCGCTGCGTTCCAACTCGATTCCGAGCCTGCTGAACCACTGCCTGGCCAGCGCACTTGACCTAAAACTCCAGATCAAACAAGCACACTGGAACGTGCGCGGAGAAACCTTCCTCACCCTGCACGAACTGTTCGACCGTGCCGCCAAGGAAGTGGATGTATACGCCGACGACCTGGCCGAGCGCGCCATTCAACTGGGTACGCCAGCGCAGGGCCTGGCTAGTGACATCGCCAAGAACTCGGAGCTGGGCTCCTTCCCTACCGGCTATCAAGACGGCGCGAAGTTCGTCAAAGCCGTAAGCAATTCCATTGCCCGCACGGCTGATATCAACCGCAAAGCTATCGACACCGCCGACGAACTGGGCGACAAAGTCTCGGCTGACCTGTTCACGGGCATCACCCGCGGGCTGGACAAGCTGCGCTGGTTGGTCGAAGCGCACATTAAATAAGCCAGGAGCTGCTGTATGCGCGGCCCCCTCATCGCGCTTGGCATGGCGCTGGCATTCATGCTCGGCGGCTATTACTACGAGTTCATCTATCCACCCAACAAGCTAAAGCGAGCTACGCAAGTGGTGCTGGATGAATTCGGCGCAGCCGTAGCCACCCAGGACCGCGAGAAGATCGGCGCCTTTCTGACGCACTGGCTAGAGGAAGACGCGATGGTGAAACTCAAGATCGAGTTCTTCACCATGACGCACACGCAGCAAGGGGCCGATATCGTGCAGGAGTTCGATAAGGAAGAATTCGTCCACTTCATCGACAACACGCTTTATTCACTGGAAAGCTATTCTTTCGATGCGAGCGTGGGTGAGTTCGAGCTGGCCGATGATGGGCAAACCGCCAAGCTGAAATTTGCCGGCAACCCACATGCCAGCGGCCAATCTTACTATGGCGGCATCGGCATCGGCATGCAGTTCGCCATCAACATGAAATGCGACGCAGGCGTCATCATCCGCGAGGAAAAACCCTTCGCGCGTGATGTGGATTGCCATTTGGAGTTCCGCTCTTCGCCCAAACCCTCCGAGAGGGACAAGCTCAAAGACCCAGAGCTTTACCGTCAATTCATGACGCGCTAAGCGCTTGGGCAATTCATGAAGCGCTAAGGCTTACTGCTGCTTGGTGGGAAGGGTTTTGTTGTCCAAGGGCGGTTTTCTTACATAGGTGGGCTTTGGTTTTTCCATCACCGTGCCTGGGCCGTTATCCGCGCCGAAATGACGATTCATCCACGCGGTAAAGGGGTCGCATTTTTCAGGGGCTTTTTTTTTATCCTGGGAGGCTTCTTTCACGGCATCGTCGGTTGGCTGGCTCACCTTATCGCGGCGCTCCAGGTAAGCATCCATGGCACGCTTGCCTGCATCCTTGTCGGAGAAGCTCCACATCTCTTTTTGTACGCCTTCCATGATCAGCGAATACACCGCCGTTTCGATGGCCTGGCGCACCGCCAGCTGTGCGGGCTCGTTCACCGTAAAACCGCCTTCGGCCTCAAGCAACCGGTCGATCGCCAGATAGCGGATCAAACCAGCCGATATACCGTAAGAGAACACGGTCTTGGAGCTGTTGACCGCCACGATTACGCGGCCGCTTTGCACTTCGATAGCGCGCAGGTAAACGGTGACGATGTCGCGGCGGTATTGCGCCGAGCTGCTAATGCCGAAATAGCCAGCAGCAGCACCGCCCGTCATCACGTTGGAATCGTAGAAGATGATGCCGCCCTCTAAAATCACGCCGCCGTAAAGCATCGGCTGTACGTCGGGCAGAGGCGCGCCGTTGGGCAGGGCGTATTCCTGGCGCATACCACGAATAATCTGTCGCTCGCGAAGCAGGTTGTTAAGCCCGCCACGCTCAGAGACCATGAAGAAATTGCCCTGGCTCGCATCCAGCAGCGACTCGACCAGCACCGCCAAGCCGCCCTTGGTCACGGCACTGGAATATTCGCCGAAATTGTCGTTGGATTTGAACTGGCCCGTTTGATCGGGGAATTCATATACCACCACCGGCACTTGCTGCTTAGGCAGCGGCAGGCCTTTTAAGATTGCGCCTGCCTTGGTGGTTTGCGTCACCTGTGCGTCCTTGACGAACTCGTTCTCATATATCTCCTGGGTGGAGCAAGCGCTAAGCAGAAAAGCAAGCAGGGGAACAGCCAAAGAACGTTTCATTAAAAACCTTATCAAATATTGAATGAAATGGTGGAACTCGTACCATCGGCGTTGAAGAAGGTGATAGTACGCACCCCGCCTGTCGTGGAATATACGGCGTAGTTGCCGTCACCGAACTGCACCGTGCCGTTGGCCGTGGGCGAAGAGGCAAGCAGCTGCGCCGACAAACTTGAAGACAAGCTCGCAATCGTTGCGCTTTTGAGCTGCTCGGAGGTGCTTAAGCGGTTGCTGGCCACCGGGCCCGTGTTCTTAGGTTTGTTAATGTTGGCGATGTTAGTGACGGCCGCTTCCGAAGAAGGATAGGCGCTGGGGCTGATATGCGGGTTCATGCCGCGATACACCATCGGCGAAGCATAAGCAGCCGAAGCCGCAACACTCAATACACATGCCGTCAGAATGATCTTTTTCATACGCACTCCTATTGTTTCCCTTGTGTCGTGTCTAGCTTGACCACACCGTTTTGCACAACCTTTGCCCGATTACCGCTGCCGGACTGCTGCATGCGCACAGCATTATAGCGGCCTTCCTCCATTATCATATCATCAATGTTTTTGTTACTGCCAGTGAGCAATTCATCCTCGACGCTTCGCCTGGTCACTTCTTCACCCAACGGCCCATCGCTGCTTGAGGTGTAGCGCGAGCCGGTGATGGTCTCGATATTGCCGCGCGAATTAGCATAAGGATTGGAAAGCACCTCCTGCTGAAAATCGGCGTTCTGGCCTGCGTTTGCATCGGTAGCTATATCTTCCACCGGCTGCGCCTTGGCCTGGTTTTTTGCCTTGGCCTTCTTGGATCTGGCCTTGGCCTCCGCTTTTTCTTTGGCTTTGGCTTCAGCCTCCACTTGCGCTGCCACACGCTCCTGCACCATTTTGCGCACGGCTTCTTTTTGTGCCTCGTCATCCACGGCCATGGCAGACGATGCAAAAAACGCCACAACGCTAAACACTAATATCGTTCGCTTCATCATAAAAAACGGAAAAACCCATTACCATTCAGGCGATTCTAGAACAAGCGCCTTTATAATTGGTTAATGGTGATACTCATATTGTTGCCGTTCTGCGTCACAGTGCTGGTGTGGTTGTTACCGGTCTGGGTCTTGACGATGCTATTGTTATTGCCGTTCTGCGTGTCGACGGAATAGTTGCCGTTGCCCAGCTGTTGCACGGAAATGCTGTTGTTGTTGCCGTTTTGCACCTGGTAAGCATAGTTACTGTTGCCAGTCTGCGTGAGCGTGGCGTAGTTGTTCGCGCCGTTCTGTAGCTGAGTGGCATTGTTATACGTGCCGTTCTGCGTCATCACCGCGCGATTATAGTTACCGACGCCCTGCCTTACCAATAGCTGGTTGCCCGTGCCGGTCTGGGTGACGTTGGCGTCGTTATAGCTGGTATTCTGAGCGATCGTGGCGGTGTTGCTGTTGCCGGTCTGAGCGGCGCGCACCACGTTGTAGCTACCCACCTGGGTCACGAACAGCGCCTGGTTATCGGCGCGTGCCGAACCTGCCGTTACTGCAAGCAGCAACGGGGTAAGCATCCCCAACATGATATGGCGTTTCGACGTGTGCATGATGACCCTGGTTCCAGTGCAATACACCTAAAACCCGCCCCTCGCCGCACGCGCTTATTGCGCGCGGCGAGAGAGAGGTTCCAAATGTTCTTAAGCTGCGTGAACTAATTAGCGCTGCGAGCTGCTAACGTAGTTGCTGGTGCCGTTCTGGTTGATGCTGGTCACCGAGTAATTATCATTTACGTTGGTGTAAGCATAGTTACCAGAACCGCTCTGGATAAGGCTTTCGGAGTTACCACGACCGATCTGGTAAGCGAAGCCACTGTTGCTCGAACCGGTTTGCGAAGCAGTGATCGTGCCTTGAGCAGTGCTGGCTTCATACGAAGTTGCGCCAGTGCCCTGTTGCGTGGTCAGGCTGTTGGAAGTGCCGTTCTGGGTGATGGTGGTCGTGTTGCGGCTGCCGTTCTGCTTGATGTTAGCGGCGTTGCTCGAGCCGATCTGGGTGCTGTAAGCCTGGTGCAGGTCGCCGATCTGCGAAACATACAGGTTCTGGTTGTCAGCATAGGCCGACGAAGCAGCGGTAAGTACAGTAAAAGAAACTACTGCGGACAAGATCTTTTTCATTTGGAAATCCTTTTGTACTAACAAATTAATAAAAATTAACAATTATTGAATAAAATATTAACGAAACATTACTTTTCGTTGCTATTTTCTACCACACAGAACCACCCACAGCAAGTGTTAAATAAGGATTAACAGATGAAGCTTTTGTTACGGTCGCCATATGCATGTGACAGGAATATGACAATTTCTGTCATAAAGCCGCAATTATCGGCTATCCCATTAAATATAAAGAGCTTATTAGAAGCACGCTAAAGCTATTCCACAGAAATCTGCATTTTCTGGGTAGCAGCCGCCTTGCCGTTGCCATACTGACTGCGCAGCATGATGCGATCGGCCGAGATGCCCATCCCCATCAGTGCTTTGGCCACCTGGTTCTGGCTTTGCGTGGCCAGGGCGATCTGTTTCTTATTGGCAGCTTCGTCGCCGCCCATGATGACATAAGAAACCACGTCATATTGGGTTTTGGGGTCATTTTTGGGCGAACGGTCGATGGCCTGCTTCAGCGCAGCCTCAAAGTCGGCGGGCTTGGCCGCATCAAATTCCAGAGTAAGTAGCGTGGTCGGACTGTTCGCTACAACAATGGCAGGCTCCGCAGGAGATGGAGCAGGAACCGGAGCGGTCGCAAAGCTCGCAGCAGGCTGGCGATCCAACGGTGTGGCCTGCACATCTTCGACCGGCACAGCCTGGGCTGTCTGCTCTTCAGGCGCCGGAATGGCGGGAGTCGTAGCAGCGATATCTTCCACCGGCAGCGTATCTTCGCAGTAATTGGTGCAAGCCCCCAGTGCGAGCAACAAAGATACAATCCCAACACGCTTTGTGATCTGCATACACCCTTCTCCTTATACCGTTATGGCCTGAATCTCGCGATCCTTGCCGCGCCACGTCATCGCCCAGGAGTACCAGCTTACGAACATCAGCACGTTAAGCAGCGCGCCGAACAGCAGGTACAGCAAGGGCATGAATAAAGGACTCCAGTAACATATAATGATGGCGTGCACCAGATATTGGAACGGAAGCGCAATGACAAAATACCCCAGGATCAGGACGGTCGCCACCAGCTTACGCCAAAAGGCAAAACCGAACACATAATAAATTGCGGCCAGCATCGGCGTAATGAGCAGCATAATATACAGCCCCACCACCAGCATGCCTGCCACGTAATTGCCGATGTCATAAGGCAAGCCCTCAGGCCGCCAGAGAAAGTAAGCCGATGCGGAGATCTGGATGGCCATAGCGGCGCGTAACAGGTACAGCGCCGGGGCGTAGCGCTTGGGCAGGAACAGCGAGACAACAAGGATGAAGATGGACACGAGCAGGTTCATCCACACGTCGGCGCTGGTCGGCTCGATGATCGGCAGGTTGGGATAGGGTATGTATACCTGCTGGCCGAAAATGGAAAGCGGCAGATACGAAACATGGCCTTTTAATTCAAGCTTCCATATCCAGAAATCGAATATCTTTGCCCACAGCGATGTGATCGGTTCCATCGAAACCCAAAGCGCGAAGCTAAAGATCAGCGGCAGCAGCACCATCGTCATCACGATGGAACGACGGAAGTTCATGCTGCGCAGCGCACGATGCATGCGGATGGTCGTGCCCTTGGCGCCGATGCGGCGGTTGGTGAATAAGCGCTCGTTGACGCTTGGGAGTTCGTTTTCCTGGTGCGCCATTAGAACTCCAGGAACACGCCGCCATTTATGCCCTTACGGTCATAATTGCGGCTGAAATAGGTCTCGCCCAGCAGGTCGAAGCCCCAATTCTCTTCCACCCACTGGCGCCACTGAAGCGAAGCCGTATGGCTGTGAAACTCGCTGAGCACGTTGCCCGGCCCGATCACCTGGTAGGCCTCTTTGCCAAAACCATAGCGGCCGGTAAGCAGGCGCTCGCCTTCGCGGCCGTGGGTCAAGGCTATGAACTCAGACATGGAATAGACGCGCCCAGGCGTGCTGCGGTTAAAGCGCACGCCACCTTGCAGGATCCACGGGCTTTCAAAGTAATAGGTAGCGCCAACAAACAGGCTATTGTCGGTATAGCTGTCGCGCGATTTATAATAGCCCATGCCCAGCGTCGTAATGAGCTGGCGGCGATCGAGCCATTTGCGGTTGATGAAACCGTCCACGCGGTAGGTGGGAAGGAACACGCCACTGGTGGAGCCGCCCACGCTTAGATTGGTGAACCAGTCCTCGTCGATGACATGGGTGTTACCCACCGAGCCATAATAGCCGGTGCTGCCGAACTGGCGCTGGTTGAGCAGCATCGCATTCCACACATTATCGGTGTCGCTTTTGTATTCGCCTTTTAGGTACTCACCCGACCAGTTGGGATAGCCGCTGTTGAGCGTATGGATATTACCGCCCACCTCCACATAGCCGCCCGGGGTGAACGCAGCTGGAGCGCCAGGCGCACCAAGATTAGCCGAAGTCCCAGCGCCGACCACCGAAGGTGCAGGAAGGCCTGGCGGCCCAGGAGGGCCCGGAGGACCGGGCGGTGCAGGCGGCGCCTGATCGGCCGGATATACGGGAATAGCAACAGGCGGCGCTTCCGCCGCAGGCGCAATAGCAGCAGGCAGACCGCTTGCCGACGAGGTTGGCGTAAACAATGGTATGCTATGTCCAGTGGCTTTGGTGTTCTTGAGCTTGGTAAGCGTGGGCAGCTTGCCGGGCGCATCATAAGCGTCGCCCGCAGCATGTGCCGCAGGGGCACAAAACGTAAGAGCAGCGATCGCCAAGATTAAGAGATTACAACGCATCCACACCCTATGATTCACACTGTTCGCGGGCCAGTACCTGACAAATATATTGCGCGGTCCTACCATCGCCGAACGGGTTCTTGACCTGGCACATCGCCTGGTGACAACGCGCATCTTCGTATAGCATTTTGACCTGCAATACAATATTTGCTTTATCCGTACCCACGAGTACCCCTGCCCCGGCCTCAATGATTTCAGGGCGTTCGGTGGTGTCACGCAGCACCAGCACGGGTGTGGAAAGAGCCACAGCCTCTTCCTGAATGCCCCCAGAATCGGTCATCACCAGCCAGGAATGCTTGAGTATCCACAGTAGCACGGGGTAATTCAGCGGTTTGGTCAGATACAGGCGACTGGCTATTTCGGCGGGCAGCCTTGCCATAAATTCATGCACAGGCTTGGAAACGGCAGGGTTCGGGTGCACGGGCCACACCACCAGCAAATCGCTGTGCTTTTCCATCAGCTCAGCTATGGCCTGCATAATAGAGTGGATGTGCTCCTCCTGGTTCTCGCGGCGGTGCACCGTCACCATCACCATGCGCATGCCCTCCAACCTGGCGCTGAGCTTGCCGACCAAGTCCGGCCCCTCGCCGGTGTTCTTGCTTCGATAGCTATCAAGCTTGCTAGCGCCCAGATACTCAGCCTCCACAATCGTATTGCCCACCACATGGATGCGCCCATCTTCGACGCCCTCGGCCAGCAGGTTCTGCCTAGCCCCTTCAGTGGGGGCAAAATGCCAGTGCGCCAGCTGCGCGATGAGCACACGGTTCTTTTCTTCGGGGAACGGATTGTATTCGTTATGCGAGCGCAGGCCCGCCTCCACATGCGCCACGGGGCGCTGCTGGTAAAACGCCGCCATCGAGGCTGCCAGGGCCGAGCTGGTATCGCCATGCACCAGCACCACATCGGGCGATATGGCCAGCATCGCGCGCGAAATTTTGTATAGCAGCAAGCTCGAAAGCGCCGAAAGCTGGCAGTCATCAAGCTGTATGACCGAACGGTCAAGCTCTAGGCTGAAATCCGGCACAACATCGAACAGGTCGTAAAGCTGGAAGGCGATGTCACTGTGCTGGCCCGTATGCAACAGCACCGGCTCCATGCCATGCTTCTTAAGCTCGAAATAGACCGGGAGCATCTTAATGATCTCGGGCCGCGTCCCCATCGAAAGCAGCATCTTTTTATGCGTCATAGCAAATCACTTCCTACGCAAGGGATTTTGCTTGCTTCTGGACTGCGCTTCAAGCTGATTTTTACAATCTGCAGCGCCACATCCTCCACCACGTTCCAACGCGCGCTATAGCGCAGCGGCTCGCTGCGCTGCGCCCAGCAAGAAGCGCGGGCAACATCGTCCATTTCTATGGCCGTAATGGCGATTAGTCCCCACGGAAAATCCTCCGTCTTCTGCGAGAACCAGAGCTGGTCGTTGGCTTTCATCCATTCCTGGTAGGCTTTGGCAAGCTCCTGACTTTCGAGCAGCCGGTACATCACCGGAAAAAGCTGCGCCACCGCCTCAGGATAAAAGGCAGGCACTGCATCACGCTTTTGCGTCGAAACAAGGTATTCCCCGTGAACCGAATCGTAGAACACTGCGGTAATAGAGGCCCTGAGCATATCTGCCTTGTTCTGGTAGCGCGTTGCCAGGCTGAACTGCCCCATACGGCGCATATCGCGCGCCATGGAGGAGAATGCGTCGTATATCTCGATATTGTCCATCAGCAGCCCCACGGGTAGGCTGGCCGAGATCTGGTAGATGCCCTTATCCGCCATGTAGAGGGCCTCGAGTTGCCGCGAGGCATTGCTGGCGCTGGAAAGCCAGGCCTCAGGCAACCCGGTATCGGGTGCAGTGCGATAGAGCAATTGTAGCCATAGGGCAAGCATCGCATCGTCGGCATCGGCGGGTGCGGAGTTTTCCCACTTGCCGCCGGCGGGGCGCGTATAGCGACTGAACAACCCCTCGGGCGATTGGTACTTGCGCACCCAGTCGATCCAGGCGAATGCCTGCCTGCGCGCCTGCTCACCTTTGCCCATCATCAGCAGTGCCTTAGTAGCGAAATACGGGTCTACGGTATCGCCGTGGTGATACACGGTGATAGCACCGCTGGGCTCCTGATGACCGCTCAGGTCAATAGATTGGGCGAAAGCAGGCAATGCCTGCACCGCAAGCGTCAAGGCCATCAACAAGCCAAGCGCCTTACTCATGTAGCCAGACCGGCTTGCGAGCCAACGCTGCCCGGCTCGTTCGCCCATAGCGTACCGTGCACTTCCACGCCACTAGCAACGGTTATGATATCAGCCGTCACGGTGGTGGGAGCTTCTAGCGTGCCTATGGTGACGCCAGATTGAAGTAGTAACGCCTTTTCCGCCACTACCGGGCCACCCACGAAGCTGCCGCTGCTAAGCGTGAGATCGCCGGCGCTGAAGGCCGATCCCTGCACCAGCACGCTTGGGCCAACGATAAGGTCGCCGTTGCTTTTAATGCTACCCTTGATGTGGCTGCCTGCACCGATGATAATGTCTTTCCCCGCTACGATGTCGCCATCGAAGTAGCTGTTCTCAGGCAGCTCGAGCGTGCCTTCCACCAGCCAACGGCGCTCAAAACGGTCCTTGATGCGAACGATATCTTCGAGCTTCACAGCTTGCGCGCGCGATACATCCGGCATAGTAGCCAAACCATGTTGGCCGAAAACGATGCGTGGTGCATTCAAGCGCTCAAACTTCACATGTTCACTGATAAAAATCTCTTGGCCCGCCGAAGCACGGCCCATCAACTGGCAACCCTGCGCCACGTTAAGAGTGCCGGTGCAATGCACCCAGCGCATGGTGGCGCAGCCCTCGCCGAGTGTAATGCTCTCCTCGGCCAGAAGCGCGCGGAACTGGCTGTCGCGGCCCGCGGTGATCGAAGTAGTGCTATACACCTCGCTTTCAAAGAACATATCGCGCGGCAGCTGCAAAGCCTCCGCCGAAACGATCAGTTTACGCGTGCTGGCCACACTGACTTCCTTCTGGTCGAAGAACGGCACACTGCCGGGGCCGATGATCTGGTAGCGCGTGCGGCCATCGAGCGAGCCGTCCTGAAACTTGACCGTGCCCTGCTCCAGCTGAGCAAAGAAATTGGGAAAGCTCTTTTGCAAATAGCTGCGGAAGCCATTGGCGAAATGTGCAACGTCGGAATCATATTCCTGGATCACGCGCAAAGGCTGCGTGTCGGTGGCCAGGGCCAGCTCGACCATACCCGGAATCATTGGCAACACCATAATAAGCAGGGTGATGAGAATAAAAACTGCATCCCACATAATTATTTCTGCGCCCCAATGGTGAAGTTTTCCTCGCGGAAACGCGGGGTCTTTTCCCATATCTTGCACGTGCCGTCCCGATTGAACAACTGCTTGAGCGTTGCGCCAGACACCGTCACCGTGCTGATGAGGAAGTTGAAGAAGTTGAACGGCAGCAGCAAAATACGGCGCTTGCCACGATCTAGATACACTGCCGAGGCGATCTCAAAGAACGCGGCCGAATTGCCCACCGAGCCGTAAGCTACTACGGCCATCATAGCAAGCGGCCCGTTGACCAAATTATTCTCTCCCAGGTAAAATAGCAAAATGGCTACGATCCAACCGAGGAAAATAATCGGCGACATCATGTACACGCCAAGCAGCAATAGCCCGTCAATCTTGCCGTGCAGCGTTACGTTCCGGTTGAACAGGCAACGAATGGCATAGCGGCACATGGCCTGGTTATGACCACGCGTCCAGCGCGTAATCTGGCGGATGCGCACCGGCCAGCTTTGCGGTACTTCTTCGTAGCACTCCGAGCGGTTCACATACACTGAGCGCCAGCCGCGAAGAATAGCGCGATAGGTGATGTCGGTGTCTTCGGCCAGCGTATCATCCAACCAGCCGCCGACACTTTGCAGCGCCGCCATACGAATACCACCCACCGTGCCGCCGTATTGGGGCACAAGGTTCATGTTCATGCGGGCCTGCTGGTCTACCTGATAGCCGCCGGCGCGCTCAAGATCCAGCAGGCGTGTCAGCAGGTTGTAGCCGGTGTTGATGGGAACCACGCGCCCCATGACCAGCCCTACCTCGGGGTCGAAGAACGGGGCTGCGAGCTGCTTGATGAGGCCGCGCCCGGGGATATAATCCGCATCGAACACGATAATGATATCGCTGGCGACGAACTGCGTCGCATCTTTAAGCGCCGGGGCTTTGCCGGGCGCACCTTCGGTGCGGTGGAACGGGGTGATAAGCCCGGGATGCTTGGCCGCATAAGCATCGACAATCTCGCGGGTGCGGTCGGTCGAGCGATCGTTGACGATCATAATCTTGAGCTTATCGGGCGGGTAATGCACCTGCAGCAGCGCCTCGATGGAGTGACCAATTACCGCCTCTTCATTATGGGCTGCTACCAGCACGGTGACGCTGGGCCACTGAGCCGTGTCGATATTGACGTAAGGGTGGCGCTGCCTGCCATACAGGCGATTTAGCGTGAACAGGTAATGCCTGAGCGTATAGACGCTAATCAGGGCGATGATTACCCAAAGCGTTATTTTTAAGGTCAATATCAGCACAAGCTACACTATATAATCTACACTATAAAATCGTACAAAAGCGTCATGTTCTACGACATCACCCATTAAATTACAACCAGTTTACCAGCCATTTTGGGCAGGTCATTCACAGAGCTCTCATTTTACCATAGCAAAAACATTATGCTATTGATATGCTTATTGCCCTTTAACCCGCTAAATATACCTTCATACGGCACAAGAAACGGAAATTTATGAGCTATAAAGTCGCAGTCGTCGGCGCAACGGGCAATGTAGGCCGCGCCATCTTAGATATATTGTTCGACCGCCGCTTCCCGGCCAGCGAAGTGGTGGCTTTGGCCTCGCGCAGCTCGGTGGGTAAGGAAGTCAGCTATGGCGAAGATGCCGTGCTCAAAGTGCAGGCGCTGGACAACTACGATTTTTCCGACACTGATATTGCCCTGTTCTCGCCGGGTTCCTCGGTCTCTAAGATATATGCGCCGATCGCCGCAGCTGCCGGCTGCGTGGTGATCGACAACACTTCCTATTTCCGCATGGACCCGGACATCCCGCTGGTCGTGCCGGAAGTGAACCCGGATGCGCTGAAGGACTTCCGCAAGCGCAACATCATCGCCAACCCAAATTGCTCCACCATCCAAATGGTAGTAGCCCTGAAACCCCTGCACGCAGCCGCCGGTATCAAGCGCGTGGTGGTCTCGACCTATCAATCAGTCTCGGGTGCTGGCAAAGCCGCCATGGACGAATTGTATGACCAGACCAAGTCGCTGTATATGAACGCAGAGAAAGAGCCCTCCTGCTTCACCAAGCGCATCGCCTTTAACCTCATCCCACAGATTGACGTGTTCATGGATGATGGCGGCACGAAGGAAGAATGGAAAATGGTGCAGGAAACCAAGAAGATTCTCGATCCCAACATCGCCGTTTCGGCCACCTGCGTGCGCGTGCCGGTTTTCGTAGCGCATAGCGAATCGGTCAACATCGAGTTCGAAGACCCTATCTCGGTGGATGAAGCCCGCGAGATACTTTCCAACGCCGACGGCATAACGCTATATGACGAGCTTAAAGATGGCGGCTATGCCACACCGGTGGAAGCCGCCGGCGAAGATTCGGTGTTCATCTCGCGCCTGCGCAAGGACGCAAGCGTTACCAACGGCCTGAACATGTGGATCGTCAGCGACAACCTTCGCAAAGGTGCGGCGCTAAACGCCGTGCAGATCGCCGAAACGCTGATCGAGAGCTACGGCCTGGCTCCGAAAAAAGCCCACTAGTCAGCGCGATTTGCTTGGCATGTTATAAGGCGCAGGCTCGACCGTTGTATCGAAGCGCCTTATCTTGCTTTTCAGCCGCAGCGAAAATAGCGTCGGATCCTCACCCTCTTCGCCGATAAGTTCAGCCTTGGTGTCTTCCACCAGCTTTTTCAGATCACCCGGATAAAGCCCGTTTTTGCGCGCCATACTCTGGGCGGTTTCCTCGCCCATCACGTCGAACCTTTCTGCCGTCATGGTGTTTTCCACCTCGGTCTTTTTCATCAGCTCCTCGCGCAGCTCACGCCAGGGCGCAAGTACCGGGTCTTGCTCCCAGCGCTCGATATGTTTGTGGTTGTTCGGGCTGCTGAGCACGCGCCACTCCACCGAGCCTAAGTCGAGCATGAAGGGCAGCCACTTGCCATCCGCCCCTTGCACCAGGCCTATATTGCGGCGCTCATGCCGGAGATTGCTGGGCACGAAATCACACGGCTCTATAGCCTTATCACAGGCCAATTTATCATAAAGCTGCAACACATGGCTATCGGTCACCTCGTCCTGCCTTATCTTCGGCGAGATACGCACCATCACGCGAGCATAGCCACCCACTGTCAGATCGTGGCGCTTGATATCGGGCAGCATCATCGGGTGCGGCGGCGAATGCTTGATAAGCTCAGCAGGTGAGATCGAAACCAGCTGCATGCGGCCCTCTTGGTCGGGCACAGTCTCGAACACCAGGCTTGAGTTACCGCTGCTGAGATATTTAATGCGGGTGATGCCTTCGCGCTGCAAAGCCTCGATGGCTTTGTCCACGATTGCTTCATGCCCATCGTTGAACCGTAGCTTCGGCGGCCAGCGAATGGCCTCCATCTGCTTGCGCAGCGCCTCAACGGGGAAGTAATCACCCTTGCGTGCCTCGTCGCGCCGTCCGGTCATGCTGCGCGCCCAACGGGCCGAGCTATTCCTGCTTTGGCCTTCGTGCAGGTCGGGCGGTGTTTTAATGGGCGGATTCATACCCATCCTTTATATCACGGCAAGCGTATAGAATTTATGAATTTTTGGCTACATTTGCCCGTTGAGCGAACCTGCCGGCGCAGCGTTAACCCCCAGTTTTTCATCATATTTCTTTGCAGGTTCGGGGTTTTGTGCTACTGGTTTGGCCCCTAAATTCCATTGCACAAGGCCCTATGAAAACCCTCCCCAAAACCTACGAGCACAAAGAGCGCGAAGCCCACTGGCAACAAGAGTGGCTACAAAACGGTGTGTATAATTTCCGCGACGATCTGCCGCGCGACCAGACCTTCGTCATCGACACCCCGCCGCCGACAGTGTCGGGGGTTTTGCACATGGGCCACATCTTCAGCTACACGCAGGCAGATTTCGTGGCACGCTACCAGCGCATGGCCGGCAAAGATGTTTTCTACCCCATGGGGTTTGACGATAACGGCCTGCCCACCGAACGCCTGGTGGAAAAGACCCGGGACATCAAAGGGGCCAACATGCCCCGCGCCAAATTCATCGAAGAATGCAAAACGGTGGTCAAGGACGCGGAGGATGAATTCCGCAAGCTGTTCAAAAGCACGGCACTGAGTGTGGACTGGAACCAGGAATACCAAACCATCAGCGACGATGTGCGCAAGCTCAGCCAGGCCTCCTTCATCGACCTTCTGAAGAAAAATGAAGCCTACCGCGACTTCCGCCCCACCTACTGGGACTGGGTGGACCAGACCGCCATTGCCAGCGCCGAGATCGAGGAAAAAGAACAGCCAGGCATCCAGATCACCATCCCTTTCGGCATCGTAGACCGAGCTGAGTGGGATAGCGGCAAACGTCCCGATTTTGCTTCGCTGGAAAAAGTAAGCGTCATGACCACGCGCCCCGAGCTGCTGGGCGCCTGCGTAGGCCTTATCTGCCACCCGGACAATGCCGCTAAATATCATGGCAAATACGCCGTATCGCCGCTGTTCGGCGCAGTAGTTCCCATCTGCTCCGACGACAAGGTGGATAAAGAAAAAGGCACCGGCTACGTGATGTGCTGCTCTTGGGGCGATGACACCGACAAAGAATGGATTGCTAAATTCGGCCTAGCCTGGCGGCCCCTGCTTGGCATGAACGGCCGCCTGGAATGCACCGTTACAGATGGCACGATTGATTTTCGCGCAGGCCGCACCGGCACGAATACGGGCGCACCGCTTGGCACATCTTCCATCACACCGGAGAATTGCTTGAACGTTGCCACTGCCGCAGATGTATTTGGCAGGCTCAACGGCTCCAAGCTCATCCGCGATATCAAGAACGAGAACAGCGCAAAGGGCAAAGCCGTAAAGCTACTGGAAGAAGCAGGCCTATTGCTTCCCCAGGGCGAAAAGGGCGAGCTTATCATCCACAAGGTGCAGAACGTCAAATGCGCCGAACGCAGCGGCACGCCGATTGAGATCATCCCCACCTATCAGTGGTTCGTGCGCATCACCGATAAAAAGGAGCAGCTGCTGGAAAAAGGCGCGGCGTGTAACTGGAACCCGGAATACATGCGCATTCGCCTGAACCAGTGGATCGAGGGCCTGAAGGAAGATTGGTGCATCTCGCGCCAGCGCTTCTTCGGCATCCCCTTCCCCGTGTGGTATGGATATAATTATAACGCTACACTAAGAGGTGAGGCTTTTAACATTGAGACTTTCGACGCTGAATTTGGAGAACTTCCAGTTGACCCGACGATAGACATTCCAAATATATTTGAAATAATTGATGCGGATTTTGGGAACACAGACTTTTTTGTAAAATCTGGTGTTCCTGAGGGGCAAGCTAAACTATTAAATGCCAAGCTGGTTAGGCATAAAGTTTCTAATGAACAATATGTAATCTGGGGCGATAAGGACGTGATGGACACCTGGGCCACCAGCTCCATCAGCCCGCAGCTCAGCGCTCGCGGCATCTGCCAGGATTTTGCGCCCGACCGCGCCCGCTATGAAAAGCTTTTCCCCGCCGACATCCGCCCGCAAGCGCACGAGATCATCCGCACCTGGGCGTTCTACACCATCGTCAAGGCGCATCTGCATGAGAACATGATACCGTGGAAGCATCTCATGATCTCGGGCTGGTGCTTGGCCGCCGATAAAACCAAGATGAGCAAGTCCAAGGGCAACGTCATCACCCCTGTGGCACTTATCGAAGAAAAAGGGACCGACACGGTGCGCTATTGGGCGTCCACCTCGCGCCTGGGAACCGACACGGCGTTTTCCGAAGACCTGCTAAAGATCGGCCGCAAGCTGGTTAACAAGTTATGGAATGCGAGCAATTTTGCCTCGTTAAACCTTAATGCGATCCAAGGCACGCCGACCACGGCACTGGCCGATCTGGAAGCAGGCAAGATCACCTCTGCACTGGATGTCTGGGTGCTTTCGCGCTTAAACAACTGCATTAAGGTTGCCACGCAGGAGTTTGAAAAATTTGAGTATTGCGATGCTCGTGTAGCTGTCGAGGATTTCTTTTGGAACGATTTCTGCGACAATTACCTAGAGCTGGTAAAAGCCCGCGCTTACGGCGAGAATGTTAACGCGAGCGAGCAGCAATCCGCTCTTTATACGCTTTATCACTGCCTGGATGCGGTGCTTCGTTTATTCGCCCCGTTCGTACCCCATATCACCGAAGAGCTGTATAGCCACATCTTCGACGACCGCTACGCCAAAACCGGCTCGGTGCATGCGCGTGGCCAATGGCCAAACGCGGCTGATTACCCTTACGTCGAAAAGGCCGAACATGCAGGCCAGGCCTGCGTGGATGTGCTAAACATCATCCGCAAGGCGAAGTCAGAAGCAGGGGTTTCGATCAAATTCCCCGTGGAATTGGTGGAGGTTTCCCCCCGCTCCGACACAGCCATAGGCTGGGAAGCGCTGGAGGCCACACTGGCTGACCTCAAATCCGCCGGCAATGCAGAGGCGGTGGTGCTTACCAGCGGCGAGCTGCCGATGGCAAGCGAGCGTGGCTGGTTCACGGCAAGGGTGAAGCTAAAGGCCGAAGCCGCCGCCTAAAGATGCTCCGGCATCACGGCGAGGCCAGAGTGAAAACATAAAAAAAACCCTCGCCATCACGGCGAGGCCAGAGTGAAGACATAAAAAAACCCTCGCCATCACGGCGAGGGTTTAGGAGAAAGAAGCTCTCGGTAATTTAGATTAACCGCGACCCGCGAAGATCTTGGCGCCGTTGCTGTCAATCAGCGCTTTGGTTATTGCAGCCAGGCCTACGCCTTCGGTTGCGGTGGTCAGAATGCCATTACGGTGAATGGGGTTGCCCTGCTCGTCTTCCTTTTTGCGGAAGAGGCCAACGGCGTCATAAAGGGTTTTGGCCAGCACAATCGCGCCTACTGCGGTTACCGCTTTGTTAGCAGCGATACCTGCTTTTAATGCTTCTAAGGACATACAGACTCCCCAATAAAGAACTACACGTTAATGCCACTATAGATATGGCTTCATTACCTATCACTATAACAAAAATCTTTAGAGAGTGTGTTACAGTTTTATGAAGGTTTGTCATTTTTTTTAAAAATAGCCATTTCTGCGGCTCTGCGGCGGGCCAACCCCTCAATTACCCTGCCAGAGGCGAACTTCCAGCGCAGAAACTCGCGTGCGGCGGCAGTGTAGTTGCCCCTATTTAAACATGCCCGTAATGTGGAATTGGCAAAGGCTGCCACGCCAATGTTGAAAATGAGAGAAACCAGTGCGTCATATTGCTTCTGGGTGAGCGGCACGGCCACCAGCCGGCCGATGGCCCGCTCCACGGTGCTTATATCCGCCTTAAGCAGCCGCTGAGCCTCAAACTCATTGAAATTCTCTGCAATAACCTCACCCTGCTTTACCACATGCCCATAGCCGATGGTGAGCTTACCTGCCGGGCATGTATAAGGTGTGAGGCTTAGGCCTTCATGCGCTTTGATAAGGCAAAGCCCCTCCTGTGAGAGCTGCATGGCTAGCGCAAACGCAGCAAGTGCTGGTTCAGTTGGTCAAGCTGGGTTTTGAGGAAGGACATATCCTGCTTTAAGAACTCCAACCGTTCTTCCAGCCGTGCAAAGCGCACGCTAAGGCCTGAGCCATCCATGGCGTGCCGCTCGATCATATCGACGCGCGCATCCAGCTGGGTAGCCCAGACAATCGCTGCTGCAAACTGCACCAACAGTGCTACCAGCACCGTCAGCGGTACACGCCGGTCAAGCCGCCATTTAGCGGTGTGCTTTATCATAACGACACCCAGGCGGAGCTGCTAACAGCAAAGAATATACGGCGCGTGTCGGTGGACACGCTAAGGCCCGTGTTAATGGCAAGGTTGTTGATGCTGTGGCCACTGGCCGGATAGACGGTCAGCGCATTTGCGCCCTGGTTGGCCACCAGCACCATCTCGCCAGCTTCGGGGCTTGGAAGCTTCACGCCTTGGGAGGAGCCAACCGTGGTCACCTGGTTAAGGGTGGAGGTCAGTGCGGTCGCGGTGCTTTGGTTGCTGCCGGCAGCCGAAAGCCCCGCGCCGATGGATTTGAACGCCAGGCGGCCAGTTGCCGCCATCATCTTTAGCACCGTGTTCCAGCTCGAACCATCGGGCGATACCTTGAGGCTGAAATTATCATCCCCCACCGTTCCGAACTCGGCGCGCCCCGACGTTCCGGTCTGAAACAGGAACGATGCCGTGTCTGAAGAACCGCTTTTGTTGAGCTTAGCCTGCACGCCCGCGCCGTTATGGTTAAACAGCACCGCCTCACTGGCCACGGCCAGCTTATTGGTGCTATCGGCAGTGGAGTTCACCCCCAGCAGGCTTACATTCTGGAACTGCGAGATATCCACCGTTGCCGTCCAGTTTGTGCCGTCATAGGTGTAGGTCGTGTCTTGGTCGTTCACCCAGAGTGATACGCCTTCTTGCGGGGTGATGAAACGCCACACCTGATCGAAATACGCAAGCTTGGCGGCCTGCCCCAGCCAATCGCCCGTAGGCGATGCGCCAACGATATACAGATCGCCGCTGGTGGGCGAGCCTGGCGGCGTGTTGATGGTACGGCTTTTTGCGCCGGTGTTAAGCAACGCGTCGATGCGGGTGAGCGCCTCGTTGACGGTCACTTCCTTCTGGGCCTGCGCCTGCTCGACAAGGGTGATTGCCAAATGAGAGGTAGTGGTCATATATACTCCTGAAAAATGAGCCGGTAAAATTGACATTGTGTATTGTGTATTAAGCGCTAAAATCGGTGGGTATATTTTGCTAGAAAGTCCGCCATGCCTACCCTTGCTGAAGTAAAAAAACAGATCGCGGCCTACCCGCACCGCTATATCTTCTGGACGAAGAAAGAGATCCGCGCCCTGCCCGAAGTGATGGATAAGGACGAATCCATCAAAGCAATCACCTCGGGCATGATGAACGGCGCCTCCTGGTTGCTCGTATGCACCAATCGCCGCCTCATCTTCCTAAATCGTGGCATGTTCTATGGTTTGCGCCAGGTACAGCTACCGCTGGGGCGCGTTCAGTCGATCGACCATTCCTTCACCATCGCCTTTGGCAGCATCAGCGTGTGGGATGGGGCAAGCGCCTTTAGCATCAACATGGTACTTAAGAGCTCCATATTACCGTTCGTGCGCGCAACCGAAGAGGCAATATACGCGCTGCAAAAAGCTGCTACCAAACCCGCCGCTTCAGCAGCACCTACCGATGTAGCCAGCCAGCTCACCAAGCTGGTGGAGCTCAAAGAAAAAGGCTACCTCACCGACGACGAGTTCCAGGCCCAGAAGCAAAAGATCCTGGGTTAGCGCTCACACCGTCGCCTGCGCCGCATACCCCCGCCCGACCTGCGCCGAAAGCTGATATACCCGCACCGTAAGGCTTGCCTGCGTGCCGCCAAAATCACTCACCTGCTGCGCTGCTGTGTAGCTGGCCGCAGCACTGGTAAGCCCCCTGATCGTGCGCACTACATCGCTACCATCGAGGATGTCCACCTCATATTGCTCCGATTCTTCGCCGAGCGGCACATCCACATGATCCTGCCAATCCCCGCCAATGCGCGTGCGGCGTTTCCAGCTAAGCATGATATTAGCGCTGCCGTCACGCATGGCCGCCACCGAGGCAGGGCTGTAAGGCTTAAGTGCCACTGCGTTATAGGTGAAGCTTTGCGCCGTTGCGCCCGAAAGCGTGCTGCCGAAAGTGACGGCTTTATACAAGCGCGGCAGGCCGGTAATTGAGCCAGAAACTGGTTTGCGTGACAATCGCCCGTCAAGCAGCACGAAACGATCACCGATGGCGTGCGTGCCAACTGCCCACTCCGTTCCCAGTCGCCCGCGCAGTAGCCCGCTGAGGCGATACTGCCCGGGGGCGACAAGCGTAGCGGTCTTGAACTGCAGAATCTCACTGCCCAAAAGGGCCGCATTTGCCCCATTGAGCACAGCAAGTTCAGCCGGCAGATGTGCCGCAAGCCTCCATGTGTATTGCACCTGTTGCTACCGTATCCGCCGGAAGCGCCGGCAAATCCAGCAGCTCAAGCCGCGTGCAGCCGCTACTATGCGTTGTGCATCGGTCATACTATCCATGATAATGTTAAAGGCGCGTTCTTGCGCTGGTTAAGGGCTAACCCTGCTGAGATTCAACAGGCGGTGCAGCCTGGATCTTCGAATTATCCAGCAGCACGCGCTGGCCCATATTCCGGGCATACGCCCAGATGAGGCCCGCCATCACCACCATCGCCATAGCGAACACCCAAATGAAGGTGGCGATCGTAGCGCTACCGTAAACACCAATCATGGTGGCAGAGGCAAAAGCCGCTACAGCCACAAAAAACCCTAAGATTTGGCCGAGAACCGTGGCAAAGTTATGGAAACGCAACGACTGCATTTCCCACTCGTGGCGGTGTTTTTGTTCACGCTCGAACATGTCGATAATAACATCAGCCGAGCCTTCCACCACGTAGTTATAGCTTTCGAGCACTTCCGGGTGCGGCAAAATTTCCACCACGCGGTTGACCACACGATCAGCCCCGCGCTGGCCACGATAGCCACCGGCCTTCTTGGTGCGTGCCTCGTCGCTATTTTTTGTCTTTTCGTCCGTCATGCGCTTCTGCCTTTAGTTTTCCTTGCACGCGTTTGATATCTTTAGCTACGGCCCGCCAATCACGCAGCTGCCCGTCAGCAAGCAACTCATGCGGGTAGCGCGCAAACGATGAGCTTTGCCCGGCCGTCAGCACCGATACTATGCCCGTAATAAAGTTACCAACGATTTTCAAACACCTACCCTCTTTAATGCCGCCCTAGATTACCTAATCTTGGGGCTAAATTAAATGAAAATCGGGTGCGCCCTAGCTACTGCGCGTGCCAGCGGTTTCCAGCAGGCGATCCAGCCCCGGAACGTACGGCTCCCCGCGAAAGTTATAGATATTGGCAAAGCGCGTATTGCAGGTGGCAACCGTCTTGTCGCACCCCTGGGTCAGGCTATAGGTGTCACCCGCCTGTAAGCCATAAGGCATAGGCAGCGTCAGGATCACCTGGCCGCCATTATCGGCGGTCCACACATATTCCTTCACCTCCATGCTAAGGCCATTACACGCCCCGCTGGTGAAGGTGATCTTGCCGAAGCTATAAAGCCCCGAGGCCTCATCACGCGATGCATCGTAGAACTCTTGGGTAGAAAGCACTTGCGTAATGCTGCCCGTCACCGTGTAAGCCTCCATATCCACCTTGCAGCGGCTGTCACCCAGTGTGGCGCGACAGGCAGGCGCATAGAGCTCGCCGATGGTCTGCGATAGGCTTTGGGTAAGCCCGCGCACTTCAGCCACGAATTGCTGCTTATGCAGCGAAACCTCACCCAGCCAGCCGCGGCGCAGTTTAAGCGTACCCTGGCTTGTGTCGTTGTAGTTGATCTGGAATATCTCGATCTCGGCAAAATCATATATACCCGCGAGCAAATCCGTCTCGCTTATGCTGCTAGAGCTGAGCATGCCCTCCACATCCAGATTATCCACACTCAAAGAATCGGAGTTCTGCACGGCACTGGGCGTAAAGCCGCTTGCCGCCCGATAGATGCATGCATTGTATTCGATATCCTGGTCATGGTCGGTAAAACCCAGCACACCGCCATCGCGGCGCGTCAGCTTCCAGCAGGTCGCAAGCGTAGTCACCTCACCGGCAATATGCGCAGCAAGTTCGGAAGAAAGGGTTTTCATGGCTGCCTCACACGCGAATTTCAATGAGCGGGATATCGTTCCAGCTATGGCTGCCGTAATTATCCAGCGTAGCCGAAAGCCTGTCGGTGTCAAAGCGCACCGGCACGTCGAACTCGAAGCTCGCCGTGATGATCGCGCCCTCTTGCGGTGCTTCGTCGAACTCGACGATACCGTTGCTGTAGCTTGCGTTATAGGCCGAGCCGGCTTGCAACACCCCATCGATATACACTTGCAGCGTGCCTGAGACCGGCTTGCTAATGGCGCGCACTTCTGTCACCGAACCGCTGGTGTAATGCTTTTGTAGCTGGAACTCCGTGTTCTGCCCGTCCCCCTCGCCTAAGTATTCATCGACGGCCTGATAGTCGCTCCAGTCCTTGAAGCGGAAGCCATCGGCGCGACCTTTGCGTGCACGGAAAAAAGCAATTAGCGTGTCGAGCTGTGCTTGCGTCTTTACGCCATGGGCCACGTTATAGCGGGCACGGGCTGCTGCCCAGTTGGCGTTGCGCTTTTCATACCCCCCATGGGTAATAACGATATCGGTTGAATATTCCGGCCCGCCGGCAGAACCATAGGCGATATCGGTCGGAAAGCGTGTTTCAATAAACGCCATACAAACTCCTTAAAATGAAAAAAGCCCGCATCAAGCGGGCTTTGGGGATATAAAGACAGGGTTAAAGCTTAAATACGGCCGCGGCTCTGGCCGGTTGCACCGGGAAGATCAGGACGAACCAGCGGATCGCTTACGCTGCTTCCTTGCCCGGTCATTTCCTGCATATGCGCCAGCGAAACATCCGGTGCAGTGGTATGCATCAACGCGCGTGCACCGATCTTGCCCTCATTGAACATCTTAGTGGTGCGGCTTACGAACTGAGGATCATACACCGTGCCATACTGGTTGCACAGCTCAGCCACCACACCCGGATCGCGCAGCACCAGGCTTACAGCTTCGGGGTTTTTTTCAAGTATCGTCTTGATCTGGCGCTCGCCGGTCATTTTATACAGGCGGTTCTCGATATGCTTGCGGAAGGACCCGGGCGGCAAGCTGCTGATCATCGCAGCGCCCACCAGATGTTCCGGCACTTCTTTGCCGTCTTTGCGCAGCTGCTTGATATTAGCCGCAACCGTTACGGGGTCTTGGCAATTGGTGCAGGGCACGATCTTATCATACGCCCAGCTGACCGCCATGTTCACGGGGATAGAAAGCACCCCCCCCACGATAGCACCGGCCACCGCGCCCAGGCCGAACACCGGCAAGCCCACAAGTGCGCCTATACCGATCATGCCACCGGTAATAAGCAGCGAACGGCCAAAACCATGAGCAGCTTTCTGCCACCAGCCTTTTTTCGATTCAGCAACAGGATCGTAATCCGTTTCGTCTTTAAAACCCTGATTTACCTTATCCAGCGGGCGACTCAATTCTTCAGAAGCTTTGGCCTCACTGATCATCGGGGTCATGGCGCTGGTCACGCCATCTACTGCCACTGACACGGTATGGCCACCGGGCACATATTTAGCCACTGCAGGCATGGCTGTAGCCAGCGATGAAACGCCTACCAAGCCCTGTGTAACCTCTAATGTTTTCGAGTCCATAGCTAAACCTTATGGGTATGGACGGCCGCCGGGCTGCAACGCCGCGGCTTGCGCATTTTCAACAACAGTCTTGGTATGCGAGCCAACCACTTCGCCGGTCATGCCTTTGGCATTGCCCGAGACACGCTCAGCGAATGAGGGTTTGCTCGCAGCAGCATCCACGGCACTTACTTTTTGTGCATCGGCAGCAGCGGTGATGCCTTTGATACGCTCGTTGAGCTTGCCGTTGCCGGATTCATTGAGAATCTCCGCCGGGGTAATGCCTTCGGCTGCATATTGCGCGGTAAGCGCCTGGATGACCGGGTTGTTCACGCCACCCTTTCGGTCCTTGCATTGCGGGACCGACATGGTCACGAAAACGGCGTAATCTTCAGCTGAAATTTGCTGGCCGGCCTTTTGTGCCGTGCTCAAGGTTTTATACGCGTCGATGGTCGATTTGCTGCCAAGCAACGCACCAGCCCCTACAGCCAGAGCTTGCGGCGCCAGGAAGCGCAGTGCCAGGTCGGTCATGCCGCCCATGGGTTTGCGCGCAGATTTAATGCCAAACGCCAGCGTTGCCATGCGAATGAAGCCCTGCACGCCATGTTCGCCCAGCATCGCGGTGCGGGCTTTGGCAGCAGGTTCAGGCAGCTTGCCGAACATCAGCTTAAAGTTAGATATCTTCTCCGGCTTTACGCCCTGCATGTCGGCGCACATCTGGCGCAGATTGCTAAAATCATGCGCGAAGCCGCGTGCCGTATCGGCAACGGCTAGCGTGTCGGCGGCAAGTAAAGCGCCGGTCTGCAGCGTATGCGAAACGGTAGCGGCTTTGATCTCCCCGCCCAGGCCTTTGACAACCGTACCCAGGCTCTTTGCACTATCGGTGCGGCGTACAGCCTTAGTAGCGACTTCTTCCAGCTTGCCGATCTGCTTGCCTAATGCACCCAGGCTTGCAGCGCGCTCTTCGAGCGGCTTCAGCGCACTGGCGCGCAGCGCCTTATCGGCAATTGCCTTAGCGGCCTTGATCTCGCCGTCTAGCTCTTTTCCGATTACGCCCAGGCCTTTTTTAATTTCAATGCCTGCGCCTGAAAGCTTGCCCACCGTGGCTGCCAGATCCGTGCCGTGGCTATTGCTTACCGCATGGCCGATAGCATCGACATGCTCAATCAGATGCTGCGGCAGAGCGGTGTGGCTGCGAAGATCACCCACCAAAGCGTTCGTCTCGCTTACCAGCGTCGCGGCTTTTTGCGTGTGGCGATTGGAGCGCCACTTGTTGAGACCTGTGGTATTGCCTACAGACTCAGCCGTATTGGCCAACGGGGTAAGCACGCGCTCGCCCATACGGCTGAAGAAGCCAGCAGTGCGCGTTTGCTCACCGACTTTGCCCAGCGGCGAAGCCAGAAAATTACTAGGCGCAGAAAGCACGCGGCCTGCCACATTCTTTTCGCCGAACAGCTTGCGGCTACCTTTGCCAAGCAGGTTCAGTGCACCTGCACCAAGCGGCAGGCCCATATAAGCGTAAGTGGTGAGTGTATTGGTAGTGCTGGCTACGCGATCAAACGCAGAAGGGCCCATATCGGGCAATGCACCGACAACGCTTGCGCGATCAGCCACCTGGTCAATAACTTGCCCAGCGACTTTCTTCCCTTTATGTGCAGCACCCGGTGGGGGGCTAACCAACTTAACCATTTGTGCTTTATCCTCAAAACACTACTACATACTACGGATTGTAGCCCAGGAAGAGCAAATCACCTATCGGTTTTTTGTTACTTTTTCATGACGGGGCAAGGCTATTAGCCTCGCAGAACACCCGATTATGACAATCAGGCTACAGCCTGGGGCCGACCGGCTCTGGGGATTTGGGCTTAGAGAAGCGCTCAACCGGGGCTTGCGGCCCTTCCAGACGAGCGGAGAACTTAGAAGCAGCAGGCTCCACAGCCTCGGCGAATGAGTGTTCTTCGTTCTTTTCCGCAAGGGCAGCCGAAGCTTGGCCTTCCTGCGGTTTGTCGGCAGCGGCTTCGGCGGCAGGCGCAGGCTTACTGGCCGCCCCTACACGCTCAGACCATGATTTGATAGCACCGGCAGGATCTGCCTTTTGCTGGGTAAGCAGCACAGATGCCATAAGCGCCAGCATTTCCTTGTGGTGCCCCTCGACGACCGACTGCAATGCCTTATCCTTGTCTTCGCCATCCATGGCGGCCACGAATTGCTGCACATTGCGAATATCACGCTTGGTCAGCCCCATCTCACGCAGCTGCTCTGGCGAGGCTTGCTCAATGACCTGCCCAAGATCCTGCATGAAGCCCTCTACGATCTTATGCATATGATCGCGGGCTTCGGCGCGAGAGTTCTTGATGTCGTCATGTTTCACACCGACATGTTCGAGCACTTCATCAGGCAACAGTGACACAAAACAGGCACGCTCTAGCCCCTTAAGCGAGGCGAGATTCTGCTTAATTTCCTGCTCAATGGCTGATTTATTGCCAAAGGCACTATAGAATTCTTCTTCCGTCATCGAAACGCGAGTGCCCATTTTGGTGGCAAGCTCAACCAGGGCCGCTTCGACCTTTTCATCACGCGCGATGATGGTGTCATGACCCTTACGGGTGATGATCTTGTGCTCACCCACCAGCGTTACCAGTGCATAAGCGTCTACCTGGCCTTTAGCCAAGGCCTCGGCGATAAGGATGGAGGCGTCTTCGAGTTTTTCCAGATTCGTGCCAGTAATCTTGCCACGGCCGCGGTTTACCTCATGCTGCTGGAACACTGAAACAATGTAATCCGGCAGGCTTTCACCGTCGACGCGAATGTCCTTCACCTCCGGGGGCACAAACTTGCAGCCCTCGCCTTTTTGCGCACAGAGATTATCAATCTCAGCTTTTACTTTTTTGATCATGCGCCAGGCAGTTGGGCTATTGTCAATCTGCCCTTCCTTTAGATAGGGCGTGCTGAAGGCACTGACCACCGAACCGCCAGTCAAAAGATTATCTGGAGTCAGCAGCTTTTGCAGGCCACCTTCTTTGGCGGGCTCATTTGCCTTGAGATGCTTCAGTCTGTCGACATCCATCGTGCCGTGCTTAACGATATCGTGCTGCTGGCCCAGTGCGATATATGCGTTAGGAGCAAGGGTGATAAGGTCCGCGGACATACCCTTTATGGAGCGCAGCCAGTTCTGATTAGCACGGTCATACTCGACCTGCATCACCTCATTCTTGGAGGGCTTAGCGCCGGTCGCCTCGATCACAGGCTTGAATTCTTTGTATAGCTCGCCGCGCTTTTCTTTATAGTTGCCTGTGTTCTTGTACAGATCGATCGCCTGCTGATAAAACACCGAGCTCCACAGGAAGGTGGACTCACCGACCTTCTTAGCTGTATCCAGCGCGCCCCCCTTGACACCGACCGACTGTGCGATGTAGCGGAACGCACTACCAACCGTCGGCGCACCCACTTCGTTGATCACGGGGGTCATGCGCGCCATGAGCGCACGAACACCACCGCCTAAGCGCGGGTCCAGCTCCATGCCGAAAAGATAGGTCTTGCCGTCTTGTTCATGGACGTCGAGTGCGCTGCTAACAGCACTCTTGAGGCCATGCTCGCGGTCGGCAAGGAAATCCTCATGGTCATCATAGCGAGCGATCATGCGCTTCCCCTATGTGTGCCGGCAACCGGTTTTTCAATCGTCATTTACTCACCCAGGTCATTTATTTACCCAGTATTGTGCGATACGCACCATGCGCACACGCAAAAGCAATGAGATACCCCATCTCAAATATTAATGGATTATAGCAATTTACCACCCCGGTTGACACCCATTTTTTGTGACAGTTTAATTACGGGGCCGTGCGGGCAAATAGTATGATTTACTCGGTCTTTACGGGATTGTAATAAAACATTAATTGGTATTTCCATATATTTCATGCGATTATCGCTATTTATGGCTGAGTGTGCGCCTTGGCAGCGGCAAGCTGCGCAAGTTACCGGGAGAAAATATGTCGTTAAATCAGGAACAAGAGCAAAAGATCCCGGGAAGGAACGGGGATCGCGCGCCCGTTCGCAACCCCCTTGCGACCCTACCCGAACGCTTCCCCCAATGGGCCCCTGAAAAGCAAACCCCTAAAAAGCCAGCCGGCCCATCGCCAGCCGAACTCGCTCAATTGCGTTCCGGGGCGAGCTATGTGAACGATGCACTTAACAACCCCTCCAGCACGGCAGCCTCGCAGTGCGATCAGGTGGGCAAAAAACTGAGTACACGCGAAAAGCAGGAAGTTCAGAACATCACCAATCAGGCCCTGGCACAAAAAAATGGTTTCTTGAGCAACATCATGGATATGGTGGTTGCGTTCTTCACGTCAATGTTCAGCGATAAGGGCTTTGACCAGATCATGCATGAAAAACATGCCGAACGCACAGCAGATCGGGTGAAAGAGGCGCTGGAGAAGAATGGCTACGCGCATGTGGCCGACAGCATCGCCAAAGGCGTGCAGCAGAACGCTCTCAACCCACAGATCGCAGAACGTGAACGTGCAGTGGCGCGTGGCACGGCGCCCAACGATAAGCAGGAGCATGCGCTGAATGAAGAGGTGCGCAAGAACATGGCGCAACTCTATCAACGAGACCCGCTACTTAGCAGCGTTGCGACGCAAAATGCCAAAGAGAAAATGACTCCCGAACAGGTACGCGATTTTGTAAACAGCGACAAGGTGACCGAAAAACTCAACGCCTATGCGCTTTCCATTTCGACAAACCCCAGCGCAGAAATGCGTGAAGGAAAGTGGAACCCGCAAGACCGTAAATACATTGTCGCCGAACTACGCGAAGAATTGGCACGCTCGCTGAACGCTGAGCAAAATCCCTATTTAAAAGGTGCAGGTGGCAGCACCTCATACGGCGCATCCGAGACCAAAGGCAACTCCGCACCTGCCAGCACCCCGTCCACCGAAGTAGCCGCTAGCGGGAACACACGCTAAAAGTTACGGCGCATGGCGCGCGCCACCTGGGTAGCGATATCAGACCATAACTGCCCTTTACTCACCCCACCCATGTTGATCGGGAACGTGCTCCATGTATCGCGCGTAGCTGGCCGCTGCTGTGCCGTTGCATCGCCCAACCAATCCTCAAGCAACATCGGCAACGATTGTTTAAGCACACCCACAAGTGAGCCCTGCAGTTGGTTAAGCTGCCTACCTGCCGAAGTTCCACGCAAACTGCGTGAGCCCCGCTGCTTTTTAAGTAGCTTGTTGAGGTCGTCAAGAGCCGACTCCAACGCCTTGAATTGCTTCTGCATCTCTTTGCCGTCACTGCCGAAAATATCGTATAGATCGCTATCTGCCATGGAATGTCCTTTGTCTTGCATGAAAATGGTGAACGCGGCATAGTGCAGCGATGAACATGCACCATCTTATCCTATATCTGTTGTTGATCAGCACTTTCGCGCTTTGCTCCTTCTGGCACTACCGCGAAAACAGAATGCTATCGCGCCAATGGCGCAAAGACCTTGACGATTTTTCTGCCCAATGGCTCACACGCTTTGCATGGATGCGCACCCTGCAAACCCTGGCCATTTTGTTTGTGTGTCTTTTCATCATTGCCTTCTATCATTGGCAACTATTCTCCACGCGCCATGAGCTGATGCAAAGCATTGAGGCACAAATGACCGCCGAAGCCAAAGCCGCGCAGATCGACGGCGCCTCGCGCGAAGCGGCGGCACAGGCAGAAGCCCGCGAAACCGCCATGCGCGACGAGTTGATGCGCCTGGCAAGCATGCTGCAAAAACCCGCCGGTTCCGCACCTGCGGCGGCCGCGCCTGTGGCAGTTACCCCTACCTCACCAGCTGCACCTGTAGTGTTGCAACAACCCGCCCCCACTGCAGCACAAAGTCTGGAAGCACTTTATAATCCCGAAGACAGCACCCCCGGCGCAAGTGCCGAGATGGACCGCATCAAAAAACGCTTCGAGGACATGCTGGTCAATTACATGTTTCTACGCAAATGCGGCCAGACCGCCGAGACCGATTATCACATCATCACCTCGGCGCTAAGCCAGGAGATGGCATCGATCAATGCCCCCGGCCGCCTGCAATACGATATCCTGACCGCTGCACAGGGCTCATTCAAAGAGGTGTATGCCAACAGCGATTGCAACGCACCCGAGACCCCGGCGCTGCTTGCGCAATACCGCGAGTATATCGCCACCATCTCCCGCCAATACAGCGTGCCGGCCAACTAGTCTTTGGTAAAGTCGATCTGGCCTGCGCTTTCCAACGCAAGCTGATAGGTTTCGGCATTGTCCTGGTTGCCGCCGCGCTCATAACCGGCCACGCAGAAAGCGCCTTCAAAATGATCGCCGTTGCCAAAGACGAACTGATAATTGGCCAGGCCGCCGCCAAAGGCGTGTTGGCGCACCAGCTCTTCCGCCTGTGAATCCGTAAAGATGCCGCTGGCTTGAATGGAAAGCGAGCGCACACCCGCATCCTGCAGCTGCCGCCACGCACCGGTCGCACGGTTGCTTGCGCTCAGCAGAGGGTTGGAGAGTGCCATCTGCACCACGCGCAATCCCCCCACCAGGGTAAAGTTTTCGGGCGTTTGGCCATCGCCTATTTTAATGACGATATCCGCACCGTCCTGCGTTGTCATAAGCACCTCCCTAGGATTGAAGCAGCGCGCGCATTTGCAGCACGCCTTTATAAGTGCAGCCATCAGCCTCGAGAGTCACCTGGCTGGAAACAAAACGCACTAGGATAACCGCATGGTCTTGCGTGCTGAGTTCATTTTGCAGCAGTAAATAATTCACCCGCTCCATGATCTCATTGCACTCTTTACGCCCGGACTGCCGGCTCCAACAGTTAATATTGAAGGTCAATTCACTGCCAGAAGTCGTGCGCGTTGACCAATCGCGGCAAACCGCATCGCCGATAGTTATGTATGGAAATGCAGTGTTTTGGCTAGTTCCCGCAGGAAGACAATCGTAAACACCATTAACCATTTCGGTTAAAACTTCATCTGCAGACAAAGATTCGTAAACAGCTTGTTGTAACGCAAAAGATGCTGAAATTACCATATTTTTTTCTCCTCATGTTCATCAAACTGTCATGAAAACCTGTTACGATTTAACTCATGGGAGCAGCAGAAATCATACCCCCCACAGGGGACGATGACCGCAAGGGCGCAGAGCGCGTCTTCCAGGAATTTTTTGCTGAATATCAGGTGGTGTTCACCAAGGTCGAGGTCTATCTCGGCAACGTCATCAAAGAAGTGCCCGCCTATTCCAACGCCTATAAACCATGGCAAAAATCGCTGCGTGAACTTTCACGCGGGATTTACCTCATCAATAAGAATATCCCTTTGCCAAACTCCAAATCATTCCTCGAAGCGTTGCAAATGTTCAGCTTCGAGGGAGCCATCAATTTCTTGCAGGATATCTGCATCAATTGCCACCTAGAATTAGGGCGCAATTGGGGCGAGCGTTTCCGTAAGCATATCGACATGCTGCTATTCGCGTTCTCCATTCTGCAGCGCCAGCAGCAGCCGGCTTACGCCCGCTAGACGCGCTCTTCCACCGCAATCTCCATGACGTCGTTTCTTTCTTCGCTGTTTAGCACAGCGCGGATGAGAAATACGCGTTCATCCTGCACAAAGCGCATCCCCGCCTTTACATCCAAACGAAAGCGCATGAAGATGCGGTGGGTCACTTCTGACTGGACATGCCCTGCGAAATAGAATTGCCGGCCCGAAAGCGGCCACAGCTCAACCCAGCATTCAGCAACGTTCTGCCACGTACTGCTATAGCCACCTGCCCCATCCGCCGTTTCGATACGCTGCTGCAACCACAGCTTATGGCGTAACCTCGAGGTGTTGCTTTTGCTACGGCGCATCACAGGCGCACCTCACGGAACGGATGGTAAAAGCTCATTACGCTGGCAGGCAGTCCTGCATCTTGCAGATCGCCGCGGTTGTCATACAGGCTTGCGATGTGATTGAGTATTCCAAGCTTGATCGGGCGTGGAATTTCGCCCGCATCGGCATAGCCCGCAACATAGGTCACATGCAATTGGCTGGTCGCAAGCAGGCTATTTAGCAGTAATTCATTCTTCGCGGCATTGAGGCTGTAATGCACTTCATCCAGCGTTTGGCTGCTGCCATCTTGTTGGGTAAGTACCACGCTTACAATCTCTTGCACCGGGCCCATGGGTATGGGTAGCACGGCCTCGTCAAAGCACTCAACGCTTAAACGCCAGCTTTGGGTAAGCAAAGATTTCTTGAGCCATTGTTCTGCACTCAAGCGCGCAGCCACAATCAGATCGGTGATGAAAGCATCTTCACTGCTGCCATCGACTCGCAGATAAAGCTTGGCTTCAGCAAGGGTGATCGGCTCACCGCCCGGCGCAGTGATGCGCGCAAGCAACCGGTTGGGATATTGCATAAACTCTCCGTTATGACAAGTTATGTGGGATGCGCGCCTGGCGCTTTGGGAGCCTCGATAGAGCGGCCCGCAGCAATAAAGCTACGTGCCAACGTATCGGCTATTTCATAGTGTCGACCCCGCTCAAAACGGCGCACGACGAACCCGTCCTCGCTTGCGCGATGGGTCGTAAGCATTATTACATACATAGGAATCGAAGCCGTGATTACGGCGTGTGCGGCCCTGTGCCAGCCGGTGCTGCAGCTAGGCGCTCGGCGTGGCTTGCGCTTTTGCCCCACCAGCCTTTGTGATTGCCCACAATGCCAGCGATGCCTGCGCCAAGCCCCAGCAAGTTGGGCAGCTCCCACACCAACGCCATGGTTGCAAGCTCTTTGGCCTTATGCTCAGGAATGCCACATTTTTGCAGCACCGAAGCCGTAGAACGAATCGCACTGTCAGTATGTTTGGCCGCGCCCGTGTTCAGCAGCAGCAAGGAACCATAGTGGATGCCTTCGTCCATGGCGAAGATGATCTTCTCATGCTTGGAAAGCTTGAAGCCTAGATCTTCCTCAATCACGCCAAGCTTCCGATTGACGAAGCGACGCGTGGCGAGCTTGGCAAGCATTGCGCCCACCCAAGAAGCCCCGAATAAAATGGTCATGCGGCCGAGTGCTTCTGAGCGCTGTTCGCGCGACTTGGTGGTGTCGACCTGGCATTCTTCAAGCTTGCAGACGCGGCCGATCAACTTTTCGATGGTTTCCAGATGCGGCTCGATGACGTTGCGACCAATGAACTTGCTCGCGTCCTTCATCATCTCAGGCGCAACGCTGTCTGCTACCCCCACCACCCCGAGCGAAACACCCATAGACACGAATTCGGCCACGCCGAAGCCAATCGATTCCTTGAAGATGCGATTGTTAGGCGTATCCAGGCCTTGGTTATGATGAATAGGTGTCGTCACCAGCCAACCTGACATAGTTTTCTACCCTTACAGTCTAGCACAGTAGGCTAAAAATTATGTGACGATTTTATGAAGGTTAGCCAGGAATGACCTTGGCTTAGGTCAGCCGGCGTTATTTTTGCCCGCTTCCACTGCAAATGCCGAAATATTGCTAGCAATATCATGGGCTTTTTCCGTGCCGCCGATATCCATCATCGCGTCATGGTTAAAGCCGTATTCCTTGGTCATTTTGGTCTTGATCTCGGCGGAAGGTTCGCCTTCGCCTGATTCGATCACGATGCCGTAATCCTCGGGGTAGAACGTACCTTGTTTCTGGGCTTCCATGAAAGATTCAAGCTTATCAGCGCGAATGGCCACATAAGCGAAGATCTTCGTGCCTTCGGGTGTTTCACCGCGCACCAACAAGATGCAGACGGTTTTTTCAGCGATGATCTGTTCAGTACGGCTAAGTTTGCTCACGCAAGCACCCCTATATTCGGTTATTCAATACCTTAACATAATACTGTCTTACGTCAAGTATCTTAAATAATCCTTAAATTAGCGTGAAGGACGCGAAAACAGAGCTTTTTCAAGGCCCAATGTGCTTTTTGTGCATCAGGGCCCCTGCCCGCTAGCAAGGCAGGCAGGGATTTTGACTTACGCGGTCGGGGTGTAGCTAGCGTCACCAAGCACGGCCAGCATCGCCATCGGCGTACCGTTGGTGTGAGTGCCAGAAGCGGTAGCAACCACACGAAGATAGCGCTTCGTGCCAGCATAGCCAAAGCTATAGCAGGTCTCATCAAGGCTCGGCGAATTAACAGCGATGGTCTCAGCACCGTTGCGCAAATCAGCCAGCGTCACGTCGGTGAAATTAGCAGCGCTTTCATCGCTGTGGGTCAGCTTGAGCGTCCAGTAAACGCTGCCCGAAAGCGTGTCACCCGATTGGCCGAGTGCCACAGTCAGCACAGCACCGTCGAAACCCTGCACGTCCACCGTGGCGGAAGTTTTGGTGGTCGTCGCCGTCACGGGGTGCAGCACCTGGCTGGTTTGAATATTATGATATAGGTCACGCATAGATTTAACTCCTCGTATATGCAAAATTACGGAAAGCCGCCGGGGCACAAAAGCCCCGGCAGGCCCACCTCCGTTAGGAAGACAGTTTCAGGAGCTTAATGGCTTCAAAATTCACCACGTCGCCGCCCACACGTTTGGTGGAGTAGAATTTCACAAACGGCTTTTCAGTGAACGGATCGCGCAGAATGCGGATACCGCGGCGATCCACGATCTGGTAAGCCGCCTGGAAATCACCCACCGCCACCGAAAGCGACCCAGTAGCCGCAACCGGCATATCGGCTGCCAAATACACCGGTACACCCAGAAGCGAATCAGGCGCACCAGCAGCTAAGCCGGGCTGCCACATATACTGGTTGGTGGTGCTTTCCTTGAGCAATCGCACGGCCTGTACCACGGTGCGGTTCATCAGAAAGCTCGCGCGCTTGCTGTAAGCATCCTTGAGGCTATAGAACAGCTCGATAAGTTTATCAGCGGTAACAACACCGTTTGCGCCGGATTCGATCTGTTCGATCTGGCCCCAGCTCGTGCCCTCGTCATAGGTGAGGATACCGCGCGGCTGGCCCACGCCATTGCCGCTGATAAAAGCCGTGTTCTCCTTGCGGGAGAAGATATCGGAGATCTTTCCCGACAGCCACGCTTCGATATCGATAGCTGCGTCGTCCACCAGCTTTTGAGTCGCTTTAGGCTGTGCATACAACTCGTGGGTAGGGATGTTGCGCTTAGCCAGGGTCGGGGTATTGGTCTCGCTCACCGAACCGGTTTCCGAGGTCCAACCAGCAGCAGCCTGGTCATGATCGTCGATCAGTTCCAGCGCATCGGAAGAAATGGTTTCTACCGATGCCAGCTGGCGCAGCGGCGAGGTCTCGAAGATTGACTGCACGATCTTGGACGACATGGTCGGGGTCACCAGATAGCCACCATCGGGATCCGAGCCCACCGAAAGCGACTTGGCCTGGAAGGCTTCCAGGCCTGCATCCATGCCTTTGCGCAGATAGTTGCGGAAGGCTTTGCCATATTCGCCGTTATGGCCCGAAAGGGCAGATTTCACTTCTGCCTCTTCGCCCAGATACGGGCGGTTATAGGCGGTCTCGATCTGGTCGAGGCGCTTCTTGTAATTGTCCATCGCAGAATTGATATTGTGCAGATGTTCGCTATAGAGCGGGTCAGCATGCCCCTTGCGTTCGATCTCGTTCAAACGCGCATCGTTGACCTGCTTGAACTGTTCCCAGGCATAGCCCAGGGACGAAACACGCTCGGTAATTTCGTTGATACTCATTTTCGTACTCCATTGGTTAAAATTTACCCGGTGATTTTGCAGATTGACACCAGGTTAATATATTGTTAATAATTTTGACCTTGCTGATAACAAAGCACTCCAACACAGACCGCAGTTAAGAGATCTGAAGCTTTATGGATTCAGTCAAAAACAGGGAACATGTCGCTATCGTAGCTAGCAATCCGTCCAGCTATGATGCAGCTCTCTCCCTTAAAGTGCAGTTTGAACACAGGCTCAAAGCGTCGCAGCCTGCGCCCCTTTTCGACGTAGAAAAATGCTCGCTCAAAGACGCGCTGGAACATAAGCCCCATCCCAGCGTGGTGCTGCTAATCCTAGGTGCACCCAACAGCCAACATAAAAAAGAGGTGGCCCAGCTGGTAGACACACTTCGCCAGCACAAGGCCGAGCCTAAGCCCACCTTGATGCTCATCAGCAGCGACCACCAGCAAACGATGGCCGCCCTGCAAGATGCGCTTGAACCGCAAGACCAAGCCCTTGCCCAGCAGATCAAGGTATTCCCGGATTACATCAACGGCATCACGCCGCTGACGAATCATCTGCGGGAATGCCTGAACCTCGAAGGCGAACCTTCGATCTCCTTTGCAAGCTCCACGGTTTCAGGCCCTACAGAAGTGACCGGCAACCGCAAACTACTGATGGCTACCGCACCTGCAACGCTTCGTAAGCTCGGCTAAGCGCATCCATCAGCTCAATGAGCTGCCCGTTACCCCGAGCTTGATCCCAGTGTTTTTGTTCCCTCGCATCCACCTTAGCCTGCTTGACCACCGTCACGCCTGCCATCGTGTTGGCGGGGAAAGTCACCAGGCTTACTTCCCATAGCTCCACCTCTTGCAGCACGCGAATGCCCGTTTCCGGGTCGATGGTGTAGCGAGCCGGTGAATAGCCAATGGAAAGGCCGCTTACCGCCCCTTCCTTCATCAGCGTATAGGCTTCTTTGGCACGCTGCACCCCCAGCAGCAATCGCCCCTCGACATACAGGCCGTGTGCGTCTTCGAACATCCGGTCGAACACGCCGATGGGTTCTTCCTGCTGGTGCTGCCATAGCAGCTTGATCATGCCGATACGCCCGTTGATCGTGCGTGTGAACGCCCCGCGCGAAATAATATCGCGTTGGTTGTCAACCACATCGAACACACTGGCATAGCCGGCAAAGCGCCCCTCCCCGTCGAGCGTTTTAAGCTCAAGCGGAAATTGCAGGCGTTTACGTTCGCGCATGGATGCGCTTATTTTTCGTTCAAAATACATAGCTGCTGCTCCTTCTTATTGCTCGGCCTGCTGGCTCAACGGCGGATAGCCCACAGCAGCACGTTTTTCATCCTCGGTCAGGAAGGTAGCCCGCTCCAAGCGCTCCCAGATAGCCTGGTTGCGCAGTGCCAGAACGGTCACACTTTCCGTATCGGCTACAAGCTCCACCGTGCCACCCATCATCGGGCCAAGCCAGCCGCTCAGCGCATCGGCGGTGGAGTGCACCAACGGCATCACTGTTTGTTCCCAAAGCGCAAGACGTGCCTCTTGCAAATTGGCGTAGGTATTGTCGCCGGGGATACCAAGCAGCTGCGGCGGCACGCCAAAGGCCAATGCAATATCGCGCGCAGACGAATTCTTCGCCTCGATAAAGTCCATGTCTTTAGGCGTGAGGCTCATCTCCTTCCAATCCAGGCCACCTTCTAGAAGCAAAGGCCTGCCTGCATTTGCAGCACCGGTGAATTGTTCGTCGATCTGCTGCTTCACACGGGCATATTGGTCTTCGGAGAGCACCCCACCGCTTCCGGCATCAGCACGCACCACCAGTGCACCACTCGGGCGCGCACCGTTTTGCAACAGCGCCTGGTTCCATGCACCCGACTGGTTGTGCTGGTCGATGCTATAAGCCGCCGCCTCCACGGGTGAGAGTCCGTACCAGTCATTGAGCGGGTGGAAACTTTTGAGGTGCAAGATACGCGACATGCCGCTGATGCGATCGACAGGAAAATCCACCGTGCGGTCGCCGATCGTGTAGCGGTAGCCGGCGGGCATCGTACCTTTGCCGGCAATTACCGCCATGCGGTCGGGGCGCAGCAAATGCAATTCTTGCGGCGGCATGTCCTTAGGGCCCACCGCCTGGACGAAGGCGTTGCCGCTGATCATGCGATAATGATAAAGCGCCTGGAAGAAATCGCTCATCGCTTCGGTAGGGTTGGGCTGGTGGAGAATATCCAGCAGCGGATGAATCTTCACTTCTTTGCGCACACCACGGCTGGTAGTAGTAAAGAGCTTGAGACGCACGCTGGCCGCCGAGACCGAAACCATATTCATCGCACGGTGGGCGATCACGTTGCGAACATAGGCTTCCTGCGCAAACTGGCTGTAGCTGCGGTCCATCCACACGGGCTGGCCAGGCATCACCATATAGGCGCGCATGCCGTATTCGCTCATGCCGCTAAAAGCGCCGCTATGTTTATGCGTGATGGTTTTGGGGCGCGCCTTGCTTAAAAAACGACGCAAGAATCCGCCCGCAGCCTTTGCCTGCGATACCGCCATGCCTGTCTCCTGAATTGGTTTTGAGAATGTGTGCTATGGAGCCTTGTGGTTAGCTAAAACGCTTACACCATTTCGACCCTACATTTACCGGTGTACTCTGCATGGGTATGGTCAGGAAGAGCAAAAATGCATATTTCTGACATTTTTTTCATATACAAAAAAGCCAGCGGTTTTAAGACTGGCTTCTTGAACTCTAAGTGGGAACCTCGAGTATTTGTTAGCGGCGGCGCGGGCCACCACGGCTAGGCTCGCCAATACCGCGCAGCGCCTCACTGGCCTCGGCCAGACACGCATCTACATTTTCAGGGTTGATAGCGCGGGCTTGATCCAGTTCACGCGGCGCATGTTGTTTGATCAATTGCTCAAGTGTCTTCGGATCAAGCTGCATGGCCCCTCCTAGTTTTGATATTCACCTTGGTTGACGATGCTTTGCGCTACATTGAGCGCAATGCCGCGCACACGCGCCGGCTGCAACAGCATGCCGTTCTCATCGCGCACACCGTCAAACATGTTGATTAAGAACGGGCGGATCTTCTCAGCCACTTCCATGATAAGACTGCCTTTGTTCTGTGGAACAATGCGCTTGATAACCTGAACGGAGGAATCATCCGTCGAAGCGGTTGTGGCAGCAGCACTGCGCGCCTTCTCAACCCAATTGCCTATCACGTCTTGTGTCATGGCTTTTCTCCTGCGTTACACTTAAAGAGAGCGTATCGCAAATTGATTAACTATGGGTTAAATGAATTAACCAATAAATTAACTATTGGGTAACCTATAAACTACGCACACGCAGCTTTTCCCAGGCTCCTTTGCGTAGCCAATCAAGATATTGAGTGAGCGCATCCACCTGGTCGTCATGGCTGGCATGCGGGAAAAGCAGCAGCTCGCTTTCAAAATCAGCAAGCCAGGCGGCTTGTTCTGGCAGGGCCAAACGCCCCGCCTCTATCATGGCGCTAATAGCGGCAAAGCGCGTGACCTTATCGGTCTTGGGCTGTGTAGCCACTAGCGGAAGCTGCGCGTCACGCCGCAGATCTTGCAGCAGTTGCTGCCCGCTGGCCTTGTCTTCGATCAGTATCACATCGGGCTTCCACTGCGCGGCATGGGCCAGCACCTGGCGTTTTAGATCAGGATATTCGAGCCGCAGCACGCATGCATCGCGCAAATAGCTTATGCCCTCGTGTTCTTCGAAGGTAAGGCACACACTCGCATCATGCTGCGCACCGCTTTTAATGGCCGTATCCCAGCTTTGCACGCGACGCACTACTGTTGCCGGCGGCAGCGTAAAACGCTTAAGCCACCAGGGGCGCAACATGGCCCCTTCTTGCGGCAGCGGCGTTTGCAGATATTGCGCAGCAAAAGCCTGACCACCAAGCTCCTTCTTAGCCCGGCTGAGTGCGGCCTCTCCCTCTCTGCTGCGGTGCAGCAATTCACCCTGCTCTACGGTCTTTCTTACGCGCCCAAAATCGAAAACTTTTGCCTCGGGCGCAATCGCCGGCAGGCACAAATGCTCCCACCCGCCCTTTTCGAGCAAATAGCCAGAAAGATCGTTTTGATGCAGCCTCTGCATCACCAACACCATCACACCGTTTTGCTTGTCGTTAAGACGGCTGGCGAATGTGTGTTCGAACCAGCGGTTCACATGCTCGCGCATTGTGGAGTTCGCCGCCTGCATCGGGCTGAGCGGATCATCGATCAGCAGGTAGTTTCCGCCCTCACCGGTCAAGCTGCCGCCGACCGATGTTGCAAAACGAAAGCCGCGCGACGTAGTCATAAATTTGTGTTTTTCATTCTGCTCATGCGAAAGCTCGGTGGCCGGGAACAGACAACGATACCACGGCGCTTGCATCACTCCGCGGCAATCAAGCGAATGCTTGAGGCTTAAGGCGGCAGAATAGCTAGCAGCTAAAATGCGACGACGCGGATCATGTCCCATCAGCCAGGCGGGCCAGGCCACGCTTACGCACACGGATTTGAGTGCGCGCGGCGGCATGTTGATGATAAGTCGCTTGATCTGCCCACGCTCGGCGGCCTGTAAATATTCGGCGATGATGTCGATATGCCAGTTGGGCATATAGGCCGTAGCCGGATCAATGGTGGAAAAACACTTGCCGATGAAACTCGGCAAGTCGCGCCTAAGCAGTTCGTCATACCACTGCGGCATAAGCGGCTACGAAATCTTTTCGATGAAGGTTTTGACCAGCGCCACATCAGTGGGGCTGAAGCGATAATCCTCCGGCAGGGCTTGGTCAGGCTGCGCTTTTCCTGCGTCAGCTTTTTCCAGCATCAACAACAGGTCGGCAAGCGTTGCCAGCGTGTCAACGATGGGATGCTTGGCGCCAAAGAGCCAGTCATGGGTTTTTTGCCAACCTTTGACTTCCTGTTCGTGCAGGGGCATGCCGGCATCAAGCATCTGCTCTAGGCGCTGGATCAGGATATGGGTTAGCATTTTAAGGCGTGCCACATCGCTTTTGGCCATGGCGCCGAGTTCGGTTTTGGGAGTGCGGGTTTTGCGTTCTGTCATTTTTCCACCTTGGTTGCTCTCTTTCAGCCATAAGGCAGGCTGAGGTGATCCGGAAGGGGAGAAACGCAAAAACTCTAGTGTTTCTGCGGATTATGGGCTTGTAATATAGCTGTCACAATTGCCTCAAATGGGCTTCACATACACGTCACACACAAAACCCCGGCCATTTGCTACATTAGAATCATAGAGTTCATGAATTGGAGTTTCGAATGCGCGAATATCTCAACAAGCTGGCCAGCAACCTCGAAGAAACGATGAACGAACAGCCCGCTTCGCTCGCCACCGATAGCAAATACTTGGAATGCTCCGACGGTTCTGCACTGGTAAACGGTGTGCATGTACCAGCCATGGTCATCTCGCTGCTGCGCCAGCTGGGCCGCCCGCTTCGCTCCTACAGCCCCGGTGAGCTGCGCGATGCTATCGTTGCCAGCGCAGACGGTGTGCTGATCGAGGATACAGACGGCGCCAGCTTCCACGACAGACTCACCCTCAGCGAACCAGAAAAGCAGACCCGCCAGGACAAGAAAATGCCTCGCAAATCCGCTCACGAGCCGGAAAAGCACGCAGAAGACGCCATTGAAGTCCCCTTCCACAGCCATACGCAAGCTGCAGAGCGTTGCTCCCAGCACCTGGCGCTTTGCGCCTAACACCCCCCAATCTGACGCCTCCCTTCTACTGCTGAATTGAAAATCCACAAAACAACTATTGGTTGTATAAAATTGTTATAAATTCCTCTTCCTGTACTAATTTTTTGGATATAACTATAGTTTTATCTGGAAATATCCAGTTTTTTCTCTTTTTGGGAGAAAAAATGTACCAATAATAAACTATGGGAGAGTAATAATGACGCAAGATATTCATACGGATACCGCCATTCAACCCAGCACATTACTACCCTCCCCCAACAAAAAACTCCGTCCGAGCCGAAAAACCACCCCATTCTCCTGGTTCGATGATCCGTTCAATCCCGTACATGGCGAGCGCTCACTTTGGATGGCTGTCATTACGCAGGCGATGATGGATGCGCTGAGCAAATCCTCCAATAAGGAAGCACAATATCACAAGCATGAAGCCATCCGCTGGCTGAGCGAGAACAGCAAAGACTTCATCGAGGTGTGCCTCAACGCAGGCTTCAGGCCTGACGAAGTACGCCGCAAAGCGAAGAAAGCGTTGCTCAATCCTTCGCTGTGGCGCGCCGAAGCCGGCAAAGGTAAACGCTACACCGAGCGCAAGATCTATCGCCAGAAACGCAAGACGCTGTTACAGGCGCAGAGAATACAACACCCACAACCACGCGAGCTTAATAGCCAGATCATCATGGGCCCTTGGGCGTGAAGATGAACACCCCCATTGAGCCGCCACCAGCGGTCATTCTTTCGTTTGGCAAACGCCGCGGCCGACCGAAGCTGCAGCGCCCGCGCGTGGACACCGGCACACCAGAACTTGTAATGAAACGCCTGATGGGCGACACCATGGAAGCGCTCGATCTTTGCCTGGAACGCCGCCTCATCAGCGAGTCACAACATTGGTGCGGCATTCATTTGCGCTGGCTCTATACGCTGCGTCACGGCGCACCCACACCACAAGCCCTAGACCCAAGCCATACGGGCGGCTTTGAAGCAAAGGCCGACGATCCCGCCTGGCGCAGCGCACGCGAGCAGGAATATCATGAAGCGATGGCACTTATTACCGCAAGCGGCCACGCGCTGATTGTGATGAACCTGTGCATCTATAATGAACGCCCGCCGTTTTTGAAGCTGCCCAACGGTGGCACAGCGCATACCGCAAAACTGGCCGGGAAGCATTTAGCCTATTTGCGCAAACTCAGCGAAGGACTCGATCTGCTCGCTGCACACTGGAAACGCGCAAAGCCTGGCGCATCACCGACTTAGCCCAGCCAGCCCCTTTCTAGCAAATGGTCTTAGATTAATTAACCATAAAATATGCTAAAATTTTATATAAAACCCATTGATTTTTATTGTTTTTTATGTTGCAATCTGCGTCGGCTTTTGATACGATGACTCCTAGCTGAAGGGTTCAGCCCCAAGAAACGACACAATACCAACAAACCAAATGAGGGAGTCCTGTCATGAAAACCATGATCCGTTTACTTAAGAATGAAGAAGGCGCAACCGCTATTGAGTACGGCTTGATTGCAGCCCTTATCTCTGTTGCTGCGATTGCCGCCATGACGGCTCTAGGTGGACAGCTGACCACTCTGTTTACGACGGTTCAAACCAGTCTCGCACGCTAATACCCAACCACCACACGCCACATTAAGACGGCGGTCCTGCTGCCTGTAACCCGCTCCTAGCCCCCCTCGGAGCGGGTTATTTTTTGCTGCGCGAGAATTGTGCGCAATTTTTCTTTGACGCTACATATAGATTAGTGTAACGTTATTACATGCAATATATAGGGCAATGTCTTAATTTTACATTCCTTCCGGTTGCTTCGAATGACAACGACGACCTCTTGTCACTAGCCTTCCCCGCCTTTGAGCTATCCGTTATTCGCAAGATCAAGAACGATCTGTATAAAGAAAACCAAGAAACAGGCATTTTGCTCAGCTCCCGCAAAGAGCGCAACTTCTTCCAGGAAGTCACCGATGCCGAGCGCTATATCATGCTGCGCTACTTCACGCATAACGCACCCGAGGATATGCTGCGCAGCTTGAAGCGTCACATCCTCAATAAATATCTTTTCCCCCGCCGCAAACGCAAGCGCAGCAAAAAGGCTTAATGCTTTACCATTGATGTGATTTGTCGGGCGATTTCAGCTCGCCTGTCCTGAGGCAAAGGCAGCAACCCTTTAAGCGTAATGTAGCCATCTTCGCCGACGGCGTTTTCACTGGTAAGCTCACGCAGGAAATTGGGGATACCAGGCACTGCATCTATGTTCTGCTTCTTGACATACACATATAGCTCACGCGACATGCCATATTGGCCTGAAGCGATGCTCGCAGCAGCTGGAATCACGCCATCAATCGTGCTGGCCTGCACCTGCTCGCTATTTTCGTCGTAGAAGCCAAATCCTAAAATACCAAGCGCACGCTCGTTAGCCTTTAGCTTTTGAACCAGCACATTGCCGTCATCACCGTATTCGATGTATGTATCATCCTCACGCAGCACGTGACAGTTCTTCTTGCGTTCGCTTTCTTTGGGGAAGCGCTCAACAAATTCAGGGAAGGCTTTGCAGCCTTCTTCCATCACCAGCTCGCCGAAGGCATCACGCGTACCGGAGGTCGGTGGCGGGCCGTACACAATGATTGGAAGGTCCGGCAATCTCGCATCAATATCGTTCCATTTCTGGTAGGGATTCTTTATCCACGCACCATCTTTGGGCAGCTCGCGGGCCAGTGCCATGAAGACTTGTTTTTTGGTAAGCGAGAAATGCGGGCTTTCTTTTTTAGAGGCCAGCACAATGCCATCATAGCCCAGCGACACTTCCATAATATCGGTCACGGCGTTCTTCTTACACAGTTCCACTTCCGAAGCGGTGATCTTGCGCGAAGCATTAACGATATCAGGAAACTTAGCACCCACACCGCTGCAAAACAGCTTAAAACCACCACCCGTACCGGTGGACTCGACGATAGGCGTGCGAAACTTCTCGGCCATGCCGAATTGCTCAGCGGCGGCGGTCACGAAAGGATAAACGGTAGCGGAGCCAACAATGCGAATTTGCTCGCGAGCGGATGCCGCACCCGCCACAACACATAGAACACCACCAATCAGGGCAGCTCTAGCATAGCATATATGGGCTGGGCTCTTTCTCATGAACGAACCATAAACAATGCCCAAAGCCCTGTCAAACGGCAGTTGTTCATGATTTGTCTACCTTTTCCTGCTATAATCTACGCTTAACTTGGATGGGATCTATGCTCGAGACGATCTGGAACGCTTTTCAATCCCAACTGCCGCTTGCGCTGCTAGTGGTCTTCATGTTGCTGTTTAGCGCACTTTCTCGCCTCTGCCCCTGCAATGATGACCACCCTATCTGGAACAAAGAGTCATTCATCACCGATATCTCGTATTACCTGCTGATGCCGATCGCCAACCGCTTCGTGCATCTGTTTTTCTTTGGGCTTGGCATCTTTGTCATTTTCCAGGGCAAGTCGCTCGACGAGCTGGGCGATTATGCGGTCAACGGCTTCGGCCCAGCACGCGAGCTTCCCATTTGGGCACAGGCGGCTATTGTCTTTATCCTTATGGATATCGTGCTTTATTGGCTGCATCGCTGGTTCCATACCGGAAAAATGTGGAAATACCACGCTATTCACCACTCGTCCGAGCAGGTGCATTGGCACTCAACCTACCGTTTCCACCCGATTAACACCTGGCTTAGCTTCGTGCTTACAGACGTGCTAATGATGCTGATGGGCTTTTCACCGGCAGCCATCGCCTGCATGGCAACGTTCAACGCATTCTATTCGGCCATGGTGCACGCCAATCTGAACTGGACATTCGGCCCCTTTAAATACGTGTTCGCAAGTCCAGTATTCCACCGCTGGCATCACACCACCGAAAAAGAAGGGCTAGATAAGAACTTCGCACCCACCTTCCCCTTACTTGACGTGATCTTCGGCACGTTCTACATGCCCGAAGGCAAACGCCCAACCCAATACGGCGTGTCCGGCAGCAAAATTCCCACGGGGTTCCTCGAACAGTTGGTGTGGCCGTTCAAACAGCCTAAGCGTCAGAAGCCTCTGGCTGCACCACAGAAGACTGCGCGCTAATTTGAATCACGGTCTGCATGCGGAGGTCTTCACGCATAACTTTGTAGGCCTGCTTTACACCGCTGACTTCCAACGCATCGCGTGCAGTGGCGGCTTCCACCACGAGAAAATCCTCTGCCGTACGATAGACGCGATACTTGCATATCGAAGCACCGGCAAGTTCTTTGCGTGGAATTAAAAGCGCCTCAAAGGGCGTTTGCGTGCTGGACATGAACATCACTCCTATCGTCCTGATGGGAAGTATCACACGGGAAGGCGCGCCAGCGCATACAACCAAGGATATGGGTTACCTTCCCATTTTCGCCCAGCGGCAACATGCAAGTGCGATAACGTATATGCAGATGCCTGGCGTTGACGAATTCCGACTCGTCGATCACAGGCGCTTTAGCCTCCACCACTTCGTTGAAGCGCTTGACCATAGGGGCTGCAGCGCTGGAGACCAGGCGCATCACCACATCAGGATTGTTCATATCCTCACCGTAAGCCTCAATCAGCTCCGAGCCGAGATAGCTATAGCGATAGCCGATACGGCGCGTTACATCGTCAAGCGAGATGAGGAAGCACGATGGCCAGAGCGCATCAAGCTCGTCAGGATCAATCTCACTTTCGCGCGGGAAAGCACGACCGGCGCGCAAGCTTTCCCAATACTGGCGCAATCGTTCATGATGGCGATTTTGTAATGCAGCACTCATGGCAAGAACCTGCATCGACTAGCTGAAAATGTCGAGAAGGCTATCTTCAAGATTGCCAGCCACCTCAATGGCTTTAAGGTTTGCTTTGTAGTCGTAAGAGGCGATCTTGGTGTTCACCAGCTCCTTGGCGATATCCACGTTGGGCGCCTGAACAAAACCCTGCTCGTTAGCCTGGGGATTTTCCGGGTCGAATTGCGAGATGAGCGGGTTTGCTGCGTCCTGCACCTTGGCTATGACGCCTCCGCCAGGCGCAGTGACTGACACCACGTCCTGAGGCACGAAAGGCTCGTTGGTTTTGCCCAGGCCTGTGCTGAACTGATTGGCAATGTTATTGGCGCTCACCTCGATGCGTTTGCTAGCCGCAGCAAGGCCGGAAAGCGAGGAATTTATTGAGGAAACCATGAGTGACTCCTTGGAGTAATGCAGTCTTTGACTATAGCGCAGATCTATTAACTTTGCATTAATTTCGGGCATCGATTAATGCATCAGAAATAACCTGCTGGCAATGTTTGGAAAGTTCTTTTCTATCAGCAAAGTCGGTGATGCTAACCGGGGCCAAGAACTGCAATTTCACGCTGACCGGAGTCATCTGCAAAAACTTCCACAAATGCGGCAACAGCAGCATGTCGCCATACCAGGCCACATCTGGCCACTGGGTAATGTCGATCGGCAGATTGCGAATACGCGTATAGGAAATGGCAAGCGGCTGCACGACAAGCGCTTCGCCGCCGATAGGCTCTTCAGCCAGGCTAAAGAACGCCGATTTGAACGGCAGCATATTCAAGCCGTTACCCGTCGTGCCTTCAGGGAACAGACTCAGCAACGCGCCGCCGGAAAGCGCCTCACGCAGCATTTGCGTATTTTCGCGGAACTTATCCGTCGTTCGGTTGATAAAAACGGAGCTTTGCACCTTGGCAAGCCAGCCCAGAAACGGCCAACCCGCGATCTCGCTTTTGGGCGTGAATACCACGGGCGCATGCGTGCCGATTACGGGGATGTCGAGATATGATACATGGTTGGAAACCAGCAGCAACGGACGTGCAACTGCCAACTCGCCCGTGGCGCTCACTCGCACGCCCACGCACCACAGCAGAGCTCGACTGCCTTTGCACATAAGCCAGTCGCGCAGGCGGTACTTCTTCAGTTTGAACGCAGCCCATGCCAGCGGTGAATACACCAGCACGCACAGCACCATCAGGGATAATTTGAAAGCGGCTATAATTGCCATTATTTAGCCGATATCGTCTTTGGCTATCATTTCTTTGCCGTAGCGCATCGCGTATTTCTCGGTAACGCGGTCGGACTTCACCACGATGCTCACATCAGTAGTGTTGTATTCATGGTCGATCACCGCACCCAGGCCAATATAGCCGCTTAAACGCAGGTAGCCTTTGATAAGGGCAGGAAGCGCTGCAAAGGCCTCTCGTTCGTCCACCGCCTCCTTAGGCAGCAGGTTCATTTCCACATAGCGCTCTTTGAGCGCCACGGCGCGAATTTCCTGCGGCGCAAGATGGTAATGGTACAGGTAAGAAAGCGCCATGGCATGCGCTTTGGGGTCCGTGCCGTGGAAGCTTGCGCAGCCGAACATTAGGCCGATATTGAACTTGGTGACATACGCACCGATGCCGCGCCACAGCAGCTGCATCACCGAGCGATTGCGAAAATCGGGGTGCACGCAGGAACGGCCCAACTCCAAGATGCCACCATCATAATCCTTGATGGCGGAAATGTCGAACTCGCCATCAGTGTAGAACCGGCCAATATTCTTCATCGGCTCACGGCGAAGCAGGCGATATGTGCCGACCACGCGATAGCCGCCTTCGGGCTGGTGCGCCACCACCAGCAGATGGTCGCAGACCTTGTCGAACTCGTCGAAATCAAGCTTCGTGGCTTCGGCCTCGGGCGTAGGTTTTGCACCCATTTCCTCGACGAACACCTGGTAGCGCAAGGCTTGCGCGGCCTGAATATCCTCTGTGCGCGAAGCAATGAACACCTCAAGATTGGCTGCAGTCAGATCACCGACCAGCTCAAACAGCGCAGATACGGGGGTATATTGAGTAGGCTTCAATGGGGCTGCCTTTGATTGCATGGAGTTACTGATAAATGGGCTGCTTATTTTTCAAGCGGTACGGCGTAAAGCTCGAGCCGATGGTCCACCAAACGGTAGCCCAGCTTCTTGGCGATCTCTTTTTGCAAGCGCTCGATCTCCAGATTGGTGAACTCGATCACCTCGCCGCTTTTAAGGTCGATCAAGTGGTCGTGGTGGTCGATACCAGCCTCTTCATAACGTGCGCGGCCATCGCCGAAATCGTGACGCTGGGTAATGCCCGCCTCCTCGAACAGCTTTACCGTGCGGTATACGGTGGCAATGCTGATGTTTGGATCGACCATGACGGAACGCTGGTGCAACATTTCAACATCCGGATGATCGCTCGACTCGGAAATGACCCGAGCGATGACACGGCGCTGGCCGGTCATCTTCAAGCCTTTTTCAGCGCACTTCGCCTCGATACGCGAAACCGTGTTGGCCATAAAATGCCCCCTATTGCAGATAGTTTGCCACAATCTACACAAAAGTCCGGGTAAGGCAAGCGCGCTATAATAATTCAATGATTTATTAACGTTCTATTCGCTATAATGCTTGGCGTGGTAAATTATTACGTTTGGCCAAATACATGACACATCTTTTCTGCTCTTTTCCAGCTACCGATAAGCCCCATTTCCGCCACCGCCAGAATACTTCCGCTTACGGCTTTACGCTGCTGGAGCTTGCCATTGTGCTGGTGGTTATCGGCCTGCTCACCGGCGGGGTGCTAGTGGGCAAGTCGCTAATCCGTACGGCCCAACTGCGCGCGGTCGTCACCGAGTTCGACCATTACACCAAGGCCGTAAAAGAATTCCAGGACAAATTCCAGAACTTACCCGGCGACATGGCCACCGCGACGGCCAATTGGACCATGACGGATGTTTTCGACGGCGGCGGCAACGGACGCATCGGCAGCAGCGACTCCGCCGGTGTTCAAGGCGATTTCGAGGAATGGTTCTACGCCTGGCCGCATTTGGCACGCGCAGGCTTTGTCGATGGTAGCTTCACCGGTGTTGGAAGTGGCATCAATAGCGGCGTGGTCGGAGAAAACCTGCCTGTCTCGCAACTTTCCCCCGGTGGCTGGACATTGAGTTACTATATCAACGTCGATGTCAGCAATGAGGTCTGGCCCGAAGCTTACGGCCATGTATTCTGGTTTGGTGCAGCTAATAATACGGGTGATGCGACGATTGGCGGCTCCACCACCAATGCCGTGCTAACCGCCGACGAAGCCTATAGTATTGACGAAAAAATCGACGATGCCAAGCCCGGCACGGGCAAGGTGCGCCCCTTCCGCCCCATCCATGTCTACTCGGGTAACTGTACCGAGAACGACACCACCGCCGAAGGCCAGACCTACAAAACCGGCTCGTCGGATATCGCTTGTTCCCTCTTTTTCATTGCAGGATTCTAACCATGCCCCACTCCTCGAAACGTTCAGGCTTCACTCTGCTGGAATTGGCCATCGTGCTGATTATCATCGGGCTGGTGGTCGGCGGTGTAATCGTGGGTGCGTCGCTGATCCATAGCACCAAGCTGCAAACCGCCGTAAGCGACTACCAACGCTATGCTAACGCTATAAAGCTCTTCAAGGAAAAATACCACGAACTGCCGGGCGATCTTCCCAACACCCCCAGCTCCTGGAGCGCCACCAACGGCAACGGCGATTCCTTCATCGGGGATAATTCGCTCGCAGCAGCTGCTGCTCAAACCGCTAATCAGGAACCGCTGCTGGCATGGCAGCATTTGAGCAGTTCGGGCTTCGTCGACGGCGCGTATACTGGCGCTGTGGTAAGCGGCAATCTAAGCGTCGGCACGAACGTGCCCAAAGGCGCGCTGGATGGCAGCGCTTACTACATACGCTATGCAGCGCCTAATTCAACCACCGCGTCTTATGAAGCACGCTACGGCCACACTATCATCATTGGCAAGGTTGCTAGCAGCGCCACCATGACCGATGACACCACCAGCCCACCCACTGACGGCATCTTCACCCCGATCGATGCCGAAACGGTCGATAAAAAGATAGATGACGGCAAGCCCGGCATGGGCGATGTGCTCGCCTTTAAAGCCACCGATTGCGTTACCACCAACGTGGAAACCACGGCACTTTACAAGGTCGACACAGACTCCCCTGCCTGCGCCTTGATTTTTATCACAGGGCTGTAATAATTACATATACATCACGAGGTCGGCAGGAATGAATAGAGGCTTTACCCTACTGGAAATCACCATCGTGCTGATGATCATCGGCCTGCTGGCAGCCGGCATCATCGCCGGGGACACCCTGCTGCGCTCCTCGCAGCTGCGCGCCGTCATCGCCGAAGAACAAAGCTATGTGAAAGCACTTGGGCAATTCCAGGATAAATACCAAGCACTACCTGGCGATTTTACCAACGCCACGGTATTGTGGAGCAACACCGCCGACGGTGACGGCAACGGCCACATCACTGACCAGACGGTCGCCACCTTCGCCGAACAATACCGCGCCTGGCAGCATTTGCAGCTTGCCGATTTCAGCGACAAGGTCGTCACTGCTTTCCCGAGCACTAACACGCGCGTGCCGGGCACGAACATCCCCGAATCACAGCTAAAAGGCGCTGGCTGGGGACTGATCCACATCCCCAATGACATCGCAAGCGGCGGCTTCACCGACCTGCCTTATATAGCGGGCGACACGCTGCCGGGCCATGTGCTGTGGCTTGGCGGGCCTACCATTTCGGGTAATGCCATGGCGGGCGTGCTCTCGCCTGAAGAAGCGCTTTCCATCGACACGAAAATGGATGACAGCAAAGGCAATAGCGGCAAGATCATCGGCCAGGTCGATTCCAACTGCTTCAACAGCAGCACCGGCGTATACGCCGTTACCCAGACCGGTCGCAACTGCTCGCTCGCCTTCAAAACCGCTTACTAGCTCGATCTGTTATGTAAAGCTGATGTCAGCGCCGATATCAGCCGCCTGCACCGAGTGGGTGAGCTTACCCACGGAAATGTAACCCACGCCCGTCCCCGCTATCTCCCGCACCGTTTCCAGCGAAACATTACCCGAAGCCTCAAGCTTTACGCGCCCTGCCACCAAAGCCAATGCTTCTTTGATCTGCGCCACACTCATGTTATCCAGCAAGATGCGCTCAGGCAAGACCTGCACCGCACGCTCGACCTGTTCCAGCGTGTCACACTCGATGACCACCGGCAGCCTGCTGTGCCCACGCACGCGCGCGACCGCTGCCTCAATACCGCCTGCAAGCGCGATGTGGTTGTCCTTGACCAACACCATATCGTCCAGCCGCATGCGGTGATTCTGCCCGCCGCCTGCACGCACCGCGAACTTATCGAGCACGCGCATGCCCGGCATGGTCTTGCGTGTATCCAGTATCACTGCGCCCGTCCCTTCCACGGCAGCCACAAATTGCCGGGTGAGGCCGGCAACCCCGCTTAAGCGCTGCATAAGATTCAGCGCCGTGCGCTCGCCGGTGAGCACGCTGCGAGCACACCCGCGCACCACAGCAAGCGTTACGCCCGCTTCCACCACCTGGCCTTCTTCGACGACCACCTCCACCGTCACGCTTGCATCCAGCTGGCGATAGACCTCGGCAGCTGCGAACATGCCGCAAGCCACAATAGGCCCGCGTGCCACCAGCGCCATCTGCGCCTGCTGGTCAGCATCGATCAAAAGCTCGCAGGTAATATCGCCCGCGCCAATATCCTCGGCTAGCGCAAGTGCGATCAATCGTGAAACGGCCTCGTCGCCGCTTGGGATGCGTAAGTCAGTCATGGAGGCGTTATAGCACAGCTGTGGGCGTTTTAAAATGCCCTGCCGGCGTCTTTTTGCGGAGCCTGGTCGTGCAGCTGATGAATAGCACGCGCCGCCGTGATGTCACCGGCCAACGAGCGGCCATGCACCACGGTATCCACCGCGTTATGCACGATACGGCGGTCGCGGTCGTCAAGCCCACCCTGCTCCTTGAGGAAGATGCCGAACGCACGATAGCCACGCTTGTGGCGGATCTCGCCGTCCATATAGGTAAGCTTCGCTCCCACCGATTCGCTCACTTCCTCATTAGGCATATCCTGCGCCTGAGCGTATCTTGCGAATTTATTCAGATCTTTCTTAGGCGTATTGGCCGCCGCGGCTATCCAACCTGCGTTCTTGTAGGTTTCGTTGATCTTGGCTAGATAGCCCATACCCTGGTTATGGCCGCTCATTTTTTTGCTGGCCACACGGCTGACGGCATCCATATCCGTCATGGCGATAGCGAAGGCTCCACGGTCCTGCGCGTCGCGGAAAGCGGGCGAATTCTCATACAGGTCGCGGATATGCTCTGCCTTCAAATTATAGCGCGCATGGCTGTCGCGCTGTCCAGGCTCAAGCTCCTTCACATCGCCAAAGGCCTCTAGGAACTTGCGCTCCTGCTCGTTCTTAGGACTGTCGCCGATCTGCTTTTTGCCTTCCATGATGGCTTCGCCGATATGGTTGATCAGCTCATCCGAGCCCACCCAGGAAAGCACCAGCCCCGCATGCTGGCCTGATTCGCTATAAGCGATGGTGCGGATCTTGCCGATAGGAATACCCTTAAGACTCACTGCTGCACCGGCTTCCACCTGTGCACCTGCCTTCACAGCTCCCGTTGCGCGCTTGGCAGCACGCGACGTGGCGTTGCCCGCGCGAGTCTCGCCTTCGTAGTCCAGAGCTTCCAGCAACACACCCATCGTATCTTGCGTAAAGTCGTTAGCCTCGTAATCTTTAAGCGTGGCCTTCAGCGCGCTGATAGCAACCTTATCCATCAACGGATTGGTCTTTTGCTTAATCTTGGCTGGATTATCCAGACCGCTGGCCTGGTGCGCCAGATTGCGCGTAAACAGGCGCTCAGTAGCGCAAGGCATGTTGAAGTAGTTCAGCAAATCGCCACCTTGGAAGGTAAACTTCGCAAAGTCATGCAGGCCGAAAGCATTGACCATGGCCGAAGGACAGCGCAAACCGTTACGGTATGCATCCGAGATAGAGCCACCTTCGAAGAACTCGGTCTTGATGCCCATTTCTTCGTTAAGCTTGCGCAGGTTCTGATGTGCCTCGTGTATGAAGCCGCGAGCCGCCTGCATGCCCGAGCGACGCGCGTTATCGCTATGGGCGATCTGCACCTGCTGAGTTTTTTCCAGGCCGCGATGCTTAGCCACAGCATCCATGTGCTGGCTGTAGGCTTTGTTATGGTAAGCTCCGCCCATGATCTCGGTCACGTTCTTCATGGTGCTTGGCTCTTCGAATAGCGGCACAATGCCCATCACGGGGCGTTTATCGCCCTCTTGTGCAAGGCGCTGCAAAAACTGCGCTTCGAGCAAGTTAGAAACGCCCTGGGCTGCCACATCGGCCGCCGGTGCGTCTTCTTTTTCCAGCTTGCCGCATTCGGCCAGCACGTTGTCTTTGATGATATCGCCATGGTCGCGCGCCAATTGCATGCGCTTGAGCGTCTGATAGGCAATCGCTAGTTCATCGTTCTTCTCATCGCCGCTGGCATAATTGCGGCCAGCGCCGGTCTTCATGATCTCATCCAACTTGCCTTTGAATGCTTCGGCAAGATTCTTAGATCCGTTGCTTTCATCGAGCAACTGGGTCAACACATCGGCACGCTCTTGCGGCGACTTATCCTTATAACCCACGGCATCCAGCAGCGTGCCCACCACCTTGGCATACTCCTCCGCTGTTTCGCGGTATTCAATCTTCGAGAAGGTAAAGCCGAAGGTACGCACGCGACGCAACAGATTCAGCGTTTCGGGGCTCTGGGTTTTTTGATAGTCGGCCTTGATATCGGCCTCGAATGCGTTCTTATCCAGTCCCTGACGCACAGCAGCCAACTCTTTGGAATAGGCATCAAAGTCGCGGTCCATCTCCTCTTGCGTACGGGTGGGCGTGCCAAGCTTAGGATCCATGTACTTGTCCTGGTCTTCGCGCAAAGCCGTAATCTTCTCGCGCAGCGAGGTGGCCTTTTTCTCGGCCGCAACGATCTTATCCTTCCAATCGGAAAGTGCTGGGATAGAGCCCAAATCATAGGCGTAATGCTTTAATATCTCCTCGCTGTGAACGGCGATGCCCTCCAGCGTATTATAAGCGGTGATCTTCATATTGCCGTCTTTATCACCGGCAGAGCCCCACGAACCCAGGCGCAGGTTGATCTTTAAATCTTCAGCCTTATATTCCTCGCCGTATTTTTTGGTAAGCGGACGATCGTACTGCGCGAAGATACGCGGCGCATCTAGATAGATATTATCCATGAAATTGACCATGGTATCGAGTTCTTCGCGCACCGTGAGGTTCGCGGGCTGCCCCTGCCCATCAAGCTTTAATATCTGCGTGCTCTGAAAGTTGCGCAGCGCACCACCCAGATCGGCCGATTCGCCCTTATTAAGCTTCTCGATCTCGATGGCCAAAGCACGTTGTGCCTTCATGAAAGGTAGTGAGTTAACGTTCGTGGGATGCGCGGTCATCACCACTTCGAGAACGGGTTTTTCGATCTTACTCAGCACATCGCCTACCGCCACGTTATCTTGCGTACGTAGGAATTCCTTTACGCCACCAGGAATCGGTTCGTCATGTTCGCGCTGATATTCAAAGAAGTTCTCGCGCGCCACCAGGCCGGAGATCTCATATATATGGCCCAGGCGGGCATAGGATTCGAGTAATTGGCGTTTTTCTTCACCTTGCAGGCCTTCGACGATCTGCTTGAATTGCTGGTCACGCTGCTCAGGCGTCAGCAATGGGTCTTCGGCCACCTCACCGTTAATGTCGAGATTCCAGGCTACGTTACGCAGCTTGCGGAGCTTTTCTTCAAGGACCGGGCCGCCAAGGGCCGGGTTGTTGCGTATCTCGCCGAACAATGCGTCGCTTAAACCTACTGCAACGTCAATTCCGTGAGTGGACTTCAACCATTGCGGGTTGCCACCCTTTTTAAGGCTTGCGCTCATATATTATGTCCTGCTTTGGGCCTAAGAGACTAGCTTCATACTAGTTTTTTTGTATTAAATATTTATTAAAAAAGTGGCATAATTAACCCCTTAATTCAACACCTTTTTCACTATTTAAAAATCAGAGGCTTGCATTGCCTAGCCTGGGTTTTTTGGCTATGTTGAGCATCCACACGTTAACTAATGAGTTAAAACCACTGTGTCTATTTATACCCCTATCACCCATTCGCACGACGTGCTGGTTCTTGGAGCCGGCGGGGCGGGGCTGCGGGCAGCCATCGCCGCCAGCGAAGGGATCAAGGGACGCGAGCTGTCGGTGGCCTGCCTTTCCAAGGTCCCCCCCACTCGCAGCCACACGGTAGCGGCCCAGGGCGGGATCAACGCGGCTTTGGGAAACCGCGCCGCCGATGACTGGCGCTGGCACATGTACGACACAGTGCGCGGCTCAGACTGGCTAGGCGACCAGGACGCCATCGCGCTGATGTGCGAACGAGCGCCGGAGGCAATCGTCGAGCTGGAACACATGGGCATGCCCTTTACCCGTGATGCCAACGGCCTGATCTACCAGCGTGCCTATGGCGGCCAGAAGGCTGATTTCGGCCAAGGCCCCCCGGCCTATCGTGCTTGTGCCGTGGCTGACCGCACGGGCCACTCCCTGCTGCACACGCTGTATGCCCAGGCTGTACGTCAGAATGTAGAGTTCTTCGTCGAATACATGGCGCTCGATCTACTATTCGATGACGAACAGCATTGCTGCGGCGTGCTGGCCTGGCAGCTTTCCACCGGCCAGCTACATGCGTTCCGCGCCCATACCGTCATTTTAGCCACGGGAGGCTTTGGTCAGGCCTATGCCTCCACCACGTCTTCGACCATCTGCACGGGCGATGGCAATGCCATGTGCTTGCGCGCTGGACTGCCCCTGCAGGACATGGAGTTCGTGCAGTTCCACCCCACCGGGCTTTACGGCAGCGGCGTGCTCATCACCGAAGGTGCGCGAGGCGAAGGAGCATATTTGCGAAACGGCCTGGGCGAGCGCTTCATGGAGCGCTACTCACCCAGCTCGATGGAACTGGCCAGCCGCGACGTGATCTCGCGGGCCATGGCCCGCGAGATCATCGAAGGCCGTGGCTGCGGGCCGAACAAAGATCATTTGCACTTGTGCCTGGAGCATCTGGGCGAAGAGATCATCAGCACCAAGCTGCCTTCCATCCGCGACATCGCCAAGACATTCGCCCGCATCGACATCACCCGTGCGCCCATTCCGGTGCTTCCCACCGTGCACTACACTATGGGCGGCATCCCGTGTAATGCTCAAAGCCAGGCACTCACCGTGGATGCGCAGGGCAACGAACATATCGTGCCGGGGCTGCTGGCCGTCGGCGAGACCTCCTGCACTTCCGTGCACGGGGCTAATCGCCTGGGCTGCAACGGTCTGCTGGAACTGGTGGTCTTTGGCAAGCTCGCAGGCGAACAAGCAGCACTCCACGCCGCCTCCAGCGGCTCGTACAAACCCCTGCCCGCCTCCACCATCGACCAGGCACTCGCCCGCTTTGATCGCTTACGCAACTCGCGCGGTGGCACGCGGCCCAACACCATCCGCAAAGCGATGCAAAACACCATGCAGCAATACGCCGCTATCTTCCGCACGCAAGCGCTGCTGGAGCAAGGCCGCGCAGAGTTGCAAACACTCTGGCAAACCCTAACCACTGACCTTCGCATCGCCGATAGCTCGCTGCTGTGGAACAATGACCTGCTGGAGGCACTAGAGCTGGATAACCTCCTGCACCAGAGTATCGCCAGCATGGCCAGTGCACACGCACGCACTGAAAGCCGCGGCGCGCATTTTCGCGATGATTTCCCCGAACGCAACGATGCAAGCTGGCTCAAACACAGCCTGGCCTTCATGGACGATAGCGCAAAACCGCGCATAGCCAGCCGCGCCGTGCGCCTGGAAGCAGGCATGGAGGCCCCCTCCTTTGCCCCGGAAGCGCGCCATGGCTAATTAGCCACAATTTAGGCTAAACCCGCGCCCCTGCCACGAAGGAGTATTGCGCCACGCCGAAGTTTCTGTAACAATTCAGCCCTTAAAAACCTTAAACGAAAAAGACGACACATGCCCATCATTACCCTGCCTGATGGCAGCACAAAAACCTTCCCCGGCCCGGTCACCGGCGCTGAAATTGCCGCCAGCATTGGCGAAGGCCTGGCCAAGGCCGCGCTCGCCATGAAGGTCGATGGCGTGCAGCGTGATATTTATTTGCCGATCGACAAAGATGCGAAGGTAGAGTTGCTCACCGCCCGCCAACCCGAAGGCCTGGATGTGCTGCGCCACACCACCACCGCACAGGTGCTGGCCCGCGCGGTCAAAGAAATGTATCCCGGCTCCAAGCTTGCTATTGGCCCCACGGTCGATAACGGCTTTTATTATGACGTAGAGACCGAACACCCCATCTCTGCGGATGACCTGCCCAAAATCGAAGAACGCATGCGCACCATCATGGCGGAGAACAAAACCGTGCGCCGCGAAATGTGGAGCCGCGCCGATGCCATCGAGTTGTTCAAGAAACGCGGCGAGCCTTACAAGGTCGACATCATCGAGAACGCCCCCGCCGATGACACCACCGAGGCCGGCAAAATTTCACTCTACCGCCAGGGCACGGGGGATGATGCCAAAAACGATACGGACTTCATCGACCTTTGCCGCGGGCCGCATGTGCCGCATTTTGGCCATCTGTCTAAAGCCTTTAAATTGGTTCGTGTGGCCGGCGCTTACTGGCGCGGCGACAGCAAGAATAAGCAGCTTATCCGCATTTACGGCTTGCAGTTCGCCAACGAAAAAGAACTCAAAGCCTACCTCACCATGGTGGAGGAAGCCGAAAAACGCGACCATCGCCGCCTGGGCCGCGAGCTAGATCTGTTCCACATCGAGGAACATTCGCCCGGCATGATCTTCTGGCACGACAAGGGCTGGACGCTCTATCGCACCATCGAAAATTACATCCGCGCTAAAATTCGTGGGCAAGGCTACATCGAAGTGAAGACCCCGATGCTAGTCGACAAGAGCCTATGGGAAGCCTCAGGCCACTGGGAAAAGTTCCGCGAGAATATGTTCATCTCACAGTCTGACGAAGACCGCACCCTTGCGGTCAAGCCCATGAATTGCCCCTGCCACATCCAGATCTTCAACCAGGGAATCAAATCCTACCGTGACCTGCCGCTGCGCATGGCTGAGTTCGGCTCCTGCCACCGCAACGAACCTTCGGGGAGCCTGCACGGCATTATGCGTATTCGTGGCTTCGTGCAGGACGACGCACACATCTTCTGCACACCGGAACAGATCACCTCTGAAACGGTGGCCTTCTGCGACCTACTCAAAGAAGTATATCAGGCATTCGGCTTCACCAACATCGCCGTTAAATTCTCCGACCGCCCGGCCAAGCGTGCCGGCGACGATGCAACATGGGATAGGGCCGAAGGCGCACTCAAAGAAGCCGTGCAAGCCGCAGGGCTGGACTACACGCTCAACCCCGGCGAAGGTGCGTTCTACGGCCCCAAGCTTGAGTTCGTGCTGCGCGATGCTATCGGCCGCGACTGGCAGTGCGGCACGCTGCAGGTGGATTTCGTGCTGCCCGAACGCCTGGATGCAAACTACATCGCACAAGACGGCAACAAGACCCGCCCCGTAATGCTGCACCGCGCCATCCTCGGCTCGCTTGAGCGTTTCATCGGCATCCTGATCGAAGAGCACGCGGGCAAATTCCCGCTATGGCTTTCGCCTGTGCAGGCAGTGGTGGCCACCATCACCGATGCAGCGGAAGGCTATGCCAAAGAGGTGCAGGCAGCACTTGTGAAGGCCGGCATCCGCGTTGAGCTGGACACCAGCAATAACAAGATCAACTATAAAGTGCGTGAGCACTCGGTGAACAAGATTCCGGTGATCGTGGTCGTGGGCGCCAAGGAGCAAGAAACGCAGGGCGTTTCTATCCGCCGCCTGGGCAGCGAACAACAGCAGAGCATGAAGCTTTCCGAGCTCTTGGAGCTGCTGGCCGAAGAAGCGAAAACACCGCTATAGGGGCAGCACCATGGTGGATGTCAGGCTGATCAATATCATACCGACATCTCAAACGGTGCAAAACGTTCAACAGGCCACCGTAACGCAGGGTGGGTCGCAAACAGCCATCTCGCTCCCTGTGGGCAGCACGCTGAGCGGCTTCATCATCAACCGTGACAGCGCGGGCAACCCCATTCTTCGCACGCAGAATGGCGACGTGCTATTTGAAAGCAACCTGTTCTTAAAGATCGGCAGTGAGGTTTCCATCCGCATCCAGAACACCGGCGGCAGCACGCTAGCGCGCATCCTCAGCATCAACGGCCAGCCACCAGAAATTGCGCTTGCACAGCCCAGTTCGCTTACCGACACACCCGATGACGTGCTGCTCAATGCGATGGGCACAAGCCGCACCGCAGCAGCTAATCCTGTGAATATCAGCGCGTCCTCCACTCCTGCGGCAACCGTTGCACCTTCGGCCATCATCAGCGCCAACAGCACACTTAATGTCAGCCCCTCCTCGCTGACCGCCGTGCTGCTGAGCGATGCCCCGCCTGCGGCCACTACGTGGGGCAATACCAACGTCGTGCCTGCCGGTAGCCAACTCACGCTTCGCCTACTGGCACTGAACCCTCAAACTCCAGGCCAACAGCCCGGGCAGAACACCCAAGCCACCGCAACCCCGGTCGTGTCAGGCGCCACTTTGGCAGCACAAACACCAACGAATGTAACCGGCAACCCGCAGCTCTATGCGGTGTATGCACGCGCCGCCGGCGTGCCGCTAACCACCACGGCGCGCAGTACAAACACCACACCAGCAGCGCCCACAGCCGGCACCATCTCGACGCTGGACACGCCGGAGATAGTTCAGCCCACAACGCTTAATAACACTGCGGCTAACACCGTCGCCACACAAGCAGCAGGCACACAGCAACAGCTACCCGCAACACCGGTTTTGCCTTCGGCCAATAATGCCGTGCCAGTTATCGCGGCAAGCCCAGTACCGGTTAAGACCGATCCGCTGGCAGACGTCGACCCGCTGGCGGTAACCCCCTCGCCCGCGGCCACCACTATAGCCACCAACACCACCAACCATGAAGACTCACCTCCCCTGCCGTATTATAGGCCACCGCAACAAGGCCAGGTGGTGGTCGGCGTGGTCATCGGGCATGAGCCCACCGGCGAAGCATTGCTGCAAACCCCCGTGGGTGTGCTGCGCCTGCCGCCAGGCACGAACCTGGCCACCGGCAGCCAGCTCACCGTCGAGATCGACACTATCAATCCGCCCGCACAAGCACTGCCGGCCGCCACATTAACCGGTGCAACCGCTGCTCCCATCACCGAGCTTTCTCAGCAATGGAGTTCGCTACAGCACATCTTCCAACTGCTGGCCGGTCGGCTTGGCACGTCCGACATGGGTGTAATCTTCCCGCAAATGGCAATTCTGGGTGAAAATGCGCCCAGCACGGCCGCCACGCGGCCTGATTTTTCTTCAGGGCTGTTGTTCTTTGCCTCTGCACTCAAAGGCGGAAATATACGCGACTGGCTTGGCCGCGATAATACCCAGTGGCTAGATGATAATGGCCACGGCCAGCTGCTGCAAAAAGCCAGCAGCGAGTTCAGCGCTATGGCGCAGCAATTCACCAGGCCGCCGGAAGGGCATTGGCAGAGCTTGTTTTTCCCCGTAGCAGTAGAAAATGAGCTGCAGCAGATGCGCCTGTTCGTCAAACGCGAACGCAAAAATAGCGAGCAAAGCGCAAGCCGCGCTGTAAATCCCGAAGACGATACGCGCTTCGTGCTGGAGATGGAACTTTCCCAGCTTGGCCAAATGCAAATGGACGGCTTCGTCAAGCGCCAGCAAAGTCAAATGCAATTTGACCTGGTGGTGCGCAGCCACACCGCCCTTCCCAAAGAGGTGGAGCAGGATATTTTAGAGATATACCAATCCACCGGCGAGCTCACCGGCTATAAGGGCACAATTCAATTCCAGACGGTCAAGGCCTTCCCCGTCAACCCCATGGAAGAGCTGGCGGCTGCACATTTAAGCACGCTGATGGCCTAAGCACAGCTTGACCCGATGCCACAGGCACAATTTCCGCTGGTTTTTTAAGGCAAATGGCTTACAAATGGGGCATGACCCAAGCTGCTGCCTCCTCCGCTAAATCCGCCACGCTCGATGCGCTATATGCCCTCGTCCGCCAGGATCTAAAGCGCGTCGACACGCTGATCTTAGAGCGCGTGCGCAGCCATGTGCCGCTTATCGAGACCATCGCCCAGCATATTATCGCCTCGGGCGGCAAACGCATCCGCCCAGCACTCACGCTGATCTCCTCGCAGCTTTGCGGCTATAGCGGCTCGCGCCAGATCGCCCTGGCCACCGCCGTTGAATTCATCCACACCGCCACGCTGCTGCATGACGACGTGGTGGATGAAAGCGATCTTCGCCGTGGTGCGCCCACGGCCAATGCCGCCTTTGGCAACAAGCCCAGCATCCTGGTAGGCGATTTCCTGCTTAGCGTCGCCTTCCAACTCATGGTGGAGGATGGATCGCTCAAAGTGCTCAAAATTCTGTCGGACGCATCGGCCATAATCTCGCAGGGTGAAGTGCTGCAGCTGATGACCGAAGGCGAACCCGAAACCAGCCTTGAGGATTACCTGCAAGTAATCGGCTCGAAGACCGCCGTGCTCTTTGCTGCCGCCTGCGAGCTAGGGGCCATCGTCGCCGACAAGCCCGAACAAGAAGCCAAGCTGCGCGAGTTCGGCAATTGCGTGGGCATCGCCTTCCAACTGGTGGACGACGCGCTGGATTATGCCGCCGACCAGGCCAAGCTTGGCAAAACCGTAGGCGACGATTTCCGCGAAGGTAAAGTCACACTTCCCGTCATCACCGCATATGCGAACGGCGACGCACAGGAACAAGCCTTCTGGAAACGCACGTTAAGTGAGAAAGACCAAAAGCCCGGCGATTTTGAACACGCCGTAGCCTTGCTTGAAAAGCACCACGCCATCGAGAAGACCATCGCCATGGCTGAAGACTATTGCCAAAAGGCACGCGGCGCCCTTGGCGGTTTTGCCCCCGGCGCGCCCAAATCCGCTATGCTGGATATTGTCGATTTCTGCGTAAGCCGCGCCTACTAAGGCTTTGAAGAGGCATTGCTTTACTTATTGCGCCAAAAGCCCGAACTCAGTATAAAAGGCCCGCTTATCAGTCGGGGCGTAGCGCAGCCTGGTAGCGCGCCTGCTTCGGGAGCAGGAGGCCGGAGGTTCGAATCCTCTCGCCCCGACCATTTAAAAAAAGCCCATGCCGTGGAGCAGTTATGAAGCGCTTACTCCCCCTCGCTTTAGTTCTGTTACTTTCTGGCTGCACTCCCAAATACAATCCGCAAGCAGAGCATGAGCGAGTATTACTCGCCCAAAGCGGTGGATTAGCTATGCGCCAGGACGATCAACTGTCGATCGCCCTAAATTCCGGCGAAAAAATACTTTTTACCAATACGGGCACATGCAAAGGCTTTGATACATGTGATGTGTATGTGTATGAAGGCCTGCTTGCTGAGAAACAATTTTTCCTAGTACAGCAATCACATGGTGAAGGCGGTTCATTCTGGATAATCTCGCGCAAAAGCGGGAAAAGATATGAAGCGGCACACCCGCCCACACAATCCCCAGATGGCAGATTTCTAGTATACGCTTCTCTCTCGGAGCTAGGCAGTCATCCTTTAGATGGGGTGCATCTCTGGGAGGTGCGTCAAGGCGAGCTGATAAAGCGCTTTACCCGATTCCCTAAAGGTTATGAGAATTTTAGCATTGAACTGTGGCAGGATAATAAAACCGTTCTGCTTAATAAATTTGCGCAGGTCGATAAGAACGTTTGCCCCAACCAATTTGCAAATATCCAGGTAAAGTTATTAAGGCAAGCCGAGGGCTGGTCTTTAAAGAACGGCAAAATGAAGTGTGCGAATTAAGCCGCGACTTCCTCAGCCGAGACCACGCCGCGCAGCACACGGATCTTATCGAGCACCGTGGGCGATACGGCATATTTGCCCGGCAGCACCAGTTCTGCGCGCTCTGTGCCCAGCATCGCCGAAAGCAGCACTTGCGCGCCCTGCCCATTGGCTTCGCCCAGCAAGCCACGAATCGTGGGCAACGCCTCGGGCTGGTCGATGACGATACGGAACTTGCTAGCGCCCGCTTTCATCTGCTTTTTGACCAGTGCGTCATCCAGCAGCGCGATGGCCTGGGCGATCAGGCGCACGCCGCTTTCGTCTTTCTTGGCATCGGCGGTAATGAGCAATATCTTGCCGTTTTCCATCAGCTCGCGGGCCTGGAACAGCAACACATCGTTGAATACGGAAACCTCGAAGATACCCCCCATATCCGACATACGCAGGAAGCAGAACCGCCCCTTCTCGGATATCTTGTTTTTCTTGCCGGTGACGATACCCGCCACACGCACGGTCTTGTAGCCGCCATCGAGCTTGGCCTCAAAATCCGCTGATGAAAGCACCGACATGCCCTGCATCGCACTGGCATAGCCCGAAAGCGGGTGCGCCGAGAGATAGAAGCCAATGGCTGAGAACTCATGCTCCAGGCGCTCCAACGACGACCAATCGTTCACCGGCGCAAAGCTAGGTTTGGGAATAGCTACACCACCGCTATCGCCACCGAACAGGCTCACCTGCTGGCTGTCGCGGTCGCGCTGGGTAGAGATACCGTAGCCCATGATAAGATCAACATTTTCAAAAAGCTGCTGCCGGTTGGGGTGCAAGCTATCAAACGCACCGGCTTTGATGAGGTGCTCAAGCGAGCGGCGGTTAAGCGCTTCGGCCGGCACGCGCGCGGCAAAATCAAACACATCTTTGAAAGGCCCGTTCTGCTCACGCTCACGCACAAGCCCTTCCATGGCCTGCGCGCCCACGTTGCGCACAGCCGCCAGCGCGTAGCGAACGGCCCCATTCTCGACCGTGAACAATACACCCGAATGGTTCACATCTGCCGGCAATACATCAATGCCAGAGCGCATCGCATCTTCACGGAAAATGCCGAGCTTGTCAGTGTTGTGAATATCATAGGTCATCGACGCGGCGATAAACTCTACCGGGTAATTGGCTTTGAGGAACGCCGTCTGATAGGCGATGAGCGCATAGGCCGCAGCGTGCGATTTGTTGAAGCCGTATTCGGCGAACTTGGCGATAAGATCGAAGATACTGGCGGCTTTGCGCTTATCAATGCCGCGCTCCACCGAGCGCTCCACAAAAGTATCGCGCTGGGCTTCCATCTCGGAGCGGATCTTCTTACCCATGGCGCGCCGCAGCAGATCGGCCTCGCCCAGACTGTACCCCGCCATGAGCTGAGCGATCTGCATCACCTGTTCCTGGTAGATGATAACGCCGAAGGTTTCCTTCAGCACCGGCTCGATGACCGGGTGGTGATATTCCGCCTCTTCCTCGCCATGCTTGCGCGCGATGTAAGTGGGGATGTTGTCCATCGGGCCAGGGCGATACAGCGAGACGAGCGCAATAATATCTTCCAGGCAGTCGGGCTTGAGCTTTTTCAGCGTGTCGCGCATGCCCGCGCTTTCAAGCTGAAACACGCCGACCGTGTCACCGCGGCCGAGCATTTCATAGGTCGGCTTGTCGCCCTCTGGCAAGGCCAGCAGGTCGATGCTGATATTGCGCGGGGCCAACAGCTGCACGGCTCGCACCAGCACGGTGAGCGTCTTCAGGCCTAAAAAGTCGAACTTCACCAGGCCCGCCGCTTCGGCATATTTCATCGAATACTGCACCACCGGCATCTCGGATTTCGGGTCGCGGTATAGCGGCACGAGTTCTGCCAACGGCCGGTCGGCGATCACCACACCGGCGGCATGGGTAGAAGCATGGCGATTCAAACCCTCGAGCTTCAGACTAATATCCACCAGCTTTTGCACCGCCTCGTCATCGCCGATGGATTGCTTAAGCATCGGCTCCATCTCGATGGCTTCGGCAAGCGTCACCGGGGCTGCCGGGTTGTTGGGGACCATCTTGCAGATCTTATCGACCTGGCCATAGGGCATTTGCAGCACGCGGCCTACATCGCGCAGCACAGCGCGTGCTTGCAGCTTACCGAAGGTAATGATCTGGGCCACGCGGTCATTGCCGTATTTAGCCTGCACATAGCGAATCACCTCTTCGCGGCGATCCTGGCAGAAATCCACGTCGAAGTCAGGCATCGACACGCGCTGCGGGTTCAAGAAACGCTCGAACAGCAGGCCGTAGCGAAGCGGGTCAAGATCAGTGATCTGCAGCACCCAGGCCACCAGCGAACCAGCACCCGAACCACGGCCCGGCCCCACAGGGATGCCCTGTTGCTTACTCCAGCGGATAAAGTCCGATACAATCAGGAAGTAACCCGGAAACTTCATTTTGATGATGGTTTCAAGCTCGAATTCCAGCCGTTCCTGGTAAGGCAGGGCGCGCGCGTTCTTGTCTTCTTCGCTTATTCCCGGCGTGAACACATACCTTGCCAGGCGCTCATTCAGGCCCGCACGTGCCTGCTCGCGCAACATATCATCTTCGCTCACCGTGCCGTCACCGAAGTTAGGCAAAATGGGCGGCAATGACTGCGCGTAATACGAGCAGCGCCTGGCGATGGAAACCGTATTGGCTACCGCCTCTGGCAGGTCGGCAAACAGCGCCACCATTTCTTCGGCGGTCTTCAGGCGATGTTCGGGGGTTAAGCGACGGCGAACATTCTCGTTCACATACGCGCCGTCGGCGATGCAGAGGAAAGCGTCATGCGCCTCATACATGTCGGCTTTCATGAAATACGCATCATTCGTGGCCACCAGCGGCAGGTTCTGCGCGTAAGCCAGCTCGATGAGCCGCGTTTCAATCGCGTTCTCATCAGCCATGCCGTGACGCGAGAGCTCCACATACAGACGGCCGTTAAACAGCTCTGCCAGCTGCGAGAGCCATTCGCCGGCCTGCGCATCCTTGCCAGCAAGCAGCGCCTTGCCCACGCAACCGTACACACCGCCGGTAAGGGCGATAAGACCCTCCGTGTAGCCGATCAGATCATTATGTGTCAGCAGCGGTGCATCGCCACCTGTGGGCGCCAGGTAAGACTTGCTCACTAACTCCAGCAGGTTCTTCCAGCCGGTTTCGTTCTGCACATAAAGCAGTAGCTGGTCGGGCTTTTGCTGGCCCGTATTGCGGCTATCGCCTTCTAACAGCGGCTTGAATGACATCATGCAGCCAATAATAGGCTGCACACCTGAATCGGCCGCGGCCTGCGAAAACTCCAGCGCGCCGAACAGATTCGCATTATCAGTGATGGCAACGGCGGGCATCTTCTCAGCCACGCACCATTTCACCAGCCCCTTGATAGGGATAGCGCCCTCAAGCAGCGAATAAGCGCTGTGCACGCGCAGGTGAATGAAGGATGGGGTCATAGGGTTTTAAGCATCGCCCCTTCGATCTGCACGATACGGTCCATGCGGCGAGCAAGATCTGGGTTGTGCGTAGCAACGAGGGCCGCGAGTTTTCGCTCACGCACCTGGCGCAATAGCAGCGCGAACACATCTTCGGCGGTGGCTGCATCGAGGTTGCCGGTGGGTTCATCCGCCAGCAGCAAAGCAGGGCTGTTGGCAAGCGCCCGGCCGATGGCCACACGCTGTTGCTCACCGCCAGAAAGCGCCCCCGGACGGTGCGCACTGCGCGCAGCCAGACCAAGCTCGCCAAGAACCTGTAAGGCTTTTTGGCTTGCGGTGGCCTTATCCACGCCTGCCATCATCTGTGGCAGCACGATATTTTCCAGCGCCGAGAATTCGGGCAACAAGTGGTGGAACTGATAGACAAAACCGATATGGCTGCGCCGCGCCGCAGTGCGCTTTTTATCCGACGCATTGCTTACCACCTCACCCTGGATAAGCACTTCACCACTGGTGGGCTTATCCAGAAGGCCAGCGATGTGCAGCAATGTGCTTTTGCCCGAACCGCTGGGGCCGACAAGCGCCACGACTTCGCCTGGGTTAATATCAAGGCTCAGGTTGCGCAGCACATGTAGCACGGCACCGCCTTGTTCATAATCGCGCGAGACCTGGCGCAGGGAAAGCACAGGGTTACTCATAGCGCAGGCCCTCCGCCGGGTCGAGAGTGGCTGCACGGCGCGCCGGATATAACGTCGCCAGGAAGGACAGCGCGAGCGACATTACCACCACCGTTACTACTTCACTGGCTTCCACCCGCGAAGGGAGGTGGGAAAGGAAATACAGCTCGTCCGCGAATAAGCGATGCCCCATCATAGACTCCAGCCAGAGCTGGATATTCTCGGTGTTAAAGGCAATCAGCAGACCAAGCGCCACCCCCACTATTGTGCCCAGCACGCCGACACCCGCCCCACACATAAAGAAAATGCGCATCACCGAAGCGCGGCTTGCACCCATGGTGCGCAGAATGGCCACATCTCGTCCCTTCTCACGCACCAGCATGATAAGGCTGGAGATAATGTTGAACGATGCCACCACAATGATGAGGGTAAGGATAATGAACATCACGTTGCGCTGCACGATGACCGCCTGGAAAATGCCGCTATTGGAGCTCTTCCAATCATACAGGCGGAATTCAGAACCCAGCTCTTGTGCCAATGCGCGCGCCAGCTGGCCAGCCTGGTCGGGGTTGTCGACGCTTACTTCCATCATGCTGGCGTTATCGGCCCCGTTCTCGCGCAATTTGAAATAGACCTGCGCTTCTTCAAACGGCATCAGGATCAGGCCATTATCATAGGCGAACATACCGATAGAGAAGATAGCCACCACGGGGTAGGCCTTCACGCGCGGCACAACGCCTGCAATGGTCGCGCGGCCCTCAGGCGAGATGAGTGTGATGGAATCCCCCACCTGGATACCCATTTTCTCCGCCATGCGGCTGCCGAGCGCCACCCCCTCGCCGCGCTTGAAAGCTTCGATATCACCGGCGACGATCTTGCTTACCAACAGCGGCTTCTTGGCCAGGTCCTGGGCACGCAAACCAGCCACCATGGCCCCCGCCGCTTGGCCGCGATAAGACGCCATAATCTGCCCTTCGACCTTGGGAAGTGAGCTGCTGACGCCCGGGACGGCTTCGAGCGCTTCGGCCATGCGCTCATAATCGCCGATGCCGGGCCCACGCGAGTAAATGCTGATATGCCCTTCCAGGCCGATGATGCTTTTGATGAGTTCGCCGCGCACGCCGTTCATCACCGCGAGCACCACGATGAGGGTAGCCACGCCAAGGGCAATGCCGATAAGCGAAAAAAGCGCGATGACCGAGATTATCCCTTCCTGCCTGCGAGCCCGCAAGTAGCGAAGAGCAACCATGCGTTCAAAGGCTGAGAACATAGCTATGCCAATTGCGCTAAAGCGGCCTCGAAGCTTAGCTCCTGCTTCTGCCCGGTTTTGCGGTTCTTGAGTTCCACCACACCTTTTTCAGCGCCTTTGGGGCCAACCACCACCTGCCACGGCAGGCCTATCAGATCCATGCTGGCGAACTTGCCGCCAGCACGATCGTCGGTGTCATCATACAACACGGTGATGCCCTTAGCAGTAAGCTTGCCATAAATATCGTTACACACCGCATCGCACTTGACATCGCCGGCACGCAGGTTAATCAGCCCCACTTTGAACGGAGCAACCGCTTCCGGCCAGATAATGCCGCCATCGTCGTGGCTGGCTTCAATGATAGCACCAACAAGACGCGAAACGCCGATACCGAACGTGGCCATTTCCACACGTAGCGGATTGCCCTCCGGGCCGGTCACGTCTACCTTCATCGCATCGGTATATTTGCGGCCTAGCAAGAAGATGTGACCCACCTCGATACCGCGCGCCTCACGAAGCTGCTCTTTGGGCAGCGGGCATTTATCTGCCACATGCAGCTCGTCCGCCGCAGCGTAAAGCTCGCGCATTTCTTCGCCACTCATGGAAAGTTTGCCGGCACGGATATCATCGAACTTCGCATCATAATAAATGGCACTTTCGCCGGTTTCGGCCAGCACCTGGAACTCATGGCTCAAGCTTCCGCCAATAGCACCCGAATCTGCAGACACGGCAATGGCAGTCAGGCCTAAGCGTTTGAAGATGGCGTGGTAGGTGTCATACATCTTAGAATATTCGCGCTTGGCATCGTCCAGATCGGCGTGGAAGGAGTAGCCGTCCTTCATCAGGAATTCGCGGCCGCGCATCACACCGAAGCGTGGGCGCACTTCATCGCGGAATTTCCAGTTGATCTGGTAGAGATTCAGCGGTAGCGCCTTATAGCTGCGCACGAAAGCACGGAAATTGTCGATAATCATTTCCTCATTGGTGGGGCTGTAGAGCAGCTCGCGCTCGGCGCGATCCTTAAAGCGCAGCATCTCTTTGCCCAGTGCATCGTAGCGGCCCGATTCCTTCCATAGCTCGGTGGGCTGGAGCGTGGGCATCAGCACGCGCACACAGCCGGCTTTGTTGAGCTCATCAGCCACGATCGCCTCGACATTATCAAGCACGCGCAGGCCGATGGGCAGCCAAGTATAGATGCCAGCTGCCTGCTGGCGAATGAGGCCCGCACGCAGCATCAAACGGTGAGAAACGATCTGTGCTTCGGAGGGAGTTTCTTTAATCAAGGGCAAGAAATACTGGCTTAAGCGCATGAGACCATCCGTGGCGTTTGAAGGGGTTTTAACCCTGCTAGTTACGCGCAAAAAACCGGCTAGGTCAACAAAGCGTTTTGGCTATTTTTTAGGTTCGTATTCTTTGCCCAAACCCGAGGGCAGCGAACGCTTGGGATGGTTCATCCAGCTTAAGATATCGGCCATCACCTCTTGCGCCTGCAGGTCGCGCAGCAACATGTGGAAGCCGTCGGGGTAATAGGCGTATTGAATGGGCTGCGAAAAACGCGCCAGTGACGCGTTGGAAGCATCGGGGTTGATGACCTGGTCGCGCGCGCCATATAGGAACAGGGTCGGCGTTTTGATCTGCGGAATGCGATGATAAGCCGTGTCCATAAGGTTAACCACGCCATAGACCGCATCTACCCGCGTGCGCTTGATAATCAGCGGGTCAGCGCCTAAGCGGCGAAGCATGGGAATGTTGTTCGACGCTAGGATCTTCAGGTCCGAGCCAGTGAACTCGCTTTTGGGTATGGTGTTGACCATCGCCCATAGCGCAAATTGATAAAGCGGGCTCATCTGCTCGCGCGCCCACAGGCCTGGCGCCGACAGGATAAGGCCTTTGACCGGCGGGATAGGATGCACATCTTCCGCCGTCAGGCCCGCGATAGCCACCGCACCACCCATACTTTCACCAAGCACATACAGTGGGGTTTTCGGGTGGGTAAGTGCCAGCTGCCGAAGCGCCTGTCGCATGTCGCTGATGAGGTTCTCCTCGCCCGCCCAAACGCCGGTATAGGGGGTTTGGCCAAAGCCGCGCTGGTCATAGGCATACACGGCCACACCGCGCTTTGCGAAATAAACGCCCGTATCCTCGAAGGCGCGGCTGTAATCGTTGAACCCATGTAGCGCCAGCATCACCGCTTTGGGCTTTCCTTTGGGCAGCCATTTTCGCAGTGGCAGATACACCCCATCCGCGGCGTAAAAATTCGTGGGCCCCACCTTAGCAGGGAAGACCTCCACGTGGCGTTGTTTTTGCACTTCGGGCGCGCAGGCAGTCAGCGCCAATAGCAAAACAAACCATACCGAACGCTTCATGCGCGCCTCCTAAAGCCCGTGGCCACCACATACATCTCGGAGGAATCCTGGCGGCTGGATTTGGGCTTGGCGTGTTTGACCACGGCAAAATCTGCTTTCATCGCCTGTAGCAATGCTTTTTCCGCGCCGCCTTGAAACACCTTGGCCACCCACACCCCGCCAGGCTTGAGCACTTCGCGTGCGAACGGATAGGCCGCCTCCAAAAGCGCCATGATGCGCAAATGGTCGGTCGCCTGGTGGCCAGTGGTATTAGGCGCCATGTCAGATAGCACCACATCCGCCCCGTCGGGCAGGAGCGCACGCAGTGCGTCTGGCGCGTCATCGGCCATGAAGTCCATCTGCAAAAGCGTCGAACCGCCGATGGGGGGTATCGGCAAAAGGTCGATCCCGAACACACTAATCTTATCGGCAGTAGATTTGCAGCGGTCAACGGCCACCTGCGTCCAGCCGCCAGGGGCAGCCCCCAGATCAAGCACGATCTTGCCGGGCTTTAAAAAGCTGAACTTATCATCAAGCTCAAGCAGCTTGTAGGCTGCACGCGAGCGATAGCCATCTTTCTTGGCCTGGGCAACGTACGGATCATTGAGTTGGCGGTTGAGCCAGCGCACCGAGGACGTGGTGCGCCCGCGCGCCGTTTTTACTCGGGTGACGACTTGGCGAGTGCCCGAAAGTGGGCTGCTGCCCTTTTTTTTGGTCACCTGGCACTTTCCTTCTTTAGCAGCGAAAGAATGATGCCCTCACGCACACCTCGGTCGGCGATGGTGATGCTCTCAACCGGCCATAGATTGCTGATGGCTTGGAAAATAGCACAGCCCGAGATAATGAAATCGGCACGGTCGGGCCCGATACATGGATGATGGAAACGCTCCGACGGGCGCATGTCCAGCAGCCGCTTGGTGGTGTTGCGGATATCCTGCACCGAAAGGGTGATACCGTCGATTCGTGAGCGGTCATAGCGCGGCAGCTCCAGGTGGATGGCTGCAAGCGTAGTCACCGTGCCGGAGGTGGAAAGCAACTGCACTGCTTGCCCGTTTAAGGTTTGTGAAATGCTATTGACCTGGTCGAAGGGTTTGAGTTTATCTACGAGGAAATCGACCATGTCGTTAAAGGTGAGCTCAGAGAAGCCTGAACCGCCGAACTTATCGGCCAGGTTCATTACCCCAAAGCCTATGGAAAGCCAATCCAGGATGTTATGCGGTGGTTGGCCGCTGGTGTCGGCGTTGGCGAATTTATCGATCCACATAAGCTCGGTGCTGCCACCACCAATGTCAAACACCACGGCGCGCTTGGCATCCCCTTCCAGCAGAGAGGAACACCCCATGAACGCCAGCCTAGCTTCATCTTCGCTGCTGATGATGTCGATATGCAGACCGGTTTCGGCCTCCACCTTATCGAGGAACTCGCGGCCATTAGCGGCACGACGGCAGGCTTCGGTTGCCACGAAATACGAACCGGCAAGATTATAGCGAGACAGTTTTTTCTGGCAGGCTTTGAGCGCTTGAAGGGTGCGCTCCATGGCGTCGGCAGAAAGATTACCGGTGGCGCTTACGCCTTCCCCCAGGCGCACGATGCGCGAAAAACTATCGCAGATACGCAAGACCGGCGGGCCGCCATTTTGTCCGGCTTGCGCATTAGCGACTAAAAGGCGGCAGTTATTCGTGCCCAGATCGAGCGCCGCATATAAAAGACCATGCGCCTGGCCAGCAGACAAACTGCCCTCTTGTGAAGATTGCAGCATAGGATTACTTACATAGCGCCGGCGCACGCAAACGAGAGCGTAATCACCCATTGCAGCAGGCTCGGCTTTTGTTAATACACGCGATCACCATAGACGACTTTTCCAGCATGTACAAGCGGATAACCAAATTAACCCTTGGGCTGGCACGGCCCTTGCTATGCAGGCATTGCGTTTTTAAGGAGCACTTCACTTTTTGTTAATCGCTTTTGGATAGCGTGCAACTCCGGGCATAAGCAGTAGCAGATCTATGGAAACGGCCACAAATTCAAACGATAAGAATGATGCCCAGTATCTAAGCGGCATCAATGAATACCTGCGCCGCTACACGCCTGAGCATCACAGCAGCACCCCGGACATGCTGGAAAACCGCTATCGCATTCTGCTGAGCACACCCCTGCCCGAGTTTAACACCGGCCAAGCCCAGGCCTATGCCGCAGAAGACACCCGAGAACCAAGCGGCAAACCGCTTTTTGCTCTGGTCTGCCGCAAGTGCACGCTGCAGCGTATCAAGGCCATCGAACAGCTCAAGAACATCCGCAACCCTTGCATCATGACGCTGCTTGCCGCAGGTGCGGTAGAATTTTCCAGTACCAAAGAAGAACGCTACACTATTGTGTACGAACGCCCGGCAGGTGAAAGACTCTCCGTGCTGCTGGCCCGCCAGCAGCGCCCGCTGGGTGAGATATTTATCCGCGAACGTATTATCACGCCGCTGGTCTCCGCTTTGCAGCAACTCTCCGAATCGAACGTAGCGCATGGCCGCCTTAATGCCGAAAACATTTGGTTTGAGAGCGTACCGGTACTTGGCGATTGCGTATCGGAGCCGTGCGGCCTCAGCCAGATATTTTACTACGAGCCGCTAGAGCGCATCCAATGCCACCCGTATGGTAAAGGCGAAGGTAACGGCAGCCAGGATTATTATGCTCTGGCCACGCTCACCCTGGCGCTACTGTATGGGCCAGGCCATTTTGAGGTCTTCACATCGGAGAATATTCAGGGTCTCATCCTGCGTGATGGCGAGGTGCAAGCCCTCACCCGCAACCGCGATTACCCGGAAGTGTTCTACGAATATTTCCGCGGTATGTTCGCCCCCTTCAGCGAAGACCGTTGGAATCACCGCTTTATAAAGCCATGGCTGGAAGGCAAGCGCTTCAACCTAATTGCAGGCGCACCGGCCGTAGAAACCAGCCGCCCATTTGAAGCAGGCAATTCGCTGATCCGAAACAGGCGCGAACTGGCGCATGTACTGGCCAATCATTTCGAGGATATAGCCGAAGGCCTGGAAAACGGTAAGCTTGCGCATTGGACATCACTTTACATGCGAAATAAAGAAATCGCCGAAACGTTCAATCGTATTAGCCGCTACATGAATAGCCAAAACAGCAAACAGGCAGATTCCACACTGCCCGAACTGCTGATGAAAGCCATTTTGCAGGTTGACCCGCGCGGGCCCATCCGCCTTAAAACCCTGGCCTTCATGCCCGACGGGCTGGGCAGCCTGGTTGCGCATTTATTCGCCGAGAACCAGCAGGCGAACTTGCAGCTGGTCAACCGTTTCATCAGCTTCAGCATGCTCGATTTCTGGCAGGAAACACAGCGCCAGCTTGAAGAACAAAAATTCCGCAGCCGCGAATATGCTCCGCAACCCCATATCAGCGAAGTCATCACCCAGATAGATCGCTTGCGCCAGTCCAGCCGCAATACCGGCCTTGGCTTCGGCCCGGAGCGCATGCTCTATGACTTAAACCCGACGATTCCCTGCCAAAGCCCGGCGCTTGCACGCTGGCATATCACCACCATCCCCGACCTGCTCAAACGCCTCGACCAGCAGGCCCATAATCTCGCAAACAACGAAGACCCGCTGGACCGCCACATCGCCGCCTTCATCTACAGTAAATTCTCCATCCAGCATGAGCAACACCTGCATACGCTGGAAGCCGTTCCCCTGCTGGCAACACATCGCGGCATGATCGCTCTTTCGATACTTTCCAAAGCCTATCAGTTGCGCAGCAGCGGGCTGCAACTTCCCGGTCTTACCCATTGGCTGGTGCTGCGCATTCTTCCGGTGCTTGAGAATATCCGCAGCGCAAGCCTTCGCACCATCCTCAAAGATGGGCTGGTTGACGAAGCGCCCTCGGGCAATTTGCAACACATCTCCGATATATTGCTAAGCAGCAATTATCTGAACTCCGACAAGCAGGGTTTTAACAAGGCCAAGCACAAATACACGCGCAACGCCCAGCGTATCGCTTATTACAAGAACCCGCGTTCCGCCGAGTTAAGCAGTGCAATTTTGGGTGCACGCGTGGCTAAGTTCATCGCCTATATCGCACTGCTGATCAGCGTCGTCATGCTATTCTGGGGGCACAATGCGTAACCACCGGCAAAATGGCAACAGCAAGCTTCTCGTGCCCATTTGCCTGGTGCTGGGCACGGTGCTGTTCGTCACTCTTAAACTCGGCTTTGTGTTCTTGCTCATCGCGCTGATGCCGGCCATCGTCTCTTACTACGTGGATAATACCCCATCCAAATATATGTTCCGCACGGTCATAGCCTGCAACCTGGCCACCGCCCTGCACCCGCTGGTAGATCTGCTCAAATATGGATTGCATGTGGGCCAGCAGCGTTTTTACAGCGCCATCGCCGACCCTCAGATGTGGCTCTTTATCTATATGGGGGCAGCTGCCGGCTGGGGGCTAATCTACATGCTGCGCTTTGTCGCTAATTTTGGTGTATCGGCCTATCACGACTATCAGCTCTATGTGCTACAGCGCGAACAAAGATCCTTGTTTGAAGAATGGGGCAAGGATGTCGTAGGCGAAAATGAGCCCCCTATCGGAAAGCGATAGACAAACCAAGCAATATGTTGATAATCATGATGAAAGTTATTGACTTTTCTCATTCGTATTGCATACTAATAATTGATTTTTTATATATCTTATTCTATCTTATGTTGCATATTTCCAGCAAATTACCGCGGTTAAAGATGCGAGCCTGTGCTCTGGCTACCACGTTTGCTTTTTTGTCGTCACCCATGCATGCCGCCTGGGCGGATCAGCCCAATTGGAGCTATGACGGCGAATACAATCATTTTGACGTATGGGCCGAGATCGAGCCTGGCTATCAGGATTGCGCGGTCGGAACCGAACAATCGCCGATTGCTATTTCCTATACTGAAGAGGCAGACCTGCCACCGCTGGAATTTGCTTATCGTGAATCCCCTGCCAAGCTCACCTTCCAGAACCACGCCATTGAAGTGCTGATGAGCGGCAGGAACACGCTGACGATAGCCGGACGCGAATACCTGCTCACCAAGATCGTGCTGCATTCGCCCAGCGAGCATGTGGTCAAGGGGGTGTTCTATGTGGGCGAAATACAGTTCCACCATGTGGATGTTTCAGGCAAGCGCTTGATCACTGCGGTGTTCATCGAGCGCAAGGATGAAGGGGCGGCGCTCGTAGGCGCGCTGGTAGCCAATATTCCCATGCCCAGAACCTCGCCCGTTGGCATGGATTTCGACCCGTCAGTACTACTGCCTGCCAAGCGCGGCTACTACGCCTATTCCGGGTCGCTCACCACACCGCCCTGCACAGAAGGTGTCCAGTGGCGCGTCTTAAAAAACCCTGTTTATTTTACCAACCAACAAATGCAGTCTATCGCGCAGATCGTCAAACGTAACGCCCGTTTGCCACAGCCTGTCTACTCGCGTGTGATCCAAGAAACAAAAGATTAAGGAGCCCAGCGTGGAATACACCATGAGCAAATCCAGCGATCAGGAAAAGACCCTGCACTGCTCTGGACAGTTCACCTTTTCGGACAATCAGAAATTCCGTACCATCTTGAAGTTAATCGAAGACCGCACCTTATCAACACTCACGCTAGATTTCTCCGACGTGCTGTTCATCGACTCCAGCGGTCTGGGCATGCTGCTATTGCTGCGCGACGAATGCACCAACCGCAATATTTCTTTTACCCTTTCCCGCCCGCAGGGCCAGGTGGAAAAGATATTTCTCATCTCGCGGTTCGACGAAATATTCACCATCAAAAACTAAAGCCGTATCGTACGGGCGGAATTATGAGTAAAACTGAAAGCATCGCCCAAGAACGCTTACATAATGCGCTAATCCTTGTCGTTGACGACCTGGAAATCAACCGCAAGACCCTGGTGCAAAGCCTTAGGTCGCACTCCTATAAGAACATCATTACGGCCACCAACGGCTCGGAAGCCCTGCAACTGACCTATGACCGCCGCCCGGACATCGTGATACTCGACCTCATGATGCCTGAAATGGATGGTCTGTCGTATTGCAAAGCCATCCGCAACCAGCGCGAATTCGACCGCATGCCCATCTTGGTGCAGACAGCTGTCAGCAACCAGGAGCACAAGATTAGCGCGTTCGACCTGGGCGCAAACGATTATGTCAGTAAACCGGTGGACGCCAGCGAGCTCAGCGCTCGCACAGCCGTGCATTTGGTACAGCGCTTCCTCATCGCGGACCTGGACAATTACAAGACCAGCATCGAAATGGAAATGCATTCCGCCAAGCAAATGCAGAACCGCCTGATGCCCAACCGCGCCTATGTCGATATGTGCGAACGCATGTTCAACATGCAGATTGACAGCTACTTCGAGACCTCGTCGGATTTTGGCGGCGATTATTGGGGTATACGCATGCTCTCGGATAAACGCCTGGCGGTCTACCAGTTCGACTTCGCCGGCCACGGTATGTCTGCCGCGATGAACGTGTTCCGAATGCACACGTTAATGCAGGAATGTTCATATGCCAGCGGTGACCCGGGCAATTTCCTTACCACGCTGAACCACCACCTCTATCCACTGATCGAGCGAAATGAGTTCGCCACCATGTTCTACGGCATCATCGACACCGAATCAAACTGCCTGATCTATGCCACCGCCGCCATGCATGCGGCCCTGCTGTTCAAGCGAGGGCTGGAAGCACCCGTGTCGCTGGAAGCACGTGGCTTCCCCATGGGCGCGCTGATTGACACAACCTACACCTCGATATATGCCCCCTTCTCGGCGGGCGATCTGCTGTTACTGTTCAGTGATTGCCTGATCGAAAGCACCAACGCCAAAGGTGAATTCTTGGGCGATGATGCCGTGCATAGCAATGTACGCAAAACTTTGAATGCCAATCCCCGGCACAAACCCAAGGACGTGATTGAAGCACTGCTTGAGCAGCTCAGGAGCCATGCACCCGGGCCGCTATTTGACGACCTGACCATAAGTGCTTACGCGCGTAATTAACCATCAAGGCGTACGCACTCACGCGTGTGAAACACTAATCGTCTAGATCGATCATCTTCTTCCACCACCCCTTTTTCGGGGGTGCGGAAGGATCGCGCGGGGGTTCAGCTGCGCCCGAAGCAGCGGCGGGCAGACTGCTGCTGGGTGCAAAAGATTGCACGACAGTTGCTGATACCGGTACTCTTTCTACCGGATACACACGCGTAGGCTGCTCCACCGGCATGCGCTCTTCTTGACGAAGAGGAGCATCAGGACGAGAAGAAAGATCACCTTCAGGCAAAACTTCGCGCGGGCCTCGTTCACCACCTTCACGCCAACGGCGGCGGCCACGGCCACCACGCTCACGGCGTGGGCGGTCACCCGATGGATTCCTGCCGCCTTCTTCGCCTTGAGGCTCGGCAGCGCCTTCTTCAGCGCTTTCTGCTTGAGGTTCGGAGGTATCTTGTTCAAAGGCATTCGAGTTCTGCGGGCCACGTTCACCATTGCCACGACGGCCACCACGGCGGCGGCGACCACGACTGCGGCGCGGCTGGTCAGAGCCACCTTCTTCACGCGGGTGCGATACTTCGGTGATGTTGCTGCCACCCTCTTCCTCTTCGGGGAGGTCGTCATAAGTAGGCATGCTGGGAGCCTGGCTTGCCGGCTCGGTAGCACGTTCATGGCGCGAACGATCGCGATCACGATCGCGGCCACGGCTGCGGCGCGGTTCGCCGCCTTCGCCGCGTTCGCCATGCGGGCGGCGGGTCTTTTCTATGCTGAAGTCACTCGTATTCACATCGGTGCTGATGGCTATCAAAACGCTGATACCATAGCGCTCTTCGATACCGCGCAGCACTTCACGTTTGCCGTTGAGCAAGTACAGCGCCACATGCTGCGGTGCGATAACACGTAAGCCACCCCACGAACCGGTACTGGCTTCTTTTTCCAGCGAGCGGATAATCTGAATGCTCATAGACTCGTTTGAGCGAACATAGCCACGGGCGGAGCAATGCGTGCATTGCACCATGCTGGTCTCGGCAATGCTTGGGCGCAGGCGCTGGCGCGACATTTCTAGCAGGCCGAACGGGCTAATGCGGCCAAGCTGAATTTTGGCGCGGTCTGCCTTCAGCGAATCCTTCAATGTCTTTTCAACGGCGCGGCGATGACGCGATTCCATCATATCGATGAAGTCGATAACGATCAGGCCGGCCAGGTCACGCAGGCGCAACTGGCGTGCGACTTCTTGCGCAGCTTCCAGGTTGGTTTTGGCTGCCGTTTCCTCGATATTGCGCTCGCCGGTGGAGCGGCCAGAGTTCACGTCGATGGAAATAAGCGCTTCGGTTGGGTTGATCACGATATAGCCGCCGGAGGGAAGCTTGACCACCGGATCATGCATGGAGAGCAGCTGCTCTTCGATGTCATAGGTATAAAATAGCGGGGTCGCATCCTTATGTTGCTTCACCTTGGCCACATGGCTGGGAAGCAACATTTTCATGAAGTCCTTGGCGGTGCGATACCCTGCATCGCCCTGGACAATGACCTCGTCGATATCGTTGGCATATTGATCGCGGATGGCACGCTTAATAATATCGCTTTCCTCGTAGATCAGCGCCGGTGCGCTAGAACTGAGCGTATTATCGCGGATATGGTTCCACAGCTTGACCAGATAGTCGAAGTCTCGCTTAATCTCGGCACGGCTTCTGTCCATCCCGGCGGTGCGGATAATAACGCTCATGCCCTGAGCCAGGCGCAGCTCGGTGGAGATGGCTTTAAGGCGCTTGCGGTCGTCGGCACTAGCGATCTTGCGCGAAATGCCGCCGTCCTTAGGCGAGTTAGGCATCAGCACGCAGTAGCGGCCTGCCAGCGACAGGTAGGTGGTCAGCGATACACCCTTGTTGCCGCGCTCTTCTTTAATGACCTGCACCAGCACGATCTGGCCACGGCGGATTACTTCCTGGATCTTATAACGCTTGAAGAACGTATTCTTCTTCGGGCGCTCTTCCTCGTAGTCATCGTCGTTGGCGATGGTCTCAACTTCTTCATTGCCTTCACGGTTGTCGGATTTTTCCGACACTTCCACACGCGCTTCATGGCCTTCGACCAGACTGTCGCCTGCTTGTGCGGCCTCCAGCGGATCATGGCCCTCAAGCAGGTCTGCCTGCGCCGGGATACTCACCGATTCGTCGGTTGATTTCTCGGCGAAATAGGGGGTAGCCTCATCCTCAGCCGTGGGTTCAGGCAGAGTATGCTCGTTGATGTCGATAGCGGGGGCCAGCGGCACATGCTGGATCGCATCATCGGCGACCGCTTCAAGTGCCGGAGCTTCTGCATCATCGGCAGGGATGGCAGTATCAGCAGCTTCTTCCTTATCGTCTTCATCGTCGCTGGCGACCTCAGCCATCAGGCGCTTACGGTCAGAGATGGGGATCTGATAGTAGTCGGCATGAATTTCCGAGAACGGCAGAAAACCCTGCTTGCCACCGCCATATTCGACGAAAGCGGCCTGCAATGATGGCTCTACACGGGTGATCTTAGCAAGATAGATGTTACCCTTGACCTGCTTCTTGGCCGAGCTGACAAAATCGAAATCGTAAATTTGGCTGTGATCGGCGATGACGACGCGCGTCTCTTCAAGATGCTGGGCATCGATCAGTATGCGTTTGACCATGGTGGCACTCCTTATATGAGCACCCCACGCTATACAAAATCGTATCAGTCTTTAGGCAACGGATTCGCAAGCACAGAATGCAGGACATTACACGCTGCGGCACTGCCGCGCGCTGCTGGAGCTAGCGCATGTGCGCTGCCGCCCGAAGCATCCTGAAAACCATGAAACAAGTGATAAGCCATAAAACGAGTAAACTCTGTATGCCGTGAGGGCATGTTATGTATAAAACTCAAAAAACCGCTAGCAAATGCAGCCGCTTTCCATTTTGCGGGGCCACGACCGACCATTTGCCAAATTCTTATGCGCGAACTTTGCGCTGTAACATGGGTCACTATACGTACAAAAAAATGATTACACAAGCCCGTGTCGCTTTTTTATCGTTTTCCCAAGGATTTCCTGTGTTTTAGCCAGGCCCTGCCCAGAATAAGTACCCAAGCTGCAATCACAGTTGAAAAGCGCCCGGTTTTGGCCTACAAAATGGGGAGTGGCCATTTCCCTTGCGCATTAAAACATTGAAAAACAAATTATATTTATTCGCCAGCCTGATTGGCTGCCTGCTGTTTGCCATGCCGGCCCAGGCCGAAGGCTTGCTGCATATCCATGCCAGCGATAGTCAGGAGGTCATCACCCTAGAGGTTCCCGATAGCTCCAGCCGCAAGGTTTACACCATGGCAAACCCCGACCGCCTGGTGGTGGATTTCCCCACCAGCGATGCCCCGCGTGATATCGCCCTGCCCGCCAATTATAAAGGTGTGCTTATTAAAGGAGTGCGCGGCGGGCAATTCAATCCGCAGACTGCCCGCGTGGTGTTCGACCTGGAAGCGCCGGTTAACGTGGCCGAGGTAGAAGCGGTGGATGCCACCCAGCTGGCCATCACCATCAAGGAGGCGCCGGCCGCCAAAACGAAAGCCTCTTCTACAAAGCCCCAGAAGGAAGAGAAAGCCGCCAAGCCCAAACCGCCTCAGAAACCTATCATCGTGATCGACCCCGGCCATGGCGGGATAGATCCCGGCGCATCCGGCCCCGGAGGCATCAAGGAAAAGAACGTGGTGCTGGCCTATGCCAAGGCACTCAAGGCGCGCCTGCTTAAGACCGGGCGCTACCGCGTGGTGCTCACCCGCGAGGACGACACTTTTATTATGCTGCGCGAGCGCGTGGCGATCGCCCGTAAGGCCGGGGCCAGCATCTTCATCTCGCTGCATGCCGACTCCGCGCACACGGCCAGCGCACACGGGCTTTCGGTCTACACGGTTTCCGAACAGGCCTCCGACAGCGAGTCCGAGGCGCTGGCTGCACGCGAGAACAAGGCCGACGTATTGTCGGGCCTCGACCTTTCCGAAGAAAGCAAGGACGTAGCCGATATCCTCATCTCGCTTGCCCAGCGCGAAACAAAGAACCAATCGGCGATTTTAGCAAACATGCTTATCGCTTCACTGAAAGACCGCATCGATCTGTTGCAAAACACGCACCGCTTCGCAGGCTTTGCAGTGCTCAAAGCACCCGATGTTCCTTCGGTACTGGTTGAGATTGGCTTCCTCACTAATAAAAAAGATGAAAAGCTCTTGCAATCTGCGGCACACCGCGAGAAGGTAATCAGCGGTATCGCTGCCGGCATCGACAACTATTACAAGACACAAAGTAAGCAGCCATGAGGCGCCTGGTTCGCAATATCATCAACCTTTTTGCATGGCTGTTCTCGCTGGGTTTTGCACTTGCTATGGTAGGCGGCGTTGCAGCTTACGGTGTGTTCCAGCACTATAATAAAGACCTGCCCGCCTACGACCAGCTCGCCAAATACGACCCCGCCACCGTCACCCGCCTATACGCCGCCGATGGCAAACTCATGGCTGAATACGCCACCGAAAAACGCGTGTTCGTGCCGCTGGCCGCCATTCCCAAACGCGTGCAAAACGCTTTCCTTGCCGCCGAGGATAAGAACTTCTACAGCCACACAGGCATCGACATCACAGGCCTAGCGCGCGCCGTGCGCGATAACGTGGCCAATTACGGCATGGGCAAATCGCTTGTCGGCGGCTCGACCATCACCCAGCAGGTGGTGAAGAATTTTTTGCTCACCAGCGAAAAATCGCTCGAGCGCAAGATCAAGGAAGCTATCCTGGCCATCCGCATCAGCGAGGTATACAGCAAGGATAAAATACTTGAGCTGTATTTGAACGAGATCTATCTGGGCCTTGGCTCTTATGGTGTGGCCACTGCGGCGCAGAACTACTTCAACAAATCGCTCGACGACTTGACGGTGGAAGAAGCCGCCCTGCTGGCGGCCCAGCCCAAAGGCCCGAGCCTGTATAACCCACGCAGGAATTATGAAGCCGCCTTCGAGCGCCGCAACTGGGTGATCGACCTGATGGCCGACGCGAAGTTCATTTCCACTGAAGAGGCCAAAGAGGCCAAAGCCATACCCATAACGCTGCGCAACCGCAACACCTCCGAGGTCGCGCGCGCTGATTTCTTCGCGGAGGAAGTGCGCCGCACGCTGGCCGACATGTATGGCTCCAACGTGCTTTATGAAGGCGGCCTGGTGGTCAAGACCACGCTTAACCCTACCTTGCAAAAAGCTGCCGACGCAGCACTGCAAAAAGCCCTCATCGAGTATGACCGCCGCCGTGGCTTCCGTGGGCCACTTGCCCATTTGCCCAGCACCGATGGCTGGAAGGAAAAACTTGCCAAGCTCACTGAAGAGCACAGCTATCACCTGCTTGAGAACCAGCGCCTAGGCGTGGTCAGCGCGCTGACGGACAAAAAAGCGCATCTGATGTTCGCTGATGACAGCCAGGGTGAGATCCCCTATTCCAGCATGAAATGGACGCGCCTTATTATCGCCGACGGCAAGCTAGGCCCAGAAGTCAAAAAACCAGGCGATATTTTAAAGCTAGGCGACGTGGTAATCGCAGGCCCACTGCAAGAAGACCAGAAAAAACTGCTCAGCGAAGCCGAACAGAAAAAATCCTGGGACTTGGAACAAGTGCCCGAGATCAACGGCGCGATGGTGGTGATGGACCCGCATACTGGCCGTGTGCTTGCCATGGCGGGCGGCTATGCTTATGGCGGCACGGAGTTCAACCGCGCCACACAGGCCAAGCGCCAACCCGGATCATCCTTTAAACCGTTTGTTTACATGGCGGGGTTAGAAAATGGGTTCACGCCAAGCACAATCATACTCGACGCCCCCGTGGAGATGAGCCAGGGTGCAGGCCTTCCCGCCTGGAAACCTCAGAACTATCACGACGAATATCTTGGCCCCACCACCATGCGCGTCGGCCTGGAAAAATCGCGCAACACCATGACGGTGCGTTTAACCCAGGCGATTGGTATCAGCAAGGTGCTGGATATCGGCCGCCGCTTTCACATCTACGACGACCCGCCGCGTAACTTTTCCATCGTACTCGGTTCGGCAGAAACCACGCTCATGCGCCTGTGCAACGCCTATTCCAGCTTTGCCGCCGGTGGCAAGCGAAACATGCCGTCTCTCATTGAGCGCATCGATGACCGCCACGGTAAGACCATCTACCGCCGGGACGCACGCCCCTGCGCCAATTGCAAGGTACAAGGCATTGACTCGGTCGACACTAGCCTGCCGCCACCCATGCCGGAAGATAACCGCGAGCAGATCGTTGATCCGCGCATCAACTACCAGATAGTCTCGATCCTGGAAGGGGCCGCACTGCGCGGAACTGGCGCACGCGCACATGCCGAGCTGAAAAAGACCGTGGCAGGCAAGACCGGCACGACCAACGATAGCCTGGATACCTGGTTCATCGGCTTTTCCCCCGATCTGGTGGCCGGCGTATTCGTCGGCTATGACAAACCGCGCACAATGGGCAAACGTGAAACCGGCGCTTCGGTGGCGCTACCCGCCTTCATTGATTTCATGAAGGTGGCACTCGATGGCAAACCCGACCAACCCTTCCGCATTCCACGCGGCATTCGTTTAAGCAAGGTGAGCCTGGCAACTGGCGAACCGGGCACTGAGGGGCGCATCATCGACGAAGCCTTCATCAGCGGCGGCCCCATCTTCATTCCCGGCAATGGTGTCGACCCCAAGACAGTAGGCACGCTTAGCGACACGCCGGCGACCGCCTCGCCCGATGGCACGCCTGCGCAGGCCCCGAGCCTGCCGCCGGTGATGGGCACGGGCGGTCTGTATTAGCTACTAATTAAATGTATCGAAGGTGGTTTTGATATCCCACGGGGCCACACGCCGACCGAACATGATATAGGCGCGGTTGCCCTGTGCGCTGCTGCCCGAAGAGCCGATGAGCAGGTCGGTCTTGCCGTCATGGTTTACATCGGCCGCACCTAAAAGGGCCGTACCGTCATTGGCCAAGCCGCCATCGATACGCAAGCCCGTACTGGCGCTTGTGGTCACATAATCGGTGGTGTCGAACACATTACCGAATAGGGTAAAGGTGTCCGTGTAATCGCCCCAGCCTTCGAGCCCCTGAGGTTGCAAAGCCACAAAACTGCTGCCGGAATTATTCACACTGTTAGGGTCGGCCGCTGGGTCGCTGAACACCAGATCAAGGCGGCCATCGTTGTTCACGTCAGCGGCCAAAGCAGCGACCGTAGATGTGTTTAGCCACCCAGGCGCGTTCGTGGCGATATCGACCCTGAAACCGGTCACGCCCGGCAGGGTGTTGTCATAATTGCTGCTATTTGTAAGGTCGATGGTGCTCGTGCCCCAGCTTGAGCTCTTGCCGAAATAGGCGTTGTAATAATTGCCGCTGTTGATGAGCAGGTCATTCACGCGGTCACCGTTTAGGTCTGCCGCCTGCATGGTGTAGCGGCCAAGATTCGTCCCGCCGGTAAAGAGAATGGTTGTTCCAGTAACAAGTTCACCATCAATGTCCAGAGGATTGGAGCCGAGCTCCCAGACTGTCGCACGATCCCTGCCGAATACCATATAAACACTGGGTGTAGAAGCACTGTATGCGCCGATGAGCAACTCATCCAGGCTATCGTTGTTCAGATTGCCGCTGGCAAGCGTGTCGAACGGATTGGTAGCAGTAGCACTGTCAATCTTGATACCTGCGGTGCTAATAGGAGGTGTTACCGAATAATCCACCGTGCCGTAAGCTGCCGAGCCGTATAGCAACACTGCGGAATTGCGCACGCTATCATAGGTGACCAGCGTCACAATATCGGATTGGCCGACAGCGCTGAAACGCCCGCTGGCCAACACCGGCGGATTGCCCGACAGCGAGGGCGGCAACGTGATGCTGCTGGTGGTCAGCAGAGTGGTTACTGCCGTGTCTACCGACGTGCCACCAAGGAACACGGTCACCACGCTATTTGTAGCGTCGCCCGTGCCGATGACGATGTCATCTATCGGGAAGCCGAGCGTGAGATGAGAATCACCGTTGATGTTGCCAACGGCGATACTCTCGGCTGAGAAATTAAGCGGCGTGTCATTGTCTATGATAAAGCCCGTGCCCTCCATGTCAGTGACATCGATGGGGGCGTTGTAGGCCGGCCAGCCGCTCTTGCGGCCTAGGATTACATAGATCTGCTGGTTGGCTGGGCTTGGAAGAATAAAGTCGGTTACCCCGTCGCCGTTGATATCGCCGGTCTTGATGGAGGCTCCAATATCGCCTGCGCCGTCACCGTCAATGCGCACGCCCATGTTGCACATCTTGCCCATGCAGCAGGTATTCTTGCTGGCCTCATTCGTCCAGACCAGGTCGTCGAAATCAGAGGTCGGCTCTTTGCGCACCAGTATGCCGGCAAAGGGGCTGGTGTCGCCCATGGTGGCTTCATCTGCAAAAGCGTTGTTCTCGGTGTCGGCGTCGCTAGCACCGGTATTGAGGCGGTCAGCCACTGCACTGCCCTGCAAGGGGAATGCGCCATGCCCATCCTTGCCGTAGGAGATCAGTGCCCACATCACCGAATCGTCGACATTGGCGCTTGGGGAAGCGCTTTGCTTGATATGCACCCGCCCGCTGGCATCGCTGTTTTGCAGGTCGCGGCAGCTAGCAGCACCTGCTGCGCGCACATCCACCAGGTAAGTGAAGCGGCGGCCATAGCCATCCAGCGCATACTCATCCGGCAGGCCGAGCGTCTTAGTAGGCACGACACCCCCCACTGCCGGGGTACGGTAGAACACGGCGCTCTGGCCGGTGAAGCTCTCACCCACGGGAACGTTCAAGGTGATGGTCGTGCCGGAGATATCCGTCACATAGGCATTGCCCGGAAAGCTAGGCGTATTTACGCGTGCATAATCGCCGATCTCGATGTCGGTTGCGTCACTGACGGTCAAGGTGAATGCGCCGGCAGAAGCACTGGCCGTAAGCCCGGTGGTATGCGCATCGAAATTTGCCGCCAGCGTGCCGCCGCACACATTGGCCCCGGTGGTGTTCGCCGCCACGCCAAAATTCGCAGCAGTCATGGCCAGCGTGCCATCAGCCGGGCATGGGCGGTGAAGGTTCTGCACCATGTAGGCTTTGGTGGCCTCCTCGATCTTTTGCATGCGCTCAAGGGTGAGTGCCCGTTTCTGCGGGTCGCTGCCAAGCTCGCCGCCTGGAAGCACAGAAACGAGCACCACACTGGCGATAGCCAGCAACATACTGATCTGCAAAAGGGAAAAACCCTGCTCGCCCGCTCTTAGCTGTGGAATGGCCCTATTCATGAACGCTATGGAAACCCTGTGCGATGGTATGGTAAGAGCCTATGATTATCGCCCGCTCCCCCTTAAATAAGCATTAACAACCATTTGACAAACGCCACAACTTAGCTTTTTTAAAGGGTCTAACCGAGGATACACCATGAAAGCCGAAATCGAAGCACTCTCCCGCCAGATCAAGCAGTCGCAGACGCTGCTTAGGAGGTATCTTTGACTGGGATAACGCGCTACGCCGCCGCGATGAATTAAACGCGCTTTCTGAAGACCCCAAACTCTGGGATAAGCCCGCGCAAGCCCAAACCCTGATGCGCGAGAAAAACCACCTCGAAGACCTGATCGGGGGCTATGAACGCCTGGACCAGGACTTCAAGGATAATATGGAGCTGGCCGAAATGGCCGAGGCCGAGAAGGATGACTCCATGCTGGGCGAAGCAGAAATGGCCTTAAAAAAAGTAGCTTCCCAGCTGCACAAGCTCGAGATCGAAAGTCTTCTTTCCGGCGAGGCCGATGCGAATGATTGCTTCTTGGAGATCAACTCTGGCGCCGGCGGCACGGAAAGCCAGGATTGGGCAAGCATGCTACTTCGCATGTATTCGCGCTGGGCACAAAAGCGCGGTTTTAAGATCGAGCTGATCGACGAAAACCCCGGCGAAGAAGCGGGCATCAAATCGGCCACGCTGAAAATTTCCGGCCACAACGCCTATGGCTGGGCCAAGACCGAATCGGGCGTGCACCGCCTGGTGCGCATCTCGCCGTTTGACTCCAACGCCCGCCGCCACACAAGTTTTTCGGGCGTGTGGGTCTACCCCGTGATTGATGAGAACATCAATATCCAGGTGGACGAAAAGGACATCAAGGTCGACACCATGCGCTCCGGCGGCGCAGGCGGCCAGCATGTCAACAAGACCGAATCGGCTGTGCGCTTTACGCACATGCCCACCGGAATTATCGTCAAATGCCAAAGCAGCCGCAGCCAGCATGCCAACCGCGCCGAGGCCATGCAAATGCTCAAGGCACGGCTGTATGAGCGCGAGCTGCGCATCCGCGAGGAAAAGGCCGATGCGCTCAACGCCCAAAAGACCGACAATGCCTGGGGCCACCAGATCCGCTCTTATGTGCTGCAGCCTTACCAGATGGTCAAGGACCTGCGCACCGACGTGGAAACCTCGGATACTAGCGGCGTGCTGGATGGCGAGCTGGACGATTTCATGAGCGCCGCCCTGGCCGACCGCGTAAAGGGCAAAAAAGAGGAAGCTGGCCAATAACGCCAGGAAAACTGCGACACCTATTGTATTTTTAGCTCCACTGGGGTATGTAAGGCCCCTTATAAGGTCTTGCTCATGGTCAATTCGCTAGGTTTTGATAAATCACCCGCCGATACGCGCGTCGTCGTTGCTATGTCCGGCGGCGTGGATAGCTCCGTGGTGGCCGCACTGCTGAAGGAAGAAGGCTACGATGTCATTGGCATCACCTTGCAGCTTTACGACCATGGCGCGATGGTGGGCAAAAAAGGCGCATGCTGCGCCGGCCAGGATATCCAGGATGCGCGCCGCGTGGCTGAAACCCTTGGCATACCCCATTACGTACTGAACTATGAGAATCGCTTCAAAGAAAGCGTTATGGATGATTTCGTCGATAGCTACTTAGCCGGTGAAACGCCCATCCCGTGCGTTAAGTGCAACCAGTCCGTCAAATTCAAAGACCTGCTGCAAACCGCCCGCGACCTGGGCGCAGAAGCCATGGCCACGGGGCATTATGTGCAGCGCTCCCTGGCGGGCGACCAGCCGGTGATGCTAAAAGCCGCTGACTCCTCCCGCGACCAAAGCTACTTCCTGTTCACTACAACCCATGAGCAGTTAAACTTTTTGCGCTTCCCGCTCGGCCACCTCAAAAATAAGGACGAGACCCGGGCGCTCGCGTCGCGTTTTGGATTAGTGGTTGCCGACAAGCCCGACAGCCAAGATATCTGTTTCGTACCCAGTGGGGGCTATGCCAAGGTGATAGAAAAACTCCGCCCCGGTGCACTCGATCCAGGCGATATCGTACATATTGACGGCACGGTTATGGGCCGCCATGAGGGCATCATCAACTACACGGTCGGGCAGCGAAAGGGCTTGGGCATCGCCCACGCCGAGCCGCTATATGTTGTGGCAGTAGATGCGATAAAAAAACAAGTTATTATAGGCGGTAAAGAAGCACTCTTAAAGCAACACTTTATCATTAAAGACTGCAATTGGCTCGACCAGAACATCGGTAATCACGACCAACCCGTACTGGTCAAGCTACGCTCGGCCCACCCCGGCGTGGAGGCTACCATCACCACCTTGGAGCAAGGCCGCGCCCGGGTTACTTTGCTCGAACCGCAGGCTGCTGTCTCACCCGGGCAAGCCTGCGTGGCTTATGCCAACGAGCAGCTTTTAGGTGGCGGCTGGATCACCACAGAATAATCAGCGAGTAAGCCATGCGCCCCACACGCACAAGTTGTATCCTGGCCACCCTACTCTGCCTGCTATCATCCACCACCCAAGCGGCGACACTGATCCGCGATGCCGAGATCGAGCATACGCTTCGTAGATTCGGCGACCCACTTTTTCAAGCAGCTGGCCTCAAGCCTTCCAACGTCAAACTCTTCATAGTGCAAGATGATAGTTTGAACGCTTTTGTCGCAGGCGGCATGAACATGTTCATCCACACCGGCCTTATTGAAGCCACCACCACGCCGGATATGCTTATTGGCGTCATGGCGCATGAAACCGGCCATATCGCAGGCGGGCATCTAGCCAAAGGAGGTGAGAAACTCAAAGACGCGATGCTCGGCAGCATCTTTACCTATGTGCTGGGCGCAGCTGCGGCCGTGGCAAGCAAAAACCCAGGGGCGGCAGCGGCGGTCATCACCGGCGGGCAAAACACTGTGGCACGCAACTTCCTGTCCTATACGCGCGCCAATGAAAATGCCGCAGACCAAGCGGCCCTTGGCTTCCTGGATAAGCTTAATATGTCGGCTGAAGGGATGCTCAAAATGTTCCAGACCCTTCAGCGCAGCGCGCGCCAGCATATCGGCGCGACCGACCCCTATCTCATGACACACCCGCTCAACGCCGATCGTATCAACCTCGTGCGCAACCACGTGGACCGATCCGACATCCCGCAGGGGCAATACCCGAAATCGCTCGATATGCTCCACCAGCGCATGTTGGCCAAGCTTTACGGCTTCATCGAATCGCCCGAGAAGACCCTGCTTAAATACCCGGTGACCAACCGCTCAGTTCCTGCCCGCCTGGCGCGCGCAGTGGCCTATTATAAAATGCCCGACATCGAACGCTCGATGAAAGAAATGGATAGCTTGCTTGCCGAAGCCCCCAAAGACCCGTTCTTCCACGAACTCAAAGGTCAGATCCTGTATGAGAACCGTATGTCACGCGAAGCGCTGGCCCAATACCAGACGGCCAACAACCTGCTGCCTAACAACCCGCTGATCATGACCGACCTGGCCAAGATCGAGCTAGATCTGGGGGATAATAAATCTGCCATCGCACATCTGGAAAAAGCCACCTCGCTGGATAACAGCAACCCAAGCACCTGGTATTTCTTAGCACTGGCCTATGGCAAAGCCGGCAATATCGGCATGTCGAGCCTGGCGCTTGCCGAGCAATTCATGCTGCTGGGGGATGATAGCAACGCAACCCGCCACGCCCTGGAGGCCACAAAACAGCTCCCCGCCGGCTCGCCCAGCCATCGCCGCGCCGAAGACCTGAAAAACTCAGCCCAGAACATACGCGACCAAAAAGAATAGCCAGCGGGCCGGTTTTCTGGTAAAGTCTTTTGCGTTTCTACCACTTACACCTTCCTTCCTTTTTAAATCATCCTAGGAGTCTATATGAGTTTTGCACGCAACCTGCTTGTTAGTGTATCCGCTTTGTGCCTGCTGCCGCTGGCCGCCTATGCCCAGGCTGCACCCGCTACTCCCAATTATGTGACTAAGGATGAGGTTGCCGGCTTGGTGCGCGAAGCCCTCGTAAAAGACCCCACCATCTTAAAGGATGCCATAACAGCGCTTCAGAAAAAAGATGAGGAAGACCAGCAAGCCAAGCTCTCCGAAAGCATCAAGTCGAACAAGGATAAACTGATCGCTAATGAATCGCTTCCGGCTGCCGGCGCCAGTATCAAAGACGCTGACGTAACGCTGGTCGAATTCTTTGATTATCATTGTGGCTATTGCAAACAGGTACTGGAACCCATCACCACCTTGCTCAAAGAAGACAAGAAACTGCGTGTGGTGTTCGTCGATTTCCCGATCTTAAGCCAGGATTCGGCCTATGCTGCACGTGCGGCCATTGCACTAAACCGTCTTGACAAGAGCAAATACCTCGACATGCACCAGGAGCTGATGCACTTCAATGGCAAGTTCGACGAAAAAGCCATCAAGAAAGTCTCGGAGAAAATTGGCGTGGATTTTGAAAAGCTCAAAGCTGAAATGGGCAAAACCGAAGTGACCAACCTCGTGACGCAAAATCGTGAGTTGGGCCAATCCATCGGCATCACCGGCACGCCCGCCATTATCGTGGGTGACGTACTGCTGCCCGGCGCCGTAAGCATCGACGAGATGCGCAAGGTCATCGCCGCCACGCGCGAAGCCAACAAAACTAAGAAGTAGCTTCCTCCGCTTCTTCTTCAAACAATTCGTAATGTTCCCGGTAGGTGCGGCGCAACTGTTTGCCCTGCATCTGCCGGAGCATGTCCTCGCATAGCACGTAAGTATCGATCGGACATTCCCTCTTTGCGAAATGGTTTTCCTTACCAGGAAATATTTCCTGCAAAAGCACCGGCTGCCAGGCCTTGCCGTCGCTGACGTCTACCTTGAAATAACCGGCGAACCCCGTGGACTCATATTCACCCTGACGAATAGTGTTAAGCGCATCGTTGCACGGGTAAATCAATACATCGCCCTTCTGGGCAGCTAGCGCATCGGCATCATCACGGTACATCAAGAAGCACTTACCCGTGAGTGTGATGAGCACATGGGTAAGCTCCTTAGCCTTGTAGCGAACCTTGTTCTTCTTGGCCATGTGCTAGCGCCCCCAATTATGCAGGCGGGTGGCCATGCACCACCAATCGGGCTGATTTGCCGCAAGCTCCTGTGCTGCGTTCTTGGCGGCAGCGGCGTCCTTGTAAATACCGAAACAACCCGAACCGCTGCCCGACATCCGTGCCAGCAGGCAGCTTTTGGTGGCGGCTATCGCGCATAGGATATCGCCGATCACCGGCATGCAATCAATGGCCGCGGGCTGCAAGCCGTTATGCATATCAGACAGCAGCGCAACCAGCGCCTCGGGCGAATCGATGGAGGCTGGCATTTCTACCGTTTCTGCAAAAGGCAGTTTGAACGCGCGGTAAACATCTGCAGTCAGCAATGGTTGGCGCGGGTGCACCAGTACCACATCCATCGGCGGAATATACATGGGCTGTAGCTTATCGCCAACCCCTTGGGCAAAGGCCGGGCTTGAATCCAGGCACATGGCAACATCAGCCCCGAGCTTTGCAGCAAGAGCGGGGTCAAGTTCCACCTTCCAGAATTGGCAAAGCGCCTTGAGCACAGCAGCCGCATTGGCTGAACCACCGCCTAAGCCACTGCCTACCGGTAGCGCTTTGTGCAACTTGATCTGCGCGCCAGCCTTGATGTTGCAATGCGCCTGCAAAAGCCGCGCGGTCTTCAGTACGAGGTTTTGTTCCATGTCGGCATCAAGCATGGAGGCAAACTCCCCCTCCACCTGCAAGGAAAGATCGTCCGACGGCTTGATGCTCAAATGGTCACCGAACTGCGTAAAGCCCACCAGGCTTTCCAGCAAATGATAGCCATCGTCGCGCTTGCCCACAATATGTAAGAACAGGTTGATCTTGGCAGGTGCGATAATGTCTTGAAACATTAGAGGTGATTTTCCGTTCGTGCGGTTTCAGCTACCTTTACAGGCGGCAGCCCTTCTTTCAGCTTTTTGTTAAGCGCTTCTGTCAGCGCGCTGTCGGGCTGGAAAGAAAGCGAGCGCTCCCATTGGAAACGGGCTTCTGTTTTGCGGCCCACCTGCCAGTAAGCATCGCCCAGATGGCTGTTGATGGTTGCATCATGCGGTAGTTTTTCAAGCGAACGCTCCAGGAAGTAGACCGCCTCTTCGTAGTTGCCAAGCAGATAAAGCGCCCACCCCATGCTATCCAATATCTGAGGATCATTAGGCCGTGCTTTTACCGCAGCCTCCAGCATTGTTTTGGCTTCTTGCTTGTTCTCTCCGCGCTCCAGCCAGCCATAGGCTAGGTAGTTGAGCACATCGGGCTGGTTGGGGTTTAGCTCCAACGCTTTGCGAAAATCTTTCTCTGCATTGGCCCACTCCTGCAAACGCTCATAGGCAACGCCACGCGCAAAGAAGAGCGGCCATTGGCGAGGTTTGGGCTCGCCAATGATGGCGATCACCCGGGTGTATGAATCCACCGCTTCACTATAGCGCTCATATTTGCGCAGAAGGTCGCCGCGCGCCACATGCACGTCGACGTTCTGGGGTAATTGTTTGGCCATAGCATTGAGCCGCGCGAGGCTCCCATCGCGGTCGCCAAGCAGGTCCTGGTTCATGGCGATGTGCAGCTGCGCGCTCAAATAGAACGGGCTTTCTTTGGGCACGCGCGCATAAATCTCGCTAGAGCGGGCGTATTGCTGCATTTCGCTGTAAGCATCGCCCAGCGTAAGCATGGTCATGGCAAAGTCCGGTTTGATGTAAAGCGCCATCTGGAAATACGCCACCGCATCCTGAGCGACGTCACCTGCCATCATGATGCTGCCCATGGTGAACAATATCTCGGCCACACCGTCATCGATGGTGTCGATAGGCTGGGTGATAGCGCTTCCCAAACCCTCAGGGTAGGTCTTGGTATAATTCTCGACAAGGTTTTTGAGCACTGGCGGCTGCCCGTGCTGTTCATAGAAGCGTACCATCGCTTCCATCATGCGCCCTGGCGGGGTCTTGATGTCTGCGACTGATTCTTTGAAATTATTCGCGGCAGCTTCGGTGAAGCCGGCGCCTGCATTTATCAGCGCCAGATGATAATTGACGATGGCTGCGGCACGCCCTACATCTGCGCTTAATCCCTCCACCGTCATAGGCTTCTTAAGCGAGCCCTGGCCCACATCCACCCACCCCATCACCAAAGGCAGCCAGAGCTGCTTGCCGGAGCCGTCATCCATCGCTTCCAAGATTTTGGCAGCCTCGTCATACTGTTCTTTTTTCATAGCACGCAAAGAAAGTAGCAAAGCTGCGATGGGTTCTTTCGGGTTCAGCTCGGAGATAGACTCGGCAACCCTGAATGCATCATCAATCTTTCCTTCCTGCAGCAACGTGTTTTGCAGCTGCGTGGCGACCGAAAGATTGCTCGGGTCTTGGTCATAGACACGCTGGAGATATTGGTACGCACTGTTATTATCGCCGATGGATTGCGCATAGCGCCCGGAAAGATAGGCCCCCATAGAAACAGGCTTTTGGGACGCTTGCGCGACGGCCTCTTGCCCACTTGCGGCCGCCAAAGCCGGGTGAAAGCCCAGGGCATGCACTGCCAGAAACGCCGACACCATCCCAGAGGAAGCTATATATTTCAGTTTGTTATTGTTCATAAACTTCGTCTTAAGCGCAAAGGCATTCATTCAGCGGGCCGTGCGTGCGATAAAATGCTTGCACATTCCTCGTATATTAATAGAATCCCGCGCATTCTGAAACTATTTTTAGCGTAAAAGAAAGAGTAAGCGTATGAGCGGCAAATCTAGCAAAAATAACCCGGAAGCTCGCGGCAAGGTCACGGAACTGCGCAAATACAAAGGCAAAACCGTAAAGCCGGTGCTGTTCATTCAGCGTGGTGTGGGCCGCTACATGGCAGCTATGTTCGAAGATGGCAACCTGGCCATCGACAGCAACACTAAACTCCCCGTTGCTTACAAGAACGTTTAACCCTTAAACGCTACGCCCTGGCCGTGCGTTACCGGCCGCAGGCTGGCCGGGCGGCAAAGGTGTTGCCTGCCCTTTGGAACGCTCCACCACCACCGCATCCACCGCATGAACGATCACATCGACCACTGAGTCAGAGGCAGGCTCATTGGTTTGCGAGGCCGCTTGCAAATGTTGCTTTAGCGCCGCACGGTATTTCTCGCCGGTGTAATTCATGATGCCGTCGATCAGCGGCTTTTCCAGCCCACCCATCACTTCGCGTTGCTTGGCGATGACGTACATTTCCTCAGCCAGCTGCAAGCCGCTGCGTACTTCCTCTACATAGCCGATATCGATGCCGCTGGTTTTGTGCCGCGCATCTGCCACGGCCACAAGCAGCTCTCTGATGACGGTTTCACGCGCTGGGCCTTTGGGCTTGCTCATAATGCTCCGTTGGGTAGCGATTTCAATGGATTATAAGCTATTGCGCCTTCTCAATCAATTCCCTAATCGGGCGGAAGCTGCGGCGGTGATGAATAGTAACTCCATATTTTACAAGGCCTTCTTGGTGTTTTGCCGTGCCGTAGCCTGCATTTCTCTCCCAGCCGTAATGCGGGAATTCCCGTGCGAGTTCGCGCATCATGCGGTCACGCGTCACCTTGGCGATAATGCTGGCCGCAGCGATAGAAAGGCTGCGCGAATCCCCTTTGACGATAGCTTGCGCCTTGCACGGCAATACCGGCAGGCGATTACCATCCACCAGCACCATATCGGGCTTTTGGCGCAAAGCCGCCACTGCGCGCTGCATGGCGAGCTTGGTCGCACCTAAGATATTCAGCCGGTCGATCTCCTCGACACTGGCGATACCGACACCCCAATCTGCACTTTGGGTGATACTGTGATAAAGCGCTTCATGCTGCACCTTGGCGATCTGCTTGGAATCGTGGATGCCTTCAGGCACGTTGTTGCGATTCAGCACCACGGCCGCTGCCACCACAGGGCCAGCCCACGGCCCACGGCCCGCCTCATCCACACCCGCAACAACGCCCAGGCACTGCGCTTCGAGGCTAAGATCGGGGCGCGACATTTAGGCCAGCTTATCCAGGAAGGATCTGAGCAATAGCAGGTCTTGCCAGGCCAGGCGTTTATGCGAAGGCGTGCGCAACAGATAGGACGGATGGTAGGTCAGCAGCGTGGCCACCGGCTTTTCCATGTATTCGTTGCCGTATTCGTAGAACTTGCCACGTAGTTTGGTGATGGACTGATCCTTACGCAGCAGGGTGTTGGTGGCCGTGCCGCCGGAGAGCACCAGAATATCGGGGTTGATAAGCGCGATGTGTTTCTCGACGAAGGGCAAACATACGCCGGTCTCTTCTGGCAGAGGCTGGCGGTTGCCCGGCGGCCGCCAGAACACCGTGTTGGTGATATAGACCGTATTGCGGTCCAGGCCAATGGAAGCAAGCATCCGGTTTAGCAGGTCGCCAATGGGCCCGCAGAACGGAATGCCCTGCACATCCTCCTGTGCACCCGGCGCTTCGCCGATGAGCATGATGCGCGCTTTGGGGTTGCCATCGGAAAATACGGTTTTACCTGCGGTCTTTTTCAGCGCGCAGCCATCAAACGCACGCACGGCAGCTTCGAGCTCTTCGAGGGTGTTGCAAGCATTGGCCGCCTCGCGTGCCGCAGCCGTGGCAGCAGAAGGCGTGGCCTTGCCGACAAGTTTGAGAGGTGCAGCGGCCGCCGCAACTGCAGGCGAAGCAACGGCAGCGGGTGTTGGCGGCGTGGACGCCAGGCTGGCAAAATAATTGCGCGGCTGTTCGTCGATGGCTTCATCCACCCCGGCTTCGGCGTACCATTCCAGCAATGCGCGTCGATTCATTTGATAGACATCCTATGGCGATATTGCGTACTATAACACCATGAGTGAAACAGTCATGCAATATGATGTGGTCATTGTGGGCGCGGGGCCGGCCGGGCTCAGTGCTGCCATCCGGCTTAAGCAGCTGGCAGCCCAAGCAAACCGCGAACTAAGCGTATGCATCGTCGAAAAGGGCGCGAGTGTGGGCTCGCATATCCTTTCCGGGGCAGTGCTCGAACCCCGCGCGCTGAACGAGCTCATCCCCGACTGGAAGGAAAAAGGCGCACCGCTTACCACGCCCGTTACGTCCGATGCGTTCTGCATGCTCACCAAACGTTTTCGCATTCCCCTGCCCGTGCCGCCGCAAATGCACAACGCAGGCAATTATATCATCCGCCTAGGGCATTTCTGCCAGTGGCTAGCAGGCCAAGCTGAAGCACTCGGCGTAGAGATATTTGCAGGATTTGCCGCAGTCGACGTATTGGTGGAAGGCGGGCGCATAGCAGGCATCATCACCGGCGAGTTCGGCCGCGACAAGCAGGGCAATGAAACACCGAGCTACCAACCATCCGTCACCGTCAAGGGGCACTACACCATCATGGCCGAGGGCTGCCGAGGCTCCATCGCCGAGCGGCTTATCAACCATCTAGGCCTTCGCACCGGCTCGCCGCAAACTTACGGTATCGGCATCAAGGAACTCTGGGAAGTACCAAGCAACCAGCACAAGCGTGGCCATGTGCTGCACAGCGTGGGCTGGCCGCTGGATGGCCGGACTTATGGTGGCGGCTTCCTCTATCACCTGGAAGAGAACCTGGTCGCCGTGGGGGTGGTCATCGGGCTGGATTACCAAAACCCGCACCTCGACCCGTTCGAAGAGATGCAGCGCTTCAAAACGCACCCCTGCATCGCTCGCGTGCTGTCTGGCGGCAAGCGCATCAGCTATGGCGCGCGCGCGCTGAACGAAGGCGGGCTGCAATCACTGCCTAAGCTCACCTTCGCGGGCGGGCTGCTGGCTGGCTGCGCGGCGGGCTTCCTCAATACGCCCAAGATCAAGGGCACGCACACGGCGATGAAATCGGGCATGATCGCGGCCGAAGCTATCTTTTCAGCCCTGCAAGGCGAAATGCCGGCCGAGCTGCACAGCTACACCGACATGATAAAACACAGCTGGATCCACGAAGAGCTGCACGCGGCGCGCAACATCCGCCCGGCATTTCGTTTCGGCCTGTTGCTGGGCATGGCCTATGCTGCACTGGATACGTTCGTGCTGCGCGGCAAAGCCCCCTGGACCTTTGCCAACCATGCCGACCACACGAGCCTACGCCCTGCGCGCGAATTTCACAAAATCGCTTATGACCGTGCCGATGGTGTCCTCACCTTTGACAAGCTTTCTTCGGTGTTCCTCTCGGGCACGAACCACGCCGAGAACCAACCGGGACATTTGCGCCTGAGGGATGCGAACGTGCCGCTAGTACATAACCTGCCGCTTTATGACGCACCGGAACAACGCTATTGCCCCGCCGGGGTATATGAAATCGTACAGGCCGAGCTTGGGCCAAAGCTGCACATCAACGCGCAGAACTGCGTGCACTGCAAAACCTGCGATATCAAAGACCCGACGCAAAATATCGTTTGGGTTCCGCCCGAAGGCAGCGGCGGGCCAAACTACAACGGCATGTGATGTAAGCGCTAAAGGCCGAGCTGAATACTAAGCGAACAGGCAGGCGACGCATGGGTCAGGTTGTAGTCGCCAGAAGCCAGACAGCTGCCAGTTGCTGTTTCCTGACGCACCGAGCCGGTGGTCGGCCCGCCATCATCGAGCTTGTTGTCAATGTTGCTCGCAGCAAGCGGCAGCAACGCCGCACTATCACCCCAAGAGGTGCTGGGGCCACCGATAAGCACCACGTTCCTTTTTGTGCTGGACTGCACGCCGATCGACCACACGCCGTTATCCACCCCGCGTGAGGCCGGCTGGCCGGTGGGTTGCCCCTGATTATCGTAATAGGTGCATTCACCGCCACCGTTACACAGGACCGAATCCGCAATCGAAGCATCAATCATACCGGCGATGCTTAACTGCCGCCATGCATCCGGCCCTTCCTGATAAGATACGATGATACCGTTACCATCGGGCTGTGCCTGTGAAGTATAGCCGTTGAAAAAATCCGCCGGGTTGGTCATGTCGCCAGGCAGAGCACCGTATTTGAGTTTAAAGGCGGCCACAGCATTCTGATACGTGCTGGCTTCCTTGATAGTGCGCTGAATCTTTGCAGAATCGATCAGATCCTTGCCTACGAGAACGCCCCCCACTACCAAACCTATAATCACCAGAACGATAGAGAGTTCTAACAAGGTGAAGGCAGATTTGCGGTTCATATACTCCTTTTGCTCCAAAAAAGACAGCGCAGTGGCAGTAACTTTTACTATTGAGTTTTAACCCGGCCAAGACCGCAGTCTCTGGCAGGATTGCTCTAATCACTTGCGTGGGAACTGCACTGTCATAGCTTTATTATGCCAGAATATTAGTTAAGAAAGCATTATGCACCCCAGATATGCACCCCAGACGAACATCCCGGCAAGCAATTGTATAATAATGCTATTGATTGAGCGGGAAAGAAATGGCACAGGCAGCGGCTGCGTCCTCGCGCAGATATTCACCGTCGGAAGTGGCGGTGGTGCAATCATCAAAGCCCGAACCCGCACCGTATTGCGAAGGCCCGAGCCTGGATTCAACGACGACGTTGCCCGTTTCGGGGAGGCCGTCATCCATCTTTGCGTCAATGGTAAATGCAGCAAGCGACGGCAAAAGGGGGCGCGCATTCCACTCCTGACCTTGTGTGCCGCCGATCACCAGCACATTACGCACACGACTTGCCGAGTTCACCCCAACTGACCATACACCACGATCTGAATAGGAAGAAATCGGCGTGCTTCCGTTGATACCGCCAGCAACCAGTGATGCCAAGTTCAACTGGTTCCAAGCGTCCGCCCCCTCATAGTCGGCAACAATGATGCCGTTGCCGTTTGCACGATAAGCAGGAGTGGTCTGAATCCAGGTGTAAGGGCCAAAAAATTCGTCGGGGTTGGTCATATCGCCAGGCAGCGAATTATATTTCAGGCGAAAAGCGAGAATGGCCTGCTGAAGGCTGGTGGCCTCTTTGATGACATTCTGCCGCTTGGCTGAATTGATAAGATCATGCCCCACCAGAATACCGCCCACCACCAGCCCTATAATGACCAAAACAATCGATAGTTCCAGCAGTGTAAAGCCCGACTTATGCACACTATACCTCAAAATACCTCAAAAATGTAGAAGGTGGCGCAGGGGATATTTAAGGGATATTGCTTGTAAAACCCTATCAAGACCGCGATCTCTGACAGGATTCTAGCGCTGCATGCAAAGCATGCCGAACCTACCCCACCTTACACATTATTGTAGGCCGCCTTCGTTAAAATTAGGTAAAGCCGGCCAGCCCCCTCAGCCCGTGCTGGCTCTTCTTTATGCGCAAACCTGCTGATTGTCTTGATACTTATCCTCGCAGGGGCATTGCCCAGCTGGCCACATAGCCAGAAATGGGGCTACTACCCCAGCGGTAGAGCAGGCCTGGTCATCGTCATCTTGCTATTGCTGCTGTTAACCGGACGTATCTAAATACCGGCTTATCGGCCTTGCAGACCAACGCCTGAGTATAAAAAAGGGGAAGCAAAACGCCTCCCCTTTTTTATGTCCCGTTATTTGAATAGCGTTTACCTCCACGCCCACGCTGTGCTAAACCCGTTTTGGGAGGGGCCGTAGCTCAGTTGGATAGAGCGAGAGTTTCCTAAACTCTAGGTCGGTGGTTCGATTCCACTCGGTCCCACCACCTTCCTGATGGACAGATGCAGGCTATCGCGCTACTAATCAGGGCATCAACTCAACGGAGAAATAGCATGTCACTTCAGGGTAAAAATGCCATAGTCACCGGCTCCACCAGCGGCATCGGCCTTGCGATTGCGCGCACGCTGGCTGCCAAGGGCTGCAACATTCTGCTCAATGGCATGGGCGAAAAGGCAGCCATTGACGCATTGGTCGAAGAGATCAAAAACACACACAAGGTGCAGGTGCAATACTCCGCCGCCGACATGTCCAAGCCGGCCGAGATCCGCCAGATGGTGTCGGAATGCATAGACCATCTGGGCAGCGTCGACATTCTGGTCAATAATGCAGGCATACAGTTCACCGCCAATATCGAAACCTTCCCCGAAGACAAGTGGGATGCGATCATCGCCATCAACCTTTCCGCAGCCTTCCACGCTATCAAGGCGGCGCTTCCGGCCATGCGCGCCAATATGTTCGGCCGCATCATCAACATCGCCTCGGTGCACGGCCTGGTGGCCTCCAGCAACAAGATTGCCTATGTAGCGGCTAAACACGGTATCGTGGGTGTCACCAAAACGGTAGCGCTCGAAGCTGCCGAATCGGGCATCACCTGCAATGCCATCTGCCCGGGCTGGGTACACACGCCCCTGGTGCAAAAGCAGATCGAAGACCGCGCAAAGGGCGCTGGTGTCAGTGTAGAAGAAGCAACCGCAAGCCTTCTAGGTGAGAAACAGCCCAACAAGCGCTTCATCAAGCCGGAAAATATCGGCGAACTCATCGCCTTCCTGTGCGGTGAGAATGGCGATGCCATGACCGGCGAGATCATCACCGTCGACGGCGGCTGGACAGCTCAATAAACTGCCTTCACTACCGCGCGAAGAATGAGCGGTAGATCGACTGGTCGACGATGTTCAGATTATACTGGAAGATGTCGATGAACTCGTGCAGGCCGCTAGCCAGCACGTCGTCGATCGCCGTGGAAGACAGCGTCTTGCATAGCTTTTCCACCTCGCCTTGCGCTTCCACCTGCACCCCCAGCTCCTGGGTGATTGCGCGCAGCGATTTATGCATCGAGGTGACGCAGAACATCATCGAGCGCGGGAAATGCTTATCAAAGACGAGGAAACTCGCCACATCCTTGTAGTTGATGTGATGGAAAAGCTTGCGATACATCTCGAACGCATTGGCGGATTTGAGCACCGCGCCCCACTCAACCGCGTCATAGGGCGAATCGAAATATTGCAGGCCCGGCAGCAGCAGGAAGTATTTCACATCCAGGATGCGTGCGGTCTTGTCAGCCCGCTCGATCATGCGGCCCATACGGGCGAAATGCCAACCTTCTCCATGCGACATGGTGTTTTCAGTAAGCCCGGTAAAAAGGTGGCTCTGCGTGCGGATATGCGCGTAGAATTCCTGCAAATTGTCAGCACGGCGCTTACGGCTGTTCTCCTGCAGGAAATGATACAACGCGTTGAGCTGTTCCCACATCTCCGAGGAAATGGCCTCGCGCACCGTGCGGGCATTCTCGCGCGCCGACGCCACGCAAGAGGTGATGGAGTTGGGGTTCTTTGTGTCGAACGTCAGGAAGTGTATTACGTTCTTTTCCGTGGGCTCGCCGTAACGCTCGGCAAAGTCCTTGTCATCGCCCGAGGTGGTAACAAGCGGCTTCCACTGGGCATTGCCGGCGGTAATTCCCATATCGAGCATTAAATGTTCGTTGACGGCAATGAAGCGCGCCACGTTCTCAGCGCGCTCGATGTAACGATTCATCCAATAGATGGAGCTGGCAACACGGCTAAGCATTATTTGCCCCCTTACCGGTGAGCACCCAAGTATCCTTGCTGCCGCCACCTTGAGAGGAATTCACCACCAGCGAATCCTTGGTAAGGGCCACTCGTGTCAGCCCCCCCGGCAGCACGAAAATGGACTTTCCATACAGAATATAAGGCCTAAAGTCCACATGCCGGCCTTGAATGCCCGAACCGGTCATCGTCGGGTTGCGCGAGAGACTGAGTGTAGGCTGGGCGATGTAATCGCGCGGGCTTTTCTTGATGTGGGCAGCAAATTCCTTACGCTGTGCGGGCGTCGATTGCGGGCCGATCAGCATGCCGTAACCACCGGAGAGATTCACGGCCTTGACCACCAGCTTATCAAGATTGGCCAACACGTAATCGCATTGTTTTTTATCCTGGCACACATAGGTAGGCACGTTGGGGATAATGGCCTCTTCGCCGAGATAGTATTTGATGATCTGCGGCACATAGGCATAGATAGCCTTGTCGTCAGCTATGCCCGTTCCCGGTGCGTTGGCCAGCGTCACGTTGCCTTTGCGGTAGCACTGCATGATACCCGGTACGCCCAGCAGCGAATCCTTGCGGAACTCGTTGGCATCAAGAAAATCGTCGTCAATACGGCGATATACCACATCCACCTTCTCGTAGCCCTTGGTGGTGCGCAACATCACATGGTCGTCGATAACCACCAGATCGGAGCCCTCACATAGCGGCACGCCCATTTGCTGCGCCAGGTAGGCATGCTCGAAATAAGCCGAGTTATAAATGCCCGGCGTCAGCACGATGATGTTGGGCTTGCGGCCGCTGCCTTCCGGGGCGACATATTTCAGCGTGTCATAAAGATGGTCAGTGTAGTTGGAAACCGGGCGCACGTTCATCGCCTCGAAGATACGCGGCATCGTACGCTTCTGGATGGCACGATTCTGCAACACATAAGAAATGCCAGACGGGCAACGGAGGTTATCCTCCAGCACGTAATAGGCTCCGTCCTTATCGCGCACCAGATCCGTGCCGGTGATGTGGATCCAGATACCCTTAGGGGGTATAAGCCCTTTGCATTGCTTTAAATAGCACGCCGACGAAAGAATCAGCTCGCTAGGGAGTACCTTGTCTTTTAGAATCTTCTGGTCGTTGTAGATATCGTGCACAAAAAGGTTCAGCGCTTCGATACGTTGCTTCAATCCCTTTTCCAGCACGGTCCATTCATCGCCGGGCACAATGCGGGGGATGATATCGAATGGGATGATCTTCTCCGTGCCCTTTTTATCGCCATATACGCTGAAGGTGATGCCCTGCTGGTACAGTGCGAGTTCGGCTGATTTCTGCAAACGCTTGAGCTCTTTGGGCGAGATTGCGTTGAGTTGTTCGATCAGCGGCGCTGCAAGGGGACGAGGTTTGCCATCAGCCGCAATCAGCTCGTCGAAGAAGTTCTTGGTCTGGTAATTATCAAAATTCAAAACCGTTTCCCCATTATTTTTTATTATTCAGGTTTCTTGATCATCCTAGAGATAGACTTCCGTGAGCTTCACTTCCACCTTCAGCGTTTCCGTGCCGCCGCCCTTGAATATCGTGCCTGAAGTGGGCGTAGCATCTGCGTAATTACGGCCACTTGCAACGCGCACATGGTCTTGATTGACCATGCAACCATTAGTGGGGTCGAACCCGCGCCAGCCCACATACGGGATGTAAATCTCCGCCCAGGCGTGCGAGGCGTCGGACTGAATCTTGTTCTCGTAGTTAACGCCGGTATAGATATATCCCATGCGGTAACGCGCGGGTATGCCAAGCAACCGCGCCACGCAGATGAAAAGATTGGCAAAATCCTGGCACACGCCCTGGCGCGACATATACACCTCGAACGGCGTGGTATTGAGCGAAGTAATGCCGGGCACATATTTATAGTCGCGATAGATGCTCAGGTTCAGGTCTTTGAGCGTTTCCATCAAATGGCTGTTGTTACGCTTGACGAAACTATTGGCGTAATCGGTGAGTTCCTGCAGCTGCGTTTCGGGCAGCTCCGGCGGCAGCAGATAGGGCGTCATCATCTGGCGCTGCCAGGGCATCCACACCAGTGGAATGGAGGATTTGCGGCGCGAGAGGCTGTGGTCATCCGCCGGAGTGGCAAACACTTTGATGCGACTGGTGGCCGAGATGGTGAGGCTCGTGTAAGGCTGGTGTATGCTGTAATAGATCGATTGGTTGCCGAATACGTCCTCGTAGCGAATCTCTTCGCCCGGAGAAGAACATCTGAACTGCGTGCTAACCAACTCCTGGATATGGTCTTCCTGCGGCTGAAGGCGGAAGGTGTGGGTGCTATGTTCCACCGGCTCGGTGTAGTGATATTCGGTAACGTGTATCAGGTCGAACAGGCGATAATAGCGGGTGGAATCTGGACTGGCAATGGCCGTGCGCCCAACGCTGGGTGCTTGATACAGCGCGGCCTGCTCTGCCTGCATTGATGAGAAATATTTCTTGTCTTGCGACACGGGTTTGACCGCCGGGGTGGGAAGCGAAAACGCCAGCTGTCCGTTGTTGGGCTGGCTGTCCCACACGATAGAACCACCGCTAGCCACAATAAGCTGGCCGGGGTTCATCGCCGTCCAGCCGCCTTCGTCGAACGTAGACGAGCTAAAGACCAGCCCGGTGCGGTAAGTGTCGCGCGGGTCATTCAGGCTCATCTGCATGGTGTCGGAGCTGAAGTTGAGTGTATTGTCCGGCGGCTGGATGCGGCTGTAATAAAGCCGGCGTTGCGACTGCGTGCCGAAATAACAAGCCAGTGTCACCCCGTCGGAGATGCACATATCCGCGCTGCCAAGCTGGTCGAGCAACTCGAACCAGCTGAGCAGCAATTCATGCGGCACGTCGAAAAGTTTGCGCGCTTCGGTCTCCATCACCTTGCCGAGCAAGAAACAGAATGCGAGTTCCGAATCGGTCTTGCCGATGGGCTCTAAGAAGCGGGATTTGTCAGTGTGCAATTCGGCAAGACGCACCTTGTCCAGGTCGCCGTTATGCATGAACAGCCAATCCTGGCCAGCGAAACTGCGCGAAAAAGGCTGCGTTTCATTATGCGTGTAGCCGCTTGCAGCACCTTTGGCTTTGCAGAAGAATACCGTAGAACGAAAATTCGACCAATCGGCCAGTGCGTCGATCTGCACGTCTGCGCCTCGAGCGGCAGGGTCTTTTTTTACGATTGCGGCTTGATTGTCGTTGGGATACCAGGCAACGCCCCATCCCAGCGGATGGCTGCCGTAAAGCTGTTCGGGCAGCTTCACCTTGATGGAAGGCGAACTCACACTGTCAAAGCTCAGCGCCAATATGTCGCTGGTAATATCGCCCAAGAACACCTCGTTTGTTTATGTCGTGCAATTAAGATAATAATATATTACTGTGGTTTGTCAAAGAACGACTTACCGGAACCCGCATAAATTTTCGAGGATAAGTGATGGGAATGCTGACGGCGTTACATCATAGTACGCGTTATAAATACGACCGTCCTATCAGCCTTGGGATGCAGACGATCCGCCTGCGCCCTGCCCCTCACACTCATTCTCATGTTCAGTCCTATTCGCTGAAGATCAGCCCGGCAGAGCATTTCATCAACTGGCAGCAAGACCCGTTCGGCAATTATCTGGCACGCGTGGTCTTCCCCGAAAAGGTGAAGGAGTTCGTGGTCGAGGTGGATCTGGTCACGGAAATTCGCGTGTTCAACCCGTTTGATTTCTTCCTTGAAGATTACGCGAAGAACTTTCCCTTTACCTACGAGCCGCTGCTCAAAGAGGAATTGACCCCTTATCTGGAAATTAAGGAAAAAGGCCCGCTGCTGATGAGGCTGCTTAAGGCTGTGCCCACGCAGCAGAAGGAAATGATCCAGTTCCTCGTAGCGCTGAACCAGCAGGTAAATGCGGCACTCAAATACGTCACGCGTATGGAGCCGGGCGTGCAAACCTGCGAGGAAACGCTTGGCCTTAAGAGTGGTTCTTGCCGCGATATGGCCTGGCTGCTGTGCCAGTTGTTGCGCCACCTAGGCTTTGCAACGCGATTTGCCTCAGGCTATCTCATCCAGCTTACTGCCGACATCAAGCCCATCGAGGGGCCCTCCGGCCCCGAGACCGATTTCACCGATCTGCATGCCTGGTGCGAAGTGTATCTTCCCGGTGCGGGCTGGGTGGGACTTGACCCCACCTCGGGCCTGTTCGCTGGTGAAGGGCATATCCCGCTATGCTGCACGCCAAACCCGTCGAGCGCCGCCCCCATCAGCGGCACGCTGGAAAAATGCGATTCCACCTTGGATCATGAAATGTCGGTTTCGCGCATCCACGAGCCGCCCCGCACTACAAAACCATTCACCGACACACAATGGGCGCAGATCGATAAGCTAGGCGGCGTGGTCGAAAAACGCCTGCAAAAAAGCGAGGTGAAGCTGACTATGGGTGGCGAGCCCACCTTCGTTTCAGCCAAAGACCGTGAAGGCGACGAATGGCATTACACCGCGCTTTCGGACAAGAAAAAAGAGCTGGGCCACAACATGCTGCTGCGCCTGCGCGCACGTTTTGCGCCGGGCAGCCTGATGCATCACGCCCAGGGCAAATGGTATCCCGGCGAGCTGCTGCCGCGCTGGGCGATGAACTGTTGTTGGCGGCGCGATGGTGCGCCCATCTGGCAGAATGACAGCCTGCTGGCAGCGCCTGAGCGCGACGTAAAGCACACCGTCAAAACCGCCGCCAAGTTCACCACCACTCTTGCCGCCAAGCTTGGCATCCCGGCGGCTTATGTGCTTTCAGCCTATGAGGACACGCCCTATTATCTCTGGAAAGAGCAGCGCCTGCCGATCGAAGGCGACATATTCGCCGCCGATGTGCACGAAAAAGCCGAGCGCAAACGCCTACAAGCCCTCATGGATAAATCGCTGAACCAACCGGTCGGCAGCGTGCTGCCGCTGCATTTTTCTCTTAAGCGCAAAGGCTGGATCAGCAATAAGTGGAAGTTCCGTTCCAAGCGTATGGTGCTCATCCCCGGGGATTCGCCGATTGGCTTGCGCCTGCCGCTTGGCAGCCTGCCGCATGTTGCCAAAGCACAGGAAGAGCAATACGCACCGCGCGGGCCGTTTGAGCAAACCGGCGAGCTACCAAACTACGCCATGCTGCTTAAGTCACTCTCTAAGCGCGCGCGCCATGGCGCGGCCGTGCCGTTTGAAAAAGATCCCAATGGTCTGATTCGCTCGGCACTGTGCGCTGAAGCACGCGGGGGCGTACTGCATGTGTTTATGCCACCACTTATATATATCGAGCATTACCTGGAGCTGCTAGCTGCCATCGAAGCCACCGCGACCGAGCTTAAAACACCTATCGTTGTGGAAGGATACACACCGCCAAGTGATGTGCGTATTCTTCAGTTCAGCGTTACGCCCGATCCCGGCGTGCTCGAGATCAACGTACAACCGGCGGCGAATTGGGAAGAACTCAAAACTATCATCGGCGGTGTATATGAAGATGCACGCCAGGTGGGTCTTGCCACCGAGAAATTCTTACTCGACGGCCGCCAGGTGGCAACCGGCGGCGGCAATCATATCGTCATGGGTGCGGCCGTGCCTGCCGATAGCCCTTTCTTGCGCCGACCCGATCTGCTGCGCAGCATGGTCACGTTCTGGCAGCATCACCCCAGCCTTTCCTATCTCTTTTCGTCGATGTATATCGGCCCCACCAGCCAAGCGCCGCGCATAGACGAAGCGCGCCACGACTCGCTCTACGAGCTGGAGATCGCGTTTAACCAAATCCCCCAAAAGGGCGAAGTGCCGCCTTACCTCACCGACCGGTTGTTCCGCAACCTGCTGACCGACTTAACCGGCAACACGCATCGCGCCGAATTCTGCATCGATAAGCTGCAAAGCCCTGACCATAGCCGCGGCTGCTTAGGCCTGCTGGAAATGCGCGGCTTCGAGATGACACCTCACCCGCAGATGAACCTGCTGCAGGCCCTGCTCATCCGTGCTTGCATCGCGCATTTCTGGGAAAAGCCCTACAAGGAAAAACTCATTCGGTGGGGCACGCAGTTGCATGGCTCGTTCATGCTTCCGCATTATGTGCGCGAAGATTTCAAGGCCGTACTCGATGAGCTGGCCAGCGGCGGCTTTGTCTTCAAGCCCGAATGGTTCGAGCCGTTCTTTGCTTTCCGCTTCCCCGAGCATGGCTCGGTGCAGCTGGGCGAGGTAACACTGCAACTGCGCATGGCGCTAGAACCCTGGCACGTGATGGGGGAAGAAATGACCTTGGGCGGCGTGAGCCGCTCTGTGGACTCGTCGGTCGAACGGCTGGAAGTACTAGTGCGGGGATTAACCGATCCGCGCCTTATCGTCACCTGCAATGGCCGCCAGCTGCCGCTTGCCCCCACCGGCGAGCAAGGCACGTTCGTCGCCGGTGTGCGCTACAAAGCATGGGCGCCACCCTCTAGCCTGCATCCCACCATCCCGGTGCATAGCCCGCTGGTGTTCGACCTGCTGGACACACATCATAAACGTTCGCTTGGCGGCTGTACCTATCATGTGATACACCCGGGCGGACGCAACTACGACACCTTCCCCGTCAACGAGAATGAAGCCGAAGGCCGCCGCCTGTCGCGCTTTGAAGCCAAGGGCCACACACCTGGAAAAATGGCCATTCCCAAGCCAGAGCACAACCCTGAATTCCCTCAGACCCTAGATCTGCGAACCTGATTTTTTATCAACTGATAAAAATATACTTGAACAGTCGATAAAATACTGTATGCTTGGCAGTGTTGTTACTTCGTTCACCCCCAATCAGGATTACTCATGTACAAGCTTTATATCATGCCAGGCACCTGCTCGATGGCCGTTCACATTGTTCTCAACGAACTAAACCAGCCGGTCGAACTCATCAATATTTCGGCCAGCAGCGGTGCGGCCAACCGCCCGGAATATTTAAAGCGCAACCCCCTGGGCTCGGTTCCCGCACTCGATGATGACGGCCACCTGATCACCGAAGGTGCAGCCATCATCACCTATCTTTTGGATAAACATAAAAGCCCCATGCTGCCGGCCTCAGGCAAGGAACGCGCCACAGCACTGCAATGGCTGATGTTCGCTAACGCCACCATGCACCCGGTTTATGGCCGCGGCTTCTTCTTAAAGCGCGCCACAGAAGATGCAACGCAAGCCGCGCTGCTTAAAAGCACCGTTGAGCGCATCAACGAGCTGTGGGCTATAGTCGACAAGAAGCTGGGTGAGACGCCTTACATAACCGGCAGCAGCATCTCCGCCGCCGATATTCTGCTTAGCGTGATCGCCAATTGGTCGGGCAACATCTCCCCTGACATCCAATTTGGCGAAAACTCCAAGCGCCTGTTCAAAGAAATTAGCAACCGTCCTTCCGCCCAGAAGGCCTTTGCCTCCGAGCAGGTGGAATATAAGGCAGCCGCTTAACCGAACCCCCAGAGTCCGTGCATGATTCACTCCTTTTCTGATCGCACGACTCAATCCTCGGGGGAGGATTAAACCCCTCCCCCGCTTTTTATAAGAACGCTTATGGCCCGCAAACTTTGCTTCGATAAACAAGCCTGCCTGGTAAAAGCCTTCGAGGTGTTCGCCCGCAAAGGCTATGAGGCCACCTCCATCCGCGACCTGGCCGAGGCGATGGGCGTGCAGCTTGCCTCGCTCTATAACGCCTATGGCGATAAGCGCGCTATGTTCGCCCAATGCTTGAGCTATTACATCGACAACATGCCGGAGCCGAACCTCTCCAAACACCCGCTGAAGGACATCCGCCAGGCGCTCAAACGCAAGGCAGAGAACGCCTGCACGAAAGATGATGCGCCCGGCTGCTTCCTCATCAACAGCGCGGCGGACCTAAGTGTCAGCGAACCGGAGCTTGGCGCAATCGCACAGGAAGGCTTGCGTAAAATGGAGCGTAACACTGCCGAAGCACTTAAACACTCTAAGGCCATCGGCGAGCTGGCGAAGGATCGGAACCCGACCGAGCTGGCGCATTACATCACAGGCGTAATGCTGTCGCTGCACTTTATGAAGCGCATGCAGCGCACCCCCAAAGAGATCAACGGCTATATCAAACAAGCACTGGCCACGCTGGATAACGCACAAGCCTAAGAGAATATTGCCCCCTATGTTTTTTACCGATTTGCGCTATAATCTGCAAAGAACATAGGATGTTTTATGCTCGCTGAGATCTTTGCCAAATCGCTGCGCAACCTGCTGCTGCCAGACATCATCAAGCTATTCTTGCTGTGCCTGGTGGTCTATGGCATTGGCATGTTCGCCATGTCTGCGGGCTTTAGCACCCTCATTGGCGTGTATGCGGGCCTAAACAGCACAGAAGGTTTTATAGCGGGCCTCTTAGGCTCTGCCAGCGGCATGGTGCTGGCCTGGTTCCTCTTTCCGCTGCTTTACCCAGTGCTTATCAGCTTCTTCGACGACCGCATGGCCGTTGTCATAGAGCGCGATGACTATCCGCAGCTACCGGCTGCCGAGCCGCCATTCTGGCCCACCTTATGGCATGATGCGGTGTTTTGCTTAAAAGCGCTTGGCATCAACCTGCTTTGCCTGCCGTTTTATTTTATACCCCTACTGGGTTTGTTGCTGTATTACGGCATCAACGGCTATCTGCTGGGTACACAGTTCTTCCGCATGGCCGCTGGCCGCCGTGCGGGCCCAGAACAGGTCAAGGCGTTACAGGCGAAAGCCGGTTCGAAGATCATACTCGCAGGTGCAGCCATCAGCTTCTGCTCCACCATCCCCTTGTTGAACCTGGCCGCCCCGCTGCTTGGCGTTGCTATCATGCTGCACTTGTTCCACGCCCTGGCCGGCAACGATAAGCAGCAGGTACTGCCACAGCAAGGAAGCCCGCTGTGAAAAACGCTCTTGGCTTGCTAAAACTTGGTTTGCTGGCTTCGTTTTTGCTGGCTGCGCAAGCCACGCTGAACTATGCGCATGCCACCACCATCTTAATGTTTGGCGATAGCTTGCTTTCAGGCTACAAGCTGCAACCGGGCGAAAGCGTGCCCGACCGCGTGCAGGCATTGCTCAGCGAAAAAGGTTATCAGGTGAGCATCGTCAACGGTGGCGTACCTGGCAACACCACGGGCGATGGCCTGGCGCGCCTGCCCAGCATGCTGCGCCAATACCGCCCCGAAGTGGTGTTCTTGGGCTTGGGCGCTAATGATGGGCTTCGCAGCCTGCCTATCGAGGTCACGCGCACCAACCTTGATGCCATGCTTTCGATGCTGCAACAATATGGCGGCCTCACCATTTTCTCGGCGGTGTATTTCCCCGAAGGCTTCCGCAATCTCTACCGCCCCGAGTTCAACGCGCTATATCCAGAGCTTGCCCGCAAATATGGGCTGCCGCTTTATCCCTTCTTGCTCGACGGCGTTTATGGCTACCCCGAGATGATGCTGCCAGACGGCATCCACCCCAGCGCCAAGGGGGCTGATCTCATCGCCAAACGCATCGCTTATTACCTGGCGACACAAGTGCTCAATCGCTAGCTGAATTCGCCTGAAAGAATACGCTCAACATAAGCCGGTACGGTTTGCGTGGCCGGACCGTATTGCTTTTCGTGAAATAGCGAGCCGCCGGTCGAGGGCTCCATGTTAAGCTCGACCGTGTGAGCATGGCCCATGCTGCGAACCTCATGCACGAAGCCCGCCGCCGGGTACACGTTGCCCGATGTACCGATGGAGATGAATAACTCGCATTGGCGCAGTGCATGAGCGATATGCCCCATGCCGATAGGCATCTCCCCGAACCAGACGATATGCGGGCGCAAGCGGCCAGCACGGTTGCAGCAGCTGCACAGATTTTCCTGTGTGAGTGCTTCCTCCCAGGGGAATATCTCTTCGCTGACATCGCAGCGTATCTTTTTCAATTCACCGTGCATATGCAGCAGGTGATAGCCGGGTTGGGTAAGCTTATCGGCAGTGGCGCGTTCATGCAGATCGTCCACATTCTGGGTGACGAGCAGGAAGTTCCCTTCCCACTGGCAAGCGAGCCTGGCGAGTGCCTCATGCGCAGCATTGGGCTTTACTTCGGCCAACTGCGCGCGACGCATATTATAAAATTGGTGCACCAGCGCAGGGTTCTTCGCAAAGCCCTCAGGTGTGGCTACGTCTTCGATGCGGTGGTCGCACCAAAGCCCGTTGCTATCGCGGAAGGTGGTGATACCCGATTCAGCCGAGATGCCAGCCCCGGTGAGCACGACGATAGAAGGAGCCGCCATAATCAGAGTACAGTGCCTTGTTCGGGCGCAGGGGGTGCTTGTACACGCGCTTGCCAGCCCTCCGGGGCAGGCGACGCAGCCGGGCGCTGTTTGCTGTGCTGCGCGAGTTTCTGATGAAGAAGGTCGCCGATCTGCTGGGCAGAGAAGCTCACATCCGGCTGGGCCGCCAAATACTCGGATATTTGCTGTACCAGCGGCTCTTGCACTTGCGGGGCTTGGGCTGCGATCACATGGCCGGCTGCATCGGCGAGCTTTTGCATGGCCAGGATGCTATCGTCACTCGCGCCACTATGATGCTTCGATGATAATGCAAGCATCGTATTGCCAAAAATATAGCTCGCCGCCGTCAGAAACTTGAACATGTACGAGCTGGAGGCTGGGTTGCTCTTGCGTTCGGCGAACGCGCTCATCAGCAGCGAGGCGTTATTGAGCATGTAAAGCCCGCCCGAGATACGAAGCGGCCGTTCCTGAACCCAGGAAACCGCCTTGCCTATTAAGCCTTCGGGCGGGTGGTCTGGGTCGGGTTTTTTCTCGGGGATAAGCAGACCCGCAAGTGCACCGGCAGCCACCAATGCGCCGGAGGCAGTATCCCATTTGCGCTGATGGGCAAGACCTGAGCGGATCATCTGCAGCCCGCCTACCGCATAGGTCGCGTGCAACACCATCGAAGGGTTGCTATAGAGGAAGTTTTCCACACGGTCGAGCGTGTCGCGGTGCTGGTTGAAAAAGCCCGGCTGCACATCCGCCGGAATTTCGATGCCCTTTTTATGCAGGAAGCGCGAGAGTTTCGCGCTGAGCAATTTGCATTGCTGCTCGGCGTTGGGGTTAGCGTATTTCGCGCAGGCCAGCCCACCGATAGCCCATAGCCCGGCGGCGGAGGCCTCCTTATAGCGGCCCGAAAGCGCGCCGGAGGCAAAGAGTGCCGCATCACCCACCAAATAAGCATAGCCCGAGGCCTTGAGGCTCTTTTCGCGAAGATCCTCAAAACTGCTATCGGCGGCCGGGCGGTTTTCCGCCACTAGCGATGTGGGCGCGTCAATGCTTGTCATAGCAGCAGTATACGGAAAATACAGTTTATAGTGTACATAACTATTGTGAACGTTTAATGTCTGCCGGTCAATGACAATTAAAACAATGGGTTAGGAGCTTCCATGTTGCAAGAAGGCTTTACGGTTCTGGTGGGGTGGTTGGCCGCAGTGTTGTTCTATGACATTTACGGCTTCCCCTTCATCGTGCTGTGGCTGATGGTGGCGGCGGGCTTCTTCACCGTTTACTTACGCGGGGTAAACCTGCGGCTGTTCCCGCATGCGCTGCAAGTGGTCGCCGGGCGCTTCGACCGCGCGGGCGACAAAGGCGAGGTCAGCCATTTGCAAGCCCTGCTCTCTGCCCTTTCGGCGACCGTGGGGCTTGGCTCCATCGCGGGCATCTCTGTGGGTGTGGCGGTCGGTGGCCCGGGTGCTATCTTCTGGATTGTGGTGGCAGGCTTTTTAGGCATGGCCACCAAATTCGCCGAAGTGACCCTGAGCATGTGCTACCGCAAGATTGACGAGAACGGCAAGGTCTATGGCGGGCCGTTCCAATATATAGAAGCGGGCATGCGCGACATCGGCGAGGCCAAGCTCGGCCGCGTGCTGGCCTTGGTGTTCGCCGTGTTCTGCTTGGGCGGCGCGCTCGGCGGTGGCAACATGTTCCAATCCAACCAGGCGGTCAAGATCATGACGCAGACCTTCGCGCCGCTGGCCGAAAGTGCGTGGCTGCTTTCGCTTGGTTTTGCCGCACTCGTCTTCGTGGTGCTGCTCGGCAGCATCAAGCGCATCGCAAAGGTGGCAGAGGCCATCGTGCCGATGAAGGGCATCCTCTATTTGCTGTGTGCCATGGTGGTGGTGGCGGTGAATATTGAAAAACTGCCCGCAACCCTGATGCTCATTCTGCACGAAGCCTTCACCGGCAGTGCAGCCACGGGCGGCTTCATCGGCATGATCGCCATGGCGTTCAAGCGCGCGAGCTTTGCCAACGAGGCGGGGCTTGGCTCCGCCCCCATCGCACATGCTGCTGCAAAAACGCAGGAGCCGGTAAGCGAGGCTTCCGTGGCGTTGCTAGAGCCGTTCTTCGCTGCCTTCATCGGCTTTTTAACCGGCCTGATGGTGGTCATCACCGGCGCGCATGAAGGCGCCGTCGCCTCCGACGGGGTAATGATTGCAAGCCAGGCCTTCTCGAGCGTTGCGCCCTGGTTCTCCGTGATGCTGGCGGCCAGCGTGTTGCTGTTTGCCTATTCCACCACTATCGGCTGGAGCTATTACGGCGAGATCGCCTGGTGCTATTTGTTCGGTCGCAAGTTCGTGAAACTGTTCTATATCATTTTCTGCACGGCCACCTTCTTCGGCGGCATCATGAATTTCGGCGTGATACTGGACTTTTCCGACCTGCTGATCCTGGGCATGGCGCTGCCCAATATCCTCGTGCTGTACTTCCTGCGCGGGCGCATCAAGGCCGAGATGGAACGCTACATGGCGGCCTTGCCCAAAAAGGCGTGAGGCCGTATACTGTTGCATCACTAACGGAAGCAAGGCATGGCCAACGATTCGAGTTTTATCGTCAAGTTCTGGGGGGTGCGCGGCACTATCCCCGTGCCTGGCCCCTCTTCACTACGCTATGGTGGCAACACCTCCTGCATCGAGCTGCGCTGTGGTGAGCACATCATCATCCTGGATGCTGGCTCGGGTCTCAAGCCCCTCGGAGACGCGCTGAAGAACAAGCAGGTCGATATCCTGCTGTCCCACACCCATATCGACCACGTTATCGGCTTACCGTTCTTCATCCCGGCTTATCATGCGAGCCAACACATCCGTTTATGGGCTGGGCACCTCACGCCGGAAAGCAGCATTCGCCAGGTGGTTGGGCAGATGATGTGCCCGCCGCTCTTCCCGCTGACTCCTGATGATCTCAGTGCAAAGATCGACTATAACGACTTTACCGCCGGCAGCGAAGTGACCACGCCTGAGTGGAAAAAGGCTGGCATCCGCGTGCGCACCCTGCCCCTGCCGCACCCCGACCGCGCCACGGGCTACCGCATCGAATTCGCCGGTAAATCGGTGTGTTACATCACCGATTATGAACACGAAGAAGGCAAGCGCGACGAGACACTCATCGAGTTCATCCGCGGCACGGATTGTTTCATTTTCGACTCCACCTACACCGACGAAGAATACGCCAGTTATAAAGGCTGGGGACATTCAACCTGGGAGCAGGGCCTTCGCATCGCGGAGGCAGCAGGCGTAAAGCGCCTGGTCACCTTCCACCACAACCCTGATGTGGACGACCGCACGCTCGATGCGCGCTTCGTGCAGCTAAAGGCCAGGCACGCTGAATCGCTCGTGGCGCGCGAGGGCATGGAGATTGAGCTATGCGCGCCGTTTAGCATCACCACCAACCCCGACACCGAATATTCGGTGCAGGATGCGCTCAAGCTCGTCAACCGCTTAACCGGCGTAGGGATGGCCCTTTCCAGCGAGAATAACCTCGACAACCTACTCGAGATCATCCTGGTTGAGGCAAAATCCATCGCCCATGCCGATGGGGGCACACTATATTATCTGACCGATGACGAGCATCTTGAGTTTGCCATCGTGCGCAACGACACGCTGGGTATTAGCATCGGCGGCCTGCACGGCCAGAAAACCGGGCCCGAGCCGGTGCGGCTGTATGATGCAACCACGGGTGCTCCCAATTACGGCACGCAGGCCGTGTTCGCTACATTGATGAAAAAATCTATCAATATCCCCGATGTCTACACGGCCGATGGGTTCGACTTCAACGGCTCCAAGGCTTTCGACGCGAAGAATAACTACCGCACCCAATCGGTGCTCACCATCCCCATGGTCAGCCACAAACAGGAGGTAATCGGCTGCCTGCAGTTAATCAACGCCAAAGACCCGCTGACCGGCCTTACCGTGCCCTTTAGCACCAACACACAGAACGTGGTGCAATCGCTGGCATCGCAGGCGGCCATCATTCTCGAGAATAAAAAGCTCGTGCAGGCGCAAACGAATTTGCTGGAGTCCTTCATTGAGATGATCGCCAAGGCGATTGACGCGAAATCGCCTTACACCGGCCAGCACTGCGAACGCGTGCCCACACTCACCGATATGATGGCCGAGGCCGCCTGCGAAGCCACCGACGGCTTCCTCAAAGACTTCACCATGAGCGATGAAGAAAAATACGAGCTACACATTGCCGGCTGGATGCATGATTGCGGCAAGGTAACCACGCCCGTGCACGTCATGGATAAGGCCACGAAACTTGAAACCATCTTCGACCGTATCGAGCTGGTGAAAACCCGCTTTGAACTGCTCAAGCGCGAGGCGCGCATCGAGATGCTGGAAGCACAGGCTAAGCCGGGGGCGGATAATGCGGCCCTTACACAGGCTTACGAACAGAAGGTGCAGCGCATCGATGAAGACATGGCTTTCATCGAGCGTGCCAATATCGGCGGGGAGTTCATGTCCGACGAACATTTGGCGAATCTGCAACGCATCGCGCAAGACCATATCTGGAGCGAAGGCGGCAAGCAACACGCAGGCCTCAGTGAGAACGAGCTATATAACCTAAGCATTCGCCGCGGCACGCTCACCTCTGAAGAACGCACCATCATGAACGACCACATGGTGCACACTTGCAATATGTTGGAAGCGCTGCCCTTCCCCAAGCATTTGCAGCGCGTGCCGGAATATGCTGGCGGCCACCACGAACGCATGGACGGCAAGGGTTACCCGCGCGGCATCATGGCGGGCAGCATGTCCATCCCCGCGCGGATGATGGCGGTGGCCGACGTGTTCGAGGCGCTGACCGCAGGCGACCGCCCTTACAAGAAAGCCAAAAAACTTTCCGAGGCGATGGGCATCATCGGTCACATGAAGCGCGACCACCACCTAGATCCGGACATCGTGGATTTTTTTATCACCTCGAAAGTATACCTGGCTTACGCGCATAAATACCTTGAGGCAGAGCTGATCGACGAGATCGACGAAGCCGCGCTGCTGGCGATCAAGCCCACACCACTTAAATAACAACAAGCCCTAGAAATTCTTGGTGAGCGACACCGTGTAGCGGTGGTTGTCGTAGCGGTAATTCTCGATATTGGAACTGACCGTAGTGTAGTTGTAGCCCAGCGCAAGCATGATATCGTAGTCGAACTGGCGGGCCAGTGTGAATTGTAGCTGGCTTTCATTGTCCTTACGTTTTTTAGCGCTGATGAGCGCATCGGGCCTGCTATAATTGGAAGCCTTATAGCTACCACGCGTGACCACGAACACCTTGTTCAGCGCACCGCAGAACCACTGGGGATCGAACGCGTAGGTGTTGCTTAGTGCTATGGTCTGTTGATCGTTGGTGTAATACGCCTTCTTAGCCTCTTCGTGGCGCTTGGTGTAGCTTAAGTCCCACAGCGAACGTTCCGAGAGCACATAACGCAGGCCGACCTGCCCCTGGCGGGCCGCGCCATTGCGATCAGTGTAAGTGGTGACACTCTCGGTATTCATAAAATCGCGATATTCCAACGCCCCCACCGCATACCCCGTGAAAGCTTCATATACCGGGAAGTCGAGCTTCGCCTCCACGTTAGGGCTGCGCAAATAGCTGCGCGAATCCAGCGTCAGGAAATTATAGCCGGCAGTGAGTCCAAAGCGCACATCCCAAGGCTTATAGGCAAATTCCGGCCCGGTGCGAATGCCATAAAGCTTCAGGTTCAGATCATTGAGCTCATCTTGAAACGTAGAATAGACCATTACGCTGCTTTGCCACACCATTGGCATGCCTTCGGTAAGCGCGCCCACATCATACACATGGCCAAGCGAGGCAGTGTAAAAATGCTGAACGTCGCTATCGGGCTGCGCGCCCTGGCCCAGCTGAACGATGTTGTCGAGAATAAGAATGTTGCCGGAGTTGGGCGCGGCGTTGGCATTGCTGTCAGAGTTCATGCCCACCGTAATGGAGCCTTTGAAATGGTGACGGCGCTCGGCCTCGTCGATCTTTTCCAGCACCGCCTTGATGTTCGCCTGCACGGCTTCGGGGGGCTTTACATCCAACACTTCGCCAAGCAATATACGCGCATAGTCGTAATGCCCGACTGCAATATAGGCTAGGCTCAGGTCGAGCTTGACACGGTCGCGGTCGGGGTAGACCGCAAGCAGCTGGTCATACGCCCAGACCACCTGGTCGGTTTTGCCAAGCGTGGTGGCAAGGCTTGCATAGTCGTGGTAGTTCTGTTCGTTCTCCGGGTCGGCATCAATTTTCTTGCGCAGTTCTGTAAGCGTCGCCTCACGCGGAAGCAACGCATCCAGGTCATCCTCGCTGACGGCATTTTGTGCATAGGCATGCCCGGTTGCTGACACCAAAAAGAGCCAAAGGCTCGCTAAGACAATATGCTTATGAATCACACACATGGGCAGTATTAGAATTGATGCTACGCCCAGAATAAGGTAATTGTATTAAATAAAAATTAGCCTGACTGCTGGTTGCGCATGGGCGCATATAAATTATTATTCTATATTACAGGTGCTTAACGTGAAGCGTGTGAATTTATCTCTTGCCGTATCTGCCCTGCTGCTGGCTAGCGCCGTGTATTTAAAGATGGCCCAGCCACCCTTTCTGGCCGATTTCCAGAACCGTGTTTTCGACACCTACCAAAATCTAAGCCCCCGCCCGTACGAGCCTGTTCCGGTGCGGATTGTCGATATTGATGATGAAACATTGGAACGCCATGGGCAATGGCCGTGGCCGCGCCCACTTGTGGGTGAACTGATCGCCAAACTCACTGAGGCGGGCGCATCTTCCATCATGCTCGACATTGTCTTCTCCGAGCCAGACCGCACTTCCCCACGTGAGCTTGGCAATATCTGGAAGAATAACGAGCAGCTGCAAAACGCGCTGGTGCAACTCCCAGACCATGACGAACTGCTGGCCAAAACCATCGCTGAATCGCCGGTGATCACCGGCTTTGTGCTGACGCAGGATAACCAAAGCCAGAAGGCCTCCATGCCATCGGCAAAAACCGGTATCTCCTTCATGGGAGAGAACCCCACTTCGCTGATCGTGGATTTTATCGGTTCGGTACACAGCCTGCCCATCTTGGAAGAAGCGGCCAAGGGCAACGGCGCGCTTAACAGCCGCCCTGACCGCGACGGCATCGTGCGCTCCACCCCCGTGGTGGTGCAGCTAAACGGCAAGCTCTATCCGTCGCTGGGCTCGGAGGGCCTTCGTGTGGCGCAAGGTGCGAGTGGCTCAATACTAAAGACTGTGGGCGGCGGCAGCAGCGGCCTGCCGCTGGCTATTACGGCGGCGAAGATCGGCGAGTTCGTGATCCCGACCGATGCACACGGCAACCAATGGCTTTACTACACACAGCACCGCGAAGAGCGCTACATCCCCGCCTGGAAAGTGCTCGACGGCAGCGCAGATAGCGCCAAGCTCGAAGGCAATATCATCCTTATCGGCACGAGTGCGGCCGGTCTCAAAGACATCCGCGCCACGCCTATGAGCCAAGTGGTCCCGGGTGTTGAGATCCACGCGCAGGCCCTGGAGCAAGCGCTGCTTGGCATCAGCCTGGAGCGCCCCGACTGGATCATCGGCGCGGAGATCGCGCTAATGCTGCTGGCAAGCTTAGTAATGCTTGCGGTCAACAGCAAGCTAAGCCCTTCCTGGGGGGCCAGCTTCATGCTGTTTGCCATCGCGGCCACCATCGCCGTATCGTGGTACGCATTCACAAAACAGCATCTGCTGGTAGAGCCGGTGATGCCGGTTGCCACCGTGTTCCTCATTTATTTCTTCGATTCGCTGGCGCGCTATTTGCGCACCGAGCGCGAACGCCAGCAGATCAAGACGGCCTTCTCGCAATATATGTCACCCGAGCTGGTACGCGAACTGGCAAGCCAGCCGGAAAAGCTGGCTCTCGGCGGCGAAGACAAAGAACTTTCCATCATGTTCTGCGACATGCGCGACTTTACCTCCATCTCCGAGAATCTAGCGCCGATGGAGCTGACCCGCCTGATGAGCGAGTTCCTAACGCCCATGACCGAGATCATCCTCTCCCGCCAGGGCACGATCGACAAATATATCGGCGATTGCATCATGGCATTCTGGAATGCCCCGCTGGATGATGCGGCGCACGCCCAGCATGCGGCCGAAGCGGCGCTTTCCATGCGCGAGGCGCTGATGGCGCTGAACGAAGTGCGCAAAGCCAAGGCCGATGCCCAGAACCAACCCTTTAAGCCCCTAGCGGCCAGCATCAGCATCAATAGCGGCATGTGCTGCGTGGGCAATATGGGCACGCCCCAGCGCTTCAACTATTCAGCACTGGGCGATGAGGTGAACCTCACCTCGCGCTTAGAAGGCCAGACGAAATATTACGGTGTGGATATCATCCTGGGCGAAGGCACGGCCAACAAACTTTCAGGCCTGGCGCTGCTGGAACTCGACAGCTTGCGCGTCAAGGGCAAAAGCAATGCCGTACGCGTCTACACGCTGGCCGGCAACGCAACCCTTGCAGGCGACCCGGCCTTCATCGCGCTGGCCGCCCACCACCAGGCGATGCTTGCCAGCTACCGCAAGCAGCAATGGGCGCAGGCCCGCCAGAACCTGGAAGCCTGCCAAAAGGCAGCCGGGCCTATCTTACCACTGCTCAACCAGCAGTTTTATCCGCGATATGCAGAACGCATCGAAGCTTACGAAAAAACCCCGCCACCAGAAAACTGGGACGGGGTTTATCAGGTGTTCACCAAATAAGCTTAGTGGCTGCCGCCGACCAGCACGCCCTGGGCGCTTGTGCCCATGGCCTCGTTCGCGGCGTTGAACTTGCCGGCCAGGATCTCAGCCGCGTCGCCGTAAAGCCCAAGCTCTGCACCGCCTCTGAGCTGCACAAGGCCCTTATCAGTCATCGCGCCGCCGGTTAAGCCCACATTGCCCAAATTGCTCGTAGAGCCGGTATTGTTCATTGCGATCTGCCCCAGCGTCATCTGCAGCGAGGTAAGCTGACGGTTGCTAAAGTCGATCTGGGCGTTGAAACGGCCGGTGGCATTTTCCGTCGCACCGTTAAATATCTGCGTCGTGCCCACGGTCGAACCGGAATATTCCACCACGCCATAGTTGGCGAATTTCTCCGCCGGAAGCTTGTTCATATCGGCAGTGAGCAACTCCCTACCCACCGCTTTTTGCATCAAGTCCTGCGCGGGTATCTTGGTGTTTTCGGCCTGTATGAGGAATGCTTCATCAGCCCATGCTCCCCACTTAGCTTGTTGTTCGGCGCTCGGAACCTTCACCTGGGTGGGGCTGCCGCCGATGAACGTGCCCACAACATGAGAATTGCTATTCTCTAATGAGTCGTTTGTCGGCAGTACTTCTTCATTAACACCGATAAGCGACTCGTTTGAAACGGTGTATGTGCCAAGCAGCACTTCGCCCTTGCCACCCACAAGCGAGCTTTGCGCCGAACCAATCAGGTAGCCACCGTTGGAACTGCTGCCCACCAGGGTGATGCTGCCCAGATTGCTCGTATCGTCGCTTGCCCAGAGCGTAAGGCTCTCAAGGTTGATCTGCAAATCGGTAAGTTTGCGGTTATTTGTATCAATGCGCGCTTTGAAATAACCCGTCTCCAAGGTCGATTTGCCGTAAAGCTTCACGTTGGCATTAGTCACGCCGGTATACTCGACCGTACCGAAATCCTGATCCGGCAGCAGTGAGCTGAGCAGCCCGGAGTAGATAGGCACGCCTTGCAGATATACAGGATCTGCCGAAGCGTAACTATTATCATACTGCTGTTGTTGCTGAATCTGCACCTCTTGCTGCTGCTGTTGTTGTTGCGGCTTCAGCTGTTTCACGCCGGACTTGCCGTAAGTAGTATAATCATTGGCTTCGCTAGCGGTGACGAGTATATTGGCGGCCGCAGCGTCGTCCGACGAAGCAAGTATACCCTTTTGAATTAGCCTAACGGCCAGTTCGTCGCTGGTCATCTTGCTATCTTGTGTATATATCTCGTAAGCGACTTCGCCGGCCTCCCCCCATTTGCTCGTCAGCTCTTTGCGCATGGCCCGGGCACGCTCTGCATTTTGCTCAGCCGCTTTCGAGTAGGTGGTATTTTCCGCATCCACCAATTTGGCTATAGCCGCCGCTTCAGCCGCAGCCTTTGCTAGTGCCGCCGCTTCGGCAGCCGCCGCTTCGGCAGCCTTTGCTAGTGCTGCTGCACGCAATGCCTCAGCCGAGCTCGCCGACGAAGAGGCCGATGCCTGCACCGTGTTGGTTGTGGCCGTGCTGGTGGGCGTGCTGGTGGGCGTGCCCGTCAGCTTAACGGTGGAAGGCAGCGCGTCCGTCCTGTTAGTGGTGGTGGTTGTAGTGGTGGTTTTACCTGTGCCCGACGGGCTTGCTTTAGTATCAGAAGAGCCTGTGGAAGCGGTCGAACCGCCGCCGTTATCCGAGCCGGAGCCGCCAGTGCCGCTGCTGGTTGAGGTAGTGGTGGCCTTGTCGTCCTTCTTGCTGCTGCTTTCATCTTTTACAGTGCTGCTGCTCGTGCTGGCGTTTTCATCTTTCTTACCTTCACTGCTGCTGGAAGTAGATGAAGACTTGCTATCGCTTGCAGCGGGGGTGCTGGCGGCTTTATCCTCACTGTTGCTGCCACTCTTGACCTCGCTGTTGAAGCCACTGACCTTAGCATCCACGTCTTCAGGTTTCATGACCTCAGTCTTGCCACCGCTGACGCTGACACCGCGGCCGAATTCTGTGGTAGAAGTGGGAGCGCCCGAGCCGACTTGCACGGTCATTTCATGGCCGTAGAAGAAGATGGCATCACTCTTCTTGCCGTCCGCTGCCGTGCTCACCTGCACGATACCGCCGCGAATACCGATGGTCGAAACCGGGGTTTTGATTGTCACCGGGTTGTTTTTGGAAAGCGCGCCGCCGATGAAGCGGAACGTACCCTTGGCACTTTCCATGGCCAACTGGCCGGAAGCATCCGCGGGGTTGAATACGAATTTGTCTACCTTCACGACGGTGCTGGGAACCACGGTCAGCGAAGATTTGTCCAGGAACATCAGCTGCGCGGTAGCATCGGCCCCGGTGGTAATAGTCTGATCGAGATAGATGTCGTCGCCTAGCTTCAGGGAAACCACCTCCTGCGAATCGGCAAGTACTGCAGTCACTGTGCCGTGCAGGCCGCCTACCACACCGATCTTCTGAGGCGCGGCAGCAAACGCATTACTGCCCAGCAGCACCGTGGCCAGCAGGGCAAGAGAGCCTATGATATGCGTGGGTTTAAATGGCATTTAAGTACCCTTTCGCTTCATCAACCATGGCAGGCGACGCACCTTCATGTGCCACCACATCGCGGAAATATTCCTTAGCAATCACGTTCGAGCCCAGCGCGCGATACAGCACACCCACCTGAAAACGGATCTTCACATTCTCGGGTTCCACCATCAGCACCCGCTCCAGCGGCGAGATGGCCGCCTCGTAGTCCTTCATTCTCATGGCGACACTGGCGTAATTCAGGTTGAGGTTCTTATTGCTGGGGTCTTTGAGCAACTGTTCGTAGCTGGCATCGAGCTCAGCTTTAAGCGCCGCATCATCGGCCATACCGGTCGATGTATTCGCCAGCACGAAAACCGATGCGACCGTAAGTAATTTAAATACGAGCGAACGACTGCACGAATTGTTCATTGGTTCCACCTCTGACTCGTCATTTTTTATACACTATTTGAATTAATATTAGGCCAAAGTCCTTAATTATAGTTTAATTTATTAATATTTTTGACGGAAGAAGGCATCGCAACAAACCAACTATAATATTGATTTATTTTATTAATTCATTATAGTTGGGGAAATTTAGTTTTATTGCATCCTTGGGATCTGGCAAAAAATGAACGAGGATTTCTTTAAAGAAATAACAGGCTTTAGCCAGTTCGCCGAGCTCACCGACCGGCGGCACTATACCCCCGCGCCTGAAGATTGGGACATGGTGCTTTGCGACGTGCGGCACTCCACCGAAGCCATCGCCGCTGGCAAATACAAAGAGGTCAACCTTGTGGGCGCTTCTGCCATCATGGCGATCTTGAACATCTCAGACAGCGTGTCGCTGCCTTATGTATTCGGCGGTGATGGAGCCACCATCCTCACCCCGGCCCGCCTTACCCCCGCTGCCATTGATGCATTGCGCGCCGTACAGGCAAAGATCTTCAACGCCTTCGGGCTGGAGCTGCGCGTAGGCCACACGCCGCTTGCCGCGCTCTATGCCAAAGGCGCGCGGCTGGAAGTGGGGAAGTTCGATCTTTCGCCGCATATCAGCCAGGCCATGTTCCAGGGCAATGCCATTTCGCTAGCGGAAGAATGGCTCAAAAAAGGCGGCGGGCCGATACAGTTGTGCCAGGCCGACCACAGCCGCGAGCCAGACCTTCAAGGGTTGGAATGCCGCTGGCAACCCATCGAGAACCGCAACGGCGAAATGCTGAGCCTGCTGGTGCGCGTGAGCGATGCACATGCCGAACATGGCTGGGATATATACCGCAATATTTTAGACGAGATCCACCGCATCTACCCCGAAGGCGCACAGGCAAACCCCATGCGCAGCAGCGGCATGCAGTTGAATCTGTGGCCGGGAAATTTGCGCAAAGAGGCGCTTTTACGCGGTGGGGCAACGTGGCAAAGCCGCCTAGGCTATGTGCTGCGCACCTATATTTACACGCTGATCGGGCATTGGTGCATCAAGACAGGTAAGCAAGCCGGCACTTTCGACGGCTCGCGCTACCTCAGCGAGCTGGTACTCAATAGCGATGTGAAGAAGTTCGACGAGATGCTACGCATGGTGCTCGATAGCACGCAAGCGCAAAGCACAGCGCTGAAGGCAATGCTAGAAAAGAAACGCGACGCCGGCCAGATCGCCTATGGGCTGCACAGCTCGCCGCAAGCGCTGATGACCTGCCTGGTATTCGGCTATGCCGGCAACCATGTGCATTTCATCGACGGAGCGGATGGCGGCTATGCGCTGGCCGCCAAACAGATGAAACAGCAGCTTGCTTTGGGTGCGCAGACAAGCTAAAACTAGCCCCAAAAGGCAGCACGGGATTTTCATGACGGAACACCCTTACTACACGGTTGAATATGAGCTGCGCCTCGAGGATGGCCGGGTAATCTCTTACGCGCTCGAGATAGATAGCCAAACCATCATCTCCAAACTCCACCCGATGGAAGCCCCTCCCGAATGGACGCGCCTGGAAACGGGCCAATGCAACCCCTGCGAGGCCACGGGGGCTGAATATTGCCCGATCGCGCTGCGCCTGGTCGAGCCGATGGAACGCTTCCGTGGCCTGGTCTCGCACACGCGGTGCAATACCATCGTGCGCACGCCGGAGCGCAGCTACATGAAAGAGGGCGATGTGCAAGACGCGCTGCGCAGCCTGTTCGGCCTGATCATGGCCACCAGCGGCTGCCCGCAGATGCGTCCGTTCAAGCACATGGGGCGCTACCACCTGCCATTTTCTACGCTGGAAGAAACCATCTCGCGCATCACCAGCACCTATTTGATGCGTGAAATGCTGCGCAACCCAAACGCCAAACAGCTCGATTTCGACCTCAAGGAGCTAGAGTCGCTTTACGACACCATGGGCGCTCTGAATTCAAATATCATCACGCGCTTACGCAAGGTGGCCGAAAAGGACGGCGCGCTTAACGCCATGGTCATCTTTAGCACGCTTTCTTCACTCATACCCATCACGTTCCGCGAAGAATTGCAGAAACTCAAGGCCTTACTGGACGCTTAAGCGCAAGCTACAGGCTGCCCCACAATTAATTAAACAACTTTAACAAAGCACACAGGCATGTTAGCGTTGTCTTCTATTGGGCTAATGCCACGGGGCAAGAACGAATGGGTTTTCTGGGTAAGATCCAACGCAAGACGCCGCTACCATACCACCAACGACAGTTGGCCGATGAGCTTGTGGAAAGCTGCACCATCGGGCTTAAGCTCTCTCCGGATTTTAACCCCAAACATGCCAAGCGCCTAAACGCTCGCTATACCAACCGCCCGATTGGCGTGAAACACTTCCGCAACTCTGTGGCCGTAGACTACGAAGTCGATCTGGAGCACATGCAACAGAATTTCGTCATCACGCAGCCACTGGAAAATATCCGCGTGTTCCTTCATGGGCGCGAACTCTTCACCCCGGAAATGGCGAGCAAATATTTTGCCGACGGGTTCGACAAGGACAGTGTCACCATCGACATGTTCAGCAACAACGTAGCTGCCAAGATCCGCGCGGCCATGCTTCCCGGCTCGCTTGCTGCTCGCCTTCCGAAAACCGCCTATCTCACCAAGGACGAAACCACCGAACTAGCACGCTACCAGCTAGCCGAAGCGAAGAAAAGATTCCCGCATCTGGATTATTCCTCCCTGCCGCCGCTGTCGCATGAAACCGCCGAGAAGCTTCGTGTTGAGTTGGGCGAGTTATTAGCCACACATGTCACCGAAGATTACTCGGACGTCATCACCAATCATCCGCTTTTGATCACTTCTTGCGACACCATCGAGCAGCATGTCGCCAACTACTCGGTCAAGGCCGAAACCTTCTTTAAAGATGCGCTGGAAGATCTGGCAAGCGATGAGGAGCGCGAACGCGCCATTAGCTATAAACAACAGCTTTTTGACTTCATGGCCAAGCATGACTGGGACCCAGAAATCTTGAATAATTTCATGAAAGGTATCCCGCTGGTCAAGGAGGCGAACGCCTATGTGCCGAGCATCATTTTCGAAGGCCTGAATACGCGTGTCGAAAAGGCCGAGCAAAAACTGCTGGGTGAGATCAAGGCCATGAGCAACCCGTATGACCCGCGCTTTTCCATGGCCGAGCGCGATGTAGCCAAGGCGATTGTCAGCGCAGTGCATCCCCGCGTGCTGGCCAAGGCGCGCGAGCGCAGCATGCACGTACTCGTCACCGATGCGGCCAGCACTAAGGAAGAAGGCATCGACGTATTCAAGGAAATGTCCATCAGTAATGATGGTTTGAATGCCGGCGGCTATTATCAAAAGAGCATGTTCATCGAAGGCGCGCAGTCAGGTGACGTTATTATTCTCAGTGCCGCGGGTATGAACTTCCCCACACTCGCTGAATACGCACGACACGAATTCGAGCATATGGTGGATTTCCTCGGCCCCAAATTCCACACCTTACCGGAAAGCAAGCTGGATGCGGCCATGAAGAAGGATCGTTATACGCTGGATAGCTGGCATAACCTCATCCGTGAGATCACGCCGCATTCGCCGCCTAAGGATATTTATAAGGTCTATAGCCTGGCCAGCATGCTGGCGATGAAGCAACCCAAAACTCCCAGCAAGCAAAGCCTGCGCGAGACCCAACGCGAACTGCTCAAGGTGATGGCGCATGTGCAGGAATGGGCTAAGAATTTTATGCCCAAGCCCGGTGACACGATAAATGATTTCTACACCACGCGCGAAAACCAGCTCGACGAAGCGATGCCCGTCATCGCGCAACTCAAGAGCGTATACGGCAACGAGTTTGTAAAAACCCTTATGCCTGAAACCTATAAGCTCACCACCATGCACCATTACAATCTGCTGCATCGCGGGCAGAACGAAGAATATTCACAGGCAATATAGCATGAGAGAACGCCCCTTTATTGGAAAGATCAAACGCCGGGAGCCGATGCAGGCCAGCCAGCAGCGCAGCGTTGACGAGCTGTTAGAACGAAAGCTGATAGGGCTTAAGCTGACCGCCAACTTCCAACTCTCCGACAACAATCACTACAACAACCAAGACATACCGCCGGATGTGTTCCACGCCCCTGTGGATTCGCGCGATTTTCGCCTGCGCGGCATACGCCAAAATTATGCGATCATCGACACGGTCGGCGGCACATCGCTGTTTTTCCATGGGCGCGAGCTATTCACACCAGAGCAAGCAGAGAAACTCTTTACCAAAGGCTACGACCGTTCAAAGGCCAGCACCGATGTATTCGGCCCCGTGGTATCACAAAAGATACGTGATACGCTGCTGCCCTCTTCGCTGGAATATCGCTTACAGACCTCAGCCTATCTTACACGCGATGAGAACATGACGCTGGTAAGCAATGAGCTGGCGGTCGCCAAACGGCGCTGGCCCGAAGCGGGCTATGAAAAGCTGCCAGCCCTTACCCGTGAAAACCCTGATGCCTTTCGCAAGAAGCTGATAGCTCTGTTGAGCAGCAAGCTCGATGATGCATACTGGGACGAAGTGCTGGCACATCCTTTAAGTAGCCAAGCACCAAAGAACATAGCGGAACATGTAGCCCATTATGCACCACAGGCGGAAACTTATTTTGAGGACCGCATGCACTCGCTGACTGCCAAACAACGGCAACGCGCCAAAGCCTGTAAATCAGAACTCTTCGCACAGATGGCACAGCATGATTGGGACCCGGAAATGCTCACCAATTTCCTTGTCGGCATCACCTGTTGCGACAACCCAAAGGCCCAGGCCCCTGAGCTTATCGCCGCCGGCATAGAACAACGCATCGAAGACCTGAAGCATGAATTGCTTGATGCCACCCGCACTATGGGCAACCCCTATGACCCACGCTTTGTAGCTGCTGAACGCGACGTAGCGCGCACACTCACTTCATCGGTGCATCCGCGCGTGTTGCAAAAGGCGCTAAAACACAATACGCATTTCCTGGTCAGTGATGCACCAAGCACCATGCCCGGCAAGACCGATCTATTCCCCGAGCTTTCCTCGCAAGGGCAAGCGCGCTCTTCTTCAGGCTTCTACAACGAGAAAGCTTTTTACCTGCATCCTGATTGCGCCGATGCCGTGGTACTGGCCGCCCCCCAGCTGGACTTCAGCCTGCTGGCCGAATATGCCCGTCACGAGCTGGAACATCTGGTCGATGCCAACAGCAAAAAACGCTTCCACGAATTAAGCCCAGCCGTGCTGGATGAGGCGTTCACGAAGGATCGCCAGACACTAAGCGGCTGGTCGAAATTCCTAGAAAGCATCAATATAGATAGCCCGACCGAAGACTTAGAGAAAATGTATACGCTGGCTAAACTAGTCGGCATCGCAATCCCCAAGGTCTTGCCCCAACATGACATCACGCTCACGCGCGATGCCTTGTTGGAAGTAACCGATAACGTGGAGTTCTGGGTGGAAAGCTTTATGCCCAGCCCCGACAACAAAACCCCGGACTACGAAACGCGCGAAAAGCAACTACAGGAAACCCCCGCCATCATCGCCCAACTAAAAGGCGCTTACGGCAACCCGCTAGTGCGCGAATTGCTGCCCGAGACCTACAAACTCACTACAATGCATCACTATAACATGCTGCACCGAGGTGGTGATCATAAAGAAAGATCATTATAGATCATAATCTTATAAAATTTTGTAATTTTTTACCATCAGCCGCGCAGGGTGCGTGGGCAGCTTCGCGTATAACTAAAGTGATGCGGGCCTTTTTTCCCGGTCACCTATAAGACCACTACTACAAAACATACTATAAACCCTAAGGAGCCTATTTATGATGATTCGCCCGCTTATTCTGGCCGCCGCTGCCGCCAGCCTCTACAGCATTGCCGCCGTCGCTGCAGATGCACCCGCTAAAAAACCCGCCGAAGCGCATGCCGGTCAGGGCAAGGGTCATGAAAGACTCAAAGAAGTCGACACCAATGGTGATGGCAACATCTCCAAGGCAGAGTTCCTGGCGCAATCCGAAAAGCGCTTCAAGAAGCTCGACCTCAACAGTGATGGCAGCATCAGCCCGGAAGAACGCAAAGCCGCGCGTGAAAAGCTCTCCAAAGAGCACGGCGATAAGAAAAGCGACAAAAAAAGCGATAAGAAATAAACTGGCCCCTGCCCGCTGGCCAGCAGGTTCAGCGGGCAGCCAGCTATCGCAGGGTACGCTGCATGAAACGCATAGTCATGGATGAGGAAGCGCTGCTTAAGCAACACCTGGCTTTATGGCCCGCCGCAAAAGCGCCCAGCGGGCTTAAACAGCGTGTGCTGACCCATGCGCTTTTATACCCCCAACACCTGCCTTGGCGGCGCAGGGCACTTGCCGTGCTGGAAGCCAGCTTCACCGATTGGCATTACGGCCTGAGCTACAAATGCGCGAGCCTTGCACTATGCATGATCGTGGGGCTGGCCAGTGGCGCAAACCTATCCAGCTATGATAGTATGGACGACATAAGCGTTCTTATCGAAAATGACCTGATGGGGGATATATGAAAAATACTTGGATCATCGGCGCCGTGCTTTTTGCATCGATCGCCGCGAACATAGCATTCCTTTCTTTATCCATAGGCCGCTATTATCCGATGCGGCCGGTAGCGCAACCCCGCCCGATTGAAATGATCATGCGGCGCATTGATTCACTGCCGGAAGAAAAACGTGAATGGGCTTCGGAAATATTGGAGCGTTCGCGCCTTAAGCTGCTGGCTGACATCCGCGACCTGCGTGACAGCGAAGTGAAACTTTATGCCGCCATGATCGGCGATAAATATGACCGCACCGATCTGGAGAACCAGATGGCCGACATCCGCGGCAAGAGCAGCTATGTCCAGGCACAAGCGCAGATCATCATGCTGGATATCGCCGATAAACTGACACCAGAAGAACGCAAAGAATTTCTGCGCCGCAAACCCAAGCCGCACCCCGATCTTCAACCTGTAGCCAGCACAGATAGCACCCGCAAATGACCAGCTACCATGCCTTCCAAGCTGCGGCACGTTTTGGCCTCGGCGCTCGGGAAGGCGAGGTTAGCAGGATTGGTAACGACCCGCGCGGCTGGGTGATAGAGCAGCTTAAAGCACCACATATCCCCGAAGAAGTAAAGCAGCGTTACGGTGGGACGGAGCTGCTTGGCGGCAGTCTGCGCAGCTTGCGGGCCGGCAAGAATGAAGCAATAGAGTCGGCCGTACCTCGCCTGAAGGATATATACATCAACGAAACGGGTGCAAGACTGCTGGCCCAGGTAAGAAGCGACCAGCCTTTCATCGAGCGAATGGTGCTATTCTGGAGTAATCATTTCACTGTCTCCATGCAGAAAGCTTTGCTTGCAGCAGTGGTGAATCAATATGAGGTGGAGGCCATACGCCCACACGTAAACGGCTATTTCAAAGATATGCTGCTGGCTGTTTGCCAACATCCGGCGATGCTATTCTACCTGGATAACGTGCAATCCTTCGGGGCTAATTCACCGGCAGGAAAGCGGCGTGACAAAGGACTCAATGAGAACCTCGCACGCGAGATCATGGAGCTTCATACCCTCGGTGTAAGCGGCGGCTACACCCAAGAGGACGTGATCGCTTTGGCCAATATCATCACGGGCTGGACGCTCGATCGCGATAGCGACGCACTAGCCTATAAGTTCCAGCCGCTCGCCCACGAGCCAGGCAGCAAAACTCTACTGGGGCATCGCTTTGCTGAAGACGGCGAACAAGAGGGTATCGACACGCTTTCCATGCTGGCGACCCACCCGGCCACGGCACGCCACATCGCCACCAAGCTGGTGCGTCACTTCGTGCAGGATGCGCCGATGGAATATGCCGTGCAAGAGGTTGCCAATGCATTCATCAGAACCGGCGGGCATTTGCCCAGCGTCATCTATGCGCTGGTGAACATCAATGAAGCCTGGAGTGCCCCGCTTACCAAGCTCAAAAACCCCTACGAATATGTGGTATCCTCTCTTCGTCTGACCGGCGTGGAACCTACCGCCACCCAAGCGGTGCGTGGCCTGGAAGCGCTGAACTTCCGCGCTTTCAACGCCCCGTCCCCCGCCGGATATGACGATGTAGCCGAAAGCTGGGCCAGCTCCGATGCCATCTTGAAACGTATCGAGTGGGGCCAGCGTTTGGCGCAGAGCCTGCCGGCTGAAACCAACCCGATGCAGCTTGCCGATGCAGGACTGGGCGACTTGCTAAGCAGCAACACACGCCAGGTGATCGAGCGTGCAGCTTCCGGTGCAGACGGCGTCGCACTGCTGCTGGCAAGCCCCGAATTTCAGCGCAGGTAGCCATGAGCATATTACTCTCACGCAGGCGTTTCTTACAAACCACACTCGGCGGCATCACGCTGGTGGCGGGCGGCCTGCCCTTGCGCTTGGCACGCGCCGCCAGCGCCGGCGATAAACGCCTGGTGGTGGTGATATTGCGCGGGGCGATAGACGGTCTGGCAGCCGTTGTGCCTTATGGCGACCCCAGCTATGCCGATGCGCGCGGAGTAATGCGCCTGCCGCTGGATGACAGCGCCATGGTAAGACTCGATGCTTATTTTGCCATGCATACGGCACTGGCCCCCCTGGCGCAGATGTATGCCGAAAAAGAGCTGTTGGTGCTGCATGCCTGCGCTACACCCTACCGTGATCGCTCGCATTTTGATGCACAGAACCTGCTGGAAAACGGCGGCGTCAAGCCACATGCCATTTCTACCGGCTGGCTCAACCGCGCCACCTTGGTGTTACAGGACGCACATGAACCGATCGCCATCGGCCCCACCGTGCCGCTGTTGCTGCGCGGGCAGGCAAAGGTAAACTCCTGGGCTCCTTCAATCTTGCCTTCGGTGGATAGCGATTTTCTTACGCGTGTAGCGCAGATGTATGAAAGCGACCCGCTTCTGCACGAAGCCATCAGCGGGACGGACATCACGCAACCGGACAGTATGGAGGGTGGCTTGCGCGGTCCGCGCGCCTTTCCGGGGTTGATGCAAAAGACTGCTTTGTTCTTAGGCGGTGAAAGCGGCGCACGCATCGCAACCGTAGAGCTTGGAGGCTGGGATAGCCACGCCAATCAGGGGCTGGAAACGGGCCGACTGGCAAACAACATGGCTCAGCTGGCCGAAGGGCTTGCCGCTTTCAAGCAAGCCATGGGAACGGCATGGAACGAAACGGCCGTGCTTGTTATCACCGAGTTTGGCCGCACGGTGCAGGGCAACGGCTCCGGCGGCACGGACCACGGCACGGCGAGTGTCGCTTTTTTACTAGGCGGCAGCGTGCAAGGTGGGCGTGTTCTGGGTGACTGGCCAGGCCTGGCCCAGCTCTACCAGGGACGCGACCTCATGCCAGCCAACGATCTGCGTAGCTTGCTCAAAGGCACGTTAGAGCAGCATATGGGCATTGATGAAGCCATGCTCAGCAGCGATATCTTTCCCCAGAGCGCTTCGGTGCGCGGGCTGCCGGGGCTATTTGCGCGCAGTTAGCTCACCACCAAGCGAAGCCAAGGCATTTTCCGGCGGCGCGGCGGCTGGCTCGCCCATTGTTTGCAGCTCAGCGGAACCATGGCACGCGTAAGCTGTGAAGGCGCAATAGCCGAACGGCCTATACGAAGCCCCTGCACCGCGTCACTAAAAATAGCATCGTCGGTTAAGTCTGGGCGCAGGCGCTCAAGCACCTGCAACATGCCGCAACCGATCTGATGCACTACCGAAGCGCGATACCAATGGTTGCTTTCCGCCGTGAGCATTTCCAGGTCATAGTTAAAATAATGCAGTACATCGGCAGCCATGCCCAGGATCGCATGATACTCACAAGGCTCGATCACCCCCTCGGCGCTATACTCCAAAAGCGCCTCCAACAGCCGGTTTACCGTGTGTTCATAGGAATGATCCGAGCCTGCCAGCAGATCGCCCAGGCCATGCGCCAACCTATCCAGCGAATTGTGTTCTGAAACCATATGGTTATCTGGTATATTCAGCAGCATGCATACTCCCCGCAACCGGCTAATTGAGAATGATTATCAGTTGCATTATGAGCCTGTCAATGGTTTAATTCTTAACGGAAATAAACCCAAGACCCATTAAACGGCCCAATGTCCCAGCGACTCTATCACAGCAAGAATTGGCTGGAGGGAATTCCCGACCGCATTTCCTATGCGTGGAAGGATCCTGAGGAGCGGTTCGAGTGGCTGCATCTGACCCGTCGTCGCGCCTACCGCAATTTGTGCAATTTGCCGGGCGAACTGTATTCCTGGTCGATCACCTCGAAGGAGCGCGGCGGCAAGCCCCTCTTCCCCGATCTCAGCAAGTCATACAAAAGCGGCGGCGACATCATCGACTCGAGCTTGTTCACCGGCATTCTCTTCAAGCAGGTGCTGGATATCGGCGTGAAATTCGGTCTTTCGGCCTTCGTCAAAACCAGCGTGGCAGGGTATAACCGCGATTCGCAGCACAGCCGCGTGCTCGCGGCATCCGATGAGCTGCTGGCGCTTGGCCGCACAGCGGTGATACAGAACCCCGAGGCTCAAGCCTTCGCAGAAGCCTTTGCCAAAGAAGACCAGGGGGCGCTGCTTTCGCTTTCGCGCAATATGCAAGATGCCAACAAGGTGATGACACAGTTCGCCCAAGGCACGATGGCCCCCACCGAAGAGAACATCAAGCTACTGCACAGCTACTTAGAAACCGCCGCCGAATTGTGCGAGAAGAAAGCGGGCATCCCCACGGCGCTTAAAGGCGGGCCGCTGCCTGCAGGCGCAAAACCACACGATCTTTCCACCCATGCAGGTGAAGTGCTTCTGGCCAAGCATGTGCCCGAAGCCATTACTCCTGCCATTTACGCAAGCCATAAACGCACCCGCCCAAGCGAACATATCCGCAAGGTGGTAGCACCCGGCAACATCACCAACGCGCATGACGCGGCGGTATATCTGGCCACGCTGTCGAGCCTTATCACCGATGGTGCATTCACCTTAGAGAGCGATATATACCGCCCGAAGGACGACACCTTCCTCACCGCCAAAGAATCGCTGCAGATCGCGCAGGCCACCGAAGCCGTGCTCAACCAACAGCGCATGCAGCTGCAGCGCCTGCCTGTGCCTGAGCGCGAGGGCGCAACCCACATCATGATGCAGCGCGACGCAAGCGGCGCGACCAAAACTCTATCCAACGAGCAGATCATAAGTGCCGCCAATTCGCTTAAAGGCCGCCTTGCCTTCCTCGCTCCGAAGGTCGAGCGCATGCTCGCCTATGCCGATCTGCACTATGCCGAAATTGATGGGCTGGTCGTAAACGGTAAGCTCAACATCGAGCGCAGCGCCGATAATATCAAGCACAGTAAAGACTGGGCCAAGCAGCTGGCCGCAGCGCCTGCTCCCACGCAGGACAATCTCGCGCATTCGGATCTGCCCGACCCCTATTATAACCCGCAAGCTGTGGGCCTGGCCTATATCACCCGCCCTGAAGCGCGCCATGAAATGAGCAAGCTCTACTTCCGCAGCTTGCCGACCTATCTGTATCAGGCGCCGATCAACCTGGTAGAACGCTTGATCCTGCCTAATGCCAAAGGCAAATGGGAATTCAACAAAAAGGTCGTGGCCAGCGAACTCAAGGCCGCCACCTGGATGGCCGCCTACAACCCGGCCGCCGAATCGCTCGGCGGGGTAAGTGCTTATGAGGCCAGCCGCCTGGCGCAGTACAGCACCATTCAGCGCTCCAAGCGCATGGACGGCTTCTTAGCCGCAGCGCTGGAAACCACCCGCACCGCCGACCCTGAATTCTACAAAAAGATGGGCGAGCTCAAAGGCCGCCAGTCATTTGAAAAACTCAGTGAAAAATACCGCGACGTGCTGACCAAGCCTGAGAAGGACCGCACCCAAGAGGACTATGCCCGCCTGGCCGAATATTTCCATCATTTGAGCAGCCAATCGGAAACCATGTCCAAGGAATGCTACTCGCTCATCTCTAATGGCAAGGAAGATTTCAGCGGCTTCCGCGAGCACATCCAGGGCGTGGTGGAGCACGGCACGAAAAGCACCTCCGACGTGGTAGCCGTGCTGACGCTGATGCGCTTCATCCGCGAGATCGCCGACGACCAGGTGCTGTCACTGGAGTTCATCCAATCCGATGACATCGTCGTCGAGCGCGAGAACCTAGACCGCATTGCACGCCAGACGCTGAAGATCGCGCATGATATGGGCATCGCCATTGCCGGTGAAAATTTCCGCGAGAACGGCAAGAGCGTCACCATCAAGGCCGAGGGCGTGCCCGACGGCACGCTGGTGCTGCGCCAGCCGGACGGCAAATTTGCCGCCGCCGGTAAAGCCACGCTGATGGAATATGCCGATAAGATCGCCGCGTTCCTGCGCAGCGAAAAAGGTATCCAGCCGGACAAGCTGTTCGACCTTACCCATGGGCGCCTGAGCGAGCGCTACCTGCACAACGTCGAAGCCGCCCTGCTGGAAGAAACTGCCCTGCCCACACCTGCCAAACCCAAAGCGCCGGAAAGTGCTACGCACAAAAACGCCACGCCGCTTTCCAAGCTGCAAAGCCACCACGAGCAAAAGGTTGGCCTGCGCGAGCTGCTCTCGCATGCGTGCCGCCCCGAAGCGATGCACGAGATGACCACCCTGCGCGATCGTTACCTCGCCGTGGCGCTGTTCGGCTTCCCGGTGAAGATCGCCACCAATATCCTGCGTGGCGACTTCAAGAAAATACATACCGCTTTTGGTAAGTGGAGCCTGGCGAGCACGGCGTTCTCCAGCGTGGCCAACACGCTTGCCCCAAGCTATGGGGCGGTGGCGCTGCGCGAAACCATGGACGCACGCAAACTCAAACTCGTCAAAGAATGTGACGCAAGCATCGACAACCTATCGGCTGCCATCGGCGCGATGGGCGAGGCCCTGCCCGATATGAAAAGCCGCTTTGCCGCCGCCACCGGCATCAACCCGCTACTGGGCGACGAGCAGCAAATGGCAACGCTCACCTCCATGCATGAAGTTTCCAATCAACGCGCCATGAACGGCGTGGTGGAAAGCTTCGTCAACAATACGCTTCATTCTTTAAGCGGCAAGCACGACCATCACTTCACCGTGCATGACGACCGGCCCCAATCGCTACTGGCGGGCATCCTTTCCATGCCGGCGCAGGATGCATCGGGCGCCGTGCTCAAACTCGCCGCAGTGGAAAGCCTGCTGCACCAAGAACGCCGCTTCGTCGACCGCCTGGATTTCGAGGGCGTGAGCGAACGCATGCTGGATAACAAGCAGCTTAAAGAACTGACCAACTACATCCAGGACCGTTTCTACAGCGAGCATCTGACGCTGGGAAAAGCTGCAGGCCGCAACGTGCTGCAAGGCGACTCAGCCAAGGATAGTGCACTACTGATCGCCCTTGCCGATGATATCGGCCAGAAGGCCAAGGGCATGGCCATCAACACCAGCCGCGAGAAAACGCGCCGCAAGGATAATAGCTTCGTCGCCCAGCTCGAAAAAGATATCATCCACACGGCATCGCGCTTTCTGTAAGGCGAAGTGCGGCACTTCATTTAATATTGAGATTGTTTACGCCGCAGCCGCTTCGGCTACGATAGCTTCGACATGTGCGTCGGTCAGCTGCCCTGCGCCGTAATACAGCACACGACCGAACTGCTGCAGGTTCACCTGCGGACCGGCAAGTGCGGTTTCGAAGCTTTTTTGCTTATGCATCGGCACAGCCAACACATAGCTGAACAGCTCGATATCGCCGTCACCTTCTTTGGTGAGCTGGTAGATGCAATCAGTGGCCTTCAGGCCTGCTTTGCGGGTGAAGCTAAACATTAAGCGATCCCCCCTTTGCTTTTATCGCATGTGCCGGCTTTCGGGCAGCCATGGCATTTATGCGGAGCGGTCTTTGCCGGGTCTTCGATCACCGGCAGGCGCGAGACGAGTTCTTTGTGGCCTTCCAAACCAAAGGCTTGATTCGCACCAGCATACGGCTCTTGCAGGCCGAGCGCCTGGTGTGCAGCGATCAGGCCGTGGCCGGCCGCCGTGCGCGCAAAGCCCGAGCTATCCAGCCCGATGACACTCACATGCTCGCTGATGGGGGCGACCAGCACCTTCTCTTCCACGCGCGGGCAGGTGTAAGCGCAAGACGAGAATTTGGTGTTGGCGCGAAGCGTTTCTTTGTCGAGTGCAAAACGTTTAGCCGCAGCATCGAGCGCGTCTTCTTTTTCGGCGTCGGTGATGGGGGCTTGCAGGCCCGAAAGCGTCTGCACGCTTTTAGTGGCAACAGCAGGCAGGAATTTTACATGGCCTTCAGCACTATCGGGCGAATGGGTATAGAACGCGCCGGCCGCACCTTCAGGGTTGCCGCCTTTGCTAAAAGGCACGCCCTTGGTTTCCAGGCCCATGGCCTTAAAATCAATATCCATCACCACCACACGGTCAAGGCGGGTTTGAATACCGGCCTTCTTTGCATTAGGCGACTGGCTGAGCCACTGGCCGGTAGCCAGCACCGCGCGGTCAAAAGTTTCGGTGACTTCACCGGCAGTCACTTGCGCACCGGCGGGCACATCGTTTACCGCGGTTACTTCTTCGCCGCTGCGAATGGCCACGCCTTTTTGCTGCAGGTGAATTTTCAGCGCCTGCATAACAGCTGCGGCATCCATCACGCCGCATACGCCTTTTGCATTGCTTTGCGAGAACGGCTCTTCGATCACAGCGACCGCATTATCAGCGACCGTTTCATACACATGCGGATAACGGCTCTTAAGCTCTGCACCGCTGACTTCACTATAGGCCGCGCCCGAACGCTTAAGCGAATCACGCGTTTTCACATACGATTTATCTTCGGCGCTAGCCGCCACCAGCACGGAAGCCTCCGGGTGGAACAGCTGCGTGCCTGCCAGCGCGGCAAACGCCGGGTTGGTATCCACCTGCTTTTGCAGCACGTCGATCATGGCCTTGGTCTGGCGCACATTCCACTCGCCTACGCCCTCGCCCGCACCCGACAGGCGAACCACGCGCGCGGCAGAGCCGCCCAGGCTCGCACGGTGAGAATCATCATTTCCGGCTTGATAGCTGCTATCGGCACCTTTTTCAAAAAGGGTAATAGAAACAGGTTCTTGCGTGTTAGCCGCTGCATAGGCCGTTGATAAACCTGCAAGACCGCCGCCGATAATTGCTATTTTTTTCATATTTTTTAACTTTGTTAGGGAATTTTTGACATCGGAAGAAAACTTAATACAAGGGATTATTACTGAGAATGATAATGAGTTGCAAGTGCAAACATTAACCTATATATTAAGATTCTTTCAAAAGCCCTAATATCCATGCCTAAGAATATATTGATTGCCACCAGCCTCGACCAGCCAACGTATAAAGCGTGGTCGGAGCATTTGGGCCGCCAGGGTTATAAGATCGACTACCGCCCCGAGCTGGACAAAGCACAAACCGCTGAAGCCACCCAATCTGAATTGCTGCCGGTCACCAAAGATTATGATGCGGTGGTGGTGGGCAACGTAGCGCTTTCTAAAACATTCTTCTCTGAGTGGGCGAATGCGCGCCCCACCGGCTCGCTGCTACTGATGCGCCCAGGCACGGATGTAAGCTCGATTGATCTGAACGCCGCTTCGCAAGAGGGCGTAGCGGTGGTCAACACACCCGGCACGCGCGCACAGGCCTGCGCGAACTTTATGATGGCACAGATCATGCGTCACTATATCGGCGGCGAAATCGGCCAGCACGAACAAACCATGCGCGATGGCGGGCCAGCAGCCCCAGCACCCTTGCCCGACCTAAGTCACGCTAAAATTGCCGTGATCGGAACGGGGCATATCGGCTCGCATCTGATCCACCGCTTGCACGCCATCACCGATGCATCTTCGAATCATATCACCGCCTGGAGCCCGAACTTCGATAACGAAAAAGCAGCCAAGCTCGGTGTGGATCGTGCAAGTTCACTAGCCGATACCATCGAAGGCGCAGACATCATCTGCATGGCAGCTGACAGCGACGGCCACCCAATCATCACCGAAGAAGTGCTCAAGCACGTCAAACCCGGCGCAATGTTTGTTTCCACCTCACGCTTTTCCAGCATGGATATGGACGCGTTGGAAAAAGCCTCGCACCGCATGGGCGCTATCGTGCTCGACAGCCGCGAGAGTGATTGCAACGCATTGCGCGCTTCCAACCCAAACCTGGCATTAAAAGCTTACCTCACCCCGGCAGTGGCTTATCGCACACAGGGCACGTTCCAAAGCGAATCGCAGCAGATCGGCCGGCAGCTCGAAGAGTTTTTCTCGCGCTCGCAACTGGATGTATGCTGCAACCCCGAATGCTTCGACCACCCACGCATGCAGGGCTTACGCAACAGTGTGGGCGAACATATCGAGGGCCTGGCCAGCTGGGAAAAACGCACACACCAAAAAAGCAGCGCCGCCGAACTGCAAGACGTCATCGAGAGCAACAGCTCCAAGATACACGCGGCACGCCGCAACAAAGCGCAGCCCGACAGCATCCAGGGCATTTCCGACGGCAAGCTAATCGACGCATTCCACGGCGAGACGGGCTTTAAGATCCACCCTGATGCGGCCAAGGCCATCATGAGCCATTATCAGCAGCGCGTGGAAGACCGCCAGGCCGCCTATTGCGAAAGCGACGGCCAGAGCTACAAAAAGCGCCACCCCGCCATTTTGCAAAAACTTGCAGAAGAGCGCCTGTTCGCCCGCATCGCCAAACCGGCCGATGGCAAACCGGCTCCTGAATTTTCTACCTCTGATATTTTGATCGCGCCTTATAGCAGCACCGATATGCTCGATGCGTGCCTGCGTGTGCTTTCCAAGCCGCGCGGCGTGATGCTGATGCCCGAGGGCTATTATAAGAGTGTGGCGCGCCACTTGCAGGCGGCGGGCCTTAGCATCGAGACCTTCCCGGTGGATTACACCCACGACGCCAAGATCGACCCGGCGCAAATGGAAAAAAAGATCCAGCTACTCAAGGCCCAGGGCATCCCTATTTCGGGTGTGCTGTTCACCATGCCGGGCAACCCCATCGTCTCGCAATATTCCCGCGAGGAGATGGAAGCTATCGGCCGCGTGCTGGTCAAGCACAAGCTACCCTATATCTGCGATTCTGTGTTCGACCCGCTTGTGCCCGATTATGTGCCGTTGGCCGCCGTCACCGTGAAGGACGAAGACGGCAAAGAACACCGCATGCTCGACCAGGGTATGACCATCAGCGGCAACTCAAAAGCCTATAACGCCGCCGGCCCGGAAAAGATCGGCGCCATGCTTACCGGCGACAAAAAGATGCGCGAACGCGTCGATGAAATGATCGCCCACTATATCCAGCGCGAGACCACTCACCTGGCCCGCGCTATTGTTGAGAACACGCCAGAGAGCTATATCTCGGGCAACCGCGATGCGCTGGAGCAATATCAAAAACATGCTCGCGCTGCTATCGAGCGCATGAACGAAAAATTCGAACAAAAATACGGCGAAAAACCCCTGCACTGCATGGGAAAAAGCGCCCAAGGCATGTTCCTATGCGTAGAATTCTCTGACAAGATGGCGCAAAGAATGGGGGTTCAAAATAACGTGCAGCTGGCAGAATTTTTACTCATGGCCGCAGGCATCGATTCTGTACCGATGATGCAGATGGGCAGCGATTCCATGGCCATCCGCTTTAACATCACCGCCCCGCGCAAGAACAATAACAAAGACCCCAAATACGTCGACGAAATGATTGAGCGCATCAGCAACACACTAGAACGTGTGGTCGATAAGGGCCTTACCTATGGCGCACTCGCGCAGGATTACGGCTTAGAATTGGCCGACGTGCAAAAAGGAAAAACAGTCACCCCGCGCCGCGCCTAAGGCTTATTCCCTGGATTAGAAATGGGGGTTCGGCCCCCCAAAGATTGAGAGGCCGTCCCAGGCTACATCAGGAGACTATGCAGCCTTTTTACCCGCAGGGTTTTCAAGTAGCGCGCTATTGATCTCAATGATGCGAGGCTTACTGGCCTCCGGGATCTCACGTACCAGTTTCAGTGTTAGCAGCCCGTCTTCCAAGCTTGCATCCACCACTTTGACATGATCCGCCAGCGAAAATTTACGCTCGAAGCTTCGGGTGGCGACACCACGGTGCAGGTAGCTTTTTTCCTGCGCTTTTTCGTCCTTGGCAACGCTGCCAGAAACCGTGAGGCTGTTGCTCTGCACGGTGATGGTCAGATCGGATCGTTTGAACCCGGCAACCGCCATAGTGATCTCATAATTATCCTCTGAGAGTTTGGCGATGTTATAGGGCGGGTATGCAACGCCGCGATCGTCCAGCTTGAACGCATTGTCAATCAGTTGCGACAAATGGTCAAAGCCCACAGTGGAGCGGAACAGAGGGGATAAATCGTAGCTAGTCATAGTAAAAAACCTCCAAATAATGCTAGGTTGGTGGGGCGCAGGCCCGATTAAACAGCACCTGCACTTATAAAGGTTGGTATACGCCCGAATCCTTTCAAGGGGGTGATCATAAAATTTTGACAGGGTTAATTTTCAGGAGGCGTGAACGGGCTTGCGTTTGGGCACTGGCGGCTGGTTCGGCGGCGCCGGCACAATATGCGCCCCTCGCTTGGAATAATGTATCTTCATCCAGCGTGTCGGCACGGGATCAGAAAATTTTCCGGTTTTTTCGTCGCGCTTGATGTAATTGCCGATGACCTGGCTTGCGCCCACCAGCTCGATGGAGCCGGGCGCACATAAAGCCACATTATTAAGCGGGCGGCCTTTCCCCGCATATTGTTTCAGCAACAATCCGGGATAGGCCGTCAGCAGCACACTGCGTCCATGCAGATAGGCATCCGTCCCTTCCATATGGCGAAGCTGCCTATCCCAGTATATCTTTTTGGTGCAGATGGCGGGCGCAGCATCCGCCCATGCCGCAGCAGGCAGCAGGCAACCCCATAAGGCTACGATCATAGTCAGGGTGCGCTTCATAGCTTCACTAGCTTTTATTCGCTCATCTTGGAGTTTTAGCCTTAAACGGCAGCCTCGATCATGATCTCCACGTCATAGCCGGGGGCAGCAAGCTTGGATTCTACCGTAGCACGCGCCGGGGTCTTACCGGCCACTGCCCATGCGTCCCAGGCCTGGTTCATCTGCGAGAAGGTACTGATATCGGTCAGCCAGATATTGGCCTTGAGAATGCGCGTTTTATCGCTACCCGCCTGCTTAAGCAGCGCATCGATCTGCTCCAGCACTTCCTGTGTCTGCTCAAGCACCGATTTACCGACGGTCTTATCCGCCACGATACCTGCCGTATATATCTTGCCGCCGTGGATAACGGCTTCGCTCATGCGTGCGCCGGGTTCAATGCGGATAATGTCGCTCATGGGGTGCTCCTTATTTACGTTCTGGTGGGAGCAACATACCAGCCGCACGGCAAAAAACCATGCAAAATTAAGGCTAGCGGGAGGCCTGCTGGTTCTGGCTGGCAGCCGCCTGGCGGGCGGCGTGCTTATCCACCCAGGTGGTGGAGTTTGCAGGCGCTTGCTCTTCAGGGTTTGTATGGGTCAGTTTTTTAATGGTACTCATCATCTCTTCATTCTCGCGCTTGATTTCCCCGCGATCGAAGAACGTGTCATATACCATCTTGCCAAAGCCAAGCGAGCTCATAAAGCCCACCACCGCACCGACATTAGAGAACTTCTTGTAGCCGCCACCTTTGATGGCAGCATAGCCAGCACCAAGCGCACCGCCAATAGCCGTGGCGATACCCATGCCCGCGACATGACGTAGCACGACGCTGCCGAAGCCTGGTTTCTTGTGAGGTTCCTGATTTTCCATGTCTCGATTGTACAAAAGAAAGGTGATAAAAGATATGAAGTTTTTATTACAATAGCCCATTGCGTGCCACGTGCTATAAAGGCGTCATGACCGTTCATTTGATCAAACTTTCCGTAGGGCCGGACTCGCTGGCCGACCTAAAAGCCTGGCAAAACAAGTGCTTGAGTGACATGAAACGCAAAAGTCAGAAACCTGAGCTCATGCATGTCACCCGCCATACGCCCAAACGCGCCAATGAAGTGCTCGATGGCGGCTCGATCTATTGGGTCATCAAAGGATTTCTCTGCGCCCGACAAAAGCTCGTGGAGCTGCGCCCGGTGAAGCTCAATGGAATAGATCATTGCGCGCTTGTGCTTGGCCACGAATTGGTTCGCGTGGTGGAGCGCCCGCACCGGCCCTTCCAGGGCTGGCGCTACTTCGACCCGAAGGATGCACCGCCCGATATCGTCAAGGGCAGCGTCGATGAGAAGATGCCGGAAAAAATGCGCCGCGAACTGGCCGCACTCGGGCTGCTATAAACCCGCCACCATGCTCAAGGCAACAGCCTCAGCGATCTTGATGCCATCTACCCCGGCGGAAAGAATGCCGCCCGCATACCCCGCACCCTCGCCGGCAGGAAACAGCCCCTTGGTGTTGAGACTCTGCAAGCTATCGTCGCGCTTGATGCGAATAGGTGAAGACGTGCGCGTCTCCACGCCGGTGAGCACAGCATCGTCCATGTCGAAGCCTTTGAGCTGGCGACCAAAAGCCACCAATGCTTCACGGATGGCAACGCTCACATATTCCGGCACGCAGGTGGAGAGGTCCGTCGGGGTCACGCCCGGCTTATACGACGGCACAACATGACCGAGCGTGGTGCTCGCCCGCCCGGCGATGAAGTCGCCCACACGCTGGCCCGGAGCCATGTAGTTGCTGCCACCGGCCACATAGGCCGCACTCTCCCATGTGCGCTGGAAGTCGATGCCCGCCAGCGGCCCGCCGGGGTAATCCACCTCCGGGGTGATACCCACCACGATGCCCGCATTGGCGTTACGCTCGGCGCGCGAATATTGGCTCATGCCGTTGGTCACCACGCGGCCCTCTTCCGAGGTAGCGGCCACTACCGTGCCGCCCGGGCACATGCAGAAGCTATATACATCGCGCCCATTAGTGGCATGGTGCACAAGCTTATAATCCGCCGCACCTAAAACAGGGTGGCCGGCAAACGGGCCAAAGCGCGCCATGTCGATGATAGATTGCGGATGCTCGACGCGGAAGCCGATGGAGAACGGCTTGGCCTCAATATACACACCACGATCCAGCAGCACCTGGAACGTATCGCGCGAGCTATGGCCGATCGCCAGCACCACATGGCGGCTGGCAATATGCTCGCCGTTTTCCAGCACCACGCCGCGCAGCTGGCGCTTACCGTTTTGCTCGTCGATATCAAAATCTACCACGCGGCTCTGCCAGCGATATTCACCGCCGAGGCTCTCGATGGTCGCGCGGATATTTTCCACCATCTTCACCAGGCGAAATGTACCGATATGCGGATGCGCTTCGGTGAGAATATCTTCGGGCGCTTCGGCCTTGACGAATTCGGTAAGCACCTTGCGGCCCAGATAGCGAGGGTCTTTAATCTGGCTGTAAAGCTTGCCATCGGAAAACGTACCCGCCCCGCCCTCACCGAACTGCACGTTGGATTCGGTGTGTAAAATGGATTTGCGCCACAGCCCCCAGGTGTCTTTCGTACGCTCGCGCACCACCTTGCCGCGCTCAAGGATGATAGGCTTGAACCCCATTTGCGCCAATATCAGGCCAGCCAGCAAACCGCACGGCCCAGCCCCGATGATCACCGGCCGCTCAGCCAGGTCAGCCGGGGCACGGGCCACGAGCTTATATTCCATGTCCGGAGTGGGTTTGACGTTATTATCCTTGGCAAAGCGCTTAAGGATGCCAGCCTCGTCCACCACCTCCACATCCAGCGTGTAGATAAGCAGAATCGCGTTTTTCTTGCGCGCATCGTTGCCACGGCGGAATACATTGCATGAAAGCATCTCGGTGGGTTTGATGCCAAGCTTGGCCAGCGCCGCCTTTTCGATGGCTTCGGGCGGGTGGTCCAGCGGCAGTTTGATCTCGGTAAGACGCAGCATGCCCTTTTGATAAAGCAGCCGCCGCCAGATAGCAAGTTAGGGCTTATGTGAAAAGTCGGCTAGCCAAGCTTATACATAAAGTAAAAGTTACCATTGCCTGTATATACTAACCCAGACGCCTTGCATCGCGGCGCAGATCATCGACGAATCCAGCCTCCTGCAGGTGCTGGCGTGCCACTTCGGCTGCGATCATCGGCCCGGTGGAAAGCACTTCGGCGCGCCCGGCAAGTTCAGGTTTGGTCTGGGCTAGGGTTGCTATCTTCTGTACGACCGAGGGAATGGTGTCGGTCACCACAAGCGTATCAATGGCGGGCGTGCCATCTTTTCCTGGGGCAGACAAAATCTTCTCCAGCGCCTCATCGGAGAGTATGGCGTGTGTGGCATACACCGTAACCGAAGCAGCGCCTCGCTCCTTAAGTAGCGTCGCGGCGTTGATCATGGTGGAGCCGCCGTCGATCATGTCGTCGACGATGACGCAGGCCTTGCCTTTAACATCGCCTTCGAAGCTTGTAATCTTCGTCTGGCTGACGCCGGTATGCGTCTTGGCGATCTTGAACATGGCGTTTTGATAATCATCTCCGAAAACAGCCTCGCTGAGTTCGCGTGCACGGGCCTGCCCGGCATCGAGCGGCTTGTCGGCGCCATCAGGTGCGCCGATGGCGATACTGCCCATATCGCCGCCCAGACGCTTTTTAATATCGGCTGCAAAGAGCGGGTTGGCTGAAAGAGCAGTGTAGCGCGTGCCGAATTCCTGCTGGTAGAATTTCATTGCCGATTGGGAATGCGGCGTAATGCTTATCACGCGGTCAACACCTGCGGCTTTGAGCTGGGCGGGAAATAACTCGGCTGCCAGCGAGACAAAACGGTCCTTGAACTCTCGGTCCTGCCGGTCAAACGGCGCAAAGGGCAGTACGGCCGTTACTTCCTTGACGCCGTAATGCTTGAGCGTATGGGCCATGAGCAACAGGTGCTGGCAATGCGCGCCCACCGGCTCATCGCCGGACTGCACGGCATAAGCCTCAGTCCCGCGCAGCTTGGCGCTGTTGGCAGCAAAATTGGCTTCCTCGCCACGGAATAATTCCACGAAGGGCTCGCCGCTGCCAAATTCGCCAATACTGGCGGGCACAGGCAGGTTAGAATCACCGCCCAGGGCCGATTTTACAGCCGAAGAGACATTATTACCAAGAAGAATCAATGGTTTGGTTAATTTTGCCACAATTCACCCTTGTGAGTATTAACAAAATTAATTATTAAGGCTATAAACGTAACACATGTTTAATATTCCCAATACATAATTCTGATATAAATCTGCGTGCCGTTACCTCCCCCCAATGCCGGGTGCATGCGCTGATTCTATCTGAATCGTCCAGGACAAGGAGCCGATAAATGGGTTATGCAGAAAACAGTGAGAATCTCAATCCACTGAAAACGGACCTCTACCAGCTGACCATGTCGCAGGGTTTCTTCGACCAGGGAATCGCCGAACGCGAATGCTCCTACTACCTGCACTGGCGCTCCCCAGCTTTTAAGAACTCCAACTACTCCACCGTCGCAGGAACGGAAGAAGCGATCGACTTTCTCAAGAACTTCAAATTCACCGATGACGACATCGCCTACCTCGCCACACAGGAACGCAAAGGCAAAAAACTCTTCACGCCCGAGTTCCTTGAGTTCCTCAAAAAAACACCGATGAAGCTGGACGTCGAAGCGCTGCCGGAGGGCGAGATCCAGACCACGCCTGGCCCGGTCATCTCCATCAAGGGGCCGCTTTACCAGTGCCAGCTGGTCGAATCGGCGCTGCTTAATATCATGAACCGCAACTCCATCATCGCCTCGCGCGCTTCGATGCTGCATGAGGCTACGGGCGGCGCACCGCTGGCGGCGTTCGGCCTGCGTCGCGCCTCGGAACTGGACGTCAGCAGCTCGCGCTCGGCCTATATAGGCGGGTGCGGCGTAGTGGCAGACGTGGATGCGGGCCGCAAACTCGGCATCCCCATTACCGGAACCATGGCGCATGCGTGGATCATGCAATTCCAGGAGGAAGGTAAACCCAACGTCGAGACCGAGCTTACCGCCTTCAAGGCATTCCTCAAATCCATGCCGCACAACTCGGTGCTGCTGGTAGACACCTACGATCCCAAGCAGGGTATCAACAATGCCATCCGCGCTGCCATCGAAATGAATGTGCCGCTGGACGGCGTGCGCCTCGACTCCGGCGACCTGACCGAGCTGGCATGGTATGCCGCAAAACACATCGAAGCCGCACGCAAAGACCACCCCGAACTTTTTAGCGCCACCCGCGTGTTCATGACCGACGGGCTGGACGAAAACAAGATCCTCGATCTACGCAAAGACCTCGATACGATAAGCATGCGCGAAGACGGCAAGCCCTTCCCCGACATGCTGGCCTATGGCGTGGGCACGGAGTTGCAGAACCCGGGCCCGTTGCGCGGTGGCGTATATAAGGTGTCGGCACATGAGCATGCCAAGGAAAACACCCCGGGCGAACTCGACCTCAAATCAACCCTGGCCGATGAAGTAAAGCGCATCAACATGGAACGCACCATGAAGATCGCGGGCACTAACACGCAAAACCCCGCCCTGCCCTCAAGCAAGGCCTCGATCCCCGGCGTATCGCTCGACATCGTGCGGCTGTGGAACGGCAACAAGATTGCAGGCGACATCGTGGTGGATAAATCACTCGACGTGGCTGCCATGCTCAAAGGTGGCAAGGGCATCAGCCTGCACGACAACCAGACAGTTGCCACCTTCACGCACTATGACCGCACCGAAACGTTGCTCAAACCCATCTTCAAACGCAATGAAAAAGGTGTCTCGGAATATGTGTTTGCCGAGCCTGAGAAAAAGCAACTCTACAATGGCAAAATGGTAACCGACCTTGCCAAGGTGCGCCAGTTCCACCTTGACCGCAAGGCAGCACTGCCAGAAGCCGTGCGCGCCGTCAACCCCACTCAGAAGCCGCTGGTGCTCATCGACCCGGCCCTACAGGATATTCGCCTTTCGATCATCGCCAAGACCCAAGCAGAACTCAAAGCCGGCTACCCCGGCGCATCCATTACCGGCCCGCTCGAAGCAGACGGTCCGACTCAACAACAACATCGCGCATAATCAGGAGACACCAAATGGCTATCAACACCATCATGAAAAACGGCAAAAAGACCGCAGTCCTAAACATTGTCATCGACCCGCAGAAGGGTTTCCATGACCTTGGCCTGACCGAAAAGACCGGCGGCGTGCTTTATGTTCCGGGCGGCGAAGACGTGGTAGCGCCCATCGGCAAGCTCATCAAAGAGTCGCGCAACAGCACGTTCATCATCAGCAATGACTGGCACCCCACCAACCACATTGCCGACATGACCAACCACCCGGGTGTGATGGAGTTCCGCAAAAAGCAGCTGCGTGAAGCTGGCAAAAGCGAAGACAACGTGATGAACCCCGTTGAACTGCCGTTCAGCGAAATCGTACTTAATGCAGAAGGCAATATCATCGGCGTAAAAGGCTCTGAGGGCCGCATCCACAAAGTAGATGTAAAGACCACTGACGGCCAGGCTCCAAGCGAAGAAGACCGCGGCCGCGTGACCAAGGTATATGACGAATATCTCGACAAGAAATTCGACGATATCGTAGGCGCATCCACCCAGCAGCTGTGGACCCCGCACTGCATTCAGGCCACCGAAAGCGCCCGCATGCATGACGAGCTGAACCTGCCCGCAGACCTCGTCAAAAAGATGGATGACAATAAGACCAAGCTCACCTTCGAGCATGTCGACCCGGAAACCGGCAACCGATTCATCGTGGTGCGCAAAGGCGTTCACTCCGAGCGCGACTCCAACGGCCTGCTGGTGGAAAACGACCGCGTCACCATGACGCAGGCCGAGCAGGTATTTAAAAATCTTGCCAAGGAATGCCGCGCCAACGGCGTAGAGCATGTAGAGATGAACTTCATGGGCCTTGCCACCAATTTCTGCGTCGAATTCTCGGCCAACCAGGTGGCCGCCATTGCCAACGGCTATTTCGACATCGCGCAAATGAGCACCTCCAAACAACTGGTATCTGAAGCCTGCCGGGGCATCCCCATCCCCGGCGGCAAAGATGACGCCTTCTCGCTGGACGGCACACTGCCCCGCCTGGCCGAAAAATACGGCTTCAAGGAAACCGGCATCCAGCAGATCCTCGATGACCAGAAGCAAAAGCCCGGTGTCGCCATTGCCGGCGAGCAGTTAAGTGCCGACGGCCCGCCGGAGAGGAAAGCAGCGGTAGGCTGATATGTCGTTCGCCAAGCAACTCGCCGAAGCCCGCAACAGTGACAGCATCTACCTGGTGCGCGGCGGGCGCGACCATACCGGCCGGCCGGCGTGGTATTTCGTGCGGGTAGAAAGCACCAAGCAGCGCATGTTCTTGCAGCATATCCGCAGCGGCGCGCTGGATCTGACCGGCTTCGGCGAGATCATCGAATCCGGCTATGGCGAGGAGCCACCCGAAGCCGTGGTCGCGCATATGAAAGCCTTTCATAATTTTGCGGCATAACCCATGCAGCAAACTTTCGGCGGCAGCACTGAAAAGGTCAAGGAAGAGCTAGCCGCAGCGCAGGTTCAATATGGCCTGTCGATCGGCCGGCGCGCGCCGATGCACCGCATGCACACTGACTGCCTGCGCGAAATCACCGAGGCAGGCCTTACCCCGGTGGTGGCCATCGGCTCGGTCAACGGCGCCACCAGCCCGCATTACGATCCGCTCAAGAACCCACTCACCCTGGCGCAGCAAAAAGCGCAGCTAAAACTTGCCATGCCGCAGCTCGACGTGGAAAAACAGGTCGTAACACTTGATGACCTTGGCAATTACGACAAATGGTGCGACCAGCTCACCGCCATGGTGGCCCGTAGCGGCATGGCGGGCAAAACCGCCGTACATTTCCGCTCAAAGGCGGCCGATGCCGGCATCACCGGCGCCATCAAACCCTTAAGCGCCTACAGCAAGGGGTTTACCGAGCGCGGGCTTGCCGTGTGGGAATCGTTCAACCGCGACCCGGCCGATGACCTAATCAACGCCAGTGATCTACGCAAGCTCGACCTCGAGAATCTAACGCAAGAGCAGCGCGCCCTGTTCGCCGCCCCCGATTACATCGTGGGGTTGGCCAAGGATGCACGCGCAAACAACCCTGACCGCGCGATGCTGGACGAGCACCACATCCCCCTTACCATGCTCGACTTAAGCCTCGAGCGCCTGCACAAGGAGGCCGGCATCAGCACCGCCGCCATCGCAGCGCGCGCTGAAGGCCCGCTGACCCTTGCCTCTCTTACGGCGGCCACCGCAGCGGCCATCAGCAATATGCATAGCAAGGAGCCAACCGTGAGCACCAGACCCTCCGTCCAGATGAAGGTGGCATCGGCCAGCCTCAACCAGACAATCAGCAACTTCACCCGCAACGTACCCAATATCCTCGAGGCCATCGACAAGGCGGTCGCCGACAAGGCCGACATCCTGACATTGCAGGAGCTGGTGCTGACCGGCTATACGGGTGACGACAACTTCAAATGGATCCGCACGCAAGAGCAGCAGAAAGAAATGCTCGAGCTGCTGGACTATATCGCCGAATATGCGCACAAGAAGGACCCCAACCTCGTTATCTCGGTTGGTTTTCCATTCTTCTACGCCGACAAGGAACAGCCGGTAAAACTCAATGTCGGCACGGAAGAAAAGCCGGCGCTGGTCGACAACCCGCTTTATAACATCAACAACAAACCTTTTAACGCCGTGGCCATTATCGGCCAGGGCAAGATACAGACCATCTCGGCCAAATCCATCCAGCCTGAGGGCGCGGCCGAGTATGAGGGCCGCCAGTTCCTCTCCTGGCCAGACTACCTGGGCACGACTAGCATCAAGCTCTATAACGGGCAGGAAGTGCCGTTCGGCAAGGTCATCGTGCAGCTGGGCAAGGACAAGGACAAATCCGCCACCGTCTATCACGAGATCTGCGCAGAAGCCTGGCCGGGGCTGGCAGATGACGGTACTATCAATGCCAAGGAGCAGCGCGAAGGTCGCTACCTGTGCCAGCTGGTCAAGGATAATGACATCTCGCTGACCGTCAACCCCAGCGCCTCCAAGCCCGAGCCCTTTATCGACAAGGCGGAGCTGCGCAAGAAGCTCTGCGTCACCGGCTCGGAAATCACCGGCGGCGGTTATGTCTACACTAACTGCAATGGCCTAGAGGCAGCACCCATCGCCTTTGAGGGCGGCTCTATCTTCGCCAGCCATGGCAAGATCGACCACACAGGCGAACGCTACAACATGGCCGACGTGGTCTACAGCAGCACGACCATGACGCTGCCCTGCCCGCAAAAGGGCAAGGCGCATGTCATCATCGATCATGAATTCAGGACGCAGGCCAAGGGCCATGAGGTCAGCACGCAAGGCGGCCCGGCTGAGTGGGAAAAGCACAAGGGCGACGTGCGCGTGCATGAGGAGATCATGCGCAACACCGGGCTATGGCTGCGCGACTATCTCAAAAAATCCAACCAGCAGGGTTTTTTCATCTCGCTTTCAGGTGGCCAGGACTCAGCCTTTGGCGCAGTCGCCATCACCCAGATGATCGACCTGAACCTGGAGCAACTTACGACTGCCAATGGCAGCGACAAGAAAAAGGCGGTCGTGGCGTTTATCGACCAGTTCGAAGGGCTAAAATATGGTCCCGAGGTGAAGGCCGTCACTGAGCAAAAAGGCGCTGAAGCGGGCATCGAGTTCCTCAAATCCAAGATGCTGACCTGCGCCTACTTCCCCGGCGAGAATAGCTCGCGTGCCACGCGCGATGCTGCACGTTTCCTGATCGAGGGCGGTGTGCGGGTGGACGTCAAGATCGACGGCAAGGACGCCTCGCTGTGCTTCGACAAGGAGCGCGACAGCATCGAAGGCAGCACGCTGCATTATAGAACTGACGACGGCAAGATACACGACTACCAGATCGTCAAACAGCACGAGCCGGTCAAGGGCATCGGCGGCACGTTCCACATCCTGCCTATTCAGGAAATCGTCGACAGCTACCTTGAGGTGTATTCCGGGGTGGATAAAAAAGGCCTTACCCCCGAGCAGAAAGACCGCTTGCGTGCCGAGGTGAAGGAATGCGTCGCCGGCACGCGCGAGCATGTGTCAGACGAGTTCAAGGACCACGTCAAACGCCGCATCCCGAGCTGGGCCAACAAGGGTGACGACCTTACCCTGCAGAACGTGCAGGCCCGTGTGCGCCTGCCGGTGGCGTGGCTGTTCGGCAATGACGAGAACAAGATCGCCTGCGTGACCTCCAACTGGTCCGAAGCCGTGGCCGGCTACTGGACCTTCGGCGGCGACGGGCATATGGGCAGCATCAACGTGCTGGGCGGCGTCCCCAAATCCGACGTGCGCCAGGTGCTAAAGCACCTTGAAAACAAAGGCCTTGAAGGGCAGAGCACGATTCCAGGGCTGCACTTCATCAATAACAACAAGGCCTCAGCCGAACTTCGCCCGCTCAAAGATGGTAAGATCGCTCAGTTCGACGAAGATGACATGATGCCCTATGAGGCACTGGATGCCATCGCGCGCAAAATTATCGTCGGCAAGAACTCGCCCGTGGAGGCCTACAGGCAATTATGGGCAGAACAGCCCAAATTCGGCAGCGGCCAGCCCATCTTCGACAGCAAAGAGCGCCTTATCGCCGACATTGAGCAATGTTGCTGGCGCTGGCATTCATCGCAGTTCAAGCGTGTGGCTGCAGTCATCACCCCATTCCTGGGGCAGAACGTCGACCCGCACACCGCCGTGCGCACCACCATCATGAGTGATGGGTTTGTCAGCGGCCGCGCGGCGCTCAAGCTCGAATACCTCAAGGATCAGCTGGGCGGCGAAGCGGCCTTCGGCAAGGCGTTCGGTAAGGCGTTCAACAAGGCCCTGATCGAGACAAAGATCTCGGCGTCACTGCGACAAGCCATCATCAAAGCGCCGCTTGATAAGCTGCACGATGTGATGCTCGAGCATTCGCATAAACCCGAAGCCGCCATCGCCCAAAGAGGATAGCGCATGTTCAAACCGCCTGAATTGCCTAAGGTACATGTGTTTTTCGGCTCCACCGGGGAAGCCAAGAACCTGCATGCCGGCGAGGATTTCAGCACAAGGCTCGAAGACGAGATCCGCATCCATGAAGGACAGATCCAGTGCGAGAACCTGCTGCTCAACACCGTTGCCAAATATCAGCATATCGCAGATAGCCACAAGATTCCGCGCGAAGAGCTAAACCAGCTACTGCGCGAACACCGCTACAATCTCGAAACCTCCAAAGCGGCGCTGATAAAACGTTACGATATCCCGGAAACCGACTTTTCCAAGCCGATCGATTTTGAACCCATCGACACGGCAGATTTTATGCGCCAGCGGGCTTCCATGATGGGCGCGGTGCTTTCTTCCACCCCGGTATTGCTGCGCGACCCCTGGCAGGGTAAGCCCGCCACAGCACAATACGGCTTCTCGGATTTTAAGGCCGAGGTCGAAGGCGTGGGCTTCTCCGCCATCGCCACGCCGCGCTACAAAGGCATACCCTTCCGCTTTGCCGTGATGAAGCACGACCATGACGGCTTTGCCGACAACAACCCCGCGATGATCATGTCTAACGAGTTCTGCGACGCGTTCGAGAAATACAACAAAGCGCGCTTTGGCGGCGCGGCGGCCGAAGAAAACCCGCTGATCACCTCCATGGCCACCAATTTAAAGCCCAACGTTCATGACCGCTTCCATAACTGGTTACTGTACGATATCCATGCCGCCAGCGACGTGTTCAAGCAGTGGGGCAACGATATTTACTTCGTCGAGCACGCCGATAAGAACCCTCTGCTCATCAACTATGAGCAGGTGGCCATGTGCTTCCACCTCTACGCCTACCAGCAGATGTTCGACAAGAACCCCGACCTTAAGGACCGCATGTATACGCGGCTTGAAGGCTGCATGGACGAGATCCGTAAATTCGGTGAATACCTTAAGGAAACAGGGCATCCCAAGGCCGCAGAGATCGAGGAATCGACAGCCTATGCGGTGCTTTCCAACATCTGCTTCGTGCTGAACCCCTTCGAAGAGCGCTTCCAGCATATCCTTGCACCCTACCCCGACGTAAAACATAAATTGCTCGAAGTGCGCAAAGACGGCAAAGGCATCGGCGGCACACTCGAGCGCCTGCATGGCTACCATGACGGCATACCCTCGCAAAAATACGGCGGCGCGCAGGAAGCTGCCATCGAGTACATCCTGCGCTACCCGCTGGTGGATGAGATTCGCGCGCAACTGAAGGCTGAGCGAAGCAAGGGCCACCCCGACGAATGGCAGGTGGAAGAAGGCAAGCGCATCTACACCATGAACCTTGAGGATTACCGCAAGCTACCACCTAAACTACGCGAGCAAATGACGCATATGCGCGACTCGAGCACGCTCCCTAAACTCAACGCAGCGCTGGAAAAACTGCCCGAAGCCATGCGCGAGGAAGTGGTAAACCGCCTTCAGGTGAGCGAGGAGGGCTATTTCTTCATGCGCATCGACCGCCATGAACTCGACTACACCCAATTCGAAACCAAGAACCAGCAAAAGAAGGTGCTGCTGGTGGAAATTCCGCAAGGGCAGCAGCTGGAATTCAGCAACGACAAAAAGCTCTCCATCAAGGACAAGGTCAAAAAGCAGCACTTCCACCTGGTGGGCGGAAAGGACCTGCTGGCTATCAACGCCCGCGACCAGCAGGCAGCCGAGGATATCCTTGCCTATGCCAGCACTGACCACGGCGTCGACCCTGAGCGTGCGCTGACCAGGGCGCGTGAGCTTGCCGCAATGACCGGCGACAAATCCGTGGGCGATATGTACAAGATCGAAAAGCACATCGCTTCCTCACCAGACCTTTATGCTTTCAAGAGTACCGGGTTTTATGAGGCAACGCTTGAAAAGCACCTGGCGCGCTCGCCAGGCCCGGTCATTATGCAGCTGCATTCCGGCGGCGACCAGCGGCTGGTCAAGGGCGCACTGGTATACCTGCCGCTGGGCAAAGACCCGGCGACTGATACCAACCCGGACTGCCACTTCATCGAAAACACCGATTACAAGCGCGACTACGTCGCACCGCAGGGCACAGATGTGCTACCGCCCATGCGCCTGAAAAAGGAAAGTACACTCATGCAGGCAGAGGGCGCACAGACGCATCTGGATGAGTTCCTCGAAACGCTGCACCAGATCAACTTCCAAATAACCCATGGCGCTGAAAAAGCTGCAAAGCTTGCCAAAGGCGGGAAAGGCCTCTTCTCATGAAAACCGTACTCATCACCGGCGCTACCGGCTATGTCGGCACAACCCTGGTCAAAGCCTATCTCGAGCAAGGCTTCCAGGTAGTGGCTACGGCCCGCACACAGGAAAACCTCGACGCCTTAGCAGCCGCCAACCCGGGTCGAGCGCTTACCACCCACGCGCTGGACGTAACCGACGCAGCGGCTACCGATGCGGCTATCGCTCAGCACCAGCCGGATATCATTGTGCATGCTTCCGCCTTCCCGCGCCGCAAGATGGCCGAAGCAGTGGCCGAAGGCCAGCCGTTTGAGGAAAGCCCGCTTTATCAATTAAACGCAAACGGCGCACGCAACGTGGCCGTGGCTGCTTCGCATTTGAAAAAACCGGTGCATTTGTGCCTGGTCAGCAGCGGTGCGGCCTTCCAGCAACAGCTGACGCATGTGAACCTTGCATCGCCACGCGACATGGAAAACCCCTTCGCGCGCTCCAAGAATATAGGGGAGAAACTGGTGGAAGAAGCGCTGGCTGACGCCCCGCATGTGGCCACCTCTGTGCTGTATTCGCCCGTGATACTGGACAAGGAGCAGGTCAAGGGCATCATCCCCTTTGCCGCCGACAAGGCGCTAAAAGGCGAGCCCATCACCAACAACGCACCCACGGGCGCAGGCATGAATTTTGTGCTGGCGGATGATTTCGGCAAGATGGTGCTGGGTGTCACCACCAGGCAAACCGAAGGCTTCGAGCGTTATCCGGTCAACGGTTTTCGTATCCCCACGCAAGATCTGCTGACCAAGGTGGCATCCGCCGTGCGCGTGCAGAACATGGGCAAGACCGCCCCGGTAGTGCAAGGCCCCACCACCGCCAACGGCATGCCGCAAGCGGATGAGAGCAAGCTGCGCGGCCTGCTTGGCCCCGATTTTGAGTGGCAGGGCGTCGATGCTACGGTAAACAGCATCGTCAAAGCACGCATTGAACTGGCACGCGCGGAAAAGCCGAAACGCTCAGGCGGAGTGACAATGTAGCATGGCTATGCGCCCCATCCCCCCCATCTCCACCGATCTGATCTATTCGGACCATTTCCGCAAAGACGACCTCGTGGCCGTGGGCGAAGCATTGGGCACTAGCGACATCAAGAACATCACCACCGCCACCGCCAAGCCTGACCGCGTGCTCTATCACGCCTGCCTCAACGGCATCCAGACCTATGTGCGGCTTAAGAACGTCGACGAAGCGCCCCGCGCCCAGGAGATCGCCGACCTGGCGGATTCCATGTATACCCGCCTCATCGACCAGTACCGCCAGAACCTGGCCAGCAGCACCCCCGCGCTGGAGCAAAAGAACAAAGAAGCCGCACGCTTCTGCGAAAAAATGCACGAGATTGAAAGCCGCAAGCATTGGGATCCTGTGCGCTTTGCCAATACGTGGAACACCAACGACTACCCGCCGCGCTGGCAGAAAAAAGCCATCGAGTCCTACGCTGCCATACGCTCGCGCATCGAAAGCGGTGAATATACGCCGCCATCAGGCGAAACAGCCGGCACGCTTACTCAATACTGGTGTCAGCGCAACGTGGAATACAAGCACTACCGCGACAATGCACGCACGCCGGTGGAAAAACACATCCAGACCGAGCTGCCCAAGGAGTCGCTGCTTACCATGCATCCGGCGGATGAGCGCATTATGACCATGTTCATCGGCAGCATGGGGAGCGGCAAAAGCGAAATGACCAAGCATTATGTCAGCCAGCTGCCCGACGACGTGCGCGGCGACATTGTGCTGCACAATGCCGATTATCTCAAATACGCCCTCTTCCGCAGCGCTGTGCACGAAGGCGCGCTGCCCGCCGAACACCATTTCAAGGGGCCGGAAACGCAGGCCGAATCCTCTAATGCGCTGTACGAGGGCACACGCAAACGCGCTTTCATCGCACGGCAAAAATTTGAAGCTCCCAATGCAGTGCTCAACTCCATCGTGCTGGGTTCGTTCGAGGTACTCGAAGGCATCGCAGGCGGCGGCAAGGTCATGGCACACCACCTGTTCATCAGCCCCGAAGAGGCGGTGAAGGAAGCCAGGCTGCGCGAGGAAATGGGCGGCCGCGCGCCGGATGCATCCGATGTGTTGTGGTCGTCGGCCGCCTCGGCAAAAAGCCTGCTGCTGCTCACACAGCCCACCTATCGCGGCACTGACGTAACTGTTCACCTATATAAGCGCGGCGCAGGCAAGGCTCCGCTGCATTATGGGACCATCGACGCGGCCAAAAGCGTAATCCATGTGCAGGATATCGCAACATTCGCCAAGCTCAGCAAGAGCGCTTTTCCCGAAGCAACCAGCGACCAGGAAGCCCTGAAGAACTACCTGGGCGAGTTCAACAAAGCGGGTTTTACCATCGCCCTGGCCCGGCAGGAAGATCTCGAAGCCACGGTCGCCACCCTCGCCCCGGACGGCAAACTCAGCATCATCGACCCGGCCGGGCTGGAAGCGCATGGCACTTACGGCCAAACGCTGCGCGATATGGCAAGCAGCACGCAGGTAGGAAGCACAGCCCTGCTGGCAAAACCCGCAAAAGGAGCGCTCAATGCACAGCAACGATAACAAGCGCTTAAGCCCGCCCGAAGGCGTCATTTGCATTCAGGACGAGCAATTTGCTACACTGGCGCGCAAAGCCGCCGATGAGCAGAAAAAACTCGACGCGCTGATGCGCTCGGTCACGCCCAAGCCAAAGGACAAAAACAATGACTGAAAAACTCGACCTGATGGCTGCCATCCGCGCTGCTTACCCTGACGCCACACAGGAGCAGCTCAAGGCGGCACTGACGCCCGACTTTCTCTCGGTCATGCATGGGCCCATGCCGCATTACTCGACGCTTTCCTCCCCCGCTTTGCACAATGTCAAGACCGCCACCATCGGCTCATGCGTGCTGTGCTACGGGCAGGATACCGGCACGCCACGCACGCAAAACAAGGAGCCGCAGGTGGTCATCATCCAACGCGGCGACAAGGGCAAAGGTGGCGAACCGCGCTATGGGGTGCTGGGCGGCTATAGCGACCTAGGCACTGAGACCACCGGCGGCGAACAACCCAAAGCAGGCGCCACGCGCGAAGTTTGCGAAGAAGCGGTAAACGACCAGGGGAAACCCGTTTTCACCCCCGACCCAAAGCGCATGAAGCTGATGACCAGCGGGGTGGATTACCGCGTGCCCAAACTGCCGGTGGCCTATAGCTGCCATGTGCTGGAGCTCTCCGCGCAGGAAATGGCCACGGTAAAGGAGCATTGCCGCAAACTGGAAAATGACGCCGGCTACCGCGCCGCCGTGCAAAGCCACAGCCACCGCGAAGTGCTCGACATGAAGGTGATGCCGCTGTCGCAGGCGCTGGCCATACCCAGAGAATCCTTTTTCCATCCCCATGAATATGACGTGATCGTGGAATTCGCGGAACATTTAAAACAACAGCAAACCAGCCAGAAACGATAAATCAGGAGACAAAACATGACCTATTCAAAAGACGCCACTCAAATCACCCAAGCCGCACTGGAAGCGGCTGTCGATAACAAGGACTTCCCCGCCTTCAACGGCGCATATATGGAATTCCTCAAGCGCTTCGACTCGTTCAACCAGTCCTACTCGACCGGCCCGACCGAGGTGCAGTCGCATAACGCCATTTTCGGTCACAAAGGCTTCTTCCTGAAGCAAACCAATAACGAACAGGGTGTGCAGCTGCTGGCCAACGCCCGCGAAGTGGCCAAGGTGATGGAATCGATACCAATCACCGATCGCCTGGAGTTCCTCGCCATCCTTGAAAAAAAGGTGGAGAAATACCAAGACGCCATCATGACCACCATCACCGCCGATACGGGCAAGCCTATTGAGCTGTCCAAGGGCGAAATGGGCAAGGGCAAGGAGTGGTTCGACTACGCACGCGATGAAGCTGAAAAACAGCTCGGCAACAAGCACACCGGCAAGCTCACCAACCGCTTGAAGCCCCAAGGCGCCGTGCAGGTGATCGGCGCGTATAACTATCCTTATGCGCTGGCCATCGGCGGCATTGTGGGTGCGCTCACGGCGGGTAACGGTGCTATCGTTTCGGCGCCGCTCAAGGCCCCCAACTGGGTGTTCCCCTTCGTCGAAGCTGCCAAGGAAGCATCGCTTGAGTTCGCCGAACAGGCCAAGGCCCAGAACAAGCCCTATGCCGACGCACTGGCCAAAGTGGCGCCCAACATCATCCAGTACAGCGTTGGTGTGAACGCCAACATGACGCGTGACGCCGACGTGGTGCATTTCGTTGGTGGCGACAAGGTGGGCGAAATCATTCGCACCTCGCGCGGCCGCAAGCCCACCATCCTGGAGATGGGGGGCAGCAACGTGGTCACCGTCATGAAATCTGGCCTTGAGAAAATGCCGGCGGATAAAATGGCCGAGACAATCTACAACGCCTTTGGCCCGGCCACCGGCCAGCGCTGCACCGCGCCGCGCTTCCTGTGCGTGCAGGAGGGCGCCGAAGCAGTTACCGATGCGCTCAAGGCTCTGTGCGACCACGGCCCAGCCGCCGATGAGATCGGCAATCCCTTCAAGAAAGGCATCAAGATGGGCCCGCTGGTAGACCGCGGCGCGCACCAGAAGATGAAAGAAGCCATCGCGCTGGCACATGAGCTGGGCGCCGAAGTGCATGGCAAGCTCGAGGTGAGCAACAACATTGTGCCGCTGGCCTCCTCGGAAGACTCCTACTGGGTGAACCCCATCGTCATCGACTGGACGAAGGTGGATACGCGCAATCCCGAGAATGCCCGCAAACTCAATGACTGCTTCAAGGACGAGATCTTCGGCCCGCTGGTGCATATCGTGCATCCGGTCAAGGACCTAAGCGAGGCGATCGCCACCACCAAACAGCTCGACAACCACGGGCTGGCAGCAGCCATTTTTACCAACGACGAGGCCGACGTCGCACGCTTCGAACGCGAGGTGAGCGTCACCTCGCTAGCGGTCAACGGCGCGCCCAAGGACCAAAGTCCGCGCGGCGCGCACGGCCATCCCGGCCTTGCCACCATCGGCGGCGACAACCACTTCGTGATGTACGCGAACAAGTCGACGACCGCGCGCTTCCTCTAGGGCCTTGCACCACAATGGCACGAACAATTCTTTACCCCTCTCCCCAAATTGGGGGGAGGGAAATCTACTCGTATTTCTACTCGTATATGCTCTGGCTTTTAGTGTGCTTTATTGGAAATTAGCAGATGGTATGAAGCAGTTATAACTTTAACACGCAAGAGTGGTGTTTTACGAAGAAACATATGATTGCTGCTGCTTTAGTACTTCTAGTAATGCCTGCATTAGCACAAACGTTTGACCCTATAGGTGCTAGCTGAGTTTATAAATACTGCATAAGATAAAACAAAGACGCCAGCAAAGGCAAAGCCAAACTAATTGATATGCCTAACCAGTAAGGAATCAGCATAAATTTATTAGGACGAATCCTGTCCAAGTTGTAGGCGTATAATATGCACATAGGCACAAGCAATGGCAATGCGAAGCGAAAATCCTGACATACCTCCATCCTTTTAATCGCATAAAATGCTATAACCCCTAGCAAGGGCACAATCCAGCCGAGAAGATAGGGTAATAGTTTGTCTAAAAGTGATCTGTCAGATATTATATTAATGGCCGTAATGAGCACTAAGAATGCCAGAAATAAAAGCAGTATTACATTCAATACAAGTGCGATGTCTGGATGATTGAATGAAAATTCACCGTAAAGCGTCGTCTTCAAAAAATTATTCAGAAAAGTCGGCTCTTTCCAGATGGTGTTGAACGGATGGTCAATAAAATAAGCCAAATTAAATCCGAATAAACTTGCGAATGTTACAACTCCACCTCCTGCACCGCCAAAATGTAGATTACTCTCCTCGCGGAAGAGTAATCTGCCAATATTGATAAATACACCAAATAAAAATAGTATGGCATTCACAAGCTGTGCTTTAGCAATAAAATACCGCCAGCTGATTTTTTGTTTGATTAACGAATAAAAAAGCGTTGCAGACGCGATCCCAACAGGAATGACAGCATTGGATTTAATCATAAGACATATAGCAAGTGTTGCTACCACATAGCGAAAGCGATGCAGTGTCGGCTCTGTATACCAGACAGTCAGATAATAAAAACTTGCAGACCATGCTGCATACATGGCTATGTCGTTATTAATGCGGGTCGCCATCAATATGGAAACAGGCCAAAATATAATCAATGCTACGCCAGCATAAAAGGCAGGTGTTTTATTCTTTATAATTACGCACAGCGTACGCAACCCGTACCAGCAAAAAATCTGATAAAGTGCGAGCGAAAAAACCCTGACGGAACTCAGCGGATCGACCGTGAATAATCCGCTGGAAATACGGTATACTAATCCGGCAAAATAGTAATAAAGTGGTGGATGCCAGCGCTCCCTTCCATTGTATCCATAAGGATCAAAAGGATTCGAAGCAATATATCTTATGTAATTTATATGACCGCCAAGATCGTTAGTATATGCTGAGTTGGAAAAGTAAAAAAGCCAATATAAAAAGTAGGGTAAGGAAGCGAGCCAGATGCAGGTAGTGATGGTATCAAAGCTGCTGATCCGTGCCACCCAATACATAAGGAGTGCAGCCGATAACCCCAAAAGCATTTTACCAACAATGTCAGTTATAGAATTAAGTCTGACATTTAGGCCGTAAGACCTGCCTTTGTTATGGACTGTAATTTTCATTTTGTTTGTGCCGCTTTTTATATAAGTTGATGCATCAAACGTTAAGCCGTGCTCAAAATTACAAAGAGCCGATGGGGAGAATGACGTAAGGTCAACCGCTCTACCGTTCATTTCAATAGAGCGCACACAATTATCTGGTATCACCGCTATTCGCGCTAAGTCCCAATCGCGATCGCTGAAATTTAGCGTGTAAACAGCATTCACATAAACGGCGTCAAAAGCTGCCTTATAAGGAAGCTCAATGGATTTTGGCGCATTTTTGCCAGCATAATCCTGTAGGCTGGCATGAATTCTCCCAGATGACAGACTCAGAAAAAAGAGTCCGAGCAGAAAAAAGAATGTCGCTAATACAAGGGAATACTTTTGATTCTTTTGCATTTTAAGTTCATACAAGTTTGTGGTACTAAATACAGGATATGCAGTTTGCAATATATGAATATTTTACAAAGAGACAGCGCTATTGCGTTGCAGTTGTAGTATGGAATGAAGGGGAGCGTATTCGCAATCAATTACTCCGACTCCTCCCATTTGCAGGTGCGGTTGACATCGTAATTGCCGATGGTCGCAGCACGGACGGATCGTTGGATGAGGCGTTCCTAAATTCAGTAGGCGTACGAACACTGCTTGTTACCGATGAGCGCGGTTTATGCACGGCAACCCGCATGGCAATTCACTACGCCATGGATCAGGGATATGAGGCCATTATTACCATGGATGGTAACGGTAAGGATGGCGTCGAGGCTCTTCCTGCATTCATTGCGGCTCTGGACGAAGGCTATGATTTGGTACAGGGATCGCGCTTCATTAAAGGTGGCGTGCATCGTAATACACCTCTTGAAAGATATGTCGGTATTCGTTATGTCGTCGCGCCATTGCTTGCAATTAGCGGATTCCGATACACAGATCCTACAAATGCGTTTCGTGGGCTCAGCATGAAATTTCTTAAGGATAAGCGCGTACAACCATTAAGGCCTATTTTTGTACGCTTTAACTTGCAGCATTATTTTCTTTTTCGTGCGGCAAAACTGAAATTCAACATAAAAGAAATTCCCGTTAGCCGAGTCTATCCGGACGATGGATCGGTTCCTACTAAAATTGTAAGCTGGAGAACCAAGCTGTTGTTTTTAAAAGAGCTAATTTTTACGGTGTTTGGGAGGTATGATGCATAAATCTCAGTCTCAGCATTTCCTGATTAAGATACAAGCAAACATTCCTGCCTGCATAGCGTTATAAATATATGAATCAAGCCATTTGTGTATCGAGAGGATTTGATTTCTTGCATCTCGATCATTTGACGATGCTTAAAGAAGCCACCGAGCATGGCGATGTGGTGGTGATTCTGAATTCTGATACATGGTTACAGCGCCACTTGGGGCGATATGTCACGCTAGATGAAGGCAAGAAGTATAAGGTAAAGAAATTTGTGATTGATCCGTTTAAGGCCATCTCTTTGCAACACCATCATCACCGCACGGAATATTGGTTTGTAGCCGAGTCAACCGCAACCATATTGCTGGACGGGAACTCCCAACGACTTGCTCCAGGGGATACGATTGTCGTAGTCAAACAAGGTGCACACCACAAACTTGTCAATAACAATAATATGCCCCTTATGATCATGGAAATCCAATCCGGGGATTACATGGGTGAGGATGATATCGTCATGCTGGATCCGCAGATATGAAAACAGCACTTATTACTGGAATCACAGGTCAAGACGGTGCCTATCTGACGGAGTTCTTACTTGACAAAGGATATGTGGTACATGGCATCAAGCGGCGCTCATCAAGTTTCAATACACAGCGCATCAACCATCTTTACGAAGACCCACACAAGAAGCATCGCAAGTTGATACTACATTATGGTGACTTAACTGATGCCACTAATTTGATTCGCATCCTGCAGCAAGTGCAACCAGACGAGATATACAATCTTGCGGCACAAAGCCATGTCGGTGTGAGTTTTGATACGCCGGAATATACCGCTAATGTCGATGCGCTAGGAACCCTTCGGATTCTGGAAGCCATACGTATTCTTGGCTTTGAGAAAAAAATACGATTCTACCAAGCCTCCACTTCGGAGCTTTACGGCAAAGTGCAGGAAACTCCTCAAAAAGAAACCACGCCTTTTTATCCACAAAGTCCGTATGGTGTGGCAAAGCTTTATGCCTATTGGATTACGGTCAATTATCGCGAGGCTTACGGCATGTATGCCTGCAACGGGATCTTATTCAACCATGAAAGCCCCGTGCGAGGCGAAACCTTCGTATCGCGCAAAATCACGCGGGCACTGACACGTATCAGCTTGGGGCTAGAAGAATGTCTCTATCTTGGCAATCTCAATGCACGCCGCGACTGGGGACATGCGAAGGATTACGTCGAAGCACAGTGGCTAATGCTGCAGCAAAAGAAGCCAGAAGATTTTGTTATCGCCACTGGCGAGCAGCATAGCGTACGCGATTTTGTAAACGCAGTAGCTGCTGAATTACATATGAAAATCACCTGGAAGGGCAAAGGTAAAAACGAAAAAGGTTATGATGCGAAGGGCAACTGTATCGTGCAAGTAGCTCCCCGATATTTTCGTCCAACGGAAGTTGATACGCTGCTCGGTGATGCATCAAAAGCACGCAAGAAACTTGGTTGGAAACCGCATATTACATTTGGGGAGCTTATACAGGAAATGGTGTCTAAGGATCTTGAGTCAGCCAAATGTGATGTTCTTTTGATGCGTAACGGGCATGCTATGGTAGAAAAAAACCATGAATAAGCATGCTAAGATTTACATTGCAGGGCATCGAGGATTAGCCGGTAGTGCGTTAGTGCGCACACTCATTGCCCAAGGTTATACGAATTTGGTACTGCGTTCACATGCCGAACTGGACTTGATGAATAGCGATGCCACGCTGGAATTTTTTAAACAAGAAAATCCAGAATATATTTTTCTTGCGGCGGCCAAAGTCGGAGGAATTTTGGCAAATAATACCTACCCTGCTGAATTTATTTATCAAAACCTGATGATTGAGGCCAATGTCATCCATGCAGCATGGAAAACAGGGGTAACTCGCCTCTTATTTCTGGGGTCTTCATGCATTTATCCTAAATTCTCACCACAACCAATTAAAGAAACAATGCTTCTAACCAGCGCCTTAGAGCCAACCAATCGCCCCTATGCTGTTGCCAAAATTGCCGGGATTGAGTTGTGTTCCAGCTATAATCGCCAGTATGGAACCAGATTCCTCGCCGCGATGCTCACCAATTTATACGGGCACGGTGATCACTATGATCTAAACAACTCACATGTCATTCCCGCTCTATTACGTAAATTTCATGAAGCAAAAATAAGCAATGCTATGGAAGTCGTTGTCTGGGGAACGGGTAATCCAGTTAGAGAATTTATTCATAGTGATGATATGGCTAACGCCTGTATTTTTCTGATGAATCTTGGTAATAGTCAGTTTGATGCTTTGCTCGGCCATACTGAGGTAGACACCGATTATTTTGAACCGCCGCTCATCAATGTTGGAAGCGGTGAAGGAATTAGCATTAAAAATCTTGTAGAATTAATTGCAAATATTGTTGGTTTCAAAGGCGATATTATCTTTGATACCACCAAGCCTGACGGCACCCCACACAAGGTAATGGATGTTTCACGCATTCATCATTTAGGGTGGCACGCAAGAACAAGCCTCGAAGATGGCCTTCGATCAGTGTATACCGATATAGCTTGCAGTTGGGAGTCAACTTCTAATTCCTAGCGTGGTACACCTCACCATTCCAGGTTTTTCGGCCATGGCATTCCTTTTAAAGACTTATACCCAACCCATCGACGCAATCATCACCACAGGCCAGCTGGGACTCCTGATTCAGAAAATCAGCCTTGCGCCAGTCGAAGCTATCTGCCCTGCCTTGCATTCCCCTCAGAGGGGACGCCTTTTTTAGTTTGAGTACCAGCGTAAGACGACGACAAGTGCTGCGCTAATTGATCAGCATCAACCTTAACACCAGCAGCCTTGGCTGCCGCACGAATAGCATCGATTTCTCCACCCAATACCTTGCCATCACTATTTTTGTCAAAAGCTTGCATGAAGCGGTCAAACCTCGTTTGATCTGCATCAGTTGCCGCATCTGCAGGATTTGCTTCGGCATATGCTTTATCAGCCTGTTTTACTTCTTCGGTTAACGGCAAGAGTTGAGTTTTTATCTCAAAGGGCTCTACGGCTCCATTTGGCCTCACCGTAGCCATATCAGGTTTTCCATCTATAGGGGTCGTAGTATCCAATTCACGTATGAGATCCGCATTACGTTGCAATTCATCATTACCAGCCATAATTCAATTCCTTATCAAGCTTGTTGTGAAAAATCCATTTTTAGCGCAAGCGCACCAGAATAAAGTTTTGCCGTTTTTTGCAAATTACGTAGCTGTATAGATAGGTGAGTTACTATCACCACCAATCAAATCACAAAAATATTTAATTTTAATTAACAATAGATAATGAAGTCTGCACAAGACCGCTTATCTAAATATTTTTGATATCAGCCAAAGACCTTAAGATTACATGCGTGCCAGCCATTCATCACTCACCTCATTGGCCGCATCTAATATCGATACCAAGCTCGATGACGGCCACCCTACAACCGGCGGTGTTCGCAACCTCACCAAAAACATGATTGATATAAGCGCATCAGCCGCGGAGAAGGATTATGCCTGCTACTATTATGACACTATCCCTCCGACCTATGTTAGCACTGAAGGTGAACTAAGCTGTTCGCTTTCATTCAAACTCGGTCTTTAGCATTCAACAGGCATCAAGCTTATTAATACTGCTTATGGGCGTGTATCTGCGAACTTCAGCGGTTCGCTGTAAAATGGCGGCAGGGCGTCTACCTAACATATCGCTGTAATCACTATCAGAAGCCAACTTACTAGAACGAAGTCAAAAATCTACTCGCATTTGTACTCGTATAGTTGTTATACGGATCTGAATGTCTCTACGCGTTTATCTCCTGCTGCTTCTGGGGAGAGTTCGCCTGTAATACCAAAATTTCCAGTGCCGTAGTCTTTTAATGCAAATGTTGGCATATCATCAGGTTTAATCAGGTGAGCATATTTTGCTTCACTGCTTGTAGTAGGGGCAGGATAAGCTTGAGGGCTAGCATGAGCTGGATTTTCTCTTTCGGTTTTTCCAATCGCTTCATCATTTCCGTTGGCCCACATTAAGCTACCGAGCTTATCTAGTTTTGGGATTAATGCATCTAGTTGCTTTGCGTCTGCAATCGCTTGCGCGATTCGAGGATTTTGATTGCTTGCCAATGCTACTCTTGTCTCTTCAACAAGGTTCTGCACACCGACCCTATTCTCTAGGCTATTCAGAAGATTCTCTGTAATTAATTGGCTGTCTACACTACCGGTGTGTGTTTTGCTTATATGCCTATCGACAAGCTCTGATAACACAATGCCTGGGTGTTTCGGAGTTCTTCCGTCTGCACCCAAAGCCAGTTCCCCATATCGCTCATATATTGCTGAGGCTTGTTGAGATAGCGCTACATCCACTTGCGTTCCATTAATATTCCTACGATATGTGAATCCAGGTTCAGCGTCGCTGAGCTTCATGATATTTGTATAATCATTAAAGAGCTTGGTGAGCTCCGGATCATATGAGCCGTTAGCAAGAGGGTTATTGTTTGCATCTACACCGATATAACGAAGTGGTAAGCCATCTGTTGTAGTGAAGCCGGAGTATAAAAAGTTTTGGTTTGCTTCATCAAGGTTAGATCTTATCTGAGAAATAGCATTATCAATATATCTAATGTGCCCAGCGTCTCTTGCAGTGCTGCGTTGGTTTATTAGCGATGTAAACTCTACAGATAGTTGTTCTACACTTTTGTAGACGGTTGCTGAATCACCCCCCCAAAAAGGAACCCCTTTTGGTTGTTCTTGGCGATCTGAAAAAACATTTTCATCCATTTTATGTCCCTCAGCCTTGCTTTCTGGTTGGCTTGTATTAATCAAAGAAGCAATCATCATAAACTAAAGCTGTATCTATTTATTATAATTCTTATATGTTAATTGTTTATTACATATGATCCCCGAATCTAAAACGAAGTTTAATTCATAATTTATAAACAACTTAACACGACAACACAAAGCTGCCGAGATAATTTACGCATTCTTAAGCGTTTGCGTGCTAATTTATTTTAGAGTAGCGTGATTTCTGCTTATGCAGCAAAATTAAAGTTGTTGGCGATTGCCGCCCTCGCTTGCGCTCGTGTCGAACAGTGTTCGAAGCCATAATGCCACATTCCGCCCATAAAAAAAGCTCCCTATTGGGAGCTGTTTTTATGGCGGACAGGGCGGGATTCGAACCCGCGATAGAGTCTCCCCTATACACACTTTCCAGGCGTGCGCCTTAGACCACTCGGCCACCTGTCCACATTATCCACTGGCATTGCTGCTAAGTGGTCTTCCTAATTAAGTCTCTGCGCGCGTGCGCGAGGCTAGAGGCTGGTTTCTAGGCCGGGTTGCCCTCCTTGTCAATTTAAAAGCCTAAAAGGCAGCTATTTCTTGGGCTTGGGGCCATAAAGCGCGTCGGCGCGCTCACGGAACGCACCGACCATTTTGAGGGTGGCGCTGCCGAACATGGGGCCGACCATCATCTCCATCAGCTTGGAGCGGAACTTAAAATCCAGGAAAAAATCGATCATACTGCCCTTGCCCGAAGGCTGAAAAGCCCAGCGGTTGACCAGATGGTGGAACGGGCCCTTGACCATAGTAGCGGTGATAGCGGCGTGACCTTTGGCATCCGCAGGCGTTAGCTCCACGCGCGAGGTATAGCGCTCGCTCATATGCTTGAAGCTGATGATAAGCTCTGCCTCGAACACATCTTCCCCGCGCCAAAGGATGCGCGCAGCGCGACACCAGGGCAAAAAATCCGGGTAGCGCTCGACATCGGCCACCAGGTCGAAAAGCTGCTGCACGCTGTAGGGCGATTGCTGTTGTTCGCTATGGGCTGGCATTAGTGCGAATTCACAATGCGTATCTTTCCCAGCAGCCAGATCACCACGATCCAGAAAAAGACGTAGATATAGCCAAACGGAATGATGACGAACGGATACGTGTAGAAGATCTTCACGTTCACTTCCATGTTGATAAGGATATCAGCCACCATGGCAAAAGGCACATAGGCCAGCGGCAGCAGTAGGAATTGCTGCGACACCGTCTCGTCCTCGGCGCCCATCAGCCAGTAGCTCATGATGGTAATGACGAACACGGGGTAGCCCCAGCCGGCCACCAGGTTCAAGAACAGCTCGGAGACCGAAAGCCGCGCCAGCAGTTGATACACGGTCTTATAATCGTTATACCAGAACCATTCATGCAGCGAGAGGTTGAGCAGCAGCACCCGAAACAGGATCGGGAAGACCAGTGCGAAAAAATACATCCAGCTTCTTGGCATGTTTCCCTCTGTGCCGGGCTAGTGTGCGGCTACCACCCCACCGGGGTGCTTGAGCACGAATTTGCGGCTGCAATAGGGGCAGGTCACGCTGCCCTTATCCTGGTCGATATGCAGGTAGACCTTCGGATGGCCGAGCGTGCCGCCGCTGCCGGCACACGTCACTTCCAGGGCGGCCACTTCCACGGTTTCGAATTCTTTGAATGCTTGAGTCATATGCAAATTGCCTAACGGATGGTTTTGAACGAATGCGATAGTAAAAGCGATTCTCGCTTTTCTCAATCGTTAAAAATAAAATTGGGGCCGGAGCGCTTGGTGGTGGTAACGGTGTTTGCCCGCGCGCCGATATGCATCACGCTGGCATCACCGGCCGTGGCCGCAGGTAATACCTGCGCCGTGCTGGGTGCGGTAATGGGCACGGAAGCGGTTCTGGCCTGGGCGATCTGCACCAGCTGGGTTCCAACCGCCGAAGCCGCCGCATCCGCCACATCCTCGACCAGCTTGATCTGCGGCTTGACATGTATCACGCCGCTATCGCCACGGCTGATGGTAATGCTGTTCATGCGCGGGGCTTTGTGCTGGGGCAGTTTTTTGCCCTCTTGTTCGGGCAAAGCAGCTATCCTGGTGACCACGGGCGCCACCTCCACCGGCTGCGAAAGTGCGGCGATGCGCGTCACCTGGGCATCAGGAACCACTACAGGTTCATCGCCGGCCATGGTGCGCTGCACGCTTTCATCCGGCAGTTGGAGTTTTGCATCGCGCAGCTTATCGACGATCTTATACCATTTGTCATAAACGATGCCGACATATTGCGTGCCGCGCTGCGGGGTTTTGGAATGATAATCGCTGGCGGCCTTTTTCCATGAAGCGCTTTCTTGATACAGCGCACGCAGGAAGCTTGCGGCATAGGCGATGTTGGTTTCCGGATCGAAGGCCTTTTCCAGTGAAGCAAAGGCGCGGCTATGATGATACAGGTTCACCTGCATACAGCCCACATCCATGCTGGTCACGCCTCGCTGTTGCAGCTTGCGCGCAGCAGCGACCGCCTCTTCCTTGCTGTCGAAATAGTAGCCTTTGCCTTCGGCGTTGATCGTCCAGGGCCAGGGCACGCTGATCTTTAGACCGTTGTGGTAGCGGCCCGATTCGGTGGACGCGATGGCCGACAACAAATGCGTAGGCACGCCGTATTCGCGCTCATAGCGCGGCAGGTGGCGGGTGCACAGCTTTGCCCCTTCGATAAGCGCATCGCCGCCCAACTGCGCGAAGGCAGGAGAAGTATAGGCGACCAGCATTGCAGCGATCAGGCTTAAGCGTTTCATCCGTAACCGTTTTGTTATGCAAAACCAGTGTAGCATCAACCACTGCCACAGCCTATACAAGAATGATGCCAAATTTATGAAAGTTTTACGGCAATTTACTAAAAATCAGGCTTCTTTGGCCTTGAGCATCTGGCTCTGGCGCGCCTCGCGCAGGCGGTTGAAATCACTCTCGGCATGGTAGCTCGAACGCGTCAGCGGAGAGGATGAAACCATCAAGAACCCCTTGGCACGCGCCTGCTGCTCATAAAAGCGGAACTCGTCGGGCGTGACGAAGCGGTCAACGGGTGCGTGTTTGGGCGTGGGCTGCAGATATTGGCCGATGGTCATAAAATCGACCTCGGCGGCGCGCAGATCGTCCATCACCTGGAGCACTTCCTCCTTGGTCTCGCCCAAGCCCACCATGATGCCAGATTTGGTGAAGATGGAAGGATCGTGCTCCTTCACGGTTTTTAGCAGGTGCAGCGAGTTGAAATAGCGCGCGCCAGGGCGGATGGTTTTATATAGCCTGGGCACGGTCTCAATGTTGTGGTTATACACGTCCGGCCGCGCGGCCACCACGTGGAGGATGCCGTGCTCCTTACGCAGAAAATCAGGGGTGAGCACCTCGATGGTGGTGCTGGGGGCGCGTTTGCGCATAGCAGTGATGCATTGGGCAAAATGTTCACCACCGCCATCGGGCAGGTCATCGCGGTCCACCGAGGTGATGACCACATGCTTAAGGCCCAGCTCACCCACAGCCTGGGCCAGGTTTTCCGGCTCGTGCGGGTTTAGCATGCCCGGCACACCGGTTTTGATATTGCAAAACGCGCAGGCACGTGTGCAGGTGTCGCCCATGATCATCACGGTGGCGTGTTTCTGGCTCCAGCATTCGCCGATATTCGGGCAAGCGGCTTCTTCGCACACGGTGTTGAGCTTGAGCTTATGGATCACGTCGCGCGTGGCCTGGTATTCCCGCGAAACGGGGGCCTTCACGCGGATCCAATCCGGCTTGGTGCGGGAAGTGGCGGGTTTTTCGTCTTCCATAGGTGTTGCTTACGACTTAGCTATTTCAGTTCTTTGGGGCGCGGAGCGCCTTTATTTGCGCCCACTATATTCGTCCTTGCGCCTTTTTCCAGTATTAATTCCGCACCAAAGCGCAATAATGCTTGCGTTTTTTGAAAATCGGGCTAGTTTCCTGCCTCCAATATAACCCAAAACAAGGCGAGAATCAGCACATGGCACGCGTTACCGTTGAAGATTGCATCCTGCACGTCCCTAACCGTTTTGAACTGGTTTTGCTGGCTTCCCAGCGCGCCAAACAGATCACCTCGGGCAACCCGCTGACCATCGACCGCGACAATGACAAGGACAGCGTTGTCTCCCTGCGCGAGATCGCCGACCAGACCATTTCGCTCGATGCCCTGCAAGAAGACCTGGTTCAGGGCTTCTTCAAGCGCCCGATCTCCGATATCGCTGATAAGAAGCTGCTCACCAAGGGCGAGGACATTCCCTCCGACGTGGAAGAAGCCTTCAAGGACGCCGCCCATAACATCAGCGACAAGCAGATGGCGGATGAAGACTTAGAAGGCATGTCCTTTAGCGACGAAAACCTGGATGCCGAAGACTAATTGCTTGCAACAGCGCAATAAAAAAGCCCCGGAAGGCTCTTTCCGGGGCTTTTTTTACTCTCTTGAGGGGTAAAAGGCTTACACGCTGCACATCGGATCACCGTAATCCATGAATTGCTGGTTCGGCACGACATAATCAAAGTCTATGCTTTCGCTCAGCTCGATGCGGGGACTCACCACACAGCCACTTACCTGGAGAAGTACAATCAGCAGCAGGGGGAGTTTCAGGTGAGCCATGTTTTTATTCCTTATCAACGTTAATCAATAAGGTCATATTGACATATAAAGTCTAAACATCGATTAACGAATTAATAAGTTGGAGTAAATTATTCGTAGCATTTTATAAACATTCTGGATAAATATTAACACCAAAATACTCACTAAATTCCTTTAAACACAAAGGCTTTCAAAAAATCGCACCTTCATACACCCCCCACAAAACACACTCTTAATCTGCCGTGTGGTAAAAAATAATAACAAACATGTTTTTTCATGAAAAAACTAAGGGATCATCACCAGCGATTGCAGGGGGATATCCAAGCTTTGCGCAACCCGCTATGCGCTTGCCCATGGACAGCCACCAAAGGGCGCAGCACCCCATTAAAGGGTTGCACCCCCCAACCAAATGAAGCCCGACAGAATGAGTATCCGCCAGGCCAGCTCATGCCAATGGGGTAGCCAGGCTTCACGCTGGACACCTTGCAAGATAATAACGCTGGTGTGGTCGACACGCTCATCCCGCCACACGGAGGAAAAGGCATTTCTTTCGGATTCATGGAGTGCAGCATCACTTCGGCCAAATGGGCGGCCGATAACCCCAGGCTTTCGCAGGCCCAGCCTGCCGGGCGCACCATTCACTAGCGCGGCAGGCTTAAGCTTCTTAGCTAAGCAATTACTGCATACCATACCCGGGGGGTGTATCTTAAGATGCTTGGGGAATCTTGATACTCTCATACCCCACCTGGTTTGACTTATGCAAATATTGCATAGCTCGAAAGCGTAATTAACATTTCTTCTTTGTGATAGCTGTCGGTAGAACCTACGGCATCAGGCTCCTACGCCGCATTAACGAATATACGGCATGGGGGTATACTGATGGGTTAACCACCGTGGAGCATCGTCATGCAACCTTCTATGACTACACTCTCAAAGCTTGCCCTTCTCATTGCAACGCTTTGTCTGCAGGCCTGCGCGTCGGGCTATGCACCTGCCGGATCGGGCGGCGTTGCCGAAGCGTTCGAGGCTAGCGGCACAGTCGCCATGAAGCCTTATACGCGCAGCGTTTTCAGCAGCAACAACTTCTAAGCTGAAGACGCAACAAAAAACCCGGCAGCTTTAAAGCCGCCGGGTTGTTCTTTTGGGCCTTAAAACCCTGTTTTCTTTGGTCTTATTCGGCCTTGAGCGTACCGGAAAGCTCTTCCATCTCGGCAAAGCTCGGCTGATAGCTGGTTGGGATCTGGGCACGGCCCATTTCCATGGAAATCTGTGGGGCCATCCCTTTTAAATGCGCCACCAGAATATCGCGGATGATGAAATAGAATTGCTGGTCCTGCCCATGGGCGGCCAGGTTCTTGTTGGCCAACGGGCCAACGATGCAATAGGCCAGGAATACGCCAAGAAACGTCCCCACCAATGCGCCGCCGATCATGCCGCCAAGCACGGCTGGCGGCTCAGAGATGCTGGCCATGGTCTTAATTACACCCAGTACTGCCGCCACGATGCCGATTGCTGGCAGGCCGTCGGCCATACCTTGCAGCGCGTGGCCTGCGGCCGTGGCTTCATGGTGGTGTTTTTCAAGTTGCTTGTCGATATTCTCTTCCACCTGGATGGGGTTTTCCATGCCCATGGTCATTGTGCGCAGCGTGTCGCACACCATGTCCACGGCGAAATGATCACTCATGATACGAGGGAATTGGGTAAAGATGCTGCTTTCAGCAGGCTTTTCGATATGCGATTCCACGGCGATCATGCCCTTGGAGCGCATGAGTTTGCACAGCAGGAACATCAGACTCAGCAGGTCGATATAGTCCTGTTTTTTCCATTTAGGGCCTTTAAAACCCATCACCAGGGCTTTGCCGGTCTTTTTTACCGTACTGCTTTTGTTGGCCACCATGAAAGCGCCGGTGGCCGCTCCGAAGATCATGGTAAGCTCGTGCGGCAACGCGTGAAGGATGATGTCGATCTTGCCGCCGGAATGAATGTACCCGCCGAACACCAATATGAACGTAAGAAGAAGGCCGACAGCAGAAAGCATGCGTAACTCTTGATTAGCAGTTAAATGGTTGGCTAACGCTACAATTGTTAGCAAGCAAAAGCAAAGAAAAGGTTAAAGGGCCAAAGCCTGCCCCAAAGCTCGCCAGCGCCCCCGTAATCATGTATGATTTGCCTATGACAGGAAATCGTAGACGCGACTTCGCACCACATATTCCGCCTGAGAGCGCGCCACCCTGCGCGGTTTCGGGTTGCACGGAGCATGGCGCTTATAAAGCCCCCATATCCAAGGACCGCCTGCACGATTACCAATGGTACTGCCTGGAGCATGTGCGCGAGCATAACCAGCAATGGGATTTCTTCGGTGGCATGAGCACAGCCGAGATCGAGCAGTTTATGAAAGAGGCCGTCACTGGCCACCGCCCCACCTGGTCACGGGAGGCGACCATCAAGGCCACCAATGCCAAGCTGTATGAGAAACTCGAAGAGTTCCTGAGCATGACCTCGCAGCGCCGGGTGAATACCCCGCCGACGCTTCCCGCCAAGCTGCGCAAGGCCCTGGCCACGCTCGACCTGGACTACCCCTACGATAACAAGACGCTCAAGAGCCAATACCGCGCACTGGTCAAAAAATTTCACCCGGACGTGAACAAAGGCAGCAAAGCTTTTGAGGAGCAGTTCAAGCAGATCACGGCCAGCTACAATTACCTGGCTGAGCAGCTGAAAAAAGACTAGCGTAAAGTCGTTGCCCTGCGCTCAAAAACCTGTACATTTCGATTATGAAAAATGTTGCCGCTGAAACCGCCCTGCCCGAAACGCCCGATACGCTCGTTGCCACCGACAAGCTTTTCGGCTTCAAATGGCACGTGCAAATCCCCGCTTTTTCCAGCCCTAGCGAATATGTGCCAGCCATCGACCCGGATTATCAGTTCGAGGCGGACACCACCAAAGCGATCCTCGCTGGCTTTGCGCACAACCGCCGTGTGTTGGTGCAAGGCTATCACGGCACAGGAAAATCCACCCATATCGAACAGGTCGCCGCGCGCCTAAACTGGCCGATGATTCGCATCAACCTCGACAGCCATGTCAGCCGCACCGATCTGGTCGGTCGCGATGCCATCACGCTCAAAGACGGCAAGCAGATCACCCAGTTCCAAGAAGGCATCTTGCCTTGGGCGCTCACCCGCCCGATGGCCCTTGTGTTCGACGAATACGACGCAGGCCGCCCGGACGTGATGTTCGTCATCCAGCGCGTGCTGGAAGCGGCAGGTAAATTCACCCTGCTCGACCAGAACCGCGTGATCACCCCACACCCATATTTCCGCCTGTTCGCCACCACCAATACGCTGGGCTTGGGCGATGCGTCGGGCCTGTATCACGGCACGCAGCCCATCAACCAGGGGCAGATGGACCGCTGGAATATCTTCGTGACACTGAACTACCTGCCCGCCGAGCATGAAATGCGCGTAGTATTGGGCAAGGTAAAAGCACTAGGCAACGCCAAGGGCAAAGAGCTCGTCCGCAGCATGATAGAGATGGCGAGCTTAACCCGCCATGGCTTCATCCAGGGCGATCTTTCAACCGTCATGTCCCCACGCACGGTGATTAACTGGGCGGAGAACAGCCAGATCTTCGGCGATACAGAACTTGCCTTCCGCCTCACCTTCCTCAACAAGTGTGACGAAAACGAGCGCAACATCATCGCCGAATATTATCAGCGCTGCTTCAACAAGAATATCCTGGAGCAGGATTGAGCGCCCCGCGCGACACGCTAAGCCCACTTAAGCACGCGCTTACCTCCACCGTGCAAGCCCTCGCGCAGGACAAGAAATTAGCCGTGCGCTTTGCCGCCCAGGGCGACAATTCACACGCCGTTACCCTGCCTGAGCTCACCGAATACCCGGCGGCTCACGCACTGCCCATCATCAGGGGGGTTGGCGATTATGCAGCACTGACCCACCGGCTGCACAACAAAAGCCAACATGCGGCAAACCGCCCCAGCACACCGGGCAACGCCAAGCTGTTCGACATGCTCGAAGGCGTGCGCGTGGAAGCAGAAGGCAGCCGCCATTTGCTCGGCGTGCAATATAACTTCGCGCGGCGCTATGAGATGCAGGCCATGCAAGCCGGTCTGCGCGCCAGTTCCCTTGGCATCAACGACATGCTAGAGCTGCTGGCACGCCGCTATGTGCAGCAACTTCCTATCCCCGCGTTCTTAGCCAGCGCGCTGGAACATCCCGCACCCGAGCTAGCCGCCCTCACCCCGCGCTTTGAAGCCCTGGCAAATGCCACCGCTGCACAAGATGAGTTTGCGCAACACGCCCTAAAACTCATCGAGGAAGTAGCACAGATCGCCTGGTCCACGCAGCCGGGCAAAGAAAGCGGCGAACAAAGCACCACGCAAAACAGCGAAGGTGAAACCCCGCAAGACAACGAAACAGACGAGGCTATGCCAGCGCCCAGTGCAGGCGCAGAAAGCACCACCCAATCCTTGCAGCGCATGATGATGAAGGCCGGCGGCCCCATGGGTGAAGAGCCGCCCGAGGACAGCCAGGAAATTCGCATGGCGGGCGCAGCGCCCACGCAAGAAGGCCATAACAGCCTGGCCATGCTGCCCGAGGCCTACCAAGCCTACACCCACCAATTCGACGAGATCGTGCAAGCGCAGCAACTGGCCAGCCCCACCGAGCTAGACCTGCTCGCACGCCAACTGGAACAAAAGCTGACCCAGTTCAGCTCCATCACCTCACGGCTGGCCGCGCGGCTGCAACGCCTGTTGCTCGCCCGCCAGGCGCGCTCCTGGATATATGACCAGGAAGACGGCATCCTCGATAGCCGCAAGCTCGCGCGCGTCATCATCCACCCCGATTACGAAATGCTTTATAAGCATGAGAAGGACAGCGAGTTCCGCGATACGGTGGTAACATTGCTTATTGATAATTCCGGGTCAATGCGCGGGCGACCCATTACCATCGCAGCCCTTTCCGCCGACATCATCAGTCGCACGCTGGAACGCTGCGGGGTGAAGGTGGAAGTGTTGGGCTTTACCACGCGTGAGTGGAAGGGCGGCCACTCGCACAAGCAATGGGTGAAGGATGGCAAACCCGCACAGCCCGGGCGCTTGAATGATCTGCGCCATATCATCTACAAATCAGCGGATGTAAGCTGGCGCAAAGGCAGGCGCAACCTGGCGCTTATGCTAAAGGACGGGTTGCTCAAGGAAAACATCGACGGCGAGGCCATATTGTGGGCGTGTGAGCGGCTCATGGCGCGCCCCGAACAACGCCGCATCCTGATGGTGATCTCTGACGGCGCCCCGGTGGACGATTCCACCCTATCGGTCAATAACAGCCGCTACCTGGACACACACCTGCGCGAAGTAATCGCGCGCATTGAGAACCACACACCCATAGAGCTGGTGGCTATCGGCATCGGTCATGACGTGACGCGCTATTATAAACGCGCTGTTACCATTTCTGAAATCGAAAAACTGGGCGAAACAATGAGCCAACAGCTCAGCGAACTGTTCCGCGAAAAGAAAAAAACCAGGAGATGATTAAGCAGCGGCCTTTTTGGAAGCGAGCTTCTTTTTGATCTGGCGCTTCAGCTTTGCAGCATCCGGGGTCAGCTTGCTTTCTGCCTGGCTCAGCAGGTAAGCGTCCAGGCCGCCGTTATGCTCGATGCTGCGCAGGGTAGCCGCAGTGATGCGAAGCGTGACCGTGCTGCCCAGCGCTTCGCTTTCCAGCGAGATCTTCTGCAGGTTGGGCAGAAAACGTACGTTGGTTTTGTGGTTCGAGTGAGAAACCTTATGACCGGACTGCGAACCGGTTCCCGTAACTGCGCAACGACGTGCCATGACAAACATCCTTAAAAATGAGCTTAGAGAGGCAGGATTTGTAGGTATTTTCTGCTGCCGCGTCAAGCGCTTTATGCAGCCGTTTCGGCCCGAGCAAGGGCTTGCAGGGCAAAAAACAGGTTAACTATTTGACTTTATGGATATTATTGATGTAATCCGACCAGAAGCGCTCTAGGTTGCCAAGCATGGTGTTGATGGTGTTAAAGTCGTTTTCCGTCATTTCTTTAGAAAGCGATTCCACGTTGCGCTGATACAATTCATCGACCTTTTTACACAGCTCAATACCCTTATCCGACAGCTTAATACGCGAAGATCGCTTATCGTGTGGGGAACGCTCCTGCACCAGATATCCGCTTTCCACCATGTTCTTCACGTTATAAGAAACGTTAGAGCCCAGGTAGTAGCCGCGATTGGTCAACTCACCGATAGTGAGCTGTTCCTCGCTAATGTTGTAGAGGATAAGCGTCTGAATGTTGTTGATATCGTCGATCTTGAGGCGATCAAGCTCGGTCTTGATCACGTCGAGGAAACGACGGTGGAGACGCTCAATCAGCAAAATGGACTCGGTATATAGCTCTTTCAAGGAAGCCTCTGTGTGTTTGTTAGCGTTTTATAGGGTTAGACTATTAGATAATTGCTAAAAATGCAATGTGTTACTGGTCCGCGCCGTTAAACTCGACCCCTTCAGGCGGAATGGCGGGGAAAACCATCGTCACCAGCGTGCCCTTGCCGGGCGTGCTTTGAATGGTGAGTTCGCCGTGATGCATTTCCATGAGTTTGTGGGTCAGCGGCAGACCAAGGCCCGTGCCCTCATATTTGCGGTTCAGGCCGCTATCAACCTGGCCGAAGCTTTGGAAGGCCTTCTCGATGTCTTGCTCGGTCATGCCGATGCCGGTGTCCTGCACGGTGATAACAAAATGCGTCGGCTCACTATCCACTTCACGAGTGACGGCCTTGATATGCACGCTGCCGCCTTCGGGCGTGAACTTAATGGCGTTGGATAAGATGTTCAGGATGATCTGGATAATACGCAGACGATCGCATAACAGATGCGGAAGCCCCTTGGGCACGTCGGTCGTCACCGCCACGCCACCTTGCTGCGCACGCTCGGAAAGAATGGTCAGGCATTTGTTCACGGCCTTGCCGATATGCACTTCTTCGTAGTTCAACGACAGACGGCCCGCCTCTGCTTTGGACAAATCCAGAATATCGTTGATGATGTTAAGCAGATGTGCGCCGGATTCGTTGATATCCTTCGAATACTCGGTGTATTTGGTGTGCCCCAGCGGGCCGAACAGCTGGTTCATCAGAATCGACGAGAAGCCGATGATGGCGTTGAGCGGCGTGCGCAATTCGTGGCTGATATTGGCCAGGAACTGCGATTTGGCACGGTTGGAGCTTTCGGCGGCATCCTTGGCTTTTTCCAGCTCGGTGTTTTGCTTTTTGAGCTGGCGATCGCGCTCGCCGATCTCGGTTAACATGTCGTTGAACGAATGGGTCAGGATCACCAGCTCGTTATTTGCATCATCCTGGGCATTGCCGATGGTGGCCGCACGAATGGAGTAATCCTTGCCCAGCGAGATCTGGCGGGCGGTGGCAGCCAGGCTCAGAATGGGGCGAGAAATGGTCTTTTGCAGGCTGATAGCCATAAGGTAGGAAATGGCCAGCGCCATGATGCTGACCGCAAAGGCGATGCTGGTCTGCTTTTCTATATATTGGGCGATCTGTTCCTGTGTCGACTCGATATACATGTAGCCGATCTTGTCCTGCATCTTGATGATGGGCTTCATCAGCAAGATGCGATTTTCGGCGATGATCGTGCGCTTGCTAGTGTCATTCGGACATATGCTTTCAGGATATGCTTCGTTGCCGTAGCGTGCGAAGAGATCACCCTGCGCATTATATAAGCAAGCCTGCACGATAGATTGCTTCACGCTGAAGACGTTCAAGTTCGCTTCGGCGAGTTTGTCGTCATTGAAGAGCAGTGCCGCAGTATTGCGATCACCGACGATGGAAGCTGACACATCCAACTCGTTGACGATATTATTGCGAAGCGAGAACACCCCGATGATCGAAATGGTCAAGGTCGTTATCAGCACCGAGATACAGCTCACCGACATGATGAGGTAGGTCAGGCGCTGACGGATCGAGATGTTGGTGAGTCGTAAGGCCATGGCTATTTCCCGATGACCTTAAGGGCAATCTCCAGCAGCTGGGCATCAACGCGCATCTGGCTGGCTTGCACCGCCTGCATATTTACTTCAAAGCGGATCTTACTGTCGGCCAGCACAAAGCCCACCATGCCGCCAGATTCGGCAAATCCTTCTTTATCGCTTACCGTCAGGATGGGTTTGCCTTTGAGTTCAGCCAGCGCGCCGCTATCGGCATCGGCGCTTAAAAACACTACGTGGCAATGGGTGCTGGCGGATTTGGCGGATTCCTCCTCCATAAGGTTCAGTGCCAACTTGGAAGTGGAGGCTTGCTTGAAAATCGGTGCGGTTGAGCCCATCGGCCCGCCACCCACCACGCAAATGTCGATGCTCGATTGCTTGGCGATGGCCTTGTCGCCTGGCCATTCAATGAACTTCACGAAGTTATAGATGAAGGCCGCCTTGATCATATACTCCTTATTTTCCTGCGCGAAGGCCACGCCAGGAAGCAGGGTCAGCAGCACCGCCCCAGCAAGAAGGCTATATTTGCGTATGCAGTGCACGGGCTAGAACTTGAGCGTAGCGTTAGCGTAGATGCTGCGAGGCACTTCCGACCGGGCTTCATACAAGAAGCCGGTAAATTCGGGATGCGAATCGTCCAGCAGATTCTGACCTACCAGCGAAAGCTCCAGGTTGTCCGTCGCCTTCCAGGCGATGCGCGTATCAAAACGTACATATTGCGGGATTGGCGTGGTGGAATTCAGGCAGTCCACATAGTACAGCGCATTGTTGATCTCTACATTATGCGGCAGTTGCAGCGTCGAGCGGATATTGAACTGCTGCTCGGGCGACTTACCGGCGAAGGAGAAACCGAACGCATCGGTCTGGTCAAATTTCAGATCCAGGAAGCTATAGCCGGCCGAAAAATCCAGGTAGCTGGTGGCCTGCCAGTTCGAGGCCAGCTCGAAACCGTAGGAGCGCGCCTTGTCGGTATTCTGCGGGTACACCGGGATCAAAAGATAGCCATACGGGGAAGCATAGGCCGTGCCCAGGCGGCCCACAGTTAGGTTGTCGTAGTCGTTATAGAAAGTGGACAGATCGAACGACAGCTTCTGCGTAGCCTGGATACGATAGCCCGCTTCGTAAGCGGTCATGGTTTCAGATTCTGTGCTGCGATCCCCCACGCGGGTCAAATAGCCCAAAGGACCACTTGGCGGGAACGCACCAAGCACCAGGTTGATATCGTCCTCGGCACGGTTAGGCGTGCGCACCGCGCGCGACACCGAACTCCAAAGGGTTTGCTTGTTATCTACCAGCCATGTCATGCGAGCGCTGGGCTGCACCTCCACGCCGGTATAGTTGTTATGCTCGAACTTGCTGCCAAGCGTCAGGAACACCGATTCGGGCAGCAGAGCAATCTTATCCTGCACAAAAGCGCTGTAAAGATTGTCCGAACGTTGGGTCTTCATCAGGTTCAGATACTGCGTACCACGCGAGTTATCGCGCACCAGGCGGTAACCCGTGCCCCACACCACTTCGTGGCGTTCATGCGGCGTCCAGGCATGCTGGAAGTCAAAATCGAAGGTGTTGCGTTCATCATGCCCGCCGATCTTATCGCGCTGCGTATTATCCACATACATTTGCAGCGTCACGTTGGACTCTTTGGAATAGGTATGGTTCCAGCGGCCCAGCACGTTGGCACCGCGCAGCAATTCGCGGTCTTTGGTCGGGGTCAAGTATGGCGGAGCAATCAGGTTCGGCAGATAAGCGGTGCTACTCTCGCCTGCGCGGTATACGTCGCCCTGGAATGTCACTTTGTCACCGTTCTTGGCGGTCATGTCGGCGCGGAAGCCACCTTGAGATTTGTTCCACTGATCGTTAGCGCCTAAATTGCTGGCCAAGCGGTTTTCGTGGCGGTCGTCGTATTTCGCGTAGACGCGCGCATAGCTGCCATCACCAATCTTAGCGCCGTAACGCGTGCCGACCAGGGCCTTCTCCTGGTTGCCAAAGCTCGTCGAGGCCAGGCCGCCCACAGTGTTCTTTGCGTCCTTGGTAATGATGTTGATAACGCCATTGACCGCATTGGCACCCCATAGCGTAGCGCCCGGTCCACGGATGACTTCGATACGCTCGATATCCTGCATCATCGTATCCTGCACGTCCCAATACACACCCGAGAATAGAGGAGTGTACACGCTGCGGCCATCGATCAGCACCAGCAGCTTATTGGAGAACTGGTCGCTGGAACCGCGCGAGGAAATAGCCCAGCCATGCGAGCCGGACTGCGCTACGCTCAAGCCCGGAACCACGCGCAGAACCTCAGGGATGGAGGTCGCGCCACTACGGCGGATATCATCTTGCGAGATCACATAAATAGCAGCAGCGGCCTCAGATGCCTTCTCCGCTTTTTTAGAAACCGACGTCACCTCGATATTGGAAAGCTGCTCCAGCGACATGCTCAGAAGATCGCCAGGGTTCATTTCCGGCGTTGCATGCGAAACGCCCGGGAGCAACAAAAGACCAGCTCCTGCAAGGGCGGTGCTGGTTTTATAAATCCAATGGTGGCGAGCCTTCATATTGGGTCCATTTGTAAAATTTGCTACAGTGACGATTAGTGGCATTTATTTAAAATTTGATTAATTTTTAATCCTATCTTAACTCCACCGCCGATTGTTGCTAAAACGCAACGGTTTTTCGCGCAAACCCCCGCCCGGTTTAAGCAGCCCCCTGCACCATTTGCCAAACCCAAGCGAACCACCTATATTCCCGGGCATGAACAAAGCTGAATATTTAGCGGTGCGCGGGCATATCTCTTTTGAAAAGCCCCTTGGTATTACTCTGGCGATCATGGCGGCGGATGTTTGCCTGGTGCTGCTCGGCTTCTGGCTAATCGGCATGGACAGCACGTTTTCCTTTATCGCCGGCTCGCTGGTGCTCACAGTTTTTTACTTCCATAACTTTGCGCTACTGCACGAGGCCGGGCACAACAACGTGCATGAGAAGCGCTGGGTCAACACCCTCATCGGCCATTACAATAGCATATTCTGCTTCATGCCCTACTTTCCGTGGAAGTTGATGCATAACGAACACCACACCTGGAGCGGCAACATCGACAAAGATCCCACACTCAAAAATGTGAAGGACATCCGCGCGCGTGGAAAAATCCGCTGGATTGAGCGCTTCTCCTGGCAAAGCTGGATCCCTTTAGCCGGCCTGATGCAGCATATCGTGTTCTGGAGCTACCCGCTGACGCTATGGCGCAGCGGTAAGATGAATAAGAAAAACTTCACCCAGTCGCTCATTTCCATCGGCTGGCTGGTGGCAGCGTATTTCGCGTTATTCGCATTGTTGCCTGAATATGTAAACATGGGGAATCTCTGGCTCTCGTTTATATTGTATCTGATGATGACAGAGTTGGTGAACCTGCCACACCATGTGAACATGCCCACCTTTTCGACAACGCCAGAACGCAACAAGCTCCACCCCTGGGAGCAACACATCACCACACGCAGCTGCTATTATCCCAAATGCGTATCGGAGCTGATGGTGCTGAATTTTAACTTCCACACCGAGCACCATTTCTTCCCGAGCCTGCCTTGGTATCGGCTGCGTCAATTACGCTCGCTTATCAAGGACAATCTTGGCCAGGAATACACCGAGGTGGTAGGTATCGGCTGGAACCTAGCCAACCGCGCCAAAGACCCAGCCGATATCCTGCTACCCGAACCCACCCACCCATTGCTGCAAAGCGCATAAAGAAATCTAGTTATAAGGAACCTACCATGAACCCCTTCGTACTCTTACTTGTTCAGGTCATTGAGCTTTACTGGTGGATTGTTATCGTCTGGGCAATCGTAAGCACGCTGGTAGCCTTCAAGGTGGTCAACCAGCACCAGCCCGTCGTGTATAAGGTGATGTACGCGCTCAACCGCCTGTGCGAACCGGTAATGAAACCCATCCGCAAAGCGCTCCCGGATCTGGGCGGTGTAGATCTTTCCCCCGTCATCGTGCTGCTGCTTTTGAACTTTGCGCAGAACTTCCTGATCCGCTATCTGGGCTAGATATGTTCTTTGCCAACCACATCTTCTGCTGCACCAACCGCCGCGAGGCCGGCCACACCCGTGGCTGCTGCGCCGAAAAGAACGCCGAAATGCTGCGCGACTATTTAAAAACGCGCGTAAAGCATTTGGGCATCGCCTCCACCCGTGTGAACAATGCCGGCTGCCTCGATCGCTGCGAGCTGGGCCCGTGCATCGTCATCTATCCCGAGGGGGTGTGGTATACGGCAAAGACCAAAGAAGACATGGACGAGATCATCACCGAGCATTTGCAGAACGGTCGCATCGTCGAGCGCCTAAAGTTGCCCGACTAATTGGCCGCCAAGGCATCCACCTGCGCGCGAATATCGGCCGGTGGCTCCTTCCCCCAGCCAGAGAACAGCACCTCGCCAAACTCGCTGGCATCAACTATACCGGTGCGAACGGTATGCTGAAAGAGCGGCAGTTTCAGCGCATCGATGCGCACATATTTCCAGGTGTAACTGCCCAGATATTTGCCACGCGTGAGAAATATCTTGCCTTTGCTTTCGGGTATTTTGCGTGAGCTAAACACGACGACCCACCTCTTGTGCTGGGCCCACTTGCTCTGCAATAGCATGGCTTTGCACCGGTGGCGCCGGTGGCAGATAAATGTTTGGCATCACGCCCTGCTCTTTCAAATTTTGGTGCAATGTGGCCGTCAGCTCATATTGCTGTTTACAGGCCTCCACGCATTCCTTAGGTGCTTCGGGCAAGTCAGCCAGTTTAGGCGCACCCATTTCTTCCAGCGCTATCTCGGCATCACCCATATTTTTTAAGCTCCTTGCAAGGCGCAGGTCTTTTTGTATGCAGTTCAGATCGCGGATAAATGCAATAGGCTTACCGGCAAAATCGGGGTCGCTCGCATTCTCAGGATAGCGCATGACCTGCCCATCCTCGTTCTTGAGAAACACCATATTGTCAGGCCGCAAATGGTTCACAAAATCGGCCTTGCTCTGACCTTTGGGCATGCCCTTCTTCTCAGCCTTGAGCACCTGGATGGTTCGGCGGATATCATCATCCGTCACCTTCATGCCTTCTATATCAGGTGCATAGGGCACGACACAGGCATAATATGCGCCCCCCGCGTAAAACTTTCCAAAGGCCGGGCGAAGCGACACCACACTATGCCCCGGCTCACCGACATATTCGATCCGCGTGATGGCATCGGGAATTTCCTGCTTATGCTTATCACCGGTACGCGAAGCAATAGCCAGGTTCCCGGCACTGAAAATGCGGCCATCCAGGTTGATGCCATCTTCGGCCAATTCATGGCGCAGCATTTCTACTTTTGCAATATCACGGCATGACAGTTCGATGATGCTGCGTTCGAGCTTGCTGCATACCTTGGGGTCGGCGATATTGAAAGTACTGCTAAATACACCCATAAGCCGCCATCTTTACATTACACCACGATGATGATAGCGTGATTTTATGAACAGGATATTAAGGAAAATCAATATCCTAAAAAACAACTTATTGAATTTTCTATGTTTTCAAATCTCTCGACCAAATTTTCCGACATTTTCGCGCGGCTGAAGAAGCGCGGCGTCATCACCGAGGCCGACCTGGACACCATGATGCGCGAGATACGCATCGCCTTGCTGGAGGCCGATGTCGCCCTGCCGGTGGTGAAGGGTTTTATCGCGAGCTTAAAAGAAAAAGCTCTTGGCGCGCAGATCGTCAAAAGCGTATCACCGGGACAGATGATCGTGAAGCTGGTCAACGACCATCTGGCCGAATTGCTCGGCAGCACCAACCAGGCTATTAACCTGGCCGCTTCACCGCCGGTTGCCATGATGATGGTGGGCCTGCAAGGCTCGGGTAAAACCACCTCCACGGCCAAACTCGCCGCCCGGCTTAAGACCAAGCACGGCAAGAAAGTGCTGGTGGCCTCGCTCGACGTATACCGCCCGGCCGCGCAAGAACAGCTCGCCCAGGTGGCCGCGCGTGCAGGCGTTGCCTCGCTGCCTATCATTGTGGGCGAAAAGCCCGTTACCATCACGCAACGTGCGCTGAAGGCAGCGCGCCTGGAAGGCTATGACGTGCTGCTGCTGGACACAGCCGGCCGCCTGCATATCGACGAAGAGCTGATGGCCGAACTAAAGGCAGTACGTGACCTGGCGCAGCCGCTGGAGACGCTCCTGGTGGCAGACTCGCTGACCGGTCAGGACGCTGTCAACATCGCGCGCAGCTTCCACGAGCAGATCGCCATCACCGGCATCATCCTCACCCGTATTGATGGTGACGGCCGTGGCGGTGCGGCGCTTTCGATGCGCGCGGTCACGGGCCAGCCCATCAAGTTCTTAGGGGTGGGCGAAAAGGTGGACGAGTTCGAAGAGTTCCACCCCGAGCGTATCGCAGGGCGCATCCTGGATATGGGCGACATCGTATCCTTCGTAGAAAAGGCCGCCGAAAATGTGAGCCAGGACGAAATGGAGAAGATGGCCGCCAAGATGATGGAAGGCCAGTTCGACTTCAACGACCTGCTCGACCAGCTGCGCAAGATGAAAAAAATGGGCGGCATTGGCAGCATGATGAATATGATGCCCGGCATGGGCGCGCTAAAGGATAAGCTCGCCAGTGCAAAGGTGGATGAAAAAATGCTCGCGCGCCAGGAGGCACTCATTCTTTCCATGACGGCCAAGGAGCGCAAGCATCCTAAGCTGCTCAACGCATCACGCCGTGTGCGCATCGCAGCTGGCGCTGGCAGCACGGTGCAAGAGCTCAACAAGCTGCTCAAGCAACAGCAACAGATGGCCGATATGATGAAGAAGCTCAAAAAGATGGGCCAAAAAGGCATGGCCCGTGGCGGGCTGCAACAGCTGCTCGGCGGGCTGCGCTAACGGGAAATTAGTCGGGAAATTAGTTTAGCTGGCGGCTTTTAAAAGCTGTTCGTAGCGGGCGAGATAGCCTGCCAGAAAAGCCTCAGCCTTTGCATCCGGCTCGGCGCGAAAATCCATGTAGATGACATCGCCATATTCACCGATATCGCGCGTCAGCGCAGCCAGCCCATCCTGGTGCATATGCTCGATACCTTCGCGCCCGGCACGGATATAGGCAAAGAATGCCTTACCCGACACGCTGACACCGCGATAGAGCATCACGCATTCACCACCGCCGAGCTTTACTTTTTCTGCAAATGTAAGCACACCCATATCAGCCCCCTGCTCCACGTTTTGCATAGCCCGGCAGGCTTTCATGCAGTGCATCGGTCATGCGAACAGCAGGCACGCGCTGCTGCTGCGAAGTGATACTAAAGCCACTCGTGCCGATCTTATCTGCGCCGGCTTCCACCATCGCCATGGCGTGCTCGTAATCGTTCACATTGCCACAGGCTTTCACACTTACACCCTCTCCCACCGCCGCACGCAATATCTCGACGGCTTCCACACTTGCCCCGCCTTTAGCATGTGCGCCGGTGGAGGTCTGCACGCTGGCAGCACCGCAGGCACGAGCAAACAATGCGGCGACGGCAATATCTTTGGGGGACATATCGGCCGTTTCCAACACGGCGCGCACGGGCGTTTGCCCGTTGGCCGCCTCGATAATTTCTTTAATGTAACTGCGCGCGCGCGAATAATCGCCGCTTTTGATCAGCGCGTGCGGCAACACCAACGCCACCTCATCCACACCTGCGGCCTGCGCAACATGGATCTGGTCTTTCACATGCTCGGTGCTGCTATCGCCTGCGGGGAAGTTCACCACCGTAGTGAGTTTGGTCTTGCTGCCTTGGGGCAAAAACTTTTTGGCCATCTCTAGTTTTTCCGGCAGCACACAGACCGATGCCGCCTCTTCCAGAAACGCTTTATGACATAGCCTAGCGATGTCTTCTTCGCTGGCAGTGGGGTTTAGGTTAGTAAGCTCCACCAGCGACATCGTGCTTTGCAACTGCGCGATATTTTTGGGCCGGCCATAAGCAGGTTCGGCTAACGGTGGCAGGTCTTTGATCACCTGTCGCAATTCACCATCCGCCTCTTTGACGGTGCGGTTGACCACTTCCAACGGCAGCTTCGGCTTGAACTTGGAGAACTGCTTGGCGAAGATCGCCTCGCCTTCTTCGATGCTATGCACCTGCTTGACCGGCGCCATATAATCATCCCCGAACACTTCACGCGCATGCTGTAGCACCGGCCCCCAGGTATTGTGCTCGTCCACCACCACAAAGGGCTGGTCGTGCCACGCGCCGCTTACATCCTGGTACTGCGTACATTTATGCTTCTGACGGAACAGCTCCAGCACCATGAAAAGTTCTTCCCCCGAACCAATACCGCCATCGACCATGCATACGCCGTTGGAATGCTCTAGATAGCACTCGATGCGGTGGATCATGTCCTTGTGGTCGGTGTAGCGAGGCATGAGCTGCTTAATGGCCTCGGGATCTTTTTCAGCACCAGTCAGGCCCACAGCCCCACGCTCATGCGCCGAGATGCCGTGCAGGTATACCCCTTTATCCTTTGCCGTACGCGCCTGCATGCCCATGACGCCGGATGTGCCGCCACCGTTTACGATACCCCATCCGTTACGCTCACACATCTCCACCGAGCGCTTGGCAGTCTCCAGGTGTTTTTCCTGGCGTGTAGTGGCAGAACCGAAAAAGGCGATGCTTGCACGCGGGCGCTGGCGCACATCGTCCTGCGCGACAATATCGATGATAGGATTAGGCCCTGGCTCATAGGTATGGAAGCGATAGTCGGCGGTGCTTTTACCCGACAGGTCTTTGGGCACGCGCGCCTCAAGCACACTCTGCATTTCCTCAGGCGTGGAACAGCGCGTGATGCTTTCCTTAAATCCGGGGCGCAGCGTGCCAGCAGCTTTCAAATGGTCGAGCGTGCGCATGAACGGCTCCCACTCCTTATCGCTGCCATAAAAGATGATGGGCTTGCGCTGGGCCTTCAACGCCGCCGAAAGACGATGATGCTGTTCTTTTTGCTCGGGGCTTAGCTCATGCCCGGCATATTGGATCTTGTGCAGCTTGGAAAGGTCGGTGAAGATATCCTTCACCACTTCAGGCTCCCACACTAAGAACGGATTGCCGATCTCGGATTCAGCAAGCAGCGCGTATATATCGTAGGGGTTCGCTCCTGGCAACACCACCGAAGCCGCCGAACGATGGCAGCGACCATTGAAATGAAATACATGCTTATTGCTCATCGCCGGGACGGTTTCCAACTCATAGCCCTTGGCTTCCATCGCCTTGGCAAAGGGCTGAGCCTGGGAAGCCTTGCTGCAAAAAACCTGCAATGTGTTGAGCGTATTGAGCATGAGTGAAGCGTGTTCCTATGTTCAGGGCCTTAAGAGTAAGACTATCGCTTGTATTGCACTTGTCTAGGGCAAAACGGCCGTATTGGTTAATTTTTATCAACAACAATCCTGCTCGGGCAAACACCACACAAAGATCTGATAAATATGGATAATGCATGACTTTGTGATACAAAGACCCAGCCGGGGCAGCAGCACTGCCGTTTTTATACAATTTTGTACTTTACGTTGCCGGTTTTCCCTGCTAGAAACCCATTCCCTTAAAACTTTTAGTTATTATTAGGAAGCTATGTCGACCACCATTCGCCTTTCTCGCGCCGGAACCAAAAAGCGCCCGTATTATCGCATCGTTGTGACCAACTCGCGCAGCCCGCGTGACAGCAAGTTCATCGAGCGCATCGGCACTTATAACCCGCTGCTGACCAACGAAGACCCCAAGCGACTCGTGATTGACGAAGAACGCGCCAAATACTGGCTAGGCGTGGGCGTTCAGCTTTCTGACCGCGTGCACGTGTTCTTCAACAAGAGCGGCCTGGTTGCCACCAAGCCGGCCTTCAAGCCGGTTCGCAAGTCCAAAAAGGACAAAGGCGAAGGTGAAGCGGCTGCCGCCTAGTCTTGCTTGCGGCTAGCACCGCATGGCTGAATCCTCCAAACGTATACAAGTGGGTGTGATCACCGCAGCGCATGGCGTGCGCGGACAGGTAAAGCTCAAGAGCTTCACGCAAAACCCCAAAGACCTCCTTTCCTTCACACCGCTGACGGACGCTTCGGGCAACCGCAGCTTCAAGCTCGCCTCGCAGGGGGTGCAGGGGCAAGACACGCTCATCGTCACCGTCGAGGGCATCGCCGATCGCAACGCCGCCGAGCTGCTCAAGAACACCCCGCTGTTCGCCCCGGCCGAGCAGCTGCCAGAGGCCGAAGACGGCGCGTGGTATTACGGCGAGCTTGTGGATATGCAGGCGCGCACTGAGGACGGTAAGGCCTATGGCATGGTCACGGCCGTGAATAATTATGGCGCAGGTGACATCATCGAGATCAAGCGTGTCGACGGCACGCTGGAGATGCTGCCATTTAGCCCCGCCTTTGTAGGCGATGTAGTGGTGCAAGAGCGTTACCTGGTGGTCTTTCCGCCCGATTACATAGAGGGCGACGAGCCCTAGCACGCGACTTCATTCACGCTCGCGGTTGCGGTTCTGCCGAGCCTCTTCGATGTAGTGACAGAAACCTTTGCGACTCTCAGGGGCCGCCGCCTGGTGCGCGTCCGCGCCGGCCTGGATCACCTTGCCAATCTCCGTTTTATACAGCGCATCGTGCTGCACCATGCGCGCGAATACCGTTTGGTTCGGGTTGCGCCCGTAATGTTCGCGCTGCGCGCAGAACTCATCAAACTCGGCTTTACTGATAACATGGTTGGCATGCCCGTATTCAAGCTTGAGATCTGCCATATGCGCACGCTGCGCCTTTTCATAGGGGTAGTGGGCGTGCGGCTCGGCACGGGTCTTCTCGATGAAGCCTTCCAGCTGCGCCTGCCGGTCGCCCCAGAGGCGTTCTTTTAACGGCTGCCCACGCATATATTCGCCAAATGCAGGAATGTTCCGCTTATAGCGCCGCGCGCGTTTTTCCCAGCGCTCTTCATTTTCGCCCTTGGCGATCGTGCCCGGGTCGACAATGATGGGAACGTTCACGCCCTTATAGCGAATGATGCCGACATTCTCCTGTTTGCAATCGCTGAACAGCTTCCCTTCAGGCATATCGGCCACGATGGCTTTTAGCAAGGCGCCCGCTTCGTGCTTGCCTACGCTGTAGCGCTTGGAAAGCTCCTTATCCGCCACGATCTCCGACAGTATGTGCACGCGCGGCAATATCTCGATCTGGAAATCGTCACCGCAATGGATCGTATCGATCGGTTGCAGCACCCGCCAATCGGTAGAGCGTTTTTCCGCCCGCTCGGTGCGCACGATACGCAGCATCTGATGCTCGCCACCCTCAAAAACCAGGCCGTTGCGCCCGCGGCTATCTTCCGGGTGCAGGCGGCGAAACCCAAGATCGGCAAGCGTCTCATACAGCTTAAAGAGCGCCTCGTGGTCGCTTTCGATATGCCGCGCGGTTTTGTTGCGACCGGGCTTAAGTTGCGCCAGCACGCTAAAGACCGGCATAAAGCGCTTATAATCGCTAGCTGGGAAAACCTTATTCTCTGTGGGATTCTCTGTGGGATTCTCTGTGCTATTCATTGCAAACCAGGTGAAACCTCTATAAAACGGCTCCATTATATCGCCCAAACATTAAAATTTGCACATGAAACCGCTGCTTTCCGCCATTGCGCTCACCCTGTTCCCGGATATGTTCCCGGGGCCGCTGGGGCTGTCGCTGGCCGGCACGGCGCTCAAAAAAGGCATCTGGTCGCTAGAAACCATTGATATTCGTGATTTTTCGACAGACAAACACCGCACGGTGGACGATTCCCCCTATGGCGGGGGCACGGGCATGGTGCTAAAGCCCGACGTGGTGGATGCCGCCGTGGAAGCGGCCAAGGCGAAGCTGCCCGATGCCCGCATCCTGTACACCAGCCCGCGCGGCAAGCCGCTGACCCAAGCCCTGGCAGAAGAGCTTAAGTATCAGAATATGATCATTATTTGCGGGCGTTTTGAAGGCCTAGACCAGCGCGTGATTGACCACCACCAGATGACCGAGGTCAGCCTGGGCGATTTTGTACTCTCGGGCGGCGAAATTGCAGCCCTGGCGATATTGGATGCCTGTGTTCGGCTCCTACCGGGCGTTACCAAGGAAGGCGCCATCGTGCAAGAAAGTTTCTCCACCCTGTCAGAATATGCTGGACTGCTTGAATATCCTCACTATACTAGACCGCCTGTTTGGAATGGCTTGGCAGTGCCTGAGGTGCTCCTTTCCGGAAACCACGAACATATCCATGCATGGCGGCTTGAGCAGGCAAAAATACTGACAAAAGCTCGTCGCCCTGACTTGGCAGAGAAATTGAAGATAGCGTTTGAAGAATAAATAGTTGATGAAGGAATAAAGTCATGAACGTGTTGCAGAAGATTGAAAAAGATAACCTTGAGAAACTGGCCGCCGGCAAGCGCCTCGATAGCTTTGCCCAGGGCGACACCGTTCGCGTGAACGTGCGCATCGTTGAAGGCAACACCGAGCGTGTTCAGGCTTTCGAAGGTGTGTGCATCGGCCGCAAGAACGCCGGCGTTCGCTCGGCATTCACCGTGCGCAAGATCAGCCACGGCGAAGGCGTAGAGCGCGTATTCCCGCTATATTCCCCCCGCGTAGAAAGCGTTGAGCTGGTGCGCAAAGGCAATGTCGTTCGCGCCAAGCTGTACTACCTGCGCGGCCGTACCGGTAAGGCGGCTCGAATTACCGAGAAGCGCGATATCGTTCGCAAAGACGAAGAATAATCTAATCACCGATAGCGATAAGGGTTGTGTATAAGCTTATCGCTTATCACAACCCTTTTTCTTGAGAATAACATGCCCAAAACACTTTACGAGAAGATCTTCGACGCTCACGTCGTTTCACAGCAGGATGATGGCACATGCCTGCTCTACATCGACCGCCACCTGATCCACGAGGTCACCAGCCCGCAAGCCTTTGAAGGCCTGCGTGTGGCAGGCCGCAAAGTGCGCCGCCCTGAGGCAGCCCTGGCCGTGCCCGACCATAACGTGCCCACCACACCCGAACGCAAGCAGGGCATCATCAAAGATGAGACCTCGCGCATCCAAGTGGAAACGCTTAAATCCAACGCCGAAGAATTTGGCATCATGCATTTCGCCATGGACGATAAACGCCAAGGCATCGTCCATATCGTCGGCCCTGAAGAAGGCTTCACCCAACCCGGCATGACCATTGTGTGCGGTGACTCGCACACCTCCACCCATGGCGCGTTCGGCTCGCTGGCCTTTGGCATCGGCACGTCGGAAGTCGAACATGTGCTGGCCACGCAAACTCTCATCCAGCGCCACTCCAAAAGCATGCTCGTACAGGTGGACGGCAAGCTCGGCGCGGGCGTCACCGCCAAAGACATCACCCTGGCTGTTATCGGCCGCATCGGAACGGCCGGCGGCACGGGCTACGTCATCGAATATGCCGGTGAAGCCATTCGCGCGCTTTCCATGGAAGGCCGCATGACGGTGTGCAACATGAGTATCGAAGCCGGCGCGCGCGCAGGCCTCATCGCCCCTGATGAAAAGACGTTTGAATATCTCAAAGGCCGCCCCATGGCCCCCAAGGGAGCAGACTGGGACAAAGCGGTAGCTTACTGGAAAACCCTGCCCACCGATGCAGGTGCAAAGTATGACACCACCGTGGTGCTGCACGCCGACGAGATCGCCCCGCAAGTAACCTGGGGCACAAGCCCCGAGCAGGTGCTGCCGATTACGGCCAATATCCCCGACCCGGCCAAGGAAGCCGACGAGCACAAGCGCAAAAGCATCGAACGCGCGCTGGAATACATGGACTTAAAACCCGGCACGCCGCTTTGCGAAGTGCCCATCGATAAGGTCTTCATCGGCTCGTGCACCAACGGCCGCATCGAAGATTTGCGCGCTGCCGCCGCTATGGCCAAAGGCAAGCATGTGGCTAAAAGCATCAAGCTTGCCATGGTCGTGCCCGGCTCTGGTTTGGTTAAGGAACAAGCCGAGCAAGAAGGCCTGGATAAAATTTTCCTCGAGGCCGGCTTTGAATGGCGCGAGCCGGGTTGTTCCATGTGCCTGGCCATGAACGCCGACCGCTTAGAGCCAGGCGAGCGCTGCGCTTCCACCTCCAACCGTAACTTCGAAGGCCGCCAAGGGCGCGGCGGGCGCACCCATCTGGTCAGCCCCGCTATGGCTGTGGCTGCTGCCGTCACCGGCCATCTGGCCGATGTCAGAAAGCTGAGCTAGCCCATGCAAAAATTCAACACACTCCACGCCATCGCCGCTCCGCTGCCGATCGATAATGTCGACACCGACATGATCATCCCCAAGCAGTTCTTGAAAACCATCAAGCGCACCGGCCTTAAAGAAGGCCTGTTCTACGAAATGCGCTATGACGTGGACGGCAAGAAGATCGACAGCTTCGTGCTGCACAACGCGCCGTATGAGCAGGCGCAGATCGTGATCTCTGGCAGCAATTTCGGCTGCGGTTCCTCGCGTGAGCATGCCCCTTGGGCGCTGCTGGATTTTGGCATTCGCTGCATCGTGGCCAGCTCCTATGCCGACATTTTCTATAACAACTGCTTCAAGAACGGCATCCTGCCCATCGTGCTGCCGCAAGACCAGGTAGAGCAACTCATGAGCGCCGCCAAAGCCGGCACGAAGATCAGCGTGGATCTGGAGAAACAAACCATCGCCGCGGACGGGCAGAACGTGGAGCCTTACGGCTTCGACGTAGAAGCCTTCCGCAAGCATTGCCTGCTCAACGGCCTTGACGACATCGGCCTTTCGATGCAAAAAGCAGGGGAAATCGCCGACTATGAAACCAACCGGAAAGCCACCACCCCCTGGCTCTTCCCAGCTGCCTGAGAGAACCCATGACGACCAAACACATCCTTCTTCTGCCCGGCGATGGTATCGGCCCGGAAGTCGTTGCCGAAACCGTAAAGATCATTGATTGGTTCTCGGCCAATGGCCCGGTGAAATTCACCACCTCCAAGGCGCTGCTCGGCGGCGCGGCCTATGACGCGGTGGGCACGCCCTTCCCCGACGAAACGGTAGTGGAAGCTAAGAAGGCTGATGCGGTGCTGCTGGGCGCAGTCGGCGGCCCGAAATGGGAAAGCCTGCCGATCGCCTCGCGCCCGGAAAAAGGCCTGCTTGGCATTCGCAAAGCCCTTGGCCTGTATGCGAATTTGCGCCCGGCCATCTGCTTTGATGAGCTGGCCGATGCTTCGAGTCTGAAGCCCGAGATCGTCGGCGGCCTGGATATCATGATCGTGCGCGAACTCACCGGCGGCATTTATTTTGGCACTCCCCGCGGCGTGGAAACCCTGCCCGACGGCACGCGCAAAGGCATCAACACCGAAGTGTACACCTCCCCCGAGGTCACCCGCATCGCACGCGTAGCGTTTGACCTGGCGAGCAAGCGCGGCGGCCGTGTGTGCTCGGTGGACAAGGCCAACGTGCTTGAATGCACCGAAATGTGGCGCGAAGAGGTCACCAAGGTGCACAAGGAAGAATATCCCAAGCTCGAACTATCGCACATGTATGTCGACAATGCCGCCATGCAGCTGGTGCGCACGCCCAAACAATTCGACGTGATGGTGACCACCAACATGTTCGGCGACATTCTATCCGACATCGCCTCGATGCTGACAGGCTCGCTCGGCATGCTTCCCTCGGCCTCGCTCGGCGCACCTGGCACACCGGGGCTGTATGAGCCTGTGCACGGCAGCGCGCCCGACATCGCGGGCAAAGGTATCGCCAACCCGATCGCCACCATTCTCTCTTTTGCGATGATGCTGCGCTACTCGTTCAGCTTAGGCAAACAAGCCGACCAGCTCGAAGCAGCCATTCGTAGCGTGCTGGCCCAGGGCCTTCGCACCGGCGACATCATGCAGCCCGGCAAAAAGCAGGTTGGCACGAGCGAGATGGGTGCGGCTATTTTGAACGCACTTTCGGCAAAAGCGCTGGCGGCTTAACGCCTGCTAACGCTTACGGCCGGCAGGTTCTGCCAGTTTTTCTTCAATCCCGGATTTGAACGCGGCTACGTGCGGCTCCAGCTTATGGGCCAAGGCACTATCCTTGCCCTTGGCCCATTCCACCACATTATCGGCGGCGGCGAGCTTGCTGTCCGCGCTCCACTGCGCAGCGTTCTTCACCGGCAGGCGAAGCGTGCGTTGTGCGCCATCGAGTGCTTTGCTGAACGCCTCAATATGCTCATGGGCCTCTGGCGTATCGGCGCTGGCTTTAAACTCCGGCAACAATGAGCGCAATGCGCCGATATGCAGCGCGTCCATATTCTGCGTATGTTCGGCTGCACGTTTTTGGATACGCCCGCGCGCCACCATCGAATCATCAATCACGGTGCTGGGCTTAGTGCCCTCAGGCAGGTTGCGGCTGATAGCGGCAAATTCTTCAACGTAGCGCTGCGTGATCTGCGGCATAGTGAGCAGCTCATCGCCGACCATCATATCATTAGTGTCGCAAACCATTTGCATGAAAGCGCCAACATTTTTGCGCAGCACGTTATAGCCCGTGAGCGTATAGCTGCCGTCGGGGTTCGGCGGCGTTTCGTGCAAGATATCGCGCCACATGCGGATATTGGCGCGAGTGCGATAGCTAGGGTGGTTATCGAACGCGCCGCTTAGCGCATGCTGGATAGATTCGGCATCGCTGTCAGGAAAGTGCGGCCTTCCCTCCGGGGGCAGCTTGCTTGCAAATGCCTCGAACTCTCCGCGGCTGCGCAGCGAATCTGCGATGTAAGCAGCACTGACGATTTGCGGCCGCATGCCAAAATGCTCGACGGCCTCGCGCAGCGGGGCCAGCTCCGCATCAGCAGGGTTTATCATCGTGTTCATGCGTTGTACATACATGCGAAGGAGGAATTCGCTCATCTCCTGGGCTTGGCGTGGCGTCAGTGCACCCTGGGCTTGCGCGCGCTCACGGAACTTCTCCATCAGCCCCACGAACTGCACCGCTTTGTTAATCAGCCCAGCCTTCATTCCGGGCCGCTCAGCAAAGAGATGCTGCATGGTCTGCCGGTGGGCGATATGCGAATAGATCTCGACATTCCCGATGGGCATGTGCTCGTCCCAGACCGCTTTAGTATCGCCCAGCGCCTGTTCCAGCGGAGAGCCGGTAGTTGCCCTATGAAGCGGGAAAACCGTGCTGTGGATATAGTCGTGATTGGCAGTGTCGGCCATCATGTGGTAGCTGCGCAAAATATTCTGCCCAAGCTTATCGCCATCTACGGCGCGCAGTGCCGCCATAATGCGCGGGTCCAGCACATAGGCGGTGGCGGCTTGAATCGGCGGATTATCGATAAGCTGTTTGCTAACAAAACCGAATGTGAATCGATAACGCTCTTTGGGTGAATGGAAGCTGTTTACGTTTTCGATATGGTTGCTGCGAATATCTTCATCGCCGGGAATAAAAACGCCCTTACCGGTGAATAAAAGATTGCCCGACAGGGAGCGCTCGGCAAACATGCTGTGTGCATCGAACGCCACACCGTGAGCGGCCAAATCCTGCGACCACCCCTCCAGCACTAGCTTGCGGCGTTTGCCTTCCAGCACTGTCAGCTGCTCATGCGTTTGGCTGGGCTCGGATATGCGGCTATCTATGCTTTGGATCTCATACGCCGCTGCGAGCCTTTTGGTAAAATCCTTTGGTGTGATCTGCCCCTTCACAAGCGCGCGCACATCATAGGCATGGACATGCTTATTAGCGCGCACGAAATCGTTGATAGGCTGCATATACTGATTGTAGCTAGCGCCGAACCCGCGCAGACCAGTGACAACATGCGGCTGATCTAAATCCTGCGACGGCTTGTTGATATCCAGCATCATGGATTGGAAGCGATCCAGGCAATCGCGCGTGAAATAATCATCCTCTCCACGGGTGCAGCTTGGGTCGATCTTTTGGATATGGGCCATAAAAGCTTGCTTGCCCTGCTGCCAGTGATTCAAGATAAAATCCGTGTCAGCCTGGGCGCGCGCCAGGTTCGCCTGCTGCTCTTCCTGGGGCACTTGCAGCCAGTTCACTTTCTCGCTAACACTATCGACGACGGCAACGCTCATATATCCCCATTCAACTACCTGTATTGTAGCACAAAAGTCGCTGCTAAATATGACGATGGGATGAACGTTTTCTAGCCAAGATAGCGCTTGGCTGCATTTTGTCATATTTGCACAACCAATTGTGAAATATGGATAATCAAGCATTGTGAAAGCTTACGCCTTGGTGTAGATTCGTTCTTATGTCCGCCCCGAACGCCCCCTCCCTCACCGACCGAAGCAGCCTGGCACGCGCCATTACGCTGATCGAATCCACTCGCGAAGATCACCAGCGCGAGGCCCAAGAACTTCTCACTTCCCTGCTACCCAAAACGGGCAACTCCATCCGCATCGGCATCACCGGTGTGCCGGGTGTGGGCAAGTCCACCTTCATCGAATCCTTCGGCATGCATGTGCTCGAACGCGGGCATAAAGTGGCCGTGCTGGCGATTGATCCTTCGAGCAGCAAAACCGGCGGCAGCATCCTGGGCGATAAAACCCGCATGGGCCGCCTAAGCCAAGACGAACGCGCCTATATCCGCCCCTCTCCCACTTCCGGGCAGCTAGGTGGCGTAGCGCGCCGCACCCGCGAAGCGATGCTGCTATGCGAGGCTGCCGGCTACGATGTCATCATCGTCGAAACGGTGGGCGTGGGCCAATCGGAGATCGAAGTGGCCGACATGGTCGATATGTTCATGCTCTTACTCCTGCCCGGCAGCGGCGACGAACTGCAAGGCATCAAAAAAGGTATTGTGGAGCTGGCTGACATGCTGGTGGTAAACAAGGCTGACGGTGATCTGATCGCTCAGGCCAAGCGCGTGCGGGCCGATTATTCGGCGGCTTTGCGCATGCTGCATCCCACCAGCCAGCATTGGCAGCCTAAGGTCGTCACCTGCTCGGCGCTGAACGAACAAGGCATCGACGAGGTGTGGAAAAGCGCCGAAGAGTTCAAATCCGTCATGAGCGAAAACGGCGAACTTACCCGCCGCCGCGCAGGCCAGGCCCAGAAATGGATGTGGAAAGAAATTCGCGAGCGGCTACTCACTCGCTTTGGTAGCCACGCAGGCGTGGCAGCACGCATCGAAGCCACACAAGCCCAGGTAGCCGCAGGCGAGCTGGCGCCCACCAGTGCAGCCACCAGCCTCATCGACATATTTTTTGGCGAAAATACTGGCAAATAACCCCTTGGGTATTATATAGAAGAAGTGTTTTCTAAACTGCTTTTAGCGGGGAACTCCCATGACCAAGAAATTCAAGATCGGCCTTATTCAAATGCGCTGCTCGCCCAAGCCTGCCGAGAGCTTGAAAAAAGCCGTGAGCATGCTGGAAAAAGCCGCCAAGCAAGGCGTGCAGGTGGCCTGCCTGCCGGAGTTGTTCCTGACCGATTATTTCTGCCAGAAGCTAGATGCTAAAACCTTCAACCTCGCCGAGCCGGTAGATGGCCCCACCACCAAGGCCTTGGGCGCAATTGCCAAAAAGACCGGCATGGTAATCGTCAGCTCTATCTTTGAAAAAGCTGGCCCGGGCCTGTATTACAACACGGCCGTCATCATCGAGAAGACCGGCAAGGTTGCCGGCACCTATCGCAAAATGCATATCCCGCATGATCCGCTGTTCGAAGAGAAATATTATTTCGCCCCCGGCGATCAGGGCTTCAAATCGCACGATACCAGCGCCGGGCAAATCGGCGCACTGGTATGCTGGGATCAATGGTATCCCGAGGGTGCACGCCTGACGGCCTTGCAGGGCGCACAGGTGTTGTTCTACCCCACGGCGATTGGCTGGCATCCGAAGGAAAAGGCCGAATTCGGCGAAGCCCAAGTTTCCGCGTGGGAAACCATCCAGCGCAGCCACGCCATTGCCAACGGCGTGTATGTAGCCGCCGTCAACCGCATCGGCCATGAAGGCGACAAGAACGGCGGCATCGAGTTCTTCGGCCATTCGTTCATCGCCGATCCGTTCGGCCGCATTCTGGCCATGGGCAGCCACGACAAAGAAGAGGTCTTAACCGCCACCGTCGACCCCGCGCTTATCGAAGAGACACGCCGCAACTGGCCGTTCTTGCGTGACCGCCGCGTAGATGCCTACGCCCCCATCACCAACCGCTGGCTGGGCAAGCAATGAACACTCTCTACACCATGCCCGCCGAGTGGGAAAAGCAAGAAGCCATCTGGCTTGGCTGGCCCCACCAGAAGCGCGACTGGCCGGGCAAGTTCGCGCCCATCCCACATGTCTACACCGAGATACTCCGCCACATCACCGCCACGCAGAAAGTGAACCTGCTGGTACGCAGCGAAGTAGAAAAGGCCAAGACCTTAGCCCTGTGCGATTATGGAAATGTCGATACGAGCCGCATGCATTTCTTCACCATCCCCACTAACCGTGTGTGGCTGCGCGACAGTGGCCCCATCTTCGTGCGTGATACTAAAGGCAAGAAGCTGATGCTCGATTGGCGCTTCAACGCCTGGGCCAAATACCCAGACCACAAACTCGACGACAAAGTGCCAGAGCAGATCAATGCCATCTACAGAATCCCGCGCATCCAGCCCGTGCATAAAGGCAAGCGCGTGGTGCTCGAAGGCGGCGCAATTGAAGTAAACGGCAAAGGCAGCATCATCGTCACTGAAGAATGCTTGCAGTCCGACGTGCAGGTACGCAACCCCGGCTTCACCAAGAAAGACTACGAAGAGGTCTTTACAAAATATCTCGGCGCGCACAACACCATTTGGCTGGGCCACGGCATCGTGGGGGACGACACGCACGGCCATATCGACGACATCACCCGCTTTGTAAGCGCCAACACTATCATCACGGTAGTGGAGAAGAACAAGAAGGACGATAACCATGCCCTGCTGGCAAACAACGCAAAGCGCCTCAAAGCCGCGCGCGACGAAAAGGGGAAACCATTCACCATCGTGGAACTACCCATGCCAAAACCTGTGGTGTATGAGGGCCAACGGCTGCCCGCTTCCTATGCGAACTTCCTCATCACCAACAAACAGGTTCTGGTTCCCACTTTCAATGACGCGGCCGACCGCGATGCGCTCAATATCCTCGCCGAGTGTTTCCCCACCCGCGAAATTGTGGGCATCCACAGCGTCGACCTGGTGTGGGGCCTGGGAACCATCCACTGCATGAGCCAGCAGGAACCGGCATGAGTGAGCAAGCGCCCAACATGCCCGCCACCTGGATCCTTAACTGTCGCTATGGGCTTTATGAAAAGCAAACGCCATAAGCTTCTGACTGCCGTGCGCTGCGTGGGCCGCGCTGCCCACAGCACCGTCTACCATGACGGTATCGAACATGCCGGCTACCTCGCTTTTTTGGGCTTGCTGGCGCTGTTCCCTTTCCTGGTGTTCGTGGTGGCGGTCGCAGGTGTAATGGGGCAAGGCCAGGCAGGGGCCGAGTTCATCACCGCAGCGCTGAATGCCATGCCGGTACATCTGGTGGCCGCGTTACAGCCGCGCGTGGTAGAAATTGTCTCCGGCCCGCCGCAGGGCTTGCTTACGGTCGCCATTCTCGGCACGATCTGGACGGCCTCCTCCGCCGTGGAGGGCATCCGCACGGTGCTCAACCGCGCCTATCACGTTACCACACCGCCGGCGTATCTATGGCGGCGCACCCTTAGCATTTTGCAGCTGCTGGCGTTTACCTTCATCCTCATCGCAGGCATGGTACTGGTCGTGTTCACGCCGCTGATCTTCCACTCTTTCGAGGAACTCTTCAGCGCCAACTTAACCGCCGATTACGAAAGCCACTGGCAAAGCCTGGTATTTCTGACCACCCATTGCGTCTTGTTCTTCACTATCGCTGGCATCTACTACATCCTGCCCAACATCAAGCAGAACATGCTGGCAGTGATCCCCGGTGCGGTCGTGGTGATGATGGCCTGGGTGGGCGCTGCGCATCTGCTCACGCTGTATCTACTTAACTTCAACCAGGTGAATCTGGTATATGGCAGCTTGGGCGGCATCATCGCAGCTCTGGTGTTCTTCTATATCTGCAACATCATTTTCATTTTCGGCGCGGAGCTAAACTACCAGATCCTCATTGCCGCCGGCCATCGCGTGCATGAAAAAGAGAACGCAGAACCGCCCGCTACATAACGCCGATCTTGCCCTGCGCCATCATCAGTAAGAAACCCAGCGCAATAGCCACGCCATAGGCAATCGGCTCGCCTTCTTGCAGCAGGCGCGGCAGCTTTTTATGACCTAGTTTAATGGCTATTTTGGGAGCAACCAATACCTTGCGTACACCCCACACAAGCAATGCATACACCCCGCCCAACAACGCCACCAAAAAGACGAACTCCAGCAGATGAGCCAATCCAACCCACAGAGCCAGTGCGCTTAGAAGCTTGATATCACCGCCACCCATCCAGTTCATAGCGAACACCGCATAGCCCACGGCGAACACAATACCCATACCCACAAGCCCGCCCTGCCAATCCACCGGGTTTGGCAACAGGAATACCGCCACGGGGTACGCCGCCAACAGGCCACCCACCAACCAGTTGGGGATGCGAAAGCGCGTGGTGTCGAGCCATAAAACGGCCACCATGCTGACCAGGAGGTATAAGTGGATGATTGCCATAATCTTTTTCCTGATTTTACTCTAGCATCAACCGCATAAAAAGATAGTGATAGATTTTGACAGAACGGGGTTTTGGGCGCATTGTCTTGGCGTTTGCGATACCAGCCAAAGGAGCGCCCGATGCCCGCCACCAAACAACAACAGCTGACCGGATGGGGAAATTTTCCCGTGGCCGAGTGTGCCACCTACCGGCCAGAAAAACAGCACGAAGTGGGCAACATCGCACGGCAGCATGGAGGTTCACTGATCGCACGCGGCATTGGCCGCTCTTACGCCGACGCCTCGCTCCAACCTGAAGGCGTGCTTACCACCCAGCGCCTCGACCATGTCATCGCGTTTGACAAACAAACGGGGCTTTTAACTGCCCAGGCCGGCATGACGCTGGCCGACATCATGGCCATGGCCATTCCTGAGGGCTGGTTCCCACCGGTGATCCCAGGCACGCGCTATGTCACCCTTGGCGGCGCCGTGGCCTGCAACGTGCACGGCAAAAATCATTTCCGCGAGGGTGACCTGGCCGAGCATGTAAAGCGCATTACGCTAACACTCGCCGATGGCAGCCGGGCAACCTGCGGGCCAGAAGAACAGAGCGACCTGTTCTGGGCCACGGCTGGCGGCATGGGGATGACCGGTATCATCGAAGAAGTCACTTTACAACTCAAGCGCATCGAATCTTCCTCGCTGAAGCACCACATCTACTGTGTCGACACCATCGAAGAAATGATGGCAGGCTTCGCCGCTCACCGCGACAGCGCCGATTACATGATTGGTTGGATCGACCACATGGCCAAGGGCGACAATCTTGGCCGCGGGCTTTTCTCTGCTGCCAGCCATATCGGCCCGCATGAAGGCGGGCAGACGCTTGCCACGTTCAAACCGCAAAAGACCAAACTCTACGTACCGATTTTCTTTCCCGGCTTCGTGCTCAACCGCTATTCGATGGCGTTGTATAACCGCTACCGTTTTGGCCAATATTCGAAAACGCCCAAGGATGAGATTGTCGGCTTCGATGGTTTCTTCCACCCGCTCGATAGCATCGGTAACTGGAACAAGCTTTATGGCAGGCGAGGCTTTTTCCAATACCAGTGCATGATCCCCGAGTGTGCGAATGTCACGGCGCACGTGCGCGAGTTCCTTGCCCTGCTGCAGGAGAAGAACCTGTTCTCCTTCCTGGGGGTCATTAAATATCACCGCCAGGGTGTAGGGCAGATGACCTTCCCCATCGCGGGCTATTCCCTGGCGCTGGACTTCCCCAACACTGCGCGTGTGCGCGAGCTGCTGCCCAGCTTAGATGCATGGGTGGCAAACCATGGCGGGCGCATCTATCTGGCCAAGGACGGGTTGCTCTCGCCTGAACATTTCTACGCGATGTATAGCAACGCGCCGGCATGGAAGGCGCTACTGGAGCGCTTCGACCCAAAGGCTAAATTCACCTCGCTCATGTCTAACCGGCTGCAATGGAAAACCTACTCCCCATCCTAAAGCGCTACGCAAAACCGCTTGGCTTTGCACTGCTGGCCGCGGCCATCGGCGTGATGTTCTGTACGGTGCTTTGGCGCGCCTGGGTGGCTGAAGATATGTACATCACCTTCCGCGTGGTGGATAATTTCATCGCCGGGCATGGACTGCGCTGGAATATCCATGAACGCGTGCAGGCCTACACCCACCCGCTATGGATGCTCTTGCACATCCCTGTTGCGGCAGCCACCGGCAACATCTTCTTAAGCAACATCATCCTCTCGGTGCTGTGCTGCTGGGCCGCGCTCATCGTAGCGCTGATGACCATGCGCAAGCCCCCGCTGCTTACCGTCTTGTATTTTTTGCTGCCGCTTTACCTTTCTAAATCCTTCATGGATTATACCACCTCGGGGCTGGAAAACCCGCTGAGCTACCTGCTGTTCGCTGCATTCGGGTATGTTCTGCTCAACTGCCAGCAACACCGATACTTCTGGTTTTATATATCATTGTTCGTGGCCCTTAGCCTGTTCAACCGGCTGGATACCGTCATCGTCTATCTGCCGGTACTGGCCTATTTGACCCTCTCCCGTTTCACGCAAATGCGCTGGGTGCAGATCATCCTGGGCGCCCTGCCGCTGATCGGCTGGCTTTCATTCTCGCTGTTTTATTATGGATTCTTATTCCCCAACACCAAATACGCCAAGCTCGGCACGGGATTCGATTGGTCGGTCTACCTAGCGCAGGGCATCGAATACTATAAGCATATCTGGGTGTTTGACCTTCCGGGCGCGCTGCTGCTCACCTCCTCGCTGGTGCTGTTGTTTAACCCGCGCTGGCTACGCTCCAGCAGCACGCTATCCTTCCCGCGTCTTCCGCAATGCTTAGGCCTGAGCGTATTGTCCTACACACTGTATGTCATCTATATCGGCGGGGATTACATGGGTGGTCGCTTCTGGGCGTTCCCCATTTTCGTTTCGGTGTGGTCGCTCTATGCGTTCTTGCCGCTGCGCGTGCGCGCCGACATTCAGTTCGCCATTGCCGCTGTGCTCATCGCCGCGCATATCAGCATCGGTTATTTGGGCTGGCTGCGTTGGAGTTGCCCCACCTGCATCCCCATCGAGGGGCGCTTGCTCGATGCGATCAACACCTTCCGCGCCAACTCGCTGGTGCGCAGTGAGTGGCCGTTCGTCATCCGCCTGGAAGGACATTATCCCTTCGCGCAGGAAGGCCGCCGCATCGCCGAGATGTATGACGTACCAGCCAAGCAGATGTTCTTCGTCGGCATGACGGCCTACTACGCGGGTGCCAAAGCCCCCATCGTCGACATGCTGGGCCTGACCGATCCTCTGATTGCGCGCCTGCCCGCCGTGCCGGAGCAAAAATTCTACCCGGCGCATTTCCGCCGCATCATCCCGCGCGGGTATTACAAGGCTATCGACACTGGCTCGCTGGAGGACATGCACCCGGCACTGGCGATATACTATGATAAGCTTCGCCTTATAACGTCGGGGAATTTACTGGACAGCCAACGCTTAAAGACCATTATATTGTTCAACCTGGGGTATTATGACGACTGGAAAAACGCCTACCTTTATGCCACCCGCCGATGAAACCGTCTTAGTGGTGGGCTCCACCTCTTCGCTGGCGCAAGCGCTCGCGCGCGCGCTTGCCGAGCGCGGCTACGGCTTGGCGCTGGCCGCACGTGATGAGCAAGAACTCGCCATGCAGGCAAGTGACCTGCGTGCACGCTTCAGCATTGCCGTTTCCACGCAACGATTTGATCTGCTGGATGCCGGTTTTTCTGCCGTCGCCCTCATCGAAAATGCAGGCAATTTTCACCATGCCATCATTGCCACCGGCGACATGGGAAACAACAACTCACAAGACATCAAGAACCTAGCACTCACGGCGCAAACCAACTATGTGCTCCCGGCGCAGATTGCAAGCGTAGCCGCCGCCAAGCTTGCCCAGCGCTGCGGGGGCAGCATCGCCATCATCTCCTCGGTCGCCGGAGATCGCGGCCGCCAAAGCAACTACGCCTATGGCGCAGCCAAAGCAGGGCTCAGCGCTTTTGCATCTGGCCTGCGCAATTACTATTTCAAGCGGGGCGTGCATGTGATGACGGTAAAGCCCGGCTTCATCGACACACCGATGACCTGGGGCATGAAAAGCCCGCTCATCGCCAGCCGCGAATATGTGGCGGACGCCATCGTCAAGGCGCTGATTGCTAAGAAAGATGTGGTGTATGTGCCGCGCTTCTGGGCGCTTATCATGCTGATCATTACCCATATCCCGGAGAAGGTCTTCAAGAAGCTGAGCCTCTAGCTCCCTGCTGAAAAGCCTTTTTGCACCAGCACCCGCTTGGCATCGGGGGTTTTGAGATATTCAAGAAATTTGCGCGCCGCGTTCATGTTGTCCCCGGCAATGACCACGGCATAATAGCCGATAGGGTTGTGCAGGCTTTCGGGCAGAACGCTCACTACGCGGATGTCCTGGCGGGCCATCACACCAGAGTAGAAGAACAGGCCGTAAGCGCCGTGGGTGCTTACCAGTTCAAACATTTGGTCGCGCTGCTTCACATAGAGTGTGTAGGGTTCCATTTCGCCATATGGGTCGGCGTTGCGCATCACCTGTTTGCCGAAAACCCCCTCGGGCCGCGTCTGAGGGTAACCCACCACAAAGCCAGGTTCACCACCAATCTCACCGATGATAGCAGTGGAGGGGAACGGTGTGCCGGGTGGGTATTGCAATGTGCTGCCGGCAGGCCCCACAAGCGCCATGCGACCGCGTGCCACCTGCATCTGCGAATACACATCCACCAGGCCGCTACCTTTTAAGGTTTCGATCCAGGCCAGGTTGGTGGTGATGAGAATATCAGAGGCCGCGCCTTCGTTGATTTGCGCTTCCTGCGCGCGCTGCGAGGCGAACGAGGCGTTGACCACCACCTGCTTGTCGCGCGCATAGTTGCGGGCGATCTCAGCCATAGCCACACTGATGCTACTATCGGCGATAATGGTGATCGTACCAAGCGCCTGCGCAGACGCAGGCACAAATGCATAAAAAAGCACCGCCAGCAGGCTAGCCGAGCAAGCGTTCAAAACGCTGTATATTCTCTTTTGAAAGGCGCACATTCACATGAATATACTCATCCTGAACATTTTGCGCCATCACTTTGCCATGGCTGTGCAGCCAGGCGAGCGATTTGCCATCCGTGGTCTTGAGCTTATATTCGCGCAGCACGAAGAATTGGCCGGCGATGTGGCGGCTGATAAGGGCTTTGAGCGCTTCCATCCCCTCGCCGGTGGCCGCAGAAATAGGCAGCCCATCGGCCTTCAATGCTTCTTTTTGTTCAGGTATAAGCAGGTCACATTTATTGTATAGCTCCACCATATGCTCGGGCAGCGCCTCGGTCTTCAGCAGGCTTTTAAGCACGGCCTCCACGTCTTGCTTCTGCGCCTCGCTATCGGGGTGGGAAATATCGCGCACATGCAGCAATAAATCCGACTCCAGCACTTCTTCCAGCGTCGCACGGAAAGCAGCAACCAACTCGGTGGGCAGGTTGGAGACGAACCCCACCGTGTCGGAGAGAATAACCTTACCGCCATCGAGCTTGAGCGCGCGCATGGTGGGGTCGAGCGTGGCGAAGAGCTTATCCATCGAAAGCACGCCAGCGCCGGTCAGTCGGTTAAACAGTGTTGATTTACCGGCATTGGTATACCCCACCAGGGCCACCACCGGGTAAGGTGTGGCGCGGCGGGTCTTGCGGTGTAGTTCCCGCGTGCGGGTCACATCTTCGAGTTGTTTTTTGAGCTTGGCGATGCGGTCACGGATCAGGCGACGGTCAATTTCAATTTGCGATTCACCAGGGCCGCCCAGGAAGCCAAAGCCCCCACGTTGGCGTTCCAAATGCGTCCAGCTGCGCACCAGGCGGCTTTTTTGGTAGTTAAGCGCCGCCAGCTCCACTTGCAGCTTGCCCTCATGCGTGGCTGCACGCGCACCGAATATCTCCAGGATCAGTGCGGTGCGGTCGATCACCTTGCAGTTCCAGGCTTTCTCGAGGTTGCGCTGCTGCACCGGACTTACATGCGCGTTGATGATGGCCAACTGCACTTCCGATGCCTGCACCAGCTCGCCGAGTTCTTCCACCTTGCCCGTGCCGAACAGCGTGGCAGGCTTGGTGGCGCTAAGGGGCACAACGATGGCTTCCACCACGTCTAGATCAATGGCATGCGCCAGGCCGATGCCTTCTTCCAGGCATGCTTCTTGGCTGCGCGGATTTTGCGTATCTTTTTGTTTAACCCACGGGTGAACGACCAACGTACGCTGGGTCATCAAGCGAGCTTAGAAAAGGGATTACGCTTCAACGAGAGCCGGGTTTTCCGAGACCGAATCCAGCTCTTCTTCGCCTTGCAGGCTGAACGGAGCGGAAGGAACGACCGTGGCGATGGTGTGCTTATACACCAGCTGCACTTGCGGGCCGCGGCGAAGCAGCACCGAGAAGTTGTCGAACGCCGTGATATTGCCTTGCAGCTTCACGCCATTGGAGAGGAAAACCGTAACGGGAATCTTTTTTTTGCGAAGGGTGTTTAGGAAAACATCCTGAATATTCGCAGTTTTTTCGGCAGCCATGTTGTAACCATCCTGTTGTTTTTTTATTGGGCCAAACAAATTTTACTTAAGGTAGCTTCTTACCTGCCCGGCTGCAACAACTTTTCCGTTCGTGGCAAATTCTTCATGATTTTCATCAATATGGGACAGTTTGTAGTAGTAATTCACCATCAGCCCGGCGGATTGCTGCATGCCCTTTGGCGAGGTGTCCCCCAGCCAGTTCATGCGCTCCAGCCGCGCACCGTTGAATAAATGGAAATTGGAAACGGCATCCAGTGGTTTGCCGTTCTTTTTCTCTTCCAGCAGGTAATGCGCGCACAAGCGCATCAGGATGGGCTTAAGCGCGGCGGCCTTGTCCTTGTCCTTCGCCCAGCCATTTTGCAGCAACTCCAGCAAGCCCAAGGCGGCGTTTGCGTTGCCGCTTAAGCGCTTCAAGACCTCGATTTCCTTGGGTTGGAGGAGTTTTTCCTCGCCTTTTTGTAAATGCGGATCCAACCAACTGCGCAAGCCCGGAATGGGCGAAAGCGTGGCATAGGTCTTGATATGCGGCATTTCCTCAGACAGGCGCGCCACTACACGCTTGATGAGGAAGTTGCCAAAGCTGATGCCGGCAAGCCCCTTCTGCGCGTTGGAGATGGAGTAGAAGATCGCCGTGTCGGCCTTGTCATTATCGAACACCGGGCTTTTTTCATCCAGCAGCTGCTGCACATTGTCGCTCATGCCCTCGACAAGCGCCACATGCACGAAGATCAGCGGCTCGCCGGGCATTTTATTGTGCAAGAAGGCAAAAACGCGACGGTCCGCATCCAGGCGGTTCTTCAGGTCTTCCCACGAAGCCACGCGGTGCACCGCCTCATACTCGATGAGCTTTTCAAGCAGGGCCGCAGGCGAATTCCAGTTCAGCTCCACCAGGTCAAGCAGGCCCACGTCAAACCAGGAGGAGAGAATGCCCTTTAGGTCAAAATCCAGGCCTTTGAGCTTTACGTCCTTGCCGATAAGGGGCATGAGGTCAGCACGCAGGTTCACCAGGAATTTAAACCCGTCCGGCAGGGCGGTGAACTGGCGCAAAATGGTGCTGCGCGGGGTAACGAGCGCCTGGCGAAGCTCCATCTCGAGCTTGAGCTGTTCAGCCATTTCGGTGGCCGCGCTAAAGGCAGAGGTGAGTTTGGCCAGGGCCTTATGGTCAGTGTCGAAGTCTTCGGCCAGCATGCGCAGGAATTTCTCCCGGCCTGCCTCATTGAGGCTTAAATAGGTGCGGCCAAGCTCGGCAGTGTGAGCGCGGGCTGTCACCTCCCCGCCTGGGCTATCCAGGCAGAGCTGCATCTGCTTATGCAGGCGGGCGGCATCTTCCTTTGGGACGGAAGCGCGCACTTCAGGGCTGATAACGTGGAAAGCCGTGCTCTTGATCTCGTTCCAGGTGCGAAGCAGGCCCACCACCGTTTTGCGGCGCAGGTGGGAAAGGCTGTTGCTATGGCGTTGGGATTCCAGGGCTTCGCTCATAACCCCTTTATAATAGCAGGCTTGTCTTGCCGCAAGAGTTGATATAGGACTGGGCAGGTTTCACAGATGAGGTTCCCATGAGCAAAAAAATCAAAAAGGTCGTGCTGGCTTATTCCGGCGGGCTGGATACGTCGGTCATCCTGCGCTGGCTGCAGGATAAATACGAGTGCGAAGTCGTTACCTTCACGGCTGATCTGGGCCAGGGTGAAGAAGTAGAACCCGCGCGCAAAAAAGCCGAGCTCATGGGCGTGAAAGAAATCTACATCGAAGATTTGCGCGAAGAATTCGTGAAGCATTATGTCTTCCCGATGTTCCGCGCCAACACGCTGTATGAAGGCGTATACCTGCTGGGCACTTCCATCGCCCGCCCGCTGATTGCCAAACGCCAGATCGAGATCGCCATTGCCACCGGCGCCGATGCGGTGGCCCACGGCGCGACCGGCAAAGGCAACGACCAGGTGCGCTTCGAGCTTGGCTATTATGCGCTCAAGCCCGACATTAAAGTGATCGCCCCCTGGCGCGAATGGGACTTAACCAGCCGCACCCGCCTGATCGAATACGCCGAGCACCACCAGATCCCCATCTCCAAGGATAAGCGCGGCGAAGCCCCCTATTCCACCGATGCGAATCTGCTGCACATCTCATATGAGGGCAAGGTGCTCGAAAACCCCTGGGAAGCCCCGCATGAAGACATGTTCGTGCGCTCCGTCGCCCCGGAAAAAGCCCCCGACGAAGCCACCTACATTGAAGTGGAATTCGCCCATGGCGACCCCGTGGCCATCGATGGCAAAGAACTCTCACCCGCGAAGCTCCTCACCGAGCTGAACCGCCTCGGCGGCGCTAACGGCATCGGCCGCCTCGACCTGGTGGAAAACCGCTATGTGGGCATGAAGTCGCGCGGCATTTACGAAACCCCCGGCGGCACAATCTTGCTGGCTGCCCACCGCGCGATGGAATCCATCACGCTGGATCGCGGCGCAGCGCACCTCAAGGACGAACTCATGCCCCGCTACGCTGAGCTAATTTATAACGGCTATTGGTGGAGCCCCGAGCGCGAAATGCTTCAAGCGCTGATCGACAGATCGCAGGCCAATGTCAACGGCACAGTGCGTCTGAAGCTCTACAAGGGCTCGGTGTCGGTGGTCGGCCGCAAATCGCCGCTTAGCCTCTACAGCGAAAAACACGTAACCTTCGAGGACGATGCCGGCGCTTACGACCAGAAGGACGCAGCAGGCTTCATCAAGCTCAACGCACTTCGCCTGCGCCTGCTCAACAAGCGCGCATAAACCGGCATAAACCGATCTTAGGCTATTGTTGCTGAAGATAGCACACCAGCATCCATGCAGCAGCCGAAGTATGCTTCATAAAAAAGGGCGGCCCGAAAGCCGCCCTTTTCTTTTGGTCGTATGCGAACGACTAGTGCAGTTTCTCACCGTGAATGGCAAGATCCAGACCGGCATGTTCAGTGGCTTCGTCCACACGCAGGCCCATGATTACATCAATCACTTTGAGAATGATGTAGGACACGATACCGCAATATAGGACGGTGACTATCACGCCTTCGCACTGAGCGAGGAACTGGGTGAAGCTGCCTTCAATGCCAGCGATCTCCTTCGCCGCGAGAACACCGGTGAGCAACGCGCCCACGATGCCGCCCACGCAATGCACGCCGAACACGTCCAGCGAGTCGTCGAACGAGAACTTGAACTTCAGGCTGCAAGCGTAGAAGCAGACGATACCTGCAGCAACGCCGATGATCAGCGCGCCTTCTACGTTGACGAAACCCGAAGCCGGAGTGATGGCAACCAGGCCGGCAACCGCACCGGAGATGATACCGATAACGCTCGGCTTACCACGGCTGATCCACTCGGCGAACATCCAAGCCAGCGACGCAACGGCGGTAGCAACGTGGGTGACCAGCATGGCCATCCCCGCGCTACCGTTAGCTGCAACAGCCGAACCGGCGTTAAAACCGAACCAGCCCACCCACAGAAGGGAGGCGCCGATAACCGAGAACACGATGTTGTAGGAAGGAGCCAGCTCGTTGGCAGCGAAGCCTTTGCGACGGCCCAGAACTAGGGCAGCCACGAGACCCGCGATACCAGCGTTGATGTGCACTACCGTGCCGCCCGCGAAATCGAGCGTCGGGCCAAAGCCAAGCAGACCAGCATAGCCGTCAATGCCCAAGCCGCCGAGCATGCCCTTGGGGCCCCATACCCAGTGAGCCACTGGAATATACACCAGGGTGAACCAAGCAGCGATGAACGCAATAGCAGCTGAGAACTTGATACGGTTAGCGATTGAGCCGAAGATCAGCGCGCAGGTGATGATACCGAAGGTCATCTGGAACATCACAAACACGGTTTCGGGAATCACGCCGCTCAAGGTTTCCTTGCCGATACCGGCCAGCATTACCTTTTCAAACCCACCAATGAAGCTGCTGCTTTCGGTGAAGATCAGCGAGTAACCATATACTACCCACAGCACGGTAACCAGCGTGGTGGCCACGAAGCTTTGCATCAAGGTCGCCAGTACGCTTTCCTTGTGCACCATGCCGCCGTAGAACAACGCCAGGCCCGGAAGCGTCATCATGAGCACCAGCAAGGAGGCCACAAGCATCCAGGCGGTGCTACCCGAGTCAAGCACAGGAGCTGCGTCCTGCGCCATTGCTGCACCGTTGGCAGCAAAATACACCATGGCAGCCAATGCCATCGTGCACATAATATTAAAGAAGGTTTTCATCATCTCACCCCATTTGAAAAGAAATACAATTAAATAAAGAAAACGTCCTGAGGACCTGCGGTGGGATTTTTTTTGATGGCCTCTGAAGGGCTGCCAGATGTGGTAGCACGCAGCAATGGGCTTGTCAAAAACTCTTTGCAAGGAATTCAGTCAGAAAGATCGGCAAAAGCCAGAGGCTTAAGGCAAGCGCGCCAAAGCTTGTTCCAGGTCAGCTTTCAGGTCGTCCGGGTGCTCAAGGCCAATATGCAGTCGCAGGATCTGCCCGCTGTATGGCGACTTAGTAACTGAACGAATCGGAGCCAGCGTTACCGGAATGATGAGGCTCTCATACCCACCCCAGCTATAGCCCATGTGGAAGTAGTGCATGGGATTGAGCATAGCGGCAAGCTGCTCGCTGCTGGGCTTGTCTTTGAGCACGATGGAGAACAGGCCGCACGCACCGCTGAAATCGCGCTTCCACAGCTCGTGGCCGGGGGCGCCCGGCAGGCCAGGATGCAGCACATGCGCTACTTTCGGATGCGTCGAAAGCCACTGCGCAATGGCCAGGCCATTCTTATAATGCTGGGCCACCCGCACGGCAAGCGTGCGAAGGCCGCGCAGCGCGAGATAGCAATTATCGCCGGTGGGGCAAGCACCGCTATTGGCGAACGAACGGCGCAATTCAGAGTAATGTTTCTTCTTGCACGAGATCACGCCCATCATCAGGTCGGAATGGCCGGAGATATATTTGGTCGCGGAGTGAATGGAAACGTCGATGCCAAGCTCGAACGGGTGAAAATAGATCGGCGTGCCCCAGGTATTGTCGCCGATGATGACGACATCCGGGTTCTTGGCTTTAGCCGCTTTGGAAATCGCAGGTATATCCTGCACCTCGAAGGTAAGCGAACCCGGGCTTTCGACGAACACCACGCGGGTGTTGGGCTTTACGAGCTCGGCGATGCCTTCGCCGATAGCCGGGTCGTAATAGGTGATGTCCACGCCGAAACGTGCCAGTTCCTGGTCGCAGAATTTACGCGTGGAGCCATAGACCGAATCCACCATCAGCAAATGGTCGCCGTTACCTAAAAACGCGGTGAGCGAAACGGTAATGGCAGCGAGCCCGGTGGAAAGCACGATGGCGTGATCTGCATCTTCGAGCTTGGCTAAGAATTCTTCCAAAGCCTGCGTGGACGGCGTGCCGTAGCGCGCATAGCCCGGCAGCGGATACTGGCCGCGCTCAGAGGCTTCAAGCGCCGCCAGGTCGGGGAACAGTATGGTCGAGGCACGATAGGCCGGGATGTTGATGATACCGCGATGCTTATCGGGCGTGGAGCCGAGCGTGGCCAGCAGGGTTTCTTTTTTTGTCATGACGTCTGCAACTGGAAGGGTGAATGGTGCGTTCAATAACTGCGGTGGGTAATGCCCACCAAGATATTGGTGATACCGTTCTTATCATTACCAAAGGGCAGAAAACAACCGCGATATTTAATTAATTTGCCCTGCGCATTGCTAAAATGGTTCTCTTCCATGACCGGGGCTTTGGTGGCGATCACCTCATCGAGCCTCTGGATGATGGGCATCGCAGGCAGCCCACGCATGCGCGGATGCACCGTAAAGCCTGTAAGATCTTCACCCATCATGATCACCAAAGGCTTGCCGATATAGGTGTAGCGGTAAAGCACGGAGCTGGACTGGCGCGTGTCCAGATCGACAATAGCGCAGTACGGCCACAGGTCCTCGATGCGCACCCAGTTAAATTTCTGTATCTGCGGCAGCGGGTTATCTTTTCTGAGCGTATTCCAATATTGCAGCAAACGCATATTGAGGCGCTGTTCATGCATCGCTATTGCAACTCGTTGGTTTAGGGGTTAAAAAGGCTCTTTCATCATATAAAATAAGCCCAAAACGCACAAGCTCAAACCACTGCACCCCCAATATCATCCATGTCATCCAAGCCAAAGCCCCAGCCGCTCTACCCTGAAGTGCCCCCCAACCCGGCGTTTCCCGCCATTGAAGAGGCGGTGCTGGCCTATTGGGCGAAGCAAAACACCTTCAAACGCTCGGTGGAGAACCGCCCGGCCAGCATCGGCGCGCATAATAATGAGTTCATCTTCTATGATGGCCCGCCCTTTGCCAACGGCCTGCCGCATTACGGCCATCTGCTCACCGGCTTCGTCAAAGACCTCTACGCCCGCTACCAGACCATGACGGGGAAACGCGTCGAGCGCCGCTTCGGCTGGGACTGCCACGGCCTACCCGCGGAAATGGGCTCGGAAAAAGAGCTCGGCATCTCCGGCCGCCAGGCCATCCAAAATTTCGGCATCGACAAGTTCAACGAGCATTGCCGCAGCTCGGTGATGAAATACACCGGCGAGTGGGAAGATTACGTCACCCGCCAGGCTCGCTGGGTAGACTTCAAGGGCGACTACAAAACCATGGACACCAACTTCATGGAATCCGTCCTCTGGGCGTTCAAGCAGCTGTTCGATAAAGGCCTGGTGTTCGAAGCCTACCGCGTGATGCCCTATTCATGGGCGGCGGAAACCCCGCTTTCAAACTTCGAGACCAAGCTCGACAACTCCTACCGCGAGCGCGAAGACAAAGCCATTTATGTCGCGTTCGAGTTGAATACGCGGCCACATGGGATGATTCCTGATTGCAAGAAGTACATGGTTATTGCATGGACAACTACACCATGGACTTTGCCATCAAATTTGGCTTTGGCGGCTCATCCTGAATTTGAATATTACTGTCATAAAGATGGTGATACTGGCTATATAGCCAGCTCGAGTGCTTTACATAAATTATTTGGCGTACAATACGGCATACCTAATACTGATATTCCGTATACTCGCGTTGAAAGCCTCATTGGCCTTTCCTATCATCCCCTCTTCCCGTATTTCGCGGGCCATAAGCATGCGTTCAAGATCATCGATGGCTCCAGCTTCGTCACCGATGGCGACGGCACGGGCATCGTGCATATCGCACCCGGCTTCGGCGAGGACGACCAAAAGGTAGCACAAGCCAACGGCATCGAAATTGTCGTGCCGGTGGATGGCCAGGGCAAATACACCGATGAAATTTTCGACCTGCCGGATTTGCAGCTCAAGGGCAAGAACGTCATCGCCGAGAAGGTCACCGAGTTCAAATTCGGCGAGGTCAACGAGCTCATCATCAAATGGCTCAAAGACCATGGCCAGCTCATCAAGCAAGAGACCATCAAACACAACTACCCGCATTGCTGGCGCACCGACCAACCACTCATCTATCGCGCCATGCCAAGCTGGTATGTCGAGGTCACCAAATTCCGTGATCGCGCGGTGGAGCTGAACCAGCAGATCAACTGGATACCCGCCCATGTGCGTGACGGGCAGATGGGCCACATGCTGGCCACCGCACCCGACTGGAGCATCTCGCGCAACCGCTTCTGGGGCACACCCATTCCCGTGTGGCGCGCCAAATCCGGCAAGGTCATCGTCATCGGCAGCATCGCCGAGCTTGAAGAACTCAGCGGCAAAAAAGTGACCGACCTGCACCGCCCGTATATCGATGAAATTAAAATCACGCGTGACGGTGAAGAATACACCCGCGTCGAAGACGTGTTCGACTGCTGGTTCGAATCCGGCTCGATGCCGTTTGCCCAGGTGCATTACCCGTTCGAGAACAAAGAATGGTTCGACAACCACTTCCCGGCCGATTTCATCACCGAATATGTCGGCCAGACGCGCGGCTGGTTCAACACGCTGATTATGCTGTCGACCGCCTTGTTCGACAGACCGCCGTTTAAGAACTGCATCTGTCACGGCGTGGTGCTCGATGCCGAAACCGGCCTTAAATATTCCAAGCGCCTGAAGAACTATAAAGACCCGATGGAGGTGATCGACCAGTTCGGCGCCGACGCGCTGCGCTGGCTGATGATGGCCTCAGCGGTCATGCGCGGGCAGGATTTGATGGTCGACCCGGAAGGCAAGTTCATCCGCGATGTGGTGCGCCTGGCTATCAAACCCATCTGGAACGCCTATAACTTCTTCACGCTTTATGCCAATGCCGATGGTGTGAAGGCCGAATATAACACGGATTCAAACGATGTGATGGACCGCTACATCCTGGCCAAGTGCAAAGCGGCGGTCGAGACCATTCAAACCTCGCTGGATGCGTATGACACGCCTGCGGCCTGCGAAGCCGTGATGCAGTTCTTCGATGTGCTGAACAACTGGTATATCCGCCGCAATAAGGAGCGCTTCTGGGCCGAATCCCACACCGACAAACAGGCAGCCTACGACACACTTTATACGGTGCTCACCCTCATGTGCCGCGCGGCTGCCCCGCTGCTGCCGCTGACACTAGAAGAAATCTATCGTGGCTTAACTGACGAAGAAAGCGTGCACCTTGCCAGCTTCCCTGATGTGTCTACATGGGAAATAGACGAATCAGCAATGAATGACATGGATTGGGCACAAGATGTTTGCAACACTGCACTCGGAATAAGAAACAAGCTTAATATACGTGTACGACAACCACTCGCAAGCTTACGAGCTGTTGGTAAACAACGTGCTTTAGGTCCATTGCTATCAATTATTTGTGATGAAGTGAATGTAAAAAGGTTTTCACTTTCTGGTGATGAAGACATAAGTGCTTACGCCACGCTCAAACTCGCCATCAACTCCGCCGTGCTGGGCAAGATCCTGCCTGACAAGATGAAGCAAATCCTCCCCGCTTCAAAAAAGGGGGAATGGAAACAGCTCAGTGACGGCAAGGTAGAAGTGGCAGGCGTTGTGCTGCCGGAGGGTTCATACACACTCCAACTCGAGCCCAAGCCCGAGTTCAAGGAACGCGCGCAGGCACTCTCCACCAATGATGCGCTGGTGATATTGGACACCGACCTCACGCCTGAGCTGATTGCCGAAGGCCTCGCGCGCGACATGGTGCGCATGGTGCAGCAGGCACGCAAAGATGCCGGGCTGAATGTGGCAGACCGCATCCGCCTGTTCATCGGCGGGCCGGAAAATGTGCTGGCGGCCATCAAGGCCAACCAGGCCTATATCACCGAGCAAACGCTGACGGCAGAGCTGCTGGTGCAAGCGCCGATTGATGCCACTTATACGGTGGAAAACGAGCTCGAAGGCCAGAAGGTCAGCCTCGCGCTTACTCGCGCTTAAGCGCTATAAGCATACCTATTTGCGTGTGCCTACACCCACGGTGGCGTTCTTCTTGGCGGCATCCACCTTGGTGTTAGGCGGGCTAGCGCCCACGCCAGGCTCCTTGCGCGTATCGTTGTTTGCACCGGCTGGCGGGCCGCCCTGCGCACCCTTTATATCACTCGACCAATCGGTGAACATGCTGCGTATCTCGCTGAACGAGGTGCTCGCCCCTGCGATGCCGCCCGCCACGCCGAGCACGATATGGTTGAAACGACCGGAAAGTTCCGCCAGCACGAAGAACAGCAAGATCGTCATTACCGGAATAGGGAACATCTGCCCACCGACACCGCCTAAGCCCCACGAGCCGCTATATAGCTCATAGCCGGTGTCACCCTGCACCGTAAAGCGCCAGCCAAACACCAGCAGCGGCGTGCCGCGTGCCGTGCCTTCCATCGGCGACCAGCACACCGGAATCTGCAGCATCACATTGACCATATCGGTGGTAATCGCCACGAAGAAACTGAAGAAGGCAAACAGCATGATCGGCTGCAACGAAGCATTGACCAGCTGGTTGAGCCAGCCGTCGAACAGCGGCCGCGTGCGTGTGAACAGCAAGCATGGGATGAAAATAGGCGCCACGCCATACAGCAGGGCGCGCACCACCATGGCCATCAGATATACCCAGGCGGCGCTTAAAATAGCCTGGATCAGCTCTTTGACCGCCAGCAGCAGCAACCCACCCAGAAGCGGGCCATACGGCCCCGTGGTAAAGGCTGCAATCAAAGTCACGATCATCTTGGCAGAAATGATCTTGGAGGCCAGGTCGTCGGCGGCATAAAGCGGCGGGCCACTAGTATCAACCTTTTCACCGGTCATGGTCTTGATCACGGTATTGATGATATCGTTCGTGCCATCCTCGAATACATCGTTCATGATATTGAACACGTCTTGCGGATTGCCGATCAGCGTGAATACCACGCCAAGCTTGACGACACGCACAGTGAACTCCCACACGGTGACCGACACGCCGCCAATCATGAACAAGATGCCATAGATAATAATATAGATCATCCCCATCATGTAGATGCTGCCGCCAATGCCGCCCATACCCGAAGCGATCTTAGTGAACGTAAAATCAGCCAGGCCGTTCATAGCGTCGGATATACCGCTGGCCACCTTAGATATCATGCCGGTATCAGGTATATCGAAGGTAGGGTCGGTCGAGCATGTGCCGGTCGGCATGGGCACGTTGGGGCCGTCGGCGGCATAAGCAGGCATTCCCGGCAGCACGCACAACAAAAGCGCCAAGACCAGAACTAAACGTGTAAACGAAGCAAGGCTGTTGGATGTCATGCTAACCTCCCGGCGTGGGGCGGCGTCCGGAAAGATCCGACATGCCTTTTGCTGCCTCTTGCGAGGGGGTGGTTCGCGGGCTGCTGCCCTGGGCTCTGGAACCGCCAACGCCACCGCCAGGCGCGCTGCCACTGCCGCCCACACTGCCACCGGTATCGCCACGCCTGCCCACATTGTTAGGCGCATCCGGCTCGGTATTCTTTTTGCCGCCACCCGTCCATCCGCCCTGCAAGGCGGCCGGCAATCCATCGGTACTGAACACCCCTTTCATCTGCGAGAAGTTCAGCGATGAATGCGCGATACCCGATGCCGCCGCCAGCACGATGCTATTGAAGCGGAAAGCCAGCTCCGCGATCACGAAGATCAGGATCACCGTCAGCGGGTCAATGGGGAATTCGGGCTGCTTATCAGGCTCAACACCCGGTATCTTCGCGCCCTTATTGCCCCATAACCCCTCATAGATCTCATACTCACCATCAGGATCGTCGGGGTTTTTATTGACCGCATGCCGCCAACCCGTAGGATCGAAAGGAGCACCATAAGCCGTGTTAGGCAAGGGAGTCATGCATACCGGCACGGAAAGGATAGCCCTCACCCCATCGGTCATGATGCCCACGAAGAAGGTAAAGAAAGCGAATAAAAAAATCGGCTGCAACGAAGAGTTGATCAACTGGTTGATCCAGCCATCGAACATATGCTTGGTATGCTTGAAAAAGATGCAGGCGATGAATAACGGAGCAACACCAAACAGCAAGGCACGCACCACTTTAGCCATCAAATACACCCACATGGCGTTTAGTATCGACATCAGAATGGAGCGTATGCTAAGCAGCAACATCATGCCGATGATGACCCCGTGCACCCCCGCAGTGAACACCGCCAGCACCGTTACGATCATCTTGGACGAAAACACCTGCGCAGCCAACTCGTCCACCGCAGCCAGGGGAGAAGCTCCACCACCGGCGGCCATATCTTCGCAACCCGATGTCGCACCGAAATTCCCTCCTGTCATTACGCCGATAACCACGTTAGTGATCTCGTCCGTGCCGCACTCAAAGATCTTATACATCAAGTTGAATATCTCACTGCTGCCAGTGACAAGCGACATCACGATGGCCACCTTAAGTGCGCGAGTCAGAAACTCCCAGAGCGTGACAGGAACGGCGCCGAACATGAATAATATGCCGTAGATCATGATATAGAGCGAGGCAAGCTTCTGAATGGCAGGAGCAAGGCCGTTGGCCACTGCCGTGAACATATCATGCGACAGCCCCACCAGTATGCTCGATATCTGCTTTGCTACGCCCGATACGAACCCGTTGATGTATTGTTCCTTGACCTCGAACCGGTCGTCGTACACCCCGCCCAGCACACCCTCTTTCGTGCATTTTGGCGTCATGTCGTCTGCTGCACAGGCGTCAACCGGCCACGACGCATGGTAGAAAACGCCCAGCAGCAGCACCGCTGCCAGCATGTGTAATGCCGGTTGCAGATGAAGCAGTTGTTTTAAGTGTTGGCGCATAATCATTTCGGTTGTGACAGTTTGCTTTGTAGGTTCGCCACCTGAGTTTTTACTTCTCTTTCGACCTGCGTGGGCTGCATGCCGAGCACCGCGCGCGATTCTGTGATCTGCGCGACGATGCTGGGGATCTGATCCACCAGCGACTTGACCACATAGGTAAGCAAGATCAATTCGCCGAATTTGAGCACCAGTTTCTGGATGATGCCCACAGTATTCACCCCGAACGTAAGGCCGGCCAGGTTCATCACGTTAGCATTCACGCCCAGGCGCATCAGCGGGTTGACGTTAGAGGTGATGGCCGGCGTCTGCAGATCAGCCCCTGTGTTGGTGAGCTCCAGCTCCTGCGAATAGTTTGAGTCTGACGGCAACAGCCAGGAGAAAGCAGGTACTTCCGACCGCCAGAACGTATCAAAATCATTGCCGCCCAGAATAGCAAACAGCTCGTCGATCGTGGTGCTGAATAAATGGATGAACGAGTTGATGCAAATGAACAGGAACATCGGCGTTAGAATGGCCGAGGCCATGATCTTTGCCCAGGCGAGCACATATTTCTCGGTATAGTAGAACATGGCGAACGGCAGTATGATCGGCGAAATGATGACCAGGAAGGCCACCAACATTACCGCCGTCAGATACACGAAAAGTGCCTGGATAATGAAAAAGATCACGTCGAGGATAGCCTTGACCCCAGTAAAGAACATGACCACCGCAAACGTAGAAGAAAAGATTGCGCCGCTGAGCAGGCCGAATACACCGCTGGCCATCGTCCAGCCGACCCCCACCCCGAGCATCTTGCCGATGAACGCGTCTACATCTGCCCAGGGGCTGCCCACACCGGCCAGCCCCATGAATTCATCGGGCCAGGCTGTCATACCGGTCACGATATTGGCCGTGTCCTCGAACAGTGCCACAGCCACAGCCATGCGCACGAAGAAGGAGATCGCCTCTGCGCCGCGCGCGCCTCCACCCAGCACACGCATACCGAAAATCATGCAAGCGATCACCATCAATGGATAGATAAACTGGTCCATGTAATCGTGCAACTCACCGCGCAAGGCGCCAGCCTGCAAAGTGAACATATTCTTCACGCAGGTGACGACAGCGTAGGTAAAGCCTGCGCCGTCGAACATATTCGGACAAAAGGCAGAAGCATTGGCCGCACCGGGCAGCAGAACGCAAAACGCCACTGCCAAAAGCAGCGGCTTCAAGCGGTTTGTATATGCAGGGCGCAGCGTCGTCATGTCGCCCCTCCCGATATCATCGAACTTAAATGCTTTTTCATAAGATTGTTGCTTGGCTCGAGCGCACCCTGCCCAAACAGCGGCACACCGGCAGAATTGCCGCTGATGCCCGCACCGATATACGGAAGCTTGTGCAGCAGCGAGAACAAAATATAGGCCGTGATCGCCGCACTTAAGAAGGCGATGGCCACCTCCTGGATATACTCGTCGGGTTCACCACCCGCAAGCTTCTCCCAATCCAGTGCGCTTACCGGCTGGTCTATCTTGAAGAATTGCTGTGCATTTCGTACCAATTCATTGTTCTCTACATAATCCGTGCCGATACAATCGATCAGGTTCTTTACGCCCTCACAACCGGCAGGCTCGTCAAATTTGACGGTCGGCCCCTGATACCCAGGCAGTTCGGTGACTTCATTCTTCAAAACCTCCTGGCTCATGTTGGGGTCGATGTTGACCGTAGTGTCGAAGAAGCTGCCCTCTACATACGCATCCTTGCCTTCGATGTATGCACCAATGCTGGTGAAGTTGTTATTGTTGCTCTGGCCTTTCGTAATCACCGAATAAAGCGATTGATCGCCGCTGAAGATAAGGATGTCAAAGGCCACCAGCATGACCGAATGATAGGCGAACAACGCCACCGGCTGCAGAATAAAGCTGAACAACATGCTAAGCCAGCTATCGAAATAGCGTCGCGTGCCGCCGAACAACAGCATCGGCAGGAAGATAGGGCACACCGCCATCAGCAGCGCCAGTGCAATATAGGCAGTAACAAAAATATACAGCGACTGGATGAGTGTCATCAGGAACATGACGATAAGCAGCGCGCCCATCACAGCCACGAAAGCTCCCACCCCGCCCGAAACCAGCGCGTTGGTAAGAAAGCCCACCAGGCCTTTGCGAATATCCAGCTCGCTGTTGATGCCGCCCATGAGCATATCCAGCTCACAATCCACCACATGCCACATTTTAGAAGCGCCGCCACCGCCACCGGCCCCAGGATCATAACATACGACCTCCGGCACGAAGGTGACCACGTCCACCAGGTCCTCGATAATGTCGAAAAGTATGTTGGTGTACGCACCGATATTGGTGACGATGGTGGTGACGACCGCAACCTTGACGGCGGTGGCGAATGGCCCCTCCCACACGGGGCGGTGGCCGCCAAGCATGGCCAACCCGGCAATCAGCACAGCGAGTGTGGCCATTTTATTTATAACGTCGGCGACCTCACCATAAACATCGCTGGCCACTTCGGTGGCAGCATCAATCAGCTGAGTTTTGATGCAGGTAGCGATACGGTGGGTAAGGCCTGTGCCGTTTTCCAGACATTCTTCAAAATCGAACGGATCCATAGCACCGTCCGCAGCATGCGCAAAAGAAGGCCAGAGCGCACCGGCAAAAGTAAGCCCCAGCGTCGCTACAAGCAGCGCAAGTAAATGCCTGCTATTTTTTGGCATCTTTAGACGCAAATTTTTCCCGCTCCAATCTTACACGTTCTTGGAATACCGGCATCCACGCCTCGGGCGCGTCACCGACTTTTTCCCTCACCTCGTCAAGGATCGACACCGTCTCGGCGCGCGCAGACAGCACGTTGACCACATCATCCATGCCCGAAAGATCGATGCGCGCCACCACCACGTCCTTGCCCTGCTTCACCAGGAAGAAGCGGCTGCCTGGGTCAGTGGTCTTGAGCAGGTTGAATTCGCGCTCGGTGACCATGAAGGCCTGCCGGTAAGCATCGGTCGCCTTGGGATTTGGCAGAAATATCTGCGTAGCGGTCTGCTGGATCAGCGTTTCGGAAATGGCCGAGTTCGTAGCATCTTCCACCGATTGCGTAGCGAACACCACCATGCCGTTAAGCTTACGAAGGGTCTTCAGCCAATCGCGGATACGGCCCGAAAATATCTTGTTGTCGATCAGCGCCCAGGCTTCGTCCAGGATGATGATGGTCGGCGTACCATCCAGCGCCAGGTTGATGCGATGAAAAAGATACAGAAGTGTGGGCTCAAGACTTACACGCTCTTTGAGCACTTCACCCATTTCAAAGCCGAAGCTGCTGCCAATGGAAAAATCTACCACGTCGGTTGCGTTGTCGAAGAGGCCCGAATACGGCCCGCCGCTATGCCACATCTTCAAGCGACCGGCGAGCGTACCCGGCCCCTCAATTCCTAAGAAAGGCGCAATATTGCGCAGAATGCGGTCTTTCTTAGCGAGCTTATAATTACCGGCCACCGCCTCGTTGATGCGTTCCTGGTCTTCAGCGGTAAAGGGTTCGTCGTTGACGGTTACCAGCGTATGCATCCACTCGGACAAGAAGGTGCGGTTTTCTGGCGTGTCCGGCAGCTGCAGCGGATTAAAGTGGCAAGGCTCGCCCGGCTCGATCACTGTGTATTTGCCGTTGATGGCACGGATAAAGATTTCAGCACCTCTGTCTTTATCGAAGAAGAATACGCGCGCGTTGAACTTTTGCGCCTGCGCGCATAGGAAGTTCAGCAGCACCGTTTTACCAGCACCCGTCGGCCCGATGATGGTGGTGTGGCCCACGTCGCGGTTATGAAAGTTGAAGAAATACGGCGTGCCCGAAGAGGTGTCGAACACGGTCACCGCGTCACCCCAATGATTGCCGTCGATCTTGCCGGTCGGGTAATTATGCATGGAAGCAAACCCGGCAAGGTTCATGGTGCTGATATCTGCCCCGCGTGCGATGTATTCAAAGTTGCCCGGCAGCTGCGCCCAGAAGGCGGGCTCCATCACGAACTTCTCGCGCACCGGATTGATACCGATATTGACCAGCTCGGCGAGTGCTAGCGAGAGCACCTTTTCAAGCTCTGGCATGCTTTCTTCAAAACACATCACCGTCATGTGATGGGGGCCGAAGGCCACGTGGCCGGACATGGCCATGTCGAGCGCGTCGGAGATCTCCGCAATTTGCGATACGGCCGCGTCTTCGGCGGCCATCATCCGGCGCTGGCGAATTTGCATGCGGCCGATATTGACGCTTCGATTATGGAAGATGAAAGATTGCGAGATGATGAACTCGAACGGCAATTGCAAAAAGCCGTCAAGCAAACCTGCTGCCGTTGCCGGTGCGTATTCCTTGATACTGACCAGCCCCGCGAAACGCTTCTTCGGGCCACCGACAATCTCCACTGCGCGATCGCCGAAATACATGCGATAGATGGGCAGCGCATTGGAGATATTGGTAGGCGTATAGCGGATGGGCTGAGAGAAGCCGCAATTGGTGATCTTGGCCAGAAACTCCATCGGCTCGGAGAAGACGCCGGTTTCGTTCTCATAGGTGGTGAGCCGGCGCGCGCCATAATCCTTCATGGTGGAAACCAGGCGCTGGCAAGCTTCGGCCAGCTCCTTCTGGGTTTCGCGCATACTTTCGGCCTGGGCGAGCTTATTGCTCATCTCTGAGGCCTTCTTCAGGTAATGGTGTACCTTCGCTGCGCCCTTGGTATCGGCTTTACGCACAATGGTGACATATAGCTCGTTGATATAGGAATCCTTGCTGTGATGCTTTTGATGCCACAGCTTGTCCACATAGGCAGGAAAGCCCGGCGGCTGCTTGCCGGCAGGATAGGCGCTCTGGCGGCGGCGCACCGTGTGGAACCACACTGCAAACGTGCCGTCAGCCATCGATTTGAGCAGCGAATTGCGCACCATTTTTTTCATGTCGACATCTTCGTCGTCCGCCGTTTCGAAGGAAAAACCGTCTAGCTTGATGATCTGGAGAAATTCTTTTTTCTTGGTAACGATGGTCTCGTTATCCCAATGATACTCATACGGCATAAAGCTCGCCGCCGGCACTTCCAGGCGTGAGTAAGCAGCTTTTTTAGCCCTGCGGCGCTGTAATTTTAATTGCATGTCCTAAATTAATTCTCAAAACGTGGGTTCTCAAAACGGGTCATAAGAGTTCGTGTAACCGTGATAGCCACGATTGACGCAGCGGTATGCCTTCCCCAGCTTGATGATGAGCAGCTCAATGGCGCGCGGCTCTTTCAAGCAGATGAGAAAGCCAACAAGGTGCACACCCGGGGCCACCATCAGCAGAATGTAGAAACTTTGCAGGTTGATGAAGCAGATGAGACTGATAAGCGCGTTGACCACGAAATACATGTAGCTGACGCCGAGAATCATCGTCGGCCGGGTAAGCCCCTGAAATAACGGATCTGAATTAAGACGACCTGACATAGTGTGCGCTCCTCATCCTGTGTAGCCTAAGCTGCTTAAAAAAGAATGAATATCACCCCTTAAGCATTGATCTTTTACATGCTAGCACAAATTTATTGCAGTTTTGTTGCAGTCGAGGGTTTTTAACGCCGGTTTCTTTTCAACCGCTTAACCTTAATTTACCAAGCCGTTGTACCCACAAAAATGCTTGGACAAAAGAACTGCGGTTAACTATGACTGGCAGGGCGGGGGCAACAGGGCCACGCCAATGATATGCAACACAACAACAGCATGTAATATATGAAGATTATTATTATCGGTGCGGGGTTACTCGGGGTCACTACAGCCTATGAATTAGGCAAGCGCGGCCACCAGGTCACGGTACTTGAACGCAAACCCGAATGCGCCGCAGACACAAGCTTCGCCAATGGTGGCCAACTCTCTTACAACCATGCCGAACCCTGGGCCAACCCTTCCGTGCTGACCAAGCTCCCCAAATGGATGCTGCGCGACGATGCGCCGCTGGTGATGCGCCCACGCGCCGACTGGCCGATGATCCGCTGGGGCTTGCAATTCCTGCGCAACTGCACCAACGAACGCGCACAGATCAACTGCGTGAATTTGCTGCGCTTAGGCCTTTACAGCCGCGAGAAAATGGCGCAGATCATGGCTGAAACGGGCATCAGCTTCCATTATAACGATCGTGGCATCCTGCACATCTACAGCACGCAGAAAGACTTCGATGCCGCCCAGCGCCAGAACGAGTTCCAGGCCAAGTTCGGTGGCCTGGAAGAAACCCTCACCCGCGAGCAGGTCTATCAGCTAGAGCCGGCATTCATCCACTCCCCGCGAGAGATTGTCGGCGGCATCCACGCCCATGCCGATGCCAGCGGCGATGCACGCTCTTTCTGCCAGGAACTGGCCAAAGTAGCCGAAGAGCGCCATAAGGTGAAGTTCATCTACAACATCAAGGTAGACAAGCTCAAGGAAGAATCCGGCTCGATTACAGCCGTTTCCACCGATCAGGGTGATATGCACGCCGACGAATATATTATCGCGGCCGGCTCCTACAGCGCTGTGCTGCTGCGCGATATCGGCATCGACGTGCCCATCTACCCGATGAAGGGCTATTCCATCTCGATAAACGCCAATGAGTTCTGCCCCGATATGAGCCTCACCGACGGCACGCATAAGATCGTATACAGCCGCTTAGGCAGCACGTTGCGCGTGGCGGGCACAGCGGAATTTGCTGGCTACGACCACAGCATCAACGAAAAACGCATCATCCCCATAGTCAAGGCAGCCAGCGCACTGTTCCCCAAAGCCGATTGGAAGCAGGAGATTCGCAGCTGGGCCTGCCTTCGCCCGCAAACGCCGGATGGCCCACCCATCATCGGCAAAACGCGCTACCTGAACCTATTCCTAAACACCGGACATGGCACGCTGGGCTGGACGCAAGCCGCCGGCAGCGCGCATCTATTGTCTGATATGATCGATGGAAAACCGCCGGGCATCATTATGGCGGGCCTGACCAAGGAGCGTTACAACTAAACTGTAAGGAGAGCGTCAATGGCGAACCCTAAGGAAGTACTTTACGATTGGGGCGGGCTGAATGCCTGGCTGCTAAAAAGCGTAAACGGCCTGTCGGGTGAAGGCAGCTATTATGATGTGTTCATGCAGCTGATCAGCCATATCTCCGAGAGTCGCAACTTCCCCTACTTCTTCTTGGCGATGGCATTGTGGGCGGGTTTAAGCATTCTTGGCCGCTGGCGGCGCAACGACGAGAACCTAAAAAGCCATGCCAGCCGATGGGCCGGCACGCTGATCGTTTTTGGTGTGGCCTTTGCCGTCAATGCCGGCATCGTGCTCTTCCTCAAGGAATTCTTTGCCTTCCCACGCCCCTATGTGGTGTTCGGCGACACGGCCATCGTCGTGCTCGAGTCTATCCGCTCGGTGAATGATTATCGCAGCTTCCCCAGCGGTCATGTCGGCTTTGCTGCCATCTTCGTGGCTTCGCTATGGCCGATGCTTGGCGATAAGGCCCAACTGTTCTTTGCCGGTTGGGTGTTGCTGGTCGCCTGGTCGCGCATGGCGGTGGGCATGCATTTCCCGGCCGACACCCTTACCTCGATCTTCATTGCCATCATGGTAGCTGCCATGGTTCGCCATTTCTGCGCCGCAGGGCTTAAGCGCACGCTAGGCATCCAATGCTAGAGAACGCAGAGCCTGATATTCTGAAATTCCAACTTCCCAATATGGGTGGCCAGGGCACGCATGAAATCACCTGCTATCGCTGGGGCGCAAAGAACCCCACCCGCACGGTGCTGTGCGTGCATGGTTTAACCCGCAACGGCCGCGACTTTGATTATTTAGCGCGCGAACTCATCCAGGATGAAGGCGTGCAGGTGCTGGCCCCCGACATGCCGGGGCGCGGCAAAAGCCAGTGGCTCGCTGACCCCACGGGCTACAGCTACCCGGCCTATGCAGGTGACATCATCGAGCTGCTGGCACAAGCAGGCGTAGACAAACTCCAATGGGTGGGCACATCCATGGGCGGTATCATCGCCATGGCGTTCGCCGCAGCCCAGCCCGGGCGCATCGAAGCGCTTGTGCTTAATGATGTGGGCAGCATTGTTTCTTCCGTAGGGCTCACACGCATCATGAGCTACGCCGGCGCGCGGCCTGATTTTGCAAGCCTGCCCGAAGCACAGGCTGCTTTGCGCGTGCTGTTCGCACCGTTTGGCATCAGCAGCGAAGAACATTGGGAGCATCTGTTCGCACACAGCATCGTGCCCCAGGAGAACGGGCGCTTCACCCTGGCCTATGACCCGGCGATCACGGCGGCGCTGAAAACCGACGGGCCCATTACAGATGTGGATCTAAGCGCGCTGTTTGCCGCCACCCTCACCATCCCTGTGCTGCTGTTTCGCGGCCTGGCCTCTGACCTCCTTGCGCGCGAGACGGCCGTTGCCATGCGCGAGCAGCACCCACGCCTGACACTGAAAGAAGTGCCCGGCGCCGGCCACGCACCGGCACTGATGGAGCAATCCCAGGTCGAAGGAATCCGCTTCTGGCTGCAGGCGCAATCGGTCAACTGAGCCAACGCATTAGCCCTAAACGCAAAACGCACGGAAAAGACTCCCTTGGGAGCCTCCCCATGCGTTTGTGCTAAAACTATCGGAAACTGGGAACTATTCGTTCCGGTCTGCTTGCTTGCGAGCAAGCTTGCGAGCGCGGCGCTGAGCTTCTGCGGCCTCACGGACGCGGGCTTCAGACGGCTTCTCGTAATGACGGCGCATTTTCATTTCACGAAAGAGGCCTTCGCGCTGCATCTTTTTCTTAAGCGCGCGAAGTGCTTGATCGACGTTATTATCGCGTACAACGACTTCAACCAAAAAAATTACCTCCCATCTGTTCACCCCGCTGCTATTTTTACGGGCGAAGGACAACCATAACAAAAGGCCGGCGGGCTGTCAAACGCTGAGGGAGAGGTCTTGCACGGGGTAACAAGCCGTGCCGTTACAGGGTTGAAAACGCAGCATAATACGGATGGGAAGGCGCGTCTTTGCCTGGCCCACCTCGCGGTTAACCGGCAGTTTTACCTTGGCTTTTACGGCAATTTCGCCCTCATAGACCTTAAGGAATTCGCCCATCTCAATTTTTTGGGTGGGCTCGGGCATGGCAAGCTCCAGCACTTCAGCCCCTTCGGCCACCGTTACCTGCAGGCCCACAAAGTTGGGTTTGGCCACACTGCCGGCATTGATATGCCAGCCCTCGCGCACGGTGAGGTGCAGTTCCAGTTCGCATACCTGGCCCGGGCGCGCATAATCGGGCAGCAGCCGTGCCATCACCTGCACCTGCTCACTATCGTTTAGGTCAGGCAGCGCGAATGGAATAACGCCAGGAATATCCATGCCCTCGATAAGGCGATACAGCAGCATCGCGCCGGAAAGCATGGTAGCCAGCTCGGGCGAGTTATTCTGGTTACCGGCCAGGAAGAAGCGCGTCAGCACGCTAGCCTTGTCACGGTATTCATCGCGGTTGGTAATCTGGTAAAGCTCAAGCCAGCTTTGCAGCATCACCGCGTTGGGGTTGGGCAGCGCCGAATCATCGCCGGTTTTGATACGCAGCCACAGCGCATCGCTGCTTTGCGTGAAGTAATAGCCTGCTTCTGGTCCGCCGAAAAGAGCTTCCACCGCCGCACAAAGCGACTCAACGGTCTCCAGCAGCTGGGGCGTGGGCGCAGCATGGTAAAGCGAGATCAAACCACGGATAAGATAGGCGTAATCCTCCAGCGTGGCTGGCAGATGCGCTCGGCCGTTTGCGATAATGCGCTGCAAATTCCCGTTATTGTCGATAGCGTGCTCGAGCAAGTAATCCGCTGCTTGTTTGGCACGATTCACATAATCGCCACGGCCGAACACGCGGCCTGCATGGGCGTAGGCGTCGATCATCAGACCGTTCCACGCCACAATAATCTTATTATCCAGCCCCGGCATTTCGCGCTGGTTGCGCCGTGCAAGCAGCTTATTGAGCAGCTGCCCGGCGAGTGCGGCCATCTGCACATAGGGCATGCCATGGTCGCGCGCGGCCATATCCAGCGGCATGCGCGCGATGATGACCTTACCCGGCGTCTGCATATGACCCGGATAGGTAGGTATATCGGCCAGTGCAAAGAAGCGCACAAAAAATTCCGCCTCTTCAGGCAGCAACACCTGCTGTATCTCTTCAGCACTCCAGGCGTAGAACACGCCTTCGATGCCTTCATTCTCCGCGTCGATGGCGCTGTAGAACGCGCCAGTGCTGTCGGTCAGCGGGCCGCTGACAAAATCCAGAATGCTCATGGCCACGTCGGCCAGCAGGATGCTTTTGGAAAGCCGCGCCGCATCGGTGAAACTGCGCGCGAGCAAAGCTTGCGTATACAGCATCTTTTCAAAATGCGGCACATACCACTGCTTGTCCACGGCGTAGCGATGAAAGCCCGCGCCCACCTGGTCGTTCAAGCCACCAGCCGCCATTCTGCGCAAGCTGACAGTAACCATTTCAAGCGCCAGTGCATCACCGGTATTGGTGTAATAGTTCAGCAAAAATTGCAGGTAGTTCTCGTGCGGGAATTTAGGCGCCTGGTAAAATCCTCCGTTACGCGCATCATAGTGGCTTTTGAGCACGCCGAACAGTTTGTGCGCCTGCTCAGGAATATCAAGCGGTGCATCCGCCGCCGGAACTTTACGTTGTAGATATCGGTGCATGAGACCACTGATTTCTTCAGCGGCTTCCTCCATCTGTTGCTGCTTGGTCGCCCACTCGTCTGTGATCCACTCCAGCACACGCGGGAAGGCCGGCTTGCCATAGGTGTCGGTGGGGGCGAACGTGCCGCCCGCATAGAAAGGTTTCAAGCCCGGCGTGAGGAATAGATTGTTCGGCCAGCCGCCCTCTTGCGTCATGATCTGCCGGGCGATCATGTAGATGTCGTCCAATGCGGGGTGCTCTTCGCGATCGACCTTAACGTTGATGAAGGACTTGTTCATCAACGACGCGATGGAGACGTTCTCGAACACTTCGCGCTCCATGACATGACACCAGTAACAGGTGGAATAGCCGATGGATAAAAAGATGGGCAGGTTCTGCTCGCGCGCAAGCCTGAAGGCTTCCTCGCCCCAGGGATACCAGAACACAGGGTTGCCGGAATGGTGCAGCAGATAAGGGCTGGAAGACCCTTCTAGCTTATTGCGGTATTGCTTTGGGCGCTCAACGTGACGAATGGGTATATTCCTTTTTGAGCCAATAATCGATATCGCTGAGAATGTAGCGATGGTCCGGGCGGCCATGAGCGGTGAATTCCTCGATGCTAAGCCAGGCACGCTCGGCAGTGGTGGCTTCGGTGGCTAGGAAGTCCTCACGGTCTTCCACCTGCACGGCGAAAAGCCATACCTGCTTATCCTTGCCGGTGCTGGCCGATGCGAAGTGAAAACCCCCCAGCGCATAAAGCTGGCGTATGTTCTCGAGCCTCAAGCCCACCTCCTCCATGCCTTCGCGAAGTGCCGTCTGCAGGAGCGTTTCGCTGTTCTCGTCCGCCACTTCGCCATCGCGCATATCGGCCCATACCTGTGCCTGGTCTTGGCGCATGCGCGTGCCTTTACATAGCTGAAATTCCGGCGGCGGCAAATGCGGATGGGAGGCTTGCGGCTTCATCAGGTAATACTGCAGCTGGCTGCCGCTGCGATGGAAGGGAACCACACCGGCCTTTGTGTAATTTGCCGGCAGCAGACCGATGCGGTCCGGGCGCGGAATGGCCACCGGCGTGCCGAGCTTGCGGATGAAATTGGCGATCTGGCTATGGAAATCAACGCTCATGCGGAAAGCTTCAACGGTGTGGGTTTACGATCGGCATCAATGGCCACGAACACAAAACGCCCCTCGGTCACTTTCTCGACCTGAGCGCCTTTCATACGCTCGACCATGGCTTCGACCATCAGCGTGATGCTGGTCTTGCCCACCTTCTCCACGGTCACATAACATAGCAGGCAATCGCCGATAAAAACAGGCTTGTGGAAAATGAGGTTATCCAGCGCGACCGTCACCACCTTGTTGCGGGTGTGCTTGCGCGCGCTTAGATAGGCCGCCAAGTCCATCTGGCTTACGATCCAGCCACCGAACATATCCCCCTCGGGATTGGTGTCCGAGGGCATGGCCACCACTTTAATAATCAGCTCACCTGAAGTCATCGCTTCCATTACATACCAGAATCTGGTTTGATAAGACCCAAGCATAAACGCAAATGCCCAAAACACAACCCGCAGAAATGCATACCCGCCATGAACCAACCCAAACCACCCCTGCCGCACAGTTTTGCACTGGTGGCGCTGCGTGGGCTTTGCGGCCGCTGCCCCAAATGCGGCAACGCGCCGCTATTTCGCCGCTATTTAAAACAAGTGGAGAATTGCGCTTCCTGCGGCGAGGCCTTCGGCCATATCCGCGCCGATGATGGCCCAGCCTGGCTTACCATCGTCATCGTAGGGCATATCCTGGCACCCATCTTGCTCAATGTCGTGCCGAACTCCACCTGGCCGGATTGGGTCTCCATGCTTGTATGGCCGAGCTTCGCCGTATTGTTAGCGGTGCTCATGCTACCGCGGGCCAAAGGCCTGTTCATTGCCAGCATCTGGCGCATGAATTGTTCCGGCGCAGAAAGATAAGTGCACGTTAATCTTATTAGATTTTGCAACAGGTTAATGATTCTTTAACCATCATCCTGCTAACGTGCTTCCAATCCATTCGCAACCAAAGAGGAGTATAATTATGGCTGAGAAACAAGCACCGACCGAAACCACTTCTGATGACAACATCCCCTGGGACGCACTTTCCTGGTGGCTTTTCCTGGTCGTGGCTATTCTTGCTATCCCCTCGCTGGGTTATATCATCGTGAGCTTAACCGGCCTGACCGATCTGATCGGCATTGCCGTATTCATGGTCACCTGCTGGGCGTGCACCTATTTCGGCATGCATCTGGTAAAACACCCCAACATGAACGAAAAGAAAGACATCACCCAACAGTGATGTTTGCATATCGAGTTCATAAAAAAGCCTCCCTTCGGGGAGGCTTTTTTATTGCATCGCTTTAAAACCACTAATCGAAGCTGTACTGCAACCCGCCGAACCACTCAGCCGTAGTGAGCTTGTTGTCGAACGTGCCGCCAGCAGCATTGGTACTGTCGCGCAGGCGGAAACTGGTCTTGCCCATGTCGACATAGCGCAGGCCGCTGGTCAGCGTCAGGCGATCGTCGAGTTTATAATGCGCACCAAGCTCACCCTGCAGGGCCACGTTGGTCTGCGTCGCGCTGCCGCGCACAATGCCATCGTTGGTCTTCACATCGGTAAAGGCAAAGCCCACGCCCGGCCCGGCGTAAATATCCCAGCGGTCTTGCACAAAGAATTTGTATGTCGCTGATAGCATCAGCACCTGCGCGCCAGAATCAGTCTTATAATTTCGAGCGCCGCCGTTGCGCACCGAGATGCCGGTCGTGCCGTAATAACGATAGCTGGCATTAAGCCCGTAGCGGTCGTAGTCCAGCCCGGTATTGACACCGCCAAAGCCGGAGAACGCACTATCCGAACCGGTGTTGTTGAACGGCCCGATGGTATTGCGCCCGCCAAGATCGGCTTTACCCGAATATACCCCCGCTTCCGCGCCGGTATAAAACTTCATGCGGCCAAGCTCGAACCAGTCGGCGGCATGGGCCGGCGTAACCTGCAAGGATAAAACGGGTAATGCGGCAAACAGCGCGGATCGTAACTTCATGTGTATCCTTTATATTGAGCGACCTATAAGCAAACCGTGGCAAGCTTAGCAAAGCTTTCAAAAAATGTCTATTGCTCCATATCTTACAAATAGGGGGGTGGCCCCTGCAGGTGATGCGGGGGCATAAAGGCTTTATTAAACAATACACCCTACCATTATCATCTAATGTGAAGAGACCGATGGAACCATTACCCAAACATATGCAGACGACACTGAAAGAGCTGATAAAGGGCATGCTTGCTAAAACAGCCCCCGACGAACGACAGCTAGCCAATGCCTACCTATATCTGGTCAAGACAGGCACGATCATGGGGCAGAAGGATCCAGCCAAACCCTTCACCGCCGATGGCGTTCCGCCGCAATTCTTCGATGCACTTTTAGCTCTGCCGGAAGAAAAGAAACGCCAGCTTGGTATCGAGTTCACTTATCAGGGTTTCCGGGATGCACAGGGCCCTGCCCTGAGTGACAATGCCCATGCACTCAGCGTCGTGCCGCGCACAGCAGCAGCAGTCAAGGATGCATTTAAGCAGCAAGTCGCATCTGCCATACCCAGTAACGAATTACCCGAGCCGCCCGCGCGACACGGGCTGCTGTCCTTCCTCAGGCCTGGCGGCAGCAAACCCGCCGCACGAGGCTAGCCACGCCATCGCTTTACTTTTTTATATACTAAAAAGCCCCAAAATCGTGGCTTTTTGTATCTTTTGAACATGCTAGACGATCTGCGTTTGTGTCTAGCTGCAACTATTATTCGAATGCGAATACCAGCTACGTTCGCCACACGCACCGATCAGAAGCTGGCTTTTATACCGCTATAGACCAGGCGCGGTGCCCCCGGGCGCAAACCGGCAGGGCGACGCGCGGCCACATAGGTTTCGTCAAACAGGTTGGTAACGCTGACAAACGGTCGTACCCCCTCTTTGATCTCCGTCTCAGCATAGATATCAAATGTAAAACTGCGGTCGGTGCTTTCACTTTCAAGCAGCGGACCGCTGCCAGCCACGGTACGCACTTTATCCATGTATTTACCGCTGAGCGTTACCAGCCAGTCGTCGTCCTCTATGCCCAGCGACAAGTAAAGCTGATGAGGTGGAATATAGGGCAGCTCATCTCCTTTGGTTACGTTCCCCCATTCGGAAAACGAACTGTTGAAACTATTGAGAAACTCGCTGCGCGTTAGCGTATATGACATGCGTGCGGGAAAGCGAAGCCCCACGCCTTCCACCATAAGCTCCGCCAGATCATAACCAAGCGCCGCTTCTAAGCCCCACACACGCACTTCGCCACCGTTGAACTGGTCGCCCGTGCCGCCACCGGAGGAGAAGGTATCGGCTCCAAGCAGGTTCTCATAATCATTCAGGAAGCCGATAGCCTCACCGCGAAGGCTCTTTTTGTTGTAGCGAACACCCGTCTCATAGTTGATGCTTTCTTCTTCCTTGGTGGATTGTGCAGCCGAAGCACTGCTGGGAGGTGCGGGTGGAGCGAATCCCTTGTGCACACCAGCCAAAAGCTGCCACACGGGGGTTAGTTCATATTCCATGCCAAGCCCCGGCACCAGCGTAGTGAGAGTGCTGCCATAGCGCTGCAGGCTGGCACCGGTACGATTCGGGTCGGCCGTACCATAGTTATCCGTTTCCAGATCGATATATTCCATACGCACGCCGGGTGTCAGCGAGAGCTGACCGAAATCCATGCGGTCCTGCACGAAGGCTGCCCAGGCATCGGCTGAGCCGATGCGGTTATCCTGCGAACCCGGAGCACCCTTGGTGGTCAGCACCATTACACCATTGACCATCTGGTAAATATCGTCGTGCTGATAGCGATCCTGCTCGTCATAGTGATAGCGCAGGCCAAACTCCATATCGTGATGCACCCCGGACCAGTTAGCGCGGTAATTGAGGACGGTCTGAATGCCCTGAGCGTAATGATCACGGTTATTGGCGCGCACAGTCAGGCCGTTAGCCGCGCTATTGCCACCTTGCAAAATGGCAAGGTGCGAAGCATAAGTGATAGGATCGTCGAGCACGCTCGTCAGGCTCTGGTTGCTACCCGCGCGCACGTTGTTCAGCTTGTACCAGTTCCGCTTAAAATCGTTGCGATAGAGCGTGGTGCTCAGGCTGGTGTTGGCCGCCGGCTCAATATAGTGCGATAACTGGATTTGATTATGGTACGCCGTCATACTATCTTTTTGTGAAGCCGCATAACGACGAAACGGATCGGCGCCAAAATCCGCTTGGGTCAGCCCCAAATAGGTTTCATTGGAATAGTCGTCGGTGTAGCCTAGCTTGAGTTCCACCTCCTGATGGTAAGTACTGGAGGCATTGGTCTTGTAGCGCAGCTTGGTCATGTAATCGCTAACATTGAAGCCCGTCTCACCGCCAACCCTATCAATGTTTTTAAACCCATCGCTGCTGTCGTGGTGGTATTCACCCATGATGCCAAAGCTTCCACTGTCGGTCATCATGCTGTCACCCACAAAGCCGCCGGTTCGCAACCCACCATAAGAACCAAAGCTGGTGCTGGCCTCGCCAGTGAACTTATCAGGCACACTGCGTGACAGGAAATTGATGGCACCATTAGTAGTGCGCGGACCGTATTTGATCGTGCTGGAACCTTTACGCACCTCGATGCCCGTCATTCGCTCCATACGCGGAAAATAATAGGCTTCCGGCGCGGCATAGGGTGCCGGGGCAATAAGCACGCCGTCTTCCATAAGCGTCAGGTCGGCGCTGCGGTCGATACGCCCGCCGCGCATCCCGATATTCGGACGAAGGCCGAACCCGTCCTCCTCCTGCACGTTCACGCCGGGGATCTGACGCACCATGCGATGTACGTCTGTGGTGCCCACCTGTTCCATCTGTTTCTCTGCCACATAGTAGCCAGAACCGGGAAGCTGTTTGATATCGCTCCAATAGTATTTGGTCAGGGTCAGCTCAAGCGGCAGGATACGACGCTGAGCATCCAAACCTGCTGCTGCCTTGGCCTCTTGTGGTACAGGTGCCTTCGTTTCTTCCTGTGCTGCTGCTTCTTGCTTTTTCTTGGGCTCCGGTATGGCGGCAGCCATGCTGTGGGGCGAATACGCCAGCAAGGCAGCGCACAAAGCAGACATACGGACAATAGACATAACACCCATACATGATAATGATTCTTAATTGCACGGGGGGTATATAGCCTTATTCTCCAGCTGTCAATACAGCTGACGAACAGTAGCCAAAAAGAATCATTAGTTGCCTTGAGGAATTTCGCCCTACACCATAAGCCCCTGCGGGGCTAAGCTTTTTGTCGAACCTCTTATCGGTTCTCATGCCCAACCATCATCATTTAGTGAAGCAGGTGCAGCCGCACCTGCTTCACTAAATGGCGGAGCGGAGAGGATTCGAACCTCCGATACGGGTTAACCCCGTATAACGGTTTAGCAAACCGCCGCCTTCGGCCACTCGGCCACCGCTCCGCACAAGAACGACCCCGGCAAACGCCGGAGGGGGCTGATAAAAGAGCATTTTTGCTCCAAAATCAAGAGGGCGCAGTTAAGCATCCCTTGCCCGCAAATGCAATAGCCAGTGTAAAATGCGCCCCACCCCTTGCGCAAGCTGGGTTTTTGACCCATATTAAGAGTTATGCAAACACAAGATAGCCAGCCCCCCATCTCGCCCCCGCCGGGCAATTTCTCGCTGACGGAAAGCGCCGCCGCGCGCATCAACGTGCTGAAATCCCGCGAGTCAGAACCTAATATGCGCTTTCGTATCTTGGTCAAGGGTGGCGGCTGTTCGGGCTTTCAATATGAGTTCAACTTAGATGCGCAAGAGCCAGCCCCAGGCGATATTATCGTAGCATTAAACGGCGCCGAAGTGGTGATCGATGATGTGTCGATCGGCCTGCTTGGCGGCTCAGTGCTCGACTATGTCGAAGACTTAGCCAGCGCCGGCTTTGAGATCAAGAATCCCAACGCCACCGCCCGCTGCGGCTGCGGCAATTCCTTCTCCGTCGCTCTTTAATGACCAGCGTTGCGACCTGGAACGTCAATTCCATTCGCTCGCGCCTGCTGCATCTGCTGGATTGGCTGAAAGCCGATGCGCCCGACGTGGTGCTACTGCAAGAAACCAAATGTGTGGATGACGCCTTCCCCGCACTGGAGATCGAGGCGCTGGGCTACAGCATCGCCCGCCACGGCGAAAAATCGTATAATGGTGTTGCCATCCTTTCCAAATTTGCGTTAAGCGATATTCGCATCGGCATCCCCGGCAACGAGGAAGACACTCAGGCGCGCTATATCGAAGCGCTGGTGGCTACCCCCTCGCCTATGCGCGTGGCCTCGGTGTATGTGCCCAACGGCCAAACGCCAGATTCGGAAAAATTCCCTTATAAGCTGCGCTTCCTCGACCGATTGAACGCGCATGTGGCACGCCTGCTCACCCGTGGCGACAGGCTCGTCATCGGCGGGGATTACAATATCGCGCCTGAGGATTCGGACGTGCACAACGTGCATGAATGGGCCGGCACGGTGCTGACCCATATTGAGGTGCGCAAGCGCCTGCGCGCCATGTTGCACCAGGGGCTTTACGATGCCGGGACGCTGATGAATGTGCGCGATTTCACCTGGTGGGATTATCGCGCCGGGGCGTTCGCCAATGACGATGGCCTGCGCATTGACCATTTACTGCTCTCAGCCCAAGCAGCCGACAGCCTAAGCGGCTACCGCGTAGTGCGGCAGGTGCGCGCGCTGGAAAAAGCCTCCGACCATGCGCCGGTGCTAGGCAGTTTCAACTAAATGAGAAGTTCGCTAGCCCGCTTTGGGTAAAGCGTTGGCAGCCGCCTTCACCTGGTTGCGGCCCGAGTTCTTCGCCAAGTAAAGCGCTTCGTCGGCACGTTTAAGCAGCGCCTCTGAGCTGTCGTTTTCGGCATATAAACTCGCCACCCCGATGCTAACCGTGCGGGGAATGGTCGAACCATCGGCATTGATGGTAAAGGGGGTGCTTTCTATGATCGCGCGCATGCGACTAGCAGCGGAAAACGCCGCTTGCGGATCGGATTCAGGCATCAAGATCACGAATTCCTCACCACCAAAACGCGCCACCAGATCGGTCGAGCGGGCGGCCTGCACAATGATGGTGGAAAATTGTTTGAGCACCAGATCTCCCACATCATGGCCGTACGTGTCGTTGACCATTTTGAAATGGTCCATATCCATAATCATCAGCGCAAGATTTTTGCCGTTCTTAATCGCCTGGCGCACCATGTTATCCAAGTGAGTGTTAAGATAGTGGCGGTTGTAAAGGCCGGTCAGCGCATCGGTGACCGCCATCGAAACACTTTGCTGATAATTGGACTTCAGCGCTTCTTGGTATTTCTTACGGCGGATCTGTGTGCGCACGCGCACCGTCATTTCGTTCTTTTCCAGCGGAATGGTCAGGTAGTCGTTAAAGCCCATTTCCAACGCCTTGAGCATGGTGGCTGTATCATCCTCGTCGACGAACACCATGATGGGCACGTTGCGGGTTTCTTCCTGCCCTTTGATCTGCGAAGCCAAACGCAACCCATCCATGTCGGTAAGCATGGTGCTGATAAGAATAGCATCGAAATTGCCGGCTACTGCGCCCTGCACCGCGGTCGCGCTTTCTTGCAGCCATTCCACCACATAGGTTTCCGAAAGCTTAGCCACGATCTGTTTGCCCAGCACCGTATCATCGTCCACCAGCAGCACGCGCGCGCCGGACACATCCGAGATGAAGGTGTTGTCTACGTCGGCACGAACGCCCATTTGCAGGCTGGTGCGGTCACGCAGGCGGAGTTCATCCAGCAACACCTTGATGCGCACCAGCGAGCGAACGCGCGCAAACAGCGTCACATCGTTGATGGGCTTGGTGATAAAATCATCCGCACCGGATTCCAGACCCTTGAGGCGATCGGCCTTTTCAGAAAGCGCGGTCACCATCACCACCGGTATATGAGAAAGCTCGGGGTCTTCCTTGAGTTTGCGGCAAGTCTCGAACCCGTCCATGCCGGGCATCATCACGTCGAGCAGAATAAGGTCGGGCTTGTGCGCCTTGGATTGCTCGATCGCCTCGAAACCGTCTTTCGCAGTGATCACGCTGTAATATTCGCTGGCAAGCTTTGCTTCGAGAAGTTTTACGTTCGCGGGAACGTCATCCACTACGAGAATTTGTGCAGTCATTTCGTCCCCCTAGATTGCATTACGCCATTTCCTCTTCACCGAGGAACCGCCGCACCGTATTTAAAAACGGCACGATTGATATTGGCTTGGAAATATAGGCTTGGCAACCTGCCGATAGGATTTTCTCTTCGTCGTCCTTCATCGCAAATGCCGTCACAGCAATGATGGGAATATCGCGCAAAGATTCTTCGGCTTTTAAGCGGCGGGTAACATCCAGTCCAGAAACTTCGGGCAGCTGAATATCCATTAAAATGAGGTCGGGGCGTTGGCTGCGGGTGAGCACGATGGCTTCCATACCCTCGCGCGTTTCTATGGTCTCGTAACCATGAGCGGTAAGCAGGTCGCGGAACAACTTCAGGTTAAGATCGTTGTCCTCAACAATAAGGATTCGTTTTACCATGATACTAAGGACAGCATGTTTGAAGACAGAAAATAAGCTAAGGCCAGTTAATTGAAGGCCCATTCTAGGCTGTGAATCATTAAAATACTGTTTATGCGGCGCTTAAAAAAATCCAATCACTTTAACTGCCTGCAATTTCATGCTAAACCTGCGCTCATGGAACTGGAAACCCAAGGCCTTCACCCCGCAACAGAGCTTTGTTTGACCGCCTTACAATGGGTTGAAGAACAAAGTGAATTTACCAATGTGCTCGATATGGGCTGCGGCGGCGGCATTTTAACGGTGCTGTGCGCCACCCTCTGGGATGCCCGCGTACTGGGCGCAGACATCGCAGAAAAAGCCGTGGAAGAAGCCAACGCCGCCATAGCAGCCCAGGGACTGCAAGGCCAGGCGCAAGCAATACGCAGCGACGGCTTTGCAAACCGCCAGATCGCCGCGCGCGGGCCCTATGACCTCATCTTATTCAACTTGCTGGCCGAGCCGATCATCGCCTGGGCACGCGAAGTGAAGACTCATTCACAGCCGGGCGGCTATGTATTCTTAGGTGGCATCCTGCACTGGCAGAAGGAGGATGTCATCGCCGCCTACAATGCCTTAGGTTTTGAAGTTGCTCATGAATTTACCTCAACCCCATGGCATGGGTTCATGCTCTGTCATAAAACGGACATATAGGGTTAAGCGCCCTGTAATGAAAGCTTAACTTGTGGAGTTGTATAGTCTTACGCTACTCTGAAACTATAGAAAAACCCTGAGCGGAATAGCCAAATGGGCATACTACACTGGATGCATAATGCGGTAGATTGGGTGGCGGATAAGACCGACGCTATCCCCGTCGTGGGCACAGTCACCGGCTTTGGCAAGAACGTCACCGATTATGCCGCCGACAAATGGAACAACCGCCCTACCAGCCTGCTACATTTAGCACATGACGCAACCGACACGATCGGCCATACCTTCCGCTACGTTCCTGGGGTACGCATCATAACCAATAGCATCAAGGACGCGGGCGACAAGGCCGCCAATGCCTGGCATGGTATGAAACGCGCCAAGAAACTCTATCAAGACATTACCTCACTGCCGGAAAAAGCCATGAACTTCGGCGGCGACCTGCTCAAAGGTATCGGCGGCTTCTTAGGCGACAATAAAATGGGGGTTATCGGCGCGCTGATCGCAGGCGCGGTGGCCTTATTCGCCGGTGGGCCGCTCATCGGGCTTTTGGTTGCGGCCGGTGCATTCCTCGCCGGCAGTTTCCTGGGCGATGGCGATAAAGGCGCAGGCAAAGGCCTGCTCAGCAGATTTATGCCTTCGGGCCCACAGAATGAAGAAAGCCAAAGCCGCGAAGCCGCATTGCAGGCACGGCAAAATGCCCTGGGCGATAAGGGGCAAGGCCGCGGCGGGCGTGAAGAAAACCCCAACACGCCGAACCTGCCAGGCATGGGCCAGAACCAGTCTGTGCAGCAGCCCGCGCGCTAACACGAATTAATACATTCTAAAACAATATGTTCTACAAATGTGGCAATATCGTAACAAAACGGTCACACAGCCAGAAATATAACGTCACAGAAGCGTCATTTGTATACAAAAACAGCGCTGTTATACTGAAACTAGAGTAAAGTCTAATGGCCCAGATGCCGGATAGTTGGAGATAGGTTATGAGCGTCAACGATTACATTCGCACCACGAAGGATTATATCGGCAGCCTTCCGGACACCGTTCCTGCGGGCCAGAAAAAAGTGCTCAGCGCATATGGCGAATACTTGGCCGGTGTGACCAACGCTAATATCGCAGGTGAAGTACAGAGCTTCGAAGCCTGGGCCAACGCGCAGAAAACGCCACAGGGTCAGGCTAAATTCCCCGAAGCCGATGTCAAAGGCGCTGCTGCCACTATGAATTCCAACCCCAGCCTCAAAAAGCTGGCCGGTGAAACCTTTGTCGGTGGCAAGCCCGCAAAATATGAGCCCACCCGGTATGAGCCCGAAGCACCAGCAGAAGAGCCCAAAAAGCAAGAGGAGCTCAACGGCGCTGGCAAGGCCGCAAAAGGTTACGGCCCCATGTTGCTGGCCGGTGTGGCAGGCCTCATCGCCATGGTGTCGGGTGCGGGTTGGCTGGGCGCTATCATCGCAGCCGTTGCCGTTATGTTTCTGGCCACTGCATTCAAAGATCAGCTCGGCGGCCTGGTGAGCAACCTGACCGGCGGCGTACAAAAGCCTGAGGCGGGCAACACCCAAACACCCGAACGCACGAATACACCCGGCCAGAACCAAACGGTTGAAGCAGGCCAAGGCAACGCTGCCGATATGCAGCGCGCGCAAGAAGCCGCCAATGCCGATGCCACCGTACGCGATGCAGTAGCCAAGGGCGCTGTCATTCTACCTGGAGCGAATCGTCCTGCACCTGCTCCGGGCGCCAATCCTCCTGCACCTGCTCCTGGCGCCAATCCTCCTGCACCTGCTCCTGGCGCGAATCCTCCTGCTGCTCCCGGTGGCACTGCCGCTGGCGCGAATCCTCCTGCGCCCGATGCAGAGACGCTGCGCATCACTCAAGCGCAAAAAGCACTGGAAGATGCTAAACTCGCCCTGGCAAATGCTCAGAAACAGCGTGAGCAGGCAAAGGAAACAAGCAACCCCGGCTATCAGCCCATCAACGTCACCAGAGAGCCGGTACAAACCTTCAACCTATATGAGAATGGCAAACCCCCCGTATTCAAGGGCGTGGCAACCGCCAACTACAACCAGGCCACGGGTGAACTCACCGTTACCAAGATCGCCGTTGCCAACAAAGATGGCTTGTATCGTGATGGTCGCACCACTGCACCTGAAGTTGATATTTCGCGCAGCCTTTCCATCGGCAGCACGTTCAAGGCTGATGGCGATACGCTCGTGCTTGATGCCGGCAAGGTAGATGGCCTACTCGCGGAAGCCAACCAAACGGCACTGGCAAAACGCAATGCAGAGCTGCAAGCCAACCCCGAAATTACGACCACGCATCTGTCTAAAGTCAACGATAGCACCAACCGCGTAGCTATCGAATACACCACTGTCAGAGACGGAAAACCCGTCACCTACCACATGGAAGGCAACTACTCTTCGGGCATTTCTTCCAGCCCGAACTATGGGGTCGGCTTTGGCGGTGGATATTATAGCGGCAGCATTGGCAGCGCTTCGCTTACGGTCGACAGCATCGCCTTATTGGATAAGGATGGTAAAGCCGTACAAAGCACACAGCTTACTACGCCGGTTTCACTTGGTGATGCAGCGATGCACTTCCCAGGCGGAAATCCAGGTAGCGTCAGAAAGCTTGAAGACAGCTACTTCAGCAAGCAAGTAACGATTGTTTCTGCGGCCATCAACGGTGCAAAAACCGCAGACGGCAAATCGCTGCTGGATATTCCGCCTTCGGCTCCTGTGGTTGCCGTCACCCCACGCCCGGCTTCGCCTGAAGAGATAAAAGGTGATGAAGCCATTGCCAAAGCGACCGCCGCTATTGCGCTGGCTGAAACTCAGCTGCGCGAGGCCCAGGAAGCACAGCGCATGAAGATCGATGCTGAAAAGCAACTGGAGGCGCAAGCACAGCGTGACGCTGAGACAGCAAAAGAAAACCAGCGTCTGGCCGCTGAAGCTGCTACGTTCCGATTTGCCGCCGGCAAGCCGGGTAGCTTGACGACCATCACCATCGACTCTACGACCGGCAAGCCCCTGGCAGCCGATGCAACGCCTAAGGAAGGCGATATTCAGCTGCGCGGCGCTTACACCAATGGCGTACTGGCCGTAAACGGCGTAATGCTGGCCGGCAAGGATGGCAAGTTCCCCACTACCGCTGAAAATAAGCCGGCATGGGTAGACATGCGCCCGCAGAATATCACCTTCGACCCGGCAAAAGGTGAAGTGGACCTGAAGGCAAACGATGCGCAGACCGTAGTCGGCAGCGCACGCAATGTGGCACAGGCAGACCTCGAACAACGTAAAGCCTCCGACCTAAAACAACGCACTGACGCACTGCGCGATAAGCCCGAGCTTTCTCTGACCACCGGTGACAATGGTGCAGCCGTGATGAACTACACCTATGTGAACCCTGAGAACAACGCGATCGAATCGCGCCGCCTGACCGGCCGCCTGGAGCCCTCCAAGGATAAGCCCGGCACGGCCGACTTCGTGATCGTGACCCATGAAGCTACCAAGGGCAACGATTCTAAACCCCTCGACCTGCCGGAAAACAACCGCATCAGCGGTATCCCTGTAGGTAAAGACGGCAAACCAAACGATAAGGCCCTCGCACAGAGCAATGGTGGCGAGATCAGTGGTCAGCTATCCAGCATCACCACGCAAATACCTACTCCCAGCGGTTTTGTTGGCTCTTACACACCTTCGGGAACTACGGTCCTTGGTAATGGCCCCTCTATGGCTGGTAATGGCGCCAATAGATAATTAGTCCTTCTTCTCCCTGATCAGCTCGCCCACGATCGCCGGGTTGGTCAGGGTTGAAGTATCCCCAAGATTGGAAATATCCCCCTCCGCGATCTTGCGCAAAATGCGCCGCATAATTTTGCCCGAGCGCGTCTTGGGTAGTTCTGGCGTAAAGTGAATGCGGTCAGGTGTGGCAATCGGGCTTAAGCTTTTACGCACCCAGGCCACCAGTTCTTTTTGCAGTGCATCGCTGGCCTGAACATCGCTGTTGAGGGTGACGTAGGCGTATATCCCCTGCCCTTTGATATCGTGCGGGAAGCCCACCACTGCTGCCTCGGCCACGCTTGCATGGCCCACCAGCGCACTTTCGATCTCGGCGGTTCCTAGTCGATGGCCAGAGACGTTGAGCACATCATCAACGCGCCCGGTGATCCAGTAATAGCCGTCCTTGTCGCGGCGCACGCCATCGCCGGTGAAATACAGGCCCGGGAACTGCGAGAAATACGTCTGCTCGAAGCGCTCATGATCGCCATACACACTGCGCGCCTGGCCGGGCCAAGAGTCGCGGATGCACAGCAGCCCCTCGCACGCGCCTTCTAACTCTTTGCCGTTGCTATCCACCACCATGGGCTGCACGCCGAAGAACGGCCACGCTGCCGAGCCGGGCTTCATGGGCGTGGCTCCCGGCAGCGGGGTGATCATCTGCCCGCCGGTTTCGGTCTGCCACCAGGTGTCGATGATGGGGCAGCGCTCCTGCCCGATGGTACGGTAATACCAAAGCCACGCTTCCGGGTTGATCGGCTCGCCTACGCTGCCAAGCAAGCGCAGGCTTTTTCGGGTCGTGCCCTGGATACAGGCATTGCCCTCGCGGGCCAGCGCGCGGATGGCCGTCGGCGCGGTGTAGAAGATCGTCACACCGTATTTGTCAATCACTTCGCACATGCGTGTGGAAGCTGGATAATTCGGGATGCCCTCGAACATCACCATGGTGGCGGCATTAAGTAGCGGCCCATAGGTGATATAGGTATGACCGGTGACCCAGCCTACATCCGCCGTGCACCAGAAGATATCGTCGTGCTTGTAATCGAAGGTGTAGAAAAAGGTGGTGGCTGCCCACAACATATACCCGGCCGTGGTATGCAGCACGCCCTTGGGCTTGCCGGTGGAACCGGAAGTATAGAGAATGAACAGCGGCGCTTCCGCATCCATCGCCGCCGGCGGGCAAAGCTCAGAGGCATGCTCCACCAGCTCGTGATACCAGCGGTCGCGCTGCTCGTCCCACGCCACGTTGCCGCCGGTGCGCCTCACCACGATCACACGCTTGACCAGTGCCAGACCTGCGATCGCCTCATCGACATTGGCCTTAAGGGCCGTGGTCTTGCCACCGCGATAGCCCTCATCCGCCGTAATCACCAGCGAGCTTTCGCAGCCTTCAATACGACCTTTTAGCGCTTCAGCCGAAAAGCCGCCGAAGACCACCGAATGCACCGCGCCGATACGCGCGCAGGCAAGCATGGCCACCGCCGCCTCGGGGATCATGGGCATGTAGATGGTGACACGATCGCCAGGCTGCACGCCTTCGTTCTTCAGCGCATTGGCAAACCGGCAGACCATGCCGTGCAACTGGCTATAGGTAATGCGACGGGACTCAGCAGGATTATCCCCTTCCCAGAGAATGGCAACCTTATCACCGTGGGAAGCCAAGTGGCGGTCGAGACAATTTTCGCTGATATTGAGCGTGCCGCCCTCGAACCATTTAATGGAAACGCCATCTTCCTTCGTATGGGCGGAGTCGGGCTTTACCTGACCGAAGCTTGTGTTCTTGACCGTATCCCAGCGTTTATGCCAGGTAAATTTCTCGGCCAGCTCGCCCCAGAACGCATCGGGCTGCTGCAGCGAGCGGGCCATCATCTTGCCATAGCGCTCATGGTTTACATGCGCGCTGCGTTCCCATTGCGGCGGAACCGGGATGATAAGCTCGTCGGACATGGGCAGCCTCCGTTAGGGTGGTGGTGTAGCGTTATTCAGGCTCGCCAAAGCGGGTGGCGATCAGCTCGGCGATGGCGGCAACAGCCTCTTCGGCCTGCGCGCCCTCGGCGGAAAGTTGTAATTTGCTGCCCTTATCGGCCCCGAGCATCATAAGCCCGAGAATGGAGCTACCGGCGACCGGCGATGAATCTTCCTCACCGTTCTGACCAAGCTTGACCACCGTCACCTGCGCGGTGTAGGCGGCAACCGCACGCACGAATTTGGCGGCGGCGCGGGCATGAAGCCCTTTGATGTTAACGATCTCACAGATGCGCCCGGCGGACATAGAATTATTTTACCGCCAGCAGATTGCCGGCCACGTTGATGTATTTGCGCGCCGCTTCCTGCGCCTGGATTACGGCCTCTTCCATCGAGACCTTGCCGCGCAATTGCGCAAGCTTAATCATCATCGGCAGATTCACACCTGCAATTACTTCCACGCCATCGTGCTTCATGGCCGAGATCGCCAGGTTCGAGGGCGTACCGCCGAACATGTCGGTCAAAATAACCACGCCGTTGCCACTATCGACTTCAGCGATGGCTTTGACGATGCGCTCGCGGGCACGCTCCGCATCATCATCAGGCTCAATGCCGATGGCCGCCATCTGTGTCTGTTTGCCCACCACATGCTCGGTGACAGAAAGGAAGGCTTCGGCCAGCTTGCCGTGAGTTACGATTACGATACCGATCATGTATATGCTCCTTAGTGATGCTCTAGATCGCGGTGGCGAAGCGTTACTTTATAATCCGAACCGCCCAGGAATGCACCGAGCTTTTTTACCACATAAACAGAGCGATGCCGCCCGCCCGTGCAGCCTATGGCAATGGTCAGGTAATGTTTGCCTTCTTCTAGATAGCGAGGCAGGAGCGGCCCGAGCAAACCCGTGAGGCTGGTGAAGAACGAAGTAAAGCCCGGGTCCGATTCGATATGCTCGCCAACGGCGGCATCCTGGCCGGTGAGGTGGCGAAGCGTCGGATCGTAGTACGGGTTTTTGAGGAAGCGCACATCAAACACAATGTCGGCATCGGGCGGCACGCCACGCTTGAAAGAGAACGAGGTCAGCACCACGGAGAGCTGGCGCTCAGAGGCCGCAAAATGCGAGGTGATGACGCTACGAAGCGCCGCAGCTTCGGTCTGCGAGGTGTCGATCACCACGTCGGAAGCTTCGCGCAAACCTTCTAGCAATTGGCGCTCATGGCGGATGCCGTCCATCACCGTGCGATCCAGCGCGAGCGGATGGCGGCGGCGCGTTTCGGTGAAACGGCGACGCAGCTGTTCATCGTGGCAATCCAGGAACAGCACCTTAAAATCGATATTCGGATCATCGCGAAGCGGCTGGATAGTCTCGATGAAGCGTTCGACAGAAAAATCGCGGCTGCGAATATCCGTACCCACAGCCAGATGCTCCGTGCGCGCCACCGAGGCAGCGACGGTAGGCAGAAAAGCCAGCGGCAGATTGTCGATCGCTTCGAAGCCATTATCCTCAAGGCTCTTAAGTGCGACACTCTTGCCCGCCCCGGACATACCAGTTACCAGCACTAGTTTCATGGGAACCCTATGTGGCTTAAATCAACAATACCGGCGGAGATAGTGCCGGATCTTGGCTTCAGTTGAAGAGTCAAACGCATGCAGTAATAATAACGGCACAGAAACGCCCATGCAATCAAAGAACGCGTGCTCAGGCATGCGCTCCACTGCCTCACGCGGCTCAAGCTGCACCACGAGCAACACCCTGACATTACTCTTAAAATCCATCTCGCTGATGCCGATACCACGCAGCTCGATTCTTCCTTGGATGCGCGGCGGCGGGGAGGCAAGCAACGCCCCATCCTCTGCGCTTAAGGCCACCTGGTCGTCAGCCACCAATAACGCACCCGCATCGATAAGCCGTAATGCTAAGTCAGATTTGCCCGCGCCCGATGGCCCCAGCAACAACACACCCTTGCCTTCGATGCTCACACAGCTGGCGTGCATCAGAGCGTTCATCGCCGCGCCGCGTAGGTGAAAGAAACACCCGGGGCATGCACCAGCGCGCCGGGCTTGTGCACTTGCACCGTCACTGCCTGCACCACGTCAAAATGCATGACAACATCGGCGATGTGTTTAGTCAGCGCCTCGAGCAGCTCATAGCGCTGGTCACGCACAGAATTTATCACCTCCTGCTCGATGAGCGCGTAATCCAGCGCGTCTTCCATTGTGTCGCTTTGCATGGCGGCGCTTGCGTCATATTCGATGGCTAGGTCAATCAGCACCTCGCGCTTTTCCTTGCGCTCATGCGGATACACGCCAAGCAGGGTCATCGCGCGCAGGCCCTTGATGTTGATAATCACAACAGGGCCTCCCCGCCATCAAGGAAAATGAACTGGCCAGTCATACCCGTTGTGCCAATCAGCGTGTGCACCGCACGCGTGATATCTTCGACGGTTGCGATGCTTTTGAGCGGATTCTGGCTTTTGAGCTGCTCCTCATAGTCTTTTTCAAAGCCCAGTGATGGCAGCACAAAGCCCGGGCAAATGCCGCACACGCGGATATTCGGGGCCAGCTCGACAGCCGCCATTTTAGTGAACTCAAACAACGCTTTCTTGGAAAGCAGATAGGCAAAATGCGTGTGCCTGTTGCGACCCACGCGGCTATCTATAAGGTTGATGACCACACCCTCTTTTACCTGCCGGGCAAAACTTTGGGTGAGGAAGAACGGGGCCTGAAAATTCACGTCGAACTGTAGCGCAAGAAGTTCAGCGTCAGTCTCTTTGAAGCTTGCGCGGTCGAACACCGAAGCGTTGTTGATCAGCACGTTCAAATGCGGGAATCGCTCAACCGCTTGCAACACCGCCTGGCCGCAGGCGTTGGAGCTTGCAACATCCGCTTTTATCAGCTCGCACGCGCGGCCGAGCGCTGTAATTTCAGCGGCCAGTTGTTTGGCCTCACTCTCAGAGTGATTATAGTGCAGTGCGATATCGTAGCCGGCCTCTGCCAGAGAAAGCGCGATGGCCTTGCCGATGCGTTTTGCCCCTCCGGTAACGAGTGCTGCCTTGCTCATGCTTCTTCGCGTGCGCCGGAGGTAAGCAGGCTGTAAAGTGCCGCCTCGTCGGGCGCGGCGCGCAATTGCTGGATCATCTCCTTATCGCGCATGATACGCGAGATGACAGCGAGCGCCTTAATATGTTCGGTATTGCCGGCGATAGGACTTAGCAGCATGAAAACGATATCCACCGGTTTGCCGTCCGCCGCGCCGAATTCCACGGGCTTTTCCAACCTCGCGAAGAACCCTCGCACCTGGCCGAGCTTGGCAAAGCGCCCATGGGGAATACACACGCCGCCGCCCATGCCCGTGCAGCCCAGCTGCTCGCGCTCGGCCAGCACGGAATAGATCTCGCGTTCGGAAAGGCCGGTCTGCTCGGAAGCCACAGCCGCCAGCTTCTTGAGGACCTGTTTTTTGTCCTTGGCCAAAATAAGCGGCAGAACCGCCTCTGTGGGGAGCAGAGAGTCTAACTTCATAGCGATTTCATGATTCCGATGTCTTAGGCGGCTTGCTCTTCAGGGTCAACCCAGGAGATATTGCCATCCACGCGGCGATACACAACGTTTAAGCGGCCATGGGCAGAGTTGAAGAACAACAGCGCAGGCACGTCCTGCAAGTCCATTTTCATCACTGCTTCAGAGACCGTCATAGTATCTATATCGGTGGGAGCCTCGGCAATTACAAGGCTCGCATGCTTATTATCTTCACGCTCGCCGGTTTCAGGCGGCAACACGTATTTAATACCTTTGGCGCGGCGCGCAGGCTTGGCTTCAGGGGTGTGGTGGTTGGTGATCTTGCGCTTATAGCGGCGCAGCTGTTTGCTGATCTTTTCCAGCGATTCGTCGAAGGCGGCGTACACTTCGCCCGATTCGCCGCGGCCGCGCACCACGATGCCCGAATGCGTGCCTAAGTTGGCGGTGATGTCCACTCGGAAGTTATGCGCCTCACGCGATACGACGACCTGAACATTGGCGATACGGTCGATGTATTTGTTTACATGTTCCTCGATCTGAACTTCAGCATGTTTACGCAGGGATTCACCTACTTCAACACCTTTACCGGAAACCATAACTTGCATAGTTTTTCTCTCTTCTTGTTTTTTGCATCAACTGCATCGGTCACTATAGCATAATTCGCGGCGAAAATCAGCATCGCAAATGCTGGTGATGTCATAAGATGACGGGCGACCATAGCCCTTAAGCAAGGCAGCGTCAATCCTGTAACATCATGGACTTAGCCAGCCCCAGGGGTGCAAAATAAATCATATTTATCATAATTTTATAGTGATTAATCTGTTAGGCGTTGGCCTTGATGCGCTTGCGCTTGGGCGAAGAAGCGATACCGAGTGCCTCACGATATTTGGCCACGGTGCGGCGCGCCACTGCAATGTTGCGCTCTTTGAGTCTTTCAACGATCTCATCGTCGGAAAGAATATGGTCGGGGCTTTCCTTGTCGATCATCTCTTGGATGTAGTGCTTCACCGCTTCGCTGGAAACATCGCCTCCCCCTTCGCTGCGTGCCAGCGCCGAGGTGAAGAAATATTTAAGCTCGAACATGCCGCGTGGGCAGATAAGGAATTTTCCGTTGGTCACACGGCTGATGGTGCTTTCATGGTAGCCCGTTTCGGCGGCGATGTCCTTGAGCGTCATCGGCCGCAGGTAGCGTACACCCAAACGGAAGAACGCATCTTGCTGCTTGACCAACTCACTGCCTACCTTAAGCATTGTCTGGGCGCGTTGCTCAAGGGCCTTGACCAGCCAGTTGGCCGAACCGAACTGCTCGGAAAGATAGTTCTTATCGTCCTTGTTGAGAGTGGTGGCCGTCACCTTCTTATAGTAGCGCTTGTTGACCATCACCCGGGGGAAGTTGTTCATATTCAGTTCGATGTGCCAATTGCCGTCGGGCAGGCGGCGCACGAAGATGTCCGGCTCCACGGCCTGGCTCACCTCGTAAGTGAAGCTACCGCCGGGCTTGGGGTTGCACTCGCGGATCTCCAAGACCATCTGGCGGATGTCCTCTTTATCGACGCCGCATTTTTTTTGCAGCTCGTCGAACTTGCTGTCCGCCAGCAGGTGCAGGTTATCAAGCAGGACTTGCATGGCAGGGTCCAGCCGGTTCTTGTCGCGCAGCTGCACAGTCAAACATTCCTGAAGGTTGCGCGCACAGACGCCCGGCGGATCGAAGCGCTGAAGCTGAGCGAGCATCTCCTCGATCTGTGCCATGTCTGCGCCTAGCACCTCGGGCAATGCAGAAAGATCGTCCTTGATGTAGCCCGCCTCATCGGTCATGTCGATGAGATACGAGCCGATGAGTTTGTGCACCGGTTCTTGCACTTCCATGTTCAGCTGGGCGAGCAGATGCTCCCGAAGCGTCATGCCCTGCGAGGGATTATCGTCGATTCCGCGCGTGTCGTCGTCGCTGTCATAGCCGGCACTATGGCCGCCGATGCTGCCTTGCTCATAGCGCAAATAATCGGTTTCCACCGCGCCGGAATCATCCTCCCAGCTTTCACCGCTGCCGCCGGCATCGCTATCGAAGCGCTGCTCATCGCCAAAGTCGGCCTCGCGCGGCTCGCCGATCTCTTCGCGGGCACTAGGTTCTTCTGGTTGTGTCGCCTCTACGCCCTCACCCTCTTCTTGCATAAGGAATGGGTTCTTCTCAAGCTCCTGATCGACGAATTCGCGCAGCTCTAGGGAATTGCATTGCAACAGCTTGATGGACTGCTGAAGCTGCTGCGTCATAACCAGCGACTGGCCTTGGCGGAGTTCTAAGCGCGGAGCCTGTGACATACTGCCCTGAGGTTTTTATTTAACCTTTGTAATATAACCCATTTGGACCTACGAAAACAAGATGCAAGGCATGCAACGCTAAGAAAATACTTTCTGCAAACAACACAGGGATTAAAGGCTGAAGCGCTCGCCCAGATACACGCGGCGCACGTCCACGTTGTTGACAATCTCCGAAGGCGTACCTTCCATAAGCACCGTGCCGTCATGCATGATGTAAGCACGATCGATGATCTCGAGTGTCTCGCGCACGTTATGGTCGGTGATGAGCACGCCGATGCCGCGATTCTTCAAATGCCCGATCAAGGCGCGCACATCTTCCACGGCGATAGGATCGATACCGGCGAGCGGTTCGTCCAACAGGATAAAGGAGGGGCGGGAAGCCAGCGCTCTTGCGATCTCCACGCGGCGGCGCTCACCGCCCGAAAGCGTGATACCGGCAGCCATGCGAAGATGGCTCAGTGAAAATTCAGCCAGCAACTCATCGAGCATGTGGCTGCGGGCGGAGGGATCTTTTTCTGTCACCTCAAGCACGGAGAGAATATTCTGTTCGACCGTCATGCCACGGAAGATCGAGGCTTCCTGTGGCAAATAGCCGATGCCCATGCGCGCGCGGCGATACATCGGCAGCTTGGAGATGTCCTCGCCATCAAGGAAAATCTGCCCCACATCAGGGCGAATCAGGCCGGAGATCATGTAGAAGCTGGTGGTCTTGCCCGCACCGTTCGGGCCGAGCAGACCCACGGCCTCACCGCGTTGCAGGCGGAGCGAAACGTCACGTACCACCGGACGGCCGCCATAGCGCTTGCCGATATGCAGGGCTTCCAAGCCGCTATTGGCAGCCACCAAGCGTGGGCCGCCTTCTAGCTCGAACCCTTCGATAGGGAATAGATTTGTCGGCGTTCTGGAGGATTTGTTCTTACCTAATATCGCCATGGATCAGTTTGCCTTCCCATCCTCGCTGCCGGGCACGAACAAGGCGCGTACGCGTTGTTTCTTACCGGTGGTGTCAGTGGCAGCGCCCTTGCTGCTTACCACGCTCTTACCTGTAGCGAGGTTATAGGTAAGCCGGTCACCTTTCAAGACATTCTTGCCGCGCGTGACCACGACATTGTCGATCAGGTCCACTTCTCGCTGGGTCACGTTGTATAAACCGCTGGTTCCACTGGCCGTTTCCTCCGGCGTAGAAAGGAACACATTACCCTGCACCTCAATGCGCTCTATGCCGCTTCCACCCTCAGTCTTTGGGCCACCTTCCTTGCCTTCGGCACGGGTGTAATGCACGGTCATTTTGTCCGATTTCAGGCGCATATCGCCCTGCACGGCCACCACATTGCCAGAAAAAATAGCCTTGTTCTGCTGCTGAAGCACCTCGAGCGTGTCGGCGTTGATCTCGATCGGTCCGTTATTCTTCGCGCCGATTGCCTCGGCAGCCAGCACTTGCGGCGCAAAAGCGGTAAAAGTCAGGACGCTTAAGAGGGTTAAGGTATTTTTCATTGCTGCTCAGGATACAGAGTGGTTATTACCGAACCGTTAAAGCGTATCACCTGCCCACGATCCACCAGTTCAAAGCTATCAGCCTTCAGCGTGCCGGCTGGCCCCTGGCCTTCGATGGGCATATCGCCCTTGACCGTGCCAGCATCGATATCCACATGCGCACGCTCGGTGCGGAATTCGTAGCCGCCCTCATAGAACAGGTTCACCCGCTGTGTCAGCTCCAGCTGCTTGGTGGTGGTATTAAGCTCGCCCACACCAGCATCCATCGCAATCCACTCACCGCCTTTTAGCGTTACATCGGCGCGGATGAACTTCATGAGCACGGTCTGCGCGTCTTTCTGCGTGGCGGTATCGGCCGTCACCGTGTAGGGCTGGCCCTGCGCATCCACCCCTTGGTAGTGCGGCTTCATCATGATGTTTTCCAGTGGCAGATTATTCTGCACCCCCGAAAATACCAGGCGGCCGGATTCGCTGTTGTCCGATGCCATCCACACCACCACCGCCACCGCGCCAATCACCAGCAGCACTAAGAAGCGCTTGGAAACGGCCACAAAGCATGTATAGCGCGCCACAGGCGCAACCAGTCGGAACATGTGCGCACCGCGCACCTCAATGATTTCACGATAATCGGGGCCAGGCGGCATCAGGCAACTCCTGCACGCAGACAATCGTGTATGTGCACGATACCTACGGGCTTTTGCTCCTCAACGATGAAAATGCTGGTGATGGACTTTTCGTTCATAATCGCCAAAGCTTCGGCCGCCAAGAGCGTCGGGCGGATAGACACGGCTTTTGCTGTCATAATCTCGCTAGCTTTGCGCGCCAGCAGGTCGGGCTTCATGTGGCGGCGCAGATCACCATCGGTGATGACCCCTACCATTTTACCCGCACCATCCACCACGCCAGCACAGCCGAATTTCTTTGCGGTGATGGTAAGCAGCACGTCCTGCATGGTGTCCTGTTCTTTAACCAGCGGCAGCTCATCACCTGAATGCATAAGGTCGGCAACGCTGATGAAACGCTTGCCGAGCTTGCCGCCCGGGTGATAGCGCGAAAAATCTTCCTTGGTAAAGCCCAGGCGCTCAATGAGTGCCACGGCAATAGCATCGCCCAGCGCCAGCATCATGGTGGTGGAGGTAGTCGGCGCGCCGGTGGGCGAAGCTTCGGGAATTTCAGGCAGCACCAATGCTACGTCAGCGGCTTCCACCAGCATCGAGCCTTTGCGGCGCACCATGGCCACCAGCGGAATGGAGAAGCGCTTACAATAGGTAATGATGTCGGAAAGTTCGGCCGTCTCGCCTGAGTTAGAAAGTGCGAGCACCGCATCATCGACGGTGATCATGCCTAAATCCCCGTGGCTGGCTTCGCCCGGATGCACAAAGAACGCGGGCGTACCGGTACTAGCCATGGTAGCTGCGATCTTGCGCGCGACATGGCCGCTCTTGCCCATGCCGCTGACGATGACGCGCCCCTTGATGCCGGCGAGCAACTCTACCGCGCGGGCGAAGTCGCCGTCCAGCGCATCGAACAATGCTTGTAGGCCCCTGATCTCCTGCTCGAGCACGGCGCGGCCATGCGCGATATCGTTTTTGCCGTTATCCATGGATTTGGTGGCCGTTTGAGTCATGGTTCATGAATGGGCGAAGATATCGTCGTTTTCCCAACCCGCAAGGTCTAGCGCAGCGCGCGAAGGCAAGAACTGCATGCATTCGGTCGCCAATTCGTATCGGCCTTCGCGTTTGAGCATCACGTCGAGCTTCTCGCGCAGATGATGCAGGTGCAGCACGTCAGAGGCGGCGTAATCGATCTGCTCTTTGCTGAGCGTGTCCGCGCCCCAATCTGAGCTTTGCTGTTGCTTGGATATTTCCATACCGAGCAGCTCACGACAAATGTCCTTGTAGCCGTGTCGGTCAGTGTAGGTGCGAGCCAGGCGAGAAGCAGTGCGGGTGCAATAAACCGGCGCGACACGCACGCCTAAGTAATGCAGCATAATGGAAAGATCGAAGCGAGCGAAGTGGAACAGTTTCACGGTCTTGGGGTCGGTCAGCACGGCCTTTAGGTTCGGCGCGTTGTATTGCCCGGGGGAGAACTTCACCAGATGCGCATCACCCTGCCCGTCAGAAAGCTGCACCAAGCACAAGCGGTCGCGCTTGTTGTTCAGACCCATGGCTTCGGTGTCCACGGCAATATCTCCTTTGAACGTAACATCGGCGGGAAGATCGCCCTGGTGTAGAAAATAAGTGATACGCGTCTCCATGGTTGGGTTAGAGGCCCAGATAATGCCCCGCTGCATTTTTATGTCTATCCGGCCGTGGCGGCAAGCATAATTTACTGGCAGAAGCGCATAAATGCATTACACTTGAACCCCATGGAATGGAACGATACGGCTATTATCCTGTCTTCGCGCAAATACGGCGAGAACAGCGCGCTGCTTAGGGTTTTCACCCGCGCCCACGGCGTGCACGCAGGCATTGTGCGTGGGGCTAACTCCAAAACCAACCGCGGCGTACTGCAAGCCGGCAACATCGTAAACGCGGCCTGGCATGCCCGTTTGCCTGAGCAGCTGGGCAGCCTGAAGCTGGAGTTGCTCGTGCCCAACGCCGCCCTTTGCATGGCAGAGCCGGCGCGTCTTTGCGCCCTGGTTTCGGCCTGCACACTGGTGGAGGCCACCCTGCCCGAACGCCACCCCTATGAGCGGCTTTACCGCCAGATGCTGCTTTTGCTCGAAGCGCTGGAGCACAACCCCGATTGGCAGCAAAGCTATGTGCATTTTGAGCTAGCCATTCTCGCCGAGTGCGGCTTCGGGCTGGATCTTTCGCGCTGTGCCGCCACCGGCGCAAGCGAGCAGCTAGCCTATGTTTCGCCCAAAACCGGCCGCGCGGTAAGCCTAAATGCCGGCCTGCCCTATCACGACCGGATGCTGCCCCTGCCGGCGTTCCTCACCGGCACACTTGCCCCCACCTGCGAGGAAATCCTTGCAGGAGCGCGGCTGACCGGCTATTTTCTTGAATCTTGGCTGCTAACCCCGCACCGCAAAAAGCTTCCTGCGGCAAGGAACCGGCTGATACAAACACTCGAAACCACTTTAGAAAACACGCTTAAACACACATTGCATGCCGCCGAAACAGCAAGCGCCTGACCAGATCAATCTTGTCTCCTTCCGCACCACGCTGGAAGAGAAGTATTTGGCGTACGCGCTTTCCACCATCACTTCGCGCTCGCTGCCGGATGTACGCGACGGCTTAAAGCCCGTACATCGCCGCTTGTTGTTCGCCATGTTGCAACTCAAGCTCGACCCCAAAAGCGGCTTTAAGAAATGCGCCCGCGTGGTGGGTGACGTCATCGGTAAATATCACCCGCACGGCGACTCGGCCGTGTATGAGGCCATGGTGCGCCTGGCGCAATCCTTTGCCGTGCGCTACCCGCTGGTCGAAGGCCAGGGCAATTTCGGCAGCATTGATGGCGATAATGCGGCGGCCATGCGCTACACCGAAGCGCGCCTGACCGAAGTGGCCATGGCGCTGCTCGAAGACATCGACAACGACACCATCGATTTCCGCCCCACCTATGACGGCTCGGAAGAAGAGCCCGTGGTGCTGCCGGCGAATTTCCCAAACTTACTGGCCAATGGCTCCGAAGGCATCGCCGTTGGCATGGCCACCTCCATCCCGCCGCATAATGTGGGCGAGCTGTGCGACGCACTGACCTACATCATCGCCCACCCCGATTGTGCGCCGAGCAAATTGCTGCGCTTTATCCCCGGCCCGGATTTCCCCACCGGCGGCGTCATCGTCGAGCCTGCGGCTAATATCGCAGCCGCCTATGAAACCGGCCGTGGCGCAATCCGCATTCGCGCGCGCTGGCATAAAGAAGATCTAAGCCACGGCATGTATCAGCTGGTCATCACAGAAATTCCGTATCAGGTGGCCAAGTCCCGCCTGATCGAAAAGATCGCCGAGCTGTTCAAAGAAAAGAAGTTGCCGATGCTGGGCAACATCCGCGATGAATCGGCAGAAGAAATTCGCATCGTGCTGGAACCTAAGAGCCGCACCACAGACCCTGAAATGCTGATGGAGTCGATGTTCAAGACCACTGATCTTGAGTCGCGCTTCAACTTGAACTTGAACGTGCTCAACCCCAAAGGCGCACCGCAGGTGATGAACGTGAAGGACATTCTCCTCGCCTTCTTGGAGCACCGCCTCGATGTGCTGGTTCGCCGCACCAACTTCCGCCTGGGCAAGATCGCTCACCGCCTGGAAGTGCTCGGTGGCCTGCTAATCGCGTATTTAAACCTGGACGAAGTCATCCGCATTATCCGTAGTGAAGACGAGCCCAAGCCCATCATGATGAAAAAATGGAAGCTCACTGAAATTCAGGTTGAGTCCATTCTCAATATGCGCCTGCGCAGTTTGCGCAAACTCGAAGAGTTCGAAATTCGCGGCGAGCACGATGCGCTTTCCAAAGAGCAAAAAGAGCTGCAAGGCCTGCTCAAATCCGAGGAAAAGATGTGGGGTAAGATCTCCGACGAGATCAAAGAGACCAAGGCCAAATTCGGCGCCAAAACGTCTTTGGGTAAACGCCGCACCGAGTTCGCCGAAGCGCCCGTGGGCAAGGTCATAGATATTGAAGCCTTCGTTGAAAAAGAGCCCATCACCATCCTGTGCTCGAAGATGGGCTGGATGCGCGCGCTCAAAGGCCACCAGAGCGAAGTGGCCGACGTGAAATATAAAGAGGGCGATGAAGGCCGTTTCCAGCTTAATTGCCAAACCACCGACAAACTGTTGCTTTTCACCACGGACGGTAAGTTCTACACCCTGCCGTGTGACAAGATCCCGCGCGGTAAATCCGCCGAAGAGCCGGTACGCCTGATGATCGACATGGGTAACGACACCGACCTGGTGGATGTGCGCTGCTACGATCCCGAGGCCAAGCTGCTCTTGGTTGCCAGCACCGGCAAGGGCTTTATCGTCGATGCTGCCGATGTGGCAGCGCAAACCCGCAGCGGCAAGCAGATTCTCTCCGTGCCCGAAGGCCATAAAGCCACGATATGCTGCACGGTCGAAGGCGACCATGTAGCTGTCATCGGCGATAACCGCAAGCTGCTCATCTTCCCGATCAGCCAGATTCCGCCGATGAAAAAAGGTATGGGTGTAACTCTGCAAAAATACAAGGACGGCCATTTAAGCGACGTAAAGACCTTCAACCTCAAAGAAGGCTTAAGCTGGGCGCTGGGTGACCGCCAACGCATCGAAACTGACCTAAAGCCCTGGCTGGGTAACCGCGCCGATAGCGGCCGCTTGCCTCCCACGGGCTTCCCAAGGACCAATACCTTCTCGTAAACGCGAACAAGGGGGAACTGATGTCTGCTGCGCCTGCACCCGCTAAAGGCTTGACGTTTTCCAACCAAACACGCGAGCACCTGGAAGCGGGCAAAGCCTATTTCAAAATATTGTGCCAACCGAACCATCACGAAGATGGTATAGCAAGCGTACCCGATCTCCCCGGCGCGCTGTGCTACGATACAGGAAAGCCAGGCAAAACGGCAGCCATCATGCTCGGCACACATATGAACGAGCTGGCAGGTTTTACCTCAGCGGCACACTTCCACGCGCGTTGGCAGGCAGGGGAGCGCCCAGCCTCAGGCAAAGTGTATGTCATGGTGGGTGGGCATGTGCCCACGATTGCCAATACCTTTGTACGCCTGCTGGGCACTACGCCCTATAGCGAAGACGAGTTCTTAACCGCACGCACCCGTATCATGAGCAGTGGCGCAGATCAGCACCCCTCTTATTTCAACCACAACATCCTGCCGCTTGCTTTTCGCGATCACGCAGAAGAAATGGCTGCCAAGGACCCGCTTTACGCACGCATGAAAAAGATCACCGACATTCTTAGCACCTGCGATGCTGGTGTAGTCGACATTCATACCACCTCGCAGCCTAGCCGCCCCACCGTCTCGCCACTGACGCAACCAGGTGACAACGACAACACCACCCTCGCCAAGCTGCAGCCCGTCATCGAAGGTATGGGCGCGCAATACATCACCCTACTCCAGGAGCACAACCTGATAAACACGCCGGCCGGCACACCAGAATACGACAACACCAACCTTCCCTTACGCGCTTTTGCTAAACTCCCTAAAGGAGCTGTGGCCCTTGTGATTGAAACCGGCCAACACCTCGATAAATACAGCTTCACCACCGCCATGGCCATGCAGGATGCCTGGCTACATAACGTCATTGATATGCCCGCTCATGCCGTGGGCATGGAATCGTCGATCGGCTCGCCGCATGTGCTGGCTGGTATCCAGAAGCTTTATCACCCGAATGTACTCAAAAGCGCAGCGGCCGCAGCCCTACCCGAAGCCGTGCGCAACGACCGCTACTTTCTCATCCACGATATGGACATGCTAAAGGACGGGCCCATACCCGGCCTACAATGGTCGCCTGCTGCGCGCGTCAAGATCGCCGAGTATAAAAGCGAGCATCGCTTCGGGGATCGACACAGCCAGCGCTTAGGGTTTGACGTGCCGGTGGCAAAGGGCGAAGTGCTGGCCATCGGCCTTAACACTGGCCACGCCGTTACCGCACCCGCAGACGGGCATGTGCTGCTGGTGAACAAGAACCCCGATCTTTCGGTGGAGCAAGAGTCCTTCGGCTACATCGCAACCGATGTGGCAAAAGGGCCTAAGCGCCGCACCCCATCGCTCAGCTTCTGCACCACCTGCATGGGGCGGCTGGAGCATTTGAAACAAACCCTCCCTAAGAACCTACACGACAACCCAGAAAAGGATGTACAGTTCGTGGTGGTCAATTACGGCGGCGATCCAGAAATGGAATCCTGGATCAAACGCTCTTTCCCAGACGAAATTCACGAAGGGCGGCTTAAATACGTCTCTTATCCGGCGGCTGAATATTTCCACATGGCTCATGCCAAAAACATGGCTCACCGCCTAGCTGACGGCCGTATCGTGTGCAACCTCGATGCCGACCAATTCACCGGCCCGGGCTTTGCCAGCTATATCGTCAGTGAAATGCGCGATGAAAAGGACGAGCACGGCAAGCCCGTCAAAAGCAATATCTATTGCCGCCACGACCCCGTGCAAATGGTGCAAGAAGCCCCTGATAAGCATTCGTCTTTGGGCAAGATAGCGGTGAAGAAGGCGGATTTCGATGCTATTCGCGGCTATGATGAATCCATCTCCGGATGGGGCGATGATGACCGCCAGCTTATCGCACGACTGACCGTGCAGCGCGGCCTGCGTGCCCACGCTATCCCGATGGAGTTTGCGCACCCCATACAGCATTCCGATGAGGTGCGCCTGGAGAATTACAGCCCCGCAGCGCAAAGCGCATCGCAGAAGCGCTTAAACCGCAATAAGGATGGTTCGCAGATCGGACGCCTTGCAGGCAAGGCCTTCCGTTTCGCCAAGGACATGGCGCATGCAGCCGTCGGCGGCCCGGTCAATGAAGGCGGCTACGGCAGCGGCGAAGTGTTTGTTAACTTTTCACAAGTGCCCGAGCCAGCACCTGATACACCCGTTGTGAACTCCAAATCGCGCGCGATTTAAACGCGCTTACGCTTATCATCGCGGACCTGAGCAAGCCAGGCTCGGCCTTCATGGTTCTCGATATAATAGACCAGCGCCACCACCACCCGGCGGTCGAAATGCGTTTCGCAATTCTCCAGCAAATATTTGGTAATGGCTTCCACCTTCATCGCGTCGCGCCAACTGCGCGGGCTTACCATACCGACGAAAGCGTTGGCCACCGAGATGACGCGCGCTGATATCAGGATATTCTCGCCTTTGAGTTTCTTGGGACCTGAACCATCGTAATGTTCTTGCCATTGACGCAGCGTCTCGACCACCGGCCCTTCAAAACGAATGTCAGAAAGCAGCTCAGCAGCAATATTCATCGAATCGGCCACGATACGTTTTTCCTCATCAGTTAAGCCGCTCGTCTTAGTAAGCAGCTCGGTGGGAACCACAATCTTACCGATATTCATCACGTTGCCGGCGATGCGGATAGTCTCCACCATCTGCTCGGCAAGCCCCATATGCACGGCAATGGTTGCCGCCAGATCGGACACCATAAGCGAGTGGCTGGCCGCGAACGGATCACGCTTATCCACCAGATGCACCAGCGTCTTGACTAGCTGGGCCTGGGCGCGCAGGCGCTCTTCGCGCTCATGGACAATCTCGGTGATATTCTGCTCAATGATAAGCGTGCCGGCAACGCGTTCTTCTAAGTTGGGCAGCGGGATATGTTCAAGGGGCACATAGGCGGCACGGAATATCTTTTCCTGTTCGTGCTCGCTTACGCGCTGCATGTCATATTGGATGCGACCTTCCTTGGCAGCTTGTTCGCATTGCTTGCGGATGTAGCCGGCGCGTGCGTTGCCGCGCAGATCGACGATGGTTTTATCCGGCACGGCTTCCAGCGCCATGTGCAGGTCGTTGGCGGCTTGCTGGTTGGCGAATCGGCATAACTGTTTATCGTCCACTATATATAAGGCCTCCGGCTGGTGATCCGCCACCAGCCGGAGCAAGCGCTCCTGAGCCAGCGAGGAGGTCGCCATTTTGCGGAACTGCCAGGACATCATCATCGCACGGCGGGAATTGGCGTGCCACCAGATGGCAGCCACCGTAAGAAGCATCACCAATATGATGAGCAAAAAGATAGTGACCATCGTTGCCCGGCGCGCACCGCTTTGTGCAAACGCTTCTTCACGATCAATCTTGACCAGCAGGGTCCATGGTGTGGCAGCTACCCTGCGCGCCGTCATCAGCACATCCACCCCCCGATAATCGCGCGATTCAACGACATGGTCGTTCGGGTTCTTAAGCATGCGGCTGATGGGGCTGTTCTTAGCTTGCTCGCCCTGCTCCTGGCGGGCCATCGGCACGGTGCTGCCCATCAGCGGCGAGAGATAATCAATACTGAACTCGTTGCTACGCATCAACACGGATTCAAGCGTTTTATCCGTAGCCCCCGGGTGCTTGAGCAGATCAAAAAAGCTTTTGTCCACCGTGCGGATACCTATAACTGTGCCGATCTGCGACTTGCTGTCTTGCTCGCCTTGCAGCGAATAGACGGGCACGGTAAAGCCGATATAGACCGTACCGTCCTGGTCTTTTTGCAGGTCGAGAAGGTTTTCTTTGCCGCGCGGAAGCTGAGCTGACTGCTTGGAAAGCTCTTCTTGCGTGTTGTGCGACATCGGCGTGGAAACGACCACGGCATTGTCCTTGTTCAAGATAATCAGGCCGCTTTTATTGCTGGAAGGCAAGTTCGCCGGTATCTGCGTGACATCCCCGGCTGTCGCGCCGGAGAAGCCGCCCCGCCCCGCCACGAACAATAGAAGGTTACGCAAATAGCCATGCTGAGGCATGGCCTCCGGCGAGGCAGCGCCGCCGCCGGCTTCCAGCTCGCTCACATACAGCTGCAACGACGGGTTGGCCGCTAGCGCATGCAATTCTTTATAATTGCCTTGCACCCATTTGCCGATATCGGCGGCTCGGCTTTCAGCCACCAGGTTTAAGCGATCATGCCAATTGCGAATATCCTGATCGCGGTCCTCCGCCGAGAAGCGCGCCACCAGCCACAACCCACCCACCAGAATCATGCAAAGCACCACAGCGATGCCCCAATAACGTGGTGAAAAATCGGGGCGGGTGCTTTCCAGCTCATCCATTGCGGCCGAAAGCTTGTTCTGCATATCGCTGGCGGAAGTGCTCAAGGGGAACTCCTCTTTCTATATATATAGTGTATGTAGCAAATTAAGCCTATTTACGCCAATCATAAAACGGCTAATCCTGCTTGCGGGGCTGATAAGCCCACCACGCATCTTCGTTGATACCGTATACCGGTCGGTAGTGATAAATCGATAGCGCAGGCATCACCTGCTTGATCTGATTGTCGAGGATGCTTAACTGCCCGTTCTGGTAAACGCCTAGCACAGCATGGATGATGCCACCCAGATTTAAATCTTGCAGCACCATGATACGCATGTCGCTTGCCGGCACACCAAGCGCACGTAGCGAGTAATATTTAACGATGGCATAATCTTCGCAATCGCCACTGATCTGCGTGAATTCATAAGGCGTTTGCCAGAAATCGCTCATACCCCAATTCATCTGATCGCTGATGTATGGATGCTTGTTGGCCCAATCGTTCACCGCCTCGATCTGTTCGGCGCGCGGCAGGCCCTTGATCTGCTCAAGCATTTTTTGCCAGGCATTATCAGGGCAGGCGTTTGCCTTCAGATCGGTGCAATTTGGGGGAACCCAGCCATGTTGCAGCCCCTTGCGCAAGACCATGCCCGTCCATTTCGGGAAACGCGCCAACTCTTGCGAGGCCACTTCTTTCATATCGAAGTAGGAATGAATTGTGTCGCCCGAAGAAGAAGGCGCATCACCCTCGGCAGCACGCGGCTGAACGCTGAGCATAACGCTACTTGCGCAAGCGAGAGTGAAATAAAAAACGATGCGAGAAAAATTCATGTCTGTGCGAATTCGTAGTGTTCGCTCGCAAGGATAATAGAATGCGTTTGGCGATGCCATAGTGATTTTTATATCACACTCGTAACGAATAATTGCGTGCTTTGGTTTTGCATTTTATGCACAAGCTGCACTGCATCAAAAAATTTGTTCCGCATACGGAACGTTAAAATTAAGGTTCACTGCGGTTTACAAAGTGATAGACGATTTTTATTTTTCGTGCGCACTTATTGAGCTCACAAAACAACCATCGCAAATAGCTGCATTATGCTTTTCCTGTTAATAAAAAATTTACCATCCGCATTGTAAGAATGGTGCGTGTTCACTGACATGGTGTGAGTGGACGCGAAAAACTAAATGGAGTGTACCCCATGACGCTAACTGTAAAAAAGCCTGCTGCTAAAAAAGCAGCTGCTAAAAAGAAGCCGGTTGCTAAAAAAGCTGCCGCTAAGAAACCTGTTGCTAAAAAAGCTGCTAAGAAGCCTGCTGCTAAGAAGGCAGTTGCTAAGAAGAAGTCTGCTGCTAAGAAGGCAGTTGCTAAGAAGAAGCCTGCTGCTAAAAAAGCAGTTGCTAAGAAGCCTGCTGCTAAAAAAGCCGCTAAGAAGCCTGCTGCTAAATCCAAGCCGAAGGTTGGTCTCAGCCTGATGGCAAAAGCAGCTGCTGCTAAGAAAGTGACCCCGATCCGCCTCTAATTAGGATCTGAGAACAACTTTCAGTTGCTCTAAAAATAGAGCCCCTTCTTTAAGGGGCTCTTTTTTTATGCATGAGAACCCTGTATACTGACGATTCATCATGCAGGAGGCAGCCGGTTTGAGCGACACCACGCATTTCGCTTCGCAGCAGGTTATCGGCATGCGCGATGCCCAGGAGGATCGGGTCATGGCAAGCGCCCTACCCTCTATATCCACGATGCAGGCGCGCAAATTTTTAGCTGCAAGTAGCGCCACCATTCACGAACGAACCAAAGAAAATATCCCTGGCAGCACCTTTTCGGGAGCTATTGTCACCGACAAGGGCGATGTGGTCACCGCGCAGCTGGGCGATTCGTTCTCTGCAATCGTCACCTATGACCCCACCACCCATCAAAGCGCCATCCGCCAGCTCAGCGCCGTGCATAAGCCGGGCCAGAACCGCATCGACTATCATGATGGCTCGTATCAAGAGGGCGGTGTATGTGTGTGTAAGAACGGCACTTACAAGCTCACGGTCAAGCGCGCTTTCGGCGATAGCGAGTACGGGCTTTCCGTCGGCAAGGATGCCGATGTCAGCGCGCATGCGGTTTTCCAAGAGGCTCGGCCAGGCATTAGACAATTTCTTATCGTCGGCAGCGATGGAGCGGCTCCGGCTAAATCCTGTTTTGAGTTCTACGCGCAGATCATCGCGCAGAAACTGCGCACCAACCCAACCTGCCCAAGCGGTGAGTTGGTGCATGCGCTGGTAAGCCACGCACGCAACCATCCTTATAACCGCGACAATGTAAGTATCGCGCTGGCCGAAGTGCTGCCCGGCAAGTGCACGGCCCTGGCCGTATTCGATGGGCACGGAAAAACCTTTCATGGGCATGAAACATCTGAGCAGGCGTGCAGCTATTTCTCACAACATATCAAAGACTTGAACGAAAAAGGCGTGGATGCCGGCACCCGAGAACTGATCCAGGCACTGCCAGAAGAAGCACAAGCCAGGATACACTCGCAAATCCCCCCGCAGAAGGAAAGTTTAAGATCGCTCAGGGGGTTGCTCGGCATAAGGCCAAAAGGCTCCGGCGGCAACGCCCTGGGCTGAAATCCGTCAAAACCGCAAAAAAAGCCTTTCTTCTTGGGGTTTTTTTGTTATAAAGACCGTCTTTTGCTGGAATCGGCTTGAAGGCCGCACCCGCATACAAACGATATAACACACTATATATACGGATGTCAGACCATGGCTGTACCTAAACGAAAAACTTCTAAATCCAAGCGCAACATGCGCCGCGCTCATGACGCGCTCAACAAGGTCATCGCCGTGGAAGACAAGACCACCGGCGAACTCAAGCGCCCGCATCACGTCTCGGCTGATGGCTATTATAATGGCCGTCAGGTGACCACTGACAAAGTGAACCGCTAGTCGTTCCTTTTCACATGCCCGCCGGAAAGCTCCAGCTACCTATCGCCTTAGATGCCATGGGGGGGGATAATGCGCCCGCTTGTGTGCTGCAAGGCGCGCAGCAAGCATTGGTTCGCCACCCAGGCCTCAAGTTTTTGCTATACGGCAACCGCCCCATGCTGGAGACGGTGCTCAAAAACATGCCCGCTTTGCGCGAGGCCAGCGAGATTATGCACGCCGACACGGTGATCGCAGGCGATGACAAACCTTCGGTGGCGGTTCGCCGCGGCCGCGATTCTAGCATGTGGCTGGCTATTCAATCGGTCAAGGAAGGCAAGGCATGCGCAGTGGTTTCCGCCGGCAATACCGGCGCGCTGATGGCCATGTCCAAGCTCAGCTTACGCACACTGCCCGGCATTTCCCGCCCGGCGATTGCCGCCCTTTTCCCCACGCTGCGCGGGGAATGCGTGATGCTCGACCTGGGCGCCAACGTCGAATCCGACGAACAGGACCTGCTGAATTTTGCGGTAATGGGCAACGCATTCGCCCGCGCGGTGCTGGGCCTTTCGCGCCCCAAAATTGGTTTGCTGAATGTCGGCTCGGAAGAGCTCAAGGGCCGCGATGAAGTAAAGGCCGCAAGCCAGCTCATCAAGGACTCGCCGCTGAACCTGAACTATCACGGCTTCATCGAAGGCAACGACATCGCCATGGGCAAGGTCGACGTGGTGGTAACCGACGGCTTCACCGGCAACGTAGCACTGAAAACCGCCGAGGGCACGGCCCGCCTGATCCGCACCTATTTGAAAGATGCGTTCAACAGCTCGCCGATCGCCAAGCTCGGCGGCTTGTTCGCGCTGGGTGCTATCGGCACGGTCAAAGGCAAACTCGACGACCGCAAGCGCAACGGCGCGATGCTGCTGGGCCTCAACGGCATTACGGTCAAAAGCCATGGCGGGGCAGACGGCTTCTCATTCAGCAACGCTATTTCGGTGGCCGTGGAACTGGTGGCCCACCATATCAACACCCGCATCATCGAAGAGATCACCACCGCGCAGACACAGACAAAACCTGTAGAGCTAAAAGCCGAAGGGAGCGCCCAGTAGTGCGCCGTGCGGTCGTAACTGGCATCGGCGCTTATCTGCCCAAGCGCATCATGAGCAACGCCGAGTTCGCATCGTTCCTGGAGACCAATGACGAGTGGATCGTCGAGCGCACCGGCATCCGCCAGCGCCACATAGCAGCCGAAGGCGAAAACACCTCCGACCTGGCCATTGCTGCTGCGCGCGAAGCCATCAGCGATGCAGGCATCGAACCTTCCAGCATCGACTTGGTGCTGCTTGCCACCACCACACCGGACGACACCATGCCATCGACTGCCACAAAAGTGCAGCATGCACTGGGCATCACCCAAGGCGCGGCATTTGATTTAAACGCGGCATGCAGCGGCTTCGTCTATGCAATGACAACAGCACACAGCTTCATTGCCTCCGGCCAGGCAAACCGTGTGCTGGTCATCGGTGCAGAGACCTATTCGCGCATCCTCGATTGGCAGGATCGCGGCACGTGCATTCTATTTGGCGATGGTGCGGCGGCACTGGTGCTTGAAGCGCAAACGGGCAAAGGCGACAATTCCGACCGCGGTATTTTGCAAACTGTAATCCGCTCAGACGGACAATACGCGCCCCTGCTTGGCACCTCTGGCGGAGTTTCCTCCACCAAGACCGCCGGCACGCTACATATGTCGGGCAAGGACATTTTCCGCCACGCCGTTTCCAAAATGCCCGCCGCCGTGGAAGAGGCCATCAAAAATGCCGACCTGACAGTTGCCGACATTGACTGGCTAGCCCCGCACCAGGCCAATATGCGTATTTTAGCCTCGGTTGCCCAAAAATTAAGCATTGGCGATGACCGCGTGCTGGCCACGGTCGCCGAACATGCCAATACTTCAGCCGCCTCCATCCCACTGGCGCTTTATGCCGCAAAGCGCGACGGCAGGCTGAAAACCGGCCAACTTATAGCCGCGCCAGCCCTGGGCGCAGGCCTTACCTGGGGCTGTGTCCTGCTGCGTTGGTAGGATTTATTGCTTAGCACTTGAATTTCTTCTTTAAATGCGCTAGCTTTACCCAATAAGCGTCAACGCAGTCATTTGTAAGCACCCTATTACTCAACTACAGAAGAAGAAAAAACCATGCCCAAAACACTGACCCGCGCCGATCTTAGCGCCTCGCTCTATAAGCAGCTTGGCCTTTCTTTGCAGGAATGCAATGCCTTGGTAGATGCTGTGATCGAAGAAATCTGCACCGGCCTTGAACGTGGCGACACGGTAAAGCTTTCTTCCTTTGGCACTTTCAACCTACGCCAAAAAAAGCAACGCATGGGCCGCAACCCCAAAACCGGCGTAGAGGTGCCCATCACCTCGCGCAAGGTGCTGTCGTTCAACGCTTCCAACCTGCTCAAAAGCAAGGTCAACACCAAGCAGACAACAGCGGAGAAACCCGCCAGTTAACGTCTCGTCGCTTGTAGCGGCGTGATGAAGGCCACCTTATAAGGAGATGCTATGCAATTGGACTTTCTGCAAAAGGATCTATTCTCCGGCACTGCCGAAGCTGCCACTCCCACCCAGCAGAAAAAACCAAGGTTAGCAAAATCCGCCCCCGTCTCTAAAGCACCAAGCCTGTTCGACCCGCTGGAAAGCGTGCTTCCTGTCGATTTACTGTCGCCTGTTGCAAATGCCCCCACACCCAAAAAAGCCCCTAAGCCTGTTGCTGCCAAGGTGGAAACTACACCTGCACAAGCGCTTGCACCAGCCCCGGTTGTTATGGCCGTGCCCGCAGCCGTTGCCCATCAAGACCAAGCGTTGGCTGAGGATACGGCAGAAGACAAAGCACCCGGCGCCTTCAAGACCATCAGTGAGGTGGCCGGCCTGCTGGGCCTGCCGCAGCATGTGCTGCGTTTCTGGGAAAGCCGCTTCTCACAGATTAAGCCGTTGAAAATGCGTGGTGGCCGCCGCTACTACCGCCCGGACGATATCGAAATCCTTACCACCATCAAGCACCTGCTGTATAAGCAGGGCTACACCATTGCCGGCGCAAAGAAAGCCTTCAACCAAGGCAAGACCAGCCTGGTCGAAAGCGTGCGCGCCGAAGCCGCCACCGCACCCAAGATATCCGACAAGCAGCGCTCACAACTAAGCGCCATCCGCCAGGAGCTGTTCGCGCTGCGCGAAACGCTGAAGCCGCATCTTCAAGCGTAAATCTTTCCACTGATTTGATTAGCGCACGAGGTCTTGTGCGAGCTCAAGCTTTACCGGCTTCATGCTGGCATCCACGCTGCGATACACCTGAAGGTTTTCCAGCACGCGCTGCACATAGTTGCGCGTTTCGGTAAAGGGTATCTTCTCGATCCAGTTGATCGTGTTGTCGACATCCCCGCCGGGAATGCCGAACTGGTCCGTCCATTTGCGCACATTGCCCGGCCCCGCATTATAGGCCGCAATAGCCATCACATACGAGCCGCCATAAAGGCTCACCAACCGGCCGAGATAATTACTGCCCAGGGTGATGTTGTAGCTCGGCTCGTTGAGCTTCACGCGGTTAAAGCCCACCGCGATCTTTTTGGCCACTTCCTTAGCCGTGGCGGGCATCAGCTGCATCATGCCCAGTGCGCCGGCCCTGCTCTGGGCGGTAGGATCGAACTCGCTTTCCTGGCGCGTAATAGCAAAGGCAAGTGCGCGCTCGATTGGCAGGTCCGGGGGCAGCGATACGGTGGGATAGCCCTGCGACACCAGCACCACGTTCTGCTGTAGCGCCTTCTTCGCGCCGCGCACGCTTAAATAATTCTTACCCGAGGCGCGCCCCAGCTCTACCACCTGAGCGATCACGCTGGCATTGGGTTCGTTCTCCACGACGAGATTCATCAACTGGCCGGCAAACTCCGCCTGCCCCAGCTGCAAGCAAATGCGAATGGCACGAACTAGCTCATTGGTCTCGAACGCGCTCTTATCCGAATCGCTGACGGAGGGCGCAGCTGGCAGTTGTAGCATCGGCTGGCTTTGTGTTTTGGTTATCGCCATCTGCCCATAGAAAGTAGTGGGGTAGCTGGCCGCCTTTTCATACCACTGCGAGGCGTTGCTGCTTTCACCTTTTTTCTCGGCTGCACGCCCCGCCCAATAGGCCGCGCGCGACTTGCTTACCGGAAAACGCACCGCATCAAACATAGCGGAAAACACCTCATACGCCACGGCAGGCTTTTGTGAAAACTCCAGGGCTATCCAACCTTTGAGCCAGCTGGCATCGGCAAATTCCGGTGCGTCGAGCTGACCGTGGCGGTCCAGCAGCTTAGACGCAATACCGTAATTCTGCTCGTCGATGGCGGCACGCACCTGGCCCTCGCGCAGCTTCCACCACTTGATGGGGTAAGGCACATGGTCGGGCGTGGCAAGCAGCAGCTCGCGCGCGTCATCGGTCTGGTCGTGGCGCACATAGTAACGCGCCGTTTCATAGACCAGGCCCGCGTCTTGCTTCAGGGCGCTGGGCACGCGTACGAGAGATGCCAACGCATCGCGCTTGTCTTCCATCAGCGCCAGGCGCGCATCGAACAACTTCTGATGATCGCCGGAGACGCGGGCGGCACTGCGCTTGGCACTGGCGATCTTGCCTTCCCACAGCAGACGGTCCACACGCACGACATCGTCTTCTTTCTGCAGCAGGTTGCCATAAGCGGCAAGAAAACTTGCTTCCTGGTTCTCGTCGTAATCGCCGTTACGCCAAGCATCGCGCAGCAGGTAGTTGATCTTCTCAGCGGGCGGGTTGGGGCTGCCAAGCAGCGCCTGCGCAAAGGCGATCTTGCCCACACCGCTGACCGGCAACTCATCCTTGAACCAGCGAAGTAGCACATCGGGCGATTGCGGATCATCGCGCAGGGAAAGCTCGGCACGCAGGCGAAGCTTCTTTTGCTCGGGCCAGCCCGGGTTCTCTTGAATGAAGCGGCTGATCTCGGTGAAGCTTGCCCCCGAGGTGGTATCGAGCAGATATTCCCAGGTGATAAGCTTAGAAAGCGCCGGCTCTTTGGCACGCGCGGCATGTGCCTGGGCATTGTGCCAATCCTTGCGGTCGGCAAAGGCCAGGCTGCTTTTGGCATGCACCAGCGCCTCGCCGGAGAGCAGGGCCTGCGCGGGGCTTGCAGCCAGGGCCAGCCACAACAGCGCAAAACCGCCCGTAAAACTAATTTTCTGTGCCATAACCCGCTTGTGAATCACCGTAAAAGCACTATCCTTGTTTCATAACGCAGCATAAAGTCAACGCCCATGTTCTCCCCCAATGTTGTGACGCTGAAACAATTCTATGCAAGCCCGTTTGGCGAAGCCACCCGCCAGCTGGTCGAAAGCGCTATTGCGCAGCTATGGCCCGCCATCAAAGACGATTCGGTGCTGGGCATCGGCTTTGCCACACCTTACCTTGAAAACTACGTGAAACTCGGTTGCCCGGTGGCCGCCTGCATGCCAGCCAGCCAAGGAGCTGCGTACTGGCCGCCCTCGCGAGGCAATTTAGTGATGCTGGCGCATGCATCCGACCTGCCGCTACGCGAAAACAGCTTCAACCGGGTGCTGCTTATCCACAGCCTGGAAAACAGCGATCATCTTTCCTGGATGATGGAGGAGATATGGCGCGTGCTGACACCGGGGGGCCGCGTGCTGGCCATCGTACCCAACCGCCTGGGGCTTTGGGCGCGTGCGGCGCACAGCCCGTTCGGCTATGGGCGCACCTTCAGCCTGGCCCAGCTGCGCGATCTACTGAGCGAACACAACTTTACGTTGGGGGATAGCAGGCCCGCCCTATTCATCCCGCCCACGCACCGGCAATTCCTGTGGCGTTTTGCCAGAAAGTTTGAAGCTTTCGGACGGATGTTCTGCCCCTTCATCGGCGGGGTGTGGCTAGTGGAAGCAGAAAAGCAGGTCTATGCCTCGATCAAGCAACCGGTGATGCGCCGCTCGCCCTACGCCGTGCGCGGGGCGGCGGCGCAGACGGCGATGTCGGCCAACAAGACTAGCGGCTGATCGCTTCGATAACGATATCCTCGCTTAAAATTTGCGGCAGCACGTTGGGCTCACTGCCCGGCTTATAGACCACATAAAGCGGCACGCCGTTATAGCCAAAACCCGCCAAGAACTGCGTAATCTCGGAGTTGCGCAGCGTCCAATCAGCGATCATGAGTACGGCGCCTTGCTCTTTGAAGGCAGCCATAACCCGCGAGGTGTGAATGGAAGTGCGCGCATTAACCTGGCAGGTAATGCACCAGGCAGCAGTAGCATCCACCAGCACGGTCTTGCCCTCTGCGCGCAAAGAAGTAAGTTTTTCTTCGGAGTAGGCATAGGTTTCCACGTCTTGCGCCTGCGTGGCAGCAAGCGGCATATCCTGCCCCCCGAGCTTAGAAAGCGAGGACAGGGTGAACAACAGGATCAGCGCCACCAGCAGGCTTGCAACGCCGTGATAGACCGCGCTATTGTCCTTAAAAAGCGCCTTCATCCAGATGATGACGGTGATAAGCAGCAAGCTCCACAGCAACAGCGCCATACCCCCCGCCCCCACCTGCAAGGTGAGCACCCACACCAACCAAATGGCCGAGCCATACATGCCAAAGGCCAGGAATTGCTTGAACACATCCATCCATGCGCCGGGCTTGGGCAAGAAGCGCAGCACCTTGGGGAAGCAGGCAATAAGCAAGAACGGCAACGCCAGGCCAAAGGCTAGCGCCTCGAACACCAGCATCGCCTGCCACGAAGGCAAGGTCAGCGCCACTCCCACGGCGGAGGCCATGAACGGCGCAGTGCATGGCGTAGCCACAGCAGTGGCCAGCACGCCGGTGAAGAAACTGCCGCGCATGGAAGACTCGTCACTGGTAATATTAGTACCCACATTACCAAGTAGAACCGGCAGATGGAACAAGCCCGAGAGATTTAAGCCCACCAGGTAAAGTAGCACGACCAGAAAACCGACAAACCCGGGCGATTGCATCTGAAAGCCCCAGCCAATGGCCTGGCCGCTATGTTGCAAACCGATAAGCACAGCGGCAAAACCGGCGAACGACACCATCACGCCCAGCGTGTAGGCCAGGCCGTGGCGGCGCGCAGCGCGCTTGGAAACCGCCGATTTTTTAACCAGCGCCAAAGCTTTGAGTGAAAGTACCGGCAGAACGCAGGGCATCAAATTCAAAATAAGCCCGCCAAGCATGGCACTGAGCAACAAACCTAAAAATAACGACGTATCAGCAGGTGGGCCTGAAGGCACAGCCGGCGCAGCTACCGGTGCTTGCGGTGCAGCCTCGGGCGTTGGTTCAGGCACAGCATCGCCTGCTACCTGTTGACTTGTAAATAGATGCGCACTTGCGGAATCCTCCACCGCCTGAACCACCGGCAGCATCATTTCCAGATCGGCTGATTCGGGAATGCAGATATCATGGCATACCAGCCACTCGGCACGCACCTTCAAGGGGTATAGCTGGGCGGAGAGCTCCTGCGGCACGGTAATATCCACCGGCAGCAGCACCGTGCCCTTATAGGCATTCACCTTCAACGTGCCCTCGTGCAGCACCGTGTAGGGCGGCCACTGGATGTCGCCGGCCGTAAAGCCTTCAGGCAGCGTCCATTCCAGCGTGGTGGGGATACCTGCATCGCCCGGGTCTTTCCAATAGGTATGCCACTCATCCTTAGGCTCAAGAAGCACGCCCACGGTGAGCGTTTGGCCCGCTATCACACCAGAGGTTTTGCTAAGCAGCGTCGCCCGTGTAATTTGGCCCTGCACACTTTCCTGCGCCGATGCGGCCAGCGGCAACACCAGCGACGCCATGAGTGCCAAAAACAATGGTTTCATCGGCCTTCTCCTACAAAAGCTTTGAATTTTTCAAATGCCTGCGCGCGATGGCTGATGCGGTTTTTCTCCGCCGAATCCATCTGCGCAAAGGTTATATTATCATAGCCGTCGGGGATGAAGATAGGGTCATAGCCAAAGCCGCGCTCACCGCGGGGCGGAAACGAAAGCCGCCCATGTACGCGGCCCTCAAAGGTGGGCGCGCTGCCATCCGGCAAACACAAACACAGCACGCAGGCAAAATAGGCCGGCACATCGCCCGGCTGGCCCGCTTCTTTGAGTTCGCGCTCAATGCGTGCGAATGCCACAACAAAATCCTTATCCGGCCCGGCCCAGCGCGCCGAATACACACCCGGCGAGCCGCCAAGCGCCGGGATCACCAGGCCCGAATCATCCGCCAAAGCGGGCAACTTCGCCTGCGCGAATGAATGGCGTGCTTTTAATTCGGCATTGGCGGCAAAGGTAGTTCCCGTCTCTTCCGGCTCATCGATGCCGAATGCAGCAGCAGAGAGCACCTCCACGTTAAACGGCGCAAGCAGCTGCGCGATCTCGACAATCTTACCCTTATTGTGGCTGGCGATGACGAGCTTACGGCCGAGCATGCGCACTACTTGGCTTGAAGTGCGGCGATCTGCGCGGCGGCCAACTGCTTGACGCCCAGGCGGCCCAGCGCGAACAGCGCGTTGAATTGCTCCTCTTCCACCGGCTTATCCTCGGCGGTGCATTGCACCTCGATGATGCGGCCATCGGCAGTAAGCACGAAGTTCGCATCCATCTCAGCGGCGCTGTCTTCGTCATAATCTAGATCGAGCACCGGCGTGCCTTGATACACACCGCAGGAAACTGCCGCCACCTGCCCGATGATAGGCGAGGTGGTGATAAGCCCCCGCGCGATGATGGTGTCCACAGCCAGTCGAAGCGCGACATACGCGCCGGTGATGGATGCGGTGCGCGTGCCGCCATCGGCTTCGATCACGTCGCAGTCGATGGTGATCTGGCGTTCGCCGAGCAACTTTAAATCGACCACGGCACGCAAAGAACGGCCGATCAGACGCTGAATTTCCTGCGTGCGGCCGGATTGTTTGCCCTTGGCCGCTTCGCGCGGCATGCGGCTGTTAGTTGAACGCGGCAGCATGCCATATTCGGCCGTGACCCAGCCCTTGCCGGTGTTTTTCAGGAAACCCGGCACGCCGGCATCCACCGAAGCGGTGCACAGCACACGCGTGCCGCCGCAGGTAATCAGGCAGGAGCCTTCCGCATGGCGGCTTACGCCCGGCTCTAATTTCAAGGTACGAAGTTCGTCGGGTTTTCTTCCGGATGGGCGCATGATGCTCTCTGATGGTTAAGCGGGTGAATGGTGTGCGTTGTGCGCCTGAGTATACAGGCGCATGGAGTTGCTTTCTATGGCTTCGTGCAGCTGGCGGCTGAAGTTTTCTTTGTCGAGGCCGGCGGGAATTGCAGGCAAGAATTCCAACACGATATGGCCTGGTTTTTTGATGAATGCATCGCGCGCCCACACCACGCCGGAGTTCAGGGCCACCGGCACGACCGGTACTTTCAAGAAACTGTAAAGCGCCACCACACCGGGGTGATGCTCGCCAGCCTCGCCGGCGCGGGTGCGCGTGCCTTCGGGAAAGATGACAACGCTGCGGCCACTAGCCATCACGTCCTTGCTGTCTTTGACCATTTGTTTCATGGAGCTGGCCTTGCCGCTGCGGTCGATTGCCACCATCTTCATGCGCCACAGATACCAGCCCCAGAATGGGATGCGCAACAACTCGCGCTTTAGCACATAGGCCGGGCATGGCTTAAACAGGACGAGAAAGATCATCGTGTCCCAGGCCGATTGATGCTTGGACGCGTAGATCACCGGCGTTTTTGAAATATGTTCGCGACCGCGGATTTCATAAGTGATGCCGCAAATAATGCGCGCCAATAACAGCACGCCCAAAGCCCAGGGCTTGCCCGAAAGCAGCGATGCGCGTGAAGAAATGAGAAAGAGCGGCGCGAAGATCAGCGACGCCAGAAGCGACCAGAAAAAGTAGCACAGGTTGAACAGCAGCGAACGTGCAATCAAAAGCGGAGAATTCAGCATGCCACGAATCTATGAGAAATCCGCGCCCAGCACAACCCTTTATGGCTGGCGCGAAAGCAGAAGGCTAGACGATACCGCGCGCAGTTTCAGCCCCACGGGTGAAGCTTTTGTCTTTGATGGCGGCAGTCACTTCCAGCATGGCAGCGGCGGAAAGCTTGTTTTCCTGGCCCATGGCAACCGTGATATCGGCCAGTGCCGAGTCCAGCTCACGCAATTGGCGAAGCGCCTTATCGGGTGCGGTAATCTGTTTTTCAGCCATCAGGCGAATCGCCTGCGAAGCAGCGCGGCGTTTGTCGCCTTCGGGCACGGGCTGCAAATCCCCAGCCAGCACGTTGGCGGCGTTAACATGCGATATGGCAGCCAGTGAATCCAGCGCGGCAGAAGCCGAAGCCACCGAAGGGCGCGTGCGCATCTCGGGTGCAACAGCCAGGGCGGCTTCTAGAAGCTCGGCCTTGAAGTTCACTTCCTGTGCGGTTTTCAGATATGCAGGGTCTTTTTCGCTGCCGGCGGCTTTCCACTTTTCTGCCTTGATGACAGCGAGCAAATCAGCCTCGGTCTTGGGTGCGGGTGCTTCAGCCGCTGAGAGACGCTCGACCACTTGCACGGTACGCTCAGCCGCTTGGGCTGCAAGCAGCGCGTTCTTATCTTCTACGGGGATGAAATTAAGCGTCGAGGCGATCTCGCCGAAAGAGGGAACGCCGGCCGCAGGCACATCGCCGCGCTCTGCTTCAGCGCGAGATTCATTCAGCACCGTGGATTTTTCAGTTTCATTGCCCACCACACCGCGCTCTACGGCGAGCTTTTTCCACGCTTCGTCGTTATTGAGCATTTCGGCGGTGATGTCAGCATCGAGTTTGCCGAGCTTGGCAAGCGTTGCAAAACGAGCCTTCACCTCGACCACACGAGCACGATTTTCTTCGCTCAGCAGACCGAAATCCACCGCCGACTGGCCGATGACACCACCTACTTGCTTGCGCGTGTTCTCAATATCGATCGTATCGGCCATATGCCCCTCAAACGATTGGTTTATGTGTTAATTCGTGTACACAATATAGCCAGAAAACGGCCCGGCTTGTATTACAATTTTATGAAGCTTAAGAAGCCCTCCGTCATCCGACACATCAAGGATGTATAAAGTATTGTATAACAACAATTTATATCCCTAGCGAAAGCAGGAAATGCCTGAAGTGCCCGGCGATATATTTATGGTATTCCGAAAGCAGGCGACTGCGGCTTTCTTTGTTCTGCCACCATTCAAACGCCGAGAACTCTTCAGTAGTAACCGGGCATGGGATGAGCTTTAAATTCGGCATGGCCTGCGAAAATTCCACCAGGCTGCGCGGCATGTGGTAATCGGCAGTAACCAGACGAATGCTGCCAATTTGGCTGGCCTTGACCCACTTGGCGGTTTCTTGGGCGTTGCCAATGGTGTTTTCCGCCTCATAGCCCAGTATGATGCTGCCAGCGGGGTTTTTTATCTTAGCGCGCAGATCGGCCGGTAGCTGCAGCAGCAACTCTCGCTGAGTGACCGACTGCCCCACCCCGCTTACAAATAGCGTATCGGCCTTCCCGTCAATCAGCAGGCGCACACCGAATTCCAGGCGGCCCGGCCCACCGGTCAGCACCACGATCGCGTCGGTCTTGCTTTGGTCCTCCCCCGCAGGCGGGCGCTGTATCTGCTGCATGAACCAGCCTAGCCCCACCAGCCACAGGATAAGTCCGAAGCACAGCCACACCAGCACACGGTGGGTGAGCACGCGCATGGCTACAGCACCCTTTGCAACTGGCGGCGCACGGTGAAGCTTGTGGTAAGCCATGCCACCAGCGCACAGACCAGTGGCAGCAGCAATAGTACACCCAGATGCTGTTGCTCAAATTTGAAACTCGGGATGAAGGCCACATGCAACGATTCGACATAATAGCCCATGGCGAAGAAGGCGAGCGCCCCCACCAGGCAACCCACCACGCCGCTCTGCAGCACCTGGCGAGCCGCCACTTGCTGGAACTGGCGGGCGATGTAGCTATCTTCCGCGCCCATGGAGTGCAGCAAATGCACCGTGCGCTTATTGAGCTTGAGCGACGCGCGCGCAGCAAAGGCGATGATCAGCGCCATCAGCGCCACAATAAATAAGGCAAGGCCGGCCACCAGCTGCTGCACGGCGCGCGAAAAACTGGAAAAATTGGCCACCCATTCTTTCTGCGCGTCCAACTCGATATCGGGGATGATGGCGCTTAAGGTTTTGCGCATTTGTTCATAGTTTTCGGTAGTGCTGCCCGCCGGAATCATCGTCACCTCAATGACGGTGGGAAATGGCAGACCTTCAGAAGCAGAGCCCGAACCGAACCACGGCTTGAGCATACCGCGCACCGTATCTTCGCTGAGCGTATTCACACGAGCAACCCCTTGGGTCTTGCCAAGCACCTCTTGCACCTTGGCGATCTTATCGGCCCCTTCATCGCCCATAGCGGGAATATGCACGCTCAGCGTGTTGTCATAGCTACCTTGATTATGGAGCACCCAGCCGTTGATGCTAACGGCCACACATAACAGCAGCGCCACGACACCCAGCATCGCACCGCTGAGCCAGGGCAAAAAGCGGTGCGCATCGTCATGTGCGAAAGGAATGTCGTACTGCGTTCGGCTCATACGACTGTCATAGCCTGCTTAGGCTACGGTATCAACTTTTTTTGCTTCGCCAGGCTGTTTGGAAACGGTAACCATAGCTGGCCGCAACAGGCGATCGGCGATGACATATCCGGCCTGCAGCACCTGCACCACGGTACCGGCCGGCACATCGGTGCGCTCCACCTGGGCCACGGCCTGGTGGAAATTATGGTCGAACTTCTGGCCCATCGGATCCAGGCGAGTGATATTGTAACGCTCAAAGATGCCCAGCAATTCCTGAAGCGTAAGCTCCACGCCTTCTGCCAGCGATGCAAGCAACTCATTGCCTTGGCGCGCTTCCGGACTGATGCTTTCGGAAGCACGTTTTAAATTCTCCAGCACGCTGACCAAATCGCGTGCAAAGCCCGTGACCGCGTATTTGGATATTTCCTCCTGGTCGCGAGCGGCGCGTTTACGTACGTTGTCAGTTTCAGCGACAGCACGCACCCATTGGTCTTTGAGTTGGGCGTTCTCTTCTTGCAACTTGGCCAGCACAGCATGGGCATTGGCCTCCGCAGCAGCGGGTTGCATCTCCACGACTACGGGCTCTTCAGGCGGCAATGGCGCTTCGGGATTGGCTTCAGACATGGCGGTTCCTTCTCTTATTTGGTAAGATGTTGCTACATGTGGGTATAAATAATCAGGTTTCAATAGATTTCTGCTGCAAATTTCCGCTTGCAAAAAAGCCGGGATTCATTAGAGCAGTCTTTAAGCAATTGCAATTATAGCTAGAACCAGGAGATCACCGTGACCAAACCCACCTTAGGCCTCAAACGCAAATGCTCTGGCTGCTCCGCCGCCTTCTACGACCTGGGCAAGAACCCAGCCGCCTGCCCCAAATGCGGCGTGATGAACGATATCAACGCCCAGCAAAAAGGCCGCCGTGGCCGTGGCAAAGCCGTAAGCGATGCCGATAAAGAGGCCGCCGCAAAGGAAAAAGCCCGCCTGGCCGCCGCCAAGCTTAAAAATAAAAAGCCCTCCAAGGAAATCGACGGGGTAGACCTCGAAGAGTTCGAAGCCATTGGTGGCATCGAAAATGATGAGGAAGAGATCGAAGAGCTCGAGGAGTTGGATGACGTCGAACCCATCGAAGAAATCGAAGACAAAGAGACCGTGGGCGATGACGAAGAGATCGACATGGAAGACGAGATCGAGGGCGCGCTGATTGACGATGTCGAAGACGACGAGGTGATCGAGGAAGATGAAGATGAATCGCCAAAGAAAAAGCCCGTCAAGGCGGCCAAGAAGCCTGAGAAGAAGGGCAAGAAATAGTCCCGCAGCTCTTATCGCTGCATTAGAGCACAAAAAAAGCCCCGCTGTTTAGCGGGGCTTTCTTTTTAACTACCTCGAAGAGGATTAAGCAGCCAGCGATTTGCTGAACTTTTCGGTAGCCTGAGCAACGCGTTCGTTGATCGGCTCGAGCGCTTCAGTGGTGTATTCGAAGAACATGCCCGAGAGCTTCACCGACTTGCTGAAGAAGTTATCGACGCTGCTGCGAACGATGCGGTTTTGCAGTTCGACCACGTCGTTGATGGTGCGGCAGCCGAAGAATTCTTTCGAGAGTTCGAGGCTGTCGGAGAATGCCTGGTTAGCCGATTCGAGCACTTCGGCCGAAACGTCTTTAGCCAGAGCGGCGGTCATGTTGCCGCATTCGATAGCGGTTTCAACGTTATCGCGCGAAGCGGAGATTGCTTCGAACATCAGCTTGGTAACGGCATCAGCACCTTTGGAGATCTGCTCTGCACCTTCGCGGCCCATTGCAAATGCTTTTTCTTGTGCTTTGGCAGCTTCGCCAGCGCCGGTCGCCAGGAATTCTTTTACGGCTTTGCCACCGATCTTGACGACGTTCTCAGCCGAGCTGCGGGTGGATTCAACAGCAGCATAGGTGTTGCGGGTAGCCTTGCTTACCACGTTGGAAGCGGCTTTGTTAGAAGCCAGCTTAGCAGAAGGCTGGACTTTTTTAGCTTGCGTAGCCATGGGATTCTCCTTTAGGCGTTAATTAATAAATTCACTATACAATAGCTGATAACTGCCTTTGCGCGAATTTGCCGCAGTGCAGCATTGACTGCGATTATATAAAGCTTGGTGCATCAAAAGTCAATCAGCTGCTGTAATATTATTATTCTGCACAACCCCTCCTTGATGGCTTGAGCATAAGGTTTTCCTAAATTTTGGGTTTACAGCGCAGTTTTTAAACATTATCTTGTGTGGGACATAAAGATGAACCCACTATACATAGGGAAAGTGGCGATAACCGTGAGCATGACGCGGCGCGTTTTTTTTGGCGTATTTCTTTCAACTGCGGTTCTTTTGGCACCGCTTGCGCATGACGCAGCAGCGGCCACCGACAACAAAACGACTAGCAAAAGCACCGCCAAGGCCAGCAGCAAAACCGCCAGCAAACCCTCTTCCAGCAAGGCAAGTAGCAGTAAGAAAGCCAGCAAACCGGCAACCAAAACCACCAAGACCGCTGCCAAGAAAAAAACGGCGCCCGTGGATCGCTCCGCGGCGTTGGTGGTGGATGCCAGCACCGGCAAAGTGCTATATCAAAGCAACGCTGGCAATTTGCGCTACCCCGCATCGCTGACCAAGATGATGACACTGTACCTCACCTTCGACGCGCTGAAAAAAGGCCGCCTGTCGATGGATGATACCCTGGCCGTTTCGCAAAAAGCCGCTGCCCAGCCGCAAACCAACATCTCGCTGAAAGCCGGCGAACGCTTGCCGCTTCACACCGCAATTGAAAGCCTGGTCGTGCGGTCGGCCAACGATGTCGCCCTGGTGCTTGCGGAAACTCTGGGCAAGACCGAATGGAATTTCGCGCTGATGATGACGCAGAAAGCCCGTGAGCTTGGCATGAAGAATACTGTATACCGCAATGCTTCCGGCCTGCCCGATGAAGGCCAGGTCACCACCGCCTACGATCAGGCGCGCCTTGGCATCGCGCTGCGCCGTGACTTCCCGGAATATTACCATTATTTCAGCCTGCAAAGCTTCGAGCATAAGGGGGTGGTATATTCCAGCCACAACCGCGTGCTTTCGCGCTTTAATGGCGCAGATGGCCTGAAAACCGGCTATATCCGCGCTTCGGGCTTCAACCTTGTGACCTCGGCCAAGCGCAATGACATCAACCTGGTGGCGGTTGTACTAGGCGGCAGCACGGCCCAGGCGCGCGATGACCAGATGATAAGCCTGCTCAACCGCACCTTCGCTGAGATGGAAGGAAAGAAGCGCACCATGGTCAACCAGGGCCGTGACGCGTCCACTCAGGAGATCGACAATATCAGCCTGCTGGACGTGCCCGTTCCCCACGCGCAGAATGCTGAAGAGCCTGCACTTTTGCTGGCTGGTGGCCCCATACATCGCTCAATGTAACAGTTTTGTTACAATCCTAAAAATACCCTGTTTTGATGTCATGAAAGCTTAACCCCTGGCTTCGCCCAGCCGCGATATACTGGGCTTATAGGGTAATTTGCAACAGCGAGGGCTTTATGTTCACAACGGCAAATATCAATGAAATGGATAGCATCAACCAGATGATCTTCGGCATAGGCGGCCGCCTGGATGAACTCACCGCCTACGCCCGCAACCATATGGCCCCCATGGCTGAGCTTAGCAGCAGCAATGCCTGGGGCAGCGCCGGCCACACCGTTTTAACCACCCAGGACCCGATGAAAACTCCAAACATTACACCGGTAATCGTGTCTGAATGCCCTCTGGAAAGCCAAGCACTGCAAGCGGTCGACCCTTCTTTACGCGGCATGATGGGCACGGCCATGGCGCATGTGGATGATGGCAGCCTCGTGTTGCCGGTTGCCACGGGTTTTGGCGATCTGAGCTTGCCGAAAGGCTTTGCGTTAGCCGCCTAATCTAGGCTCACAGCAGCTTACAACCGTTTCTTTCCGCAACATTACATAAACTTAATTTGAAAGCTTACCGCACCTCCCTACAATGAGGACCGTAGGCTACCTCACATATTTTTAGCGCTGGCAGCCTGCATAACCCCTTTTTTCCTATGCGGAAGGCAGCCGAGCAAAGATGACTCAAGCTATTGACTCCAAAAAAGAAATTTTTATAACCCAGCTTTGCCTCACTGCAACGCTCGCCATTCTGGCCGGGCTGTTCACCCAGCTGGCGATAAGCGGGTACAAGGCCTATCTCGCCGGCGAATATGGCACTACGGCGGAAACCGCTTTGTTCGGCCTAGCCACGCTCATCGCCTCTTACAGCAACATCCTCTACCATATCTGCCTGGCCGGGTACTATAAGCGCCGCGTAGCACACACCGCCACCCCGCGCCAAACGCTCGAGAGCCTGTATGAAGGCAAGGCACCCTCGCTTTCGACCATCATCCCCTCTTATAAGGAAGAGCGCGATGTAATCTGGCAAACCATGATCTCTGCCGCTTTGGCCGAATACCCAAGCAAGAATGTCGTGCTATTGATAGACGACCCGTACCACGCAAAAGCACTGGCTGACATCGTAAAACTCGAAGAAACCCGCCAGATCCCAGTGGCAATGCAAGCATTGTTCGACGCGCCTGCAACCTACTACCGCGAACAAAAGGCCGCCTTTGAAGCCCGCATGGCCGCCCGAGGCGTGCGCTATGACCAAGAGCTTCGCCTGCTGGCCGACCATTACGAAAGCGTGGCCGTGTGGCTTAAATCGCTGGCTGCCGATTTCATGGGCGAACGCACCCTTGAAACCCTGCCGCATGCAGAGCGCTTCTTCGTGGACGCAGTACTCTACGCCCCGGCTCGCAGCCATGAAGCCCGCGCCGAAGAATTCCGCTCGATGCTGGCTCGCGGTGAAATGGCCACCGAAGCGATGCTCGCGCTCAACTACAGCCGCCTGGTGGGCCTGTTCACGGTGAATTTCTCGAGCTTCGAACGCAAGAAATATTCCAACCTCTCACACGAAGCCAACAAGGCGATGAACCTCAACAGCTATATTGCGCTGGTGGGCAAAGCGTGGAAAGAAGTGCGCGCCGAGAACGGCCAGTGGCAGCTCATTGAAGCCGCCAGCGCGCAAGAAGCAGATTTTACCATCGCACATGCTGATTACATCAACACGATCGATGCCGATAGTCTCATGCTCAGCGAATATGCACTGCGCATGATCCATATCATGGAAAAGCCGGAAAACCGCAAACTTGCCGTGATCCAATCCCCCTGCTCTTCCTTCCCTGGCTGCCCGGGTGGCGTGGAACGTGCCGCCGGTGCTTGCATCGATGTGCAGTTTGAAACCCACCAGGGCTACACCCATTGGGGCGCGAGCTTCTGGGTCGGCGCCAACGCCATGCTACGCCGCGAAGCGCTCGAGGAGATCAAAGAATACCGCACGGAAAACGGCAACCACGTAGCAATCTACATCCAGGACCGCACCGTAATCGAAGACACCGAGTCGACCATCGACCTGGTCCACAAAGGTTGGAAACTTTATAACTACCCCGAACGCATGACCTTCTCGGCCAACCCGCCAGATTTCGGCTCGCTGCTCATTCAGCGCCGGCGCTGGAGCAATGGCGGCCTGCTGATCCTGCCCAAGCTGTTCAACTACTTCATCCATGCGCCGAAGAACCTAGCCCTGGCCAAGGAAATGTTCATGCGTTTCCACTACCTCGCCTCGACCTCCACGGGTTGCATCGTAGCGCTGCTGATGCTGTTCTACCCGTTCAGCAACGTGGTGATAACCCCGCTTCTGCCGCTTTCGGTCGTGCCGTTCCTAGGCCTTTACATGCGCGACCTGAAGAATGCCGGTTATAAAGCTTCCGATTTGTGGCGCATCTGCGCGATGAATCTCATGCTATTCCCGGTCGTCACCGGCGGCGTATTCAAATCCTTCCAGCAGATGCTAACCGGCAAGAAGATTCCGTTTGGCCGCACGCCCAAAATTCCCGGCCGCACCGCAGCACCTGCACTGTATGCGACGCTTGCCGTGATGCTGCCGCTGGGCTGCTCCTTCATGATGGTGGATCACCTCATACACGCACGCTACATGCACGCGGCCTTCTCCAGTATCAACACCATATTGCTGGTGTATGCGCTAGTGTATTTCATCGGTGTGCGCGCAGCGTTCGAAGATATGTTCGCTGGCCTGCGCCTGCGTATCAAGAGCCGCACACACAGCGCCGAGATCCTTCCTATATTTACCCAGGGCACGATGCAGGACACGCGAGCCACCGCACAACAAGCTTAATACACAGAAATATTCACTTTCCCACTTACGACCCGAAACGCCCCTTGCCGCCATGCCGCAAGGGGTCTTTCATTTTGGGGGCAGCAAAGGCGCGTGAAGCAGACACACCAAAGCAAGGCCGCTTTGGGACTGCCGGGGGCTAACTAAATGACAGGGAGATTATTGCTGCTGCGCCAATGACATTTGGTGCATCATGAGGGCAACGCGTGCATCGCGCTGCTTGAGCGAATCCAGCTCGTTCTTGTTCATGATGGCTTGCAGCGAGATATTGATGAACTCAAGGAAGATCACCAGCACCTGCTCCACCTGGCGGCGCAGCTTCTTCACCAGCGGGTCAGCGATATTGAGAATCGCACCGTGGGCTTTCTTGGTGACGTTGTTCACGCGGTTCTGATAATCGGTAATGGCAGTGAACACCTTGCGCAGCGCGCCTTCGATGTGGCTTTTGCTGGCTTTGCTGGTGAGCTTGCCTTTTTTATTCTCAGCGATGAGCATGAATTCTTCGGCGAGTACATCAGTCGCATCGCCGATTTCATTTACCAGCGGTTCGATGATCTCCATCTGCATATCTGCGTCAGACACGAGTTTGCTTTCTACGGTAGCAAGAATTTCTTCAGCTACGTCGTATAGCTTGGTAATCTCGTAATAGCGGGCTTCGAGATCTTCGAGGCTGTATTCTTTTTTTGAAGCCATGATCATGCTCAATGTTTAATTCAGATTAACGGGGCGTTAAGAATTAGCACATTACCCGTAAGTTTAAAGCAGTTTCTGGAACTATAGTATGACAGTTTTATTACAATTAGCTTAACGCGGCACTTTACCATATAGTGTACATATTAATATAATACAAAAACTTAACTATATATCATCGAGATATCACCGAGGTAATTTTAGCGCAAAAAACGCCGCCTGCGAAGCACCCTGCACACGCCATTGACATGCCACCGCATAGGTCTATAGTTCGGCCACTTTCAAGGACAAGTTCCATGACGATTTCATACTTAGTGCTCACCCTGCTCCTGTTCGGCTCCGCCGCATTGCTGTTGTTGCTTTGCCAGCAGCTGAGGGACGAATAACATGTTCACCTTATACGCCATCATGGGCATTGTCACTTTACTGCTCGGCCTGTATCTGGTCGTGGCGCTCATCAAACCCGAACTTTTCCCGTAAATAAGCCAGGCCTTTTTATGTTCACGCTTCTTGACGTGTTGCTTCCGTTGGCCATGATTGCCGTTTGCATCAAACCGCTAGGGCGCTATATGGCGCGCATCTATGACCCGCAGAAACCCTGCTGGCTGGAACGCCGGCTCAGCAGCTTTGAACATTTCATCTATCGTGCGTGTGCCATTGATGCGAAGGAAGAAATGTCCTGGCGCAGCTACGCGATGTGCTTGCTTATCCTCGGCCTGTTCGGCACGCTTTTGATGTTTGCCATATTTAGCCTGCAAGGTGCGTTGCCACTTAACCCTCAAGGCCTGCCCGGCCTGGCGCCTGACCTGGCCTTTAACGCTGCCATCAGCTTTGTTACCAACACCAACTGGCAAAGCTATAGTGGCGAAACGACGCTTAGCTACTTCTCGCAGGCTATGGGCTGTGTGGTGCAGAATTTCCTCTCTGCTGCCACAGGCATGGCAGTGGCCGTTGCCCTCTTCCGCTCCTTCTGCCGCAAACAGGCCGAAACCATCGGCAATGCCTGGGTAGATATCGTGCGCACCATTCTCTATATCCTGCTGCCGCTTTCGATCGGCTTTGCGGTAATCTTGATGTCGCAGGGCGTGATCCAGAATTTCAACGCCTACACCGCCTACACGCCGCTCGAAGCACTCAGCGCCAAAACCGCAGCAGAGCCAGCACTTATGGCCATGGGCCCTGTCGCCTCGCAAGAGGCCATTAAAATGCTGGGCAGCAACGGCGGCGGCTTCTTCAACACCAACAGCGCCCACCCGTTTGAAAATCCCACGCCACTTTCCAACCTGTTGCAGATTGTCGCGATCCTGCTGATCCCCGCTTCGCTCGCCTACACCTTTGGCAGCATGGTGCGCGACCGCCGCCAAGGCTGGATGCTGATTGTCACCATGAGCATCATTTTCCTGCCGCTGCTGGTGGTGGGGCTGGTCAGCGAGCAGCGCGCCAATCCGCGCTTCTCAACCCAGGTGGTGGATATTTCCGCAGGCAACGTAGAGGGCAAGGAAACGCGATTTGGTGTGGCCAGCTCGGTGCTGTGGGCGGCGGCAACCTCGGGCACGTCCAACGGCTCGGTCAATGCCATGCACGATTCCTTCCAGCCCATGGCGGGCTTCGTGCCGTTGCTGCTTATCCTTTTTGGTGAAGTGGTCTTCGGAGGCGTGGGTTCCGGCATGTACGGCACGCTGATGTTCGTGCTGCTGACGGTCTTCGTCGGCGGGCTCATGGTAGGGCGCACACCGGAATATATGGGCAAGAAACTCGGGCCGTATGAGATCAAGATGGCATCGCTGTTCATGCTTGTGCCGGCCGTGCTGGTATTGTGCGGTGCTGCCTTTGCGGTGCTGAGCTTGGAGGGCGCCAGCGCGATCGCCAATGGCGGGGCGCAAGGCTTCTCCGAAATACTCTATGCGTTTGCTTCGGCAGCCAATAATAACGGCAGCGCCTTTGCAGGCTTATCCGCCAACTCGCCGTTCTATAACACCATCCTTGGCATCGCCATGTTCATCGGGCGTTATTGGCTCATCGTGCTGGTACTGGCGGTGGCTGGCTCTGTCGCGCGCAAGAACACCATCCCGGTCAGTGCCGGCACGCTGCCTAACCACACACCGCTTTTCGTGTTCATGCTGGTGGGCGTCATCATTTTGCTTGGCATACTCACCTATGTTCCGGCATTGGCGCTTGGCCCCATCGCCGAGCACATGCAAATGTACGGAGGCCGCTGATATGAACAAGCACCCTCAGGCCAATATGACAATGGCCTATATCGGCGCGCTAAAGAAGCTCTCACCCAAGAACCAGCTGCGCAACCCCGTTATGTTCGTAGTCTATATCGGCGCCATTGTAGTGAGCGCCTTGTGGCTCGATGCCTTTATCGCCCCGCACGCGCAAGCCACCGAGCCGTTATGGTTCCAGGGTACGGTCGCTTTGTGGCTTTGGTTCACCGTGCTATTCGCCAATTTCGCCGAAAGTATGGCAGAAGGGCGCGGCAAAGCACAGGCTGAATCGCTTCGCGCCTTGCGCAAAGAAGTCAGCGCCAAGAAACTGCGCCACCCCGACCGCAACTCAGACTATCAGGTCGTCTCGGCCTCGACCCTGCGCAAAGACGACATCGTATTCGTCGAAGCGGGCGAATCCATCCCCGGTGACGGCCAGGTGCTAGACGGCATTGCCTCGGTGGATGAAAGCGCTATTACCGGCGAATCCGCCCCCGTGATCCGCGAAAGCGGCGGCGATTGTGATGCAGTCACCGGCGGCACGCGCGTGCTGTCGGATTGGCTGGTCATCCGCATCACAGCCAATGCCGGCGAAAGCTTTATCGACCGTATGGTCTGCCTCGTTGAGGGCGCAAAGCGGCAGAAAACGCCCAATGAAATTGCACTGTCCATTTTGCTGGCAGCCCTCACACTTAGCTTCTTACTGGCCATTGCCACGCTGCTTCCGTTTTCCATCTATACGGTGGAGCATGTCGGCGCGGGCCAACCCGTTAGCATCACCGTGCTGGTGGCGCTGCTGGTGTGCCTTGCCCCCACCACCATCGGCGGGCTACTCTCGGCAATTGGCATTGCCGGCATGAACCGCCTGCTGGCCGCCAACGTCATCGCCTCTTCGGGCCGCGCAGTCGAAGCCGCCGGCGATATCAACGTGCTACTGCTGGATAAGACCGGCACGATCACCCACGGTAACCGCCAGGCCGCCGAGTTCTACCCGGCCGATGGTGTAAGCATCGCCGACTTTGCCGAGGTGGCGCAGCTTTCTTCGCTGGCCGACCAGACCCCCGAAGGCAAAAGCATCGTGGGCCTGGCACGCCGAAAATATTTTGCACCGGAGCTGACCGACCTGCCGCCGGGCAGCGAGTTCATCGAGTTCTCGGCAGAAACACGTTTTTCGGGCATCCGCATCGGCGAACGCCATATCCTAAAAGGTGCAGCCGACTCCATAGAAAAGCACTTAGCAAAGCTAGGCGGTCGTATCCCTGAAATGGTGGCACGCCGCGTAGAAGAGATAGCACGCAGCGGGGGCACACCCCTAGTAGTTGCCGACGGCGACCGCGCCATCGGTGCGGTCTATTTAAAAGACATCATCAAATCCGGCATCAAGGAGCGTCTTGCCGATCTGCGCCGCATGGGCATCAAAAGCATCATGATCACCGGCGACAACCCGCTGACGGCCGCTGCCATCGCAGCCGAATCCGGCGTGGACGATTACCTGGCACAGGCCACGCCAGAGGCCAAGCTCAAGCTCATCCGCAAGATGCAGACTGGCGGCGAGCTGGTCGCCATGGTGGGCGACGGCACGAACGATGCACCTGCCCTTGCCCAGTCCGACGTGGCAGTGGTGATGAACAGCGGCACGCAAGCTGCTAAGGAAGCCGGCAACATGATCGACCTAGACTCCGACCCCACCAAGCTGATCGAGATCGTCGAGATCGGCAAACAGCTACTGATGACGCGCGGCTCGCTTACCACCTTTTCCATCGCCAATGACGTGGCAAAATATTTTGCCATCATCCCCGCAGCCTTTGCCAGCAGCTACCCAGCCATCACCAAGCTTGACATCATGCACCTGACCTCGCCGGTCTCGGCTATTCTCTCGGCGGTAATCTTCAACGCGCTGATCATCGTGGCGCTGATCCCGCTAGCGCTTAAAGGCGTTGCTTATCGCCCGGTGGGCGCGGCTGAGCTATTGCGCCGGAATTTGGGGATATATGGCGTAGGCGGCATTGTCGTGCCGTTCGCCTGCATTAAGATCATCGATATATTGCTGACCATGCTGGGAGCTGTGTAATGACCCGCTTTAACTCAAGCTTACGCAGCGCCGCCTTATTGCTCGTATTATTCACCGTACTGCTGGGCGGCATTTACCCGCTGCTGGTGTTTGCCATCGGCCAGACGGCATTTACCGACAAGGCAAACGGCAGCCTTATCAGCAAAGATGGTAAGATCATCGGCTCGGCACTGCTGGGCCAGGAATTTACGCAAGCCAAATATTTCTGGGGCCGCCTATCTGCCACCACACCGGCCTATAACGCGAGCGCTTCTTCAGGCAGCAATCTAAGCCCGGCCAACACAAGGCTGGTGGATGCAGCCAATATACGCATCGCCGCCCTACAAAAAGCTGATACAACCATTCGCGACCGTATCCCCGTGTCGCTGATCACGGCCTCAGCCAGTGGCCTGGACCCGCACATACCCCTCAAAGCCGCCTATTACCAGGCAGACCGTGTCGCTAAAGCCCGAAAAATAAAGCGTGAAACCATCGAAGCCCTGATCGACGGCGGCGCGCAGCACAAAGTGCTCGGTCGTTATGGCGAACGCTGGGTTAGTGTGCTAGAATTAAACCTCGCGTTGGATGAAATCTCGAAACCGTAGGAGCGCGCCTGTGGAACCATTTTCTGAACCAGAAAAGCTCGAATTTAGCAAGGCGATGTCAGCCCTGGCAGTGCAACAGGACAAACACTATACCTGCCCATTCTTTATCGACGACACGCGCGCATCAGAACTCGCCGAGGCAGTGCGTAAGAACCCAAACATTAAAGAGCTGCGGGTCGATTATTACCGCGTAAGCATCGCCGGCGAGATGAAGATGAGTGAAATGCTTGCCGCGCGCCCCGATGTGGACCTGCAGGGCATGCATATCCAAAAAGCCCTGCGCAAAGATTCACTGCGCAGGCTGCGCGGGCAGCAACAACAGCAAGAGGGAGGCTTCACTGCCGCAGATGCGGCCCGCAAAGCCACTAACCCCAAGGGCTGGGGCCACGACGTTTAGTCTCTTTCAGGTTCATTAATTTATTCGGCATCCTGCGAGCGAATGGGGAGGCTGAAGGTGAACATCGCACCGCCTTCAGGTGAATTCTGCGCCCATATCTTGCCGCCATGCGCATGTATAACGCCACGGCAAATAGCAAGCCCCAAGCCCCCTTGGCGCGGCTCGCGGCCGGCATGGGGCTGTGCGGCATAGAACTTATCGAAGATGCGCTCTTCGTCGCCCGGCACGATACCGGGGCCGTTATCCGCCACGATGATGTGAATATCTGGCTTAACGGTAAGCGCCGAGATAGTGACCACCGTGCCGATGGGCGTGTATTCGGCAACGTTCTCCAGCAAGTTGATAAGCACCTGCTCGATGAGCAGCCCGTCAATGCGCAGCAGCGGCAGGCCGTGCTCGATATCGGTGACCACCTTATGTTTTGACAGCTTCTGTTCCACGCGCATCAACGCCGAGCCAACCAGCTCCTCGATGAAGTATATCTCTTTGTTGAGCTTCACCGAGCCTGATTCCAGGCTCGATACATCGAGCAGGTTGGTCACCATGCGGGCCAGGCGCGCGCCTTCTTCATGAATGGTCTTAAGCAGCTCCTTGCGGTATTCGTCGACGATCTTGTCGCCTTCGATAAGCAGGGTGGAGGCCGAGCCGGTGATGGCAGCCAACGGCGTGCGCAGATCATGCGACACCGAAGATAGTAGGATGTTGCGCAGCTTCTCAGACTCGGATTCGACCATGGTTTTTTCCATAAGCTCCGCACCTATGGCACGCTCAAGGGCAGACGCGGTAATGGTGGCAAAGGTTTCCAGCAGCTCCACCTTGTCGGTGTTGTAGCTGGTAATGTCCTCATCGCGCGGCATCACACCGACCACCCCAACCACCCCGCCAGAAGCCATCAACGGCACGTAGAGCGCCTTGGCGCTGGGCATCGTATCCGTGCCAAGGCCTGCGTTCTGGCGGTGGCTGAAGGTCCAGCGCGCAACACTTTCTTCGCGCACGGGATCGACGCTGGGGTCTTCGTCTTCGATCTCAGTGACCAGCGTCTTAAGTTCTTCGTTATCTTCGCTAAGCCACAGAAACACGTCACTGTCGAGCACGTCGGCGATGTGCTGGGCTGCGATCTGCGCCAGCGTTACCTTGCCTCGGTTGGCGGTAAGCTCACGGCTCATGGCAAAGAGTGTCGCAGTATTCTTCTCACGGCGACGAGCCGAGATGGCCTGAAGGCGCAGGCGCGAGGTCTGCGTGCCGATGATGATGCCGGTGAACAACAGCACCATAAAGGTGATGACATTCTGCTCCTGCCCGATCTTCAGCGTGTAATAGGGCTGGAAGAAAAAGAAATTCACGCAAAGCGCGGCAAGCACGGTAGCCACGAAGGAAGGCCCGCGCCCATAGCGCAGCGCAATGCTCACGATACCAATCAAATAGGCCATCACCAGGTTCACTGGCTCGACATACGGCCGCACAGGCAGCAGCAGCACCGTACAGAACACAATCATCACCGGGGCGGAGAGATAGTTCCGCCAGTGGGTGCGCGCCTTCCAGAACGGTGATGTCATCGCCCTTTTATCGTCGGCGCTGCCGGTGACCACGTATACGTCGATCTCTCCAGAGTTTCGGATGATCTGGTCAGCCAGTGTGCCGGCCAGGATCTCGCGCCAGCGCGATCGTTGCGCCTTGCCCACGATAATCTTGGTCATGCCCTTTTCGCGAGCGTAATTCAAAATATCTTCCGAGGCGCGGCTGCCTTGCACGATCTCGGTTTTCCCGCCCATGCGCTCGGCCAGGCGCAGCGTGCGCTCGACGGCATCCTGCCCTTCTTTGAGCAGTCGATAATGGCGTTCGTTTTCGATGTAGACGGCCGTCCAGGGCGCTTTGAGGCCGCCTGCCATACGCTTGGCCACGCGCACCAGCTTAGTCGAAAGCGCATCCGGCCCGATACACACCAAGATACGGTCCGCACCGCTCCAGCCTTGCGCGCCGCCCTCTTTGGTCTTGTACACGTCCATCAGCGCATCTACGCGTTCGGCCGTGCGGCGCAGCGCCAACTCGCGCAGCGCGATCAGGTTGCTCTTTTTGAAGAAGTTCTGCGCCGCGCGCTTCTTGGCTTCCGGCGCGATGTATACCTTGCCCTCTTTAAGGCGTTTGAGCAACTCCTCGGAGGGAATGTCAACCAGCGATATCTCGTCCGCCTTGTCGAACACTGCATCGGGCACAGTTTCTTTCACCCAAATGCCGGTGATGCGCGCCACCACGTCGTTGAGGCTCTCCAAGTGCTGCACGTTGATGGTGGTATAGACGTTGATGCCCGCTTCGAGCAGCTCTTCTACGTCCTGCCAGCGCTTGGGGTGGCGCGAGCCGGGCGCGTTGGTATGCGCCAGCTCGTCGATCAGTATCAGGCCGGGCTTGCGCTCCAGCGCCGCATCGATATCGAATTCGCGAATCTGCGTGCCGCGATACTGTATCTCACGCGAGGGAAGAATCGAAAGACCGTCGAGCAGTTTACCGGTTTCTTCACGGCCATGAGTTTCGACCAGGCCGACCACCACGTCCACACCTTCGGACATGGCCTGCTTGCCGTTTGAAAGCATGGCGTAGGTCTTGCCCACACCCGCGCAGGCGCCGAAAAAAATCTTGAGCTTGCCGCGCGTACTGGGCTGCTCAGCTTTTTCCTCGGCGGATATGCGACTTAGTAGCTCGTCGGGATCGGGGCGTGACTCGTCCATTGGGGCTCAATCTTACGTTGCATTGCCTAACGTTATAGTACTGAAACCACTCATTTCCAACGAGTTTCCGCATGATGCGATAAAAAAAGGCCGCACCCGCGATAAGCGATGTGCGGCCCTACATCTTCTGCCCAGGCACTACAGCCAGGACAGAAGCGGGGGGTATGATTATAATTTCGTGTCAGCTACCGGTTTTTCAAGCTTGGCTTCGGGCTTCACCGGCTCAACTTTAGCAGGTTCAGGGGTGATTTCAGCCTTGGTAGCTTGCATCTCGATCTTGCCACCCTTAATCACAAATTGCTCGGAGGCCTTGCCAGCTACCGGCTTTTCCGTGCCGAGCGTGAAGCTTGCATCCTTGCCCTTGCTGTCGAAGCTGGCGTTCTCTTTGAGCAATACGGTTTCGGTTTTACCGTCGATGGCCACCACCACCGAAACATCGGCCTTATCGTGGTTGGTCAGCGTCACTGCACTGGCAGAACCGGAAAACAGCGAAACAGCGGCGAGGGTCGAAAACAGGGTGATCTTATGCATATGGACTCCTTGGGTTTAAGTGAACGGCTAAGCAGCGCCGTGTGAATATAGGTATAGCAAGCGGAGCCTCACCCCATCATGGCGCAAGAATTACAGATTTTTTACTAAGTTACAGGAAGTTAATCCGGCCGTAAGGTTGGCTGACCTACGCCTTTTCTGGCAAGGCGCAGTGCAGCGCCTGGGCAGATTTCTCCGGCGACATCGGCCAGAAATCACCGGTCCTTAGATCCAGCTCCAAGATGCGCTTCGTGCCGGTGTTGATGACCCAACCATGGATATCGACACGCCCCTGGTCAAAGGATTTTTGTACCACCTCATACGTCATAAGGTTGGCCACGCTTTGCTTGACAGCGGCCATTTCCATGGCACGCGCCTGGGCCTGGATATCGCCGCCATGGGCCAGCACGTCGTCGCGCACCTCAGAAAGCGGCAGCAAATATTTGCGGATATGCGCGGTATCGTGTGTGTGGTTATCTTCCAGACAGGCGCGAATACCGCCACAATCGGTGTGGCCCATCACCACAATATGCTGCACCCGCATGACGTTGATGGCAAATTCCAGCGAAGCTGCAACGCTTGAGCCCTGCTCATCCATCTCGCGCACCAAAGCCGCGATATTGCGGTGAATGATCGCGGCGCCGTCGGGGATGCCGATATCGGTCTTGGGATTCAGCCGCGCATCCACACAACCAATTAGCAGCATCTGTGGTTTGTGCAGGGGAGCTAAGCCTTCGGTGGGTAGCTCGTCTTGATGAGCGCGGATATTTTCGATGATCTCGTTACGCATGTGCCAGAAACTAAAGGAGTTGGCCTTTTAAGACAAATATTTTATGCCCTTTGCGGCTGCTTCCTGCAAAGTTTATATTGAGAATGATTCTCATTTGCGATATACTAAACTCATATACTCTAAGGAGCAGCCTATGACGAAATTCATTTTTGAACATGAAACTATGGCCAAAACCGTTACCTATTGCATGATGCATTTTACGGTCGCCATCATCGTGGCCTATGCCATCAGCGGCGATTGGGCCATCGCCCTTTCCATCGGTGTGATCGAACCTTTGGTTCAGACCGCATTCTTCAATCTGCATGAACGAAAATGGAACAGCGCGCGCGCCAAATACCGTCAACGCTTCATGGATTCGGGCCTGGCCTCAACCGGCGTGAACCTGTAACACTTACGATATTGGGCTTACGGTGTGTGGCTTTGGCCCTGCCCTTGCGCCTGACCATCGGCAGGCTTGCTCTTAGGCGCGAATATCTCTTTGGGGGCGCCGGGCAGCTTGGCCATGAAAAAAATGAATTCGTAATTATCGCTCTTGGCGGCGGTGTCACGCAGTTCTTTCCACTCATCTTTGCTTAGTCGCGCGCGCTCGATCACGCGGCCGATAAGCTTGGCTATGCGCGAGTTCTCATAGCTTAGCTGCTCGCGGTACGATTTATCGGTGAGTTCTACCAGATCCGGGCCTTGCCGGCCATCCGCCAGCTTCTGAAGCGAGCCCATAGCCAGGCTGTGATACGTGCCCTGGTCGGTGGCGATCAAATATTCCGAGGGGCTGGGCGAAAGCGTCGTCGGCGAAAGCTTGGGGTATACGCCCATAATCAAGTAATCCTCAACCGGCGTTAAGCCGCAATCGCTCTGCATCCGCCTTTCCATCTGACCGCGGCGTTCGGCCTGCGTGTTGCCAAGACGCGTGATGAAGCGGGATGTAGTATCCATATGGATAACCATGCGCTCTTTTTCGCTCGGATGCATGCTGGTGACATCGACTATCTTGTTATCCATCATGGCCAAGCGCGCAGTATCGGGGAAGGCGTCGGCAAGATCGAGATGCAAGCCAGGTGGCACATCAATACGCGGACCGGCCAGCACGTCATGCAGCAAAAACTTCTGGAATGTCTCAGCTTGGTCGAACATCAAAGCCCCCCCAGTTGTGAGCCACTATAGCCCAGCCGCCAGGATGCGTAAATGCGAAAAAAAGACGTGGATGTTAATCCTGACATTACAAAGAAAATGCAGGGAAAGCTCGATGAAACCTACTGCTGATGCGAATCAGACAGGTCCATGAAGATGACTTTGAGAACTTCGAGCAAGCTGAACATAGTGTCAGCCTGCGCTCACTTCCTTAAGAAAACGTTACTAACTCACCTTTTGATAGATCTCGCTGCCACCTTCTTTGAACTTCTGTGACATTTCGGCCATGCCCTTTTCGGCCTCGGCTTCGGCGGCTCCGACAGCCACCACCCTGTCTTTGCTGGATTTTTCTTTTTCTTCGGCAGCAAAAGCACGCACATCCTGCGAAATCTTCATCGAGCAGAATTTCGGCCCGCACATGGAGCAGAAATGCGCAACCTTGGCCCCATCGGCCGGCAACGTCTCGTCGTGGAAGTCTTTGGCCGTCTCCGGGTCAAGCGCCAGGTTGAACTGATCCTGCCAGCGGAAATCAAAGCGCGCCTTGGAAAGCGCATCATCGCGGTGATGAGCGCTGGGGTGGCCTTTGGCAAGGTCAGCCGCGTGGGCCGCGATCTTATAGGTCACCACGCCGACCTTCACATCGTCGCGGTCGGGCAGGCCCAGATGTTCTTTCGGGGTGACGTAGCACAACATGGCGGTTCCGAACCAGCCAATCATAGCAGCACCAATGCCGGAGGTGATGTGGTCATAGCCCGGGGCGATGTCGGTGGTCAGCGGCCCAAGCGTATAGAATGGCGCTTCGTGGCACAGCTCGAGCTGCTTTTCCATATTCTCTTTGATCAGGTGCATCGGCACATGGCCAGGGCCTTCGATCATCACCTGCACGTCATGCTCCCAGGCGATCTTGGTCAGGTCGCCCAGGGTTTTAAGCTCAGAGAACTGCGCCATGTCGTTAGCATCGTGCTGGCTGCCCGGGCGCAGGCCGTCGCCTAGTGAGAAGGAAACGTCATATTGCTTCAGCAATTCGCAGATATCTTCGAAGTTGGTGAACAGGAAGTTCTCCTTGTGATGCGACATGCACCACTTAGCGAGGATGGAGCCGCCACGCGAGACGATGCCGGTTTTGCGTTCGGCCGTCATGGGGATGAACGGCAGACGCACGCCGGCATGAATGGTGAAATAATCCACGCCCTGCTCGCATTGCTCGATGAGCGTGTCACGGAAGATCTCATAGGTGAGTTCTTCGGCGATGCCGCCCACTTTTTCCAGCGCCTGATAGATGGGAACCGTGCCGATGGGAACCGGCGAGTTGCGGATTATCCACTCGCGGATGTTGTGGATGTTACGGCCAGTGGAAAGATCCATCACGGTGTCTGCGCCCCAGCGGGTGCTCCACACCATCTTTTCAACCTCTTCGGCGACCGAGGAGGTAACTGCCGAGTTGCCGATATTGGCGTTGATCTTCACCTTGAAATTACGGCCGATGATCATTGGCTCAGATTCGGGGTGGTTGATGTTGTTGGGGATGATGGCGCGACCGGCAGCGATCTCCGCGCGCACGAATTCCGGCGTGATGAGGTTGGGGAATTTTGCACCGAAACCCTCGCCGAGCTGGTAAGGCTTGCTGGGTTTTTGCGTCTGCGCGATGCGGCCTTCATTCTCGCGGATAGCGATATATTCCATCTCCGGAGTGATGATGCCGGCGCGCGCATAATGCATCTGCGACACGTTCTTGCCGGCCTTGGCACGCAGCGGCATTTTATTCACATTGGGGAACTCGGCCACCGCTGCGCCACGATCAGCGCCTTTGAGGCCGTTGTCTTCGGGTTTTACTTCACGGCCCGGGTAGGCCTCGACATCACCGCGCGCCAGGATCCACTGCTCGCGCAGCTTGGGCAAGCCTTGGTAAATATCGACCTTGGCGCTCGCATCGGTATACGGACCCGAAGGATCATATACGGTGAGCGACGGCTCATTGTTGGAAAGGGCGATCTCGCGCATTGCCACGCGAATATCAGGGAATTGCTTACCCGCTATATGCACCTTCTTGGAAGCCGGAAGCGGCCCGGTGGTAACTGAAAATTCCGTGACAGGTTTTTTGCTCGTGCTGCTGCTCATAAGGGCTCCGATGGATGTAATAGCTGAGTTAGGGGGTCAACATAGCGCGGGGTTTCAGCAAACTCAAGCGCTACGGCGCGTAAAATCAGGGATTAAACTCAGGGGTTCACCAGATTCTGCTGGTAGGCTTTGTATTGCTGCTGATATTGGATTGCCTGTATCTTGGTACGCAGGCACGAATCCACATAACGATAAGAAGATTCGACCATGATATCCACCCCGCGATCGTTAGGGTGCGTATCATCGGCCAGTGTAAGCGACGAATTGCCGGAAATGCCCTGCATGATATCGGGGATCAGTAGCGCGCGGCGCAGATTCGCCACCTGCACATACATGCTTTCGAACTGTTTTACCGTGGCATAACCAAGACTCGGCGGGGCCTTCACGCCCATCATCACCATATAGCTGCCCGGCGGAGAAAGCTTGGTGGTGATATAGGCCAGGTTGGTATAGGTCTGGCTGACGGCCACGCCACGCGCCAGATCGTCCGTGCCGAAGGCCATCACAATCACGTCGGGCTGCTGGTCGAGCACATTGCTCACGCGGTCCATGGCGGTGGCGGTGGTCAGCCCTTCCGCCGCCATGTTGATAACGCTCACGCCCGTATAGCCGATCTCGCGGAGTTTTTGCTCCAGGCGCGCGGCATAGGCCTGCTCCGCCTGTATATGATAACCCGAGACAAGGCTATCGCCGAACACCACCACCCGAAGGCTGGATTGCGCAAGAACCGCAGAGGAAACGAAGAATGCACCGAAAAAAAGCCCGGCAAAAAAAGTCTCGAATATTTTTCTCATACGCCCTATCAATGATATAGCAGCAGCCACAATTATGGTATGAAACCACTGTTCCCACAAGTAATATGTCTTTAAAAGCCCTCGTTCGGTATTTTTTCTTCTTATTATCCCTGGTGTTGCTAGCCGCCGCCGGGTTTAGCGTGTGGGAACGGGCGCAGCACGCCCTTGCGCAGGACGATGCGAAGCGTCGCCTAGGCGGCGATGTCGAGATTATCCAGGGCGGAGAACCCATCCCGATGGATGCCAGCGCGTTCTTGCTGTTTTCCAGCGAACGCATCTCACGCACCGTCGAGATCGCGGCCACCGCCAGCTATAAGAACCTGAACCTGCTCGTGGGCCTCAAAGGCATCGATGCCGCCTATCCGCTTTATGGCGAATTGCTGCTTTCTACTGACAAAAAAAAGATTCCGGTCTTTTTTAACTCGCGCGCACATAACCTGCACGGCGCGGCCATTGACCGGCGCACCTCCAAGGCGCTTGGCCTGAACTTAGGCGAAACCTTCTCCATCGAAGGGGTAGATTTTATGGTGCGCGCCCTCATCCTTGATGCGCCGGATGAGCCGGTGCAAAGCATCGCGCTGTTGCCGCGCGTTATCGTCAACAACAGCGCGTTCTATGCCACGGGCCTGGCCAGCGGCGAAAGCCGCGCCGTCTTCCGCTGTGGCGCAAGGCTCGAAGAAGGCGTAAGCCTGGCCGATATACGCGATGGCGCCATGGAACTGTTCCCCGCCCCCAGCTGGCGCATGCGCAGCTGGCCGGCTTTGCGCAAAGAGTAATGCCGCTTTGCGCACGCGAGCTTGCAGGGTTTCACCGGCGCTTGCATCGCTGGTACGGCGCGCATGGCCGTGCGCATTTGCCATGGCGCAACACCTCTGACCCTTACGCCATTTACCTAAGCGAGGTGATGCTGCAACAAACACAGGTCAAGACCGTGCTGGAGCGCTTCTACGAACCGTTCCTTGCCCGCTTCCCCACCATAGCCGCCCTGGCCAAAGCCTCCCAGGACGACGTACTCAAAGCTTGGCAAGGCCTGGGCTATTACAGCCGCGCGCGCAACCTGCACGCCGCCGCCAAAGCCGCCAGAAGCGGCCTACCGCAAGATGTGGAAGGGCTGCTGGCGCTCCCCGGCATTGGGCGCAACACCGCCCATGCAGTGGCCGCCTTCGCTTACCGCTCACCCGTGCCGGTGATGGAGGCAAATGTCAAGCGCGTGCTGTGCCGCATCTTCGCCTTTACCGCGCCTACAGATGCCCAATTGTGGGAGGCCGCCCACGCCCTGCTCAATACGAAAAACCCGTTCGACTATAACCAGGCGATGATGGATATCGGAGCGATGCTATGCAAAAAGACCGCGCCGGATTGCCCGGCCTGCCCGGCCAACACCCTATGCCGGGGCCAAAAAACGCCGCTAGCTTACCCGGCGAAAAAAGCGGCCAAGGCCGTGCCGGTGCGGGCGCGCAATATTTTGGTACTGGCCAACGCCCGCAATGAATATTTCGCCAGCCCGCGCAAAGAGCGTTTCCTGGGCGGGATGTATCATTTCATCGAGCGTAACGCGAACGAACCCGTGGAGAAACAGGCCAAGCTACTGGGGCACATCACCCAGAACTACAGCCACTTTACATTGGAAGCCTCGGTATATTTGCTGACGGGCAAGCATAAACAAAAGGAGGGCTGGTATAGCCTGGCGGCTTTGCAGCGGTTGCCCATGTCCATGGCCGAGCAGAAAATTTTGCAATTGCTCCGCAGCCACGCAAATGCTACCTCCTGAACATGACCGAACATAGCGATATCCTCATTGCCGGCGGCGGCTTTGCCGGCCTGGCAGCAGCCAAGCGCTTAGCCGAGCTTGGCATTGGCGTGCGCCTGCTGGAGCGCAAGAAAGCCCCGGGCGTTGGCATGCATACCACCGGTATCATGGTGGGGGAGTGCGCCGAAGAATTCTCTGTGCCCGAGAACCTCACCCGCAAGGTCACCGATGTGCGGCTTTACGCACCGTCGCTTAAATCCATCGACCTGACCGCGCCGGATTATTTTTTCCTGACCACCGACACGCCCGGGCTGATGCGCCACTTCTCCGACGAAGCGGTAAAGGCCGGAGCCACACTGCATTACGACACCGCCTACGAGAACGGCCGCGAGGAAGCGGGCCACATCCAGGTCAATAACGGCGCGTTCACCTGCAAGTTCCTCATCGGGGCGGATGGGCCGCGCTCGCGCGTGGCGGATGATTTCCTGCTCGGCCAGAACACCAAATTCTTACTCGGCGCCGAGGCCGAATATGAAGGCCTGGATCTGGGCGCAAACGGCGCGTTCCACTGCTTCTTGGACCAGAAGCTCGCCTATGGCTATCTGGGCTGGGCGATCCCCAGCGTCGGCGTGTCGCAGGTGGGCCTGGCCACCCGCATGCCCAAGCGCCCGGATATCGAGGCGTTCATAGGCTGCATGAAGCCGCTATTTGATTTTTCCAACGCCCGTGTCGTGGCGCGCCGTGGCGGGCTTATTCCCGTAGGTGGGCTGGTTGAGCCCTTTGCACATGGCAACGTCATTTTGCTGGGCGATTCGGCTGGCATTGTCTCGCCGCTGACAGCAGGTGGTATCCACACCGCACTGCATTACGGAGTTGTCCTGGCCGAAGCGATCGCCGCCCATCTGCACCATGGTGCAGAGCACCCCGCGCACGTAATGGCGCGCGTCTACCCGCGCTTCTATTTGAAGCAGGGTTTGCGCATCGGCTTTGAGCGATTTGCCCCGAATTGGCTGCTCAATGCCATCATCGGCAACCCGGCATTCGGCCTGGTTTCCAGCACAGTTTTCTTTAAGAAAAAAAGACTTAAGTGAAATCGTATCAAACGCTGAAATTGTTGTAGCGTTCTGGGGGCAACTCTATTAATCTCGCCCGTAAAGCGTAAGCAAAAGCGCCTTTAAAAATCATAAAAATAGCCACAACCGCCGCTTAGGGAGATTAACTTATGTTCCGCACCCGTAAAGAAGACAGCCTGTTTGACAACACCACCGATCCGAACGACGTTCAGATTAAGATTCTTGAACCTTCGGCTGCTTCTTCGGCCGCTCCGGCCGCGTCTTCCGCGCCTGCCACCAGCGCGCCTGTTTCGGCTACCACGGCTCCGCGCCCGGTGGCAGAAGCACCCCGCCCCATAACCAGCGCCCCCACCCCGGCTGTTGCTCCGGCCACTTCGTTCCGCCCGAGCGCGGCAGCCACGCTTCCTAACACCGACCTACAACGCAACCGCCTGCCGGAAGCCCCCAAAGCTGCTGCACCGGCTGCAGGCACTGCACCGGCTCCTGCCGCTGCTGCCCGCCCGAACCAGCGCGTGCTGACCGTTGGCAACGACATCCTCCTCAAAGGCGAGATTGCAACCTGCGACCGCCTGGTAATCGAGGGTAAAGTTGACGCAACGCTCAACGATGTACACACCGTGGAAATCGCTGAGACCGGCTCGTTCAAAGGCTCGGCCAACATCGAAGATGCTGAGATCAGCGGCCTGTTCGAAGGCGATTTGGTTGTTCGCGGCCGCCTGGTAATCTACGCCACCGGCAAAGTGCGCGGCAAGATATCCTACGGTGAGATAGAGATCGAACGCGGCGGCGAGCTTACCGGCGAGATCAAGATCGCCGTTCCGACTGCTGCTACCGGCCGCAAAGAAAAAGCAGCTTAAGTTTTAAGCCGCTCAAACAGTAAGTAAAAAACCCCGCCGTTTCCGGCGGGGTTTTTTATGGTCATCTATTCACACTAGAAGCTGTACTGAATACCTGCAAAGATCTCCGCGGTACGCAACTTCGTATTATACCTGCCACCTGGTGTTGCAGCACCGGCTATCAGGGCCGATTCCGTCTTGCCGAGATCAACATAACGAGCGCCGGTAAGCAGCTTCACATTATCGGTAAGCGCGTAATGCGTGCCAGCCTCCAACTGCCATGCGAGGTTGGTGTTGCGGCTTTGGCCCCTAACAAGGGTTTCACTTGTGCGAGCCTTGATTTTTGCTACACCCACACCAGGGCCTGCGTAAATGTCCCATTTGCCGTTTTCATACAACTTATAGGTTGCAGACAGCATATAGGTTTGGGCGTCTTCTGACGTTTTGTAACTGTTATTGCCGGAGCTCTTCTCATCGAAGTCAAAGCTGTTATAGTTGCGATAGCTTGCAGTGAGGATGAACTTGTCATACTCCACGCCTGCGTTGACACCATAGTTCACGGACGTATCGCGGTCGGTGCCGGTATTGGCGAAGAAGCCTTCGAGGTTGTAACCGCCCTGCTTCATGAGGCCAGAGGTGGCAGCCGCCTCAGTACCCACAAAATATTTTAATTTGCTTACATCAATAATCTCAGCATTGGCAGCGGTGGTGCCCATAGCCAGGACAGCGCATGCAACGTAATGAATTTTCATATTGTTCCTTGGTTTCTGTGTCCAGAATTGGACCACAGGGCTTAGCCATTGACCGTGATAATAACGCCCACACACCACAAGTCGAGAATTTAGTTTATTTCTAATATTTTTCCTTAACTAACTGATAAACATATAACAGATATAGTAGTTTGGCTCCTGTTTGGGCAAGTTTGAACACCCAAATGAATGTCCCACACGCCAAGAGGGGATAGGAAATAGGTGAATAATGGAATTACTGAGTTTATTCGCAGCCGCTTTTCTTTCTGCCTCACTGTTTCCGTTTCAGTCGGAGTTATTGTTTGCAGCGCTGCTGGCACAAGGCCACTACTCTGGGCTGTGGCTGCTTGTCGTTGCAAGCCTGGGCAACACGCTGGGCTCGACGCTGAACTGGTGGCTGGGCATGTATATCACCCGCTTTGAAAATAGGCGCTGGTTCCCTGTTAAGAAACCAGCGCTGAAAAAAGCAGAAATATGGTTCACACGCTGGGGCGCGTGGTCGTTGCTGCTGTCGTGGATGCCTATTATAGGCGACCCGCTCACCATGATAGCCGGGGTGCTACGCATGCACTTCGTGCCGTTCATCATCATCGTGACAATGGCCAAAACGGGGCGCTATGCCGCCATCATGCTTGCACTATAGGTCGCGCGCGCGGCGTTGATGATCCAGCAAGCCCTGCCGGGCCAGCGCATCAGCTTGTTCGTTGAGCTCATGGCCGTTATGGCCGCGCACCCATGTCCATGTAATCGTATGGCGTGCGGCAGCCGCTTCCAAACGCTGCCAGAGGTCGGCGTTCTTCACGGGTTTCTTATCCGCCGTGCGCCAGCCGCGTTCTTTCCAGCCGGGAAGCCACTCGCTGATGCCTTTAAGCACATAGGTGCTGTCGCTGAACACTTCCACCTCACAGTGCATCTTGAGCTGCTCGAGGCCGCAGATTACCGCCATCAGCTCCATGCGGTTATTGGTGGTTTCATCCTCTCCGCCGGAGAGTTCCTTGCGCACCGCGCCAAACAGCAAGATCGCGCCCCAGCCGCCGGGGCCGGGGTTGCCCGAGCACGCACCGTCGGTGTAAATCTGCACTTGCTTTTTCATGCGGCGTAATCTTGGGCGTTCTTGACCTGCTGGTGGAAGCGCAGCTTGGCCACGTATTCCATCGGGTCCTTGGGCGTCACCAGCGCGCCTTGCGCGCGGTTGAGCCAATCGTAGCAGCGCGTGAGCAAAAAGCGCATGGCAGCGCCGCGGCATAAAACCGGGAAGGCTTTCCATTCCTGGGCGCTGATAGGGCGCACTGCCTGATAGGCGGCAAACAGCGAGCGGGCACGCTCGGGTACGAAACGGTGAGTTTCATCAAAGCACCAGGCGTTGAGTGTGATGGCCAGCTCGTACATCCAGTAATCGTGGCAGGCGAAGTAAAAATCGATGATGCCGCTTAAGACCGGCTTACCTCCACGTTCCTGGAAAAACACATTATCCGGGAAGATGTCTGCATGGATGATGCCAGCAGGCAGATCTTTCGGCCAGTTCAGATGTAGGTACACCAGCTCCTCGCGGATGGCATCGCCGAGCTTGGGCGTAATCTCGCTGGCACGCGCGGAAAAACGCCTGAATAATGCCTGCCACCCATCATGCGAAAGTGCGTTGGCGCGCGTACCCTTAAAGCCGGAAGCGGCCAGATGCATATGCGCCATCAGCCCGCCCACCAACGCCAGGTGTTCAGGCGTAATGGCGGGGCTGCCCTTGCCTTCCAAGAACTCGATGAGAGCAGCACGCTTGCCTTTTAGCGCGCTGATGGCCTCGCCCGTCTTATTGCGCACAGGCCTCGGGCACGCAATGCCCTGAGCGGCCAGGAACTCGGTAAGATCTAAAAAGAACGGCAACTCTTCGGGGGCCACTCGCTGTTCATAGACGGTGAGAATATAACGGCTAGGAGCACTCACGGCTTTTTGCGTCACCAGCAGATAGTTGGTGTTCTCGATACCCTCGGCGATACCATTAGCACTAACCAGTTCACCCACATCATAGCCTTGCAGGAAGGCGGCAATCTCAGTATTGGAAAGTGGCGTATAAACGGCCAAGCTATACCGCCCGTTTGACCATCAGCTTTTTAATCTCGGCGATGGCTTTGGCCGGGTTCAAACCCTTGGGGCAGGTTTTGGCGCAGTTCATGATCGTGTGACAACGATAGAGGCGGAACGGATCTTCCAGCTCGTCGAGGCGCTCGCCGGTCATTTCATCGCGGCTGTCGATAATCCAGCGATAGGCGTGCAGCAAAATAGCCGGGCCCAAAAAGCGATCGGAATTCCACCAATAGCTCGGGCAAGAGGTGGAGCAGCAAGCGCACATAATACACTCGTAAAGCCCGTCTAGTTTGGCGCGGTCTTCGGGCGATTGCAAGCGCTCGCGGTTAGCAGGCGACGGCGTTTCGGTTTGCAGCCAGGGTTTGATGGATTCGTATTGCGCATAAAAATGCGTCAGGTCGGGGACCAGGTCCTTGATGACCGACATGTGCGGCAGGGGGTAGATGTTCACATCACCGCTGACCTCATCGACCGGTTTGGTGCAGGCCAGCGTGTTCGTGCCGTCGATATTCATGGCGCAGGAACCACAGATACCCTCGCGGCATGAGCGGCGGAAGGTGAGCGTCGAATCCACCTCGTCTTTAATTTTGATGAGTGCATCAAGCACCATGGGCGCGCAATTGTCCATATCCAGCTCGAAGGTATCGAGCACGGGGTTGTGCGCTTCGCCCTTATCGTCCAGCTCTTCGGGATTGTAGCGATAGATATTGAATTTCTTGATGCGCTTGGCACCATCGGCGGCTTTATAGGTTTTGCCTTTGCCTACTTTGGAATTACGCGGAAGAGTGAATTCAGCCATGGGAATATGCTTGCAGTGATTGAGATGGCCAGATTGTAGCGATTTGCCCTTGCCAATCAAGTCCTAACTTATCAATTCTCTGGCCTGAAATCGGGCAGCAGCGGCATGTTATGCGCCCGCTTGTAGCGAATCTCCTCGATGGTCTTTTGTACACCTATGAAACGCTCCGGGGTGGTGGGGTGGGTTTGGCCGTGGGTAATGCTTTCAGGGTTCAAGCCCCCCATGCGGCGCCAGAAATCCGCCGCCCGCTCAATGCGAAAGCCAGCGCGCGCCATGATATACAGCCCCACATAATCGGCCTCGCTTTCGAACTCGGCGGAGTAAGAAAGCTGCCCCATCGAAGAACCGATATTCTGGAATGCCCCCTCGGACGAATAGCCCTGCGAGGCAATGGCAACATCCACCACCAGCCCTAAAATGCTGCCGGCCATGGTATTAAGTTGCTGCGAGGAAACATGCCCCATGATGTTATGGGCATATTCATGCGAGATGACCAGGGCCAGCTCTTCGTCGGTCTTGGCAAAGTGCATCATGCCGCTGCCCACCACGATCTTCTGACCGTCTGCATAAGCATTGACGCCGATATCGGCGCGCTCGTCGGCGGTCTGCTGATCGAGCACCACCTCATACACGCAGTAGCTGCCCGGCGGGGTCATCTGCTCGCACAGATCCGAGCCCGCGCGTATGATGGGCAGCGCCACCTTGCGCAGTCGCGCCTGCATGGCCCCGAAATGTTCGTTGCGCTCACGCGTTTGTTGCTCTTGGTGCTTGCTTGCCGCCGCCTCTTGCATGGCGCGCTCGGCTTCAATTTCCTCGGGCGTGATATTGGGCGTATGGGTGGTGGGCTGCTGACACGCCGCCAACCACAACAAGGCACAGCACATTACAAAAGGGGAAGCTAAACGATGCGATTTCATACGAGGGTTATAGCAAAACCGCAGGCACGGTCAAACTCACGAGTCTGGCACGTAGCTAGCCGGCGATGGAGGGCCCGCTGCCTTCACCCAGTGCCTCACGCGCTGCAGGCGGCAGGCTGCGCGAAGGCGGCAGCACTGCGCCCATGCTCACTTGTGCATCAGCAGCTACGGAGGGCTTGCCTTGCGTCTTCGCCCTGTCCATGGCGCTGAACAGTTCGCTCATGGTAAAGGGTTTTCCAAGCGCCTGTACTTCGGGCAGGCCTGCCTGGTCGAGGTCTTTTTGAGTGACAGAGCCGGAAAGCATCATCCGCCCGGTTTCGGGTGATACGGCCTTTACGTCATGCAGCAGGTCGATACCGGTTTTCCCATCGATCAGGCCGTAATCAGTGATAAGCAGGCCCGGCTCGCGGCCAGCGGCCTTTAGCTCCTGCAGCGCGGCCACCGCTTCGCGGCGGCTGCTGGTCATCTTGACCTCATAGCCTTTCATATCAAGCACCATTTTCAGCAGCTCTGCGATCTGGGGTTCGTCTTCTGCGACCAATATCAGCTTATCGTCTTTAGCCATGGGTTTCCTGAGTGTGTATAGGTGAATATCGCCCTGATTCTAACAAAAAAGAGTTAACGAATCGGTAATTGCAGGGCGCAGGAAGGTTAGCCAAAAACCAAGAGAAACTTAGTAAACACGAGCCTTTGGCGGCACGGGCTGCACTTCGTTGGAAAGCGTATTAAGGTGCACGGGGCGATAATCGATGGAAACCTTGCCCGCCGCGTCCAGCCAGGCCAGGCTGTGCTTAAGCCACTCTTTATCATCGCGATCCTTGTAGTCTTCACGCGCATGAGCACCACGGCTTTCCTTGCGGTTCAAGCCACTGGTGATGGTGATGAGCGCCTGGCTACGCAAATTATCGAGCTCGAGAGCCTCTACCAGATCGCTGTTCCACACGAGCGAGCGATCGGTGACTTTAAGTTGCGAGAAGCTCTGCCATATCTTGCCCATTTGCTCGGCGCCTTCGGTGAGTACTTTTTCTTCGCGAAATACGGCAGCGTGGTTCTGCATGCAGCGCTGCATATTGCGGCGAATCTCAGCAGTGGCCATATCGCCCGAAGCATGGCGAATTGCGTCAAAGCGCGAGAGCGCTTTTTCCGTGCCAGAGCCGGCAAGCGGCTTCTGACGAGCACCCGGCTTGATGAGTTCTGCCGCGCGATGAGCCGCAGCACGCCCAAATACCACCAGATCGAGCAGTGAGTTGGAGCCCAAACGATTTGCGCCATGCACCGAAACGCAGGCTGCCTCGCCGATGGCCATCAGGCCTGGCACGACCGCATCTGGGTTGCCGTTCTTGAGCGTTACCACTTCGCCGTGATAGTTGGTGGGGATGCCGCCCATGTTGTAATGCACGGTGGGCAGCACGGGAATAGGCTGCTTGGTTACGTCCACGCCCGCGAAAATTTTTGCCGTCTCGGCGATACCGGGCAGGCGCTCATGGATGATGGCCGGATCGAGATGATCCAAATGCAGGAAGATATGGTCCTTCTGCGGGCCGACACCGCGGCCTTCACGAATTTCCACCGTCATGGCGCGGCTGACCACGTCGCGCGAAGCCAGGTCTTTGGCGCTGGGCGCATAGCGTTCCATGAAGCGCTCACCCTCGGAATTCACCAGATATCCGCCCTCGCCACGCACACCTTCGGTGATGAGACAGCCCGCGCCATACACACCCGTGGGGTGGAATTGCACGAACTCCATGTCCTGCAGCGGAAGCCCTGCACGCACCACCATGCCGCCGCCGTCGCCGGTGCAGGTATGGGCAGAGGTACAGGAGAAATAGGCGCGGCCATACCCACCCGTGGCGATAACAGTCGTGTGCGCGTTGAAGCGGTGCATCTTGCCGTCATCGAGGTTGAGCGCCAGTATGCCTCGGCATGCGCCCTCTTCGTCCATGATGAGGTCGATGGCGAAATACTCCACGAAGAACTGCGCCTTGTGGCGCAGCGCCTGGGTGTAGAGCGTATGCAAAATAGCGTGGCCGGTGCGGTCGGCAGCCGCGCAGGTGCGCTGGGCCGTGCCCTGGCCGTAATGCGTCGTCATGCCGCCGAAGGGGCGCTGATAGATTTTGCCCTCAGGCGTACGCGAGAACGGCACACCGTAATGCTCCAGCTCGATGATAGCCTCGGGTGCGTGCTTGCACATATATTCGATAGCGTCCTGGTCGCCCAGCCAGTCCGAACCCTTGATGGTATCGTAAAAATGCCAGCGCCAATCGTCCTCACCCATGTTGCCAAGGGCCGCCGAAACACCGCCCTGTGCCGCCACCGTGTGGCTGCGCGTGGGAAAAACCTTTGTGACACACGCAGTGTTAAGCCCGGCCGATGCCATGCCGAACGTGGCACGCAGACCGGCACCGCCGGCGCCCACGACAACGACGTCATGGTAGTGATCGATGATGGGATAAGCGGGGGCGTTCATAGCGATTCCTTATAAAACAGCGGCGATAACATCAAGCCAGTGCAGCTTCAAGATACTCAAGATACCAAGCGCCAGTGCGCCATAACACACGAATACATTGCCAAGCAGCAGCGCATATTTGGACACGGGGCATTTAACATAATCTTCAATAATCACCTGCAAGCCGAGCTTGGCGTGTACAAAAGCGGCGATAAGCAAAAGCATCAGGCCAAGGGCGTGCAAGGGGCTGGCCAACCATTCAGCAAGCTTGACCACGTTTGAGCTGAGCAGGTTCGCTACCAGCGAGGAGATGAACCACAGGCAAAGCGGCAGCATAGCAACCGCAGTCACGCGTTGCAGCCACCAATGCATCACACCATGATGAGCAGCACCCAGGCCACGTACGCGGCTCAGTTCAGTGGTTAGTTGTGTGGGAGATTTTTCCATTATTCAGCTACCGTTTGCGACATGATGGAAAACGCCCAGGCCCATGTGGCGCTGGTAAAGAAGGTCGCAAAATACAGCACGGCATAGCCTGAACGATGCATCACCGGCAGGGTGAAACCAAGACCCACATCCCAAAACAAATGGCGGATACCGTTGCAGAAATGGTAGTAGAAACAGAACGTCCAGCCCAAAAGCGCGATGCGGCCCAGCGGCGAGGAGACGATGGCGAAGAAATGGGTGTATTCAGCCGGCGCATAGGCGGCAATGGCCAGCCAGACCACGATAAGCAGCACGCCGCCGAACAGCGCCACGCCGGTTGCACGATGCAGAATGGAGAGCACCGAACTGATCTGCTTGCGATAGATTGTCAGGTGCGGCGATAGCGGGCGTTTGGAAGCAGGCATAAAAAGCGTTTTCCGTGAACGTGGATGTAACTACGCTTTTATAACGGCTTGCGCAAAATAATCTAGAAAAATCTCTAATCAACTGCGGGAATCAGCCGCGGGCTGGCAGCCCGAACGCGCCGGCCTTGCCGCGCGACCATTGCGGGCTGCTGGCAAGCGGCGGCGTGTATACCGGCCATTCGACCTTTTCCAGGCCCAGCGCAGGCTGCAACCGCAGACGGCCACGCTCTGCGCTTTTGAACACCGAGTCGATGTCGCAAGCGATGTGGTTGTCGAACAGGGCTTCGGGCCCCTCAGCCTTAGCGTTATACAGGCCCTTTTGTACCATGTTGACATATTGCGGCATGTTGATAAGCACCTCGACATGGTAGATGTCCTGGTCGTTGGTAGCGCCGTGCTTCACGCCGATCACCTTAAGATCGGATTTGGTCATACCTTCGGGGATATTGTCCTCGCCGGGGAGCTTGTCGGGCCAGACCACCCAGTCGGGAATAAGTCCTGCCTTGCCGAGCGCCTCTTTAAGCGGCTTGTCCTCGAGCTGGCCTAGCCCTGCGTCAAACACCGGGCGAGGCACGTCGATGACATACGAAAGCGTGTAAGACTCTTTATAAGCCGGCGAAGTATCGGAGATGAAATGGCGATCGATATTGGCGTCGCGCGCGGCATCGTGGGCGGCGATGGGATGGCCGTGATGCTTCTTGGCCACCTCACTCATGGGCACGGCGCGCAGCTCCGATTGTAGGCGTGCACCGCCGCGCATCGTCACTACGTCGTAAAGATCGGTGGTGCGCTCACCTTCTCGCTCGTAGATGCTAAGGGGGGCTTGGGCCCCCAGCACCGAAACATGGAAGCCGCGATCGCGGAAATCCTTGACCACCAGGTCGTTGCGGTTTTCGTAGGGAATGCCCGTACCGTCGATCAGCAAATGGTATCCGCCTTCCTTAGCACGCTGCACGGTCAGGTCGCGCACGGCGTTGCCAAAATCGCAGATGGATTTGTAATCATCATGGTGCAGATTCAGCGCCGGATAGAGCCACAGACGCTCGCTGTCGCCGCGCATATCATCGAGCGAGGCAACCACCAGCGAATCGCCGCATTCTTTTTTGGCGAGCTTCTTCAGGCCACCCTTGCCCGAGCCCACACCACCCTGGGTGATATAGAGGCTCGGCTTGGCCGGTGGCTGCTTGCGCCCCTCCTGACCCACAAAGGCCTTATCGGCGCTTTCATACACCCCTTCGAGCACTTCGGAGAGTTTGATAGCCGCCTTCTCCACCATTTCAGCCTCGCGTTCATTGGGCAAATGGGCGGCAATCTCCATCAGCTTGTTCTGAATGGCAAGACGCACGCGGCGGCGCTCGGCCTCTTGGTCACCCAGGGACAGGTCATGGAAAGCAGGGTGCGCATCCGCCGGGATAAGATCGATAATCTTTTTAATGCTGTTTCCATGCTGTTGGCTGTAATGGTCGATGGCCTCCTTGAACACGGCCAGCTCGCTCTTATCTTCGCCTTCGCGCTTTTTCATGAGCAAGCCGGTCATCAGGTCCATGTCGAGGCAGAAAAGTTTGAGCGGCCGCGAATTCGCACCGTGTGGCGTTTGTGGAATCTGCGCCCCATCCACTGTAGCAGCATGCATCATATGTTTTAGATGTTTGGCCAAAGAGCGGCGCACTTCTTCGCCGGGCTCAGTGCTTTTGGCAGCACCCGGCGGCACGGGAGTGAAATATTTCTTATCCATGAACTGGGCCAGATGCGGCGCGCCATCGGCCACCTCCAGCGTCAACTCGGAAATGGGCTTACCACTCTTGACGTAATCGGCGATGTGCTCGAACACCTCCTTGGTCAGGTCCACCAGATAGCCGTTTTCGGTAACGACATGGGTGCGCGGGTAAGGCACGCTGTCAATCTTCATGACAGGAAAATCCAGCCCCGCGATGTTGACCACATGCTCGCGCCCAGGCGGCTCGATGTAGTGGCTGGTGTGTGGCTTAAAGTTCTCGGCGTTAATCGCATCGTCCATGCGCTGGGTGATATCGTCGGTCTTGTCACCGCGCGTAAAATCTATACCACGCGGGGTGGTGGCCTTCCACTTATCCCCATGGGAAAGCTCTACCAGCAACACCCCAAGCGACATAGTGCTGCGCTTAAGCGCCACCTCGTCGCGCACGCGCTCATACAGCTTGGCCAGCGCCTGCGGTGCATCCTGCTGTGTCAGCGTCAGCTGCCCGGCATCGTCATAATTGGCGTCGACGAAATCACGGAAAATGCGCTGGATGGTTGCTCGCTCATCTTCGGTCAAATGGCGGGCGTTGTAGCGCTTATTGTCCTTATCCTTCTTGCGGTGCTGCGAAGAATCCTGGAACTGATAGGCGTATATCTTTACATAGCTATAGGCCAAGGCCTGCGCGATAGAAGCCTTATCAGTGGCGCGGTCGATATTCTTAGTAGAAATAGGCTGACGAGAACTTACATCGGCAAAGCCGTGCTTCTCGATAATGTTCTGACCACGCATCGCCGCTTCAGAGGCAACCAACTCTTCAAATATCGTGATCGATTTAGTGGAATCCGGCGCGGTGATGTTTTGCGTAGCCGATTTCATAAGTCCTTGTTTTAATTCGTCCTGTTATAGCGGCATTGGGCTTTTTTATTAAGTTTATTTAACTCTTTGTACCATGCGTGTCAGGCTAAAGCAACCTCCTTATCCTCTACTCGGGATAAGTTACCGTTATTCAATCGTAAAACGGGATAATTGAATAGCGAAATAAGGTGCTCGTCATGGGTAGCGACCATTACCGTTGTGCCGGTTTGATTAAGCGCCTCAAAAAGATACATAAAACGAAGAGAAAGCTGCGAATCCAGGTTGCCCGTCGGCTCATCGGCCAGAAGCAGGTCGGGTTTGGTCACCACGGCACGGGCAATAGCCACGCGCTGCTTCTGCCCGCCGGAGAGCAGCGGCGGTTTCACATCGTGGTGTTCGAGCAAATCTACCCAATCAAGCAATTCGCGCACTTTGCGGTGAATCTCTGCAGGCTTCTCGCCTAAAATTTTCAGTGGCAGGGCTATGTTCTCCGCCACCGTCAAATGATCCAACAGGCGGTAGTCCTGCAAGACCAGCCCCACGCGGCGACGCAGTGCGGGCAACTGCGCGCGAGGGGTGGCGGTGATATTCTTGCCGAACATGGTGATCATGCCGCGCGATGCGCGATGCTGCATCGAAAGCAAAGAAAGCAGGCTGCTCTTGCCTGCGCCGCTATGGCCGGTAAGGAAATGAAAGGAGCCAGCGCGCAAAGAAAGCGACACGTCCCGCAAGATAGGACGGCCCGGCAAATACTCCATGGCTACATGTTCAAGTGAGATCATTGTTCAATCTTTTGCATGTCTAAGCAAGATATGCTACACCGGGGGCGAAGTTGCAACCATATCCTTCAAAACCGCCAGTATGATCTTACAGTGCCCTTCGTGCAAAGCCCGCTACCTCGTGCCCGACGATGCCATCGGCGCTCAGGGCCGAACCGTACGTTGCGCCCGCTGCGGCCATAGCTGGAGCGAAGCACCACAGGCCGCCAGCACCGACGATGCGCTCGGCGCATTCGACAGCATGCTCGGCAACATCAATAAGAAACCCTCACCACCGACAGCCAACTTGCCGGTGGTGCGCCGCAAGCCAGCACCGGCTGGCATCAAGGCCGGTGTGGCAGCGGCCTGCTTGGTGGCCGCCATCTTATTCACGCTGATGCTCAAGCCCGCCTGGTTCGGCTACACGCCAGGCACCGGTCTGCAACTGGCCGATATCGACATGCATAAGCGCGAGGGAGAAAAATATCCCTCTTATGAAATCAGTGGCAAGATCGTCAATCGCTCAAACGAGGTTATGCTCGTGCCGGTGTTGCGCATCACCTTGCTGGATGAACACGGCACGATGCTGCAATATTGGGATTTCAGCGAAGAAGGCAAAATGCTCGAAGCCGGCGCCGTACTTCCCTTTTCCACCGGCGATCTGGAAGTACGTATGAGCATGGCTAACCGCTTCGTCATCGACCTTGGCAATCCGCTGGAGTTGGCCCTTTGGAAAAAAGCCGAATGAGTGCGGCCCTGCCCCGCGTGCTTATACCCGCCGATATGATCGCTGCGCGCGTTTCCAGCCTGGCTGGCGAGATCGCATCGCAAATGCCTAAAGACATGATGGTCGTCTCGCTGCTGCGCGGTAGCTTTGTCTTCACCGCCGATCTCATTCGTGCGCTTCACCTGGCCGGAGCCACCCCGCAGGTGGATTTCATGACGCTTTCAAGCTATGGCAACACGCAAAGCTCCAGCGGCACAGTGCAAATCGTGCGCGACCTCACCGAATCGATGCAAGGCCGCGACGTACTTATTGTGGACGACATTTTAGAGTCTGGTCGCACGCTGGCTTTTGCCTGCGATCTGATCAAAAGCCGCAATGCCAGATCCGTTCGCATCGCCGTGATGCTGGAAAAGACCGGCAAATGCAAAGTAGAGTTGAAGGCCGATTTTGTAGGCTTCCCCATCGAGGATGTGTTTGTGGTCGGTTATGGGCTGGACTACGCGAATTATTTCCGCGAGCTGCCCTATATCGGTGAGGTCATAAACTCTTAAAGCCAGCCAGGAAGCTCGTCGCGCGCGAGTAACTCCTCGTAGGTCTGGCGTTTACGGATCACAGCAAACGCATCACCATTTACCATCACTTCCGCCAGCAAGGGCCGCGCATTATAGGTGCCTGCCATCGAAGAGCCATACGCCCCGGCCGAGCGGAACGCTATAAGGTCGCCGGCCTTGGGCAGCGGCAGCTCGCGCTGCTCAGCGAAGATGTCACCGGTCTCGCAAACCGGCCCCACCACGTCCACATGCACAGGCGAAACCTTGGTTTGCACCACCGGCAAAATTTCATGATAGGCCGAATACAGCGTCGGGCGCATAAGGTCGTTCATACCAGCATCCACCACCACGAAGATGCGGTTCTCGCTATGCTTCACATACAGCACGCGCGAAACGAGGATACCTGCATTACCCACCAGCACGCGGCCCGGCTCAAACACCAGCTGGCAGCCAAGCGCCCCCACCTGCTCCCGCACGATCTGGCTATAAGCCTCCGGCAATGGCGGAGCTTCTTTACCATAGGGAATACCAAGGCCACCCCCCAGATCCAGCGTGGGAATGGCGATGCCGTTTGCACGCAATTCCTCGACAAAACCACGCACACGGGCAAAAGCTTCAGCGAACGGTTCAAGCTGTGTCAGCTGCGAGCCGATATGCACCGACACGCTCTGCACCTGAATACCCTTCATAGAAGCTGCGCGCTTATACACCGGCAAAGCGTGCTTCATCGAGATGCCGAACTTGGTTTCTTTCTGGCCTGTGGAAATTTTGGCGTGGGTTTTTGGGTCAACATCCGGGTTCACGCGGATGGCGATGCGCGCGCGCTTGCCTGCCGCTTGCGCCACGGCATCGAGCAATTCGAGCTCCGGCTCGGACTCCACGTTGAACTGGAAGATGTCTTGTTCCAGCGCGAATTTCATTTCGGCTTCGGTCTTGCCGATACCGGAAAACACGATGTCGCCGGGCTTGATACCAGCGGCCAGCGCCACGCGAATTTCACCTTCGGAAACGACGTCTGCGCCTGCGCCAAGCTTGGCCAATGTTTTAAGCACTGCCAAATTGCCATTGGCCTTCACCGCATAGCATATCTTGGGTTTCAAGTCCGCAAAATGCTCGCGAAATACGTTGAAATGGCGGGTGAGCGTGGCGGTAGAATAGCAGTAAAACGGCGTGCCGACTTCAGCAGCAATCCTATCAAGCGCCACACCCTCGGCGTGGTAGATACCATCTTTGTAATCGAAATGATCCATGATTACTCATTCCCTCTGGGGGTATAAAGCGGCGCAGTCGAAGGCTCGCCGATACCGGGCGGTGCATCACGCCCAGGCGTGGGGGCTGCTTCTTGTTTCTTCTCTTCTTCGCGGGCCTTGCGCTTTTGCTCACGCGCCGTTTCTTTGGCCGTGCGGCGCGCTTCTTTTTCCTCTGCAGCTTGAATCTGCGAGGGAGTTTTAAGCCCGCCTTTGATACCGCAGCCTGCAAGCATCGACGCAGCCATCAAAGTGAGGATGAAAGAATAGCGCGCGCTCACTTGCCTTGCTTCTTTCTCGCGGCCGCGATCGCCTTTTTTACATTAGCCGGGGCAGTGCCACCAAAGCTCACACGGCTGGCCACCGAGCTAGCAACGCTTAGCACCGCGAACGCATCCCTGCGAATACGCGGCTCGATGCTTTGCAACTCTTTGAGGCTTAGTGCTTCGAGCGGTTTTTTCTTCGACGAGGCGAGCTTCACCAAACGCGCCGTAACATGATGCGCATCACGGAAGGGAAGCTTCAACTCACGCACCAGCCAATCGGCCAAATCGGTGGCATTCGCATAGGCCTGGCCTGCGGCCGTTTCCATGCGGGCTTTATCGGCGGTGAAATCCGCCACCATGCCGGCCATCGCCTGCACGCATAGCATGATTGTGTCCACCGCGTCGAACACCGGCTCTTTGTCTTCCTGCATATCCTTGTTATAAGCCAGCGGCAGCGCCTTCATGGTGGTAAGCAATGCCATCAAACTCCCCAACACACGGCCTGCCTTGCCGCGCACCAGCTCGGCTGCATCAGGGTTTCGCTTTTGCGGCATAATAGAAGAGCCGGTCGAGTAGGCATCCGAGAAACGGATAAAGCCCACTTGAGCGCTCGACCAGAACACCATTTCTTCGGCCAAGCGCGAAAGATGCACCGCGCAAATGGAGGCAAGCGATAAGAACTCGAGCGCAAAATCACGGTCGGAGACCGCATCGAGCGAGTTGGCCATCGGGCGGTCAAAGCCCAGCTTTTTAGCCGTGAACTCCCGGTCGATCGGGAAGGACGTACCGGCAAGTGCTGCAGCACCCAGCGGGCATTCATTTAAGCGCTTGCGCGCATCGGCCACGCGTCCGCGATCGCGCGACAGCATTTCAAAATACGCCAGCAGATGATGGCCAAGCGTCACCGGCTGGGCCACTTGCAAATGCGTGAAGCCCGGCATCAGCGAGTCTGCATGTTCCTGCGCGCGATCCAGCAATGCCAATTGTAATGTGGCCAACGAAGCATCGAGTGCGTCGAGTGCATCGCGCACATAAAGGCGGAAATCTGTCGCCACCTGGTCGTTGCGCGAACGCGCCGTGTGTAGGCGGCCCGCCGCATCGCCGATCTTGTCTTTTAGCGCCGCCTCGATATTCATATGAATGTCTTCTAAGCTTTCCTTGAACTCGAACGCACCTGCCTCGATCTGCGCCAGGATGCTCTTAAGCCCCTGCTCGATAGCGCGGCTATCTGCGACGCTTATGATCCCTTGCTTAGCGAGCATGGACGCATGGGCGATGGAGCCTGCGATATCTTGTCGGTAAAGCCGCTTGTCAAATGCGATGGATGCGTTAATCTTGGCAAGCAACTCGGCGGGGGGCAAAGAAAATTGCCCGCCCCACATCGGGTTCGCAGCGGATTTTACTATTTTTTTTGCCTTGACGTTTTTATTCGAACCAGCCATGAGGTGCTCCTTTATGCCAAGTAATACATGGTTTTACCGTCTTTTGGCAAGCTGTAGAATTGCCCTAATGCTGGTTTTATGCGCTGCTGTGCCCGCCATGGCGCAAGAAGCCCCAGAAGCGCTCAAACGCTCAGCTCCCAAGCCCATGCCAGTGATAGAATATACCAATGCCAGCGGCAGAACGCTTAAGCTGACCGATGAAAAGGCCCCGTTCACCATCGTGCATTTCTGGGCCACGTGGTGTGTGCCCTGCGTCAAAGAAATTGCCGAACTCGACCAGGTAGCCGGCAAATACGCAGAGGACGGCCTACGCGTAGTGGCTATTTCGATGGATGGCAGCAATATCGATAAAGTACGCAAATTCTATGCGGCTAACAAGATCGTCTATCTTTCTGCCCACCTGGATAAGGACATGAACGCCTTCCGGGCCGCCGAGATCAACGGTTTGCCGAGCACGATATTTGTTGATGCTGGCGGTAACGAAGTGGCGCGTTCCGAAGGGGTGATCAATTGGCACGACACTTCGGTGGACGCGCTCATCATCCACGGCCTTGGCAAGCGCTAGCCGCAATCATCAGCCCAACTGCGGCACGATATAGGTGGGATTAAGCGCCGCCTCTGTGCAAAGTGCCGCCAGCGCTTCTGCGCTATGGTGCTTTAAAATGCCGCCAGTGACCAGCATGCTATCCAGCCCCGCAGAAAGCCCGCCGCGAATATCGGTATCAAGGCTATCGCCCACCGCCAAGATTTTGTTTTTTGGCATGCCGGGAAGCAAGCCGAAGCAATACTCATAGACCGCACCATACGGCTTACCGAACGAGACCACTTCACCGCCCATCTCGACGTAGGATTTGGCCAATACGCCCGCGCAGGCAAAACGTTCGCCGGTAATTTTCACCACTTCCATATCGGGATTCAAGCACAGCATTGGTAGCGTTCTGGCAAAAGCATCACACAACAGCGGAGCCACATCCTCGCTGGATTGCGCTTCCGTGCCGAAGCCCACATTGAGCACAAAATCCGCCTCCTCCACGCTGTGTACCTGTTGGAAATCCAGCCCATCCAGCACATGCAGATCTTTTTCCGGACCGATATACAGGTAGCGCTTGCCCCAGGGTGCATGCCCGCCCTTAAGCCACAGATAGCCCACCTCACCTGAGGAGACCACCGCACTATATAATGAGTTGTCGATGCCCAGCTGCTCCAGCACCTCGACCACCCTGGACGCACGCCGCGGCGCATTAGAAAGGAAGATGACTTTTTTACCCTCTTGCTTGAGCTGCTTCAGCGCAGCAGCCACGCCGGGATAAAGAGCCGTACCGTCATGGATCACGCCCCACAGGTCGAGCAAGAACGCGTCATAGCGCGCTGAGGTCTCGAGGAAACGTGGCATTAGAGGGTTTTCCCCATTCTGCCGGCTAAGTCCTGGATGAATTGCCACGCCACGCGGCCCGAGCGCGCCCCACGCCCCGCGCACCACTGCAGCGCTTCGCTGTGCAGTGTCTCTTGTGCAACGATGAGTTTATAGCGCTGGGCATAGCTCTCGACGATGTGCAGATACGTCTCCTGGTCGCAGGCATGAAAGCCCACCCACAGGCCAAACCGGTCAGACAGCGAGACCTTTTCTTCCACCGCTTCGGCTGGGTTGATGGCGGTTGAGCGTTCGTTGTCGATCATCTCGCGCGGCATTAAATGGCGGCGGTTGGACGTGGCGTAAAACAAGATATGCTCAGGCTTGCCTTCAAGCCCACCCTCGAGCACGGATTTGAGCGATTTATAAGCCGTGTCCTCCTGGTCAAAGGAAAGGTCGTCGCAGAATAAAATGAACCTGCGGATAACCCAGCCACGCAGCAAATGCACAAGCAACGGCAGCGTCTTGATATCTTCGCGATGTATCTCGATTAGCACCAGCTTGTGCGGCATCTCGCGGTTGATATGCGCGTGGATGGCCTTGACCAGCGAGCTTTTTCCCATGCCGCGCGCGCCCCACAGCAGCGCGTTATTGGCGGAGAAGCCCTTAGCGAATTGCATGGTGTTGGCAAGGAGCGTATCGCGCGCCTGATCCACGCCCTTAAGCAGCGAAAGCTCCACACGGCTTACTTCATCCACCGGGTTTAGCAGCTTTTTGGCAGCATCCCAAACATAGGCATCAGCGTTCTTGATATCCACAGGCTGCTCAGGCTCGGGCGCGAGGCGCTCGATAGCCACAGCGATGCGTTGCAGCATCCGAATTTCATCTTGTGTCGACATGTTATTGTTCTACTGGCGCACCCCCTACAAATCAATGGCATTTTGGCGGTATCTTTAGTAAAAGTGAGGGGCAATCTTTCCAGGAAACACGGTGAGCAACCCAACCACCCCACGCATCTTTGTCAACATCGCCAGCTACCGCGACCCCGAATGCCAGGCCACGGTGGACAATATCTTTGCCCGAGCCGAACATCCCGAACGCGTGTTCGTGGGCATTTGCCTGCAGATTGACGCGCAGGCAGAGCCACAAACGCGCGTAAAGGCCCATCCGCAGGTGCGCATTTACGAGTTGCCTTACCAGGAAAGTCATGGCGCGAACTGGGCGCGCGCCAAGGCGCAAGATTTATGGAGCGGCGAAGACTACGTACTGCAAATTGATAGCCACATGCGCTTTGAAAAGGGGTGGGATGAAACGCTTATTACCATGCTTGCCACCTGCCCCACGCCAAAGGCCGTGCTTAGCACCTATGTGCCACGCTACACCCCGCCCGACAACATCACACAATATCCCGGCGAGATCCTGCGTATTCGCGCGCAAATGTTCGGCCAACCCGGAAGCCCGCAATTACTGCACCTGACGCGTGTGCAAGTGCCGCTGGCCGATTCGCAGCGCAGCGGGCTTTACCGCAGCCCGTTCATCATCGCCAATTTCCTGTTCATGCATGCCTCGACCGTGCATGAAATTCCCTTCGACCCGTACATTCAGTTCTGGGGCGACGAGATCAGCTACGCGGCCCGGTTGTGGACGCATGGATACGACATCTACCAACCTGACCGCACGGTGGCCTATCACTATTGGCGACGCGACGAATACGTCTCACTCCAGCCATATCGCAACCCCAACACGCCACGCGCTGGCCTTGTTTATGAGCGCATCCGCCACTTGCTTGGACAACAAGAAAGTGCCAACCCCGAAGCCACCCGCGAGTTGGAAAAATATGGCCTGGGCACACTACGCCCACTTTCACAGCTGTGGGAATTCGCAGGCGTAAATTGGCAAAGCCGCACACTTAGCGATGCGGCCCAGCATGGCATTTGGAATATCCCCGGCGAGTATAAAACCCTGCGCAGCCCGCAAATGCCCGGCCGCGCAAACGCAAACGCCACCATCTTCGTCAACATCGCCAGCTACCGGGATCCCGAATGCCAGTGGACGGTCAAGGACCTGTTCGACAAAGCCACCTACCCTGAGCGTGTTTTCGTTGGCATTTGCTGGCAATTCGACGAAAAGGAAGATCAGGATTGTTTCCAGGTTTCTACGCGGCCTGAGCAGGTGCGCGTGATGCCGGTGGACTGGCGAGAAAGCGAAGGGGTTTCATGGGCACGCCACCATGTGCAGCAGCTCTGGGAAGGCGAGGACTACACCTTGCAGATCGATAGCCATATGCGCTTTGTGCCCGGCTGGGATGAGCTGATGATTGCCGAGCTTGCCGCATGCCCGTCTGAAAAGCCGGTGCTTTCGTGCAGCCCGGCCCACTACACCCCGCCGGATCAACTCTCGCAGCACACACATCCAAGCTTCCGCCACGTGATGCCGTTTACGCCTGAGGGAAATATCCGCGGCCGCGGCGAAAGCCTGGATGTTGTGCCGGAAACGCCGCTTAACGGCGCGTTCATCGCCGCAGGTTTTGTGTTTTCCAAAAGCAACATCATTGCCGAAGTACCCTATGATCCCTACCTGTATTTCGACCAAGAAGAGATCATGTATGCCGCGCGCATCTACACCCATGGCTGGGATGTGTTCTCGGCGCGCCGCCAGTTCCTGTATCACTATTACAACACGGCGCAGGCCCCGGGCGGTTCGGTGCGCAAGCTGCATTGGCGCGACCTGCAAAAGGAAAATGGCGAGAAGATACAAAAATTGCGCGCACGTGGCCTAGCGCGCTTCAACCATTTCACCGGTTTTGAGCCTTCCACAAACGAAGAGATCATCGCAGATGCTGCGCTCTATGGCTTTGGTAAGGCGCGCAGCCTACAAGAGTTCGAGGCCTATACTGGTATAGATTTCAAGCGCAAGCAAGCCAGCGAGAAGGCCTTGTTCGCACAATTCATCCGCGGCCTGGATCAATATTTACAGCACCCCATCCGCCTGCCGCAGATGAATCCGCACATGGGGCAACCAGGCCGCCCACCTATGGGTATGCCGAATATGGGCCAGCCCAACATGGGAATGGGCCGCCCGCCTATGACGCCCCCAGGCGGTATGCCGCCGGGATATATGCCGGGCCAAATGCCTCCCGGCCAGGCCGGTGGTCGGCCACCGCACATGATGGGGCAGATGCCGCCGCATATGAACCCCAATATGATGCGCCCACCTCAGCAGGGTTTTGCACCGATGCAACCGCCCCAACAACCAGCCAACGGCGAGACATTTGAATCGCTCAACCCGATGGAACCGCAACTCTCACCAAGCTTTGCCCTTCCACTGATGGAAACGGGCGATTTTATTCCACTGTTCCGCCTGCCCGACAGCGAGGGCATGATGCGTTCGGTCGATCAGACAGCGGGCCGCTTCGGCTTCCTTCTTGTTCTGCCTTTTGAAGCGCAATATATCAGCGCGCTACTGGTGGAGCTCAGCCGCAAAATGAGCAACGAGGAAAAGCAGAACGCGCCGATGTCCATCGTCATCCATGCAGAGCCTGAGCAGGTGGCGACGCTCAAGCAAATGCTCGGCATGCCGCATATCTTCATGGCCGATGAACACCATGGCCTAGCCCAGGTGCTGGGTGTGTGCCAGCCCGACGATGCCACCATCTTGCCGGTGGCCTTCACGCTCGACCCGAATTTGCGCGTGGTAAGCGCGCATAAGAACCTTGAGCCATCGGCCATGGCCAAGGCCATGCTCGCTGATTATCGGGCCGCACTCTCTACCTATGCCGCCGCCAATGCAGCGCCGCGCATCATCTCCAAACAAGCCCCAGCGCTCATCATCCCCGATGCCTTCACCCCGGAATTTGTACGCAAATGCCTCGATGCCTTCGAAAACGGCGAGACCTATGAGGGCAAGGTAGGCATCCAGTCTCAGTCGCAATATAAGCCCGATGTGAAATCGCGCACCGACTTCATCCCGCTGGGCGAGCTGCTCTCTGAGATTGACGAGAAACTTTCCCGCTCGGTCTTCCCCGAGATCAAGAAAGTATTCGGCTTTGAGGTGACCCACCGCGAGCTCTATAAGATAGGCATGTATGATTCGGCCAAGGGTGGCTTTTTCCGCGCTCACCGCGACAATTTCGACGAGCCGATGTTCTACCGCCGCGTGGCCATGACCCTGCATTTGAACGACGACTACCAAGGAGGTGGCCTGCGCTTCCCTGAATACAGCGAAGACATTTACCGCCCTGATGCAGGAGCTGCCATCATCTTCTCCTGCGCCAACATGCATGAGGCGATGCCTGTGCTTTCGGGCAAGCGCTTCGTGCTGGTGGGCTTTTTCTATGGCGAACAGGACGAAGCCTATCGTCGGCAATATAACATGCGCACTAACGACAAGCTGCGCGTGGAGCAGCACACGCCGGTCTTGCGACGGGCCGACGCGGTGGAAACCTCGCGTGAAAGCTACACGGCCTGGGCGCGCGGGCAGCTGCCGCTCATGCCCATGCAAGGCCAGGGGCCGCGCCCGCCCGGCGCACCAGGGCAGCAGCCCGGCGCCCTCATCCCGCCCAAAGCCAAGCAGCATTAAATACGCTGGAAAACTGCGCCCATTTGCACTACACCTGTAGTGTAAAAAATAACCGCAGGATGCCATGACCGACATTAAAACCTTAGCCGCCACCAGCACCGCCTGGCCCTTCCAAGAAGCCGCCGCCCTCGTCGAGCGCTATAAGAACGCGCCGCCGCAAAAGGGCTATGTGCTGTTCGAGACCGGCTACGGCCCCTCGGGCCTGCCGCATATGGGCACGTTCGGCGAAGTGGCCCGCACCTCCATGGTGCGCCGCGCGTTCGAGGCGATCAGCGACATCCCGACCAAGCTTATCTGCTTCTCCGACGACATGGATGGGCTTCGCAAAGTGCCCGACAACCTGCCCAACAAGGAAATGATCGCCGCCAATCTCGGCAAGCCGCTGACCTCAGTGCCCGACCCGTTCGGCACGCATGAGAGCTTCGGCCACCACATGAATGCCCGCCTGCGCGCCTTCTTGGATCATTTCGGTTTCGCTTACGAATTCAAAAGCTCCACCGAGACTTACAAAGCCGGCGAGTTCGATGCCACGCTGCTGAAGCTGCTGGCCAACTACCAACAGGTGATGGATGTGATGCTGCCCACGCTCGGCGAAGAACGCCAGGCCACCTACAGCCCCTTCCTGCCGGTAAGCCCGCGTTCGGGCAAAGTACTACTGGCCAAAGTATTCGAAACCAACGTGACCAAAGGCACCATCGTCTACGAAGAAGAAGACGGCAGCAAAGAAGAAGTGCCGGTCACCGGCGGGAATTGCAAGCTGCAATGGAAGCCCGACATGGGCATGCGCTGGGCGGCGCTGGGTGTCGATTACGAGATGTACGGCAAAGACCACTTAACTTCGGCCGAGCTGTATAGCGCCATTTGCAAGATCGCCGGCGGCAACCCGCCCAACCAATATATGTACGAGCTGTTCCTGGACGATAAGGGCCAGAAAATTTCCAAATCCAAGGGCAACGGCCTGACCATCGATGAGTGGCTGCGCTACGCCCCGCAGGAGTCGCTTAGCCTGTATATGTTCCAGTCGCCGCGTAAGGCCAAGCGCCTCTACTTCGATGTGATCCCCCGCGCGGTGGACGACTACCAGACCTATCTGGAGAAATTCGCCAAGGAAGAGCCGCAAGCCCAGCTCAACAATCCTGTGTGGCACATCCATGGCGGCAAGCCGCCCGGGGCCGAAGGCCTGCCGGGTTTCAACCTGCTGCTGAACTTAGCCGGCGTGGCCAACGCCGAAGACCCCAAAGTACTTTGGGGCTTCATCAGCCGCTACATGCCCGGCGTAAGCCCTGCGACGCACCCCTTCCTGGACGCACTGGTCAAGGGCGCGGTGAATTACTATATCGACTTTATCAAGCCGACCAAAAAGTTCCGCGCTCCCACCGACATCGAACGTGCCGCGCTGGAAGAACTGGCCAACTACCTGGAGAGCGCCCCGGCCGATACCAAGGCCGATGTGCTGCAAACCGAAATTTACGAGATCGGCAAACGCCACCCCTTCGCAGAGCTCAAAGCCTGGTTCGCCTGCCTGTATGAAACCCTGCTCGGCCAGCCGCAAGGCCCGCGCATGGGCTCGTTCGTGGAGCTGTTCGGCAAAGCCGAAACCGTGACACTCATCCGCAGCGCACTTGCCGGTGACCTGGCCAAGGCCGCATAGCCGAAGGCTTTAGAGCGCTTTGCCATTGAGTTTGAGCACCACGTCGATATTGCCCTTGGTCGCCTTGGAATAGGGACAGAAGGCATGGGCGGCGCGAGCTAATGCTTCGGCTTGTGCCGCGTCCAGGTTCGGCAGCTGCACGTCCAGCACGGCGCTGATGAAGAACCCGTTATCATCTTGGTTCAGCGCCACTTCCGAGTGAATGGTCGGAACGCCGATATCGAGCTTTTGCTGGCGGGCCATGTAAGCCAGCGCGCCGCCATAGCAAGCCGCATAGCCGCAGGCGAAGAGCTGCTCGGGATTCGTGCCGGGCTTGCCCGAGCCGGGAGCGGAAAAATCCACCACCAGGTTCTTATCATCGGTTTCGGCGTGGCCTTCGCGCGCGCCGGTGGAAAGTGCTTTTGCAGTGTATAAAACTTTAGCCATGACAAATCGCTCCTTGATGGGGTGAACACCAATTAAAGAGGAAAAACACCAAGGATGCTATTAGGTTTTTACGCGGTGATGCCCGCAGCACTAAGCGCTGCAGCGATCGAGGCCGTAGCGGCCGGCGTGCCCGCATCGTCCTTATGGGCCACCGCGATGTCCTGAAGCGCCTGGTTCTGCTCGGGCGTTAAGTTCAGTTTTTCCGTGAGCATCGAGATATAATCGAACAATGGGCCGCCATTACTGCCGAACGCGCCGATAAAATCCGACGAGAAGTCAGAAGAAGCGGAATCAACCGAACTTTCCCCAAGCAGCACACTCAGGATATCGCTGCTCAAACCGCCACTGGCAATAGGGCCGTTGGCCGCATTTTCATCACGCGAGGTGACCTTATCAAAAAGCTTGAGGAATGCGTCAAAGCCATCACCCTGCGTGCTTTGCGTTTTGTCCTTGCCCAGGCTATCGGCGGCAGCGGCAATATTAGCAAATGATGCGATGGATATGACGGTCATAAAGCACTCCCTGTGGGTTCATGAAGGTGATCCAGGAATATTAAGCAATATTCATACCACGGGACGCTCACAGCGAAGGTATAAAATACTTTGGCATTTCAATGAAATAGGTTTTTCGGGCGCACGCGCCCTGGCAGCAAAAAATGCCGGCGGGCTTTAGCTAGGCAAAAATGGGGGGATAAAATGCAGCAGCGCTGTGTGAGCAGCGCAGGCAGCGATTTTCCAAGAAAATTGGCAGGGAATAAGGCGAAATAAAACGGAAAAAGCCGGCTTATAAGGCCTGGCGACGACATACTCTCCCATGTCTTAAGACATAGTACCATCTGCGCTAAGGGGTTTCACGGTCGTGTTCGGGATGGGAACGGGTGGTGCCCTCCTTGCAATAGTCACCAGGCCATATAAGCCGGCTTTCGCCGCTTGTATGACTTGCGATAGGTTTTTCTGACACCTTTACTTGTCTATGCTGAGTTGCATAATTTCATGAGTCCTGGATCGCACGTGGTGCAATCGTAAGATTTGCACTGCACGTCATAATTCAGACCCGCAAAATTGAATGCTCTTTAATTACTTAAAGGCGTACTTATAAATAAGCCAATCGGATTATTAGTACCAGTTAGCTGAACGCATTACTGCGCTTACACACCTGGCCTATCAACGTGGTAGTCTACCACGATCCTAATAGGGAAAACTTGTTTTGAGGCTGGTTTCACGCTTAGATGCTTTCAGCGTTTATCCATTCCACACGTAGCTACCCAGCGTATGCTCCTGGCGGAACAACTGGTACACCAGTGGTGTGTCCATCCCGGTCCTCTCGTACTAAGGACAGATCCTCTCAATTTTCCTACACCCACGGCAGATAGGGACCGAACTGTCTCACGACGTTCTAAACCCAGCTCACGTACCACTTTAAACGGCGAACAGCCGTACCCTTGGGACCTTCTCCAGCCCCAGGATGTGATGAGCCGACATCGAGGTGCCAAACCTCCCCGTCGATATGGACTCTTGGGGGAGATCAGCCTGTTATCCCCGGCGTACCTTTTATCCGTTGAGCGATGGCCCTTCCACATGGAACCACCGGATCACTATGACCGACTTTCGTCTCTGCTCGACTTGTGGGTCTCGCAGTCAGGCAAGCTTATGCCATTGCACTCTAAAGGTTGATTTCCGACCAACCTGAGCTTACCATCGCGCGCCTCCGTTACTCTTTAGGAGGCGACCGCCCCAGTCAAACTGCCTACCATGCATGGTCCCAGACCCGGATAACGGATCTTGGTTAGACATCAAAAAACAACAGGGTGGTATTTCAAGGATGACTCCACGCGACCTGGCGGCCACGCTTCAAAGTCTCCCACCTATCCTACACAATTATTTTCTAATGCCAGTGCAAAGCTACAGTAAAGGTGCACGGGGTCTTTCCGTCTAACCGCGGGAACTCCGCATCTTCACGGAGAATTCAATTTCACTGAGTCGATGCTGGAGACACCGGAGAAGTCGTTACGCCATTCGTGCGGGTCGGAACTTACCCGACAAGGAATTTCGCTACCTTAGGACCGTTATAGTTACGGCCGCCGTTTACTGGGGCTTCAATTCAATGCTTGCACATCTCCTTTTAACCTTCCAGCACCGGGCAGGCGTCAGACCGTATACATCCACTTAACGTGTTTGCACAGCCCTGTGTTTTTAATAAACAGTCGCTACTCCCTGGTTTGTGTCCCCCACAAAAAGTTGCCTTAAAGTGGGGCTCGCTTATCCCGAAGTTACGCGAGCAAGTTGCCTAGTTCCTTCAGCATCGTTCTCTCAAGCGCCTTGGTATACTCTACCTGACCACCTGTGTCGGTTTCGGGTACGGTCTATAGTGCTGGAGCTATTTCCTGGAACCCATTGCCCCGCCCTTCCAATCCAATAAGGAAGAACAAAACGCTGAATCCGTCACTACCAGCAGGCCCACGAATATTAACGTGGTTTCCATCGACTACGCATTTCTGCCTCGTCTTAGGGGCCGGCTAACCCTGCTCAGATTAACTTGACGCAGGAACCCTTGGTCATTCGGCGACAGTGTTTCTCACACTGTTAGTCGTTACTCATGTCAGCATTCTCACTTCTGATACCTCCACCATTCCTTGTCGGACTGGCTTCACAGGCTTACAGAACGCTCCGCTACCACTTAAAAATCGAAATAATTAAGTCCTAAGCTTCGGTAAGTAGTTTAATCCCCGTTACATTTTAGGCGCAGAATAACTATTAGACCAGTGAGCTGTTACGCTTTCTTTAAAGGATGGCTGCTTCTAAGCCAACCTCCTGGCTGTTATGGTCGTTCCACATCCTTTCCAACTTAACTACTATTTGGGGACCTTAGCTGTAGGTCTGGGTTGTTTCCCTCTCGACAATGAACGTTAGCATTCACTGTCTGACTGCCAGATATTACTCCTGGGTATTCGGAGTTTGGTTAGGTTTGGTAGGTCTTTGGGACCCCCTAGCCCATCCAGTGCTCTACCCCCCAGGGTATTCATCTGACGCTATACCTAAATATATTTCGCGGAGAACCAGCTATTTCCCAGTTTGATTGGCCTTTCACCCCTAACCACAGTTCATCACCGACCTTTTCAACGGGCGTGTGTTCGGTCCTCCAGTAGGTGTTACCCCACCTTCAACCTGACCATGGCTAGATCACTAGGTTTCGGGTCTAATACGTGAAACTAAAACGCGCTATTAACACTCGCTTTCGCTGCGCCTACACCTATCGGCTTAAGCTTGCTTCACACATTAAGTCGCTGACCCATTATACAAGAGGTACGCTGTCACCCTTACGGGCTCCAACTGCTTGTATGCATCCGGTTTCAGGTCTATTTCACTCCCCTTGCCGGGGTGCTTTTCACCTTTCCCTCACGGTACTAGTTCACTATCGGTCTGCAAGGAGTACTTAGGCTTGGAGCGTGGTCGCCCCATATTCAGACAGGATTTCACGTGTCCCGCCCTACTCGAGGATCTAAAAGCTTTTTACCTGTACGGGGCTGTCACCCACTATGGCTGTCCTTTCCAGAACATTCCAGTTTTTACTTTTAGACCACTGGCCTAGTCCCTGTTCGCTCGTCACTACTAAGGGAGTCTCTGTGATTTCCTTTCCTCTGGCTACTTAGATATTTCAGTTCACCAGGTTCGCTTTTGCTACCTATGTATTCAGTAGCAAATACTCCATACGGAGTGGGTTCCCCCATTCGGACATCTACGGATCAAAGTTTCTTCGCAACTCCCCGTAGCTTTTCGCAGCGTAGCACGTCCTTCATCGCCTCTTGCAGCCAAGGCATCCACCAGATGCACTTATCATACTTATTTAAAATTTAAAACGATGTCTGAATTATGAACGTACAGAACAAAGCTTGCGCCTTGCACCATACTATTCGGCAATCCAGTTGATATATTGCTATATATCATCGACTCATAAAATCATTGTCAGTTAGAATTGGCCCATGGATCGTTTCCCTTATTACTAAGGTTGGCGATCTGTGCGTGCCTTTTCCCGCAACTGACAATGCATATGATGTCAGAAAAACCTATTCACAATATCAATCCGCAAGAAACCGCGAGGCGTTGCCTCTGGGCTCTAAAACACTTCATTTGCTGAAGGGATGGGATGTATACTATTCCGGTTTATCGATGTCAACAGCGCAGATGTACTTTTTTTATCTTTTTTTTATTTGGGGTGTTTTTCCAGTAAAACTGCGCTGTTTTGAGTGCCCGCGAACCTCCCGATAAAGTGTTTCTTCTCACATGAAAAATATATTCTTCTCTTACGCCGCCAGCGAAATAGTGTTTTTCATCAAAACACCCCAAATCCTTCCGGAGCTTCCCTTTTGCCCGTAAATACGCTATAGATTCAAGGATTGGCGATCAGGGGCATAAATAAATTAACCCTTTGATTTGCCTTGACGGTTCAAAAAACTTAGCATTTTAATCATTTTGCAACCTTCATTTAACGCATTATTCAACGTTTATGACCATACTTACCCTAGATACCAAGGAAATCTCACGCGTTCGAACTACCATGGGTAGTAAGGACAATATGGGGCAAGAGTACAGGCAGGATGGCCTCTTGCTGGCGGAACCGAAGGTGAAAACCAAACGGCCGCCGTTTTTCAAGGTGGTGCTGTTGAATGATGACTATACACCGATGGATTTTGTGGTGTTCCTCTTAAAGGACATTTTCCACAAGGATCACGAAGGGGCCATCAGCACCATGTTGGAAATTCACCAAAGCGGCGCGGGAATTTGCGGTATTTACACGCGAGACGTAGCGGAAACCAAGGCTGAGCTGGTGATTACCCTAGCCCGGCAAAATGAGTATCCCCTGCAGTGTCGCGTGGAAAAAGAATAAAATGATTACGCAAAGGGGAATGCTATGCTGTCAAAAAACCTGGAGATCAGCCTGCATCGGGCGCTAGCTCTCGCCAAAAAGCATCGCCACGAATATGCGACGCTGGAGCATTTGCTCTTCTCGCTTGCTGATGATCCGGACGCAGTTTCCGTTATGCGCGGTTGCGGTATCGACATTGCCGCCATCAAAAAATCCATCTCCGACTTCTTGAGCAACGAGCTGGCCTCGCTGGTGGTTGACGAAGTGCAGGAATCGCGCCCCACAGCTGGCTTCCAGCGTGTGATTCACCGCGCAGCCATCCATGTGCAGTCGGCCGGCAAGACCGAAGTCACCGGCGCCAACGTGCTTGTGGCACTGTTCTCCGAGCGCGACAGCCACGCCGTGTACTTCCTACAAGAACAGGAGCTGACCCGCCTGGACGTGGTCAACTACATCAGCCATGGCATCGTCAAATACGCCGAAACGCAGAAGATTGCTGAATGGCGCCGCGAGTTCGACACCGACGATACTGCAGAAGCGCTTGAGCGCCCACAGCAGGCCGGCAAAGAAAAGGATAAGAACGAGGCCCTCTCGCAATATTGCGTGAACCTCAACAAGAAAGCAGAATCCGGCAAGACCGATATTCTGGTCGGCCGTGAGGAAGAAGTGGATCGCACCGTGCAGATTCTGTGCCGCCGCACTAAGAACAACCCGCTTTATGTGGGTGAAGCTGGTGTAGGTAAAACGGCGATTGCCGAAGGCCTGGCCCTGCGCATCGTGCGCAGCGAAGTGCCTGCCGTATTGCGCAATGCCGTGATCTTCTCCCTGGATATGGGCGCTTTGCTCGCCGGCACTCGCTATCGCGGCGACTTTGAAGAGCGCATGAAAAATGTGATCAAAGACATCGAAAAGATCCCCGGCGCTATCTTGTTCATCGACGAGATACACACCATCATCGGCGCGGGTTCGACCTCCGGCGGCGCGCTGGATGCCTGCAATTTGCTCAAGCCCGCCCTGGCTCGCGCCGGCTTCCGCTGCATCGGCTCGACCACGCATAAGGAATACAAGACCAGTATTGAAAAAGACCGTGCACTGGCTCGCCGCTTCCAAAAGATTGATGTGGCCGAACCGACGATCGAAAACTCCATCAAGATCCTACGTGGCCTGAAGCCTTATTACGAGCAGCACCACCAGGTGCGCTATACCAGCAGCGCTATTAAGGCCGCTGTTGAGCTTTCAGCTCGCTACATCACCGATCGCAAACTACCCGACAAAGCCATCGACGTGATGGACGAAGCCGGCGCCGCCCAGATGTTGTTACCCGAAGGCAAGCGCAAAAAGAACATCACCCATAAAGAGATTGAGGAGATCATCGCCAAGATTGCACGCATGCCAGCCAAATCCGTTTCGATGGACGACGCCGAGGTGCTGCGCAACCTGGAGAAGAACTTAAAGCTCGTGGTGTTCGGCCAGGACAAAGCTATCGAGGCACTTTCGGCTGCGGTTAAAATGTCGCGCGCCGGTCTTCGTGAAGAAGAAAAGCCCATCGGCAATTACCTGTTTACCGGCCCCACCGGCGTGGGCAAAACTGAAGTGGCACAGCAGCTCGCCATACAAATGGGCATGGAGCTGGTGCGCTTCGATATGTCCGAATACATGGAAAAACATGCGGTCTCGCGCCTGGTAGGCGCCCCTCCGGGCTATGTCGGCTTCGACCAGGGTGGCCTGCTCACCGATGCGGTAGACAAGAACCCCTACTGCGTGATCCTGCTCGACGAGATTGAAAAGGCCCACCCGGACGTATACAACATCATGCTACAGATCATGGATTACGGGCGCCTCACCGATAGCACCGGCAAGACGGTAAACTTCCGCAACGCGATTATCATCATGACCAGCAACGCCGGCGCTGCTGATGCGGCCCGCGCACCGGTCGGTTTCATGAAGGTAGACCGCGAAGGTGAGGATAAAGAGGCTATCAACCGCCTGTTTGCCCCCGAATTCCGCAACCGCCTGGATGCCATCATCCCATTCGCTCACTTAACGCCCGATGTGGTGGCGCATGTGGTCAACAAGTTCGTCTTCCGCCTGGAATCACAGCTGGCAGACCGCAACGTGACCATCGCACTGGACGACAAAGCACGCGCATGGCTGGTCGAGCGCGGCTACGAACGTGCAAATGGTGCACGCCCGATGGCTCGCCTCATCGCTGAAAAGATCAAGCGTCCGCTTGCCGACGAAGTGCTTTTTGGCCGCCTGGCCAAGGGCGGCACGGTCAAGGTCACTGTCGAAGACGGCGAACTGGCTTTCCAATTCAGCAAAAGCAGCGGCCGCCACGCTACCTCCGAAACCAACGAAGAACTGGTATCCTAACCGGATAGACCCGTCGCAGGATGAGTTACAAAGGCCCCGCCGGCACTCTCACGGTGGGGCCTTTGCTTTATTGGCAAACTTAAAACCGCATAGCCATCACTGCTTGGGGCTTTTTACATCGATATGGCGGATACTCTGTATGGCGGGCATGGTGTTGCCTTCGCTGTTATGCTCAAGCTTCATGTAGGAGTTGCGGATCAGCAGCACGCTGATGCGGCGATTGCGCGAAGAGAACGGCTCATGCGGCAGCAGCGGGTCGCGGTCGGCATGGCCGATAACGCTGGCGATGCGGTCTTGCTCCAGGCCTGCCTGCATCATGAAACGACGGGCGGCGTTGGCACGCGCGATAGACAGCTCCCAAGAGGTGTAGCGCGGATCCTTGCCCTTCCAGCCCACCTCGCTATGGGCGTTGATGGCAACACGGTTGGGGGACATGAGCACGATGCCCGTGATGGCGCGTAAGGCACGCTTGCCCATGTCGGTGAGTTCGACGCCACCACCAGCAAAGATCAGGTCGCGCGGGTAATCGAGCAGGTCTATCTTGATACCGTCCTTGGTTTCCGACACCTGAATGCTATGGCTGATCTTTTTAAGATCTTCGTCCTCACGCAGCGCCTGGTTCACCCCCTCATTAATGTTGCGCAGATCACCACTATTTTCTACAAAGTCGAGCGGGCGGCTAAGGCTGCTTGCTGTTTTTGTGTCGTCCTCGGGCTTGCCGAGCTCGGCGTTTTCAACGTCTTCCTGTTCGCCCTGGTTTACGGCCCCGGGCATGGTCCTAGGGTCGGCCATTTCTTCAGTTTCGCGGCCCTCGCGCGAGGAGTGCCTGCCGCCTTCAAAGCCCACACCCAGCGAGTCTTTCAGGCCGGTCGTCGGGGTGAAGTGCTCGGCGATGCCTTTTTTCTGCTGGGGCGTGGCGGTATTAATAAGCCAAAGCAGCAGAAAGAATGCCATCATCGCGGTCACAAAATCGGCGTAAGCGACTTTCCATTGCAGCGCCTTGCCGGGCTTGTGCACCCACACAATGCGCTTGATGACAATAGGTTGCTTATATTTCCCTCTGGCCATGGCCTAGAGCACCTGATCCAATAGTTATTGTCGGCTGGCGCTCTTTAAGGAGCAGTTGCACCTTCGGGCTCACCAGCGGGGACGTCTTCATACGGTTCTTCTTCTTTTTTGATCTTGGCCTCGGGCACGGTTAGCAGGCCACGCGTGATAGGCGCACCTTTTTGATCGCGGAAATACGAACCACGCACCAGAATGACCGTGATACGACGGTTGCGCGGGGATTGCGGCTCGGAGGCGTTGAGCAGCTCTTTGTCGGCCTGGCCCACCACCTTGATCACGCGCTCAGGCTCGATCTGCGTGGTGCTCAAGAAACGGCGCGCGGCATTGGCACGATCTGCCGAAAGTTCCCAGTTGGTATATTGCTGGTTGCCGGGGTTGGGCACAGAATCGGTGTGGCCGTGGATAGAAATGTTATTCGGAGCATTGACGATGACGCGTGCCATTGAATCGATGATCTTCTTACCGGCTTCTGAAAGCACGGCGCTGCCGGGCACGAACATAGGCTTTTTCGAATCGTCGATCATGTCGATCTTCAGGCCCTCTGGCGTATCCTGGATAATCACGTTATTTTGAAAGTCCTTAAGCTCGGGATCTTCCTGCAGGGCCTGCTTGATACCCTCTTCGGCAGTTTTGAAATCTTCTGCATCCTCGACGATCTCCTCAGGCTTTTTAGCCGGTGCGGCATCGGTGGCGTTGGGATCGGATTTGCCGGTCTGCGAATTGGGAACGTCAGGCGTATCGCCCTGCTTCACCTGCCCGCGCACCAGGCCCACGGCCACCAAATCGTTCTTGGCGCGGCCGGCTTCGGAGGCCTTAAGCCCGCCTTTGAAGCCGATACCCATCGAATCTTTGATGCCGATAGTAGGGGTAAAATATTCTGCCAAGCCCATTTTCTGCTCCGGCGTGGTGACGTTTAACAGCCACAACAGCAGGAAGAAGGCCATCATCGCGGTCACGAAATCGGCATAGGCCACCTTCCACGCACCGCCATGGTGGCCGTGCGCCGCTTTCTTGATGCGTTTGATAATAATCGGTGGTTCGTTCTCAGCCATGCAAAGAATTGTGACAGGAAGATATTAACAAGTGATTACAATGCCATGCCAATTCACAGCCCGCAAGCCGTTAACGCCAGAGCCTAACGCCAGAGCCTAACGGTTGTGATAGGCCCATACCTGAGCCGGCGGAATATTGGCCATAATGAACTTCTTGCGCCGCCCTACCACATGATGCTTGTGCAACTGCTCCACCGAAACGGGAGATTGCGGCCCATAGGTGAATTGTACCAATGTCGCGCCGGTAGCCTGCACCAGTTCGAGCATCTGGCTTTCTACCGTATGGCGCACTTCTTTAGGCATTCCCAAAAGTGGAAGGCTCGAGACAATCGCACTGATATTGCCGATGCCGTGTTCGGCCAACAGCTGGCGAAGCTGCATCGCGTCACCGCAGATGACACGCAGCTGAGGAAAATGCGCCACCAACAGCGCGTGCAGTTTGGGGTCACGCTCGACCACCACCATGCGCTCCGGACGAACACCCGCATACAGTAGCGCCGACGTCATTACGCCGGTTCCCGCGCCCAGATCCACCACCATACCAGTTGCGTTTACATCCACCTCCCCGGCCATGGCCGAAGAAAGACGACGCGAGCTGGGAACCACCGCGCCCACCTTCAGCAGCGAGCGCATCCAGGCCGCCAGAAAATGGCGGCGGCGCTGCGACTTTTGCACCCTGGCCTGCACAGCCTTGTGCCTTGAATTATCGGATCGTTCCGGAAACACTCTGTATCTGCTCCAATGCGGCTTCGATCTTGAGGTTAAGCAGTTTGCGGCCATAATTGGCCGAAGCCTGTGTAGAATCGCCCATGGCACCCGTTGTGCGATAGTCGCTGTCACCGCGCACACCGCGCAGCTCGTCATGCACACCCAGGGCATGAATGGCCATCAGCTCCGACGTGTCGATGAAGCCGGCATGTGCGCCAGGGTTCTGGATGCGGATACCCATCGACTCCACCCACGGATCCTGGCCGTTCTTGCTGTAGTAGTTGCCCACATGCAGTACACGTACGCCATCACTATACCATTCCTGCGTCAGGCGCGCGGCCACGTTTCGCTGCCCATCCTGGTTGCCGCCATTATCGCCGATAAAGCAGATCAGCTTAAAGCCGTGTTGCTTTAAACTGCGCGCCGCATCTTCCAACAGCGCCTCGAAAGTGTATTGCGTCAGCGAGATCGTACCGGGAAATTGCATATGCCCTTCCGGCGGGGAGATGCGCCCTTCGGGTACATAAGCGATAACAGGTGCGACCACAGCATTGCCAAGCTTGCGGGCGATCTCGCCGGCAGTATAGCGCACGATGAGGTTATGCTTGCCTATGATCATATGCGGGCCGTTCTGCTCCGTGCCGCCGGTAGGAATAATGGCGATTGTCGTGCCGCCCCGCAGCCGATCACGCATTTCCTGCCAGGTCAGATCTTCGATATAGACGCTGCTCGTGCCGGCAGCGTGGGCAGGCGCGCCATACTGCAACACCAGGGCCATCGCCACCAGAAAAACGCTGCACAAGCTTTTGGCCAGAGAAAAAATCGGGAATGTCATGACGCCTTCCTCATTTTATTATTGCTTATCAATCAAACGGCTGGTTACTCTTTTACCATGCAGAATGAAAAAGTGGCACAGATATTTTCGCGCTTCCAAAAGGCCGAACCGCACCCCAGAACCGAGCTGACCTACACCAACGACTTTACCATGCTGGTGGCCATCGTGCTGTCAGCACAGGCCACCGATGCCGGGGTGAACAAGGCAACACCGGCCCTTTTCGCCGTGGCCGACACACCGCAAAAGATGCTTGCACTCGGGGAAGCCGGCCTTAAGCGATACATCAAGACCATCGGGCTATTCAACGCCAAGGCACGAAACATTATCTTGCTTTCGGCAAAGCTTTTGGATGAGTTCGGCGGCCAAGTGCCCCACACGCAGCAGGAGCTGCAAAGCCTGCCGGGCGTGGGTCGAAAAACCGCCAATGTCTGGCTTAACTGCATGTTGGGGCTTCCCACAATGGCAGTGGACACACATGTCTTCCGCGTGGCGAACCGGCTTGGCTTGTGCAAAACCAAAACGCCCGATGCCACCGAAGAAGCGCTGCTGCGGGTGATACCGTCGCGCTTCATGAAGCACGCGCATCACTGGCTGATTCTGCATGGGCGCTATGTCTGCAAAGCGCGTAAACCCGCCTGCTACAACTGCATGGTGGCCGATCTATGCCCCTTCCCCGACAAAACGCCGGCAGGTTCTAAACCATAGTTATTTTTTAAGTAGGTAGATACTCGCCACGTTATCACGATATACCTCTTGCCACTTATCACGGTATTGACCATCGGCGTAAGCACGGGCGAACACCGTCCCATTACCCAGGAACATGCCATCAATCCCGTAGCGTTCGATGAGTTCAAACCAACCGGGTTTAAGCTCTTTGAAATCAAGATAGTCAGAAAGCAACGATTCAGGATAGACCGTACCTGCCCGCCCATCAACGAATACAGGACAGCTGCCGCCCGTTTCATAGATGATGCGCCCACCGTAATCATAGTCGTTCAAGAAGCGCTTGCCCTTGCAATGCTCGGCAAACCAACGCACCGCCTGGGTCACATCCTGGCCTGTACCAACCACGTAGCTTCTATCAGCACGGATGGCATCAAGCGTCCAGAAGCTGGCTATTGGCACCAGCAAAGCAAGCATACCAAGCTTCACATGCAGGCCCGGGCGCGCAAGTTGCTGGCGTATATCGGGGCGCGGCAGGCGAAAACTCTCAAGCTTGTTGCTAAGCTCTTGTAGGCTCAGTGCCATGAACGGGGCCGAAACCACAATGAAGATCGCGATATTGCGCACCGCCATTAGCAACGCCACCAGCCACAAGCCGGTGATAAGTTTATCGGCCAGCGGGATGCGCTTGCTTGCAAAGCCTGCACTTAAGATCATCATGATGACCCAGGCCGCCGAAGCGTTGCTGATGCCGATATTATAGGGTTGCCACTCTGAGATCTGCATTTTCATCACCGAACCCATCGTGCCCATCACCGCCTGGTACAGCCCGATACCGTACGGGTTGCACAGCAGTGCCAACGAGCAAAGCACAGTGACCTGCACCAGCTGGCGCAGACGCGCACGCTGGCCCTGCACCCAGGCTTCCAGCCAATAGGCCCATAGCAGAGAGAAACCAACCATGAAACTGCCATGCATGTTCACCCAAATAATCATGATAAGCGGCAAAGCAAACAGACGCCTTCCCACTCGGCCCTCACGGTGCTCGTACAGCGTATAGTGGTAATAAGCTACAAACAGGAACCCCGCCAACTGCGAACGCGCAGAGATAAAAATACACAGCGAAAGCGCTGCCATCAACAGCGTGAAGATGATGGTATCCGTGCCTGTACCTTCGCGCTTGCTAATGTGGTGGCAGACCAGCCCCACCACCAGGGCCATATTGAGCGACAGCAGGACAAAAAGCAACTGGTCGCCACCGATGCGCTGTAGCAATGCGATGCCGATATCCCACAACCATGAAATGATGTAATAGGGATGCTCTCCCGCCGTGAAAGACCATGGATCCGTCGCGGGCAAGCGCCCTAACTCGAGTATATTATTGCCAACGGCGATGTGCCACGGCGTGTCCGCATCCGAGAAAAGCGGGCCGCCCTTGATGTAAAACAACACATAAGCCAGCAAGAACATCAGCGACACGAAGGCGCTGGGGAATAGCTCGCGGGCGCGCGTAGTCAGTGTCTTCATGCATCACTCCTGTTGGTAAGCGGATAGCGGCGGTCGCGGCCAAACAGCATGGGGGAAAGTTTTACCCCCGGGGCGGATTGGCGGCGCTTATATTCATTGATGCGCACCAGGCGTAGCACCTTGGAAACCACCGCCGCATCAAACCCTTTGTTGATAATCTGGCGCGCTTCCAACTGCCCCTCTAAATGGTGCTGCAAGATGGCATCCAGCACAGCGTATGGCGGTAGTTGGTCTTCGTCTTTCTGGCCGGGTTTGAGCTCGGCGCTCGGTGGCTTGGTGATGCTACGCTCGGGGATGGCCGCACCTTTGGTGTTGCGCCATGTGGCCAGCGCGAACACCTGCGTCTTGTACAGGTCTTTAAGCACGTTATAGCCGCCGCACGAATCACCATACAGCGTGGAATATCCCACCGCGATCTCAGATTTATTGCCGGTGGTCAGCAGCATAGCGCCGGTCTTGTTGGAAAGGGCCATCAGCACCTGGCCGCGGATGCGCGCCTGCAAATTGCCGCCGGTTGACGGGTCTTCCATCCACTGGCTTTCTGCGGTTGACCAGCGGGCAAAAGCGGGGTCGAGCGCCGCCTTGTAGGTTTCCATCATCGGGGTAATGCAGATGCTCTGCGCCTCGATGCCTAGATTTGCCGCCAGCGCCAGCGCATCTTCATTGCTCTCAGGCGAAGTATAGGGTGAAGGTAGCAGCACACCACGCACACGCTTAGCGCCCAGTGCGTCCACAGCCAGTGCTGCCGTCAGCGCCGAGTCGATACCACCGGAAATGCCAAGCAGCACACTGGAAAAACCGTTCTTGCGCACATAATCGCGTAAGCCCACACTCATCGCCTGCCAAAGCGTTTCTTGCTGCGAAAACGGCGTATAGGTATTGGGCGCAAGCAGCGAGATCTGCTCGCTGAATTCGGGCAAATGCGCGATTACTGAGCCATCTTCCTGCATGAAGAATGAGCCGCCGTCGAAGACGATATCGTCCTGGCCACCCACTGCGTTGACATAGACCAGCGGCAGCCCTGCGCGCGCCACCGAGCGCTTGCGAAGGGCAAGCTTGCCCGCCTCGAAGGGCGATGCGTTGATTGCCACCAACAACTGCGCGCCCTGGTCTTTCAAGCTTTGTGCGTTTGCTTCCACCCACACATCTTCACACACTAAAATGCCAAGCTTCACGCCACGGCATGTCACGGCCTTGGGGCCATTGCCCGCCACAAAAATGCGCTTCTCATCGAACACGCCGTAATTGGGAAGCGCGCTTTTATACTGCACCTGAGCAATCTTGCCACCGTCGAGCAGCACGGCCGCATTATAGGCATTGCCACCCTCTTCCCACACACAGCCCACGATAAAAGCGGCGCCGTCCTTGGTCTTTGTGGCAAGCTCATTCACCGCCGCCATCGCGCGCTGGCGAAAAGCGGGCATATGGATTAAGTCCTCAGGCGGGTAGCCCAACACGCTTAACTCCGGGGCCACCACCAGCTGCGCACCAAGCGCCGAACCTTGCGCATGGGCGAATAAAAGCTTTTCGAAGTTGCCTTCGATGTCACCTACGATGGGGTTGATCTGCGCCACCGCAATGGTCAGTGGGAGGCCGCTCATGCGGGAGGACCTAAGAGTTTCAGCAGCTCGGGCAGCACCTCTTGCCACTGCGCCACCAGGCCGAAATCCGCCACCTCAAAAATGGGGGCGTTCTCATCCTTATTGATGGCGACGATGATCTTGCTGTCCTTCATGCCGGCTAAATGTTGAATTGCCCCTGAAATGCCAACAGCGATGTATAGTTCCGGCGCTACGATTTTTCCGGTCTGGCCCACCTGCAGATCGTTAGGCACGAACCCCGCATCCACCGCAGCACGCGACGCACCGATGGCAGCGCCCAGCCGGTCGGCCAGTTGCTCCAGGGTTTTGAACTGCTCAGCCGAGCCCATGCCACGCCCGCCGGATACCACCACACGTGCCGCGGTGAGTTCAGGCCGCGCCGAGATGCTCGCCTCCAGCTTGACGAAGCTTACCTTATCACTGCTGGCTACAGGGGAAACATTCTCAACGGGGGCATTGCCACCGCTTGCCACCGAAGCAAACGCTGTAGTGCGGATGGTCAGCAGCTTGATACTATCGTTGCTTTGCACCGTCTCCAGCGCGTTACCCGCATAGATAGGGCGAACGAAGGTATCCGACGAAAGTATCTTCACCGCTTCAGAAATTTGCGCTACATCCAGCAGTGCCGCAGCCCGCGGAAGCACATCTTTGCCGGTGCTGCTGGCAGCGGCCAGCACATGGGTATAGTTGCTGGCAAGTGCCACGATTAGCGGTGCGATGTTTTCCGCCAGCGGGTTGGTATAAGCCGCGTCATCGGCGAGCAGCACTTTGGCCACACCCTCTAAGCTTGCTGCTTGCTCAGCTGCGGCGCGTGCGCTATTGCCCGCCACCAGCACGTGCACGTCACCACCTAGCTGGATAGCGGCGCCAACCAATTTAGCCGTGGCCGGAGCCAGTTGGGTGTGGCTGTGTTCGGCCAAGATAAGCACGCTCATAGCGCACCTGCTGCTTTGAGTTTTTCCACCAGCTCCGCGGCGGATGCCACACGCGAACCGCGGGAGCGCTTGGCCGGCTCTTCGACCTTCAGCCGCGCAATCCGCGGGGCGATATCCACGCCAAGGCTTAGCGCATCAATCTTTGCCAGCGGCTTGGACTTGGCCTTCATGATGTTGGGCAGGCTCGCATAGCGCGGTGTATTCAGGCGTAAATCGGTGGTGATAACAGCAGGCAGTGAAAGCTTGTGCGTGGCCAACCCACCATCCACCTCGCGAGTGACGAGCACCGCGCTGCCTTCTACCACCACGGCAGAGGCGAACGTGCCCTGGCCGAAGCCCAAAAGCCCGGCCAGCATTTGGCCCGTTTGGTTGGCATCATCATCAATGGCTTGCTTGCCGAGGATAATCAGCTGCGGCTGTTCTTGCTCGGCCACAGCTTTGAGCAGCTTGGCGGCGGCCAACGGCTGGATATCGGCCTCGCTGGCCACATGAATGGCGCGATCAGCCCCCAGTGCTAAAGCGGTACGGAGCACTTCTTGTACAGCATTGCCCCCGATGGAGACAGCCACCACTTCCGTGGCTACGCCTTTTTCTTTCAGGCGGATGGCTTCTTCAACCGCGATCTCGTCGAACGGATTCATCGACATTTTCACGCCGGCGGTTTCCACGCCCGTGCCGTCGGCCTTGACGCGAATACGCACGTTATAATCGACCACACGCTTTACAGGCACGAGGATCTTCATGGGCACTACCGATTCTTGCCTGGTTCCCACAGCACGTCTGCCGCGCCGTTTTCATTCGCCGCGCGGGCAAGCACGAACAACAGGTCAGACAGGCGGTTTAGGTATCTAAGCGCCGCATCGGTGATTTTCTCACTTTGCGCCACAGCATAGGCCACGCGCTCGGCCCGGCGCGTGATGGTGCGCGCCAAATGCAGATAGCTGGCCGCCTTACTGCCGCCAGGCAGCACGAAAGATTTAATTGGCGGGATAGCTTCGTTGAAGGCGTCGATCTGCTCTTCCAGCCAGGCCACTTGCGTGTCGACGATACGCAGTGCGTAGGGCAATTCCTCCTCGCCGTAGGGCGTGGCCAGGTCAGCGCCCAGATCGAACAGATCATTCTGAATACGCAGCAGCACTGCATCAATGGCCGGTGTCACATGCAGTCGCGCGATCCCGATGGCACAATTGGCTTCATCCACATCGCCGAACGCTTCAAAACGCAGATCGGATTTGGGGCGGCGCGAACCGTCCACCAGGCCGGATGTGCCGTCATCACCAGTGCGGGTATAGATTTTGTTGAGCTTGACCATGCTATTTACCGCCCGCCATGAACAAGGCCGCCAGCAGAAAAATAGTGAGCGCCTGGAGCGTCACACGCAAGGTCATCAGGCGGTTGCTATATTTTTCGTTGAGCTTGCCGCCCACGCCCATCAGCACCACACCTGCCACCAGCACGCCGGTGACCGCTAACAAGAGCAAGACGACCAGCACACTTGCGAACATTTACGCATCCCGCCCGAGGGTTGTCATCAGCTCGCGCCACTCGCCCTTACTCATGCCACTTTGCTCCTGGGTGATATTCTCACCCGCGATGAGTTTTTTGACCACCTCAAGGCCCTTGGCCGAAAGGCTGGAACCACCGACGCGATAATCCATAAACGCCGCATAGGTGATGGGCAGCCAGGCCTTGAGCATCTCGAGCATCGCCTCAGCATAGACGCGAATCTCGTACTGCGCGTGGGCATCGGCACGAAGCGATAAGAAGTGCAGCAGGTTGTGCAGGTCGACCTTCCAATACCACTGAGTGTAATAGTTCAGCGTCAGGTTCATGCGGGCCAGCTCGCGGGCCAGACCGGTCTTACGATCATCGAGGATGTTACCCTCGATGTCTTCGTTGAGCATGTCTTCGTAATGCTCGTAAGCCTTAGTTGCATCGGCCTTAAGCAGGTTCAGCACATGCTCGGCCTGCTCGCCGGTGAGCAGCTCGCCGCGGCCCTGGCGGTTGACGGTGGCTTGCGCCGCCAGATGTTCGGGCGCGGGCAAATAGAATTCTTTATCCATGATGGAGTAGCGGCCGGAATATTCGTTCACGTTAGCTGTGCGGTGGCGGATCCACTGACGCGCGATGAAGATTGGCAGCTTGATGTGAAATTTAATCTCGCACATTTCAAACGGTGTGGTGTGCCGGTGGCGCAGCAGATAGTTGATTAGGCCTGCATCCTCGTTCACCTTCTTGGTACCGCGACCGTAAGACACGCGCGCCGCCTGCACGATAGCCGAATCCGTTCCCATATAGTCGATCACGCGGATAAAGCCGTGGTCAAGCACGGGAATGGGCTTATAGAGCAACGCTTCCAACCCCGGCGAGGTTTCGCGCAAAGTGGGGCGCGTTTCGTTACGCAATTGTTCAATCTCGGCTTCTTGTTGAGTGGTCAGCAACATGGTTTACGGCAACCTTTATACATAGTTAGACGATACCACCAGTAATTACATGTCTGGCCAGAATGTCTATCAAAAATATGATGGCTTATAACGGCTAGTTTGCGGTTGAATTCTAGGGCCCAAAGGCTAAAGTTGGGCAAAACCACAGCCCGCATATGAAATTACACGATTTCGCCCAACATTTAGTCCGTGAAGTGGCAGCGCCCGTGCTCTCGGCTGGGTATCGCCAGCTCGTCCACCAGCTTGCCGCCAACACGCAACTGGCCGCGCTGGTGCAAGAGATGGGTATAGATGGCGCACTTGCCAGCGACAACCCAACCATCGCCGCATTAAAAAAGGGCAATAAGGAGCTCGTCACCGAAGCGGAAAAAGAAGCCGAGATGCTCATGCGGATGGAAGTGCACCAGCACTACCCCGGCCATGCCATCGTTGGTGAAGAACACGGCTATAAGAGTGGCAGCAGCTTGCGCTGGGTGTTCGACCCCGTCGACGGCACATCAGCCATGATCCGCAAAGCTATGGCTGAAGCCTTTAGCCTCACCTTGCCTGCGCCCTTGCCTGCATTTGGCATCACCCTGGCGCTGGTAGAGGGCGACACCGCCATGTACAGCATCGTCGCACAACTACGACCGCAGCACGGCGGGCTTGGCATCATGCAATTCTGGGCCGGGGCCAAGGGCCACGCACCGCTTTACAACGGCGAGGAGCTGCCGCCACGCCACGCACCGGTGAGCCTGGCGGCTTGCCAGCTGGCCAGCACCGTGCCGGAAATAATGTTCGCCACCCCGCACCGATGGGCGGGCTACGCGGCCCTGGCCGAAGCCTGCCAGGGTGTGCTTCGTGACCAGAACTGCGTGGGTTTCATGCAGCTGCTGAACCCGCAAAACCATACTTGGCTCGCTTATGAGGCCGACCTGGCCTATCACGATGTGGCGGCCCTGCTGCCTATTTTGGAAGGGGCGGGTATGATCGTCACTGATGATGCAGGCATGCCGCTGCTCTTCCCCGAAAGCGCCATCGGTCACGAATTCACCATTCTGGCTGGCCCACCGGCGTTGCACGCCCAGGCCCTGGCGCATTTGCGCCGCGGCCAGGCCGATCCGGGCCGTTACCCCCTGCCTAAAACCTTGCAAACCGCGGGTTATGCAACGAAATTCCCCCCGGCCGGCGGCCAATAATACTCGCTTCACAACCCTTTTAAAATCCCGTATAATTGTGGGTGCTGCTTTAGGGCAGCTATGGCGATAAACACGATTTGGAATAAGCGGATTGGACCCGGGGGCAGTACCCGGCGCCTCCACCAGAATTCCTTCGATGAGCAGTTTCACCGAAGGCCGTTATGGGGGCGAATCAGGCTCGACAGACGCAGTAAAGAAATTGCTTTTGCCCGTGATGATTCCGTCGATATCGGGTCAAACTTGTAAATGCCAACGACAACGTTGCATTTGTTGCAGCTAACGACAACACCGTCGTAGCTGTTCGCGCTGCTGCCTAACGGCACTCGCGAGCACTAGCTCGTAACACGGCCATTGGAACGGGTGCCGGGTAACAGAAACCCGTTCCGCTACTACCGCCCTTCAGGGCAAAAGATACCGCAGGAATCCCTCTACAAGAAAGCCAGGACCATGACCGAAGATTCCATCCATTACCCCGCCCTGATCGACAACGCGATGCGCGGCGTAGTGCGCGATGTGCTAAAACGCGTGCACAGCACGGGGCTTCCCGGCGAGCATCACTTCTACATCTCCTATGCGACGAACTATCCGGGCGTAAAAATGTCCGAGACGCTTAAAAGCCGCTATCCCAAGGAAATTACCATTGTACTGCAACACCAGTTCTGGGATTTTCGCGTGGAGGAAACCTATTTCAACGTGACGCTGAGCTTCAACGGCGTGCCCGAAAAACTCACCGTGCCGTTTGCAGCACTCACCGCCTTTGCCGATCCCAGCATCAAGTTCGGCCTGCAATTCCAGCAATCCGAAATACACGACGCGCAGATCGTAGGCGAAGACCTGAGCTTTGCCGACGTGGAAAGCATCGCCCTGCTGAATGACACCGCTGAAAAAGGCGAAAACGGCGATGAGAACAACGTCGTATCGCTGGATGCATTCCGCAATAAAAAGTGAGATCGCCCTTTCTTTCACAAGCTATCGAGGAAGCAAAAAAGGCCGCTGCCTTGGGCGAAGTTCCCGTGGGCGCAGTGCTGGTTTCTGCCGATGGCCAAGTGCTGGCCGCCACGCACAACCTGGTTGAAACCCACAAAGACCCCACCGCCCATGCCGAGCTGCTGGCCATTCGCACTGCCTGTGAGAAGCTAGGCTCCACCCGCCTACCCGAATGCGATCTGTATGTCACGCTTGAGCCCTGCCCGATGTGCGCGACCGCCATTAGCTTTGCGCGCATCCGCCGCCTGTATTTCGGTGCAAATGACGAAAAAGGCGGCGGCGTAGAAAACGGCGCACGCGTGTTCAGCCAAAGCAGCTGCCACCATAAGCCTGAAATCTACAGCGCCATGGCGCAGGCAGAATGTGCGGGGCTACTGAACGAATTCTTTAAAGCCCGGCGCTAGGCTACACGGCGCGCATGGCCGGCAAAACGCTCAGCCAGATGCTGATACATTTGCCGCTTGAACGGCACGATGATATCGGGCAGTGCCGCCATCTCGATCCATTTCCATTCGCAAAATTCCGGGTGCTCGGTGGCGATGTTGATATCGCTGTCCTGGCCAGTAAAACGCATGACGAACCATTTCTGCTTCTGGCCGCGGAAGCGCCCCTTCCACAAAATAGCGATTAAATGCTCAGGCAGGTCGTAGGTAATCCAGTCGTCGGATTCTTCGATGATAACGGCCTTATCGGTCCCGATTTCCTCGCCCAGCTCGCGCATGGCTGCTGTACGCGGATCCTCACCCTCGTCGATACCGCCTTGTGGCATTTGCCAGGCCTCCGATACCGTGTCAATGCGCTTAGCGACGAAGACCTTGCCCTCAGCGTTTAGCAGCATGATGCCGACACCTAAGCGGTAGGGAAGCCCGGAACTCATGAGAAGCGCGGCTTGGCGATGAACGTGACCGGCACGATGACCATGCCCTTGGCCGCAAGCGTATTGCTCCACTCGCGCAGCTGGTCAAGCGTCAGCGGCAAGGCACGCGCCACCGCAATGGCGTAACCGCGTTTTTTGGCCAGCACTTCAATCTCGGCGAAGCGAGCCTGAATCGCCTCTTGCGACGGGTCTTCGTCGATCCATTTATCTGCGATCAGTGTGGGCGTGGTCGTGGTCTCCACAGTATCGCGTGTTTCGGTTTTATGCGGCTCGCTACCCAGCACCAACATCAGCCCATGATTGTTGAGCTCCTGCAGCAGATATTTGAACTCATTCACCTCGCTGGAAAAGGCTTCATGCTGCGGCAACAAAAAGCCTGAATAAGCCTGCGCCAACCCCATGATCTTTTGTAAATTATCGAGGTTCACCTCCATGCTTTGCCCGATAAGCAGACTCAGAGGCCCCGGGTCGCTCGCCGGATAATCCGCGCCCTGCACCGGCATGTCCAGCAGCACCTCATGGCCGGTGGCGCGTGCGGCGATCGCCCAGCGCGATACATCCGGCGCATAGGGCGACAGGCTTATCGTCACGTCAGCGGGCAGGTTCAGTGCAGCCGTGGAATTATTCTGGTTCTGCCCCACACCGCTTACAATCACGGCGATCACCGGGCGCCCGGCACGGCTTTCAAACGGGCGGGAATAATAGCGCCATGGCTTCGTGCCATCCGCGCCGATCTTAGGCACGTTGCCGCCCGGGGTCACCTCCTGCAAGTCTGGGTTGACGCCGGGCAACGCATCGACTGTGGGTGTGATGGGCACACTCAAGGCCCCTTCACCGGTTTGCTCCTCGCTTGTGGCGGGCGCATCGGCAGCGGGTTTAGGCTTGGCCGGATCACTAGCGCGTGAGCGTATCTCACCGGTAGAAAGAGTGATGATAACGCGGCGGCCGTCATTGACAAGCTCATCGGTGGGCGTTGCGCCACGCAGCACGATAGCCACGACGATAGCAACACATAGCAGCACCATCAGCCCCAAGGCCACATGCCACAAAGACGAGCTGAGCGACTTTTTGACAGGCGGTTTGCGCGGCGGCATCACTTCCTCTTCACTATTTCTCAGGCGTGATGGTGTTGTACACATGCACCGCACGCAGCAGATCCAGTGCGCGTTGCAGCTGGAAATCCTGCGCAGAGTCCTGTTCACCGTCCTTGCCGGTCACAGGCTTTTTGGCATCACTGGCATCGGTGGATTTGTCTTTAGCCTTGCCCTCTTTGCTATCCTTGGCTTCTTGCGATTTTTTCTCTTCCAGGTTCTGCAGGCGCTTACGAAGATCCGCCTCAGAGCGAGCATGCTTATCACCCTTGAGCAGCTCGATCTTGGCGGGCTCCACCACAATATCCGGGTCGATACCTTTGGCCTGAATAGAGCGGCCCGATGGGGTGTAGTAGCGGGCAGTGGTCAGGCGGATTGCGCCATGCTCGGGAATAGGAAGTACCGTTTGCACCGAGCCTTTACCGAAGGTCTTTGTGCCCAGGATAACGGCACGTTTGTGGTCTTGCAGCGCACCGGCAACAATCTCTGAGGCCGAAGCCGAGCCGTTATTGACCAGCACAACCATCGGTACGTCGTCGCCCACTAGCTCGTCGCCTTCGCGGGCGCTGTGGCGGCGTGTGCGGTTAGGATCGCGCTCGCGGGTAGAAACGATCTCGCCTTGCTTCAAGAATGCATCAGAGATGCTAATAGCCTGGTCGAGCAAGCCGCCCGGGTTGTTGCGCAGGTCGAGCACCACACCGCGCAAGTTAGGCAGGTCTTTCTTGATGCGCTTGAACTCTTCGCGCATCAGATCGGTGCTCTGTTCAGTGAACGATGTGATACGCAGATAGGCCACGTCGTCGCCTTCAGTGCGTGCCTTGGCAGAGCGAATTTTGATGAGCGCTCGGGTGAGCGTGAATTCCAGCGGCTCAGGCGTTTCATCGCGCAAGATGGTAAGCTTCACCTTGGAGTCCACCTTGCCACGCATTTTTTCGACTGCCTCGGAGAGCGTAAGCCCCATCACCGCGTCGTCATCGATATAGCTGATATAATCGCCCGGAAGCAGACCGGCCTTGGCTGCCGGCGTATCGTCGATCGGGGAGACAACCTTCACCAGACCGTTATCCATGGTGATCTCGATGCCTAGGCCGCCGAATTCGCCGCGTGTCTGCACCTGCATTTCCTTGAAGGCCTTTTCGTTCATGTAGCCCGAATGCGGGTCCAGCGAGGTGAGCATGCCGTTGATGGCCGCTTCCACCAGGTCGCTATCCTTGGTCTCTTCCACATAGTCGGTGCGCACACGCTCGAACACATCGCCGAACAAGTTTAAAAGCTGGAAGGTTTCGGATTTTTCGGCGTAGGAGACCACAGGCGCATAGGCATAGACCGTTGCAACACTGAGCGCACCTACCATCGCTAACTTTACGACCTTCACCTTACCTAAGAAGCGACTCATGCGTGTACTGTCTCCTATTGCTTTTTCTTCATGCCGCGCAACCACGGCACAGGATCGATGGATTGATTGTTCTTGCGCAGCTCGAAATACAAACGAACTGAGGACTCATCTCCCATAGCACCAATCGGTTCACCTTCCAATAAAAACTCGCCGACCTGCACGTCTATCCGCTTCAGTCCGGCCATTAATGTGTGAAAATCATCACTATGGCGCAGTATGACCATGCGCCCATAGCGCAGGAAGGTGTCAGCATAGACCACCTCGCCGTCATAAGGCGCTGTGACCTGAGCGTTTGTGCGGGTCTTAATGGTTATGCCCTTGTTGGTCTCGTTTGCCTCACGGGCAGAGCCGAAATGCTGCACCACCTTACCCGCCGCCGGCGGACGGATAGCACCTTTGGCGGAAGCGAAGGCGCGCGGCTTGCTTTTACTGCCTTTCTTCAATGGCTTATCCTCCTGCACCAGCTCACCGAATTCGCCGTCGCTTTTTTCCTCTTCGGCCTGGGTTTTTTGCTGACGATCAAGCGCGGCGAGCAGCTCCTTGATGTCTTCGGCCTCACGGGTGAGCTTTACCATCGCCTCGGCCTGCTTGGCCTGCTTGTGGTTCAGCTGGCGTTGCAGCTCCTTGCGCTTCTGCACCTCAGCCAGCATGCCCTGCTGCTCCTTGCCGAGATTGATCTTTTGCCGCTCCACACCCTCGCGGTTCTTCATCACCTTGGCGCGCAGTGCTTGCAGTTCCTGCCATTGCTGCTGGATGCTTTGCGCCTCTTGCTCGAGGCTTTTGGTCGTGAGTTCCAGCGCGCGGGCGGCCTGCATAGTCTTTAGCTGCTCACCTGGCAGCATCACCACGGCCTCAGGCGGGGTCTGGCTTAAACTTAGCGCCGCCATGGCCATTTTGCTCTGGCGTTTCTTCATCTGGTCAAGCTCTGCTTCTTTTTTAGCTAGCTGGCTGTTTAAGATAAGCAGCTTATCCTCCGAGGCGGAAAGCTCAGCCTCGAAGCGCTGCACCTGATCGGCCGAGGGAACAAGCTTTTTTTGCAAGGCGGCTAGCTCATCCTGCAGTTTCTTTTGCTCCTGCTCGAGCTTTTCGCCTTCGGTCTCGGCCTCTTTCATCCTGGCCTGGTTGCGTTCCCATTCGTCGCGCGGGTTAGCGGCGCCAGCAGGCCCGCTAAGGCAAACAAGCATCACCAGGGCTACGAATATGCGCACTATCATTGCAATAAGGATTGGCCTGTCATTTCTTTAGGCTGCGGCAGCTGCAACCATTTAAGTACGGTAGGGGCAATATCGGCGAGCTTACCTTCGGGAATAGCAAGTTGCTTTCCCCGAAGCTCGGGCGCCACCAGCACCACCGGCACAAGGTTCAGCGTATGGGCAGTGTGGGCCTGCTCGGTCTCGTGGTCGAACATCATTTCGGCATTGCCATGGTCGGCGGTGATGATCATCGCCCCGCCCTGCCTTTGCACCGCTTCTTGTACGCGCCCCAGGCAGGTATCTACGGCCTGCACGGCTTGGATGGCAGCAGGCACGTTGCCGGTGTGGCCCACCATGTCGGTATTGGCGTAATTGACCACGATGAGATCGAACGTACCCGCGTTGATAGCTTCGACCAATTTATCCGTGATCTCGGGCGCCGACATTTCAGGCTTCAGATCATAGGTCGCTACTTTAGGCGAAGGGATAAGGATACGTGATTCGCCGGCGAACTCGGCCTCACGCCCGCCATTGAAGAAAAAGGTTACATGCGCGTATTTTTCCGTCTCGGCGATGCGCAGCTGTTTTAGGCCCGCATCGGCCACCACCTCGCCCAGTATCTTCGTAAGCGGTTCAGGTGGAAAGAGCGCCGGGATCAGCGGCACGAGCTTGGCGGAATATTCCGTCATGCCGAGTGTGGCTGAGAATTTGATTTCCTTGCCGCGCGTGAATTCAGCAAAGCCGCTATCGAGCAGCGCGGTTAAAATCTCGCGCACGCGGTCAGAGCGGAAGTTGACCATAAACAAACCGTCGCCATTATCCATGCCCTCATAATCACCGATAGCAACCGGCACGATGAACTCGTCATGCTTGCCCGCCTCGTAGCTTTTCTGCACAGCTTCTTCCACGGTGGCCACACGATCGCCGCTGGCTGCCGTCAGCGTGTCATAAGCTTTCTGCACACGGTCCCAGCGCTTGTCACGGTCCATCGCGTAGTAGCGGCCAGCAACAGTAGCGGTGCTCACTTCCGCCAGGCCCGCCAGCCCATCGTTAAGTTGCTTCACATAGCCCAGCGCCGATTGCGGCGGCGTATCGCGCCCATCAAGGAATAGATGCAGCACCACCTTCAGGCCGCGCTCGCTGAAGAGTTTGGCCATGGCCACGAAATGCGCCTGATGCGAATGCACCCCGCCATCGGAAAGCAGGCCCAGCAGATGCACCGTGCCGGTGGCCGCCCTGACCTTTTCAACAAAGTGTACGAACTGCTCTTTCCTTTGCAGCGAGCCATCGGCCAGCGCGGCATCAATGCGGGGCAGATCCTGCATCATCACCCGGCCGGAGCCGATATTCATGTGCCCCACTTCCGAGTTGCCCATCTGCCCGCCGGGCAGGCCCACATGCAGCTCGGAGGCATTGATAAGGCCGTGCGGGTATTGTTCCAGCAGCGCGTCCCACACCGGTGTTTGAGCCGCGGCAATGGCGTTATCGGCGAGTTCGTCGCGGTGGCCCCAACCATCGAGAATGGCCAGAAGCACGGGTTTGGGGCGTTTGGGGGCAGGGTTGCTCATGCCCCTAATCAAGCATATTTGCGGCAAATGTCTAGGCCAATTAAAGCCTATATCACTTATGGTAAGGATGGCCGGAGTTGATGGTATGAGCACGGTAAAGCTGCTCGGCAAGCATGGCGCGCACCATCATATGCGGCCAGGTAACACGGCCGAACGACCACAGCATGTGGGCTGCCTGGCGCACCGGCTTATCCAGCCCATCCGCCCCGCCGATGATGAAGGTGTAGCTCGAATGCCCCTGGCCCTGCCAGTCTTTGAGCTGCTCGGCAAACTCGCGGCTGCTGTGCTGGCGGCCTGTCTCGTCGAGCGCCACGATACGATGCGCACCCTTGCAGGCAGCAAGCAGCTGCTCGCCTTCCTTGATCTTACGCTGGGCAATATCGCTGTGTTTGATATCGAATTCTCGGCATTCCACCGCGTAGGGAATACGCTTGATATAATCATGATAAAGCTGCAGCTCAGGCGATGCTTTCGCCCGGCCGATAGCGGCGATAACTACTTTCATCTGGCTTTCATCTGGCGTTAGTGCGCGGCTTCAAGCTGGGGCAGCGTGACCGACCACATTTTTTCCAGATTGTAGTATTCGCGCATTTCAGGGCGGAAGATATGAACGATAACATCTCCCGCATCCACCAGCACCCAATCGCAGGTTTCCTTGCCTTCAACCGGCACGCTCTCGAACCCGGCCTTTTTGAGGTCCTGCACGATATAATCGGCCAGCGAGCCAACATGGCGCGCAGAAGTGCCGCTTGCCACCACCATGCGGTCGGCAACGTCGGACTTACCGGTTAAATCAATGGAGACCACTTTTTCGGCTTTGTGGCTGTCGAGCGAACTTACAATCAGGCGTTCAATTTGCGGAAGGGATAGCTTGGGAACTAAGAGTTTATTGGCTATGGTCTTTCTCCTTTCGGCAAGGCGCAGTTACAACGCCTTTGCATCTTTATTATGCCCCATAAACGCCTTTTCTCCAAGTGTTTTTCGAAGCCAGGTCGAGGAAACGCCATGCCTTCTGATATGCAGGAACGACAGGCAAGGTGGGTGCATATAACCCCGCAACCTGTTGCCTTTATTATGGAATCTTTGCATATATGATGCGGCCCTGCTACGCAGCGCCCGATGCGAATGCGGGCTGCGATCAAACACCACCACCGGTATTTCACAGAATATTTGCTGCCAGCGCTGCCAGCGGTGAAAATGCACAAGATTATCCGCCCCAATCAGCCACACAAAACGCGTGCCGGGGTAACGCTGCTTCAACCGGCGGATGGTTTGGTAGCTGTATCGCGACTGCGTCGCCGCCTCAAAATCGGACACATGGATGCGCGCATCAACGCCAGCGATGTGCTGTGCGCTTTCAAAGCGCTTAGGATATGGCGCCAGCGAAGAAGAGGCCTTCAGCGGGTTTTGCGGCGTCACCAGCCACCACACCGCATCAAGCCCGAGCTTCTTGATGGCCTCTTCGGTAATGTGCAAATGCCCAGCATGCGCCGGGTTGAATGAGCCGCCCAGCAGCCCCACCGTGCGATACCTGGTGTAGATGGGCTTCATACGGTTTTAAGGGCGGGTCTGGCCGCTGCCATGCACCACATATTTGTAAGTAGTGAGCTGCTCTGCGCCCACCGGCCCGCGCGCGTGCAAGCGCCCCGTGGAAATGCCGATCTCCGCACCAAAGCCGAATTCACCACCATCGGCAAATTGCGTGCTGGCATTATGCAGCACGATGGCGCTGTCCACCTTGCGCAGGAAGAGTCGCGCCGCGCTGATGTCGGTGGTGATGATGGCATCGGTGTGGTGCGAGCCGTAATGGTTGATATGGGCGATTGCCTCTTCTACGCCGCTTACCAGCTTCACCGAAATGACGGCCGCCAAATATTCCGTGCCCCAGTCTTCTTGCGTAGCCGGCGTGATGCGCGCGTCGATCTTGCGAGCGCCTTCATCACCGCGAATCTCGCAGCCCTTTTCGATTAGCGCGTCGGCCAGCACCGGCAGGATCTTCGGCGCGGCAGCAGCATCCACCAGCAAGCTTTCCGTTGCCCCGCACACGCTCAAGCGGCGCATCTTCGCGTTTATCAGCACGTCCCGCGCCATCTGCGCATCGGCGGCCTCATGCACATAGACATGGCAGTTGCCGTCCAAATGCAAAATGGTGGGGATGCGGCTTTCTTCAGCCACGCGCTGGGTCAGCGTTTTGCCGCCGCGCGGCACAATAACGTCGATAAGCCCCACCATGGTAAGCATCTCCCCTACCGCTTCGCGGTCGCGCGTAGAAACCACCTGCACCGCATCTTCGGATAGTTGCGCTTTGCGAAGCCCTTCATGCAAGCAGCTGGCGATGGCCTGCGAGGAATACAGACTCTCCGAGCCGCCGCGCAAAATCGCGGCATTGCCAGATTTGATGCACAAAGCCGCTGCATCGGCGGTGACGTTCGGGCGTGCTTCATAGATAATGCCGATCACGCCAAGGGGCACGCTGACGCGCTGCATCACCAGGCCATTGGGCCGATCCCACTGCGCGAGCACTTTATTCACCGGGTCGGGCATGGTGGCCACTGTTTCCAGGCCTGCGGCCAGCGCCTCGATGCGCTTTTCATCCAGCACCAGGCGGTCGATCATTACCTCGTTCAGGCCCTTCTGGCGGGCGAATTCAAGGTCTTTGGCATTGGCAGCCAGCAATTCACCGGCGCGCGCGCGGATGGCCAGCGCCGCTTGCACCAGCGCCATATCCTTTTGGGCATTGGTGGCTTCGGCCAGATGCGCATAGGCCACGCGGGCACGCTTGCCGATGTCTTGCATCAGCGCCTTGATATCAGCCTGTTCTTGTTTTGCTGCCTGCATATATGACTCCTTTGCCGCTATTATAGGCTCTGCGCCCAGTGGATTCTAGAATTATTCCAGCACCATGTCGTCTCGATGGATCAGCACGTCGCGGCGCTTGAAGCCAAGCACCTGCTCGATCTCGCCGCTTTTCTTGCCGATGATGCGCACCGCATCTTCGGCCGCATAGGCGATAAGGCCTTTGCCGATCACCTGCCCATCCGCCGTTTTGATGACCACCGCATCGCCGCGATCAAAACGCCCGTCAACGGCTTTGACACCAGCCGGCAGCAAACTTTTGCCGCTTTTTAAAGCAGTTGCCGCCCCCTCATCCACCACCACGCTGCCGGCGGCGTGAAGGCTGCCTGCGATCCAGTGTTTGCGGGCAGAAAGCGGGCTTTCTCGGGCGATGAAGCGCGTGCATGTGCCGCCTTGTTGCACGGCAGCCAGCGGGTGCTGCCCCGTGCCCCGCGCGATGATCATATGGCAGCCGGCGGCCATCGCAATTTTGGCAGCGGCGAGTTTGGTCACCATGCCGCCCGTGCCCACGGCGCTGCCTGCGCCTTGCGCCATCAGCTCGATCTGCGGGGTGACCTCACGCACTTCTTCTTGGAACTGCGCGTCTTTATTTGCGCGCGGGTCGGCGCTGTAAAGCCCGTCGATGTCAGAAAATAAAATGAGCAGATCGGCCCCGGCCATTTGCGCCACGCGCGCAGCCAGGCGGTCATTATCGCCGAAGCGGATTTCCGCCGTAGCCACGGTGTCATTCTCGTTGATGACCGGCACGATAGACGCATTTTCAAGCAGCGTGTCGAGGGTGTTACGCGCATTCAGATAGCGGCGGCGGTGGATGCTGTCATCGGCAGTCAGCAGAATTTGCGCGGGCGCAAGCTTCACGCCAGCCAGCATTTCTGCCCATAGCGAGAACAGCGTGATCTGCCCGCAGGCAGCGGCCGCCTGCTTTTCTTCCAGCACCAGCGCACGTGCAGCATAGCCAAGCGGAGCGCGCCCAAGCGCCACAGCACCAGAGGTGACCACGATCACTTGTTTGCCTTCTTGTTTAAGTGCCGCAATATCAGCGGCAAGTGTGGCCAGCCAAGCTTTTTTCGGCGCATTGCTATCGTCGATGAGCAGCGAAGAACCCACCTTGATGACCACGCGCTTGGCTGAGCTCACCAGATTCATGCACGCTCCCCGCTTGCTTTTTCGACGGCTTGGGCTCGCGCCTCTTCCACCGCACGCAACATGTCGCGCAGCACCTCCTGAACCCCAGTTCCCGCCACACCGGAAATAGCGCGCACGGGTTTTTTGCTGGCCTTTTTAAGCGCCGCCATTTTCTCCTTGATCTCTTCGGGGTCCAGCGAATCGCACTTGTTCAACGCCACGATCTCCGCGGTTTTGGCGAGTTCGGGGCTATAGGCCTTGAGTTCCGCGCGAATGGTTTTATATGCACCCACCACGTCTTCCTGCGTGCCGTCGACCAGATGCAGCAAGATGCCTGCACGCTCGACATGGCCTAAAAAGCGTGTGCCCAGGCCCACCCCTTCGGATGCGCCTTCAATGAGACCGGGAATGTCCGCCAGCACGAATTCCTTCTGGTCGACATAGACCACGCCCAGCTGCGGCGTGAGCGTGGTGAAAGGATAATCGGCGATCTTCGGTTTAGCGCGCGAGACAGCCGCAAGGAATGTGGATTTACCAGCGTTGGGCATGCCCAGCAAACCAGCATCCGACATCAGCTTTAAGCGAATCCATAGCCACGCCTCGGGGCCTTCGCCGCCGGGAGTGGAAATGCGCGGCGCCTGGTTGGTGGAAGATTTGAAGCATTGGTTGCCAAGCCCCCCCTGCCCACCCTCGGCAAGCAGCAGGCGCTGGCCCACACGGGTCAAATCCGCGACTAAGGTTTCCTTGTCATCGGAAAAAATTTGCGTACCAAGGGGCAGCTGGATGATTAAATCGTCAGCCGACGCGCCGGTGCAGTTGCTGCCCATGCCTTGCTGGCCGTTTTTGGCGCGGAAATGCTGCTGATAGCGAAAATCGATTAGTGTGTTAAGCCCTGCGATGCATTCAGCATATACGCTGCCGCCGCGCCCGCCATTGCCGCCGTCCGGCCCGCCATCGGGAATGAATTTTTCACGGCGAAAGGACACGCAACCTTTGCCGCCGTCACCCGCCTTGATGTATATCTTCGCTTCGTCGAGAAACTTCATAGAACCTTACCGAATAAAAAAAGGGGAACAGCGCGCTGCTCCCCTTTTTTGTAACTGTGTTACGGTTTGCTTACGCTGCGATAACCGAGATCACCATCCGGCCTGCACGCTCGCGGAACTCTACGCGGCCATTTGCAGTGGCGAAGATGGTGTGATCACGGCCGAGGCCGACATTCGTGCCTGGCTTGAATTTCGTGCCGCGCTGGCGAACGATAATGTTGCCGGAGACAACTTCCTGGCCACCGAATATCTTCACACCAAGACGGCGACCATCAGAATCACGACCGTTGCGGGACGAACCGCCTGCTTTTTTATGTGCCATGACTAAACTCCTTAGGCCTTGATTTCAGTGATTTTGATTTCGGTCAGGTCCTGACGATGACCCTTCTTGCGGCGATAATTATGGCGACGGCGCTTCTTGAAGATTACCACCTTCGCATCGCGGAAATGACGAACGACCTCAGCCATCACGCCTTTACCGCCGAGACTGTTGCCGGTCATCAGCACGTCGCTGATTTCCACTTTATCACCGGGGTTGCCGGCAAGTTTTTCAACGGAGATCACATCACCGCTGGCGACTTTATATTGCTTACCGCCCGTACGAATTACTGCAAACATGGTCAAGTTCCTGAATAAAAAGGAAATTAATATTATAAATGTTAAAAATGAGGGATAAATGTTAAAAATGAGGGGGAAATCTAATGGATTCCCCCCCCCTTGTCAATGGCTATAATGCTTTAAAAAAGCGAAATACGCTAGAAGCGGATCTGCTGCTGGCTGCCACCCTTAGCAGGGGCGCTCACCGTTATCTTCTTGGTCACACCAGATTCAGTCGCCTCAACAGTATATTTACCAGGCTTTACCGTGGCATAGAAATACGGGCCTGCATTGCTGTCGGTCACCAGCACGTTGCCAACGCTATCAAGCAGGCGTATTGCAACACCGCCTAAATACCCGCCATCGACCGAGGTCAGGATGACACGGATGTTGAATTCGTTGATGCGTGCTTTGAGTTCAGCCTCGGACTCATCGCTTACACCACCAGCCAGGTAAGTCACGTCACCGGCGGTCTTGATGTTAAGCGGCAAAGCGGGAATCGCCTGGTCGGCCAACACCGGCGGGGTCGCGGCAACCGGAACCGAAGCAGGCACATGAGTGGCCGGGGCTTCGATCTTCTTCGGCGCAGTGGCTTCGGTGTTGGGCTTACCATCTTTTATGCGGGCAAGCTGCGAATCCAGCGTTTGGTTATAAGGGGTTCCCTGGGCGAACGCCACAGACGGCGCAAGCACCAACAGTGCGATTAGCTTTTTAGACATGACTTTTTCTCCTTGAAAAGAAACAACGAAAGAATCGCGTTCTCAGTAAGGTATAGCACCCGCAACCTAAATTGGCGATGATGTTTTTATTAAACCGGTGTAATTACGGGCTTAAGAAGCGGCCTATTTGGTAAAAACGGGCCTAATGAACGCGCTGGTTGCCCGCCAGCAGCACCGACTGCTTGGCGCGACTGTCTTCCAGATTGGCCACAAAGCTGTTCTTGGTGCGGCTCTGATCCACGTTCACGTTGATATCCTGGTTAATATCCACGTCGTGGCTGTGGTTGTTGATGGTCACGTTATGGGGGCGCACAGTCGGCTTTGCAAGAGCCTGGCCAGCCTCTTTATCGCCAAACAACGCGGAAACTGCCGGGCGAACGGCTGCGTCAATGGCGCCAAAAGCACCGAAAAAGGCAGAGGTCCACAGCGCCGAAGTGCCCATAGCGGCCGCAAACACTCCCTCGCCGATGAGCGCCGGCCCCAGGGCCGTAGCCAGCAATGGCGCGGCAACGCCCAAAAGCGCGCCCACGACGCAGAAAATAGCGCCGCCCTTGACCACATTACGAAGAAATTTACCCATGAAACGCTGTACTCAAGCCAAAGATTGTGTATTCACTCACTTTACGCTAGATGATGTATCCGCAGTTTGCATGTGAATTTTTTATTACGGGTTTTGCCACCAAGCGACCCTCTGAAATATAAGGACAAACCATGGCCGCTTATCAATACGTCTATGTCATGAAGGACCTGTCGAAATCCTATCCGGGCGGCAAGGAGGTGCTCAAGGGCATTTACCTATCTTTCTTACCGGGTGTGAAAATCGGCGTGCTGGGCCCAAACGGCTCAGGTAAATCCACCCTGCTTAAGATCATGGCTGGCCTGGATAAGCAATATAATGGTGAGGCCTGGGCCGCCGATGGCGTGCGTGTAGGCTTCCTCTCGCAGGAACCGCAGTTGGATGCCAAAAAGAACGTGATGGAAAACATCATGGAAAGCATGGGCGAGCGCAAACAGTTGCTCGACCGCTTCAACGAAGTGTCCAACCAGCTTGGTGAAGTCACCGACAATGACGAAATGATGAAGCTCATCGAAGAGCAAGGCGAGCTGCAAGAAAAGATCGACGCCGCCGATGCATGGGACCTAGAGCGAGAGATCGAGATCGCGATGGATGCGCTGCGCTGCCCGCCCAAGGATGCCGACGTGAGCAAAATTTCCGGTGGCGAGCGCCGCCGCGTAGCGCTGTGCAAATTGCTGCTGGAAAAGCCCGACCTGCTGCTGCTGGACGAACCCACCAACCATCTGGACGCAGAATCCGTCGCCTGGCTTGAGCACTTCTTGAAGGAATATGCCGGCACGGTGGTGATGGTGACCCACGATCGCTACTTCCTCGATAACGTAACCGGCTGGATCTTAGAGCTCGACCGCGGCACGGGTATCCCCTATGAGGGCAATTACTCCGAATACTTAAAACAAAAAGAAAAGCGCCTCGCCCAGGAAAAGAGCGAGGAGAATTCACGCCAGAAGCAGCTCGCATCGGAGCTGGAATGGATCCGCCAAGGGGCCAAAGCCCGCCAGGCCAAGAGCAAGGCGCGTATCGCTGCTTATGAATCATTGCTGGCACAAGAAAGCAAAGCGCAAGTGGGCGTTGCCACCATCGTTATCCCCAATGGGCCGCGCCTGGGCAACTTGGTCATCGAGGCTGAGGGGCTTTCCAAAGGCTTTGGCGATAAGCTACTCATCGACAATCTCTCGTTTTCGCTGCCGCCGGGCGGCATCGTGGGCATCATCGGCCCCAACGGCGCAGGCAAGACCACGCTGTTCCGCATGATCACTAACAATGAAAAACCCGATGCCGGCACGTTCAAGGTGGGTGATTCGGTAAAGCTCGGCTATGTCGACCAATCACGCGATAGCCTCAACGATAAGAACACCGTCTACGAAGAGATCTCAGGCGGTGACGAAGAGATTTACCTCGGCAAAAAGCCGGTCAAGGCGCGCGCCTATTGTTCTTCATTCAACTTCAAGGGCTCCGACCAGCAAAAAAAGATCGGCATGTTATCGGGCGGTGAGCGCAACCGCGTGCATCTGGCCAAGATGCTAAAGGGCGAGCATAACGTGCTACTGCTGGACGAACCAACCAACGACCTGGACGTCGAAACTCTGCGCGCGCTTGAAGACGCGCTGATGGATTTTGCCGGCTGCGCCGTTATCATCTCGCATGATCGCTGGTTCTTAGACCGCATCGCCACCCATATCCTCGCCTTTGAGGGCGACAGCCATGTGGAATGGTTCGAGGGCAACTACGAAGCGTATGAGGCGGACTTAAAACGCCGCCTGGGCGTGGATGTTCTGACCCCCACCAAGGTCAAGTACCGCCCACTTAAACGCGCCTAAGCGCGCTTAGTCGGCCAGCGTCTTCTTCTCGTCCAACTTCTCTTCGGTAGGCAGGGTGATGAAGGCCACATCAGCGCCGCGCAGCACCCTAATCAATGCAAACTTACGGCCGCTTTTTCGCGCCTGCTCGAAGGCTTTACGTAAACCCTCCACGCTATTTACCTGCTCGTTGTTGACATCCACGATCACGTCACCGGTGCGGATGCCACGGCGGGCCGCTTCGCTGCCGCGCTCCACTGCCACCACGGCAAGGCCGGTTTTTTGTTCGTTGCTAAGGCGCAGACGGCTGCGCAGCTCTGCCGAAAGCGGCAACACTTCCATGCCCATCACGGCTTTCTGTGCGGCGATCTTAGAAGGTGCATCCGGGCCTTTATCCAGACCTGCGGCAGTTGGCTCTTCTTCATCAAGCTCGCCAAGCGTGACCTCCACGTTCTTGGACGCGTTCTTGCGCCAATAGGTCACCGCCACGGTTTTGCCAATCTTGGTCTCCGCCACGCGCCTGGGGAGGAAACGCATCTGCGCGATCTCGACACCATCGAACATGGTGATCACGTCACCGGCGGCGATACCGGCTTTATCGGCCGGGCTGCCGGGGGTCACTTCGAGTACCAACGCGCCGAAAGTTTTGGGCAGGCCTACGCTTTCTGCCACCTCGTCGGAGACTTCCTGTATCTTGATTCCAAGCCAGCCGCGATGCGTGCGGCCATAGGCTTTAAGCTGCTCGATGACGGGCTTGGCCAAGGAGGTCGGAATAGCAAAACCGATACCCACCGACCCGCCCGAAGGCGAGAAGATAGCACTGTTGATACCAATAACCTCGCCGCTAATGTTAAACAGCGGGCCACCGGAATTGCCGCGGTTGATCGGTGCGTCAGTCTGCAAAAAATCATCGAATGGGCCGGCGTTGATGCTGCGCTGGCGTGCCGAGATGATGCCTTGCGTCACCGAACCACCCAGACCGAACGGGTTGCCGATAGCTATCACCAAATCGCCCACGCGCATCGCATCTGAATCACCCAGCGGCACGAAGGGCAGGTCTTTCTTCGGTTCGATCTTGAGCAAAGCCAGGTCGGTCTTCTTGTCGCGGCCGACGATGCGGGCCTTATACTTGGTGTTGTCCGAGAAGGTCACCGTCACTTCGTCGGCCTCATCCACCACATGGTTGTTGGTAATGACGAAGCCTTTCGCATCGATAACAAAACCCGAACCCAGCGAATACACTTCGCGCTCGGGCCCTCCAGTGTTTGGCTGCATGCCAAAACGATCGAAAAATTCTCGGAAAGGCTCAAGCTCAGGCGCGTTATGCAATTCCGGCGGCAGGCCGTTGAACGGCATGCCGAAGCGGCCCTGGGCTTGTTTGACCTTCTGGCTCGTAGAAATGTTCACCACCGCCGGGGAAAGCTTTTCCACCAGGTCGGCAAAGCCGGTGGACGGCGTGGGTGCGGCAAGCACCGGCAGCGGGCACAACAACAGGGCGAGCAACAAGATGCTGCGAGCAAAAACGAATCGGTTCATACAAGCCTCGATAAGAAGTTAGTTCGTACCTTTTTCAAGGTATTTAAGGAACTCGCTGTCCGGCGACAAGATCACCGTCGTATCTTTTTGGTTCAGCGTTTTCTTATAGGCCTGCATCGAGCGGTAGAACTTGAAGAAGTCCTGGTCCTGGCCGAATGCGCCGGCAAAGATCTTCGCTGCCGTACCCTCGCCTTCACCGCGCACCACTTCCGCTTTGCGGCGCGCTTCAGCTAGCAGAATGGTGCGTTCCTTGTCTGCCTGCGAGCGGATCTTCTGCGCGTCTTCGGCGCCCTGCGCGCGGAAATCCTTCGCCTCGCGGTCACGCTCGGTCTGCATGCGCTTATAGATACCTTCGCTGTTGGCGGGTGGCAGATCGGCGCGTTTTATGCGCACATCCACCACGTCGATGCCGAAGCCACCATCACGCGCGCCGGATGCATCGCCACGGCCCATCGCCTGTTCGTTGACCAGGCCGCGGATGCGCTCCAATATCTCCGGGCGCTTTTGCGAAATAACATCCGCCAGCGGCACACCGCCGATCACCTGGCGCAGGCTGGATTCCAAAATGGAATTGAGGCGGCTGCGCATCGTGCGCTCGTCAGCCACGGCTTGTTTGAAACGAAGCGGGTCGGTGATGCGATAACGCACGAAAGCATCCACTATCAAGCGTTTCTGGTCGGCGGCAATCACTTCCTTGGATTCTGCATTGAAATCCAGCAGACGCTTGTCGTAGAACTCTACGTTCTGCACGAACGGCATTTTGAAATGCAGGCCGGGCTTTTGCACGGCGCGGATAGGTTTGCCGAATTGCAGCACCAGAGCCTGCTCGGTCTGGTTCACGATGAAGGACGCGTTAAACAGCACAAAAAGCAGGGCTACGGCGGCAAAGCCTGCAACGGTCAATAGCTTCATTTGGAGGCCTCCTCTTTACGGGCTTTAAGCTCTGGCAGCGGCAGATACGGCTGCACGCCATGCGCGCCCTTGTTCTCAACGATGAGCTTGTTCATGCCCTGGAGCACGTCTTCCATCGTCTCCAGATAGATGCGTTGACGGGTCACGTCCTTGGCATTCTTGAACTCGGCATATACCGCGGAGAAGCGCGAAGCCTCACCCTGCGCACGAGCGATCACCTCTTGCTTATAGCCTTCGGCTTCAAGCACCATTTGCTCGGCCTGGCCGCGCGCTTTTGGCAAGATATCGTTGCGATAGGCTTCGGCTTGGTTGCGTGCCGTTTCCAGATCGGCGCGTGCGGTCTGCACATCACGGAACGAATCGATGACCTGCGCCGGCGGGTCGGCACGCAGGAGATTGACGCTCACCACCTCTATACCCGCTGCATATTCAGCCAGCGTAGCCTGGATCAGTTTTTTCGTATCCTGCTCCACATGAAGCTTGCCCTCAGCCAGCACCGTGGCGATAGGATTGCGTCCGATCACTTCGCGCATGGCGCTTTCAGCCACCGCCTTGACGGCATTTTCAGGATCACGCACATTGAAAAGGAATGCCGGTGCATCAGAAATTTTCCACTGCACTTCGAAATCCACATCGACGATATTCTCATCACCGGTGAGCATCAGGCTTTCTTCAGGTATGGTCACGCTGCCGCTGGCGCCTCGGGTGGCAAGGCCCGAACGAAAACCCACTTCCACGCGGTTAATGGCGGTCACGCGTGGGGTGGCCACCGTCTCGATAGGGTAAGGCAGGTGGTAGTTCAGGCCCGAAAGCGTCGTGCGGCTGTATTCGCCGAAGCGGAGCACCACACCCTGCTCATCGGCCTTGACGAAATAAATGCCTGAGGCAAGCCACAGGCCCACCAGCACTACTACGATAGCAATCGCGCCTTTGAAGCCACCATCGCCATCCCCTTTATAAGGAGAGGAACCCATCATACGACGAAACTGCGCCTGCACATTATTGAGCCATTCGTCAAAATCCGGCCCCTCGGGCGGCTGCCCACCACCGCGCGGCGGTTCGCCCATTGGCGGGCGGCCCCACGGATTTTGCGGACCGTCATTATTCTTATCGCCCCAAGCCATGCCATTTCCTTTCGTAATTGGTAGCATTTGCGTTCAGGTTGCATATATTAGGTGCTTATCATTACATTTCAAGTGAATCACGACGATGTCCACCCCAACTACCGAATCTATTCGCCAAGTGCTTTGCCGCATCATCGACCCAGCAACGGGAAAAAACGTCGTGGAATCGGGGCTTGTGTCGGGCATTGTGGCGCGCGAAGGCGGCAAAGTGGGCTTTGTGTTCACTATGGAGCCGCACGAACGCGAAAGCAAAGCGCCGCTGTGCAAAACCTGCGAGGACGCGCTGCGAGCCCTCCCGGATGTAACTTCTGTCACCGCGGTGATGACGGCGCATAATGCCACCCCCATCCCCCCCAGGCCCCAAAGCGGCTACAACCAGCCACGCGAACGTGCTCAGTGGAATTTGAACGCGATTGAACATGTAGGCCGCGTGGTGGCCATCGCCTCGGGCAAGGGCGGCGTTGGCAAATCCACCACCACGGTGAATCTGGCGCATGCGCTGGCGCGTGCCGGCAAGCGCGTGGGTGTGCTCGATGCCGATATTTACGGCCCTTCCGTGCCGCGTATGATGGGCCTGCAAACCGGTGAACAACCCGCCATCGAAGGCGGCAAGATGCAGCCGCCGATGGCCCATGGCATCCCCTGCATGTCGATGGGCTTTATCACCGGCGAGGAAGCCGCCGTGCTGCGCGGGCCCATTATCAGCAAGGCACTGCAGCAAATGCTGCGCATGACGCGCTGGGGCAGCGATGCCGCCCCGCTGGATACGCTGCTGGTGGACATGCCGCCGGGCACGGGCGACATTCACCTAAGCCTTGCCCAGCAAGTGCCGCTTTCGGGAGCAATCATCATCACCACGCCACAAGCCGTGGCCACGATGGACGCACGCAAATGCCTCATCATGTTCCAAAAACTCGGCGTGCCCATTCTAGGCGTGGTCGAGAATATGAGCGGTGAGATGTTTGGCCATGGTGGCGGCAAGGCGCTCGCTGCCGAATTCGACGTGCCGTTCTTAGGCGATGTTGCCCTGGATGTGCGCATCCGCGAAGCCGGCGATAGCGGCCAGGCCGCCCCGCGCGAAACCTATGACGCGATCGCGCGACGGCTCTGATTATTGCAAACGGATAAGGCTGACCTTGGCGCGACCATAACGGCGCTCATCAAGCAGAGCAAAGCCTTCGGGAAGCGTGATGGTCTCTTTTTCATCATGCTCAACGATGAGCAGGCTCCCCGCCTCGATCCACACACCAGCACGCAAAGATTCCAACGTCGGCACGATGAGCTTGCTGAAATAGGGTGGGTCTAAAAACACCAGCGAATAAATCTTTCGTGAGCGCGGGAGCTTGGTGGCGTCCATGCTCAAGAAATCGGCGTTCTCCAGTTCGTTCATGCGGGTGGTATTGTGCCGCACGGTGGCGATGGCCTCGCGCGCATTGTCGATGAAAGTCACCGATGCCGCACCGCGCGAAAGCGCCTCCAACCCGAGCGCGCCCGAGCCGCAGAACACATCCAGCACCGGCTTACCGATGAACGGGTTCTCGCCTTGTGTATGCTTGCTGTGATTCAAAATATTGAAGATGGCCTCACGAGCGAATTCCGAGGTAGGGCGAACGGTCGTCGCATCCTTGCCAACTTCGATCCGACGACCTTTATGTTTACCCGCAATGATACGCATGGCCACCACTGTACTAGAACTGGATGAACGATTTCAAGACTTTCGCAGTCACCTCTTTGACCTCGCCCTTGGGCAAGCTGCCCAGAATGAACGGCCCGTAAGAGATGCGCAACAGGCGGCTTACCTTGCAGCCGAAATGCTCGAAGATCTTGCGCACCTCGCGGTTCTTACCTTCGGTGATGCCAACCGTAAGCCAGGTGTTGTCGCCTTTCTGGCTATCGATGGCCACTTCGGCGCTGCCGTAATGCACACCGCCTGCGACCACGCCTTTTTTCATCTCGGCCATCATGGCCGGGGTAATCGTGCCGAACACGCGCACGCGATAACGGCGTATCCAGCCAGTGGCGGGCAGCTCGAGCTTGCGGGCGAGCGCCCCGTCATTGGTCAGCAGCAGCAAGCCCTCGGAGTTCAAATCCAACCGGCCGACGGAAATGACGCGCGGCATGGTGTCGGGCAAATTCTCAAACACGGTGGGGCGGCCATCGGGGTCTTTGTGGGTGGTCATGAGCCCCGCGGGCTTATGATACAGCCACAAGCGCGTGGGCTCGCTCTGGGCAAGCAGCTTGCCCTCCACCACTACCGCGTCCGACTCGATGACGTTAAACGCCGGGGTGGTGATCTTCTTGCCGTTGACGCGCACGCGCCCATCGGTAATGAGCAGTTCGGCCTCGCGGCGCGAGCAGATACCAGCCCGTGCGATGCGCTTGGCCAGGCGCTCGCCTGCAAAGGTTTTCTCCTGGGTTTTTTCCTGTGGCTTTTTTTTATCCGCCATAATCGGCCGCAGCCTTCACGAAAGCGATGAAGATATCATTATCCCCGCCATCGACATGATATTCCGGATGCCACTGCACGCCCAGACAGAACGGATGTGCCGGATATTCGATCGCCTCGATTACGCCATCAGTGCTGGCCGCGGTGATGGTCACGCCCGGGGCGGGTTTATCCACGGCCTGGTGATGGGCGGTGTTGACATGCATTACCTCTTTGCCGGTGATGCTGTGCAGCAGGCTGCCCTTGGCAATGGCAATGCTGTGGCCAGGCTCTGTGCGCAGATTCTTTTGTTCGTGCTCAAGCGCATTTTCGATGCTGTCGGGGATATGCTGGATCAGCGTACCGCCGAGCACCACGTTGAGCAATTGCTGCCCGCCGCAAATGCCCAATATCGGCATTTTGCGCTCCAGCGCGCCTTTGACCATGGCGAATTCAAACTGCGTGCGCTTGTCTTTGGTAACCACCGTTTCATGGGTAGTGGTATCGCCATACAGCGCCGGAGAGACATCGAACGCCCCGCCGGTGATGATAAGGCCGTCAAGCATGCCCAGATACGCGTTAACCAATGCGAGCTCATGCGGCAGGCCGATCGGGATTGCACCTAAGCTAGCGACCGAGCTGAAGTAATTCTCGCGCAGCGCATACCAGGGCATTTTAGAATAACCGCCGCTTTCTTCATAATCCAGGGAATACCCGATAACGGGATGGGCGAAATTTGTGCTCATATTAACCAATAAACTCATGATTTTTTAACCCATACCTGCTTTTATAGACAATAGGAATAGCTATTTGCAGGGACCATGTATGGTTAAATCAATGTCGCTGGCATCCCTTGCCGGCACGATTTTTGGCTTTCTGATGATATTAGGTGCTATCGCGCATGGCACTGACGACTACCTCTCGTTCTTAAGTTTAGAAGGATTCTTCATCGTCATCGGCGGCACGATTGCCAACGCCTTCATGAGCTACCAGCCCATCTATGTTATTAAGGCGTTCCAGGCTATCTGGCACATGATTAAAAAACCGCGTGCCACCCGCGAGGGCTTGAACGCCGAGATTATGCGCCTGATCAAATGGGCCTATCTCGTGCACTCCAAGGGCCTCATCGGCCTGGAAGACCAGATCGGCAACCGCATCCGCGAACCGCTGCTTCGCTACGGCGTAGCCTTGGTCGTCACCGGCTATCAGCCCGAAGCGATTCGCAAGATGATGGACACCGCCGTGGAAGCGGATTTTGAACGCAGCATCACCCCCGTTTCGGTGCTTCGCAACATGGCGTCCACCGCGCCCGCCTTCGGCATGGTGGGCACGCTGGTGGGTATGATCATCATGCTGCAGAACATCCAGGGCGACATGTCGCGCATCGGCGGCGGCCTTGCCGTGGCGCTGCTGGCTACACTTTACGGCATTATCGTGGCGCGCCTGTTCTGCCTGCCTGCCGCCGACAAGCTCATGCACAAGGAAGAGATTATGCGTTTTCGCAACTACATGATGACCGAAGGCCTTGTGCTATTGTCGGAAAAGCAAAGCCCGCGCTACATGCAAGATCGCCTCAACAGCTTCCTCGACCCCGAACTGCATTTCGACCTGGACTCGCAGCTTAAACCCGCCATAGCAGCCACCGCCGCTAACAACCAAGAGGCGGCCAGCAGCGCCGAACCGCCCAGCGGCGCTAAGCTCGCAACCGGCAAGTAGCGCCCATGCTTCCCCCGCGCCGCCAGCAACACAGCGAGGAAGGCACGGACTCGTGGCTGATGAGCTACGCCGACATGATCACGCTGCTGATGTGCTTTTTCATCATCTTCATTTCGGTCTCAGAACCGAAAAAGGATAAGCTCTCAGCTCTGACGCGCGGCCTGGCTGATAAGTTCGGCGTAGTGGGTTTTAGCACCCCCTTCCAGTCCATCGTCAGCAACATGCAGGGCATCGTCGAAGACAATAAAATGTATAAGGACATCGCAGTGGAGGCGAACACCACCGGTATCCAGATGGAAATATCCACCCTTAAATTCTTCAAACAAGACGGTGTCGAGCTGGATGGAAGCAATAGCGCCGTGCTGGTGGAGATCGCCCAGGCGCTGAAGAAACTCGACTTCTCGCAATATCGCCTGTCGGTGGAAGGCCACACCGACAACACCATACCCCATAGCGAGATCTATCCCTCGAATTGGGAGCTTTCCAGCGCGCAGGCCGCCCGCATGGTACGCTTCCTGGTCGAGCAGGGCATCAAGCCCAACCAGGTCGAAGTGGTCGGACGCGGCGATTCGCAGCCCATAGTGCCCAACGAGGACGGCATGGGCAAACCCATCGCCGAGAACCAGGCGCGCAACCAGCGCCTCGTCATTAAGGTAGAAAAAGCTTACTAGGTTTTGGCGTGGATGCCCAGCATCCGGCACAGCGCCGCCGAGAGATCGGCGCGATTTAGCGTATAGAAATGCAAATGCTCCACACCGAACTCCACCAGGCGGCGGCATTGCTCGGCAGCCACCGTGACCGCCACCAGGTTGCGCGTGGCCGGGTCGTTGTCCAGCCCGTCGAAAAGATGTTCAAGCCAGCTAGGCACACTCGCCCCGCACATAACGCTGAATTTTTTCACCTGCGCCACATTAGTCACCGGCAAAATGCCCGGCACGATGGGGATGGTAATGCCGCTAGCCCGCACGCGCTCGATATAGCGGAAGTAATGCTCCACATCGAAGAAATATTGCGTGATGGCACGCGTCGCACCAGCATCGATCTTTTGTTTTAAATAGTCGATGTCGGCCTCGAAGCTCGCCGATTCGGGGTGCTTTTCGGGGAAAGCCGCCACCGATATCTCAAAATCGCCGATGCGCTTTAAACCCGCGACCAGCTCTGCTGAAAAACGATACCCTTGCGGGTGGGGGGTGTAATTCTTTTCCTGGCCTGCCGGCGGATCACCGCGCAATGCCACGATATGACGCACCCCCGCTTCCCAATAGCCCCGGGCCACCTCGTCCACCTCGGCGCGGCTGGCAGCTACGCAGGTCAAATGCGCGGCAGGTTTGAGGTTGGTTTCCTGGATGATGCGCTTTACCGTGTGGTGGGTGCGCTCGCGGGTGGAGCCACCCGCCCCATACGTCACCGACACAAAGGAGGGTGCAAGCGGAGCAAGCTGGGTGATGGCAATCCACAGCTTGTCTTCCATCTCCTGCGTCTTGGGCGGGAAGAACTCGAAGGAAACCTCGGGCGGCTTGCCGCTGAATATGCCCTCCAGAACCGTCGTGTTCACGTTATCCCCTTCATTCTATTTATACTTTAGCCATCTGTGGCGCATGTGCAACATGCAGGCATTATCACAACAAACGGCGATGTCACCATCATTTTTATGTTTATCCAAGCGTTAATGACCTTTAGACATAAAATATATTTCACGGTCTATTAATATTTTTATTGTAGCCTGTGGCTTAAGATTAACCCGTATTTTGATGGTCTTACATGCAGCTTCCGGCTTTCCTTCGTTCCTTGTGCCTTATCGCCATGCTGGCAACCGGCCTCAGTCTTGCTGCGTGCACCAAGGCCCCTGAAGGCCGAACTGAAAAGCTCGAAGCTGACGACAATAATGATCCCTTAGAGCCAATGAACCGCGGCTTCTATCAGTTCAACCGCGCGGTGGACGTTGCCATCCTACGTCCCATTTCCTGGGCCTATGCGCATGGTGTACCCGATAAAGGCCGTCAGATGATCTCCAACGCGCTGGACAACTTATACACCCCCGTGCAGTTCGCCAACTCCGTGCTGCAGGGCGACCCGCAGAACAGCTTTGTCAATCTGTGGCGCTTCCTGATCAACTCAAGCTTCGGTGTGGCCGGTCTGTTCGACCCCGCAACTGATGTAGGCCTCAAAGCCCGCCCGACCGATTTCGGCCAGACCTTGGCACTGTATGGTGCTGAGCCCGGCCCGTATCTGGTGCTACCCTTCTTCGGCCCCTCGGGCATCCGCGATGGTATTGGCCGCGGCGTAGACACGCTGATGAACCCCATCACCTACACCAACACTCCCGTTTCGCTCAGCGTTGCTGGCGCCACCGCAATTGATTGGCGTTCAGAGAATATGGACCTGGTGGACAACATCTACCGCGATTCGCTCGATCCTTACGCCACCTTCCGCAGCGCCTTCACACAAAAGCGCGTAAGCGAGATTAAGCGTGCCCGTACCGCACGCCAGAAGGTGTGGGATGAAAACTTTACCAGCTCCAAATCCTCTAAATAAGAAAGCAATCTGACATGCTTCGCAACCTGCTGATCACCGTGCTTGCAACCGCATGCCTCATGGCCCCTGCCCTTGCGCACGCAGCGCCCGCCACCACCACCGATGTTACCCAGTATGTTGACGCGCTGGGCAATAAAGTGCTTACCATCATCTCCAACAAGGCCCTGCCCAAGGACAAGAAACAGGCGCAGATCGAAGCGCTGTTCTCGCAGAACGTGGATATTCCCTGGGTGAGCCGCTTCGTGATGGGCCGCGCCTGGAAACAGGCCACTGACGAACAAAAATCCAGCTACCTGCGTGAATACGAGCGCTTCCTCGTGCAGCGCTACGCCACCCGCTTCACCGAATACAGCTCCGGCAGCTTCAAGATCACTGGCGCAAGGGATGATGGCGAAGGCGACTTTACCGTCAACATGGCTATCGCCTCGCAGGAAACTGGCGGCGAGCCGGTGCTGATCGACTATCGCATCCACAAGGATGGTAAAAACTTCAAAGTGTTCGACATTATCATCGAGGGTGTGAGTATGATCACCACCCAGCGCTCGGAGTTTGCCTCCGTGGTCAATGCCAATGGCGTGGACTATCTTATTGCACAGCTGGCCAAGCGCGCTTCCGAGCCATCACCGGCGGACATCAAGTCCGTCAAGTAATTCCGCGTATTTACTGGGCCTAGATCAGCGCGTTACAGCGCTCGGCAAGCCATGCCTGCTCAGCTTCAGAAAGTGAGGGCTTAAGCTGCTGATGCACCCAGGCGTGATAGGTGTTGAGCCACGCTTTTTCCGCCTCACTTAACATAGCGGCATTAACCAGGCGCGTGTCGATCGGCACGCAAGTGAGCGTCTCGAACCCGAAATAGGGTTTCTTACCGCCGCTTTTTTCCACCACCACCACCAGATTCTCAATGCGGATGCCGTAGCCGCCGTTTTGATAATAGCCCGGCTCGTTGGAAATGACCATGCCCGGCATCAGCTTGCAGTCGCCGCCGCGTTTGCTGATACGCTGAGGCCCTTCATGCACGCCTAAGAACTGCCCCACACCGTGGCCCGTGCCATGCTCGTAATCCAGCCCGATCTCCCAGAGATATTGACGCGCCAGGCTATCGAGCTGCGAGCCGGCCGTACCATCAGGGAAACGCGCCAGCGCAATGGCGATATGGCCTTTGAGCACGCGCGTGTTGCGGTCGATATGTTCGTCGCTAGGTGTGCCGATGGGAAGGGTGCGGGTGACGTCAGTCGTGCCGTCATGATATTGCCCGCCCGAATCAAGCAGCAGCAACTCGCCGTTTTGCAGTGCGCGGTTGCTTTGCTTAGTAGCGCGGTAATGCACGATGGCCCCGTTGGGCCCGCTGCCGGCAATGGTGGGGAAGCTCGGCTCGGAAAACAGCGCCTGCTGCTTACGCAACTCCAGCAGCCGTTCGGCGATCTCCATTTCCGTCACCTGCCCGATGGGCGCTTGCGTATCCACCCAGTAAAGCAATTTCGTTACGGCCACCCCGTCACGCAGATGCGCGGCACGGATACCTTTTAATTCCACCTCGTTCTTGCATGCTTTGGGCAGCACGCACGGATCGGGTGCCTCCAAGATAGTGGCTTCCGCCGCACGCAGCACCTGTGAAAACCACACCGAGGCCGACGCAGGGTCAAGCATTACCACGCGGCTTTTGAACTCTTGCAGATCCTGCTCCAGCTTCTCAGGTGCGCGCAGCTTCACGTCCACACCCAAATGAGCTTTGGTCTTGGCATCCACCCGCGCCTCATCGACATACAGCTTCACATGGCCGTCCACCGTTACCAGCGCGTAAGCCAGCGCCACGGGGGTGTTCTCCACATCGCTGGCGCGTATATTCAGCAACCAGCACACGCTCTCAGGCGATGCCAGCACCAGCGCATGCGCACCGGCTTCACGAATTTTCTGGACGATGGAAGCGCGCTTTTCTTTGGCATCCTGGCCGCTATAGGCCACATCATGCGCATAAAGCGGACTTGCCGGAGCGGCCGGGCGCTCGGGCCACACCGCATCCACCAAGTTGCCAACAGGCTTAAGCACCACCTGCTTTTTATCCAGCGCTGCGCTTAAGCGGCGCAAGGCCGCCGCACTGTAAAGGTTCGCGTCATAGCCCACCACCTGGCCGCTTTGCAGCTGCTGTTCGAGCCATGCTTCCGGCGTGGTAACGCCACTGTCGATCACTTCGTAGAGGTTGCCGTCGATCTGCCCGGCGGCTTGCAGCGTATAGCGCCCATCGGTGAACAGCGCGGCCTTTTCTTGTAACACCGCCACGGTGCCGGCCGAGCCTAAAAAGCCGGTGAGGAAGGCCACGCGCTGGTTGGCCTCGGGCGGGTATTCACTCATATAGGCATCATGCACCGGCTGCAAATAAGCATCCAGCCCATGGGTATTCATATGTTCGCGAAGTTCAGCCAGTGCGCTTGCCATAGGCCATCATACCATGATTTAGCGTTCGAGCACCAGCGTGCACCACTGCCCATCGACGAAGCGGCGGCTGAGCTTAAGCCCCTGCATGATATGCGCCGAGAGCACCTGCTTTTCCTGCGAGGTGAGTAGGCCGGAAAGCACGGCAACCCCGCCTATGCTTAAATTTTTGGCCAGTTCCGGTGCAAACGCCACCAAGGGCCGCGCCAGGATATTGGAGATGATGAGATCATACGGCCCACCGCGCTTGACGCGCTCACCGGCATAGCCATCCGAAACCGAGGCGATCACCAGCTGCGACACACAGTTTATCTCGGCGTTTTCCTGCGTAACCTTCACGGCCACCGGGTCGATATCCACCGCCAGCACAGGTTGGTTCCACAACTTGGCGGCTGCAATGGCTAAAATGCCCGAGCCGCAGCCCATATCCAGCACACGGACAAATTTGCGCCGCTTGGCCAGCGCGTCAATCGCCTTTAGGCAACAGCTCGTGGTGCCGTGCTCGCCCGAGCCGAAGGCCGCACCCGCATCCACCTTGATGGGCACGCTGCCGGCCGGCGAAGCTTGCGTCACATGATTGCCGTGCACATAGAACCGCCCGATCTGCATGGGCGGAAAACCGCGCGCTACCTTTGCCAGCCAGTCCTGCTTATGCACTTCATGGAGTTCGGCCTTGGGCAGCTTCACGTTATGCACCGTGGAAAGCACCATCAAGCGGCGCTGAATATCTTCCATGTCGGGCTTGGCGGCAAACAGCACGTCAAACGTCCAGATATTATTCTCCTCGTCGGTTTCAAACCCCGAGACCGCAAGCGCGATATCGTCAAAGGAATTATCGGCCGTGCCCGCCGCCTCCCCTTCAATCACGAAGACGACTTTCCAATATTCCGGGCTTTGGGCAAAAGGGTTTGCTTTGGTCATGCCATTATTACCTACGAGTTTCCTATCAGGGTTAACCATGCATCTTCACTGAGTATCGCCACGTCAAGCTCGCGGGCTTTGGCCAGCTTGGAGCCTGCGTCCGCGCCAGCGACCACATAATCGGTCTTGGCGGAAACCGAACTTGCCACTTTTGCGCCCAATGCCTCAGCGCGGGCCTTGGCCTCGGCGCGCGTGATGCGTGTCAGCGTGCCGGTGAACACCACCGTTTTTCCCGAAACCGGCGAGGATGCCGCGACCGCTTGCGCATCCTGAATATGCAAGACGGCGAGTAATGTCTCCACCAGCTCGCGATTATGCGGCTCGCGGAAGAACTCGGCCAATGCCGCGATCACCTTGGGCCCCACCCCGTCGATACGCTCGAGTGCCTGTGCCGCCTCGCCGCCTTGGGGGAGTGCAGCCATCGCCTGCGCCCAGGCCGCCGCACTGCCAAAATGGCGCGCCAGCAGCTTGGCGTTGACCTCGCCGATATGGCGGATACCCAGGCCATAGATGAATTTTTCCAGCTGCACGTTGCGCGCACGCTCAATAGCCGCCAGCAAATTCTCGAGCGATTTTTTGCCCCAGCCTTCACGGCTTTCAATCAGAGCTGCCTTTTCATGCAGCGTGAAGATATCGGCTACAGTTTTGATCAGCCCATCGGCCCAGAAAGCAGCGATCTGCTTTTCGCCCAGGCCCTCGATATCCAGCGCCCCGCGCGCTACGAAATGGCGTATACGCTCGACCAGCTGCGCCTCGCAAAGCAGCCCACCCGTGCAGCGCAACGCCACCTCGCCTTCTTCGCGCGCAGCCAGGCTGCCACACACGGGGCAATGTGTCGGGAAGTGATATTCATGCGTGCCTTCGGGGCGCTTATCCGCCACCACCTCCACCACCTGGGGGATGACATCCCCGGCACGCTGGATGACCACCGTATCACCCACGCGCACATCCTTGCGGCGGATCTCGTCCTCGTTGTGCAGCGTCGCGTTGCTAACCACCACCCCGCCGACCGTGACCGGCTTGAGCCGCGCCACCGGCGTCAGCGCGCCGGTGCGGCCCACCTGAATGTCGATGGCTTCCACCACGGTGAATGCGCGCTCCGCCGGGAATTTATGCGCAATGGCCCAGCGGGGGGCACGACCCACATTGCCCAAGCGCTGCTGATAGCTAAGGTCATCGACCTTATAAACGATACCGTCGATATCCCATCCGAGACGATTGCGGTCTTGCAGGCGTTCTAGGTAGAATACTAATACTTGGTCGATATTCTCCGCTCGGTAGATGTAGTGTAGATGCTCAGGATTCTTAAAAAAGGTTTTAAGCCCAAAATCACACAGTTTTTCGATAGCGCCATATTGAGTAGTAGAAAGCGGAGCCTCTTTATCCTCAACCCAGCTATAGACACAGTATTCTAGGCTACGCCCTGCAGTGATTGAGGCATCCAGCTGACGCAGACTGCCGGCGGCAGCATTGCGTGGGTTGGCAAATACCGGCTCGCCTTGTTCAAGGCGCGAAGCATTGAGGCGGCCAAAGGCGTCATGAGTCATATACACCTCACCCCGCACTTCCAATATATCGGGAGCACCGGTTAAAACAGTATCTAATACTGTCGCCAAATTATCGGTTACATTTTCGCCCATCTCACCATCACCACGCGTAAGCCCTTGTACAAACCGTCCTTGTTCATAACGCGCCGAAAACGACAGACCATCGATCTTTAACTCGCACACATAGGCCAGTGGCGCGTCCGCAGAAAGATTGAGGAACTTGCGATTTCTCTCATCCCACTCCCGCACATCCGCCTCATCGAAGGCGTTGGCGAGTGACAACATCGGCTTGCTGTGGCGGACTTTGGCGAATTTTTCGAGCGCAGGCGCGCCCACTTTTTGCGTCGGGCTTTCGGGTGTTTGCAACTGCGGGTGTTCGGCCTCCAGCTTTTGCAGCTCGCGGAACAGCGCATCATACTGCGCATCCGAAATTTCCGGGGCATCATACTGATAATACAGCGCGTTGTGATGACGTATCTGCGCCACCAGCTGCTCCCATCGCTCAAGGGGAGCCATCCCCGATGGTTCAGGCAGCATTTTCGAGCAGTTTCTGCGCGGCTTTGCGCGCCTCTTGCGTGATGGTAGCGCCCGAGAGCATGCGCGCCACTTCTTCCTGGCGCTCTGTGGGGGAGAGTTCGGTGACGCTGGTGGTCACTTTCTTGGCGCCTTCGGTTTTTTCCACGCGCAAATGCTGCGTGCCGCGCGCTGCCACCTGCGCCAGATGCGTCACTACCAGCACCTGCGTGCCATGGCCGAGAATGGACAGACGCTGGCCGATGGCATCGGCCACTGCGCCGCCCGTGCCGGTGTCGATCTCATCGAATATCATGGTGGGAGTGGAGCGCGTGGCCGAAAGCGCCACCTTCATGGCCAGCATGAAGCGCGAAAGCTCGCCGCCGGAAGCGATCTTGTTAAGCGCTGCAAAAGGCACGTCGCCTGCGCCCTTGACCACGTTGGTCGCGCATTCAAAATGCACCTCGTCGATACCGCTGGCCGACCAGCCGCTTTCTTCCAGCGTGTCGATGCGCACGCGAAAACGTGTGCTTTCCATCTTCAGCGGTTTGAGCTCGGCGGTGATAGATTTCTCGAGCGTAGCGGCAGCCTTCTTGCGGGCAGCCGAAAGAGTTTTTGCCACATCCAAGAAAGCATCGCGCTTCGTGGCGAGCTGGGCCTCTAGCCCGGCGAGCAAGTGATCCTGCGAGCTGATGCGGGCGAGCTTTTCTTCCACCTGCGCATGCAGCGCGGCGAGCTCATCCACCGGCATGTTATATTTGCGGCCTGCGGCTTTAAGCGCGAACAGGCGCTCTTCGATGCGCTCGAGCTTCTCGGGATTAAACGTGGCATCTTCGCCCGCTTTTTCCAGCGCATAGAGTGCTTCTTCGGTTTCAATGGCCGCTTTTTCCAGCGACTCGATGATGGCAGTGTAAGCCGCACCCAACGGCGAGCGGGAAAGCCCGCGCTGCGCACCACGCAAGGAAGAGACAACCCCTTTGCCTGAGTTCAACTCGCCGATGGCTTCATTGAGCAGCTCGAACAGCTTCTCGCTTTGCATCATACCGCTGCGCTGGGTAGCCAGCGTTTCTTCTTCGCCAGGCTCAGGGGAAAGCTGCTTTAGCTCGCGCGCCATGTGCTGCAGGTAATCTTGCTCCTGGGCGGTGCGGGCGATCTCTTCTTTGAGCGCGGCGATGCTGTCGCGCACGTCGCGCCAGGCGCGATAGCTTTCCGCCACTTTCTTGCGCGATGCCCCGAGCTTGGCATATTCATCCAACAAGCTGCGGTGGATGGTGGCATCTTGCAAGCTGCGCTGGTCGTGCTGACCGTGGATTTCCACCAGCGTTTCGGCGAGCTTTTTCAGGCCAGCCACGGTAATGGGTTCGTCATTGATCAGGGCGCGGGTCTTGCCATCGGCGCCGATGGAACGGCGAATGATGAGCGTATCGGCGGCCTCCATTTCCAACTCGGCGAGCACGGCTTTTGCACCGTCATTGCTGGTGATGTCAAACTCGGCCGAGACAGAGCCTTGCGCCTGGCCGGAGCGCACCAGACCCGAATCGGCGCGCGCGCCCAGCACCAGGCCGAGCGCATCAAGCAAGATTGATTTACCCGCGCCGGTTTCGCCCGAAAGCACACAAAGCCCGCTTTTAAGCTCGATGTCGCAGGATTCGATGAGAACGATGTTGCGGATAGAAAGCTGTGCCAGCATGGGAGGCCTTCCTACGGAATGATACTATCCCAGAACGAGGACTCTTCTTCTTTAGGATCGGCGCTAGCTTCAGCTTGGGGCTGTGCTTTGGCTGCGTCCTTGACCATCAGCTTGTAGCTGTCCTTGTACCAGGGACTGGCCGGAAAATTCGTACCCAGCACCGAGGCATAGCGCAGCGCCTCTTCGTTCACGCCGAGCTTGAGATACGCCTCCACCAGGCGATGCAAGGCCTCGGGCACGTGGCTGGTGGTCTGGTAATTTTCCACCACGTTGCGGAAGCGGTTGATAGCCGCCAGCGTATCATCATGGCGCAAATAGTAGCGGCCCACTTCCATTTCCTTGCCGGCCAGGTGGTCCAGTGTCAGGTCTTCCTTGAGCTTGGCATCACGCGCATATTCGGTATCGGGGAAGCGGCGGCGCACTTCGCGCAGCGCTTTGAGCGCATCTTGGGTTGCCTGCTGGTCGCGGCCCACATCGGATATTTGCTCGTAATAGCAGATGGCGATGAGGTAGTAGGCATACGGCGTGGATTCGTTGCTGGGGTAGAACTTCACGAAGCGCTCCAGCGTGGCCAGGGCCGTTTCATATTCCTCGGCCTGGTAGCTCGCATAACCGGACATGACCTGCGAATGCACCGCCCACTCCGAATACGGGCGTTGGCGCTCTACCTCGTCAAAGGCTTTAGCAGCATCCTTGAATTTTTTCTGATCATACAGATCGCGTGCCTCGTTATAGAGGTTTTCGGCCGTATCGGGCGGTTGCGTCAGATTCTCGTCTTCGCTATCGCCGCAGGCGGACAATGCCAGCAAAGCAGCAACCACCAGGGGAAATAAAGAGCGCTTATGCATAAAAGACCGTGTTGTTCGCCTGATTTTATAACAGGCAAATAACAGGCTGCACAAGACGTATTTTATAGGGAAAGCGGCGAACTAAACGTAAGCGGCTTGGGCCATGGCGGCGGCCGGCACAGCCAGCAGCGCGCTTACATCCATATCCACGATGGTAAAGGCGCTTTTATCAGCTAGCAAAGCACGCAGCAGCTTGTTGTTGATGCCGTGGCCCGGGCGCAGGAAGTTGAAATGCCCGTCGATATGAAGGCCCGCCAGGTACAGATCACCCACGCAATCAAGTGCTTTGTGGCGAACGAATTCGTCTACATACCGAAGGCCGTCCTCGTTGAGGATCTTTTCTTTGCCGACGACGATGGCATTTTCCAGCGAGCCGCCGAGCGCCAGGCCCATATCGCGAAGCGCCGCCACTTCATGCTCAAAGCCGAACGTGCGAGCGCGCGAGAGCGATTGTTTAAAGGTGACATCGCGAAAGTCATAATGCGAGGACTGGCGGCTTATCACTGCGTTGTTATATTCGATCTCGATGCTGATAGCGCAGCCTTCGTCACCCTCTTGGTTCGGGGAAACGCTGGCGGTGCTTTCACCTTCTTTTACTTCAACGGTCTTGAGCACACGCAGCATCTTACGGGCAACGCCAAGCTTCACCTGGCCGGCACATTCGAGCATGAACACGAAAGGTTCGGAGCTGCCGTCCATGATAGGAACTTCCGGGCCATCCAGCTCGACCATTGCGTTATCGATGCCCACGCCCCAGAGTGCCGCCATCAGATGTTCGATGGTCGAAACGCTAACGCCGTGATGGTTGCGGATAGTAGTGCCCAGGCGGGTGTCGCAAACAGCATCATAACGAGCGGGAACCAACGCTTGCTCAGCGGGCACATCCATGCGTTTGAACACGATACCCGTGCCAGCCAGTGCCGGGTAGATCACCATATTAACCTGGCTGCCGCTATGCAGGCCGATGCCTGAGCAGGAAACTTTGTTGCCGATGGTGCGTTGTTGGTTCATGGTTTTGGTCTACTTCTGGTTTATAATGTCCAAAATGTAGAACCGCCGGCGCCACAACACAAATCACTGTTTATTACAGTTTGTTACAAACCGTAAGAACTAGGCGATTTCAAAGGTTGCATCCACTTCCACGGCCACGCCGAAGGGAAGCTGAGAAACGCCGACGGCAAAGCGTGCGTGCTTGCCTGCTTCGCCGAAGACGCCAACGATGAAATCCGAAGCACCGTTAGCCACTTTGGGCTGGTCGGTGAAACCGGCGGCAGAGTTCACGAAAATGCCCATGCGCACGCACTTCTTCACGCGGTCGAGATCGCCGCCGCAGGCGGCTTTAAGATGGCCCAGGATGTTGATGGTGCACAGCTTGGCGGTGGCCTGCGCCTGCTCCACAGTGAACTCAGCGCCCACCTGGCCGATATCTTGCGGCTTGCCATCCTTCATGGGCAAAGTACCTGAAATATAAACCAGATTACCGGAAATAGTGTAGGGCACATAGTTGGCGGCCGGCATGACCGACGGTGGCAAGGTGATGCCCATTTCGGTGATTTTTTGTTCAAATGCGCTCATGGGAGACTCCTTATGGTGAAAGTGATGGCACTGCATGTAGCATGACCCGGCGGTTTTGCAAACGCGAAATTCGCACCTTAAGGCCAAGCTCCAGCCTGGGCGCGGACACACCCATTAAAGCTTTGTTAACCGGATTCTTGTATCCACTTGCAAATAAAACTGGAAATTCTCTCAAAAAATTGAGTGGTTGTAAGAAAAGTGTCACAATTGTATGCTACATTCAGTCTAGTAAGTAGGGGTAGCGGTCGATAATGCAAAGCACGCATGCGATAGCCCAAGGCGGGGCAAATGCTAAGGTTACGATGCTTGCCAGGGCAGCGTCTGTTGCGCTTCTATGCGCCCTTGGCAGTGCCGAGGCATGGGCGGCAGCCAGCGGTTTGCAGTCGGCGATCAACGAGGTGTATAGCCAGGGCTACAGCATCGTGCAGCCGCTTAGCATCATTGCCATAATTGCGCTGGGCATCGGCGCGATGAACGGCAAAATCACCTGGACGCAGGCATTGGTGGTGGCTATCGGCATCTCGATCGCCAGCGACCCGGGTGGCATCGCTAACATGATACGATAAAAAGGAACTGACGCTAGAAACTAACCGGAAACTGAACGACACTCTGAACAACAATTTGGACAATTCTACATGGGGAGTATGATTATGAAGAGTTTAGCGATTACCGCCGATAAGGAGCGCCTGGCAGAGCTGGGTAAAGCGTTCATGGCGGCAGCCCTGGTGTGTGTGCTCTGCATGATCATAAGCCACGATGCATTCGCCGACATCAAGCAGGCGGTAACCAACGTGCAGTTACAAGCGCAGGGGCTTATTCAGCCGCTGGGTACGATCGCCATCATTACGCTGGGCATCGCGGCGATGTTCGGTCGCATCACCTGGACACAAGCACTGGTAGTAGCCATCGGCATCGTACTGGCAGCCACTGCAGCTGAAGTATACGGCTCTATCACACGTTAACAGCATACTTTAACATGATAAAAAGGGAGAGACCATTATGACTACTGAAGCAATCAAGCTAAGTGCACGAGAGCATATTGCTCCCCTGGCACAGGCACTCTTATTCGCACTGATCGGTGTGTTGCTTTTTACCCTGGTGGATGGCGCGGCATTCGCCGACATCAAGGCGGCGGTAACCAACGTGCAGGTACAAGCACAGGGGCTTATCCAGCCGCTGGGTACGATCGCCATCATTACGCTGGGCATCGCGGCGATGTTCGGGCGTATCACCTGGACGCAGGCACTGGTAGTGGCCATCGGCATCGTACTGGCAGCCACTGCAGCTGAAGTATACGGCTCTATCACACGTTAACAGCATACTTTAACATGATAAAAAGGAAGAGACCATTATTACCACCCAAGCAATCAAGCTGAGTGCACAGCCGCTTGTTGTTGCCCTCGCAGATGTGATGTTTTTTATGCTGACCGGCGCGATGCTTCTTCCCCTGACGGGTGACGCAGCATCCGCCGGCGTCATGCCAACAGCGACCAATGCGCAGACACAAGCACAGACCATGCAGGGCATCATCGCAAGTGCAACATAGATTCATCGCGCGCTAACCTTTGCTCAAAAAGGCGCGGCCTAAAACACGGGTATTTGAGGTCGTATGATATTGCCGTTCAATAAAAAGCAAGCACAAGGGAATGCTTCTTCCTCCGCAACAGCCCCCCAACCCAAGGGCTATGAAGATTTCATTCCCTATTACTGCCACTACAACCCCTACACGCTGCTGACCAAGAACGGTGAGGTGCTGCAGATCATCAAGATCGCCACCAACAATCTCGGCCTGGAATACGAAAGCAGCGACACCGACAACCAGGGCCTGCGCAACCTGGTGCGCGACGCAATTGTGAGTAGCATCACCACGGATAATTATTCTTTCTGGATGCACACGCTGCGCAAGCATAAGCGCGTGAGCTTTCCCACGCAGTTCAAGGAGCCTTTCGCCGGCTATGTGAACAAACAGTGGGAAAAGAAGAACCGCTGGAAGCACCAATACTACAACGAGATCTACATCACTATTTTGCACGACGGCCAGTCCACGCAGCTTCTAGAGCCAAAAACACTCAAGCACGTGGTGCTGCCAAACCGCAACCGCAACTACCGCAATGCATTCCTCGATCAATCAGCTGCCGAACTCGATGGCGTGGTCTCTTCCATCCTTTCCATCATCGGCCAGCGTTATGACGTAAAGCGCTTAAGCGCCGTTGAACGCCTGCCTACCCACCACGACCCAATGGCAACACAGACCGTGTTCTACTCCGAACAGATGGAGTTCCTCTCCAGCATCCTGAACATGCAGCCGGAAGAATGCCCCATGCCCGACGTGGATATGAGCGTGGCGCTGAACACCCACCAGCTGACCTTTGGCTTCAACGCGCTGGAAAGCAAAAGCCCTGCTGGCAAACGCCGTTTTGCCGGGCTACTGACTCTCAAGCAATACCGCGAAGTGCCGCTGGAAATGATCGATCATGTGCTGCAAGCGCCTATGGATTTGATTATCTGCCAGTCGTTCCATTTCATCAGCGAAAATGACGCGCTCTGGCAATACAAGAATCAGCGCGAGATATTCAAGATCAGCGGCGATGACTATTCCATCCGCGCCACCGGCATTGAGGATATGCTCCAATCCATGGGCAAAAAGTTGGGCTACGGCGCACAGCAGACCTCCATCATGGTGCTGGCGGACGAATACAAGCAGCTTGCCTCCGAGGTCATTGATGTGCAATCGGCCTTTGCCAAGCTCGGCCTCATCACCATCCGCGAAGACATCAAACTGGAAGAATGCTTCTGGTCGCAACTGCCGGGGAACTTCGAGTTCCTGCGCCGCAAAGATCCCATCAGCACCGACAAGGTAGGTGCGTTCTGCCGCCTGAACCGCTTCCCCAGCGGCGTGGTGGCTCAAAACCACTGGGGTTCGCCAGTGGCGCTGATGCCCACCACCGTGAACTCGCCATATTTCTTCAATTTCCATTTCCAGGATAACGGCCACACCGCCATCTTCGATTTTAACTCGTTCAACGACCCGACGAAGCACATCCTGCTGAACTTCCTGATCAGCGAATCGCGCAAATATGATGGCAAATTGTTTATCTTCGACCGCCACCAATCCTGCGAGTTGTTCTTTGATAAGCTCGGCGGCGACTATCATCGCCTGCTGCCCATAAAGGACGCACCCAAACGCCCGCAGATGATGGTCAACCCCTTCTGGTTGGAAGAGAACCCGCGCAACCAGGCTTTCTTGCTGGCGTGGTGCGTGTCGCTGATCTCTGGCCATGTCACCGTTACCGACGAACAGCGCGACTCGATCCGCCAATCGCTGGCCCAGCTTTACACACTGCCCAACGAAGAGCGCAGCTTGGTTAAGCTGATCGGCATCATGCAAGCTGCCGACCCGGAACTGGCCGCGCATTTTTCGCCCTGGCACGGACGCGGCAAATACGCAGCCCTATTGGAAGCCGGCATCGAAACGCTCGACCTGCGCAAGCCCATGCACGCGTTCGACATGGAGCCGATCATCGCCAACCCGGACATCATCATTCCGGTGTTCTCGTATCTGCTGCACAGGATCATCACCACCATCGACGGGCGGCCCACCATCATTGTGTTGAACGAAGCCTGGGACCTGCTGGAAAACGCCTTCTTCGCCCCGCGACTTGAGAGCCTGCTGGAGATGCTGCAACAGAATAACGTGATGGTCGTATTCACGACGCGTGCGCCCTCGCAGCGCGCTGAAAGCAACGTGCTGAGCACGGTGATGCGCATGTGTGCCACACGCATCTACCTGCCCGATGACATCGCCTATGAATATGAATCACCTGAACTAGGCCTGTCCAGACGCGATTCGCGCATGCTACTGAAAATGGATCGCCAGAAAGGCGAATTCCTGCTCAAGCAGAATCGTGAAAGCATCGGCCTGAAAGTCAGCCTCGAAGGCATGGACGACATCTACGCTATTTTCTCGAACAATATTAAGAACCTGATTGCAGCGGGCGGTGAATACGCCGCCCTGCCCGACAATTACGGCTAACGGTAACGTTATGGCTTTGATGCGCCGCTTGAAACGCTTCGCACAGACCTGGCTGCTGGCAGCCGGGCTTGTTGCTTTGCCTTCGGCGGCCTTTGCGAACAACGGTTGCCCCTCTGGCCTTGAACATTTCCTGGGCCAGATCTTCTGTAACTTCCTGACCACGCTTTCGGACACGCTCGACCCCATCCTCAACAGCATGTACGGCAAGATGGCGCAGCTCTCGACCTCGCTGGCCTCACTGTTCGTGCTAATCTACGGCATACAAGTGATCGTAGGTATCAGCACCTTCAACGTGCGCGAAGCCGGCGGGCGTGCCGTGAAGCTTGCCATCGCCGTGTCGCTGATGACCGGAGCCAGCACGTTCGACATGGGCACGGTGTACCTGTTCTTCAATTCGCTGGCACTGGAAGTGCCCGCGCTTTTTATCCACATCCTACCCAACGACGCGGGTCTTACCCTAAGCAGCGGCAACCTTGTCGAATCGCTTTACGCCTCTATCGATAAGCTGTTTTACCAATACATCACCGGTGAGCTAGAGCTCTCGGCCAACAAGTTCAAGATACTGGGCTTCTTAGGAGCGCTCGCGCTGTTCTGCCCGCCGCTGTTCGGGCTGGTGGCCGGCTGGATTTTCCAGGCCTTCATGCTGTTGGTGCGCTCGCTCGTAACTATCCTGATGGCGCTGGCCACCATCATGTTCCTGGTGTCGCTCGGGCCGCTGTTTTGCGCCTTTCTTCTGTTCGAAACCACCTCGTCGCTATTTTGGAGCTGGGTGCGTCACTTAACCTCCAACGCATTGCAGGTGACCTTTGTGCTCGCCGGGCTGGTGATGTGGATGTCGTTGATGGCAGGCTATGCCAAGCCCATCTCCGACTTCAACAACATGATTGAGGAATACAAGGCCATCAACGTAGCCGCAGGCGCACAGGCCGGCCCACAAGACGGCTGGGGCATGTGCGAACTCGAACTTGATCTTTCTACCTCTGGCCCGCAGATTGGCGGGTGTGCAGGCGATCCGGTGGCCGCCGGCGCACAAGTATTCGAGCCGGAATTCATGTATTTCTTCGTGTATTATGTCATTGCGCTCTTGGTGCTTACCCATGGCTTCTCGGCGCTGCTGGACTACGCGCCCACCATTGCGCAGAGCCTGGCCGGCGCGGGCACAGGCGGCAACCCGCTATCGGGCACGGGCCTGGATGCATTCTCCAAAGTTACGGCAGCCGATAAACGCCAGGATCTGGGCGACAAGAAAGGTGAGGCCGAAGAGCGCAACAGGCCCGGTGACCGCAACGACGGCACGGGCCAGCAAGTGCAGCAATCAGCCACCAACGCCCTCAAAGATACCCTGCGCGGCTTCATCAAGCCCAAAACCTAAGCTCTCGATGAGGCATCCGCCTCCAGCGCCGATTTTTTTCTTAACGATTTATTTATTCTGATGCACTAGATTTCCGAACACTGTATGCTAGTGTCGATTTTAACTATGTTTTTTTACCCCTGGGTGATTTTTACGTTACATGAACCAAGAAGCTAAAGAGATCATCGAGCAAAAGAACTGGTACAAGGATCGCTACCAGTATCTGCTGGTTCAGCGACGGCTTCTTAGCTTCATCACCTTGCTATCACTGGTGTGCACGCTGGTCACTGTGGTGGTAATCGCACGTCTCGCACCACTAAAAAGCGTCGACCCCTTCATCATTCAGGTGGATCAGAAAAGCGGCATCACCCAAACCGTCGACCCGCTGACCGTGAGCGAGCTCACCGCCAACGAAGCAGTGAACAATTTCTTCCTAGTACAGTATATCCGCTCGCGCGAAGGCTATAGCGTGACCGACCTTGCCCGCAACTACAACATCGTGCGCGTAATGTCCGACCCGGGCAAAGTATATCCCGAATTCGTAGGCCAGGCGGACCCGAACAACCCACGTTCCAACGCAGCCCGCCTGGGCAGCAGCGGCGTGCGCACCGTGCGTTTCAAATCCATCAGCTACATCAACCCGCAGCTGGTGCAGGCGCGCCTTTTGATCGAGGAAAAGACCGACAACAGCTATCTGCAATACCACAAGATTGCGCTGATCGCGTTTGAGTATATGAAGTTAAGCCTGACCAACGAAGAGCGCTACGTGAACCCGCTAGGTTTCCGCGTAACCGATTACCGCTTAGATGAGGATATATTACAAAAATGATACGTAACCTGATCGCCATTGCCGCCTTAAGCGCCAGCCTCGCCCCAGCACTTGCCCTTGCGCAAGAAGCGGGTGAACCTACACCGCTTAACTCCAACGACCGCCGCATGCAAATGCTGACCTACCGGGAATCGGATGTATACACCATCCAGACCCGCTACGGCTATCAGACCAGCATTGTCTTCGGTAACGGTGAAGAGATACAGACCGTCTCGGTGGGTGACCGCAGCCCTTGGCAGATTGTGCCAGCAGGAAACCGCCTGTTCATCCGCCCCATGCTGGAGAACGTTACCACCAACATGACCATCCTGACCACCCGCCGCTCCTACCAGTTCGATCTGAAATCGGCAGGATCAGAAAGCGATGATATCGGTGGCAAGGCCTCCGACGTTGTATATGTGGCCAAATTCACCTACCCCGAAGATGAGGCCAAGAAACGCGCCAAGGAACAGCAAGCGCAATTCACCCTGCCCTATGGCAGCCTGATCGTACCGCAACAATCGGCAGGGGAGCCTGCACGCCCCACCATCCGAGTGCCCACCCATACCGGCCCCACCACGCCGGAGAATCCCAACCGCAGCTACACCTTCTCCGGGCCAGACGATCTTGCACCCATGTCAGTGTATGACGACGGCACGTCCACCTATATCAAATACCGCGATACTAGCCAGCCCATACCCAACGTCTACATCCCCAGTAGCGTTGGCGAGACCCCCGTTCCCACGCGCATCGCCAATAATTATGTAGTGGTAGATGTGGTGGCTGGCGAGCTGCTGCTTAAGAACAGCAACGGCACGGTGCATGTGTATAACGAAGTGATCAACCCGCAATAGGCTCCATTCATGGCTGATGACGATAACAAGCTTCCCCCTACCGAGCCCAGCCTCGACTCTGGCGACACAAGTTATTCGTCGCCGGATATCGACTACGACCTAGGCGCAGAGGAAGAAGAGATCACAATGAGCCGCGCCGGCCCGGCGGTCGGTAACGGCCCGGGCAAGGTGATCGCCTTTGGCGTAATCATGATCGCCGTTTCTGCCTTCGTTATTTACTCGCTGTTCTCCGACAAGCCTAAACGCCCTGAGTTGCCGAACGAATTGTTCATGACGGCCAAACCATCCGATATCGTAGCGGCCGTGCCCGCGCCCGTGGCTCCGCCCACACCGATCGGCGATGTAAGCCTTGCGCCGCCAACGCTGCCGCCACCTCCGCCACCTCCGCCACCTCCGCCTCCGCCACCGCCACCGCCACCGCCGCCGCCTGCACCGCCGATGTCAGCACCCGCTGGCATGCCGACGGCTGCTATGCCCGGCGTTACAGGCCTTGCTCCTAACATGATTCCGGGGGCACCAGACGCGCCTGCGGCACCTATTGCCCCCCCTCCTGTTCCTGGCGCTGCTGGCGTTGGCCAACCGGTGATGGAACCGCCGCCTGTTCCGAGTGCTCCCACGATTCCGAGTACTCCCACGATTCCGAGCGAGCCGGGTGAAGAAAGCTTCGCCGAGTCGGACGGTATTTCCGCCGCCGGCCCGCGTGGCAACCGTGGCCGCAATAGTAGCGCTGCCCTGAACGCGCCGCTTCCACCCAAGCCCGGCACACCGCCGCGCCTGCCCAATGTGCGCGCTATCAACCCCATCAATGTCGATGACAAAGAGCAGCAGAAACGTCTGCGCTCGAATATGCTGGTGCTAGACTCAGCGGTTAGCGCAAAAGGCAGTGCTGGCGGCGGCAAAGAGGGTGAAAGCAGCGGCGATGCTAACGCCGACTTCGCCAACAGCACTATTCGCAATAGCGCTGCCGAGATCGCGGTGGCCAAACGCATGAGCAATCTCTCGACCACTATTGCTCAGGGCAAGATCATCAACGCCGTACTGGAATCGGCGGTCAACACCGACCTGCCAGGCTCTATCCGCGCTATCGTCGCCCGCGACGTATACGCCGAATCGGGCCGCGAAGTGATGATCCCCAAGGGTTCGCGCCTCATCGGTACTTATAACACCGGCATCAGCCGTGGGCAGCAACGCGTGCTCATCGTCTGGACGCGCCTGCTGCGCCCCGATGGCCTGGACATCATGATCGGCTCACCGGGCGTCGATTCTCTGGGTCGTGCGGGTATTGCAGGCCTGGTGGATAACAAATACATGGAGACCTTCTCCACCGCTATCTTAACCAGCGCCATTTCCATCGGTGTGGCCGTGGTAGGCGACAGCCTGACCACCGGCAATTCCACGAGCACGTCCAACACCGACGGCTCATCCAGCACCACCGGCAGCGGCGGTGCAGCCGGTGTGGCAACGGCCGTCAATACGCTGGGCACGGTCTCGGAAGATATCGTCACCTCAATGGTTGACCTTCGCCCGACGATCACGATTGACCAGGGCACTCGCATCAGCGTGTTCGTGAACAAGGACCTTATCTTCCCGACGAGCATATTGGATTCCTCTTTCGTGCAATAGGTCACTATGAGCTTAACGGCGCTTGATACCTACCTCACCCCGCTGAAGAAGTTCTTCGCGCAGCCGACAGTAAGCGAAATTTCCATCAATCGCCCAAAGGAAGCGTGGGTGGAAATCGGCGGCGACATGACGCGCTATGAGCTGCCTGAATTCGACCTGGAGCATCTAAAGTCGCTCGGCCGCCTGATCGCACAATCCACCGAACAAAAGGTCAGCGAAGAAACCCCGCTGCTTTCGGCAACGCTTCCCGATGGCTATCGTATCCAGGTGGTGTTCCCGCCTGCTTGCGAGCCCAATATCGTGGCCATGTCCATCCGCAAGCAAACCATCATGAATCTGGACCTCGACCAGTACGAGGCGATCGGCGCATTCCAAAGCACTATGGTACGCAAGGAAGAAAACCCGGTGGACAAAAAACTGCGTGCCCTACTCAACGCCGGCGCGATCAAAGACTTCATCACTCAGGCCATTTTGGCCAAGAAGAACATCATCATCTCCGGCGGTACGTCCACGGGTAAGACCACGTTCTTAAACGCGGCGCTGAAAGTGATACCGCCGTCTGAGCGCATCATAACCTGCGAAGACGCACGAGAAATCATGATACCGCATATCCCCAACCGTTTGCACCTTGTGGCCTCGCGCGGCGGCCAGGGCCGCGCGCAGGTAAGCATGCAGGATCTGATCGAAGCGTGCCTGCGTCTTCGCCCCGACCGCCTGATGCTGGGCGAGCTTCGCGGTAAAGAGGCGTTCTCATTCATGCGCGCGGTCAACACCGGCCATCCGGGTTCCATCTCCACGCTGCACGCAGACACACCGCAACTGGCCATGGAACAGCTGATACTGATGATCATGCAGGCAGGCCTGGGCATCACGCGTGACCAAATTAAAAGCTATGTGGAAAACGTCATCAATGTTATCATCCAGCTCAAGCGCGGCCCTCGCGGCATGCGCTATGTGTCCGAGGTGTATTTCAATAGCGATGTCTAACTAGACTTGCCCCATGGCCGAACTTAAACACGAGAACCGCCGCCGCCAGGTATTCAACCGGCTAATTGTCATCGCGGTGATCCTTACGATCCTGATCATTCCCGGCTATCTGGGCGTGGGCGCAGCCTTCTTGCTCTATTACGGCGACGCCTATTTCGAAGCGCTGTTCATCCCGCCCTATCTGTTCGAGCAATATTGGGCGCTGTTCACCTATTGGCTGCAATACCGCAATCAGCTGGACCAGGATTTCTTCGTCAAGGTCATCGCCCCCCCTATGGGCGGGTTTTTCTCCAGCATCGTGCTGCTCTACGCTGCGCGCGCACCGCTGCTGGACTTCCGCCCGCTTAAGCTCAAGGAAAGTATCCACGGCGATGCGCACTGGGCAACCGAAGCGGAGATCCGCCAGGCCAAGCTGCGTTCCAAGAAAGGCTTCCTGCTCGGGCGCACCGGCAAAAGCCGCTACCTCATCGCGGATGATTTCCAACACATCTTGTTGTTTGCCCCTACGGGCTCGGGTAAGGGTGTAGGCTTCGTAATCCCGAATCTTTTATTCTGGGACCAGTCGGTAGTGGTGCATGACATCAAGGGTGAAAACCACGAGCTGTGCTCGGGCTATCGCCGCAAGATCAACCAGGATGTCTTTTACTGGAACCCCGCCGATCCGGACGGACTTTCGCATTGCTACAACCCTCTGGACTGGATATCGCAAAAGCCCGGCCAGATGGTCGATGACGTGCAGAAGATCTGCAATCTCATCCTACCTGAGCAGGAATTCTGGCAGAACGAGGCCCGTTCGCTCATGCTGGGCGTGATACTGTATCTGGTAGCCGTGCCGGAGAAGGTCAACTCGTTTGGCGAAGTGGTGCGCACCATGCGCTCCGACGACGTGGTGTATAACTTAGCCGTAGTGCTCGACACCATCGGCAAGCGCATCCACCCCGTGGCCTACATGAATATCGCGGCGTTCCTGCAAAAAGCCGATAAGGAACGCTCGGGCGTAATTTCGACGCTGAACTCCGGCTTGGAACTTTGGGCCAACCCGCTGATCGACGCGACCACCGCCCGCTCGGATTTTGACATGCAGCAGCTCAAAAAGAAGAAAATGAGCGTGTTCTGCGGCGTGACCCCGGACAACTTAAAACGCCTCGAGCCATTGCTCAAAGTGTTCTACCAGCAGGCGACCGACTTCCTGACGCGCAACATGCCACGAAAAGATGAACCCTTCGGCGTGATGTTCATGATGGACGAGTTCCCAAGCTTAGGCGAAATGCCGCAGTTCCAGGTAGGCATCGCCTATTTCCGCGGCTATCGTGTGAAGCTGTTCCTCATCGTACAAGATACGCAGCAGCTCAAAGGCATCTACGAAGAAGCCGGCATGAACTCCTTCCTATCCAACAGCTACTACCGCATCACCTTTGCGGCGAACAACGTGGAGACAGCCAACCTCATCTCGCAGCTAATCGGCAACAAAACGGCCCAGCAAGCTTCGCACAACCAGCCAAAGTTCCTCGACATGAACCCGGCCTCACGCACCGTCAACACCTCAGAGGTGCAGCGCGCACTGCTCCTGCCGCAGGAGGTGATCACCCTGCCGCGCGACGAACAGATCATCCTGATTGAATCCTTCGCGCCGATCCGCACCAAGAAAATCTTCTATTTCAAAGACAAATTTTTCAAACGCCGCCTGCTTAAACGCGAGCCCATTCCCGTACAGGAGCCTTATGACCCGCGCAAGAAGGATGCCCCGCCCGAGCAACCGGCAGCCGCCGCTAAGTAGCTGTTTTTTCTGTTTTTGATGGCAACACACTGGCTAAATAGCCGCAGCATTTACAACCCGATAGAGCGTTGCTTTATGTAGCTTTTATGGGTATAAAGGAATTAAGAAAATTTAATAAAGCCAAAAATAAAAACAATAAAAACGGGGTGAGGCGATTTTCATGGTGTCTGAGAAATCACCGCAGGATACCCATAGCCAACCGGGGCTAGACACCGCGCTCGTCCTCGACTCGTCCTCGATCATCGATTTTGCTTCCAACCGCTACGGCAATAAAAAGACCGACTGGATAAATTTGTGCAAATACCTGGTGGATACCGGGGCCGTACAAGAAGTTGTCATCCCCGACCAGATCATTTTCGAGCTCACCGGCCTGCTGCCGGAAAGCCAGCGCGACGCACAGAAACGCGTACCCCAGGATATCCACACCGATAGCCGCTATAAAGCAAGCACAGCCGTGCATAACGCGCTTAAGCCCTTCATCGACAACTCGCCCCGCCTGTCAGACGTGCGCCATTTTCAGCCCGAGCGTAAACTGCGCAACCAGAACCTGCTGGCTTACACGTTGCTGCATGACCGCGAGAACGGCAAGGCCGTGATGTCACACACCAAGATCTGTTCGAAGTTTTCGCACCGCACCCAGGCCGAGCTGGACATGGCCTGCGGCGTACCGGGTGACTATAGCAGGGATTACCGCATTTCGTTGGAGGACGCGCTCGAAGTGGCGGGCGAATGCATGGATGTGGGGCAACTGCGCCTGCGCCTGGTCGGAGCGCATAATCTGGGCTGGATCCCTTCCGACAAACTCAAGGAGCGCACCAAGAACGGCGAGCGCTACTTGACCAATGACTGGGTAATAAAAGAATTACGGCTGGAAGAAAGCCACCCCTTTGTGCAACGCGCACGCAAACAAAGCAGCGCTGGCTACGCTCATCTGAAAGATCTGCTGGACACCAAGATCATAGGCAAGCAGGAACTGACCGATGTTGGCCGCACCTGGAAGCTCTGCCTTGCCGATGCTTTCGTCACCGGCCTGCTACCGATGGATGATATCGTCAGCATCGCCGAAAAACTGGATTTCAAAGTGCCTAACACCCGCAGTTGGACCTATAAACAGCTCAAGGATTCAGGCATGATGGCCGATGACTGGAAAGATCGGCTTGCCACCTGGGCCCATGAGCACAAACCCGACGATCCGGAATTCGCCGGCAGGTTTAAAATGGAATTCTCAAGAAACGGCATCGACGAAGTGACGCTCGGAAAAATGGGGCTGTTTGGCCCCGGTAAGGCCTGGGAATATTTCAAGGGGCGCCTGAATAATCCAGGCTCACTCTTCGAACAGGGCTTCTTCGAGCACAGCCTCTCTATTGCCGATGCAAACAACATCGCTTCGCTGGAGACACCCAGCCACCCCTATCACGCTATGAAGCTACTGTGCGACGCGCCGCTGATCGCCGCCAAACGCAAAGTCGATTTCGAGGATGCCTGCCGCGACTACCTGCCCTACGAAAAGATCTTCTCCGAGGCCGTTGTCAACGGCGCCATCAGTCTACATCAGATGCTCAGCCTTGCCGTCAAGGCCGGCGGCATGACGCAAAAAGGGAATCACTACACCACCGCCAACGGCGAAGTGATGTGCTACTACAACGATAAAAATCCCGAACGCAGCGTCATGGCGGTTAAGCGCGGCTTCATGAAGCACCGCAAATTCGGCGTAAAGGACGGGCAAACGCAAACCTCGCTACAAGTGGTGGGCAAGAAGCTCGATCTCAACGCTCACGGCATCGAGCGCGATGACAACTTCCAATACATGACCTTCGACACATTGCAGGGGCTCTCCTCTCACTCCCAGCACCACTACACCCTTCCGCAGCATTTGCGCTATCACCGCATGTTCGACGTGATGCTCTGGCCCAAAACACGCGAGAATGCCTCGACCGTGCGCGAAGCCGCCATGGAGGTGTTGGGCCAGACCAAACTGCATCAAATCGAGTTGGATTTTTCTAACAAGCACTTTCGCTACCTGGTCAAGCGCCTGCAAAACCCACCCTATGTTACCGCGTTTACTACTGCACACGCCACCTCGCGCGGCGATCAGTGGGACTTGGGCGAAATGGCTATCCTCGAGCACATCACCGGCCGGCCGAACAAAAAATGGCTCGTGGTCAACCACGATAATGAACTACGCGACTCAATCGAGAATTGCCAGCTACCGCCCAAACTCGTACGTAAAAAGACCGACTATCACCGCGGAGCGATGAATATCAACGGCCGCTTGCAAAACGACGAAACTCCTCGCCCCACCACCTTGCGCACCGATGAGTTCATGGAACAGGTGGCCATGGCCATTCTCAACGACCCACGCTCGCAAACGCGCGAGGGTATGCGTGAGCTGGAAAATGCCTACCCCGCAGTCGGGGAAGTCTTGCGGAACGAGCGCCTGATGGAAGCAGCCGATGCACGCCTAAGAACCAGAGAAACAGGCCTGATCGAAGGCAGGAACTTTGAAACGCTCGGCTGGGCGAACAACCGCGCCAGCACACAAGCCAGCAGCAGCCCGGCTAGCATCGCACGCAGCGGCGGCAACGGCAATTACCGCGATGCCACTAGGGCATCAAGAGACCGCCATTAATATGCAGCGTCTGGCCGGTAACATAACCTGCCGAATCACTCGCAAGGAACAATGCACCGGCTGCTATCTCATCAGGGTTGCCCATGCGCGACAACGGAATATTCTGCGTGATGCGGCCCTTCTGGTCGTCGGTCAGCACGTCGGTCATCGGGGTGGCGATAAAGCCCGGCGCGATACAGTTAACCGTGATACCGCGTGCGGCCACTTCCTGGGCGAGCGCCTTGCTCATGCCGGTTAAGCCCGCCTTGGAGGCGCAATAGTTGGTTTGGCCCGGGTTGCCGCTCCACCCCACCACCGAGGTGATGAAGATCACGCGGCCGGCACGGCGCTTAAGCATGCCTTTGGTGGCCGCGCGCGCCAGGCGAAAACTGCCGGTTAAGTTCACGTCAATCACCGCCTGCCAGTCTTCGTCTTTCATACGCAGGGCAAGGGTGTCCTTGGTCACGCCGGCGTTGCACACCAGGATGTCCAGGCCGCCGAGTTTTTCTTCTGCGCTGCTAATCAGGCCATCGAGCGTGTCGAGCTGGGCGATATCACAGGCGATGCCGAGCGCGCCACCACCGAGGCTGGCTGCCAATGCATCGAGTTTTTCCTGATTGCGGCCGGAAACGGCCACTTGTGCGCCTGCCTGCGCGAAAGCTTTAGCGATCGCGCCGCCGATACCGCCGGTCGCGCCGGTGACCAGCGCCTTTTTGCCTGCTAATGAAAACATGACTGCTCCTTGGCTAAATGAATGACATTAGCCGTTATGGGAGCACCCGTTTGCAATTGCAAATGGAATTTTTACGCAGCGGCCGCGAGCACTTCGAGGTCGGACGGCATGCCCACATTGCGCACATCCATTTCCGGCGCAATGCGCTTGTTAAGGCCGGCGAGCACTTTGCCCGCGCCGATCTCGATGATGCTGGTCACGCCCTGAGCCTTCATGAACATCACCGATTCGCGCCAGCGCACCATCGCCGTCACCTGGTCGACCAGCAGGTCGCGCAGCATGGCGGGGTCGGCTTGCAGAGCAGCGGTCACGTTGGTCACCACCGGCACGCAAGGGGCGTTCATGGTGGCAGCGGCCAGGGCCTGAGCCATAACACCGGCAGCCGGCGCCATCAATGCGCAGTGGAACGGTGCGCTTACTTCAAGCATCACGGCGCGCTTGGCGCCTTTATCTTTAGCGATTAGCAGCGAGCGTTCCACAGCCGCGCGCGCGCCGGATACTACCACTTGGCCGGGGGCGTTGTCGTTGGCCACCGAACATACTTCGCCCTGGGCGGCTTCTGCAGCAATAACCGCCGCCTGTTCATAATCCACGCCGAGCAATGCGGCCATCGCGCCCATGCCGGCCGGCACGGCAGCTTGCATCGCGTTGCCGCGGATGCGCAGCAGGCGTGCAGCATCAGTAATGGAAAGGGACCCAGCGGCAACCAGTGCAGAATATTCACCCAGCGAGTGGCCTGCTACCATGCTGGCATGCTTGGCCACGTCAAAGCCGGTTTCGGTCTCCAGCACGCGAAGGGCGGCAATGGAGGTCGCCATAATGGCCGGTTGAGCGTTCTGGGTCATGGTCAGCATGTCCTGCGGGCCTTCGAACACCAGAGCCGAGAGCTTCTCGCCCAGCGCGGCATCAACTTCATCAAACACCTGTTTTGCAACACTAAACTGATCGGCGAGCGCCTTACCCATACCTACTACTTGCGAGCCTTGGCCGGGGAATACGAGAGCTGTCGTCATTTTATTTCCTTTGTAAATTAGTTGCTTGTGTGGTTTTTCCATATTTTCTGGGCATAATTGTTAACACATTGGTAACGATTTTGCAAACTAAAAGCGATAAAACGGCATTTACCACAACAAAAGGGTGAGATTTCCTCTTGCGTCAGGAAAAAAAGCCGCTATAGGTTATAGCCCTTTTTTAAGAGTTGGCGGCGCAATAAAGCACCGCTGCGAATTGGATATGCTGGAGTTTACACACTATGCCGCTTTACGAAGCTACTTTCATCACGCGCCAGGATCTGTCGCGCCAGGACATCACCAAGCTTAGCGATTCGCTAAGCTCCATCGTCGAGCAAGGCGGCGGCAAGGTGGTGAAGAACGAATATTGGGGCCTGCGCAGCCTCGCTTATCGCATCCGCAAGAACCGCCGTGGCCACTACACCATGCTGGCGATTGACGCTCCCGCTCCTGCCATCAAGGAAATGGAACGCAACATGCGCATCAACGAAGACATCATCCGCTCGCTGACCATCCGCGTCGAAGCACACGAAGAAGGCCCTTCGGCCATGATGCAGCAATCACGCGGCCGCGATGAAGGCTACGCACCTGAAGGCGCTGAAGGCGAAACTGCCGCAGCAGCACCCGCCACCGAAACCAACAATTAATCCGGGGATAGACCATGGAACGCTCACAAGAAAACACGCAAGGCGCAGGCCGCAAGGTATTCTTCCGCCGTAAGAAGACCTGCCCGTTGACCGGCGCTAACGCCCCGAAGATCGACTACAAGGACACCAAGCTGCTGCTGCGTTTCGTTTCCGAACGCGGCAAGATTCTTCCTTCGCGCATCACCTCGGTGTCGCACAAGAAGCAACGCATCCTGGCTGCCGCTGTAAAGCGCGCCCGCAACCTGGCTTTGCTGCCTTTCGTTGCACAATAACCTTTGCATCATTGTTAAAAAAAGGTAGGGTCTGCCCCTACCTTTTTTTTCGCCTGTATGTCGCCTAATATCCGATCCATCATTGCCGCTGGCGTGGCTTCCGCCGCTTTATTCTTTACCGTGCTGGCGCTCGGGCTTGGCTTCTTTTTCTTTTTCCTGCCGACCTTGCCGCTGTTTTATGTGGGGCTTAAAGCCGGCTCACGCGTAAGCCTGCACGCTTCACTGGTGGCATCGCTTTTGGTCTGCGTCATCACCGGCGCGGTGGCCGTGGGGGTAATGTTCTATTTGCTGCTTGGCCTGCCTTGCTGGTTCGTGGTGCTCAATGCGCTTTCCCACCGCACAACGGCAGACGGCAGCGAAATATTCTACCCGCTAGGGCGCATCTGGCTGCGCCTTGCGCTCGCTGCCTGCTGCCTGATGGCCTTTATCACCGCCTATTACGCCACGCAGGAACAAAACCTCCCCGCCATGCTAACCGCACATATTGAGGCGGCATTCGTGAATTTCTCCGGCGAATACGCCAAGGCCATCGAGGCGCTGTCGAATAACTCCTTCCTTATTATGGCCGTCATGGTGTGGCTGTGGGGCATTGGGCTCTACGTGCATCTGTGGCTGGCCAACATGCTGCTGCTCAAACAAGGCCAGGCACTGCGCCCGAGCATGGCGGTGCTGCCCTTTGCCATGCCATCTTGGATGTTCTCGCTTATCACCATCTGCGCCCTGGCCTCACTCATCGGGGGGCAGTCGATGGCATTTTTGGGCAAAACCCTGCTGCTATGCCTGGCCATGCCCTATTTTTTCTTGGGGCTGGCCCATGTGCACGAAGCCAGCCAGCAATGGCCTAACCGCAAGTTTTTGCTGTTTTTATTGTATTTTGTGGTGGTGGCACAGCTATGGCCCACCTTGCTGCTGGCTGGCTGGGGCTTCTGGCAGCACCTAAAAATTATCAACAAACACTTGCCATCAGACCGCGCTTAGTCTAGATGTAAGCCCCTTTAAATTTTAGACGAAGCGTTAGGAGTTGTGTCATGGAAGTGATCTTGTTGGAACGTATCACCCGTTTAGGCGGTGTAGGTGACGTAGTAAAAGTGCGTGACGGTTACGGCCGAAATTTCCTCATCCCCATGAAAAAAGCGATGCGCGCTACCGAAGCCAGCAAGAAGGTTTTCGAGGAACGCCGCCATATCATCGAACAACAGAACGCAGAAGCCAAGGGCGCTGCTGAGATCGTAGCCAAAAAGATGGAAGGCCTGAACCTCTCCATCGTTCGCCAGGCTTCGCAAGAAGGCAAGCTGTATGGCTCGGTCACCGTGCGTGATATCGCAGATGCACTGGCTGAAGCCGGTCATGAAGTAGCCAAGAGCCAGATCGTGGTTTCGCAGATCATCAAAACCATCGGCGAATACAACGTTCGTGTCAGCCTGCACGCGGAAGTGGTCGTGCCGATCACGCTGAACATCGTTCGCGTAGAAAGCGAAGCTGCTTAATTTCAGCTAACCAGAACGCATACTAAAAAAGAGCGCTTCGCATGAGGCGCTCTTTTTTTATGTGACCAGACTTTCCGTCTTCACCGCCAGCGTACGGTGATGCGGGAAGATGATGCGCACCGTCGTGCCCTCGCCAAGCTTACTGGTCAGGAGCAATTTACCGCCATGAAGCTCCGCATACATCTTGCAAAGCGGCAGGCCAAGGCCCGTGCCCTCATGGCTACGGCTGCGATGCACCTGGCCGAACACCGAAAGCGCCTTGGGGATATCAGCTTCCGCGATGCCGATGCCGGTGTCCGACACCATCAGGTTCAGGTTATGCTGCTGGTCGAGGCGCACACCGATGGTGATCGTGCCGTTCTCGGGGGTGAATTTCACCGCGTTGGAAAGTAGGTTGATGAGGATCTGGCGAATTTTGCGCTTATCGCCCGTCATGCCGGCAAAGCCCGGATCGATCGAGGTCACGAGCTGAATACTCTTGGTGCGGATCTTGCCGCTCATGATGCGCACCGATTCGCCCACCAGATCGTTCAGGTCCACCTCTTCTTCGGAAAGGTCGAGCTTACCCGCATCACCCTTGGAGAATTCCAGGATGTCGGTAATAAGCTGCAGCAGGTGCGAGCCGCATAAATGGATGTCGTGGATACGTTCTTTCTGTTTGGCCGTCAGTGGGCCGAAATAGCCCGAGTTGATCATCTCCGAGAAGCCGATGATCGCGTTGAGCGGAGTGCGCAGCTCATGCGACATATTGGCCAAAAACTCTGACTTCGCCTGCGATGCCAGAATGGCCGAGCTTTCCGATTCCTCGACACGCAGAATTTGTTTGGCCATGGCCACCGCGAAGAAAGACAGCACCGAGCCAAAGATGGTGAACAACACCAGGAAGCCGATGTCCTTGAGGCGCGACTGCCGCCAGCCATAAAGGAAGTCGTCGTCGTCCATGGTAAGGGACACGACGATGGGCAGGTTCTTCAGCGCCTTGAGCGAGACGATCTTGATGCCCTCTTCGGTGTCGATCATCTTGCTATGCACATCGCCGTCCAGCGTGCGCTGCTCGGCCAGCCATTGGCGCGAGATGCGTTCATTGGCAGGGCTGGTGAACGGGCCGGAAGTCAGCACCGTGCCGTCTTGCAGCATCAGCACCATGGATTTTTGGCTGCCGGAGGCCACCGTGCTGTAGAAATCTAGCGAGTAGTTGGGGTTGATGGCTGCCAGCACGATGCCGCCGAAGCTACCATCGAGCTTGTTGTAGCGGCGGCTCATGATAATGAGTGAGCGGTTATCCTGCGTGTAATGCTTACCGATGAATACGTCGGTGTCATCCGCATAGCGCATATGCTCGAACAGCTTCTGGCCGACGAGCGCCTTCTGATAATCCAGCCAGTTCTCATAATCGCGCTTATGGGCGGCCACCTCGACGTTCCCCGAATCGTTGATCATGGCCAGCGCCATAATCTGCGGCGTTTCATTGAGCCATACCTTGAAGTTCTGTTCGATGTAGCCCGGCAAATTATTGCCAAACAACGTGTTGAAATATTGGCGCTCGATAGCGCGGCGCAGCGACAGATCCACCGCCAGGAAGGTCAGCTCCACGTGATCGGCCAGCACGCGCGTGACCTTAACCGAGTTGTGGTCGGCTTCCACCAGTGACTGCTTGTAGGCCTGCGAGCTTTGATAAGCAACGATAACAGAGAACATCGCCATGATCAGGATACTAAACCCGATCACGTTACGAACGCGTGGCGATCTTGAACGCTTCTCTTCCATTTACCCAAAATCCATTATGTCTTCAGCAAGTACGCAAAACCAATAGGATAGGCGAACCTACACTTTCACCCATACTGGAGGGTTTTGGTTAATTTAGCGTATTAATATTAACAATATTTGGTTAAAAAACGCGGTTTTAACGGCAGTTTCCCTTGCTCGATGTGTTTTTTTCCATTATGTCACTTTTATGTCAAATACACCCCAGACCACCGATATTATCATCGTAGGCGCCGGCCCTGTGGGGCTTTTTGCCATTTTCCAGGCCGGCATGCTGAAGATGAAGGCCCATGTCATCGACACGCTGCCTGCCATTGGCGGCCAGTGCTCGGCGCTGTACCCGGAAAAGCCAATCTATGACATCCCCGGCTATCCGGCGATCGACGCGCAATGCCTGATCGACAAGCTCGCCGAGCAAGCATCCCCCTTCGCCCCCACCTACCATTTGGAGCAACGCGTTGAAAAGCTGGTGAAGAATGCCGATCACAGCTTTACTGTCACCACTTCTTCGGGCACGGAAATTTCGGCCAAGGCCGTTATCATTGCCGCGGGCTGCGGCGCGTTCGGCCCGAACCGCCCGCCGATGCATAACCTCGAAGCGTTTGAAGGCAAAAGCGTGCATTACATGGTGGCCAAGCGCGAAGATTTCCGCGGCAAGCGCGTCGTCATCGCCGGTGGCGGCGATTCGGCCGTGGATTGGGCCATCTCGCTTTGCGAGCTCACCGAAAAGCTCTACGTCATCCACCGCCGCCCGAAATTCCGCTGCGCACCTGAGAGCGCTGCCAAGCTCGATGCATTGGCCAAAGCCGGCAAGATCGAAATGGTCATCCCCTATCAGCTTGATTCGCTCGAAGGCGCCAATGGCCAAATTTCTCATGTGGTCGTCAAAACCTTAGAAGGCGAAGAGCGCAAGTTAGAGGCCGATGTATTACTGCCCTTCTTCGGACTTTCCATGGAGCTGGGGCCAATCGCGCAGTGGGGGCTGAATCTGGATACCAGTCGCATCGCAGTAAAACCTTCCTCCATGGAATCGAGCACGCCGGGCGTGTTCGCCATCGGCGACATGGCCCATTATGAAGGCAAGCTCAAGCTCATCCTGTGTGGCTTTGCCGAGGCGGCCATGGCCACGCACAGCGCTTATGCCCTGGTGCACCCAGGCGAGGCACTGCATTTTGAGTACTCCACCACCAGCGGCGTTCCCAAGGCCGCATGAGCACCTCTAAACTAATCGACGGCAAAGCCTTCGCGGAGAAACTCCGCGCCAGCATCGCCGCGCGCGTAGCAAAGCTAAAGGCCGATAAAGGCATCACCCCCGGCCTGGCCGTGGTGCTGGTGGGGCATGACCCGGCCAGTGAGGTATATGTGCGCAACAAGGCCAAACAAACCCGCGAAGCCGGCATGGAATCCTTCGAGTTCACCCTGCCCGACACGGTAACGCAAGAGTTGCTGCTGGCCAAAGTGGCTGAGCTTAATGCCGATGCGCGCGTGCACGGCATTCTGGTGCAACTGCCGCTGCCCAAACATATCAGCGAAGAGGCCGTCATCAACGCCATTGCGCCGGAAAAAGACGTCGACGGTTTCCACGTTATCAATGCGGGCAAGCTCGCCACCGGGCAAGAGGGCTCCGTTCCCTGCACGCCGCTGGGCTGCCTGATGCTGCTCAAAGACACGTTGGGGAATCTTTCGGGCAAGCATGCCGTCATCATCGGCCGTTCGAACATTGTGGGCAAGCCCATGGCCGCCCTGCTGCTCAAGGAAAGCTGCACGGTCACCATCGCGCATTCCAAAACGGCTGACCTGCAAGGCCTGGTGAAGACCGCCGATATCGTAGTGGCCGCCGTCGGCCGCCCCGAGATGGTCAAAGGCGACTGGCTGAAACCTGGCGCGACCGTGATTGATGTGGGCATCAACCGCGTGCCTGCCGAAGACGGCAAGACCAAGCTGGTCGGAGACGTGGATTTCCAGTCTTGTCAGCGGGTTGCAGGTGCAATTACCCCCGTTCCAGGCGGTGTGGGCCCCATGACCATCGCCTGCCTGCTGGAAAACACACTGCGCGCTGCCAGCCGCCCGTAACAAAAGTTTCATCTTTCAGCGGCTGCGTTTTACTCACGTTTTGCCTACAATTGCCCTAACGAACGTGTTTCAAGGGAGCTTCAGTCATGGGTGATAAACGCGATTCCGACGATATCGAAAAACAACTCTCTGTCGGCCGCTTTGCAGCCCAGGAAGCTAAAACCATGGGCTTTACCTTCGGTGGAGCGATACTGGGCGGCTTGGCTGGGTTAGGACTGGGCAAGGCCGGGCTTGCGCGCTTCTTGCCTCAGCAAGTGGGTGCTGCCGGCAATCGCGTCATCGCTGGTGCGGGCGCGGTCATCGGCCTGATGGTGGGCAGTGTCGCCTCAATGTATGAGCATTGGGCGAAAGTGGAGCGCGAGCGACTGAGCGTCAAGGAAATCAATAAGGATGTCGCCAGCATCATGGAAAAACGCGTCCAGTTTGAAAACACGCTCGAACAGCAGCAGGCGATTATCGACGGTATGCTTAAACAGCAAGAAGTACCTGGCCCCATGACCAGCAAGGAGCTGGCACGCCGCGAGGTAACCACCACCTCGGAGCGCAGCGTTTAAGCGCCCGGGCACACCATGCAGCCACACCCCCACACCTCACAGGGCCTCAAACCAAGTCTCAAGGAACAATTCGTTCCTCTGGAACAACGCGAAAGCCAGAAGATCGGCCTCAAACATTACCTGAAAGAAACCGCCACTTTCCTGGGCATCACAGCGCTGGGCGCGGCCATCGGCTTTGCCGCGGGCAAGGCGCTGGAGCCGCGCAATATCAGCCTGGGCAGCTATGGTCGCTTCTTCCACCCAACCGGCAAACTTGACGGCAAGCTTGGCGGTGCCATCGGCGGAAAGATCGGCGGCATTTACGCGCTGTATAACCATTGGCGCAAACGCGAAGGCAAGCGCTTAGGTGTAAGCAATATCAGCTCCGACCTGAACGCCGTGCTAAGCGCGGAATATCTGCAACAGGAAACACAGAAAGAACAGGCCATCGTTGAAGGCCTGCAACGCTTGCAAAGCGCCCGCCCCTCGCACGTACAAACACTCACGGCCGAACGAGAACAAGAAGCCGCCGCAAGCGGCATTACCACAGGCGTTAGCCGCTAGTCTTTTTTCTTACCGTTCATCACCGCACGGTATTTGCTCACATTGATATTATGCTGTGCGAGCGTGGTCGCGAAATTATGCCCGCCCGTGCCGGTAGCCACGAAGTATAGCTCCTTGGTAATCGGCGGGTTCAGCACCGCCTCGATAGAAGCTCGCCCCGGATTGGCGATGGGCCCCGGCGGCAACCCCGCGATAACATAGGTGTTATAGGCACTCGGCGTGCGCAGGTCAGAGAATGTGAGGCTTCTACCTAGATTGCCGCTTTGCTCGATACCGTAGATCACGGTCGGATCGGATTGCAGTTTCATGCCCAGCCGCAAACGGTTGATGAACACGGCGGCCACGCGCCCGCGCTCATGATCCAGTCCGGTTTCTTTTTCCACGATAGACGCAAGCGTTACAGCCTGGGCCGCAGTTTCCAGTGGCAAGCCTGGCTTGCGCGTGGGCCACAGTTCTTCGATGGTTTGCGTCATGCCCGAACGCATGCGCCCCACCAGCAAGTTACGATCGTCGCCATAGGTGAAGTGGTAGGTCTGTGGGAGCAAGCTGCCTTCGGGAATCGTGTCGCGCACTTGGCCCTCTAGCATCGGCTCGGCATCCAGCAATGCAAGCACTTGCTTGACAGTGAGCCCCTCGGGCACGGTGAGCTTATGCACCACCACCCGGCCGGCGGCGATCATGTCCATCACCAGCTTGGGCGAAATGGCGGCCGAGAACTCATATTCCCCAGCCTTGAACTTGCGGGCATCACCCAGCAACACCGCTATCACCTTGAACAATAACGGATGACGAATGACCTCGGCCTCGGCCATGTTATCAACGATCTCTTCAAACCCCGTGCCGCGCTTGAAAAGCACGGTCTTGGGCTCGGAAAGCGGGCCAGATGCGGTGTAATAAAAATGCGCATAGGCCACTAGGCAGATGCCGCAAAGCACACCGGCCAAGGCACTATAGCCAAAATATCGAAGCAGGAATTTCATGCGTGCTAGCCTCTAGCTGTTGCTGAACGTGCTGGCCCTTTGGGTAGCGAGCGAAGCCAGGCTAGACTTTCTTGAAAACGACCGAAGCGTTCGTACCGCCAAAACCGAATGAATTGGAAAGCGCAGCGTTGATCTTACGCTCCTTGGCCTTATGCGGCACAAGGTCGATATCGCAGCCGTCGGACGGATCGTCAAGATTGAGCGTCGGCGGGGCTATCTGCGTATGGATGGCAAGCAACGAGAAGATCGCCTCCACCGCACCGGCCGCGCCCAGCAAGTGGCCGATGGCCGATTTGGTGGACGACATGGAGAGCTTATAGGCCGCATCGCCGAACAACCGCTTTACTGCGCCCAGCTCGATTTCGTCACCCAGCGGAGTGGAGGTGCCGTGCGCGTTGATATAGTCAATATCAGACGGTTCGAGCTTGGCGCGTTTGAGCGCAGCCTGCATCGCACGGAAGCCACCATCGCCTTCAGGCGAAGGAGCGGTGATATGGTATGCGTCGCCGGACAGGCCATAGCCCACGACTTCGCCGTAAATTTTTGCGCCACGCTTTTTGGCGTGTTCGTATTCTTCAAGAATCACCACGCCCGCACCCTCGCCCATGACGAAACCGTCGCGACCTTTATCCCAGGGGCGCGAGCCTTTGGTCGGCGTGTCATTGTAGCTGGTGGAAAGTGCGCGTGCAGCAGCAAAGCCGGCCAGACCTATGCGGCAGATGGTGGCTTCAGCGCCACCGGCCACCATAATATCTGCGTCGTCCAGCGCGATCAGGCGCGCGGCATCGCCGATAGCATGTGCACCGGTGGAGCATGCCGTCACCACCGAGTGGTTCGGGCCCTTAAAGCCGTATTTGATGGATATCTGGCCAGAAGCCAGGTTGATCAGCGCGGCAGGGATAAAGAACGGGCTTACGCGGCGCGGGCCCTTCTCTGCCATGGTCAGCACCGTTTCCTCGATGATACGCAGGCCACCGATACCGGAGCCCACCATCACGCCGATGCGCAGCTTTTCTTCTTCCGAAAGGCCAGCAATGCCTGCATCTTCCACCGCTTCGGTAGCCGCGCCAAAAGCATAGTGGATGAACGTATCCATCTTTTTCTGCTCTTTGGGCTCGATGTAATTGTCAGCATTGAACTGGCCCGGGCCATCGCCCAGCGGCACTTCACCTGCGATACGCGCCGGAAGGTCAGACACATCGCAGCGCGTAATCGGGCCTAAGCCCGAACGTGAAGACGTAATGCCTTCCCACGAAGCTGCCACACCGCAACCAAGCGGTGTGACCAGGCCAAGACCAGTGACTACGACGCGTCGCATGTGAATGTTCTAGAAAAAATTAAGCGGCTTTAGCCTGCTGTTGGATGTAGCTGGTAGCGTCCTGAAGCGTCAGGATCTTTTCAGCTGCATCATCGGGGATCTCGATGTTGAATTCTTCTTCAAAAGCCATCACCAATTCAACCGTGTCCAGGCTGTCTGCACCCAGGTCGTCGATGAAGCTAGCTTCCGGCACAGCCTTAGCCTGGTCTACACCGAGATGTTCAACAACGATCTTTTTCACGCGGTCAGCAATATCGCTCATGTTTTGTATCCTTATTCTTGTTGCACAAACATGTCTCATAATGGCCAACGCTTTCATGCGCCCGACTTCTTATGTACATACATTGAATGGCGGACAATAGACAAGCCAATCGAAACGTCAAGCAATTCGTTTTAGCCTGTGCATAACCGCCGTTTTGATAGCGATACACCCCCGCCTAAGCATGCCTGCAATAACGCACGCCACACCACCATACCCGCGTGAAATTTATGGAAAATTTATGCAATATCAGACCATTGTAATAAAAAATTCAAAAAACTGTGTTGGTATGAGGCATCGTTTCATGTAAGATGAGAACGTCACTTATGGCTTAGTCCGGGTGACGTTTAGTGTCGCTTTGTGCGGCTTTCTCAATCACTAAAAAGGGTAATTCTTATGAACAACGCTAAAGAACTGAGTGCTGCTTGGCAGGCTTCCCTGCTCGTACTGCTCGCTGCTGCTGTGGTGATGCTGCCTGATCTGGCATATGCTTCCAGCAACACCCCGATGGGCAACGTGCTCTGCACCGTGAAGAACTGGTTCACGGGCAACACCGGTAAAGGTCTGGCTACCATCGCCATCACCGTTATCGGCGTAGGCGCGCTGCTGGGTAAAGTATCCTGGGGTATGGCAATCATCGTAGGTATCGGTGTTGCTATCGTGTTCGGCGCTGCTTCTATCGTAGACGCAATGGGTGGCGGCGTTTCCGACGCATCCAGCAACTGCGCTGTATCGTAGTCGCTCTAAACGACTATGTAACAAGGAAAAGGCCTGCCAGGAAACTGGCAGGCCTTTTCTTTGATTCACACGGCCGCTTAGGGCTATCATTGATACCTCGCCTTAGGACAGAACCTTTAATAAACCCTTAATAAATATGGGGATTAGTAGTAAATATTTCAAAATAAGTTTGTTGGCGCAAGAGGCAAATGTCGATACCATGGTCAGGTTACTTATGGTTTCGTCCGTGTAACATTTTTGTTTGCCGCACCAAATTATGCGGCTTTTTTCAATTACCTTGAAAGGGTATTCTATGAACAATGCTAAAGAACTGAGTGCTGCTTGGCAGGCTTCCCTGCTCGTACTGCTCGCTGCTGCTGTAGTGATGCTGCCTGATCTGGCATATGCTTCCAGCAACACCCCGATGGGCAACGTGCTCTGCACCGTGAAGAACTGGTTCACGGGCAACACCGGTAAAGGTCTGGCTACCATCGCCATCACCGTTATCGGCGTAGGCGCGCTGCTGGGTAAAGTATCCTGGGGTATGGCGATCATCGTAGGTATCGGTGTTGCTATCGTGTTCGGTGCTGCTTCTATCGTTGACTCGATGGGCGGTGGCGTTACCGACGCAGCCGGCTCTGGTTGCGCTGTATCGTAATCGCTTCAAGCGATTCGAAAAAAGGAGGGCTCGCCAGCAAACCTGGCGAGCCTTTCTTTTTGCGCTAAAACCTGCGCTTTCAGGCCTTTACCCACCGTGCTGGCCCCGGCGTGAAAAAGTATTTGGTTTCATCACCTGGCTAGTGTACTATAATTATCAGCTACTTATGGTTTCACCGGGTAGTAAGTCGAAAGCTAATATCCGCTTAAAACTAATACGGCATGATACAAATCGGGGGATAATATATGCATTATCAATCAATCGAACTGCGCACCGTCTGGCAGGCCAGCTTGCTGGTGCTGGTGGCAGCCGCACTGGTCTTGCTTCCGGACATGGCATTGGCCGGCGCAGGGGCGGGCGACACGCCCATGGGCAACGTGCTCTGCACCGTAAAGAACTGGTTCACCGGCAACACCGGCAAGGGCCTGGCCACCATCGCCGTGACCGTGATCGGCATCGGCGCGTTGCTGGGTAAAGTATCCTGGGGTATGGCGATTATCGTAGGCATCGGCGTTTCGCTGATCTTCGGCGCAGTAACCCTGGTGGATGTAATGGGCGCAGGCATTATCAACGCGACCACCACCTGCTACACTTCGTAAACGCAATGCAAAGGTTTACAAAGGCCCGCCGAGATGGCGGGCCTTTGTCGTTTGTGCACCAGGCTATTTACGCTGTTTCTTGATCAAGGCAGGCGTGTTGGTGAAGCTGCCCACCACCTCGCCGCGAGCAATTGTGTGCTCGTCGATCATCGCCTGGGCTTGTCGGCCATCGAACTTGCCATCGCTGGGCAGCGGCAACGAAGACACATCCAGCGCATAGACCTGGAAATAATAGTTATGCAGGCGCATATCGTTCCAGGGTGGGCACGGCCCGTCATAGCCGCCGTTTAATCCTGCAGCGACCTTTTCGTAGTCGTTCTTGCCTGTAAGGCCATAGGAAACATTGCCAAACGGCTTGCCGCCCTTGACCACCCCCTGACTGAGCGCCCCCTCATGAATGCTGGTAACCACCGTCGGAATATTAACCAGAAGCAGGTGATAGAAATCCTGGCGTTCGGCATTCTCGGCTATCACTTCACCTTCTTTATTGGCGAATTTGAAGCTCGCCGGCACGTCTTTATCCACCACTACCACGGCAAAAGAACGCGTTTGCTCCGGCGCGCCGCTCCAGCTGATAGCAGGGCTGATATTGCCGCCATCTTTGGTGCGGCCCTTGCCATCGGGTTGGCAAAAAGCGAATTTCGGCGCGATCGGCTCGCCCGGTTCAATGCCGCCCACCGTCACCTTCAGCGGGGGTACCGGCTCGACCGCTTTGGTCATAACCGTGGCATGAGCAGGCTCGCCAGCGAGCGCGTACACCGCGATAAAAGCGACCATCCATTTGTATTGCATAGGTTCTTCTCCTTCTAAAATGCCTTGGCTGTACACAGCGTTGACCATTGAAAACCTGATGATATTACCCTATGTATAGGGGTAGATGGCAAATATAAAATCGATTAGGAAATTCCATGTTCATTCAGACTGAGTTCACGCCCAACCCCAACACCATGAAATTCATCCCCGGCGTGCAGGTGATGAGCGAGGGAACAGCCTTTTACACTTCCGCCGCTGCCGCGAAGCATTCGCCGCTGGCCGTTGAATTGTTCAAGACACAAGGGGTGACCGCCGTATTTCTGGGCGCAGATTTTATCACTGTCAGCTGCGATGGGGCAAGCGACTGGGAAACCCTGCGCCCGCTGATCCTACCGGTGATAATGGACCATTTTGTTGCAGGCAAGCCTGTGATCGTCGAACGCGCGGCTGCCGTCGCCCACGAGGATGAAAGTGAACTGGTCAAACAGATCCGCGAACTGATCGACACACGCGTACGCCCGGCCGTGGCGCAAGACGGCGGCGATATCGTGTTCGTAAGCTTCGAGGACGGCATCGTTCAACTTGAGCTGCACGGTGCATGCTCGGGCTGCCCCAGCTCCACCGCCACGCTGAAGAACGGTATCGAGAACATGCTCAAGCACTACGTGCCGGAAGTCATCGCGGTGGAGGCGGTTGCATAAGCGCCGCAACTACTTTATTACCGTATCCAATCCAGCAACCCCGCATTTGATCCAAGGAACACCATGAGCCTACAGCTTTTTTCTACCAAGCCGACATTTGACTTCATGGGCAAACGCTGGTGGGGGTTTGCTGTGTCATTCGCCCTGACACTGGCGGCCGTCGGCATGCTGTGGACAAAAGGGCTAAATCTGGGCATCGACTTTACCGGCGGCATCCTGATGGAAGTGCACAGCGAACAGCCCATCGAACTGGGCGAATTACGCGCACTACTCAACAGCCAGAATTTCGGCGAGGTATCGCTTCAAACCATTGGCGCAAACGCCGATAACCGCGACATCATGCTGCGTATCCAGTCCAGCAAGGACGAAGACCAGGCCAAAACAGTAGCACTGGTGAAACAGCTACTGACCACAAAACTGGGTGAAGCACTGGATTACCGAAAGATTGAATATGTCGGCCCCACCGTAGGCCAGGAACTGGTGCAGGCCGGCGTCATCTCGGTGTTGCTGTCGTTTGCTGCCATCATGATCTATGTGTGGTTCCGCTTCGAATGGCAATACGGCGTCGGCGCGATGCTCGCCCTGTTCCACGACAGCATCATGATCGTGGGCTTCTTCGCTATTACGCGTTTTGAATTCGGCCTGACCGCCGTTGCAGCTATCCTCACCATCGTGGGATACTCCATCAATGACTCGGTGGTGATCTATGACCGTATCCGCGAAAATATGCGCCGCTACAAGAAAATGCCGATCGAAGAACTGCTCAACATTAGCCTCAACGAAACGCTTTCGCGCACCATTCTGACTGCCAGCACCACCTTGCTGGCTGCCACCGCGCTGACCGTCTTCGGCGGCGAGGTGATCCGCGGTTTCTCGGCCGCCATGATGTTCGGCGTGATCGTGGGAACTTATTCCTCGATCTACATCTCTGCACCGACACTGCTTTACCTGAACCTACGCTCCATCAGCGACGCCATGTCACAGGCAGAAGCCAAAGAAGAAAAGAAAAAGGCCCGCCGCGCCAGCTTTGAAGAACGCCAGAAGCAGCCCTATGCGGGCAAATCGATGTTCAAATCCTGATAACTCGCCATGGAACACCCCGGCTTATACGGCTATGAATTCGAAGCGCTAAAGGTTGGCATGGCGGCTACCGTCAGCCGCACCATCACCGAAACGGACCTGCGCAATTTCTCCGGCGTCTCGGGCGACACCAACCCCATGCACCTGAACGAAGAGTTCGCCAGCGCCACGCAGTTCGGCAGTTGCATCGTGCACGGCATGCTCACGGCCAGCCTCATCTCCGCCTGTATCGGCACGAAACTGCCCGGGCCGGGCTGCATCTACTTGAACCAGACGCTTAAATTCTTGGCCCCCGTGTATGTAGGCGACACGGTCTACGCACTGGTGACCGTGCGCGAGCTTATACCAGAAAAGCGCCGCGTTATCCTGCTGACCCAATGCCTCGTGCGCGAAACGCTGGTCATCGAAGGCGAAGCAATTATCAAAGTGCCTACCCGCTAAGGCCCTACTCATGCGTATCATTCGCGATGTTTCCGTCTGCCCTGAAGCTGCAAAAGGTGCCATCATCGCACTTGGCAATTTCGACGGCGTGCATCGCGGCCACCAGGCCATTTTGGCGCATGCCGCACATCTCGCGCGCGCTGAAGGCCGCGCGCTGGCTGCCCTGACGTTCGAACCGCACCCGCGCGAATTCTTCGCACCCACAGCCGCACCCATCCGCATTTACCCCTTCCGCACCAAGGCCGCGCTGTTTTCTGCCGCCGGAATCGAGCAACTCTTCGCGCTGCGCTTTGATGCCAAGCTTGCCGCCACCAGCGCGCAAGATTTTGTCACCCAGGTGCTGCACAACCATTTGCAGGTGGCGCATGTGGTCAGCGGCTATAATTTTTTCTTTGGCCATAAGCGCCAGGGTGACCGCCACTTCCTGGCACAGCAGGCGCAAAAGCTTGGATTTGGCTACACGGCGCTGGAGCCCGTGCACGACCACACACACGAGCCGGTTTCCTCCAGCCGCATCCGCGCGCTACTGGCAAGCGGCGACGTAAGCAGCGCCGCCGACCAGCTCGGTCACAGCTACCGCATCGGCGGCATCGTGCGCCAGGGCCACAAACGCGGGCGGGAGATGGGTTTTCCCACGGCGAACCTTTCGCTGCGCAGCCTGTTTTTGCCGCGCTTTGGCGTGTATGCGGTGCGGGCGCATCTGGCCGGTGGGCAAACCCTTGCGGGCGTGGCCAACCTTGGCATCAACCCCACCTTCGGCGACACCGCCCCGGTGCTGGAAACCTATCTGTTCGATTTTTCAGGCGATATTTACGGCCAGCGCCTGGAGGTGGAACTGGTCGATTTTATCCGCGAAGAAAGCCGCTTTGCCGATATCGGCACATTGCGCAACCAAATCAGCAAGGACGCCGATGCCGCACGCGAACTGCTTATGAGGCCTGCATGAACCGCCGTTTTATTATTAGCCTGGCTATCGCGGCCGTCATCTTCGCGCTCGACCTGTGGAGCAAGGAACAGGTGCTTCACTACTTCCTTGAGCAAAAGCAACCCGAAATAGCCGTCACCGGCTTTTTTAACTTCGTACTGGTGTGGAACCGCGGCATCAGCTTCGGTATGTTCGCGAGTTTGAACCAACCCTATGTGCTGCTTTGCGTGTCGCTCATCGTGTGCGGCATTTTGCTGCGCTGGCTTTATAAAACCCCCTCAGCGCTGGTTGCCTACGCTATCGGGCCGGTCATTGGCGGGGCGCTGGGCAACGCGCTGGACCGCGTCCGCTTCACCGCCGTGGTCGATTTCCTGGATTTCCACGCCTTTGGCTATCATTGGCCGGCCTTTAACATAGCCGACGCAGGCATATTCATAGGGGTTGTACTTTTGTTGTTCCACAGTATGTTTATAGAATCCAAATCCCATAAGGAAAAACTATGACCATTGCTGCCCGTTCTTTTGCGCTGTTATGCGTGTCCTCTGCCGTGCTGCTCAGCGCATGCAGCAGCGGCACGGTCAAGAACACGCTCGGCCTTTCGCGCAGCTCGCCGGATGAGTTCCGCGTCGTGCCGCGCCCGGCGCTTTCGGTTCCGCCGCAGTTCAACCTGCGCCCGCCGGCAAGCGCCGCCGAAGCCGCCAATATCGACCGCAGCAACAACAACGCCCAGGCGCTAATCACCGGCCGTGAAGAGACCTTCACCCGCAGCAACACCGGCACGGCAGACACTGCCGTAATGCCCGTCTCATCCACCACGCTTGGCAAGACAGACCCAGCCACGGGTGCTGGCGCCTCCAGCGCCGATTCACAGTTCTTGAGCAATGCGGGCGCCGCCAAAGCTGATCCGAACATCCGCACCGCACTGATGCAGGACAAGCTCGGCACGACCGACCCCGAGGCCGTAGATGAGCCGCAGGAAGCGCCCTGGTGGGATCTGTTCGGCACAACCACTGCCACCCCGGCTGAACCGGTGGTCGCACCCGGCAAGGAAAAAGAGCGCATCCAAACCAACAAGCAAGAAGGCAAGCCCGTCACCGAAGGTGAAACACCCACCACCAAAGTTCGGGATAGAGGTGTGCTCGGGAAGATTCTCGGAGATTAGGCATGAAGTTCGCCGCCGGTGCGCATCAAGTGATCTGGCGCATGGCGTTGTCGCTAGTGCTGTGCCTGCCCGCACCCGCCATGGCCGATTTACCACGCGTAGAGACCTTTATGCTCTCTAACGGCCTTGAAGTTATCGTCATCCCCAATCACCGTATCCCGGCGGTCAGCCACATGTTGTGGTTCCGCGTAGGCGCAGCGGACGACCCGCCCGGAAAATCCGGCCTGGCGCACTACCACGAACACATGATGTTCCAGGGCACGGCTAAGTTCAAATCCGGTGAATATGCCGATATCATCTCGCGCAATGGCGGCCAGCAGAACGCCTTTACCGGGCATGACGCCACCTCATACTATGTGAACATCGCCAAGGAAAAACTGGCGCTGGTGATGGAAATGGAAGCCGACCGCATGCGCGGTCTCACCCCCAGCGACGAAGATGCCGCAAAGGAAAAGCAGGTCATCATCGAGGAGCGCCGCCAACGCACCGATAACAACCCCGGCGCCTTGTTGGGCGAACAGATCAACGCTGCCCTCTGGCGACACCACCCTTACCGCATCCCCATCATCGGCTGGATGCATGAAATGCACGGCCTCACCAAGGCAGACGTGCTGAATTTCCACAACAGCTACTACCACCCCAACAATGCTATCCTCATCGTCAGCGGCGACATCACCGCCGCTGAGCTAAAACCGCTGGCACAAAAATATTACGGTGGCTTCAAACGTGGCACGTTGCCCCCGCGCCGCTGGAACCAGGAACCACCGCAACTAGCGGCCCGCCGCCTGGAGCTACGCCATGCCAATGTGGAGCAGCCCAGCTGGTCGCGCAGCTACGCGGCCGATAGCCTGGCCAGTGGCAAAACGCAACATGCGCTGCCGCTTTATGTGTTGGCGCAGGTACTCGCCGGTGGCAAAAGCAGCCGGCTGTATCGCGCCATCGTAGTGGAGCAAAAACTCGCAACCGGGGTGGATGTGGGCTACAGCCCCCTTTCCATCGGCCCGGCGGAATTTTCCATCAGCGCCATTCCCGAAGCCAAGGTCAGCATGGAGCAGCTTGAGCGCGCCATTGACAAGGAAGTGGCCACGCTGCTGGAAACCGGCATCACCGAAGAAGAACTCACCCGTGCTAAAACACAGCTCAAGGCGGATTCGATCTTCGAACGCGATAGCCTCTCCGGCACGGCCAATATCATGGGCTGGGTGCGCATCAGCGGCCTGAGTATCGATTTCTTCACACGCTGGCCAGAGCATGTCGACCAGATCACCGCTGAGCATGTCATTGAAGCTGCCAAACAAACGCTGATCGACGATGGCTCCGTCACGGCGCAGCTATTACCCGGTGCAAAGGCCACACCATGATGAAGCACGCCATCCCATTCCTCGCTGTGCTGTGCTGGCTTGTACCCTTGGCGGCCCATGCCGCCACCAAAGTGCAGGAGGTTGTCACACCGCTGGGCTTTCGCGCCTGGCTGGTGGAAGAGCATTCGCTGCCGCTGGTGGCCATTCAGCTGAGCTTCGCCGGCAGTGGCTCGGCCTATGACCCCAAGGGGCTGGAAGGCCGTGCCAACATGGTGGCAGCCCTCCTTATGGAAGGTGCAGGCGATATGAATTCCACCGCATTCAACCAGGCGCTCGAATCGCGCGCCATCCGGCTTAATGTGGGGGTGGATGAGGATTCCCTGGGGCTGATCCTGGAAGCCTTAAGCGAATCGAAAGAAGAGGCGTTTGGCTACATGGCCATGGCCGCCACCGCCCCGCGCTTTGACGACGACGCCATCGAGCGTGTGCGCAGCCAATCGCTCACCGTGCTGAAGCAACAATCCCAGAACCCTGGCTACAAAGCGCATCGCGCTTGGCAGCAGCTGGCCTTCGGCGAGCACGGCTATGGCCAACCGGCGGTCGGCACGCCCACGAGCCTGCCTGCACTAGAGCGCAGCGATCTGAAAAACTTCGCCGCGAATTATCTCACGCGCCAGAACCTGTTGATCGCTGCCAGCGGCGATATCACGCCCGAGGAGCTGAGCAAGCTCATCGACAAACATTTGGGCGCTCTGCCCGCCAATTACAGCCCCGACAAACGCCTCGATGAAGTGATGCTGCCGCCGGGCGGTGGCAAGCCCACCATCATCACCACCGACATTCCGCAGACTATCGTGCGCTTTGGCCTGCAGGGCCTCAAGCGCGACGACCCGCAGTATTTCACCGCCCATGTGATGAATCATATTTTGGGCGGGGCGGGCCTCACCTCAAAGCTTTCCGCCGAGATCCGTGAGAAGCGCGGCCTGGCCTATTCGGTGCAGACCTACATGAACCCGCTAAGCCGCGGCGCAGCCTGGATGGGCGGCTTCTCCACCCGCAATGAAAAAGCGGGCGAAGCCATCGCCGCGTTGGAAAAAACCCTGCGCGACTTTACGCAGCAAGGGGTGAGCGCTACCGAACTCGCCGATGCGAAACGCTATTTGACCGGCTCGTTTATCTTAAGCTTGGACAGCAACACGGCAATCACGCAGTTCCTCATCTCCATGCAGGAGAATAAACTCGGTATCGACTATTTCGATAAGCGCAACGCGCTGGTTGAGGCCGTGACTGCCGAAGGCGTCAAAGCCATGGCCACGCGCCTGCTGCCCCCCGGGCTTATCATGGTGTTGGTTGGCAAACCACAGATCGCACCAGCGGGGCAATGAGCATGTTATACCAACACCTAACCGAACATTGCGACGATAGCCGGATCGAGGCGCTGCTGGAGCAGCTTGCGCCTGCGCTGGAACGCTTGAAAAAGGGCGAAGATGCAGCAGCCGCACCCATCTTGGCTCTTCCCGCTGCACGGGATGATCTGGCAGCCATCCAGGCATTGGCCGATGATATTCGCGGGCGCTTCTGCCACATCGTGGTGGCAGGCGCTGGCGGCAGCTCACTCAGCGGGCGCACCCTCACCTGCCTTAAGCACACGCTGGCACAACCGCACTTCCATTTCTTAGAAAGCATCGACCCGGACGTATTGGGTGATGTGCTCACCCATCTGGACATGGCCCATAGCTGCTTTATCGTCATCAGCAAATCGGGTGCGACGCTGGAGACACTCGCCCAGTTCCATGTACTGTGGCAGCACGCCGTTTATACACTCGGTGAAAAAGCCGCCTCGCATTTCATCGCCATTACCACCAAGACCGAGGGTAACCCCATTTACGAGGCCGCCCAGGCCCATGGCATCCAGGTGGTGGCTCACCCAGCGGATATCGGCGGGCGCTTTTCTATCCTCACACCGGTGGGCTTATTGCCTGCAGCTATTGCGGGCCTTAATATCGCGCGTTTACGCAAGGGGGCACAAAGCGTCATCGACCAGCTGCACAAAGCACCCAACCCCCATGCCTGCCCGCCCGCCTTGGGCGCCGCCCTCGCGCTGGCACATATGCAGCGCGGCCATAATATCAGCGTGATGCTGCCCTATAGCGAGCGCCTGGCAGGTTTCAGCTCTTGGTATCGCCAGAACTGGGCCGAAAGCTTAGGCAAGAACGCGCAGGCCTCCACCCCGATCCGCGCCGTCGGCACGACCGACCAGCACAGCCAGCTGCAGCTTTACTTGGCCGGGCCCAAAGATAAACTCTTCCATTTGATCTTGCTCAAACGCGCCGGCACGGGCCAACGTATTGATGTCACCGGCCATGGCGGCTTTGAGTATATACAGCATAAAACCACCGGGGATGTGATGGCGGCCGAACAAAAGGCCACGCTTGAAACCCTGATCGACGCAGGCTGCCCGGTGCGGGTGTTCGCGTTGGAAACGCTAGGTGAAGAACAAATGGGCGCACTGCTGATGCATTTCATGTTGGAAATCATCTTCACTTCCTATTTACTAGGGGTCAACGCGTTTGACCAGCCAGCGGTAGAAGAAGGCAAACGCCTGGCCAATGACTATTTACTGACAGGCAAATTATGAGCGCGAACGTCATCCGTATCTTGCCTAGCACGCTGGTAAACCGCATCGCCGCCGGCGAGGTGGTGGAACGCCCTGCCTCTGCTGTCAAGGAATTGGTGGAAAACGCGATCGATGCGGGCGCGAACAGCATCGAGGTCATCCTCGACGAAGCGGGCAAGAACCGCATCGTAGTGGCGGATAATGGCCGCGGCATGAACGCCCAAGAGCTGGCGCTTTGCGTACAGCGCCACGCCACCTCCAAACTTCCATCCGATGATCTGCTCGATATCCGTTTCTTAGGCTTTCGCGGTGAAGCGTTGCCTTCCATCGCTTCGGTGTCTCGCCTTACCATCGCCAGCCGCAAACAGGGCGCAGATGAGGCCTGGCAGCTTTGCATCGAAGGCGGGGATAGCGGCGAAGTAGAGCCGGCGAGCCTGACGCTCGGCACGCGCATTGAAGTGCGCGATATTTTTTATGCAACGCCGGCGCGCCTAAAATTCCTAAAATCCGACCGCACCGAAACCGGCCAGACGCTTGATATGCTTACCCGCCTGGCCATGGCCAACCCGCATATCTCGTTCTCACTCACCTCCAATGGCAAACGCATGCTGAATGTGAACGCGAGCCAGGCCGAGCTACTCGACGCACGGCTCAAACGCCTGCATGATCTGCTGGGCCGCGAATTCGCCGATAATGCCCTGCCACTCAACCAAATGCGTGACACGGTCAAGCTCACCGGTTTTGCGGCGTTGCCCACCTACAATCGCGGTACATCAGCTGAGCAATATCTTTTCGTCAATGGCCGCCCCGTGCGCGACCGGCTGCTGATGGGCGCCGTCAAAGCCGCTTACCAGGATGTGCTGGCCCATGACCGTCATCCGGTGGTCGCCCTGTTCCTGGATGTGCCGGCGCAAGAGGTGGATGTGAACGTGCACCCCGCCAAATCCGAAGTGCGCTTCCGCGATACCGCCGCCATCCGCAGCCTGATGATCGGCGCGATACGGCATGCGCTGGGGGAAGCAGGCTTCCGCGCTTCCAGCTCGGTAGCCAACCAGGCGCTTTCGCATTTCACCCCGCACACCGCCCCGCAAGGCTACCCACAAACCTCCTATTACGGCAGCAGCGGCGGCTATGCCTATGCGCCCCGCCCGTCTTACGGCATGAGTGAGGCCACCGCCTATGCATTGCCGCCTGCGCCTATTGCCAGCCAGGGCGTGATGCCAGGAGTGATGATGCCGCCCATGGCGCGTGAGCATGAGACACACGGCCAGCCCGACTATACCGCCTACCCGCTGGGTGCGGCGCGCTGCCAGCTGCACCAGACCTATATCGTGGCCGAAACGGCCGACGGCCTGATCGTCGTTGATCAGCACGCCTCGCATGAGCGCCTGGTGCTGGAAAAAATGAAAGAAGGCATCGCGCAGACCGGCATCGCCCGCCAGAAGCTGCTCATCCCCGAAGTGGTGGAGCTGGGCGAAGCGCTGGCCGAAAGCCTGCTGGCCCGCCAGGAAGAGTTACTCTCTTTCGGCCTGGCGATTGAAAGCTTTGGCGCAGGCAGTATCGTCGTGCGTGAAACGCCTGCCATGCTCGGCGACATCAACGTGCACGCCATGTTGCGCGAACTGGCCGACGAACTGCGCGAATTCGGCGAGGCCATCACACTTAAAGATCGCATCGACCATCTTTGCGGCACGATGGCCTGCCACGGCAGTGTTCGCGCAGGCCGAAGCTTAAGTATCAGCGAAATGAACGCGCTGCTGCGCCAGATGGAAACCACGCCGCTTTCGGGCCAGTGCAACCATGGCCGCCCTACCTATATCGAACTCAAACGCAAAGACATCGAAAAACTCTTCGGGAGGCGCGGATGACGCTCATTATCATCCTGGGCCTTTCGGCCTTCTTATTCTCGCTGCTGGGCACACGGCTGCTCATTCTTGCCTTGCGTCGGCGCACCTTCATGCTCGACAAGCCGAATGCGCGCAGCAACCATTTGAACCCCACACCCAAGGGTGGCGGTATCGCAGTCGTGATGGCCCTCGTCATTTGCCTAGTGCAAGCGGATTTCAGCTATGGGGTGCTGTTCTCGATGCTGCTGCTGGCGGCGGTCTCACTGCTTGATGACCTGCTCGATCTATCCCCCATCGTGCGGCTGCTAACACAAGCGCTGGCCGTGTGCGTGCCGCTGTTCCTGCTTGATAAACCCATGATCTGCGACTGGCTGCCGCTATGGCTGGATAAGCTCATCATCGGTCTGGCATGGATCTGGTTCATCAACCTGTTCAACTTCATGGATGGCATCGATGGCATCTCCGCCACCGAAATGATCTGCATCAGCCTGGGGCTGTGCCTCATCATGGTGTTCGCCGATCATTTCCCGGGCGACATCTTCACCTATGCGATGATCCTGGGCGCGGCCGCCTGCGGTTTCTTATGGTGGAACTGGCATCCAGCCAAAATTTTCCTCGGTGATGTGGGCAGCGTGCCCATCGGATTTCTCAGTTTCTATCTGCTGTTGCTCGCCCATGAGCAGGGCTTTACTGCAGCGGCACTGATACTGCCGGCCTATTATATCTCCGACAGCACCATCACGCTGGTGCGCCGCCTGTATAAGCGCAAAAAAATCTGGCAGGCGCATTCGGAGCATTACTACCAGAAGGCCGTGCGCGGTGGCCGCAGCCATGATTCGGTGGCGCGCTATATCTTCGGCATCAACCTGCTACTGATTATGCTGGCAACGCTGGCCACCCTAAGTCCGGAAGTAGCCCATATCCATATTTCCATGGCCTATGCCATCGTGTTCATCCTGCTGGGCTTCTTCACCCATCACCGCAAGAACCCCGCCCATGAGCCGTTTTGATATCCATATCAACCGAAACCTGATCGGCGCCTGCCATGACACCATCATGGCTGGGCTTAGCTTCTTGCTAGCCGTTTACCTGCGCCTGGGCGATGATGATTTCCACCAGGCAGAGCATTACCTCGTCACTGGCACGGTGATGTTCACGCTGGTATGTGTGGTGTGTTTCTTTTCGGTGCGGCTGTATCGAGGCCTTTGGCGCTATGCCTCGATGCGCGACATGATCGCTATTGTGCGGGCGGTCTCCCTTTCGGTCATCGTATTCGCGGCGATGATGTTCCTGGTCAACCGGCTTGACGGCCTGCCGCGCTCGGTGCTGTTCATCAACTGGATGTTGCTGCTGCTGATGCTCGGCGCACCGCGCTTCCTCTACCGCGCCATCAAAGATAAAAGCTTGACATGGAAAATGTCCATGGAGGACGAACGCAAGATCCCCGTGGTGCTGATTGGTGCTGGCTACTCAGCGGAGCAATTCATCCGCGACCTAAGCCGCAACCGCAGCAGCGCCTACGAAGTGGTAGCCATCGCCGATGATACCCCGGCCAATAAAGGCCACACCATTCATGGTGTGCCCATTTATGGCGGCACGGATATTCTGCCCACCATCGCGCGTAAATTAAAGCGCAAAGGCAAAGCGCCTCAGAAGCTCATCCTGGCGGATGACAATATCGACGGCGAACGCGTGGCCGAGCTGCTCTCCATCGCTGATCGGCTGGGCATTCCGCTGGCGCGCCTGCCGAAGCTTTCTGAATTCAAGCAAGGCACGCAGGACAAAGCCCAGATCCGCTCTATCGCCGTGGAAGATCTGCTCGGCCGCGCACAGAACGTGCTAAACCGCGACAGCATGCAAGCGCTGGTGGCCGGAAAGCGCGCACTCATCACCGGTTGCGGCGGCACGATCGGGGGCGAGCTCACCCGCCAGATCGCCAGCTACAACCCGTCTGAGCTGTTGCTGGTGGAGCTCAGCGAATTCAACCTCTACCAGATCGAGCGAGAGATCCGCGCCGCTTTCCCGGAATTACCGCTGCGCATGATCCTGTGCGACGTGCGCGACGCAAAACATATCGAGGCCATTTTCAGCCAGCACAAACCGCAGCTGGTGTTCCACGCTGCTGCTATCAAGCATGTGCCGATGGCGGAGTTCAACATCGAAGAAACCATCCTCACCAACGTGATGGGCACGCGCCACGTGGCCAATGCCTGCCTGGCCTATAACACAGAAGCGATGGTCATGATCTCCACCGACAAGGCGGTCAACCCCACCAACGTCATGGGGGCCAGCAAACGCCTGGCGGAGAGCTATTGCCAGGCGCTCGGCCGTGGCGAGAAAGCCGCCGCCACGCGTTTTATCACGGTGCGTTTTGGCAATGTGCTGGGCTCCACCGGCTCGGTCGTACCGCTATTTCAGGAGCAGCTGGCCAAGGGCGGCCCACTCACCGTGACCCACCCGGATATGACGCGCTACTTCATGACCGTGCGCGAAGCCGTGGAGCTGGTACTGCAAGCCGCTGCCCTTGGCATGGGCCTTGAGCAACCCGAATCGATCTTCGTACTGGATATGGGCAAACCGGTGAAAATCCACGACCTGGCGCTTAAAATGATTCGCCTGGCGGGCCTGCGCGAAGGGGTGGATATCCAGATCGAATATACGGGCCTGCGCCCCGGTGAAAAATTATTTGAAGAACTGTTTCACTTTTCAGAAAATACGGCTAAAACCTCGCATGAAAGCATCTTCCTGGCCTCGCCACGCAGCAGCGACCTGGATGAGCTTTCTCCCAAGCTGGACGCTTTGCTCGCCGCCTGCACCCACCGCCAGGCAGCCAAAGCCCTGGCGATGCTGAAAGAACTAGTTCCCGAATTCCAACACGCTGAGTGACCATGACCATTACCCGCGCCCTGATCTCCGTTTCTGACAAAACCGGCCTGCTCGATTTCGCCCGCTTCCTGGCCGAGCGCGGCATCGCCATTCTCTCCACCGGCGGCACGGCAGCCGCCCTGCGCAAGGCGGGCATCGCCGTTACTGAGGTATCAGACCACACGGGCTTCCCCGAGATCATGGACGGGCGCGTCAAAACCCTGCACCCGAAGGTGCATGGAGGCATCCTGGCGATGCGCAATGATGCAGGCCACCTAGAGGCCATGCAAACCCACGCGATAGACCCCATTGACCTAGTGGTCATCAACCTCTACCCGTTCGAAGAAACGGTGGCAAAAGGTGCAGGCTTTGCCGAATGCATCGAAAATATCGACATTGGCGGCCCCAGCATGATCCGCGGTGCGGCAAAAAACCACGCGCATGTGACGGTGGTGGTCGACCCGAAAGATTATAAACTGGTGATGGACGAGATCGCAGCCAGCGGCAACACCAGCCTGGATACGCGCAAGCGCCTGGCCGCGAGCGCCTATAGCCGAACCGCCACCTATGACGCAGCCATCAGCACCTGGTTCAACGGCGTCAACGGCGAGCCCTTCCCGCCCGCCATCGCCATTGCCGGTGCAAAAAAAGGCAGCCTACACTACGGTGAGAACCCCCACCAGGCCGGCGCGTATTATGTGACCGATACCGCAACCCCATCGCTTGCCAATGCACGCCAAGTGCAAGGCAGCGATTTAAGCTATAACAACCTCAATGACGCCAGCGCCGCATTCGAGTTAGTGCGCGAGTTCGACGTGCCGGCCGTGGCCATCATCAAGCACGCCAACCCTTGCGGTGTGGCCATCGGCAGCACCATCACCGAAGCATTCAAAAAAGCCCTGGTGTGTGACCCGGTGAGCGCTTATGGCGGCATCATCGCCACCAACCGCGCGCTAACCGCCGAATTCACCGAGGCGCTCGGCAAGCTCTTCTTGGAGGTGATGATCGCACCCGAAGCCGACGAAGCATCGCTGGCAATGCTCTCCTCACGCAAGAAGCTTAAACTCTTGCTCACCGGCATCACCCCCAAACCTGCAGCGAAGATGAACATCAAGACCATCTCCGGCGGGTTCCTCTACCAGGAAGAAGATGTCATCATCACCAAGGATGCGCTGAAAACCGTCACCGAGAAATCGGCCACCGAACAGCAGACCCAGGACATGCTGCTGGCCTTTACCATCGCCAAGCACGTCAAATCCAACACCATCGTGCTGGTGCGCGGCGGCACGACGATCGGCATCGGCGCAGGCCAGATGAGCCGCATCGACTCCACGCGCATCGCTTGCCAGAAAGCCAAGGAAGCGGGCCTGGATACGCTGGGTGCGGTGCTGGCGTCGGATGCGTTCTTCCCCTTCCCGGACAACGTGCAGCTGGCAGCCGAAGCCGGCATTGCGGCCATCATCCAGCCAGGCGGTTCCATCCGCGATGAAGAGGTGATTGCCGAGGCGAACAAGCACGGTATCCCGATGGTGTTCACCGGCATCCGCCACTTCCGTCATTAAATTATTATAATTGCACTCAAGCGCCACGTAGGCTGCGCGCCTCAATGGCGCTAGTCGGTTCGCTCCATCCAAAATTTAAGCGGCGAGCTTATAGCCCACGCCGCGCAGCGTCTGGATCAGGCTTTTGTCGAAGCCTTTGTCGATCTTCTGGCGCAGGCGCGAGATATGCACGTCGATGACGTTGGTCTGCGGGTCGAAATTATAATCCCACACCTGTTCGAGCAGCATAGTGCGCGTGACCACCTGGCCGTGGTTGCGCATGAGATATTCCAGCAGCGCGAACTCGCGGGCCTGCAGGTCGATCTCTTTACCAGCGCGCTTGACCACGCGGGTCAACAGGTCCATCTCCAGGTCTTCGCAGGTTAGTTTGGTGGTGGATTTTTCGCCCGTCTTGCGGCGGGTGATGGTCTCAAGCCGTGCCAATAGCTCGGTAAAGGAGTAAGGCTTGGCGAGGTAATCATCCGCACCGGATTTAAGACCCTTCACACGCTCTTCCACCTTATCCAGGGCCGTGAGCACGATGATAGGCGTTTCATTGCTGGAAGCGCGCAGGGTTTGAATGATGGTGAGGCCGTCAACCTCGGGAACCATACGGTCGACGATCATCGCGTCGTATTTTTCCGTAGCGGCTAAGAACAAGCCATCTTTGCCACCGGCCGCATGATCAACCACATAGCCTTGCTCTTTCAGGCCCTTGACCAAATATTTTGCCGACTCGATATCGTCCTCGATGAGCAGAATTTTCATATCGCCTTATCTTCCCATTTCGCGTTTGGTGGCGGCAATGGATGCCTCCACGAATTTGCCCACAACATTCAAGCCCTGCGAGGCCATTTTCTTGAGCAGGTCTTTTGAATTCTCATACACCGCCAGCTGCGACATCGCATACTGCATATGCGCATCTTCCACGGCTTTGATATCGCCCAGCCGCCCAGTGGCCTGGCCTTTGAGCGCGGCCATCAAGCGTGCCGTATCAGCGCGGTTGTTATAGCGTTTTTCCTGTAAGAACGCCATGAGGAGCCGGCGCATATCCTCGCTGTCTAAATGGTTGGCGAGGTTGGCGGCCATATTGATGTTGCCCTCACCCTTGGCGAGTTTGCCGATCTCATCGGCGAGCGTCTTTAAGTCACTGGCTTCTTGCTGCATGTCTTCGACGCGATCGTGATAGTCGCGGTCGGCCACCGGCTTTAGCAGCGCCGCAAACAGCACGGCATAGTTCTTATACAGCTCGCAGATACGATCGCGCGTGTTGCGGTCAGCACGCTTGGGCCGGGTGGTAAGCGCCTGCCCATCGCCCAGCGACATCACCTCGGTTGAGGGCGAGCCCACCTGACTGTGCGGCTTAAACGGCGAAAGCGGCATGGATTCGATATAGCGCAGGCAGGCCAGGTCATAGGCCAACAGCTCCACGCTTAAGCGCCCACCGGGTTCGGTGGCCGCCACATCGCCCGAGCTAAAGGCGCGGATCGCATCGTGGAAATAGTCGATACGCGGGCGGAAATCGCCCTCGCCGATCAAAAAGCCGAACTCCTGCTCAATAACGAGGATGTCGTCGTAGATGCGGGCCAGAATGGCAAGCAGGCTTTCTTGGTCTTGCTGCGAAAGTTTCATAATCCTCTGTGGCGTAACGAAGCGACTCTAGTATACTCTGACAGGGCCGCTCAAGTTAACAAAAATCCATGAAACCGCTCGCTGTTTACATTCACTGGCCGTTTTGCCTGTCCAAATGCCCGTATTGCGACTTTAATTCGCATGTGCGTGAGGGGGTGGAGCATGCACGTTGGCGGGCTGCCTTGCTGGCCGAGCTGGAATGGACGGCAAAAAAACTGCCCGGCCACAAGGTCAGCAGCATTTTCTTCGGCGGCGGCACACCCTCGCTGATGGAACCCGAAACGGTCTGCGCCCTCATCAATCGCACCCAAGAGCTGTGGGAGTGCGAACCAGGAATCGAAATTACACTGGAGGCCAACCCCACCTCGGTGGAGGCGCTCGCGCTGGCGGCTTTTGAAAAAGCGGGGGTCAACCGCGTATCACTCGGTGTGCAGTCGCTGCGGCAAAAAGAACTTAGCTTCCTAGGGCGCGGGCATAACGTGGCAGAAGCCGTAGCGGCGGTCAAACTCGCGCGTGACCATTTCGCGCGTTATTCGTTCGATCTGATCTATGCTCGGCCCAACCAAAGCGTGGCCCAGTGGGAAGACGAGCTGGGCGAAGGCCTCGCCCTTTGCGGCGGGCATCTGTCGCTTTATCAGCTGACCATCGAGGAGAATACGGCGTTTTACACGGCCTATGCCAAGGGCGCATTCGCCATGCCCGATGAAGAAACCGCAGAAGCGCTCTACCGCACCACCGAGGCGATGACAAAAGCCCACGGCCTTGCCGCCTACGAAGTTTCCAACTATGCAAAGCCCGGGCAGGAAAGCCGCCATAACCTGGCCTATTGGCTGGGCGAGGATTATGCGGGCATCGGCCCAGGCGCGCATGGAAGAATCACGTTAGAAAGCTCGCGTTTTGCAACCCTTGCCACCAAAAGCCCTGAGCGCTGGCTCACAAGCGTGGAAGCGAATGCAAACGGGCTGGAAAGCCTGCTGAAAGTGGATAGTACGCAAGAAGCGCAGGAACGATTATTGATGGGCCTGCGCCTGCAAGAGGGTATCGACCTCGCCGCGCTGAAGATGCGCACGGGGCTGGATCTGCGTGAGCATATCAACGCAAAGAAGCTCGCGCTCTACCGCGCGCAGGGGCTGCTGACTGCCGACGAGAACCGCCTGCAAACCACACTGGCCGGGCGGCTTGTGCTGACACAGTTAAGTGCAGAACTGCTAGACTAGAACTTAGGGGGAAACGATTTTTCCGCCGGTTCCACCACGCGGAACTCACCGCCGGTAACCTGCATGATCGCCAAGCGGCGCTCGGCTATACCATCGGCGCTGAAACGGAACAACCCGTTGGCAGGGCTGATATAGCCGGTGGGGTTGGTGAGCTGCTCGCGCGTTAAGCCGTCAGGTGTTTGCGCAAGTGGCATGGCAATGGCGGCGGCTAGACCCACCGCGTCATAGGCCAGGCTCGAAAGCCGCGCCGGCTTATAGCCAAACGACGAAACAAAACGGCGCTCGAAAATCTTATACGGATCCGGCGGGGAGCTGGAGAACCAAGCCCCTTCCATCTGCGGCATCTTGGCGATGTCTTCGCTATCCCACAGGCCCGTACCCAGCAGCTTGATTTTCTTCAAGTCCATGTTGTTGCGGTTCATCGCCTCGATGATAGTTTTGAGCTGGAAACCTCCATCGGCCAGGAAAATGGCCTGATAACGGCGATCTTCGGGTGTGTTGCTGTAGGCCGCGGCCAGGCGCGCAACCGCAGCTTCGATATTGGCTGGACTCGGTGCATAGAGCCCCACAGGAGAGACCAGCCCGCCTTTTTGCGTGTAGATATCCTTAAGCGTGTCTTTGACCTTCAGGCCGTAAGCATCGTTAGGCGCGAGAATGGCCACGCGCGGGTAGTTCTGCAAGAACGCATACTCGGCCACACGCTTGACTTGCAGCTCCGGCACGAAACCAAATACGAACACGCCGTCACCGGCTACCGCGCGATTGTTGGAGAAGGTGATCATGCTCACCTTTGCTTTGCGTGCGATGGGAGCCACCACACTCACCGACTGGCTGAACATCGGCCCGATGATGAGTTTAGCCCCTTGGTCGATGGCTTCTTGCGCTGCCGTGATGGCTTCTGCCGGCGTGTTGCCCGTGTCCTTGGGTATCAAGATGATCTGGGTCTTGATGCTGGCCGGTTCGGCGGCAAGATAACTGTCGTACAGCGCCAGCGATGCTGCATCGAGCATCGAGTTGCCAATGGCAGCCGAATCGCCCGAAAGCGGTAGCAGAAGGGCCACTTTCAGCGTGTTAATGTTTTCAGGGATGTAGCCTTTAGGAGTGACCGGCTGTGCATCGGCCATCAGCGGCGGCGATTGCATCGGCTGGTGGCTGGGCGGCGCGGGGCGGGACAAAGGCGCGCAGGAAGCCAACGCAAAAAGCGCGAGAAAAATACAAGCCCGTGAGAAAGAGGATGGTTTCATGAGATGCACGCGCTATACTTTGGAAAATAACCAGTCAGGAACCTACTGTGAAAGACGGCCACAGTCAAACATATCCACCCGGCCTGTATATCGTGGCAACGCCGATAGGCAATCTGGGCGACATCACGCTGCGCGCGCTAGAAGCCTTGAAGGCCGCCGACCTCATCGCCTGCGAGGACACGCGCGTGACCGCCAAGTTGCTTTCGCATTTTGGCATTGGCAAACCAACCCTCTCTTACAACGACCATAACGGTGCAGACCGCCGCCCGCAAATCATCAAGGAGCTGCAAGCCGGCAAGCGCGTGGCCCTGGTTTCTGATGCCGGCACACCGCTAATCTCCGACCCGGGCTATAAGCTCGCACGCGAGGCGCTGGCCTTGGGCATCGCCGTGACCACCCTGCCCGGCCCCTCAAGCGTCATGGCAGCTTTGTGTCTTTCAGGCCTGCCGACGGACAAATTTTATTTCGCAGGCTTCCTGCCGCCCAAAGTGCAAGCCGCCAAAGATGCGATTTTGTCGTTTACGAATCTGCGTGCCACCATCGTGTTGTTTGAAGCGGCAAACCGCTTGGAAGACACGCTGGCACTGTTGCGCAAACAACTAGGAAACCGCGATGCCGCCGTGGTGCGCGAGATCACCAAGCTGTTCGAGGAAAGCAAGCGCGGCACGCTGGATGAGCTGCTGGAATATTACGCGCATAACGGCGCCCCCAAAGGCGAGATTGTGCTGCTGATCGGCCCGCCGCAAGAAGAAGCCATCAGCGAGGAAGACCTCATCCGCTCGCTCAATGCCCTGCTAGCCAGCAACGGCGTGAAGGAAGCTTCCACCATTTTGGCAGAGCAGACGGGCCGCCCGCGCAAAGAGATCTACACGCTGGCGCTGAAACTTATCCAGGACCAATAAATAAAAAAGGGCAGCCCGAAGGCCGCCCTTTTTTATTCGCCAAGCGAGCGTCGCTCACTCTTCGTCGATATATTGTTTTTCCATCTTCTCGTGGCGCTCTTGCGCTTCGATGGTCAGGGTGGCCACAGGGCGCGCTTCCAGGCGCTTAAGGCCAATGGGCTCGCCCGTTTCTTCGCAGAAGCCATAGGAGCCGTCTTCGATGCGACGAAGGGCCGAGTCAATCTTGCCGATCAGCTTCAGATAGCGGTTACGGGTGCGCAGCTCAACACCGGCTTCGGTCTCCAGCGAAGCGCGGTCGGAGAGGTCAGGCTCGCGCCAGTTCTCTTCCTTGAGGTTGTTGATGGTCTCTTGCGATTCTGCAATCAGCTCTTCGCGCCATGTGGTCAGCTTCTGGCGGAAATATTCCAGCTGCTTGCTGTTCATGTAGGATTCTTTTTCGGTAGGCTGATAGCCTTTAGCCAGTTTTACGCTCATTTCTCCACCCGTTTTTTTCGTTTTTGATTGTAAACGTCCTTGGATATCAAGGTACGTATTATAGAAATAAAAGTGCAGGGTGTATAGCCAAAGGATGGAAGAAATGCAACAGCAATGCTAGTCGCCGAGCAATTCCTGACGCGCCTGGGCCATTTCCAGCTTGGCCAGCTCCACGGCGGCCCGCAGCTCGATATCCTTGACGATGGCCATAAGCTGAGGATCGTTAACCACCTGTTTTTGCAATTTTATATTTCGGGTAAGCTCCTGGATCATGGCGGGGCTTATCATGCCGGTAAGCAACTGATTGCGCAGGCGTTCCAGCACATCCACCATATTCTGGCCTTGCTGCACGAGCTTGCGGCGGTGGACATCCTCTTCGGAAATCTCCTGTAAGGCCAGCAGGTTGCTGATAGCTGCCGTAGGGGTTGGCGCACTGGCCGCATGGGTGGCCGCCGCATCTTCGGTGTCGCCGACAAGCAAACTCGCAAAGCTACTGCCGGTAGCAGAGCTGCTGCCCGTCTTTTTAGTGCCGCTACCTGGCTTGAGTGGATCGAATCCCGAGATTTTCATGCTTTCATTCTATACCCTATAACGGCCGGATTGTCACCGAACTATACGAAATACATGCAAGAATCGTGCAAGAACTGCCAATCAATCAGCATGGGATATCACCCAGCGACGGCGCTGTATGAACTGCTCCAACAGCTCAAAGCAGCGGTGCAGGGCCGGGTAGCATAAAAGCGTCAGCAGCCATTGCACGAATGCCGCACCCACTGGCATAAAATATCCGCCAAGCAGGGAAAGACCCGCCCAGCCCGCCAGCTGGTTCATGGCCACCAGCAAGGCGAAATACCCCCATTTGATGATAAAGCCTTCCTTGTGGATATATTTGCTCTGTGCATAGATTACCCGAAGGAAGAGCAGGTTCAAAAGCGAGGTGAAGCCCACGGCCTGCCCCATGCCTGCATCAATCAAAATGCCCAGCGCAAAAACGAACCAATAGGGCATACTGCCCGAATGACGCACACCCCAGAAATACATCGGAGCTAAGGTCAGCAACGGCATAAAGCTGCCAAAACCGACGAGATGTTTGGGCACGAGGCAAAACACCGCCAGCAAAAGCGTGGCAAGCCCCGGCAGGGCACTGCATGCATAAAGCTCTACGCGCCGCCAGCGGGAAAGGACGATCATGGTTTATTGCTGGGTAACGTCGACTACGCTCACATAATCGAGCTTGCCGGAATCAGCGAATGGCTGCACTTTGACCACCCCTCCCTCGATGCTTACGACACGGCCCACCGCCAGGCCCTTAGGGAACACGCTGGCATCGCCAGAGGTGACGATACGTTCGCCCACAGCAATGCGGCTATCAGCCGAAACATAAGACAGGGTAGGCATCCCATCCCCACCGCCGGCAAGAATCACTTTTTCCTGGCTGAGCTCAGCCATTACCGGCACGCGCGAGTTGATGTCATCCAGCAGCAGCACACGGGCGCTGCTCTGCCCAGCCTCGATGATGCGGCCCACCAAGCCGTTCTCGTTGATAACGGCGCTGTTTACGTCAATGCCCTGGGCTGCACCGCCGCCAATCAGGATGGAATGCACATACGGCCCGCCCATATCCGAAATCACCGGGGCTGTGACGAACGAGGTGCGCTGCGGCGGAACCACATTCATCAGCTTGCGCAAGGCGTGGTTCTCTTTTTCGAGGTCTTTGGCCAGAAGCTGCCATTGGCGCAGCTGCACGTTCTGGTTCTTAAGTGCGATATTCTCACTGCGCAGGGAAGCCATCTCCACCACCCACTGGCCAGCAGCCACAATAGAATCGATCGGGCGGGCGGCAATGGCCAGCACCGGCGTGATAGCATCGGCGATACTGGTGCGAAGGTTGATCACGGCTGGGTTGCCGGCCTTGGCCATCACCAACAGCACCACGGCCACCGTCACCAAAAGAACCATAGAAACACGAGAAACCAGCTGCTTAGCCGGGAACAAGGAGAGGTAATAGGCGCGGGAACGCGGGAATTCCATGTTAATGATCTCGTAAGCCAAACATTATACCTTCAATTCTTACCCCGCAGGCAGCACAGCGCAACTAAAAAATTGCTAAAGCAGCCGTTTGCACGAATGCAGTGGAAAAAATGTGGCGGGCTTGCTACAAACGCGCCATGACCCAGCTTGCTTTCTATAACACTCTCACCCGCCGCAAAGACCCGTTCACGCCCATCGACGCGGCTAAGGTGCGCATGTATGCCTGTGGTCCCACGGTGTATGACCGTCCGCATATCGGCAACGCACGTTCGGTGGTGGTGTATGACGTGCTGTTTCGCCTGCTGCGCCATGTGTATGGCCCCGAGCATGTGCTCTATGTGCGCAATATCACCGACGTGGATGACAAGATCAACGCGGCCGCCAAAGCCAATGGCGAGCCAATCTCAGACCTGACCGCCCGGGTGGAAAGCTGGTTTGCTTCCGACATGGCGGCGCTGGGCTGCTTAGCGCCCACCCGCGAGCCGCACGCCACCGCCCATATTCCCCAGATGGTAGCCATCATCGAACAATTGCTCACCCGCGGGCATGCCTATGTTTCGCAAGGCCACGTGCTCTTCCGCGTGGAAAGCTACGCGCAGTATGGCCAGCTTTCGGGCCGCAAGCTCGAGAATCTGATCGCCGGCGCACGCGTAGAGGTGGAATCCTACAAGCAGCACCCCGGCGATTTCGTGCTCTGGAAACCCTCCGAATATGACGACGACCCAAGCTCGGTGTTCGAATCTCCCTGGGGGCCGGGCCGCCCCGGCTGGCACATTGAGTGCTCGGCCATGAGCCAGACCTATCTGGGCGGACATTTCGACATTCACGGCGGCGGGGCCGATCTGATGTTCCCCCACCACGAGAATGAGATCGCCCAAAGCCGCTGCGCCGACCCGGAGCATAACCACTTTGCCAATGTCTGGGTGCATAACGGCTTCCTCACCGTCAACGGCGAGAAAATGAGCAAATCATTGGGCAATTTCATCACCGTGCATGATCTGCTGGAGCAGGGCGTACACGGCGAAGTCATCCGCCTGGTGTTGCTTTCGGCCCGATATTCCGAACCACTGGACTGGAACGAAAAGCTACTGGCCGATGCCAAGCTCACGCTGGATAAGTGGTATCGCAACATCACACCGGACCATGTGCAGGAAAGCCCGCTGGTACAGTCTTTCCTAGACGCACTGGCCGACGATCTGAATGTGCCGCGCGCATTCGCCTTTATGCATGCGCCGAACTTAAGCGGCAGCGAACTTTATACCATGGGCAGACTGCTGGGCTTCTTCCAGCACAGCAGCGAACAATGGTTCAAAGGTGCATCCGATGTGGATGAGGGCGTGCAGGCGCTGATCGACGAGCGCATCGCCGCCAAGGCCGCAAAAAACTGGGGTCGCGCCGATGAGATCCGCAAAATGCTTGCAGAACAAGGGATTCTGCTTGAAGATAGGCCGAATGGAACCACCGACTGGCGAAAAGCGTAAGTCTCATGTCTGAACGCGTCTATTTATACGATTCCACCTTACGAGACGGGGCACAGGCCCGCGGCGTGGATTTTACCGTTGCCGATAAGATCGCCATTGCCCGCGAGCTCGATAAGCTAGGCATCGACTACATCGAAGGCGGCTGGCCCGGTGCAAACCCCAACGACGACGAGTTCTTTGCCACCCCACCCGCACTTTCCAAAGCCCGCCTCTCTGCCTTCGGCATGACCCGCCGCAGCGGGCGCTCGGCCGAAAACGACCCCGGCCTTTCGGCGTTGCTCGAAAGCGGGGCGAAGTCTATTTGCCTGGTGGGCAAAAGCTGGGACAAACAGGTGAAGTCGGCCCTTGGCATTACCGAAAAAGAAAACCTGCGCATGATCGGTGACTCCATCGCGCATGTGGTGGCGCAAAAACGCGAGGCTATTTATGATGCTGAGCATTTCTTCGATGGCTATAAATCCAACCCGGAATTCGCGCTGGCCTGCCTCAAAGCCGCGTATGACAACGGCGCGCGCTGGGTGGTGCTGTGCGACACCAATGGCGGCTCGCTGCCTTACGAAATCGAAGCGATCGTCGCTGAAGTGGTCAAGCACATCCCGGGCAAGAACTTAGGCATTCACTGCCATAACGACACCGAGTGCGGCGTAGCCAACAGCTTGGCCGCCGTACGCGCCGGCGTGCGCCAGGTGCAAGGCACGCTTTCAGGCATCGGCGAACGTTGCGGCAACGCGAATCTGTTCTCCATCATCCCGGCCCTGGTGCTGAAGATGGGCTTTACCACTGGCGTCTCACGCGAAAAACTCGCCACCATCACCCATCTCTCACGCTCGCTCGATGACCGACTCAACCGCGCGCCGAACCAGCACGCACCCTATGTGGGCGCGGCGGCTTTTGCGCATAAGGGCGGGCTGCATGTCTCGGCCATGGCGAAGGACTCCACCAGCTACGAACATATCGAGCCGACACTGGTGGGCAATGAGCGCACCATCCTCGTCTCCGATAAATCGGGCAAGGCCAATATCGTCGAAAAACTCAAGCGTTTTGACATCACCATTGATGCGGATGATGAGCGCATCGGCGAGCTGGTCTCGCAGGTGAAGCAGCGCGAAAAGCAGGGCTATGCGTATGAAAGCGCTGAGGCGAGCTTCGAGCTGCTGGCGCGCCGCCTGCTTGGCAGCGTGCCGGAATTCTTCGAGGTGCTGGGCTTCCGCGTCATCGGCGAACGCCGCCACAACGCCAAAGGCAAACTCGTCAACACCTCCGAGGGCATCGTAAAACTGCTCAGCCAAGGCCGCGAGATCATGACGGTCGCCGAGGGCAACGGCCCCATCAACGCACTGGACGCAGCCCTTCGCAAAGCGCTGGTGGAAAGCTACCCGGTGCTGGCCGACATCCAGCTCACCGATTATAAGGTGCGCATCCTAACGCCGAGCGAAGGTACGAAAGCCATCACGCGCGTGATGATCGAATCGCGCGATGCCAAGGGCAATGTGTGGCATACCATCGGTGTTTCGGCCAACGTGATCGACGCATCGTTCAACGCGCTGCACGACTCAGTGACCTATAAACTTTTAAAAAGCGCTTCAAAAAAATCTAAGAAAAACTCTTAAGCCTAACCCTTAAGAAATCAGCGCGTCGATATCGACCGTGGCATGCTTGCCCACCGCGCCGATATTTTTCTCCAGCCAATCGGTGGCCGCCTGCACACCCAGATCATGCAGGTAGACGAGGAAATCCCAATCCATGTTCAGCTTGCTAGCACGGCCCAGGCTTGCCAGCATCTCGCTGGCCTCGATCACATGCAGATAGACCGGCTTTTGTTTCAGCGCGCCGGCTGCCACCATCTTATTATACAGCGCGATGGTTTTTAGCTCCTGGTTCAGCACCGCGTTAAAGCTGATCTCGGTGGCGCGGTCCAAAATATCGGCGGCAGTCGTGGGTACTTCTTCGATATAGCTGGGGTGCACCTGCACCAGCAGCACGTCGGGCGATCTGCTGTGGTTGGCAAGCGGCGATAGCGGCGGGCAGGAAGAAAAGCTGCCATCCCAATACGGCTCGCCCTCCACCTCCACGGTTTTAAAGATGAACGGCAAGCAGGCAGAGGCCATCACCACATCCAGGCTTAAGCGGCTATTGTCGAACACCACGCTCTTACCGGTGCGCACATGCGTGGCGTTGATATACAGCGCGATCTTGGACGTTTTGATGACTTCAAAATCCACCAGCTCATCGATGATGCCAAGCAGCGGGTTGATGTCGAACAGGTTGAACTGCGACGGCGAGAAGATGCGCGTGATATAGTCCAGCGCCATGGAAGACGGCGAGATATCCAGCCCCGCATGACCAAGCATTTTATCCACGACATTCAGATTCAACGGCAACAGGCTTGCCGCCATGCTGATCTTTTTCCAGAAGGTAAGCAGGCTTTCGCGTGCAGCTTCATTGCCGCCTTGGGCATAGCCTTGCGCCAGCACCACGGCAGAAAGCGCGCCCCCGCCCGAGGCGCTGATTGCCTCGATGCCGATGCGCCCGTCGATGAGCAGCTGGTCGAGCACACCCCACATGAACGCACCGTGCGAACCGCCGCCCTGCAAGGCGAGCGAAACGGGTTTAGGGCTGCGTGTATCCTGCGAAGGGGTTGAAGCCATGAATCACCCTACCATGTAAAGGAAAGATTTAACCGAGCGAAGCGCCAAGCGTGGCAGGGTCTTGCTGAGCCACGCGGTCAGTATAGTTGGCCGGGGCAGCGGCTGCGGCCAGTGCCGGTTGTTTTTCCACCTTCTCGGCGAAACTGCGTGGCGCAGCGGCGGGCTCTACGGGCGGCACAGATGGGGTGGTGTCAGAGGTAAGCACGGCATTGGCCGGCGTGTGCGGTCGCTGGGTAGCTTTTTTGAATGAGAAGTCGACGGGATAGCGCTGCATGACGTGGCTTAGCTCCACGCCCTCGCCCACTTCCTTGACCACTTGCTTCAGCGCCGACATGCCATAGCGGTTGGCCACCTCGATGAAGGCGATGGTCTGTTCGGGCTTTTTCGGCTGGATGAGGTTGTGGCCCAGCAGATAGAGGAATTTGGGCAGCTTGAAATTCTCAGCGCGCTCTTCGGTGGGCTGATAGCTGAAGTTCATCAGCTCCGCCATACGCTCAAATATCACCTGGCCCTTTTTCCAGGCTGCAGTATCGGTGTTGCCCTTAAAAGCGTTAGCGATATCGTTGTCCAGCGCGTTGCGCTCGAACAGGCGGGTAAGCTCGATGGGAGTGATATCCTCGCCGAGTGCGTTGCCCTGATTGATCTTCCTGTCGACAAAGGCTTGCAACTGCTCGAAGAAGGTGGTGTTGCGCAGCACCACCTCGCTGACAAGGTATGCGCCGTTGAGGCCCACGCCCAGATCCACCGAATCCTTAGCGTGCCATCTGCCGCCCGGGATGAAGGAAACGAAGAACGAACTGTTCACCGCCGCACGCAGCGTGTTGTAGAACAGGAAATTCTTGCGCGCCTTTCTAAGCGACAGGTTATCGCTTCGCGTTAGATCGGAGGCGTTCACATCTGCGGGTTTTTTATCCACCTCATAGGCCACGGCCTCGGTGAAGATGTTCTTGATGTCGCGCCCGGTCTGGAGTGCGAAATAGCCGGTGACACCGAGCGCCCAGGTGCCGGCCGCAATATCATAAATCGCGTTGCGGTTACCGTTGGCGCCAGGCTTGGGTGGACGCAGGCTATTGACCCAGCGGGGAATGTAGCGCGCCATCAGCGCCGGCATCATCAAACGCCAGTAAGGCGGCGTATGCTGGTTAAAGCCGCCGGACAGCTGCGTATGCTGGTCTTTTTTCTGCTCTTGAGCCATGCCGTCTTTGTCTCCGGGCGGTCCTAGTTTTTCACCCTAACATTTTGCCCTGACTAAAGGCAATAAGACACCGAAATATTGTGAAGATTTGATTACGGCGCAAATATTTAGCCCTGCTGGCTACTTACCCTTGAACTCAGGGGCACGTTTTTCGTTGAAGGCATTGACACCCTCGTAGCGATCTTCGCTATTCAGTAAGCGCTTGTAATAACTAAGTTCCAATGCCAATGCGGCATCGATGGGCAGGGTGCAGCCCTCTTCCACCGCCAGCTTGGCATGGCGCACGGCCAGCGGCGCATTATTGGCAATTTTTCCAGCGATCTCAACAGCTTTCTTCATAAGATCGGCTGGGTGCACCACATGGTTGACCAACCCCCACTGCAGCGCCTCGTCGGCGGAGAAGGAACTTGCACTAAATATCAACTCCTTAGCGCGTCGCAGCCCCACGGCACGCGGCAGGTATTGCGTACCACCAAGACCCGGCATGATACCGAGGCTCGTTTCGGTCAAGGCAAAGCGCGCATGGTTCGAGGCGATGATAAAATCGCAGGCTAGGGCCAGCTCCAGCCCGCCACCAACGGCCGCCCCGCCCACCGCCGCGACCACCGGCACATGCATGGCACGCAAAGCTGCAGTAGCGTTTTCAAAGCGATCGTGCTGCTCATGCCACTGGGCCTCGCTCATACCTTTGCGCTCTTTAAGATCGGCTCCGGCGCAGAAGGCTTTGTCGCCCTTGCCGGTGAGGATGATGGCACGTAGCTTCGGCTCATCGGCCAGTTCGGTGAAGCAAAGCTCCAGCTCGCCGGCTAGCGCGCCCGAAAGCGCGTTGGCCGCCTCAGGCCGGTTCAGCGTGACCAGAGCCACCGAAGACAGCGGCCAATCTATCTGTAATAACGTATATTTTGCAGCCATGAGTTCCGTTCTTTCATGAAATATGCGCAAGCCAGCGTGTAAAATACTTGAATCTTACTTAAAAACCACTAAATAGCGTATGTTCATTCCCCCAAATACCCAGAAGGATTAAGGCCATGACATTACCCCTAATGCCGAAAGCAACCGCCGTTTGGCTGGTAGAGAACACCGCGCTGAGCTTCGAGCAGATCGCAGAATTCTGCGGCATGCACCCGCTCGAGGTCAATGGCATTGCCGATGGTGAAGTCTCTGGCGGCATCCGCGGCATGGACCCCATCGCCGGCGGCCAGCTCTCGGCCGAAGAGATCGCACGCTGCGAAAAGGACCCCAGCGCCCGCCTAGATATTCTGGGCACGGCCAAGCAATACATCTCTAACAAGACCAAAGGCAGCCGCTACACCCCCGTAGCACGGCGCCAGGACAAGCCCGACGCTATTGCATGGCTGATCAAGAACTTCCCGCAGATGACGGACGCACAGATCGGCAAGCTCGTGGGCACGACCAAGAACACCATTGAAGCCGTGCGCGGTAAAACGCATTGGAACTCCAGCAACATCAAGCCGCGCGATCCGGTTCTGCTGGGCCTGTGCACGCAAACGCACCTGGATGCGGCTGCCGCCACCATCAAGCCTGTGCAGGGTAAAGAATCCTCCGCCGGCTGATAACCTGGCACAGCACCCTAATATTCAGGCCCACCACCTGTTGTATTCTGGCCACAGGATATCATAAATCTTCTACTATATATAGTGTTCGATGGTTACCTATTCGAGCAGTCAACGCGTAAAGCCGTTTATTTCCCAGCCACACAGCAGTATCGTAACCATTTAGTAACTATTGGCTGCTAGTCTGTTTAAATTACGATATTTTTTGACATTGCTACGTTTTAAAGCACTATAGTTTCAACGTGCCTTGAAAGAGCGGCGTAATTTATTTTTTAGGTATAACTTTTCAGGAGAGAATATGACTAACGTAGACATCACCACCAAGGCCCCTAAAAAGGGTTTTACCCTGCTCGAATTATCGATTGTACTGGTTATCATCGGCTTGATCGTAGGCGGCGTGCTGGTGGGTCAGGATCTTATCAAAGCAGCTGAAGTTCGCGCCACCGTCGGCCAATATGAGAAGTTCAACGCTTCCATCAACACCTTCCGCACCAAATTTGACGGCATCCCGGGCGACCTCGCTGGTTCCAAGGCCAACGCCTTCGGCCTGTTGGTTCATGGCACTGCCGGCAGTATTGGCACCACCGGCTTTGGTGATGGCAACGGCCTGATCAACGACACCGCATCTACCAACACCAACCTGCCTGTAGGCGAGACGCTGGTGTTCTGGCGTCACCTGTCGGATGCTTCCCTGACCGACGGCGCTTATGGCCGCGATATTACAACCGCCTTGGCGCTGGGCGCTACCCCGACTCCCGGCGATTACTTCCCGCCGGCCAAGCTTGGCCGTGGTAACTATTGGGTAGTTGGCTCGGCTCAGGGCGACAACTACTACGTCTTGGGTGGTGTAGGTAACGGCGGCACGATCAGTGGCACTACCTACAACGCAACCGGTGCACTTACCCCGATCGAAACCTTCAACATCGACACCAAGGTGGATGATGGCGCACCGAACACCGGCCAGGTGCAGGCTCGCGGCATCGGCACTTCGGGCGTGCTCAACACGGCCTTCAGCCCGCTTTCTGCCGGCTCTACCGTACCAGCCAGCGTTAACGCCACCTCCACCGCTGCAACTTGCATGGTGGGTGCTGCTGGTGCCCTTGCTACTAACACTTATAACCGCAACACCGCCACAGGCGGCAACGACCCGAGCTGCGTACTGCGTCTTCGCTTCAACTAAGCGATTAGTTGATACAGCACTACGGGGGGCATCTTCGGATGCCCCCTTTTTTTATGCCCGGCCCTTTTAGGCACATTTTTATGCGTTGCACGAGCCCCCTTTACTGCGCTATCAATGGGGCCTAACCCCATAAGCCCAAGGATGTGCCATGCCCGCCACCGCAATGAATGCTTCTGCCAGCGCCCTGCAATTCACTGAAAAACTGACCGCCGAATACCAAGCTGTACTCACGCCCGAAGTGCTGGCTTTCGTGGCCGAGCTGGCCGAGACCTTCACCCCCCGCCGCAACGAGCTGCTGGCCAAGCGCATCGCACGCCAGAAACGCATCGACGCGGGCGAGTTGCCTGACTTCCTGCCAGAAACCAAAGCTATCCGCGAAAGCGACTGGAAGGTGGCCCCGATCCCGCCGGCTTTGCAGAACCGCCGCGTGGAGATCACCGGCCCGGTCGAGCGCAAGATGATCATCAACGCGCTTAACTCCGGCGCGAAAGTGTTCATGGCCGATTTCGAAGACTCACTCACCCCCACCTTCCCCTCCATCATGGACGGGCAGGTGAATTTGCGCGATTACGCCAACGGCACGATTAGCTACCAAAGTCCCGAGGGCAAGGAATACAAGCTGGGTGAGATCATCGCCACCCTCATCGTGCGCCCGCGCGGCTGGCATCTGGATGAAAAGCATGTGCTGCTAAACGGCAAGCCCATCCCGGGTGCGCTGCTGGATTTCGGCGTGTATTTCCTGACCAACGCCAAAACGCTGCTTGCGCGCGGACTTGGCCCATACTTCTACCTGCCCAAACTCGAAAGCGCCGAAGAAGCCGCACTCTGGGCCGATATCTTTGCACTATCGGAACAAAAACTCGGCCTGGCCAAAGGCACGATCAAGGCCACCGTGCTGATCGAGACCATCCTGGCCACGTTCGAGATGCATGAAATTCTGCACGCGCTGAAAGATTATTGCGTGGGCCTGAATTGCGGCCGCTGGGACTACATCTTCAGCTTCATCAAGAAATTCAACAAGCGCGAAGATTTCGTGCTACCCGAACGCGGCCAGGTCACCATGACCACACACTTCCTACGCACCTACTCAAAGCTGCTGATCGAGACCTGCCACAAGCGCGGCGCGTTCGCCATGGGCGGCATGTCGGCGTTCATCCCGGTCAAGGGCGATGAAGAAGCCAACAGCAAGGCCTTTGCCATGGTGCGCGCCGATAAAGAGCGTGAAGCGGGTGATGGCCATGACGGCACGTGGGTGGCCCATCCCGGCCTGGTTCCGGTCGCCATGGAAGTGTTCGACCGCTTAATGCCCACTGCCAATCAGGTGGATGTGCCGCGCGAGAAAGTGAACATCACCGCCAAAGACCTACTCACCATCGCCGAGGGCACGATCACCGAAGCGGGCCTGCGCAACAATATCTCCGTGTCGGTGCAATACCTGGCCTCGTGGCTGGCCGGCAATGGCTGCGTGCCCATCTTCAACCTCATGGAAGATGCAGCCACCGCCGAGATCGCCCGCTCGCAGATCTGGCAGTGGATCCACCACAAGCGCGGCGTGCTGGCCGATGGCCGCAACATCGACGAAGCACTCTACAGGCAGCTGCTGGCCGAAGAGCTGGCCAAACTCAGCGGCCCGCTACCCTATGATAAGGCGGCGGCCCTGCTCACTGAACTCGTTGTGAACAAGGAATTCTGCGAATTCCTGACACTTCCCGGCTACCAGCAGATCGCGTAAGGAGAGCCACACATGTCGATGATGAAACGCTTTTACCAAGATCCCTACCTACATATCCGCTCATTTACAGCCAGCCTTGCAGTTGGCGTTTTGCTGTGTGTAGCGGTGTGGAATTTGCACCTGCACGACTACAGCGATTTTAGCGTTTCGCCCTGGCAATGGTTGCTTGTGCCGCTGGGGGTGTATATAGGCGGTATGTCAGCAGTGTTCATTCACAATGCTACGCATAACAGCTTCAAGCCCAAATGGATGAACTGGGTGGCCGGCCAGCTTGCTGGCCTGCATCAGTTATGGGGCTTTACCGGCTGGAAGCTGATTCACCTGGTGCACCACCACTATTCCGACGATGTCGAGCACGACCCGCACCCCCCAAAAGGCCACAGCTGGTGGGGCTTTGCACGCATCATGTTCCTCTACTCCTCGAAAAAGATCAGCCAGCGCTACCGCGAACATTACGGCAATACGCCTGCCATCGCGCGCCGCCAGCTCATCGGCGCGGGCATCTTGTTCCTGATGACGGCGGCGAATCTGACCTTCTGGTTCTTGCTGCTAGGGCCGGTCGGCTTCGCGCTGCTTTACGTGCCATCGTACATCGCCAATCATTTGTTGTTCGTCGACATCAACTACAGCGCACATCCCATCGGCGAAGATGGCAGCACAGCCGCTGCCAACCTAAACCACAACCTCTATTACAAACTGGCAAACTTTTTCTGGTGCGGCATTTACTTCCACGGCAACCATCATCGCAAGCCGCTATTGTTCAACCCGCGCAAAATGGAAATACGCCGCAAGTCTGCCGAAGTGGTAACACTTAAACAGCCGCCACATGAAAACCCTGGCGAACCTGAGCAAGCGTTCGCCAGCGTCAACGCCGGTTAGCCCATCAATCTGCGGAGAAGGCCGCAATGCCGGTAATGGCGCGGCCGATGATGAGTGCGTGAATATCATGTGTGCCCTCATAGGTATTCACGCTTTCTAAATTCATCACATGGCGAATGACATGGTATTCATCGGCGATGCCGTTGCCGCCATGCATGTCACGCGCTTGCCGCGCAATATCAAGTGCCTTTCCTGCCGAGTTTCGCTTGATGATGGAGATCATCTGCGGCTCGGCCCGGCCTTCGTCCATCAGGCGGCCCACACGCAGACAGCCTTGCAGGCCTAGGGCAATATCCACCAGCATGTCGGCGAGTTTCTTCTGAATAAGCTGGTTGGCAGCCAGCGGGCGGCCGAACTGCTTTCGATCCATGGTGTAGTTGCGGGCGGCCTCATAGCAGAACTGCGCCGCACCGAGCGCACCCCAGCCGATACCGTAGCGTGCTTTGTTCAGGCAGGAGAACGGGCCTTTGAGCCCCGCCACGCCGGGAAGCATTTTATCTGCGTCCACCTTCACATCCTGCATCACGATCGTGCCGGTGGAAGAAGCGCGAAGCGAGAATTTTCCCTCGATCTTCGGCGCGGAAAGCCCGGCCTGCCCTTTATCCAGGATGAAGCCCTTGATGGTTCCGTCGGGAATTTCGCTATCGCCGAATACTTTGGCCCACACTACGAACACATCGGCCACCGGCGAGTTGGTGATCCAGTTCTTCTCGCCTGAGAGAATGTAGCCATTGCCGCTTTTAGTGGCGCGTGCGGCCATGCTGCTGGGGTCGGAGCCATGGTCGGGTTCAGTCAACCCAAAACAACCGATGAGTTCGCCGCGGGCGAGCTTGGGCAGGTAATGGTCTTTCTGCGCCTGCGAGCCGAAGCTGTGAATCGGGTGCATCACCAGCGAGGATTGCACCGAAATAGCCGAACGATAGCCACTATCGACCCATTCGATCTCGCGGCAGATGAGGCCCGAGGCCACGTTGTTCACGCCTGCGCAGCCATAGCCCTCGATGGTGGGGCCAAGCAGGCCGAGCTCACCCATTTCGCGCATGATGGCGGTGTCGAAATGTTCATGGCGGTTGGCCTCCAACACGCGGGGCAGTAGCTGGCCGCGTGCATAATCGCGCGCTGTTTGCGCCACCATGCGCTCTTCTTCGCTGATTTGCGTATCGAACAATAACGGGTCAAGATGGTCGAACATAAAGCCCCCAAGGATTATAGCCAAACCCTAGCAGCGATTGATTAAATTAGTCTTGATAGGCCGAGAGAATCCAAAGCCTACGCGATGATATTAAGAATCGTGCCCCGATCCCAGTACACACCGCTGCGAACGGCAGCAATGGCGCTGCGAATCATGGTACTAAGCGACTCCGGCTCAGGAATGATGCCAACATCCGCGCGCCGAGGAACCACCTGCTCGCCCGAGGCGTTCTGGCGGCGTATACGCTCGCGGTTGGCCCCGCCGGGGCCAACATTGACGCGTTTTAAGTCAATGGTAACGCTCATATTTTCTCTGCTTAGCTAGAAATGTGTCACACCCGCCTTATAGCAGCCAATGGCCTAAACTTCAAGGATAGGCTTACCGAAGCACTAAATCAATCATACACGATCAAGGCGGATTTTGCAGCAAAAACTCTACACAAGCCTGGGTAAACCTGCTAAATCCAGCCCTATTCAGCCCTTAAAGCCTGTAAAGAGCATGTTCGTCGTCGCCGCGTTTTACCATTTTTTTGACTTTGCCCGGTTCGAGGCAGAGCGCGCAGGCCTGCAAGCACTACTGAAGCAATGGGGCGTGCACGGCTCCATGCTCATTGCGCCCGAGGGCATAAACGCCACCATCGCCGGCTCGCGCGAGGGTGTCGATGCCGTGCTGACTTACGTGGCACAGCTGATCGGTGAACCGGTAGAGCACAAGGAAAGCTACGCAAATAGCCAGCCCTTCACGCGTGGCAAAGTGCGGCTTAAAAAAGAGCTGATCTCGCTGGGGCCGTATGTTGCCCCCACCCGCACCGGAACCTATATCGAACCGAAAGATTGGAACGCGCTGATCGACGACCCGGAAACGCTGGTGCTGGACACGCGCAACGCTTACGAAACGCATATGGGCACGTTTGCACGCGCGATCGACCCGAACATCGCTAACTTTAAGCAATTGCCAGAATTTGTAGAAAAAAACCTCGCCGCGGCTCGCAGCCGTAAGATCGCCACCTTCTGCACCGGCGGCATACGCTGCGAAAAATTCACCGCATGGCTGCTGGAGCAAGGCTTCGAGCAGGTCTATCATTTAAAGGGCGGCATCTTGAAATATCTCGAAGAAGTACAGCCCGAACAAAGCCGCTGGCAGGGCGAGTGCTACGTGTTCGACCATCGCGTGGCCGTGGGCCACGGCCTTGCACAATCAACCACCGCCAGCATGTGCCTGGCCTGCGGCCACGCATTAAAACCCGAAGACCGCGAACACCCAGCTTATGAAAAAGATATCACCTGTCCGTTCTGCTTTGAGGTCAAACGCAAGGCCTAGTATCTGCCCTTAGTTACCACACGAATTGCCCACAAAATACCCTGAGGTTAATGGGCTGATTTGACTGCGATTTTTAGTGCTTATCCACCGTTTTCACAGCAGGCAGGTACAAGCTCTATCCACAGAATGTGGTAGGAGTTTTTCTGTCAAGCACAATATATAGTAAAAAATTGCGTTTTATGCTTGTGATTACTTTTTTGTAATGTTACCGTTTTGTTAAGCTCAAAAACGTTGATTTACGCCGTTATACTGGAAGCGACTGATTGCCATTCGCTTTTAGATATGGATTCGTCACCAAAATTTGCGAGCGATAAAAAACGAAACAAGAACACGCTTTAAACAGGCAATTTTTAGGGGAGCTACGCCATGCGTATTGAGAGGCATTTCACCAAAGCAGCAGCAACATATAACGCAGCCGAGGTGTATAAGAGCATCACGTTCAAAAGCGTGGACGTGACAATGAAAAACCCCGACGGATCGGCGGTTTTCAGCTTAAGCGGCGTGGCAGTGCCGGAATCCTGGTCACAGGTGGCAAGCGACGTGCTCGCACAAAAATATTTCCGCAAAGCAGGCGTTGCAGCCAGGCTCAAGCGCGTAGAAGAAGAAACCGTTCCTTCCTGGCTGTGGCGCAGCGTGCCTGATGAAGAGGCTCTGGCGAAACTGCCTGCTGCCGAACGTTATGTAGGCGAAAACTCCTCCACCCAGGTGTTCGACCGCTTAGCCGGCGCCTGGGCTTACTGGGGATGGAAAGGCGGCTATTTCGACACCGAGGACGACGCAAAAACCTTCTTCGACGAAATGCGCTATATGCTGGCCAACCAGATGGCGGCACCGAACTCGCCGCAATGGTTCAACACCGGCCTACACTGGGCTTACGGCATCGACGGCCCAAGCCAGGGCCACTACTACGTGGACCCTGACAGCAAAAAAGTGACCAAGTCCAAAAGCTCCTATGAGCGCCCGCAGCCGCATGCATGCTTCATCCAGAGCGTCTCTGACGATTTGGTCAATGAAGGCGGCATCATGAATCTATGGGAGCGCGAAGCGCGCCTGTTCAAATATGGCTCAGGCACGGGCTCGAACTTCTCCGACCTGCGAGGCAGCGGCGAAAATCTCTCCGGCGGCGGCAAGTCCTCCGGTCTTATGAGCTTCCTAAAGATCGGCGACCGTGCAGCGGGCGCGATCAAATCCGGCGGCACGACCCGGCGCGCAGCGAAGATGTGCGTGCTGGATATCGACCATCCGGATGTTGAGGAGTTCATCAACTGGAAGGTGATCGAAGAACAAAAGGTAGCAGCACTGGTGACCGGCTCGAAGCAATGCCGCAAGCACCTAACCGCCATCATGGACGCATGCAACGGGGGTGAAGGTGCAGACCGTTTGAACCCAGCAGCTAACCCGGCGCTCAAAAAAGCCATGAAGGAAGCCCGCCGCGCGCTCGTGCCGGATAACTATATCCAGCGCGTGGTGCAGTTCGCCGAACAAGGCTTCACCCACATGGAATTCCCCGAATACGACACCGATTGGGATTCGGAGGCCTACCTCACCGTTTCGGGCCAGAACTCCAACAACTCGGTGCGCGTGACCAACGAATTCCTCGATGCCGTGGCGCAGGACAAGCCCTGGCATCTGCTCAACCGCACCGACGGCAAAAGCGGCAAGACTGTTTCCGCCCGCGAACTGTGGGACCAGGTATCCTACGCTGCATGGGCCTGCGCCGATCCCGGCTTGCAATACGACACCACCATCAACGAGTGGCACACCTGCCCTGAGTCAGGCCGTATCCGCGCTTCCAACCCCTGCTCGGAATACATGTTCCTGGACGATACCGCGTGCAACCTGGCCTCCATCAACCTGCTGAAGTTCAAGCGCCAGGACAGCTTCGACATCAAATCCTTCGAGCATGCTTCGCGCCTGTGGACGGTCGTGCTGGAAATTTCGGTGGCCATGGCGCAGTTCCCCTCCAAGGAAATTGCTCGTCTGTCCTATGAGTTCCGCACGCTAGGCCTGGGCTATGCCAATATCGGCGGCCTGCTGATGGCCTCAGGTGTTGCCTATGACAGCGCCGAAGGCCGCGCCATCACCGGTGCAATCTCAGCGATCATGACGGGGGTTTCCTATGCCACGTCGGCCGAAATGGCTAAGGAGCTCGGAGCGTTCGATGGCTACGCCATTAACAAGCATCACATGATGCGCGTCATCAAGAACCATCGCCGCGCCGCTTTAGGCGAAAACTCGGGCTACGAAGAACTCTCCATCCTGCCCGTGCCGCTGGACATCGAGAACTGCACCGACAAGGCGCTGGTCAAAGCAGCCAAAAAGGCGTGGGACTCGGCCATTATGCTGGGCGAGAAATACGGCTTCCGCAACGCGCAGGCCACCTGCATCGCACCTACCGGCACGATCGGCCTGGTGATGGATTGCGACACCACCGGCATCGAGCCCGACTTCGCCATCGTGAAGTTCAAGAAGCTCGCCGGCGGCGGCTACTTCAAGATCATCAACCAGCAGGTTCCCGAAGCGCTGAAAACTTTGGGCTACACGCAAAAGCAGATCAACGAGATCACGGCTTATGCGGTCGGCCGCGGCACGCTGAAGGACGCACCGGGCGTAAACCATGCGGGCCTACGCGCCAAAGGATTCGACGACGACACGCTGGCCAAGGTCGAAAAATCGCTCGCAGCAGCGTTCGAGATCAAGTTCGCCTTCAACAAATGGTCGCTCGGCGAAGATTTCTGCAAGAAGAAGCTCGGCCTGACCGATGCGCAGCTGGCAAGCCCCAGCTTCGACCTGCTGGCCGCCATCGGCTTTACCAAGGCCGACATCGACGCCGCGAACGAATATTGCTGCGGCACGATGACGGTGGAAGGCGCTCCGCACCTGAAGGATATCCATCTTCCGGTGTTCGATTGCGCCAACCCCTGCGGCAAAAAAGGTAAGCGTTTCTTGTCGGCCCAAAGCCACATCCTGATGATGGCCGCGGTGCAGCCTTACATCTCGGGCGCCATCTCCAAGACCATCAACATGCCCAACTCGGCCACCGTTGAAGAATGCAAGGATGCCTATCTGCTTTCTTGGAAGCTGTGCTTGAAAGCCAACGCACTGTATCGTGACGGCAGCAAACTCAGCCAGCCGCTGAACGCTTCGGTCATGGAAGCCCTCGACGAAGCGGATGACGATCTCGACACCGCCGAAGCGATGCGCGACCTGCGCTCTCCGGAAGTGATCGCCGAGCGTATCGTCGAACGCATCATCCGCGAGAACACGCGCCGCAAGCTGCCCGAACGCCGCAAAGGCTACACACAGAAAGCCACCGTCGGCGGCCATAAGGTTTATCTGCGCACCGGCGAGTATGAGGACGGCATGTGCGGCGAGATCTTCATCGACATGCATAAAGAAGGGGCAGCCTTCCGCTCGCTGATGAACAACTTCGCTATCGCAGTATCCATCGGCCTGCAATACGGCGTGCCGCTGGAAGAGTTCGTCGACGCGTTCACCTTCACCCGCTTCGATCCGTCGGGCATGGTAGAAGGCAACGAGGCGATCAAGATGTCCACCTCCATCCTGGACTATATCTTCCGCGAACTGGCCATCTCCTATCTCGGCCGCAATGACCTGGCACATGTCGATCTGGGCGATAGCAGCTCAGGCAGCATCGGCCGTGGTGCAGGCGATTCCACCCGCCCAAGCGACCAGCCGGAACTGCCGCAACTGTTCAGCCGCGCTACCAGCTCTGGCTTCGTACGTGGCAAGCTGTATGTGGTGTCCAACAACACCCCGGCCGTCGGCGGCACAAACAACGCTGCCAGCCACGGCGCGCTTGCCCTGGCCACCGACACCGACACCAAGGCCTATCTGCAAACCGCACAAGAGCAACACACAGCTCCCAAAGTAGGCAACGCTAGCAGCCCCCAGGAAGCCGTTCGTGAAAAAGTTCGCGAAGCGCGCGCCAAAGGCTATGAGGGCGATGCTTGCACCGATTGCGGCAACTTCACGCTAGTGCGAAACGGCACGTGCATGAAATGTGATAGTTGCGGCTCAACCAGCGGCTGTTCTTAAACCATTGAAACCTATCAAGCCCCCGCAAATTCTACGGGGGCTGATATTAGTAGATGTGTCTGAAATATTAAATATTTATTGATATTTGTTGACATTCAACACCCGATTATTTACCACATTAGCTAATGTACCAGCTGTGTGCGGGAAGCGGCCTAAACACATAGAAAATGATAAGGATTTCGCAATGAAGAAGAATATCCAGGCATCCAACAGAATCTTTGCCGCCGTAGCCAATAAACGCCCCTCCGAAGGCGAGCCCGAGATCACCAACATGATGCTCGACCCTCGCTATCTGCGCCAGTCTTCCTCGCTGATCCAGGACTCGCTGCAAAAAGGCTTCGACGTGTTGCAGCTGGCCAACGGCGATATCGTGACCACCGGCACGAAGACCGTCGTCTATCAATACACCTGGGATGAAACCAAGGGCAAGCTGGTCAAGGCCAAGCCCGAACGCAAGGCCCGCCGCGCCGAAGAAGGCAGCGACGAAAGCCTCGATGTCGAAATGGAAGAAAGCGAAGAAGCGTAAGCCTTCGTAAAAGCTCACGCAAACACACGGCTCCTTCCCCTGGTTGGAGCCGTTCTTGTTTTAAAGGACCGCTATGGCCACACATACCGATCTGCCGCCGCTAGCCCACATCGCCAAGCAGGCGGGCAAGCTCATCAAGCACATGCGCCCGGCAATTCTGGCCGCCGAAGCGCGCCGCCAGGCCGGCGGGTCCGATGAGCATTTTGTAGAATGGAAGCCCGACAAATCCCCCGTGACCATCGCCGACCAAAGCGCCCATGAGCTGATCTGCCACTCCATCCGCCAAGCATATCGCGATGTTCCTATCCTGTCCTATTTAGCGCCCATTCTCTCGGAGGAAGGTAAACCCGAGGAGATGCAGGCGGCGCTGGCCAGCCTCACCCGCTTTGAAACCGACCCGCTTGATGGCACGGCCACCTATTTGAACCCCACCCCGGGGCATGACGGCTACAGCGTCAATATCGGCTTTGTAAAAGATGGCCAGGCCAGCGAAGGGGCCATCTACTTCCCGGAAAAAAGCGGCGGCCGCGGCGAGCTGTATTACACGCAAAACGGCAAGGCCTATATGCAGGTGGGCGATGATGCGCCCAAACCCATCGGCGTGCGCAAAGGGCCGCTTCGCAAGCCCCTGAAAATGGCCGTGGGCTATAACGAATGCCACCGCGAGCATATCGGCGAGCGCGAATGCGCCATGCAGCAGGATGCGGGCCAATACCGCACCTGCCTGGTCGCACGCGGGGATTGCGATGTAACGGGGGTGAATATGGGCGTGGGCGGAAACTTCCACACTTACGATATTGCAGCGGCCCATGCTGTGCTAAAGGCCGCCGGCGGGGAAATCGTGACGTTTGATGCCACCGCGCCAGAAGCCTGCACACCGTTCACTTACGGCCAGGAACACACCAACGTGCCCGCACATATCGCCGGCAGCACCGACGCCTTGCTGCAGCTGGGCCTTGCCAGCAAACAGGCATTAGACGCAGGCAAACGCCGCTAATGGATATTTAAAATGCCTTTGCACAGGGTGAGTTTCGCCGGCGCGATCAGCTCGGTGCTTTCCACTTTTACCGAATAGAGTTTGCCATCAAGCGTGGTTTCCCAGAAGGCGAGGAACTTGTTCAACACAGGGAATTTGGGTGGCAAGTCAATATCTTGCCAAACATAGCTTTGCAAGATCACCGGGTGGTCCGGCAGGCGGTAGAGTATCTCGGCAGTGGTCAGCCGGTAGTCATGAAGCATTTTGTCAAAATCTGACATACATCCCTCCTCGTACAGGACGGATACGTTCCATCCTTGAAATCATTATAGCGCAGATCGCAGCGCTTTTCAGCAAAAAACTTCTGCAAACCATTGAGTGGGAACAAAATTCCAGCGCCAAAAATCAATGGAGCGAATGCACAAAATGCGCTAGGATATTCATCCCTTCGCAAAGACGTTTACATCCCCGCGTAAGTCGAATAAGAAGCTCCTGGCGGGCCGTTAGCTCAGTTGGTAGAGCGGTTGACTCTTAATCAATAGGTCGCAGGTTCGATCCCTGCACGGCCCACCATTTCCTAGGACGCCATGGATTCAGCGGCATCTACGTTACCATGTTATCAACTTTCGCGGGATATGCAGACCCGGCTTGCGAAGCATCAAACGCGCAGGCACACCTGCATGATCGCTTATGTGCTGATGTTCGTCTGCTATTTCAGTTGGCGCCTCACCGTACTCGACCCGCACTCCATAACCGTATCCATCGCATTCTTGCTTGCGGAGTGCATGGGCTTTGGCCTTTGCTTGACGACACTGCTTACCAGCTGGCGCTACCAACACCACGACGCTATGCCGCCCCTGCCCAACCGCACGGTGGATGTGCTGATTCCCACCTACAAAGAACCTATCTACGTCATCCGGCGAACATTGATAGCCGCCAAAGCCATAGCATACCCGCATAATGTTTTTGTGCTCGACGATGGCCGCCGGGAAGATGTGAGGGCACTAGCCGAGGAATTTGGCCTGCCTTATTATTCGCGCGAGAAAAACACGCATGCTAAGGCGGGCAACCTGAATTTTGGCCTAGGCTTCAGCCAAGCCGAGTTTGTGTTCGTACTGGACGCAGACCATATCGCCAAGCCGGACGCCATCGACCTGTTGATTGGCCATTTTGCTGATCCCCGCGTGGCCATGGTGCAAGCCCCGCAGGATTATTATAATACGGACGGCTTTCAGTTCGTGTCGACACAAGATGGCCGTTTGTGGGATGAACAATCTTTCTTCTTCAACGTATCACAGCCCTGCCGTGACGCGGGCAATGGTGCATCCTCGGTCGGCACCGGCATGTTGCTTCGCCGCGATGTGATGGATGAAATAGGCGGCTTTCCGACCGAAACCGTAACCGAAGATGTGCATGCCTCGCTGCGCATGCACAAGGCGGGCTACCGCGTGCTTTATGTGAACGAACCCATCGCCTACGGAGTAGCGGCGCATGATCTGGGCGAGTATTACAAAACGCGTCATCGCTGGGCGCATGGCAATATCCATGCGCTGCGCTGTGAAAAGCTCCTCACCTGCGAGGGCCTCACGCTACGGCAACGTTTAGCCTACTTATATCTTGGCTTGGTGTATTTGGAAGGGTGGCAACAGCTCATATTGTTCCTTATCCCTATTGCGGCCTTGCTTTTTGGCCTGCAACCGTTTGAGGTGACCATATTCAACGTAGCAGTCATTCTATTATACACGCTGGTCAACGCTGTAATGTTGCAGGAACTAGGCTGCGGGTTTAGCCGTTTTTGGGCGAGTGAGATATTCACCATGGCGCGCTGGCCCGTATATATCGCGGCGGCGCGTGGTTTTTTTGGTTTACCCATACGCTGGCGCAGCTCAAGCAAAAAGGCAAGGAAGCGCTTTAACTGGGGATTAGCGGCACCGCAACTAAGCATCATGCTCTTAAGCGCAGTTGGATTGCTAGTAGGCTTGGTGCGTGTGCATGACCACACGGAGCTAAGCCCTATTTTATCCTCCATTAAACAAATACTCACCGGCAGCTCCACACAGGACATACAGTGGTTTGCCGTGATCAAACAGGGTTATACGCTGGATATCGTCGTGCTAGCGGGCATATGGGCGATGCTCAATATCGTACGCGTAGCAGCGTTTTTGCGCAAAGCTCTGCGGCATACGCATCATACGCATGAATTTTTCCGCTTCGCAGTAAGTGTCCCCGTAGCACTTACTGAAAGCAGTACGCCTACAGGCTACAGCATAGCTGTATCAGAAACATGGATGAAGCTGCGCGTAAGCGATACACCAAGTATAAAGGTAGGCGATATCATCCAGCTTATGCTTTCTATGCCCTCTGGCGCGCTACAATTGCAACTATCTGTAACGGCCACCTCGTCTATTAAGGGCGAAACGGAAATAGAAGGCGAACTGCTCTGGCAGGGTGAAAAAATACGCGATGCGTTGGCAAGCGACCTTTATGCCGTAGAATGGCATCGGCCAATTCATAAGCGTTTCCCGTATTTTAGCACGCCGCTCGATATGTTTTTACGCATACCGAAACCAAGCAGGCATAATCAATCTTGCTCTAAGTGGATTAAATTGCTAAAACGCTAACGTTGTTTCTAATCAGTGTTTTACCATCAGGAGAAGGTGTAATGTCGCGTATTGTTTCGGTTGTTTCTTTGGTTGGCGCGCTAGCGCTCGCACCCTCTCTGGCAAATGCTGAGAGCACGCTGGCCTTCACCGGCTTTAGCGTTAGCCCCGATTCGTGGTACACACATGTGGGTGCAACCACCGCCATTAATCATGACATTTACAAAGACGGCTTCCTGCTGCGTGGCAGCGTTGGCGGCGGCGAATACGACTACAATGCAGCCAGCAAAATCAATGGTGATGTCGTTGCAACCGACTTAATGGTTGGCTATCAGCACTATTTCACGACCAGCCTTTCTTCTAAAAGCAGCCGTATGACTGGCTATATCGGCGGCGACTACCAAAACCATGACCTCTCGCCCAACGATCCTGCTGCGCGCGTCAATGGCAGCGAATTCGGCCTCAAAGGGCAAGCTGAACTGGTATTGAATCTCTCGGATAAAATTGTGGCAGATCTAGTTGGTAACTACTCCAACGCCTTTGACACCTATTGGTCCCGCTCGCGCCTGAGCTATGATTTCGGCCCTGTTGCTATTGGCCCGGAAGCTACGTTCATGGGTAGCAAAAGCTTTGACCAGCAACGCTTCGGTGCATTTGCCAATATTCCACTTGTAAAGAACGTTGTCGGCTCGATCGGCGGCGGTTACTCGGATGCTAAACGCCGCGGCGAAGACGGCGGCTATGCGGATATAAGCATATCCTGCATTTTCTAAGCAGCGAAAAACTACCCGTTTTGAATCCCGCTTAACGTGAGAAGCCGATGGCTACCGTAGGTACCGCGCCAGCTGGTTTTTTTTAGGGGCGTCAGGTAATTAATTGTGTTAATATCAGGCGTTTAATAGTCGTCGGGTCGTATGCCGCACACGAAAGTCGCCTCCATTTTTGCCACCTTGGGCATCAAATCCGCGCTGGACAATCCGGGCGGGCTGGCCGTGACCTCGCCTGCCAACGGCGCCGCGCTTGCGAGCCTTACCACCGACACCCCCGCCAGCGTAGATGCCAAAATACTGCAAGCTGCCAGCGTGCAGGGCGAATGGAGCGCCTGCACCCGCGCTGTGCGCAGCTCGCTGCTGGAGGCCTATGCACAAGGCTTGCGCACCCACCGCACAGAGCTGGCCGAACTCATCACGCTTGATGCCGGAAAAACCAGGAAAGAAGCTCTCGGCGAGGTGGACAGCAGCGCCGATATTCTGCTCAAGACCATCAAGGATGCGAGCCTGCCGGAGTTTGGCGGCATGCTGCGCACGAAAGAACGCCCGCCGCTTGGCGTGGTCGCGCTCATCACCTCGTTCAATTTCCCGCTGGTGGTGGCGCAGTGGAGCATTGCACCGGCCCTGCTTGCGGGCAACGCGGTGGTGTGGAAACCGTCAGAGAAAACGCCGCTGGTCGCCATTGCGGCCAAGGCATTGTTCGACCGCATCGCCGGCAGCTACACAGGGCTATTGCAATTGCTGGTGGGAGGCCGCGAGGTGGGCCAGGCATTAGTGGCCGATGAGGCGACCGCCATGATCTCGGCCACCGGCAGTGTAGCCATGGGCGAAGGTATCCGCGCCACACTTACCAGCGCCAAACGCCCGATGACACGCATGATATTGGAGCTTGGCGGCAATAACGGTGTGATCTTCACCCCCACCATGAGCGAAGCGCATCTGGATTGGTCGCTAAGCGCGTTGATGAACTCATTCCTTGGCACGTCCGGCCAACGCTGCACCAATACGCGGCGATTGATCGTGCACCGCTCGCTTTATGGCCGCGTGGTCAAATCCCTGCATGAAAAGATCGAGTTGTTCCTCGCCACAGGCGCAGTGGCAAGCCCGCTGATGGGCGAGGGAAACGAATTTGGCTACGGCCCGCTGATCGACGAAGATGCCTTCAACCGCTTTGAACATGCCAAGGCGCAAGCGCAGAAAGAAGGCGGCGAGATACGCTTTGGCAGGCGACTGCTGGCCCAGGAGCACCCGGGCGCATATTACGTCGAACCGGCGCTAGCTCTTATGCCTACGCAAAGCGACATCATGCACCACGAGACGTTCGCGCCGCTGCTGTTCGTTGTGCCCTATGAAGGCGAGATCGACGAAGCCATGGCGCTGCTCAACGCCCCGGCCAATGCCGGGCTGGTAGCGGGCATCTACACGCAAAGCCAGCGCGAGGCCAACCGCTTCGCAAGCCTGAATGCCGCAGGCCACGGTGTTATCAACTCACCCAAAGGCACGGGAACCCCAGCTTACGGCATGGGCTTCGGCGGCAACAAAGATTCCGGCGTGGGAGAAATTTTAAATACCGCCGATCCCTTGGCCGCTTTCACGCGCCCCACGCACTACAGCCGCATCGCACAGAACAAAGACATTCAAATGGAAGATTAAGGTGGGAAGTATTAAGCGACCACGATCGTCTTGATATTGACGAATTCGTGAATACCGAACGTCGCCAGCTCGCGGCCATAGCCGCTGGCCTTCACCCCGCCAAAGGGCAGACGCGGGTCGGAGCGCACCATAATATTCACGAAGCACGCGCCCGATTCCACCTTGTTGCGGGCGATGCGTTCGCCACGCGCGATATCGGTGGTGAACACTGCGCCGCCTAGGCCAAATTCGGTGTCGTTAGCCACACGCAGAGCTTCTTCTTCATCAGCCACGGGAATGATAACGGCCACGGGGCCGAACATTTCTTCCTTATAAGCCGTCATGCCGGGCTTCACCCCGGTGATGACGCTTGGTGGATAGAATGCGCCAGGGCCTTCAGGTTTGCTTCCTCCCAGTAAAAGTGTGGCTCCCTCCGCAAGGGTTCTTTGCACTTGTGCATCCAGCTCGTCGCGCAGATCGGCACGCGACATCGGGCCGATCGTGGTGCTGGCCACCAGCGGGTCGCCCTGCACTTGCGCGCGAAAGATCTCAACCACGCCCTGCTCAAAACGCGCGCGATGTTTTTCCACCACGATGAAACGCTTGGCCGACACGCACGATTGCCCGCAATTGAGCAAGCGGCTGGCAGCACAGGTCTTGATGGCATGTTCGATATCGGCGTCTTCCAGCACGATGTAGGGGTCGGAGCCGCCAAGCTCCAGCACGGTCTTTTTGAGGTATTGGCCGGCCAGTGCCGCCACCGAGCGGCCCGCCGGCGTGCTACCCGTCAGCGTGACGGCGCGCACATGCGGGTGCGAGATGGCTTCCACCACGCGATCCCCCGGAATGAGCAGCGCCTGAAAAGCATGCTCGTGGAAGCCCGCCTCACGGAACAGCGCCTCGATAGCCAGCGCGCAACCCGGCGTGTTGGAGGCGTGCTTGAGTAGCCCCACATTGCCCGCCATCAGCGTGGGCAAGGCAAAGCGCAGCACCTGCCAGAACGGGAAGTTCCAAGGCATCACGCCCAGCACAATGCCAAGGGGCTGATAGCTTACATAGCTTTTTTGGTATTCAGTCTTGATAGGAACATCGGCCAGATGCGCCGCGCCATTTTCTGCGAAATAGCGTGCGGCGAGTGCGCATTTTTCCACCTCGGCCGCGGCTTCTTTGAGCGGCTTACCCACTTCTTGCGAAATGAGCGTTGCGTAGCGCTCCTTGCTTTCAAGCAACAACTCCGATACGCGCGCCACCATGAGGGCGCGCTGCTCAATGGAGGTCTGTCGCCAATGCACAAAATGGACGTGGGCCAGCTCAATAGCACGTGCCACCGCTGCCTTGTCATGCAAGGGATATTGTTTGATCGTTTGGCCCGTGGCCGGATTAATGCTTTGTTGCATAAAACAACGAGGGGTTATTAGAAGCCGCTGCCCATACCTACGTCGCGGAAGTCACCGGGGGCCTGCGAGTTATCCAGTGCGAAACGGCAATAGGTGAAGCCTTCGTTCCAGCCTTGCTTGTATTGATCGTTCGCGGCCATTTCCGGGCGTTTCTTAAAGCCATACATCAGCTTATAGGTCCAGTCACCTTCGGCAGAAAGGCCGGTGTCGCATCCATCTTCCCAGCCGAGCTGGTATTCCGGTGGGCCGGTAGGATCAACCATGTGGAGCAAGGTGGGGCGGCAACCGCCAAGAACCAATATTGCCGCAAGGGCAAGCCAACGTTTTTGCATTCTAGTTCCTTTGGTTTACGCCCTCATTTTAACTTTTTTGCAGGCCGGAGTAAAGGCCAGAGTAAACGATCTTGCGGGCCTTAAGGCTGCACCAGCGGGTAGACCTTCTCTACGCCCAGGGCACGTGCACGCTCGATCATCGCGCGGCCTTCCTCTTCGCGGCCGGCAATACCCAGTAGCTCGCTGCCCAGCACATACAGCGCCACGCGATGGTCTGGCGCGACACTTAGCACGCGTTGCAGAATCTCGCGTTGCTGGACGGCGTCGCCGCCGGTTAGGTCCAGCAGGCTATAAAACAGCTGAGCGGTGACATCCTCGCGCCGGGGCGCCTTTTTTGTCAGACACATCAGCGTATCCACCACGCCGCCTTTGACCTGAGCCTTCAAACTATCAAGCGCCGAAGGTGCACTGCCAAAAAGCAGCTTCTGAAGCCATATATCCACCGAAGAAACCCATGGCCCCACATTGGGGTCGAGCGCGCCCTGATGGGCTACCTGCATAAAGCGCAGATACCAACCGCGGTCGTTTTCGTCGGTAGTTTGGTTTACAATTTTTTTTATCATCTGGTTGCCCAACATTACTGCTGCAAAACGGAAGCGCTCGCCACCGCGCGGCAAATCCTGCGCCAGCCATTGCACGCTATACTCCTCGAAATTTGCCTGCGGTGTGGAATTCAACGCATTCCACAGGCGCTCACCATACTGCATCGCCTTCCATTGCCCATGTGCACTCCAAGCCATGACCAGCGCCAGCACACAAAGCGCGCCCGCCGCACGGCGCGGCACCGCCCATAGACGCGACTGGCTTATGTGAGGTACGCTAACGGCCACCCAGCACAGCGCCTGGTAAGCCAGCACCAGCGGCAGGAAAAACCAGAAGGCTTCAAACGTAGTAAGCGCCAGCAACAATGGCGTTACCCACCAGAACAAGCGGCGCGGTACATACCACAGCGCCACTGCCGGCAGGAGCAGCCATAGCACCATGCCTGGTAAGCCAAGGGCCAAAAGGCTTTCCATCATGCCGTTATGCGAGTGTAAGGCCGCACCATCCACCATCAGCCAATTGCTTTTACGCACGCCTTCATGAAAGGAATAAATGCCTTGTAGCAAGGCGTTGCGGAACAAATCATCCGGATAGCCACCCCAACCATGGCCGAGCAGCAGGCGAAGCGGCGAATCGTCAGCTGCCGCAAGCGAGGCCTGGTTTAACAGCGCACGGGTAGGCAGGCTGCAATTACTCACCGTCACCCAGGTTTCGCGCTGGCTGATAATGAGCCAGCCAACCGGTACCAGGCAGCCTAGCGCCGCCAGCACGCGCCAAGCTTTGCCGGGTTTGAGCCATCTGGGGCGGTAGCTCACATCCAGCCATAGCAGGACGCCGCCCAGCACCATGGCCGGGTAGAAAAGGATAGTAGCCGTCAAGCTTTGCGCCACGGCAAACAACACCAAACAGGTAAGCACCACCATCCACACGTAACGCGCAGGGCTGCGCACCACTCGCGAGCATGCCACCACCGCTATCCACAGATAGGCCAGCAGGAACACCAAGTAATCCGGCCAGTTGCCCGCAGAGTTCGGGGTAGGCGGCTCAAATAATTTAATGGGGTGACACAACGTTTCCGGATCGAAATGTAGCCATGCCATCACCATGATATTAAACGCAGCAACGGCAAGCAGAATACGTTGGAAAACAGCCTCTCGCCACAGGGCACTAAGCATCAGGTAGCTAAGCAGCATCGCGGTATGAAAGCCAGCCCCCTCGCCAACACCCGGCTGGCCGAACCAAGAGCGCCAGGGCAGCGGCGCAAACGCGGTTACCACCCATTGCCAACCCACGAATGCCAGGAGCACAAAGAGTAGAGGCTGCAACGGCAGCCCTACCGCAAGCCAGCCCTTGCCAATGCCAGTTGCCAGCCATAATGCGCACAGCGCGGCGGAGATGAAGAGCGCCAACATGCTGGGCTCCACCTGCACCCACGTGCCATAGTGGAAAGGAGTAAGCGAAAAGGCAAACAGACTAAGTTGGAAAACGGCAACCAATAGCCCCAACCAACGATAGCTAACCGGGCTCTGATGAAATTGCGGCATGGCGTGGGCTAGCTGGCTAGTACGTCACGCATGGAATAAAAGCCGGGCTTTTGTTTTGCCGCCCACAGCGCCGCATGCACCGCGCCGGCGGCATAGATCTCACGCGAGAAGCCCTGGTGCTTAAGCTCGATGACCTCGCCGGGGCCAGCAAAACTCACCGTGTGAATACCCACCACATCGCCACCGCGCGCTACAGAAAAACCGATATCGCCGCTTTGGCGCTCACCGTCGCGGTCAATTTTCTTTTTATCGTCGAGCTGCACACCACGGCCACGGGCGGCAGCTCTGCCAAGCATCAGCGCCGTGCCCGAAGGCGCGTCCTTCTTATGCTTGTGGTGCATCTCGTAAAGTTCGATATCGTATGCTTCGCTTAGTTTGCGGGCGGCCTCTTCCACCAGCTGCTCCAGCAAGCACACACCCAGGCTGAAATTGCCCGACTGCACGATGCGGGCTTTAGCGCCCAGGCTCTGTAATTCTTTTTGCTGATCAGGCGAAAAACCCGTCGTGCCGACGATCAGCACACTGCCTTTTTTAGCTGCTTCACGCGCGACGCAAAGCGTGGCTTCCGGCGCGGTAAAGTCGATCACCGCATCGGCAGATTCGACCAGATCTTTCGCATCCGAGGTAAGCATGATGCCATCCATGCCTAAGCTTTTGCGCAGGGCTTTTTCATCAAAATCGGCGCGTTCGCTGCCTGCGACCAGCTGTACATTCTTGTTGGCGAGCACGGCTTTGACCAGGGTTTGCCCCATACGGCCCGTGCAACCGGCAATTGCGATTTTCATGGCATCTCTCCTTCTAGCAGGCGGGAGCGTAGCCTATTCCTTCAAATCTGCCCAGAACTCTTTGACCTTGGCAAAGAAGCTGTCGGTCTGCGGGCTTGTGCCAGCAGCCGCTTTTTCAAAATCGCGCATCAGGTCGCGCTGGCGCTTGTTGAGCTTGACGGGGGTTTCCACCACCGTGTGCAGATACATATCGCCGCGGCTGGAGGAACGCAGCACCGTCATGCCTTTGCCGCGCAGGCGGAATTGGTGGTTGTTCTGCGTACCTTCGGGGATGGTCACCTTCACGCGGCCACCGTCAATGGTGGGAACTTCCACCGAGCCGCCGAGCGTGGCGGTGGGCATTGAAATAGGCACAACACAATGAATATCGGCGCCATCACGGCGGAAAATGGGGTGCGGGTGCACGCCAATAAAAATATACAAATCGCCCGCCGGGCCACCCCTGAGGCCCACCTCACCCTCGCCGGTTAAGCGAATGCGCGTACCCTCTTCCACCCCTGCGGGAATATTGACGGCCAGCGTCTTTTCGCGGCGCACACGGCCCGAGCCTGCGCAGGTCTTGCACGGGTCCTTGATGACCTTGCCGGTTCCCTGGCAGGTGGTGCAGGTACGCTCGACGGTGAAGAACCCCTGGCTGGCGCGCACGCGGCCATGGCCCTGGCAAGTAGTGCAGGTGATGGGTTTGCTGCCATTGGCCCCGCCCGAGCCACTGCACGAATCACACGCAACCGAAGTGGTGACTTTGATGGTTTCCTGGTTGCCGCGGAAGGCTTCTTCGAGCGTGACATTCAAGTTATAGCGCAGATCCGCACCGCGCGTAGCAGCATTGGGGCCGCCACGGCGCTGCCCGCCGCCGCCGCCGAACAGGTCTTCAAAGATGTCGGCGAAATTCGCACCGAAATCAAACCCGCCTGCCCCCATGCCCGGGCCGCCCGCCCCTGCACCGCCGCTTTGCGTGTAGGCATCGTGGCCGTAGCGGTCGTAGGCGGCGCGCTTTTGCTCGTCTAGCAACACGTCGGCGGCATGGCTTACTTCTTTGAATTTTTCTTCGGCTGCCTTGTCGCCCGGATTGCGATCAGGGTGCAGCTTCATGGCCAGCTTGCGATAGGCTTTTTTGATGTCTTCGGCGCTGGCGCTACGCTCTACGCCGAGCAGCTGGTAATAATCTTTCGAGGCCATAGAAAATCTGTCTCAGGGGTTTGATAAACACGCGGGGATGAAGGCAAGCCCCCATCCCCTAACGTATCGCAAGACTTAAGTATTAGCCATTGCCTTGCTTTTTGTCATCAACCTCTTCGAAGGTCGCATCGACCACGCCGCTATCGTCGGGCGCAGCACCTTCAGGGGCGGCAGCAGCGCCACCTTCGGCCGCGGCCTTTTCCTGCTCGGCTTTATAGAGCAGCTCGCCGATCTTCATGGTGGCATCGGTCAGGATTTGCGTCTGCTTTTCGATGGCTTCGGCATCTTCCTTAGCCAGCGCATCTTTAAGCGAAACGATGGCGCTTTCGATGGCATCCTTATCGCCGGCTGGCACTTTCTCGGCGTGTTCTTTCAGGCTTTTTTCTGCCGAGTGGATAAGACCCTCGGCCTGGTTCTTAAGCTCGACCAGCTTGCGGCGCTTCTTGTCTTCTTCGGCGTTGGCCTGAGCTTCCTTGACCATCTTCTCGATGTCAGCATCGGACAAACCACCCGAGGCTTGGATGCGTATCTGCTGTTCCTTGCCGGTGGCCTTGTCTTTCGCCGATACGTTGACGATACCGTTAGCATCAATGTCGAACGTCACCTCTACTTGTGGCATGCCGCGCGGCGCGGGCGGAATGCCCACCAGGTCGAACTGGCCGAGGATCTTGTTATCGGCTGCCATTTCACGCTCACCCTGGAACACACGGATAGTCACCGCAGTCTGGTTGTCATCGGCGGTGGAGAAGGTCTGCGACTTCTTGGTGGGAATGGTGGTGTTGCGGTCGATCAGGCGGGTGAACACGCCGCCCAGCGTCTCGATACCGAGCGAAAGCGGGGTCACGTCCAGCAGCAACACGTCCTTTACATCGCCTTTGAGCACCGCGCCCTGAATGGCAGCACCCATAGCTACCACCTCGTCAGGGTTCACGCCTTTGTGCGGCTCTTTGCCGAAGAATTCCTTCACCGTCTCGATCACTTTGGGCATGCGGGTCATGCCGCCCACCAGGATCACCTCGTCGATATCCTTGGCAGTGATGCCGGCATCCTTGAGCGCATTGCGGCACGGGGTGATGGTCTTTTCGATGAGATCAGCCACCAGCGACTCGAGCTTGGCGCGGCTGAGCTTGATATTCATGTGCTTGGGCCCCGAAGCATCCGCCGTGATGAACGGCAGGTTCACGTCGGTCTGCAAGCTACTGGAAAGCTCGATCTTAGCTTTTTCGGCGGCTTCCTTCAGGCGCTGCAAGGCGAGTTTGTCGCCGCGCAGGTCGATGCCGGCCTCGCGTTTGAACTCATCGGCCAGAAAGTCGATGATGCGCATGTCGAAATCTTCACCGCCAAGGAAGGTGTCGCCGTTGGTGGCCTTCACCTCGAATACGCCGTCGTCGATCTCCAGCACCGACACGTCAAACGTGCCGCCGCCCAAGTCATACACGGCAATGGTCTTACCGACCTTTTTGTCCTTATCCAGGCCATACGCCAATGCGGCAGCCGTCGGCTCGTTGATGATGCGCAGCACTTCAAGGCCTGCGATGCGGCCCGCATCTTTGGTGGCTTGGCGTTGCGCGTCATTAAAATACGCAGGCACGGTCACCACCGCCTGGGTTACTTTCTCGCCCAGATATGCCTCGGCCACCTCTTTCATCTTGGTGAGGATGAAAGCCGAAATCTGGCTGGGGGAATATTTCTCACCATGGGCTTCTACCCAGGCATCGCCATTGTCAGCTTTGACAATCTTATAAGGAACGAGGTCCATGTCCTTCTTCACCATCGGGTCGGTGAAGTTGCGGCCAATAAGGCGCTTAATGGCGAACAGCGTGTTCTCAGGGTTGGTCACGGCCTGGCGCTTTGCACCGTCGCCGACCAAGCGCTCGCCCGAATCGGTCAACGCCACGATGGAGGGGACCACGTTGCGTCCTTCGGGGCTGTGGATCACTTTTACGGTGCTGCCCTCCATGATGGAAACGCAGCTATTGGTCGTGCCAAGGTCAATACCGATTACTTTACTCATATTAGTGTTCTCCTATGTATAAATTTTAGCCTTCCGAGCCCTGCGCCACCTGGGTTACAGTCGGCCGGAACGGGGCGTTTGGTTTCGCATCGATGAATGAGATATAGGTGTAAAATCGCCAATGGCAACACCCCCCGCGCAAAAAATTCAGCCCCGAGCAAGGTGTTACGATTATTTTGTAAAAAGTCTGAAAAACTTAACTAATATTTAGTAATTAATCTATATTAACGTGTGGGCGCTGACATGCCGAAAAAGCAAGCGCTGTTCAAACCTCTAAACAAGCAATAATAAGGGAACAACCCATCAAAAAATCTGAGAAAATTGTAGTTGCTGCCAAGGACCTGCTCTCTTCATTCGGGTATTATGTCGCCCATTTATGGCATATCGACAATGTTCATTTTATTTGCGAACAAAACCAACTGCCCCCACTAAGCGATGAAGAGGCCTATGCGGTCTTTGCCATTGCCGGTGAACAGTTTGACGGTGAAACGGGCATTTCATGGCCACAACTTGAAAAAGCCGTGTTCACTTACATGCGCATCAAACTCATTCAAAGCGATCTGATCGACCCGTGCGATCAACCCAAAACTTCTGAGAAGACTTCTGAGTCCGCTTGATCTTCATCCTTGAGACAGGCGAGCATGTAGCACGCCTTTTCATGCGGGGTATGCTCTGAAGCTGCATATATCGCTTATCACATATATCAACCTATGATTGCATATATAAAATAAATAAATACCTAATAATTGGTATTTTAAAATCATAAGGTGTTAAATAGAAAATATAAGCAACTTTTGGATGTTTATAAGGTTTATCAGTCTTAGCATAGACGATAAGCCCCCGTACTGGCGCTTAAACAGGCTCGGCACGGCGATGTGTATATTCTAGAATATTATCTCATGTCTTTAATTCGGCAAAAGCTTGTAACGCCAAAGCCCGTGAGCTGGAGATATCAATCATCGGCGCGGGATAGGTCTTTCCAAGCACTACGTCAGCATCAGCCAGCACCGACTGCGGCGCTTCCCACGGGCAGAAAAGATATTTGTCCGCAATATTTTTAAGCTCGGGCACAAAATGGCGGGTATATGTGCCGTCGGGGTCAAACTTCTGGCCCTGGCCCACCGGATTGAAGATGCGAAAATACGGCGCGGCATCCGCACCGCACCCCGCCACCCATTGCCAGCTGGCGCTGTTATTGGCCAGATCGGCATCGACGAGGCAATCCCAGAACCAGCGCTCGCCATGCCGCCAATCCAGCAGCAGATTCTTGACCAGGAATGAAGCGACGATCATGCGCACACGGTTATGCATATAGCCGGTCTGCCATAATTCGCGCATGCCCGCATCGACGATCGGATAGCCGGTCTGGCCAAGCTGCCAGCGCGCAAGCGCAGCGTCATCGTGGCGCCAGGGAAACCTGTCGAACTTGGATTGCAGATTCTTGCGTGGCAATTCGGGAAACTGGTATAGCAGGTGATAGGAGAATTCCCGCCAGCCCAGCTCGCTGCAAAAATGATCGATATTAGCGTCATCGCCCTGCGCGCGCGCCGCATACCATGCCTGATGCGGCGATATCTCCCCGAAATGCAGATAGGGTGAAAGACGAGAAACATGCGCCTTGGCAGGAAAGTTCCGCCCCTGCTTGTAATCAGATATCCCATCGCGCAAGAACGCATACAGCCTATCCTGCGCCGCTTTCTCACCGATATACCAATGCGGCTCGAGTTGCTTGTCCCAGCGAATGCGTGGCAATAGTGACAGGCTCTCAAGGCCGGGTGCGGCAGCATCGCCTATGGAATCTAATAGGGCGGGTATGGGCAATAACTCGCGCGGCGGCGGCGCGTTCAGGCAGCCCCTGCGATAGAATGGGGTGAAGACCCGATAAGGTGTGCCGTCATCCTTGCGGATCTCCCAAGGCTCCCAAAGCAGCGAGCCGTTAAAGCTCTCGGCGCCTACGCCTTCTTGCTTGAGCATTTCCTTGATGTGAGCATCGCGCTTCATGCGCCACGGCTCGTAGCAGCGGTTCCAATACACCGTTTGTGCCCGGTGGCGTTTGACGATCTGCATGAGCACGGCCTGTGCGTTTCCGCGATAGACATTCAGTGTGCCGCCGAGCGCGCGATCCAGCGAGGCAAGCGAGTGATGCAGCCACCAGCGGCTGGCCCCACCCATGGCGTGCTGCGCGGCATCCTCATCATCGAGAATATAGATAGGCAACACTTTTCCTGCAGCAGCAGCCTGAAACAGCGCCGGGTTATCGCTTAAGCGCAGATCGCGGCGGAACCAATGGATAACGACATGTTGCGCACTAGACATGTTGCATCATGCCCTGGATCAACACGATTATCGCCAGCAGGCCGATGGAGGTGAAAGTACACATCATGCCGCGAATGCGCCACACAGGATTAGCCGTAAGCTTCTCACCGTCGTATCGCTCGGCACTTAGCATACTATAGCCATGCATGAGCCGACCCGCCAGAAAGACAAAGCCGAACCCATGCGCCGCCCAATGGGCCATGCCGTTATATTCGGCGTATCCGAGCAGGATCAGGAATATCGGGGCATATTCGGCAAGGTTGGCCTGGGCGCGGATGCGGCGCTTCATTTCGATGTTATCGGCATCACCCAGAGCCAGGCCGAATGTCCTGCGGGCCTTGATGACAGCCACCGAAAAGCCCAGAAGCATCAAACCAAGCAGTGAGGCATAAATAGGGGTTATCATAGACATTTCCTCTTCATAACTTCTGTATTTCTGCGGATCATGTGGGTTTTAGTGCTTGCGCGATACGACCGGCCAATGTGTTCGCGTGCATCCAGACCTCCTCGATGCGCGAGGTCTCACACCAGTCGCCGGTGGCGGCAAGGCAAAGCGCCGTATCGATATGGCTGCCTGATCTTGCTGGCTGATCAACGATCGCGTAGCGCCAGCGATGCACGGCGCTATAATCGGCGTTACTTGCATCGATGCCAGTTATCCGTGCGAGCTGCTCAAGCAAGAAGGTATGTGCCTTGTCCATGTCAGCGTCGATATGCACCTGTGCCCAGTCATTCGCCGAGTGGGCGACCAGGCAGGTCACTTTTGTATCACGCCCCGGCTTGCTGGAGTTCACCGATATCCAACGTATCGGGTTATCCTGCACCTGCGCCGCTATCCATTCCCTGTCCCAAGGTTTGTTGAAACCAAGCATTAGCGTGTAGCAGCCCTGCATATTGACTGAATGCAGCGGGGCATCATGGCGGACATGCTCACCAAAAAGGCGAAGCGTTTGCGCCGGCGGCGCAGTGGACACCACCCAATCGAATGCTCCCAGGGCTTGACCATTTTTGTCATGCAGCACCCAGCCTGCAGCATCCTTTTGGCCAAGCGGCCCCACCTCACACGAGGCACGTATATCTAGGTCAGCCGCCAAAGCCTTGCACAGGCTGTTCATGTTAGGGCTGGCAACAAAATGCGGCTCGGCCCAAAGATGTTCGGCCTCTTTCCTGCCCATTTCCAGATCAATCACTTTTCCCCTCCATTGCGACACGGTCTGCGTATCGATATATGGTTTAAGGAATGCTTGGAATTCAACGCTACGGGCAGTGAAAAATTGTGCTCCATGGTCGAAACGAAATGGGTCGGCGTAGCGCGTGCTCATGCGCCCGCCAACGCCGCGCGCTTTTTCAAACACCACGACATCGGCGCAGCTCGAAAGCGCTTGTGCCAGCACGAGACCGCCCATACCTGCACCTATCACGGCAATACGCGTCATCGCTTACTCCTGCATCTGTTTAAACCGTATTTTGACCTCATGCCACCACGTGAGGAAGTGACGGATAATCGGTGTAGCCTTTCTCAGCGCCGCCATAGAACGTGGCGCGATGGTATGGGTTAAGCGCAGCACCGGTCTTGATGCGCGCCGGCAGATCGGGGTTGGCGATATAAAGCCTGCCGAACGCTACCGCGTCAGCAAGACCTGATTCCACAGCATGCCCCGCAGATTCAGGCGTGTAGCCACCCGCAGAAATAAAAACACCATCGAACTTTTTACGAAAAAGCTCCGAGGTGCATGGCAGGTCAGATGCCACGGCATCACTGCCGCCGGCGCTCGTGGCTCGTGGCTCGATCATGTGCACATAGGCGATCTGGCGCTGGTTGAGTTGCTCCAGCACATAGCCAAACAGCGCCGCCGGATCGCTGTCAGACATATCGTTGAACGTGCCATACGGCGACAGGCGCACACCAACCCGCCCACTGCCCCATACGCTTATGGCTACGTCTACGGCTTCCAACAGCAGGCTCGCACGATTTTGGATAGAGCCGCCGTATTTATCGGTGCGTTTGTTGGGCCCGTCTTGCAGGAATTGATCGAGCAGGTAACCGTTTGCGCCATGCACTTCCACACCGTCAAAACCTGCCTCCTTAGCGTTCTCGCAAGCCTTACGGTAATCGTCTACAATCGCTTGGATCTCAGAAATTTCGAGCGCGTGCGGCGTTTCAAAATCCACCTGCTTCCAGTCTGCTGTGAAGGTTTTACCGCTGGGGGCGATGGCCGATGGCGCCACGGGCAGCTTGCCCTCTGGCTGATGCGACGAGTGCGAAATGCGCCCTACATGCCAAAGCTGCAAAAAGATCTTTCCGCCTTTTTCGTGCACCGCATGGGTCACAAGCTTCCAGCCCTCCACCTGTTGCGACGAGTGAATGCCGGGGGTTGCCGGGTATCCCTGCCCTTGCTGGCTTATCTGTGTCGCTTCGGAAATGATAAGCCCGGCCGTTGCGCGCTGCGCATAGTATTGGGCATTAAGCGCATAAGGGACATTACCCGGCTGCCGGCTGCGCATGCGCGTCAGTGGCGCCATGATGATACGATTCTCAAGGGTAATGTCGCCAAGCACAAGGGTATCGAACAGATTTTCCATGAGAACTCCTTAATTATTTAATGTTTTGGTGATTTTAAAAACCAGGCTGTGCGGCAGTAATCGCAACAGTTTCAGCCATAGCGTGAAGCGCCTGGGGAAATGCACCTCGAACGCATTTCCAAGCATGCCATCAGCAATATAGGTTGCCGCTTTCTCAGCACTGATAATCATCGGCATCTTAAAGTCATTTTTAGCCGTGAGCTCGCTTTTAACGAAGCCGGGACTGATGAGCTTCACATCTATGCTTTGGGGCAATTCGGCGCGCAGGCTTTCGGCCAGGTTGATGATGCCGGCCTTGGTCGCGCCGTAGGGCTGCCCACCGGGAAGCCCCGTATAGCCGGCAACGCTGCCGCACAACGCCAGCTGCCCGCGCGTCTGATCCTTAAGCACGGGCAGGACGGCATGCACCACATGGAAGGCCCCCAGCAGGTTGACGTCGATGATCTGCCGGGTCACGGCAAGATCGAGCTCGCCAAGCTTCATAGGCGTGTAGGCAGCCGCCAGAAATACGATGCGGTCGATGCGGCCGAACGCAGCCCGGATAGCCTGCGCGGTGCGCGCCACCGGTTCAGCGTCGGTCACATCGAGGGCGAAGATCTTATGCCCGGCCCCCAGACAATCCCTGATCGCCTCGAGCGAATCCCTGCGCCGGGCCGAAAGCGCGAGGGTAGCACCGCGCAGGGCGAGTTCTTTTGCCAAGGCCGCCCCAATGCCGCTGCTGGCGCCAATGATCCATATCACTTCGCCCTGGTAGCTTGGTTTGGTCATGGTTTCTGCTTTTGCATGAAGATGGTGAGTTCGGAAACGGTGATACCGAACTTCTTAAGATAGGAGCGGTTGATGAGCACACCGTCATTCATCATCCACATCCAGTCATCGAAGCGGATACGATAGGTGGTATCATCCACCGGCAGGTCCATGACGTAGTTCCAGCGTGCGGCGTTACCGTTTGTCTGGCCCGTGGCCTTGTCTATGATGTCGCTGGCCGTTCCCTCGTAAGTGCCGTCGGGAAGTTTCGTGATCGTCCAGACGCGTTCTTGTTTTTTGCCGTCATAGTAGTTGAAATGCTCGGTAAGCGTTCCGGCATCGCCTTCCCATTTGCCTACCATCTCAATGTCGAAGCGGTTTACTACCCGCCCGCGCCAATCCTGCACGATACCCCAGGCTTTGATGGGGCCGTTGAAATAGGCTTTGATATCGGCCTTCGGCGATGTGCCCTCGTAATATTCCAGTGAATTGCCGCTACAGCTGCTAAGCATGATGAGAGCTCCTAATATGGCAGTGAATGTGAGGGTTTTCATGAACTACTCCTTGTTGCGAATAGATGAATAGGCGTGCCAGCCATGCCGCTGCGGCAAGTTTGAGCAAGCACGGAATAAGCGCATAGGCAGCGCTTAGGGCAAAAAGTGCTGATTCGCCGTTAGCCGCCGCAGGCACGAAACCGGCCTGACCCAGCAGCGGCAATGCAATCGCAGAGGCAAGCGCCAGACTGAGCTTGGCTGCCAGTGCCAGTAAAGCGTATTGGGTGGCAGCATGGTCCTGGCTTTTGCCTTCATGGATGTGATCGGCCAAAATGGACGGCGGCAGGGCAAGATCAGCGCCAAGCGCCACCCCCGAAAAAATACAGATCACCGCATATTGCCACACATCGCCTGCACCAAGAAAAAACGCCCACACGAAGCTTGCCACTGCCAGCAGCATGGAAAATATCCAGGCGCGGTATTTTCCATACCGTGCGCTTACGCGCTTCCACAGCGGCATGGCAGCAGCACCGGAGATAAAATATAGCAGCAGGAAAAGCCCTGTCATAGCTTCAGCGCCCAGCAGATCGCGGATAAAAAAGATCACCAGCACCGCGGGAGTGGAAGAAGCAAGCATGCTTAAACCGTAAATACCCAAAAACTGCCTTGTCGGGCGTAAGGTCGAACCAAGCCCGGCCCACAGCGAATATGATGGCCTTTCCAAAGGCGTACTCGCCACATGTTTTGCCAGCCACGGGTAAAATGCTACCCATGCAAGCGCCGTCAGGCCCGATAGAATCAAGCAAAAATAAACATAGGCCAGATGGTCTGTGAAATGCTCCTTAAGCACGCTTGGAAGCGAAACCGCCACGATCAACCCGATTAGTCCACAAGCCTCTCGAAGCCCAGTGATACGGGTTTGCTGGATTGGGTCTTGTGTCCACATTCCTCCAAGCGCGTTGAGATTAATGCTCAGGACGCTGTAGGCCGTAACAGCCGTTGCGATGCAAACGGAAAACCACAACACGGGGTGGATCGGCAATCCGTTGAACAGGCCATACATGGCGGCGCAAAGAATGACTGACGCAATGCCCATGACCCAGGCGCAAGCATGACGATAGTGGTCGCTGAGCGCACCAATCATGGGGTCCTGGATCGCATCAAATAGGCGCAATCCTAAAAGCACAATGCCCAGCATCCCTAGCGACACGCCATGCGCCGTGGCATAATAGTCCGGGGCCAGCACGTAAAGTGGGAACCCTGCAAAAGCAATCGGGATGGCAAGCACGCTGTACCGCCACAAATCACCCCTGCCGATGGCGGAGTCTGTCATGACATTCCCAGGAGTTTGCGCCTGAGGGCAGGTTCGGAAGTCTTCTCTGCAAGCCAGATATTGGAAAACCAGCGCGTGAACTGCGCGTCCTGGATGCGGCCGATTGGCTTATCTGCTTGATAAAATAATGTTTCCTTGCCCGGAATGAACACGGCCAACAACACCGTACCATCCTTGACATCGGGAAAGATGCTCTTCATCTGACCATTCCAGGCGGCAAGCGTGGCCTCATCGTCAAATCCCTGTAACCGAATCTCCTGCGCCGAGCGCTCGGCAATGTCCCGGCCTTCGATCTGGCGCATATAACGGATGGATAAGGCGAAGGGTTCGTCAGGGTTCAGCTTTTTTTCCCGGGCATACAAAGTGGCATCGTACACATCCCAGAAGATCACCGAGAGCCGGCCCTCCCCGACGATCTGGGCGTTGGGGATATGCCGCATCACTACATCGGCGCAAAAGGCCGGGTAAGCGAAACCAAGCGCAAAGATGATTATCAGTGCGCTACGCCGCATGCTGAAGCTCCATCTGCATCACATCGGTGCGCCCGACCCTGAAGCTTGCGATGCAGCAGGTAAGATAAAAGCGCCACATACGAATGAACTTTTCATCGAATCCCAGCGCCCTTACTTCGCCGAGCCTGGCTTCGAACCTTGCCAGCCAAAGTTCGAGTGTGCGCACATAATCCTGCCCGAACGCGAAACGATCAGTGAGCCTAAGGCCCGCCTTTTTGCTTTCTTCCTCGAACCTGCCAAGTGAAGGCAGCATACCGCCAGGGAAAATAAACGTGCGAATGGCATCACCGCCTTTACGATAGGCATCAAAATATTCCTCGCCAATGGTGATGGTCTGGATCACGGCTTTGCCGCCATTGGCAAGCAGAGACTTGAGCTTGCCAAAATACACCGGCCAATATTTCTCACCCACCGCCTCGAACATTTCGATCGAGACGATCGAGTCGAACCTTCCAGTTTGCAGGCGATAATCTTCCAGCGCGATTGCCGCCTTGTTCTTCAATCGATCGGCTGCGTAGGCATGCTGCTCATTCGACAAGGTGAGGCCCTTGATCGCATAATCCCCCGATGCCAGCGCGCGGTCGGCGAAACCGCCCCAACCGCAGCCTATCTCCAGGATATTACCGGAATCGCCCAGGCGCTCGATGATACGGTCGTATTTCCGATGCTGAGCAGGCTCCAGATCTTCTGCCTCATGCGCGAAGATCGCCGAGGAATAGGTCATGGTCGGATCGAGCCAAAGCTGGTAGAAGCTGTTTCCCAGGTCGTAATGCGCGTGGATATTCCTGCGGCTGCCCTTGACCGTGTTCTGCGTGAAGCAGTAGGCAAGCTTGGAAGCAATACGCGCAAAAACGCCACCGTAAATATATTGGCTTAGCACCGCGTCATTTTGCAGGCCCAGATGAAATACGTTCGTAATGTCGCTGCTCGACCACCAGCCATCCCGGTAGCCTTCAGCAAATCCGATATCGCCGCGAGCGGCAAGCGCCGGGATAGCACGCCAGTCATGCAGGATAATGTCAGCGCTAACGCCAGCATGCTTGCCACTGCAAGCATGCGTCTTGCCGTCAGGTGTTGTAACCGTCATGGAGCCATATTCGATATGGCTCAGCGTATCAAGAAAACGATAGGTAATCTGTCTTTCGAACATAGCAATCAAACTCCTAGTCTACATTGTCTATCGGAATGCCCCCAACCAACGGCTTTCTCCTTCCTTACATTTTGGTAAGGTCTTTTGAAACCGTTAATTTTTCTTCAAGCGCCGTGGGTTTACGAATATAGCGTATACCCTTTGTAAGCAGCTTTAGCGCCTGCCAGTGGATCAACGCGATCGCCTTTAGCGTCACCAGCGGATGCCCCCAGAAGGCTAATGTCAGGGAACGACGGTCAAGCGGGGCGAGCTCCCCGATCAGCGAGGTAATGAGCTGCTTGTTATTATCCACGTCATAATGATCGATCCATATGCCAAGCCTGGCCTCCTTCAGATCGAAGCGGAAACGGTAATAGCCGCTGCGTTCTAAAAACGGGGAGACATGAAAACATTTCGCGGCTTCAAGCCATGCTTGCGCTTCAATGGGCCGATGGTCGGTATGGGCACACACATAGCTGTGCTGTTCGCCGAAGGTGTTGTGCACCTCGCTTATCACCGCGCGCAGATGCTTCTGAGCGTCAAGGCACAGGTAAAAACTCACAGGATTGAACACATGCCCCAGCACGCGCGGCATGGTGACGAGCATGATATGCGACACCTTCTGGGAAAGACCCTGCCGCTCCAATATCTCGCGTGCCCAGATCTCGGGCGGGCGTCCGTCGCGATATCCCAGATCGTCTACCGGCACGCGCTGTGCTAGGCTCGGCAGCGACATCGCCGGCAACGGTAGTGCCAGGTAATAGACACGATAGGAAAAAGCATTCACCTTTGGAAACAGCCGCTTATGCACCACCCTGGCGGTGAATATCTGCGGGGCTACTTCCATGGCTTCTCAATTCCCATCGCCCGCGCCATAGCCACCGCGCTGCCAAGACCGTCCTCGTGAAAGCCGTAGCGTTGATAAGCGCCGCAGAACCATAGACGGTTTGCACCCTGTATCACTGGTATTTCCGCCTGCGCACGAATCGCCGCCTCATCGAACAGCGGATGTTCGAACCAATGGTCGTTATGCACCAGTGCTGCATCCGGCTCTCTAGCAGGATTGAGTGTCACAATAAGGGGTTGCTGTGTCGCCAGCGGCTGGAGATTGTTCATCCAGTAGCTCAAGGAGAAATGCGCCCTGTCATCGTGCCGATCTTCCAAGAGGTAAACCCAGCTTGCCCAGGCTTGCTTTCGCCTTGGCATAAAGCTCACATCACTATGCAACACCACGCGATTGGGCTGGTATTCAAAGGCGGAAAGTATACGGCGCTCTGTGTCGCTGGCCTGCTCGATCATCGCAAGCGCCTGATCAGCATGGCAGGCAAACACCACCTCATCGTATGTGGCACTGCCACCTTGCGTGTCGAAAACGGTGATGCAACCGGCATCGCGTACAACTTTCGCAACGCCCGTATTGGTGCGGATCCTGTCCTCGAACCCGGAAGTCAGCCGTTTGACATATTCGCGGCTGCCACCTTGTACAGTGTACCACTGCGGCTGGTCGTTAACCGTCAGCAGGCCGTGATTATCGAAGAACCTGATAAAGGTGGAGGCAGGGAATCTGAGCATATCGCGAAGTGGGGTGCTCCATATCGCCCCGCCCATCGCCAGCAAATAATACTCCCTGAACCAGGGCCCCATCCCAAGCCGATTCAGGCACTCGCCCAGGGTAAGCTCAGGGTCGCTTTGCAGATAGGCCTTGGCGTGCTTGTTAAATCGCAGGATATCCATGACCATGCGCCAGAAGCCCGGGCGCAGCAGGTTGCGTTTCTGCGCAAAAACATTGCGTAAATACTGCGTGCCATATTCCATCCAGCCATGATCGATGCTGGCGCCGAACGACATATCGCTTTTGGCAACAGGCACGTCCAGATGCGAAAAAAGCCCTGTCAGCAACGGGTAGTTGCGGTAGTTGAAGACGATAAATCCCGTATCCACAGCCACGGGACCATCGGTGGTTTGTACGTCTACCGTGCGACTATGGCCGCCTACATAGGCGTTTTTTTCATAGAGAGTGATGTGATGATGCGGATGCAGCAGATAGGCAGCACCGAGCCCGGAAATACCCGTGCCGATAATGGCGATGTTCTTACGTTCTCCTGACATGATATTTCAACATCGCCTGTTTCATTTTACCTGATATTTGCCAGATTCTAAACTATTGGTAAGGTTGTAGCATCACGTTTACTTGAAGTCCCGGCGACGCATCCTTTAATACTATCTGCCCCATATGCTGTTCTGCAACGGCTTTTGCAAGGCTCAGGCCCAGGCCGTTGCCTTCGGTGGAGCGGCTGGCATCGCCGCGATAAAAGTGCTTGAACACTTTTTCCTTCTCGTCATCGGCAATGCCGGGGCCGTGGTCAGCGATAATGATGTTCACCAGGCCGCGATCCATAGTGGCACAGATCGTGATGCTTGAAGCCTGGGGCGAAAACTTAACCGCATTATCCAGCAGGTTGGCAAATAGCTGGAACAGCAGATCCGCATCGCCCCTGACACTTAAATGATTGGGCAGCTGGTTTTTAAACGCAATTTCTTTTTCCTCGGCAACCGGCTCATACAGTTCGAGCACGTCATTAAGCAGTGCGGTAATATCCACCTCGCCAAATGCCGCAGAGCGCTTGCCATGCTCGATATTGGTGATGCGCAGGAGCGACTGGAAGACGCGCATCATCGTATCGGTCTCTGCGATCAGCGCGTCTAAATGATGATCCTCCACCTGGGTGCTTTTAAGCGACTCGATATCGCTGCGCAAACCTGCAAGCGGTGTGCGAAGATCATGGGCGATGTTATTGCTCACTTCTCGTACGCCGATCATCAACGTCTCGATCTGCACAAGGAATCTGTTCAGCAGTTGCGCCAGGTTGCTCAGGTCATCCCATTGCGTATCGATAGCGATACGGCGCGAGAGGTCTTTAGTAGCCACAATCTCATGCGCTGTGATAGCGATACGGTTGATGCGGCTTACCACGAAATAGCTGATGCCGAAACTCACCAGCACCACGGCTGCCATCAACGCCATCATCACCCAGCTTAGCACCTGGTATTGCGCGAAGCTCTCAGTCGGCACATGCACAGAAAAATCGGCCAGCATTCGCCATAACAGCGCCGCCACAACGCCAAGCAGCAGCGTGAATAACGCCGCCATGTTAAAGCTGGAGCTGCGCAGGTAGGGCCTAGAAACTGTCTTCGATGATATATCCTGCACCGCGTACCGTTTTGATGATGGTGTTGTTCTTATCGCCCAGCTTTTTCCTCAGGCGGCTGATATGCACGTCAATCACGCTGGTCTGCGGGTCGAAATGATAATCCCACACGGCCTCCAGCAGCATAGTGCGGGTCACCAGCTGGCCTTTGAATTTCAGTAGATATTCCAGAAGCCGGAACTCACGCGTTTGCAGCTCGATCAGCCGGCCCGCAAACTTGACCTTCCTTGCCAGCAGGTCCATTTCCAGGTCGCCTGCCCCAAGCACCGTGCTTTGCTGAGACTTGGCGGGAGAGGCACGTTTGCCAAGCGCCTCCACGCGCGCAAGCAGCTCCACGAAGGCAAAGGGCTTTACAAGATAGTCATCGCCGCCGGAGCGCAGGCCCGTTACGCGGTCATCCACGTCACCCAACGAGCTGAGTATCAGCACGCCGGTAAGTTTGCCCGTGCCGCGCAGCTCGCGGATAATGGCAAGCCCGTCCATCTTAGGCAACATCCGGTCGACGACCAACACATCGTATTTTTCATGGGATGCAAGGTGAAACCCCATTTCACCGTCCTCAGCCACATCAACCGCGTGCCCGGCTTCTTTTAAGCCTTTTTCGACATAGGCCCGTATCTTCGGGTCATCCTCTATGATCAATATGCGCATAACCTTGAAAACCCTTTAATGAACCACGACGGCCCCAAGCAGCTGTTAGGTTGCTTTGCTTTATGGATAGTCTATGCCACCTTTTGTTGCGATATAGATAGCAATTCCTGTTGCAAGCTGGCCGTAAAGGCAGGCTCCAGTTTAAGGGCGGCTGCAAGTAAAGCCAGATATTCCTGCTCGCGTGCACATTGGCTATCGCACACCAGAAGGGCTGCAAGATAAACCTGTGCGGCTTCCTGTGGCTCCCGGGCAGCGGCAGCAATAGCATTTACGTCTTGCGTATTGGCCATTTCCTGGATTATCAGAGCTTTTTCCTGCGCACCGATGCCCGCGGTTTCCAGCTGCCCTATGATCTTCTTGCTTTCCTCCGCATCCATATGTCCGTCGGCCTTGGCCGCACCGATCATAGCGCGGATAATGGCAAGGGGAAGCTGCGCATCGGCAGGAGCCGCAACGGGTAAAGCGGTGTTTTGTGCCGAATGGCCGGAAAGCAGGCCCGAGATAAGGCTTCCGGCCTGATTAGCGATATCCGTGGCCGAGTTTCTTACCGCACCCACCACACTGGCATTTCCACCAGCCGCTTTCTGCTGTTGATAATTTCCCACGGCTTTGTAGGCCAGCGCACCAAGCAACGCCAGGCCGCCCACTTTAGCTGCCGTTTCTATCGTATTCTTTCCGCCGCCCAGAAGCGAGGTGGCCACGCCACCCGTAAGCAGCCCAGCAGCGAAATTCTTAGTTGCCATGCCGCCAAGCATTTTTCCGACCAATCCGTTGGAATCGATATTGGCGAGTAAGTTTTTAGCATCTAACATAGGGATCTCCTTACGTTGGTTAGTGTGAAGATTGTTTTTCATTTCGCGTCTTATAGAGTGACACCAGCACCCCCGCAAGAATGATGAAGAACGTAACACCTAGTGAAATACTGGCGGGAAATTTTTCCATGTCCAGCGCATCGGCGATGAAGGTTTTGGAGCCGATAAAGATCAGCACCCAAGCCAAAGCAGGTTTCAGGTATTGGAAACGATGGATGATTGCAGCCAGCGCGAAGTACAGCGCACGCAGGCCCAAAATAGCGAAGATGTTGCTAGTGTAGACAATATAGGGGTCAAGGGTAATGGTGAAAATCGCAGGAACACTGTCCACGGCGAATATGAGGTCAACGAACTCGATCAGTATCAGCGCCACCATAAGCGGCGTCATGTAGGTCGCTTTTTTTCCCGTGTTATGATCCACCAGCTGCACGGTGAACTTCTGCCCGTGCAATTCATTGGTCACGCGCATGTTGCGATGCAGGAATTTTAATAACGGATTGTCTTGTATGTTCGGCAGTTTCTCGCCGATATAAAGCATCTTAATACCCGTAACGATAAGGAAAACGGCGAAGATGTAGAGAATCCAACCGAATTCGGAAACCAGCGTCGCACCCAAACCGATCATAAGCGCACGCAGCACGATAACGCCCAGAATCCCCCAGAACAAGACGCGGTGCTGGTATTTATGTGGAATGGCAAAATAGGTGAATATGAGCGATATGATAAAGACATTATCCATTGCCAGCGTTTTCTCGACGATAAACCCGGTCAGATATTCCTTGCCGCTCTGTGCTCCAAGGCTGTGCCACACCCATGCACCGAATGCGAGTGCAATAGCAATATAGAACATACTCAGCCGCAGACTCTCTTTGATGCTTATTTCGCGCTGTTTGCGATGCAGTACGCCAAGATCGAATGCAAGCAGTATCGCAACAACGCCCATGAAGGTAGCCCACATCCAGATGGGCTTACCCATCACAACGTCAAAGAGAAATTCCATGTAACAGTTCCTTATGTTTTTCTTTTATTGATTTGAGGATAATAGTCATCATCGTCAAACCAGCGAGCGACCTGATGCTCATTCTTTTCACGGGCTATGTCGAGCAGTTTATCCAACTCTCCACGATCCAGCCAAATCCCTCTGCATTCGGTGCATACGTCTATCAAGACGCTATCCTTCACAATTTCTTTGAACGGTGCAGTACAGACAGGACAATTCAGCGCTATCATTTGCTACTCCTTTACTAAGTTAATTTTACGCAACCGCTCCTGCTGATCAAGGATTCGCTGGGCAGCGTGGCTTAATGTCACCGTATCACCCAGCTCCGTCCGCACCGGGGCGGTTGCCGTTGCCGCTTGCCTTGGCACAACTCGTCCACCATAGCCGTAGCCCAAACCGTAAAGATACGTGAACGGATATACGGTATCGTAGGAGGTTGCGCCCAGCGGAAGAATCATAATTTACCTCCTATAAATGCTGAGTTTTTAATTGGCGGCAACGTTCATACAACATGGCGATGTCATCACGGATAGATTGCATGGTGGGTAGATGCATTTGCGCCTCTGCCGTAAGCTGCGATAGCCTATACAGGATTGCATCCTTCATGCGCTTTAGCTCTTGTATTTCTTCGCGCAACTTACGCTTCAGTAGTCCACGCATGCGCAAAATTCGGAACTCCATCTGTTTCAGCGTCATGGAAATACGGTTGATTTCCTGACGAACGGAACGGCTAAAACTTTTTATGCACTTCATAAATAACCCTCCTTTTGTTGAACTTGGAAGAAATATAGCAAGCACTGCCGTAGGAAGTCCGTAGCGACTGGAATCAAAAGCCGCTGCGAAAGAGTAAGAGCGCATATACGGAATTTTTACAACGATGCTACGCGATTCAAACACCTGTAAGCACCAGTCATTACAGCGATTTAACGTTACTAGCATTTATGTTTGGTAGGAGAAAAAATGCTCAACCAATCATTGGAGGAACACTATATGAGTTACCACCCTACGATAGGCCGCCACCCAGTAAGCACAACGCAAACAGCAACTTACGATGCGGGCCTCAGAGCCTATATGCTCAATATCTATAACTACATGGCAAGCGGCTTGGTTCTGACCGGTATTATAGCGCTGCTGGCGTCCCAGTCGCAGGCGTTTCTTGGTCTAATCTACATTATGGAAAACGGCGTAATCACTGGCATGAAGCCACTGGCATGGCTCGTAATGTTGGCTCCGCTCGGTATGGCGTTAGCACTGGGATTTGGTGTGCAACGCATGAGCGTCCTAGGTGCGCAGGCGGCTTTCTGGGCATTTTCGGTAGTGATGGGGCTATCGCTCACCAGTATATTCTTAGGCTACACAGGCAATAGCATTGCACGCGTTTTGTTTATCACCGCCGGCACATTCGGTGCGATGAGTCTTTATGGTTACACAACCAAGCGTGATCTATCCAAATTTGGCTCGTTTTTGATCATGGGCGTGATTGGCCTAATACTCGCCTCACTGGTCAACATCTTCTTAGAAAGCTCAGCCTTACATTTTGCTCTGTCCGCAATCGGTGTGTTGTTATTCACCGGCCTGAGCGCCTATGACACGCAAAGACTCAAAGAGATGTATTACCAGTCTACGCTAGAAGGCGAAGGGATGGCAAAGATGGTCATCATGGGGGCGCTCACGCTTTATCTTGATTTCATCAATATCTTCGTAAGCCTTATGCAACTCATAGGCGAGCGCCGATAACCCTATAACCTATTAAGGAGGGCATAATGAACACCTTTAAAACGAAAAACCGCGATATCGAAAAAACATACAGCACGGAGCAATTCATTGAAAAGCTCCGTAGGCTGGCGGACTGCCTAGAGAATGGTGAAAGATTCGATATCCAGATTGCAGGTGAGCGCATTTACGTCCCCAAGGATGCCATCTTCAACATCGAGCATGAGCGCCAAGGACGTGAAGAGGAAATCGAATTCCAGATTAAATGGGTAAACAGACAGGAGAAAAACCATGTCTAAATCATCAGATAACCGCAGCTTAGACTTATTTACGCTTAGCGATCGCTCACTCTACCGCTGGCTTGACGAGCAGGATGACGGATGGAAAGAGCTACCGGATGATCCAGCATTCGCACAACTGGAATATACGCCCAAAAATAAACGGCTCTCGCGCATCAGAAAAAAACTACGTTCACTTATCCTGAAACGGAGGCGCTATGCGTACCGAGCAGTATGAGTGCGGATATCCACAGGGTGACTTACTAGGTGGCGATGCACGTGCAGTGATAGATGCTGAATTCGAGGACATAGATACAGGCACACAAACGCTCTCATTTACACAATTAATCAAAGATGCATTTCAATGGATAAAGCAACGACTGTAATGTGCCTGATAGTGCACCCCAAATAAAGATGCGTGCAGTCGTAATCGATCCAAAAATGAGAGGATCTAGGGTATTGCAGGTTTCAAATAACAGCATCAATATCTACGATCCATCAATGCAGCTTGGATACGTGAATTAGGGTTAACGCTTGTAATGTCCGTGCCTACTAACGCAATTTCACTGCATAACTTCCCACTGGGTATCGCTATAGCGGTTTTAGCTCCAACCATTAGGCAAGATGGTCGTTTGATGATAACGGGTTGGCTATTAACGCTTTGTGCCTTATGTTTTCTCACCATGCTGGTTAACGAGACACTTAGCTGATATGGCAATCTGTAAGCGGTCTGTTTTAAGAAAAGGAATGGTTTGTGTTAGGTAGCGCAATCGAATCGCAGCCGGGCGACATTATCACCAAAAGCGATACCTTTAGCGCTACCCAAAAATTAGCGTTAAGCCTTGCAACAACCATAGCATCCGTTCTGATCACATCTTTATTGGCTTGGTTGCTCGTATATGCAGGATTTCCTTCGCCTGAAACATTAAGCGTTCTATTCGTTATTCCTGTCTTGGCAGCCTCGGTGCTCTATGGGCTTGGCGCCTCGCTGATTGCAGTGATTTTTTCAGTGCTAGCTTATAATTTGGTACTGCTGTCACCCGTGTGGCATATCGGGTTATGGGAAGCTGAGAATTTCGCTAAGGCAACCGTACTTGCTATCGTGGCACTCGTGGCAAGCGCTTTGTCGATGCGTGTGCGAAAGCTCGCACTGGAAGCCTTGCAGCGTGAGCGTATTCTATCCGGCGTATATGCTCTAAGCCAGGATATGCTTGGCATTGCCAATATCCCGGATATGCGACATGCCGCCGAGACCAAGCTCTCCTCACTACTTGACAGTGAAGTCACTATTACCCTGATATCGGAAAAAGAAAAGCTAGGCCAGGCTCCAAGATTCTGTATTGATAACAACACTCCAGCGGGAGCTGGAACCAAGCATTTCAGAGAGAGTCAGAATCTTTATCTTCCGCTAGCAGCAAAAGACTCGGTAGTTGGCGTTCTATGTCTTGCATCCAGTACAGTTGAACGTTTCTCTTCAAAGGTTCTTGCCACACTGACCGCTCAAGCAGCCAGCGCCTTAGAAAAGGCAAGGCTTGCAGAGGCAGATGCAAAAAAACAGCGTGATGCGGAGCGCGAGAAATTTCTATCCGCTCTGCTATCTTCCGTGTCGCACGATTTCAAAACCCCCTTAGTGACAGTGATTGGTGCATTGAGTTCGCTTAAGGACATGAAGCAGGTGCAAGATAGTTTTGACAGCCGTGAAATGGTGGCCGGAGGTCTTGAAGAAGCCCATAAACTCAATCGTTTCATCAACAACCTGGTCGAAATCAGCCGTCTTGAGTCCGGGCTGGAAGAAATCCGCAAAGAACCGGTAGGCTTACGTGATATACTGGCCAGCGCCCTCAAATCCCTGCACCCGATGATAGGGAAACAACAATTTTCTATACAAACAGACAAGAATTTCCCCATACTGCATGTAAATTCCGCACTCATGGAACTGGTGTTCTTGAATCTGCTGGAAAACGCTGTCAAATATGGGCCTGCGGATGGTGAGGTGAAGGTTATCGCATCGTTTAGCGTAAATGGCGCAACAATTGACATTGACGACGACGGTGATGGAATTCCTGAATCAGAGCGTGAAGCAATATTCGTAAAATTTTACCGATCCAAGCATGGTGATCGAAAAATAGCCGGAACAGGATTAGGGCTGTATATCTGCCGTGGTATCGTGGAAGCGCACGGCGGCAGTATTACCGCTATTGATCCACATGATGGCAAAGGCGCTTGCGTTCGTATCCACCTGCCGTCATCCGCCATGATACCGATTGATATTGAAAAAGAAAAAGAAGAAACTGAGCCATGAGAACCACACAACCAAAAATACTAGTGATAGAGGATGATCCACAGATACGGAAATTCCTCGCCATTACGCTAACCTCCCATGATTATGCTGTGATCCCTGCTGAAACCGGTGGTGAAGGTATCCGCCTTTCTACTTCGGTGAAGCCTGATGCCGTATTGCTTGATCTGGGACTGCCAGACATGGATGGGACTGAATTCATACGCTCAACACGCGAATGGTCGAAAATGCCCATCATCGTGCTTTCGGTGCGTAGTCAAGAGGAGGAAAAGGTCAAAGCCTTCGATTTAGGTGCGAATGACTACGTAACTAAACCATTCGGAACTGGTGAATTGCTGGCACGCATTCGCGTGGCACTTCGTGATGCAATCGTGGCGCAAGCAGAAGAAACAGCAATCAACATCGGTGATTTACAAATCGACCTTATGAAACGTATTGTTACACTGCGCAGTGAACGTATTAAACTATCTCCTAAAGAATTTAACTTGCTCAAAGTGCTGGCAATGAATGCGGGTAAATTGCTGACCCACAAATATCTGATGCAGCAAGTCTGGGGAGAAGCCTATACTGACGACAATCAGTATTTACGCATTTACATCGCGCAACTGCGGCAAAAACTGGAAAAAGACCCAGCACGTGACCAATTCATTATCAACGAGCCGGGTATTGGCTATCGGCTGGAGGAACCCACAAAATGAGGAAGCGTATGTTATGGATTATCACTGGTGTAGCAATTGTTGGCGCAGCGGCATGGGGACCAATTGTGAGCAATGTTGAGCAGGCAAAATATGAAGTAATCGAGTCGCACGGCTCTATAGAAGTCCGTGACTATGCACCCATGATTGTGGCCGAAGCGGAAGTCTCCGGTGAACGCAAGGAAGCGATCAATAAGGGTTTCCGCATTATTGCCGATTATATCTTTGGGAATAACGCACCCAAGCAAAACGTAGAGATGACCGCGCCTGTAATGCAACAACCTTCAGAGAAAATCGCCATGACTGCGCCGGTTATCCAAGAAGGTACAGCGAATAGCTGGAAAGTGCGTTTTGTGATGCCAGCCAGCTATTCGCTGGATACTCTGCCAAAACCGAATAATGACGCCGTAAAAATTCAACAGATTGAAGGAAAGCGCTTCGCGGTCATCCGCTTTTCTGGGATGGCGGATGAAGTCAGCTTGAAAGAGCATGCCGATGCGTTGAACGCTTTCATCAAACAAAAAGGATTCAATACTTTTTCTTCAGCAACCTATGCTTTCTTTAACCCGCCTTGGACGCTTCCTTTTCTTCGTAGGAACGAAGTTATGGTGGAAGTTGCCAAATAATAGGTAAATTATGGATTTCCTTGCCCTGATCTCTCAAAACTTGCTTTCACCCGCTATTTTATTTTTCGCGCTCGGTATCTTGGCGGGTTTTGTAAAGTCAGACCTGGAAGTGCCAGATAGCATCAGTCGATATCTTTCTCTCTATCTCATGATGGCGATTGGATTCAAGGGCGGAGTGGCTATAGCGAATACGCACAGCATAAACGGTGAGGTGATTTCTGCTATTGCAGCAGGTGTTGCCATCGGATTCTTGCAGCCATTCTTGGCCTATGGATTGCTACGCATCACAACAAAGCTCGATAGCCCGACCGCCGCCGCTGTCTCGGCACATTACGGCTCTATCAGTATGGTTACATTTGCCACTGCAGCCGCATTTCTTAATACCAACGCAATAGTTTATGCAGGATATATCGTTGCTATCTTGGCGCTGATGGAAGCGCCAGCCATTCTTTCTGGTTTGTTCATCGCTCACAGGGCTGCACCACAGACCAAACACACGCAAGAAGAAAAGACGCTGCTGAGCCGTGAGATCTTTACCAATGGTGCTATTTTGCTACTCTCGGGTGCGTTCCTAATCGGCTGGATTACCGGACAAAACGGCATGAATAAAGTAGCAGGATTCCTTGATTCACCGTTCCAGGGCATCCTATGCCTATTCCTGCTCGATATGGGCTTGCTGGTTGCGCGTAACCTGCATCACCTCAAGAACTTTACTTGGCTATTGGCACTCTTTGGCATGTATATGCCGCTGATTGGAGCCGGTATCGGGTTGTTGGCGAGCTGGATGATTGGATTGGATGTCGGGACAGGAACATTATTCACTGTTTTGTGTGCCAGCGCATCCTACATTGCCGTCCCCGCCGCCATGCGCCTTGCGCTGCCGGAAGCCAAGGCAGCGATCTATGTGCCAATGAGTCTTGCGATTACCTTTCCCTTTAATGTAACGTTAGGTATACCGCTTTACTTCACCCTCGCTGGAAAGATGTTATCATAAAACCACTCTTGCTTACCCGTGATATTCAAGATGGCTGCAGCCCCCTGTAACATATTGAAGTAAATTGCGCACCGTGTTTGACGCACCTTGAACCCAACCGGAGTTTTTGCGGGTTGTCATGCGGTTTCTTAAGCACCGAAAGAGAGTGAAACGACAACCATTTTCTTCCAGCTACGCGATTGTAAATTATAAAATATTCTCGTATTTTCTATTACTGATTACAGGAGTCAGCATAGCTACAATCTGATGGGTGAAGAAAGCAGCATGACAATCATTTCTTTGCAGTGGCATAGTACAGATGCAGATGGAGTATTAGGCGTATTGAGCGCTTCTTCCTCCGGCCTGAGCCAGAGTGAGGCCGAAGCACGTTTAGTGCGATATGGTCCTAACCGTCTGCAGGAGACAGCCAAGCGCAGTGCGTGGATACGATTCGGGCTGCAATTCCACAATATACTGATCTATGTGCTGATTGGCTGCGCCGCGGTGACAGCAGCGCTCGACCACTGGGTCGATACCGGCGTGATTCTGGCGGTGGTGCTAGCCAACGCCATCATCGGATATATTCAGGAAGGCAAGGCGGAAAAGGCCATGGATGCCATCCGCCATATGCTGGCACCGCATGCAAACGTCATTCGCGGTGGCGAGCGCATCAGCATTGAAGGCAAGCAGCTTGTTCCCGGCGACGTTGTGCTGCTGGAAGCAGGCGATAAAGTACCAGCTGATCTACGGATGCTTACCGCACACGGTATGAGCGTACAGGAAGCGATTCTTACCGGCGAATCTATGCCGGTGGAAAAGCACATAGAACCCGTGGCGGCGGATGCACCGCTGGGCGACCGCTCCTGCATGGCGTTTTCCGGCACACTTGTGACAGCTGGTCAGGGTAAAGGCGTGGTGGTTGCAACGGGAGGAAGCACTGAAATCGGGCGCATCAGCGGCCTGCTTTCGGAAGTTGAGATGCTGACTACACCTCTGGTTTCGCAAATGGGCATGTTTGCTAAACGGCTGACCGTTCTGATTCTTCTTATTGCTGCGTTGCTGCTGGTTTATAGTTACTTCGTCGGACACCATGAGTTTACCGAAATGTTCATGGCGGTGGTTGGCTTGTCGGTCGCGGCCATTCCCGAAGGGTTACCTGCCGTACTCACCATTACCCTTGCGATTGGTGTACAAGCCATGGCCAAGCGCGATGCTATTGTGCGGCGGTTACCTGCGATTGAAACTCTGGGGTCGGTATCTGTCATCTGCACCGATAAAACCGGCACGCTGACCCGCAACGAGATGATGGTGGCCTCGGTACTTACGGCTCAACATGTATTTACACTGGAAGGTGATGGATATGCCCCCAAAGGTGCATTAAAATTGGAAAATGCCAATGTATCACCAACTGAACACGCGGTTTTAGAAGAACTAGCTCGCGCCGCTGCGCTCTGCAATGATGCGGCGCTTCGCCAGCATGACGGTATATGGACAGTAGAAGGCGATCCGATGGAAGGTGCATTGCTTGCCTTTGCCGGAAAAATGGGCTTGGATGCGCGCAAGGAACAGGCCGCGTGGACGCGCACCGATGCCATTGCGTTCGATGCGAAGCACCGCTTCATGGCGACGCTGAACCATGATCACGAACGCCATGCCTATGTGTTCGTCAAAGGTGCGCCGGAGCGGATTCTTTCGATGTGCGAAAGCCAGCGTAGTGCCAATGGTAAAACGGAACCGGTGGATACAGTTTACTGGAATACAAAAGCAGAAAATATCGCTGCTCTTGGCCAGCGGGTGCTTGCTTTTGCGGTCAAATCGGTAAAGCCTGAACATACCATATTAACGCATACAGAAGTCAAAGAAACACTAACAATGCTTGGCATGGTGGGCATGATTGACCCACCGCGTGCGGAAGCGATTGCAGCGGTGGCAGAATGCCACGGCGCAGGCATCCGCGTGAAGATGATTACAGGAGACCACCCCAGAACCGCCGCTGCCATTGGCAAACAAATCAGCCTGAAAAACCCTGATAGGGTGCTGACCGGCGCAGATCTTGACGGCATGGATGATGCAAACCTCCGTCAGGCCGTGCTGGATTGCGACATTTTCGCCCGTACCAGCCCAGAGCATAAACTGCGCCTCGTTATGGCGCTACAATCCCATGGTATGACGGTTGCCATGACCGGTGACGGGGTGAATGACGCCCCGGCACTTAAACGTGCTGATGCAGGTATTGCGATGGGCAATAAAGGAAGCGAAGCGGCTAAAGAGGCAGCCGAGTTGGTGCTGGCGGATGATAACTTCGCCTCCATCGCCGCTGCCGTGCGCGAAGGCCGCACTGTGTATGACAATATCCAGAAGGTCATCAGCTGGACGCTACCCACCAACGCAGGCGAAGCGATGGTAATTATTGTTGCGCTTCTGATGGGGCTGACCTTGCCCGTCACGCCGATTCAGATTCTATGGATTAACCTGATTACCGCCGTTACGCTTGGCATTGCACTGGCGTTTGAGCCAACGGAGGAAAACACCATGCGCCGTCCACCACGCGCGCGTCATGCGCCATTATTAAGTGGTGAATTGGTGTGGCATATTGTTTTGGTATCCATCCTTTTCTTATGCGGCGTGTATGGCATTTACTCCTATGCAATTGATCGCGGTTATTCGATTGAACTGGCGAGAACGCTGGTGGTTAATACGTTGATAGTGATGGAGATTTTTCATTTGTTCTTTATCCGCAACATCTATGGCACATCGCTAACATGGAAAGCGGTGCAAGGCACAAAAGTGGTGTGGATGGTGGTGGCGGTGATCACCGTGGCGCAGTTCGCCATTACCTACATGCCGCTATTGCAGGCAGTGTTTGATACCGTGTCCATTGCGTTCTGGGATGGTGTTTTGATTGTCGGCGTGGGTGCTGTACTGTTTGCCATTATTGAAACCGAAAAACAAATTCGCCTGGCCTTTCGGCGAATGAAGGAGGCTCGATGAAAATCTTAGTATTCAACGCAGGTAGTTCTAGCCTGAAATTTGGTGTTTTCGATATGAGCACCAACGATAGCCGCGTGTTTAAGGCTGAATTTGAAGACTTCAAAAATGGTAGCTGCACACTGCATTATCGCGTAGGCGGAGAGCAAGGAAAAGAGCAAAAACGCAGTGAATCACTGGATACAGTGGAAGATGCGATTATCCGCGTGCCGGAGATTTTGCAAGAGTTCGGTTTTTCGGATTTCGATGCAGTTGGACACCGTGTGGCACATGGCGGCGAGCGATTCCATGATGCTACGCGAATTGATACCGAGGTGCTGAAACATATCGAAGGCTGCACGCCGCTTGCCCCGCTGCACAACCCCGCCAACCTGAGAGCCATCACGATCAGCCGTGATTTATGGCCGAACCTGCCGCAAATCGCCGTCTTCGATACGGCGTTTCATAACACTATTCCTGACCGTGCCACCACCTATGCCGTGCCAAAACCATGGCGCGACAAGGGGCTGCGGCGCTATGGTTTCCACGGCACATCCCATAAATATGTAGGCCTGCGGGTGGCGCGTGAACTGAAGCAACCCGTCACCGATTTAAAGATTATCAGCTGTCACCTTGGCAATGGTGCAAGCATGTGCGCGATTAATCGCGGTTTTTCGATTGATACCTCGATGGGAATGACACCACTCGAAGGGCTGGTGATGGGCACACGCTCCGGCGATGTTGACCCCGGCATGTTTGCCTATCTATCACGGGAATTAGGCTTAAGCATCGAAGAAATCGAACGCCAGCTTTATGCGAATAGCGGATTGAAAGCATTAGCCGGAAGCCATGATTTGCGTGAAGTGGAACAAAAAGCAGCGCAAGGCGATGCGGATGCCCAGCTTGCCATCAATGTCTATGCTTATCGCGTGCGAAAATATATAGGCGCCTATGCCGCTGCGATGGGCGGGGTGGATGTCATCGCGTTCACCGGTGGTATTGGCGAGAACTCGGCCTCCATGCGCCGCCGTGTGTGCGATAAGTTCGAATTTCTGGGGCTGTATCTCGATGACGATAAAAATCAGGGAGTGAAGCTCACAGGCTTTGAAGCGCCACAGGTGCAGAGCTTTGATTCTCGCATTAAAGTAATCGTCACGCAAACCTGTGAACAGCTGATGATCGCGCAGGAAGTAAAGTATCTACTGGTACAGCAAGAAAGCATACAGAAGCCGTCATGGCATATCCCCGTGGCGGTTTCTGCCCGTCATGTGCATCTGTCGCAAGAGGCAGTGGAAGCGTTGTTTGGCGAAGGTTATCAACTCAGGAAAATGCGCACCTTAAGCCAAACGGAAGGCTGGGCGGCGGAGGAAACCGTGGAAGTGATTGGTCCCAAGGGATCGTTCAAAACCGTGCGTGTGCTCGGTCCCACACGCAAGCACACGCAAATTGAAGTCTCAAAAACCGACACCTTTACATTGGGCGTGGAGGCGCCGGTGCGCCCCTCCGGCAAGCTGGAAGGAACACCCAAAATCAAGCTGCGTGGCACGGCAGGAGAGATTGAAACCAGCGGTTTGATTATCGCCGCCCGCCACATTCACATGAGTCCGGAAGATGCCGCAAACATAGGGCTAAAAGACGGTGATTATGTCGATGTAAAACTCGGAGATGGTGACCGCAGCGTATCATTTGCCAATACGCTTATCCGGGTCAAAGAAGGTTACGTCACGGAAATGCACATCGACACCGACGAAGCTAACGCCGCTGGTATTGCCTTTTCTACCAAAGGCCAACTGGTGATGAATGAAACACGCGGAGAAGCCGACATCGTAACGAAAAAGAACATGGAATTGAACGGAAGAAAAGCAGCATAAGCCTGTTATCGAGGAAGAAAGCGGTATACTCGTCGTTCGAACCCTACCCAAACAACGGGCGGCGTTCGTCGAATTTCCTAAGCATCAAAAATTTCTATAGATGGCTTTGTTTTCATGCCAGCGGTAGTGGCGATGAAGAGTGTGGGTTAGTAAGTCGTTTTAGGAGCTGGAGCGACAACCCCATTACCTTTCCAGATGGATGGATTACCCATATAATTCAATATAATGATTCGGCAGATATTTCCCGCGCAGGGTTTTCGGGGCAGATTACGTATAAGTAACTAGCACGACTGCCGTGCAGTATAAACTCACCTCACAGGAGAAGTTATGAAAAAAGCGCTATTACTCGCAAGTCTTCTAATGACATCAACATTTGCACATACTGCTCTGGCTCAGGATGCTGCGCCTGCCGATAATATTCGTAATCGCGTTGAAGATCGGATTGATCGCCGCGAAAATATTCGTGACCGTGCAGAAAAACGAGTTGATCGTCGCGAAGATCGCCGTGATGCCCGCGAGGATGTACGTGATGCCCGAGAGGATGTACGTGATGCCGCGCATGAAGGTGGTCGCCGTGATAAAATAGAGGATCGTTTTGATAAACGCGAAGACAGGCGTGACGTTCGTGAGGACAAAAGGGATCGCAAAGAAAATAAGCGTGACCACCTCGAAAACCGCCATGATCGTCATAATTAGTCGAGGGATAATCCTATGAAAAATATTCTGTGATTATGGCCATTTCCTTAATGCCTCAAGGGGCTGGATGATTGTGCAGCTGGATAGTCTACCGAAATCATCGAGGGAAGAAGCGTTGCAGATCGTAAAGAGAAAGCGACACAAGTTGCGCGAAAAAGTGGAAGCGCTATGTAGCGATACCATGAAAAGCAATGATATTGTTTTAATGGTACTATCGTTTTTGCTGCTATTTACGCAACCAGCAATTGCGTATGACCCCTTTGCCGTAAATCCTGACATTAAGACATTGGCATTAAATATCGATGACGCAAAGCGCGAACGAACGATACCGTTGCTTGTATATTTGCCTTCTACGAACAATCCACAACCCGTGATTTTATTTAGTCATGGACTGGGTGGATCACGTTATGGCTCCCCTTTTCTTGGGAATCACTGGGCAGGAAGAAATTATGTGGCCGTGTTCTTGCAGCACCCTGGTAGCGATGAATCGGTCTGGAAAGATAAGCCGATGCTTGGCAGAATGGTTTCTATGAAAAGTGCTGCAAGCGCAGAAAATTTTATATTGAGAGTGAACGATGTTCCAGTGGTACTCGACCAGTTAGCGGTATGGAACGGTCAGCAAGGTAACCCTCTCTATGGGAGGCTTGATCTTTCACATGTTGGCATGTCTGGTCACTCCTTTGGAGCGGTAACCACTCAGGCCGTCAGTGGGCAGCAGTTTCCGAGCAATAACATGAATTTCACTGATCTGCGTATTAAGGCCGCCATTGCTTTCAGTCCGAGCAAACCACGCCGAGGCAGTTCACCTCAGGATGCTTTTGGTTCGGTCTCCAAACCGTGGATGCTAATGACTGGAACCGATGACAATGCACCGATTGGCGATGCTGATGCAAAGTCAAGGCTCGAAATTTATCCTGCCTTACCGGCTGGTAGTAAATACGAGTTAGTGTTGAATGGTGCCGAGCATTCTGCCTTTACAGATCGCGCACTTGGAAATGAAAAGAATCCACGCAATCCTAATCATCACCATGTTATTCTTGGCCTAAGTACAGCATTCTGGGACAGTTATTTACGGGGTGATATGAGTGCACGTCAGTGGCTGGATGGTAACGATGCACGTTCCATCATGGAACCAGAAGATCGCTGGCAACATAAATAGAGAAAATCTTATGAGGCTTGCCGCCTTTCATGCCAGCGCACGTTTTAGGCTTAGAGCGAAATGATCAGAGATGCAGGATATCGGAACGACCCGTGCAGCTGGTTGATGTACAACTGGGCCCGCCTATTGCTCCTGAGGTGCAGAAACGCGAAGGTGGCGTAGAGTTACAGTTTTCCTTGTGTAAGCCCTTCGACCTATACGTCAAAGTGGAAAATATCGTATAATGGCGCACCCGAGACGATTCGAACGTCCGGCCTTTGCCTTCGGAGGGCAACGCTCTATCCAGCTGAGCTACGGGTGCAAAATAAGCAGCGCCCAAGCTTTCGCAGTTTAAGGCCCATCCGTCAAGTACGGAAGAAAAAGCTTTGTCTTACGATTAGTTAGCCTGGCGGCGCAGAAAAGCCGGAATATCGAGGTATTGATCGTCGTTCTGCATCTTGGGAGTAACAACCACGGCTTCGGGTGTTGCCGCCTTTTGCACAACCATCTGCGCACGCTCTGTCGGCTGCTCTGCACCTTCAGCACGCGGACTGCCGGTAAATGCGCGGCCCATGCTGGCCATGAATTTGGCAATACCGCGGGGCTCAGAATGGCCACGTGCAGGGCCATGTTCGCGGCGCGGGGAGATACCCGATGCTTCTGCGAACACTTCCTGCGGGGTAGAAGCTGAAGCCGGTTCACGCAAACCTGCCTTCATGTTTGGTGCTTGCTCCTCTTCGTAGTAATCCTGCTCGACATAAGTCTCTTCTTCCTGACGCTCTATGCGCATTGCGGCCGTGCGCTCAGGCAGGGGACGTGCTGCAAACGCAGGGGCTTCGGCCATGGGCGGAGTAGCCGGCTGGTAACGCGGCGCCACCTCAGCGCGCACCGGCGCAGGCGCGGCTTTGACGACCTCAGGCTTCGGCGCAGGAGTAAAGGCGTAGGGCTTTTTAGCCTCGAAAGTAGCACCAGTCTTCAAAGAGCTGATATGCATCTGCTGCTCGATACCGGTGGCAACCACCGACACGCGCATTTTACCTTCGAGCGAGTCGTTGAAAGTAGAGCCGAAAATGATGTTGGCATCGGGGTCGACTTCTGCGCGGATACGGTTCATCGCCTCGTCCACTTCAAACAGCGTCATGTCTGCGCCATGGGTGATGGAAACCAGCACCGCACGTGCACCACGAAGCGACACATCGTCCAGCAGCGGGTTAGAAATGGCGGCTTCCGAAGCTTCGATAGCACGGCGTTCGCCGGCAGCTTCGCCCGTGCCCATCATGGCTTTACCCATTTCACCCATCACCGCGCGCACGTCGGCGAAATCAAGGTTGATCATGCCCGGTTTTACCATCAGGTCGGTGATACCGCGCACGCCTGAGTGCAACACGCCGTCGGCCATTTTGAATGCATCGGTAAAGGTGGTGCGCTCGTTGGTGATGCGGAACAAGTTCTGGTTCGGGATCACGATCAGCGTATCGACATATTCCTGCAATTCTTTTAGGCCCGACTCGGCCAGACGCATGCGATGCGCGCCTTCGAACTGGAACGGCTTGGTGACCACACCCACAGTCAGGATGCCCATTTCCTTGGCGATGCGGGCAACCACTGCGGCCGCGCCCGTGCCCGTGCCACCACCCATGCCGGCGGTGATGAACACCATGTTGCTGCCTTCTAGAGCATCGGAGATTTCGTCTTGCGCTTCTTCGGCAGCCGCACGGCCGATATCGGGGTTGGCGCCTGCACCTAGCCCCTTGGTGATGGAAGCGCCAAGCTGGATGGCTTTTTCGGTGAGTGCGTTATCGAGTGCCTGCGCGTCGGTATTGGCCACCACGAAATTCACGCCTTCAAGCCCATCGACGATCATATTGTTCACTGCGTTGCCGCCTGCGCCACCTACACCCACCACCGTAATCGTAGGGCGCAATGTCTCGCTTTTGCTGGGAACTTGCAGATTAATCGTCATAATTCACTCCTTGAAAGCAACTGCGCCACAGGCGCATTAATAGTGCACACGCAGATATATTGACTATTTTTTTTATTTTTACCACTAGATTTTGTGGTAAGCGCGTATTTTTCTCGGAATCAACGAATGTCGATAAACGCAGCGCGGCGCAGGTCGCGCATGTATTTTGCCGCTTCCTTTTCCATCTCTTGCTGCATCAGGCGCTGAAACACCACGTCACGCGCAGCAGCCCCAGTAGCGGGCAGTTTCTCTTCGCAAAGCATATACATGCGGATGCCTTCGGCGCTGGCAAAAGGCTGCGACATGCCACCCACCTTCAGGCTTTGCGCAATGGTGCGGATGGCTGGCTTCAGGTCGCTTAGATAGCCCTTCACCATCATCGTTTCGATATCGAAATCTTCCAGATCGGAAATGCCGGGAAGGCTTTTATCCTCGCATTTTCCTGGGTTCTTGGCCACTTCTTGGCTGATGGTGATCATCGCGTCGGCCTCGAGCGTTTCTGCATCGGGCTTCAAACGGAAGAGGAATTCCTTAAGCGCTACTTCGGTGTCGCCGGTCTTTTCGATGGTCGCGCCGGCAGCGGCGCGCACCTCATACACTTTGATGATGGTGAAACCCTTGGTGTTCTGCAAAGGCGGCGTCACCATGCCAGCCTTGGCCCCCTGCAAAGCACGGGCCACTACCGAATCCAGGCTGGTGGGCTGCACCCAGAATTTTTCTACCTTACCGACACTTTGGCCAAACTGGCGGGCCAGCTCATCGAAATCCGCACCACGGCGCGACTCAGAGACCACCTTATCGGCGAATTTGCGCATTTCGACTTCGCGCGCCGGGCTATCCACCGGCAACACCATCAGGCCAATAAGCATTTCCTGCGCAGAGGGCAGCGGCGCAGAAAGTTTTTTCTGTTCGGCCTCGATCTCTTCGTTACCCACGCGCAGTTTTGGGCGCAGCACCTTAAGCACTAGCTTCTGCCAGGAAAGCTGTGCGCGGATCTGATTCTCGAACGTATCCTTGGGCACGCCCTTGCTAGAAAGCATCTTGAAAATGCCACCGGGCGGCATGCCGCGATCTGCCTCCATGGAAGCAATAGCAGCGGCGAGTTCAGCATCGGTGATGATCACATCGTTCTTTTGCGCTTCATGCAGCTGGAGCTTTTCATCCACCAAAGCGCGCACCACCTGCGGGCGCAGGCGCTCGAGCACCTCGGGCACGTTAGAAAGCCCACTGGTGCCAATGACAAAACGCATACGCTTGTCCACGTCTAATTCCGAGATCGCGTCCTGATCGACTACAGCGGCGATCTTGAGCTTACTAGCTTCGCCACCGACGGCTTTGGCAGCCAGAGCCTGCTGAGGCAGCAGGCATAGCAACAACAGAGAGAATAGGTTAGCAGCGCGCATGTCAGTTCAAGTTCTTCAGTGATAGTTTGATCAGGAAGTTCGTCGACGATTCCACGTCACGATCCTGGGTATAATCCCTGCCTAGCACAGCGCTAACATTGATGCATTCATTTTTGAACGTCGCCCCTGTATAAAGCGAGGTAGTTTCGTTCGTGTCCAAGTCGCGCGCACCGCTGGTGGTCAGCGACCAATTCTCGGTCAGCGCGAGTGCTGCCGTGCCGGAAACCACGCGCTTGGTGGCCAGGACGGGGTCATTATCCAACGACAGGTACGACACCGAGAACGCGATGGGGCTGTAGTTCAGCCCACCGATGACTTCGTTGCGGTTGGTGTTGAAATTCTGCTTATCCAGGCGGAAGCGGTACGCCAGCGTGAACGGATCGGAGGAATAGCCGAGCTTGCCCACATAATCCGAGGCGTGGCTGTCGGGATCGTTGGAGAACGGGAAGTTGTTATCCGAGTCGCTACGGTAGTTCTGGCCGACCAGCCAATCGATATAATCCTGCGAATACAGCTGCGCCTGGCCGCGCACGCCGTAGCTTACGCGGGCGCCGTTCTCCACGCGGTCATAGCCGGCAAAACGGTTGGTGGAGAACAAGTTGGTGTCGGTGAACTCGGGCACTCGGCTGTCTTCGTTGGGTATTTTTTCGGGGTTGCCGCCACCGGGGCTGACAGCCGCAAGCACCACCGGCTCGACCAGAAAGCTTTTATCACCCACATGGCTGATAAGCGGATAGCGCCACAGCACCGAAGCCTCGGGGATGGTACGGCCCGTCGTGCCATCAAAATTGCGCCCGCCAGGCAGCGTTACACCATCGACATAATACACGTCGTTGCGCAGCTTGGCGGTGGTCTCGATGACCTGGCCGTCAGCAGTGATATAAGGCAGTTTCCAGGCGGCGGTGGCCGAGATGCGCTTACTATCCGTGCCGGCCTGGCGTTGCAGAGCAAGCGCGTTGCCATCAAGCAGCAGGCGCGAATCGTTCCAGCCGGGATTGCTCTGATAGCTTACATCCACCAGCGGCATGGCAACCGGAATACGGCGGCCCTGGTCGGCGGTGGTAAGGCCCTGGAAGGCCACGCCCTGGATCGAGCCGTAGCTGCGGTCATTGACCCCGCCCATATCGAAATTCTCGACATAGGCGCGCGAGGTGAGCAGCGTTTCTTGGTTGAAATTGTAACGGCGCAGATAGGTGTCGTCGCTGGTGCGGCGGATATCAAACCCGGCATTAGTATCGGGGTTGACGATAAAATCGCCGCGCGCATTGTAATGGCCACGAATGTCATGCCCGCTTCGCTTATTGCCGTTGGCGTCGATCGAGGCCGGGTTGGTGATCGAACCGTCAAACTTGATCGTGCCGGAGTCAAATGCCTGGCGGTATTCAGCGGCCATCACGGGGCTTTCCTGGCTCACATAAATGGGAGTGAGCGTTACATCCTTATCGGGCGAGATGTTGAGATACACCGGCTGCTTAAACACATAGCCCAGATTGCTTGAATGCTGATATTCGGGTATCAGCAGGCCGCTTTTATTATCCGCTCCCGGCGTGGCGTGCGACAGATACGGCGTGTATATCACCGGCACGCCGTAAAGCTCGAAAAACGCATCATCATAGACCACGCGTTGCTCTTTCTGGTCGATCCTCACGTGGTCGGCGCGCACCTGCCACAGCGGCTCGCTGCCCAACACCGGCGTATAGCAGCCCACCTTGCACGGCGAATAGACGGCTTTTTCCAGCTCGGTGACGTTCTCATCCACCCGCTCGGCGCGCGCGGCGATCAGCATCGAATCGTCCAGCAGGCGCGACTTGAACTGGTTGATGACGCCGGATTTCATATCGTCGCGAAGCTCGATATCGTCGGAAAAATAGACATTGCCGCTGGCTTCCAGCATGGTAATGCGCCCATGCGCTGTGATGATGTTGGTGCGGCGGTCATAAATCAGCTGGTCGGCCAGCATCACGGTGTCACCCTGGATGATCTCCACCGCACCGGTGGCCACCACCACCTCGTTCTCACGGTCGTAGTCGATCTGGTCTGCGTCCAGCAGCACCGGCTCTTCGGAGGAGATGCTGGGCTTGATGGCAAATTGCGTGCGCGGAATGGATTCGTTAGGCTCCAGGCGAATGCTGCCCAGCGCCGCATAGGCCGGGCGCGCAGAAACAGAAACGCCTACCAGAAGCGTTGCCAGCACGCTTCTCGTTATGACCTTGCGATAAGCGGCAAACCCCATTCCTGCGCGTTCCTAAATAAACCTAGTGGAGCTTTCTCCAGATGCGGCGCTTGGCAACATAGGCGAACGCACTGAACACGGCCAGGAACAGTAGGGTCTTGATACCCATCTGTTTGCGGGCCTGCATTTCAGGCTCGGCCGCCCATTGCAGGAAGTTCACCACGTCGATACTCATCTGCTCGACAGTAGCCTTCGTGCCGTCCTCATAGCTTACTTGCCCATCAGAAAGCGGAGCCTGCATGGCAAGCAGGCCGCCCGGGAAATACGGGTTATAGTGCTGGCCGGCAGCCACCTGCACATCGGCCGGCGCAGTGGTATAGCCGGTCAGCAGCGAATATAGGTAGTTGGCGCCATCAGGGCGGGCCTTGATGATAAGGCTTAGGTCCGGCGGATACGCACCGTTCTGCACGGAGCGTGCCTGCTGCTCGTTGGCATAGGGCGACGGAAAATAATCCGAGGCGCGGCCAGGGCGCTCGAACATCTCGCCCTCATCGTTCGGGCCGTCCTTAATCTGATAGGTACTGGCAAGGGCCTTGGCCTCGGCCTCGGAGAAGCCGATCTCGGTCAAATTGCGAAAGGCAATGCGCGACAGGCCGTGGCACGCGCTGCACACTTCCTTATAAACCTGCAAGCCCCGCTGTGCAGACGCCTGGTCGACTTTGCCGAACACGCCGTCGAAAGACCATTTCATTTGATGCGGATGTTTTTGGTTACCCGCAGCATAGGCTATGCCTGAAGCTGCCATCAGCACCACAGATACGGAAAGAAGAAGGTGTTTTTTATACATAACGTCTCAAATACCTGATCAATGGTGGTGATTGCAGTTAGCGCCATGCACATGGCCGCCGTGACTATGATCGTGCCCGTGTGAGCCATGATCTTGCTTGGCCAGCACCGCTTTGCTGATGCTCTCAGGCAGCGGCAGCGGCTTTTCAATACCCGCGATGAACCATAACGCCGGGAAATACGCGAAGTAGATCAGCGTGCAAATGCGGCCGATGATAAGATATGCACCTTCGGCGGGTTGCGAACCTATATAGCCCAGCACCACAGCGTTTGCGATGAACACCCAGAACAGCTTTTTAAACAGCGGGCGGAACGCACCCGAACGCACCGGGCTACGGTCGATCCACGGCAACACGAACATGATGATGATCGAGCCGAACATGGCCAGCACACCACCGAGTTTATCAGGAATGGCGCGCAAAATGGCGTAGAACGGCAGGAAGTACCACTCCGGTACGATATGCGCGGGCGTTACCATCGGGTTGGCCGGAATGTAATTATCCGGGTGGCCCAGCGAGTTCGGCGAGAAGAAGATGAACCACGAGAACACCATGAAGAACAGGCCGAAAGTGAACAGATCCTTGATGGTGTAGTACGGGTGGAAGGGAATAGTATCTTGCGGGGTCTTCACGTCAATGCCAGTGGGGTTGTTCGAGCCGTGCGTGTGCAGCGCCCAGATATGCAGCACCACCACGCCGACGATAACGAACGGCAGCAGGAAGTGCAGGCTGTAGAAGCGATTGAGCGTCGGGTTATCGACCGAGAAGCCGCCCCACAGCCAGTGCACGATAGCCTCCCCCACTACAGGAAATGCCGAGAACAGATTGGTGATTACCGTCGCACCCCAAAAGCTCATCTGCCCCCAGGGAAGCACATAGCCCATGAAAGCGGTCGCCATCATCAGCAAGAAGATGACCAGACCCAGCCACCACAGAATTTCGCGCGGTGCCTTATAAGAGCCATAATACAGGCCGCGGCATATATGGATATAGACCACGACGAAGAACATCGACGCGCCGACGGCATGCATGTAGCGAAGCAGCCAGCCGTAATTCACGTTGCGCATGATGTGCTCGACGCTGTCGAAAGCCATGCTCACATGCGCGGTGTAATGCATCGAAAGGAACAGGCCGGACAAAATCTGGATCAGCAGGCATATGCCGGCCATGGCGCCAAAATTCCACCAGTAGTTCAGGTTGCGCGGCGCGGGATAGCCGCTGCCGACGCTGTTGTCGAGAAAGGAGAAAACAGGCAGGCGATACTCGATCCAGTCGATAACGCCTTTGCCGTTATAGGGTGCTTTAGGTCCGTGAGCCATGGTTATCCGATCTTAATGCGATTATCACTGATGAAGCTGTATTGCGGCACGGCCAGGTTAGTGGGTGCAGGGCCTTTGCGGATGCGGCCGGCCGTGTCGTAATGGGAGCCGTGGCAAGGGCAGAACCAGCCACCATTGTCCTTGCCGCCGAAATCACCTGCGCCGCCAAGCGGAATGCAGCCCAGATGCGTGCACACGCCCACCATCACCAGCCATTGCTCATGGCCTTTTTGTACGCGTTTCTCATCGGCTTCGGGGTCTTTGAGTTCGCTCATAGGCACAGCGCGGGAAGCTTCGATATCTTCCGGCGTGCGGTGGCGGATGAACACGGGAACGCCGCGCCATTTGGCCTTGATAGTCTGGCCAGGCTGCACAGGCGCCAGATCCACCTCAATGGAGGCAAGTGCCAACACATCAGCGGCGGGGTTCAGGCTGTTGACGAAAGGCCAGGCGACGGATGCTGCACCCACAGCGCCAAGGGCGGCGGTAGCAAGCACCATGAAATCGCGGCGGGTAGGTTCACCCGCGGTGTCGTGGCTGGGAACGGTGGTCTCGGTGTGGTGGCTCATGAAACATTCTCAAGGTAGGGTTTGCATATCAATAGCATACGCTGTCGATGTTTCTATAACAAAACGTCGGGAAGTTTCAACTTAAAGAAATAGGCAAAAGCCATTTGATGTGCACGGGCGCGCCAACGGTGCATCAGCGGGCGCAAACAGGCAAACGCGCAACCCTGAAAAAGCCTAGGCGGACTCGAGCGTCTGCGAGGTGTCGGAGGTGTTATTGCGAACGATGGTGGCGGTATAGGCACCAGCGGCTTTAACCGAGGGCGGCGATAAGGTAATCGGCTCGGCGGATGTTTGCGGCGGCAAGTTTTCTGCGGCCAGGGCATCGCCCGAACCAAGCGGCTCGATGCTTGCCAGCGGCGCATCGGCTGCATTATTCGCACCAGACGCGCGGGGCTTAGGCAGTGGTAGCTCCGCACGCGCTGCCACGGCCGCTTGCGGCAAGGTGGGTTGCAGCAACGTATCTGCGCCCTCCTCTACCACGCTGAGCGCATCGGTGACGGTGGCGAAATCCTGGCCGGTGGTTTTTTGCTGCTGTAAAATGCGCCCGAAAATACCCACAGGTTCCGGCGGCGGTTTGTAAGCTTCGCTCGGCTGGTAACGCACCTGGCGAAAAGCGGCGAGCTTGTCATACAGCGCAAAGAAATCCGGCACGCCGCTGGTGTCGCCTTGCTGCGCAATTACCTGCGCGAAAAACGCGCTTTGCGTTTCAAAACCGCCATCGACTGCACTTAAGCTGAATGCAGCCTGCGAGCTGCCGGCGATATTAAGAGTCAGGGGCGGTGCGGTGGCGGCAGATACCTGCGTGTTGTTGCCTTGCGCATTATTCTGCACCTGGGCGTTGGCCACCGACGGCGCCACGGTCTCAAACGCAACGCGCACTTCCAGCGTGCCCGGTAAATGCGTATTAGCAAGTCCTACCGGTTGCGCTGAAGGAATTAGATTTGGTAGCGCGGTCAGCATTGTTGGTTATCGCGTTTTTTATCTTTACCCATAGATCACACCAAGCTATATCTTAACCTATTGTTAATAAAAGTCAATCACAATCAACCGCTAAAAAATCACCTATTGCCCATCCACCGCCACTTACACCCAGAAATAAGGCCCTTATCGCTTATGAAAAAATTTCTCCTGATCCTGACGTTCCTTTTGGTGCTGTGCACCTCGGCCACGTTGTGGCTGACCCAAGAAGCGACGCAAACCAGCCCGCACACCGATGCCAGCCAAGGCAAAGCAGCCATTGGTGGTGCATTCACACTCACCAACCAGGAAGGTGTGGTGGTGCAAGACGGTGAATTTCGCGGCAAGCTGATGCTGGTGTTCTTTGGCTTTACCAGCTGTCCGGATATCTGCCCAGTAGGTGCGGCCACCATCTCCAAGGCTATGGAATTGCTAGGAGAAAAGGCGGCCGAAGTGGCCCCGGTCTTCATCACCGTAGACCCGACGACCGACACACCGGCAGTGCTTAAAAGCTTCCTGGCCAATTTCGACCCACGCTTTGTGGGCCTGACCGGCACGGACGAGCAGATCCGCGCCGTGGCCAACGCCTATAAGGCCTATTATGCCAAGGCAGCCAGTGTCGATGGCAACGCTCCTTTGGTGGATCACTCGGGCTATATCTACCTGATGGGCAAGGACGGCAGCTATATCCATCATTTCACCTATGACGGTTCTTCGGCCGAGATCGCAGACGCCGTACGCTCGGTGCTGTAACCCATGTCGCTGCAAACCCATGTCGAGCTGAAACGCCGCGGGCTGCTTTTCATCCTCTCCTCACCTTCGGGTGTAGGCAAGACCACGCTTTCGCGCCAGTTACTGGCGCGCTACAACAACGCCGCCGCGCATGAAAGCATCGTGATGTCCATCTCAGTCACCACGCGCGCCATGCGCCCGGGCGAAGTGGATGGCCGCGATTATTTCTTTGTCAGCCCGCAGCGCTACGAAGAAATGGTGAAAAAGAACGAACTGCTCGAGCACGCACGCGTCTTCGAGAATCTTTACGGCACGCCGGCCCATTTCGTAAACGAGCATATCAGCCGCGGCGTGGATGTGCTGTTTGACATCGACTGGCAGGGCACGCGCCAGCTGGCCGAAAAGAACCCCGACGATCTGGTGAGCATCTTCATACTGCCGCCCTCGCTCGAAGAGTTGGAACGCCGCCTACGCGCCCGCGCCCAGGACAGCGAGGAGGTGGTGCTAAAACGCATGGCCAAGGCCACCGCCGAGATCAGCCATTGGCAGGAATACGACTATGTGCTCATCAACCAGGACCTCGACCAAACGCTGGAAAAGATCGACAGCATCCTCAAAGCCGAGCGCCTAAAGCGCGCCCGCCAGGAAGGCATGCTCGAGTTCGTGAATTCGCTTTGATCCGCTAGGTAAATTCAGGATAGGTGAAAGCTTTGCAACTTTTGGCAAGGCCGGTCGCATCGTCCAGCTCCACCAGCGTGCCGCATAACGTACCCGGGCCCTGGGCAGGCTCCAGCCGGTTCTTGGCAATTTTGGTGAGGAAACGCTCCAGCGGAGCCGCAGCGTCAAACCCGATCACCGAGTTATAATCGCCGCACATGCCGCCATCGGTCTGGTAGGCCGTGCCTTGGGTCAGCACGCGCGCATCGTTGGTCGGCACATGGGTGTGGCTGCCCACCACCATGCTCACTCGCCCATTAAGATATTGGCCCATCGCCATTTTTTCAGACGTCGCCTCGGCGTGAAAATCCACCACGATGGCAGAAACTTGGCTTTTAAGTGCATTCGCCTTCACCAGCTCGTCGGCCAACAAGAACGGGCAGCGCGTATGCTCCTTGTGAAAAACCTGCCCCAGCAGGTGGATGACCAGCACCTTTTTGCCTGAAGCGGTGCTAAAAACTCCATGCCCCATGCCGGGCGTGCGCTCGGGGAAGTTTTCCGGGCGGAGAAGACGCTTTTCCATTGAGATATAAGGCATTATAAGGTCGCGCTGATCCCAGACATGATCACCGCCGGTTAGCACATCGGCTCCTGCATCAAAAAATTCCTTGCAGGTCTTTGGGTTAACACCGAAGCCCCCGCAGGCATTATCGACGTTTACGATAGCGAAATCGATAGCCATTTCCTTACGAAGTCTCGGCAGATGCTCCACCACGGCATCGCGGCCGCTACGCCCCACCACATCGCCTAAGAATAGGATCTTCATGAGAACTCCTGCACCCCGTTTTCGGTTATGATCGCATCGAGCCGCTGGTCGTGCGGCTCCACCGGCATGTCCGCCAGGGATTGTTGCGAAAAACCGATGCCCAAGATATGCACAGGCTTGCTGCGCTTGCGCAAGGCTTCAATGGTTCGGTCGTAATAGCCGCCGCCATAGCCAAGACGAAACCCCAATGCGTTATAGCCCACCAGCGGCACGAGCACCACGTCCGGCTCCAGGTTTTCTGCGGTCTCCACTGGGCAAAGCACCTTATAAGCCCCGGCTTTGAGTCCGTCGCTAGGCTTCCACGCCTTGAAGACAAGCGGCTGACCCGGCCCCACCACCACGGGCAGACACAGGCGCTGCCCCCCGGCGAACAGCCGGCCGAGCAGCTCGAACACATCCACCTCACCGTTGATGGCGCAATAGCCGCCCACCACATCATTGGGCGCAATGCGCTGTGCGATATGCGAGCCAATGGATTTTTCCGCCGCTTTGCGAAGAGGCGAATCCATGGTCTGCCTGGCGACGATCAGCTGGCGGCGAAGCGTGGGTTTGTCGGTTGGAAATTGCATAAACTATTGGATATTAAGGTGAACGGAACCGCCATGGCCGTCGGTTGAAACATGCCGCATGCGACCTGTAAGACAGGTGGGAACCATATATGCGAAGGCAAGACCTTCACTAGGGACAGCTCCCGATGCAAGATTATTGGTCCAAGGGACAATGTACCTAACGAACCGGGCAGAACCGTTCAGCGCCAAGTCTAGCGTATTTCGATCTGCTCAGCAATCTTTTCAATCCGCTGGGCGATTTCATCAAGCGTGGTGGCCATGGCGGCTTCCATCTGCGCGAGCATCCGCTCTTGCTGCATGATCTCGCTTTGCGTGGGCATGGGCTGTTCAGGCGCGGGTGTTCTGCGTTTGCTATCTATAAGCTCGTCGATCACGGTGAGCGACGTGAGCAAAAGCGCCATCGCCTCGCCGGGGTTATGGCCCATGCCGCGCACCAAAGCAGCCACCCGATCGTTGAGTTCGTCGGCCAAAAGGCGCAAATGTTCTTCCTGCCCGTCACCGCAGGCCAGCTCATAATCACGGCCATTGACCCGGATCCGCATGTTAGCCATAAGTTCAACCCCGTTTTAACCTGATGTTTTTTCGTGATTTTAATGATCTTTTTACCCGATTATGACAATTTGGTCACCAAACTCAATGAAAACTTCGCAAGACCCTAGGGGGATTCATATAAATGTCACAAAATCTACAAATCGCATATGCTATAAATAATACTAGGAAAGAAGCCATTTAACCCTCGTTTACTGTAACTCTGGAACCCATGTCGGAACTTTCACCCGAAGCGCAACAAGCCAAGACCGCCACCGAAAATGGTATGCGCGCGGCTATTGCCAAGAAAGTGCTCGAGAACTGGAACACACTCTACCCGGACCGTAACGCCCACCCGCCCACCAACGAAAACGTGATGAAGGAGGTGGACAAACTCACCGCCGATTCCATTGGGCCGGACGGCAAACCCAAAAAGTACAACGAAAAGTTCGGCGAGCTCATTCCCACGCAAGCCACCATCGCTGAGTTCGGCAACGCTTCGGCACGTGCCGCCGAGAATGGCAAGAACGCGCAAGAACACGCAGGCGGCCAGGACGGCGGGTGGCTGGGCGGCCTTATCAGCGGCATCTTAAGCATCATCCCCGATTCTTGGCTCAAAGGCCTGATGGGCATGATGGGCATGAGCCCAGAAGAGATCGAAAAGGCCAACATGTCCACGGTGCGCAGCGCCATCGGCCAGTGGGCCGCGGGCGGCTTCTCCGGCAGCGTGAAGGAAAAATACGCCGAGATCACCGCAAACGACATCAAGGGCGAGTTCAACCGCGAACTGGATCAGATGTCGCAAGACCCCGAACATAAGCAGTTCATCGAAAAGAACAATGTGCGCGCTATTGCCGACACGCAGATTACGCAAAGTGTGAACGCAGCAGCCGGCCTCACCGCAGCCGCTGCTGCCAGCAGCTTAGAAAGCCAGATCGATGGCATGGAGCGCCCGGCGGCTCCTAAAATTGAAGCCCTGGATCCCTCGAAGATAACCGGCAACACCAAAGAAGAACGCATCGGCAGCGTGATCGACAACGTCATCGTACAAACCAAGACGCCCAAACTTCAGGAAGCGCTGGACAAACTGTCCGACGAACAGAAGCAGGAAGTCGCCCGCCTGGAAGCCAGCCTTAAGAAAAATGCCATCGCAGTTGCAACGGGCAACCCACCGCCTGCTGATAATAAAGCCTTTGCGGATGCAGCTCTCGTCGCCACGCTGCGCGAGAACGGCCTGATCACCGACCCGAGCATCACCACGGTGGAGCAAGCGCAAGAATCCATGCGTAAGCAAGATGATGGCAAGAACCAGATGGAAGAAAAAGCCCTGCTGGTCGGTGCGTTTGCCAGTACTCTGGGGTCAAGCTACGGCATGGTCAGAACGCTGGCCCAAGGCGGCGAGCTGACCCCAGAGGCTATCGAGCGCGGCCGTCAGGAAGCTGCGGCAGGTAATGTAGAAGCCACCCGCCGCATTGCCGCGGACAGTGAAAAGAAACTTACCGATACTATCCGTCAGAACCTCAGCGAAAGCATCATGGTGGCTGCCGCTGATGGCGTGATAAACAAAGGCTGGCCGGCAACGGGCACGTTCCCCTGGAGCCAGAACTCCGGGCCAACCAACACCATCAACGAGCTTTCGCCGCCGATTAAGGACGCCGATAAAATGTCGCCCGAACAACTGGCCGTGGCCCAGCAGCAACGTGCCGAACGCGAGAAACAACTATCTCCAGATGATCAGAATCGCCTGCGCCAAGCCCGCCAAACGCTATATGATTATGCGCATACTGGCTCCGGCACAGTCAATGGCGGCAGCCGTGTGCCTGATGGCAAACAGACCGATGTGATCGGCGAAGTGGTAAGCAAAACCATGACCGAAACCCTCAAAGACCCACGAACCAAAGGCATGAGCAAAGAGCAGCTCGCCGATCTAGTGCGCAACAATACGCTCCAGGCACTCAAAGAAAATGAATTACGGATTAACGCCGCCGGCCGATACACCGTAGGGCAGATCAATGAAAAATCCGAGATCGATCTTTTCGCGCAAGTAGCAGATGGCGTAAGCAACAATATCCGCCATAACGTACCTGACGCCGCAGGCAACGGCACATATGACCAGCTGGTAACGGCGCGTGGCATTATCGTAGATGCACCGATCAAGGCCCTAGCCGATAGGGACGCCCTGACCAACACCAACACGCCGCTTGCCAGCAGCAATGTCACCGATGCGCCGCCCCCCAGTATCACGGCCAACGCCAATCGCACCAATAGCACGGGCGTAGGCGTTGCAGGCAGCTAGCAGCTGCTTATTTAAACGCGTCTTTCAAGAAATTTTCGGCGATCTTCAGGCCTTCCATATCGATGGAATGGCCAAGCTGCGGGCGCGCGTGGGTAACGATAGCATAGCTATGCGCCTTAAGCGCCTGTTCGGCGGCTCCCATGGCTGCGAACGGAACCACATCATCCCCCTGCCCGTGGATCAAGCAGATAGGTGGGCGGGCCACCATTTCCTGCGCCAGCACTTCACCGCCGATGAGCGCGCCTGAAAACCCTACCACTGCCGCCATGGCAGGCTTGCGGCGTAGGGCCACGTGCAAAGCTGTCATCGTGCCTTGCGAAAAGCCGACCAGCGCCAGCTTGCTGTTATCCAGCGAAAGGGCCGAGAGCTGTTCGTCGATGAAGCGATCCAGCACCTGGGCGGCGCTTCGTGCGCCCTCGAGCATATGTGCTGGGTTCCGGTCGTTCAGCGAAAACCACTGATAGCCGTAAGGGTTCACCTCGCACACATGTGGCGCGTTGGGCGCAATAAAATATGCATCGGGAAGTGCGGGGGCCAGCATATCGGCCAGATCGATCAGGTTGTGCCCATCCGCGCCCCAGCCATGCAACACGATGACCAGCTGTTTGGCGGCACCACCGGACAAAGGTTTACGCGCGGGGCCGGTGAGAATTTTTGATTCAGGCATAGAAAAGCTCGCTCTTTCGTTAAACGTGCCTCTGGATACGCCCATTTATCCTTAAAGGCAATCATTACTACCTATAGCGGGATGGATAGATTTACCCAATAAATATGGTGTTTTTTAGGGGGTTTTGCCCTATATTGGGCTTATGACAACCCCAAAGAAGCATTTTATCACCCTAAATGAGCCTGTTTTGCGCCAGATGCTCGCATTTATCGCCTCGCCAGCGGCTTATTATGCAGAGCGATCGCAAAAACCGACGGGGGTTTGCCAGATCTTAGGCCTGGAACACATGGATGCCACGCACCCCAGCGTGCTAAATCCGCAGCAAAATGCGCAAAGCATGCCTGCGCGCGACGAATTGAAGGCCATTCTTGATGCGATAGCGGAACAATCAACTCAATTATTGGAAAAGACCAAGGACGGTGCTGCCATCGGCCAGAGCGAATTCAACCGCCGCCTCGATGCACTTGGCAAACAACTGCGCGCGGCCGAACAACTTAAAAAACACTATACGCCAGATAGCAAACGCGATAATCCTGAGCACGGAATGTTTGTAAAATTTTTCGAAGGCAGAAATACACTCGAAGCCTGTGTCCTTGGCGCAGCGGGCAGTGTAAGCACCTTCCTCAAAGCGCAGTCGGCCAGCCGTAACCATGCTCCCTAACCTCAATCCCAAGGCCCGCACGCTCTATTTGATCGACGGGTCCGGATTTATCTTTCGCGCCTATCATGCGCTGCCGCCGCTGAACAACCCCGAGGGAACACCCGTGGGCGCGGTGATGGGCTTTCTCAACATGCTGCTAAAGCTGATGGAAGGCAACACCTGCGACTATGTGGCCGTGGTATTCGATGCAGCACGAAAAACATTCCGCAACCGGATCTATTCTGAATACAAGGCGAATCGCCCCCCCGCCCCCGATGATCTGATTCCTCAATTTGCCATCGTGCGCGATGCTACGCGCGCGATGAACCTGCCGGCCATTGAACTCGAAGACTATGAGGCCGACGACATCATCGCTACCTATGCAAGCGAAGCGCGCAAGCAAGGCATCGAGGTGATCATCGTCTCTTCGGATAAAGACCTGATGCAGCTGATTGGCGATGGCGTGGCGCTCTATGACGCGATGAAACAAAAGCCCATCGGCCCGGCGGAAGTGCTGGAAAAATTCGGTGTCGCGCCGGAAAAAGTACTCGATGTATTAAGCCTGATGGGCGACAGCTCCGACAATGTACCCGGCGTGCCCGGCATCGGCCCCAAGACCGCCGCCGAGCTCATCGGCCAGTTCGGCAATCTAGAAACGCTGCTGGCACGCGCCGGCGAGATCAAACAAAACAAGCGCCGCGAAAGCATGATTCAATACGCCGACCAGGCGCGCCTTTCCAAAGAGCTCATCACGCTTAAACACGACGTGCCCCTGCCGATGGATCTAGACGCGCTCACGCTTAAAAAGCCGGACCCCGAAGTGCTCGGTGCGTTCTTACAGCGCCATGGTTTTAAAACGCTCGCCGCGCGCATGGAAAAGAAATTCTCATTGTTGCCCGCACCCGCACAGCTGCCCGCCGCCACGCAAACCCAGGGCTCGCCTGCGCCAGCGGCTGCGCCTTTTATGCCTTCGCCTTTTCAGCCTACGCCCAAAGCCGTGCTGCAAACCCACTACAGCACGGTGCGCACTGAGGCAGAACTCGCCCGCTGGATCGCCCTGGCACAAAGCAAAGGCAAGGTTTCTTTCGATACCGAAACGACTTCCCTAGACCCGATGCAAGCCAAGCTTGTGGGGTTTTCACTGGCCTGCGAAGCAGGCACAGCATGCTATGTACCGCTGCAACACATCAATACAAATGCCAGCAAACCGCATGCCCCGGCGGGTGATCTCTTTGCGACGCCGGCGGTGGAGGAGCTCGCCCCAGGGCAGCTTACGCTGCCGCGCGCCATCGAGCTGATCAAGCCTTTATTGGAAGACGCCAGCGTGTTGAAGATCGGCCACAATATCAAATACGACGCGCAGGTAATGCAAAATCACGGCATTTCCATTCACCCGGTGGATGATACGATGCTGCTGTCCTATGTGCTGCATGCGGGCGAACACGGCCAAGGCATGGACGAACTGGCCGAACGCTATTTGGGCCACACCAATATCAGCTTTGATGAAGTGACCGGCACGGGCAAAGCACGCGTCACCTTCGATGCGGTGGATATCGAAAAAGCCACTGCCTATGCCGCCGAAGACGCCGACATCACGCTGCGGTTACATGCATTGTTTGGCCCACAGCTGTTCCAGCAGCGCATGCTTACGCTGTATCAGACCATAGAGCGACCGCTGATCGGCGTGCTGGCACGCATGGAGCGTGCCGGCATCCATGTCAATCGCAAGCAGCTTGCCCTGCTGTCGACGGATTTTGCCGCACGCATGGCCGAATTCGAACAGGAGATACACGCGCTGGCGGGCCGCAGCTTCAACGTGGGCTCGCCCAAGCAGCTGGGCGAAGTGCTATTTGACGAAATGAACCTAGAAGGCGGCAAGAAATCAGCCAAGACCGGGGCTTACAGCACCGGCAACGAAGTACTCGAAGAGCTGGCCGAGCAAGGCCACACCATCGCCGAAAAGATCATTCTGTGGCGGCAGCTGGCCAAGCTCAAAAGCACCTATAGCGACGCGCTGGCCGAGCAGATAAACCCGCAGACCGGCCGCGTGCACACCAACTTCGCCATGGCCATTACCTCGACGGGGCGTCTCTCTTCCAGCGACCCGAATTTACAGAACATTCCCATCCGCACCATCGAGGGTAAAAAGATCCGCAACGCTTTTGTAGCCGAGCCAGGCTTTAAGCTGCTTTCGGCCGACTATTCGCAGATTGAACTGCGCCTGTTGGCCCATATCGCCGATATCCCGACGATTAAAAGCGCCTTTTCCAACGGCGATGATATCCACGCCATCACGGCAAGCCAGATGTTCGGTGTGCCGGTTGCCAGCATCGATGCCAATCTGCGGCGCAAGGCCAAGACCATCAATTTCGGCATCATCTACGGCATTTCTGCGCATGGGCTGGCGGCGCGCCTTGGCATCAGCCGTGGCGAAGCAGGCACGTATATCAAGCAATATTTCACGCAATATCCCGGCATCCGCGACTATATGGAAGCCACCAAGGCCTATGCCCGCGAGCATGGCTACGTCACCACACTACTGGGCCGCCGCTGCCATGTGCCCGGCATCGCCGACAAGAACGGCGCGCGCCGCCAATTCTCCGAGCGTGCCGCCATTAACGCACCGCTGCAGGGCACAGCCGCAGACATTATCAAGCTGGCCATGATCCGTGTGGATGAAAAGCTCTGGGCCAGTGGCTTAGAAGCGCAGATGCTGCTACAAGTGCATGACGAATTGGTGCTGGAAGTCAGGGAAGCACATATCGAAGCTGCCACCGCCCTGGTCAAGCGCGAGATGGAAAACGCCGTTACCCTATCCGTGCCGCTGACGGTCGAGACAGGCAACGGAAGCAACTGGGGCGAAGCCCATTAAGCAGCGTCTTCGGCACCTTCTACTACTACGGGAATCTTCTCAAGCATCGCCTCATAGGCGGGCCGCGCGGCTTCGATGTCCGCTTCGGTCGCCCAGGACATCATCACCAGATCCTGGTAATTCTCGCGCCCCTGCGCCAGCAGCAGCGCTTCTTGCGACGCTTCGCTCATATTGGCGTTCATGCGGCCCATGCTCATCAGCAGGTTATAGAAATACTGTGCATCTACATCGCGGATAGCCCAGGCCTGCATCACCTTTTCAAGCACCTGGCGAGCCGATGTATCTTCTGCACCCAAGGCCATCAACACGAATTTTGCACGGCTGCTGGCTTTACGCCCGGTTATCTCCTGCACCTTATGGACACCAGCGACAGCATCGCTATCGCTCATGGGGAAACCGAGCAATTTATCAAGCACACCCGTTTCAATCATCAGGTTCAGCGCGGCGGCAGCATTAGGGGCATTGAGCAAGCGAGTGATCTCGTTGACCTTACGCACCGGCGAAATAGACTGCACTTCATCGCGGTGGAATTGGCATGCCTCCAGTGATGCCTGATCAGGCGCACCCTGGCCGTATGCAGCGTAAAAACTAAAGAAACGCAACAAGTGATTGGAGGTTTCCATGATACGCTCGGCCGGGTTGCCGACAAAGCGGATATGCCCGGCAAGCACGTCTTGCACTCCGCCCAGATAATCGATCACCTCGCCTTTGGCATTCATATATAGCGAATTTATGGTCAGATCGCGGTGGCGCGTATCCACTTCCCACACATCCACGCCGACCACAGCCTTGCGCACACCCCAGCGGATGATGTCGCTATGCATGCCGTATTTACGCACCTCGCTGATATCAAAATTCTTCTGGTTAAAACGAATGACCACGTTACCCAACCGGGCAAACTTTGAGTTATAATAGATATGCGCCTTGCTCATGATGCCAATGATCACATCAGCCGAAGTATCGACGACAAAGTCCACGTCCTTGGCGGGAATGCCAAGCACGGCATCGCGCACGCAGCCACCTACAAAACGGAACGGCACATCGTATTGGTCGAATAATGCACATATCTGCATGATCTCAGGTGAGTGTAGCCATTCGGGTTGCAGCACCAAAGGAGCATGGTTATCGCCAGAAGGCGTTATGACTGCGGACGCATCAAGGTCCCGATACTCGGCACTCATCTCCAGCACCGCACGGTAGAACTGCGCATGTGCCGCCGGATCTTTTTCATCCACCCAGCGGGCGATCATCACAGCATCGAACACCGAGCGGCCCAACAAAAAGCGCAACGGCTCAAAGTCCGCCACCTCGTGGCCAGCGGGCAGGCTATCATAGTGATTCATCGCATACTGAAGCACACGATGCATATACTGGCGCATTCTTAGTGATTGTTCCAACCAGCGCAAATCACGCTCAACACTGTTGGCCGAGCTGCGCAACAACACGAACAGTCGGATATAGGGTGGGGCTTGCTCGCCCATCAATGCTTCAACCTGCTCCAGAACGTTCAGACCCTCGCAATCCTTAAGCATCAGACCGAATACCTTGCTGAGGACTTCATGCTCATACATGATCTTAAACGTCGAGTACGGCTTGGGACCCAAGAGCATCTTCAGCAGCTCATCGTGCAGGCGTTCACTTTTTATCCTGGCAGCCGCCACCTGATCGACGCAAGAGAGTATCGCAGACAGCTCATCTTCTGGCAAAGGCTCTTTGCCCATAAGCGCCTGGAAACGAAAATAGCGCAGCATGAATATGGGGCGCTGCACCAGCTCAATAGGGTTACTGATACAACGGACACGGCCGGCCAATAGATCGGGCAGCCCACCGAGCTCATCGACGAACTCGCCATCGGTTTTCATGTAAAGGGCATTGAAAGTCAGGTCGCGGTTGAGCGCATCGGTCTTCCAATCATCGGTAAAGGTGATGATCTTAGAGGCCGGCGACGAACTGCGCAGCGTGGTGATGTCGATATGATGGTCAGGGAATTGTGCCGTAACCAGTCCAAGTTTACTGTAGCGGGCATTATAAGGAACATCACCGGCAGATAGGATCTCTATCACCTGATCGGCGCGCGCAGGCGTTGCGATATCCACGTCGTTAGAGGCAATACCTACCACTGCATCGCGCACGCAACCGCCCACAAAGCGTATCTCGACGTTGTGCTCGGCAAATAGCTTTATAAGCTTTTGCGTTTCAGGCCATTGGAGCCATGGGGCTACAAGTTCAGGTTGGCCGATGGTTGTATTCATAGTTTTTTATACCTTTGCAGCATAGTTAGATACGATGGCGCACATGCCAGTATATTGGGTTCCAGCGCCCAGCGCATCAAGATTAAGCTGGCGGCAGCTTGGCCCATTTCTTTCTCAAGAGCGTCTTGAACCTCGACAGATAGCTCTTTGTTGATAAGATTGGCCTTAAGAAGAATAGTTTGCAGCACTTCTACATTTTCTACGCTCAATTCCCAGCGAGCGGCCAATCTTTTCAATGCTTCCAGTGGGGGCATTTCGGCGCGCATCAGCAACAATAAAACGCGCACGCTGGGCTGCGCCTTCATGCCGCATAATTCTTCCACGCGTTCCATCTGCGCTATCAGCTTGCAATCCGTGATATTAAAGCTGAACAGATGCGGCAAGATGCCGTAGCGGCTGGCCACCTCCAGCGCCGTATAAGGCTTGGGTACACGAAGCAGCTTAATCATCTCCTCCTGCAAGCGTAGCGATGGCATAGCATCCAACAGATGTACGTGCCGCGCGAATGTCTCCATCACCTGCGTATCGGGAGCACCTTTGGCATATTGTGTATGGAAGCGTAAATAGCGCAATATCTGCACGGGACTGGCGTTGATAGACTCGACCATATCCTTGATGAAGCGAACCACCCCGGCGCGAATATCGTCCAATCCGCCGAAATAGCTATACAACTCGCCCTTGGGCGAAAGCGCAACCGTGTTAATGCTGAAATCAAAACGCCACATATCCAGCGCGAAGCACGCCTCGTGCGACAAACCCTCATAGGGCACTTGGAGCTTATCTAGGCGCGTTTGGATATTCAGTAGGTCAAATTTATGACCTCCAATCGAGACCTTCACCAAGCCCAGAGACTCGAATTCACGCTCAAGCTTCATGCCCTCAGCTATCATCGCCTCGAAGAGCGATGCAGGCTTGCCTAGAATCTTGATATCAATATCGTTGGGCATGCGCCCCAGCAATGCATCGCGCACACACCCACCGGCAAATTGCATGGCAAGGCCGTGCTGCTCGATTATCTCCACAAGCTTTTGCGTTTCGGGCCATTGGAGCCAGGGGGCTTGAAGAACCTGGCCAGTATGAAAGGTATAGGGCACGACAAAAGGCGCTATCAAATGCTTGTAAGCCTCTGCGTGCTCGTATAGGTCAGCATCCATCGCCCAGCGTACCCAAACTGCTCTGTTGAAGGAGGGGCCGATCTTCCCAACCAGGCTTTCCCTGGCCTGCGGTGTCATCTCAGGGGTGATCTGTGTATAATTGACAAGCAGGCCGGTAAGCATGGCGCGCTGTTCTTCATCTATATCCCAGAATGCGGCCATACGATGCAGTGCCGTTTGCGGGTCGAGGGCGCTGCCTAGGGCCAATAGCACAAGACGCACGCCCGCAGGCGCAGACTCGCCCATCAAATCTTCGATCTTCTCCAGGCGGGAAAGAGCCTCTGTATTTGCAAGCTTAAAACCGATCGCAGCGTCTAAGATGCCGCGCTTGATAAGCGGCTCCAAGAACCGATAGGACTTAGGGCTGGTCAATAGCTTTATCACTTCTTGCTGCAAGCGATAGCCACTGACATCGGCTAGCAAACCCCTATATTTTGCGAGTAAATCATAAAGCTCATCTGGGATCGGGGTTTTGCCATAAATGGCCTGGAAGCGGAAATAGCGCATCAATTGCAACGGGCCGCCGCGAATAGTTTCCACCGGGTCTTTGATAAAGCGGATATACCCGGCCTTTAGGTCTTCTACCCCGTTAAAATAGCTATAAACCCTACCATCAGGCGATAGCGCAACGGTGTTGATAGAAAAATCATACAGGAACATGTAGCGCGCAAAGGCCTGCTCAGTGGACAGCCCCTCACTATCGACATAGTGCCGCTCCAGCCAGCGCGGCGCACTCAGCAGATCATAAGCACGGCCGTTAATCTTGAGTTTTACGATACCCAGCATATCCAAACGTCGCTCAATGACAATGCCCTCTTTGATCAAAATGGGCGAATAGCTTGTAGCATCGCCCATGACCAGAATATCGATATCATTAGGCATGCGACCGGTAAGTGCGTCGCGTACACAACCGCCGACAAAACATATCTCGATATTATGTTTGGCAAATATCGCCAGAAGGCGCTTGGTTTCGGGCCATTGGAGCCAGGGGGCGTAAAGCTCCAGAACGTCATAAACACGCGGCTGAGGCTGGAAGCGCTCGATGAGCAACTGATAGCTGGGCGCAACAAGCACCGGGTCCTCTTCCATCGCCCAGCGCAAAAGCAACAAGTTGGGGTAATGCATGCCGGCCAATTGTTGCAACTCTTGTTCTTGTTCAGCGGGCATATCAGCTTCTATGGAAGCCACATGGGCGAGTAACGTCTCCAGCATCAGCTGCCGGTCGATATCGAGCTTGAAACGTTCGCGCACCACTTCAAGAGCTTTTTCAGGGAACATATCGGCCATCAGCATCAAAAGCGCCAAACGAACCTCAACCCGTATGGGCCTGCCCCACTGCTTTTCTAACTGATCCAATGCCGCAAGCGGCCCGCAGTCATATACGTCAAAGCCCATCAACGGTCCGAACATGTCGCATTCTTTTAACAGCTGGGACAGACCATAGAAATCATCGGCACGGATGAGCTTGTACATCTCCGTCCATTTGCGTTCGGGCGTCATATCCTCGAACAGCTGCATATTATTGCGGATGATGTCGAGCACCGCAGGATCGGGGGGGATCTTTCCGTAACGTTGCTGGAAGCGGAAAAAGCGCAAGATACGCCCGGGGCTTACGATCAGCGATTGCAGCGGATCGGTGATAAAGCGCACACGCCCCTGGCGTAGGTCTTCCAGACCGCCGCTATAGTCATATACCATACCGTCGGGCGACATGGACAAGGCGTTGATGGTAAAATCGCAGCGCCAAGCATCCAGCTCGAATAACGACTCACGCGATAACCCTGCAGTCTGGATACCCCGGCGCGTAAAATCATCGACAATGCTAAGCACGTCAAAACGCCGCTGGCCGATGGCCACCTTAAGCACGCCAAATTCCTGATAGCTCATACCTGGGTCGACCCCCGCAGACCGAAGTATATCAGCGATGCGGGCTACCGTCGCGACCAGCTTGATGTCAATATCGTTGGGCATTATACCCAAGATCGCATCGCGCACACAACCGCCAGAAAAACGGATATCCAGATTATTTTTGCTAAACAGCTCGATGAGTGTTTGTGTTTCAGGCCAATGAAGCCATGCAACGTCGAGCTTAAGATCTTTATGCACGTGCGGCCCCTTGCCCAAGCGCACAAGCAATGCCTGGTAAACCGCAGCGTACTGCATGGACTCATCTTCTAGTGCCCAACGCAGCAAGATCGCCTGCTGAATCGCCTCCCGGCCATAGGTAATCCGCAACTGGTCCAATTCCGCCACCGACATCGTGCGATTTACTTGTTGTAAGGCACTCAGTAGATTTCCGAGTATGTTACGGTGCACCGTTAAATTCCACGTATCGCTCAGCGCATCGAGCGCGCGCTGTGGAGCTATCTCGGCACACAACACCAATAGCAGCGTGCGCACGTTATCGTCCGACTTTACGCCGATGAGCGCCTCGATCTGTTCCAAATGCGCAAAAGGCCTGCAATCCTGCACGTCAAAGCCCAGCACATGAGGAAGCACCTGATGTTCCCGCAATATCTCAAGCAGAGCATAGGGCTTATCCGCATCCGTGAATTTGCGCACCTCGTTGCGCAAGCGCCGTGGCGGCAGGCTCTTGAGCTTCGGGTAGTGCCTGGCGAATACGGCCAGCACCGAAGGGTCATGCGGCTCCTTGCTAAATAGCGAGTAGAAGCGGAAATAGCGCAGCATCACCGTAGGCACGCGCAGCACTTCGGTCTCGACATCGGGGATAAACCGCAGACGCCCGGCTAGGATGTCTTCCACCCCGCCGAAATAGCCAATCACCGTACCATCGGCTGACATCGCAACCGTATTGATGGTAAGATCGAAGCCCTTCATGTCCAGCTCAAACATCTGCGCCGGACTCATACCGTCGAACGGCCATTTAAGGGCATTTAGGCGGGTTTCCACACAGAGGAAATCAAAGCGCTTACCCTCTATCTTCACTTTGATATGACCCAACCATTCAAAATCACGCTCAACATGATAGCCGGGTTGTTGCGCCATGCGGTCGAACAGTGCTGGCGTTGAGCCAATGAGCTTAATGTCAATGTCACTTGGCATCTTGCCTAGGAGCGCATCGCGCACGCAACCACCAGCGAATTGCATTTCTACACCGGCATCGGCCAGGAATCTCAGCACACGTTGCGTTTGCGGCCAGTGCAGCCAGGGCGTATCCAGTTTTAAATCATGATATATCTTCTGGGTCATGCCTTGCCCCGCACAAGCATGGCACGATAGGCGGGAGCTGTGGCCTCCACATCTTCTTCGAGCGCCCAACGAACCAACACCGAGCTTGCAAATGCCGGGCCGAGTTTTTCCTGTAGCGCAGCGATCGTCTCTGCCGGAGAATCGCTTTCAAGCTCTGACACTGCCTCGAGCAACGCTTGCAATACCGCCCGGTTATCGACGCTGAAGTCCAGCAGATCGGATATTCTTGTCAACGCGCGTTCGGGCAACAGGTCGGCCTGCAGAATCACCAACAACAACCGCACGCTGGGCGGCGTTTTTTTCTCCAGCATTACCTCGATACGCTGCAATTGCAGCAAAGGCTCACAACCGAACACCTCAAACCCGAACACATATTGCAGCACACCCAGCTCTGCCATGGGCTGCAATACGGCGTAAGGCTCGTCGGCCTTAAAACATTTGTTCAGCTCAAGCTGCAACATAAAAGGCAACACATTGTCAAGCTGCGGCAGCTGCGCTTTTATGATCTGCAGCAAGTCTGGATCCGATGGCACTTTTCCATATGCGGCCTGGAAGCGGAAGAAACGAATGATCCGATTAGGGCTGTCGATAATGGATTGCGCCGAGTCTTTGATAAAGTCGATGCGACCAGCCCGGATGTCTTCCAGCGCGCTGCCATAGCTATAAAGCGTCCCATCCGGCCCCAGCGCCACGGCGTTGATGGTGAAATCACCGGTGTAAAGATAATAATCCAAAAATTGTTCGGCTGGTACGATGTCGGCTACCGCAGCTAAACGCACAAAGGTGCTTAATATGTCAAATTTATTGCCGTCTACTTCGATTGAGATAAGCCCGAAATCCGGATTACCCTGCTTGGTATCCACGATCCAATCCTGCGCCAGCACACGGTTGAGCTCTTCCATCGGTGCGTGCACCGCAATATCTATATCAATCGCAGACACGCCCAGCAATGCATCGCGCACACAGCCGCCTACAAAGCGCACCTCAATCCCATGCTTAGCGAATAGCGCTAGCAAACGCTGTGTATTAGGCCATTTAAGCCAGGGCACATCCAGGGGATAGTCGGGGTATTTGTGAAGTGCGCTGATGATTTCAGCTACGGGTAAATTGCGCAGCGATGACAATGCCATAACCTGATTAAATAATAGTAGAGTATTCACATACTAGGGGGCATTGGTAAAGATTCCGCTAAGGGCGCAAACCCGCGAACAGCCTAGGCGAACACCGCATCCCAGCGAACGTGGTTGCTGGAGGTTTTGCCCGAGCATACCTGCTTGCGGCATTTTTCTTCGTAGCCCAGGCCGCTGCTAGTCTCCCACAACACGTTTCCGCTGCCATCAGCGCAACGATAGGTGGAGCCAAGACCACCGCCGGGGATGTCTTTCAAACGGCAGGCGGTATAGCTGCTGGTGCTCTTGCCACCGCATTTCTTGGCTTTGGAACCGGACTGACATTCACGCTCTGCAGCCAAAGCCAGGGCGCTGAAAGAAACCAGCGCCGTCGTTGCCAATAATATCCCGCCCAGTCGTTTCATAGCCCCCCCATATTATCCATTTGGTCACCGATTATTCTGATATTATAGCTAAAACGCCGGCACTTAGCTCGCGGGCTTTTGTGAATATTGGGTGACAGTTCGGTGACGGTTCGATGTAAATTCAGAAGCAAACCAACCCCAAAAAACCATTCGGCCCCCATGGAGTGTCCCATGGGGGCCGAATTGGTTGGGTTATCAGACCGCAGGCTTAAGCGAAGCTCACGTCCCAGCGGATCGTATTGTTGCCCGCACTTTTGGAGCACTCTGGTGTCGTAAGCTTAGTGCAACTTCCGGTGACTTTTTCACTAGTGCAATTCGATTCGTTCAAAGCAGGTTCGTGGTTATCAGGGGCTTCCATATTACAAGTCCAACACTCATTTTTTGGCTCACACCCATTGACGAAATCGACGCACTGGTTATCCCAAAACTTACCCTTTTTCTTAGGGTCATTCTTACCATCAAGCTCTCGCGTTACCCAGGTAAAGGTATTTGATTTGCCCTCCCCCATTTTCGCATTTTCAGGACAGCTTTGATCGTAATTTTTTTGCACGTCTTTCGATTTGTTCCGCACAGGACCCAACGTGTCTTTGCCATAGACAGCATCATCAAATTGTGCATAAGCACCTGCGGCACACAGGCCGATCATTGCGGTGCTGGTAAGAAGGACCTTACCGATTTCGTTGAACTGTACCATATTGACTCCTTTTCTGTTGTACCCAACCAAATATTAATTTCTTAATTTTATCGCAAGTAATAAACCGTTTTTTATGGGACGACTATTAACTTGCCTTACCAACCCATATTAATGACAGTATAGTTAAGTTTATCTGAAAGTAGTGTGAAAGTTTTGTGACAATTTTGCCTAAAATCCCACATATTCAGATATTATAGCTATATTTCATTATGTTATGGGCAATTTTTTGTTAACTTTTGAGCTTGCCTAAGGGTTTTTGCCCTATATTTTGCCCCTCAAAACCGCTCCATACCAACAGAGTAACCGACATAGTTAAACAAAGTGTAAATTTTTACGGAAAAAATAATGTATGGGTGTTTTTTATGGAAAGGGCCAAAAAACCAATCAGCCAGAAATGCCCGTACCACGGTTAAAAAAGGGGCTTACGCTGTCTTAGAAGCTGCGGCGGTACTTGGTCATCAGCGCCGCTTCATTATCATTGGCGGCATCATTATTCGGATTGATACGATAGAGCGCGTTGAGACTGATCTGCGACTTTTCACTGGGGTGCAACGCGTAATAAGTCTCCACATCTAATTCCCTGGCGCTAGGCGCAAGATTCAGCGTGCGTGCTTCGTTGCGCACGCCGCTGCTGGTCAGCTGCACAGGCACATCCATATGGGCCCGCCCGCTTGCCACGCGCAACGGTTGCGAAATAGCAAAGCCCAACGTGTTGCCCTTGCCACCCACATCGGCAAGCTCTGCGCCGGCTGCAAACGCATTGGTCACGATATTGCTAAAGCCCCTGAACACCGATGTGTCGGCTGCGTTCACCTGGGTCACGCCCACATTATAGCTGCCCAGCAGGGTGAGGCCTTTGGCGGCCAGGTAACGGCCGGTCACCCCGGCGTGATAGGTGTTAGCATTGTCGATGGCGAAGGCACCGCTGCTTTCAGAACCGAGCAGGCTTCGATCTTCGATATTGACACCCTGGCCGAGCGCAACCTGCGCGCGCTTGTCTTTGCTGCTGTAGCTATATTCCGAATATACGCCGCGCACGCCTTTGCGGTTGTCGTATTGATAGCCGTATTCGTTTTCGAATTTAGCCGAATACGCTGTCATGCTGGAGCCCCACTGCCCCCATTGATAGCCCATGGTAACGCCGCTGGCAGCATCGGTAAGATTAAGATAGGGGTTGCGATGCGCGTCGCTGGCCACCAAGCGGCGCTGGTGTTCCTGCATGCGCGCCTCTGCCAGGTTGGTGTTGTAATTGAGCGAGAGAGTCGCCGCTTCGTCCGGGCCGGTTATGATGCTTGAGTCATAGGCAAGCTTGCCCAGCCCGCTGGTGTTGGACTTGGGCTCGTTATCCGGCTTGCGCAGCTGCGCCTCAGAAGAAAAGCTCACTTTACTGGTGGCACTCAACGGGATCACATTATCAAACCCGCTCTCACCGAAGCGATAAAAGCGCTCTTCCGCATTGCGGGTGCTGATCAGGTCACGCGAGACCGACGACAGCGGGATAAGGTAATCCTTGCCGTACTTATCCAGGAACAACATGCTCATCGGGCTGCTATCCAGCGCATTGCCAAACGGCGCCGAAAGACTGAAGCCCGAGGTTTGCAGTGAGAACGGCACGGAGAAACTACTCAGGGAAAGCGTCCAGCCGCCGGTCGAGGGGTCGGTCGCCTTCTGCAGGTTGACCAGGCCGTGGCCATAGACCTCATCCACCCCCGGATCGCCCAGATCGTCCGCCGTGTCGAAGAGGATCTGCAGCACATCTTCCGGGTCAAGCTGCGGGAAAGCACCCAGCATCACGGCGATCGCACCGGAAATATTGGGTGCGGAATAGGACGTGCCCGAACCCGAGGTATAGCCACCGCCATCCGCCGTGGTCATCGCGATTTCGCCGGGAGCAGCAAGACACCAATCCTTCGAAATGCCACAACGATTGCTGAACGAAGAGATCGTGCCACTGTCATTAAGCGAAACCGCCGCCACCCAGTTCCGGCTCCAATCATATTGCTCGGGATTGACGATATCGTAGTCGGTTTGCGAAATACCCGCCGGGGCCACCGCCCCCTGGAAATAGGCCGGCAAACCCGCCAGGAACTGCACTTCGCTATAGGGATCGTTGCCGGCCGCGTACACCATAATGGCGTTGCTAGCAACGATGCTTTGATACTGGGCAAGGAAGGTCGTGCCGGCGACATCTGTTGTCAGATAGCTGCGCAGCGATGCAGGCGATACACCGCTTACGAAGCTGGATTGTGATAAATCAGTTGCGTTAATGATCGGGGTGGTAAAACCATAGCTGCCATTGAGCACCTGGGCGCCATTGGTCAGCGCATAGGCAATGCCCGGCGCATCGCCGTTAGTAAGCGCACCGCTGCTATTGGCGATGCTGACCGAAAAGAATCTTGCCTCCGGGGCGATACCATGCATGCCGATACCGTTGCGTTCAGCCAATAAGATACCGGCAACCGCCGTGCCGTGGCCGCTGGTATCCAGACCGCCGGAGACACAGCCCGCGCTGTTGCAGGTAACGGAAAAACCCTCCATCACGTTGGCGTCCAGGTCCGTATGGCTAAGGTCGACACCCGAATCGATGATCGCCACCGTGACATAGCCGTCGGGCTGGTCATCCAGCAGCGCGCCGCTACCGTCGCGTGCAAAAATGCGCCCATCATAGCCATGCGATAGCGCGTGCTGGGCCTTCAGCGCCAATACGCCTTCTTGCCCTTGCGCTTCCCCGGTGACGAACGCAGAGGCCGGGCACGCTGTCGGATGCAGATTATCGCCGCCGCCGCAATTAAGCGCAAGCGGAGGAGAAAACGGCGAGCCACCGCCCTTACTGCCGCCACCAGCTACCAAGGCGGCTCCACCGGCGGCAAGGCCACCGGCGGCCAACGCACCCGCCCATTGATAAAGCACCGCGCTCGATGCCACGGTGCTGCCGGAGGCGCCGCTGGTGGTGGCCGCTGCCGCACGCGCCGCTTGAATGCTGCGCAAGCGGCCGGCGACATCGTAAGTGTCCACCGCACCGCGCGAGATCAGGAATTGCGAGTTAGCATACTGCCCGGAGTTATAGGAAGCGACCAGCGCGCTTTCGCCACGCGCGTTGACCGCATTAACATCCACGCCGCGCTCACTCAAATACTTTACCACATCGGTATTGGGCTGGCGGGAAGCGCGAATAAGCGGGGTATCGCCGTTTGCATCACGGAAGTTCAGATCGATCTTGTATTTGCCCACCAGGTTGGATTGTTCCAGGAAGGTTTGCAGATTATTCACGAAGCTTTGCACACCGCTTAGATTGCCACTATCGATAGCGGCGTAGAACGATATCATGGGGTTTGGTGCAGGCGCAGCAGCCATGGCGGCCGTTTGTTGAGCAATAGCCAGCGGAGCCTGGAACAACACGGAACAGGAAACCAAAGCGCTGGTGATCAATGTCCTTAGAGGTGTCTTCATACGTCCTTGATTAGCAAAAACCGCGCCACCGAACCTTGTGAGCTGACTTATATATAGGTAATCAGGAACAATGTGTAAAGCCACCAAGAAGGTGGTGCCGCTTGCAGGGCTCGAACCCGCGACCTACGGTTTACAAAACCGTTGCTCTACCAGCTGAGCTAAAGCGGCATCAAAAGTCGATGTAGCGATTAGGCGGCTATAGGGGAAGAAGTCAACGCTTTTTCTTGCGTTAATCCTTACTGTACTCACCTTCATTGAGCCAGGAACGGTGATTTTGAGGCTTGGCAAAATAATACCCCTGCATGTAATCGCAGCCCATTTCCATAAGGATCTTTGCTACTTCACCGGTTTCAACGAATTCGGCAACCGTTTGCAGGCCGAAACCTTTGGTAAAGTCGAGCAAGGTGCGTACGAAGAAGCGGTTATCGGAGTTATGCGCCAGATCCTTGACGAATGCGCCATCGATCTTGACCATATCCACCGAAAGTGCCTTGAGCTGGCGGAACGAGGTATAGCCCGAGCCGAAATCGTCCAGGGCCACCTGGCAGCCCAGCGCCTGCAGCGAGGCCACGAAGAAGGCCGCGCGGCGAAGATCACGGTGAGCAGCAGTTTCCGTAATTTCGATAATCAGGCGCGAAGCGATATCCGGCGAGTCTTTGAGTTGCTGGGTCAGCGCATCGAGCCAAACCGGGTCTTCGGTAGTCATATTCGACACGTTGAGCGCGAGCGTCACGTTGGGCGAGCGACGCAGTTCTTCCACCACCATTTCCATCACCATGGTATCGATCAGATCGATAAGCCCCATGCGTTCGGCAACCGGTATCAGCGCGCCAGCAGAGCTGATCTTGCCGGTGGCATTGGTCAAGCGCAGCAGCGCTTCATAATGCCCGATAGCGCCGGTCTTGCTGGTGATGACCGGCTGGTAAGCCAGACGCAGACGTTTTTCCTGGTAGGCGCGGAATAGATAATTGGCCAACCCCATCTGCTGACGGCACGACTCCACTTCCGGACGGGTCATCTCGAAGGTTTTGTGATAGGCGCTTTGCGAGCTGTTGATAGCCACATAAGCCTTATCCAGCGCATCATGCGCGCCAGTAGCCTCCAGCGGGAAATCGACGCTGCCAATCGTGCCGATGATATAAAGCGAGGCAGTGCTATACGAATCGCGCCCGAAATTCTGGATGATGTTGTGGATGCGCTGCGCCACCGTTGCGGTATCTTCCGGGTAGCGGTTTAAGATCAGGGCGATCTGGTCGCGCTGCAGGCGTTGCATCTGCTCGCCCTCGCCCAGCACACCACGGATCATCTGCATCAGGTCGTTGATCACCACTTCGGAGATGTCGTGCCCGTAAGCGTTGATAATCATAGAAAGATTGTTGATGGAAACCACCAGCAACGAACCGGAAGTATGCTCACGTATGGAGGTCTGGATCGCCGCTTCAATCATCTCGATTAACTGTGGCGGATAGAAATTATTGCCCGAATAGGTAGAGCCCGCCGATGCAGACGACGTTTTTTGCCCTTCTTCCTGCGAGGAAGAGCTACTCATCTGGCCATTATCTTGCTGAAATAGCATTATTATTGCCCTATTTATCCCCGGTTTCGCAGGCAATACACTTTTACCATGCAAACGCAGTTCTTACGTTTTGTTCTACCTTCACTGTGCCAGCAAAAAGTAAAATATTGCTAAAATTAGAGATAAATTTTTCCTAAGATGTCATTTTTTTTAGGCTGTTTTCCATGCACTTAAAATTTTCGACACCGAAATAGGGTTGAATGTTTGCAGCAATGCTCTTGCCAGACACGTAGTGCGACATGCGGGCGAATACACCCTAAACGGTTGCAATATTAGAAAAAATCGCTTAAATGGCGGCACGACAACCAAAAGGTACGCCATGCTCGACTGGGACAAGCTGCGCATTTTCCACACGGTGGCCACCGCCCACAGCTTCACCCGCGCCGGCGAAATGCTGAATTTAAGCCAATCGGCCATCAGCCGGCAAATTAGCGGGCTGGAAGCCTCGCTGCAGACCGAGCTGTTCCACCGCCATGCACGCGGGCTGCTGCTGACCGAACAAGGCGAGATATTATTTCGTAGCGTCAGCGAAATGCTGACCCGCCTTTCTGCCGTGGAGAACGCCCTGCTCGACAGCAAGGACCGTCCCCGCGGGCCGCTGAAGATTACCGCACCCATGGCCATCGGCACGACCTGGCTGACCCCTCATATGAAAGAGTTCGTCTCGGCCTATCCGGAGATCGAGGTGTCGCTGCTGGTGGATGACCGCGAGCTGGACCTGGCCCGCCGCGAGGCCGACGTGGCCATCCGGCTATTTCCCGCCAAGCACCCCGACCTGATCCAAAAAAAGATCACCACGCTACAAAACTCCGCCTATGCCAGCAACGACTATCTGCGAACCTATGGTGTGCCACGCAGCAAGCAGGAGCTGCCCCGCCACAAGCTCATCACCTTTGCCGAGATGCGCCAACCCTTCGCCGAGGTGAACTGGCTGCTCAAGGAAGTGCTCAAACTCCAAGAAGATTACAAGCCCATTTTCCGCATTAACAGCTTGTTCGCCATGTTAAAGGCCGTGGAAAGCGGCATGGGCATCGCCGGCCTGCCTGATTATATGATGCAGGGCATGCCCCATATTTCTAAGGTGCTGCCCGATGTGACGGGTCCTGCCACCGAGGTGTACATGATCTATTCCATGGAGATGCGCAATTCCAAGCGTATCAAAGTGTTCAAGGAATTCCTGCTGCGCAAATTCGCCGAGGACGGCCTTGTAAAGGCAGGAGCATAGCTAGGCTGCTGCCTTGAACTGCAATTCCGCCAGGCGTTTGTAAAGCGGGCTTCTCACCAGCAACTCGTCATGCGTGCCCACCGCATCGATGCGACCCGCATTCATGAGAATGATACTATCGGCCTTAGTGATGGTAGAAAGGCGATGCGCGATCACGAAGGTGGTGCGCCCTTTCATCACCTGGTCGAAAGCCTGCTGCACCTGGAACTCGTTTTCCGAATCCAGCGCCGAGGTGGCCTCATCGAGCAACAATAATTTCGGGTCCCGCAGCACGGCACGCGCAATGGCGATGCGCTGGCGCTGGCCGCCAGAGAGCTGCACGCCCTTCTCGCCCACATGCGTATCCAGCCCCTGCGGCAAGGCGCTGATGAAATCCCAGGCAGCTGCCATCTTCGCCGCGCGGATGATATCCTCTTCGCTGGCATCGACATTACCCAGGCGAATATTCTCGCGCGCCGAGCCCGAGAAGATCACCGGGTCCTGTGGCACAAGGCCGATCAGGCCGCGCAGCGTGGCCAGCGGCAACTCGCGTATATCCACCCCGCCGATACGAATGCTGCCCGCCTGCGGATCATAAAAGCGCAAAAGCAGCTGGAAGATGGTGGTCTTGCCGGCGCCGGAATGGCCCACCAGCGCGATGCGCTTGCCTGCCTCCACCTTCAGGCTGAAATCCACCACCGCCGAAATCTCACCGCGCGTAGGGTAGGCAAAACCGACATGGTCGAACACCACTTCCGCACTGGCAGGCAGGGCCGCCGCATGCGCGCCCGATGTAATGTCAGACGACATGGAAAGCAGCTCGTTCAATCGCTCGGCCGCACCGGCTGCACGTTGCAGATCGGTCATTACCTCAGAGATCGCCCCCACCGCACCGGCCACCACCACCGAATAAAACACGAAGGCTGAAAGCTGGCCCGCCGTGATCGCGCCCGAAAGCACGTCCTTACCGCCCAGCCACAGCACCGCTACCACCGAGCCGAACACCAGCGTGATGACAAGCGCCGTCAGCGCCGCGCGGGTGCGAATACGCTTGAGCGCCGTTGAAAGGGCGCTTTCCACATGGCCGGAAAAACGCGTATTGGTGTAAGGCTCCAGCGTGAAGGATTGCAGCGTGCGGATAGCGTTAATGCTTTCTTCGGCATGGGCGTTGATGTCGGCCACACGCTCTTGCGACTCACGCGCCCAGCCTCGCACCCGGCGGCCCAGCACGATAATGGGGAACACCACCACCGGCACCATCACGAACACATAGCTGGTCAGGCGCGGGCTGGTAATAAGCAGCAGCGCGAACCCGCCGATGAACAGCAGCACGTTGCGCGCCGCCACCGAAAGGGAACTGCCGATCATGGTCTGCAACAGCGTGGTGTCAGTGGTCAGGCGCGAGAGCAGCTCGCCGGTGCGGGTGGTTTCAAAAAAGCTGATATGCATACCGAGTAAACGAGCGAACACATCCTTACGAATGTCTGCCACCACGCGCTCGCCCAGCCATGAGACCAGGAAGTAGCGCGTGTAGGTGGCCAGCGCCAATAGCAACGTCACCGCGCATAAGGCCAAGAAGCCCAGATCCAGCAGATGCGCGTTGCCCTTGCCCAGCCCCTCATCCACCATGAAACGTAGTGCTGCACCCAGGCCCAGCACCGAAGCGGAGGTGAACACCATAGCCACGGTGGCCAGTGCAATGGCCCAACGATAGGGCTTTAAATAATGCAGCAGCGGGCCAAGGCTTTTGACATCGCCCTTGGGCCGTGCAGGCGTTGCTGTGAACATGCCGCGCATCAGAGCACCACCTTTATGCCTGCAAGTGTTTCAAGCTCGCCGGTGGCAACTTCCGCCAGCTCGCGCCCATCGGCCAACTTCCACTGCACACCGTCATGGAAAAAATGCAAGCCCCCCGAGAGCGGCGAGGACACCCAGATCTGCTTGGTAGGGGCATGCTTGCTCACCAGATATTGCTTGCCGGTGGCCTCAACCGTGATGGTCAGCACCGAAGCGTTGCACTCCACATCCAGCGCCCCATCGGCATCGGCGGCTTCGAGTGCGTCGGCCCAGCGCTCCAGCAGGGCATCGGCTAGGCGGTGATATTGGCTTTCTGTCATCATAGGCTTGCAGTTTTAAACCTGCCGCAAGGGTTATTCAAGGCTTTATGGGCTTTATTTTAGGGGCTTTTAACCTGCGGATTTGGCCGCGACCATCGCCTCTTCGAACGTGGCCATGCCGTTATGCGTGGCCAGCGCCGCACGCACCAGGGCTAGTGCTAGCTGCGCGCCCGAACCTTCCCCCAAGCGCATACCAAGGCTGAGCAAAGGGTGCAGGCCGAGCTTGGCCATCAGGCGGCCATGACCCGGCTCCATCGATACATGCCCGGCGATGCAGTGAGAAAGCCAATCGCGCGAAGAAAGCGTAAGCGTGGCCGCTGCCGCCGTTACCACATAGCCATCGAGCAGTACGGGGATGCTGTAAATGCGCGCAGCCGCCACCGCACCCGCCATGGCTGCGAGCTCTCGCCCGCCCAGTGCTGCTAAAAGCGCGATTGGTTCTTTGGGCGAACCATGCAGCGCCACGGCCTTCGCCACCGCCTCTTGCTTGCGCTTTAGCCCGTCTTGATCCACGCCTGTGCCACCGCCCACCCAGTGGAAAGCTTCACCGCCGAACAAGCCATGGCACAACGCCGCCGCGATCGTGGTGTTGCCGATGCCCATCTCGCCGACGACGATGACATGCGAATCCGGCGAGACGGCCGCCGCACCTTCGTTAAAGGCAGCGAGCGCTTCTTCTTCGCTCATGGCAGGCCCCTTCGTAATGTCGCCGGTGGGGGTGTCCAGGCCAAGCGGGATCACGCAAAGCTCCGAAGGAATGGCTTTGCATAGCTGGTTGATAGCCGCGCCGCCAGCAGCGAAATTGCCCACCATCTGCTTAGTCACTTCGGCGGGAAAGGCCGAAACCCCTTGGGCCACTACACCATGATTGCCAGCAAAGACCAGGGTCTGCGCGCGATCGGCGCTGGGGCGCGCCGTTTTCTGCCAACCGCAGAACTGCACGGCCAGCTGTTCAAGCATGCCCAGCGACCCAGCGGGCTTGGTGAGGCTCGCCTGGCGCGCCAGGCCTGCCTGCACGCTTGGCTCATCCATGCCGCTTAAAGAATCGCGTTTGGTTTCAAGCTCTGCCGCGCTTAAGAGTAACACACCCATTGAACTATCGACCTTTCTTGCCTGTGCTGCTAAATTGGCCGGATGATAGAGTATCGCGCATGATCAAACAATGCTTCGCTGACATCCGCCTGGTGATGGGGTTTTTTACCCGCATCCCCGTGTATGGCAACCACTCGGCCAATGATAACCGCACGCTGGCGCAAGCCGCATGGGCCTTTCCCCTGCCCGGCCTGGTGGTAGGTGCGGCCTGCGGCGGTATTTTTGCCGCCGGCCTCACGCTGGGCTTCACCCCGCTGATTGCAGCACTCCTGGCGCTTAGTGCACAAACTTTGCTGACCGGCGCGCTGCATGAAGACGGCCTGGCCGATACGGTGGACGGTTTTGCCGGCGGCAAAACCCGCCAAGAGCGCCTCGCCATCATGAAAGATAGCCGCATCGGCACGTTCGGTGTGCTGGCACTGCTATTTTCACTGGGTTTACGCGTAGCTTGCATCGCGGCACTGGCTGATGCGCAGGTGGTTTTATTGGCCTGGATCTTCATCGCCATGGGCAGCCGCAGCTTCATGGTCGTCATCATGGGGGCGCTGCCGCCTGCCCGCGCCGATGGCCTGGCCGTGCTGGCACAAACCCCCTCACGCACCGGCATCAGCATGGCGCTGTTCCTCGCCGTGCTGGCGGGCTTTGCGTTGCTGGGCACGCATGCCTCCACGCCGCTTGCAGCGGCTGCACTGGCCACGACCTTCGTGCTGCTGTGGGCCAAGCGCCGCATCGGCGGAATGACGGGGGATGTCTGCGGTGCAGCTCAGCAACTTTCAGAAATGGCAATGTGGCTCGCGCTAGCTGCCGCGCTTTGACCAGAGGTCTTGGTTCACCCCTTCGATCATCGCATGGCTACCGACATAGCTGATGCGTGTCAGCGAGAGATAGTCCACCTGCAGGGAAAGGGCTTGAGGCGCAGAAAGCCCGAGCGCATGCGCCAGCGCCGCGCGGATCACGCCGATATGCGCCACCGCCACCACATCGCTTGCCGCCATACTGCGACCTAGCGCGTCGATAGTGGTGGCCACGCGCGCCATCATCTGCGTGAAGCTTTCACCGCCCGGCGGGATGATGTCTGCCGGTAAGCTCCAATTCAGACCGGGATTCTCGGCAAACACCTCGTCATAGCGCTTGCCTTCCCAACCGCCAAAATATTGCTCGGCAAAAGCATCCACGGCTTGCAGTTTCTCGCAAGGCAAGGGCTGGAAACTTTGCAACCACTGGGCCGTGGCCACGGCGCGCGGCAGCGGGCTTGCAAGCCAGTGCGCACCGGCGGGAAGCACCACAGGGCTGACACTATCGGGGAATTCCGCCGGCTCATCGCGCAGAGTATACGTTCCTTTGCGCGCGATCGGCGCGTGGCGCACCCACCACCAACGAATGGCGCCCGCCTCAGCCATGGCCTTTTAGCACCATCGGCAAGCCGGCAGCGACGAACACCACATGCTCGCAGGCAGCGGCCACTTGTTGGTTCAGCCTGCCCGCATGATCGCGAAACTCGCGCGCAAGCTTATTATCCGGCACGATACCAAGCCCTACCTCGTTGGAGACCAGCACCAGCTCGCCGGCCGTTTGCTCGATGGCCGCCGTCAGCGCACCGCTATATTCGGCGATGGAATGCGCCCCCTCCATGAGGTTGGAAAGCCAGAGCGTCAGGCAATCCACCAGCAGCACCTGGCCTGCTTGTGCCGCTAAAATCGGGCTTACGATATCCAGCGGTGCTTCAAAGGTTTGCCAGCCCTGCCCGCGCTGTGCCTGGTGCATGGCGATGCGCTCGCCCATCTCCGCGTCGCGCGCTTGGCCGGTGGCTATATAAATTTTGCTTTTGCCGCTGGCCGCGACCAACCCTTCGGCGTAGCGGCTTTTGCCGCTGCGTGCGCCGCCCAGCACCAGCGTGCTGCGCATCAAGAAAGCCTCTTTAGCACGCGCTGCGGCCCTAAAAGCGGCAGGAGTTTTTTAAGCTCGGGCCCGTGCTCAAGGCCAGTGAGCGCGCGGCGAATAGGCATGAACAGCTCCTTGCCCTTGCGGCTGGTGGTGGGCTTTACGCGCGCCAGCCACACATCGTAAGTGGCTTCATCCCACGGCTCAGGCGGCAGAAGGGCAGCAGTGGCTTGCGTAAATTTTTTATCTTCGCTTTCAAGGCCCGAAGCCACTTCGCCGTTGACGATATCCCACCATTGGCGCACTTCGGAAAGCGACTTTACATTCGCGCGCACCGAAAGCCAGAAGGCTTCATCGGCAAAATCGATACGCTCGGCAACCGCGCCAAACGGCAGCTGATGGAGGAGTTTCTCGTTCAACTTTTCCAGCTCCGCCACATCGTAATTAGCCGGTGCACGGCCGAATTTTTTAAAGTCGAAGCCGTCGACCAGGCCCTGCATATCGGCAAACACCTCCACCGCATCGGAGGTGCCAATCTTGGCAAGCAGCGAGTTGATGGCCATCGGCAGAATGCCCGCCTCGCGAAGCGCGCGAATGTCGTTGCCGCCTAAACGCTTGGACATTTCGCCTTCTTTGGTCTTGAGCAACGCCATATGCGCAAATTCCGGCACATCGTAGCCCAGCGCGCGGTATAGCTGGATCTGCACGGCGGTGTTGCTGACATGGTCTTCCCCGCGGATGACATGGGTGATGGCAAAATCGCCATCATCGACCACCGAGGCCAGCGTGTAGACCGGCACGCCGTCTTCACGGATCAGCACCGGATCGGACATGGTAGAAGCCTTCATGGCCACCTGCCCGCGGATCAGATCGTTCCACGACATCTGCTCGTCATTGAGCAAGAAGCGATAATGGGGGCGGCGCCCCTGGCTTTCATATGCTTTTTTTTGCTCTTCGCTCAGCTTAAGGCCGGCACGGTTATAGATCGGCGGCAGGCCACGGCTCGCCTGCATCTTACGCTGCACATCCAGCTCTTCGGCCGTTTCATAGCATGCATAAAGGCGGCCAGCCTGCGCAAGCTTGTCAGCAGCTTTTTTATATTCGTCAAAACGCGGCGATTGGTGGCGTTCCTCATCCCAGTTCAGGCCCAGCCAATCCAGGTCTTCGCGGATACCGTGGGTGAAGCGTTGCTCCGAGCGCGCCGTGTCTGTGTCGTCGATGCGCAGCAGGAAATGCCCGCCGGCTTTGCGCACGAACAGCCAATTGATAAGCGCCGTGCGGATATTGCCCACATGCAGATAGCCGGTCGGCGAAGGAGCAAAGCGAACGCGGGGGCCGGTCATGGCGTTATTGAGCGGCAGGGGTGGCCGGCGCAGGCGCTTCTACGGGCGCGACAACGGCAGGGGCCTCCACCGGTACAGCCACAGACTCAACAACGGCGGCTGCAGGCTCAGCAGGGATAGTTGTATTAGCGCCTATCGTATCGCACCAGCCGAAATACGCCGTGTAAGGTACACCCAGCGGTACTTCCTTAATCGTGCCGTCGGAATGAATCGCATAAAAAGCGTAGAACTTATTATTGAGATGAATTTCCGTCGTATCGGTAACGGCGCCATCACGTGATTTGGTGGTCATCTTGATAAGGGTGGGCGTGCGCTCGATACCCGCGTAATCGGCGTAATAATCGGTCTTTGCACCCTCTGCGCCCACCAAGCGGTGTTCGCGCGCATGGTTGCCCAGAAAGCTGTATTCGACCCTCTCGGTCTCAGCCACTTTCATATGGCGCTGTTCGGGGTCTTGCGGCATGACCTCGCCGATATCGTAGCATTGCTGGCCCAAACATTTAGTGCGAAAGCGATAGCATTGCAGGTGAAGGTCGGGCGCTGCCGTATCCAGCGGCGAAGAAGTGGCAACTGGTGCAGGGGCCGCAGCTTGTGCAGGCTGCTCATTAGGCGTTGCGGCCAACAACTCGCTCACCGAAGCGGGCTTTTGCGATTTTGCTTGCTGCTTTTGCTCGCGCTCGAGCTTTTTGCGCTCACGCTCGGCCTGGCGGGCATCGGGGTCGCTCTTTTGCGGCTCAGCATCCATCAGCAGCCAACCACCCACTCCTAGAACGAGCAGGCCAAGGACGGCAGCAATGGCAATCAGCCGCGGGTTCATAGCGCGGCCTGGGCAGCAGCCAGGCGCGCTACCGGCACGCGATAGGGCGAGCAGGAAACATAATCCAACCCGGCCTTCTGGCAAAAGGCGATGGAAGCCGGATCGCCGCCATGTTCGCCGCAAATGCCAAGCTTCAGGCCCGGGCGAGCCTTGCGGCCACGCTCAGCCGCCAGCTCGATAAGTTCGCCCACACCCGTTTGGTCGAGCGACACGAACGGGTCTACTTCCACGATGCCGCGCTGCTTGTATATTTCGATGAACGAAGCCGAGTCATCACGCGAGATGCCAAGGGTGGTCTGCGTCAGATCGTTCGTGCCGAAGCTGAAGAACTCGGCCAGCGGGGCGATGTCGCCCGCACGCAGCGCCGCGCGCGGCAGCTCGATCATCGTGCCCACCATGTAGGAGATCTTCGTGCCGGTCTTCTCCATCACCTGGCCCGCCACACGGTCGATCAGGGTTTTGAGAATTTCCAGCTCTTTGGGCATCATCACCAACGGAACCATAATCTCGGGAACCACGGTTTCCTTTTTCTCTTTCATCACCTGGGCGGCGGCTTCAAAAATAGCGGTCGCCTGCATCTCATAAATTTCCGGATAGGTGATACCTAAGCGGCAGCCACGATGGCCGAGCATGGGGTTTTGTTCTTTGAGCTCATGCGCACGACCGCGCACCAGCTCAACACTCACGCCAGCAGCGGCCGCCACCTGCTTGATGTCCTCTTCGGTATGCGGCAGGAATTCGTGCAGCGGCGGATCCAGCAGGCGGATGGTCACCGGCAGGCCGGACATGATGGTGAACAGATCAACAAAGTCTTTGCGCTGCATGGGCAGCAGCTTGGCAAGCGCCGTTTTGCGCCCCTCAGTGTCTTTGGCCACGATCATCTCGCGCATGGCGATGATGCGCTCAGAGTCGAAGAACATGTGCTCGGTGCGGCACAGGCCAATGCCTTCAGCACCGAATTTGCGAGCCACTTCGGCATCAAGCGGGGTTTCAGCGTTGGTGCGCACTTTGAGTTTGCGAGTCTCATCGGCCCAGCCCATCAGCGTGGCAAAATCGTCCGACAGTTTAGGCTGCACCGTCGGGATCTCGCCCAGCATCACTTCACCGGTCGAACCGTTGATGGTGATGATGTCGCCTTCCTTCACCGTGTGGCCCATCACCTGCAGCGTTTTTTTGCTGTAGTCGATGCGCAGCTCACCAGCACCAGAGACGCAAGGCTTGCCCATGCCGCGCGCGACCACCGCCGCATGGCTGGTCATGCCGCCGCGTGCGGTCAGAATGCCTTGTGCGGCGTGCATACCGTGAATGTCTTCAGGGCTGGTTTCAATGCGCACGAGAATGACCTTTTCCTTGTGGGTCAGGGCCATGGTCTCGGCGTCTTCGGCGGTGAACACCACCTTGCCGGAGGCCGCACCGGGGCTGGCAGGCAGGCCGGTGGCCAGCACGGTCTTCTTCGCCTTGGGGTCAAGCGTGGGGTGCAGGAGCTGGTCGAGCGAAAGCGGGTCGATACGCTTGATGGCTTCATCTTTGCCGATGCGCTTTTCATTCACCATGTCCACGGCAATTTTAATGGCCGCCGCAGCGGTACGTTTGCCGTTGCGGGTTTGCAGCATCCACAGCTTGCGGTTCTGGATAGTGAACTCGATATCCTGCATATCGCGGTAATGGGTTTCGAGCTTGTCGAAAATCGCGGTCAGCTCCTTATAGACTTCAGGCATCACGGCAGGCATTTCGCTCATCGGCAGCGGGGTGCGGATACCAGCCACCACGTCTTCGCCCTGCGCGTTGACCAGGAACTCGCCGTAATATTCGTTCTCGCCGGTGGAGGGATCGCGCGTGAAGGCTACGCCGGTAGCGCAATCATCGCCCATATTGCCAAACACCATGGATTGCACGGTGACGGCCGTACCCCAGGATTCGGGGATATCATGCAAGCGGCGATAGGTGTTGGCGCGCGGGTTCATCCAGCTGTTGAACACAGCCATCACCGCGCCCCAGAGCTGCTCCTGCACCGATTCGGGGAAGGGCTTGCCCAGCTCCTGGGCTACTTTTTCCTTGAACTGAGCGACAAGCTCCTTGAGGTCTTCGGCGGTCAGTTCGGTGTCCAGGTCGATGTTACGGTCGAGCTTTTTCTGCTCAAGCATTTCCTCGAAATGGTAGTGGTCGAGCTCGAGCACCACATCAGAATACATCTGGATGAAGCGGCGGTAGCTATCGTAAGCGAAGCGCTCATTGCCGGTTTTCTTGGCAAGGGCTTTGACCGTTACGTCATTCAAACCGAGGTTCAGCACCGTATCCATCATGCCGGGCATGGAAGCACGCGCGCCTGAGCGCACCGAAACCAGCAATGGATTCTCGCCGTCGCCGAATTTGGCGCCGACTTTGCTTTCCATCTGCTTGAGGGCATCTTGCACCTGCGCATCCAGCGTTTCAGGCAGTTTCTTGCCATTGGCGTAGTAACCCACACACACTTCGGTGGTGATGGTAAAACCCGGAGGCACCGGAAGGCCCAGCGAACACATTTCGGCTAAGTTCGCACCTTTGCCGCCCAGCAGGTTCTTCATGCCTGCCTTGCCTTCGGCGCTACCATCGCCGAAACTGTAGACCAATTTTTCCGCCATATCCTGTTTTACCTGCGCCGTGGTTTGTACGTTGGTTTTTGCGTTCATTTTTTATCCCTCGATTGCCGCAAAGTTGGCTATTTTATTCATGTTATCGCGAATGGTGGCAAGCAATTTCAGCCGGTTCTCGCGCAAGTTTTTATCGTCGGCGTTTACCATAATCTTATCGAAGAATAGGTCAACAGCCGGACGCAGTGAAGCCAGCAATTTCATGGCCTCAGAAAATTGTTCTGCACCGCTTTTGGCCGCGATCTGCGGGGCTTTCTCGGCAAGCAGTTTAGCAAGCTGTTGTTCGGCCTCCTCTTTTAGCGAGGAAACGCTCAACTCAGCAGCCTTAAAGCTGGTCTTGTCTTTCTTTTCTTCGATAGAAAGAATGTTTGCCGCGCGCTTATAAGCGGCCAGCAAATTCTTGCCGTCATCAGTGGCGATGAAATCTTGCAGCGCTTTGGCGCGTGCCACGATACGCACCAAATCGTCGTCGCCGTCTTCCATCACGGCCGCGATCACGTCATGGCGGATGCCCTGGTCTTTGAGCTGCACTTTCAGACGATCGGCAAAGAAGGCCAGCAGCGAAGCCACGATCTGGCCTTGCGCGTCTTCGGCCACATCTTCGCTGGCCGATTCGTTCACGGTTAGGTATTTGCCCACCTTATGCGGTGCATCAAGCGCGGCTTCGGCCTGTTTTTTAAGCTTATCATGCGCCTTGTGCAGGGCAATTTCACGCAAGGGAAGATCGGCCAGCAACGCGCCCAGATTCAGGCGGATGTTGTTTTCCAGCACGATGCGGATGATGCCAAGCGCCGCACGGCGCAGCGCGAACGGGTCTTTGCTGCCGGTGGGCTTTTCGCCAATGGCGAACATCGATGACAGCGTGTCGAGCTTATCGGCCAGCGCCACGCAGATGGCGGTGGCTTCACCGGGCACGCTATCGCCCGGGCCTTGCGGCTTGTAATGATCGCGGATGGCATCGGCTACACTCGCCGTTTCGCCCTGGCCCTGGGCATAGTAACGCCCCATAACCCCTTGAAGTTCAGCAAATTCACCCACCATTCCGGTTACCAGATCGGCCTTGGCCAGAGCGGCGGCACGCACCACCTGGGCCTTGTCCGCCCCCGGCACGATGGCGGCCAGTTTCTCGGCAAGTTTCTCGATGCGCGACACCTTATCGGCGATGCTGCCGAGCTTGGCGTGGTAGGTCACCGCTTTTAAGCCCTCTGCCCAATCGGCCAGTTTTTTCTTGCGGTCCTGGTCCCAGAAGAAGCGGCCATCGGACAAGCGCGCGCGCAGCACGCGCTCATTGCCCGCGACAATCGCGGCGCTATCACCGGTTATCATGTTGGAAATAATAATGAATTTATCCGACAGGCTGCCATCGGCGTTTTCCAGCGCAAAATATTTCTGGTGGGCGCGCATTTCAGAAACCAGCACTTCCTTGGGCAAATCCATATACTTAGCGTCGATCGTGCCGACCAGCGGCACGGGCCACTCCACCAGGCCGGTGACTTCCTCGAGCAACCCCTCATCGGTTTTGAGCTTCAGGCCCAGGCTGCGGCATTTTTCATCAATGCCCTGTAAAATATAATCTTTACGTTCCTGTCGGTCGGCCATTACATGGGCCTTCTTAAGCTTTTCTGCGTATTCTTCCGGATTCGTAATGGTCAGCACTTCTTTTGACAAAAAGCGATGGCCGCGCGTGGTGCTACTCGCTTTTACGCCCGCAAATTCGACCGGCAACACCTGCCCGTCGAACAGACAGAGAATGCTATGCAGCGGGCGAACCCAGCTTTCATTTCGGCTGCCCCAGCGCATGGATTTGGGCCAGGGGAAGCTGGCCATAATATCCTCGATCAGCGGCTTTAATACCTGGGCGGTGGGTTTGCCCTTTTGTTCGACGACGGCGAAATACACCCCGTCGCGCTTTTCAAGCTGCTCGAGACTTAGGCCGGTTTTTTTGAGGAAGCCATCGAGCGCTGCCTGCGGCGCATCCACCTTCGGGCCTTTAAGCTCGGTTGACACATCCTCCTGCGCGGCCGGCAGGCCGCAAAGCCACACCGCCAAACGGCGCGGCGTGACGTAGCTCTTAGCGGAAGTGGGCGTGATGCCGCCTTTTTTCAAGCCAGCCTCCAGCGCGCTTTTCAGATGCGCAATGGCATCTTCCTGCATGCGCGCCGGGATTTCTTCGCTGAAAATTTCGAGCAGCAGATCAGACATTGTGCGGCAGCGCCTCTACGATGTTGTTATCCTTATCCATGATCAGCGTCTTGGATTGGTAGGTCTTAGCCTCTTCGGGCGTCATCTGCGCATAGGCGATGATGATGATGATCTCGCCCTGCTTGGCCAAATGCGCCGCTGCGCCATAGACACCGAAATGCTTGGAGCCGCGCGGTTCCTCGATGAGATAGGTGCTAAAGCGCGCGCCGGTATTGACATTGAGCACGTCGATGCGCTGGCCGGGCAGCAGGCTTGCGGCATCGAGAATGTCGCGGTCCACGCCCATCGAGCCGTTATAATGCAGCTCGGAGTGGGTAACGACCGCGCGGTGGATCTTGGCGTACATCATGGAAAGTTGCATCAGGCGGATTCCTTCTTCACATAGGCTTCGCAGCAGGCTTTGGCCAGAGCGCGTACGCGGGCAATATAGGCCGCGCGCTCAGTAACGGAAATGACACCGCGCGCATCCAGCAGATTGAAACGGTGCGAGGCTTTGATACATTGGTCATAGGCCGGAAGCGGCAGATCATGCGCCAGCAGGCAGGAGCATTCCTTCTCGGCATCTTCGAACTGGCGCAGCAGCTGCGCCGTGTCGGCATATTCTAAGTTATAGGCCGAGAACTCGCGCTCGTTCTGCAAGAACACGTCACCGTAGGTGACACCCTGGCCGTTAAAATCCAGGTCGTAGACGTTCTCTTTGCCCTGGATATACATGGCCAGGCGCTCCAGGCCGTAGGTGATCTCGCCGGAAACGGGCTTGCATTCAATGCCGCCGACCTGCTGGAAATAGGTGAACTGGGTCACTTCCATACCGTCGCACCACACTTCCCAGCCCAGTCCCCAGGCGCCAAGCGTGGGCGACTCCCAGTCATCCTCGACGAAGCGGATGTCGTGCTTCATCGGGTCGATGCCGAGCATCTTCAAGCTTTCGAGATATAGCTCCTGAATGTTGTCGGGCGAAGGCTTGAGGATCACCTGATATTGGTAATAATGCTGCAAGCGATTGGGGTTTTCGCCGTAGCGACCATCCTTGGGGCGGCGGCTGGGCTGCACATAGGCGCATTTCCAGGGCTTGTCGCCCAGTGCGCGCAGCACGGTGGCCGGATGGAACGTGCCTGCGCCCACCTCCATGTCGTAGGGCTGCAAAATGACGCACCCCTGCTGCGACCAGAACTGATGCAAATTCAAAATAAGCTGTTGGAACGATAATGCCACAAAGCGCCCGCGATAATATTTTTTGTGTGGCTACTTTCTAAGTGGATTTTGCCGCAGATTCAACGGGAAATCGCGCAAAAACACATTAAAGCCCGCGCCCGCCCGATTCGGCCGTGCCGGCAAAGCGGTTCCAGCGCTCTTTGGAGTCGCGGCGCTTGCCGGTCAGCCGGTCACGCACCGAGGCCGTTTTAGCACTCCAGACCACCGATTCCTTGGTCTCGGAAGCCCTTTGCGGCTTGTTGGAACCTTTGCGCACGCGGTCTTGCTCAGCCAAACGCAGACGTACACAGTTAAAAATTTCCTGGTGGAAGCGGTTGCGCGCAAGGATTGCTTTCTTTTTAGCCTTCTTATCGGCAGCGTGGCCCATTATGGCTCCTGCTTGCCCGAAGCGGCAGCTTTTCGGCGCAACAAATTCTGCCTAAGCGCCGCGGCTAAGCGTTCCTTTTTGGCTTCCTTTGGATCTTTCTTTATGTTTTCCGGCTGGTTGCCTGATTTATCAGTGCGGGTAACTGCGTCATTCATCTGTATGTGTCCTGTTGCGTGTAGTCTAACATAGACTTTACGTTTGGCTGCAAAAAAAATATAGTAGTATGCAGGGTTTTGCCGCACGCCCCGTATACACTTAGGCAAGACATACTATAACTCATGGGAGCCCTATATGAACCAGCTGTTGAAAAAATCCTTTGCGCTTGGCGTAATCATGATGCTTCCCAGCGCCGCTATCGCTGCCGATGCCGCCACGGCCACCAAAGCAAAGACCACCAATGCAGGCGCTGCAAAAGCAGGTAAGGCTGCCAAGGCAGGGCTCAAAGGCGACACCAATAGTGACGGTTTCCTAAGCCGAGACGAATATATCTCGCATATGCAGGTAGTGGCCAGCAACCGTTTCAAAAAGACCGATGTCAACGGCGACAACTACCTCACACGAGAAGAGCTCAGAACCTATCGTGAGAACCGCGGCAGCAAACGCGGCAACGGCACTCCGGTCACGGCGAAGTAAACCACGCGTTTCACCCTGGTATTTTGCCAGCATCCGGTCAGCGGTCTATGCAGTTAGATGGCAATGACGACGAGATACTGATGGCACGCATCGCAAGCGGCAACCAGCTTGCGTTCGCTTCCCTGGTCGAGCGCTACACCAACCGTGCCTATGCTGCCGCCTGGCGCATCTTAAACGGCAGCGCTGACGCCGAAGATGTGGTGCAGGAAGTTTTCACGAGGCTGTGGGTGCACGCGCCCAGCTGGGATGCCGGCAAAGCCAAATTCTCCACCTGGTTCTACCGCATTTTGCTCAATGCCTGCATCGACCATAAACGCAAGCGCGTGAACCTGCCGCTGGATGTGATTGACGAACCGCAGGACGCAACACCCAGCATCGAGCAGCGCTTAGTGCAAGACCAGCTCGCCCTACACGTAGCCGCCCAGGTGCACGCCCTGCCCGAACGCCAGCGCCTGGCCATCTTGCTGTGCTATTTCGAGGGGCTTTCCAACCAGGAAGCCGCCGAGATCATGCAGCTGCACATCAAGGCGCTGGAAGCCCTGCTGGTACGGGCGCGCAAAACGTTACACCTCACGCTGGCTTCCCTCATGCAGAATGAAAGAGAAGCCGTATGAACCCCACCGACAACCGCGACCTAGACAGCTTACTCGCCTGCGTGCAGCCACCAGCAGCCCCGCCCGGCCTGGCCGCACGCGTTACGCAGGCGGCGCTTTCGCACCGGCAATCGCCCCGGCTGGCTACGCAATGGCGCGAGCTGCGCACTAGGTTGCTAGCACGCCCTGCACAAGACAACGTGGTACGGCTGCCGCTTAAGCGTTGGGGCAAGCTGTTCCCCACTTCGCTGGCGGCGGCGTGTGCGGTCGTCATCATCGGCGTAGCCGTGCATATGAATGCGCCGGTGAATGCACCGATCGAAATCAGCGCCGAAGAAAACTTCGACGAAGACCATCTGGACGCCATTTACCTCATGGAAGAAGAAGACTTCATCGAAAGCTAGCTCACCCTCTGATTTTGAGCTTTGATAAATCTACGCGCTGTTTTATGCTGGGTGCATGCAAACGGCAGCTGCTTTTTTCCATGTCAGATACCTCCCCACCCCCTAAACCACCATCACCCTCGCTGCTGGATCGCGCCCTATACTGGGCGTTTGTCGTCAGTGCGTGTGCTTTGTGCTTCATCGCAGGCGTCACGGCGAATCATTTTCAGATGCAAAGCTCTATAGCCATTACTAACGCACTGGAAGGCGGGAAGGCCTATGTTAAGGAATTCAAGGAAAAACGCCTGAACCTAGTACCAGAACCAACCGCCGAAATGCGCCGTCAGCAGCATGAAGATAAGATGCAAGCATTATTCGCCAATGCCCAAACAGAGCAGCTGGGAGATGCTTTCAATGGCTATACGCTTGTCAGCACCGATCAATCCACCACGGTGTGGTTGGTGGATATGCAAGGCAAGGTGATGCACCAATGGAACATGCCCTTTAGCAAAGCCTGGCCGAGGGCAACACATGTCAATGCGCCAATGCGCAGGCGCATCTTTGTTAGAACCGCCTATGCCTATCCCAACGGAGACCTGCTCGCTCAATATGAAGGTGTAGGCGATACGCCTTACGGCTATGGGCTTTTAAAAATGGATAAGGACTCGAAGCTGCTGTGGACCTACGACCAGAACGCCCACGACGATTTCTTCGTCGACGAAGCCGATGGCGATATCTACGTGCTCACGCAAAAAGTGCACAAAGCCATAATTGTCGGGCTGGAAGAATTATCCTATCCGCTCGTGACGGATTATATCGTGCGCCTGACCCCGGACGGCCAGGAAATCAGCACCACTTCCATCGCGAAAGCCCTCAAGAATTCCACGTTCTCCAGCCTGCTTAACCCAGCCTTTATCAGGGGTGAAAAATGGGATCATTTGCATAGCACCTCCATCCAAAAGGTCAGCCCAGCCGTTGCGGCGCTCAACCCAGCTCTCAAGGCCGGGCAAATGCTGGTTTCGCTGCGAAACTTAAATAGTTTGGCGATTGTGGATCTCAAGCGCAATACCGTGGTATGGGCACAGATGGGGCCGTGGAAGCAACAATATGCCGCCAGATTCTTGCCTAACGGAAATATCCTGGCGTTTGATAATCTTGGCCTTAAGGCCAAGGAAAAATATCTTTCGCGTCTTTTGGAAATGAGCCCGCAAAGCACCAAGATCATCTGGTCGTATACGGAGAGTGAGAACCCCCAGTTCTTTACGCGGCTGGGCGGGCGCGTGCAAACTTTACCGGGTGGCAATATTCTGGTAACACTAGCTGAACGCGCCAGGGTGCAGGAAATGACAAGAGCCGGAAATATCGTATGGCGTTATACGCTGCCCAGAAGGCTAAAGGACGACAGCGCCGACTACCCGTACGCGGCGATCATGAATGCGCACCGCTTCGCGGCAGACTATTTCACCTTCCTTCCCGCACGCGAAGAAGTGTCTAAACCCGCTGCAACGCCAGCAGAAAAACCTTCACAATCCACCAACAAGAAAGTGCAAACCCCATGAAAAAACTTTCCGCCTTTTTCTTACTTATGCTGGCCATGCTCGGTATGATCGCCCCGGCTTATGCCTATGTCGGCCCCGGCCCAGGCTTAAGCATGCTCGGCTCGTTCTTCACGCTTTTGGGCGGCATTGCACTGGCGCTGTTCATGCTGCTTTTCTACCCCATCCGCCTATTGCTTAAGCGCCGCAAAAAGCCGCTCGACCCCACCGACACGCCCAACAACGCCCCCAAAGAATAATGAACCCGCTAAGTGCCATCGATCTATGGCTTCAAGCGGCGCTCAGCCCGCTTTATAGTGCACTGCTGTGGGGAACACTCGGCGGCATTGTCAGCATGGCTATCTATGCGCGCTGCTCACCGCAGACTCGCCTGGACGGCATGAAGCACCAACAGCGCCAGCTGCGCAAAACCTTGCGAGGCTACGACGGCGAGATGGACGGCCTCTATACGCTGATCCGCCAGGATCTGGGGCTTTCGCTGCATCAGATACGCCTGATCTTTCTGCCCTTCGTCATCTCGTGCTTGCCGGTGTTTGCCATGCTGTTTGGCCTGTATGACGGCTACGAAGGCAAGGAATTGCTGCATTTTGGCCCGGACTGGGCACATGGTTTCGAGTTCGCTTTCATCGTGGCGGTGGTCATCAGCTCGCTGATCGTGAAGCTGCACTTCAAGATCCACTAACCGTGGGCGCCCCCGCCATCGACCGTTCCACCTATTGGCTGGGAAAGCTGGTGGCCAGCGCCCCTGCATTATGGTTTGCGCTTGGCCGCGCCGAAAGCACGTTGCTGGAAGATAAGCTCGAAACTATTGCCATCGACGCACCGATCTATGTGGGTGGCCTGGCGCGCTCGGGCAGCACCATCGTGCTGGAGATGCTCGCCGCACACAGCCAAGCCGCCAGCCACCGATACCAGGATTTTCCCTTCATCCCCACGCCGTATGTATGGGGGCGGGCATTGCAGCTTAACCCCGCGCGCAAGACAGCGCCTGCACAAGAGCGCGCCCATGGCGACGGCATGCTCATTACGCCACAAAGCCCCGAGGCGATGGAAGAAGCGCTGTGGATGCATTTTTTTCCGCAGGCACACAGGGGCGTCTCGCACACGCTGGATGGAAACACTAGCAACCCACGTTTCGAGCGCTTCTACCGCAACCATATCCGCAAATTGCTGCTGCTTCATAACGCGCAGCGCTATGTGTGCAAAAGTAATTATGTGGGCACGCGCATGGGCTATCTGCGCACAATCTTCCCCGATGCACGCTTCATCATCCCGGTGCGGGAACCGGCGAATCACATCGCTTCGCTCATGCGCCAGCATAAGCGTTTTTGCGAGCTTGGCAGCAAAGACCCGCGCATTGTGGAACATATGGATAGTGTCGGGCATTTTGAATTCGGCCTGCACAGAAAACCCATACACACCGGTGATACCGCCGCTTACGAAGCGATAAGAGCCGCCTGGGAAAACGGCGACGAGTTGGGCGGCTGGGCGATACTTTGGGCGACAGTCTATGCGCATATCCACGCGCACATGCCACCGGGCGCATTACTGCTGCATTTTGAAAGCCTTTACACCGCGCCAGAGGAAGCCGTGGGCCGCGTGCTCGAAGCCGCCGGCCTGCCGCAAGACGAAGCGCTCGTGGCACGCTTTGCAGCAATCTTACGCAAGCCCGATTATTACGAGAGCGGATTTACTCCGCAAGAACTTGCGCGCATCCGGGAAATTACCGCCAAGACCGCTCGATTACTGGGCTATTAGCCTTAGAATGTCTAGCGCACGTCCCCAGTTGGCGGCACGGTCTCCTCTTTCTCGAACTCAAGCGGCAGAGGCGCGCTTTAAGGCTTAGATGAAACAGGATTTAGTAAGGTTTGTGGGTGTACTTGAAGTCCCGGTGGGTCGGGATAACACAACAATGGTGGGGGGTGAGGGACTTGAACCCACGACCAAGGCGTTATGAGCGCCCTGCTCTAACCACTGAGCTAACCCCCCATCCACCCTCTGGATTAGTGGCTAACGCCTAGTTTTTCAACCGTTTTTGCGCAAAACCCCGCCAAATGGGGTATTATACGACTATTTTACTTGCAAAGCCCCGGGCCTTGGGTTAGAAATTGCGCCCTTAAACATTAATTTCGGCGTTAATTTCAGCGCAGTTTTACAGGATCGGCATATGAAACAAGGCATTCACCCCGACTATCACAAGATCACCATCGTGATGACCGATGGCACCAAATACGACACCCACTCCACCTGGGGCAAGGAAGGCGACGTCCTGCAGCTCGACGTAGATCCCAAAACGCACCCGGCCTGGGTTGGCGGCGTGAATCTTCGCAAAACCGGCCAGCTGGAAAAGTTCGAAAACAAGTTCAAGCATTTCGCAATTTCCGACAAACAGGAAAAGGCCGAAGAGAAAAAAGACGACAAGAAATAAGTTTCGTCTTACGCGCTATCCCAAAAACCCGCCCTTTGTGGCGGGTTTTTTATTGCCCGGATTTATGCGCCTTACCAGCAGCCGCTATAGCCCACCCCGGAATAACCTCGCCCGTAATAGCCGCCACGGCCATAATAGCCATAGGGCCGGTTGCAGAACGGGTCACGCATGGAGTGGTTTTGCACAGCGCGCTCACGAAGGCCGTTGGTAAGCTCTGTCTCGATCTCTTTCATCTGGGCTTGCGCTTCGATGGGGCTTGTTTTGTTCGCCGCGATGCGCTCATAGACCACCGCCTTCTGGGTGTAAGCTAGGTCCACCAGGTCATGCGATGAGCTGCTAGTGGCGATATGCGCCCGGTGCTGGCACTCGTTGAAGGCGAGCAGATAGTCCAGGTGCTTTTTGCCCGAACCCACGGGAATACCGCTTGCCGGATATTGCGCTTCGCATTGCTGCATGAGCCCGGCGCGGGTCTCAGAGGCCGAGGGGCCGCAACTGGCCAGGGCCAAAAGCCCGAATAAAGCTATGGTTTTACGCATAAGGAAACCTCCTATTTGGCGCTGATGAACACGTCCATCTGCTGGCCGATATATAATGGCGGCAATCCATCCCCCGTTTCAATACGGTAGACAACCTCCAGCACACGGGTGTCGACCCGTTCGGTCGCATCGCCATTTAGGTTCCTTTTGGGCTGCACGTAAGGCTCCACCCGCACGAAGGCAAGCGGATAGGACATCTCCTTGTTGCTACGAAGCGAGGCACGGGCCTTCACATCGCCCTGAAAACGCCACACGTCGTTCTCGTCGATGGCCACGCGCAAATGCAGCGGCTGATCCTCGCCCATCAGGATGGGAGCTTCACCAGTATTACTGGCCGCCACGAACTCGCCCGGGCGCACCCGCACTTTTAAAATGCGGCCGGCAACAGGCGCGGCGACGCTCAAGCGCGAAAGCGTGACATTAGCCACTTCCACGGCGGATTTGGCGCTTTCATATTCGCCCTGGGCCACCGAAAGGGCGGCTATCGCACGCTTGACCGCAAAACGCCGGCGCTGAAGTTCTTCGACGCTCACACTTTTGCCGACGGTGAGCTGCTCGGCACGGCGGCGCTGGTCCTCCACGTCGTCAAGCTGCGCGCGCGCATTGTTGATGGCGGCCTGCGCGGTTTGCACCTCATGGTTTCGCAGTTCAAGCTCGGCTTTGGCCGCGCGTTCATCGATGACGAACAGCACGTCACCAGCAGCCACGCGGTCGCCTTCTTTCACATTTACTTTCGTCACCACGCCCGAGGCGAAGCTGCCGATCTCGATATTGCGCGAGCTGGCTTCCACCAGGCCCGTGCCCGAGATGGTGTCGTCGAACGGAGCCGAAGGCGGCAGCGTCAGCTGGTTAGGTTGCGGTGCTTGCGGGCTGCCATAGGTCATCGAGAAGACAATGCCCGCCCCCAAGCCAAGCACGCCAAGGGCTGGTAAAATATAACGTCTGATCACGAGGCGGCCTCCTGGGTTGGCATGAGTGGTGATGTTATTGCTTGTAGACCGGCGCGGTCGCTTTGGTCAACCACGCGGTCGATGCGGCCATCATCCATATGGGCGATGCGGTGCGCATAATGGAAGATGCGGTTGTCGTGGGTCACGATCACCAGCGTTGTACCGCGCTCATGATTGAGCCGCTGCATCAGCTCCATAATCTTGATGCCGGTCTCATGGTCAAGCGCGGAGGTCGGCTCGTCACACACCAGCAGTGCCGGGCGGTGCACCAGCGCCCGCGCCACGGCCACGCGTTGCTGTTGGCCACCGGAAAGCTGACCGGGCATAGCATCGTAGCGCCCCGACAAGCCCACATCATCCAGCATGGTGCAGGCAGCCTCCACCGCTTTATGGCGCTCAGTGCCGGTGATAATAAGAGGCACGGCGACATTCTGCGCAATAGTCAACGACGGCAGCAAATGAAAGCTCTGGAAGATGAAGCCGATATTGCGCGCGCGAAAATCGAGTTTCTGGCGGCTACTCATCGTCTCGTAATTCTCGCCCAGCACCTGGCAGCTACCCACATCGTGCGAGAGGATGCCTGCCATGATGGAAATGAGCGTGGTCTTGCCGCAACCCGAGGGGCCCACCAGCATGAAGAACTCACCGGCGTTGATGTCCACGTCCACGCCGCGAAGGGCCATCACCTCGTTGTTCTTTGTGCCGAAGCCCTTGGTCACGCCACGGCAGGAAACAGCCACACCCGCTGGCTGGCCAGCAGCTATATATGCGCCCGCCCTAACCACGGAACACCACCGCCGGATCGACCTTAATGACCTGACGAATCGCAAGCAAAGCCGAGATCAGCACGATAAGCCCCACACCGGCGGCCGAGAAGGCCAGCACCGCCGGCGGCATAAGGAAGGCCAGCACCGAATCGTTGAACTGGATGCCAAACAGCGAGGTGAGACCCACACCCAGACCATAACCGATAACGCCCACGACCATAGCTTGCAACAGCACCATGCGCACCAGCACGCCCGAACGCACGCCCATGGCCTTGAGCGCGGCATATTGCTTCATGTTCTCATGCACGAAATTAAAGAAGGTCTGGCCTGCGATGGCCGCCCCCACGATGAAGCCTAGGAACACCGAGATGCCGAAATTGATCGGGATGCCGGTATTATTCATCCAGTAGCTGTAGGTGATGTTCTTGAATTGCTGGGTAGTGTGGGCCGAAAGCCCGGTATGGGCCGAGATGCTGGTGGCAAGCGCCTCATGATCCACGCCCGGCTTGGCTTTGACCAGCACATAGGTCAACAGGCGGCGGTTGGGCGGCGCGTAAAGCATAGCGCGGCTATAGGTGGTGTAGACCTGCGGCTGCAACACAAAGTTGCGCGTGACTTTGGCCAGTGCCACCACCACGGCGCGGCGGTCGTTGATCTCGATGACATCGCCCACCGCAAGCGCACGGTCGCCACCATCTGCGGTCTTGATGCGCAGGCGCGTGCGGGCCGCCTCTTCACCCACGATGATACCGTCGGATTTTCGCAGATCATCCAGGCTGCCCTGAACAATTTGGGGCGGTGCACCCACCAGTGTCGCATCGTCCAATCCGGTGATGTCGATGGATTTGGTCGAGCCATCGGGCAGGCGTGCCGTCATCAATGATTTATACATGGGCGCAGCCCACTCCACCCCTGCGATGCCGCGCACACGGGCCAGGTCGGTGTCGCGAATGGGCTTGTGTTCTTCGACAAACTGCACGCCGGTATCCATCACCCAGATGTCGGGAAGCGAGGTGTCGCCGATGAAACTGTAGGTGCGGGTCATGAGGCCAATGAAGATAGCCGGCTGCTGCGTCATGATGAGCGCAGCAAAGGTGATGCCCACCACCATGCCGATATATTTCGCACGGTCACCCAGCAACATCTGTATGGCTATAAAATACATATGCCCGGGACTGTAGCGCAAGCATCAGGGGTTTTCAAGCCAAGCCCTTGACCTGCTTACCTACAAAATATGGTGAAAGAGTTTGCAAACCGGAGTAATCTGTTCCCAGACACCCAAACCCGCAAGCCGATTCTATGCTCGCAACGGACAGCAAACGCGACCTACTATGGCTTAGCGCAGCTTTGCTGGTGTTTTTCGGCCTGTGTTTAGGTCTTTCCCCTTACATCAACCCTTCCGAAGCTCGGCTGATCGAGATCCCACGGCAGATGCTGGCCAGCGGCGACTGGCTCACCCCGCATGTTAACGGCGTGCCCTATTTTGAAAAACCTCCGCTGTTCTATTGGGTGCAGGCCAGCATGCTGCATGTGTTTGGCATGAGCGAATGGGCAGGAAGGCTGGCCAACTGCCTGATGGTGATTGCAACGGTACTGCTGACCCATGCCACAGGCCGCATGCTCTACAGCCGCGCGGCGGGCCTTTTGGCCGCGCTTGTGCTTTCTACCTGCCTGATGGGCTATGCCTTAAGCCGCTTTGTTACACTCGATGTGCCGCTGACCCTGATGGTAACGTTTAGCATCTTTTGGTTTATCCGTGCGCTTAAAACCTTCGAACGCACAGAGCGCCGCCTCTGGTATGGTAATATGTATGTTGCATCAGGCCTGGCAGTCATGAGCAAGGGTATGCTAGGCTTGGTGCTGCCGGCACTTATCATCGGCAGCTGGGTATTAGTGTGTCGCCGCTGGGATATTCTCTCCAAGGCACGGCTCGGGGCTGGCCTGCTCATTTTGCTGGCTATCACCGCCCCCTGGCATGTGCTCATGGCCATCGAGCATCCGCAGTTCCTGAACTATTATTTCGTGCAGGAGCATTTCAACCGCTTTGTCAGCGACGGGCATAAGCGAACCATGCCCTGGTGGTTTTTCATCGCCGTGGGCGCGGCAGGCCTGCTACCCTGGCTGTGCGTGCTGCCCTCATCGCTTCGGCGTATGTGGGAGAAGCGCAACGAAACCGCCTGGCTGTTGATGCTGTGGGCCGGGTTGCCCCTGCTTTTCTTCTCCGGTTCGCATTCTAAACTCGCGCCGTATATCTTCCCAAGCTTCCCGCCGCTGGCCGTCATGATGGGTGTGTATCTCTCGCAGCTTTGGAAAAAGGATAACCGCAACTTAAGCATCACGGTCAGTGGCTGGGTGCTAGTAGCGGTGTTAGGCAGCGCAGCTTTCTTGCTGCCGGTGCTAGACGTGCTGCCCGGCAAGGCCGGCCGCATACTAAAAAGCGGCGAGACATTGTTGCCCTTGCTGTTACCGCTAGCCCCAGCAACCATGGTGCTATTGGCCACGCTCATCATGGGCAAAACCTCGCGCAGCGTGATCGCGGCGATTGCAGGCTTGGGCGTAGTGCTGAACCTATGTATGAACTTCGCGGTATTGCAGCTAAACCCCACCAGCACCAAGCCGCTGGCAGAAGCACTCTCCAGGCAGCTTGAGGCCAATGACCTGGTGGCAACCTATGATAATTACTGGCACGACCTTCCCGTGTATTTGAACCGTAATGTCATGGTGGTCAACTGGCTGGGCGATTTGGAATTCGGCCTAAGCCATCACCCGCCCTCCCAGCAGTGGATGCTCAACCCCGACAACTTTCTTTATGTCTGCGCCAACAACCCAGCCTCACTCTATGTGTTCGGCAATAGCGGCGACCTGGAAAAACTCACCTCCCTGCCTAACTGCCCGCTGGTGGAACTAGCCAGAAGCGGTCCCATCGTACTGCTTAAAAAGGTCCCGGCGGATTAATTCACCACGCGTTTAAGCACCGCCTCCACCGGCAATGGCGGCGAGAGAAAATACCCCTGGAATAGATCCACGCCGAGCGGCTCCAGCTGCTGATAGATGCTTTGCGTCTCTACGCCTTCGGCAATCACGCTGCCGCCATGGCTGTGCACCAGTTCGCAGATGAGGCGAATGGTGTCGCGGCTGGCGCGTTGGTCGGCGCGGGCCACGAGCTTGCTATCGAGCTTCACGAAATCGGGGCTAAGCTCGGGCACGAATTTGCGTACCGCGGCAAGCGACTGGATATCGTCCAGCGCCACCGACATGCCGCGCGCACGCGCATAATCGCAGATCTTGTGCAGCTGGACGGGATCGCGCGTCTCGGATTCCATGACATCGAGCACGATATGGCGGCTGACCAGCCCCTGTTTCAGCGCCGTTTCGCTTAAGCCCTCAAGATAGACCTCCGGCCGCAGGATAAAATCGGGGAAGAGATTGACGAACAAAAACCCATTAAACGCGCTAGAGATGAAGGTGGTGATCGCCTGCACATGCAGCTGCCGATCCACTGCGTATTCGATGGAAAGCGCACGGCTGGCTTCCATCACCTGCCCGCCGCCCAGCACGCTGCCATCGCTGCTGCGCGCCCGCGCGAACGACTCATAGCCGAACACCTGGCCGCGCCCATCAAGCACCGGCTGCAAATAACACATCACCCGGCCTTCAAGCAGCGCCGCACCAAACCATAAATGCGCCGCCACATTTTGCATGTCAGCAGCCGTTTTATAGCCCTGCTCGGGCCAGCCTTCGCTTAAAGGAACCACAGCGGCCTGTACCAGGTCGAGGGCTCGGCTATCCACCACGATGGCATACAGCGCATCCCAGCTTGCCTTCCAGTGCTGCGGGGCGGCAAGGCTCGCACGCGAAGCATCGTGTTTGGTCATGCCGGCAGCTTGCAATGCCTGCATAAGTTCGCCCGGCATATCACCGCGAATACTTGCCAAACAGATAAGATAGGCCCCCGGTTGGTGCCAGCGCAGATTCAGGTTTTTGCCGGGTGTTAATGCCATGGAAGAACTTGCGATGAGCTGTGGGCGACAATGTTAACATCTTAACACTGCGCAGCCCTGTGCTCAAGCTGTAAGTCCATACATTTAAAGGCATTTTTATGTAAAATGCCTTTTATTTCTTGCCGGCTATTTGGAGGCGACCACGTGAAGTTCCAGGGCAATGTTTGCACTGACCCATTCGGCCTTCGGGTCAGATTCCTGGCCGATGCCAAACGCCAAACGCTCGAGCGAAAATTTTGCATCGGCATTGACCGCCGGGGTGGATGCATCAGGCGGCGAAAGCGTAAAGGTAAACTCCACAGGCTTGGTTACATCGCGGATGGTCAGGTTTCCCTTGGCCAGATAGCTACCATCCGCGTTCTGCGTAATAGCCGTGCTGATAAAGCGTGCCTGCGGGAAGCGGTCACTAGCAAACCAATCCGCGCTTGGCAGTGTGCCGTCATACATGGCATTGCCGGTTTTGGCGCTTGCCGTTTCCACCGTCACGTCGATGCGGCTGGCGGGCAGATTGGCTGCGTCGAACTCGATCGCCGCGGTCCATTTTTCAAACTGGCCTTTAAACGCCGTGCCCGCGTGTTCGCCGGCAAAGCTGATCTTGCTTTGCGCCGCATCCACCTTATAGCTGGCGGCCTGGGCGGAGGCAGAAGCAAGCACGAATGCTGCCAGTGCAAGAACAAAATATTTCATACGGAGCTCTCCTTTTTGACGCGGCCCACACCCATGCGCGGCAGCAAGTTCTCATGGTCGATGACCAAATGCTTGACCGCCGCAGCGATGTGGCCCGCGATCAGCGCGATGAAGCTATAGGCAAGCCATTGATGCGCGAGGTTGGCATTTTCACGCAGGCCCTTGTCACCTGCGATGCCGGGGATATGCGGCCATTCAAACCAGCCGAACACAATCGTAGGCAGGCCGAACGAGCTGGCCGAGACCATCACCCAGCCGCTAAGCGGCAGCGCCAGCATCCATAAATACAGCATCATATGGCCGGCATGGGCGGCCTTGCGTTCAAGCACAGGCATAGTTTCCGGCAGCTTGGGATGTGCGGCAAACAAGCGCACGGCCACACGCAGGAAAAAGGCCACCATCAGCAACACACCAAGCGATTTGTGCCATTGAAAGAGCTGAAAAACGAGCGCCTTTTCCAGCTCCAGATATTCCATGGCCAGCCCGGAGGCAAGCATAAGAATAAACGACACCGCCATCACCCAGTGGAGAATGATGGCCAAGGGGTGAAAGCGGTGCACGTTCTTCATAACTTACCTGGCTTCAGGGGTTAGTTGGCTTTGACGAATTCGGTTTCGATCAGCAGGGTCACTTCATCGCCGATGGTGGGCACATAGGTGCTAAAGCCCCAATCCGAGCGCTTAAGCACAGCCGTGGCCGAGAAGCCAACCGTGGCCGTCTTGGTGAACGGGTGCTCCTTCATGCCGCCGTTATAGGTAGCGGCAAGCGCAAGCGGCTTGGTAACACCCATGAAGGTCAGCTCGCCGTTGATGGTGGCAGTGTTCTCGCCGGTCTTGACCACCGAGGTGGAGACGTATTTGATCTCGGGGAATTTGCCGGCGTTGAACCACGTTTCACCGGTGGCAAGCTCCTTGTCGAAATCCTTGGTGGCGGCATTAGGATAGTCGGTCTTGACCGAGGCGGGATCGACGGTAGCTACCAACGTGCTTTTGGTGGGGTCTTGGGTGTCGAGGTTGAGCGTTGCGTCCATCTTGGTGAAGCGAGCCGTGTAGTTTGAAAGGCCCATATGGCTCACCTTCCAGGTCAGGCTCGCATGGGTGGGCTCGAGCTTATATATGCCAGCCGGCAAGGTAGAAGCCGGATCCAGCGCAAAGGCTTGTTGCTGCCCCACGAAAGGAGTGATGAATAAGGCGGTGGCAATAATGATTTTATGAAGCATGGTTCTCTCCTGAAGTTAGACGTGAAGTATGCAAAAATAATATTGATAAACCTAGCGTTTTTTCTGGGATATACGGCGTTTGTCTACCTTAACCCTCTTAAGCAGTAATCATAATTTAAACATAAAAGGGCTATACCTCAAAAGGCGACTAGGGGACATCATGGGCAGCGATCCTTTTAACGTATTGGGTGGCATAAGCGGCGGTGAGAAACCCAACACCACCGCTATCACCTAAGCCGCGTCTTTAAAGCGCAGCGCCACTTGCGCCACACGCTGCCCAAAGAGCGTGGCCGTTTCCAGATCGCCCGGCAGCGGGCCTTCCTCGGGCGATGCATCCGACGGTGATTGCGCCAGCGCACCGCCAAACCCTGCCAGCCAGTTCACATCATTGCGGGTGGCAGATTTCTTGTTTGAAGGCATCATGCCCGTGCCCACCCAGATCATACCGTGCTGCATAGCCAGCGTATGGAAATAGCTGATGGTGGAGAATTTATCGCCGTTGATGCTGGCCGAGTTGGTAAAGCCCGCGGCGATCTTATCCTTCCAGGCTTGCGTAAACCATGGCTTGGAGCTGGCATCGGCAAATTTTTTGAACTGCCAGGCCGGGCCACCCATATAGGTTGGGGAGCCGAAGATGATGGCTTTGGCGGCCTTGAGCTCTTCCCACTGCGCCTCGGTGAGATTGCCTTCTTTGTCAATGGCAATCAGCGAGGCATTAACGCCGGATACGCTCGCGGCGCCTTTTGCGACCGCCTCGGCCTGTTTGATGGTGTGGCCGTAACCGCTGAAATAAAGGATAGCAACTTGGGTCATAACATTCTCCTGTTGGTTATAATTAATGGCGTTGGCGATGGGGCACGTCGATCAGCAACACTTCTGCATCGGTCGCAGCCGTAATGGTGACCACGTCTTCGCCGAGCAGCTCCGCACCGTCGCCGGCTTTCATGGCTACACCGCCCACGGCCACCTCACCCACCGACACCAGCAAGTAAGCACCCTGGTGTTTGAGCGGCTGTTTCACCGTGCTGCCCGCTGCCAGCACACCGCCATAGATGGCAGCATCAGCGTGGATGAACAGCGCCTGACCACCGGCATGTTGCGCCTGGCCGGAAACCAGCACGGGAAGCGTACCTTGCACCGGCTGTTTAGGGAATTGCTGTGCCTTCCAGCGTGGAGCAACGCCCAGCTCGTTCGGCTCGATCCAGATCTGATACAGGCGGGTATCTTCCGACTCGGCGTTGTACTCGGAGTGGAACACGCCCGTGCCTGCCGACATCACCTGCACATCACCGGCGGCAGTGCGGCCGATATTGCCCATGCTGTCCTTGTGGGTGATGGCCCCCTGGCGCACATAGGTGATGATCTCCATATTGTCGTGCGGGTGGCTACTAAAGCCGCGCCCGGCCGCGACCGTATCGTCGTTGATCACCAGCAGCGAGCCGAAGCCCACTCGCTTGGGGTTGCGATAGGAAGCGAAGCTGAAATGATGGCGCGCATCCAACCAACCATGATTGGCATGACCCAGCGTTTCATAGGGGTAAAGGGTGATCATAAGATGTTCCTTTCGTTTGGTTACCCCCTACTTTACCTATTCCAGAAACAATGATAATCCTGTAATATGACATAACATTATTTCTTATAAGTTACTAATATGCCCTCCCTCAGCCGCATCGAAATTTTTCTGGAAGTTGCTAAATATAAAAGCTTTTCTTCCGCCTCGAAGGCGCTTGGCATCACCGGGCCGGCTGCCAGCAAGCAGGTAGCTGCCCTGGAAGAGGAGCTGGGCGTAAAGCTGCTCATGCGCACCACCCGCATGGTCAACCTCACTGAAGACGGCGCGCAGTATTATGAGCGCGCGCGCCTAGCCCTCGAAGAACTCAAAGACGCAGCCGACCAGTTGCAAGACACCAAGACAAGCCCCAAGGGTTTGCTGCGCATCAACGCGCCGCTTTCCTTCGGGCAGATGCATCTTATGCCAGTGCTCTCGGGCTTCGCGCAGAAATACCCCGATCTGCAGATGGATGTCTCGCTGGATGACCGGATGCTCGATGTCATCGCCGAAGGATTCGACGTGGTGATCCGCGTGGGCGTGCTGAGTGATTCGAGCCTGGTAGCACGGCCGCTGGCGCCCTGCCCCATCTATGCGGTGGCATCACCCACTTACCTGGCCACCCACGGCGTGCCCAAGCACCCCGGTGAGCTCAAGCACCACCGCATCATCACTTATGCGAACCAGGGCGCGATCGGCGAGTGGAAATACAAGGACACGCAAGGCAAGACCGGGTTCGTGCGCCTAGAAGGCGCCTTCCGCTCCAACAACGCCGAGATGATGCTGACCGCCGCACTCGATGGTGTAGGCATTGCTATCCTGCCGGGGTTTACGGTGGCGACGCGCCTGGCCGCCGGCCAATTGGTGCATATCCTCGAGGGGTTTGAAACCTTCCCCCAGCGCCAGATCACGGCGCTGATGCCGCCGAACCGCTATCGCTCAGCCAAGGTGAAGCTGTTCATGGATTGGCTGCTGGCGGCCTGCCGCGCCATGCCCCTGCAGCTGGAGCCGGTCAAGTAATGTATTTGGGGAAATGGTGGGCCCGGGCAGAGTTGAACTGCCGACCTCACGCTTATCAGGCGTGCGCTCTAACCACCTGAGCTACGAGCCCATTTAATGGGCGAACCATTAAAAGAGTGACGGTTCTAGGCCCACCGGCGACAAAAGTCAAACCTTTTGCGGCATTTTTAATGAGGCCCAGGGTTTTGGCGGGTCTTAAGAGGGGATTATTCTTCCCGCGTTACGCAGTTGCGACCGTTGCGCTTGGATTTATAGAGCGCGTCGTCGGCACGCTTGATCAGCGATTGCATGTCGTCGCCCGGGCGGAAATGCGCCACGCCGATGGAAATGGTGATCGCGCCGTAATTCTCGCCGGTGTTCTTTTGCTTGAGCTCTTTGCTGGCGATGTTGTTGCGCAATATCTCGGCCACGATCATCGCGCTTTCAATGTTCGTCTCGGGCAGCATCACGATGAACTCTTCGCCGCCGAAGCGCGCCACCACGTCGCGGCCCTTGAGCGTATTCATCAGCACGCGCGCCACGATCTTGAGCACTTCATCGCCGAGTAAATGGCCGAACTTGTCGTTGAACTGTTTGAAATGGTCGATATCGAGCATCAACAGCGACACAGGCGTGCTTTGCTCGGTAGCGGTTTCCACCTGCTCGTCGAACATTTTCTCGAAGGTCTTGCGGTTATACACGCCGGTTAAGAAGTCGCGCTGCGACTCATGGGTCACCTGCTCCAAGTTCTTGCGCAGCCCCTCAATCTCCTTGGTGGATTCTTCTAGGCGCTGGCTGATGACCTCGCTCTTGGACTTAAGCGTGGCGGTGGCTGCCACCAGATCTTTGAATATCTCTTTGACGTTTCTATCGCCCAGGTCGGTGGCGATCTTCTCGATGTAGGTGTCAAGGTTGTTGTTGTAACTTTGGGTTTCGCCGGAAAGGCCGGTAGCCACGCTCAACATTTCCGTCAGCACTTTTTGCGCGTTCTCGGCCGCATCGTCGAGCGTTTTTTGCTGACGGCCGGTATCGAGCACAAAGTTCTGATACAGGTTCGAGCAGATCTCGCGCGAGAAACCGACGGAATGGGCCATCGCCTGGTTGACTTCCTGCACCAGCTTCTTGTCGTTGCCGAGGCTGTAATAATACCACACGGCAAACGCCTCCGGATTGGGCGAAACGCGATGTTTCTCCATAAACTCAAGGGCGAGCTTTGCGTGGTGGGCTTCTTTTTGTTCGAGATTCATAGTGGGCGTATAGTTAACAAGCTGTCATCTTAGCTTAGATATATTAAAAAAAGGATACCCGCGCTAATTATTTTTCTAAACCGAGGGATTGCCATATTTTATCAATTTTATCAACAACTTCTTTATCCATGGCCATTTTCTTTCCCCATTCGCGGTCGGTCTCGCCGGGCCATTTATTGGTGGCGTCCAGCCCCGCCTTGCCGCCCAGACCCGAAACGGGCGACGCAAAATCCAGATAGTCGATCGGGGTGTTCTCCACCAGGGTGATATCGCGCGCCGGGTCCATGCGGGTGGAAATCGCCCAGATCACATCTTTCCAATCGCGGCAATTGATGTCGTCATCCACCACAATCACCCATTTGGTGTAGACGAATTGGCGCAGGAACGACCACACGCCCATCATCACGCGTTTGGCGTGACCGGCGTAAGCCTTCTTGATGGAGACCACCGCCACACGATAGGAGCAACCCTCCGGCGGCAGCCAGAAATCCACGATCTCGGGGAATTGTTGTTGCAGCAGCGGAATGAATACTTCATTGAGCGCCTGACCAAGCACTGCGGGTTCATCCGGCGGGCGGCCCGTGTAGGTGGTCAGGTAAATCGGCTTCTTGCGCATGGTGATGGCGGTGATGTGAAACACCGGGAACTGCTCCACCGAGTTATAATAGCCCGTGTGATCGCCGTAAGGGCCTTCATCGCCATATTCCTCAAGGCTCACCAGCCCCTCAATCACAATCTCGGCCTGCGCAGGCACTTTCAACGGCACGGTCTTGCAATCCACCAGCTCCACTTTTTCCCCGCGCAACAGCCCTGCGAATTCATATTCGCTGAGCGTATCCGGCACGGGGGTCACGGCGGCTAAGATCGTCGCTGGGTCACAGCCAATGACGGCAGCCGCCGGCAGCGGTTCACGCTTCACACCGGCCCAGCGGGCGTGATGCTGTGCCCCACCGCGATGTTTCAGCCAGCGCATCAGCGTTTTGTCTTTACCCAGCACTTGCATCCGGTAAATGCCGAGATTGAATTTATCTTCCCTCGCGCCGGTCGGCCCTTTGGTCACCACCAGCGGCCAGGTGATAAGCGGGGCGGGCTCACCAGGCCAGCAGGTCTGGATAGGCAGCTTCGCCAGATCGATATCATCCCCCGTCAACACCACCTCCTGGCACGGCGCATGCTTCACCGTCTTGGGTTTCATCGCCATCACGGTTTTGAGCAACGGCAACATGCCAAGCGCTTCTTTGATGCCGCTTGGCGGTTCGGGTTGTTTCAGGAACGCCAAGGTCTCACCCACGCCGCGCAGCTCTTCGGGTTTTTTACCCATGCCCATGGCCACACGCTCTACCGTGCCGAACAGGTTGATCAGCACCGGCATATCGCTGCCGATAACATTTTCAAAAAGCACGGCCGGGCCGCCGCTATCTATCAGCCGCGTGCCGATCTCGGTCATTTCCAAATAGGGCGAAACCGGCTGCGAAACGCGCTTAAGCTTTCCGGCTTTTTCCAGGGCATCGATAAAATCGCGCAGGGAATGATATGACATATCAATTAGTTATGCTATTGGCACACAAGGCTTTCAAAGTCCATGCCCGTCTTGTATCATAACTCTACTGCAAACCCAATAAAAACAGGAGGCAGCCATGAGCACATGGAGCGGATCAGGGGGAATTAACACCAGAGGCAAAGAAGAAAAGAAGCCCTCGCCTCTTGCGCAATCGATCATAGCCGTGCGTGCCAAATTCCAGGAAAAGCTTGGCGAAGATTTGCGCTTTGTCACCTATGACGGCAGCAACCCCGACCCCACCCATGGCGGCACGTATCGCATTGGTGTGAATCCGGCCATCAGCAATGCATCGCTCAGCGAAAAGGCAGGCCTGGCCGACGGGGTGAATTGCACGCGCACCGAGCACACGCCCACGAAGGAGAATCTGCCTGCTTCCTCGATCATCCTGGCCTATGAAAGCGTGGTAGAGAACCTCACCGGATTGAAGCGCCCGGCACGCGAAGGCGGCGGGCCGGAGCGCCGCTAGAGATCGAACTTTTCAGCCAGTTCTTTCATCTGCGCATCTGCTGAAAAATACTCCCATATGATGCCGTTTAGGTCGCGCTCTTCGTAAGGCGTGCTTACGCTGACATCTTCAAACCCGACATGGCGAAGGCCTGCGGCCTGGCCCGGCTTGCAGCTGATGGTTACATTCAAAAGCTCGGTACGCCACAATGCGAAACGGCCTGGCACTAATAGCTCTGGCGCGGCGCTCAAGCGGCGCGAATAGGCTTCCAACGATGCGCCGAAATCTTCAACGGCAATGGCCAGGTGAAAGCGCTTCATGCGCCCACATTACGGAAGAGCTCATAAAGTGCTACCGCTGCCGCGTTGGAAACGTTGAGGCTTTCCATGCGCCCGCTCATCGGCAGCTTCACCAGAAAATCGCAGCGCTCGGCGGTCAGCCGGCGCAGGCCACGGCCTTCCGCACCCAGCACCAGCACGGTCTTGCGATCGAGCTTGGCTTCGTGAATGGCTTGCTTGGCCTCACCGTCAAGCCCAGCGCTCCAATAGCCGGCTTTTTTCAGCAGCTCCAGAGCTTGCGCCAAATTACCCACCGTGATCAGCGGCACGATCTCCAGCGCACCGCTGGCAGATTTAGCCAACGTGCCGGTTTCACCGGCAGCGTTCCTATCCACCGTCACCACGCAGCCCGCATCGAAAGCGGCGGCCGAGCGCATGATAGCGCCCACGTTATGCGGATCAGTTACCTGATCGAGCAGCACCACCGGCTTACCGCTGTCTTCTGCCAGCCATTCCTGCAGGCTAGGCTGGGTAAGCGGCTCGCACTCCACCACGATGCCCTGATGCACACTGCCGGCGGGCAGCAGGTTATCGAGCTTTACCCCTTCGGTCAGCTGCACGTTCTTTAAACCCGCGAAGCGCTTCTCGCCCAGCTCCTCGCGCGTGTTCTTGGTCACCAGCACGCGCTTGATCTTGCGCATCGGGTTTTCCAGCACTGCCACGGCCACATGCTTGCCGAATAAAAGGGGAGCCGCCTGTTTCATAAATAGTTTCCTGTTAATGCCAAACTGGTTTAGCCTGGCGGTATGTTACCCGATAAAGCGTATTGGCCACCTGCACTCATCTACCTGCAAGCTGCGATCTTCGCCTTGCTGGTGTGGTATCTAAACGCCGAATTCTACGCCGATGATGCCTATATTTCGCTTAAATATGCAAAGAATCTTTTAGACGGCCAGGGCCTCACCTGGAACCCGGGCGAGCGCCTCGAGGGCTACACAAATTTCCTGTTCACACTTGCCGTTGCAGGCCTTGGCTGGCTCGGGCTGGATCTGGTGGTGGCCAGCCGGCTGCTAAGCTTCGCCGGCTATTTCGCCACGCTGGCAAGCATCGCCTGGTATATCCGCCGCTTCACCTGCAACACTTACGCGCAGAAGGTGTGTGCGGCCTTGGCCTTTAGTGCAGCCGCCACATCACTGCCGCTGCTTGGCTGGTGCTTGGGCGGGCTGGAGGGCAACCTCTTCACCTGTTTCATCAGCATCGCTTTGTGCTTAAGCCTGGCGCTGCTGGAAGGGGATCACTCGGCCAAGAAGGCCGGTATCATAGGCTTGACGCTGGGCCTGGCCACGCTGACCCGCCCCGAAGGCGCGCTGTTTGCAGCAGGCATGCTCGGCTTTTTGGGCGCAGTATGGCTGCTTCCTGCAACGCGGGCGCGTGTGCGGTTTTGCGAGCTGTTGCTGGCGGGCGCAGTCGCGCTTATCATCATCGTGCCTTACCTTGTGTGGCGCGTGGAATATTACGGGCAGCTGCTGCCCAACACCGTCATTGCCAAGACCCACGGCATCGAGCCTTCCATGCTGTGGGGGCGCGGGCTGGGCTACCTGGCGGCCTACATCTTCCTGATGCCGCCACTGGGCGTGCTGTTTGCCGGCTACTTGCTGTTTGTGGGCTGGCGCTTACGGCGCAGCCAGCTGGTGCTGGCCTTCCTCGGCGTGCAACTGATCTGGTTCCTGGCCTATGTGGCCAGTGTCGGCGGCGACCACATGCCCTATATGCGCTTCATGCTGCCGATGGCCCCGGTCATCGCGCTCATCCTTTTTCACGGCGGGCGAGCATTGCTGGCAGGGGGCAATGACAAACGCCTGCGCGATGTGTGCGCCGCCTTCTTGGTGCTCACCTGGCTGCAAATAGGGGTTATTACCCCCGGCTCTTCGGGCCTGTCGCGCGGGGCGCTTTCGGGCCTGGCGGTGGCCGATCATGTGCGAGCCGCATGGCCCGCCGGCTCGCTGGTGGCGCTAAACCCCGTAGGCGCGCTGCCCTATGCCGCGCCGCAGCACCGCTATATCGACATGCTCGGCCTGCTGGATGCCCACATCGCCCAGCGCAGCGTCACCCCCGCCATGGGCGAGCGCATGATCGGGCATTTAAAAGGCGACGGGGCATATGTATTCTCGCGCAAGCCGGACTACATCATCTTCGGTTATGGCTGGGGCGATGCCGCCCCCATTTTCCTAAGCGATGTCGAGCTCGATGCTATGCCTGAATTCGCCAAGGCCTATACACGCCAGGAAGTGTATATCACCCCGCCGCAAGCGCTGCTTCCTGCGCTCAAAGCCCTGCAGGCGGAGAATAAGGCCGCGCTGGCAGGCGGCGACCACACCGCCGTGGTGAACGGCCCGGTGCTAAACGAGCAAGACCAGCTGCGCTTCCTCTATTACCAGCGTAAATAGCATGACATAAAAAAGGCAGGGATCGCTCCCTGCCTTTTTTGTTTGGTCTTTGACCTAGCCTTGCTGTCCACCACTTAACTACCGGTAGGGGCGAGCAGGCTCGGATCTTGATCGTCGTTGCCGGCTTCGGCTGCAGCGATCGCGTCTTTTTCGCGTTCACCAGCCAGCTTGCGCAGGCGCATAACAGCTGCACCCGTACCCGCCGGGATCAGGCGGCCTACGATCACGTTTTCCTTCAAGCCCGACAGATGGTCGATCTTGCCAGCCACTGCTGCTTCGGTAAGCACGCGGGTGGTTTCCTGGAAGGATGCAGCCGAGATGAACGAGTAGGTCTGCAACGACGCTTTGGTGATACCCTGCAGTACCGGCGAGGCGGTCGAGGCTTTGTAACCCTCAGAGAGCGTCTTAGCATTAACCGCATCGAACTCTTCGCGGTCAACCTGTTCGCCGGCCAGGAAGGTGGTTTCACCAGCGTTGTCGATCTCAACCTTCTGCAGCATCTGGCGAACGATCACCTCAATGTGCTTGTCGTTGATGAGTACACCTTGCAGACGATACACCTGCTGCACTTCGTTGACCATGTAACGGGCCAGCGCTTCAACGCCCATAACTTTCAAGATGTCGTGCGGCACGGGGTTGCCGTCCATCAGCAGGTCGCCTTTTTGCACGAAGTCACCTTCTTGCACGGTGATATGCTTGCCCTTGGGGATCATGTATTCCACGGGCTCAACGGCTTCGTCCTTCGAGCGAACGATCACGCGGCGCTTGTTCTTATAGTCTTTGCCGAATTCCACGAAACCTTCGGTCTCGGAGATAATAGCATGGTCTTTGGGCTTGCGCGCTTCAAACAGCTCGGCAACACGCGGCAGACCGCCGGTGATGTCGTGGGTCTTGCTCGATTCACGCGGGATACGCGCCAGCACGTCGCCTGCATGCACTTCTTGGCTGTCCTGCACGTTCAGGATAGCGCCCACCGGCAGGAAGTAACGCGCTTCCAGGCCGTTGGCCAGGGTGATGATATCGCCCTTCTTGTCACGCAGTGCCACGCGGGGTTTCAGATCCGCGCCGCGGGTCTGTTGACGCCAGTCGGTCACGATCTTGTTGGAGATACCGGTGGCTTCGTCGAGCACTTCGCGAAGCGAAACGCCTTCCACCATATCGCGGTAATGGGCAAAACCCGCACGCTCGGTGATGATTGGCAGGGTGTACGGATCCCACTCAGCGATCTTCTGGCCTTTCTTCACCTTCTCATCTTCCTTGGCGAGCAGGCGAGCACCGTAAGGCACTTTGAAGCGAGCGCGTTCGCGGTTGTTTTCGTCACGCAGCACGATCTCGCAGGTGCGGCTCATCACCACGAGACGCCCCTTGGAATCGGTCACGATGTTCTTGTTGGAAAGCGTCAGCTTGGCATCATGCGACGATTCGACGCTCGAGGTTTCCGCGCCACGCTGCGCCGCACCACCGATGTGGAAGGTACGCATGGTCAGCTGCGTGCCAGGCTCACCGATGGACTGAGCGGCGATAACGCCGACCGCCTCACCGATATTGACCGGCGTGCCGCGGGCCAGGTCGCGACCGTAGCAATGCGCGCAAACACCGTTCTTAGATTCGCAGGTCAGCACCGAGCGGATCATCACCGCTTCAATACCGGCTTCATCGATCTTGTCGACAATCTGCTCGTCGATGAGCTGGCCAGCACCAATGATAACGGCGTCGGTCACAGGGTGGTGCACTTCGCGCGAGCTGGTGCGACCCATAATCTGGTCAGCCAGCGGAACGATGATATCGCCACCTTCAATCACAGCCTTGGCTACGATGCCACGAGTCGTGCCGCAATCGAGTTCGACCACGATGCAATCCTGCGCTACATCCACCAGGCGGCGGGTCAGGTAACCGGAGTTAGCGGTCTTCAGTGCGGTATCGGCCAAGCCTTTGCGTGCACCGTGCGAAGAGTTGAAGTATTCGAGTACCGACAAGCCCTCTTTGAAGTTCGAGATGATCGGGGTTTCGATGATCTCGCCCGAGGGTTTGGCCATGAGGCCGCGCATACCGGCCAGCTGCTTGATCTGTGCAGCCGAACCACGCGCGCCCGAATGCGCCATCATATAGATCGAGTTGATCTGGCTGGCTTTGACCTTGCCGTCCTTGGTGCGGCCAACGCTGGAGATCTGCTTCATCATGTCGTCTGCGACAAGTTCAGAGCATTTCGACCAGGCGTCGATCACCTTGTTGTATTTTTCACCCGAGGTGATGAGGCCGTCAGCATATTGCTGTTCGAATTCTTTCACTTCGCCGAAGGTGTGCAGCAGGTGCTTCTCTTTGGTGTCGGGCACGATCATGTCGTCCTTACCGAAAGAAATACCGGCGCGCGCTGCATGGCCGAAGCCCAGCGCCATCAGGCGATCCGCGAAAATGACAGTCTCTTTCTGGCCGCAGTGACGATACACTTCATAGATCAGGTTGGAGACTTCCTTCTTAGTCATCAGCTTGTTGATGACAGAGAATGGCAGCTTCGAATGCTTGGGCAGGATTTCCGACAGCAGCATGCGGCCCGGGGTCGAAGAGACCAGCTGGGTCACGAATGCACCGTTCTCGTCCACGGTCTTGTAGCGGCACTTAATCTTGCTGTGCAGCGTTACCTGCTTGGAATCCAGCGCATGCTGAATTTCAGACACGGAACCGAAGATCATGCCTTCGCCGGGCTCACCGTCGGATTCGAGCGAAATGTAGTACAGGCCGAGTACGATATCCTGGCTCGGTACAATCACCGGCTTGCCGTTTGCAGGCGAGAGGATGTTGTTGGTCGACATCATCAGCACGCGGGCTTCCAGCTGCGCTTCGATCGAAAGCGGAACGTGAACGGCCATTTGGTCGCCGTCAAAGTCAGCGTTGAACGCGGTGCAGACCAGCGGGTGCAGGTTGATGGCTTTGCCTTCGACCAGTACAGGCTCGAACGCTTGGATGCCAAGGCGATGCAGCGTGGGTGCGCGGTTGAGCAACACCGGATGTTCGCGGATCACTTCTTCCAGGATATCCCACACTTCGGGACGCTCGGATTCCACCATGCGCTTGGCGGCTTTAATGGTGGTGGCGATACCGTAGAGTTCCAGTTTCGCGTAGATGAACGGCTTGAACAGCTCGAGCGCCATTTTCTTGGGCAGGCCGCACTGGTGCAGTTTCAGCTCGGGGCCAACCACGATGACCGAACGGCCGGAATAATCCACGCGCTTGCCGAGCAGGTTCTGGCGGAAACGGCCTTGCTTGCCTTTTAGCATGTCGGAGAGCGATTTCAGCGGGCGCTTGTTAGCACCGGTGATGACGCGGCCACGGCGGCCGTTATCGAACAAGGCGTCAACGGCTTCTTGCAGCATGCGCTTTTCGTTGCGCACGATGATGTCCGGAGCGCGCAGCTCGAGCAGGCGCTTCAAGCGGTTATTACGGTTGATGACGCGGCGATACAGATCGTTCAAATCCGAGGTCGCAAAACGGCCACCGTCCAGCGGCACCAGCGGGCGCAGTTCCGGCGGGATGACTGGCACGACGTTGAGTACCATCCATTCGGGTTTATTGTCCGATTCCAGGAAGGATTCGATCAGCTTTAAGCGCTTTACAATCTTCTTGCGGCGGGCTTCCGAGGTGGTCTCAGCCAGTTCGGCGCGCAGTTCGGTCTTTTGCTTTTGCAGCTCAACGGCAGAAAGCATGGTCTTGATAGCTTCCGCACCGATCTGAGCGGTGAACGTGCCGTCGCCGTATTTTTCCTGCGCTTCATAATATTGCTCTTCGGAGAGGAGCTCGCCGACCGAGAACGGGGTCAGGCCGGATTCAACCACAACATAGGATTCGAAATACAGGATCTTTTCGAGATCCTTCAGCATCATATCCAGCAAGATGCCGATGCGCGAAGGCAGCGACTTCAAGAACCAGATATGGGCCACTGGCGATGCCAGCTCGATATGGCCCATGCGCTCGCGGCGCACTTTAGAGGTGGTCACTTCCACACCGCATTTCTCGCAGACGATGCCGCGATATTTCATGCGCTTGTATTTACCGCAAAGGCACTCATAGTCCTTGATGGGGCCGAAGATGCGCGCGCAGAACAGGCCATCGCGCTCAGGCTTGAAGGTGCGGTAGTTGATGGTTTCGGGCTTTTTGACCTCACCGAACGACCACGAGCGGATCTTCTCGGGGCTGGCGATCGAGATCTTGATCTCGTCGAATTGTTTGGTCGGAGCCAGCTGGTGGCCAAAAAAACTCATCACTTCGTTCATACTTCACTCCATGGTTCCGGACGGGCCGGATTGTGTAGATTCTGTAGATTCTAGAGGAACCCGCCCCGGCGAACCGAGGCGGGATCAATGCTTTTATGCTTCTTTCTCGATCAGCTCGACGTTGAGGCCCAGCGAACGAAGCTCCTTCACCATAACGTGGAAGGACTCAGGGATGCCCGATTCGAAGCTGTTATCGCCGCGTACGATCGACTCGTAGATCTTGCTACGGCCGGCCACGTCGTCGGATTTCACGGTCAGCATCTCTTGCAACGAGTAGGCAGCGCCGTAAGCCTGCAAGGCCCAGCACTCCATTTCCCCGAAGCGCTGGCCGCCAAACTGCGACTTACCACCCAGCGGCTGCTGAGTAACAAGCGAGTAAGGCCCGATCGAGCGAGCATGTATCTTATCGTCGACCAAATGGTGGAGCTTAAGCATATAGATGTAGCCCACGGTGGTCTTGCGGTCGAAAGCTTCGCCCGTGCGGCCGTCATAGAGCTGCACCTGACCGGAAGCATCCAAACCGGCTTTTTTGAGCCAATGCACGATGTCTTCTTCTTTAGCGCCGTCGAATACCGGGGTCGCGAAGGGAACGCCCTTGCGCAGATTGCGCGAGAGTTCGAGCACTTCTTCATCGCCCATGGCCTGGATCTCCTTGCGGTTCTCCTTGTCTTCGTACACTTCCGAGAGGAAATCACGCAGCACTTTAGCCGAACCAGCTTTGGCCTGCTTTTCCTGGGCCGCTTCCAGCGCTCCCTGGATCTGCTTGCCGATACCGGCCGATGCCCAGCCCAGGTGGGTCTCGAGGATCTGGCCCACGTTCATACGCGAAGGTACGCCAAGCGGGTTCAGCACCACGTCCACCTGCGTGCCGTCTTCGAGGTAGGGGATGTCTTCGATCGGCACGATCTTGGAGATAACCCCTTTGTTACCATGGCGGCCGGCCATCTTATCGCCGGGTTGCAGCTTGCGTTTTACAGCAACGAACACCTTCACCATTTTCAGCACGCCCGGCATCAGATCGTCGCCGGCTTGCACCTTGCCCACTTTTTCTTCGAATTTGTGGTTGATGCGCGAAACGGCAGCGTCGAGTTGCTTCTTGAGCTGTTCCATCTCACGGGTGATCGCGTCGTCTTTCACCGCGAACTGCCACCATTGGCCTTTGCTGTGCTCAACAAAAGCAGTTTCCGTGATCGCCGAACCCACTTTGAAGTTCTTCGGGCCGGAAGTCGCTTTTTGGCCGGTCAGCAGCTCTTGCAAGCGGCCGTATACAAAGCGTTCGATGATGGCGCGTTCGTCGTCACGGTCTTTGGCAAGGCGTTCGATTTCGGCTTTCTCGATCGAGAGTGCGCGCTCGTCTTTTTCGATACCGCGGCGCGAGAAGATGCGCACACCAACGATAGTACCGGCAACGCCCGGGGGCAGACGCAGGCTCGAATCGCGAACGTCAGAGGCTTTTTCACCGAAGATCGCACGCAGCAGCTTTTCTTCCGGGGTCATCGGCGATTCCGATTTCGGAGTCACTTTGCCCACCAGAATGTCGCCCGGCTTTACTTCAGCACCGATATGCACCACGCCGATTTCGTCGAGGTTGCGAAGCGCTTCTTCGCCAACGTTGGGGATATCGCGGGTGATTTCTTCTGCGCCGAGTTTGGTGTCACGCGCCATCACTTCGAATTCTTCGATGTGGATGGAGGTGAACACGTCTTCGGACACGATACGCTCGGAGATCAGGATCGAATCTTCGAAATTGTAACCGTTCCAGGGCATGAAGGCCACCAGCACGTTACGGCCCAGCGCCAGTTCTCCAAGGTCCGTGGACGGGCCGTCAGCCAGGATGTCACCGGCCTTTACCACGTCACCCACTTTGATCAGCGGGCGTTGGTTCAAGCAGGTGTTCTGGTTGGAACGGGTGAATTTGATAAGGTTGTAGATATCTACGCCCGGAGAGCCGTCCACACCTTCTTCGGTAGAGCGGATCACGATACGGGTCGCGTCTACCTGGTCAACGATGCCGGAGCGGCGGGCTACGGTGGTCACACCGGAGTCTTTGGCTACGATCTCTTCCATGCCCGTGCCCACCAGCGGCGCTTCAGAGCGCAGCAGCGGCACAGCTTGGCGTTGCATGTTCGAGCCCATCAGCGCGCGGTTCGCGTCGTCGTTTTCCAAGAAAGGAATCAGCGCTGCTGCAACCGAAACCAGCTGCTTTGGCGCCACGTCGATATATTCAATCACGTCAGGCAGCGACAGCACGAAATCACCGTTGCGACGGCAAGAGATCAGCTCGTCGGCAAGCTTGCCCTTTTCGTCAATCGGCGAATTCGCCTGAGCGATGGTGTATTTGCCTTCTTCGATGGCCGAAAGGTAGATCACCTCGTTTGTCACCTTGCCCGCGGTCACCTTGCGGTAGGGCGATTCAATGAAGCCGTATTTGTTTACGCGCGCATAGGTCGCCATCGAGTTGATAAGGCCGATATTCGGGCCTTCAGGGGTTTCGATGGGACAGATGCGGCCGTAATGGGTCGGATGTACGTCGCGCACTTCAAAGCCTGCGCGTTCGCGGGTCAGACCACCCGGTCCAAGGGCCGAAAGGCGGCGCTTGTGGGTAATCTCCGACAGCGGGTTGGTCTGATCCATGAACTGCGACAGCTGCGAGGAGCCGAAGAATTCGCGGATAGCAGCAGCCACCGGCTTGGCGTTGACCAGGTCATGCGGCATCACGGTGTCGATATCCACCGAAGACATACGCTCAATGATGGAGCGCTCCATGCGCAGCAGGCCGATGCGGAACTGGTTTTCCATCAACTCACCGACCGAACGAACGCGGCGATTGCCCAGATGGTCGATATCGTCGATCTCGCCGATACCATCTTTGAGGCCCACGAGCAGCTTGACCACGTTGATGATGTCTTGCTTGGTGAGCACGCCCACGTCTTCGGCCAAGTTCAGGCCAAGGCGAGCGTTCATTTTCACGCGGCCCACAGCCGAGAGATCGTAGCGCTCTGCTTCGAAGAACAGCGAGGTGAACAATGCGTCGGCAGCTTCCACGGTGGTGGGCTCGCCAGGGCGCATAACGCGGTAGATGTCGATCAGCGCTTCTTCGCGGGTGGTGTTCTTATCTGCCAGCAGCGTGTTGCGGATATACGCGCCCACGTTGATATGGTCGATGTCGAGCACGGGCACTTCTTTGAGGCCCACTTCTTCCAGCGTGGCCAAAGCAGCCGCAGTGATCTCTTCACCGGCTTCGATGTAGATCTCGCCGGTCTGTTCGTTCACCAGATCTTCGGCGATGTACTTGCCAGCGAACTGCTCATCGGAGACCATGTATTCCTTGAGGCCTTCTTCCGCCAGTTTCTTGGCGAGACGAACGTTCATTTTCTTGCCGGCTTCGGCAACGACTTTGCCGGTCTTCGCGTCGATCAGGTCGGCCGGCAGCTTGATGCCTTTGAACTGTTCAGGCACGAACTTCGCAGCCCAGCCTTTTTTCTGTTTTTTGTAGCTGGTCTTAGAATAGAAGGTATTGAGAATCTCTTCATTTTCCAGGCCCAGTGCGCGCAGCAGCGTGGTAACGGGCACTTTGCGGCGACGGTCGATACGCGCGTTGACCAGGTCTTTCGCGTCGAATTCGAAGTCCAGCCACGAGCCACGATACGGGATGATGCGGGCCGAATAGAGGAATTTGCCGGAGCTATGAGTCTTGCCTTTGTCATGGTCGAAGAATACGCCAGGCGAACGATGCATCTGCGATACGATCACGCGCTCCGTGCCGTTGATGATGAACGTGCCGTTATCGGTCATCAGCGGGATATCGCCCATGTATACGTCTTGTTCCTTGATGTCCTTGATTTCGCGAGCACCGGTGTCCGCGTCGACGATCCACACAATCAGGCGCAAGGTCACACGCAAAGGTGCGGAGAAGTTGATGCCACGGCTGCGGCATTCATCCACGTCGTATTTGGGCTGGTCGAAGTTAAAACGCACAAATTCGAGCGTCGAGGTTTCGGCGAAATCCTTAACCGGGAACACCGATTTGAACACGGCATGCAGGCCGGTGTTGGTGCGCTTTTCAGCGGGGATGTTAATCTGCAGGAACTGATCGTAGGAGTTCTTCTGCACTTCGATGAGATTGGGCATCGAGGTAATGGTCTCAATACGACCAAAGCTTTTGCGAATACGCTTGCGCGCGGTAAACGACAGACGAGAGGATTGAGCCTGCACCATGAAAATCCCTATCTCTTAAAACTTAAGAACCAACAAAACGACAAAGGGGAGTGCCGCCCGAAAGCAGCACTCCACCTCAAACTTAGCAAGTAGCGTTATTACTTAACTTCAACGCCAGCGCCGGCTTCAGCCAGGGCTTTTTTGATCTTTTCCGCTTCGTCTTTGCTTACGCCTTCTTTAACCGGCTTGGGCGCAGCTTCAACGAGGTCTTTGGCTTCTTTCAGGCCAAGACCGGTGATTTCACGCACCACTTTGATGATGCCGATCTTCTTATCAGCCGGAGCCGAAGCGAGGATCACGTTGAATTCAGTTTGGGCTTCAGCAGCCGGTGCAGCGGCAGCAGCGCCACCAGCGGCAGCTACAGCAACCGGAGCAGCAGCAGAAACGCCCCACTTTTCTTCGAGCATCTTGGACAGGTCGGCAGCTTCCATAACGGAGAGCGCCGAGAGATCTTCAACGATTTTTGCGAGATTGGCAGACATGGTAAACTCCTAAAAATAAAACTTAAACTAAACAAAAATTACACTAACCGGACTCAGTCTTTCTTCGCCTTAGCAGCAATAACACGGGCGACCTGACCTCCCGGAGCCTGCAAAACGCCAACAATGCGCGACGCAGGAGTCTGAAGTATGCCAACGATCTTGGCACGCAGCTCGTTGAGCGAGGGCAGCTTGGCGAGCGTCTCGATGTCTTTGACAGCGAGCTTCTGTTCACCGAAAGCGCCACCGACGATGACGAGCTTTTCGTTTGCTTTGGCAAAATCCACCAGCCCCTTGGCAACCGAAACCGGGTCCTTGGAAGTAGCAAGGCCTGCGGGGCCCTTGAGGAATTCGTCAAGCGCGCCGAACTTGGTATCCTTCAGCGCGATCTTGGCCAGGCGGTTCTTGGAGATCTTGAACTCAGCGCCCACTTCACGCATCTTGCTGCGCAAATCGGACATCTGGGCCACGGTCAGGCCATTATTGTGTACCACCAGGGCGATCTCGGCATGGCCGAACTTGTCCTGCAGGTTTTCAATGGCGGCTTGTTTTTGTGCGCGAGTCATTGGCATGGTCGTTCTCCTCTTAAGCCGCTAACACGTCAGAAATCTCGAGCTTCACACCCAGACCCATGGTCGAGGAGAGGCCGATCTTCTTAATGTAATTACCCTTGCTGCCCGACGGCTTAGCTTTGCTAACCGCGTCAACAAGTGCTTTGATGTTCTGTTTCAGGGCTTCGTCGGTGAAGCTTGCTTTGCCGATACCTGCGTGGATCACGCCGGCTTTGTCGATGCGGAATTCCACCTGGCCGGATTTAGCAGCTTTCACTGCGTCCACCACGTTGGGGGTCACCGTACCGAGCTTCGGGTTGGGCATCAAACCTTTGGGGCCGAGCACCTTACCGAGCTTGCCTACCAACGCCATCATATCCGGCGAGGCGATACAGCGGTCGAAATCGGTGAAGCCGGCCTGTACTTTTTCTGCCAGATCTTCAGCGCCGGCGAAATCCGCGCCAGCCTTTAAAGCATCAGCCGCTTTATCGCCACGAGCGAACACAAGAACGCGAACGTTCTTGCCCGTGCCGTTGGGCATGGCCACCATGCCGCGAACCTGCTGGTCGGATTGTTTTACATCCACGCCGAGATTCATCACCACGTCGATGGTCTCATCGAACTTGGCGGTGGCGTTGTCTTTTACCAGCTTGATGGCATCAGCCAGCGCATAACGCTTGGTCGAATCCACTTTGGCCAGTTGAGCTTTACGTTTTTTGGCGATACGGGGCATCGGTTTAAGCCTCCACTACTTCAAGACCCATCGACTGAGCGGAACCACGCACCATGCGTGCTGCGGCTTCGACGTCGTGAGCGTTTAAATCTTTCATCTTCGCTTCCGCGATTGTGCGAATCTGCGCCATGGTGATCTTGCCAGCTGCAGCACCCTTACCCGGGGTCTGCGAGCCTTTTTGCAGGCCGATCGCCTTTTTAATATAGTACGACACCGGCGACAGGCGGGTGACGAAGGTGAACGTACGATCCTGGTAAGCCGTGATCACGACCGGAATCGGAGCGCCGGGTTCCATTTTCTGGGTGGCAGCATTGAATGCCTTGCAGAATTCCATGATGTTCAAACCGCGCTGACCCAGCGCAGGGCCGACTGGCGGCGACGGATTTGCCTTACCGGCGGGAATTTCGAGCTTAATATAGCCGACTACTTTTTTAGCCATGTCTTTCAACTTTCAAAGTGGTGTTAACGCCCGCAACTGCCTTAAAAACCAAGGCGCACAGACTCCCAAAACCTTTTCCCTCCACTGCGAGGGAGGCGGATTTATAGAAGGGCAGGGAAGTTAATGCAAGCAAAAAATGACGGTTTTTTGCCTTTTTGCCCGGCAAGGCTGGAAATAAGCCGCGCAAACAGCGACGCTGCACTTACGGCAAAAGCGGAAAAACACACTAAGCTATTGTTTTATGTTCTCCGACCACCTAAAGACGGACCATCTGTCCTGGTTACGGTGGGTAGTCTCGCGGATTCCACCCGATCTGTGGCACCAGTATCCAGGCGTATGCTGCCACCCGCACCTCGTTCGCGCTCTTGATTGCCCAAGCCGTTTGCTGCGATGGCATCGCGGGAGCGTTGCTGCTCTTCCATCTGGGCAGCCATGCGCTGAAGACTGGCGATCTGCGGAGCCAGCTGGGCGTTGATCGCCTGAGTGTCGATAGTCACACCACCGTCTTTGTTAAGCATACTGATAGGAGTAGGCATATCTAACTTGGCGGCTTTCTCGCCATCGCCTATGGCTATGGCAATGCTTGTGACCTGACCCTTGCTGTTGATGTTGAAGCCCGCCACGACGCGGTCTTCGCCCTTGCCGTCCGTATCCTTGAGGCCCTTGACCGGCATCTTGACCTGCATGGTCTCGCCGGGCTTAAGCTCCGCCAGGCGCTCCTTGCTGACGGTGATCTGCTCACCCTTAACACTCACACCTTCTGCATCCCGGTTAAGGCTGGCCGTGCTCATATCGCCGCCATCCCTGCCGCCGCCAAGCCCGCTAAAGGCCTTACCCAGACCGCCGCTAATGCCGGCCATCATCGCCATCACCATCACCAGAAGCATCTCGCCGCCACCTCCGAGCATGCTCATCATCTTGGAGAGCATGTCCTGGCCCTGGCCGTTTTCTTCACCCTGGCCGTTGCCACCTTGCTCGCCGCCTGCAGGCGGATTCTGTCCCTCAGGCTGAGCGGGCCCCTGGCCGGGTGTCGGCGCGGCATTGGGAGTGGCGCTTATCTGCTGCTGGCGTTGCGTCAGGATCTGCGTAAATTGCTGGCGCTGCGATTCGGGAACGCTGCCGGCGGCAACCTCCGCGCCTTCTTTGACGGCTTGCAGCGCTTCCTCGCGCGTCATCGGCGGTTTCCCGCCTTCAGGCGTTGCGTATTTCTGCGCCACAGCCACCGATTCGGGCTTCAGCCCGGCCGCGCTCATGCGCTCGGCCGCCTCGCCGTAGGCTTCCTGGCCGAGCACCTGCATCGCCTCGCGCGCCCGGATGATCTTTTCGTTCTGCGCCAAGGCGGGATCTATATCCACAGCCCCCTGGATGAGGCTGGCCGTATGTTCAAGCGCCTGTGCCTGCACGAGCTCAGGCGAATCCTTAGGATTAGCGCCGATGAAGCTACGCGAAAACATCTTGTCGTCTACATTAAAGCCGGTCACCTTATCGCCGTCCCTTTGCAGAGGGATGCCGCCGCTTTTGCCTTCAGCGGCTTCTAGCGTGCGCTCCGCCGCCTGGGCGAGCAATATCGCTTCTTTGGCCTCAGGAGTGATATAGCCCTTCTCCACGGCAATATCGGCGGTCAACGGCACGGAACGCGGCTCAAAGGGCTTATTTTGTTCGGCAGCCTCTTGGCGCAGCGCGGCTTCTCTTTCTTGCTGGATAGCCAAAACCTCTTCACGCCGCTCTTGCGTAAGCTGAGCATGCGCCATCAGCAGGTCACCGGTCTTGCCGTCAAATTCGGTGCGATCTTGTATCGTTGGGTCGGCCATAGGTCATACTTACGATAAGGGGCTTACCTATGCAGTATAGCAAACCAGCAACGGCAAAGTATGACAATTTTGTGAATTAGCCCACGCAGGCAGCAACGCCTCGCACACCAACGCAGCAAGCATTTGATATATCGATAGTTAGGCGACTTTTTCCACCTGGCTGTATTCCAGATCCACCGGCGTGGCGCGGCCGAAAATGGATACCGAAACCTTGACGCGGTTCTTCTCGTCGTCGACCTGCTCGACCTGGCCCACAAAGGACTCGAACGGGCCTTCGACGATCTTGACCTGTTCGCCGATCTCGAAGGTGATCATGTTCTTGGGGCGCTCGATACCGTCGCGCACCTGGGCGAAAATGGATTCTGCTTCTTTCTCGGTGATGGGCACGGGCTTGCCTTTGCCGCCGCCGCCTAAAAAGCCGGTCACCTTGGCGGTGTTCTTCACCATATGCCAGGCTTCGTCGCTCAGTTCCATTTTCACCATGACATAGCCGGGGAAGAATTTGCGCTCAGCGGCCACTTTTTTGCCGCGGCGCACTTCCACCACTTCTTCGACAGGCACGACCACTTCCTCGATGAGATGGGTGATGTTCTTCTGCGCAGCTTGTTCCTTGATGGATTGAGCTACTTTTTTCTCAAAGCCGGAATGGGCCTGAATGATGTACCAGCGAAACGCCATGGTCGATTACTCCTTGAAAAATTATGCAACGCCGATGAGCAGGCTCACCAGCGAACTGGACACCCAATCCACCAGCAAGAAAAACACCGAAGCCAGCGCCACAAAGATCAGCACCATCACCGAAGAAACGGTGGTCTCTTTGCGGGTGGGCCACGTTACGCGGCCAATTTCCTGGCGCACTTCACGGACAAATTTAGCGGGATTTATACTGGCCATCGGTGGTGTCGATTCTTTGTAAGCGTTAACATAGGGGGAATGCAGTGCTTATAGCCAAGTTCCGGCCAAACACAAGTGTTTTTATAAAAAGCCTGGCAACCCTTGAAAAATGGCAGGGGCGACAGGATTCGAACCTGCGACCTACGGTTTTGGAGACCGCCGCTCTACCAACTGAGCTACACCCCTATGCACCTTGCGGAAAGAGATATAGGCACACTCTCCTGGCCCATGCAACCGTTAAAATGCTAGTGCTGTGGCGGCTCGGGCGGGGGTGATTGCTCCCATGGTGGGGGCGGCGGGGCTTGCTCCCAGGGCGACTGTGACCAGCCAGACTCAGGTGGCGCTTGATCCCATGGCGGAGGCGGCATACGCCCTTGAGGCGGCGCTTCTTGCTGCCCTGCGGGTGCGGGCGGACGAGGGCCGCGCGTGGCCATGCCCCCGCGCACGGGCGGGCGGCCACGCTCGCGGCCGAGCTGCTCGCCAGGGCGCGGAGGAGGCGGGCAACGGAAAGTGAACACCCAGTTCTTAAGCACAGACCAATCCTTGCGAGGTGAGCCAAGCTTAGTCTCTTGACGGTTCATGCTAACCTTCAGGCTCTCCAGCCGGTTCTGCGGGTTGCTTCCCTGCCACTGGGTGCACTTACCCATGGCATAGAACATGCCATTATTTTGCCAATCTATGTTTTCAAGGTATTTGTGCCAACGCCGCGATGGATAGGTCTGGCTAGACACGGTAGGTATCTTGTCGTGATCGGGCGGCTCCATGCGGTCGTATAATAGGTCAACAGTGCGCCCGTCACCCAACTGCCCCTCTATTATAGGCCAGGCGCTACCTATGGCTGGGTGCGGCGCGAACATACGCCATTCCTGCCATAATTGCGTAACCATCAGCAGCTCGGCTACCGGCCGCGGGAAATACATATCCTCGAATCTTTTAAGGCTGTGCAAATTTCCCCATAGCACCGCCACGATACACGGCGTAACGATGATCGCATTAAGCGGGCCTGGGGTGAGATTCACCGATTCATGATAGGGTAGCAAACGCTCCGACAGGCCGGCGAGCTTACCACGATGCGTGGCGATCTGGCGATACAGCGCATTGCCGAGCCCACGCATACCGGGCAGCAAGAATAACACGCCCAGCAGCCACAAAATGGGGCTGCGGCGCCATAAATAGCTGACTGCATCCCAATGCACCAGCTGCCGACCGTCATGCGTTTGCACTACCCAGCTATTCTCGCGTTGCATGATCTCATAGATCGCAGAATCGCTTTGCGCCGGCAACACCGTAGCCGCGCGCGCTACGCTGAGCTCACGGAAGATCAAACAGGTCTTTTTGCAAAAATCGCACGGCTCGTCATAGTAGATTCGGATACCGACAAGTGTAGGCCATGTCGTCAAATATCTGCCCAGCCGATCCCAGAAAAAGCCGGGGATAAAAACGGTAAGTCCCGTAAGGCTTACCCACGGAAAAAAACTTACCGACAGAAACATGTAAAAGCCCAGATGCATCGAGCCCAACAGCACAAACATCAGCAGCCGCGCTTGCGCGGTGAAGACCGGAAGGAAAAGGAAAATCACCGCGTATAGCTCGAGGTGATAGACGTAAAGTGTAAACCAACGGGCCAGCTGAGGCATATCCGCCAGATAGGATGAAAAAGAGGTCGCAAGATGCAAGGCGCTGACAGCATAGCTTACTGCTGTGTAATCCACCAACCAGGCATCGCCGGTTTTTTGTAATGCCCCCACAAGGTAGATATAGGTCAGTTGTAGCAAAAGCGCCAACGTCGCCACAGTGCACAAGGCTCGTTGCGTGGTTGGCGTACGCGCCAATGCGTTATCGACAGAAAAATAGCCCCCCAGCGGCAAGAACATACCCCAGAACAGCATGATCAGTAATTGCCCGTCAGCGCCGCTCATCGTAAGATAAGCCCTCAGATGCAGCGAAGACATAAGCAGCCAGCACAGCACAGTAGTCACGCGTGTGTAATAGCCCAGTATCAATGCAACCGCACACAAGGCCGTCAAGGAAAGCATTGTTACCGCAAAACCCAGCCCGCCACCAGCCATCATTAGACTGATACTGCGTGAACCAGGCCCTTCAATGGCCATGCGCCTCGGGAACACGCCATAGTCGGTCAAAAAAAGCCCCACCTCACCCCAGAAGGTGGAAAGCGACACCAGCATCATGATGCCCAAACCGATACGGAACAGGGCAAGCGAGCGCAGGTCGATGCTGGCCAGAAGCGGCCAGTCGATGCGACCCAGCTTTTCTTTAAACGATGCGGCGCTCATTCCCCAGCAGTAACAAAAAAGGGTGGCTTGCGCCACCCTTTTTGCTTGTGAGCTAAAGACTTACGTCTTACTCAACGATTTTAGCGACTACGCCGGAGCCGATGGTGCGGCCACCTTCGCGGATAGCGAAGCGGAGGCCTTCTTCCATGGCGATCGGCGAGATCAGCGTGGCTTCGATCGACACGTTATCGCC